>Ga0160455_100004_pt1 | contig 1044325 bp, 736 predicted proteins | sample HID1972I_E6MG_FD_108206 | JGI IMG/M metagenome (GOLD analysis project Ga0160455, IMG submission 108206) | Enriched pill bug-associated microbial communities from UW Madison campus, WI, USA - HID1972I_E6 MG | ecosystem: Host-associated > Arthropoda: Insects > Digestive system > Unclassified ... | reverse complement strand
GTTCCCGTAGGCGTCCGACAGGACAACCGTGACCGTCGAGCTCGTGGAAACAGCAACCGGGCTGGTAGCCGTAACACCGGAGTCCCCGCCATCCGCTGCACCAGCAACAAAGCTGATCGTGGCCGTGCCAATGATCTTGTCATTGTCGTCTTCACTACCTAGATAAGCCGTCACTTCAACCTCACCCGCAGCTGTAGTGGTCAGATTGGCAACAAACTGACCTCCGTCGTTCGTCATCCACTCACCAATCGGAGACAATGTGCCAATGCCGGTGCTCAACTCCAGAAACACATCCACTCCCGGGCCAACCGTATTCCCGTACGCGTCTTTAACCGTAACCGTTATTGCTGATTCATCTTCCCCGTCGGCAACAACGCCGCTGGATGGGCTGGACGTAACCGTGCTTGTCGAGCGGGAGGGCTCACCGGCCAAAACCATCGCACTGCCGGCAGCTTCCGCTAATACATTGCCGAAAGTAGATACAGTTACGCCCTGCGTTCCGCTGGTTTTAAATATAATTTCAAAGGTTCCTTCTCCTGAAGACAATGTCAGACTTGCAGGTTCCGGAAGCGTTGCATTCTCGTCCGCTGAACTGATAAAAACTTGATAATCAACAGCAGATATAATGTTCCAATCATCATCTACGGCATAAATGGTCACTTCTATTGCTTCTCCTGCAGTCACCGGATCTGGGGAACCCGTTTTTCCGTTTGCTGCCTCCTGAAGGTAGGTCTCACCGGGCACAAGCACCAACAGCTTCGTGGCAACGATAGTATAATCGCTTTCATAAGCACCTATGTCCGGTAGATCGTGCTTCGGGCGCGGTTCACCGTCCAAATCTATCGGCAAACTCACATTGTCCCCGCCACTTACGGTCAGCGCAGCATTGACCGCAGGCGACGCAGGCAAAAGATGATAATCGCCGGATGTGGTAGCGCCTTCGGAATCTGCTGGAATGGCATCCACGAATTGAGCATCCGCATTCAAATTACCGTAGTCGGTCTCTGCCGTATAACCTGTCATTAAATTATGGGTAATCCGATCACTCTCAACATTAACCTCGGTAGAAATATTACGCTCGTCTTCCGACTCATAATTTTCAGCTATTATGGAATTACGCAATACCCCATTGGCCACGCCTTTTAGTCCCCCCACACCACTGTCGGTATAGTTTCCCGCGATGGTGGTGTGTAAAATATCATAATCAGCTCCGCTCGCGGTGTAAATTCCGCCTCCACCCGTTCCAGCACGATTTCCATTTATCAATACGTTGTTAAGACGAATTTTACTGCCGTTATGGTAAATCCCACCGCCGGTGTTGATAGCCTTGTTCCCTCGAATGATTACGCTTTCTATGTTAATTGCACAACCTGAACCGACATGAAGTCCGCCGCCGCTACCGTCATCACCTACACCATCGGCATCCCCACCCTCAAGGGTCACGTTCTTAATCGTCACTGTCTTCCCGCTTTCACAATTTGGGCCTACCGTGAGCACCCGCTCGCCGGATCCAGTCTGCCTAATCGTCACCCGCCCTCCGGACCCATTAATCGTGATACTTTTATTGCTTACAGTAGTTAGGGCCGTCGAAATTTCATATATCCCATCGGTTGAAAGTCCCCAAGAATCACCGCTATCGGGGAGTTCCAACGTTTCTCCATCCGGTGTAATATCAACCAAATCCTGTAATGTGATTTCAGCACTGGGGTCTACTTCAATCGGTGCGGGCTCAATGAAACCTTCGGGATTGGATTGGTTGTTGTATTCGGTAGATATCCAATCCTCGCTACGTACAACACTTGCAATACGGATCTCATCGAGCGCGCCATAAAATGGATCGTTGCTATCCAGCAATACGCCGATACGTAAGTCACTTGCTGATGATTTAATGGTGGTTGGATTCGTCGCAGTCGTATGTAGGTTTCCCTTATAATCTTCTGACGCGGCCAATTCCGCATTCCAATAAAAATTTAATAAGGGATTGCTCAAATTACCGTCATAGGTACTCACAAAATAATTCCAGTTTCCTACGGCCGATGCCGCTGGTGCATGATTCACGAATTTAATGCTGCCTACGGATGATGGATTGCAGGGAGATGGCCTCCCGTTAAGCAAACTCCATCCATTCGTTAACACCCATGCTTTCAGATTCCTATGATCATCAGGATCATTGGGGTCGCAATTTGGATCATATTCACTCGTAATGCCCATTCCGTAACCTGCTAAAGGCGTACTATTATGTGTATTTAAAATATAGCCATTTTGCCTGATTTCCGTAGGATTAGCCCAAGCAGACATCGTAAGACCAGTACTTCCTCCAAGATCAATAAGTTCAGAGTTTGGGACCGTAATGTAGTTACCATTAACACCATCAAATGCCAATGCTCCTCCCATGTATCCCGAAGCTCGTGTTATTCCATCGGCGTTCAATGACCCATGATTACTCTCTTTTGAGTTAATAATGGAAGTGGTCTGCTGCATATGAAACACCGCAGTATACCCGTTGCTCCATACCGCCTGCGCGCCGTAAGAAGGATCGTCCACCGCATAATCGGACGCCGAAGCATTTCCGAAATAGATATAAAAGTCATGATGTTCAGCACTAAGCTCCGGTGCCTTGAAATGGATTTCTCCGGTTTTATTAACCTTATCTACAAACACGACTTCCCGTGCCAGCTCAGTTGTCCCGTCGGCTGCTGTCACCCGGATATCTTTCCCATTGTCTCCTACTTTCATAAAGAACGCCGGATCCAAATCTCCCAGGTTCACAAAAACCGGAAAATCAGTATGCGTCCCTACAATTCTTGAAGTCGGAATGGTAATCTTCTGGCGGAATTTCCAACCACTGCCACTGTACCAATCGGGTTCATCCAATGCATGATAGGTAAACGAAAATCCAACTACTGACACCGCACACAACACCACCAAACGTAAAAATCTTTTCATTTTCTTGTTATTTTCAACTCTTCTAACTGAAAGTTCAGGTATGATCATTTAGGTTGTTTATACTTACCCGCCAACTCAGGACGGCTGTTGATCTGCAGCTTCCCATACACATTCCGGATATGGAATTTCACCGTACTCACCGTCATGGAAAGTTTTCCCGCCACCTGTTTATACAAATTGCCCTGCTGCAGCAACGACACGATCTCCGACTCCCGTGGGGTGAGCCCCTCCGCATCCGCACGGCCCGTACCCGATGAATGCGACTTGAAATGGGTCAAAATCAGCCGAGCTACTTGCGCACTCATTACAGATTCTCCTTGCAGCACTTCCAGCAATTGCTGCTCAATCTCAGGCAGCGGGCAGTTCTTCAATACGTAGTCCGAAGCGCCGGCGCAAAGCGCTCCGAAAAGTGTTTCCTGATCGTCAAATACCGTAAATAGAACGACCTGCGTAGATGACGAATGTCGCTTCACGTTCCAGGTCAGCTCAATGGCGGCTTGATCCGGAAGGCTGCTGTCGCACAGCAGCAAATCGATCCGCTGCTCCTGCCAGTTGGCCATAATCTGTTCTTCAGACTGTGCCACTAACACCAAACAGAAATTCGCCGACGACGCAAAAAACTCCATCAATGCATCCAGGATAACGGGCTTGGCTTCAACAATGGCCAGACGGTACTTGGTTGATTTCATGCAACAATATTCTTCAATAGGTAATGTCGTTCGTAAACGTGAAGGCAAAGGTATCTCACAAAGAAATATATTTTCCTACCCAAACGGGTAGTTTTCAAAAAAAGTAATCATTATCATAAAATGAATAAAAAACTATAAAGAAAAAAAAATGCTAATTACCCCGAGGAAACCGGCGCACATCAGACGGGTAGAGGGACTCATCCGTCACAATTCTATATTGACCCTACAAAGGTAAGTCTCCTTCCTATACCATGTACTACCTAAAAAAGGTGGTTTTTTGATCTCCGGCAACCTTTGCACGGCCGCACTTTTTGCGGCCGGCAAGTGGTTACCATCGTGTGTAGCCGGTATTAATTATTGCCAGCGTTGCGTTCTACCACCGCAACATGGGGAATCTGGCGCTACCGAAACACATACAAGATTTTTCTAATTGGGTCTTCTATATTTATTGATCAACTCTGCTCGGCTGTTGATCTGCAATTTCCCGTAGATGTTACGGATGTGAAACTTGACCGTATCCACGCTGATAAAGAACTTCTCCGCCACAACCTTATAGGAATCGCCATTCTGCAACATCGAAACAATTTCGATCTCCCGGGGCGTTAACCGTTCGGCATCCGTTGTGTAGGCTTTGTCTAAATGCGGGTTGAAATGCCCGATGACCATTCGGGCTACATGCGGGCTCATCACTGACCCCCCTTCCAACACTTCCACCAACCGGTCCTCAATCTGAGACAGCGGCGTGTTTTTAAGCAGGTAACCCGACGCTCCTGCACACAGCGCTTGAAAAATAGCTTCTTTATCGTCAAATACCGTATACATAACTACTTGGGTCGAGCCCGACCGGCGTTTGAGGTACCAGGCTACTTCAATACCTGATTTTCCCGGAAGACCGATATCACAAAGCAACAGATCAATCCGTTGCTCTTTCCAGTCGTCGATAAACTGTTCGGATGATCCGGCTGTCAAAATAAGATCGAATCGCACCGAAGACTTAAAAAATTCAACTAACGAATCCAAAATAATTCGCTTATCTTCGATGATCGCCAGTTTATACTTTGTCATTGTTTGTTCTCCATTTGAATGGCTTAGTTCTTGGTTGCTCCTTTTTTTAAGCGAATCCACTCTCAATCCGTACAAATGTAGAAGAATTTAAGATTATGGTTCCTACCCAAATGGGTGGTTTTTACCCTACGCAGCTACCTGCCAAACCGTTCCAAACAGAACGGCTGGGCTAGGTTTTGCTGCAGCACACATCCAGCTATTTGGCAGTCGTTGCGTTCTACCACCGCAACAAAGGGATACTGCGCTAGCTGATATGCGTGCGGTATGGGTAAGGCTCGGTCAAAAATATTGTCTCTTAGTTTCGGTGTCATAAGTATCTGCGAAAGTACAGGTTTAAGCAATGGGAATACCCACCCAAAAGGGTGGTTCTGAAAAATGTTAATATTTATTCATCAGCTCCGCGCGGGAATTGATCTGAAGCTTACTATAAATGTTACGGATGTGGAACTTAACGGTATCGATACTGATAAAAAGACGTTCGGCCACTGTTTTATAAGACGCCCCATGCTGAAGCATGGAAATGATTTCGATTTCCCGCGTCGTTAACCGATCAACTTCCTTGGGCTCTACCTTATCTAACAACGGATTAAAATATCCGATAACCATTCGGGCAACCTGCGGACTCATCACGGACCCCCCGTTCATCACTTCTATGAGCTGCTCTTCGATCTTTGGCAAAGGGGTATCTTTAAGTAGATAACCGGAAGCTCCCGCACACAGCGCCTGAAAAATAGTTTCTTTGTCTTCGAACACGGTAAACATCACCACTTGTGTCAGGTACGATTTGCGTTTGATGTGCCAGGTAGCTTCGATTCCAGATTTTCCCGGAAGACCGATATCGCAGAGAATGATATCAATGCGTTGGTCCTTCCATAAACCGATGAATTCTTCGGTAGAAGTTGCTGTAAACAGAAGCTCAAAAGAAGAAGCTGCCTTGAAATATCCTTCCAACGCTTTTAATACAATTGCATTATCCTCAATTATAGCGAGTTTAAATTGATCACTTTTCATAACTAATGTAAAAATCTCCCCTTTGTATGTTTAGGAATAGTGTTTTTCAAAGACGGGGTAAATATAGACGATTTTGACAACGATCTTCCTACCCGTTTCGTGTAGTTTTCGAAAAAGGCACCATTCATTTTGTTCGTCTAAACAGAAAGCCAAAGCAGATCCAAAAGCTAAGCAACACGTACAGGAGACTCAGCCAAATGAGCTGCTCAACGTCTGTAAGTATATAACCTGCCTGCGTACGATTGAAAACGATATTAAAAAACATTCCTACTTGAAAAGCGATAAACAGGGTATAAAACGACGTCAGAAAATATAGGTATTTCAGCGTGCTCGACGGCACATTGGATTCCGTACTATCTGTCATGAACAACACCCCCCATTGCATGACCAAATAGATAAATGCCAAAAACAACCGTAAAATGTAGTGGAACTGCTGGGGAATAAAGCCATAAGTATGCTCATAGCCCAATCGCATATCGACAATCAACCGTTCTAAAAATACTACTTTTTCCGAATGATCTACAAATACATAAGGAAGGATGTCGATCAACCCGAAACAGAAAGGGATGAGATGAATGAACCAATAGCTGGGAAGTTTATTTTCCAGCTGTAATCGCATCCGGATGAAAAAATAGAACGCTGGCGCCACAAGGTAATACAGCGGAATTCCCTTGTTATACAGATTCGGGACATTGACAATTTGATGGCTCAGTATCAACAAATGGACAAAAACCTGCCACATGATGGCAAACAGGGCAATACCAAGCAACAATTCCGCCGGATTACGGCGCCCCTTTCCATGAAAAAGGCGAAGTGCAATGCCTAATGTGCTAAGTAGAATACCGATAACGGCAAATGTAACAACAAGGGCATGCATCGGCTCGTCAAAAATATTTTAGTGGGTTCATCCAATGGTGACCCTTATATAAGGAAACGACCACAGACACCTCATAGCCCGAAGCGGTACGATGTGTCGTACACACCCCACCAATCTGCGCCGCCCGCACTTGCATATTCCGCTTTCCGTGGCCCGATCGGCGGGGATTCCGTTGCGGTGGCTCCCCCCGACGTCCATTATCGCGTACCACAAGCGCTATCTGTGTACCACTATGATGCAGGCTAACGAATACAGCATCCGCCTGTGCATGCTTACAGACATTATGGATAGCTTCTTTATAGATCAAATACAAATTCTGCCGTACACTCTGCGGAATTTTCCGATCCTCCTGTTGATCTACGTCAAACGTGACGGCGATATCCATCGGCTCCAGCAGTTGCCCAGCAAGGTACTTCATCCGATCACTCAGATTACCCTGTTGGTTATTGCGTGAATCGACCGCCCATATGATATCATCCATCATCTGAATGGCTTCCCGGCTATAGCTACCAATGGAATCGACAGACTCCAAACGGGCGCGTTCGTCTTTTAAGCGCAACAAATCAGTTTGCATGGAAATTCCCGTCAGCAACCCTCCTACTTCATCGTGTAGATCACGTGAGATCCTTCGTCGTAACCGGTTTTCTCCCTTTGTCTTTCCTGCCCGTTCATAAAGGATAAAGCCCGTCGTCCCGCCGACAACCAGGATTAACATCATATAAAATGTCAACGTTTCGGTAAACGCCGGTTTCTTATGGATAATCCACGTACGCTGCTTTTCGACCGCACTGTTATTGGCTGCCTGTACTTTCACCGATATATAGTAATTGCCGGCAGACATTCCTGACAAATTGATCTGTGACGACGCAGGCATTTCCTGGTACTCCTCCATCAGAGGTACTATTTTAAACTGCATCCGGTAAATCTGCCGATACTGATTCGGCCGGGCAAAATCCAGTGAAAACCAAACAGCATCAGAAGGCAGCAGAATCGTATCCTGGAGGAGCTCGCCGGCAAAAGCATCCACATACCGGTTGCTCTTCATCCCCAGACTCGCTCCAGCAGTCAGTGGAGCATCGATGTATTCGCCAGTGGGCGGTAGCAACTGGGAAGGATGGAAACGGATGTAGCCCCCAATACCTCCCATAAACAACTCATCCGCATCCTCGTCGTAATAAATCGCCTGATGATTGAACTCTTCGAAGGGCAACCCATCGGTGTGATAGTAGTTGTATAGGTGATTACCTTTCATCATGGACAATCCCTCATGAGTCCCTAGAAACAACGTGCTGTCTATCCACATCATTTGGTAGATGGTATTACTCGCCAATCCTTCCCGGGTGCCAATTGTACGGGCGTCGTATCCCATGCGATCGGTTACCACCAAACCGCGGCCTTTGGTAGCCAAATAAACAGAATCGCCAAACTGTGTATGTGCATAGATATTTAACTTGCTTGGCCCTACGGGATATACTTTGCGGAATTGATCATTCCTCCAGAGAAAGTATCCTTCATCTGTCGTAAAAGTAAGGCTACTTCCGGAATACACGATAGACTGTACCCGCATACCCCGGCTGAAAAAACCGGTCTTCGAGCAAACCAGCGGATAGACATTTCCCGAGGAACGTGCATATTTCCAAATGCCATTGTACGTACCTACCAACAAAGTATCAGCCGATTGCTGGATGACACAATAGGCCATACCTGAAAATCGCTCGTTTGTCGAATCGGGTACATGTACGGGAGCTGGCACAATTTTCCCGTTGATGAGGTAGCAAAGGAAGTCACCTTCCAACGCAATGCAGGTCGTATCAGCTGAAAGTTTTAAAAAAGAATAGTAGTTATTTTCGGGTTCGCTGGTATATGGACGAAGTTCCCCCTCCTTCGGCAATGCATCCAGATAACCATACCCACCAAAATAGAAGGTATCTCCCTGCTTGACCATCCCCCGTGCACTACCGCTATTGATAAAATCAAAGGTGATTTTTGTAGGGAATACACTAAATAGTCCGCCGTCCGTGCAGATGAGCCATTCGTCACCTTCCTGCTGCCAACCATTTAGCCGCTTGTGCAAAATATGTTCGTCAATTTGATGGCTGCCGGTACTCAACAGCCGAAATGCCGTGTCCCGACTGAATTCCATATATTTATCCTCGTGGAAGACAATCACCTTATCATCTCTTTCAAACGACCAGTGATTCCAATTGGTGAAATCGTCGGTTGGAAATTGGCTTCGGTATAAATACCGGAAAGATGTGCCATCGAATGCATAATACCCTTGCGAATAAATCCGGAGTAACACACCGCCGTCTACCGGCAGCAAATCTTCCAGGCGGCTAAATAAGTCTTTCGGAAACGCAACAGAACGCTCTTGTTGGGCGTTCAGATCGTATTCGTATAAGCGATCTCCAAACGCCAGCCATACATGCTCATCATTAGCCACCAACATCCTTCCCACCGACCGCCGCTCGTATACAGCCTGTGGATCAAATTGAAACAGCAGCTGCTTAGACGACGCGTCCATGCGCCAAAGGCTTCCCAGTCCGTCTGCCAGGTAAAATACCTTATCGTCCATCTTGAAACAGGAGACAACAGGTCGCCCCACCAGATCATGCAGGAGATGACCGTCACCTACAAACGCCCACGTATTAAGATCGAAAATCTCCAATCCATTGCGGGTACCTATCCACAGGCATCCCCATGGATCTGTATATAAACTGTTCACTTCATAGAACGGTAACGTGTCGCCGCATAGCTTTGAAAACGGCACTACATTGACACCGTCGTACCGGTAGAGCTGCCCGCCCGACAATATCCAGATCATCCCGAACGGATCCTTCGCCGCTTGAGTAACCATGGTATGGTAACGATCCGTACCTGGAAGTACCTGTGTATAGTGATATGGGGCCGCGTTGAGTTTTGCACAGCAGCTACCAGCCACGATTAATAACATGATAAACGCAAAGCGTCTGATTGCACTATAGGGTTTAGTGTTTTTCATCGGTAGATGCGCCCCAAAATTAGAAAATTATCTATTAGGTTTAGAATAATTATTTAAATTAATTAAGTAATCATCATCGTCAATTAATAGAAGCTCTCTCCGCGGATAAGTAGATCCTGCTGTTTCTGATTACATACGGCATATGAAAATCCTTTTTGCAGTGCATAGGCGCCGTATTCACCCGTTTTGTTCAATGCAAGAAACCCCACCTGTATTTGTTTGGCGGTATCTGGCTTCTTTTTAACAATTCGGCTTACCGCCTCCCGACACGCCTCTTTCGGCGGATATCCTTGGCGCATCAGTTCCACAACCAGAAAACTACCCACTGTCCGGATCACCTCTTCGCCCACCCCGGTTGCCGTTGCGCCACCGACTTCGTTGTCTACATACAGCCCCGCACCAATAATGGGACTATCTCCTACCCGGCCATGCATTTTAAACGCCATGCCACTAGTTGTACACGCACCGGATAAATTGCCCTGTGCATCCAATGCCAACATTCCAATGGTATCGTGGTTGTATTCATTTCCGGGAAGCCTTTCTGTGTTAAACGACTTGTTTTCAATGTTGATAACTGGTCGGTAATTCTTCTCCTTCAGCCATTCTTTCCACGCTTTCTCTGCATCGGGTGTAAGCAACTTTTCCCGCTCAAATCCGTTTTCAAGCGCGAATTGCAATGCCCCCGTTCCCACCAGCATCACATGCGGTGTCTTTTCCATCACCAAACGTGCGACAGAAATCGGATGGACAATATCCTCCAGCGCAGCCACCGAACCACAATTTCCGTTTTCATCCATGATGCACGCATCCAGCGTCACATATCCATCCCGGTCAGGGTATCCTCCTTTTCCCACGGTGTTATTTCTTAAATCAGCCTCCGGTACGCGCACACCTGTTTCCACGGCATCCAATGCCCTTCCTCCATTTTTAAGCACCTCCCACGCCGCTTGATTTGCTGCCACGCCGAAATTCCAGGTCGCTATCACAATAGGTTTGTTTGGCATCCCCTTGCCGATTTCTTTTTCAGGGGAGACAGCTATCCTTCCGCTTAGCGAAATTGCCGATACGCCGGCTGCACTGGATAGAATAAATTTTCGTCTACTGATCATATTTTTGCAGATTATATTTATACCTTAGACAGAAACTTGCCCAAACATGAGAGTCCATTACGTGCCACTGTTATCTTTATTCTGCTTAACGTGGAGCATAAAAAGCCACGGAGAAAGCAATTTAGCAGATTCTGTCGAATATAAAAAGATCTTGCAATTAGCTGAGCAAACGATTCAGCAATTCATCCCGGATAAACGTACAGCAGTTTTTGAAATCGAGCTTTCAAACGGGTCCTCCGCTCCATATCACGTGATCACCACAGAATCAGATGCACAAAGACATTTCAGTAAATTGTTGGTTAAACATCATATTCCACCAGCAAAAATAATGATAAATCTTTTGCCTGATAGCAGCGTTGGGGAAAAAGTTGCTGGTATTGTCAATTTATCCGTGGCTAATCTGCGCGTAACTCCCAGCAACCAGGCAGAGTTGGCCACACAGGTGTTATTGGGAACGCAGTTGGATCTTCTTCAGCATCAAGAGGGTTACTATCGTGTACGAACGCCGGAAGGTTATATCGCATGGGTGAGTGGATCTTCGGTTGCACCGAAGACAGCTTCCGATTTAACACAATGGCAAACGGGCAACAAAGTAATCGTTACGGCTGACTTTGGGCACGCATATACCCACCCCGACGAGCAGTCGCTACGGGTGTCGGATTTGGTTATGGGCGATATTCTGAATGTGTCGGATACGTCAGGTGATTTTATACAGGTGGGCTATCCGGACGGACGAAAGGGTTATGTCAAAAGCGATCTGGTACGTCCGTTTGACGATTGGCTCGGCTCGCGGCATCTCACAGGAGAAAATGTGCTGAACACGGCTAAATCGATGATGGGGCTGCCCTACCTATGGGGAGGTACCTCGGTGAAGGGCGTGGATTGCAGCGGCTTTACCAAGACGGCTTTTTACATGAACGGCCTGATCGTTCCTCGGGACGCATCGCAGCAGGTGCTTGCCGGCCAACCGATCGACATTTTGTCAGCAGGCGTATTGGACGTCAAAAAGGCCATCCAAAATCTGGAACCCGGGGATTTGCTCTTTTTTGCTTCGGGTACGGGGCGCCCAGCCAATGCACGGGTTACCCACGTAGCTCTTTACCTGGGTAAGGGTGAATTCATCCATTCTGCCGGATTTGTGCGGATCAATAGCCTATTGCCGGAGGCACCCAATTACGGAGCACTAGACACACGCACGCTCGTCGCTGCCCGTCGATTTATCGGACAAGCCGATCCCGCTCTTCAATCCCTTGATCAGCATCCATACTACACCGGAAAATTGAAGAATCACATCAAATGAAATCTGGCAAATTTACACTTCGCTATCGCCCGTATACACTGAAACTAAACCATGTATTTACCGTAGCCACCGCATCGCGCAGTACGACTCCAGCAGTTTTAACGGAGCTCGAATTTGAGGGGTTTACAGGCTATGGGGAGGCCTCCATGCCCCCCTATCTGGGTGAAACCGAAGACAGTGTATTGAAATTCCTGAACAAGGTAGATCTTTCTGGATTCGATGACCCATTCCTGACAGCCGATATCCTCCATTATATCGATAGCATCGCTCCAAAAAACACGGCGGCCAAAGCTGCGGTAGACATCGCGTTGCACGACCTGCTCGGGAAAATCATGAATCGGCCCTGGCATCGCATATGGGGGTTCAACCCGGTCCATGCGCCCTACACGTCGTTTACCATCGGCATTGATACGGCCGAAATAGTCAGGCAAAAAGTACGGGAAGCCGAGCCTTACAAAATATTGAAAGTAAAACTGGGTTTGGATACCGATAAGACCATGATAAACACCATCCGCGAAATAACCAATAAACCCTTATGTGCCGATGTAAATCAAGGATGGAAAAACAAGGAAGAAGCACTCGAAATGGCCCATTGGCTGGCCGAACGGGGCGTCATATTCCTCGAACAGCCCATGCCTAAGGAGCAAGTGGATGACAACGCCTGGCTCACCGAAAACAGTCCGATTCCCACCGTAGCAGATGAGGCTGTGCAACGGCTTACCGACGTCCGGAAAGCATTCGGCGTTTACAGTGGCATTAACATTAAACTGATGAAGTGCACAGGTATGCGGGAAGCGCATCAAATGGCCGAATTAGCGCGGGCACTTGACATGAAGGTGATGCTTGGCTGTATGACGGAGACATCGTGTGCCATTTCCGCGGCAGCCCAATTGGCTCCCATCGTGGATTGGGCAGACCTGGATGGCGCGCTGCTGATCGGTAACGATATGTATCGCGGTATGGAAATTATCGATGGAAAGGTAATGCTACCCAACAGACCGGGTATTGGGGTAATGAAAGCAAAGAGGCCCTGAAGCGAAAAGCAGACAGGGCCTCTTCGAAAAAACTTAAGGAGCCGATACCGTTTCGGCTTCTGCCAACGCTTTCGTAGTCAGATAGTATTTAGCCAACATATTGGGCACTTCCCATTCAGGCATCTTACCCGATTTCAGAAAGTCCAGGTATTTCTCGGTCACCTGTGCAAAATGTTCTTCATGCGAGGTAACCAACGAGGGATCGACAGTGATCCGATAACGCCCCTCTGCTACCGGTTCAGATTTCAATCCTTGATACGAACTGCTCAACTGCTCAATGGCTTTTGCGAGTGCCGCCTCAAAGGTTTGGGTATCGCGCTCTCCGGTAGATTCCACATACAATACCGGCTTATAATGCTCGGCTGCTCCTTGCTGCACAATGAGGTTTGCATATTTCCCACGCATAATGGAGTAATGAAGATCTCCCGCACCTTGGGGAGGTTCGAAATTCCATATTACAGATACTTTCGCATGGATATCCTTCAGCGTATAGTTGATTTCACCGTTGGCGAATACCGCGAGATTTCCCTCTCCATCCACCGATCCAGACAGAAACTCCGGGAATTCTTTGAGACCGGTCGACCGGTCGAATTGTTCAGGTGTAATCAAGGTAGACCACCGCTTTGAACCGACGAGCTGAATATCCCGTTCGTAATCGATGACCTGGTCGGGAAAACTTTCCCACTGCACCATATCCACCAGGTGCGTCGTCACATCGACAATGCCTTCGCCTTGTTGTTTGGTATCGTAAAACCAAGCGGGGCGAGTAAGGGGATTACCCGATACTTCTTTGAAAAAGTGGTGCACACTTTCTTTCGTGATCGCGGGATTATCGGCACTACCCGCTACCAGCCCCCCGAAAAAGTCGGACTGTTGTGAAAAAGCCTTCTGGAGCACAGTGTTGATTTCATACCGCTCGGTCATGATATCATAAAGCAACACCCCTTTTTCGGATGCGGAGGCAAATGCTTGTTTCAATTGCGTAAATCCATCTGCGTCGATGGCCATGGGTTTATCTGCCAATACGTTTAATCCCGCGGCAATGGATTGGTTGATGTAATCGATCTTATGCTGGTTGTTACCTGCGAGTACCACCACGTTGCCTTCCTTTTCTGCCAGCATTTTCTGCAGGAAGTCATTGCCTTTGTAGACCTTCTCTTCCCACGATGTCGGATCATCCGAACGTGTATTGTACTGGTCGATGAGTGCCAAATAAGCATCCAATTCCGGACCTTCGGGCGCATATACATGCACTACGCTATCCACTTGCGGATACATTGTTTTTTGCACCAGGGCCGCATGGAAATGGCCGGGTGCCACGGTGATTAATTGTACGTCCTTTTTTTGCATAGGTTCTCCTGCTGGATTACATGCCGAGAGGCAAGCTAGGGTTGCTAACGTAATAAGGCTTTTTTGCTTATTCATCTATTTTCTGTTTTGTTTATCTTCTATTCCTTTACATACTCGGTACCGTAGGGAAACCGCTGCGGGCGCGATAGCAGGGTATTTGCTTCGTCATCGTCCATAAAGACTTCGCGCTTTGCATCCCAACGAAGCCTGCGTCCAAGTTTCATTGCAGCATGGGCAATCAGGCAGGCCGATCCCGAGCGGTGTGCTATTTCAACGTGGCTGATTGACTGTTTATTGTCGCGTATGCACTCCAACCAATTGGTATGTTGTTCCGGACTCTCGTACAACCGGATCTCATTTTCACCGATAACAGACGTCAGTATCTTAGGGTCACTTGCCTTAAACGCTTCACTTTCTTTGCCGCCGGCACCGGGATCAGTTGCCGTAACGCCGACATCGCCCCGAGACGCGAAAATCCAACCTTCTGTGCCCTCAAACCGGACCCCATTGGGATGTGTTCCACTGATTTCCATCACAATATTGTCAGGATACAGCATTTCCACCTTGAAATCGCCGTGTACATCCCACAGGCCCGATGTTGGGAAAGTTGCGATACCTTCTGCTTCCAACGGACCGGTAAGTTCGGCATTGAGCCCCCAATGCGCAATATCGATGTGATGGGATCCCCATCCGGTAATCATTCCGGCACCGAACTGCTCACAGCGCAACCATCCTGGACGATCGTAGATATCGGTTTGGGAATGCACACGGTCCAATGTGTACGGCACCAAAGGTGTAGATCCCAGCCAACGGTCGTAATCGAGATTTCCGGGCACCGGCATCTCCACCGGATTGCCACCTGCTGGGTCCCCCGGCAATCCAATGACAACCCTTTTAAGAGTACCGATACGTCCATTGCGCACCAACTCACATGCCCGTTTGAATTGTGGCCAGGGATTTATGGAGCGCTGCTGACTGCCCAATTGGAAAACAACCCCTTTACTTGCTACCACATCGGCCATCATACGGCCTTCTTTGATGGTCAGCGAGGTCGGCTTCTGCATATAAATATGTTTGCCGGCAATAGCCGCCTCCATCGCGGGTTGAGCGTGCCAATGATCGGGCGTGCTGATGACCACCGCATCTACCTCTTTATCGGTGATCAGATCCCGGTAGTCGCCATACGTTTTTACGTCAACGGGTGATTTTCCCCCGTTTTTTGCGGCTTGCTGCTGTTCCAGCCATTCCTTACCCGCGGCTAGCCGGTTGCGATCCAGGTCTGCTACCGCAACCATCCGGATATAATCATGTTTCAGAACTTCGGGTAGGTCATGCGATTTGGCGATGCGCCCGAAGCCAATCTGGCCGATTTGAATGCGGTTGCTCGGTGCATTTTTACCTAATACCGATGCAGGTACGATGGTAGGAAAAGCGGATGCAGCCGCTAAAAAAGCGGCTCCTTCTGCTGTCCGTTTAATGAATGTCCGCCTATTCAATTGTTTTTGTTGTTTGTCCATGTCGATTGATTTGCTTCGATAATCCCGTTTAGTGTTCCTTCACTTCATCTTGAGGGCTGGTCGCATAGGCTCTGCTGTAATCCCTGCCCTTAGCCCCCCAGATCACCCATTCGATGCCTCCGAGGATATGGTTTCTGAATTCCTCGTCCATATAGTCGCCTTTGTCATGCCCCAATGAAGTATACCACGACCGGCCACCATCGAATTCATGGCACCACACGGAAGGAAATACATCACCGAAGGTGTCCAGGCGACGCTCGTCTTCTCCCTGCAGGGTCGTCGCGTCGTTAACGGCCACTACGTGCAGGTCGACACTGAGCTGTTTGAGGTAGTAAAACTCGTCCCCTTTTACGCGGATCCACTTCCGTGGCAGGTGTTTTACCGACGGATGGTCAGCATCGAGAATGTTTACGGCAAATGGCTGGAATTTGTCATGCCAATAGAACGTTGCCCCCAGGAGCTGCTTGAACCATTTCCAATTGCGCTCCGTGCCTGAGGCTGAATGAATACCAACAAATCCGCCCCCCGCCTGAATATAACGCATCAATGCTACCCGTTGGGCATCGGTATCGAAAACATCGTTGTTGGTATTCGAAAATACCAGTACGTCGTACTGTTGCAGGTTTTCATCTGTAAACACGGTCGGGTCATCGGTCGCATCTACAGAAAAGCCCTGTTGTTTGCTTAATTCCCTAAATGCTAAGACCGAATTTTCGATGTTGTCATGCACAAATCCAACCCCGTTCTTGGTATAAACGAGTATCTTGACCTTCTTCCAATCTACCGACTGCGCAAGTGTAACGTGGGCAAAAGACAACAGCAATCCTACCGCCAGTCCCGAGGGTATCCATCGCGGAAAAAAGTTGAAATTCATAGTTATCATCATCTGTTATTCAATTTGACGTTATCGCTTGGAAAAGGATTCCCACGTCCGTTCGGCCTCTTCGGGGGAAAGCGTACCGTCAAAGATCACCAGCCGATAACGCAGGGTGTACGTATTTCCCGCCTCCAATTTCCAATCTTTGTTTTTAGTTGGGGAAAAATTAAAGAATTGGTCACCCCTGCCACCGTTGGCGTCTTCGGGCCACACCCGCACAGGTTCTGGAAAATTATAATTATCCGGATGTGAAAGGAAGAGTATCCCCCCTTCACCATCTCCTAGTTTACCGGAAACAATGGCCCACCGTTCCAATGATCCATCGGCATCCTTACGTGTTTTCCCGCTGGACGTCAGCACGCCGCTGTTGGCATTCGTCCATTCTGGTGTCGCCCTGAATCCCAATCCGCCGTAGCGGTATTCCTTTAAAATCACATCGGCTTCAGTGGTCGGTTGCAGCTCAGAATAAATGTCGCATTGGTATCGATGAGCATCCAACTGGGAAACAGTTATCCGCAGATGCTCTCTCATGATGACCGTTTCTTTTCCCTCATCAAAAACAACGTGGTCATGCACCGTCTCAAATCCGGCTTTCTCCGCATCGCTAAACGTATCTTCAAAGCTTACAAAGCGCACCGTACCCGTTTTGTCGCCGATATTCCAGAGATCGTATAGTTGACCCCGGTATTCGACGTGTGTCCAAGGGTTCCAAAGGCCATAGTGATGGTAATGGTCTTCGGGTTGGATGGTAGTAAGCACTTTTCCCGAGGGAGTATTCAATGGATGGATGTAACCCGCCCGGCCGTATGCCTTATCGACTCCAGCAGGGGGTTGTTTCACCGTATACCGGTATGTAAGCAGCGATTTACCAGCCGGATTTTTTAACACCAGATCATCGGGGCCTTTTTCCACTTTGTATACACCGTTGAGCGCAGAAGCTTGTCCGGCAACCTGACACAGTGCACCTAAGGATAATGAAAATGCGATCACAAGGGTTTTCAACATGGTCAATGTAGGATTTATAATACGTATTATAAGTATTCCAGCAATAAAGTTATTAAATCCCTGCGGATAACGAATAACGGCTATTGCTTTCTTTTTCCAATCCTCCAGAATCAGGGTTTTAACCCACGTTCAACCGGTATACTAAAATATGTAATTCTTTAGGTCTTTTGGTGGTTCATTGACCGATAGATCAATTAAATAACCATTGATAATCGCATACACCGGCTTTCCGTCGCGAGCCAGAAAAAAATTAGCCGTACCGCCCAAACTCGGACTTGCCGCAATCGGCTTCCGTTGGTTAAACACCACCAAGGGAAGCTGATGATGACGGTCTTCGGGCATCTTCGCCACTTGAACGGCACCATAACCCTGACGTAAAAAGTCCATCGCCTGTTCCGGCGAAATCTCTTCCACACCATTGAACACCTTGGGATGAATTTGGGCCTGCATGAAATGATAACCTTCAGCGTCCAACTCGTCGTATCCGTAAACTTCCTGTAAATCGCCCACATCCGCAATGTGCGACTGCACGTAGAAGTCGCGATCGTCTGTGTATTCGGTCCGATTAATGGACAAGTCAATTTTATAACGCATCGAATCGCGCGAAGCTCCAACATGGCGCAGCAACACATCCGAAAGCTGAGAGGCACTGAAGGGTATGGCCTCGTATTCGGCGATATTATACTGATGGTAGCTATCCTGGGCGATCTCAATCAAGGAATTAAGAAGAATAATAAAATTGAGTTTCCGGATAAACTGTTTTTCGGGATCCCCTTTATGGCCGCCCGACTCGATCAAAACCGTGCTGGCGCCCCAGCTTTGAAAATTGTCGCCAAAACCGCGGGGCGAATACGTATCGTCGTATTTGGCCACACCATTTGGCACATACCCCTGTAATATGCGGTTTATACCGGCAGCAATTTTCATTGCATTGCCCCGCACCTCGTTGATGTCACGTTTTTCGTTATAAGCGGGTGCCAGCAACGCAATGGTCACCGGATTGGACGTTCCGGGCACATTGTAATAAATATTCATATCGTGCAAGTTAAACCCATAATTGGGTTGCACAGTTTTGGCAGCTTGGATGAGCAATTGCCCTTCCACCGTCTCGCCCGCACGCGCGTCACGATTCAAATCAATGTCCATCGCGTTGCGACGCGTATATACATCGGCTCCATCGGGATTGAGCATCGGTATAAAATACAGGCTTGTCTGTGTGTTGAGCAGGGTTCGTATACTATCCATTCCATCACCGTGGCCTTCCAAGAAATTAAAAATATCCATCAGTGCCATGGTTGCCGTTGGCTCGTTGCCATGCATTTGCGACCATAACATTACTTTCTTCGGACCTTGTCCATACTTCACCTGATAGATAGGTTGTTTAAGCACCGAGACTCCCAATTGGGTTACTTCAAAAACACCTGCCCCTTTACGTTTCAGGATGAGCGGTTCGATATCGGCGTGTTTGAAGCGACGGTGGACGATCGTTGGCTCCCGATACGCGTCGAAAGCTTTGCTCAAGCCAACCGTATCGGGCACATAGGTAATGTGGCTTTGCCCGTTTCCCCGGCAGGCGGCAGAAGTCAGGATAACCACGAATAAGTAAACAAACTGCCTCATGTCTTAAAAATATGTTCGACTACACGGATGCTGCCTTGTGTCGCATCGATACACACCCTCGCCCCCACGGGAAGGATAAATTGTTCGTCGATGTGCCCAACCAGCGCCCCCTGAAAAGCAGGTATTCCCAACGGGCTGATGTAATCGTACAATATTTGTTCCACAGTCAGCGAGCTTGCCGGATTTTTGGACTGGCAATCTGAACATTGGCCGAAAACAAAGCCTTTGATTTTGCGCAAGGCACCCGTTAGGGCCAATTGGCTAAACATCCGATCGATCCGATAAGGTTCTTCGCCAATTTCTTCCAAAAACAGAATACTGTCTTCAAAGTCGGGGAAATAGGTAGAACCGGCGATCCCCGTTAAAACAGTGAGGTTTCCTCCCAAGAGTTTGCCTTCAGCCGTTCCTTCGGTTATTGTTTTGATGGGTTTCCGATCGGGGGTGTACGTGGGTAACTTCCCTTCAAAAAACAATTGCTCAAATTGCCGGATGACCATGGGTGTCCAGTGACTGTTTGCCACGGCACCGTGAAAGGTAATCAATCCGGTTTGCGTGTAGATGGCTGAATGGAAAGCCGTGATATCACTGTATCCTAAAAATATCTTGGGATTTCGGGCAATCAGTTGGTAGTCCAGTCGATCCAGCAATCTGGCTGCTCCCGATCCACCACGCAGGCATACGATGGCTTTTATGTCCGGGTCGGCAAACATATTTTCCATATCCGCGATCCGTTCTGCATCTGTTCCGGCCAAGTGTCCATATCTTTTCCCCACATTTGTTCCCCATTTGACACGGAGACCCAATGACGAGAAATTTTCATCGGCTATGGCGTACCCGCTATCGTCTACCAAGGGCGACGATGGCGTGATCACCCCTACCGTGTCTCCTTTACGAAGAAGGGAAGGATACATATTCGGGTGTCGGTAAGCGACGGCACGACCTGATTTCGTTGCCGTAGAGAGGGGTAAAGCCATCATTCCCAAACCCATGACCTTGATGAACATACGTTTATCCATATCTTTCCTACGTAATTAGCGATTAAACATCAGCCGCTGGGCATTTCCATCTTCCACAATCCTCCCCTCAGTATATACCAGCGTACCCGATACGTACGTGCGCATAATGGTTGATGTGAACGTATGCCCCTCAAAAGGCGACCAACCGCATTTGGATAAAATATTGCGTTTTTCTACGGTATATGGTCTGTTTAAGTCGACCAACACCAGGTCTGCCCAATACCCTTCGCGGATAAATCCACGTCCCTCGAGCTGGAAACAAACAGCGGTGTTATGCGCCGTCTTTTGCACCAGCTGTTCGAGTGTCAGCTTGCCCTCGCGGTGCATGTCCAACAGTGCCTGCAAAGCATGCTGAACCAACGGCCCTCCGGATGGCGCTTGTAAATACGGTTGTGTCTTTTCTGCCAAAGTATGGGGAGCATGATCCGTAGCAATGACATCAATTCGCCCATCAAGCACCGCGTGGAGTACCTCCTCACGGTCTTCGCTCGTTTTTACGGCAGGATTCCATTTGATGAAATTCCCTTTCTCTGCATAGTCTGCATCGCTAAACCACAGGTGATGAATGCATGCTTCAGCGGTAATTCGTTTATCTGTAAGCGGCACGTTGTGCTCGAATAGATCGGTTTCTTTGGCGGTCGAAATGTGAAGAACATGCAAGCGGGAGCCGTGTTTTTTTGCGAGTGCAACGGCCCGGGACGAAGAGATGTAACAGGCCTCTTCCGAACGGATCAACGGATGCATATCCGTGGTCACAGCATCTCCATAGGTATCTTTGTACCACGATAAATTCCGCCGGATCGTTGCCTCGTCCTCGCAGTGGGTAGCGATCAGCATCGGCGAACTGGAAAATATGCCTTCCAATGTCTGTTCATCATCCACCAACATGTTGCCTGTAGACGACCCCATAAACACCTTAATACCACATACGTCGCGGGGATTGGTATGTAACACTTCATCGAGGTTGTCGTTGGCAGCGCCCATGTAAAACGAATAGTTGGCCAGTGACTGCTTGGCAGCAATATCGTATTTATTCTGCAAAAGCTGTTGCGTAAGCGTATTCGGAACCGTATTGGGCATCTCCATAAAGGAAGTGGTGCCACCTGCCACCGCGGCACGGCTTTCATGCCAGATATCGGCTTTGTACGTCAAGCCCGGCTCACGAAAATGCACCTGGTCGTCAATTAACCCGGGGAATACGTGCAAGCCCTCGGCATTCACTTCGGTGTCCGCCGATGCTGAAATTTCTGGAGCTATCTTTTCGATACGCCCATTGGAAATCAGTATATCGGCAGTGATGATTCTTCCTTCGTTGACAAGCGTAGCTGCTTTAATAAGGGTTGTTGACATGCTTTTGGCTTTTCAGCAAAGATACATAAATACAACCGAGACCTGGGCAACCCTTTTTACTCCTATCTACAAAGGCAGATTTGCCATAAATTGTACATTGAGCGCTCCGATATCTAACCCCGCCATAAACGATGGCATCGTCGGTGCAAACACCCATGCACTGTTGCGTTGGTACACATATCCCCTTCTGTAAGGGTCGTAATAAGTGCGGTATTTAGGGAAATAAACGTATTCTGTATGGTGGTGAAACCGCTTTCCATAGTACCAGTTATCGTGATCGCGGTAGCGGAGTCCTTTGCCCTTGGCGTATCTTTTATAAGCCTGATCGCGCACCTCATAGTACCTGTGATACGAACGATCGTGCTTTACATACTTATGAAAAGCCTTTTCACGTTTTTTTTGATGCTTTACATATTCCTTTCTTTCCTTACTCCAATGCCCCCTACCTCGCTTTTGCGCACTGGCGTCGAACGTAGAACCAAGTATAAATACAAGAGCGGTGATACAAATCAATAGCTTTTTCATGGCATAAATCTTTTAGTACAACATACGATTTCACTCCTGCTAGTAAGACAACGGAAGTTATGTCAAGGTTTAAAATCAGTTCTTCAACAACCGTTGAATTTCGTCTAATTTCATGAGAGCTTCCACAGGCGTTAGGGTATTTACATCCAGATTATTGAGCATATCCCGGATTTTCACAAGAATCGGATCATCGATGGAGAACATCTGTAACTGATAAGCCTGTTTCTGGATTTTTTTGATGCTATCTTTAATACGCTCACCTCCTGTGCGTTCCTGCTCCAATCGTTTGAGAATTTCATTTGCCCGTTGCAACAACTTAGGCGGCATTCCCGCTAATTTGGCAACATGGATACCAAAGCTATGCTCGCTCCCACCTGGCACCAACTTACGTAGGAATATCACTTTATTATTTGCCTCTTTTACGGATACATTGAAGTTTTTGACCCTCACAAATGAAGTTGCCAACTCGTTCAGCTCATGATAATGAGTAGCAAATAGGGTTTTGGCCCGCGCAGTTGGATGGCTATGAAGAAACTCCGCGATGGCCCAAGCGATGGATATACCGTCGTACGTACTGGTGCCCCGTCCGATCTCATCCAACAGAATCAGGCTCCGCTCGGAGAGGTTGTTCATGATGCTCGCCGTTTCGTTCATTTCCACCATGAACGTTGATTCGCCGGAAGATAGGTTATCGGAGGCCCCCACACGGGTAAATATCTTATCGATCAGCCCGATACATGCCTCTTTGGCCGGAACGAAAGACCCGATCTGCGCCATGAGTACGATCAGTCCTGTTTGCCGCAATAAGGCAGATTTACCTGCCATATTGGGTCCCGTAATGATCATTATCTGCTGGCTGTCGTTATCCAGAAACACATCATTGGTGATGTAATCGGTTCCGATTGGTAAATTTTGTTCGATGACCGGATGGCGACCACCTTTTATATCCAGGGCTTTCCCGGTATTGACCTCCGGGCGCACATAATGATTTTTTTCTGCGATCAACGCAAAGTTGACCAGCACATCCAATTGGGCAATCGATTGGGCATTTAGTTGTACCGGCTTGATATAAGCCGCTACAGCGGCAAGCAATTCCGCATATAGCCGTGTTTCCAATACCTGGATCTTTTCTTCTGCACCGAGTATCTGTTCTTCGTATTCCTTGAGCTCTTCGGTGATGTATCGTTCCGCATTGACAAGTGTCTGCTTACGCACCCATTCAGGGGGTACCTTGTCTTTATGGGCATTGGTCACTTCCAGGTAATAACCGAATACATTGTTGAAGGCAATCTTCAGCGAGGGGATCCCCGTTGCTTCCGATTCTCGCTTTTGAATTTCGAGCAGGTAATCCTTCCCGCCGTATGCCACTTTGCGAAGTTTGTCTAGCTCTTCATCTACGCCGGCAGCAATCACATTTCCCTTGTTTACCGAGACAGGCGGATCTGGATTCAGATTTCTTTCAATTTGTTCACGGATCGGGATACAAGGGTCCAGTTTCCCGGCAACCGTCTTCAGGGACTCGGTGTCTGCCTGACCGGCAAGTTCTTTCAGTTTCTCGACGGCCTGCAATGCGCGCTTCAGCTGGACAATTTCACGAGGATTGGCTTTTTGCAGGCCCACTTTACTGATGAGGCGTTCCAAATCTCCGATCTGCTTGATTTCGCGGATAAGTTCATCACGCAGCTCCCGATGGGCATACAAATAGTCTACCACATCCAGCCGCTCGTTGATGGCCGATTGGTCTTTCAACGGCATGACGATCCATCGTTTGAGCAATCGGGCACCCATGGGGGAGGCCGTCTGATCCAGCACATCTGCCAGCGTTATGGCATTTTCATTGGTCGATCCTACCAATTCCAGGTTGCGGATGGTGAACCGGTCGAGCCACATATACCGATCTTCTTCAATGCGTGAAATATTGGATATATGCTGCAGATTACGATGTTCCGTTTCGTTGAGGTAATGCAATGCCACCCCGGCCGCTATAGCACCCAAGGGCAGGCGTTCGATCCCAAACCCTTTCAACGATTTCACCTCAAAATGCTTGAGTAGCATTTCAACGGCATAATCACCCGTGTAGGGCCACTCGTCGAGCGCATAGGTATAGAAACGGGTCCCATACTGTTCTACAAACGCCTTATATTGGCGTTTGGCCATGATCACTTCGGTCGGTTTAAATCCCTGCAACAGTTTATCTATATAGGTTGAATTGCCCTGTGACACGAGAAATTCGCCCGTAGAGATATCCAGAAAGGCAATGCCTGCCTGTTGTTTATCAAAAAAAATCGACGCCAGGTAATTGTTTGATTTCTGCTGGACAATGTTGTCGTTGTAGGATACCCCCGGTGTGACCAGTTCGGTAACTCCACGCTTTACGATGGTCTTGGTCGTCTTGGGATCTTCCAATTGATCGCAGATAGCCACCCGCTGTCCGGCACGGACCAGTTTGGGGAGGTACGTCTCCAGGGAGTGATGCGGAAAACCTGCTAAGGCCGTTTCTGATTCACTGCCATTCCCCCGTTTGGTCAGCACGATACCCAGGATCCCCGCTGCCTTTATCGCGTCTTCTCCAAATGTTTCATAAAAGTCTCCGACCCTAAACAATAATAAAGTACCGGGGTATTTCACCTTGATACTGTTATATTGCTGCATCAACGGAGTCTCTTTCTTTGCTGCCTTTGCCAACCTGATTCTTTTTCTGCGTGGCCGTAAACTTAGATAAATTCCCCTTTATATGCAATTTATTCACGTTGCATATAAAACGGAAGTTATCGCTCTCTCGTCGGCCTCTAAAAAAAGTTGCGCCGAGGAAAAATAGGACTATTGAAGGGATTTGACAAGTTTCTATTTGTATATTCGCATCACGAAAATTATGGTAGTCAAGCGAAAACGCAAAAAAAAGACCCGGTTGTTAACACGGTTCATTCCCCACGTAGGCAATGTTTACCTGCGTTGGATTTTGCGTGCTACTGTCGCTTTCTTCAGCCTGACCATCGTATGGGTTCTGCTACTCAGTTTCATCAATCCGCCTATTACCTGGTTAATGATACAACGTGGATTTGAACGTAAAAGCGACGGAAAGGAATGGAAGATTACCAAGCAATGGATGCGATACGAGGATCTTTCTGACAACTTAAAGCGGGCAGCGATTACAGGCGAAGATGCCCGTTTCATGGAACACTGGGGATTTGACAGTGAGGCCATTGCGGATGCTTATCAACGCAATAAAGATGGAGGCAGGTTACGTGGCGGAAGCACCATCAGCCAGCAAACTGCCAAGAATGTCTTCCTTTGGCCGAAACGCTCGTGGATTCGGAAAGGATTTGAAACATACTTCACCCTGTTAATCGAAGTTTTTTGGAGCAAAAAACGGATTCTCGAAGTTTACTTAAATGTGATCGAGACAGGAGATGGATTATACGGCGTGGAAGCCGCTACCCAACATTACTACGGAAAATCTGCCAAGAGCCTTACCAAGCAACAATCGGCACTCCTGATAGCGGTATTACCCAACCCTCGTCGTTGGTCTCCGTCTAAACCGACCGCTTTTATCAACAGAAAGGCGAATACCATTGTCAGGTATATGGGATATAGCGCAATTCCCTAGAAAACCCTTGCATGCCAACTTTCACGCAGCGGAACTTCCCAATGGGTTTTCAATTCGGGATAGGAGGCTATCAGGTTATTAAAAACAACGGTTTCCGCATTTACCTCACCGGCTGCCATTAGCCGCTCAAACTCAGCGCGCGGTACCGCCCTGATTCCCCCCGCATCCCGGTAAGCAATCTGCATCCGATCGAAAAGTGCTATTCCCAATTCGTCTTCAATTTCTTTCAACATGTGTACAGATTTATCAATGGAACATCCCGTAGGCGGTGCTACGCTGTCGTCCACCATGACGATGACAAAGCGGTCATACCGAATTTCCGCTTTCGCCGCCAAGGCTTTACCATGTGCTTTCCACTGCGAGGTGAAACCTTCCAATTTATCCAATACATACTTGCCCTCAACATCGGTTAAAGGCCGATCCGCCTGATAGATCCAAATACGTTCCATACAAAGGCAAAAATACGGAAATTTTGATGGAATGCAGGCAACCCGAATGAAACGGATTGACACGGATGCGTAAAAACAGCGAGGTGCTTACCGAATGTAATACGGAGAAATCATCAAATAGACGATAACCCCGGTAACGGCAACGTATAACCAGAGGGGAAAAGTAATCTTGGCCAGCTTCCGGTGTTTGGCGAAATTGCCGGATAGGCCGCGGACAAATGTGACCAACACAAAAGGTATGATAACAATGGAAAGTAGAATATGGGTAATTAAAATAAAGAAATACACATATCGGATCGCACCTTCTCCACCAAAAGGCGTGGATTCAGCGGTCATGTGATAAGCCACATACATCACCAGAAAGGCAGCCGAGCATCCGATACAGAGCTTCACCAACCTCTCGTGCAATCTGCGATTTCCGCTTCGGATTGCCAACACGGCCCACACCAGCAAAACGGCGGTAATGCCGTTAATTGTCGCATAGATGGGAGGTAGAAAAGTAAGCGGTTTCACGTCGTACCCCAAATCCCGCAAATTAACCCCGAACAATACCGCCACCACCAACGGAATAACAATGGATAAAACAGCTATCCACTTATTATATTGCTTCTCAACCCCCTGCTTCATATCGTAAATCTAAAATCACTTATACGGGCTTTTTTCCCGGATTTCTTCCACCAACAGCAGCTTTACCTCATCGATCAGCCGATTCACTTCATTTTTATGGTTAACGTCGTAATACCCACGGATATGCCGTTTGGAATCTACCAGTATCAACGAAGAACTGTGGATAAATCCAGCGGCCTTGGTCGTATCTTGTAAAGCATCGACCAAAAATCCGTTGCGTGCAATATCATACACATCATCTTTACCAGCTGTCAGGAAATACCACTTCTTGGTTTCGGGATGGTATACCTCCGCATATTCCTTCAGTATTTCCGGCGAGTCGTAAGCGGTATCCACCGTAACGGTATAAAAATTGACCAACTTATTGTCTTTGAAACGCTCGGCCACACGGTCCATCTCGTCGTTCATGTGCTTACAGAATGTTTCGCACCGTGTGTAGAAAAAATTAACCACCGACACCGAAGTATCATTTGCCAACACATTGAGTTGCTGCCCCCGCTGATCGGTCAGCGAAAAGGGCGCAATTTGGTGAAACACTGTGTCCGGTATCTTTTCACCCCTACGGGTGCTAAATGTCCCCGCAAGGATCTTCTCTCCGTAGATTGGCAGATTTTGGTAGCGATTCTGACCCTTTTTCTCTAATAAATAATATAAAAATCCTGGCAGTATCAAAATAACAGCCAGGATAATGATCTTTTTCAAACCATTGGTTTGCGCGACGGTTTCCATTAAGAATTAGGCCAAAAAGGAAACGGATTAAAGTGTTCGTTCAAATAACTTCCTTCGGTCAGCATCAATGCAATGAAATAAATGATGAACAGGAACACAACGGCAACAGACATAATAAATCCAAACGTTTCGAATTTAAGGTGCATGAAATAGGCAATGATATAATATGCTTTAAGCAAAGTCAATACGATATAAACCGAATTCACACCAATCCCTTTGGCAACCACTCCTCCGTGAACCAAAACCAATGCGATAAAAAACTCCAACGCAGTGATGGCAAGCAGGTAGAAAAAAACTCGCCAAATCTTGCCTTTGGTCATACCCTCGTGGTGCTGCCCTTCTTCGTGCCCTACTGTATGATCTTGATGTTGAGAAGCCATAGCTAACTATTGTGTTTTAAATTGATTATACCAAATAAAAGAATGTAAATACGAATACCCATACCAGGTCTACAAAGTGCCAGTAAAGCCCGACTTTCTCCACCATCAGGTAAGAGCCCCGGCGCTCAAACGTATTGGCCAACACCATCCCCAGCACAATAATGTTCAGCAGGATACCTATCGAAACGTGAAATCCGTGGAATCCGGTAATCGTGAAGAAAAGGTTGGCAAACTGTTGGGCCGATACTTCCGAAATCTCCTTTGAAAAAAACGGCGCCAAACTTACCTCAGGCGAAACACCTTCCTGACCTGGAATGCTTCCCCACCAGAATCCTTCGTGATGCAAGTGCGTCCACTCCATGGCTTGGCAACCGATAAACATCAAACCTCCGATAATGGTAGCTATCATCCACCCTACGACTTCCTTTTTAGCATTGCGATGCCCCGCTTCCACGGCAAGCACCATCGTCACCGAACTCATGATTAGAATAAACGTCATGATACCCACGAATACCAACGGATAACCGTGGTCTGCAATCAACGGAATGGATTGGAATACCAAATCGGGATCGGGCCAGGTGAAATGGGCGAAACGCTGCGAACCGTAATAAATTAGGAACGCGGAAAACGTAAAAGCATCTGAAGTAAGAAAAAACCACATCATGATTTTGCCATACTCCACATTGAAAGGCGATCGACCTCCGTTCCACCGTCCGGTTTTTACCTTATCCAATTGCGTTACAGTTGTACTCATTGTTCAGTGTTATTGATTCAAAAGTAAAAAAACATAAATATAAATCCATAGAAAGCCCAGAAAATGCCAAAACAAAGTGGCTAAGTCCATCCGGAAGACATTGTTCACCTGAGGGATGTTTCGGGTCCGTCCTACAAATGCCCTCACCAGCACCAAGATACCCGCAGCAATGTGAGCCAGGTGCATTCCCGTAAAGACATAAATGAACGATTGGGATGCGTTGCTATTCACAAATACAATTCCCCGGCTGCTTAGTATCCCCCAAGCGTGGACCTGCATAACGAAAAATCCCAATCCCAATAAAATAGTGGCAAAGAGCAACACCTTCTGTCTGCCAAATAACGTCTGTTTCGCGGCCGCATACGCCAGTTGCATGGTCACACTGCTTAATACAATCAGTATCGTGCTGTAAATAAATGCCTCGGGAAGCAACGTCTTGATACCACGATCGACACCGCCGGCTGTATAGACGATAAACCCGCTTGACAGCGCCGCAAACATCATAAACATGCCGATCATGCCCAGCCAAAGGTTGAATTTCTTCGCCTTCTGCTGAGTCAGATCCTCCTTATTTTGCGTATATTGTGCCATAGCGATCATAACGCATTAAAATCAAATAGTAATATCAATTGAATGAGCGGCAGGTAAAAGAAAGATGTAAACATCACTTTACGGGCAGCCGCCAAGTCGCATTTTAAAAATAATTTCAATCCGTACCAGCTGAACAAGAGCGCACCGGCAACTGATACCAACGAAACAACGATTCCCCCAAATCCGAAATAATAAGGAAGCAGGCCAGCGGGCACCATCAACAGTGTCGACAAAAACACGATGAATGCCGTCACCTTATCACGCTTCGTAGTGGGCAGCAAGCGGAATCCAGCCCGTTTGTAATCTTCATCAAGCACCCAGGCAATGCCCCAGAAATGCGGAAACTGCCAGATAAACTGAATAACGAACAACACCAGGGGGATGATGATAATAGCCGCCGCATTCTGTTGGCTATATAAAGCCAGATCATTCTGGCTGAAGGCAGCATAGTAACCAATCAATGGAGGCAGCGCCCCGGGAAAAGCTCCTACAAATACCGCAATAGGCGATTTCCTTTTAAGCGGCGTATAGATAAATGCATACAATATGATCGAGAAAACCGACAACACACCGGCGATAAAATTAAGAGTTACCAGTGTATAGGTACCTGCAATCCCCATCAATAAGCTCAGCACCAACGCCTGCCCGGTCGTCATACGGCCCGAGGGAATGGGCCGATCTGCCGTGCGTTTCATCAATTTATCCAAATCACGCTCGATGATTTCGTTAAATCCATTGGCAGATCCTGTTACCAGAAACCCACCCACTGTTAAAATCACCCAATGAAGCCAATTGATATCCCCTTGCTGCTTGCTACCGATCAGAAAAGCAATAGAAGCGGAAAATACCACAGTCGTGGTAAGCCGGATTTTAACCAGTTGTTTAAGGTCCGCAGCAAACGACATCCATTCACTCAGCACCTGTCCTTTGCCCGATTTTGGCATAACGACACCTCCTCCCGTTTTCTCAGACTGCATATCCTGATTTGATATCCTCATTTAATAACCTTCCTATAATCAATTTTACTTCCACGTCACCTTCCCCAACAAAAGCATCAAATAATACTGCGTGCCAAATAACAAGCTGGCTAACACCAGATGTATCGTTTGTGCAAACGGTGGAATATTAAAATACCCCAGTATTCCTGCGCTCCCGATCTGCAATAGGAGTAACAACAACAGGATGTTGGTAAAGCGACTTTGATACGTATGCGTTGCAAACCGCGAACGGACGATAAAAAACAGCAACACAATCACGATTGCCGATATCAATGCCAACGTTCGGTGTATGTCAAACACTTCACTCAGCTGCCCCAACCATTGGTCCCTATTTTGTCCGCTGGCTGCATCCGAAATCACATCGATCTCCTCCCGTACGCCTGTGCCGATAGCAACCTGTACAATGATCAGCGTCAGCGAAACGGCTGCCAACCACTTAATCCCACGTGACGTGTGATTAATAAGCAGATCTTTGTCGCGCAGCGATCGCGCTTTGAAATAGGTGTAAATGCTGATTCCAACAATGACCAGCGCCAACAGCATGTGAACTGTAATGATCCAGGGCATCAAATTGGTAGAAACCACGATTGACCCCAGCCAGGCCTGATACCCTACAGCCACTACATTGATCACACTCCATATAAAAATGGATCGCTTTGTTTTAAAGAACGTAAAAGAAAAAATGGCACAGCCCAAAATCAACATGCCCGTGATTGCTCCCGTTAGCCGATTGATGTACTCTGTCCATGTTTTCGCTGCATTAAACTCCTCATGCTGGAGGATACTTTCGTCATGCCGTATGCGTGCCGCCAACTCTTTGTTACCGAAGCGATCCAACATCGCAGCAAAACGCTCATTCTTTGCTTTTCTTCCGGCAATGTACTTCTCCTCATAACCCGCGGGCAACTGGGAGACCTCTGTCGGGGGTACCAACCGGTCAAAACACTTTGGCCAGTCGGGACATCCCATGCCGGAACCGGTGCTGCGTACCACCCCCCCTGCAAGGATCAACACAAATAGCGAGACAATCGTAATTTTGTTGACCCATAAAAATCTTTTCTCAGCAGCCGGAAACATCCGTTATCACTCCCTTTCCTTTTCAGGCTGGGGGGCATTTGCCAATTCCCACTCCCGTTGTATACGTTCAGCCTCCACATTCCCTTCAAAGTCGTGCGGAAGGTTTGAACTCATCGTCTCCGAAAACGGAACCGTCTGCGGAATAAAATCTTCGTGGTGCCCGGGTTTGCTATAATCATAAGGCCAACGATAAACCGTGGGGATCTCTCCCGGCCAGTTTCCATGGATGTGCTTTACCGGCGTGGTCCACTCCAATGTATTGGCACCCCAAGGATTCTGTGTGGCTACCTTTCCAAACCGCATCGAAGTGAAGAAGTTCCAGATAAAAGCGATTTGTCCCAAACCAGCAATAATTGCAGACCACGTGATGAAGACGTTCACCGAAATCCACTTCTCCATAAATGGAAAGGATGTAAACGCGTAATACCGACGGGGTACCCCATCAATCCCCATAAAGTGCATCGGGAAGAACACGAAATAGGCACCGATAAAGGTGAGCCAAAAATGCAGGTATCCCAGCTTCTCATCCATCATCCGGCCAAACATCTTCGGATACCAATGGTATACCCCGCAAAGCATGCCGAATATAGATGCAGATCCCATCACCAGGTGGAAGTGTGCAACGACAAAATACGTGTCGTGCAAGCTGATGTCCAATGCCGAGTTGCCCACGTACAGACCTGTTAACCCGCCGGAAATGAAAAACGATACCATACCGATGGCAAATAACATCGCCGGTGTAAAACGGATATTCCCCCGCCACAGTGTAGCTAAGTAGTTAAATGACTTCACGGCCGATGGAACGGCGATAATCAATGTCGTGATCATGAATACTCCCCCTAAGAAGGGATTCATGCCGGTTACAAACATGTGGTGCCCCCAAACGATAAATGAAAGAACCGTAATACCGATCAGTGAATACACCATGGCGTGATACCCAAAGATTGGCTTACGTGCATTGGTCGAAATCACTTCCGAGGTAAGACCAAGTGCCGGCATCAATACGATATACACCTCAGGGTGCCCCAGGAACCAGAACAAGTGCTGGAATAAAATCGGGCTACCACCCTCGTTGGGTAAAATCTGTCCCTGTACAACCAGATCTGATAAATAGAAACTCGTACCGAAGCTGCGGTCGAAAATCAATAACACCACGGCCGATACCAATACGGGGAATGACAAGAGTCCCACGATCGCGGTCAGGAACAATGCCCATACCGTCAAGGGCATTTTCCAAAGGTCCATGCCTTTGGTACGCAAATTCAGTACGGTACTGATATAGTTTGTTCCCCCGAGTACCTGGGAGGCGATGAACATCACCATGCTGATCAACCAGAGGGTCATGCCCAGGCCCGAGCCCGGAATGGCTTTGGGCACGGCCGACAACGGCGGATACACCGTCCATCCGGCACTCGCAGGACCGCTCTCAATGAAAAATGAGGAGATCATGACGACGCATGCGCCGAGAAAAAACCAATAAGACAGCATGTTCATGAACGGCGACGCCATATCCCTTGCACCCAATTGGTAGGGAATCAACAGATTGGCAAAGGTACCGCTCAGTCCAGCTGTAAGTACAAAAAACACCATGATGGTACCATGGATGGTCACCAACGCCAGGAAAAAATCCGGATTGATGCGGCCGCCTTCGGCCCATTTGCCCAAGAAAACCTCCAGAATCGGAAAATCCTTATCAGGCCAAGCCAGTTGGATTCTGAACAATATCGATAAGAACATGGCGAAAACCGCCATCACAATACCGGTAATTAAAAATTGCTTAGCAATCATTTTGTGATCTTGACTAAACACATATTTAGTCCAAAATGACTCATGGTGATGCCCATGTTCACCATGGTGATCCACACTATGCGTACCTACGCTTGCTATACTTGACATATCTGTGTATTAAATACGTTATTCCTCGGTCTCTATTCCTGTACGTTAGCCAACAACTTATCTGTTGCCGATTCAGCTGTCTTTTCCTGCGACACTTTAAACTCTTTCCGCAGATCCTCTGTGAAGAAATAAGGCTGTTCGTTAATCCAGGCCTGATATTCTTCTTCCGTTACAACCCGCACTTTCTTTTGCATGTTGTAGTGCCCACCACCACATATTTTTGCGCAAAGCATCACAAAGTCGTAGTTATAGTCGCCCAACCGATCGCGCATCTCTTCGGTGGTGACCGTCGGCGTAAATTGAAAATACGTTTTCATACCCGGTACCGCATTCATCTGTACACGGAAATCGGGCATATAAAAGCTATGCAAAATATCCTTCGAACCAATCTGCACGCGCACGGGTTTGTTTACCGGCAATACGATCTCCGATCCCAACTGATCGTCCCAATTCTTCTTGTCGTTGAAATCCATTCCCAAGCCATTCAGTGGCGTTGTAAGTTTATAATTACGTTCCCCAAGCTGACCATCCCGCCCGGGATAACGGATCGTCCATGTGAACTGCTCGCCTACGACTTCAATATGGAGCGCATTTTTCTGAATGTCTTCCGGTACATTGGTAATGCCCCGCCAGGTGAAAAACCCGAACAACACCAGGATCGTCAACACGATGGCAGGAGTGATTGTCCATATCTTTTCGATCGTATTATTGTGCGGATAAAAGTAAGCTTTACGGGCAGGCCGGGCGCGGTATATATAGGCAAATGAAAACATAGCGATGTGCATCACCACCAATACAATCGTACAGATAATCGTTGTGATGATGAACATCGTATCGATTTGTTGACCGTGCTCCGTAACCGCCGCCCGGAAGGACTGACCGCCATGATGCACATACGACCAATACACACCGTACAAGCCCAATATCAATGCAACCAAAAACAGCACGGCATTGAAATTATACAAATAATAGGTGGTGTCCTTTCCGTTCATCCGCCTTGTCAGCTCATACACCTGTATAATCTTTCCGATTACCCCAACCAGTACGCAGATCAGAAAGACGATCAGCACTCCATAGAAGAAGTTTTTATATACCTGCGGATCAATGTTTGGACCGGCATCTGCCGCTTCAGCAGTCGCCGGTGCAACTGCTGCTGCCGCGGTATCTGAACCTTCAGTCGCCGTATCTGTGGTGGCAACCGCGGTATCCGCTCCGCTCGTATCAGCCGCTACCGCCGCTGTATCAACAGCCTGTGCGCTGGTATCTACCTCCTGAGCAGAAACCTGACCAACCAGCGCGATTCCCACAACGAATGCCAGTATCAAAACTGTTTTTAACTTACTACTTTTTATAAAGCCCATTTCTATTTATAACGATTATCCGTGTTTCAATATTACCGTCAGTCCCGTCATCCTAACTTTGCACGCCGTATCTCCAATCTCGTACTTCAAATCTGGTGATGTAAACTCTCTTCGAGGAAAGGGTGTTTGCTGGGAGCCAATGCATGCTTGCTCAATTTGTTCAACACCAGAAACGCAAACAAACCTATAAAGCCAAGTGCTGTACCTATCTCAATCCAACCGAACCCACGATGGATCTCTACCGTACCCGGCATCACCATGATATAAAAGTCAAGCCAATGACCGAGGAGCAGTATGAAACATACGGCCCCGAGTATCTTAGGGTTACGCACAAAATCGCGGTTAACTAATATCAATACAGGTACTACGAAATTAATAGCCACACTTAGCCAAAACCAAGGCTTATACTCCGGCTCCCAACGCTTATAAAAGTAAACGGTTTCTTCCGGGATATTGGCATACCAAGTCAACATAAACTGAGCGAACCAAACATACGTCCAGAAAATAGAAAAGCCGAAAATCAATTTACCAAGATCATGTAAGTGGTTCTCGTTAACCCAGACCAAGTAACCTGCTCTTTTCAGCAAAATCACAATCAGTGTAATCACACAAAGGCCACTGACAAATATAGCGGCAAAATTATACCAACCAAACATGGTGGAAAACCAATGGGCCTCCAACGACATGATGGTATCGAAAATCCAGATGGGCGACGTAAACCCAAAAATGACCAAAAATATCGCTGCTAGTTTGAAGCTTTTCTTGTAAGAATTGAGACCACCGTCTAAATCCTCACGATACGAAAACCGGGCCAAAAGCCATGCACAAATGCTATAAGCACCCATAAAAGCAACCTGCCTAAATAAAAATCCAGGAGCATTTAGGAAGCCTGACTTACCAGCTATCAGCGCATCGTAGTTAGGGCTGTTGGGGTCAGTAAGTCCTTCGCCAAACCAATGGTGATACAGGTTATGTGAAAATAATCCTCCTATAATAATAACGAGCAACACCAACGCAGCAACGGGCAACACATAAGCCATTGCCTGCGGTATCCGTATCAAGCCCGATGGCCAACCGGCTTGTGTAACAAATACCAATGCCAGGAAACAACCGCCTGCCGCACATACGCCTGTAAAATAATACCCCATCAGCAATAGATTTGCGTAGGTCCGCTCCACGATGATGTGGTCGCTGGAAAGCAAGCCGATGACGACCGCCACAATACCCACTGCCAAAGCAATCAGGCTCAATGCTCTCGCCCTCCCCGTAAACGCAAATTGCTCACTGAAGTTATAATCGTGATGATGACTATGATTTCCCATTTAATATAACTGATATAATATTAATTCTTTTGTAATTCCCTAACATACATAACCACTTTCCAACGTTCTTCGGGCGACAGTTGCGATGCATGGGATCCCATCATGTTCAATCCATAGGTAATCGTATGGTAAATCTTCCCATCGGTGAGATCAGCCATCCGTCCGCCCCGTGATGAATTAATCGAATCGGACTTAGCATAGGAAGGCGGAGGAGGAAAGTTTTCAAGCTGCCGCGACTCGGCATCCAACGTCCGGTCTTTGGTTATCGTACCATCTCCATGCCCTTCCGGTCCATGACATACTGCGCAATAGACCTGATAAAGCGCCTTGCCCTGTGCGAGGTTTGCCTCCGTATGCACCAGCGGGTTTACCAATTCGGCACCTGCACGCTCGTAATCATCGTTGCTAGCTGAATAGGGAAAACGCTCAAATCCGACTGGAGTCGTACCAGCGGGCGGCATCTGAGCGGTCTTTCCGTCTTTAAAATTTGCATTCGGCTGATCTGGATTATACCCGATGGGATCATACATATTGCGCGAAAACTCCCAGCCCGTACTGCGTGTGGTCTGATCACCGCACGAAGCTGCCACAGCCGCAATCGCAACCGCTGTGCCTACAACGCCAAGAAGTTTTATCTTATTCATAGCTAACATATTTTCGTTCATTGTACTTCACTTCTACAGCGCCCGCCTCTTTCAACAGCGTTTCGATTTTTACGTGGTCGGTATTGTCATTTGCATCAACAGCCAAGATAAACCGATCATCGGTAGCACGCAAATCCATCACCCGGGGTGCGCGTCCCGGAAACAAGTGATTCCGATAAAAGAATGTAGCCACCATGCCCAACGCCGTGATCAGAATGGTACATTCAAATGTAACAGGCACGAAGTCTGGCAAAGGCAACGCAGGCTTGCCTCCGATATTCATCGGCCAATCGTAAAATAACGTATAATACAGGAGGCTGAATCCCAATGTCCCACCCAATAAGCCGAAACAAAATGCAGCAATGGGAAGACGGGATGGTTTCACGCCCAGCTTGGCTTCTATACCGTGGATGGGCATCGGCGTAAAACAATCATAAATGCTGACGTTATTGGCTTGCAGCCTGTCGATCCCGGCCATCAATTCGTCCGGGTCCGCAAAACTTCCGATGATATATTTGAAATTACTCATTGCTACTTGATTTCTAATTCCTTAATTTCCTCCTCTGTCACGGAATCGTATTTGGTCAGTGAGTTTCTAAAGAACCCTACCTGCTCCGTATCCAAATGACCTTCTTCGATCAACTTAGATTTTTGCTGTAAGCTCGCACTCTTCAACAACAATTTCACCTCCGCAATCGCGATACCCGGCAAAAACCGAATGAATAGCAGGAACAATGTGAAAAATAAGCCCACGGATCCAACGAACACACCGACATCCGTCCAAGTCGGATAAAACATCGCCCAGCTCGAAGGGAGGTAATCGCGATGAAGAGACGTGACGATGATCACAAACCGCTCAAACCACATTCCGATATTTACCACGATGGACAGTACCCATGAAATCGGAATACTTGTACGGATTTTCTTGAACCAGAATAACTGTGGGGAAATCACGTTACAGGTCATCATCGTCCAATACGCCCACCAATAAGGTCCCGCAATCCGGTTGGCAAAGGCATACATCTCGTATTCGGATCCCGAATACCATGCAATAAACAACTCCGTTAAATAAGCGATCCCTACGATAGATCCCGTAGCCATGATGATCTTATTCATGGACTCGATGTGGAACATCGTAATGTAATTCTCAAAGTTCATCACCTTACGCATCACCAACAGCAACGTTTGTACCATGGCAAATCCCGAGAAAATAGCCCCGGCAACAAAGTAAGGGGGGAAGATTGTTGTGTGCCATCCCGGAATCACGGAAGTCGCAAAGTCCATGGATACAATCGTGTGTACCGAGAGTACCAGCGGAGTGGAGATGCCTGCCAATATCAGGGAAACGATTTCAAATCGCTGCCATGTCTTCACGGAGCCATTCCAGCCGAATGACATAATTGAATAAATTCTCCGTTTCAGGCCAGCTGCCCGATCCCTTACGGATGCGATATCCGGTAATAGTCCACAATACCAGAAAACGAGAGATACCGTAAAATACGTAGAGATGGCAAATGCATCCCATACCAATGGCGAATTAAAGTTCACCCACAACGATCCGAATTGATTGGGCAATGGAAAAATCCAATAAGCCAACCAAGGGCGCCCCATGTGGGCTACCACGTAGGTGGCCGCACAGATCACCGCAAAAATGGTCATTGCCTCCGCCGAACGGTTAATCGAATTCCGCCAGTTCTGACGGAAAATCAACAAAACGGCCGAAATTAGTGTACCCGCGTGCCCGATACCTACCCACCAAACAAAATCGGTGATGTCCCACGCCCAGCCCACTGTTTTGTTGAGCCCCCAGGCTCCGATACCCGTCCAGAATGTATATCCTACACTAAACACCCACAACAACGCGCCCAATGCCGCCAAGGTAAATCCGATCCACCAAGCTTTATTGGGTTTGTTTTCTACCGGAAGCAGAATATCATCGGTTATTTTGGCATAGGTAATATCCTTGCCGGTTATCAGGGGTTCTCTTAATATTGATTCGTTATGCGATGACATAGTAGTCTATTAGTTCAAAAAATGATTAAGCCTCATACGTATTTCTCACCTTCGTCATGTAACCGATGCCTGGCTGCACATTGATTTCCTCCAACACATAGTACACCCGTTCATTCTTCAGCGCCTTGGACACTTCTGAATTAGGATCATTGGCATCGCCGAAGATAATGGCATTGGCCGAACATGCGGAGCTGCAAGCCAATTTAATGTCTCCGTCTTTCAACGTACGTTTCTCGATCTTCGCTTTCAACTTGCCCGCCTGGATACGTTGAATACACATCGAGCATTTTTCCATCACACCGCGCGTACGGGAAACCACATCTGGATTCAATACCAATTGGGTAAACTCATTATTCAAGTAATTGTCGAACCGTGAGTCGTTCCAATAGTTAAACCAATTAAAACGGCGCACTTTATAGGGGCAGTTATTTGCACAATACCGGGTACCGAAGCAACGATTGTACGCCATGTGATTCAGTCCCTCAGAAGAGTGAACCGTAGCCAGTACGGGGCAGACCGTCTCACAGGGGGCATGCTCACAATGCTGGCACATCATGGGTTGATGCACCACGGACACGCTTTCCATGTCGTCCAGATTTCTGATTTCGTCCTCTTCGGTAAACGATTCACCGTCCTGCTCAACCGCATAATAGCGGTCAATCCGTATCCAATGCATTTCCCGGCGGCGGCGTACTTCATCGCGGCCAACGACCGGAATGTTATTTTCGACATTACAAGCTACGATGCAAGAACCGCATCCGGTACAGGCATTTAAGTCGATCGCCATTACCCATTTGTGACCCGGTTGTTCGTATTTGTTCCACAGGTCATAGGTTTTGTGCGAATCGGACCATTTTCCTGCGTTGTGTCCCGGATTCTCTTTATATTTTGCAAAGGTTGTCTCACGAATAATATTGCGCCCCTCGATGGTATGGTGGGTTTGGGTCTGCGCCAACTCATAATTGCCACTCGCTTTGGTAAGCTTGGCGGTCGTATTGAATTGCAACGTGCCGTTTGTCAACCTTACGAACGGATATGCATTCTTTCCGACGTTATTTCCTGCTTTACCTACTTTCGTACGGCCGTAACCCAACGCGATTGAAACGGTTCCCATCGCCTGTCCGGGTTGCATCAACACCGGTAGCGTCACTTGATAGCCGTTATCATCGGTCACCTCTACCAAGCTGTTTTCACCCAAACCGAGTGACTCCGCAAACTTCGGATTCAATGCCGCATAATTATCCCAGGTTACCTTGGACACCGGATCGGGTAACTCATGCAAGTAGGCGTTGTTACCTTGTTTGCCGTCCTTAAGGGCTATACTTTGATACAGTTGGACCTCTACGTCCTTGGCCAGCGCTTCGCTATGGGAAACAACGGCATTGGCCACTGTACTGAGTGAAGAAAAATCAAAGCTATAGGTGGTCGCAGGCTGGTCCCCTTTGTATTCAAACCCTGTCTGCAACACATCCTTCCATGTTTTTCCACTGCCAACGAGAAGCTGTTGTTCCCAGTTGTTCTTTACAAACGTATAATAATCGGTCTTCTCCCCTGCCCACAACAATAGGCTGTGTTCTACTTGGCGGGTGTCATATACCGGATTGATGGTCGGCTGTACAATGGTATAATAGCCTCCACGTGGATGGGCATCGCCCCAGGATTCCAAGAAATTATGGTTCGGTGCAATCGCATCCAGTTCGGAGGCTGTTTCGTCTTCACGATCGGCAAATGATAACTTGAACTTGATCTTACCCAATGCATCCTTCACAGCCGCGGGATTCGGATAGCTGTACAGGGGGTTACTTTCCCAAAAGAACGCCACATCCACATCTCCTCGGTTTGCTTCAGCCAAAAACGAAGCAAATGCTTCATCGTCGCCTTTATATTGATAAGACGGATTATCCAGGTCAATGGTGCTGCCATAGCTTTGCAATGCCACATTGATGGCATTGGTCAACGTTTGAATGGCGACTTCATTGGATCCAGCAACAACTACCGCACGGCCACGTGCCTGCTGCAGTTCTTGTGCCACCAGTTTAAGCGCGGTTTGTGCTTTCTGATTGGCACTCAGTGCGCCGGGCAGATTACTACCGGTAATCGCATTGTAAAGCGCAATCAACAGCGGTCCCTCTTCCGAAGGCTTAATCGCCACACGCACATCCGCATTCGTACCGGTGAGGCTCATCCCCCCTTCAAATTGAATATGACGGGACATCTTACCCTTTTGGAGACTCTTGTAATCGCGGTTGCTGATGTATTGCTGAGTATGTTCTTCGCCACTGAGCCAAGTACCCAGAAAATCTGCCGCCACGCTGACAATAACGTCCGCATTGTCAAACCGATAATGTGGTACAACCGCTTTACCAAAGCTATTCTGATTGGCTTTGAGTATACCGCTGTAGGAAACCGCCTCCACCTCGATCAGGCGGGCAGTCGGATATTTTTCGGTAAAACGCGTAATCGCCGCAATCGTCGATGGACTGTTTATTGTTGATGAAAGGATACGGATCTGCTTTCCGGCAGCATGTGCTGCGTCCAAAGCGGTGACCACTTGGGTATCCAGTTCATCCCATGAAATATCGGCACCCTTGAACTTAGGTCCTTTTAATTTAGATGTGTCGTAAAGGTCCAGTATGGAAGCCTGAGCAGATGCATCCGTACCGCAGTTTAGTCCAACCGCAGAAGGATTCGCCTCCAACAGGATCGGACGTCCCTCGCGTGTTCTCACCAATACGCTTTGTCCTTTGAAACTGGACGCATAGAAGTTGGGAACACCTGGCGTCACTTCCTCCGGCTTTATCAGGTAAGGGATGGCCTTGTGTGCAGGTGTGCGCTCGCAAGCCGCCAATGTAACGGCTCCCAAGCCAAATCCCAACGCTTTCAGAAAATCCCGACGGGGGGTCCTGGTACTCAAGCCAGCTTCATTCAAAACGTCTTCTACGGGAATCGATTCGGAAAATTCACCCTTGCTTTTTTCAACAAAAGCCGGTGTTTGTTGCAATTCTTCCAAACCCTTCCAATATTTCTTGTTGCTATCCATTTAAGCTATATCTAAATATTGCGTATGTCTGTAATTAATAATGGCATTTGCCACATTCCAACCCACCCAGCATCGCTGCGGTAACCTTCTCGCCTTTCTTCAACTTGTCGTGTGCAGCGATCAACTGATCGTAATAGGCATTTCCTTCGTGGTTTACCTCTGTTTTCTGGTGGCAATCGATACACCATTTCATCGTAAGCGGCGAATATTGGTATACTTCTGCCATCGTCTCGATCGGTCCGTGACAGGTTTGGCATTCTACGCCAGCCACCACCACGTGTTGTGAGTGATTGAAGTAAGCAAAATCAGGCAGATTGTGGATACGTACCCATTCAATGGGACGTTGATTCGGACCATACTCCATCGTTTCGGGGTTATAATCCAATGCACGGTAAATCTTCGCTATTTCTGGTGATAACTCGCCATCGTATTTATCACTGGCCGTAATGGCTTTGTGGCAATTCATACATACGTTGGCCGAAGGTATCGAAGCATTCTTTGATTTAAAAGCTCCTCCGTGGCAATATTGACATTCAATTTGATTGACACCCGCATGCAGCTGGTGAGAGAACTTTATTGGCTGCACGGGTTTGTACCCTTCGTGTACTCCGACATTCCAAAGCGTCTTCCACCCAGCAGATCCTAAGAACACAGCGACCATTAGCACGGCAAAGAACACCAGCTTCTTATTTTTCGCCAGTTTCTTTAACTTGCCCAAATAATCTTTGCCTGCTGTCTCGGTGGCTACCGGTTCAGGGATTAATTCCTTGTTGTTGGTGATGACGCGTTCCAATGTCCGGATGACCCGGTTCAACACCAGAATCACGACAAAAGCAAGCGCGATCACAGCCACTAAACCGATAATCATGAAGTTATTTGCATCACCACTTGCCGCGGCGCCTGCACCTCCACCGCCTGCGGCTCCGCCTCCTGTAGCGTCACCTGCAGCTTTCTTTTCTTCCTCCGATTTTATATAAGCTAAAATGCTTTTGATCTGGCCTTCCTGAAGCTGAGGAAATGCCGTCATAGCGGCCGAAGGAAACTGAGCATCCAATTCCAACGCTGCGGGATCACCCGAAGCAATCATCGCAGGCGCGTTATGAATCCATTTCAATAACCAAGCCTCATCGTGCCGCTCGCTTACCCCCGCCAGTTCAGGCCCTAAGAATTTACCGAACACCTTATGACAAGAGGAACAATTTGCCTTAAAAATCGTTTCCCCTTCTTTCGCATCCTGAGCCTGCAACGAAGAAACCGCAAGCAACAACATCAACGCAACGGATATCGGCCTGACAACTCTTCCAAAAACTAATGAGATATTTCTCATATTGAGCACTTTATACAAATTATGATAAATGTAAAAAATTGGGTCTTCTGAATCAATGGAACTATACCCCTTTAACAATGGCACAAAAGTATAACTTATTGGCGTATCGGTGACAATTGGATGACTGAATTTAATAATTTATAATCGTTCTAAATTGAAAAAAAGCCGCGATTCCTGAACGTATGACGTCTTTTATAACAAATCCCGGCAACCCATAGTTTACTCCGTTAATCCTAAAAATTTTGTTTTTTACTAATTAATTTTTACATTGAGATTGATCCCAAATTATCCTGACTTCCTACCGCGCCAAATGCGTCTATTCGTCTACAAAGTTTTTCCAACAGATCCTGAAAACTTTTTTTCAATTTTTATGTATATTTTGCATAGACAGATTGTTAACAATCTGCGAGGAGGTTAGGAGGATGAATACCGTAAAATACAATAAATTGACAACAGAGGAAGCCTATATTATTATTCACAGGGGTACCGAGAGACCGTTTACGGGAGCGCTCCTAACGAATAAATCGCATGGCATTTATGTGTGCAAACGATGTAATGCACCCCTTTACCGTTCGGAAGATAAATTCGAATCTCACTCCGGCTGGCCCAGTTTCGACGACGAAATTAACGGCGCGATCCAACGCTTGCCGGATTCCGACGGGCGGCGAACGGAAATTGTTTGCGCCAATTGCGGCGGACACCTGGGACATATATTCTTCGGCGAACGCTTCACCGTCAAAAACACGCGCCACTGTGTCAATTCCCTGTCGTTGAAATTTGTCCCGACGAAGACTCTCTAATAATCAGCTCGGAAGGCAGTATGACCTGCTTCGTTTCCTTGCCATTGCCTTCTAGCTGATTCAGCAGGGTATTAATGAGTTCATCGGCTATCTCCTCTATCGGTTGTGACACCGCTGTAATTGTTGGTGTGAACAATTTGAAAAGCGTATGGTCATCGTATGAAACCACTGCGGGCATGGGCAATGTATGTTGTTTTAGTGCTTTCAGACCTCTGATGGCCAAATAGTTGGTTGCAAAAAAAATCGCATCCGGCTGCTGATCCGTCAAAAAAACATGAAAATCCTGAATCGCCCCCTGCTCATCATCTTCCATATTCACCTTCTTCACATAAGGTTGTAATTGGTAGGTATCAATGGCCCGCATGTAGCCGTTCATGCGATCCCGCATTTGGGTTTGCGAAGAGTAAAGAGTAACCAGCGCGATCCGCTTATATCCGCGCTGTGCGAGATGTGCAGTTGCGTCATATGCCCCTTTAATATTATCGGAAATCACATAATTTGCGTTTAAGCCGGGAATATACCGATCAAACAACACCAACGGCAAATGACTGCTGAGCAGCGAATCAATGGTATCCCGCACACCTTCCGACGGTGTGATAATGTAGCCATCTACGTGGCGATCCCGGAAAAGCTCAATGAGCTCAACAGTTTTATCGGGCTGATTGTCTGTGCTGCAATACAAAATCCGATAACCTTTGCTATATGCTTTAGCCTCAATAAACCGGGCAATGTTGGCGAAAAACGGATTGGAAATATCTTCGATCACCAAGCCGATAATCTTGGTTTTCCCGGTACGCAAACTTTTAGCCAGCTCATTGGGCTTATATCCCACTTTCTTCACGTGATCCAGTACACGTTTGGTCAATCCGTCGCTGATACGTTTCTCCTTCGCCTTCCCATTAAGGATAAACGATACGGTTGTGACCGATACGCCAAGGTCCCTCGCAATGTCACTGATCAATATTTTCTTTTTCATATTTTTAGTTATCGGCTTTCAGCTTTCGGCTTTCGGCTATCAGCTTCCGGACTTTCGGACCTCCCAACTTTAGCAAAAACAGCTTTATGTTTAGCATTTGGCACAAACGTATGGATTTTTTTGTGAAGCTGAAATAATAAATTAGCTTTACTGCAAATTATTCGAATAACTCTATTGAATTAAACATGCTAATGCGTTTAAGCACTTTGATTGTCCTCATCGGATTCAACTTGCCCATGCAGGCCCAGGATTCGTTGATTTCCTATGTAGACCCCTTCATCGGTACCGGTGGTCATGGTCATACATTCCCGGGCGCTACGGTCCCGTTCGGCATGGTACAGTTGAGCCCCGACAACGGTCGTAGCGGCTGGGATTGGTGCAGTGGCTATCACTACAGCGATAGCCTCATCGCAGGATTCAGCCATATGCATTTAAGTGGGACCGGCATCGGCGACTGGCTAGACATTTCCGTATTGCCATTAACCGCGCCACTTGACGATACCACACAGCAATTAAAGCTGCACTTCAGCCACGATAACGAACGGGCCTCCCCCGGCTATTACCAGGTCATGCTGAGCAATGGCGTCAATGCCGAACTAACAACCACCGAGCGATGCGGCTATCACCGGTATACCTATCCGCAAGGCAGCACACCGATTATACGTTTCGATCTAGCTTTCCACGTCAATTGGGACACCCCTACCGAAACCCATATCAGTATACTGAACGATAGCACCTTGGTTGGGTACCGGTATTCTACCGGATGGGCCAACGTACAACGTGTATATTTTGCTGCCCGTACTTCCGCACCTATCGTGCGGAGCATCCTCAACGACGGCCAATCTGCCTCGGATATGAGTGATATGGTGGAAACCTACGACAAAGGAAAGGGCGCCACCGTCCAGCTTTTCTTTGAGGGCAATACCCAAACGGTGGAAATGAAGGTGGCTTTATCCATGACCAGCTATGATAAAGCTGTGAGTGCGTTGCGTGAAATTCCGGATTGGAACTTCAACGGCATCCGGAAAGCAGCCGAAGATAGATGGGAAAAGGAATTGCAAAAGATTACAATCAGCACCGCGGATAACCGCTTAAAACGCATCTTTTATACCGCATTGTATCACACGGCCGTGACCCCCACGCTTTATTCAGACGCCGACGGCACCTATCAAAACGCCAACGGAGATACCCGGACCATGCCCGAGGGAGCCAATCGGCATACACTGTTTTCGCTTTGGGATACCTTCCGTGCGCTTAATCCGCTTTTCACGCTTACCCAGCCCCAGCGCTATACCGATATGCTCAACAGTTTGCTGGTTTTCCATGACGAAAACGGATTGCTTCCCGTCTGGGACCTGAGTACCTGGGAAACCAATACCATGACCGGATACCACGCCATCCCGGTATTGGCCGACGCTATTTTGAAAGACTGGCCCGGCTTGGATGCCGAACGGGCATACGAAGCCATGCTTCACAGCGCGTATCAGGATATCCGGGGCGTACCTGACTACATCGAATACGGTTATCTGCCCCAAGACAAAGCCGGAGGGAGCGTAACGGTCACACTGGAATATGCGTTCGACGATTGGTGCATCGCCCAGGTAGCCAAGAAACTGGGTAAAACAGCCGATTATGCCACGTTTATGAACCGGGCAGCATCATATACCCACCTGTTTGATGGCGAAACCGGCTTCATGCGGGCTAAAACGAGCGACGGGAATTTCGTTGAATCCTTTGATCCTTTTTGGTCCGAGCATGACTTCAACAAGAGCCAATACATCGAAGGCAATGCCTGGCAGCATTCATTTTTCGTGCCCCATGATGTGCGTGGACTCGCCCAGCTATACGGCAGCAATGAAGGCCTGAGCAGCAAGCTTGACGAACTCTTCGCGGCACCGTCGGAGATGCATGGTGAAAACATTTCACCCGATGCAAGTGGATTCATCGGACAATATGCACATGGAAACGAGCCCAGTCACCACATTGCCTATATGTACAGTTATATCGGCGAATCCTGGAAGACCCAGGAGCGGGTACGCCAGATCGTGGATTCCATGTATCACGATCGGCCGGATGGGTACGCCGGTAATGAGGATGCCGGGCAGATGAGTGCCTGGGCGGTATGGAGCATTGCGGGGCTTTATCCGGTCAATCCGGCAAGTGGTGAATATGTGTTTGGAAGCCCCGGGGCCGATGAAGTCGTATTTACGTTGCCAAACGGAAAATCACTTACGATCCGAACGGAAAATAACCCCTTAAAAAACCACTACATACAGTCGGCCACGTGGAACGGGGAGCCTTATGAAAACACCTACATCCGCCATGAAGACCTCCTCAATGGTGGGGAGTTGGTATTCAAGATGGGCGCTAAACCCAGTAAAAGCTACGGCAAGAAACCGGAATCCTGGCCGGGAATGGAATCCGAGTAACCACAAATAACGAAAATAAAACGAATATACATCCATAAAAAAAGCCGGGATCGTGCCCGGCTTTTTACTTCGTACTTTCTCTACTTGGTACTTTACTTATTACGCTTCCTTCTTCTCGGGTTTAGGAAGCAGCACTTTACGTGAAAGTTTCAGCTTGCCTTGCTTATCGATATCCAGCAATTTCACCTTCACAATGTCGCCCACGTTGAAGATCCCATCCATTGTTTCGAACCGTTTCCAGTCAATTTCAGAGATATGAAGCAATCCGTCTTTTCCGGGGATGATCTCGATGAATGCACCAAATGGCATAATCGATTTCACCTTACCTTCGTAGACCTCTCCTACTTCCGGTTTGGCGGCAATGGCTTTGATACGCCGGACCGCGTCGTCAATTGAAGCTTTATTTTCGGCAAATACCTGCACGACACCTTTGTTGTCCACTTCGTCGATTGCGATGGTCGCTCCGGTTTCACGCTGCATCTCCTGGATGATTTTTCCACCCGGTCCGATAACCGCGCCGATAAACTCCTTGTCGATCGTAAAGCTCACGATACGCGGCGCATGGGGTTTGTAATCCACACGTGGTTCAGCAAGGGTTTTCTTCATCTCGTCCAGGATGTGCAAACGGGCTTCTTTTGCCTGTTCCAGTGCCTGTGTGAGCACTTCCCATTTCAACCCATTGATCTTGAGATCCATTTGGCAACCAACGATTCCCTTTTCCGTTCCCGTCACCTTAAAGTCCATATCTCCAAGATGATCTTCGTCTCCCAGAATATCGCTTAAGATGGCATACTTTTCGGTTTCTTCGTTCGTAATCAACCCCATGGCGATACCGGATACCGGTGCTTTGATTTTTACACCGGCATCCATCAGGGCCAATGCACCGGCACATACCGTAGCCATAGACGACGATCCGTTCGACTCAAGGATATCGGAAACGATGCGAATCGTATAGGGGTTTTCATCTCCCGTCGGCAGCACCTGTTTCAACGAGCGCATTGCCAGATTACCATGTCCCACTTCGCGGCGTCCGGGGCCTCTGTTGGGCCGCACTTCACCGGTGGAAAACGCCGGGAAATTATAGTGCAGAATAAACTTATTGTATCCATGGATGAATGCGCCGTCGATCATTTGCTCGTCGTCTTTTGCTCCTAACGTAACGGAGGTGAGGGACTGCGTTTCACCGCGCGTAAATACGGCAGAACCATGCGCAGCGGGTAGGTAATCCACCTCGCTCCATATCGGACGCACAGTGCGTGCATCCCGCCCGTCTAACCGGATGCCTTCATCCAATATCAGGTTACGCACAGCCTCATACTGCACATCGTGGTAGTATTTTTTGATTAGGAATGCCGTATCGTCGTCGATCTCCTCCTCGCCGAACGTCGCTTCAACGAATGTGGCACCGATCTGTTTAAACTGTTCGCTGCGCTCATGTTTTGCTGAAGCCGCCTTCGCCACCGCATATACCTGATCATAGGTAGCCGCGAAAATCTGGTCGCGCAGCTCGGGGTTGCTAGGTTCGTGACTATATTCACGCTTGGTTGTTTTGCCCACCAATTGTGCCAGTTCCACCTGGGCCTGTACCTGCTTTTTGATGGCCTGATGCGCAAACTCGATAGCTTCCACCATTTCGGCTTCCGAGATCTCCTTGGCTTCGCCCTCTACCATTACAATGTCGTTGGCCGAACCCGCCACGATAAATTCCAGGGTCGCCCGCTCCAGCTCGCTCAATAAGGGATTGACAACCAATTGCCCATCGACTTTTGCTACCCGTACTTCAGAAATCGGACCGTTAAAAGGAATATCCGATACGGCAATGGCTGCGGATGCTGCCAAACCGGCCAGTGCATCGGGCATGATATCTTTGTCTGCCGATATCAGCGTAATCATTACCTGTGTATCCGCATGATAATCATCCGGGAATAATGGACGCAATGCGCGGTCTACTAAACGTGAAATAAGGATTTCATAATCGGAGAGGCGTGCCTCCCGTCGCAGAAACCCTCCTGGAATACGCCCAGCAGCGGCATATTTTTCCTGATAATCAACCGAAAGCGGTAAAAAATCCGCTCCGGGTTTAGCTTCTTGTGAAGAAACCACTGTGGCAAGCAGCATCGTGTTTCCTTGCTTCACCACTACCGAACCATCCGCCTGTTTGGCCAATTTTCCGGTAGAAACCTCGATCTGGCGACCCGCGCCCATATCGATTGTTGTTTTAATTTCGTTGTAACTCATTTGTTGTTTCATTCGATGTGCTGTCGTCTTTGGAACACATCATCATTTATATGATACGTTAAATTTGGCACAAAGGTAATAAAATAAAAAACCATCCGTCTACTGACGGATGGCTTCATCGAAAATTTTACCTGAAAGCTATTTTATGATATCACGTAAGCCCAGCGCTTTGATGATGGCCCGGTAGCGTTCAATATCCTTATTGTAAAGATATTTCAACAACGAACGGCGTTTACCGACCAGCTTCTGCAGGGAACGTTGTGTAGCAAAATCTTTCCTGTTTGATTTCAAATGCCCCGTTAAATGAGCAATCCGTTTGGTGAATAAAGCCACCTGACCTTCGGCAGAACCTGTGTTGTTTGCGCCTCCGGCAAATTCCGCGAAGATATCCGCTTTGTACTCTTTACTTAAATACATTACTTGAATAATATTAAAGCGTTGAAAAATAAATTAATTAATGCGGCCGCAAAGGTAGATTAATTTACGTTAACTTCCAAATGGTTTTAGACATGCGTTATCGGCTATCGGCTATCAGACTTCCCGTCTTTCGGACTTCACACCCTAATATAAATCCCTTTCCGGTCCAGCACATAACCGATGCCCCAGCAGAACCCCAAAAACACGAGTGCATAGCAAAAGGAACCGATTTCGGGCGGCCCGGGCATTTTGGCACACACTTCGGTATAAAACCACCCCAACGGTGTAGTGGTTTGGATACGGAACAGACCCAGAAACCGGGGCAATAGGCCACTCAAGACGAAAATAAACAGCGGGTTCTTGCCAAATACGTCAAAAAACCGGGTTAAACCGTTACGCACATTCAACACTTCCACAAACCATATGGTCGTTCCCAACACAAATAACGCCAGTCCCGACGTGTAAAACACATACGAGCTCGTCCATATTTTCTTGTTGATCGGAAATGCCAGACCCCAAAACAACCCACAGATATACAACAGCACCGCCACGGCAAACAATCCGGCCAGCATTTTATAAATCGGCACATCCGGAATCGGCAATTTTGGCCACAACCACGTAACCTGCCCCTTTGCTCGGATGTAATGGCCCGTCAGGTATCCGATCACCACCTGGACGATCGCAGGAAGGGTGCTCATGAGCCCCTCCGGATCAAACGCCACGCCCTCTCCCTTATACATATGGGCGACGCCGAGCACCCATTTGTCGATGTCCGTGCCGAACCACCCCGCTAAGCTATAGGGATCATCGCCGCCAAATGCGACACATAACACCCAGTATAGCAGCAATATAAAGGCGGAAACCCCTATTACCCACTTTTCCCGAAGGTAATAAATCAAAATAGACGCAAAACAATAAGCCAGTGCGATCCGCTGCAGCACGCCCAAAATCCGAATGCCACGGTCGGGGCTTTCGGGGTTAACCCAATGTTTGAACGCCAGGGAATCCCCCTGCCATTGCACAAAGGGCCACCAATTAAGAAACAGCCCGATTCCAAAAATCAATGCGGTCCGTTTTATTATTTTTTTCCAGAAAGCGGCATCGCCTGACTCGCGCAACCGGGGCATCACAAAGGCCATCGCATTTCCTACCGCAAATAAGAAAAATGGAAATACCAGATCGGTAGGGGTACAGCCGTGCCATTCGGCATGTGCCAACGGCGAAAACAGGTGCGACCAACTACCCGGATTGTTTACCAGAATCATCAATGCGACCGTAGCGCCACGAAACACATCAAGCGAATAGTACCGTTTGTTCATTCGTCATTCAATGGATACCGCCAATAAATAACCTCGTCCTGTACGAAAGCCGTACCTGGCCCTCCTGCTGATAACGTTCGAATATCACCGTTATTGCTTCCAGCATTTCTTCGTAAACAGGCGACGTTTCTTCGGGCATAAATGAATAAGAGAGCATCCGTCCACGCAACTGCGCCAACGTAAGGAAATCTGCATGCTCAAAAATCCGGTATTCGGGCGAATCCGGTGCAAAAAACGACAACACTTCCTCTGTATCCATCCGCCGTTGGCTAACACTTAGGTAATCAACCCCGTATTTGTAAATCAACGACTCGTAGGCCTGCTCAAACGGACTGTCAGTATTTCGCAGATTCCATACAACCGCTACCAACAGATTGTCCCGTCCGATGCGTTTGAATTCCGCCTTCGTTTTGGTCAGATCGAACCAATGAAATGCCTGTGCAGAAACGACAAGGTCTATAGACTGATCGGGCAACCCCGTAGATTCAGCTGTTCCATTTACAAAAACACAGTTTTTAAATCCCTTGAGGCGTCGCCGGGCCAATCGACTCATCGAACGGTTGGGTTCAACAACAAATAGGGTATTCCCCCACTGTGCGATCTGTTCCGTAAATATACCTGTTCCTGCAGCAATGTCTGCCACCGTCTGCCCCGAATCAGGCACGAGATGTTCCCTAAGAAAAGCCACCAACTCCGGTGGGTAATGTGGCCGGAACTGATCATAAAGCACAGCCCTATGCGAAAACCGACTGACGCTATCCTTTGGCATGAAACAAAGTTAGATTTAGCACGTTGACCTTTGTTCGGACTTTTCCATTCATTGGAGTAAAAATAAGATAAATAATTTGAAATGCAACCTAAAATAGGTATTCATGATAAATAAATACATAAATTAACTTATTTATAAACAGATATTTATAAAATCTTAATAATTATTTTTAAAAAGTATTTTTATATATTAATAATTGTTTATTAAGTTTGCCTAAACAATGAATTATTAACCACTTGCATAACAGATTGTGAAATACGAACGGCAGGATCAACTTAAATTATCTGTATTTAAGCTACTTTATTATAACGGTCCTATATCGTTAGCTGAATTGAGCACATACACCAACAAAAGCATACCAAACATCACTAGCATTATCAACAACCTCGTGCAAGAAGGATATGCAGTTCAGCACGGATTAGCACCTTCCACTGGGGGGCGCAGGCCTATCAAGTACCGGCTCAATAACAAGAAGAAGCAATATATCCTAGCGGTGGCGATGGACCAGTTTGTCAGCCGGATCGTTGCCTACAACCTTGCCAACGACATCGTCAGTCCCGAGGCATCAATCGTCTTACCCTTAAAGGACAACGAGGCGGCACTTGATCAACTTTGCCAATTCATTCGTTCGTATATCGGGCGGGCAGGCATTAAACACGAACATATACTCGGCATTGGCATCGGCATGCCCGGGTTTATCGATGTGGAAAAGGGCATCAACGCTTCATTTCTACCTACTGATGTGGAAGAATTGGGCCTTCGTGACAAGCTGACACAGTCGCTGGAACTACCCGTTTACATCGAAAATGACTCCAGTGTGATTGCCATCTCCGAATTACATTTCGGCGCGGCGCGGGGATTGAAAGATGTCATGGTCGTTAATATGGGATGGGGCATCGGGTTGGGAATGATTGTCAACGGAAGCCTTTTCAGAGGCCACAACGGGTATGCCGGAGAATTCAGCCACATTCCGCTGTCGCACACCAACAAACTTTGCTCGTGCGGCAAGCGCGGTTGCTTAGAGGTGGATGCATCGCTGTTGGTAGCGGTTGAAAACGCCAAGCAAGCGATCGCAGAAGGAACGACTTCCAACCTGCAGAAGTTATTTGCCGAAAAGCGGAAAGCGGAAGGCGACCTGCTCATTGAAGCCGCCCGAATGGGCGATCAGCTAGCGGTAGAATCCCTTTCTGATGCAGCCTTCATGGTGGGCAAAGGTATTGCCACCCTGATCCACATCATGAATCCCGAACGCGTTGTTCTGAGTGGCAGGGGTGCGGCAGCCGGCAAACTACTATTGGCACCCGTGCAACGCGCCATAAATGAGTTTTGTATTCCGAAACTTGCCGAACAAACGGATGTAGCAATCTCCAACCTAGGTTACCAAGCGGAGCTACTTGGCGCAGCCAGCTTGGTGATTGAAAATTGCGGAGCCTGTATCCAGTTTAAAAATACATATTAATCCACACATTTAACCAATCAAACAACACAGAACATGAGAATTTTGTACAAAAAGTTATGTATGGCGATCATGGCCCTTTTGGGTGTTGTGGCCTTCTCCTATGCACAGCAAACCGTTAGCGGTGTTGTGACGGATGCGAGCGGCCGGCTTCCGGGGGTAACTGTCTCGCTGCAAGGGACGTCAAGAGGCACACAAACCGACACCGATGGGCGTTATTCAATCCAAGCCTCACAGGGTGAAACCATCCAATTCTCAATGATTGGGTATCAAACCCAAACCATTGTCGTCGGCTCATCTTCCACAATCAATATAATGCTTGAAGAAGATGCAGGGCAACTAGACGAAGTCGTGGTGACGGCACTAGGCATCCAACGTGCCCCCAAAGAATTAGGATACGCAATGAGCACCGTAAAAGCTGAAGAGCTCACAAAAACCGGCAGTCCCAATTTCGCTGGCGCGCTGTATGGTAAAGCTCCCGGTGTACGGATTTCTGCCGCGCCGGGTGGTGCTACATCGGGAATCAATATTAATATCCGAGGCACAAATTCCATCACCGGCAATTCCCAACCATTAGTGATTATTGATGGTATCCCCATGAGGCAGACCACGTTTAACAACTCCGACTATTGGGGAGATCAACGTGCCCGCGGAAATGGTCTTGAAGATTTAAATCCCGAAGACATCGAGTCGATCAGTGTATTAAAGGGGGCGTCGGCGGCGGCACTTTACGGTTCAGAAGCCATGAACGGGGTCGTCCTGGTTACCACCAAATCCGGCAAGGGAGCCGAAGGCTTTTCCATCGATTTCAACGCCACATACACAAACGATCAAATTGCTTACCTTCCGAGATTTCAGGATGTGAGAGGCCCCGGATATAGCGTCGCCTATCAAAACGACGGTCAGGCAGAAGATCTGTTTTACTATTATGGCGAAGGCCAAGCGATAAATGGCGTAACACGTGGATTATTGAATGCAACGGTCAATTTCGGTCCGAAGTTCGATGGAGGAAACGTCATTTCGTGGGACGGACAGGTCAGACCTTATGTAGCCCAAAAGGCATATGATAAGTTTTTCAACAACCCAAATAACACGGTCTTCAACCTCGCAATTGGGAATACCACGGCAAACTCGAACACCCGATTTTCATTGACTCGCCAGGATAATGAAATGACATCATTGGACTCCTATAACAAGCGGAACGTCGCCAACCTCAACACATCGCTCAAGTTATGGGATAACCTGACCACGGACGTGGTAGTGAATTATATCAACCAACATACCCATAACCGGCCATTTATGACCGATCGGTTGGTCAACAACTTCACAGGGATGATATCGACATTCGATAACCCCGAGTGGTACCTCAACAAATACCAAACCAGCCTGGGATACAAATATGTTGTCCAATCTGCGGACGCCCAAAGCCTAACGCCGGAAGAAAACATTCGTTACAATGGCTTCAAACCCGATGTCGGCGATTTTATCTGGAACTTGAAGGCGAGGCAATATGACGAATACTCAAATCGGGTAATTGGATCCGTCACCAACACCTGGCAGGTAGTCCCTGATCTTTCCGTTCGCGCACGTTTTTCTGCCGATATCACTTCGTTAAAAACGGAAGATAAAGAACCGAATTACCGGCCATTGCAATTCGGCGACGGCGGTTTTTTTGGTTTGGGAACACAAAACGCCAACATTTACTATACCGACCTCCTGGCCAACTACAAGAAACAAATCAACCAGGACATCGCTGTGGGTGCCATGGTGGGGTATACGGCAACAAGAAGCCTAGATACCTATGTACAGCGAGAAACCGTTACCGGACTGAGTGTTAGAAACTGGTATGACATCAATGCCTCCGTTAACACGATCGGTGGCAACTCCCGATACAATTACCGGAGAAACATGCTTCGGGATGCCGTATTTGGCACGTTAAATTTCAACTTAAAGGAGTTTTGGTTTTTGGAGGGTACCCTGCGCCGCGAACGCATTTCCACGATGCATCCAGACAATAATGTGCTCTACTATCCATCGGTCAACTCTAGTCTGATTCTGAACGAAGCTTTTGACCTACCCGACGTATTCGATTATGCAAAGCTCCGAGGATCATGGGGTATCGTGGGTAACTATCCGGATATTTACAAAAGCGCCCTCAGCTATACACAGCAAACATTAGGAGTCCAATACCAAGGCGGTGCCGCGGTCATCTACAATACCGTTCCGACTACAGGCTTTGGCAACGAAAAAATCCAACCCGAACGGAAGCAGGAAATCGAGTTCGGTCTGGAAACCAGGCTGCTTAATAATCGATTAGGTTTTGACATCACCTACTACAACGGCCGTATCGAAAACCAGATCCTTGACTATACCTTACCCATTTCCATGGGATCACGCTCGATTCTGGCCAATGTCGGCACGCTGCGGAATAAGGGTTGGGAGTTTGCCATTACGGGTTCCCCGGTTAGAAGTAACAACTTCCAATGGGATGCCGTGTTGAATGTCGGTATGAACCGGAATATTGTGGAAGAACTGCCGGGCGGCGTGCAGGAGCTGCTCCATCGAGATTATGACGGCCAGGCTGCACAATTGGTCTCCAAGGTTGGCCAACCTATGGGTGATATCATGGTCCATCCCATTGCTACCGATGCCAACGGGAATAAAATCGTCCAAGATAATGGATTATACCAACTGGATGCAGATAATTGGATTAAAGCCGGTAACGCTATGCCTAAAGCCACCGGCGGATTTATCAATACATTTGCCTACAAAAATTTCACCTTGGATGCCCTCGTCGATTTTCGCTGGGGAGGTCATGTGATGCCTACCGGGGTCTATTGGATGACCAGCCGGGGACTGCTGGAAGAGAGTTTAAACTACATGGATGCTGAACACGGAGGCATCAGCTATTACATGAGCGGCGATCAGGGAATTGCCTTCGATGGAACCGTAGGGCCAAATGGCGAAACCGTATACCACGATGGCATGCTGATGGAAGGCGTCCTCCCCGACGGCACAGCCAATACGAATGTAATCTCCCAAGCCGTGTATTACAACAGCACCTACAACTGGGGTGGACCGCAGTATAGTGACTCCCGGTACGAACTGTATGTGCAAAAAAACAACTATATCAAAATGCGGGAACTCTCGCTCGGGTATAAGCTGCCCGCCAGCATCGCATCCAGACTGAAAGCAAAAAACCTACAGATCTCAGCTTTTGGCAGAAACCTTTTCTTTATCTACCGGAGCATCAAAGATTTGGATCCTGAACAAATGACCGGTGGGTCTAACTGGATTGATCAAGTCTCGAATGCGGGAACAAGCCCGGCAACGAGGACGTATGGTTTAATGTTACGCGCTAGCTTTTAAATTAACAGAAAATGAAAAGATATTCTATCATAATGGGGTTAATAGCAGCCTCCATAATCTATACCACTTCCTGCCAGAAAAGTGCATTTGACGAGTACTATCGAGATCCGTCGAAAGTAATAGAAGCCACTGTGGAACGGCAGTTTTCAGGAATGATCTATAGCTATCGTCAACTGATCGTACCCGACTACGGAAATATCTTCGTTACCTTAAGACCAACCCTTTTCAGGTATCTGCATATTTCAGGATGGATCAACGAAGCAAATCAACTGGTGCCCGGAGGGGCGGCAATCGAAGACCGTTGGACACGCTATTACGAAGGGTTAGCTCAATTTAAAGAGCTCGAGAACATCTACAACAACTCCGTGGCGGTTGAGCAAGAAGAGAAGCGCATCTTTTATTTGGCAGCGAAAGTACTCTTCTACGATCAAACACAGCAAACCGTGGACGTGCACGGTGATATCCCCTGGTCCCAAGCAGGCCTGTTAAGCACGAATAACAGCGACTACGAATCGTCCTATCCGGCTTACGATCGTGCACAAGATATCTACAAGACGATGCTAGATGATCTGAAAGCAATCAGCGACGAACTACGGACCATCACGTTAAGTTCCGCCATGGCAGAACGGTTCACTACCCAGGACGTAATCAACAGAGGCGACGTCAACCTATGGGAGAAGTATTGCAATTCCCTTCGGGTCAGGATGCTGACGCGTGTATCCGCAAGCTCTGAATTTGCTTCGAGAGCAACACAAGAGCTATCGGAAATCATCAATAATCCAGCAACCTATCCGTTGATTATGACGAATGAAGAAAATGCACAGATCGAAATTTACAATATCGACGATAACAGCATTCAAACCAAGGGAATCGAGGGTGCATTCGAAGCGGAGGGCTGGTACGCCAATCTGGCAAGCAAACGGATGATTGACCACATGGTCGAAAATGAAGACCCCCGTTTACCCTTCATCTTTGAGGCGGGTGCTGAAGCTGACGGAGATTTTATCGGATTGGACCAATCGCTAACTAGCTCCGCGCAATCGAACTTAGCAAGAGGCGGCACCCTATCCATTTTCAACCGCTCCACGATTTCCCGCAACCAGTATTTCATGGGTGTTTTGTTCTCTGCAACCGAAACGAATTTATTACTGGCAGAGTATTACCAACAAAATGGCAATCCAACAGCGGCAAAGACTGCCTTTACAAACGGCGTCAATGCATCGGTAGACTTATACCGCGACATCCGCGCGGCAAGCAATAACAACACCGTACCGGCGGCACCCAATCCTACGCAAAATCAAAAGAACACCTATTTGGCAAACTTGGATTGGGACGGAGCCAGCAATAAGATTGAATTGATTGCCGTGCAAAAATGGATTCATTTCGGCATCATCCAAACGGTTCACGCCTGGTCCGAAATCAGAAGATACGATTATCCTACGTTCGATTTCCGCGTACAAAATTCAGATATTCAAAAAACGGTGCCGGTTAAATTCAACCTGCCACCGTCCGAAAGCACGTATAACGCAGAAAACTACAATGCTGTACGCGACCAGGATGATGTAAACACAAAGGTCTTTTGGGACGTTAATTAATCTTTTTAAAACAAACACACAATCAGAAAAGCCACTTCCGGGTGGCTTTTCTTTTGTTCTACAGGTTTTTTCTTTCGTCAGCCAATAACGAACAATTTTAATTTTTATAACTTTGGAGTAATCTCATTAAAATGTGCGGATATGGAAATTACGATAAAAATAGATAAGCGAAGCAAACAAGCAAAAGCATTCTATGAATATCTTAAAACGCTTCCATTTGTAGAGCTTGAAGAACCTCGTTACAATAAAGATACAGAAAAAGCGGTAAAAGACGCTAAATCGGGCAAGACGACCAAAATCACTCTTGAGGATTTCAGAAAGGAACTTTATTCGTAATGTATCAGCTTGAACAGACAGGAAAGTTCAAAAAAGATATTAAACTTGCTAAAAAGCGTGGCTTAGATATACGACTTCTCGATGAAGTCGTTACCCATTTGGTAGAAAAAGGCACACTTCCGCAAAAAAACAAACCCCACAAATTGACAGGTAATTATAAAGGATTTTGGGAATGCTTATTTTAGGAAAGGAGACTTTTCTTTTAGCCGGAAACGACACATAAAACCGGCTCGGTTGGAACGACCTGATCAGCGGGCTGTCTTTCAGCTGCCGTCTTATCCGATTCAACAACTTCCTTCCCTCTTTCCGGCTCCCCCGCAAAATTACTTCACCATGCATGACCGGCTGGTGATCGTTCAAAATAAAGGAAACAATCAATGCATCCGACGCTGTATGGCGCGGGAAATGGTCCGGAAAGATTTGCATATATTCGGCATTTACCATCTCGGGAAACATAATAAAGTGCATATGTCTTCCGTCAGCGTATTTCAATTCTTTCTTTTTAGTATCCAAAAGTGTCCGATAGAATTCAACCTCTACATAGGCAGAAATCGGGAGTCCGCAATAAACCCCAGGCTGCCATACTCCACTGTTGGCAACGATCCGCCTCATGCCAGGGTCTTTCGCCTCATTTACCCGGACCTCCTGTGGAACATTCCTATCTGCAACACCCACGATAAAGGATACAATCAGGGTATCCTTCTTAAAAAATGAAGCAGCATCCCGATGCATTTTAAGCTGGCGGGTAACAGAATCCAGGAAGACCTTCATGCCTCCTTGAGGTGTGGGCATGATTTCATAGGAGTTAAAAATCGCATCCGGCTCCTGCCCTTTTCCCGTTTTTTCGATCTTGGTGAACCAAAACCGCTCCAACTCCTTATCCATAAAGAATGTCAAGGAGCTGGTGTAGTTTGTATCGGCCAAAATCGGGTTTCCAGAAAGTTTTCCCGTGTGGCGATCGTATTCGGAAAGTGCTTGGATAATCGGATAATCTTCGTCCTCGTAAGGATTGGATTCCGTGGGAGCAAATCGTTGTTGCGCATCAAAACACAACACCACTTTTACACGCCGATTTCCATTTATCGGAATCTGCTGCTTATTCAGGTATGCCTCGATGTCGGCGGCCAACTGCCGGCATATCGTAGAATCCGATGCAACGCCGTACGCTGGAAAAAAAACCATCGCTGATACGCACATCCAGCAAAGAAAAATCCAGCATGTTACTTTAGTCATTTCTTTATTTTGTGGATGCGATCCAAGGCCAAATTCCACACGGGAAAGAGGAGCCGAAGAACCCCGATACCAAAAATAAGGCATATAGGAAATTTTTAAGCAGCTAGCTGTTTTAAATTTGGCGCTATGGTAACTCAAGATTTAAGCGCAAATTTTATGAAAACAATCAGAAGCTTTATTGCTGCATTCTTTTTACTTACCCCTTGCCTTGCTTGTGAACGGGGAGATTCCGCGACTACGGAATCCGAGGTAGAAGCCCCCTCAACACCGGAAGAGCCCTCTACCGACATTACTACCCCCATCCTCGGCGAAGACGGCCAATACCGGATCGAATGGAAAGGAATCACCTGGCTCGTGAAGCATGCAACCAATCGCGACGAGCCGAAAGGGCCGGGTGAAAATATTTGGAGCAGCCAGAATGTATGGGTGGATAACCAAGAAAAGCTCCACCTGAAAATCACCAAGCAGCCGGATGGTCGATACCTGTGTGCTGAATTGCGGAGTGAAAACGAGTATCAATACGGTACATATACCTGGAAAGTCTCCGGCGATCTCAGTACCTTGCAGAAAGACGTGATCTTTGGCCTGTTCCAATACGGGGGAACCGATTACATCAATGAAATCGATTTTGAATTTACACGTTGGAATAACGCTTCCAGCAACTGGTGCAATTATACCGTGTATCGGAATCAGGTAACCACTTCCAATCCGGAAATAAATTATGTGCACGTCGATTATTCAGAACCCCTGGAGGGAACGTCTACCACGCATGCATACACACGCGAGGCAGACAAGATCACCTTCAGAAGCTATCACGGCCATGGTACTTCGACGCTCTTTACGAATATACCGGGCGGTGCCGGAGGGTGGGTATTTGACGAACCGGGGAATGTGCCGACCAAAGCGATGCCGGTCTATATTCAGCTATGGACAAAATACAAAAACGTGGCAAACTACGAATTAAACAGCCCAAGTGTAGTGGTTGTCGTAGACGATTTCACGTTTACCCCATAATCGAAAACCCCGCTATGTTGAATATAACGTAAATATAGCTAAGTTTGTATAAATCCGATTATGAAGAGAATTTGGTTCCGTTGCTGCCTTATGCTGGTCTGCCTGAGCAATTGCACGCTTGCCTGGGCGCAATGGGATTATTTGAAATTCAAGCAGCTGAAAACATCGGACGGTCTTTCCCAAAATACCATACAGACCATCTTCGAAGACGATCTGGGGTTTCTTTGGTTCGGTACGCAGGACGGTATCAACAAATACGACAGCTATCAATTTCATATCATACGGAAAACTCCGGACAGCGAGCAAACCCTGTATTCCAACGACATCAAATCCATCGTTCAGGACAGAGACAAACAGCTATGGATTGCCACGTCTGATTCGGAATGTCCCAACATCTTCGATCCCGTTACCCGGCAGATCAAGGGCGCGGACAGTTACCTGGCCGACAAAGAGACGGATTTATCCAACGTTATTTCCTTTTCAACAACCCGGGAAGGCGACGTATTGCTGTGTAGCCGATTATCCGGATTATTGATTTACGACCATCAGCAAAAAAAAATTACGGGTACGGAAGTCGACTTTCCGGTCACCTGCACCGAACAGGATCCGCAGGGAAATCTGTGGGTGGGCACCTACCAGCAGGGCGTAGTCGTTACTGACCGGAAAGGCCGGATCATCCATCGGTACGATGCGCTCAGCGACGGCCCTGTCACCGATATCCACATCGATCAGTCGGGGCGGGTTTGGGCAAGTTCAGCGACGTCTGGAATATACTACTATGAGCCATCGCTAGATCGCTTTACCACCGCGCAGCTTGATTTCGCCGGCAAACTCATCGGACAGACAAAAGTGTTGTGCATCGGTGAAGATATTGATGGGCAGATTTGGTGCGGAACAGAAAATGAAGGATTATATATCCTGAATCTGCAACAGCAACGCTGCAAAATATACCTTGCCGACAAACAGGATCCCCGAAGCATTGCAAGCAATTCGATCAATTGCATCCGGCGGGACCGGAAAGGTAACATGTGGATCGGAACATCGGGAGCGGGCATCTCCATGGTTAACATCGATGAAATCAATATTCTCCATTTCAGGAATACCAATAATCCCCAGAGCCTGAACAACAACATCATTAATTGTCTTTTTCAAGATACAGGTGGCAATATCTGGATCGGGACGGACGGCGGAGGGCTCAACCGGTTTGACAAGGCCCAAAACGCCTTTGCCAACGGCCGTGATATTCCCTTCCAACAACCGGGTAACGGGCGCTATGTGGTTTCGATCACCGAAGGCAAAGACGGCGAATTGTGGGTCGGCACCTGGGGAGAGGGTATTTATTGCTACCGTCGGAAAGAAAAAGGCACAAAAAGGATAAATACAGCAAATACACCGGAGTTAAAAAGCGATAACATCAACAGTTTACTGAAAGACCGGCGCGGCCGGATCTGGATAGGCACTTACGGAGGTGGGTTGACACGGTATGACCCGTCGGAAAGCCAGTTCCGGCATTTTGGATTGGGAAAAGGCGGCAACGACATCAACAGCAACCACATACTTTCCCTCTTTGAGTCTTCGGATGGGACGATCTGGATGGGGACCGAAGGTGGCGGAATCGGACTGTACAGCCCGGAAACCGGATCGTTCGATGTAATCACCACCGATTCAGATATAGCCGGCAGCCCACTTTCCAACAATACGGTGAAAAGCTTTGCGGAAGACCGGCATGGCAACATCTGGGTCGGAACCTCGTATGGACTCAATAAACTGGATTATGCGCACAAACGGAATGAAGTGTATTTTACTTCCAATTCGGCCATCCAAAGCGACATAGTCAATGCGATTGTGACGGATAATTACGGGCATATCTGGGCAGCGACCAATAAAGGCATCACAAAAATTGACGACCGTACGCAAGCGATGGCCAACTACATGCCCTCCAACGGTCTGCAAGGCGACGAATTCAGACGGGCTAAACTCGTAGACCGTGAAGGCAACCTTTATTTCGGTGGGGTCAATGGACTCAACATTATCAACAAATCTGGCGTTAAACCGCGGAATTATACGCCTTCCCTGGTATTTACGAATTTTCAATTGGACAATATCGATGTCGCCATCAGCACCTCAGAGTACCCTACCCCATTGACGCGGGATATCAACTATACGGAAACCATCACGCTGGACTATACACAAAATATTTTTTCGCTTGAATTTGCTTCGCTCAATTATGTGGATCCGGCCCTGAAGGCCTACGCCTATAAGCTCGACGGGCTGGACAAAAAATGGTTGCCGCTGGGAAATAAAAACACCCTCTCGTTCAACAACCTTCCCCCCGGTGAGTACAACTTGCTTGTCAGAGGGGTCGACAACAGCGGCAGTTGGTCAGACAACGTAGCCAGTATTCAGCTCGCAATTACTCCTCCTTTCTGGTTGACGTGGTGGTTTAAAACCCTCGCCTTTGTTCTCGCAGCCATCATCGTTTTATCTAGCTATTACTACCGATTAAGCAGCATCCGCCGGCAAAACACCTTATTGGAACGAAGAATTACCGAAAAAACGACCCAATTGCATAACGCCAACAGCGAATTGCAGGTTACCAACCAGGAAATACGGAATCAAAACACCACACTCGCATTAAAAAACGACGAAATCAGTCGCCAGCAGCAAAAGATTATCGAGCAAAACAGCAAACTGGAAACAGTCATCAATGAACTGGAAACGAGCAACCAAATGAAGGATAAGTTTCTATCCATTCTTGTTCACGACCTAAAAAATCCGTTGTCTGCACTCACCGGGCTCACCGACTTGCTGAAAGAGAATCTTCCACACCTTTCCAGAAAGGAGGTCACGGCTTACATCGAAGACCTGAGCCTCTCGTCCAATTCGTTGAGCAACCTGGTCATCAACCTGCTGGAATGGGGGAAAACCAAAACCAACAAGCTGAATTTTTCGCCGAAGTCATTCAATCTATATGACCTGATCCAAAAGAATATCTATCTGTTCAACTTGCAGCTACAGGGTAAACAGATACACTGCAACGTATCGATAGACCCCAGTGTCCAGTTGTTCGGAGACTATCAGATGATAAATACCATCATCCGGAATATTTTAAGTAATTCCATCAAGTATACCAACGAAGGTGGACGGGTAGCATTCGAATGCATCAACGACGACGGATACGTCCACATCAAGATCCGGGACAACGGGATTGGCATGGACACCGCCCAAATCGAAAAAATCTTTCAGGATCAATCGGATTCGACCATCGGCACCAACGGTGAAACCGGCACAGGCCTGGGCTTTCAGATATGCCGGGAATTTATCAAGGCCCACAACGGGGAACTATCCATACAAAGCGCCAAAGGCAAGGGGTCGGTATTCACCATTTCGCTGCCGCATGTGCAGGGCGTCTCCGGAAATCACCAACGGGACCTCCTCGGCCCCACCCCCATGGTTGCCGAATCGCTGCATAAATTTGCCAACGTGCACATCCTGGTGGTCGACGATAACCAAAGCATCCGATCCCTGCTTCGGCACACCCTGGAAAATTACTTCGAAGTGGATGAAGCCTGCAATGGGCAAGAAGGTCTGGATATCGCGCGAAAAACCCAGCCCGACCTGATCATCACCGATTTGATCATGCCGGGCATCGATGGATTATCGTTAACAAAATCGATCAAGAGTGATCTCACGACGTCGCACATACCTGTGTTATTGTTAACCAGCGAAGACCAGGAAGCCAGCCAGCTGTTGGGGTATAAAGCGGGGGCAGACATCTACCTGACCAAACCCCTCCATGCCGATCTGCTGCTCGCCGTCATCGGCAATTTTCTGGAACGACCCAAACCAACCCCGAAAGAATTGATCGACGAAAGCATACCTGCAGCGGCCGATTTGGGGTTGTCCGAACTCGACAAAGGATTTATGGAAGATGTGCGGGATTTTGTGGTGGCCCACATGACTGAATATGACCTCGACTATAAAAGCCTGTGCCGTCAATTCGGCATGAGCCGTTCTGTCCTTTATGCAAAGTTCAAGGCCATTACCGGCAAGGGTGTGCACGATTACATCAAATCCATCCGCCTGGCCGAAGCGGAGAAGCTGCTGCACGAAGGCAAAATGAATGTCAGCCAGATTGCTTACTCGGTGGGATTCAATTCGGTATCTTACTTTTCGAAGTCGTTTTCGAAGCAGATGAACGTGTCGCCCAAGGCATATCAGAAAAACACGAAATGACATGATCAACAAAAAGGTGATATGGCTTTTTGGCTTGTCGGGAGCCGGCAAAACGACACTATCGCGTCTGCTTGCCGAAAAGCTGGAAAAGCTTGGCCGAAATGTCGTGCTGTTGGATGGCGATGAATTGAGGGCAGGACTGAATTCCGACCTGGGGTTTTCCAACGAAGACCGCGCGGAGAACATCCGGCGTGCAAGCCACATCGCCAGTCTGCTGGTAAAACGAAACGTGGTCTGCATCGGAAGTTTTATCACGCCATTGGACACTCACCGGCAATTGGTATCCCAAATTGTGGGTGAGGAACTGCTGCTCGTCTACCTGGATTGCCCGGCGTCTGAATGTGAACGCCGAGATGTAAAAGGTCTTTACCGGCAGGCTAGGAAGCACCTGATCTCCGATTTCACCGGTGTATCCGCTTCCTTTGAGCCACCACGCGCAGACATTTTATCCATTGATACGCAATACTACACGCCTGAAGAAAGTATGGACATCTTGTGGCGTAGGTTGACCGAATAGCAAACAAAACTTCCATTTACGAGACTAGGTTTGTTATACACAAATGCACTGCCATCCGCGTTGATCATCCGCGCACCGCTGGCAACGGCAATGGCGTGCCCCGCGGCCGTATCCCATTCCATAGTGGGGCCATGCCGGTAATAGACCTGTGCCTTACCTTCGGCAATCAAGCAGAATTTCAATGAGCTTCCGATGCTGACCACATTCCGGATATCCAGGGCCGACAAAAAAGCTTCCTCCTCCACGGTGCTATGCGATTTGCTGCCCACGGCGACTGGGTTATTGCTTGCGCTGGATTGTATACGTTGGGTTTTTCCCGCCGCTGTTTTAAAACTGCCCTGGCCTTTCATTCCGTAATACAATACGTCGGTTACCGGCACGTAAATCACGCCAAAAATTGGTTCATTCCCGACAATCAATGCGATATTGACGGTAAATTCTCCGTTCCGGGAAATAAATTCCTTCGTGCCGTCCAGCGGGTCCACACACCAGTAACGATCCATATTCTTCCGCTTTTCATAGGGAATGTCTTTCCCTTCTTCCGATAGGATGGGGATTTCCGGGAAAAGATGTTTCAGGCCATCGCTGATGATCCGATGGGACGCTGTGTCAGCGCGGGTAAGGGGTGAATCATCACTTTTCTGCTGGATTTCCCACTTATCCATGCCGGCATGATAGACATCCAGGATCGCCTTTCCAGCCTTCCGCGCAATGTCGGTCACGGCCGGGACATCTCTTTCTCTATCCATACACACTTAGTTCGGTTTCCTTGATGCGGTTAATCAGATCAAGCTGTGGCTGCCTCTTTTTTCTGTCGTCTTCGGGGGCTTTAAATGCGCGCTTCATTCGGGCGTTTTCTACGTTGAAAACGGCAACGTCTTCCCATGTGAAGTTTAAAAGACGGGTGGGCGGGGTAACAGGTTCATATCCCAGCGCCACCAGGCTATCGAATGCCACCGACTCAAAAATACGGATATCCCCGGCGGGCATCTCGCGCAGGAATTTATTGCAGTTATCGCGCATGACCGGTTTCGTCAGGTTCGTCCACATCGTACCTCCTTCGGCGGTCCGCCGGGATTCGTCCGAGGTATAGTAGTGCAGCATCGCATCCTGAAAATCAACCCCCAAAAATGCACATAGTTGCCGGATGGTTTGTTCAGGGTACCGGATAAGCTGCTCGTAGTTTAGCATGAAGAACCGTTCAGCGGGTATCCGATCCCGCAATCTCAGGCAGGCTTGCTGGTCGTTGTGCCACTGCTTGGCAATGTGGTAACTATGCTTCTCACCAACGATGGCTTTCTGGAATGACAGCGCTACATCGCGCCCATCCCGGTAGAGGTAAATATATTTGAGATTGGGTGATACCTCTTCCAATTCGTCGGAATAGTACATATTGCCCATACTCTTGCAGCACCAGTACCCGGCGCCGTATTGGCGGGCAAGAAATTCGTAAATGTTTTTGTTCAGTTCAAAAAGACTGAATTGTCCGGCCATCCCATAGATTTCGTCTTTATCCAGGCGCACACCCCAATCAACGGGATTTACGTGGATATAGTCGACTACATCGGCTACGAGACGTCTGTAGGAAGCCGCATCCAATGTGCCGTAATAAGGCAACAACGGCTCAAAATTGGCTAACAGGTGAGCCGGATGGGGGGAAACCAATTGCTCAGACTGGTTGAGAATCACCCGGAGCAGGTTGGAGCCCGACCGCTGGGTACCGATGATTTGTATGCCTTGTATCTCCATAAATCAAAAAATAAAGTCTATGATAAATCCCAGAAGAATCAGATAGATCGGATTTAACCGGGTAAAGGACAGTCCCGCCAATCCGGCGAATCCGAACAAAATGGCCAGCCATGAAAAATGCGGCATGGCCATCACCAACTGGATGCCTGCAGCCAGGATCATCCCGATCACAACCGGGCGGATGCCTTTAAACACTGCTTTGACACCCCTTTGCTGGTAGTTGATGTGTTGTGCCAGCACGATCATCAAGCTGGCCGAGGGAACAAAAATCGCCAGGGTAGCCAACACCGCACCCAGAATACCCGCAATTTTATAACCGATAAACGTAACGCTGACAAGAATAGGCCCCGGCGTAATCTGTCCGAATGCGATCGCATCCACATACTCTTTTACCGGGAGCCAATGCAGTTCGTCTACCAAGATGGATTGCATATAGGGTATAATAACCATACCGCCGCCAAAAAGTGTGAGACTCATTCCACTGAAAACCGACAGCACCTGCCACGGTCCGTGCGATACGAACCGGTAACCTCCCAGTAAATACCCCGCGACTATGACCACCAGCAGTGAGATGATGAAGACATTCATGGCCGACGGAGAAACTGTACGCGGCGTCCGGACCGACGGTGCAGCGTCCTTTCGGTACGCCAGGTAACCCACAGCCGCACCTACCAGAATCAATCCGGCAGAACCTGCAAAGCCACGGTATAGGAGCGTTGTAGCAAATGCTGCTATACACAGCAGCAATCCCGTCATATCGTTGCCGATTTGCTTTTTGTACAAGGCTGCTCCCGTTGACAAGATCACCGCAGCTACTGCCAGCAACACAAATAGATTCGAATTGCCCCCTCCGAGTTGGCCCGCTGACCGATAGTACCAAGCCGCAATCGCTACCATCAGTATCGTGGGTGGAGCCGCAATCGCCGTAAAAAATGCAAGAGCCCCCAACCAGCCACGTAACCGGTATCCCAGATAGCAAACCACATTGACGGCCAACGGCCCCGGTAAGAGTGTAGCCAGGCTCATCGCATTTAACACATCTTCGCTAGTGAAAACCTTTTTCTGATCAACAAGGTAGCGCTCGACCATGACCACCAACGCTGCATGGCCACCAAATGCCACAGCACCCATCTTGAAAACACCCCACGAAAGCTGTAAGAGCGAAGGGGAAGCGGTATGCGTCGGGCGATGGGTCATCAGCTGGCTGTTCATGGCGTTGTGGTTGTTAGCAAAGGTATCTCTTCGATGCGATAGGGGTCGCCCCCGATGCTGATTTTCCAAAGTAGGTTGCCGTCGTAGTCCGACAGCAGGAACAAACGGGGATCGGTCAAACAAGTCAGCACGCTGTTTTCACCGAATAGGGCCGAATTACCTTTCACCGATGAAAAGATTGCGGACGGGTACTTGACTTCCAGGGTACGGCGATACCGTCTGGCAGATTCATCCAGTTTAAAAGACAGTGCCCGCGACTGTTTACGTTTGATCCCATTATCCAAAATCATCAACTCGCCACGGCGATTCATGTGTGCATAATGCTGAGCGAAAAACAGGTCATCTTCCTGCATGGTAAAATCCCCGTCCTGACCAAATTTCCACACCACGTCCCCGGTCTTCTTATCGATTTTCCAAATCTGATTTAAATCACGGAATGACATCAGAAAATACCCATTTCCGTCGTCATACAGCGCATTGCCGTGCACGAGGTCGTCCTTGTCTTTCAAGATGGTAGGGTAATGCAGCACGTCGAGGTGGTCCAGCGCCGACCATTCCCAGATTTTCTTCCCTTCGGGATTGAAGATGACGATTCCGTCGGCCTTGACCGTATCGGCAGGTCCGCCGCCCACGGCACTCAGATCAAACACTTTGTGGTCAAAGGTAATGGTATAAATGTTGCCATCGGCATCCTTGCGTACCTCGTGGTGCACCATTTTGTCCATATCGCCCTGCCCTACCTTGAAATGTTTCACGTATTCGCCCCTGAGGTTCACCTCAACGATTTCATCACCACCCGACGAAGGTATATCCTCCGAACCGACAATACATAGTACCGTACGATCGGGTGTCCAGGAAGACACTTTCACGCCCTTCGAAAAGGGCTCATACCAAACCATATCCCCCAGTCCATTGATGATTACCGCAGCGCCGGGTTCGGTCAGGATTTGGGTAAGGAAATACCGGGATCGCATATCCTCCCGGATCGGGTCGGCGATGCTATCCAGCGTAAAATAGGGAGTGGCATGGTAAATTGACTTGGTTTCAATGGAATATACATTACTCCAGTCAGTATCGGATCCGCGCTGTGCTTTTACCTGATAGGCGTATTGGCGCTGAGGCAGGAGGTTATACAGAATCACGGCGTGATCGGATCGGTCGGCATACGTATCGGACCACAAGGTGTCCCTGCCGCCGTCCAGCCAGTACTTGACCTGCACCGACGACGATTTATTGGTCGTGACATTCACCCGCACGCGCAACCGGTTCTCAGGCAGGTAATGCAGCTCGATCTCCTTAATATTCAGCGGCTGCAATGCCCGGTAAAGGGTTAGGATGCCGATGACAATCAGCACCACAACAACGATATACACAGTGACCGGGATCCGCTTCATGCAACTACTGTCTTACCCGGCCTTGGTTAATGCTAATGTCCAGCGATGTATTTGCCTGGATTTCCTGGATCGGATAGGGGTACAATGCGTAGTTGACCCCATCCGCATACGTATTCTGGTCGCGAAGCAACGGCCTGACCTTCTCTTTGAATTTCAGCAGTGGGTCGGCGCCGTTGGTGGCACTGCGCCCCCATCGGATCAAATCGTCCCGACGGCGTCCTTCCATAAACAACTCCAATGCACGTTCGTCGAAGATAAAGTCGCGTAACGCTTCTTTAGAAGAAAAGTCAGCCAATTGGATACCCGGTACATTGCTGCGCTCCCGCACGTCGTTGATCAAGGATACAGACTCGTCATTGGGGCCGTTGAGTTCATTAAGTGCTTCGGCCCGCATCAATAGGATATCCGAATACCGGATGATGCTGACGTTGTTGTATCCGGCATAGTTATAATTGTTCACATGGGGGTATTTGAGCCCAAAGGTATACTGGGCCTGCACGGTATCGGGCAAACTTCCGCCCTCACCGCCAAACTCCTTCGGCAGGGTAATGATCTGTCCGTACAAAGCTTTATACGTACCCAGTAGCAACTGACGGCGCTGATCCTGCGGATTGAACTTCGCGTAGAACTCCCGGTGTATCGGGAAATTGCCCCAACCGCGGTTATAATCCCAGGGTACGGACTGGATGCCGAAACTGTTGGACAGAATACCATAAGAACCCGGTTCGCTGGAAGATTTCATCACAAAGATAAATTCGTTGTCCGATCGGTTCATGTTGTCAAACAGTGCAACCACGCCACCTTCGCCAGCCGTACGCAGATCGTAGACACCATCGGTGATGATCTCGCCACATTTATCAGCGGCCTTCTGCCACTCCCCTCTCCGCATATACAGCCTGGCCAATAGCCCCTGGGCTGCACCTTTCGTCGCACGGCCATTTAGTTCCACCGGATAACTCGCCGGAAGGTGTTCTTCGCCATATTGCAGGTCGGCGATGATCTGTTCCTCAACGGATGCCTGTGCCACCAGCTGCGGATTCTCGTCCGCTTCGGTAAAATCGGCCGATGATTTCAGGTTCAGGGGCACGTCCCCCCAAAGTGATGTCGCATCGTAATAGGCCAGGGCACGCAGGAAACGTACTTCTGCCAAATGTTGCATTTGGACGTCTTCCGATTCACCGTTGCCTGCGTAATCGATCTTTCCGATGAGGTATTCCGATTCGTTGGCTCTTGAAATCAACCGGAAGATGCTGGCCCACACATCGTTGACAATGGAATTGCTGGCATCGTAGGTCAACTGATCGAGCTGGATCCCCTGCCGGCTGTCGGGTTTGGTCGTGACGATATCAGACGGATATTCCGTTAGCTGATGCAGGTACCCGGCATAATATCCATTTCCACCGTTATCCCGGAGTGCAGCGTACACACCGCGGACCCCCTGCAAACCATTTTCCGGTTTGGTCAGCGTCGTCTCATCGAAAACAGAATACGACTCTTCCTGCAGGCCGTTCTCGCACGAGATCGGCAAAAATGAGCAGAGCAGGAATATATATAAGGTTGGTTTTATGTAGTAGTTCATTGCCGTTCGATTTTATAGTTAAAAGGTCAACCTCAATCCAAAGATATACATTTTAGCCAGCGGATAGGCATTGAAATCAAGGCCCCTTCCGACATTCCTATTTTGCTGATCATTCGAAACCAGGTTGCCGATTTCGGGATCCAATCCGGTATAGGATGTCCAGGTATGGAGATTCTGTGCGTTGACATAGAGCTGTAACTGGGCCACCCGGATTTTTGACAACAGGGAAGAAGGGATTTGATAAGCCAATGTTACATTTTTCAGACGTAGGTAATCAGAACTTTCTATAAACCGGGAGTTGACCCAGCCGCCGTGGCTTGTGCCGTAAAAGCCCCGTTGGGGCAGCGTGCCGTCCGGATTATCCGGCGTCCATGTTTCCGGTTCGGTGGAAGCCAGCACATTCCCGGTCGATAACGGATCCATCATATCCAGGCTCTGCACATTCACCAGTTTACCTCCGGCCTGCCCCTGGAGTACCACGGTCAGATTGAATCCTTTGTAGCCAACGCTATTGGTCATTCCGAAGAAGGAAGTAGGCACACCCGTTCCGAGTACCACACGGTCGTCCGTGTTGAGGATACCATCTCCATTAACATCCACGTATTTGGGATCGCCCGCCTGGCCGTTGGGATGTGTAGTCGTCAATGCGGGATCACCCGGTAGCAGGATACCGTCGTACACATATCCGTTAATGGACCCGATGGGCTCGCCTACGCGGATAATAAAGGGATCCTCGAAGTTAGCAGCGCCGTCGGGTTTAACAGACCCTACATAGATATCGGCGTTGTTGCTACCCAATTCACGGACACGGTTGCGGTTATGGGAATAATTAACAGACGTATTCCATTCGAAGTGGTCATTCCGCACATTGACCGTCTGCAAGGCAAATTCCCATCCTTTGTTGGATACTGCCCCGGCATTGCCCGTCCGGAATAAGAATCCCGTGGAGGGTGCGATGTTCCGATCCAACAACAGGTTGTCGGTATACTTGTCATAGTAATCGGCAATCAAGACAATCCGGTCGTTTGCAAAACCGATGTCAATCCCCAGATCCAGCGCTTTGGTGCTTTCCCATTTTAAATTCTGGTTCGAAAGCCGGGTGATGGCGATCCCGTTGACGGTCGTGAGGCCGTCTTCCGTGTATTTGGTGGAGTTATTGCTGGCATAGGTAGCCAGGGAAATACCCGGGCTGATCCGGTCGTTGCCCGTAAGGCCGTAGCTGGCCCGCAGCTTGGCTTGTGAAAGCCACGTCACATCTTCGGCAAAACGTTCATTCTTCACATTCCACGCAGCGGCAACCGACGGGAAATAACCCAATTTATTCGACTTGCCGAATACCGAAGATCCATCGATGCGGTAGGTTGCCGTCAAACTATAGCGGGTATCGTAGTCGTAATCGATGCGGCCGAACCAGCTCGCCCGATTGGTACGGTTACGGGCCGAGTAGCTGGTAAAGTTCTGCGCTGTGCTCAAGTTATTGTATCCCAGATTGTCGCTGGCGAAATTGGTGGCGTTGGTTCCGTATTCGAAATAGAGATACGTCTGGTAGTTATAGCCGGCCAGCAATCCGACATTGTGTTTGTCAAATGTACGGTTGTAGCGGGCGGTGGGGTTAAAGATGAGCTCTTTCGAATCAAACGACACGATAGATCCCCTTCCGTTGGTGGCCGATGCATTGGGCACGGTGGAGGGTGCGAAATAAAATTGCTCTGTTTTATTTATGTCCGCGCCGAAATCAGCCTGTAAAAAGAGGTCTCGGATCGGCTCGTACTTCATCGAGAAATACCCATTGGTACGATAGCTGGTGTTTTCGCGGTCTTCCGCCTCCACAAAATGCAACGGATTCTGTGCATCCAGCCGTGGCGGTACACCCGAATCAAACGTTGATGCCGGATTTGCGCTCAGCACCTGTTTCAGGAATCCATTGATCGTTGACGGAGCCAGGGGCAGATCGTTCTGGATCCCATAGTTTCCGAATACGCGGCCCGAAAGTGTAAATTGATCGCTCACATGATGGTCCACATTGATACGTGCCCCGATCCTTCGGTATTTGGAGTGTACGACGACCCCTTCCTGCCCCAGGTAGTCGAAACTGGTGTACACCCCGGTTTTATTGGTTCCCCCGATGAAGCTAAGGGAATGGTCGTTGACGTGCCCCACCTGGAAAACCTCGTTTTGCCAATCGGTACCCAAAATCCCCGATTGCAGCGAATCCAAACGGCCGGATGAATAAGGAGGCAGGTCGCCGTTTGCCTCTGACATCCGGTTACGCCGCAGCGCGAAATCATAGGAACCCAACAGGTCATAGCGATCAATGACGCGCTGGTAGCCGACCGAATTGTTGATATTCAGGTTACTTTTTTTGTCGGTCCCTTTTTTGGTTGTAACCAATACCACGCCATTGGCTCCACGTGCACCATAGATGGATGTGGAAGCAGCGTCTTTCAAAATGGTGATGCTTTCGATGTCCTCGGGTTTGATGGTCATGCCGATTCCTTCAGATGCGGGGAAACCGTCGATCACGTATAGCGGCTCACTATCCGCATTGATCGAGTTGGTGCCCCGGATTCGGATCGATAAGCCGGCACCCGGTGTACCGTTATTTTGGCTTACCTGCACACCTGCTGCCCGGCCCTGCAACATGTTTCCCACCGAAATAGACGATTTGTTGAGGTCCTCGGCATTCAGCGAAACGGCTGACCCGGCGAACAGAGCCCGGTCGCGGGTGCCGTACCCCACCACCACGACCTCATCGAGTGTCTCCTGCTCGGCTGCCATCGTGATGGTTAGTCCGGTGAGTGACGTCCCTCCGGTTTGGTGTGTCTGACGGGCGTAACCCACACGCGAAAACACCAGCTGACTGTTTGCCGGTACAACGAGCGCGAATGTACCTGTCTCCGTTGACTTGGTTAAGGTTGCGCCACCGGCGATACCAATATTGACATCGCTGAGCACAGTTCCGTTCTCATCGACGACAGTCCCCGAAACGTTGATTTGCGTTTGGGCATTTGCCAACAGGGGGCTTCCCCCCATCCACAAAAACAACAGCAGGCTTGTCAGTCGGATAAATTTGGGTTTACAATTTACCATAGTGTTCCTATTAATTTACGTAGTACATTTGGAATTTAGGGTATTATTGGTTTCAACCAACAACATACCTACAAATTTACCGTCCCAAAGATTACGCAAAATTCCTATAGTCCTTATTTTTTGTCTATTTATCCGAATCCGTAACCGGACTGTAGCCCAAGTTTTCAGGAATATGGTAAAAACGATTTCAACGTAGCCGACTAGCTTTGCCTTTGTTATGAAAGCGAATACACCGATTGTCCTTTTGGTTTTTGGATTTTTTTTGTCGGCCTGTATCACAGGCAAACAATCTCAGCGTGGTCTGACGTACAATATCGAAATCCGCACGGATGCCAACGGGCAGCTGGCACCGGTTTGCTATGTAAACCTACAGGTTTCCCCGTCGCATGATTTAAATCAAAAGAACTGGAAGCTTTATTTTAACTCATACAAGAACCCACAGATAGACAGCGTGGAAGCCAGTAAACTGACCGTTGTCCATGTCAATGGGGATTTAAATTACATAACACCGACTGCTGATTTCCATATGGAAGACGACAAGCTGGTCATCCCCATCCGGCAAGCACGACTACGGAACATCTCTGATTTTCCAACCGGATTTTACCTGGTGTACAACGACCAGCCGAATCAATATCACCCATTCACCAACGAAAATCCGCAATACGACCACCTGGTTTTTCCCGAGCATGCGTTGGCAGAAGAAATTTACGAATGTAACGAGCGGCTGATACCCGAGGCCACCCCTGATTTGGGAAACCAGCTATTGCCTTCTCCAAAAGTGGTGAAATCCAATGGCCAGTCTTATACACTTGCCGACGGTGCATTGGTCGTTGCCGACAATCCGTTCGCCGGGCAAGCTGCTTATTTGACGGATGAGCTAAAAAAATACACCCAGCTTGGTCTTCGCACCGTTAACGACCCAACCCGGGCGGGGGTTAAGCTGAAATATTGGAATCTGGAAGAAGAGGCGTACCAACTACGTATCGGAAACACCGGGATAGAAATCAGCGCGGGTACGGCCTCCGGTATGTTTTATGGTATACAGACGTTGAAAAGATTAATACTCGATCATTACCGCGACGGCAAATGTATCCTGCCGGGACTTGAGGTGGATGACCGCCCCCGCTTTGCCCATCGATCGCTTATGCTCGACGTTGCACGCAACTTTCTGCCGAAAGAGAAGCTATTGCAGGTACTGGATATGATGGCGGCTTATAAAATCAACATCCTGCACTTCCATTTCAACGACGATGAAGGCTGGCGCGTCGCGATTCCGGGATTACCGGAGTTGACTTCCTTCGGCGGATACCGCGGGCATACTCCCGACTGGGTGGGGTACCTGCCCCCATCACACGGCTCTGGCCCCGATTCCGCGTCTATACGCGGCAGCGGGTTTTATAGCCGAAAAGATTTTATCGACATTTTGACCTATGCGAAAGACCGGTTTATCACCGTAATCCCGGAGCTTGAAACACCCGGACATGCACGAGCCGCAATCAAATCGATGGAACATCGGTACCACATGCATGCGCAGTCAGCTATCAATAAGGCAACCGAATACCTGCTTAGTGACCTTCAGGACTCATCGAAATACCACACGGTACAGGGCTGGAACGACGATGCCATCAACCCCGCAATGGAATCCACCTACCGTTTTATTGAGAAGGTGATTACCGAATTGGCCCTGATGTACCAAGATGCGGGTGCGGAACTAAAGACCGTCCACATGGGTGGCGACGAAGTGCCGGCCGGTGTATGGGAACGGTCTGCAGCGGTACAGCATCTTCTGAATGAAAACCCTTCGTTTAAAACCGCGGACGACCTCTGGGAATACTTTTACAGCCGTGTTGGCGGGATTCTGGCCAAGAAGGATATCCGTATGCAGGGATGGGAAGAAATCGGAATGAAACGCGTGGATATAAAGGGCAGAAAGAAGATGGAAATCGTTCCCGAACTCCGGAGAAATGGATACCTGCTGGATGTGTGGAACAATGTATATGGGACCGGTGCCGAAGACCTGGCCTATCGACTGGCCAACCAAGGATTCGATGTTGTGCTATCGAATGTGACCCATATGTACCTCGATTTGGCATCGACCCGAAGTTTTTATGAGCCGGGCATGTATTGGGGGGGGTATGTGAACCCGGAAAAAATATTTTCCTTCATTCCGGAGAATTACTACCGTACGTTTCTGCGCGATGACCTGGATCAGCCCATTGACACCGCCTCGCTGCGCAATAAAGTGCAGCTAACCAAAGAGGGTGCGCGTCACATCCAAGGGCTGCAATGTGCCTTATGGTCGGAAACGCTGATCAATGAAGACAATTTCGATTACATGCTATATCCCAAGCTGATCGCCTTTGCCGAGCGGGCTTGGGCGCCGCCGCCGACGTGGGCAACGGCATCAAACGAAACGTTCGATGCGCAATACAAGGAGGCATGGCAGCGGTTCAATACCGTATTGTGGAACTATGACCTGCCGCGGTTTGACCGGTATTGGGGCGAGATTCAGTATCGAATACCTGCTCCGGGTGTTAAAATTGCCGGCGACCAGGTTTTGGTAAACATCGAATCGGAGGCATTGACCGTACGCTATACCGTTGATGGCGGTATTCCATCGGTTACCGACGCGGAAGTCGACGGCCCGTTGAAGGGGAAGGGTATCTATCGGTTCAAAGCATTTCACAAGAAGACCGGCCGTGCAAGCCGGATGACGGTGGTCAACAACCGCTAAAGAGAGGAGATTTCATCGGCAATGGCATCTACCATCCCTTCTTTTTCCTTATCCAACGTGAGCTCCCAAAACATAATGCCGCCCAGTTTTTTATCAAGCGCATAACGTGTCTTGGCTTTGACAGAGCGGATATTATCACCTGTGGCATATTGACCGGCCTCCGCATTGTACCAATACGGAGCGCCGGCTTGCTCATCGTAGAAGTACTCCCAGCCCTTTTCCGGCGTCAGCTCGGTTTCATATCGCTTGAAATTATAGCCGCGTGTATGTTCGCCGGTTTGGTAACGACCGTTGTCTGTAGCTGCCACATTTTGCCATACCCGGGTATAAAAGGCTGCACCGATCACCAGCTTCTCGGCTGGAACGCCTCTATTCAACAGGTACGAGACTGCCCGATCGGTCGACTCCTCATCGGCATGTACGCTATAAATCGGTGTATGATGACCGGTTACTGTGGAATAACCGTTCACCAGGTCATAGCTCATGATGTTGACACGATCTACCAGCGGCATCACCTTGTCCCAATCGATGGAATGGTCGAGGAATTTCTGGAATCCGCCGGCCGCAAAGCTCAGTTCGTTTGTATTGCCCAATACGTTCCGCAATTCGACGACCAGGGCCGTAAAATTTTCACGATCTTCCGGCTTAAAAGCGTGCCCCGGAAATCCTTCGATTGCCGGGTATTCCCAGTCCAGATCAAGGCCATCCGTACCGAAGTAGTCATTGATTTCCTTGACCGATTCTGCAAAAAGTGCCCTACCCGCTGCGGTTGAAAATGCATCGGAACACGGTTCGCAGCCGCCCCATCCGCCCAAAGAAAGCATGATCTTCAAATTCGGATAGGTCGTTTTCAAACCCACCAAATGTTTAATCGTGGTCGTATCACGCTTATTATCGATCTGGAAGCGTCCCGCTTTCAGATGGCCAAAGCTGAAAATGATATGGGTTAATTTATCGACTGGATAACGATCTATGGTCTGGTCATCTCCCGTGTAATAAGCAATGACGGAAAAATCGCGGGAAGGCTGTCCAATTCCCTGTGCGATTCCCAAAACGACAATAACAACGGTAAATAGCACCTGTCTTTTCATGGCATTTAGGTATTTTTTAACATTTTTTAACGCTCGTAATTCATGCATAAGTTGTATGTTTGCACAAACTTCGACCGTTTAGCAGAGGTTTTTTTCTCAGATTGCAATAGAAATTCAACGGGCGAAACGTAGTATAACGTGCCATGAGATAACGATTTTGGTTTGTTTTAATTAGGTAAGAAGACGCCGGTTGCCTCCCCGGCAATCGGCTCTTCTATGTTAACAACATTAGATCGTTCTCGTTTTTTCGGCCAACCATTGCCGCTCTCCTTCAGTCAAATGTGATGCCAAACTCTCATAAACGGTTGCATGATATTGATTCAACCAATTGATGTGCTTGGCTTCCAGCAATGTTTTATCGACAAGATCCGTATCTATATAACACAATGTTAACGTCTCAAACGATAAGAATGGGCCGAATATCGTATGCTCGTTATCGGTGGCTAGCACCAGGTTTTCAATCCGGATGCCATAGTTTCCTTCGCGGTATAATCCCGGTTCAACGGAGGTGATCATTCCCGGTGCCACCGGTATATCCACCGCCGCGGTATTAAATACGTGTGGACCCTCGTGTACATTCAGGAAAAAACCAACACCATGCCCGGTACCATGTCCATAATTGCGCAGGTGATCCCACAGGGGCTTGCGTGTAATCGCATCTACCTGATACCCGCGCGTACCCTTGGGGAAAACGAGCGTACTCCCCTCAATCGTACCCTTGAGTACCAGTGTATAGTCCATCCGCTGTATATCGGTAATGTGTCCCAATGATATCACACGGGTTATATCCGTGGTACCGGTACGGTATTGCCCCCCCGAATCCACCAGCAATAACCCGTCAGGTTGCAACACGCTGTTGCTTGCCGGTGTAGCTTTATAATGAGGCAATGCACCGTGCGCCCCGTAGGCAGCGATGGTATCAAAGCTTTCGCCAACGAAGCCATCCTGCTCAGCACGAAATTCGCGTAGCCGCTCAGCCAATGAAATTTCCGTGATGGTCTCCCGTCCAATGGTTTCCTCCAGCCACTTGAAAAACCGGGTTAACGCTACACCGTCCTTCACCATGGTATGGCGTGTATGATCGATTTCCACTGCATTTTTTATCGCCTTGAAATAGGTTGTTGGGTTGGTTTGTTCAACGATCGCGACTGACGGTGCCACGGCACTATAAAGCACAAAACACGTACGTTTCGGGTCTATAAGAAGTGAAGTCCCCGCACCAAGCCGCCTCAAAGCACCTTCCGCCTCCGTATAATCAGCCAGCTCCACGCCGGCATCACCCAGTTGCGCACGATTCGTCGGCTGCAATTTCTGCCGATCAATGAATAAGGTAGCATGATCGGCCGTAATCAGTCCAAACCCCAGTACCACTGGATTGCAGGCCACATCGCTCCCCCGGATGTTGAACAGCCAAGCCAGGTCGTCGAGCGAAGAAATAAAATGGGCATCTACCCGGTTGTGTTTCATTGCTTCACGCAGCCGTTGAAGCTTGGCACGGGTAGTTTCTCCGGTGGTGCTTTTGTCCAGCACATAGGCAGGTGACGTGGGCAATGTGGGGCGATTATTCCACACCGGAGTAAGCAGGTCTACATCTCCGCGCACGTGTATCCGCAGGGGTTCCAATTTATTTATCAGTGCCTTTGCCAATGATACGGATGTCAGCTCGCCATCGAACGCAACCACCGCATTTCCCGGCAGCTTTCCAGCCAGCCAATCGGCATACTCCGGAGCGTGCTGCACCTGCAACTTGACCAACTCGTATCCGCTTCCATCCAACTGTTCCGCAGCTTGCACGAAATACCGGGAATCCGTCCATAACCCGGCAAAATCCTGTGTAATAGCCAAGGTCCCAGCGGACCCGGTAAACCCCGAGGCCCAGGCTATGCATTGGTAACGATCAGGCAAATATTCGCTGATGTGCGGATCTGACGAAGGGATGATATATGCATCGATATGTTGTTGTTTCATGAGGCCACGGATAGCGGCCAGCTTTCCTGCATAGTTCATTGCATTTACGTTTTGAGGGATGCAAGTTACTAAACTTTCCGTTATGCAGATTACGCCGCGGCAAGACACGCTACCGTTAAAATATTAGGTCTTCACGGGAAACATTCTCATCACCTGCACGTTACTAATAGTATGAATGTTTTTTTACTGGCTTTATTTTCTACATCTTTTATCCAACAAGATTCCCCTGAAAAAAAGCTGCTCGACTATAAATGCAACAAGGAGATCCCTGCAGCAATTGAAAAACAGACATTGATTGCGTTGTCTCATTATCCCGAATTGATAGACACCAGGATCCGGTTTACATTTACCCGGAAATTGAAACGTTCAGTCATGGCTGCCCGACCGGTAACTGCATCCCTGCTCGGCAAGCGCGACAAGCGGGTGTACGACGTGCTGATCAATCCGGTGTTCAAATTGGAACACCGCTTTGAAACCATCCGCCAAATTCCGGACAGTGTAATGATCGGTTGGATTGGCCATGAACTCGGCCATATCATGGATTATGAGCGTAGGAACATATGGGGAATGCTGGGCTTTGGTATTTCCTACGGATTCTCAAAAAAATACATCCGCAAGGCCGAAAGCACCGCAGACCGCTTTGCCGTTGAGCATGGCCTGGGCGAGCATTTGGTGGCAACCAAATCGTTTATTCTGGATCAAACCGAATTACCGGAGGCCTATAGGCAAAGAATTGCGTCGTTATACTTATCTCCCGACGATATCGTGGAACTCGTTGCGGAACTGGAAACCGAAGGAGATGAAGGTAAAAAGGAAAAATTATTGTTGGAAGAGGAAGAGGTAACAAACGAAGCCGAATCGGAGTTGAACGAAGAACGGCCTTCTTCGGGTTCTTAGCCGAGGCGTTTGACAAAGACTTCAAACTCGTCAAAATCTTCCTCTTTCATGACGCGGGGTATTTTTGTCTGACCGCCCATCTTTTTTGTGGTTTTACTCCATTGATAGAAATAATCTACCGGAATAATTTCCATTTCCACGCCTTTCAGTGCTTTGTTCCGGGCTACCTGATAGTTTTTGTTGCCTGCGGCCAATTCGCGATCCAAAAATGCCACGGCGGTTGCAGTATCCAGGGCCCCATCTGTGCCAAGATACCATTTGTTGATATAGTCTTCCCCGGTACGCACAGCCGCCACCGTAAATTCCAGCACCTCTGTACCAAATTGTTCAGCCAGGTTTTTTATTGCAGCGTTCATTTGATGGACAGATAGTTGCTCGCCTACCACATTCAGGTAGTGTTGGGTACGACCTGTGATGATCATTTCCGCCCGCTCGGTATCTGTAATCATCACGGTATCACCTATCATGTATCGCCATGCGCCCGCCACCGTAGAAATAAGCAACACATACTGAATATGGGGCTGCACCTCTTCAATTGTCAGCACCTCGGCATCCGACCGCACCCTGCCCTGCTCATCCATATTCTGCTCGGTAAAGGGAACGAACTCGAAGAAAATCCCATTGTCTAGAATCAGAGCCATGGATTGGGTATCCGGTCGTTTCTGTGTAGCTAAATAACCTTCGGAAGCGAGGTAGGTATCAATGTAAGTAAGCGGTTTGCCCAATAGTGATTCAAAGCTTTTTCTATAGGGCTCAAAGGCCACGCCACCCGAGGTATATACCCGCAAATTGGGCCAGATATCATGTATGGTGTCTACCTTGTTGTAACGGATAATTTCCTTGAGCATCAGTTCGGACCACGATGGGATACCGGTCATGCTTCCGATGTCCCACCTGGGTGCATATTTTGCAATCTTATGCACGCGTTCATCCCAGTTTCGGGTGGCCGCAATCCGTGCACCGGGCTTATAAAATTGCCTGAACCAAAATGGAATATTTGCTGCGCTGATCCCGCTGATTTCACCTTCAAGAAATTCACCATTGGACGCTAATGCTGTACTACTGCCGAGCATCATGATATCCTTTTCGAAGAAATCGCCTGGCAGATCGAAATTCCGTAGACTCATAATCTGCTGGATACCCGACCGTTTAATCGCATCCAGCATATCGTCCGTCACGGGAATCGCCTTACTGTTGGTCGTGGTTCCGCTGCTCAACGCAAAATAACGCTGTCCGCCCGGCCAGGTTACATTCTGGTGGCCCTCATGTAAGTAATGCCACCATTCCGCATTCAACTTATCGTAGTCATAAATAGGCACTGCCTGCTGAAAAGCGCGTATTGGATCGGCATCGGCAAGAATAGATTCAAAATAATATTTCTTTCCAAATGCAGTATGTTTAGCCTTTTCCAATAAATCACGTAAGACTCGCAATTGCGCTTTTGCTGGCGGGCGATCACCCGCAACATATCCTGTTACATCGATTGTTCGTTTGATGATTTCACCAATGAGGGCCATTCTGGTTTCTCCTGCTTATTGTAAGACAACAGTGCAATCGCTTTTTTGTTGGTCGCTGCTTAAGAAGGTGGATAACTTTGGTTAACTTCGCTGCTGAAAACAGTTTAACAGATGCAAAGATTGGTATCACTTTTATTGTTCGTTTCGTTTTTCACCCATCACACGGATGCTCAGCCATTGGCGCAAAAGATTGCCACGGCTTTCCGGACGTTTGAATCGCACCAGAGCCTTGCTAACGGAATGGCGTCGTTCCTCGTCCTCAACGCTAATTCGGGGCAGGTAATTTTCGCTAAAAATGAGAAACTTGGTATGGCACCCGCCTCTACACTCAAAACGGTTACTTCTACCGCGGCATTCCAGGTATTGGGAACTGATTTTACGTTTGAGACCACACTTTCCTATACCGGTCAAATAGATGCTTCAGGCACACTGAAGGGTGATATTGTGATCCGTGGAACGGGAGATCCTTCCCTGGGCAGCGACCGATTCCCGCAAACCACCGATACCACGTTGCTATCCACCTGGATACAAGCCATAAAAGCTGCCGGCATCCGCGAAATAGACGGCAGCATTATCGCTGACGACCGGCTCTATGATGGACAAACTGCGCCCCGCGGATGGACGTGGCAAGACATGGGGAATTATTACGGTGCCGGCATTTCGTCGCTCAATTGGCGCGAAAATTCGGTGGGCGTGAATTTCATTCCGGGATCTACCCCTGGCGCGGCGACCAGCATCGGCAGCACGACCGCCGATATCAGCTATCTGCAGTTGGTTAATGAAACGACTACAGGCACGCGTGGTACAGGTGACCGTGTGTATGCCTTTGCCGCTCCTTATTCTTCCCGCATCTATCTGCGGGGCTCCTACGGCATCGATCTGAAAAAGACCGTTTACCTCTCTGTACCCGACGGTGCCTATGACGCAGCTCATCAGCTGCACCGCGCATTGGAACAGGCAGACATCCCCCAAACCCATACCCCCACCACTGCACATCTCTTGCTATTGGCAGGTAGCGAAGTACCCAGCGGCGGCATCACCCTGTACACGCACCGTTCACCTGCGCTCAGTAAATTGATACATTGGTTCAATCAAAAAAGTATCAACCTCTATGGCGAAGCATTGCTTAAAGCCATGGCTTACAAATTGGAGGCAAAAACGGACACACGGGATGCAGCGGAATTATTGCAAAAGTTCTGGACAGCCAAAATCGGCGTTCCCGAAGGAGAACTCCGCATCATGGACGGAAGTGGCCTATCGCCCGAAAACCGGGTGACAACCAACGTGCTTGCCCGCATCCTCCTGGCTGCAAAAAAGGAACCTTGGTTTGCCAGTTTTTTTGAAAGCCTACCGGTGTATAATGGCATGAAAATGAAAAGCGGCACCATTGGCGGCGTACTGGGCTATGTAGGCTATCAGACCACGAAAGATGGCACTCCGCTTGTCTTTGCGCTGCTGGTCAACAACTACCAAGGTACCGCAACCCCCATGCGGCAGCAGATGTTTCGGTTACTGGATAATCTGAAGTGAAATTCATACACAGTGCTAATCGGGGTCGATAGGACACAAAATAACCTGGAAATCCAAATAAAATTTTTACCTTCGTCTCATCCCAATCAGAATTTTTCCTCCTTTTAGGCAGTGGATTGCAACTCAGTCCATACCTGGCCCGTACCAAGTCCGTACCTGCTTCGCCATGAACCCGTATTGCCCCTACCTTGAGTCCAGAGTGAGTCCAGGTTTTTGCGAAGAAACGTGGACTCACTCTGGACTCAAGGTGGACTCACCCTGGACTCACCCGGAAGAAGGTGTAGAGAAAACTCCCGGTTGGTATGGACATTGTACGAAGAATCAACTGAAAGGTGAGGCAATGTGTTGAATCGGAATGACTGATAATTCAAAGTTAACGCTTTTGGGCGACAGGTCCAAAGCGGATGTTAACTTTTGCGCAAAGTGAATGCAGGGGGATTAAAAAAAACCTACCTTTGCACCGGATTGCCGCTGAAAAACCAATAAAACATGAGCAAAACAAATCGTAAGCAAGATGCCCTGGACTATCACGCCAATGGAAGACCTGGTAAAATTGCCGTTGTCCCCACAAAACCTACGCAGTCACAACGAGACCTATCTTTAGCTTATTCGCCGGGTGTGGCCGAGCCTTGCCTGCGGATTGCAGATAATACGGAAGACGTATATAAATACACCGCCAAAGGCAATCTGGTAGCGGTCATCAGCAACGGCACCGCCGTATTGGGATTGGGAGACATCGGTCCTGAAGCCGGCAAACCGGTGATGGAAGGCAAGGGATTGTTATTTAAGATATTCGCGGACATTGATGTCTTCGATATCGAACTCAATACCAAAGACGTAGACGAGTTTGTTCGCATTGTCAAATGCCTGGAGCCTACTTTCGGCGGTGTCAACCTCGAAGACATCAAAGCTCCCGAGTGCTTCGAAATTGAACGGAGGCTTAAGGAGGAATTAAACATTCCTGTCATGCACGATGACCAGCATGGCACGGCCATCATTTCGGGTGCCGCGCTCGTTAATGCCTGTGCATTGCAGAAGAAAAAGATCGAGAAAGTAAAAATTGTCGTTAACGGTGCAGGTGCGGCGGCCATTTCCTGTACGCGGATGTACATCGCGCTGGGCGCCCGCAAGGAGAACATTTTGATGCTGGACAGCAAAGGCTGCATCCGTCATGACCGCGCCAATCTCGACCACACCAAAGCCGAGTTTGCCACTTCGCAAAAAATAGAAACGTTGGAGGAAGCCTTAAAAGGTGCCGATGTGTTCATCGGTCTTTCCATCGCCGATGTAGTGACACCGGAAATGCTGAAGAGCATGGCGAAAAATCCGATAGTCTTTGCCATGGCCAATCCCAATCCGGAAATTGCCTACCCACTGGCCGTAAAAACACGCAAAGACGTCATCATGGCGACGGGGCGTTCCGACTACCCAAATCAGGTAAATAATGTCCTGGGTTTCCCTTACATTTTCCGTGGGGCGCTGGATGTGCGGGCGACCGTCATCAATGAAGAGATGAAGATCGCCGCGGTAAAGGCGCTTGCCGAACTGGCTAAGAAGCCCGTGCCCGAAGCAGTTAACCAGGCGTATGACACACATAATTTAAAATTCGGCCCCGAATACATCATTCCGAAGCCTACGGACCCACGGTTGATTACCGAGGTTTCGCTCGCCGTTGCCCGTGCCGCCATGGATTCCGGCGTTGCGCGGAAAACGATTACTGATTGGGACAAATATGCAGAAGATTTACACCAACGGCTTGGGCAAGACGACCGCATCATGCGGAACCTTACAGAAGCCGCCAAACATGATCCCAAACGGGTGGTTTTTGCCGAAGCCGATAACTACAAAACACTCCGTGCCGCCCAAATTGTGAAAGAGGAAGGCGTTGCCATCCCCATCCTATTGGGTAATAAAAAGAAAATCCAACAACTCATCGACGAAAACTTACTGGAATTGGGCGAGGTGGAAATCATCGACCCGTTGGAAGAAAAGGGAAATCAACGATTTCTGAATTATGTTGAATTCCTTTATACCAAACGTCAGCGCCGTGGGGTTTCCCATTTAGATGCCCAAAAGTTGATGTTGGACCGCAATTATTTCGGGGCAAGCATGGTACAATTCGGGGACGCAGATACACTTATTTCGGGACTGACCAAAAATTATGCGACAACCATCCGACCTGCCCTGCACGTGATCGGGTCCCAACCCGGCAGCCGCGTAGCTGGCATGTACATGATGCTCACTTCCAAAGGCCCGGTATTTTTCGGAGATACCACCGTCAATGCCAACCCAAATGCGGAGGAGTTGGTCGACATCACGCTGTTGCTGCATGAGGCCGTAAAAAAGATGAATGTAACGCCGCGTATCGCACTCCTCTCCTACTCGAACTTTGGTTCGAACGATGGAGAGGTTCCCCTCAAAACGCGCGAAGCAGCACGCCTGCTCCACGAACGGCATCCAGAAATCCTTGTGGACGGAGAGATGCAAGCGAATTTCGCAATGAACAGTGACCTGTTGGCTTCCAATTTTCCCTTCAGCACGCTGAATGGCAGTCCGGCAAATACCCTGGTATTTCCCAATCTGGAATCGGGCAATATTGCCTATAAACTGCTTCAGGAAATTGGCAATGCGGAAGCCGTAGGCCCGATTTTATTGGGAATGGATAAACCGGTGCACGTACTGCAACTGGATAGTTCTGTGCGTGAAATTGTCAATATGGTAACCATTGCTGTTGTCGATGTACAGTCGCGGACGCCGGTGGCCCGCAAGAAAAAATAAAATCAGCCATGTATGCATATTTGAACGGCAGATTAGCTTATAAGGCTCCTACCCACGTGGTGATCGACGTGGGCGGTGTGGGGTATCATGTTCACATCTCACTGCACACGTATTCGCAAATCAAAGACCACGAACAAGGTAAACTGTACATCAGTTTTCAGGTGCGCGAGGATGCACATACCCTATTCGGTTTTGCCGATGAAAGCGAGCGCCGCCTATTTGAACATTTAATCTCGGTGTCGGGAATCGGTCCTAATACCGGGCGGATGATCTTATCGTCCATCACTCCGGAAGAAATCCAATCGGCTATTATCCAGGGCAATGTCCCCCTGATCCAACGGATTAAAGGAATTGGACCCAAAACTGCCCAACGCATGGTACTGGAATTGCAGGATAAGCTTAAAAAACAAGGGCCTGATGCATTGATTGCGGTGCATAGGGAACAAAGCGTTCCCGAGGAAGCACTGAGCGCATTGGTGATGCTGGGATTCGCGCGCACGCAGGCGGAAAAAGTACTGGCCGGCATCATCCGGATAGAACCTAACCTGACCGTGGAGACACTGATTAAAGAAGCCTTGAAAAAGCTTTAAGTGTCTTTTCGGAATTTTGACTAACTTGGCGGCGTAAAAATAAGACTTATAAAACATTTACCACTTGGACAAGACGTTCTCGCTACGCTTTTGTTTGTCTTTGCTGCTTTTTACGGTAACCGTAATAGGCAATGCCTATGGACAGACCCCTGCTGATTCGCTCCGACGGGATAGCGTGAAACTAAAATATCCGCTCAAAGACCTTCCTTTTCTCAATCTATACCAAAAAAAGAATGCTTTTGATCTCGGTATACCTTCCAATGTCAACCGGGAAGTGATATTTGACCCGCTTACCCGGCAATACATCATCCGCGAGAAGCTGGGAAGCCGCCTATACCGGCCTCCGCAGTACCTCACCATTGATGAGTACCAGGAGTACGAAAGCAACTTGCTGAAGCGCAATTACTGGCGCGAACTTTCCGACCAGCAGCTGACGGATTACCGGCAGGACCGGTTGATTCCTACCATTTACGTGCAGAGCGAGGCGTTCGAAAAGATTTTCGGTGGCAACACCATCGACATCATCCCCCGCGGAAGTGCAGACATCAGCATTATGGCGCAGCACAATAAAAACGCCAACCCGATGTTCAACGAACGGCAACGCCGGCAGTGGGGCTTTGACTTTGACCAGCGCATCCAGATGAACATGACGGGGCAAATCGGCGACCGGTTAAAATTAACCACCAACTACAACACCGAGGCTCAATTTGATTTTGAAAATCAGATCCGTCTTGACTACACCGGAAAGGACGACGATATTATCAAACGGATCGAATTGGGGAACGTGAGTATGCCACTCAATACCACCCTGATCAACGGAACTCAGGCGCTATTTGGTCTAAAAACACAGCTGCAGTTCGGCAAGCTGAACGTAACGGGGATATTTTCCCAGCAGCGCTCCCAGCAACGGGAAATTACGATCAAAAACGGCGCACAGGAAAGCGAATTTGCCCTGAAAGCGGATGAATACGAAGACAACCAACACTATTTCCTCGCTCAATATTTCCGCGATAATTTCAACCGGGCTATGGCTATTGCTCCCATCCTCACCACGGATGTGAACATCACACAGATTGAAGTATGGGTCAGTAATCGGAGTAACTCGGTAGATGACTCGCGGGACGTGCTAGCACTGATGGATTTGGGGGAGTTCAACCCTTACCACCCCGCCATTGCGCAGCGGGGTAGCCGTTACCCTTCTACGGGAATCCCGGGAGAACCCGGGCAACAAGTATCTAACAGTTTACTGGAAATACTGCCCGACGATGCCCGCCTTACGCAGTCAAATGCCATCCAAACGGTATTCAGCGGACCCGGCGCCAACGACAACTACGCGAAACTCACCTATGCCCGAAAACTCCGTGAGGGCACCGAATATACGGTAAACAGGCGACTGGGGTTTATTTCCCTCAATATGCCACTCAACAACGACCAAATATTGGCGGTGGCTTATCGGTATACAGCGGGCGGACGCGAATACCAGGTGGGTGAATTTTCGACGGATGTCCCCGTGACACCTTCTCAACCCCGGATGTTGGTTGCGAAACTGCTGAAAAACGAAATCCTGAAAACCAACCTGCCCATCTGGGATCTGATGATGAAAAACATCTATTCCATCGGTGCATACGGCGTGGGGCAGAATAATTTCAGGTTCAATATTTTCCGTATCGAAGACGAGAGCGGCGTGGAACGCCCGGCCATGTACGAGGGGCAGAATACGCAAAATAAACTATGGATACAGCTTACCGGTCTCGATCGCCTCAATCCGCAAAATTCGCAGCAGCCGGATGGTTTTTTCGATTTCCTGCCGGGCATTACCATCGATCCCGAACGCGGGCGCATCATGTTCCCCTTGGTTGAACCTTTTGGCAGCGACCTCGCCAGCCAATTTATGCCGGGTGCCGAGCAGGCGCTAATTGATAAATACACGTATCAGGCATTATACGATTCGACCAAAGTCATTGCGCAACAGTATTTCCCGAATCAAAACCGTTATCTGATTAAGGGGGCTTATGAATCGGAGGTAGGCACCGAGTTTCAACTGGGTGCCATCAATGTGCCGCGGGGATCGGTACAGGTTTTTGCAGGTCCGGCGCCCCTCCAGGAAGGGGTAGATTTCATGGTCGATTATGACATTGGCCGTGTCCGAATTCTCAACCAGGCACTTCTGCAATCCGGACAACCCATCCGTATCAAGATGGAGAACAACCAGTTATTTGGCCTGCAGCAACGTACCATGCTGGGCGGAAGGCTCGATTACCTGGTAAACGACAAATTGCAACTCGGGGGTACCATTATGAACCTCACCGAACGACCGCTCACACAGAAGGTAAACATCGGTGAAGAACCCATTTCCAATACGATGTGGGGGTTGGATCTTACGTACAATTCGCCTTCGCGTTGGCTCACCCGCATGGTAGACAAAATCCCTTTCCTGGATACCAAGGAGCCTTCTTCGATCTCATTCTACGGTGAATTTGCCCAATTGTTGCCGGGCCATCCGCGTGCACTTAACTTTGCAGGTACACGCAGTGGCATCACTTATGTCGATGATTTTGAGAACAGCCGTTCATTTATCGATATCAAAGGCGCCTACAACTGGCAACTATCGGGCACGCCCCAGCTCTTTCCGGAATCACAATCGATGGAAAGCCTGGATTATGGGTTCAATCGCGCGCGACTGGCATTTTATAACATTGATCCGATTTTCTATCGAAATATTAACCTCACCCCCAGCAACATCAACAGCGCCGAATTGTCTAACCACCGCGTACGCGAAGTACTCGAACAGGAGGTTTTCCCCTATCGCGAGTCGACCACGGGATTGCCTATATTCCTCTCGACGTTGGACATGGCGTTTTATCCAACAGTACGGGGGCCTTATAACTTTGCGACTACCGGGGTCAATCCGGATGGAACCTTAACCAATCCCCGAAGCCGTTGGGGAGGTATGTTCCGCAAAATTGATGCACCCGATTTCGAAGCGCAAAATATCGAGTTTATTGAAATATGGATGATGGACCCGTTTCTAACCAACCCGGGATCACAAGGCGGTGATCTGTATTTTAACCTCGGCAACATTTCGGAAGACATCCTAAAAGACGGGCGGAAAGCGATGGAAAATGGCATGTCCCCCTCGGGCGACCTCTCCCAGATCGATGAAACCCACTGGGGAAGGGTACCGCGTAACCAGCCGGTCATCCAAGCGTTCGACAACGACCCTGCCGCACGTGCACGTCAAGATATTGGATTGGATGGGCTAAATGATGTCGATGAGCGCAGCTTCCATGGCAATTTCCTAAGCCAGATGCAAGGATTGCTGAATCCCTCCGCTGCGCAAGAGCTGGCCAACGACCCTTCGGGCGACAATTTCCAATATTTCCGCGGTCCCGAACTTGACAATCAAAATGCGGACATCCTCAAACGTTACGAGCGATTTAATGGACCGGAAGGAAACTCCAAAACCCCAGAACAGTCTGTAGGCGTGGAAACCTCGGCCTCTACACTGCTCCCCGACGGTGAAGACATCAACCGCGACAACAACATGAACGAGGCCGAGGAGTATTACCAATACCGCATATCATTGCGTCCTCAGGACATGCAGGTGGGTCAGAATTACATTTCGGACATGCACACGGCCGAGGTCAAACTACGCGATGGTCGCAATGCCCAAGTAAAGTGGTACCAGTTCCGCATTCCACTTTCGCAATATCAGGAACGTGTGGGCGATATCCGTGATTTCAAATCCATCCGGTTCATACGGACGTTTATGACAAATTTTACGGATACGGCCGTAGTAAGGCTGGCGCAACTGCAACTGGTTCGCGGCGAGTGGCGCCGGTATAATTCAGAGAATAACAATGCCAAGGTAATTGCCGATCCAGCTATGGGCAATGTACCGCTTGACAACTCCACTGTGGAGGTCGCTGCGGTCAATATCGAACAGAACGGCAATCGCCAACCCATTCCATACGTCGTACCTCCGGGCATCGAACGTCAGTTGGATTGGGGAAATCTCAATAATAATGTGCAGCTCAATGAGCAGTCGTTATCGCTCGATGTGAAAAACCTTCGCGATGGATACGGCCAGGCTGCGTACCGCACCGCAACCAACGATTTCAGGGCGTATGGACGCTTGGAAATGTTTATCCACGCAGAGGGCCTGTATTTGCAGGATGGAGATTTCAGGGCATTTATTCGCGTAGGTACGGACGACCAATATAACTACTACCAATATGATATGCCCCTGAAAATCACCCAGCCGGGCACGAGAGACGCGGAATTGATCTGGCCGCAGGAAAACCGGATGAATATCCGCATCAGCATTTTCCAGGAAGCCAAGGAGGCCCGGAACCGGGCAACGCGTGATGGCCAACCTTGGCCTATCAACGAACCGTTCACCTTCTTTGACGGTGAAAACCGTGTGACCATCATCGGCCAGCCGGATATCAGCAAAGTGCGCTTCTACATGCTCGGGGTGATGAATCCGCTACGGGGCACTGAGGTGGCTATCCCCAATGACGACGGACTGGATAAATCGGGACTGTTTTGGTTCAACGAGATGCGGCTTACGGATTTTGACGACAAAGGCGGATGGGCCGTCACGGCGCGTATGAATGCGCAATTGGCCGACTTTGCCAATGTAACCGTTTCAGGAAGCAAAAGCACGGTTGGCTTTGGTTCAATTGAACAGCGTGTCGGCGAGCGGAGCCGTAGTGACGATTTGTATTTGGATCTGGTGACCAATGCCGAACTCGGTAAATTCTTCCCGGTGGATTATGGGTTGCGGATTCCGTTATTTTTCAGCTATACGCGTCAGGTAGGTACGCCTGAATACAATCCGCTCGTGCCGGATATTGAGTTAAACAGTGCCTTAGCGAACCTGTCGCGTAACCAACGGGATTCGCTACTTCGCGTCACTCAGGATTTTACAGTACGCCGGAGCTTCAACCTGACCAACGTGCGTAAGATACGCACCAATATTGAAAAACCGGTACGCCCCTGGGACATCGAAAACTTCAGTGCCACATACGCCTTTTCACAAAATTACCATCGCGACTACTTGACGGAGGTCGCCTTACAGAAAAACACCCGCGCAGCATTGGACTACACCTTTGCAAGCAGCGACGATCTGACGTTCGAGCCGTTCAAAAAATTCATTAAAAACAAGCATCTGGGTATTCTGAGTGATTTCAACTTCAACCTCATGCCATCCCTGCTCAACTTCCGTATTGATGTGAACCGGATTTATAACGAGAACACGCTGAGGGAAAACAATTCGGCAGACAACTTCCTGCCCAGCATGGGTACGTTGTATAACAAGAATTTCACGATGAACCGCCTCTACGGCATCAGTTGGAACCTTTCCAAATCGCTGAAGCTCGATTTCAACGCAACCAATTATGCCATCGTGGATGAACCGGACGGGCGTATGAACGGGCTGAAGCGGGACACGCTTTGGGAGAATTTCTGGAGGCTGGGACGTACGACGGACTATAACCACATGATGAATATCACCTATACGGTGCCTATCAACAAGCTTCCGGGTTTGGACTGGGTGAATGTAGATGCCCGTTATGGCACGCAATTCAACTGGCAGACCGAGCCGCTGCTCTCCATTCAAAGCCCGGATATTAACATGGGTAACAGTATCCAGAACTCCCGTACCATCCAGGTGAACCCGACCCTCAACATGGCCGGATTATACAACAAATTCGGATTCATCCGTAACAACACCGGATTGGATGCCAGTGGTACCGCTGCATTTTTCACCGGATTGCTCACCAGCATCAAAAACGTCAATGCCGCCTATACACGGGTTCAAAACACGTTCCTCCCGGGATATACGCCGCACACGAACGTACTTGGGTACGACTTCGACCACCAAGCTCCCGGATGGGGATTCCTCTTTGGCAGCCAGCGCGACATCCGCGAGCGGGCAGCCAGCAATGGGTGGATCACCATGGATACCCTGCAAACCCAGCTTTACATGACGTCGTTGACAGAAGACTTGTCCCTACGCGCCATACTGGAACCGCTCCGTGATCTGAGCATCGAATTGACGGCGGTGAAGCTGAACAACCAAAATTACACGACGTCGTTCCAATATTCGGGACAAACGGCCGATTTTGAAAGCCTGACCCCGGTTACAACCGGTAATTACAGCATTTCATACATCGCCATTGGAACATCCTTTAAAGATCACGAGGCGCTGTTCCGCACGTTTGAACGCAACCGGCAAACGGTTTCCCAGCGTTTTGGCCGGTTGAACCCCAATTCGTCGGGGCAAACCGATAATTTTGCAGATGGATACGATCAAACGGCCCAGGATGTGGTGGTGAATTCGTTTCTCGCGGCCTATCGCGGAAAAGATGCCGGGCGCATCAAGCTTGGAAGTTTTCCGAATATCCCGATTCCGAACTGGAATGTGACCTACAACGGATTGAATAAGATTCCATTGTTCAGTGAATTTATTACATCACTTACCCTGCGTCACGGATATAACACGCGTTACTCCATCAACGGATATAATTCGCTGATCCGGTATACGGAGACCAACGGGTTTCCTTCTGAGCGCGATGTCAACGAAAACTTCCTTCCGGAATTCCAATTTCAGCAGATTTCTATTTTTGAGCAGTTTACGCCTTTGCTCGGCTTTGATGCCCGTTTCAAAAACAACCTGACTGCAAATGCGGAATACCGGCGGGCACGCACGCTGAACCTGAGTCTGCAAAACAGCCAACTGTCGATGCTCAACGACCAATCCTTTGTATTTGGTGCGGGCTACCGGGCAACGAGCTTCCGGATGCCATTTGGGTGGTTTAGTAATTTCAAGATGAATAATGACCTCAATTTCCGGCTGGATGTGTCGCTCAATGACCTGAAGACACTGGTTTACCGTTCGGACATCAACGAGTCGGAAGTATCGGCCGGCAACAAAAGTATTTCCTATCGGCCGTCTGTTGACTATGTCATCAACCAGCGGTTCAACATCCGCCTGTTCTTCGACAGCAATTCGGTGAGGCCATACACCTCCCAAACATTTGCGACTTCCTATGCTAACTTCGGGTTTAATTTGAGGTTGATGTTGCAGTAATAGGCAGTTAGAAAAATAAACAGTTAGAAAGCCCGACGGAACGGTAACGCTCACTTCGTTCACGCCACTAGGCTCCTTTCGGGCTTTCTAAACTGCTTGAGTGAAGGGTCGGTTTTAGCCTGCTGCAGATCCAGCTGATGCAGCAGGCTAAAACCTATTATTCACAACTTATTATTCAACGTATACGCTGATTTCGCCCATCACAATGTATTGCTGCGGTCCGCTTAGACCGACGAACTTAAAGTATCTGGCACGTGGAGCATCTTCTACGGGATATAGCTGTTCGCCATTGACAAATCGGTCAAAATTATAACTTCCGAGATCTGTCCAGTTTTCATTATCGTTACTGACCAGAAATTGGATCCGGTCAGGAGCCCGATCATCACCCCCGTTATCAAATGTAGTCCGCCAGACACCGAATTGGGTAATCTTCTGCTCCATCCCCATGTCAATGGTAGCATGATGCGGGTAAGCGGGGCCATCGCTCGCATGAGAATGCCAACGGGTAGCATCTGTACCGTCAATAAAGTTTAAGACCCTATTGTCGTCGCCTGGATGTTCGGATGAAAAGCTGACAATTCCCCAACCACTCTTGTCGAAAAGAATCTGGCCTACGGTATCATAACTCGTGTAAAATGTATCGATTGCCAATGAATCCGGCACATAAATCATTCGGTACCGAACCGGGTCGCCAGAAGAAAAACCAGTGATTTCCGAACTATTTTCGTCAGCAGGGAATGCCGCGATCCTTTTGGAGCCATTTTGGTCGGTGTAGGAAACCTCGGTCTTCAATGCCCCTGACGAAATATTAGCAAGTCCCCAATCCAGGGTGATGTTTCCGTCCGCATCGAGTGTCGCCCGATTTAATCCCCGGTTCAATACACTTTGCGCATATTGATCCCCGAACACCCGTGTGTTCACCTCCACGGGTACCGACTGATTTCCGTTTTCGTCAAAAGACCGGAGAAAGAACGAATAGTTTTGCTCATTCAACTCATCGATTAAGACGGATAGTGAATCTCCTTCTGCCGTGGAAGCGACTTCCACGGAATCGCGGTAATTGTTCCAGTATACCCTCGTTTTCGTAACTTTGGGATCCGGATTTTTCGCCCATTTTAGCAAGATCCGATATTTTCCGGTATAGGCTTTTACACCTGTGGGCTTGCCCACATAGGTTAATCCACCCGGTACGACAAACTCTTTGTATGACTTGTCCATGTCCTGGCAACTCCAGATGGTAGTTACCAGCAGCAAAAATATGCCTATATTTAAAAAACTTTTCATATAGATCCTTTATATAATTTTATTCCACTCTACCAAACAACGTCAATTCTCCCATCGTTACTTGTCCGCCACTGCTGTATGATTCCAGGCTTTTTAATCTCAGGTACCGGATAACCGGTGGTTGCTCCTCAAACTCAAAATCTTCCCCATCAATACCACCATATTGAATGTCCTCCTGCGTGTGTTGTCCACGTGGCAACCCGGAGGGCTTAAACGATTCAAACGTCCCCAAATATTGCCAGTTCTCCCAGCCTCCATCCGCATCGGGAGAATTGGATCCCCACAGTTCAAATTTCTTTAAGGCTGAACTGTTATAAAAATGTTCCGGCCCATCGTAAAACTGGTGTATCTTAAGCCGGCTCAACAGCACATCCTGCCCTAGATCAATCGTAAAATGTTGGGGTAGCACGGAAGAGTTTGTCGAGGCGAATCCCGACCAATTGATCTCCCCATTCCAAAGCTGCTCCAGCGGATATCCGCCACCGGCGCTTTCCCAGGTATCGCCCGGCAACTTCATATTTTTCCACGTGTTTTTGGGGATTTCTTCCTCAAACAGCGGGGTAAGCGTTTCAAACAATGTATCCGATTTGTTCTCCCACCGATCCTGGATATACACGGCAAAATTTCGTTCTTCCGGCTCATAACCGCGAACGGAATACTTTGCTTCCATAGCCGACGTATAGAACGTATTAGCGGGAGCCCAAGCTCCCTGTCCGGTGGTATCCACCAATACAAACATCGCAAAATTTGCTCTTGATTGATTTTTAAATCGGATACTCACGCCACCGAAGGTTTCAACCAGGCTAAGGGTTTCGAAAACTGATTTTACCGGCGGAGTATCTGCTGCCACATCTATCACAACCGGGGCCGATTTTTTCTCATTCTTTCCCACGCTAAAAATCTCCACTGGGTACGTTTGCGTGTCTCCGAAGCCATCCAGTTTCAGCGTATCGGAAAAAATAGAGGCTTTCACCTCCCGGACCACTCCGGGCTTTATTTCATACACTGCCTGCACATACGACAGGTTATAATCATTGGGAAGATCGTAGGTCAACAACACCTCGCCCGGCAATGACTCGATTTTCACATTCGCTACCTGGGCAGGAGCCGGAGCATTTGAATCGAGGTAATCCAACCTGCCTTCCTCTTTACAGCCATTCAACGAAATAGCTATATATAAAATAAAAATATAATAAAATGCTTTCATTGCTACTAAATTGAAATTGACGCCCATTTACCACCCAACATTCTGAACCAGGTTCCGATTGACCGTAATATTGGCTTCCGCTATTGGCCATAGGTAATCCTTCAAGCCAAAGCTCTGATTGAAGATGACCACGGGCCGGTAATAATTCGCCGCAACCTCCTGTCCCAAATCCCATCCGGTAATCGGCTGATTCATGTATTCGGTAGCCTTCTTCCATCTCCGCAGATCCCAGAAGCGATGCCCTTCAAACGCCAGTTCGATCAAGCGCTCCCGCTGGATGATATCCCGCAATCCCTCTTTACTGGAATATTTGCTCGGATTTCTAGAAAAATTGCTCCACGACTCCACGACGCCCGCTAAGCCGGCCCGTTCACGGATCAGGTCTAGGTATTCATACACTTCCGGTGATGGACCATACGCCTCATTAAGCGCTTCCGCATACAGCAGGTACAAATCCGTAAGGCGGACCAGCGGCCATGGGTACGAAGTAACCGAGTAGGTATTCCCAGAGGTAGCAATCACGTTTTCGTAATGGATCATCTTCTTTACGTAGTAGCCGGTGACGGTTGAAAAACCGTCTTTGCCGATCCCCGCCCGTTGCCTGAATTTTGCCTCAATATAGAACAGGTTATTGAAATCCTTATCGTCATACCGGCCTTGCCCATACCAGATGGAACCATCAAATCCGAGGTGGGCATAGTATCGTGGTTCCCGGTGGTAATTGACCAAGGCGGTCGTATATCCCTTTTTTATATGAAGTTTGTCGTCATCTTCAGAAACGCGGAGCGCATACCTGCCCTCATAATCAAACGTCTTGTCTTCGTTGATGGGCACTCCATTTTCGGAATAGTACATCTCTGCCACTTTCAAGGGTGGGGATAGCTCACCATGCGTTATGGTGATGTCCAGGTTATTGGGATCGAGAAAAGGCGTCATCAATTCCTGCAGCGCATTACTGGGTGCCTGCGTATTCCCCCATATAATCTCACTATTCCACCGTTCAGTAACGCTATTGCGCACATTCATCTGCGTCACAATGGTGTCTGACAGATCGTATTGCTGGAATACCGGATTGTAATAATACAGTTCGTATCCTTGACTGTGAGCCAGATCAATAGCGGCTTTGCAGGCCTCGGCAGCCCGTTCCCATTTTTCCTGTGAATATTCCGGCGGGAACAGCAGTGTGCCGTCGGAATTGGCCAATCCGGTATAGTCTGGATTGCCGTTAAACAATGGACTGGCTGCCATAACCAGTGCATATGCCTTCACACTTAATGCGATGGGCTTCGTAATCCGACCAAGCTCCTGCATGGGGTCCGTAATCTCTACCGGGAGGTTTTCCATGGATTCGTCAATTAACCCGACGATGTAGTCTATACATGCATCAAATGGGTCGCGAGACACCTTCACTTCCTCCACATCGGCATCAATCGGAAGGCTTTCATGGACAATGGGTATCGCTCCATACATCCGTACGAGGTAAAAATGGTAATAGGCTTTTAGAAACTTAACCTCCGAAATCCACTGCCTCCGTTCGGATTCCTGCATGTCGGGTACGCGTTCAATATTTTCCAGGAAAATGTTGCAGTCCCTGATCGCACGGTAATATTGATCCCACCGGTCACCATACGGACCAACCACTTTCTGAAATCCTTTGGCGATATTGAAATAAGCGCCCCGGTAGTCGATAGACCATACCTCATCGCCACCCGCAATGGTGGGGTCATCCCCCATATTGCCATTCTTCGGCAGATACGAATAACAGGTATACAAATATTTTTTAGCCTGTGTGCGCAGCGCAAATGCGTTGTCGATAGTAGCGACATTGTCGGGTACGACATCCAAATAGCTATTACAGGCCCCCGTGGAAATGACCACCATGGCCAACAAAATTCGCCGTATATATTTGTGTATGTTTTCTCTGCTCATCACTGAAATAGTTAATATGAAACTTGGAGTCATGTTGTCCTAATTAAAAGCAATGTTAAGACCTATATTGAACACCTTCTGCACGGGATATCCCAGCCCGTTGCCGGCCATCTCTACATCCCACATCCTGAATCTGCTAAACGTGAGCAGGTTGGTTCCATTTATATAAATTCGTAAATTGGAAGTGTGCAGCTTGTCCATCAGACGCTGCGGAAATGTATAGCCGATTTCCAATTGTTTCAATCGCAGGAAAGTCCCGTCTCTCATAAACCAGGTACTCCTTACCGCGTCGTTGGCGTTGACGCCAGGGCTTAATCGGGGCCACAATGCATAGACATCTCTATTGTCTTCAGACCAATAGCTGTCTGCATAATCCTTTATTAGCAGGTTTTGCGTCCGCCCGGGCAGGACTTCGTTGTCGTAATAATACGAGTGGAAAGGTGCCGTAGCATTGGCATCGATCCAGAAGGATTCGTTGGTGAGGCCTTGAAAGAACAGGGAAAAATCCACGCCTTTGTAGCCGGCCGAAAAACCGATCCCATAGATAATCTCGGGTAGTGTCGGATTTCCCAGGGGAACCATATCTGCTTCCGTGATCTGTCCATCCCGGTTTACATCCAGGTATTTGATGTCTCCACCGCGATATTCCCCAAAATTTTGGAGTGGGGAATTCGCTGCCTCAGCATCGTCCACGAACAAACGTTCGGCAATGTATCCGTATTCCTGATTGATGGAATGCCCCACCCGATAACGATACGGTTCGAGGAACTGCGGCTCTTCATATATTTCGAATTTGCTTTTTGCATAGGTAAAATTACCCATGGCCGAAAGCCATAGGCCATTCATGAAACTCTGGGCATAGTTAAGCGACATGTCGACTCCTTTTCCCGTAGCTTCTCCCACATTTGCCCGTATCGGGGCGGAAAGTCCCATCGTGATGGGGATGGAAGCACGATCCATCAAAATATTCGTCCGATGCTCCGTGAAATACTCTGCCGTGAGGTCGAACTTATTAAAAAGACCCAGTTCAAGTGCGAGATTCTGCTTGGTGGACACCTCCCAGGAAATATCCGGATTGGAATACCGGGAAATGCTGATGCCGGGCAACGATTCGGTCCCATCCCGCCCAAAGACCGCACCTCTGCCAGCATCGTTCATATTTACGTTTGACAAGTAGAAAAAGCGGTCTTCATCCCGGCCAATGGCGTCGTTTCCGATCAATCCGTAGGTTGCGCGCAAACGGAGATTGGAGACCACATTCGTTAACGGCTCGAAAAATTTCTCATTCGATATAGTCCAGGCCAATCCCCCCGAAGGGAAGAAGCCGAACCGTTTGCTCTCGTGGAAGCGCTCCGAACCGTTATAGCCAAAATTGAACTCGGCAAAGTATTTATTATCGAGTGCATACGTAAACCGGCCCGACAGTCCCATATTCCGGAAAGGCAGCGACAATTGTAGATTTCCTGCATTCGCACGCAAGCTGTTGCGCATGATGTAGACCAACAATCCGCTTAATCCGTGCCGGTCATTGAAGGTTCGGTTATACCGCAACATGGATTCCATATAGAAACTGGATGTGATTTTCTTTTCACCCTCGTTATATCCGAGGTATTCCGTAGCGGTGTCTTCATTGATATTGGATAGATAAAGTCGGTTGTTAAACTTGTCGTATCCATCCAATTCATACCAAAACGGATTATAGAACCTGCTCACGTCAAAAAACGATTCCCGGTTTGTATTGACCATTGCCCGGACGGAGAGGCCTTCGGTGAAGAAAGAAAGATCCTGGCTCAGCTCTACTTGGGCCAACATCAGCGATCGGGCATAATCTTTATATCCTTTGACCATTTCAGCATACGGGTTGATGTATGCACCGTTTCCATAGTTGCCAAACATGATGTGATTGACGTATTGAAATTTTTCGTTGGGTTCGAAATAAGCTGGAAATAGCACCGGATTGGAGCGCATCACCTTACGGTACATGTCTTCTCCCCCGTCAATCGGGCCCGTATAATCATCGAAGTTACCGCTTAACCTGACAATCATCTCGGTCGTCTTGGTTACATCAATCGTGACATTTGACCGCAACGTATAACTTTTTAAATCGATGTTGTTGTTGAAGTTATTCCGTTTATCAACTTTCAATACCCCGTTGTCCTGATTCAGCGATCCCGAAACATAGTACCGGGCCACCCCGCCGCCGCCACTGATATTCAAATTGTAGCGCTGGTTCATCGCGTAATCATTAAACAGCATTTTCCGCCAGTCGTTGGCCGGATACGCATAGGGATTTGCACCGGCAATTGTGTTGGCGATTTTCTCTTCCGAGTACAGGACGGTCTCTGCGCCGAGTTCGCCGATCGGCGTACGCGTCAAAATGGCTTCATTGTGCAGGCGCATATACGTCACCGGATCGGCAAACTCGATATTTTTTGTAGGCTGCGACATGGAATTCTCCAACCGGAAAGAAAATTTGGCTTTTCCAACTGCCCCCTGTTTCGTCGTTACCAATATAACTCCGTTTGCTCCCCGCGCACCGTATACCGCCGTAGAGGTTGCGTCCTTCATGATGGAAAAGCTTGAAATATCTTCAGGTTGGAGTCGTGCTAAATCGGTGGTGGTTAATTCCATACCATCGATCAATATCAGTGGATTCCGGTTATTGCCGAATGTGGTGACACCCCGCACAAAAAAATCAGCATTATCCTGACCCGGTTCCCCACTTCGCTGATATGCGATAATGCCTGCTGCACGGCCTGCCAATGCTGTGGTTAGGTTGCTGGAGGGTACTTTCAGGTCGTCGGGCTTGATGGACGTAACCGAGCCCACCATATCCGTCCGCTTCTGGGTACCGAAACCCACCACGACAACGTCGTCAAGCATGGAAGCCGCCATTTCAAGCACGGCATCAACTTCCCGCTGGTTGCCCACACTCACTTCGTGGGTATGATATCCGACCATTGTAAATACGAGGACAGCGTTTTCCGGCACCTGCAACACATACCGACCATTTAGGTCCGTACTCGTAACCATGTTGGTCCGATTTTTCACTGACACGGTTACGCCGGGAAGAGGCGCTCCGGCTGTATCGACGACAATTCCCTGAACGGTAGATTGTTGCCGCAGGCTTGTGAGAAGCCGATCGCGGTTTACTTTTCCAGTGCTTCTTTTTAGAACAACCACCTTCTCGTCTTCCTTCACCAAGAAGTCCAGGGGCAGGTTTTTCAAGCTTTCAGCAAGCACTTCGCTAATATTATCGGATTCGATGGAAATACTGATGGCATCGAGCTCCTTGATATCTTCACGGTTATAGAGGAAGGCATATCCGGTTTGCCGCTGTATATCTTTAATCAACGCGGTTACACTACCGTTGGCCATATTTAGGCGGACCGTTTGCGCGACTCCCTTTGCATGAATTTGAAGGGAAGCAAATACGATAAGAAAAGCTGTAATTTTCAAATACAATAAAAACTTAGTCACAGGGGATACCGATATATTTATCCCCATAAAAGAAAAAAATTGCATAATTTTGATTTCGTTTAGCTATATAACACATAATCTAAAAGTGATCGCAAAGCTTATAGATGTTACTGAACTGGGCGAATCAGCCACACCGGTTGCCCCCGGTGTGGTTTCTCCAGGTTTATTTTGGTAATATTTTTTATGTCATAACCGTAATCCTCCTCCCATCGATCATAAATTTGACGTGACCTGTCAACTCCAGCAACTCCAGCAATCTGGAAATGGAAAAGCTCCTGGGAAGCATGAGTATGCTGAATTGCTCCGTAATCTGTGTTTTAAATTCGATGTCGACATCGTACCAGCGAGCAACTTCCTTCATGATTGTGTTCAACTCCACATTCTCAAAGTTGAAGTAACCATCTTTCCAAGAAGTTTCTGCGCTTAAACCTACGTTGCGTTTTAACAACACGGGATTCGATGCCTGTGTGGTCAGCTGTATTTGTTCCCCCGATTTCATCAACAGGGCATCCTCACCGGTTTTGAATTTCACACTACCTTTTTCCAGCGTTGTTTTTATCACGGCGTCATCGGGATATGCCTTGACATTAAAGGACGTCCCCAGCACTTCGATTTGCGCGTGATTGGGTAGGTTTACAATAAAAGGTCGTGCTTTGTCTGAAACAATATCGAAATAGACTTCGCCCTCTATTTCCACCACACGCCGATTCTGACCAAAAAATGCAGGAAAGCGGATGCTCGATGCCGCATTTAACTTGGCCGAACTTCCATCCGGTAAGATAACGCGATATTGCCCACCCTCTGGTGTCCTAACGGTATTAAAGCCCTCCAACTTTTCCTTTTTCACAGGTAAATAGGAGATTTGACCTTCGGAACACTCAACCCCTAGGGTCTCCGTCTGCATGGATTTATCCGTTAATGATGTGTCACCGAGAGACAATAAATTCCCATCCGCAAAAGTAACTGTTGCCCGATTCGAACCCGCGGTGATATCGTTTTTGTAGCGCTCCTCCCGCGTTAAGGAATCCAGGGTTTCCGTGTGGTTTCGGTAAAGCCAAATCGCTGCGAACACAGCAACGAACAACGTCAAACCCGCGGCCAACCGGATCGAAGAAAGGAAAAAATAAGTTTTCGGGCCCGTACGCCCTTTAGGCTTTCCCCCATCAAACCTGGCAAAATCAGCCCACTCTTGGCTTAAAAAAGAATCTTCGTTGCCAAGCTCCATATACAACGCATTCAGCTCCGGATATTTCCGCAAATATCCTTGCAATTCGATCCGTTGTAATTCGGTTAGACTGCTGTCGATAAATAACCTGAACAACTCTTCTATTCGTTCTGATTCCGGGTTCATATTTGGTCTGTTACATTACTATAACAACTGACGCGAAATTTCAACCCATCAAATCGATTTTTTTTTTGCAAAAAAATAAAAACGTTTTAGCTGACTACACAAAGCTATTGTTAGCCAGCGATTTCTTAATTACATTGAGAGCCCGGGTTTTGAGGTTACGGACATTCTGTTCTGACGTATGCAGTTTTTCGGCGATTTCCCTAGTCGAAAGGTCATCCCGATAAATCAGGTTAAACACCTCTTTAATCTTATACGGCATTTTTTCGACTCGGTCATAGATATTAGCAAGAAGTTGGGCTTTTATGATTTTAGCCACGATAAAATCTTCGGTATGTTCAGATAAATATAGGATTTCATCGTGTGCCGCTGACCGTACTTTCAGCGATTTCAAATAATTAAGTGCGGCATTTTTGGCGGCTTTATAAAGAAAGGCCTTTATGGATGCCGATTCATGAAAGTTCATTCGATTGGTCCACACTTTTTGGAAACATTCAGAGGCGATATCTTCGGCCTGTTGTTCGTTGTTTGTCAGTTGGAAGACGAAATAACAAATCGCCCGATAATACCGTTCAAATATCTCATTGAAGGCCTGTTGTGATATTCCCGTTTTGCTGGATAACATTGCTCAAAGTTAAGTTTATATCAAACACCTATTTTTCAACTGCATAGCTGGTTTATTCCAGTTGTCCAACAAGTTGTGCAAACCGCCGTCGCGGTTTAATTCTTATGGTTAGTACAAAGCGCATGACATCTGTCATACACCCAATGTCCACACAATGCTATCTAAAATGATACAAAAAACTATCCTGCCGTGTCCTGCATCCAGCCCATTGCCTGGCGGCGAATTGCTTATTTATTCAATGAAACGCGATACAAGTCCTTTCGTCGATCGAGCAAGTTTTTTACCGTACCGTATTGGTTAAGTTCTTTCAATAAATTCAAATCGACATCCACCACCAGGACCATCTCGGTGTTGGGTGTGGCTTCCGCCTTGACAGCATTGGTGGGGAAGGCAAAATCGGAAGGAGTGAATACTGCCGATTCGGCGTATTGGATATCCATGTTATTCACTTTGGGCAAATTGCCTACTGAACCTGCAATGGCAACGTAGCATTCGTTTTCAATGGCCCTCGCTTGCGCACAATTCCGAACGCGGGTGTATCCATTTTGCGTATCCGTCAGAAAGGGTACAAACAAAATCTGCATCCCCTGATCGGCCAATATTCTTCCCAGCTCCGGAAACTCGACGTCATAACAAATCAGTATGCCGATCTTCCCACAGTCGGTATCAAAAACACGAACTTCATCGCCACCGTACATTCCATAATATTTCGTTTCATTGGGTGTGATGTGTACTTTTCTAAATTCTTCGGTCTTTCCATTACGTTGACAGAGGTAGGAAACATTATAGAGTCTGTTGGCTTCATCCACAAATGGCATGGATCCAGCAATGATATTCACGTTGTAAGAAACCGCGAGCTGCTGAATTTTCTGCTGTGTTAGCGCGGTCAGTTTAGCCAGTTCACGCATGGCCTCCGTGGTAGGCAAATGGTTATAAGACTCCATCAGTGGCGTATTGAAAAATTCCGGAAACAGCGCAAAATCCGCACCGTATCCGCTCACGACATCCACGAAAAACTCTACCTGTTCATGGAATGCAGCGATGTCTCGAAACGTACGCATCTGCCACTGTACCAACCCCAGCCGGATTGTTTTTTTCGTAGGCGAGGCCGCCCGCGTTTTCGGCTCGTAATAGATATTGTTCCATTCCAACAGGGTCGCATATTCTCGAGACTCGGTATCACCAGGCAAATAATTCTTCAGCACTTTTTTTACGTGGAAGTCATTGGCCAGCTGGAAGGTGAGTGCAGGGTCATAAATTTCCTTTTGTTTTACTTTATCGATGTATTGTCGCGGTGTTAGTTCGTTTGCATGTTCGTGATAATTCGGCAGGCGTCCTCCCAAAAGGATTCCTTTCAGGTTCCAATGTTCACACAGCTCCTTGCGGGCATCATACAATCTTCGTCCCAACCGCAAATCCCTGAAATCGGGATGCACGAATATCTCGATGCCATACAGCACGTTTCCCTCCGGATCATGTGTGGAAAATGTCCCTTCAGCGATGATCTCCTGATAGGGGTATGTGATATCGGTCTTTCTGGTATCGATAATAATGGCCAATGCACATGCAACCACCCGGCCGTCAACTTCCACGCCGAGTTGGCCATCGGGAAACATACCGATCAAATCTTTGATGTGGGTGCGTGTCCAAAGACCGCCTACGCCGCCGTAGGCCTGCGTCATGGAGTCGATTAAATCGTTGTAATCTTTCAGGGTTAGCTTTCTGACCTGGATGTTCATATGCTTCAGCTTATCGGATTCCTAACATGGGGAATCGTGCCTTAAACTAACAAATCCTTTTGAAAGCTGCAAGAAGTGCCGATCAAAGAGCCCCAGCGGTCTCTTTTCAGTCTGCCTTTAGTTGGTAGCGACTACATCGACAGGCCTTTTCACCTGCTCCATCTTACGGTCTAACCTCGTGTAATAATTGGCTATATCAGAATTCTCTCCATCTATATAGCAGTATTCCTTGATAGTATGCAAATAATGTTTACATTCAGCAGACCCGCTGACACTTGCGGCAAATAATCCAGCTAGCATGGAATGGGTATTGGTCGGTTGCTCTTTGTCAACGGGACTATGTGTTGCTTTAAATTCTTCAAATTGATCGATCTTCGCTTTAATCTCGGATGCGGTATAAATCGGCAGGTGCTGACTGATATGCGAATCCACTTGCACAGTACCTTTAGTGCCGTATGAATAATCCTCGTCGTATAGTTCCTTCAATTCCTTTGTAGACCCTTTTATATCCGGTACCTCCACCAAATATACCAAGGTTAACGAAGTATCTGTTTGGCGTATTGCGCACATGTTCATCCACGCACTGACAAATTTGACGCTTTGCTTTTTTGCATCAAGAATTTCAATCTCTGAATAAACATCTTCCTGATAATGTCCGTCTTTCAACTTTCCCCCATACGAAACGAAAAAAACATCCCCATTAGAAAGGGTGCACGTAAGATTCCCTCCCTTTGTCCATTTATCAAATTCTTGGGCGAAACCTGAAGAGATCAGAATAAAGAAGAGTAGCAAAGATGCTAATCCAGCTTTTTGATGTGTTTTCATAATCAGGTTCTTTATGTGAATTAATCGATTTTGATTATTAATTCACAAAAAAGATGCCAATTGCACCTAATTAACTACCGGTGGTCCAGCCCCCTTAATGCTTCCTAAATGCTATCGTATTCTCCACGCAATGCATACCATCCAAATATGCATAGGCCACCTGTGATAATGGGCATGAGAATAAACGTATAAATAATGGCGGGAACCAAATCCTCGGTTTTGCCGCTTGTGAACTGCGGAATAGCTTGACTGATGATCAGGTAATACCCTGCTACCAGTCCAAGAATGATCCAAACAATACCTAAAATTCGCTTAATCGTATTCATGGTTACTGGACGTTTTGGTTTTTATTTTTAAGATAAAGCAGTCCGATTATGAAACTAACACCGCCGATCAGTATGGGGTACCATAACCCTGCCAGATGCGGTTTGTCGTAGGGAACTGCCTCGGATGCTTGTTGCACCGCTGTATTGGCTACTTGTGCTTTGGTCACGAGATACGTGGCCACGGCCGGCAATAGCCCCCCAAAGATGCCGTTTCCGACGTGATAAGGCAGCGACATGGATGTATAGCGTATCCGCACGGGAAACATCTCTACCAGAAAAGCGGCAATCGGGCCGTATACCATGGTTACGTACAGCACCTGAATAAATACCAATAACACGATGGACCAAAATGCGCTCCGTCCCACATGCACGGTTTGCTTCGTGGTTTCACCTGCGGTTACCCAGGTGGCTGTACTGCCATCGTCGTATACTTTTACCAGCGTGTTTCCTTCTGTACGCTGCTGATCTACCAGTTCCTGTTTGGCGGTTACGTCCGTAAGCTGGTACATCCGATCATAAATCGGCCGGTACGTTAGGATCGCCAGCAACATACCTGCCAGCATCACGGGCTTGCGCCCGATCCGGTCTGACAGCCATCCGAAAAAGACAAAGAAACCCGTGCCTCCCAGTAACGCGGCACCAATAATGAAGTTGGTTTGATCGAAGTCCACATGACATACGTTCTGTAGGAACGACAACGCGTAAAACTGGCCGGTATACCAAATAACGCCTTGTCCCATAGTCGCACCGAACAGGGCCAGCAGCACAAACTTAAAATTAAACTTGTTCCCGAAGGATTCTTTCAGCGGATTGGTGGATGTCTTCCCTTCGCTCTTCGCCTTTTTGAACAGCGGAGATTCGTCCATATTGCGGCGGATGAAATAGGATACGACGACCATCACCGACGACAGCAGGAAAGGTAGCCGCCATCCCCAATCATCAAACGCATCGGCAGACATGCTGCTTTTGGTTAGCATAATAACCGCCAGGGAAATAAACAATCCGAACGTCGCTGTTGTCTGTATCCAAGAAGTGCGGTAGCCCCGCTTATGCGGTTCGGAATGTTCAGCCACGTAAGTAGCTGCTCCACCGTATTCTCCTCCGAGCGCCAATCCCTGTAGGAGACGTAGCAACAGTACCAGGATGGGAGCAATGAAACCGATTGTTTCATATCCCGGTACAAGTCCGATGGCACATGTAGACAAGCCCATCAGTAATAACGTAACCATAAAGGTGTATTTTCGACCGATAATATCCCCTAAACGGCCAAAAAAGAGCGCACCGAAAGGTCTTACTACAAATCCCGCCGCAAATGTTGCTAACGTGGATAGAAAGGCAGCAGTGGGGTTGTCGGGCGGAAAAAACTTGGTTGAGATAACGATGGCTAAACTGCCGAAGATGTAAAAATCATACCATTCGATCAGGGTGCCAAGGGATGATGCCCCGATAACTTTCCATAAGTTTTTTTTGGAGGAAGCGGTGACACTTCCTGCAGAATTTTCTTCCATAAAATTGGTTTATAACAGAACTAGTAGCTATCTAAAAAACGTTAACGCGCTAAAGTAAGATTATTTATGGATAAGCGCAATGAATAATGAATTCCGATTAATTCAACCGCCTAATTTTGATATTCTTGAAATAAGCGCCGTCTTGATGGTCCTGTAGGAGAATATGTCCAAATTCTGCCTCTCCATACGGGGTGCGATATTCGTTAAACTTGGTTCCGGAAACCCCCTTCTTGAACTCCGACGAACCCCGCTCATACTCGAGCACCTTTTTCCCATTCAGCCAATGCTCCACGTGTCTGCCTTTGGCCACAATCTTCGCTTCATTCCATTCTCCGTCTTTAAGTACTTTCCGTTTCGGGCGGTAAAGGAGATACAGGGAAGCTGTACTGGTCTTTGGGCTTTTACCGTTTTTGACGGATTCATGGCGGAAGTCGTCGATGAGCTGGTATTCCGGGCCATTCAGCGTTACCTTCCCCTTGCCATTTTCCAGTGGAGCCACAAAATACTTGATACCGGTATTGGCCGAATCGGCAAGTTTGAAGTCGAGTACCAACTCAAAATCCGAGAATTCCTCGCGGGTGATGATATCGCCGCCTTTTCTTCCCGGCAAGAGCGTCAGTATTCCATCCTTTACGGTCCAACCCGCAGAAGGGAACCGGTCTCCTCCTACACTTCGCCACCTGATCGCTGGATCGCTACCGTCAAAAAGCAATTCCCAGCCTTCTTCCTGCTCCTTTTGGGAAAGATGCACAACCTCGCTTCCCGTTGTGTCAACGGCTACCTCGGGCTGCTTTCCCTGAAGCTGCAGCATGCCTACCGCATAGCGCCGCCCGTATTCTGTGGCCGAAGGACTATCGAAATGTGTGCCATCGCCATGATGCCACAATCCTTCCGACGAGACCACCGCGGTATTGGGCACGCTCGGCAGTAATTTGGGCAGTTGCTTATTTATATTGTCATAATGTTCCCTATACCTGCCCAATTCTCCCACAACAAAAGGCAGATCCGGGTTGCCGACAACTGTTCGTATCCTCTGGATAAGCTCGCTTAGCCGATCGATGTATAGCGATGCGGCTTCCGGATTGCTGTCCCCTTCGCCCTGATGCCAGATTACCCCTTCTATCACCCCGTATTTCATGGCTTCCATGATGCGTACAACCGCGTCGTTATAGGGATAGGTTTTCGTAGGAGGATCAAACGCACCGGGTATCCACTTCGTGATGGATGTACCGCCAACTGCGCAGGGCACTAGTCCAATGGTAGCTGTTGGGTATGCTTCTGCGATGGCAATACCAAAGGAAAGACCAGGGCCAACCCCCGCCGCTTTGGGTTTATCGAAATGCAGGGGATGTACGGCGGGCACCCATTGCTGACTCTTGTCAAACATGAGCACCCGTTCATCGCCTATCGATTTGTATTCCTCGGTCAATGGGCCACGGCCAGCCATATTCGATTGCCCCATCAGAATATAAATGTGGAGGGTACTATCCCGTTGTTGGGCGAGAACCACCAGGGGCATCGCTATGAATAACCCGAATAGCAGCCTGAGTGCAGATTCAACCGTTATTTTCATGTTTTGTGTTTTTTACGGCGATCAGACTCTTACAGCAAAGATGCACTTTCGCTGTCAAGAAACAACACCGCGCCGGAATGCTTCCTCAAAATGGTGGACGGATACACCGGTGAAATTTCTTCGTTCAATGTATGTTTTACGGCCATGGCCTTGTTGGGCCCCGGCACCATACAGAAAACAGAAGGCGCTGCCATTAAAGCAGGAATGGTAAGCGTCAGTGCATGCGTGGGTACCTGATTCAATTCATCGAAACAGCCATCGTTTACCTGTTGCTGTCGACAGGCTAAATCAAGATCGACGATTTTGACCCTCGCATCGTCATCAAAGTCAGCGACATGCGGGTCGTTGAAGGCGATGTGGCAGTTTTCCCCGATTCCCATGCAAACGATGTCTGTAGGATGCTGTTCCAGCAAATCCGTGTACCGCTGGCATTCTTGCTGGGCATCGGCAGCATTCCCATTGAGGCAATTGACAGAGCGGAAAGGCACTTTGGCAAATAGCCTTTCACTGAGGAACTGCCCGAAGCGTTGCGGTGCGTTTGGTGGTAGGCCGATGTACTCATCCATATGGAACGCATTGATCCGGGTCCATTCGATGTCATCGTGTTGCACAAGTGCATCCAGAAATTCATTTTGTGAAGGAGCAGCGGCAAAGATCATGTTTACGGTTTCCTGTTGCCCAAGAAGTTCCTGTATCTGTGCTGCTACTGCATCGGCGGCTGCCCTTCCCATCGACGGGCGGTTGTCAAACTGCGCTATCGTCAATAAATCGATTCTTTCCGTTGTCATTTCGTTTAACTGGTCATCTTTTGCTCAACTGTATTTATGGGAGTCCGCTCATCGGAATGGTAGACAACCCGGCCTTGAATCATCGTCATTTTAATGGTTACCTCTTCATCGAAAATCACGATGTCTGCATCCTTTCGGGGCACGAGGGAGCCGATGGATGCTTCGCGACCGAGTATCCGCGCCGGGGTAGCTGTCATCATCCGCACGGCGTCAATAAGCGGTATACCCGCCAGATCCCGTATGGTACGTATCAACCGATCTGTTGTGGCGGTGCTGCCTGCGAATGCCGAGCGATCGGGCAACTTTGCTACGCCATCTTCAACGAGCACCTCTATGCCGTCGGTCAGACTTCCCAGCATGCTATTTCCCTCAGGCATGGCCGCGGCGCGCATGGCATCGGTAATCAATGCCGTACGATCAGGGCCTTTGATTTTGTATACCAGCCGAAGTAACTCGGGCGGCAGGTGCCTGCCATCGGCAATAATTTCCACGTCCAGTTCATCGATGAGATAAGCTCCTTCGATCACGCCACCGTAGCGATATGCATTCCGCCGGGTGACCCCAGACATGGCAGAATATAGATGGGTAACGAGTGAATATCCATTTTCGAAAGCATGGGCCACGTCGCTGTACAGGGCATCGGAATGCGCAATGGATGGTAAGATCCCACGCTCCCGCAGTATGCTTCCGAACGGAATTGCCCCCTTTTTTTCCGGTGCCGCGCTCCACCTTTTGATTGAAGAAGAACTGTCTAAAATCTCCAAATATTCAGCCGGATCGGGGTCGCGGATATAGCGGGGATCCTGAGCACCGCGTTGTTCCATTGAAAAATAAGGCCCCTCAATGTGTACACCTAAAAACCGCGACCCGCGAACGTTACGTACGGTCGCTTGTTCATACAATTTGAGCGACCGGATAATTTCCGTTTTGGTACTGGTCAGTACGGTAGGTAGCATAGCCGTGGTGCCATACCGTGCATGCGTCTCAGCGACCGTCAGAAATGCTTCGACACTGTCGTCCATAAAATCGCTCCCGCCTCCGCCGTGCACGTGAATATCGATAAATCCCGGTGCAACGTAATGTCCGTTGGCATTGATTACCTGTGCATCAGGTGCATCAATACTACTTTCGCTTACCGCTTCAATCCGGCCGTTCCGTATGAACAGTTCCCCATTTTTAATAATGCGGTAGGGAGTGATGATCTGACCGTTTATAATCTTTATATCGCTTTTCGACATGGAATCTTTACGTGTTTTGATGTCCGGGCGTTTACCACCTTCGAAGTTTGTGGCCCCACATCGCATAATAAATCAAGTATAGGTAACAGGGCAATAGTATCCAATATGCTTCCCGCAGGCCGATCTTGTCGGCAAAGTAGCCATATACCAGTGGCAATATAGCATTTCCGCACAACCCCATAATCATGAGGGAGGCACCTACTTTGGTGAAGCGGCCAAGGCTATCGATTGCCAGCGGCCAAATGCCTGCCCATGTGAGTGAATTGGGAATTCCCAATAGCACGATAAACCAGATAGACACATCGGTTTTGTGTCCAAAAATCGTCACATCGCCGTGAACAAAAACAATCAGCAGGGAAAGCACTGCCCCCATGAGGGTCACGACACGTAGCATATTTTTCTGACTGATCCATCGCGGTATCACCGAAATTCCCAGCACATACCCTACAATGGCCATCCCCAAGGTGTAGGAAGGAAATACTTTCGCCTCAATCAGAGATATCCCCATGGAACCGGCATAGTTGATCACGGTATCAATGGAAATCACCTGTGCTCCCACATGGATGAAGATGGCCACCGCTCCAAGCACCAAATGCGGAAACTGGAATATGTTCGTTTTTCCCGTATTGGCTTGTGCAACATCCTGTTGCTCTTCCCCTGTATCGATTTCGGGCAATGGTGAATAACGTACTCCGATGCCTATGAGCAACAATACGGCGCCTACAACCGAGTAGGGAACGATGACCCTGCCAATCAATTCGTCCAACGTTGCGGCGCGCACGTCATCAGTCATAGATGCCAAACTATCAAACAGCGCTTGATCCGTGGGCCGTAACACGGCTGCTGCGAACAACAACGGCGCCACAATACCGGCAAACTTGTTGCAGATACCCATGATGCTGATGCGCTGCGCTGCACGCTCCTTCGGCCCAAGAATCGTAATATAGGGATTGGCAGCGGTTTGGAGAATTGCCAGTCCGATACCGATGGTAAAAAGCCCTAAGAGAAACAAACCGTAGGTGCGCGTCATCGCGGCGGGCACAAAAATAAATGCACCCAAACTGAGTGCAAAAAAACCGACCATCATGCCTTTCTTAAATCCCACCGCCTTCAGTAGATACGACGAAGGCACGGACATGACGAAATATGCGATGTAAAACGCAAACGCCACAAGGTAAGACTGAAAATGGGTGAGCTCGCATGCAATTTTGAAATACGGTATGAGTATTGCATTGATCCAGGATAGGAACCCGAAGATGAAAAACATCCCGGCAATGATGACGATGGATACTGTCGTATCGCGGCGGGAAAGCGATGCTACGCTGACCGTCGAATTTGCTGATGTTGCCATTTATCTACTGTGTGTCCTGTCGTCCCTAAACTTTCGGTTCCCATCCTTTTTCATATTCCCGCCCCCAAAGTTTCCGTGCTGCTTTGTTGTTTAGAATATGACCATTTGAAGGGTCTGTTTCCAAAAGCCCTCCACTGCGCTGCGCGATGTTGCCCAATTGCACCAGCAGGGTACTAATGTAACCACTCTCAATGTCGGAAGCTAATTTCTGGCCATTTTTGATACCATCGAAAAAGTTCTGAATGTGGATGGCATCCAGCGCTTGTGAGGGATTGGTTAGGTTCCGGGCATCTATGGTGAAGTCGTTTTTGACTTCTTTTACCAATTTACCTTTTAGATCATACACTTTATATGCATTCCCGCCGTCAATTTGCAGGGAGCCATTTTCTCCATAGAAGATTACCCCGACGGTTGATCCTTCTATCGGTGTGCCATTGCAGCTCCTGCCTTCCCAGGTAATCATGCTTTTGTCGGCAAATTCCAGATTAATGACTTGCGTATCGGGTGTTTGCCAATCGTCTTGATACCGGTAGCGACCACCTGCTGACGTTACCTTCGTTGGATAATCCACCTGTAAGCCCCAGCGAGCCAGGTCGACCATATGCGTTCCATTATTTAACGCCTCACCGGTTCCCCAATGCCAAAACCAATGCCAGTTATAATGGATCAAGTTGTCCTTATATTCTTTACGGGGGGCCGGGCCCTGCCACAACTCGTAATCAAGCCAGCTGGGCACAGCGATGGCTTTACCGACGCCAATGGATGGCCGGTTATTGGTGTACCATGTTTTGGCGAGGTAAGGCTTGCCAATAACACCGCTGTGAAGCTCCTGAATAGCCTTCGCAACGTTGGGCCACGACCGCCGCTGGTTGCCCATCTGAATTACGTTGCCGTATTTTTTTTGCGTAGCAATTAAGAGTTCCCCTTCTCTGGGGTTATGGCTAGCCGGCTTTTCCAGGTATACATGTTTTCCTGCCTGGGAAGCCATTATTGCTGCTGGTGCATGCCAGTGGTCAGGCGTTGCTACCACTAATGCGTCGAAGTCTTTTTTCTCCAACAGCTTCCGGATATCTCCCTCAAGACTGGGGCGTTTACCCTGTTTATCCTCCACTTGGGCGGCACACTTATCGGCTGCCCTTGAATCCACATCGCAGATATAAGCTATTTCACAATTGGACTGGGATGCATAATTGTTGGCAAGTGCAAGACCACGCGCATTAACTCCCATCATAGCCACACGGATGCGATCATTGGCGCCTATACTATTTGCATAACTGCGGGCATCGAAGCCCATGAACGTACCACCGAATGACAACGCTGCTGCACCTATCGTGGTTTTCTTGATAAAATCCCTTCTTGAATTCATCTTACTTTCCATAATTTAGTTAAATAAATAGTCACCTCGTTCAAAAATACACTTGCTACAAATCGTGTACGTACACGAAGGTATATAAAAGTATTTTTAACCACAAATTTTTTAATGCCTTTTTTACGGTTCTGTCCGTTGTGCCTGTATCTCCGATGCGGCAACCGCGCCAGACTGCGGACCAAACCGTTTGCGGACATATGTCAAGATTACCGCAAGATCCCGGTCTTCAATAAACGAGAATTGTGGCATTTCATTTTTACCGTTTAAGACAAAGTGGATCAGCGAATCGGCATTACCGGTTACGACGGGCGATCTGGTCAATGGCGGAAACGTACCGTCAATCCCACGACCGTTGGTTTTGTGGCATGATGCACAATAATTCACATACAACTCTTCCCCCCGGCTCACTACGTCCGCGCCTTTATGCTCCACAACGGCATTTCTGGCCTGCCTATCCACGTATTTTCCATCCAATGCGTATATCCGTAAAATCCGATCATCCTTTTCATCTGCAAAGCCGTTCGGATTCCAGTCTCGGTTACTGGTCGATACATAAACATCGCCATCGGGCGATACACAAATCGCACGCAGTCGCCCGAATACCTGCTGAAAATAATTCACATCGTTAACTATGCTATCACCCGAAGCATTCAGTTCAAGCGCGTGTATGCTATTGCCTTTCAAGGTAGTCAATAACAATCTCCCTTTCAGTTCAGGCAGTTTATCGGAAGAATAATACGTCAATCCCGCCGGCGCAATCGTGGGTGTCCATGAGCGTAACGGTGGCACAATCACGGAATCCGCCACAAATTGACGCTCTTTTTCGGTATTCACAAACCCTTCGACGTGCGGCCAGCCATAATTCCCGCCTTTATGAACGAGATTCACTTCATCTTCCACCGCATCCCCATGGCCCGAGCTGTAAAGCTTGTTTCCCACATATACCAAGCCCTGTGGATTGCGGAACCCCCAAGCCCAAACCGCGCTTCCCGGAATTGGATTATCATCCGGAACACTTCCATCGATGTTATATCGAAGTATTTTACCATTGGGCGATGCCATGTTTTGGGCATTTCCAAACTGCGCTCCATCTCCCGTTGCAACCAGTAATTTACCATCGGGTGCGATCGCAACGCGCGCGCCAAAGTGCCCATTCCACCCCGGATACTCCAAAATAACCAACGAATCAACCAACGTATCCGGTTTATACGTATAGCGAACCACACGTGAAAAGCGCGATTTATCCGCATTTTCCCCACTGTAATTTAAGAAAACGTAGGGCTGGTGTTGCAAGTCCGGGTGTACGGCCATTCCCAGCAGGCCAGATGTCCGGTCGCGCAGTACATTCAGGGACAATAAGCGGGTGATTTTTCCCGTCTCTGGGTCGAGCCTGCTCACTGTTCCGCCCTGTTCGGTAAACCATATGTGATTATCCGGCCCCCAGACCAGCTCCCAAGGCACATCCAAGTGGGTCGCTATCGCTTGCACCCCGAGTGGTGTACCCCCCATCTGGAACTGTTCATCGGGAGTACCCCGATGGCCGGCATTGCACCCGAGCAAAGCCAACGGAACAGCCGCAATGATAAGTCGTAGATTAATCATGACCTATTCGTTCAGTAATTCATTTAATGTATAACACACCAGTCTATTACGCAATGGCTGGCCCCATTTACTCGGTATATTTCCCAGGTTCAGTTCATAGATATAACCCGGTTCCAGGGAAGCCAACTGGAGTGTCACGGTTTTCTTATCGTCGGAAAGCTTAACGGCGGTTACCGGAATTTTTTCCAGTTTTTGCTGAGGCGATCCGTATTGGTGGTGATACAGGTAATAATACCTGGAGAAAGGATAGTTCTTCGGATTCAGGGCTGCCGTATCCTGCATGGGCTGCGTGAACGTCAGCTGAAACCCATCGGTTGTCAGCTTCATGGTATACACATCCACCGGCTGCTTGCCCGTAAACGCGACCCGCTGTATTCCCACGTCTCCGAGCCAGCCATGCGCATTCTGTCCGACCCACAAACTACCATCTGGCGCAAACGTTAACCGGTTATTGCCTTTGCGCAAACCCAGGCTATCCAAAAAGGGGATACATGCTCCCTGGAAATTACCGTTCACCTTTTCCAGCATTACTCGTACAATCCGTTCCCGATTCATCTCCCCGATAAAGAGCTGTCCCCCGAAAGGTCCGAATTTTCCTCCGGTACGGTCGAACACCGGCTGCGAGGGTGAATTGGCCATGATGCCATGCGGAAAACAAACCACAGGCCGCGTGCGCATGCTGTCGAGCGTATCAAGCGGAAGCCGGAATGGGTTACCGCGGTTCCAACCCGGTGTCCACACGAGGCTTCCCGGATGACCGTAAAACCTACCCGGCTCCACATGGAACAAGGGGCTTGTTCCCACCCAGTCGCCCTGGTTATCGGTTACAAATAAGTTGTCGTCGTCATCTAGCACGAGCCCATTCGGCGAGCGAAAGCCGGAAGCTACCGGATGCAATGCACCGTCTTTGGTCAACTTCATCACCCACCCCCGATAGGGAACGGTTGAAAACATCTGGCGGTTTCCGGTTTCGCCATCGCGGCCTTCCAAATCGATCGTTCCCCGCACCTCATCGCGCATGGTCCCTCCAGACGACGACGAATTCAACGCGATATATAAATCCCCCTTACTGTCCATTTCAGGACCATAATTAAATTCATGGTAATTGCCGCTAATGCCAAATGCGTCTGTTACGTTCTCATAAAGGTCGGCGACTCCATCGCCATCTGTATCTTTTAGCCGCGTCAATTCCGGGAGCTGCATCACTAGGATCTCGTCATTGCTCACCACATGGATTCCCAATGGATCGTGCAGGCCCTCGGCAAACAGGTGCCATTCCTTTGTGATCGCATCGTAGGTCATGACTTCTCCACGCGTAAATCCAGCAATTAGCTTTCCGTTGGGAAGAAACTCCAGTGCGCCAACTTGGCTGGTAAGTCCTTCAGGCATCTCAATATTTTCCACGATGTATGCCTCCCCCAGCTCCGGAGGAGTGGAACATGCCATCAGTAAACCAACTAGCGCTGCTAAAAAAACTCCTTTCATCCCTATTTACCTATTTTCTTCATGGTTACTGTAAACGAGCGTGCCTGATCAGCGGTCAGCTGCAGATTACCTCCATTCCAAAGACCTGTTGAAGCGGCATACGTAACGCCTTCGCTTGGGGATGTACAGAATGTGACCGGAGCAGCCGCATTGGGAATACGGAAAATCCGTTCCAGTCCCACTCCGTCGGTTGCCTCGTGAACCAATTCATACACGTCTGTTCCGTCTACCTGGTAATGAAACTCCAGATAGCGTTTTTTCAGCTGATAACCTTTGTACACGATCTCGCTCGGCTTATCGTCCCCAATCCTGATAGGAAAGCCCATTTTGCCGCGGAAAAACACTTCTCCGACCACTTTTGCCTCCGCATTGCCTTTTCCCTTCCATAGATCTGAATTATCCAAAAAACCACCCGCCCATGCAAATCGTAAATAGGCGGTACCGGCATCCCAACAATACGAAACATTGTTTGGCAATGCCACGGCTATGGCCGCGGGGCTTGCCCCATCAATAAACACCCGGTAATGGTAAGGCGGCACAGGTGTATACGGATGTAGCGGAGCCGACTTTTCGTGCGCATGTACCGGATGTCCAGCGTCCCCATCGACCTTGTCCCCACGACGGCTTTCCGGAATATTCAGGTCCTTAGTAAGCTCGGGCATTTCACCGGATTTACTCACGTACATCGCACCGAACATAATCGTACCGTGGCCGGGGTATGTACACACGTACGGATACACCCCTTCGGTTTCAGGAGCTTTAAAAACGAGCTCACTCGTCTTTTCAGGGGCGGTCACGGGGATTGCCCAAAGCACGTCCGAGGTCTTCGGAAGGTACCCGGAAGCCGGTCCCGATTCACCCAGTTTATTCGCCATTTCCACCACTTTTTCGCGTGTACCGGGCTGGGTAATTAATAAGTTGTGGCTCATATCATCGGTATTATTTAGCACCAACTTTACCTGCTCGCCCGGTTTGACTGTAAAACGGACCACACTAAATTGCAGGCCAGGCAATACACCCATTTCAACGGTTGTTAAGGGGGCCGTTTGACCCAATACCAATGTACTTATATTCACGGTAAACAATAGCGTAATCAATAGTCGCTTCTGAAATCGCATGAATGTATATCGAATCATTCGTTTAATCACCGTCTGAATAATGCCGCATACTGCAGCGGAGGCTCAAAAATACCACCACTCTTTTCGTAAAAATCATCGTCCAGTTCAAAAGTTCCGCCGATACGCTGTGTCCAACGCGCACCCGCGCAGGGATGATTGTCTGACATTTGCCTCCAATTCATATAGTTACTGTCGCCGTTGGTTTCCATCAATGCCATATCCACACCCGGGAAGGGAGCCAATCGGGCGGCTATATTTTTATTCCAATCGACCAGAATCGGGTTTACCGTTAGATCCGCGCATAAGCATGGAACGTTACGTTCATGCGCTGATTTTGCAATACGCAGCGTGAGGCTCAGCGTTTTGGCAATCCCTTTCAGCACAATTGCACCGTACCCTTGTTCGATACGGCGTACGGCTGCCCGTTCGTCGTGTGCGCTTTCGTCGGCAGCAATCCGGACCCCAACATCCCAGACATCTTCATCGTTCGTTTCCGCAAGAGGTTCTTCGTAGAATAGAATTTGGTCAAATGCTCCGATGCGGCGGGCATGATCCAAGTAACGCAGAAGGGTTTCCTTCTTCTCGTATCGTGCATTGGCATCCAGGGTATACCACACTTTTCCATGCAATGTCCGGTCGGTATGGTAATTTTTAAGCACGCTATGAACCTGCGTCAGCCGTTCCATATCTTTCTGCAGCATCTCCTCCTGACTCCCGGGATATCCCGTTTTGATTTTAAATAGGAAATAGCCATTCTCAGCTGCCTGTTTTAATTGCTCTGCAGACATGTTGTACGACACCTGGTACAGAATCCCGACTTGCTTATTCCGCGCCGCTAATGCCGGCCGGTACGCTTCCGGCACCATGTGATCAAAGTTCATATACCCGTTTTCGGCCGCATAAAGCAGCCACGCCGCGTTATCCACACTGACCAGCGCATTATATACGAAATTAAGGTTCACATCGCGACGGCCCGTTAGCAACTGTGCATCGGCATACACCTGTGGAAGAATCGTATCCATCAGATCGATAGGCGTTGAAAAGTGGGTTTTGGAGACGTGTTGCATGGCGTTAGCCATCAGCACGAACATCAGCGCGTTCCCTTCTGCTTCGGATGACTGCGCAAACAGATTTGCATCGCCATACAATACACTTTGTGTCGCCAGCCCAAAGGCATGATGCCCCGCTTCCGAATTCATTTTCACAACAACCTGCCAAAGCTCGGTCAAGTACCCACCCTTAAACCCAAAAGGTTGCACGAGTTTTTCCCGCTCGAAATCAGCTGCGGTATGAACTACCTGTATCTCTTTCATCACACTCAGCAGCTAGGAATTAGTTCCCAGAAATTCCTTTACAAAATCGTCGTCTATCAGCTCGGGATAGGCTTCACACACCCGCGTAATTTCTTCTGCTTGACCCGGAGAAAGCTTTTCGTCGGGATCGAGGCACCAGATCCCCTTCATGAGCCCCTGCCTACGCAGTACTTCATGGATCCCCGGAATACAACCGTGAAAACCATGTGCGGGATCAAAGATTGCTGCATTCATATCGGTAACCGCCCCCCCTTTCTTAAGCAGATCGGCAGCCCCCTGGTATCCATCTTCCCGGCATTGTTTCACTTCGTTGAACAACTTAACGGCAGCGTGCGTCCATACCGCCCAATGTCCCAACAATCCACCCTCAAAACGTTTCCTGACGGTTTTACCCTTTATTTCAAATTCGTATGTTGTCAGCAAGTCGGCTACAATGTTATCGTCGTTGCCCGTATATAGCGTAATTTCATTGCTTCGGCTGGAATGGCATACCGCCCGGACAAGGTCCAATGTTTGATACCGGTTAAACGGTGCGGCTTTGATTGCGTGGACATTCGGAATTTCGGCAAACGCTTTCCAAAAGTCGTACGAAAAAATACGTCCGCCAACGCTTGGTTGCAGATAGAAACCAAAAACAGGAAGCACTTCAGCAACGGCCCTTGTGCGGTCCAATATTTCTGCTTCCGTTTTTCCCTGAAGACCGCCCATGCTCAGCAGTCCGAGATCATAGTTGTACTTTAGCGCAACTGCCGCTTCCTTCAATGCCTGGTCGGTGTCTCCGCAGATACCTGCTACGGCAATGAAGGAGTCTTTCTTACTGGACGTGGCCATCTCTTCGGCAGCGAGTGCCAACACTTTTTCATACAGATTCACTTCCGGATCGCGTATGGCAAATTGCGTGCTATGCACGCCAACCGCGACACCGCCAGCTCCAGAGGCAAGGTAGTACCGCGTGAGTAAACGTTGATATTGCTCATCTAACTTTCTATCTGAGTTCAGTGCCAATGGATGTGCAGGGATCACCGTGCCCTGTTTCAGTAGTGTCGCTTTGATCGAAGATAATTGTTGTGCTGTCATGGATTAAAATTTACCTGCCCGTTCCTGAAAATGCGTGGGTTTATCCAATTGCTCGCCGCCCCCGAGTAACCATTTCGCCGTTAACTCAATAATTTCCCGCACGGTGACCCGCGGATAGCCGAAGAGCCGATGACACTCCGAAGCATTGTTCAGCAGCGCCGTACTTTGGGGTTCGTTAACAAACTGGGGCTCTTTCCCTAATAGAACGCCAAACTGATTTGCTATCCATCGGATCGACAGCGTTTCGGGTCCCGTCACGTTTACGATCTTTGCCGGCGACTCGCAATGAAGTAGCGAGCGGATAGCGATTTCATTGGCATCGCCCTGCCAGATTACATTCACATTCGCGGTTCGCAGGTCGATCGATTTTCCTTGCAGCACCGACTTTGCAATTTCCAATAGTACACCATACCGAAAATCGACGGCGTAATTCAACCGGTAGATGAATACAGGCGTTCCATTCTTTTCCGAAAAATATTCAAAAATCCGCTCCCTGCCCAGGCACGACTGCGCATACTCACCGATCGGTTCGGGAGCGACCTCTTCCGAAGCGCCTCCTGAGGTGACAGGCACAAAGGGCAGAACATTGCCCGAAGAAAACGCCACAATATTTGAATTCCGATATTTATCAGCTACCCGTCCGGGTAAATAAGTGTTCATCGCCCACGTATACGACTCATTGCCCGTGGTGCCAAATTTATGCCCCGCCAGGTAAATAACGTTCGGTGCATCCGGCAGGTTGGTCAACTCGTGGTCGTCCAGCAGATTGGCCGCAATGGTTTCCACACCAACATTCTCTAATTCGGCCCGCGATGCCGGATTTGAAAACCTGGAAACGCCAATGACCCGCTGCCCCGTTCCGGCGGCATCCACTGCCTTACGGGCTACACGCGCCATCGTAGGGCCCATCTTTCCCGCTACACCCAGTAACAAAATATCTCCTTTAATGCGGCTTACATCTTCTATTAACCTCGCCGAAGGTTCGAGCATGCGTTGCTCTAAACTGATTAATTCATCCATATTCATTCCCTATTTAATCGTCATTTCAAAAACAAATCCTTAAAATTATATATTGCCAGCACGATAAGCACGATGAGACCAACTAAACCGGCAATACGCACAAACGGTGAATTGGTATATTGCCCCATTAATTCCCGATTGTTGGATAAAAGGTACATGACGATCGCGATAAAAGGTACCAGAAAAATGGTGACACTTTGTGCAAGCACGATCATCTCCAAAGGGGGTTTTTCGTACCCGATTGCTATTACGCTGCCGATCACCATCACCGCTGCGATCAGGACCTTTACCACTTTTGAGTCTAATGAACTGCCATACCCCAGCCCGTCCGATAAAAGTGTACCACCGATGGTGGCGTTGCCCACCACCGAAGAAAATGACGCCCCAAACAAACCGATCAGAAATAAATAAGAAGCAGCGCTGCCAAATAAAGGCTCCAAGGCTTTCGCCATATCCGAAGCTTTATTTACCGCGATGTGCTGTTCGTGCAACACCGCTGCAGCACACGTGATCACCACTACACACATCAGGCCTAAAACAATCATGCCTCCTGTTCCTCTACTTGAACTGATATCCAATGTTGGGCTAGCCTTTTTCCGTGCTTGAATCAAATATGTTTGATAGAAGGCGCCAACGACCGAGAAACAAGAGGCAAAAAAGGCAATCAACAGGCCCAACGAACCCTCGGGTACTTCGGGCACCAATCCAGATACCACACCGGAAACAGAAGGTTTCGCCAAAAACATGGTGGTGATAAAGGCAAACAACATCAGCATCACAATCGCAATCATCAGCCGTTCCAGGACTTTGTAAAAGTTCCGGAAAAACAGGAGAGCAATCCCAATCGCGTTGAACAGAATGATCCAGGGCGCCATGGGCGTACCACTTGCTTCGGCGATCGACAGGCCGACGCCGATTGAATTTCCGGCTTGAAAAGATGTGGCTACCATAAAAATACCAAACCCTATCAGCCCGGAAGCCCATTTTCCGTAGCGTTTCCGTATGGCCACGAGCAACGAATCATCGGTTGCCAGCCCAATCCGGGAAGCCATATTGACGTAAATAATCATGAAAAATATAGCAACCACCACTAACCAAAGCAAGTTATAGCTATACATCGCCCCCATTTTGGAGGTAATGGTAATTTTACTGGGACCAAACACGATGGCAGCTGTCAAAACGCCTGGTACTAACGCGAGGAAAAAATTTCTTATTTTAGGCATATTGTTATCATGATTTTACGTCTAACAATCATCAAATAAACGAATTATTATTACCATCCCGGATTTTGTGTCAGGTTTTCATTGAGTACGATTTCACTTTCGGGAATGGAATTGAGGTAATCCCGATCCAATTTGAAACCGTAACCTGAGGGCAATGCGTTTTTCAGCGGGTCAAGGAAACCTTCTTCATCCACAGGAAACGGATTTTTTGCAAGCTGAGAAGCGCTGAAGCCTTTTGGCCGTGTACCCACAATCAACTCGTCTGCCGCCGCCCAGCGGGCGATGTCATTCCATCTGAAGCCTTCGGCTGCCAGCTCCACCCTGCGTTCGCGCCGGATCTCATTGATCACCGGCGACAAATCCGGAAAATCCCAATTGGGATCCGTAGCGATATCGTCCAATAGTAAGTTGGGCATGCCAACGCGGTCGCGTAATGGTTTAATGGACTTGTCGATATCCCCTTGGTTAAGTGTACCCAGCTCGGCTTTAGCTTCTGCGAAATTGAGTAATGCTTCTGCGTATCGATATATCAAGCCGGGTGACTCTTCGTATTGTTGCACATGATATACCAAGTTCGGATTGTATCCTTTTTGGATGATGTAACCGCTGGGGGCATTGAGATCTGCCTTCGAGTTCAGCTGATCATACGCCTCATTCCAGTAGGTGGTATCACTACTTTCGTCAATTTTCCAAATCTGATCCGGTGTGGCGATGGTTTGATAAAAACGGGGGTCGCGATCCTGGGCTTCCGAAGCAAGTGTATGATAACCGCCGAATAGTGCATTGCCGCTAATTGGGCGGCCATCCGTACACAGGTATGCATCGGCCAGCTGTTTGGTGATACTCTTGTTGGACGGCGTTTCCATTCGGAAAAAACGGTCGTTTGTGAAGTCGCCATCGCCCTGCGTCAGGTTGTTATCGTACTTGCGCCAAAACATCACTTCGCTATTTGCCGAGAAATCCAATTGGGCAAACAGCTCCCTATAATCCGATTTCGGGTTGCCGGTACTATACACATTGTATACGCCGGCATCGATGAGTTCTTCGGCGGCTTCTGCAGCTTTGGTAAAATACTTATCCGGATCCGGATTCTCCACGCCGAAATCGCTCCCGGCATGGTATTTCTCCCATGATCCCTCGTAAAGCGCTACCCTGCTTTGGATCAGCAGTGCGATCCACCTGTTTATCCGACCGGCTCCCGAAGTTTTATCTGCGGTAAGGTACATCGCTGCGGAATCCAATTGGCCGATGATAAAATCGGCTACCTCATTGCGGGGATCCCTTGCGTTGTACAATTCGGGTGATTCGGTCGTTAATTCCTTCGTTAGGATCTGTATATCTCCATAACTGCGCATCAGATCAAAATAAATCAACCCCCGAAAGAAATACGCTTCCCCCAGGTACTGCTGATAATCACTCAATGCATAGTTTTCGTCCACCCTATGGTAGTTATCGAAGAAGAAATTGATTTTGCGCACATTGCCAAAGCCAATGGTGCCGGAGGTTGCAACCGTTCGCGTACCCTGCAATCGTTGGTTGGCCGTACCCGTAACCTGGTTATCGCTATCGAAATCGCTCCCGTGGTTCGCGTACTTAGGGAACATGGTACTATTATAGAACGTGTTGATATACGTGCGCATCTGATCAGGCGTTTCAAAGAAGACGTCTGACGTAGTCGCATCCAATGGGCGACGATTGAGAAAATCCTTATCACAGGCTCCGTTCAGCAGTGCTAAAATTAGGGTTATGACGATGATGTACCTTTTCATGACATTCATAGTTAAACATTAGAAAGTAAGATTCAATCCAAACGAAAACGAGCGAGCCTGCGGGTATATCATACCCGCTGTCTGATAACCTCCAAAGTCTTTATCCGAAGCAATCATTGTTTCTGGATCAAAGGCTTTCGAGACACCTGTGATCAGCAACAAATTCTCGCCTGAAAAATATACCCGAACATTCGCGATCTTAAACCGGTTCAAGAAATCGGCCGGCAACGTGTAACCTACCTGTACATTTCGAAGTCTCAGGTAAGCCGCGTTTACCAAATACCGGCTTTGTACTTGCCTGTTTTTATTCGTTTCTGCCGTAAAATAAGGTTTGGCTAAATAAGCATCGGTATTCGGACCAAGGATGTTGGTTTCATCCGCCGGGCGCCAATAATCCAAATTGGGGGAGTTTTTGAAAATCGCAGATCCCGCCCAACCCGAAGTCAAGCCCCAGAATACCGGCGAGTCGGTATCCGCATAAAAATCCTGCTTTCCCACTCCCTGCCAAAACATTGAAAAATCAAACTGTTTCCAATTTACGCCTCCAGTAATACCGATGTTGTATCGTGGCTGATTGTTGCCGATCACCACCAGATCGCCATGGTCATCCAGCGTCCGTTGGCCATCGTTTATGACACCATCGCCATTTAAATCCCGGTATTTCATATCGCCTGGACCCCAAGATTCCCAATATTTAGACTGGTCTGCCATCGCTTCGCCTTCGGTTTGAATCAAGCCATCGCTTATAAAACCCCAGATTTCGCCAACCTGCTTCCCTGCATACCACGTGTCGATCACACCCTTATCATTACGGTATGTAAGTATTTCAGAACGGTTATCACCAAAACTAACGCTTGCATTATACCCAAAATCAGGCGCTGGTCGGTCTGCCCAAGATAGCACCAATTCAAACCCCTTCGTCGATAGTTCTGCATTGTTGGTACGGGGGGCAGCGGTTCCAAGTTGATAGGGTAGCGTGACGGCCGGCCCCACCATGTCGGAGGTTACCCGGTTGTACCAATCGAATGTTAGATTCAATCGATTATTCAAAAATGCCGCATCGATTCCTGCGTTGAATGACGTAATGGTTTCCCAAGTCAGGTCACTGCTAATCAGTATCGGTACATCTGCATACGCCGGCCGCTCGCCATCGATAATCCAGTTAAGCTGGCTTCCCGTCGGTATTGTGGCGAGGTACCGGTAATTCCGACTGTTTTGAGATCCACTCAGAAAAATATTCTGATTGCCCAAGGAGCCATACGAAGCTCTGAACTTCAGGTTATTCACATAGCGCTCAATGGGTTCCCAGAAACTTTCCTTAGAAATCGTATAGCCGACAGATGCCGACGGGAAAAAGCCCCACCGCTTCCCCTCCGGAAACCGCGAAGAACCGTTGTACCGCGCACTGAATTCCACCAAATATTTTTCATCGAAGTTATAGTTGAGCCGACCGAATACCCCTTGTGTGGCCCAATGGTAAATCTGATCACTTAATACACGTTCGCCCAGCGACGTGCTAATGGAAGGCACTTCCAGATTGATTAGGTTAGCTCCGGTTCCGCTAATACCGGTATAATAGCGATATTCCTGTTCATAACCTACCATCGCTTTTAAGTAATGTCGATCGAACGTATTTTCATACGAGGTCGTTCCATTAATCAATGTATAGATGTTTTGAGAAAACGCCGATCCGTAACCGGAAACAGGCTTGCCAACATTGCCGAATTCACCGGTACCCAGTTCCACTGGTATGGGGCCGGGGTTGGATGTACTCCTGAGACCTTGGTTATTGTAATTATAGGAGAAGGTGGTTTTCCATCCTTTGATGGGCTCCAATTCTCCGCCTAAAGTCAGGAAGAAATCGTTCGAGTAGCCGTTATCTCGGCCTGTGTCTTCCAAATACCTTACCAGTGGACTTTGCACCGTGCCGTTGATATTATAAAACGGCATCATCGGGGCAAACGTAAGCAGGCCGTTAAAGAAATGTTCGCGGCCCACGGTTGTATAACCGATGGGATAGTCCGTTTTTCCGGAAGTATACTTTACATTGGAATTAAATTTCAGCCAAGGAGTAATGGTGGTATTATAGTTACCCATAAAATTATAGCGCTTATAACTATCGTTTCCCCATTCGTATAACCCGTTTTCTTCCACATACCCACCTGCGATGTAGTATTGATTACGCTCATTGCCCCCGGAGACATTGATATTGTGTTTTTGGCTGAACGAATTATCCCGCATCAATAACCCGGGCCAATCGTTGTTGGCATTACCATCCCGACGGCCGCCCCACAGGTTGTCAATTGGTTTATCCGGATCGTATTCATAGGGGAACGAGCCGTTTAGATAGCCCTGAATACGTTGCATCTGTTCATCACTGTATACCACGGTAGCCCCTGCATTTGCCGCTGCTTGGTTATATGCAGTAGCCCATGTGTACGAGTCGACAAAGCTGGGCAGCCGAACAGGGCTACTAAACGATAAGTTGTCGGTATACTGAATGTTGACACCACCCGTCTGACTCCCTTTTTTGGTCGTAATTAAAATCACTCCAAAAGGCGCGCGCGATCCATAAACGGCGGAAGCGGATGCATCTTTCAATACAGAAACGCTTTCAATGGATTCCGGATCTACGTTATTGATATTCATCTCCACACCATCCACCAAGATTAAGGGCGATGCATCGCCTTCGATGGACCCCATGCCCCGGATGTTCCAACTACTGGCCGAACCTGGCTCGCCACCACGCATATTCATCGAAATGTTGAGGTTGGGCGATGCTCCTTTTATCAGATCGGCGACGTTATTTGCCGCGCGATCTTTCAACCGCTCACCGGAAATTACGTCGACTGAACCCGTCAGGTTACTTTTTTTCTGGGTGCCGTATCCGATTACCACCACCTCTTCCAAGTCAGCAGCCTGCGATTCTAATAAGACCTCCATTTCATTATTTGTGGCCGAAATTTCCAGCAACTTATACCCAAGAAACGAGAAGCTCATTTTCGTACCCGCACTGCCCTCAATCTCAAAGCGGCCCTGACTATCAGTTTGAACCGTCCGGCCACCCGTCGTAACGGTTACCCCGGCAAGAAGCTCCTGCGTTGCTGCATCTTTTACCACACCACGAATAAACGACTGGGCAAAAAGGGCCATCCCACAACAATTAAAGAAGATAAGAAGGCCAAGCGTTCGAATGAATTTTACCATAATTTAAACTTTTATAATTTTTTTATTATTTCTTTCAAGCTTGAATGCGTTAACGTTACCGTTCAAAATCGGTAACGTTAACGAATCTCCCTCAAAAAAAACGGTTACGTACACGTTTCCGTCACTGATAAGTTTATAATCCCGACTAAAATAGTAACATATTTGTTAATATCATATATTTTTTTATTTTACAACTATTTGATTAAATGAAAGTTATACGCTTCAACTGAAATCAGGGTCCGATGTATTGCTACTATGGACAAAATAGTGGTCAATCTGGGTCCTATTTTAGGGGTTTCAGAAAATATTCAAAAAAATCTCCCAGGACGTTATTCGACTGTATATTCGGATCATGCTTTTCTCTATTTGTCATAGCCACCCGGTTTTCAAAACCCAATAATTTATTCACTTGGATGGCATGATTGAGCGGCACCCATCGTTCGATTCCGTCGGAAGAGCCACCCGAAACCAAAAAAGGCCTTGGTGCCATCAGCGCATGTAACTCATGCAGGTCATGGCCCTCACGAATGAGCTTGGGATAAGCTCCCTTTGCATTTTCCAAATCACCTGTTTTTCGCCATACATTTTCCCAGGGAGTTGGATAATACCCCAAATACCAGGGCTCCCAATAGTTTACACCGCTTCCTTTGGTGTCGTCGAAGACGACCCCGGGATCCGACCAAGCTGCACAGGCAAACTTATCAAATAAGCAGGATGCAAACATTGCCCATTTACCTCCAAACGAGTGACCGGTAATACCGATACGTGATGAATCAACCTCGGGTACCTTGGCCAGCACGTGCCAGGCGTTGGCTGCCGCATAGGCCAACATGGATAGCGGTTGAACTTCTGCATGTGTAATTGAAGGGTAATAGAGCGAATACTCCCGTCGTTTAGATGCCTCACGGGTACCCAGAGACAAGGTAACAAACCCTCTTTTAACCAATTGCCGCGCAAAGTCCCGCTGAGGTTTTCCGCCGATGCCCACCGCCGTCTCCGGCTCATAAAACACGGTAATCACTGCTGCATGCTTACGATCGCCCTCTCCAGCTGGAATTAACAAATATCCATCTGTCCATTCATTGGGCAGCCATTTAAAACGGACATGATGCTGTACGTATCCGTCTTTTTGAACGGACGAGTCAATGATCAGCTTCTGTTGTTCCAATAATGGGGGCCATGTCCCCATTACACCGTGCCATTGTTCCAGCAATTCCTGCCGCCGGCGTTGCCAATCGTCCTTCGTTTTCACCGGTGTACCGTCGGAGAACTCCATGGGGGAACGGAAGTCGCCTAATTCCCCTGCCAGCGAATCGGGAGGGCAAAAAAAGGGCGCGATTTCTTTCCACACTGCACTGTCCTGCCCAGACGATGATCCGGATAGGTTTTCGGCACTCACGTATCCGAAAGGTAGAAAACATAGGATTAAGAGTAAAGAGTAGCTTGAAATTTTCATGATTCGTTCATTCGTCCCAATGCTGTATGATTCCCTGTTCAGCAGCGCGGTTTGCCAGGTGGACCGATTTGGCGGCATCTCTACCGGTTTTAACGTTCGAAAAAGGCATTTTACCTGCTCGAATACACTGGGCAAAATCCATCAAGGCGTATGCCGTCGGATCGCGGTTTTCATCGTCCTGATTGCGGAATTTTAACTCCATCGGTTTTCCCTGTCCCCAAGACTCAGCCGTTGCTCCCGTCACCCCATCTACGGTGGTGGGTTTGGTATTTAGCTGTTCCGGATAGGCAAACGCTTTGGTTCGCTGAATTTCGATGGTTCCCTTCGTGCCCAGGACACGGATGGAGTATCCATTAAATGAATTGCTTAAAATAGAACTCACGTTGGCTTTAACACCGTTTGGATAGGCATATACCGCCCGGATGTTATCAAACGTCTCACGCCCGTCTTGCCAATAATCAATTCCGCCCATCGCTACGACAGAAAGCGGATGGCTGTCATTGAACCAATTGAGTATGTCGACTTGATGAGCACACAATTCGGTCATCAATCCTCCTGAATATTCCTTATACATCCGCCAGTTGATCTGTCTTTCCAATGACGGATCGGATACCGGTCTGCGCCAGTTGGAATTGCGATGGTATTGGCATTCATACTGCTTCACCTCTCCGATGAAACCGCCGTTGATCACGTCAAGGACTTTATGATATAATTGATAATAGCGGTATTGATGGCCGATCTGTAAAATGGATTTTGGATAATGCGCCGCCAAGTCGACCAACTGATCAGCTTGATCGGGCGTGTGTGTCATGGATTTTTCGAGGTACACATGTTTCCCTGCTTGCAGTGCTTCGGAGGCAACAGAAAAATGTAAATGTTCGGGTAGCGCAATGTAAACCGCTTTTATGGTTGGCGCATCCAGCAACTTCCGATAATCGGTGTAACCAACTGCGTCTGGGAAAAGCTTCTTTGCAACCTGCAATTGCTGTTCCATGATATCGCTGTAGGCAACCAATGTAATGCCCGGGATGTGTTTCATCAGGCTTGCGACTCCGCTCCCCCGACTACCGTACCCGATCATTCCGATCGTTAACGTTTCATCCTCCGCAGCGAATGATCGCTGGATAGAAGCTCCGCTGAAGGCTAATCCCGCAAGCCCATACATTCCGTTTGCCAAAAACCGTCGCCTATTTATCATTTTTAAAATCTTAGTGGTTCAATAATTCCTGAACGTCTACAGCTGCGCCCCCTCTTCGTTTACTCTCATCGGCAGCCTCCATAAATGCGATGAGTTCCGTAGTTTCTGCCGGACTGACCGGAACAATACCGGTATCAAAAAAATCGACGATCCGATACAAAAGTGGAAGGTATCCTTCAAATTCCCCGATAGCCTGTTGCCCTGTGGTTCCATACGCCATGCCACCAAACCCGCCTTTCCCGTTCCGGATTCCCCTGAAAATCCCTACCCGACCATCGGACCACGTACCCACCACGATATCCGTTCCCTCACCGTACGTGCGGCGAACTTCTTTACACCCCGTTCCCAAGAGAGCAAATAACATTTCGACGCCGTGTATGCCATACCAAAATAAGTCGGGGTGTGTGGCTTCCAACGTTGCGGGAGCAAACGCATCCACACCGGTAATGTCGCCAATTAATTTTCCTGCGGCGAGATCGGAAATGTTTTCGATATATCGCAACGAAGACGATGAGAACGTGGGTACATTGTGTTGTTTTGCTGCGGCAAAAATACCCTTAGTATCTGCCAAAGAAGCGGCAATAGGTTTGTCAATAAATGTCCGTTTGCCCGCCTTAAATACCGGGATAGCCTGTTCCAGATGAAGTCGGCCATCGTTCGTTTCCAGTAAAACCACATCCACCTGGTCCAGCAATGCCGCAATCGAATCGGTGATGGTAACACCTAGATTCTTTACTTCATCGACATAGCCTGGAATGCGCTTTGCACTGCTCTCGATGGTTTTACTCCCGTATGGATACGCTGCTACTACCTTATAGCCGTTCAATCTGCTATCGGGTTGCGTGGCGTTCAATGCTTTGGTAAATGCAACACTATGCGACGTATCCAGGCCAATGATTCCTACACGTTTACCTTCCACGGCTTCCCATGAAAAACCTACTTTAGCAATGGACATTGCGGATAAGCCGACTCCCATCGCAGTCAAACCTTTTAAAAATTTTCTTCGATTTACTTCCATGGTTCACTAGTTATATTTCTACGCGTCGTACACACACGTATCGTTTACAGTTCGGAATATTTAACCCTACCCGTTTAATCTGTTTATAATCGCTTCGGTAACGTACCCGCTAATTACGTTATTAATTTTTTATTTTTAAAAGTTTTTTACGTTTTAATAATTATTCGCTTCCGATACGGTTGGCGAAGTCGTGTTAATATGTGTGGATATCCAACGAACCATCCTATTTTTCTGCGAAGCAGTAAATCGGTTAAAACCTATGGGCGCTTCAAGTTCGAGTTCGCGCTCGGCACGAAATAACCTGTATACATTTCGTGCTTCGTCCACATTGCTACGCAGTTTAGTGGAATTGACATGCCGATCCAATGTCGGCGAGTTTATCCATACGGGCCTGGGTGCAATTGCAGCAATAATTTCGTTGAAATCCGTCGGGATATGATCTTCTTTACCTACAAAAAACCCCAATCTGGGAAGGAGTCCATGTAAATGGGAGAACGCCAAAATACCCTCTTGCTGACCCTCAACTTGCGTATCGCGAAAGGGCGTGAAGGCGCTCACAGCGGCAACTCCGGCTACCCGATCATCAAGTGCTGCAGTAAACAAGCCAACCGCCCCCCCCAACGCGTATCCTGCGATGTAAATTTGATCGTTATCGATAAAATCCAGACTTTCTGCTGCATCTATTGCTGCGCGTGTATCAGTTACCATTTTGCCGAGCTTTGACCATCTGGGGTATCGCTCGTAAAATAAAGTGCCTTCGTCAATCCGCTCCCCGTAACCCAACAGATCAAGCGCCAACACCGCAATACCTTCCGAAAGGAAATCTTCGAAAAGATCCCGGTATCTCATTCCGAATCCCGTATTTCCATAGTCATGTAAAAAAATAACGACGGGCAACTTCGTTCGATTTTCGAGTTTGATACCACTGGATGCATTCACGGGGTAGTACAGCGAAGCAAACAGGTTATCACCTACAGCGTTCGAATAAGGCCCCAAGTTTTGCTTTTTACCATTGCGAACCACCGGCCGATCGATTAATTTACTCAGGTAATCTTCTGCAGGCACCAATTTGTCTAACGGATCTCCCTTCAGCCCCGGCGGTTCCTCGCCCAACAGCCATTGAATTCGTTCCCGGATTTTCTTTTTACGACGCTTCCAACCTGCTGTATCTACAAGGGTCTCCTCTCCCCCTAACAACGCAGCTGGTTTTGGAAAATCATCGGGATGTATTCGTTCTCCACTAAGTTTCTTCCATTTATCGAAAGAATAATCGTATACCAACCGATTCTCCCAAGGAAGTTGCTTGCGACCGAATTGAATGTCAAGCCAGTCGACATAGGCTTCAATATCCCGTGCTGAAACACTATGCCCGCCGTCGCGGAAGCGAACACCTACGTTATCCGGAACGCCTAAAAACTCGTATACGCGCTTTACAGACTTAAAATTTTGCTCGATTGCCCACGGGTCGCCGCCTCCAACTTCTCTAACGGAGGAGCTCAGTAGTAAGGCATTGGGAGCGATTAAGGACATTAGCGAATTTTGGTCGATGGGAAGTTGATGCTCACGTCCCGCATAAAAGCGCAAACGAGGATGCAACCATTGCGGACGTATGGAACACAAAAAGTCTATCGATTCATTATCATACCGCTCGTCCGTATATCGATAGGGAATCTCGCCGCCAGTACCGCCACTACTGCTGATCACTGCTGTAATTCTGGGATCAAATGCCGCTGCAAAGAGCGACTGCTTACCATTTCGTGAATGCCCTGCTAAAGCGATCTGCTGTTTATTCACCTCCGCACGGGTGTACAGATAATCGACGGCTCGTTGAGCTCCCCAGGCGCGGGTCATCAATGTAGTCCAATCGTATTCGGGGTACAATTTCTGATACGATTCCGTATCATCTTTGATATCTGCCCCGGCATATAAACATCCTATGTAACCCCGTCGCACAGCAATTTTAGCCCAGACCCGGTGATTCCATTGTGACATAAAAACCGGGAAAGGTCCTTTGCCGGGAGGTATCAACAGTTCAAGGGTAAGCTTAGCCGCTTCCTGCTCACCAAAACGCAGCTCCAATAGCTGTATTTTTACACCATTTTCTTCCCGTTCCTGCAAGATTTCTGCCCGTAAATCAGTGGGTGGAGGGGGAAATGTACCTGACAACAGGTATTTCACCTGTTCACCTATCCAGGCCTTCTTCTTATCCCAATCGGCTAAATTTTCAATGGGCCTTTGCTGCCCGTTTACTTCCTGCATCAATGGGTCGGGTAAAAGCGAGTTGGCAGGCAGCTTATCAAAGTCCGGAGGTAATTCGCCGGTACGCTTCTGCCAGTCGTCCCACGTGCTATCCTGAAAGTTAAGTTTTACAAAAGACGAAAACACATCTCGCGGCCTGTCGGTCGGATGCGGATACCGGATTGATCGTAGCTGTTCCAAATATGCCTTCCGCTTCGCCGTGTCGGTCTGCGCAGACACTTTCCACGTTGTGTGTAAGAATACAACGAGCAGCAGCAGCCTAACGTAACCTACCCCCATCTATTTAATTTACTTAACCCAGTTCCGCCAATGCAACCTTAGCACCATCACGCGATTTGCTGAGATCAGCAGCCGTCATAAACCGATAGATCTCCAGGGTCTCATTGGCATCTACCGGAGATTTCCCGGTATCAAAAAAATCAACAATCTTGCTCAACAACGCATCGTAACCATTGTACGGCCCCAACGTCAGATCGCCCTTTTCTCCATAAGCCGTACCGCCATACGTATGCTTGCCTGTACGCGTACCACGGAATGTACCGATACGGCCATCTGTCCAGGTGCCGACCACGATATCCGTACCTTCGGTATGGACCCGGCTCACTTCTTTACAACCGACTCCCATCAGGGCAATCAGCGATTCTACTCCATGGATTCCATACCAAAACAAATCGGGGTGATGGGGTTCCAGCGTTGCCGGACTGTAAGTATCCGCCCCTAAGATCTTGCCAATTTTACCATTAATGGCGTCTTGAATGGTGCTCATGTATCGCAGCGATGAGGTTGAGAAAACTGGAACCTGCCGTCTTTCCGCCAAGTTGTATATTTTCTGCACATCTTCCAAAGACGCCGCCACTGGTTTATCAATAAACACAGGTTTCCCGGCCTCGATGACTTCGGTAGCCTGCTTTAACCTCGGATTGCCATCGTTGGTCTCCAATAATACATAGTCGACCTCTGCCAACAACGCACGGATGGATTCAACGATCTTCACCCCATACGGCTGAACATCTTTGACATAGCCAGGAATACGGCTTGTACTCACTTCAATCGTACTTCCATATGGATAAGCGGCCGTAACCCGATAGCCCGACTTGCTTAATTCACTTGCAGGGTCGTTCAACCCTTTTGTGAAAGCCATGCTATGTGACGTATCCAACCCAATAATTCCCACACGCTTCCCGGATGCCGGCGTCACCCCATTCGCTGCTTTTGTCGCATGAAGTCCCAATCCGATACCGGCGGCGGCCAGCGATGTATTCATAATGAATTTTCTTCTATCCATGATTTATTTATTTAGTGGTTATCAATGCCGTTATTCTGTTCAAAAAGCGGATCCGGGACTTTTATCAGATCCGATATTTCCTTTCCATCCTGATAAAATCGGGCCAATGTATACACAAACCCATCGTTTCCAACCGCAATCGCATTTACGTAAGAGGGTCTCGTTCCATCCGCGTAAAGAACCGGGCCATGATCGCGGTATGATCTACTGGGGATATGATACGTAATGAGATGCAAATTTTCGATTCCTTTGGCCGCTCCTTTTGCGATTTGCTCCTGCCCCTTGATGCGCTGGCCATCCTCATAGACGGGGCCTCCGGTCAAATAGTAAATCGTTTCTCCATCAGGCCCGAGCTGGAACCCAAGGTATCCATAGCTGAATTGGTCAAACATACCACTGCGTTGCGACGGTTCCGACGTAAGTCGTTGCACAAGTTCGACCGTCTGCATCCGAGGATCAAAACGGAATAAATACCCTGAATTCCCATGCACACCATACGCCACCTTTTCGGGTGCATACCAAAAAATCTTACGCCAATTATAGGCCATACTTCCCGGAATGGTCGGGTCGTAGGCACCAAAATAGTCGAGCTTCAGGTCTATTTCAAGCTTCTTGAGGGAATGGTCAACTGGATTATAACGGAATATATAGCCCTCTGCTACCGTAAAATATACATTTCCATCCGTCGGATCCACGAGTAATGAGCGGCAAAGTGTCCTGAAATCAGCCCCCGGCGTACCCGCTTCTCCACGTTCCGATATCGACCCCATTGCATGCAGGCGCTTACTATGGATATCAAAATGGACAAACTGACCCGTTGGCCAGGTGATCCCAAAAAGCTGACCGCGATCGACATCCATACTCATCGTCACCAGGCCCTCGCCCCCAGGTATGGTAGCCAAATCCTCGAATACGCCGGTATCCAGATCATAGGCCAAAAAATGTCCTCCCGGATAGGGTTTCACCCCATCGGGCAGATCTTCCGGTAGCCTATCCATCCCATCAATCAATTGATAATAACCCACATGTGTACCAAAATACAATTTTCCCTCGTATTCGTAAAAACGGCAGTGCGATTTTCCCTGCACCACCGCACATGCATCTGCCTCGTTACATATATCAGTAAGATCCGCTAAGCAGGTAATCTGATCCGAACGAGGGTCATAAACATACATCTTTCCCCCTTCATCAATCCGCTCGGAAGAGAGGACATAGTAAATTTTCCCATCGCTCGCTCGTGAGATCGCATTATACGTATCGTGCGCATCCGGGAATCCACTGTAATAAGTTTTTGCGGTTGTCATATGAAGCTGTTTCCAATGTAATCATTTCTAACTGGCATCCTTCAACTGTCCAGCATGCTCGTTAATTCGTGTAATGGCCGCTGCAATCAGGTCCATATCTGATTTCGGCCCCAACAACAGATTTTGGGTAAACCAAACCGCTTGCTCGTTGCAAAGTGTTTCGTTGTTCGGGCAACGGTTGGCTGCCGTATACGCATCAAAATCCAACAACTCTTTCGGGTACACGTGTTGATAGCTTGGTGAATCCAGTGCGTCCTTCAAGTACGGCTGATCGGTCAGCACGCCATAACCACTGCTACAGGGGACCCCTTCGGCTCGCAACGCTTTCATGAAACGCTCGCGGGATAACCCGCCAAATTCCGCTTCAACGTAGCGGAATGGATACAGATGGTAAGCTCCTTTATTCGCCTTCGCATATAATTTCATCGGATAGATACCCGGTACTTTGCTCAGCATACTACTCAAATACCGGGCATTTTCATCACGTGTTATTGTCTCTGCTTCCAGACGTTCCATCAATGCCAGGCCGATCGCCGCTTGGTATTCGGTAAGCCTGATTTTGGTACCCGCCATGACGCTGCTCGCAGACACAATACCGACCATCGATCCGTAAGGCAATCCCAAATTGTGGTAGGAATAGCAGCGATCCATGAATTCGCCGTTGTTGCTGACCACCGCACCTCCTTCGCCGATGGGTAAGTTCTTCGAGTTTTGGAAACTAAAACATCCCGCATGACCGATGGATCCCAGCCGTTTACCGCCGTATTCCGCAAGGTGTGCCTGGCATGCATCCTCAATAACAATCAGATTGTGTTGGTTGGCTAACGCCATGATCCGATCCATATCAACCGATACCCCGGCAATGTGCACCGGCAGAATCACCTTGGTACGGGCCGTGATTTTCTTAGCGATCTGAGCGGGATCGATTTGGAATGTTTCCAATTCTACATCGGCAAATACGGGGATTGCTCCGGTGGCAAGAACAGCCAGGGGCACCGCGATAAACGTATATGGCGTGAGAATAACCTCATCTCCGGGCCCTACGCCAAAATTAGTCAGCGCCGTTATCAGGGCGTTTGTACCATTGACGACGGTCAAACATCGTTCGGTACCAATCGTTTCTGCCCACTTTTCCTCAAAACGTTTGGTCACATGCGCACGTGACCAAACGCCACTTCGCAGCACGTCAATGACCTGTTTTTCATCCGTTGCTGGATTCCACATTGGCCATTTCGGCCATTCCTTTTGGGCAAGGATTGGCTGACCACCCAATAGCGCCGGTTTACCCGCCATCGAAGTTCCTTTACCGAAAATCATCGGAGAAACCGCTATTCCGGCTCCTAATAGGGAACTATTGGCAATAAATTTTCTTCGAGAAATATGCATATCCATCAATTATATCCTTCATTTTGCTGCAGTACATCCGGCCCTACCAGGTCAATCTGGCTCCGTGGTATTGGCATATACCGATGGTGTTCCTGCGGGGTTAAGTGCACGGTTTGAGCCGTACCGTTAGACGGGTTATAATACCGTTCTACCGATTTCAACTCGGTTGTGTACCGCCCGGTACGAACTAAGTCAAACCACCGTTCGTTTTCAAAAGCAAATTCCAGTCGGCGTTCCAGCAAGAGTTTATCCAGAAATACCTCTTCAGTAGCGATATCAGCCATTGTATAGGAATGACTGCCATCTCCAAAAGCACGTTCCCTGACCCGGTTGAGTTCAACGAGTGCCAAATCCGGCTGACTCAGATGATACAGTACTTCGGCCCTTAGCAGCACCATATCCGCATACCTTAGCACGGGTAAATCCAATCCACTTTTATCTGGCGTGTGCTGAACCGCAAATTTGCTCACAAACGGATACCAAACTGCCGGTTCGGCGGCTGGACTGTTCGGCGATTTCCAATAAGGCGTAATGGTTTCATCTTTCCGGGTGTCTTCGTCGTCATACAATTTATATAGGCTCCATGTGGGGAAAATATTTTCATTACCCCGCGACGATATACCGGTTACTCCGAAATAGGGCAGGAAGTCTGTCGAGAGCGGGTGTCCGTTCTCGCCGTCCAGGTATTTCATCGAAAAGATGACCTCACTGTTATCTTCCGATGTCAGTGACCAAAGCGATTGGAAATCCGCCACCAATTGAAAATCAAATCCTTCTACCTGGTCCAGGTAGGTTTTCGCCTCGCTCCAGTCCTTCAGGTAGACGTACACTTTTGCCAGCAGCGCCACTGCCGCTTCCTTGCTGGTCCGCCCCTTGGCCATGGCTGATTTCGCCGGTAGCAGGCCAATGGCCTGATTCAGATCTTCGGTAATCTGTTGATATACTTGTTCTTCCGACGAACGCGGCACGTCGTAGGTTTCTTCTACGCTCAGCTTGGAAGTCACCAATGGAACGCCGCCGAACCGTTTCACCAGATCGAAGTACAGCAACCCCCGCAAAAAGAGCGCTTCGCCCATCAGCTGCTCCCGCTGATTTTCGGCATAATCGGTCGGGTTGTCGATGTAAAAAATCACCGCGTTGGCACGGAAAATCCCTTGGTAGCAGCTCTGCCAAAAGCTGGCAAACAACGGGTTCTCCGACGTGATCGATAAGTTGTTCAGTTCATCGGTACCACCGATGTTAAAGTAGCCTGTCCGGTACGTATTGTCCGACAGCATTTCTACGATGGTCCAATCGCGCGGAAATCTTGATTGGTAATTACTGTAAATGCCCAACACAGCGCCGTCCATGTCAGCCGCAGTCTTAAAAAAGTTCTTCTCTGTCAATTCCGAATCCGGCGTCAATTCCAGGATGTTATTACAGGCCCCAAAGGCCAATAAGACCGCCAACAATACGCCTTTGGTCATTTGCTTCACTATAGTTCGTGTCATGATGCGTTTGTTCTGGGTTTAAAAAATTACATTCACTCCAAACGTGTATACCCGATTGATCGGCTCCGAGCCGTTATTAAACCCGGGCAGACTTTTTATTCCGTCACTTTCATCGCCCGTAAACCCTTCCGGATTATATCCATGGAATCCTTTTTTGGTGATCATCAGCAGGTTACTGATGGAAGCAAAAAGCCGAAAATTACTAATCTTATATCGCTCCGAGAAAGACTGGGGCACGGTATAGCCGAGGTTCAAATTGCGGATGGCCAGAAAAGAAGCGTCCTCCAGGTAGTAATCGCTGTTGGATACCCAAGCCAACTGACTAAGCGCCGTAGCCGGCTCTTTTCCGTTACCGGGTTCATCAGGCGACCACCACTGGTTTTCTACCAGAGAGCGTCTGATGGCACTCACGGTCGCTCCCTGATAGTATAAATTTTCGAGGTTATACATCTTAGCGCCGACAGACGACTGCATGGCAATACTCAGGTCGATATTTTTCCATGAAAAGTCGTTGACCATTCCAAAGGTCATTTTAGGCAGGTAACTACCGAGGATTACCCGGTCATCAGGCGTTATCTTCCCATCCGGCACTCCCTCAGGTCCGCTAACGTCGGCATATTTTGTATTTCCCGGTTTTGAGCCATCCATGATTGGGGAGTTGTCAACATCTGCCTGATCAACCAATACGCCGAGCGACTTGTATCCGTAATACGAGAACATCGGCTCACCCTTCCGAAGTATCCAAGCCATTCCCCGTGTATGGGTATTGATGACTTCATCCACCCCACCCAGGTCAACTACTTCATTTTTGTTCCGCGAAAAATTAAACGCTGTCGACCACCTGAAAGCGCCCATCAGGTTCTGGGAGTTCAATTCGACTTCAAAACCGGTATTGCGGACATCCCCAATATTGACCAGTGCGGTCGGGAAACCCGAAATAGACGGTACCGATACATCATACAATAGGTTGGTCGTTTTCTTCCGGTAATAGTCGGCGGCCATGGTCAGTCGGTTGTTAAACAACCCCAAATCCAGGCCGATGTTGTAGCTTTCTGTCCGCTCCCATTGCAAGCCAGGGTTACCAATGGTATTTTGGGCCCACGCCTTGGTGAGTACGTCGTCCGGAGAATAGTATAGCTTATCACTTGAAACTGTACCCAGGTATTTGAAGTCGCCGATATTGAAATTACCGACCACACCGTAGCTAATCCGAGGCTTCAATTCACTGATCACTGTGATCCCCTGCATAAAGTCCTCCTGCGAAATCCGCCAAGCGATGGATGCTGAGGGGAAATTTCCCCATCGGTTATCGGGCCCGAACCGCGAACTGCCATCCGTACGGAACGAAGCTGCCAGCAGATACTTCCCTTTGTAGGCATAATTCACGCGACCGAAATACGAAATAAGTCCCCACCTGGATTTGGTGGTATACGACCGAGAAGGATCAATAATCGCATTATTCAATGTGTGGATGGCCTCGTTATCGAAGCTTCCCGCCACCGCGGTTTGCAGCGCATCGCGGGAAGTCGCTTTCTGAAAAGAGGCCCCCAAAATAGCATTGAAATCATGGTCGCCTCCGAAATCATTGGTATACCGTAATACGTTTTCGTTGAGCAAATTAAGCGATCGGGTATCGCGAGCCGATCCCGAGTTAAGCCCATTCGAGGTGGCGCTGGCAGACTGGAAATTTTCGGCGATACCGTAGGTGATGTTTGCACCGAAAGACGAGCGAATGGATAATCCTTTCATCAGGTTGGCTTCGGCATATAATTCACCGACATTATTCATGGATGACGACGTATTATACGTGCCGTACAAGGTAGCCAGCGGACTTGTCTGTGCAGACACCGAATTGCCCCAGTAATCCAGCGGCCGGGGATACGTTCCATCGGCATAGGGTTCCGGTGACACAAACGGCGATGTCTTCACGATCGCCTCCATACTAACCGGCGAGGTCCGCCGATCCGCCCAATTGGGGCTCACCATGATCCCTACATTGATACCGGGAGCTAATTTCGCGTCCACATTTGCCCGGAACGCATAGGTTTTATAACCGGTCTCCAGCAAGGTTCCCTGTTCATCGCGATAGGTACCGGAGAAATAATACGTAACCTTATCGGTGCCACCCCGTACAGAAAGGTTGTAGTTTTGCATGGGTGCCGGGCGCAGCAAAATATCTTCCCAAATGTAGTTCCCTTCACGGATCACCGGATTGACGCGGAAATTGGGCGGACGCCGTTCGTCTCCCCACAAGGGCAAAGAGACATCTCCTTCCTGCCAAGCCAGCTCCCTGTTCATATAGCGGGCGATATAGTCGTGGAATTCGTCGCCCGAAATCCAGTCATCGTGCCCAATCGCTTCTGACACCCCGGCATAGGCATTCAGCTGAAGCTGAGGTTGTCCGGTGCGCCCTTTTTTGGTGGTGATGATGATCACACCACCCGAACCACGCGAACCATAAATGGCGGCAGAAGACGCGTCTTTCAGCACTTCGATGGATTCCACATCGTTCATATTGACACTGCTCATACTTCCCCCCGGAAATCCATCGATCACTACCAGGGGATCGTTGCTAGCCGAAATCGAGCCGGCTCCCCGTACCCGTATAATGGGGGCTTCTCCGGGGCGGCTCCGTGTATTGGAAATGTTGACACCCGCCAGTCGGCCCACCAATGCCAGTTCAGGGCGCCCTACGGGCACCTGGTCCAGTATCTTGTTATCCACTTTGGAAATCGCGGCCGTTACGGAGCTCTTACGTTGGGTACCATACCCCACTACCACGACTTCGTCAAGTCCGGCAATATCCGTCTCTAAGACTACATCAACGGCAGTGCGCCCCGAAATGCCGATTTCCAGGTCCCGGTAACCGACGCTCCGAAATACCAGCATATCATTGGGCTCAACTCCTTCCAGGGTGAATCTTCCGGCTGCATCGGTAGCCACTCCCGATCCGGTTCGTTTTACGGTAACACTTACCCCTTCCAAGACCGCACCCGTTGCGTCTCGGACGACGCCCGATACCGTTTGCTGCGCCCCATTTTCGATCTTGACTACCCGATTATCCTCGCTGGCTGTCGGAATCGGGTCGGCCAATGCGAAGGCACAGCATCCTATTAAGTTTGCCAATAAGAGGAAATAATGCGTTTTTCTCATCATATGGTTTGTTATTTATTCACTATTTTTTCTAAAGATGCTGAATCTAGTAGCCTGTATTTTGTGGGAAATCAGCGTCAACATTCAAATCGATCTGACTTTGAGGGATAGGCCACAATACGTTATGCTCCTCGATATCCGCTCCCGGGCACATGGGATTATCGTTGTATTTCCGTACCCGTTCAATCAGTTTACCGGTTCGGCGCAGTGTAATAAGTCGCCACTCTTCTCCATACAATTCCCGCGCACGCTCGTCCAATATGTAGTCGATATCGACATCTGCCGCAGCCACTGGGGTGGCGTGCGCCCGGTTTCTTACCTTATTGATGTCTTCCGCAGCTAAATCGGGCCTGCCAATCCCAAGATAAGCCTCCGCACGGAGCAGCAACGTTTCCGCAAAGCGCAACGCGTACCAGTCTTTATGGGTAACCCCGCCACCCGAACGGCCGGGATCAACAAAATAATTACCCGGATCATGAAATTTCATAAATACCGGAAAGAGGATCTTACAAGTATCCAGCATGGGGTTCGATCTTTTCGGATTTTTATATAGGCTGAAGTCGATCTTATGGCCGTCGTATGCGGATTCCGGATTATCAAAATAAAAGTCCCGCTTTATATTATGCTTCGCATTCCTGATGTCGGTATTCCACTCCCCTTCCCACATGTAATAATGGACAAAATTAGTACCCCTCGCGTTGCCTGTTGGCCTACTCAGTGTATCGTTATATCCTGTATAGTTTCCATTATAAAATTCCCCGAGAATTGCTTTCTTTCCATCAGGCGTCAGTCCGATATCAAAATAGCGGGGTCCATAAATGTAGGCCGACGACACCTGACTCCCGCCGGTTACGTTCGGCTCGATTTGGATCACCCACATGGCCTCCGTATTGTTGGAAAGATTGTGATTGGAATAACCAAATAGATCATAGTACACATCGCCGGACCCCAAATAATCTTTTCCTAGCCGGTTTCCAAAGCGTTCGGTCATTAACTTGTAATGGTAGCCATCAACCACCTGTGATGCGGCTTCAACCGCTGCTTCGGGATTTCCCTCTTCTAAATAGGTTTCTGCCAAGTAATGAAACGCTACACCCTGTGTAATCCGCCCCGGTGCCGCTTCCTCTCCCTGCTTGGGCAGATACGTAGCCGCAAACTGGAAATCTTCTTCCATCAGTTTATGGATGGACGACGCAGGATCTCGCGTGAAGTCCGCTTTAGCTGTTTGGACGGGCTGGTCCAACAGGGGAATATCGCCAAAAGTCGAAACTAAGTTCCGGTAGGCAAACGCTCGGAAAAAACGTGCCTCTCCGATATACAGGTTTTTCCCTTCCTCTCCTGCGGCGAACACCTCCGGATCCAGCTGCTCCAGTTGATCAATTAGCACATTGGCCCACTGGATGATTTTAAAGCCGGTTGTCCAATGGTCGACAACCGGTTTCCAAATAGGCGTCATGTCGCGGTAAGAGTTCAGATACGGGCTCCCTCTTTCCGGTATTTCACCATTAAATCCAAGGTCTGAGCCGTGTGTTGCCCAATTCATCGTTCCAAATTCAGTATAGGTATAATAGGCGGTACGCACGCGGTCGTGCAACGCCGTAATTCCCTGCAACGCCCCAGCTTCCGTGGTAAATGAGTTGTCTGGCGAAAAGAAATCCAGGGGAACTTCCTCAAGTACACTATCGTTGCATGAAGACAGTGCCAGCGACAAAACCAATGCAGGGCACAAAAATTTCGATAAAAAGTCAGTTAAATATGTTTTCATGATTACAAATCGTAATGTATAAATAGCTATAAACTCAATCTGACACCGAACACCAGGTTTCGCATCAGCGGCGTGTCATTTAATCCGGTCTCCGCGTTCAAAACGATTTCCGGATCCCATCCCTGCCAGTTGGTCCAGACGTACGGATTCTTGCTGGATATATATACCTGGCAATCATTCAGCTTCAGCTTATCCAGTACCGATTGGCCGAACCGGTAAGCCAGCGACACATCCTGCAATCGCACAAAACTGCGGCTTTGATAAATTCCACTTTGGCGTTGGGGATTGTTGTAAATCCCGGTCGTGTTAGTCGTAGGGGCCTCAGGCGACCAATAGCGGTTGATTGCCGAATTGTTCCTACGATGCGTCATCGTATAAAGCGGATTAATCATTTCTGCATTATTGGACAAATAATAGCCGTTACCTCCCTGGATGGAGTTAATAAATACAGACAAGGAGAAGTTCTTATAGGATAGTGAATTAGTAAGACTGAACCGATAGTTCGGTGATCTGTAACCCACGATCGTCCGATCATGATCCGGGTCGATCTGTCCATCCTGATTTTGATCCACATACCGGAATTGCCCCGGATACCAACCAGACAGTACGTTCCCGTTGAAAAATTCCTCCTCTGTCCATACCCCCCCGGCCATCTGATAGTCGTAAATTGCGGCTATCGGTTTGCCGACAAACCAAGCATTGCCAATATCGGCATCGTCGTCTGAACCATACAGTTTACTTATTTTATCCCGGTTGATTGAAAACACAAAATTACTCTTCCAGTTAAATTCCGCTCCATCAATATTGATGGTATTCACCTCCAGTTCGAGTCCCTTATTGGCTAATCCGCCGATATTCGCCCAGATATTCGGATAACCTGCCGCTGGAGGCAGTTGCCGTTTCACCAATACATTTTCGGTTTTCGCAGTATATGCATTAACGGAGCCGGTTATCCGGTTGTTTAATATGCCAAAATCCACTCCGGCATTAAACGATGTCGTTTCTTCCCAGCTTAAGTCTGGGTTGCCCAGTGTTTCCGGAAAGAGACCGATCGCGGTATTGCCGCCATATACGTAATAGTTGGTACCCATGGACGACAGGCTTGAATAACGGCCGATTCCTTGGTTGCCGTTCACACCGTACGACGTCCGGACTTTCAGGTACAGCCCTTTATCTTTCAGAAAAGCCTCCTCAGACGGTACCCATCCGATTGAAATCGAAGGGAACGTTGCCCACTTGTTGTCTGTACCGAACCCCGAATATCCGTCTCTACGCACGGTCGCGGTCAACAGATAGCGCGACTTATAGGTATAATTCACACGGGCCATGTACGCCAAACTATTTTCTTCGTATGCCGTGGAACCGACGGTGGCAATCTCTCCGATTCCCATGTTGTTGAAGCCCAGTGATTCGTTGTTAAACCCTTCAGCCGTCAATTTCGACGTACTTCCGCGGATGTTTTCCCGACTGAAGAGAAGCGTGGAATTGATTTGATGGTCTCCGAAATCGCGTAGATAGGTAACGATGTTGTTCAAGATCCAATTTCGCTCTTGCTTGGGTTCCTTGATCGCGTATCCGCGATTAGTCGAACCCGACGGGGTACGGTTGGAATGGAACGAATTGACATCGGTAGTGAAATACGTCTGCGAATAGTTAAATTCATAGCGCAGTCCCTGCACCCACGGCACGTCCACAACTGCGCGCCCAATCGCAAAAAGTTCATTGCGGACATCCTTATTGTCGATTTGAAGGTTTACCAGTGGGTAGGGCTGGTAGAGTTCTCCGCCCAGGTAGATGTCGTAATCGGGTTGTCCGATTTTATTATTGACCAGTGGACTTGCCACCCGTGCATTTGTCAGGCTGGCCGGAAGTCCCGAATTATCCTGAAACGCATAGGAGGTATTCAATCCAAGGGTTAACCAGTCATTCACCTTGCTTTCCAAATTACTGCGGAGTGTATACCGTTTAAATTTATCGTTCAGCTGGATACCTTCGACATTCGCATGTGACCCCGAAATGTAATACGTAGTCCGATCCGCCCCTCCTTGCAGGCTCAAACTGTAATTTTGCATGGGCGCGACTTGTAACACCTCATCTACCCAATCGATTTCATTTCCCTGTAAATAGTTCTGCTGCTCTTCATAGGTAGGCAGGTAGGAAGCCACCACTTCACGGTCGTTTACATCCGGCCGCGCGGGTCGGCCCGTGGCGCTCGTTGGATTGGTTGCATACCAATTATAGACATCTTGCTGCCAATACCAATCCAACGAACGTAAGGCAAACTCATCGGCGTTCATCACCCGCATCGGGTTGTTGGTCATATCTTGAAAACCGGCATACGCATCGAATGAAACCGTTGGTTTCTGGTTTTTGCCCGATTTGGTAGTAATCAAGATCACCCCGTTGGCCGATCGGGAACCGTAAACCGCAGCTGCCGATGCATCTTTTAGAATATCGATGTGCTCGACATCATTCATATTGATGCTGGCTAACGAACCGTTAAAGATAATGCCGTCGATGACAATCAACGGTTTCCCGCTCGCCGATAACGACGTTTGCCCCCGGATCGAGAACGACGGATCACTGTTGGCTCCCCCGTTGGCGTCTACATTTACCCCGGCAACTCCCGTAAACGCCTGCGAAATGTTGGTATTCGCCTGAAGCATCCGGTCCTCCATGGAAATCCGTGAGACCGCGCCGGTCAGGTCACTTTTCTTTGCCACTCCATATCCCACGACAACCACTTCATCTAATCCGGCGATATCATCCTCCATGACTATATTCAGGGTGGTATTCCCCGACACGCTCCTTTCCATCTCCTTATACCCGACACTCCGGAATACCAAGATGGCTGCACCGTCAACCTCTTCGAGCGTGAATTTACCTTCCTTATTGGTAGCCGTGCCTACGTTGGAACTTTTTACCGTGACACTGACGCCTTCCAACGGCTCGCCCTGTTGATTGGAAACGACACCGGTAATCGATAATTGCTGCTGTTCAATGGTGATGGTAGCAGCAGGCAGCGATAATCCCGACCCATTGGGCAGACCAAAAACATTCGCAATTATTAACACTTGACAAAGCACAAAGAGATAACTGCTCTTTTTCATCGTCTGGACAACGGGTTTACTAAATGGCCATCGATGCAGGCCGACCAATGGTTTGCTAGTTACGAAATCGGATTTTTTAATAGTGGCGCTTCTTTCCATGATTCATTATTATGTAGTTTTAACACGAGGCCATCTGAAACTCGCTTTTTTTGATTACGTGTACGCACCCGTAATTTTTGAAAACAATAAGGCGGCAAAGCACACCTTATTTTATCCACTCCTTTACCCTCAATTTGACAGCTTGTTTATAATCGTATCGGTAACGTACCCGCTAAATAAGCGAATACATTTTGTATTTGCAAGACTTTTTATAAAATCGGATTAGTTTTTATAAAATTCAAAATTTTCTTTCGTAATAATATCAATCGGCATATATTGCTCCTTCGCAATCTTCTTGTCTGCCACCACGTGCTGGAATAACGACATAATGCCCAAATATCCTTGTTCCTCCGGCTTTTGACCAATGAGGAAATCGATTGTTCCGTCTTTCAGATACTTGATATTTTCTTCAGATAAATCATATCCAATCAGGATTTGATGTTGCAATGCGGTGCCTCGGAGATATCTTGCAACGCTCCTCACCCGGGAATTGGTAACAAAAAAAGCATCTATATCCGTATGTACTTTCAGGAAATCATCCAAGAGGTTACTGACGGACTCATCCGTTGTATTGGTGATATCTATTTTTTCAATGGTAATATAGGCTTCAGGAGTATTGGTATCTTCGATGTAGTGACGGAAACCATCTTCTTTCCGAAGCAAGTGATGATACGCATCGATTTCCTTAGATATATTGATAATCAATACTTTACCTTGCTTCAATCCGAAGCGAACGAGCTGACCAGCTTGGTAGCCACTCTTATATAAATGCGGGCCGATGTAGGTGAGGCTATTCTTGCTTGGCACGTCAGAATTGATAAATACATAAGGAATCTGCCTGTCTTGACAGATCGAAGCAAAGCCAGCTGCTTCTTCGATAAACGAAGGGGCCACAATAATACCGTCGTAATTATCCTGAACAATGCTACTTACGTGCTTGACAAACGTACTTTTATCATTGAGATCAAACAAATACCTATCCAGGAAAATACCGTATTGTTTAATCTCCTGATAGGCACGTTCGATTCCGTCCAATGACGCTTTCCAGTAATCGGTTTCCCGAGCATTGGGAATTAAAAAAGCAAACCGATTTGTCTTCTTCGAGGCCAGTCGACTGGCCAAAATATTAGGCTGAAATCCAATTTCTTTAATAATCTCATTGATTTTCTGCCGCGTAGTCTCAGATACACCTTTCCGATTATGGATCACACGGTCTACCGTGGCAATTGAAACGTTAGCCCGCCTCGCTATTTCTTTCACACCAGAAAGATGTCCAGTTGGTTGTGTCTTTTTTAAGCTCATAATAATGCCAAAAATAACTGATTTGTTGAATTTCCAAAATTTCCCCTCACGTATATTGCCTATTCGATCTTTTTAACATAAGATTTTCCATAGTTTTGCAGAGATCATTTCCTCGTTACTTACAATGGCAGAAGATTTCTACGTAATAACAGGCACCAAAGAAGAACAATACCAGGCATTGTTGCCGCAGATAGATGCGCTGATTAGCGGTGAGCGCGATCTGATTGCCAATATGGCCAACCTATCCGCTGTACTCAAGGCCCAATTCGATTTCTTCTGGGTTGGTTTTTATTTGGTTAAAAAGGATGAGTTGGTACTCGGTCCTTTCCAAGGGCCTCTGGCCTGTACACGTATTGCGAAAGGCAAAGGAGTCTGCGGCAAGGCCTGGGAACAACAGGAAACTCTGATCGTGCCCGATGTAAGTGTCTTTCCGGGCCACATTGCATGCAGTTCACAATCAAAATCGGAACTCGTAATACCGCTCATTAAGGAAGGATCTGTCATTGGCGTGCTGGATGTAGACAGCGAATACCTGAACTGCTTTGATAAAATAGATGCACACTACCTGCAACAGGTCGTAGCACTATTAGCGCGTTGTATCTAGCTGAAGCCTATATAAATGGTGGTACAGCCCTTCTCCTTTTTCCATCAATTCTTCATGCGTACCGGAAGCCACGACCTGTCCGCATTCGACCACCACGATTTGATTGGCCTCACGGATGGTGGAGAGGCGATGGGCGATGATGATAGACGTACGGTTTTTCATCAATTCTTCCAACGCCTGCTGCACCTGGCGTTCGGATTCCGAATCGAGCGAAGAAGTCGCTTCGTCCAAAATCAAAATGGCGGGATCTTTGAGCAACGCGCGGGCGATGGCAATCCGCTGACGTTGTCCACCGGATAATTTTACGCCCCGCTCGCCCACAATCGTATCGTATCCCTCGGGAAAATCCATGATAAAATCATGTGCATGGGCACGTTCAGCAGCGGTGATGATCTCTTCCGCATCTGCTGAAAGACGGCCATATGCAATATTTTCCCGGATAGTGCCCCCAAACAGCAACACATCTTGAGGCACGATCGCCACCTGGCCGCGAATATCGGTCAACGGATAACTGTCAGCCTCACGGCCATCGAACAAAATACGCCCGCGATCCGGTTTGTAAAATTGCAGTACCAGGGCGGCGATGGTTGACTTGCCCGTGCCGCTTGGACCCACGATTGCAATTTTCTCGCCCGCGCTCGCTTCAAACGAAACGTTTTTCAGCACGGTGATCTCTCGGCGCGAAGGATAGGAAAAGGTAACATCTTCGAAGGCAATGTTGCCCGCTATTGGATTTTTAATTGTCTTTTCTTCTTCGAGCAGGCCAACATCTTCCCGTTGTTCGTCCAGAATTTCGATAACCCGCTCACTGGCACCAATTGCTCTCTGAATATTCGCATATAGTTCAGGAAAGCTGCCCATGGAGCCGGCCACGAAAATGGAGTACAAGATATATGTGGTCAAATCGCCCACCGAAATATTACCCGCGGCAACCAAAGACGAGCCATACCAAATAACGGCAACCACTGCGCCAAAGAGACAAAAAATAATAAACGATGCGAAGATGCCGCGATACGTAGCTCCTTTGACTGCAATTTTGACAACCGCGTCGAGCGTGCGGGAATAACGCGACGCTTCATACGATTCGTTGACAAAAGCCTTGACGTTGCTGATGCCCTGCAGGGTTTCCTGAACCACTGTATTCGATTCGGCGAGCTTATCTTGCGCCTTCCGAGAAAGGTTACGGATGAACCTACCGAAAATCACCGCGACAATTACCAGTATCGGCAGAATGCTCAAATTGAGTAAGGTAAGCTTGGAGGACACGACAAATAACCAGCAGACACCGCCGAAGAGCAAAATAATCTGCCGGATGATCTCCGCCAATGTGGTCGTCATGGTATCCTGTATCTGGGCCAGGTCGGCCGACAGTCGGCTATTCAGTTCGCCTACCCTCCGGTTGGCAAAAAAATCAAGTGGAAATGTAATCAGGTTATAATACGAATCTCGGCGGATGTCGGCAAGCGACTTTTCCGCGACTTCAACAAAAAGGCGTATCCGGAAAAAGGAGACAACGGATTGGACAAACAGGATCAGGAAAGAAATGACACCAATGGTGTGGATATCGACAGCAAGCCAACTGTACTTCACCTTCCCCTGGGCCGCGTCAATCATGGCTCCCAACAACGCAGGGAAGGTAAGTGCGGTAAGACTCGATAAGAACAAAAAGACCATGCCTATGATGAACTTCATCCGGTAAGGCCGTAGGTAGGCTAATAGTTTAGCTGCTTTTCTAAGTGTTGTCTTTGTAAGTTTCGGTTTGGGTAGGTCCTCCGATGGCGTATCCCCACTATTTAACCGTTGTCTTGCCATGTCCTATAATTAAAAACTATAAGGGCAAAAGTAACGACAATAACGCGGTCGCTTATCACGCTTTCGTCAATTTTTGACGTTTTATAATAAAAAAAACGCCGATACCAACCGCCGCTAAAGCAAAAAGAATGACCAACCCCTGATAAAATTGATTTGCTTTTTCCAGCGCATTTATTTCGCCGGCCATCCGTTCTTGTTCGCGTTGCAGTTTGCTGATGGTTTTGATATATCCATTAATACGTTCGTCAAACTCAGAAGCTCTGTCAGCAATTTGGGATTTCTCGAAATCTTTAAAATCCAGAAGCGCCTTGGTTTCTTGAAAAATATCGTTGTCCGTAAGGACGATCTGCTTCAGAATGTCAATGGACGCCTGCATATCCTTTTTGGTCTTCAATCCGAAAATGCCGGTACGCTTTTGCAGGCTCTCGTCAAATTGTCCAAACCGCTGACTGCGTTCGTTCAACAGTTTATTCACCTTTTGGCGTTGGACTTCATAACCGGTTGTGTCAGAACTTTCCTGACCGAATGAGAACGAAATCATACAACTTGCCAGAAAGGATATCGCAATGCAAATACAGTAAAAAGAATACGGCCGCATATATTTTGTATTACTTTTTGAATTCCACCCGGATGATGTCACCCTTATTGAGTCCCAACAACCCACTGGCATTTCCTTTGTTGATGGCGATTTCCAAATAATTGGTAATTCCGAAGAGGCAAAGCTTCTCGCCTTCCGGTACCTCGTTATAATGCCAACTCATCTGATCAATCGTTTCGTTGCGCCTAAAATATACGACGAAATTGCGGCTGCGTTGAACTTTGTTAAACAACTCTTTGCTAATATTACTGATGACATTACCAAATGAATCGACAAATACAACACTGCCGCGAAGACTGTCTTTTTCGACAACGGGCTGCACCAGGGTTCGGTCAACGACGCCGTCCACGGGGTCTCCGATCTCAGCTAATTTGCCTCCCTTCGCCAGATGACAGGCAGCCTTAGCAAGTATATCGGTTAATGGAAAATGCAGGTATTTCAAATCCTGAATAATATTGATTTCCACCGCTTCCGTCGGTGGCCCGTCTAATATCAATGAAAACAGGCCATTATCTGTCCCGATAAAATAATGCCCATTGTATTGCAACGCCAGATAACGGCTGTTTTGGTTGAATACCGAGTCGATACCAATAAGATGAACGCTTTTATTCGGAAAATATGGGTAGGCATTTTTCACCACAAATGCAGCATACTGGATATCAAAAGGAGGAATCTCATGAGAGACATCCACCAATTGCACAGCGGGAAATTGGCTGATAATACTGCCCTTCAATGCTGCTTGATAAAAATCTTTATGTCCTAAATCTGTTGTTAAGGTAATGATACCCATACCCGCCTTGATTGCAATGGTTGCAAACTTAGACAAAGTTGCCATCATATCCAATAATTCACTATTTCATCTAAAAAAACCTAGTAATTTATCGCTATCTTTGAAACCTGTGAAACGTCATAACGACACACAGTGTTTAGGGAGTCATATAAATCATAGGAACAGAATTTGAACGAATTAAACATTACGTTAGAATATGTGAACCCAGCCGTATTGTGGGGAGCACACAATGAGCATTTCGAAGTATTCAAAAAACAGTTTCCAAAATTAAAACTTGTCGCTCGTGGCAACGAGGTAAAGGTGCTGGGGGATGATCGGGAAATTTCATTGTTTAAAGAACGCTTTGACAAGATCGTTGCACATGTCGAGCAATACAACAATCTAACCACCAACGACATCGAAAACATCCTGAATACAAAGCCCGTGAATGGTACGTCGACCAAGAACGCGGAAAAAGCAGAAACGGCGTCTACCGGCGGCGGAGAACCGATTGTTTTTGGTCCCAATGGCATCGTTGTAAAAGCGCGGACGCCGAACCAACGACGGATGGTAGAAAGCATTCTTAAAAATGACATTTTATTTGCCATCGGTCCGGCAGGTACCGGCAAGACATATACGGCTGTAGCGTTGGCTGTTCGTGCGTTGCGGAATAAGGAGGTGAAACGTATCATCCTGACGCGGCCTGCCGTCGAGGCGGGAGAAAACCTGGGTTTTCTCCCGGGAGATCTTAAAGAAAAAGTAGACCCGTATCTACGGCCTCTCTACGATGCGCTTGATGACATGATTCCCGCTGAGAAATTAAAAGTTTTTTTGGAGAATCGAACCATTGAGGTAGCACCTTTGGCTTTTATGCGTGGACGCACGCTCGATAATTGCTTCGTCATTCTGGACGAAGCGCAGAATGCTACCGACATGCAAATGAAAATGTTTCTTACAAGAATGGGGCCTACCGCCAAATTCATTGTAACCGGCGATGTCACGCAGATAGACCTCCCCAAGAAACAACAATCGGGCTTGCAAACCGCTTTGAAGCTGCTGGATGGAATTGAGGGAATTGACATGATCTTTTTAAGCGGCGGGGACGTGGTGCGGCATAAACTGGTAAGGAGAATATTAGAGGCTTACGGAGACATTTAATCGAAAGTAGGAAAGTCACGGAAGTGAAGTCGAAGACATAAAATTGATAGCTGATAGCTGAAAGCTCATAGCTGAAAGCCAAAAAAAATGAACACTATAAAAGAAACAAATTTCCATTTCGAAGGTCAGACGGCTTTTTATCGAGGGAAGGTACGCGACGTTTATACCATTGCTGACACCTACCTGGCAATGGTAGCTACCGATCGGATATCTGCATTTGACGTCGTACTTCCCCGGGCGATCCCGCATAAAGGGCAAGTACTCAATCAAATCGCCGCTAAATTTTTAAAGGCAACGGCAGACATCATACCTAACTGGGTATTAGCCGTACCCGATCCCTGTGTGACAATCGGAAGGCAATGCGACCCTTTTAAAGTAGAGATGGTTATCCGCGGATATTTATCGGGACATGCGTGGCGCGAGTATCAAGCAGGTAAACGGGAAATATGCGGCGAGCCGCTGCCCGAAGGGTTGAAAGAAAACGACCGCTTGCCGGAGCCGATCATTACGCCCACGACGAAGGCAGCCATTGGTCACGATGAGGACATCTCACGCGCGGCGATTCTCCAACAGGGCATCGTATCCGAAGCAGATTATTTGCAGCTGGAGAATTACACCAAGGCGCTGTTCAAAAGAGGGTCTGAACTAGCCAAAGAGCGGGGCCTGATTTTGGTCGATACCAAGTACGAATTTGGCAAAGTCAAGGGTGAAATATATTTGATTGATGAAATCCACACTCCCGATTCCTCACGTTATTTTTATGCCGACGGATATGAGCAATTGCAAAATGAAGGAAAACCACAACGACAATTGTCAAAGGAATTTGTACGAAAATGGCTGATTGAAAATGGTTTTCAGGGAAAGGACGGCCAACGGATACCCGAAATGACCGATAAGATTGTCTCTTCTATTTCCGAAAGATACATCGAACTTTTTGAACATATTACGGGAGAGCGTTTTGAATACCCGGATAATACCGAAGTGGCGGAACGGGTACAACGCAATACAGCGGCAGCGCTTCGCGGCATGATTAACCGTGAAGACGGAACTCGTGTTGACCACTAAACCACCAAAAGCAGCATGAATACCTTTAAAAGCGAATAAGCAATGAATAAACAAAATTGACAGATGAAATTTACGATTGATAAGCATGAGAAATATGTCATCATCCAGCCTCACGTAGCGATACTGGATGGAGATTCCGCGCCAAAGATTAAGGCTGAGTTTATTCTGCGGAATACCGGTGGACAACGGAATATCATCCTTGATCTATCGCAGGTGAAAGAAGCTGATTCGTCTGGATTGCGAACCGGCTTAATGGCTCACCGCCTATGTAAAGCCGCAGGAGGTGTATTTGTATTAGCCTGTGTAAACCAACAGATCAAAAGCCTCATTTCAGTATGCAATTTGGCTGGTGTGCTAACATTGGCTCACAATACGGCGGAAGCCGAAGATCTGATATTTTCACAAGAACTTGAAAAAGACTTGAGGGGTGCTTTAGAAGAGGAATGAGATTTGAAGTATTGATATTAGGGAGTAGCTCTGCCACACCCATATACGGCCGTCATCCAACGGCGCAGTTGATCAATGTCAACGAGCAGCTGTACTTGTTGGATTGCGGAGAAGGTACGCAGGTGCAACTCATCAAATACGGAATCCGAAGCAACCGCATCAAACATATTTTTATCAGTCATCTGCACGGCGATCACTACCTGGGCCTGATTGGACTTATTTCATCCATGCATCTGATCGGTCGCAGGGATGAATTACATATATATGCGCCTTCTGCGCTAAAGGAAATCATTGACCTGCACTTTCTACATTCGCAAACGGTATTACGGTATCCCCTACACATCCACCCTACACAGGATCAGACCGGCGAGCCGATCTTTGAAAACGAAAATCTCAGGGTCAGTAGCTTTCCGTTGGACCATCGGATCGCATGCACAGGGTTCCGCTTCGACGAAAAGGAGCGCATGCCGACAATCAATCGTGAAAAAACAGAAGCGCTGGGTATACCCGCATCTTATCTTCCACTGATTAAACGTGGAAACGACTATACCGCGCCTGATGGTACAACACATCGCTGGCAGGACCTTACCCTTGCCCCTCCCGTACCGCGAAGCTATGCGTATTGTTCCGATACCATAAGGACCGAGCGCTACCTGCCTTTTATCCAACAGGTGGATCTGCTGTATCATGAAGCTACTTTTTTGCATGATATGCTGGATAGAGCAACAGAAACCTTTCATACGACGGCCCGGCAGGCGGGGCAGATTGCAAGGGATATGGATGCAAAAAAATTACTCATCGGTCATTACTCCGCAAGATACAAGGATTTGAAACCTCTGCTGGAAGAGAGTAAGTCGGTATTTCCAAATACTGATTTAGCAGTAGAGGGTAATTGGTATCGCATTTAATTTTTAAACTGGCAATGGCTAATTCATTTGATTTGACGAATCTATTACGAGATAATATCCGGGATTTAACTCCCTATTCATCTGCCCGGGATGAATTTAAAGGGGAAGCTTCCGTACTTTTGGATGCCAATGAAAACGCGTATGGTTCCCCTTTGGACGGCAATTACAACCGTTATCCGGATCCACTACAGCACCAATTAAAAGTGAAGTTAAGCACCATCAAGGGTGTACCGCCACGTAATATTTTTCTTGGTAACGGCAGTGATGAAGCCATCGATATCCTTTATCGGGCGTTTTGCCGCCCGGGAGTGGACAACGTAATCCTTGTGCCACCCACCTATGGAATGTACGAGGTGTCCGCCCATATCAATGATATCGCGATCAAAAAGGTACCTCTTACGTCAGACTTCCAACTTAATCTGGAAGGAATCGCGGAAGCCCTCGATCCCAATACCCGCATGATCTTTCTCTGTTCTCCAAACAACCCGACAGGAAATTCACTGCATCGTGAAGATGTGGAAACCATTCTGGCCAACTTCAATGGACTAGTTGTTATTGATGAGGCATACATCAATTATTCCCGCCAGAAAACATTTATCCAGGAACTGACCGAATACAGCAATCTAGTCGTTCTGCAAACGCTTTCCAAGGCTTGGGGACTAGCCGGGTTACGCTTAGGGATGGCATTTGCAAGCGAGGAAATCATCGAGGTTTTCAACAAGATAAAACCGCCCTATAACATTAACCAGGCAACACAAGAACTTGCCTTAAAGGCTTTGGAAAATGTGGAGAAGGTAAATGAGTGGATCAGGGAAACGGTTTCAGAACGCGACAAACTTTTAACTAAGTTACGTTCTCTGCCTTTCGTACTGCACGTATATCCTTCCGATGCCAACTTCATTCTCGCCAAAACGACCGAGCCACGTGAGACGTACAACTACTTGGTTGAAAAAAGTATTATCGTGCGCGACCGTTCTAACGTAGCATTATGTGAAGGATGCCTGCGTATCACCGTGGGAACCCCCGATGAAAACAAGCTACTGACAAACGCTTTGGATAAATTTGCTTTGGAGCGTTCAATTAGATAAAACACAACAATGCCTGATACGATTAAACGATTACTTTTCATAGACCGGGATGGTACACTGATTATCGAACCGGAAGACGAGCAGATTGACTCGTTTGTTAAACTCAAATTTTACCCGGGAGCATTACAGTATCTGCCACGCATTGCTGGCGAGCTTGATTTTGAACTGATACTCGTATCCAATCAGGATGGATTGGGTACGGATTCTCATCCCGAAGCCAATTTCTGGCCTGTACACCAGTTTATTATCGATACGTTTGCCGGCGAAGGTGTGGTGTTTGCTGCAGAACATATCGATCGTACATTTCCGCATGACCAGGCTCCCACACGTAAACCCGGAACGGCGCTGCTGACACCCTACTTTGCCCCGGAGAAATACGATCTAGCAAACTCGTTTGTCATTGGCGATCGTATCAACGATGTGAAATTAGCCCAAAACTTAGGTGCAAAAGCGATCTGGTTGCGGAACAATGATCTGCTCGGTGCTGCCGAGGCACACGAAATCGACGAATCAGTGGTGGCATTGGAAACCTCGGATTGGAAGACTATTTACGAGTTTCTGAAATTGGGTGATCGCGTAGGTGAACACCGCCGGAAAACTAACGAAACAGACATCTATATCCGGTTAAATCTGGACGGCAAAGGAAAGGCGGACATCCATACCGGACTTCCTTTTTTTGATCACATGCTCGACCAAATAGCCCGGCACGGAAATATAGACCTGACCATTCAGGCAACCGGCGATTTACATATCGACGAACACCATACCATTGAAGATACCGGAATTGCGTTGGGAGAGCTGGTAGCCAAGGTTCTGGGCGACAAGCGAGGCATCGAACGATATGCCTTTGCACTGCCCATGGACGATTGCTTGGCACAGGTTGCGATTGATTTCGGAGGCAGAAATTGGATTGTGTGGGATGCTGAATTCAAACGGGAGAAAATAGGCGACATGCCCACTGAAATGTTCTTCCATTTCTTCAAATCCTTCTCAGATGCCGCCAAATGCAACCTGAATATCAAAGCTGAAGGCGAAAACGAGCACCACAAGATAGAGGCAATCTTCAAGGCATTTGCCAAATCGATCAAAAAGGCAGTTAGAAGAGACGTGGAACACATGGAGCTTCCGAGTACAAAGGGGGTATTATGACAGGGATCGTCGATTACGGGGCAGGAAATATTTTCTCATTGACGGCCGCTCTTGACCGCTTGAATATTCCGTACGGCATGATCCGAACGGAAGATGACTTGGAAGCCTACGATCGTATTATCATTCCGGGAGTGGGACACGCGGGTGCAGCGATGCGGAAATTACAGGCATCGGGATTGGCCGCGTCAATCGGACAACTTACGAAACCTATTTTGGGCATCTGTGTGGGTATGCAGCTGCTCACCGAATATTCCGAGGAAGGCAATAGTTCGCTATTGAACATCATTCCGCTGAAAACGTTACATTTTGAAAATCGGATTCGGGAAAAAGTCCCCCACATGGGCTGGAACCAAGTTTTTCACGAAAATGGGTGTGCGTTGTTCGCCGATATAAAAAAAGATGCCTACTTTTACTTTGTACACTCTTATTTTATTGAATATAATGCTACTTTTACCGCCGCTTTTACCGATTATGGGGTGAAGTTTTCAGCTTCACTACAGGATCGAAACTTTTATGGGGTACAGTTTCATCCTGAGAAATCGGGGGAAGCAGGTGAGCGATTATTATTGAATTTTTCAAACTTGTATTAAAATCAACCTTAAAAAAATATGTATATCATTCCGGCAATAGACGTATTGGACAAGAAAGTTGTCCGCCTGCGTGAGGGCAATTACAATGATGCGACGGTGTATGAGGTCAGTCTTGAGGAGATGATCGAAAAATACCAATCCAACGGCACCGAATTTGTGCATATTGTGGACCTAAATGGTGCTAAGGGAGATTTTTCAAATCAGTCCTACTTGTTTAATATTGTTCGTAGCACCGATATGAAGGTACAGTACGGAGGTGGGGTACGTAGCATTGAAAAGGTAAAAGAACTGGTTGATGCCGGCATACACCGGGTGGTAGTGGGTACCCAAGCCATTACCAACCCCTCGTTTCTGGATGAACTCAGCAAGCTCAATCGTGGCAAGGAAAAGTATGCGGATCAGGTAGTCATCGCCATCGATGTGCTCGACGAAGTGATCAAATATTCAGGATGGATGGAGAGCTCGCCGGTCAAATTGCTTGATTATATTGACAGGTGCCTTTCCCTGGGTTTTTTCCGTTTCCTGTGTACGGACATCAACAAAGATGGCAAATTGGGCGGCGCCGGCGTGGAGCTGTACAAAAAATTATTGGATCACTCTCCCATCATCAAACTCATCGCATCGGGAGGCATCAGCTCCATGGAAGATATCTATGCATTGGATGCGATCAAAGTTGAAGCATGTGTGGTAGGAAAAGCCATCTATGAGAATCGTATCACCATTGAACAAATCAAGGAGTGGAATTTAAAGTCCCTCATCCGTTTTTAGGTATCATGTTGGCTAAGCGCATCATCCCCTGCTTAGACGTCAAAGATGGACGTACGGTAAAAGGTGTCAACTTCGTAGATCTCCGTGATGCAGGGGATCCGGTTGAATTGGCGTGGCAATATTCCCGGCAGGGAGCAGATGAGTTGGTTTTTTTGGATATTACCGCCACGCATGAACGGCGCAAGACTACCGTAGCGTTGGTAAAAGCTGTCGCGAGACAGGTCAACATCCCGTTCACTATTGGAGGTGGGATCAATGAATTGGCTGATGCCGACGTGCTGTTGCATTCCGGTGCCGACAAAATCTCCATCAATTCGGCAGCTGTACGCAATCCGGATCTGATCAACCAACTGGCTGAGGCGTTTGGCAAACAGTTCGTCGTGGTAGCAGTAGATACGCGACTTGTAGATGGCAAAAATTATGTCCATCTCAATGGCGGACGACTGAAAACCGATCTGGAAACCGAAGATTGGATTAAGGAAGCTGAAAGCCGCGGAGCAGGAGAGGTATTATTGACATCTATGGACCACGATGGAACTAAAAACGGATTTGATTGTACGTTGTTGAAGAAGATCAATGACTCGCTGTCTATTCCCCTGATTGCTTCAGGCGGAGCGGGTGAAGAACAGCACTTCGTGGATGTATTTCAGCAAAGTAATGTAGATGCAGCCCTGGCTGCATCGGTATTTCATTATGGTGAAATATTGATACCCGACTTAAAAGACAAGTTGCGACAACAAGGGATTGCAATCAGGTAACAGAAAACCATTAAAAATGTTAGATTTCGAAAAAAGCAACGGCCTCATTCCGGTGATTATACAAGATGCACAGACACTGGAAGTACTGATGCTAGGTTATATGAACGAGGATGCCTGGCAAAAAACGCAGTCTGACGGACGTGTCACCTTTTTCTCACGAAGCAAAAATAGGCTGTGGACCAAAGGCGAAGAAAGCGGCCATTTCCTCGAAGTGGTGAGTACGCACATCGATTGCGATCGGGATACAATTTTGATCAAGGCGCGGCCAAAAGGCCCCACCTGCCATACGGGCAGCCGAAGCTGTTTCAGCACCGATTACAATCAGAATTTCATTTTCGAACTGACCAACATCATTGCCAATCGTTATGAATTTCCAACCGCTGATTCGTATGTAAGCCGACTGCATGAACGTGGTCTGAACAAAATTGCTCAGAAAGTCGGTGAAGAGGCTGTGGAAACCGTCATAGCCGCATTAGCCGAAGACGAGGTCGACTTTATCAATGAAACATCTGACCTGGTGTTCCACCTGCTGGTGCTGCTAAAAGAAAAAGGGATTCCATTAGAAAAGATTGCCAAAAATCTGGAAAGCAGGCATCGGTAGTATTATATTGGCTACGATGAGTAGACTTGAAATACATAAAGCGGGAACATTATCGGGACACCAAAATCCGATTTTTACCATTGAAAACGGTGCCGCTGCACATACCGTGTATACCGGTGGCAACGACAAAGGCGTGGTGGAGTGGAATTTGGAGAAAATGGCCTTCGAACGTATTTTATATCCCGTACAGTTTTCCGTTTATGCACTGCATCTGATATCTAAAACTCCCCTGCTAGCCATCGGCACCCGGGATGGTAAGGGCAAAGTGGTCCATACCGAGACCCGGGAACTGGTTGCACAACTTGAGCATCATCAGCGCCCTGTTTTTGCTATCAAATCTTTCAAGACCAAACCCGAGCTTATCCTGGCGTCAGAAGACGGTACCGTATCCATTTGGAATACCCAAACATTTAAGCTACTATACCATTTCAAGGTATCGGACCAGACAGTCCGCACCATTGCCATCAGCATGGATGAAAACTGGGTCGTCTTTGGGACCAAAGATGGCAAAATTAAATTGTATAATGCGTTAGACTATTCGTTTGTGGAAGAATTACCTTCCCACGCCATGCCCGTCACGTCGTTATGCTTTTCGCCCGATGGACGATACCTGCTTAGTGGTGGGCGGGACGCTCAGCTGAATGTGCTGGACACAGCCGACTTCACGGTGATCAATACGTTTACCCCGCATCTATTTACGGTGTATGCCATCAAGTATCATCCTTTTTCACCCATCTTCGCCACGGCCAGCCGGGATAAAAGTATTAAGATCTGGTCATCGGATGATTTCCGGCTACTGCGGGTGATCAGCTTCGAGCGGGGTTTTGAAAGCCATTTGCTTTCCGTAAATGACATCGCGTGGAACTCCTATAAAAATCAACTCATATCCGTAAGTGACGACAAACGGGCCATGGTATGGGATGTAATCATTGATCACTAATGCAAACATTTTTTGATATCTCTTGTTCTTAAGATATAAAAACTGAGAATGATTAACGAAAGTCATAAACAAAAAAGAACATTGAGATGAGCACAAAAAACAGCATTATTACGTATGCATTGGTAGGACTTGCAGCAGGTACGGCAGCGTGGTTACTTTTAGGCACTAAAGAAGGCCGCAAACAATTGGATCGTGCGAGTGACGGCATACATGAATTATCAAAATCCATTCGAAAAAGCACGAAAGAAGGCCTAAATAAGGCTTCAAAGTTAGCCGACAAGGCTTCGAGAGAAATTGACGACCTGCGCGCCCAAGCAAAAAACAAGAGCCAGTCTGCCATCCGTAAGGCCGACCAACTGGCCAAAGAGGGGATTAGCAAGGCCAATAGTGCGGCTAAATCCGCGAAACGCAGGGCGGAAGAAGAAATATAAACCGCAAGGTCGCCGGTAATAACGTGCGAATCGTATCTTTGCGGGAATGAGTTTACGCAAAGAGGTTACATTCCTTATTCGCAAAGAATTTTTACTGGAGTGGCGTTTCAAGTATGCCATCAACGGTATTTTACTCTACGTGGTATCTACGGTTTTTGTTTGTTATCAAGCATTTAAATCTGTAGATCCCACCACGTGGAATGCACTTTTCTGGATTATCCTTCTGTTTGCATCGGTCAATGCAATTAATAAAAGCTTTGTGCAAGAAAGCCCGAACCGACATTTGTATTACTATACCATTGCCAGCGCAAGGGCTGTTATCCTCTCTAAAATCGCCTACAACATGTTCGTTATGCTGTTGCTTTCTGCAATAGCGTATTTAGTATATTCTATTATCTTTCAAAATCCATTGGGCGATCCGGTCCTTTACGTTCTGGTGGTCATGCTCGGGAGTATTGGTTTCGCGGGGGTATTTACCATGGTATCTGGTATCAGTGCCAAGGCAGGCAATAACAGTACATTGATGGCAATTCTTAGTTTCCCGATTGTCATTCCATTACTTTTAGTACTGATCAAAGTTTCCAAAAACGCAATGGATGGACTAGATCGTAGCGTCAGCCTGGACGAACTTGTTGTGCTGCTGGCCATCAATATCATTACAGTAGCCATTTCTTTGGTGTTATTTCCTTACCTTTGGAGAGACTGAGTTATTGGATCAAAGATCCCTATCTTTGTTCCTTATTCCTTTTACTATTGTTCAATATCACGTATAAATGAAACATTATTGGTGGAAAACTTTGGCAATTTTACTGCTTTTATACAGCATCATCCTGGGATTCTTAGGTCATGTGCCCGCCTTACCCATCGTGCATGAAACCATTCGCAACGTCTACTTCCACGTGCCTATGTGGTTCACGATGTTTAGCCTGTATTTCATTTCCGTTATCTACAGCATAAAATATCTTTCCTCTAGTAATCCCCAGCATGATCTGGTGGCCGTAGAGAGTGTCAACGTAGGGATTATCTTTTGTGTGTTTGGATTGGTAACCGGGATGCTGTGGGCAAACTTCACCTGGGGCGATCCATGGCCTAATGATCCCAAATTAAATGGCTCTGCCATTGCCACGTTGATGTACCTTGCTTACCTGGTGCTCCGCAATGCGTTGGAAGAGGAACAAAAGCGCGCTCGTATATCAGCCATCTACAATGTGTTCGCATTTCCCATTATGATTGTACTCATGTATATCCTTCCCAAAACAACCGACTCACTCCATCCCGGCAGTGGAGGGAATTCGGGATTTGGGCAGTTTGATCTCGATGGCTCCATGAAGGCTGTATTGTATCCTGCTTCACTCGGTTGGATACTTCTAGGCACTTGGTTGATGACTCTGCGGTTCCGCATCCGTAAACTGCAATACCAAAACGACAGTGCGGTTGAATAGATATGGGCCATGAATTGCCCTTAAAAAGGGCTCGAACTAAGCAAAATGATTTATTGAACATCGCTGAGAAAAAACAAAAAGTGAAAAATAAATCATGCAAACTTCATTACCATCAAGAAAAACAATCATTATAATGAAAATTGACAACATTTATTGTAAAACGATATGAAAAAGGTAATTCTTTCTTTGCTATTAGTAATCAATGGGCTAATATGTAGTTTTGCCCAATCGGACACCGGGGTCGAAATGGCTACGGGGTTGCGCAGTTCGGGAAAAATTTATGTGGTAGTTGCCGTATTGGTCGTCATATTTTTGGGTATCGCGATTTACTTGGTCACTATCGATAGAAAAATTTCCCGACTGGAAAAACAGCAAAAAAAATAAGATTCATATGGCTTTTTTTGATGATGTATCACAATTTTTTGATCATGCGGCCCAATTCACTAAACATCCGCAGGGCTTATTAAACCAGATTAAAGTTTGCAACAGTGTTTACCGATTCAGCTTTCCTTTTAGAAGGGGCGACCAAATTGAAGTAATCCACGCATGGCGGGTAGAGCATTCGCAACACATGTCGCCTACCAAAGGCGGGATCCGGTATAGCGAAATGGTTAACGAAGATGAGGTGATGGCCTTAGCGGCGCTGATGACCTATAAATGCGCCATTGTCAATGTACCTTTCGGTGGTGCCAAAGGTGGTATTTGCATTAATCCAAAAAATTATTCGGTCAGCGAGCTGGAAACCATCACGCGCAGGTACACCGTTGAACTGATCAAAAAAAACTTCATTGGCCCGGCTATTGATGTACCTGCTCCCGATTATGGCACCGGCGAACGGGAGATGAGCTGGATAGCCGACACGTACACCACCATGAATCCCGGTCAATTGGATTCATTTGGCTGCGTGACAGGCAAACCCTTGTCATTGCACGGCATCAGCGGACGCAAAGCGGCGACCGGGCGCGGTGTGGCGATCGCGATACGCGAATGCGTGGATGTCGCCGAAGACATGAAAGAAATCGGCCTCACTCCCGGCATCCCTGGAAAGAGAGTAATTGTACAGGGATTGGGAAACGTGGGGTATAATACAGCCAAGGTACTCATGGAGTTTGGGGCCATTATCGTTGGCGTGTGTGAATACGATGGCGCGCTTTATAACCCTGACGGATTAGATCCGGACGCAATTCTTGAACACCGGAAAAACACCGGGTCAATTCTTAACTACAAAAAAGCAACAAAGCAATTCAACGTTCCGGCGGAGGGCCTAGAACAGGAATGTGATATCCTGGTACCGGCAGCGCTGGAAAATCAATTGACGGCGGATAATATCGGACGGATAAAAGCCAAGATAATCGCCGAAGGCGCAAACGGGCCAACCACGCCGGATGCTGAAGCTGCTTTCGTCGAAAAGGGAGGCATCATTATTCCCGATATGTATTGCAATGCAGGGGGGGTAACCGTTTCCTATTTCGAGTGGTTGAAAAACCTCTCACATGTAGCCTTTGGCCGTATGGATAAACGCTATGAAGAAATGTCCAACCTCAATTTGGTCAATACCGTCGAAACCATTACCGGCAAATCACTCACTACTGCACAGCGAATGGCAATTGTGAAGGGGGCGGATGAACTGGAATTAGTTAATTCGGGGTTGGAAGATACGATGATTCGCTCGTACCACGAAATCCGGGCCATCAAGAACACCAATAAAGCCGTTGACACACTGCGAACAGCAGCTTTGGTAGGGTCCATCGATAAGATTGCTGTTTCCTATCAGAATTTAGGTATCTGGCCATAGTATCGGTTTTTATTTTACTCGATAAAGCCTCGGACAACATTCGGGGCTTTTTTGCTTAGATTTTTTTGTCTAGGACTTTTAAAAAAATCAACCTACATTTACAGTATCCTGAAATTATTACTTATGGATGGCAAAGTAGATTATTCGGTCGTATTCCGGACGCTACCTATACCAAGTATTGTATTGCTTCCCAATGCACCCGTATTTACTATTGTCGATGCCAATGATGCTTATTTGGATCTCATAATCAAGACCCGGGAAGAACTCCTGGGAAAAGGCTTCTTTGAGATTTTTCCCAGTAATCCATATCTGAGTGATAACGAATGGAGAAACAGCTTCGATGCCATCCTTCAGGAAAAAAAAACACACAAAGTAGCCCCACAAAAATATGCATTCCCAATAGCCACCGCCCCGCCACGCATCGATATCAAATATCTCGAAATCCAGCAGACGCCCGTACTTGACGAGCAAGGGGAAATACGATTTATCATCCGCTCAATGGCCGACGTGACCGAATCGATTAATTATGATACCTTCCTTCAGGACACGCAACAGGTGGGCCGTATAGGTAGTTGGGAGGTGAATATGGCACATCAAACGGTCATCTGGTCCCAAGGACTACGGGAAATTTTTGAAGTAAGCCCGGACTACCAGCCGGAATTTGATTCAGGAATCGATTTCTATACCCACGAAAACGATCGGAAAGAACTCACCATGGCTTTTCAGAAAGCCATGCGCGACGGCACAGTTTTCCATACGACACTTCCCATCACCACCGCGAAAGGGCGCACACGCTGGATATTCTCTTCGGGCAAAGCTGATCTCGTAAATGGCATATGTGTGCGTGTCTATGGAACGTCGCTGGATGTCACCGAGACAAAAAACAAGGACGAAGCCTTGGTCGCATCCGAGCATAAATTCCAAAATCTTATCCAAACGATTGACGGAATTGTCTGGGAGGCAGATGCCCAGACTTATAAGACAACCTTTATAAGCGGAAAGGTGGAGCAAATATTGGGGTATACAGCCGAGGAGTGGCTATCAAAAGACCTTTTTTGGCTGGATCATATTATTGAAGCTGATCGCGAAGATGCCGCAGGAAATTACTATGCAAAAGAAAAAAGTCAAATTCCGGCAAACCATACGTTCGATTACCGCATGATTAAGAAAGACGGTGGAATCGTGTGGATAAAAGATATTGTTTCCGTCGTCTATGAAGCAGGTGTACCTCGATGGTTCCGTGGAATCATGGTAGATATCACGGAGACGAAGCGTCTCGCCGATTTGGATCACCTGGAAAAGACAATACTTGAACTGAACGAACAGCGGCAGACCCCCTTAACCCATGTTCTATCCAACTATCTAACCGGAATTGAGTCTCTTTTTCCCGGAATATTTTGCTCTATACATCGGATTCAAGATAACCGGTTACGAACCTGGGTCGCACCATCGTTGTCTGAAACTTACCTGCAGACCATTGATAACCTCGTAGTTGGCGAAAATTCGGGTTCATGTGGTGCCGCCGCTCATTTAAAAAGACCCGTAATTGTCAATAACATTGCTACCGATGCCCGGTTTGCCGCATACAAACATCTGGCTTTGGCTTATGACTTAAGAGCTTGCTGGTCTTATCCAATCATCGATTCCGAGGGGAATGTGATGGCCGTATTGGGTATGTACTATAAACAAATACAGTCGCCCAAGCCGGAAGAATTAGCAATCGTAGATCGGACAAGCTCACTCTTGAAAGTCATTATTGAGAATCGTCGGAATGCGGATTTGGCACACGAGACCTCGGTCATGATTAATCAAGGCCAGGAGTTAGCTCATTTTGGGATTTGGCAGCGAGATTTGGAAACCAATAAAGTTTCTTGGTCAGATACCCTATCCGCCATATATGGGGTTGATACCAAGGGAATTGCACCATCTTTTGAGCGGTACCTTCAATCGGTACATAACGACGATCGGCAACAAGTTATGGAGGTTGTGCGCCATATTCAAGATACGGGCGAAGACACGGTCTTTGAAGAGCGGATTGTACGTCCAAACGGAGAAATACGGCATCTACGATCATGGGTGAGGCTTATTGGTGGTAGCTATGCGCCGACGAAAATGATTGGTGCGAGCCTGGATATTACGGATATTAAATTAGCAGAAAAAAAACTGAATGACCTGTACAACCAGTTAGAACAGCACGTAAAAGAAATCGAAGCGTCTGAAAAAAAATATAGTGACCTGTTTCATCTCAGCCCACAACCCATGTGGGTGTATAACGTAGAAACATACCAATTTCTCGACGTGAATCACGCCGCCGTCACTCACTATGGATTTACGCGAGAAGAGTTTCTTTCGATGACGATAAAAGAGATCCGGCCTGCGGGAGAACTTCCCAAACTCGAGGCGGCTGTTGCGAATGTCAGGCAACACGAGAAACTGTTCACCAAAGGGGTATACCTACATCAAAAAAAAGACGGAGAACTCATCCATGTTGAAGCCCAGAGCAATATTATTCAGTTTCAGGGACAGAAAGCAGAAGTCGTATTGGTCAATGATATTACCGAAAAACTCAATTATGTAAAGGCGATTGAAATACAGAACAGTAAGTTGCAAGAAATAGCCTGGTTGCAATCGCACGTTGTCAGAGCTCCCCTAGCTCGTATTATGGGCTTGGTCGACCTGATCCAACAATTCCCTAATTCGGATGTCGATTGCAGCGAGCTACTGGATGCGATATGTCGTGCGGCTACTGAGTTGGACGATGTTATTCATGCCATTACAGAAAAGGCTGAACAAATAAACGTGGTTAGTTAACACAATGAAAGTGAAGGATGCTTGCGTGATGATTGTCGATGACGACCAAATCTTTAACCTGATGACCAGGCTTCAGCTTAACCACGCCGGCATTTCAGAACGGCCCTACACATTTACTAACGGTAAAGAAGCGCTTTCATTTATAGCGGAACACAGCCATTCCCATATTCCCATCCTACTTTTTCTCGACATCAACATGCCCGGAATCAGCGGTTGGCAGGTATTGGACCAATTAGACCGCTTCGGCGCTCAACGAAAAATTTATGTCATCATTGTCACTTCTTCCATTGATAGCGCCGATCAGCAACGTGCAACATCTTACAGACACGTTGTAGGTTATTTTGTTAAGCCCTTAAAATACGAACAGGTATTGTCCTTAAAGCAGATCGCTGCGCTATCCGAGTTGTTCATCCTTCCCTGAAAGTACGCCGGCTATTTATCCAACGCTTCCCATAAAATCTCAACCGGATGGTAAGCTCTCCTTCCCACTCCATCTTTGATCTGGTGCCGGCAGCTTGTGCCGGGGGCGGCGATGATCGTATCTTGAGAAGTACTGCGGACCGCCGGGAGCAACACCAACTCCCCAACCTTCATGGACACGTCATAGTGTTCTTTTTCGTATCCGAAAGATCCCGCCATTCCACAGCAGCCGGATGGAATGGTCTCCACCTGGTAATTTTGGGGGAAGGAAAGAATTTTTGCAGTTGTCTCCACCAGGTGAAATGCTTTTTGGTAGCAATGTCCATGCAGCTTTATTTTACGAGGCATCGCCGTAAACATCGACGCAGCAATATGTCCTGTTTCCATTTCGCTCAACAAGAACTCGTCGATGAGCAATGCATTTTTTGCCAATTTCTTGGCGTCCAATATTAAATCCTTATTCACTAAATCCGGATACTCATCCCGGAACGTAAGGATGGCGGATGGCTCAATGCCAATTAGCGGCGTATCTTTGGTAATGACATCTTTCAGGTGCCGCACATTACGGTTGGCAATCCCCTTCGCCCGCCGAACCAGTCCTTTCGATAGGTATGTACGACCGCTCTCTTCATGGGTTGCGAATGCAACTTCATAACCCAATGCGGTAAGCAACCGGTATGCGGTTTGACCAATCCCTACATCATTGTAGTCTGTAAACTCATCACAGAACAGGTAAACTCGCCGCTTCGGTTGACCGGTCCCGGGCTGTGTCCGTTGCCTCGCCATCCACTTGCGCAGCGTCGTCTTTCCAACCTCCGGCAGTGATCGATCCAGCGCAAAACCAAGCATCTTTTTTACCAATCTAGATAATGGTTTATTTTTAATTACCGCATTATAAAGGCCTGGAAAATAAGAAGCCAATTGCTGCGATTTGGTAAAATTGGCGATTACCCAAGCTCTGAAAGGTGTACCATTGGCATCGTAATAGTGCTGTAGAAATTCCGCTTTCATCTTGGCAATATCCACGCCGGATGGACACTCCGTCTTGCAGCCTTTGCAGCTCAGACAAAGATCCATCACTTCTTTGATTTCCGGGTGGTCGAAGCGGTTGACTTTGTGCGAATGGGTTAAGAATTGCCTCAGCATATTTGCCCGCGCACGTGTGGTGTCTTTCTCCTCCCGGGTAGCCATATAAGAGGGACACATTGTACCACCTGTGATATGCGATTTCCGGCAGTCGCCCGAACCGGAACACTTTTCCGACAGCCTTAAGATACTTTCCTGTCCGCTGAAATCAAAAACAGTATCTATCTTTACTGCAGCCGTATCCTGTTCATAGCGCAGGAACTCATCCATGGGTGGCGTGTCTACAATTTTATTGGCATTGAACACACCACCTGGATCGAATATACTCTTTACCTGTTTCAGCAAGGCATACACTTTATCTCCCAAAACAGCGCCGATAAATTCCCCACGCAAGCGCCCGTCGCCATGCTCTCCACTCAACGAGCCGTTGTATTTTTTCACTAGTTGGGTCGTTTCTGCCAACACAGACCGGAATGCCTTTTTTCCCGCTGCAGTCTTCAAATTAATCAGTGGCTCCACATGCAACTCCCCCGCACCGGCATGCGCATAATACGAAGCTTTCAATCCGTGGTTATCCAACAATTGTTGGAGGTCGGTAATATACGCTGGCAAGTCTTCCGGTGAGACGGCACAGTCTTCGATTAGGTTTACAGGCTGTATGTCGCCCGGCAGGTTGCGTATTAAGCCCAATCCGGCTTTACGCACATCCCAAACCAGGTTGGTATCCGGTCCGGTAATCAGCGGATGCGCATATCCCAACCCCGCAGTCAGCAAATCCGCTTTCAAGGCTGCCGCTTTTTCCTCAACCTCTTCCAGTGTCGCCCCCCTGAATTCGACCATGAGCAATGCCTCCGGATCGCCCTCAATGAAAAACCGGTTATATTGATAAGTCGGGTGTCCCTTCGTAAAGTCCATGATGTATTTATCCACCAGTTCCGATGCTTCAGGCTGATGGCCCAATGCGATCACATTCGCATGGAGGGATTCGACAATCGTTTGGCAATGTACGCACAACAATCCTACTTCCTTTGGAGGCAACGGCAATAGGTTGAGTTTGGCCTCCGTAAGAATACCCAACGTCCCTTCTGAGCCGGCAAACAGCTTGCAGAAGTTGAATGGCCGAGACATATCGCTGAGCATATCCAACGCGTAACCCGTATTTCGCCGCGTGAGCGTTGACTTGGGATAGCCCCTTTTAATCGCCTCTAGGTTTGTCGGATCGGCAAGCAATTCATTCATGCTACGATAAATATCGCCTTCCCTATCTGTCTGTTTCAGCTTATCGAACAGCGCCCTTTCGTTTAACGCCTCAAATACAACTTCCGATGCGTCATCCAGCAGTACATGCGCTGAGAGTAGGTGGCTCCGTGTATCCCCCCATACGATCGAATGGAGGCCACAGGAGTTATTACCCACCATACCGCCCACCATTGCCCTGCTGGCGGTCGACGTTTCGGGGCCAAACATCAGCCCATACGGGCGGAGATAGGCATTCAGGTCATCACGGATCACACCGGGTTGCACGCGCACCCAACGCTCTTCTACATTTACTTCCAGTACTTGGTTAAAATGCTTGGATACATCCACGATAATCCCGTGGCCCACTACCTGACCAGCCAGGGAAGTGCCTGCGGTTCGCGGAATCAATGTTACCCGGTGCTCTTGTGCAAACTCAATAAGTCTCTTTAAATCATCGGTATCTTTGGGAATGGTGACGGCCAGGGGACGCTCTTGATATACCGATGCATCCGTTGAATACGCCCGCAATATGGTTTGGTGTTCGGCGCTTTCGTTGTAATAAAACGAGCCCTTCAAGTTATTACCCAGCTTTAGCAGCTCTTCTTCTATGTTCAATACTTTCATCAAAGAAATTTATTCTCAATGGTCTGATGGAACCTGCATGTTCATCACCTTTTATTTAAGTGCTCACCTGGCAGGTTTCAGTCTTCAGCTAGACATCAAAGATACATCAATTACTCCAACTCCAGAACCATATCATCGGTATTCACCAATGTTCCGGCACTGAGTTCAACCTGTTTCACGATACCCTGCACGGCAGCTGTAACGGTGGTTTCCATCTTCATCGCTTCAATGACAAAAAGCGGTTGATTTACAGCCACTACATCACCCGCTGCTACAAATACAGTGGTCAGCATCCCCTGCAACGGCGAACCTACCTGCCGGGCGTTGCCGGCATCTATCTTTCTATTTTCCTTCCGGGCAATTTCCGATTTCCCATCCCGTATCTCTAAGTTACGTGTTTGCCCATTTAACTTAAAAAACACAGTCCGGTTACCATCCATGTCGGACGGCCCCACAGACACTAACTTCACCAAAAGCGTCTTTCCCTTCGACAGCTCTACCGTTGTTTCTTCACCCGGTTCCATGCCATAGAGGAAATACCGTGTCGGTACTACGGATATGTCACCATATTTCCGATAAGCCGTTAAATAGTCGATAAATACCTTGGGGTAAAATTGGTAGCTTAAATAATCTGTAAACGTAAGATCCTCGCCATAGTCCCTTAAGAATAGTTTGAAATCCAAATCGAGGTCAAGCGGTGGCAGGTACTTATTCGGCCGGTCGGAATATGCGTGTTGTCCTTTCAGCACCATCCGTTGCAGCTTAACGGGAAAACCACCCTCAGGCTGACCGATGTCTCCTCGGAAAAAGGATACGACCGAATCGGGGAACGACAGGCTCTCACCCCGCACCAGTACATCTTCCCCCGTAAGGTTGTTGGCTACCATGTATTGCGCCATATCACCAACCACCTTAGAACTGGGTGTTACTTTTACAATGTCGCCAAATAACCTGTTTGCTTCTGCGTAACTGTGCTTGATATCTCCAATCCGATCGCCCAATCCGAGCGCATTCGCCTGCTGTTTCAGATTGGAATATTGCCCGCCGGGTATCTCGTGACTGAATACTTCTGCCGACCCAGCTTTCATTCCCGATTCAAACGACCCGTAATAAGTACGCACCGTTTCCCAGTAGTCGCTATATGCATTAAGACTCTCGATGTCAAAATGATTCTCTCGCTCGTGGAAACGCATCATCTCGACGACGGCGTTGAAATTGGGTTGAGAGGTTAGCCCAGAAAGCGCACCCAATGCACAATCGACCACATCCACCCCCGCTTCGATGGCCTTTAAATAGGTAGCCGTTTGCAACGAAGAAGTATCATGGGTATGGAGGTGAATGGGTATCTTTACCGTAGTCTTCAACGCATTAACAAGTTCCGATGCGGCATACGGTTTCAGCAAGCCCGACATATCCTTGATAGCCAGCATGTGGGCTCCTGCATTCTCCAAATCCTTGGCCATCCGCAGGTAATAGTTAAGGTCGTATTTCGTGCGTTGAGGATTTAGGATATCTCCCGTATAACACAATGTTCCCTCGGCGATGCCTCCTGTACGTTTCCGTACCATTTCAATACAGGGAGCAATGTTGTCCATCCAATTGAGCGAATCGAAAATACGGAATATGTCGACACCAGTTTCCCAGCTTTTTTCCACGAACGCTTCGATGAGATTGTCGGGATAGGCCGCATATCCCACCCCGTTACATCCACGGATAAGCATCTGCAGCAGAACATTAGGAATGGCTTTACGTAATTTCGCCAGCCGCTTCCAGGGATCTTCCAATTGGAAGCGTAGACATACGTCAAACGTTGCTCCGCCCCACACCTCCATGCTGAATGTCTGCGAATGCGCTTTAGCAAACCCGGAAGCTACTTTTAACATATCATAGGTACGAACCCGGGTGGCCAGCAGCGATTGATGGGCATCACGCAACGTTGTGTCCGTATAATGTATCTGTTTTTCATTGATCAGCCATTGGCATAGCCCTTCGGGCCCCAATTCGGTCAGGCGGTCTTTGGTACCTTTCGGGAAACTCTGCTGCGGATCAATCGATGGGATTACCGGTTGTTCCAATTTCGCCGGTCTCGCCGCGCCCTTGACATCGGGATTCCCGTTTACTGAGATGTCGCCCAGAAAAGCCAATAACTTCGTTCCGCGATCTTGTTTGCCAGCGGGTTTAAACAGTTCCGGATGCGTGGCAATAAACCCCACGGTGGCCTCGCTCGATAAAAAGACGGGATGGGTTACGAGATTTTCCAGAAATCCGATGTTATTTTTCACTCCGCGGATACGAAACTCCCGAAGCGCCCGGTCCATTCGTTTGGCCGCTTCGGCCAGCGTATTGCCGTGGGTGCTCACCTTCACCAACATGGAATCAAAGAACGGGCTTACTTTCATGCCCGGATAAGCGCTGCCTTCATCCAATCGCACGCCGAAGCCAGCGGCATTGCGATAGGTGATGATGGTACCGTAATCGGGTTTAAAACCATCTGACGGATCTTCTGTGGTTATCCGGCATTGTATGGCACACCCGTTGAGTGGGATCGCCGCTTGGTCGCCTAGCCCAACCTTCGGATCGGCTAATTTATATCCGGAGGCGATGTATAATTGTGTCTTAATAAGATCAATACCGGTTATCATTTCCGTAACCGTATGTTCCACCTGAATCCGCGGATTCACTTCGATAAAATAAACGCGACCATCGGCGTCTACCAAAAATTCGACCGTCCCGACGTTGTCATATGCAGCCTCTTTGGCAATTGCCGTCGCATAGGTATAGAGCTTATCGCGGGTTTCCGCCCGTAGGTTTGCCGCTGGCGCTACCTCCACCACCTTTTGGAATCGACGCTGTACAGAACAGTCACGTTCATACAGGTGCATCACGTTGCCATGGCGGTCACCCACAACCTGCACTTCAATATGCCGGGGATTTTCGATATATTTTTCCAAAAAAACCGTGCCGTCGCCAAAGGCGTTCAGCGCTTCGTTGCGTGCACTGTCAAATGCCGCTTCCAGCTCCACATCGTTACGTACTACACGCATGCCGCGACCACCACCACCGGCAGCTGCCTTCAGCATCAACGGATAACCAATACGCCATGCTTCGGAAAGTGCTGCCGCAACCACCTCCAATGGCTCTTTACTGCTTTCGATGATCGGTACTCCTGCTTTTTGAGCAGCGTTTTTCGCACGGACCTTATCGCCCAGCATTTCCATTACCATTGGTGAGGGTCCTAAGAATACAATTCCCTCGTCGGCACAACGGCGGGCAAAACCGGCATTTTCCGATAGGAAACCGTATCCCGGGTGAATCGCATCCGCCCCGCAATCTTTGGCCGTAGCCAAGATAGCCTCCATATCCAGGTATGGTTTGAGTGGTTCGTTATCCAATCCGATCTGGTACGCTTCGTCTGACTTATATCGATGCAGCGAATACCGATCTTCAAACGTATAAATAGCCACTGTACCAATACCCAACTCATTGCATGCCCGGCTAATCCGGATCGCAATCTCACCACGGTTGGCGATGAGTACTTTTTTGATGTTCATCATGCTTCTCCCTTATGGGTTTATGCTTGTTCGCACACTTGCTTTTGCTCACCGAGCCCATCCACACTAAGCTCCACTACATCACCTGCTTTAAGGTAAAGCGGTGGCTTCATTCCCAAACCCACGCCGGCAGGAGTACCCGTCAGGATCAGGTCTCCTGCTTCCATAGTCATAAACTGCGATAGGTAGTGGATGATGTGGTACACATCGAAAATGAGGTTTCCAGTATGGCCATCCTGCATGATTTGGCCATTCACACGGAGCTGTAGCCGGAGATTATGCACATCAGCCACTTCGTCGGCCGTAAGCAGCCAGGGGCCTGTGGGACTGAAATTGTCGCATGATTTTCCCTTCGTCCACTGCCCGCCGCGCTCCAGTTGAAAAGCGCGTTCGGATACGTCGTTCACTACCCCATATCCCGCAATGTAATCTTTCGCCTCCTCCTTCGTTTGCAGGTACCGTGCATGCTTACCGATAACCACACCCAATTCCACTTCCCAATCGGTCTTTTCGCTACCCCGCGGAATGATGATTGGATCGTACGGACCAACTACGGTATTGGATCCTTTCTGGAAGATAATAGGTTCCTTCGGAATCGCCATATTCGATTCTTTGGCGTGATCGGAATAATTCAGCCCGATACAGATGACCTTTCCTGGACGAGCAATCGGTGCTGCCCACCGTTCATTTTCGCTGACGGCACTTGGCCGCGGATTGATAGACAGGTACTCCTTAACCCTTTCCAGGCCATTGTTATTAAAAAATTCCCGATCCCAATCGCGAAAACGACTCGATAAATCCCGCCTTACGTTGTGTTCATCCAAAATACCCGGGCGCTCGGCGCCGGGGTTACCGAAACGGATTAGTTTCATGATGTTATAAATTTATTTCGCTATCTCCCAAAAATAGACAAGCCCCGTTAGACTATACTCACGATGGCAATATAACATGCGATTTTGATAAGATCGGATAACCGCAGGGATGGGAATGATAAAAATAAATAAGGCTGCCTAATGTTAAAACAACGCAGCCCTATTTAAGGATCATACAACGTTAAGAATAATACAACAAAACCAGTTAATTATAGCCCGGATTTTGAGGGGTAAGATTGGGATTATCCAACATCTCCAATGCTGGCAGTGGCAGCAACAGATGCTGTTCTTTCAACGCTTGGTTAGAGCTCAAATTGACATGCCCCACGAAATCATCAAAAGCACCTGTCTGCTCATTAAATACCTTTCGAAGCCGAACCATATCAAACCATGTAATTCCCTCATAACATAGCTCATGCCAACGCTCCTTCCATACAGCATCCCTGAAAGTTTCTTTCGTAAATAACGCTTTCGCTGGTGTTTCAAGATGGGCCCGATCCCGGATTTTCTTCAATGCATTATATGCCTCATCCGTGAGTTCACCTAATTCATTTCGTGCCTCGGCATAGGTTAACAGAATTTCAGCAAATCGAGTTTGATGGATATTCAGGTCGTCTATTCCTGTCCCCGCTTTGCCGGGGCTGCCATTAGCTATGGTGTTGAAAAACTTGAAAATGTAAGGTCCTCCAAGACTGAAAAGTGATCCTGATCCATTTGTATAATAGTCTGTGTAGAAAAACCCGACTCTATTTTGTTTTCTTACATCATCGTTGTCAAATGAATTATAGAAACTTACCGTCGGGACCGTCGTTCCTACTCCCGTATTGGTAATAGAAACCGGTTTAAAATTCGGACGGGTATAGAGCCCTTGTAAATTCTGTACAATACTTCCATGGAATTGAACCATGAAAATTTGCTCGGTTACGTTTTTCAGGGATGGATCGCGAAACGCACTATAATTGGCAAAGAGATTTAATTCTCCCGGATTCGAAGTAGAATAAGCAATGACTTCGCCGGACTTTTCCGCGGCTAATCTATAATACTCGCTTCCTTTGTCTAAGGGATGTCCGGCCATTGTCAGGTAAACGATGGCTAACTGGGATTTTACCGCTGCCAGTGAGGCACGGCCCGAACTGTCCATCCAGGGCAATCCCGCAGATTCAGCTGCTGTAAGGTCACTAACTATCAAATCGTAAACAGCCTCTTTCGGTGCTCTTGAAGGGAAAAAATCTTCCGAGCTCGCATTTTGAGGGCTCGTTATCAATGGAATATCGCCCCAAAGCCGAACAGCATAAAAATAAGCCCAAGCTCTGAGAAAATAAGCTTCACCCATTATTTTTGCTCGTAACGCCTCATCCATTGGGCTGATGTTGGGAACGTTGGCAATAACTAGATTTGCCTGGGCAATGACGCGGTACAATCCATTCCACCAGTTGACAATATGTCTATTATTTCCATCGTGCACCAGCGAATAAAGATTATTTAAACTGGCATTTTCTGCACTTTCAGTTGTTGACGTACCTGTTAATGCTTCCAGTAACTGCCAATTTGCGGAGAACGATCCCGCAGCATCACCAATGAAACGCGTGTCTGCATAAACTGCTGCAATGGCCGATTCCGCATGCTCGGGAATGGAAAAAAAACTTTCCTGAGACAGATTAGAGGGATCTTGCTCTTCAAGAAAACCAGAACATCCGGAAATTGCAACGCAACAAGTAATTAATAATACGGCTGACGTGAAATATTTTATCGAGTACGGTTTCATAATAACTATCTTAAACATGAACGACACAATTGTCAAAATCATTAAAAACCAATATTTATCCCTAACAGGTAGGTGGTGGGTTTGGGATAAGCGTGGTAAGTTAATCCCTGCGAAAATACCCCTGCACCAAATCCAGTACCCACCGTTTCCGGATCACCATTCACTTCATCGCCCACGATCAGGAAAAAATTCTGCACGGAAGAATAGATACGCAACTGGTTGATCCCCCAACGTTGCACCGTATTCTGAGGCAATGCATAACTTAACGCCAGATTGCGCCCGCGAATAAATGACCCATCCTTTAACCAATGTGTATCCTCATTAATTACATAGCCGGCACGAGTATCTCTCAATTCGGGAATAACCGAATTTTGATTCTCTGGAGTCCAGGCATTCAACACAGTCCGGTAACTGTTTGCAAGCGCTACCCGGTCTTCACTGGATCCCATACTCAATTCAAACACATCATTTCCATAAGAATATTGTAAGTCTAACGTCAGCCCCCAATTTTTATAGCGAAATTCATTGACCAGCGCTCCCCAACCATCCGGACTTCCATTGCCGATAATCATCCGATCCGCATCCGTAATTGCATAGTCACCATTAACGTCAAGATACTTGACGTCACCGGGCAAAATCGGAAGCCCATTCCGGTAACTGGCAAACTTAGCAGCTTCATCCCGTTCCGCCTCACTCCATATACCCTCCCGTATCAGTCCATAAAAGGATCCTACCGGCTCTCCTTCGCGAATGATATTTGTTGGATTAATAAAGACTACACCCCCTACGCCGATGATATCTGATGGGGTCGCCAGAGACAATACTTTATTTCGATTCATGGAAATGTTAAAATTGGTCCTCCATGAAAATTGAGGTTTTTCGATATTCAGTGTACTTAATGTAAGTTCAAGCCCTTTGTTTTCCATCGAACCTACATTACGCCGGATTGTGGCGTAGCCGCTACTTCTTGGAACCGGAGCGTCCAACAACATATCGGTGGTCTTCCGGTAATAGAAATCCCCCTCCAGTGATATCCGGTTATTCAATAAACCCAGCTCGAAACCAATATCGCTTTGGGCTGTTTTCTCCCACCGCAAATCCGGGTTGGACAATCGGCCTATCCCTGTTCCTCCCACTCGTTGGTCACCAATGATGGCCACATACCCCGAATTCAACAAGGACAATGACGAATAGGCAGGAATCTCAGAGTTACCGGTTATTCCATAACTTGCTCTCAATTTCAAGTTAGACACCACCTCGCTTTGGCTCAGGAAATCTTCGTCCGAAACGCGCCAAGCCAACGCTGTAGAGGGAAAAAATGCGTACTTGTAATTATTACCAAACTTAGATGACCCGTCTACCCTTCCTGTAACAGTAAGTAAGTATTTGCTGAGTAGGTTATAGTTGATACGTCCGAAGTATGAATTGAAAGAAAAACGAGAAGCCGCAGAACCATAAATTGGATTATTGCTGCCAGCACCAATGTTGTTAAAGCCGAAATAATCACTTGGAAAATTCTGTACACTGATATTCATCCCAAAAGATCTCGATTCCTGCCACGACATTCCCAGCATCGCATTAAGCGAATGGACCCCTGAAAAATCTTTGTTATACGTAAAGTAGTTATCCAATGACCAAAAATTGGTCCGGCCGTTACTTGCCGAAGCTGTCCCTTGTTCACCCATAATCGAGAGACCCCGGCTTACCGAAGTATTCACTTCCTGTGTCAGATTTGATGTCCCCAATTCCGTCCGCATTTCAAGCCCATCCAGTAACTTAATATTGGAGTACAGATTGCCAAGCGCAGTCTGTGTATTTAGAATATATTGCCTTTCATATAAGTATTGAATCGGGTTTAGGCTGGCTTCGGCATAGGGATAGTCTCTATTTGCCGTCCAAGCACCATCCGGGTACTTCACAGGCATAAATGGTAGCGCCTCCGCGATCATCCGGATGGGTAAATAATCCTGATCAACGCGGTTTTCGGTCTGATAGTTGTACGCCAATGTACCCCCTACTTTCAACCATTCGTGAATCTGATCATCAAACGTGATCCGACCGTTGTATCGTTTCATGTAGGATGTTTTGATTAATCCCGGATCATCCCGATATCCGAGAGAAACCGCATAAGACCTATTATCACTGCTCCCTGTAAAACCAAGTTGATGATTTTGAGAAAGTTGGTTTTGCGCGGCTTCTTTCATCCAATCCGTATCATACAACGGATTGCCCTCGCTGTCAAAGATCCGTGGATCCGTCCTATTCAGTGCTGGGTTTCTGAGCTCATATTTACCTTCCGCCCATCCGACTGGATCATACTTTTCAATATTCCGGTAGGCAATGTCTTCCACCTGTAAATATTCCCGCGCGTTCAGAAATTCCGGTGTGTTCGGGCCGATGGTCGGTATGCTGAGATCTACATTGTAATTTACTTCGCTTACTCCTGGTTTTCCCCTCTTGGTAGTAACCAAGACCACCCCGTTGGCACCTCGTGCTCCATAGATTGCTGTCGAAGAAGCGTCTTTTAACACTTCAACCGAAACAATGTCTGCCGGATTGATAAAATTCATACTTTCCGACATCACACCATCGATCACAAAGAGCGGGTCGTTCGCACTGTTTATCGAACTGAACCCCCTGATCCGTACGTTGGTATTGCCTCCCGGCCGACCGGAATTGACATTTACCTGAACCCCGGATACTCTCCCCGCCAACATCTCGTTTAGCGATGACGCCGGCCGCTCTTTTAACGTTCTTTCGCTGACAGAGCCTACTGCCCCCGTCAGATCTGACTTCTTTTGCGTACCGTATCCGATAACCACGACCTGATCCAACGAAGTGTTCGATTTGATCAATGCAGCGTTGATCACTTGCTTTCCTCCAACCGCTATATCCTGTGGTTCATAACCCATGTAGCTAAATCTCAAGGTGGCATCCTGATTTGCCTTCAATCGATAATTTCCTGCACTATCCGTCTTGACGGTTGTCTCCAGTGAGAGTACCGAGACGGTAACGCCCGATAAGGGGTTTTTATCATCAACATCACGGACGGTTCCTGTTATTTCCAGGACCTGCTGTCCATAAACAGTTGCATAAGTTAGCAACAGAAAAAACACGAACAGACATCGAATTGATTGGTGGAGTAAAAGAAAATTCTTATTCATAATAAAAGTGTTTGCATATGTATTGGGACACCGGCTAGGAGTTTCAATCCATCAAGTCATAAAAGTAGAAGATTGCAATGGTTTTGAATATCATAGCGTTAACCGGATTTATCCTCCGATTACCCTAGGTCAAATTGATTGCAAGACTTTACGTGCGGTTTCTATCGCGTGCGCTACATCTTCATCGGTATGCACCGCGCTGATGTACCATAATCCCCTTCCGATCACCCGCACGCCGGCATCATGCAAATGGGCAATAAAGCGACTTAGCTTTTGCTTATCCGCTTTTAGTGTATCACGATAATCAACAAAGGGAGACGACACTCCGAAATACGTTACAAACATAGGCCCTAACCCCTGAACCGAGAGATCCTGACCCGCTTCCTCTGCCACGCGCATCAAACCTGCCATCAGTTTTTTGCCCAATCGGTACATTCGCTCATAAGGCATTTCCTGCTCCAGCACTTCTATGGTAGCCAAGGCTGCGGCAACGGTGGGGTTGCCTGAGTTCATTGTCCCGGCATGAATCACCTCACCTGCAGCAATCAGCTCCATCCATTCCGCTTTGCCTACAATCGCACTGATCGGATAACCGCTGCCCATTGCTTTTGCGAAAATGGACAAATCAGGCGTGATCCCGAAAAACGACTGTGCACCTCCTATCCCCACCCGAAACCCCGTGATTACCTCATCAAATATCAGCGTGATCTCATATTGGTCACATAATGCACGGAGCCCCTCTAAAAAACCCTCCTGCGGCAAAATACAGCCATTGTTACACATAATCGGTTCCGTAATAATCGCAGCAATTTCCGTGTAATTCCTTTCCACAGTCTGCCTTACCAGTTCCAGGTCGTTCCAAGGTAAGGTCATAAAATCTGCTTTGGAGGAATCCGGCAGACCGGCGGTCCACGGAAAAACATTCGGTTGCTCGCGATTTCCCAGCGCCTCTATACTAGACGCCGATATACCATAAGCAACATTGTCCAGCCATCCGTGATAATGCCCTTCAAAACGTAAAAATTTCTTTCGCCCCGTCCTTGCACGCGCTACCCGGAATGCCGTTTGAACCGCTTCCGAACCGTCCAGGCAAAACCGCATCAATTCTGCCGACGGAATCAATGCGTTTAGTTTTTCGGCCAACTCGATTTCACGGATATGCTGCCCGGCATATAATTGTCCCGACCGCGAGTATTCCTCCACAGATTTCAATACGTGCGGATGGGAATGCCCCAAAATCAACGGCCCTTGACTCAACGTAAAATCCAAATATTCATTTCCGTCCACATCGTACACGTGGCTTCCCAGCCCGTGTGAATAGCAAATGGCATGGGGATGGTTGTATTTCCTGAATTCGGACGATACCCCCCCAGCAAGCACTTTTTTTGCGCGGTCTAGCATTGCCGCGGAATTCGTATAGCTGTTCATCTTTAACTATCGATCAATCTATAAATGAAACATAAATAACGTATCGGACTAACTGGTCGTCCAAGTGTAGTGTCGCCCCACGGAATCCACCGTCAACCGGCTGTCGACCACCAAAGCCGTCAGAGATGCTGATGCTTCCGATTTTTCGTCCAAATACAACCTGGGTAGGTTTGGTGAGCATCAATTTAACTTCCCTTGCTCTTTTCAACTCCGGTTCAGATGTTGCGATGATTATTCTTCCTGCGTCTATCCGGCAGAGAGGTTCATTATTAATCAGAATAGCTTTTGTGCCTTCCACCAACCGGACGCCGGTTGGTGTTACGTGTACCATTCCAAAGTCACACACACCCAACTGCACACTACTGCGCTGATAAGCTACCTTAATCTGATCCTGCGGCTTCTCCGTAATAATTGTCAACAATACTCCGCTGGTTGTACGCCTTGAGATCACATCTATTTTTTCATTAGGTGGTGCTACAGTTGCCACCCGATCCACCAGACGACTGGCTTTCCAACTGTCGTCCGTAAATACGGTTATTCTTCCCGATGCGTTAAGCGTATCAACCTTTTCATTCGCGGCGTCGCTGAGTGGATATGGGCAGATCAGTGTACGGGCAGACGACGGAAGGGTGCTAAGCTCATTTTCCTGCCATACACCGAAGAGCACGTTTTCTCTCCACAAAGCACCGAATACCCCATCCATCGTATCGATCGCCTGAAGTGCTGCTTGAGGGACAATCACATACGTTGTTTCCTCCGCGTGTACCCGTTCCAATCCTTCGCCGAAAAGCCCGATCCTACCAAGTGCCACGGCGGCTGATGCGGGAAATGGGGTGCCGTGGTATATCGAACCATAACCGGTACCACTTGGTGTAGGACACATTCCAACCCCTTTTTCCGACATCAACTTAGCCATTTCCGCAAAGGGTGAAAACCATCGCGGATCGGGATCGTCAACCAATATTTCCCGCAGGGGCAAAGGCCAAAAACAGGATTCTTTGGAAAGCCAACTTACTCCCCATTCGTAAGAAACTGCTCCTGCTGCTCCTGCTGCCAAAGCATAGTGAACAATCCCGTCGTATCGTTCCAACGGATTCCATTCACCGTACCCAAACTCTTCCAGCAAAATAGGCTTATTCGAAGAAACGGGATCGAAGTAATGCAATTTCAGTCCCGCATGTTCAGGGGGATAGTAACTATGCCAGCAAATAACGGGTGCGTCCGCATTGCCGACATTGACATCTCCACCGTCCATCGTCGAAAACATATAGCCCGGCAATACCAATTGATTCGCTCCACATGATCTTACCGTTGCTGTCATCACATTTGCCCATCTCTTGAATAACAACGAATCCCGGAGCGTACCTGGCTTCATGGCTGCCTCCTCCCATTGACGTACTTCCCCATCCATTTGCGAAGCATCCGGGTCCTTGATATATACTTCATTGGCAAGGTTGTAGATCAGATTGCCTGCGTGCTTCCATCGATTGGCCAAAATCGAAACAAATTCACGCTGCCTATCCAGGTTTCGCAATGAGATTGATATCAGGTTGAAATCACGCGGATGACGGAAGTCAAATAATACCTGCTCACCGGTTTCGCGGGGGAATCCCATCTGCCTTATCCATTGCGTAAAAAGCGTCAGAATAACCACAATACCATTTTCCGATGCTTGCCGAATGGCGACGTCGACTGAGCGGAGCACCTGTTCATCAAGGACGGGGTTTATCCATACCCTGACCACCCGGTATCCAGCCTTTCGGATGGCAGCAAAATCCTCCTGTGCTTTCAATGGCCTGTAATCCCGCCATACCCATTCCCACCATGACGTCGAAGGATAGTAGTGTGTTCCGACCCAAAACGCATCTTGATTCTCAATTTTGATATTGAGTCCTTTTACATCGTGATTAACAGTAGTTTTCACTTCGTTGTCGGCAATGACGAAGGCGAGATGTCTGATTTCCTGAATTTCCAGCTCTCCGTCAACGGCCAGCAATTCGGCCTTTTCTGCATCCTGCAACACTTCCATTCTGATTTCGCAAAGTCCCGGCAGGTATTGCGGCAGGAAATCAAAAATCGCTTCGGTACTGCTTCCTCCTGCGGGTACGCGCCTTAGTGTACCTAACAGGGTAAAATCAGCCTTCCCTGCATATCGAACCCAAAACCGGAGCATTGCCGATACGGCTCGTTGACTGCGATTCCTCAGTCGAACACGGAGCTGCACACGTTCGGTCTGATAATAGGCTGAATAATTTGTATTAAAATCGGTTATCTGTAAACAACTCCTCCGCTTCCGCTCGATTTTTTTAAGTACAGTCAGCCATTGTTCCTCATCCAGGAGCTGGAAAGGCTCTTTTGTGAAAAATAAAAAACATTCACATCCCTCGAATCTTCCCAACGCCAAAGAAGGAGCATAGTAGTTCATGTATACCGCCGGATAGCCTACCACTTGGCCAAATCGATCCTTCGCTTCCAATATGGGCAGAAAATCTGCCCGAACTTCCTCGTCTACATTGTGATATGGCATACCCTTAGGGGGTGCGATATATGCGCCCATGACATTCGCCTGTCCCATTGAAGAAACGGGCCACTCGATGGGGCTGTCATATTTAACTGAACTCTCGATCGGATCGTCACACACAACATGCGCACCTATGGAAAGTGCCGGAGGTAGGCGCTCCGGCGATGTTAACCATACCAATGCATTGCCGGCGACCAGGGAGTCGATCAACTCGTCCTCACGGAGTTCCTCAATGGAAATTGCAATATAGTTGGATGGCAAAACGGCCTGCATTACCCCGATAAACCCGGTATCCGCCACCAAATAGATCTTGTCAGCTTCTACCAATTGCTTCACACCGATTTCTACCCCATTTATATCTCCGGCGGTTACATCGGAACCCGTTTGTATTTCGGCTTTATTTTCCAGAACACTAAACGGAGAGACCGACAATCCTGCAGATCCGATTGCCAGCGATCGGAGGTATTCCCTTCTGTTCATAGCTATAGCTCTTAGTGGGCCACGCTTTCCAGCAATCCTTTGAGATACCCCAATGCAAACAGGCGACCCATTTCAGCATACCCTGGATCTATATTGTCTTCCCCTTCCATGGTCGGCGCATGATCGATCCGTACCGGTCCGTCAAAACCGACCTCTTTATATGCCCGGATTGCTTCCAGCATATTGGTTTGCCCGTCATCGTGAAATGCTTCTGTAAACCGCTCTGCTGTCCCGACGACATCTCGAAAATGAACAAAGAAAATCTTCTTCTTTCTTCCGAATTCCCGAATTACGTCCGGTATATCTTCACCCGCCGCCGCCAAAGTTCCTTGACATAATGTGATACCGCTATGTGTGCTTGGCACAAGATCAATTGCTTTTAACATCGCCTCGGCACTTGTAATAATTCGTGATATTCCTCGTATACTCCGTACGGGTGGATCATCCGGGTGAAGCGCAAGTTTTACGTTATGCTCTTCGGCTACGGGAACAATGGCTTCCAGGAAATATTTTAAATTTTCCCACAAACGTTCTTCCGTAACAATGCCGGCATCCGTTAGCGGAGCATGTTCCATCAATGCATGATCATAACTGGTTACCAATGCCCCACCGCGCGTGGGCGTTGTTGTAGAAGTACGTATCCAGTTAAATTTGGCCATGAAATTGTAACAGAACACGGGAATACCTAGTGTACCCATGTTGCGTATCAGCTGCTTACAAAGCTCTATATCCGTATCCCTATCTCCCGTACCCAGCTTCATATCGTGCATTTGTCCATCCAATCCCGGTTCGATGACCTCCAAATGGAGACCAAAATTCCGGAAGTTCTCACGCAGATGCAGTAACTCCATAAATTCCCAAGATATTTTACCGTCGGCCCCCAAGGGCAGCCGAGACACGGCATGGGTTGCCCCACTCTGTTTGGCAATCGTCCACAAACGATGGCGACATGGTGGAAGTACATCAGAAATCTTCATCCTATTATTATCGGCTATGTTTTGTACGTTATAAATCTTCAACTTTACTTACCCCATGCCGCCAGCGTCTGTTTCATGGCAGCAATCAACCGCGGTGAATAATCCTCCAACCTAGCTAAGCCATTCTTCACTTTTTCAAAAGGGGTCTCACCTTCTTCGCTAAGCCAGGTAAGTGTCGCCATTGTTTCGTTTATCGGTTCAGCGTCCAACTTCTTAAGTGCTTCGATCATCGTTGGCCAATACCAATGATTGCTGTAACCATGACGTTTTTGCCAGATTTCTATATGGCCAACAAATTTTTCAAATGTCTCTCGGACCTGCTTATCCGTTTTTGGATAGTGGTTTACCGCATAGTTAAACTGCTGCAACGACGAGAGTACTTGAAGCTGAATAACTAAATCCTCCACAAAGCGCTTACCATCTCCAAACAACAGTCCGCGAAATTCTCCCAGCTCCAGCGGTTTCTTCAACAACGCTGTCAATTGCTTGGCTGCCCGGTCCATCCGTTTGCTGTCTTCCCCTTGCAATGCCTCCCAGCCTTCGACAATTACTGCTCCCTTTCCTTTGATCAGCTCATTGGCAAATGCGATGTAGTCGGCTTTATCCGTAGGCAACCCTTGGGCACCTCGTGAAAACGCAAACGTATTCGGCAATTGGAGGCAATGACTTTGCACATTTCCGAATACGCCGCGTTGACCCGCATCCTTCCCACCATTATACGCCCTGTCTCCACCGTATAAGGTCAGGGGAAAGGAGGGCTCCCCTTCGATTGCACCGTAATTGAACGCCACTACACGGTCTCCCATATCAATCGAATCGCCTACATGAGGTCCGAAGCCGCTGCTGGCAACAGCCCAAGGTTCGATATGCTGTTTGTCGATTAATTTCATGGCCTCCTGCACTTCTTCCGGACGGCCCTGTACCAACTCGCCGGTTGAGTAAAATCTACAATACGATTCCCATCCGAAATGAGCCCAATAATAAATTTCGATACCTGGCCTTAACCTATCCAGCATTCTGCGGTGAGCCGTTAAGATGTATGCAAATTCAAGATTGGTTGATCCAGGATATCCACCCGGGTCACTATCTATGATGAATAAACCATCTGCATTCGCCAGCGGACGGAATAGCTTTTCACGCCAAGCCATCAATTTCCCAAAAGCGACCGGATCTCCGGGGTCAACACGATCATCCGTATGAAAGAAAGGACGCTCCTCAAACGTATACTTACGTCCTATTTCACTTTTTGGTGATATATTGGGACAAAAGACGATTGATACATTAAGTTTAAATTGTTTCTTTGCGATATCGATAACCTTGCTTATTTTATCGAGGTTTGCCTGATCGCTGGGTGTCATCGGATCTGGAATGGTCTCCAGCATCGGCCAGATCAACACACTATTATAGCCTAATTTCTTTACACCGTCCAGGTACCCGGTCCAGTCGTCTAGTGTCCAGGTGCGGGCCGCATAGGGATGGTTATAAGACCAATGCTGATGCACATAAATACCCAGCATTTTTTCATTTTTTTGTGCCATAGTGGTCTTCGGCACACAAAACGTAGCGATAACCAGCAGCAATAGAATCGTTCTTCTCATGATATATATTGTGTATTTTTGTTTATACTAATGTTTCCGTTCTTCCCAAAATTCGCTGATTTTTTCCAGGCTGAGTCCTTTTGTTTCGGGCACGAATCGCCAGGAAAACCACAGACCCAATGAGCAAATACCCGCGAATATCAGGTATACACCGGCGGCCGTATGGTATTGTCGGGTAAACCAATCGGTCAACATAGGGAATAACTGAGCGGTGATAAAGGAGGCTGCATATAGGAAAAAACAAACCACGGCCAATGCATTCCCCCTTACCCGATTGGGAAAAATCTCTGAAACAATAATCCAGCTCAAGGGGGCCAGTCCGATCGTAAATGCACCTGCTGAAATAAGCATCGGTATTAACGAAAGTAAAGGTGGCCAACCCAAAAATAAGTTTAATGCCATAATCAGGTGCCCCAGCACCATGCAGGCTACGCCGCCCATGAGTAGTCCGCGTCGCGAAAATCGTTTGATAAACGGAAATGCCAATATCGTGGTCACTAGAATCAGTAAATAGACAGGCACCGAACTCAGGATGGCATTGGAGCCGAAACTAATTCCCACCTCTGTCATGATTGTGGGCGCATAAAGCAGGATCATATTTACGCCATTGATTTGGGAAAACACCATAATCACAATTCCCACAAACATTGCCTGCTTTATGCCCGGTCGCCACAGTTCACGAAAAACACCCTTATCAGTTGCCGACCGCGCCAACTCCTCATTAATCTCTTCCAGCTCTTTCCTGCCCGCCTGCTTCCCGTTTATTTTGGTCAATACAGCCAAGGCCTCCGCCAGTTTATTTCGCGATGCAAGCCATCTGGGGCTTTCAGGCACCAGCAAAAGCCCAGCAATCAGCAACGCCACCGGTACCGCCTGCGAGCCAAACATCCAACGCCAGCCCCACCCATCAAACGAAAACAGATACCCCACAATAACGGCTAAATTGATCCCGATCACATTGGATAATTGGTTTACATTTACCAGCACACCCCGAAGATGCGGCGGCGACAATTCTGCAATGTAAATCGGCGACGAAATCATGGCCAGCCCGATTCCCACGCCCCCCAGAAAACGCCACACAGCAAAATCCCATATTCCGATCGCGAACGCGGAGCCAATCGTAGAAATCATAAAAAAAAGAGCCGCCAACATCATGGTCTTCCGTCTGCCCAGCCTTTCGGTAAACCACATGCCGAACAATGGACCCGATACGGACCCCAAAATAGCACTGCTTACAGCAAATCCTTTCAATGCCGGCGTCAATTGGAAATCCACTTCCAAATAAGGTAATGCACCTGCGATGATTACCAAATCAAAGCCAAACATAAACCCCCCGATAGAGGCTATTAACACGATCAAATAGATGAAAATTTTGCTTCGTCGTTCTTCCCTGTTTTGCTGCATACAATCGATTCTATTATAATTTCTCCGAAGTTCCAAAAAACCTGATTTAAGATATAGATGTCCTTTCTCCTTTTATGTAATAAAATTACCCGCCTTGAGCACGGGTCAAATGCTATCCATCATTCAACGCATGCTTCATCGCTACGATCAGCTTAGGTGTAAATGTCTCCATTTCCTGAAGGTATTTTCTTGCTTTCCCAAAGCCCGATTCGCCGGGGATATTTTCAATATCCCTACGCGTAAGCAAGTCACTCAACTCCTTATTATTCAATTTAGTAAGCGCAATCATCAACTCCTCCATCTTTCCGGGAATGTGAGGAGAGCGTGGGTTGCCCGAAAAACCGTGTACACGCTGCCACGCTTCGAAAGATTGAATGAGTGTTGCCAAAGCATCCTTTACGCCCCTGGACGTTACGGGCTGTTCATTGACTATGGCAACAAATCTGCAAATTGAACCCATTGCATTCAGCTGCAGCGCCAAATCCCGGATAAACCTTGATGGATCCCCAAAAATGAGACCGGACAAGGGACCTGCGTGAAAGTTAGCTTTGTGAATCGCATCACTCAGACGATCTGCTACTTGGTTCATATGTTGCGGATTGTCGCTTTGAAGCGCTTCCCATCCCTCAACAATCAACTCTCCATAACCCGGCACCAGCTCATTGGCGAAAGCAATGAAATCAGCTTTTTCCGCCGGAAGCCCCAAAGCAGCACGAGCAAATAAAAATGTATTGGGCAACTGGACGCAGTGCGTCTGCGCATTTCCGATGATTCCTCTTTCGCCTATATCCAAACCACTACGATACGTTGTATCACAGTTATAAAGCGTAAAAGGAAACGATGGCTCGCGTTCAATTGCTCCGTATTTAAAGGTTAACACGCGATCTTCCATTTTCACGGATTTCGCAATTTCCACAATATCATTTTCATAGCGGCTGCCCGTAATCCCCCAAGGCTCATACCCCTGTTTTAAAAGAAGCCGGATTACCTCCCGGATTTCGTCCTGCGCGGCGACTTTTAATCTTCCGTCTGCATAAAATCTGCTATAAGCTTCCCATCCAAAATGTGTCCAATAATAAAGTTCCATATCCGGTCTTAACCGATCGAGCACCCTCCGATAGGCCCCGAGCAGATAAACATATTCAAGGTTGGTCGAATGGGGATAACCTCCCGGGTCGCTATCGATGAGAAACAAGCCATCTGCGCGTGCCAACGGGCGTAGAAGCGCCTCCCTCTGTTCCATCAATTCGCCTAAAACAATCGGATCTGCCGGATCAACCCGGTCATCTGTTTGAAAAAAGGGCCGCTTTTCAAATGTATACTTCGAAGCTTCCTCATTTCGGGCAGAAACGTTAGGACATACAACCAGGTATACCCTCATTTGGTATTTAGCCTGTGCGGTCTGAATCACATCGGCGATTTTTGAAAGGTACAGCGAATCACTATGGGTTAGCGGATTAGGCATGATTTCCAACATGGGCCAAATAACCACTGTATTGTAACCTAATCTCCTTATTCCTCCAAGGTATCCGATCCAATCGTCAAATGTCCAAGTCCGCGCAGCGTATGGATGGTTATAAGACCAGTGTTGGTGGATATACATCCCCACTATTTTATCGTTGGCATTAACAACCTGCCCTCGGATACTGAGGCTACTTAACACCAAGCAGATTGCAAATAAAATTCTGAATACACCGTTCATATTCAACCAAAAAATCATTCATACGAAAATAGCACTGGCCGACTGGTAGACATACCGTAAGATTACCGACTTTTATGACTCAATTAACCAGATTCTTTATCAGGCCCTTCACGTAACCACTGTACACCGCCGGGTCCGGGTTCACTATATCCGCCAGTCACTACCAGGCTATCATTTAGCAGACACAGGTTACTCGGCAACGGGAAATCCACAGCTATTGACCGGGTCCATACGCCCCCAGCGTCCACCACCTGAATCGCCTGCATTCCATAATGAGCTATCCACAGGGTGCCATCTTCCCGAAATCTGATACCGTCTGGCAGATTATATCCGTTGGGATCGGTATTCGTTGGCAGATCCACAAACACTTCCCAACGTTCCCCCGCGATACCATCGTCACCTATGGAAAAATAAAGAATGCGGTTTTGATAACTTTCCGCGACGAGTAAATATTTGCTGTCGGGCGACAAGGCAACGCCATTTGGGAAATCCAGATTTGTGGCGATAATTCGCTGTATGCCGTCGGGTGCATAATAGCATAGCTTACCGGTTTCGCGAATAGAATCTGTAAAGTAGACTCCCCCTGCATGATCGGCCACCAAATCGTTGGGCACATAAATTTCGTGCCCTGCGCAGTGATGGAATAAATCATATCCCAATAGCCGTCCATACGCATCATATCGACTGACGCTTGCATTCCCACTATCACATACCAGGTGATGCCCATTCGGAAGAATAAACTGCCCATTTGGCTTAATGCCTCTTGCCCATTCCTCAATTCGTCCATTGACTGCTTCGATGCGCATAATCTTTCCACCAGTCAATGTAGTGAAGTAAATATTGCCGTTGTGATCTACCACCGGTCCCTCTGTATACCACGGCAAGTCCGCAGTGCGGTCAATCGAGAAGCTTTCTTGTCTCATGCCTGATCGCTCCCTACGTCGATATCTTCAAACGGATACAGTGGCCTACGTCGATGATGAAAATCAAATTTGGTCATGTCGGCCTGCGTGACTCCCGGCGTATTTGCTTGCAATATCGTGTGGCAGACTGGTCCATAAGCGGCTATCGGTGCGTTCACGCCCTTGGCGATGATCACATCAAACGATAATGGATCTATACCGAATGTAGTCAATTGGCTTAAACTGAATGGAGGTACGCGCAGCGAATGAATCATCACCGTGTGGCCAGCGGAGGTTTCCACAATTACGGTTTCACCCATATCATATTGCACCTGGCCACCGTGCCTGGGAGCATTTTCCCTGAACTTTCCACCCACCTTGGCCTTTAAAACCACTTTCGTCTGATAATTTTCATTGGCACCGGATTCGTCATAATCCCGGCCAAAGGTCAATGGAAATCGTGTTTCCAACTGCTGTCTATTCGCGTCGGTCACTGCTTGGGGATCATAAATACAGGAAAATGAACGAAACCGACCATCCCTTTCCATCGCTTTCAGGAGGAATACGCTATCGCCGAGTGAACCACCGCCCACGTTATCACCCATATCCAACCATAACACAGGCTTTTCTGCATACGCGATTTTGGATAGCTGCTCTTCAACAGTCTCTTTTTTTCCTACAAACATTTCCTTATGTGCCAGGAACCATCTGTTCAATTGTTCTGCAAACTGCTCACCTAACTGACGATCTTCATTCGTCACAACCAAAAAGGAAGTCCCCATTTCGGGTACGTCCGCATAGGGAAAGCCCAAGAGGACACTAACGGACAACACCTGAGGATGGCTACGGAATGCGTGGGCTTGCTGGTAGAGCGAGGCACAGGGATGCACTGCCGTATGCTGCTGTTCAATGGATATGGTTGCCGCCGGCGTCGCCAAATACTGAATGGGCTTTACGGTGCCATGGAGGCAGCCCAACATCAATTCTGCTGCGGCACGACCGGTTTCCCGTTGATCGACGTGGGGGTTTGTTTTGTAGGCAATCAACGCATCGGAAGCCCTCACCATGGCTTGGCTTACATTGGCATGCGGATCCAGGGTACCCACAATGGGCACTTCGGCACCAACGACTTCCCTGATTTTCTCCAACCAATGTCCATCCAAATCCCGATATTTGGTTGACACCGCTGCCCCATGCGGCACCACTAAACAGCCATCGACAGGCAGCACATTCACCAAACGGGATATCAGCTCATCCAACAGCTGACTGTAGGCCTCGTTCGTTACCTCGCCCCCGGGAGTGGCCTCTGCAAACAGCAACGGCAACACCTCAATTCCCTCCCGATCCATTACCTCCAGCATTCCGCCTATTTCGTGAAACGAGTTTTCGTATTCATCCCTTATTTCATTTCCTCTGAGCAAGTGACTGTTCTCAAAATCAGCTATACCCGTTTTTCTTTCAATGAAAGTATTGGATTCATGGTATATACCCATCAATGCCACCCGATATTGATTTGGATTCCGTGCCTTTGTTCCATCCGAAGCGATCATGATCTCTAAATTATTCCAGGTAAAAATATAGCCCAATGGTTAGGAATGATAGGTCTCTGTTGACGAGAAACATAATGAGATTACCCACTTCCCAGCAATGAGATGGTTTGTGTATACGGCCTAGGAATCTTCGTAAAATGATATTTGTTCAGCAACTGTAGGTAGGCACCTCATTTCGAAAGCGGAACGGGCTTTTTCCGACGTGCTCCTTGAATACTTTGCAAAAATGTGAATCGGAGTTATAGCCGCATAAATGAGCGACATCCGAGATTGGATGATCTGAGCCGATCAGTAGCTTGCAGGCATGATTGATCCGGATCTCTTCCAGGTATTGAGAGAATTTTTTGTGGGTCCGTGATTTGAATAAGCGGCAAAACGAGGGTTTGGTCATGCACGTGATCTCAGCGACTTCATCCAGCGTAATCTGCCGGTGAAGATTATCCTCCATAAACTTCAACACCTGGATCAGGCGATCAGGGTATTGTCCGTTATCTTCGGTCGCTTCGTGTTCTATAATCAGTCTTTTTTCAGCCGATCTGGAAATGATGTTCATAATTTGAAGCAAACCCACCACCTTTTCAAATCCCGTTTTTGAAGATAGTTTAATTAACTTCTCGGCGATGACACTTCGGGTTTTACCATATATATTAATTCCCTTGGATGCCTGCCGAACCATCCGTTTGATATCATCCATCTCTTCGATCAGCTCAAATATGTTCTGAAAGACCGCCGGACTGATATACACCGTGATCACTTTAGACTTCAATTTGGAATCTTTTTCAAAATATACAGGGTCACTCAACCATACATGCGGAACGTTGGATCCAATAAACACCATATCCCCTGACTTAAAGTCGGCCACTTCATTTCCGATGATCCGCTTGCCATGACCTTCCAAAATCAGTGTCAATTGCAGTTCGGGATGTTTGTGATAGGCTGGCTTCGCATGGTAAGGGGATGACAAGTACGAATCCTCCCGCATATCCAAATGCAATGGATTTTTGATAAACGGCGTGATTTCAGTTTCAATAACCTTCATTGTATTGCAATTTTAACACCTAAAACCCTCCTGTAAGCTACTCGACCCAACATCAAGCTTATATCTAAGGTAGTGGATACCTACTTATTGGTTAACACAACACCATGAGATATATTCCAACAGTCTTGTGGTTATAAACAAAGATAAGGGGATACCGTTACAAAAGCTAATAAAGCGTTAACAAAAAGTATAACTTGATTAACATCAGCAGATGGTTATACTAATCCGGAAAGATAACCGAGCGATATTTTTAGTCAATATTTCGGTAGTATCCGTCGGAATATCCGCTTACCTTTACCCTGTGATTTGTTAAACGTATATCTTATCAAGTTGTCGAATGAAACTAGCAAATAAAGTGGCCATCATTACCGGGTCTTCCCAATCCATCGGTAAAGGAATCGCTCTTCGGTTTGCACGGGAAGGAGCCAAGGTTGTGGTCAACTATCTATCAAATGAGCGGTTGGCCCTAGCAGTGGTTGAAGAAATCCGGGAAAAGGGCGGTGAAGCGTGTGCATTCCGAGCCGATGTATCCAACGAAGACGATGTTCGAGGCATGGTGGAGGCCACTGTCGAACGCTACGGTACCATCGATATCTTGATTAATAACGCTGCGATAGACCCCCGGCAAAAGTGGAATGAAATTTCCGTGGCAGATTGGGATCGTGTCATGGCCAATAATGTACGGTCCCAGTTTATTTGCTGCAAGGCTGTTTATCCCTATATGCAGAAACAACAATATGGAAAGATCATCAATGTATCGTCGGTCACATTTTGGTTCGGGAAGACAAACTATGTCCACTATGTGGCATCAAAAGGAGCTATCATTGGTTTCACGCGTGCTTTGGCACGGGAAGTAGGCGACGACAACATTACCGTCAACTGCATTACGCCTGGGGCTGTCAAAACGGAAACCGAATTGGCCAAGGTAGGGTCGGCCGAAGCCCAGCAGAAAACCGATGTACAGATGACACAGCTTCAATCCATTCCCCGAAGACAGTTGATTGGCGATCTGGACGGCGCATTCGTTTTCCTGGCGTCATCGGATAGCGATTTCATCACCGGCCAGACCCTCAATGTCGATGGGGGTTGGATGATGCACTAAAGGCTTGTTGCATAGGCTTCCAGTTCTGCTGCCAACAGGTTATCCTGCGGGAATGCATGGCCTAGGTGCTGACGGAACCCCTCGCCGAAAGGAATGCCGGCCAAGCGCCCCTGTTTAGCTGAAAATGATCGCATAGCGAGCACATACTCATCCATCCCGTGATGTTCCCGCAGCCACTCCCGCTGCGAGGCATGGCACACAAGCATCTCCTCTTTCAGATCGATCTTGTCCGTAATGTCTATCACCATGGATGGTCTTATCTCCTGTCCCAGCCGGTCCTTGCCCTCCATGGCATCCAGGTAGTACAGATGCGGGACATGAAAGAAAGGAGGTGAAGCCGTTTCAATGTTCTTGACACCCGCACTGAAACAGGCTGTCTGTACCAGCTTGCTGGTCATCTCGTGGTCCACCATGTAGCATAGTGGACTCATCGTAAGCACCATGTGTGGACGGGTTTTCCGTACCAGCTCAATCACCTTCAACAATGTTGGCTTATCGTATACGATGAAGATGTCTTCGCATTCCAGGCATTGGTAGTGTCCATCCAGCAGGCCCGCGGCCTTTGATGCCTCTGCTTTGCGGATGGCACTGATTTCTTCACGGTTCAATGTGGTTGTGCCACCGTCTCCCGGTGTCATCGTGGCTAGCTCGATCTGCCAACCCTTGTCCTTCAACAGCGCAAGTGTTCCTGCGCACAGCAACTCCGCATCGTCCGGATGGGCTACTACAGCCAATACTGTATTATTTACCTGCTCTTTCATTTTTTCGCGGTATCGAAAACCTCAGTGCATTTCCGTGACGACATCTTTCAATGCATGCCGATAATAATGGAATTCCACATCGTCATGGCTGGCTAACAACGACATCGGAACGGATGTATCTTCGATCCCTTTTGAAATCATAAATGCTGTTAAACGCATACCGAATGCGTTATCGTGATTACCTGCTTGCCAAATGGATACTTTTTCCGCTTTCCAAGTCTCTAACGGTCCCACAGTCAGCGCCTGCATGGGCACGCCGATTACATATCCGCCACCCGACGTACGTGCATTTTGCATGAGCGTAATGGGGTGGAGATCCACGACTCGTGCAGATAACTGACGATACTCATCCGGCGAGGGAGGTGCATCGGCGTACCTGCCCTCCCGCTTGAACGGATCATTGAATGCCCAGTGTTTGGCATCGCCCTGCCCCCCCTGCATCACAGCACATCGGATTTCGTCGAAGCTACGCGTGTAAGCGTCCAGGTTTTCTGCACTGGGATAATGAATATGTGAATCAGGCATCCGAAATTTGGGTTTTATCCGGTCAAACAACAACGCCCTATTGGCTCGTGCAAAGGAAAGTGGATGGGTTTCATCCACTTCCCTATCGTTTTCATACCATTCGTCCATACCCCAGAAATGGGCATGCTTCAAGGAAATCTCTAGGTCGTTTACCAATTGCGCGACTAGTGGCAATTGCTCGGTTGGCCCGATGGGACCGCAGATGCCAACCGGATTTGAAGCGGTTGCCTGCTTCCAGGCGTTTATGTACTCCAATGCCTCCGCGAGATAAAAAGACTCCAATGTATCGTGCAAAATTACCCGGAATCCTGGCCGGGAAAGCTGCTCAATATCTTTGACACTCAACTGGGCCGCATCCCGGTGAATCTGATCGTCAAGTGTTGTGTAATCCCACCATCCTTCTGCAAGTCTGCTGATCTTCCTGTTCATTGGTACCTGTTATAAAGCCACTACTTTTCCCGTTTTCACCGATTCATCACAGGCAAATGCAATCCGTAGGCTGTTCACGGCGTCTGCCAAATGGTCGGTCAGATCAACATCTTCCTGAATTGCCCGGAGGAAATATGCCTGCTCACGGTTACAAAGTTCCTGATGATCCGGCTCGTCAGTCAGATCGATCCACTCATCCGCTTTGGCGAATCGCTCGTTTGCATCCAATTCCGAGTGGTGTACCAATAGCGATTCGGTTTTGGTATGGGCCTCAATCGAGTCTGATTTGCCCGAAGCTCCAGCTTCTTTTGCCACGATTGATACGGACCCCTTAGGACCGAAAACGTCTTTAACGAAAAAAGCAGTTTCACTTACCATGGGGCCCCAACCTGCTTCATACCACCCTACCGATCCGTCTTCAAACCGTATTTGTAGCTGACCATAGTTATAGTTATCTGCCGGGATTTCATCGGTCAGCTTCGCACCGATCGCATAGACCTGCTTGGGTTTTGAGCGTGCCATTTGGCACATTACATCAATGTAATGCACCCCACAGTCTACGATGGGACTCAGACTAGCCATCAGGTTGCGATGGAGCGTCCACATATCGCCATCGCTCTGTTGGTTCAAGTTCATCCGCATTACCAATGGTTTGCCCAACTGCTGGGCTTCGGCAATAAATCGTTGCCATGAGGGGTGATGACGGAGGATGTACCCAACCACCACTTTCTTTCCGGTTTGCTTGGAAACTAACGCCACATGCTCGGCGCCTGCAACGGTGCTGGCAATCGGCTTCTCTACAAATACATGGCAGCCCTGTTCCATCGCGCGGACTACATATGCTTCATGCGTATCCGGATACGTTGATATGCATACCGCATCCGGCTGTGTTTCCGTTAGGGCCACCTCGAAATCATCAAACAGCGGATAACTACCTCCAAGTTTCTCGCTCAATCGTTCTTTACTGCCGCCACGCGAAACCAGGCCGCATATTTCAAAACCGGGAGAATCGTGATAGGCTTGAGCATGCGATGCACCCATATTACCACATCCCACGACGAGTACACTGACTGTTTTTTGGGGTCGTTCCATCGTTAATCGTTTTTATATTCCGTTAACCTATTCCTGTTTCGCTATCCGTAATGCCTTCTTCCTTACAGTTCCTTGATCGACAAATCCTTCCACCGGACTTTAATGCCTCCGCCGTCATGAATCTGTAAAGCAATGAACCCATTTGCCGCTCCGATTTTGTCGTCTGATAAATGCACCATTTTCTTTCCATTCAGCCAACTGGTTACTTCATTTCCAACCGCCCGGATCTTCATCGTGTTCCATTCTCCAAGCTTTAGGTATTTATCCTTTTCGGGCTCGGGTTTTATTAGCCAGCCACGGCCATATGATTCATAGATGCCTCCGGTATCATGCCCGGGGGGCGCTACTTCCACCTGCCAGCCACTAATTTTAACCCCTTCGATATCGGAGCGAATAAACACGCCGCTATTCCCGTCGGCTTCCTGCTTAAAGTGAACAATCAGCTCAAAGTCTTTGTAAGGGCTATCGGTTGATAAATAACCATATTGTTTATCCGGGCCACTTTCACAAACCAGCTCGCCATTTTCCACATACCATTTCTCGGTACCGTGAATCGTCCATCCGGTTAGGTCCTTACCGTTAAATAAGCTTTTGCGTTGGCCGAAAGCTCCAAAATGAGCTACCATACATACTACTACCAACAGAATTTTTGAATTTACTATCATTTTGCTTCTATTTTTGTATTTTAATATTCCAAAATAGGTTCAATCGTCTTATTAACCTGGATCTCCTCTGGCGAAGGTTGTATTTATTTAAAGTATCTGTCGTCAAGCAAGAATAAATAATTGGAACCCAAATCACAAAACTAAAAAATATCTTGTATACACAAGACCCATCTTCATCTTTTTTCCGATACCAGCGGAATAAGATCAAGTCGCCGGACAAACATTTCTGCCCCTTCTGACTGCACCTGTATCCTTCCCTCGGAAGGGCGCACCCGGATTGCCTGATTAACCAGTACGCCATTGACATAGATATCGATGGCATCGCCTTTCACGACACATTCAAGCGTATTCCATTGTCCGATTGGATGATCGACATCCTGAGGGCCACGAAAACCGAGCGTATCTTTCCAGTTGGGATCACGGCCATACCAATTGACCCTGCCCTTGTTAACCTCCAACAATTCACCATCGGCTTGATAGACCGGCGTTGTACCGTGACGTTCGGAAGCCACAGGACTAGTGATCGAAAAGCGATCACTTCCGTCACCTACCACAATAAAATCGCCCACCCCACCTTCGATAATATTACATTCGATGGAATGCATCCACGTTCCCGAATAGCCTCCATCTTCACCCACAGAATGGAGCAGAATGCCATTATCTCGTGCGCGTTGTTTCCTTGAACCGTAAGTTTGCTCCCCCCATTTAAATTCCATCTCGAGTCGGTAGTCTGCATACATCTCGTCGGTGGTAATGCAACCCCATTCTTCTCCTGAGATCCGCAATACCCCACCCTTTACCGTAAAAACACGGTTAGGATCGTCATCCTTTCCACGGTCTTTTATAAAAGTGTACCAACCCTTCAGGTCCCTCCCATTGAATAAATGAATGGTCTCTGTGGGGGCCTTGTCGGCGCGGGACTGCGCATTCGCTCCCGTTACGCATATCACCATCAACCACAGTAGACACCCCAAATAAAATGCACTTTTCATATGTTGTCTCCTTTTTTTACTTCGAATCTCCTTCTCGTAGATAAGCAATCAGATCTGCCAATTCGTCTTTGGTCATGGCTTGTTCCAATCCGTTCGGCATCAATGAAAGCCCCGAATTGGTTAATGATTCTATATTACTCCGCAGAATTGCTTCGTCTGTGCCAAATGCAGTACGTAATGTTAAACTGTTATCCGTTTCTGACACGACCCATCCCGAGAAAGCGCCGCCGTCTTTCGTGCGGACGACAATCGATTGATAGGTAGGGTATACTTCATAATTCGGAACCAAAATATGCAGCAGCAAGGCATCGGGCGGTTGGTTTTTAACCCCCGTTAAATCTGGTCCCACTTGACCTCCTTTACCCGCATACGAATGGCATACACCACAATGCGTCTGAAATACTGCTGCCCCAGCTTTCGCCGTTGCTTTTTTATCCAAAATACTGCGGTATTCCTGGTATACCATCATCCGGTCTCCCCCTTCTAACTCACCGAAAAGTTCGTCGGCCTTTTCACGGATCACTGCATCTGTTGATTCCATCAATCGAACGCGGTCCACCGATGATATCTCTGAAGCAGCTACAGTACCGTTTTCAATGGCCGAAAAAAGTACAGATATAAACGCTTTATTGGAAACCAAGGCTGAAATAACAGCAGGTTTCACATTGGGAGAATACGCAGACCATTTGTCTTTTTCGGTGAGCAGTCCGGCTCCGCGGGAATCCTGCAACCTAGAAATGGCCCCAACCACCTCCAACTGTATATCCGGCGGATATCGCGCATCCAATAGATGCAACAGCGCCTCGTGCGATTGTTGGTAACGAGTGAACCCCAGTAGCGCAATCGCGCGTAGCCGCAGGCGATGCGTCGTTTCGGTTCCCACCGCCATACCGTGAATGTGCTGAATAAAGCGATTCAAAGCGGGGATTCCAACGGAACCACCCATTGAATATAACAGTCCTTTATCTGAAAAGGGGATCTCGTCCTTTCGTCCACTCAATCCTTCAGCGAGACCCAATATGGCAGAAACCTGCCATTCCTCGATTCGGTCCGTCGACACCAGACGTTGAAAAAAAACACGAGATTCTGCCACGGTACCTCCATAACCGAGCAAACGCCCTATATCTTGCATCACGGCGGCAAATGCCACCGTATCCACCGATCGAAGCGCACTGAACGTTTCCAAGAAAACCGAAGCACGCGTGGCGATTCCACTCAACACAGCGGCCCTTGCCCATTTGTTGGCGCCATCTCTTGCCGCGATACGCGCCAGGGCTGTCACCGCATCACGCGTATCAACCTCACCCAATGTCAAAGCCGCCAGGTAGCGGACCCGGGGGGATTGATCCTCAGCCGCCGCCAATAATTCCGGCATGAGCTCAGCATAGCGCTGGCTATCGGCCACAGACAGTTGCACCACCTGTTCACGCACGGCAGCCACGCTATCAGCAAACAGTTGCTTCCAGGTATTGGCATCCAGATCGCCAAATAAACGGAGCAACCAAAATGCGCGGGATCGGCTTTCAGGCAGACTTCCGCGAAGAGCAATGTCCTTCAATACGTTCACAGCCTCTTTCGGCCGCTTTTCCAGCAATAATCGAAACGCAGTTGCTTGTTTCCACTCATCTGATGAACACAATGCCTGTGTAAGTTGCAAGACACTCACATCGGATCCGACATCGCCCATCGTATCTTGGTCAGAAGGTTCGAAATCCTTACGCACCACCCGGTAAATACGCCCATCCGACTTACCCCCTTCAAAATCGAGCTTGTCACGCATTTCTTCCGGAACATACGAAGGATGGTCTATTACTTTCCGGTGCATATCCGCAATATAAAGGCCCCCGTTGGGCCCGTGCTGGGCAAACACTGGTCGGAACCATTCGTCTGTAGACGCTAAAAACTCGCTACCGGGCGCTGCTATTTCGGAGCGAAAGCTCGGACCCTGCACTTGTACTACCTGCCGCTGTACTAAGTTTTGTGCCGATTCACAGATAAAAATATTGCCTCGGTGCGCCGGCGTCAAGCCGCTTCCATAAAATGCTACTAACCCGCTAGCCGCCGTGAATGTCCCTGCATGGGAACGTCCGATCAGCTTAGGAATATAATCAGCCGTCGTTACTGCGTTACTGGCAGGGTATACGACGGCATTAGCCTCAACAGGAGAAACGTTTTCAACGGTTTCATTAAAAAGCAAATCCGGATTGCGCCGAAGGTACCATGGTTCCATGACAATCTGCATTACGGGATGCCGGTTGGACGTGCCAAACCGACGCCCATAGGGATCGATACTAATCCCGAACTGGCTTTTACCCCCCGTCACCTGAAATTCCAACGTTTCCGGGTGAAAACGCCCATCGGAAGCCGTGTACGTAACCGGTGAACGATCCGAATGATCTGGGGAGGTGATGCTTCCTCCATTCAGTCCTCCGGTGACATATATCCATCCATCGGGACCGAGTGTTGGATGGCTCATCCGGATTTGTGCGGTTTTGGTATCGTTGAACCCGGTGAGTACCACCTTTTTGATGTCCGCTTTTCCGTCGCCATCCATGTCCTTAAAATAATAGATATGAGGCGCACACGTTACAAATACCCCGCCCTTCCATGGCAGAATACCGTTGGGGTAAGTCAGTCCGGTCACAAAATCATGACGCCGGTCGTAACGGCCATCCCCGTCGGAATCTTCCAATAGCGCAATGCGGCCCAAGGTAGTTGGATTCCCTCTCTCTGCGGGGTCGGGATAGCCGCGATCTTCCACCACATACAACTGCCGGTCTTCGTCAAAAGCAAACGCCACCGGATCGACCACCAAGGGCTCAGAAACCACCAGCTCGATGCGCATACCGTCCTCCAGCTGAAAACTTTCCAGGGCTTGGCGAAGGTGCTGATTGGTTGAATCTGGTTGGCAACCGATTATGCCCGTTAGGACGAATGTGATGATATAAAATTTTCGGTTCATTGGATGCGGTTCAACGAGTATTGCTTTTATGATTCGCTAATAGTTTAAAAAGTGTCTGTAAAACCTTATCGGAAGCTTGCTCTTCCAGGTAGCTGGACCGCGCACGCCATGTTTCATAGCCACCCAATTTATGCTGCGCCGGTGTAGGGAGATAGCCATTATATCCATTGGCCAATTCAATTGTAAAAGTGGGCTTAAATGGGCTTTTATCCTTGAGTTCCAAACCGATTTCAACAAATACCTCCGCGGGGACGGCAGCAATTGCCAGTTCTCCGATTCGGAACACCTGCAGCAGGATATTCACTTCCGAGGGGTAGTCTCTCATAAACAGCGTTTCGCGCGCGTAAATCTCCTCCATTGATTTCATGGTAGGTCCTTCCGCTTTCCCAACAATTTCCTCCGCACGTTTGATCTCGGCATCCGTTGGTTTCCGTACTCCAAGTGCGATTTCTTCCTGTTCGGCAGCCAGCGAAACCCAATCCTGGTACGGCACATTTTTTATGGCCTCCAAAGATGCAGCAGCCAAGTTATCGGCAACCGACTTCATCTTGACATAAGGAGGAAACGTTTCAGGCTTCTCTGCAGCCCAATGGATGTTGTTGATGTCGCCGCTTGTGCCATTGGTCATGATACCTACGAAAGGAGGACGTTGTGGCGACGGCTTCACACCCAGCAGCTCGCCGATCCGACTGGCAAACATCCCGTAATAATCCGCAGAAACCTCACCCGGTCCCGTGCCTCCTACGTAATGTAAGGAATAATTCGCCAGCAAAGCAATGGGATCACCATCGAGCGTCTGCAACGATATAACGGGTACTTCCGGATCAACTGGACCTGCCGGCTTTAGTAAATCCGGATTTCCTACCCCCGGATTCATCTTTACCTGATCCTGACCACCAAACGGGTTAGGCAGCGGCGTACCCGGTTTCATGTGCCAGCGACGGTTAAATACTTCATTCGGCTCTTCCCCCACGCCCCAAGTGATCTTTGCGGGCACCCGATTACGGTAGGCTCGGATCAGCGCATCCGCAGCGCGGTCCACCAAAAAATCAAGATAGGCTGGATCGGGGTCACTCTGAAATATACCACAGGCAGTTCCCGCAGAGTGCGTATGGATCGCAGACATCATCATATGGCTGGTCGGGATTCCGGTAAACTCATGTGCACGTTGCTTTGCTTGATCAAGTACTTCGCGAGATACCATGCAAAGATCAAGTACAACAAATGCCAATTGAGTATGGCCATCGTCTAAAACCAGTGCGCGTGCATGCGTTTCGTCGTGAATATTCTGGATCACCACATCCTGCATATTCCCGTTGATCGACGTGCCGATGTTGGGGGTGATGTTGCTGATGGATGCTCCGGCTTTGAAAACTCGACCGCCAGCGTCGGCATTGGGTTGTCCCTTTACGTTGAGCCCGGATAAACAGACGAAACCAGCAAAAATAACATGCTTACCTATTGCCACGAACCGGACAATCGCTCGCATCATGCAATTAGGCATTCCCTTGCTTGATAACGGTCGTATCATAATTTCAGGTTTGTGCATGTATGCTCTGAGTGAGCTTACAACAAAGATAACAACATAACTTGTATACACAGCAAAAATTCCATTTTCCATTTGCAGTTGCTGCAATAGAAAATGGAATTCTTCAGCTTATCCAGCCGCTAGCTAGATTTGCCAGCCTTTCCGATAGGTCCGACGCAGGTATTTTTCTGCCTCGGGATAATTTGGGAATTTCATGTTGACCGCATCCCATTCCAGTAGCTCTTCCGGTACCCGTATGGCGACAGTCCCCAGCAAAATTGCCTCAGTCATCGGTCCTGTTTGAGCGAAATGCGACTCCGTTTTCGGTCCACCCAAGCAAGCGTCTACAAAGTGATGGTAATGGTTACGTTCTTCCAATTCAGGACGTTTATAATCACTGAATTTACTTTCGGGCAGCAATACCGGTGTTCCCTGATGCGGAATAAGCAATGCCCCTTCGGTACCGATCAGCATGGCCGCTTCCTCGGGGTATTTCCCGCCGGAGTATAAGGCACGCACCTCTTCGGGCGGATAAAATTCGCCGTCGAACCACTCCACGGGCAGCACGGACTCCGTTTGATCATTGCCCGGGAACATCCACGTGATGTGGTTACTCTGCGGCCACGTATCCTGCCGTCGTTCAGGTGAATCTTTCCAGGATTTCTGCACTTCCGCCACCACAGATAGTGGCGATTTCATGTTCAACCCCTTCCAAACGGCATCGAAGATATGACAACCGATATCCCCCGACCATCCCGTACCAAAATCCTGCCACGTACGCCATATCGCCGGATGATAGATCGTGGGCGCGTAAGGCCGCATGGGAGCAGTGCCGATCCAATTGTCCCAGTGAAGACCGGCAGGAATTTCCTGCCCCTGTTCAGGTCGCGGCCCCGTAAGCCGGTACCCCTCAATACCCGAGCGATTCGAACACAGGTAAGCATGTTTCACCTTACCGATGATGCCTTCTTTGATCCATTGAACAGCTGCCCGATCGCCAATTGAAGAGGCTACCTGGGTCCCTAACTGTGTAACAACGCCTGCTTTGACCGCAGCTTGCGTGAGTACCCGCACTTCTGCCACATCATGGCACATCGGCTTTTGACAGTATACGTGCTTGCCGGCCTGTATAGCACCCATGGCAATGACGAAGTGACTGTGATCAGGCACCGTCACATTAACGGCGTCGATCTTATTCTTTTCTTTTTTAAAAAGCTCCCGCCAATCTGTATAGAGACGGGCGCCGGGAACGATCTCTGCAGCTTTTTGTAAGATGCTTTCATCGACGTCACACAACGCGACAATTTCCACATTTGGATGTGATTTGAAGTTTTGAAGGTCGTGAGCGCCCATGCCGCCGACACCGATGCAGGCATGCCGGAGTTTTCCATTTGGAGATGTGGCGAATGCTTTCGCCGACGCTTCCAAAATAAACGGCGCGCCAATGGCTGCGGTAGCGGCAGTAAGCAAAAATTTCCTGCGTGATGTTGAATGCATTTTGTCCATAGGCTAAAAAATTGGTTATCTTTTTATCTTAAACAAAGATAAATATTAAACTTGTATATACAAGAAAAAACCGAAAATCTACGTATTGATAAATAAAACGGCATTCTATGTTCAGGCTATCTGACAGTCCTATTCCGTCAGACCAGCTTTAAATGTTAAGTACGCTAAAATAATCTACTAATCAGCAGCTAATGAATTATATAAATTTTCCTCTTTATCAATACAGGCCGTCGCCTGTACCACCGCTTTATTATTCTTAATTGTAATCGGTTGGGCGGAGATGTAATCACGCATACGGCAGCCCACGAGTGAGATAGTGAGTTTTTCATTTCCCTCAACCAACATAAAATCAGTTGATTTTGCAACGTTCGTTAAGGCCGGATTATCTCCCGAGAAAGCTTCTACATTCGCAATGGCGGTATGACCTTGGCCCGTTACAACAATCGGATGAATGATGTCCACATTTGTTCCCGCGTTGGCAATAATCGAACCCTGAGCGATCTGCCAATTGCGATTTTTGGTATTGGATCCTTCCTTTAAAATACCAATTACAACACAGTCAAGGTTGAAATTGGTAAGCTGTCCGTACGATTCTTCACCCAATCGTATTCCACCATAGGATCCGAATGTAAAAACATCCATCAACTGTGCATTGTCGGTATGATTGATTGTATAAGCAAAAGTCTTCTTGGCAACCACCGCATCAATAACCGCACGGCTATACCCCCCTCCAATAAACCGCTGGTTTGCTGGATTGATGTGACAGTGGAGGACCCTGGGAATATCGTAACAATAGTCTATTCGAATGAATTCGCCGCTTAATGGATACCCATAACAGTGCTCAAATATCATTGATTCGCAGATATTCGGACTATTAGCGTTGAAATCCATGGCCAAATACTCGCCATAGAACGTCAAACAGGACAGATATACCCCCTGTGTGGAACTCGTTTTAGAAGTTTGGATCGTCGCAGGATAGGGAATGATTGCATTTGGGTCGTCTAGGGTCTGCTCGGCATACCAAAACTGAATACCCTTAATTTGCGTAGCACTTTCTACCGTGATAAATACCTTGTCTTTGTCGGTAATTTTAAAAACACTTCCAACAGGTTGTTTTTTTGAAGAATGCACCGTACCCCGCGCAGTCGGACCGTGTACACCGATCAACGATACATTTTTCTTGAGCACGATTCCGCCATCCATCGGATAAGGTTCATCAGATGGCTCCACATACAATCCCGCTCCCCGGTCGGATGCCCAGTCTATCGCCTTCTGAAGGTTTACAGCATTTACTGCCGCACTGTTCTCGGGTTTAACACCAAATTTTTGAATACTTATTAAGTGGCTTTTATCGGGATCACTATCCTTCGCGGATAGTGATTGGTAGCTACATAGGAAGATAAGTATGATTTTAACAGAAAGATGGAACCTGCTTGCCGGGCCGGTTGGCTTCTGAGAGAGGAACAGTCGATTATTCCTGACTTTAACTGAATTACTGATTTTTTCCATGGAAATGATATTTATAATGTATTACTTTTTGATGCTCCTTCCTGCGTTTTCAAGTAAGCTTCTCAGATAGGAAGCTGCATAACTTTCGGTGCCATCGGGCCGAATAAGCCAAAACCCTCTCATTTGGTCTTTGGTATACTCTGAAGAACTTTGTACACCACTTTTAACTTCATTGCAATAAACCTCCCAATGAATAATGTAAGGAATATCCCTTGCTAGAAAAACTGCCATCGCTTGATCCCAGCGTTTGATCAATTCTTCTTTCAAAATTTCCCCATTGTTCGATGCGATTCCAAAAACGGACCCTTCATTTTCGGGAATCCCGACTTCACCAATCAGGATGGGCACGGTGGGAAATTCACCGGTGGGCCTCATATGCGCTTGAATGCAATCAATACCCAACCAAAGGTCCACGGGATCTGCCAGCCCATCATAGCACGACCAAGACACCATATCCGTTTTTACATAGGGAAGTATGTTGGATGTAAGACAGGGAATACCTTTTCTGCAATCAAGTACCCGGTTAACTTCAATCGCGTGATAAACCTTGCAGTTTGTTTGGCCTGCCGCCAGCCGTGCTCGGTTAACTCCCGCTTGCCTTGCGTTAAACCAGTTGATCATTACCTCGCTACGCTTCTCGATGTCAGCAGGGATGGACGCTGGAGTCCACTGTGCTTCTGCCCCTGTACCGCCGCGCATCAGCCAATCACCTTCCCAATTTTGCAGAATAAACACCACCTGCCTATCCCGGTAGGTCTCAAGAAGATAGTTAGCCAATTGGTACATGGCTTCTTCTTCCTCCGCATAATTAGTTACCGATCCGCTCATAGCGTGCTGCAGACTTACTTCACTGCGTACGCTTAAAGCAAATGTTTGGAACGGCATATCAAAGACCTGCTTAAAGTAAGGATGCATAGCAATATCAACCAAACTCGCCTCCTTACTTAAATTCCAGTCGGAATGATATGGATAATCGCGAGCGGGATCGTCCTGAAACCACAACTTGATCGTACCCATCCCCAAGTTGTGTATGGCTTCACTACCTTCAAGTAAAAATGGCGACGTGGTTAACGTATACTTCCCCGCTACATGCGCAGCCCCTAACCGAAATCTGATATCTGCAGGAACATTCGCCCCATGAAGTGGACTGTTTTTTACGATTAACGAATCTATCTCGGCAATTGGAAGTGTTTCGGAAGTACCAATCTGCGCTTGGCATTGCATGCCAACCCAGAGAGATAAGATTCCCATTCCTTTCAACACGATTCCTTTACCAATTTGGGTTTTGAGAAAGTGCATGATTAATATACAATTCGCTTTGCGGAATGGGATACAAGTTCATCCGATCATTCCAAATGCGGTTCTCCACTAACTTCACCGTATACGACAGCGCTCCAGAATTGGCTCTGTTTACATCGACACCGTATATTTTTGTGGTTGAATCACCGATATTCCATCTTCTGATATCCCAGAAGCGGCTGTCCTCAAAGGCGAGTTCCACCCGTCGTTCATTTCTCAATTTTTGCCGAAAATCTTCTTTAGACATTCCGTCGGGAAATGCGGGCATCCCCGCCCTCGCCCTTATTAGATTTACGGCCTCACTTGCCGTCATGGTTAACGAGCCGGGGCCCGTACCAGCAGGGCCAAAGGCTTCATTCATTGCTTCTGCATAGTTTAATAGTACCTCGCCATAGCGGAACAACACCCAGGTATGTTGTTGCGTCGTGGGGTTAACCGGACTTAATGAAACGCTCTCAATGAGATATTTCTTTAGATAATATCCTGTTTTGGTTGCTCTTTCTGTAGGTGGCCCATTGAGCCCGCCCGGCCAAACTTCAATGGATACATTTTTCCAGGAAGCTCCATTGAAGAGTACAGTTTCATACATTCTCGGGTCGCGGCCCGTATAGGGATCATCGGGATTAAAACCAGACCCTTGCTCAAGAACGTTCATACCGGTTTCCTGCATTTCGTACGCCTCCACAAGATTTTGTGTAGGGCAGGTCCCCGTATTCCCCCCCTGAAACCCAACGGGCGAATTTGCTGCTTCAAATGCGTTCGAAAAATTTTGTCGGGTTTCTAATATTAATTCGGATGAACTGATATTATTAACAACATTCTCATAGTTGGATTCCAGATTATATTGTTGCAAATCGATTATTTCCTTTGAAGCATATGCCGCATCAATCCACTTCATCTGATCATCATCCGCGTTGTGCAACGGACTAGCTGCATATAAAAGTGTACGTGCCTTTAAGGCCAACGCGGCTCCCTTTGTTGCACGTCCGGTTTCAGACCCCGGTATACTGGCATAGGAATTAGGCAACTTTGGAATAACCTCGTCGCACTCCGAAACAATGAAATCGACCACTTGCCGGTAGGGAGCCCGCGTCACGTTATTCGCTTCCTCCGCAGAGAGTACTGTAGTAACCAACGGAACATCGCCGTAACGCTTAATCAGCTCAAAATAAAAAAAAGCTCTCAAGAACCTGGCTTCGTTGGGATAATTATCGTACTGAATCATCATCTCCTTATACCCATCGTTGTAACGAAGGTCTTCAAAGGTCTGCCCCTCGGCTTTTTGCAAGAACAGGTTCGCTGCTCTAATACCATTGTATAGGTTTCCCCATTGATTGTCGACGGTCTGCAGGGCACTCCAGCTGCCATCGTTAAACTTCTTAATATCCGACAAATCCCACACGTGTACCGCATCATCCGATGCAGAAGACCGCATGGCGCCATCAATGGGATTAAAGTCTGTGGGAAGATAACCGTAAATAGTGGTCAAAAGCGCCTTATATAAGCTCGGACTGTTGAACACCGCATCTTCCGTGTAAAAAGAGGATTCATCGTAGTCCAAAGATTTATTACACCCCCCCAAGACTGGCATTAATATCACGCAGGTTAGTATTATTCTGATGTAGTTCATGATCATCGATTTAATTAACTCAAAAACCAATTTGAATGCCCAGGCTATACGTTGCGTAAGTAGGGTATGAAAATCCGATAGATTCCGGATCGACAATGTGAATATTGTCGATGGAAAACAAATCCGTTCCCCGTAATATAATACGGATATCAGATAGCTTAATTCTTGAAATCAATTGTTTGGGAAGATTATAGTGAAGCATTAACGACCTTAGTTTTAGGTAAGATCCGTCGGTTATCCAGATGCTGTTGGGGCGGTAATTGTTCTCATTGCCCAACGTAGTCAAACGCGGCAGCGTAGCCGTTTCTGCGGTAGCAGGTGTCCACCGATTGTCGGAAAACTCAGATATATTAGAGCTTCCAACCAACGGCCAGAAAATGCTTTGCGTACTGAGGTAAAGCGATTTATTGGCGACGCCCTGAAACGTTGCATCCAAGCCAAAGCCTTTATATTCCAGCCCGAATGATGCAGCATAGTATAACTCCGGATTGACCGTATTAAACCCTAGAGGCATTTCGTCGTAGGCGTTAATGATACCATCATCATTTTGATCCTTATATTTGACGTCTCCAGGCCTTACAATTGAAAAAGTCTGCTGCGGACTGTTTTCGATGTCTTGTTCGTCTTTAAAAAACCCGATCGCTTCCAGACCGAATGCCTGACCGATGCTTCTTCCGGTTCTTGAGAGGTAACTGTAGGGCTGATAGGCCTCACCCATCTCAATGATCTTATTACGTACATAAGCAACCTGACCGTCTACATAATAGGTAAATGGTCCGTCGTTTTTGTAAAATTTAAGACCAAGTTCCAGTCCTTTGTTTGCCACAATACCTTCGCTGAGATACGGTTTGCTATTTCCAACCACGCTGGAGATCAGCCCCTCAGACTCAATCAGAATATGCTCGCGGTGATCGTAGAAGAAATCCAGATTCAGATCGATCATTCCCAGCATTTGGGCGTCTATCCCCAAATTGTATTTTACAGCTGTTTCGTAGCTTAAACTTGTAGAGGGCAGCCTACCTTCCTGCAGTCCTCCGGAGATGTTATTATTTGCGGTAAAATAGTACGGTGTAGATCCGCTGAATTGGACCGCTGAAAGGTTTTGTGGCACCAGGTCATTTCCGGTCATTCCCCACGAGGCCCTCAACTTCAAATCATCAAAGACCCTGTTGGAAAACCACTGCTCTTCGGATAGTTTCCATCCAACGGACAGCGCGGGAAACAAGCCAAACCGCTCTCCTTTTGGCAGTACATTCGTACCGCTATAGGAAAGGGATAAATCGGCAAAATATTTCTTGCTGTTCGCATAGTGCACATTTGCTGCGAGAAGTTGATGAAAATAGGTGTTGGATTGACCATTCCGGACCAATTTATCCTGTTGATATAAGATCACCGAGTTAATGCTATTGACGCCCCAATCCCGCAGATATTTCAACTTGCCCTGCACCGTGGCATGATTCCATTGGCTGGCTAAGCTACTATAATAACCTAACTCTGTGTCATTCCCATAAGCCGTTTCAATCGAATCCAAACTGCCGTTATTCTCAGTTAACGATAACGACTGATAAGCATATTGTTTGGTTTTACCTTCCGAATAGGTTGCAGAGTTGTCAAAAGCAATCGAAGCCTCCGCTACCAAACCCGGCAACAGGATATCCAGCTTCTGCTCCAGGCTACCGTCTGCCAATAATTCCCGAATCTGTATATCGCGGTAACCGGTGGCGGAAATCTGCGCGATGGGATTGCTATTGTAATAAGAGGTACCTCCCCAAATACCTTGATAGGTTTTTACAGGATACGCCGCAGATGGGGTGTTATATAGCGCCCACATAATATCTGCTACTGAGGTACCCGGGGTCCGGGTTTGTCGCAGGTTACCACTCAGACCGATTTTGAATTTAGTCGACTTTGTGATATTCATATCCACGTTAGACCGGAAATTGAATTTACCATAATCTAGTTGAGTACGATATCCATCATTTTCCGCTACCGGCCCTAACAATCCTTTATCTGATTGATAGTTAACTAAAGCGAAATAGCGAGCCGAAGCTGTTTCCCCTTGAAAGGTAGCCTTGAAATTACTAGTCTCACCCACATCCCTGAATGATTCCTCAAACCAGTTTACATTGGGATAAAAGAAAGGGGAAGAACCGGATTGAAAGGCTTCCAATTCCCGTTGTGAATACATCGGTGTTAAGCCGTCATTTGCCCGGGCTTCGTTCATTGCTTGTGCATAGCCATAGGCACCTAAAAACCGGGGCAACCGCAGCGTGTGGCTAACGCCGTGCTCATAATCGATTTCAACTTTATTCTTTTGGGCATCTCCCCGTTTCGTCGTAATCAACAACACACCATTTGCCCCACGCAGGCCGTACATAGCGAGCGCACCGGCGTCTTTGAGAACTGCCACACGTTCAATCTCTCCGATGGAAAGCGACGAAATAGGTCGCTCATAACCGTCAATCAGGGTAAGTATCGAAGCGTCCCGCGTTGTGCCGACTCCTCGGATGAATATCCTGGGATCATTTTCCCAACTTGTCCCTCCCTGCTGCATGACCGCCAATCCAGGTATCTTGCCGTACAAGGCATTTGCAGGATTGACAACCAATCTTGTTGATAAGTCGGCTGATCCAACCGTCCCAATAGCCGAGGTAAGTTGATCCCTCTTACGCGTTAAGCCAAAACCCAACGGGATTATATCATCACCCGTCGCTTCAGTAAACGAATTGCCATCTTTAGCAATCAATGTATCCGGGAGTTGTTGTTGGGTAAACCCAGGAAAGGTAAACGCCAATAGTGCCAATGACAGATAGATGGACTTTATATAATTTTTGGTCATGTCTATGAATTTTAGTTGCATTTAAAAAGCCCCCATACCTATCACCACCCGGGGTTTTGAATTAATCCGTAACCCTTATTTACTTCATTCGGCGGCAAAGCGCTTAAGTACCATTTTGGCGACCAAGACTGTTGCCACGCACGTCCGGGTAGTTCAAACGCCTGATAGGTGAACCCGTCACCATTTTTTAAAATATTCAGCCCATGCAGCTTCTTCGTAAAATCATCTGCTTTCTTCCAACGGATAAGATCAAACCAGCGGACCTCTTCGTAGCCGAACTCACAGGCCCTTTCCTTCAACACCGCTTCGCGGAATTGCTCCTGGTTTAAACCAGCCGGCAAATCGGGGAGCCCGACCCTGTTACGTACGATATTGATACAGCGATAGGACTCGTCGGAGGGACCGCCTTGTAGTTCGTTGCTTGCTTCTGCGTAGGAAAGATAGATTTCAGGTAAACGGAGATAGGGGAATTGAACAACGGACCCCATTGATGTGGCACTGTTAAAATCCAATAAAAACTTCCTCATGTCGTAGCCCGTAGCCGCTTGCGATTGGCTGATGGATTTCCGCTCTATGCCACCAATCCACAACTCCGCGGTACGCCCCTGATAGGTGTCGCCATTAGTAAGCACCGTTTCGTATAATCTCGGATCCCTATTTTTGAACGGATCATTTTCGTCATAGCCCGATGCCGGATCTGAAATGGGTAATCCATTGGCCATATCGAACATGTTTACGTATTCCTGTGTGGGACAAGCGATGCCATGAATACGCGTAACCTGCATACCCAGGTAATCGTAATCACCTTCATTTTTGTATCGAACTCGAGTAGAAATCAAAATTTCTCCATTCCCTCTTTTATAATAAGCATTCTGAAAATCTTGTCGGTATTTACCGGTTTCGATGAGCTTATACCCCCCCTGTGATTCTACTTTCTGGATGAGTGCTTCGGCGGCATCGGCTGCCCTTTTCCAAAGACCCGCATCATAGCTGCCATGCCAGGTCATTTTTTCCTGCGATGCCTCGCCGTCGAGATAGGGTGCTGCGCTATTAAACAATGGGCTGGCGGCAAAAAGCAATACACGTGCTTTGAGACCAAGTGCAGAGGCTTGGGTAAACCGGCCGTCTTCACTGCTGATATCACGCAGTGTCCAGGGCAAATCAACCACCGCTTGATCAATTAAACCGGTAATGGAATCGAGCGTTGCTAAGCTGGTAAGTCGTGGGAAATACGTATCCTCATTAACCCCGATGGCATGATCAATCCAGGGCACACCTCCAAAATGGCGATACATATCCGAGTAATGCATCGCGATAATCATTTTCGCCTCGGCTTTCAGCTCCTTCTTAGTTTGCTCATCCGCATCGGGTACACGGTCTATATTTTCAAGAAAAATATAGGCCATCCGAATACCTTTCCAATTGTCTTCTTCTAGAAAACTGTATTTGCCACTTGTAGCATTATTTTCTGATCCAGCATTGTACTGACCTGAATAATAAATCTGGTAAACGCCGCCGTCCAGCCGAAAGGATTGCGTGATATCTGTGAGAGATTCTAAGATATCTGCATTCATACCGATGCCTTTGGCCGAAAAATCATACAGCAAGCCATAGTGAAGCGTTGCATAAGCTCCGGTCAAAAAACGCTTCGCATATTCCAGGTTAGAAAAAATGGTATCTTTCGTGACGTCTACACTGGGTGGTTTCTCCAAGAAATCGTTACCCACTTTAAATTTTTCACACCCTGCCGTTCCTATCAACAACAATAGCGATAAGCAGAAAATTATGTTGTTTTTCATTACGTTAAAATTTTCTCTTTGTTAAAAAGTTACGTTCAAACCGAAATTGAAAATTTTCATCAACGGGTATTGTGCATTTTCCGTGGGAACAGATTCCGGATCTATCAATTTTAATTTATCAAAAGTCAACAGGTTATAACCATTGGCATAAATGCGTAAATTAGATACGCCGATCCGCTTTAATGAAGCGATATTCAGGGCATCGAAACTGTAGCCCAGTTCGATGTTTTTTAGCCTCACATACGAGGCATCCCTTATCCAAAAATCGCTGTATTTCGTGTTATTCCCCACCCCTAAGAATGTCATCCGCGGATACGTTGCGTTAGACGCTGTTTCCGGGGTCCATCGGCCATCGGCCATAAATTGCATGAGCCCAAACCCCTGTGTTGGCCCAAAAGGTTGCTGAAAGGACCCCTGAAATGCCCGCGATACATGGGTGGCGCCTGACCATAACGTGTGCAAATCAAATCCTTTAAATTGCATCTCTAACGTCAGACCGAAAACATATTCCGGATAATCCGGGAAACCAATGGGCTTTTGGTCATCGTTATTAATTTCGCCGTCGCCATTTAAATCTTTATACCTTAAATCGCCCGGTTGAGCGGGGTAGTTTGCATTGGGAAAATCAGCGATATGGGCAACGTCCTCTTCCGTCCAGAAACCATCAAACACGTACCCAAAAGGTTGATTTACCCGATTTCCTGTACGAAAAAGATAGGGTTCCCTTTGCGGAATCTCATCCATGAAAATGATCTCATTTCTGGCGAATGACATATTCGGGCTAATGAGGTAATGGAATTCCCCTATGTGATCCCGCCATTTAAACTGTAACTCATAGCCCTTGTTTTCAACTACGCCGATGTTTACCGCAGGTAGATCAACGGCCAGAATACCCGGAACTGTTTGACGTGTCGTCAGGATGTTATCCCGATGCTCGAAGAAATAATCGGCAACCACGCCAATTTTTCCATTCAGCATATTGAGATCTATACCGATGTCTTGTTTCTTTGATTTTTCCCAAGTTACGAGTGGGTTCCCCACTTTTCCTTCTGCCGCACCGATTTGATTTTGGGGAACGTTGACACCGAAACTATATCCTCCCGAACTTGCAGAATAGCTATCCGGCAAATAAAGAAACCGACTGTTATTCATCTTGTCATTACCCACAACTCCATACGATCCCCTTATTTTCAGGTACTCAATAAAGGGAAGATGCGCTTTCATGAAGTTTTCCTCGGATACAACCCACCCGGCCGATACAGCTGGAAATAAACCAAACCTCCTTTCCGGAGCAAAGTTTTCCGAGCCATTATATCCGACATTTAAATCAAGGAGATATTTTGATTTGTAATCATAGGTTACCCGGCCAACTAAGCCAACATAGCCCATGGGTATATCGACATTGATAGCTGGATAAAAGAACTTGCTCTGATTATAAAGCAACAGACCGGTGAAACGATGTACATCAAATGTCCGATCATAAGAAAGGCCCGTTTCGAAATACCAGTCTCTTGCTTTTCCGAAAGACTCGCCATACCCGAGCGTACCATCTTCTCCTATTTTCCGATAAACGATGGTCTTATCATCGGGTGCGGTGGAATCTAAATCATGTAGATACGCAGCGAGATAGGTTGCCCGACTCGACGTTCTTACTTTAGTAAACGAATAGCTCCCGTTATAGGCTCCTTTGATTTTGAAGGAAAGACCTTCCGTGATGGCATCGAGCTTTTGATTTAGGATAAGGTCAAAATTTAGTGGATTCGTTAGTGCGTTCTGGAAACCTCTTCCGTAGTAGCCGTTCAGCGCATCCCGTGTTTCACCGGTAATGTACATCGGGTCACTTTGGACGTGCTTTCCATCTACAATTCCAATGCCTCTGTACGGTTGAGCAAAATAGATATTCCGCCATATGCTGAACTGGGGCTCATCTGCTAACGGTTCATTACGGAATTCGCTTCTCCCACCGGCTGTCAACGATAGCTTAGTGGTCTGAGTCACGTCCACATCCAAATTGACCCGATAGTTATAACGGTTGTAACTGTAGTTATTGTTATCGGGTAAGTCGAAGACCCGAAATAAGCCGTCCTGTTTCAGGTAGCCCAGTGAAACAAAATATTTGACAGCTTTCGTTCCCCCGGAAATATTAATATTCTCCTGTGTTTGGAACGATGAAGGCTTCAAGATATAATCTACCCAGTCGGTATTGGGATAAATGATCGGATCAGAATTGGTTCGGAATGCCTCGGTTGCTTCTGGACTGAATTTCAGTACGGCATTGGGGTTGTCATTTAACTGCGCTTCCGTATACATCAGCGCATGGGTATAGCTATCCACGAATCGAGGCAACCTTAAGGGTTGCTGAAAGCCTGCGGAAGCCGATACACTGATTTTGGCTGGGCCTTCGGTACCACGCTTGGTTGTCACAATAATTACTCCGTTGGCCCCGCGAACACCAAAAACTGCCGTCGCCGATGCATCTTTCAGCACAGACACCGATTCAATTTCATTGGGATCCAATTGGGTAAAAGGTCGCTCCACCCCATCTACAAGAGTCAACGGAGTGGATGCCGCAGAAGTAAGCGAACCGATACCTCGTATGTAACTGATCGGATCATCCCCTCCCGGACGGCCGGAATATTGTACGGTAGCCATACCGGTAACTCGGCCTGCCAATGTATTTGCAACGCTGGCATTGGGAGATTTAATCAAGTCCTCCGATCCAACGGACGAAATCGCGCCCGTCACCGTTAATTTCTTTTGGGTTCCGTAGCCTACCACAACAACTTCCTCCAACCCGGAAACATCCGCTTCCAGGGCGACGTTGATTTGGGTTTGGTTACCGACAGTCACGCTTTTTCCTCGAAATCCGATACTGGAAAACTCCAGTATAGCTAATTCGCCACCCGCAACACTAATTACATAATACCCGTCGCTATTGGTTGTGCTTCCCACGGCAGTACCTGCCACGTGTACAGATACCCCCGCAATCGGATTTCCTTCTTCATCAACAACCCGCCCCCTTATTTCTACCGGAGGCGCCAAGGCATCCGTGGCAGCGTCATAAGCGGAAAGTATAGCCCCTGCTGGGCTATTAACATGAACATTTGCATTTACGCTCAACGTAATAAACAGGAGCAAAACAAGCGTTAGTTTGGTACTTACCTTGATCATTGACCTTAGGGCACCACATTTTTTTCGATGGCTTATCGTTAAATCCATAGTTGGTTAGTTATTGTTTAAAATCCCCCTTCATTCAATAGTAAACATGCGGGTAGCTACCGATTCTACAACAGCAGAACCGCCTCTGGGTCACGACCTACCTAGCATGTAGGACGGTCTTGTCAGCAACTATTCATATCGGTTTATATAAATTGGTTAAAAAGCCTTTCAGACGGAGTTCGTATCCATAATCACAATTAGGCGTGCTAGGTACATTGTCGATAAACGATTAAGTGAGTAATTATATGTCTTATAGCGTCTATTCTTACGGTTTACAATATGGTTACTTGCTACGTATAACAAAGATATATATTTAACTTGTATATACAAGAAAAAATAAAAAAATTAATATATCGCGGTTCAAACCACAAAACTAAAATACCACAATAAATTAACTGCCAGCAATTTACAATCAAATCAACACACGATTCACCCCTCAATTTGTATATACAAGCAGAAATAATAACATCAATTTATCAACGTTACAGCAACTAAAATATCTCAGTGAATGCAGTGCCGGCCGGACTTTATATCTTAATCCAATCCGTCCAGTGAAAGAATATACATGACTACCTCTTGGGCATCTTCTTCTGACAAAGTTGGATGCGGAGGCATGACGACATTACCCCATGCGCCCCTGGTACCCAAGATGACCCGCTTGGCAAGTATGCGGATGTAAGTACTGTTCATCGGGTAACGGGCGGCAATATCGTTAAAGGCGGGACCACGCTTGCGGTCTGTTTCTTTATGGCAGGTAAAACAATCGGAATAAGACATCAATACCCTTCCTCGGTTCAATGCCTCGGCTGTTGGCACGACATCTGTATCTCCGGCAAGTTTCTCTATTGGGTTTTTTTTGCTATTCGCACGTGTTGATTGTTCCTTTTGACGACTTGTCGTATTCGGTCCACATCCGACCAATGAAAAAAGGGACAAAAAAAAGATAAACGAATTAAACACAAAGGTCCGCATGATCAGACGACGAACATCCTCCTAAATTCTTGCGGAGTCATTCCTTTCAGCCGCTTGAACAACCGGATAAAATGTGCCATTGATTGGAAACCACTCCTGCTACACACGTTTCGAATTGGCAATGGAGTATCTTTCAGTAGTTCACAGGCGTGTTCTATCCGCATCTCCTGTACAAATCCCATAAATGTTTTTCCCGTCGACTGTTTGAAATAGCGGCAAAAAGTGGCTACGCTCATATTCACTAATCCAACAGCTTCTTCGAGATAAATCCGGTCACTAATCCGGCCAGCCACATACGCTTGAATACGATCCAACGGTTCCTTGCCCTGCAAGCCGATATCGGTGGATATCGCCTGATACAAGGGTATGCAACCTGGATGATCGCCTAGTACAGCTAGCACACGAAGTACGAGTAATAGTCGTCCTTGCCCAATCGCATGCGGCATCGACAGTAGAAATTCAGCCAGCGAATCCCGCGTTACGCCCTTGAATGACAACGCCAATCCTCCCACGGTAAACAATCGCTTTAATTTGCCGTGCTCCGGAAGGTTGAAATAGGTTTCGCCCAGAAACGATTTGCAAAACTGAAGGACGATGAACTCATCTTCCTCAATCTCTTTCTCTGGCAGCCGTTCACATCTGAACCAATGCGGCACTCCAGGTGCCAATAAAAACACATCACCCGCCTGAAACTGCCTCACGGTGTTCCCCACGTAAAAGCTTCCATAGCCCGACCGAATGAGGATCAATTCGTGTGCATCGTGCACATGATAAGGTATATTGCAATCCGTCCCCCGCAGGTGTTTCACCGCGAAGGACTGAGATGGGGCAATCGGTATCGGACGGGATACTGGAATCATGTTACCACAAAGATAATCAATCGGGCAGCACCTTTACGCGAAGATTGCGAAAAAGCACTTTGCTGCCTGGATCATGCCCCTGCAACGCAAAAGTGCCACTTGAGATCGTATGCCCGGTATGGGGTTTTGTAGTCGTCTCAGGCTCATTATATTCAAGGATAAGTTTTCCATCAATCAGTATCCGGACGGTTTTATCCTTTACAATAATGTGCTGGGTATACCATTGTTTATCTTTCACAGGTACGGTATCGACGTGAACAATGCCATAAATGCTCCCCGATCGCCGCCAGTCGGTATGGGAGATATTTACTTGTACTTCATGACCGATATCCGGGAATCCCATTTCCTGAAATTGCGTGTGGAAATAAATCCCGGAATTTGAACCGGGAAATGTCATCACATCTACCTTCAGCTCAAAGTTCTTGAAATCATGGTTGGCCACATCGCCAACATAAAAAAGATGCGATCGCTCGCCATTTACCACAATGGCCCCATCTTCTACCTTAAACGTCTCGGGATGCTCGTTTACTTTCCAGCCATTTAATGTTTTTCCATCAAAAAGCGAGATCCATCCGTCTTCCTGCACCGGTATATCCGTATCCCGATTACTAATACCGCTAGGGGTTCCATCTTTGCCAACGGCCGATCCACTCAATAAAACAACTAATACAATCGAAAAAAACCTATTCATATACATAACTTAGACGTATTTAATGTTTGAAAACTTCATATATTATTAAACCGGCTCTATTTGTTAGGTCTGAAAAGGCGAAGGACTTATTGCAGTCCAGCCTCCATCCACGACCAATGTCTGTCCGGTAATATGCCTAGCAGGGTCGCTAACCAGAAACAACGCTGCAGCAGCAATATCTTCCGGTGTTGCCGCCCGCCCCATTGGGGTGATCGAAGACCAGGTAGCAGCATACTCGGCATCCGCTGCGGTTCGCTCAGTGAGTGTTGCCCCAGGAGCGACTGTATTCACATTGATGCCATGCGAAGAAAGTTCCAACACCAAGTGCTTCGCGAGCATTTCCAGGGCAGCTTTCGACATCCCATAAGCGGCCAAATCTTTGTGGGCCTGGTGGCCGGTTACTGACGAGGTAAACAATAGCGAGCCGCCACGCCCCTGCCGGATCAACTCTTTTGCAGCTGCCTGTGCGAGAAAAAATGTACCACCGAGATTCACCTCCATTACCTTGTGGAAGGATTCCGGCGTATATCCTAGAAAATCGCCGAACAGCGTAATCCCCGCGTTGGCGATAACGATGTCCAATGTGCCTGTCTCGGTTACCGCACGCTTCACGACCCCGTCAATAAAGCTAAGATCACCCGAATCGCCCGGACATGCTATGCAATGGCCTTCGCTCCCGATCTGTGTCGCTGCATGTTCCGTCAACGATTCATCAATGTCATTCAACAGTACCGTCGCTCCTTCCGACGCCAACTGGCGGGCGATTTCAAAACCTATACCCTGGCCCGCTCCCGTAATGATTGCCGTCTTGCCCGTAAATCTACCTATGGTCATGCTAGTTATGTTCAATTAATTTATTCTTTATCGCCCCTACATATAGGCAGCCGACACTCGTAAGTTGGCAATCCCGGCACTTCCATTTTTACCACAAACGTCTGCCCGCTGTCGGGATAACGTGCCAATTGGACATCGTCCATCTCTTTTTGGGCAGTCGTGACAAGCAAATAATCCAATCCATCCCCCACAAACGCACAGGAAGACACGTGGGGTGCCGGTATCGGGATCCAATGTTCCAGGCGACCCGTATGTGAATTGTAGCCAGCTACACCATTTCCACCCCACATAGCCACCCAGATTGTCCCCGCAGCATCCATTGCCATGCCATCCGGGAAACCGATTGACTCAGGCACCCGAACCGCCACCCGATCGAACGTAATCTTATCGGCTTCCTTCTCGCATCGGTATGCCCGGATTTCCCTCGTCGGACTATCCGTATGATACATCGTCTGGTTATCGGCCGACCAACACATACCGTTTGAAATCGAAACCCGATCGATTTTTTTTTCGGCCTTCCAAGCTCCTGAAACGCAATATAAATCGCCCACATGTGGTTCATGATCCATATGAGTCGTCCCTATCCATAGATTTCCCGAACAGTCCACCGCACCATCGTTGCAGCGATGGTTTGCCCAATCTCTGTTCAAATCAGAAATCAACGACAACTCGTGCGATACCAGGTCGTACCTACCTACACCACCCTGAGCACCCACAATAAGCTGTTCATCATGATCCTCTGCCTGACAGATCAGCGAGATCATCCGGTTTCCCTCATATCGCTTTACCAGCCCGTCATCCAATGTGTATTCAGTGATGGTATCATCCAGGATATCTACCCAAAAGGCACTCTTACGACCCGAATGCCACATCGGACTTTCGCCGAGTATACAAGGCGGCGTATCTAATCTTTTTATCCGATTTTCATCGCGTATCATCGCACCTATTCCGCTGCAGTTAGTAAATCGACCGCAGCTTTTACATCATCAAAATTATTATCCCAATCGTGTTCACATTCCACGAAAATAAACCCATTGAATTTTTGGCGCCGTAGCTCAGCAAACACAGCATTATAATTAATAATACCGGTTCCAGCTTTCACATCGGCCGCATCTAGGTTCCCAAAAGAATCCAAGTCCTTTGCATGAATGCTCATCAGGTGCCCTTCAAGCTGCTTTAGGCATTCCACAGGGTCAAGCCCACTCCTTGCCCAATGTCCTAAGTCGCCGCAGGCAGCAAAATGGGGGTGTCCTTCCAAAGCGGCTAAGACCGAATCCGGATGCCAGAAACGGCTTTGACCTTTCGCATGCTGATGAATGGCCAACTTGATTCCGTAATTCGATGCTAGGCTATCTAACCCATCCCACAGTTGAGGTTCAGGCTCACCCACGAGAAATTCCAAACCAAGTTGTTTTCCTGTCTCGAATAGCGCCTGCCATTCGGTAAGGGTCTTACCATCGGCGTACATGGAAACCATCTGCAGGTCATTCTCCTGCAACAATGACCGGACATTAGCGAGTGCTGATTCATTCAGCGTTCCCAGGGATTGTTCCCCGAATTCTCCTCCCAGTTGATGAAAAGAAAATCCTTCCACGTACGTAACACCCGCTTGATTCGCCTTCTGCAGGCCCTCCGCCAGTGAAAAACGGTTGAACGAGTATAGAGCAACCCCCACATTGGAGGTGTCTTTTTTACTTCCGGGACTACAAGCTGCAAAGCAACAGATTACAGCCAACATACCTATTATTCCTGTTTTCATTTGAATATTTGTTTTTTTGACGATTTACGCAGGATTCAATTGTTTAATTTTTTATTCAGGATAATGAAGTTGTCATGTTTTAATCATTCCCATGTAATTTCACCGTTAAAGAATTCCAGAGCGGTCAAGTTACGGATTAAAACGAACGATACCCATATAATTTTGAAAGTGCCAAGCAATCTCCATGGGATCGTACGCCATCTGAGCACGTTACATGCGATAAACTAGCGGCGGCAGCACAAACGCCCAAATCAAGGCAGGCGGCCATGTCCCAGCCTTCGTGTATACCCAGCAAAACACCCGCTGCCAGCGCATCACCGGCCCCATTCGCTCCTATTACTTTGTCCTGAGGAAGCAATAGGCTGGGCTGGAACAGTTGCTTACCGCCCCGATGCGAAGCCCATACGCCGTCCGGGTGATGAATGATAACCCATTCATTGACTCCCATACCGAAGATGACTTCAAAAGCTTCTTTACATCGTTGGCCCATTTCCGCTGGGTCAATTATTTCCATCAAGTCAACACCTGACAGCCGACTTGCTTCATATTCATTGAGAAACAGATAATCTACATAAGGCAGCGCACATGGGATAATGGTGGTGAATCGATCCGAATCTTCACTTACCAAATCAATGGAAGTCAAAAAGCCTTCCTGTTTGGCCTTTTCCAGCAAAAGCGAAGCCTTGGTCTTTCCATCATGCAGAATTTCATCCAGGCGATCCAGCAAAAGCAGGTAGCCCAAATGAAATATCTTCGCATTTGAAACGCGGAAATCAAAATGCTCGATATCCAACAGGGAATTAGCTCCGCGGTGATGAAAAAACGTACGTTTTCCGGTGTGCTTAACCGACATCACAATGGTATAGGACGTCGGCGTATCGGGTGTCATTTGTAACTGTCGCACATCTATGCCTGCCTCGCGGCAATGGTCTACGATACGTACACCATTAAAATCGTTACCCACCAAACCGACGGCCTCCAATGGAAAAGGAGCTTCCAACTTGGTTAAGTCCATCACGATATTATAGGCCGATCCTCCATTACTCGTATACTCATGCAGAATATTGACAAGGGATTGCTCGGCGGGAAACTTGTCAATCAGTTTTACCTGATCCAATATCCAGTTGCCCGCTATCAGCAGTCCCGATCGATTCATATGATTTTTCGACATGGTCTAATTGGTTACTCGCTCAACAACTTCACGAGCGGAGGTTCATCCGCGATGATTTCGGGAAATCGGCCGATCTCCGTATCCCAAAAGAAATTATCATTTTCATCGTCGTTGGCCGTAGACACTTCACCGATGATACATTCCGCAGAGACGGGGTAAAACGCATGCCAAAGCAACGGTGTGATGGTGATACGTTCTCCGGCCTTTAACACCGTGGGTTCACCATTGCGGATCGCCTGGTATTCGCCATTGATCTTCACATTTAAATACTCCTGTTCAACCGTTTCCGGATTTTCCCCCCATAACGTCACAGCGAGCTCACCGGCCCGACAGATAATATCTTCTTTTTTCTGCTTATGATAATGCGCCGGTGTGGTTTGATCCCTCCAGGCATACATTAGCTTTTCACAATATTCGGCCTCCGCAGCAAGGTTTACCAATACGAGCCCTTCTTTACGGAAAATACCTAATCCAAAATCCGTTACATCCCACGCCGGCTTGGGAGGCAGCACCCAACCGTTACGTTCAAAAAAATTAATCGCCGATCGCACGGCATAATTTATTTCTGATCTTTTCATACGGCAAGTGTTGAAGGAAATGAGACTTCTACGAATGCTCCGTTTTTCTGTGACTCCAGGGCAGCTTTGAAGACCCGGTGGCTATCCACGGCTTCTTCCGGTGTTGCGCAGCCGAATTTTCCATTTAGCACCCCTTCCCGTTCGGCAACGTAAGCCGCAAACATCTGCATAAAACAATCCGGAAAACCTGCCTCAAAAATACCACCGGTGATGGTTTCAAAGGGCACCTGAAATCCGAGGTCCGTACGTTTCCACCACTGCTCGGTACCATTGGTGAACTGCCAAAAAGCCTTGGTATCTTTGGTGCTGTAACGCACACCGCCTTCCGTTCCGTAAATCTCGATGTACCAGGTATTGGTTTCACCGGGCGCCAAGCGTTTCATCTCCAACTGCATAGGCACCTGCTCACCGTTGATATCTACCTGAGTACTCAATGTGGCGTTGTTCCAGGTATCGCACACGGCAATCCCTCCCTTGCCGTCGGGCCGTTCGGTAATGATTTTTTGCAACTGGGCAAATACCTTCGTAGGCTTCCAGCCCAATCGCAACGGCACATGCAATGCATGCATGCCAAGATCTCCCATTACCCCTATTTCACCACAGTATTGGGATTGACGTTTCCAATTAATAGGTTTTTGCGCGTTCATATCGCTTGCATGGAGGAAGCCCGAACGAATCTCAAATATCCGGCCCAATCTTCCCGATTGCACCTCAGCAATGACCCGTTGTGGACCGGGCAGAAAGGGCATTTCCGAACTGCAACGGACAAATCGCCCCAACTTAGCTGCCTCAGTGGCGATTGCCTCCGCTGCTTCCTGATCAATACCAAAGGGTTTCTCGCCCAACAAATCTTTGCCTGCCCGCAGGATTTCAATATAGATTTCGCGATGCAGGTTGTGCGGAACGGCAATGTATACAACATCCACCTGAGCGTTGTTAATCAGTTCCCGGTAGTCCGTTGTCAACAACGAAACACTGTCGATCTGTTTGTACCAGGATAATATTTGCTCGTTCAAATCGCACACCGCGGTAAGCTGTACCCGTACGGGGAAATCCTTCAAAGCAAACCAGCGTCCGAATGCGCTGGCTGCCTCACGCCCCATCAGTCCACCGCCGATGATGCCAATATTTACTGTCTTCATTTATTACTATTTAACAATCCGATTACTTCCTCTGGTTTAGCACCTTCATGGACAATGGTCATTAGTGCGCGGGTCATGCCGCTTGGATTGGCATGTTGGATGACATTTCTACCGTATACAATGCCTTTCACACCCTGCTGCATCAAGCCATAGGTACGCTGCAGAATTTCCTCATCACTCGCCTTTCCACCTCCGCGTACCAATACTGGAATGTCACCTGCAATTTCCACAACGCGATGGTAGTCATTTACATCGTCCGTAGGATCGGCCTTAATGATATCTGCACCGAGCTCAACCCCTTGTCTGACCAACGGAATGATTTTTTCAGGGTCGCCATTGACCATATATCCGCCGGCTTCGCTATTCGGACGGAACACCAGTGGTTCAACCATCAACGGAATACCATAGCGCTCGGTTTCAGGCTTTATCTTCAATATATTCTGAATGCATTGATCAGTCACTTCCGGCTCGTCCGGAATACTGAATAGATTGACGACGACACAAACAGCATCCAAACGGATCGCCTGCTCCACAGGGTTTTCAATCATCCGGCTGAATAACGTGCGTGGCAATTGTTTACCATATACATTGGCCACGTCCGTACGCAACACCAATGAAGGCTTTTCCCTTCCCGTTATGGACTGCAGGTAGTGCGCCTGGCCAACGGTCAATTGGATTGCATCCGGAGCAGCTTTCACCAATACATCCACCGCATTCTTGATGCTTTCAATCCCCTTCAAAAACGGATACTCGTTAAAGAACCCATGATCTATGGCTACATCAAAACAATTGCCCGATTTACTGTTAAAGAGTCTGTTTAATCTATAATTTTTCATTTGTATAAATTGTTTTTTTAATGGTGATGAAACCATCCGACCTTATCTATCCAATGATTAGTTTTTGAAAATCATGATAGTTTCATGATACAAATATAATCATTAAATCAACTTGTATATACAAGTTATGTGATTTATTTTAAAATAATTTCATCAACAAATAACCAAGCTTGCGCACTGGCCCCGGGATATCCATCGGGAATCTTTGAATACGGTTGTGCAATCAACTTCAGGTAGCGCAGGTTCGCGGTATTAATCGGACAATGGATAAGTCGATGTGCTTCGAGTTGTTCGGGTTTACCGGGGGTAGGCGATACCTTGGCCAACAGCTTTTGTTCGGTTGTATCAGCGCCGCCCCAAACTTCGATATATTCCGGCGCATAAACGGGCATATAAGTAATCCCGGTATAATTTTGCAACACGCTTAGTGTCAGTGTATCGATCACCGTTGGTTGGTCAAAATACAACATCGTCGATAAGGGGGTCTGGAAATACCCTTGCCATTTTCCGTCTGCGTGATTATCGCCGCCACTCTCCAGGTCAAAAAATGAAATTTCTCTACGAGCGGGATATAAATAATGAGGCCGTCCTTGTATCTCAATACGGTCTGGCGTTTTTGCAGATCTGACATACCCACGTGCAATAGTAGGACTCGATGACCAGCCTTCCTTAAAGGCCTTCACAAACAATTGCTGGTTGCTGTGGATTGAAATTGGCTTTTCATACACGGAACTATTCAGACTATCCGGCTCCTTTCCGTCCAATGAATAACGAATCTGTACTCCCGGAATGGGATGACTGATCGTAACCTGCAGGTCGTCGCGAAAGAAAGTCCGTGCTGGAGTAATCTGTGGCGGCGTTAACGCCAGGATGGTTTTTCCATCATCGACAAACCCGATTTCAACAACCTTAGTTGGAAACGACGCAGCTAACTGAGCCGCCTCTTCGCTGCTTATGGAGGTGTTCCAGATGAACACCTTCCGTAATCCGTCATTAGCCAACAACTCTTTGACTCCTGCGGCCGTTACCGCTGTCCCACTTAGGCTAACGCTACGCAATTTAGGCAACACACCCAATCCCGTAAGGCTATTATCATCAACTGGGGTATCATTCAAATTGATTTCACGAAGATTTTTAAATTTCGCGATCGCCTCCAATCCTTGTTTACCGATGGGCATGCCGTCGATATTTAGGGATACTACCTGCTCCGCAATAGGTTCAAGATCGGCCAAAGATTGATCGGTATAAAAACCAGCTCCATAAAAACTCACGGAAAGTGCCGGTGATCCATCCGCTACTACCCGGACGATACGATAAGGTGTTGAAAGCTTTTCTATCTGCCCCGCATTCGCAGCGGGAAAATCAAAAGACTCTTCCTGATCAACCGAATAGATTGCTCCAATGGCTAACATGAGGCTGTCATTGGCACCAAGGGCTGCTACGGGAAGCTCAAACTGCGCGCCCTCGGCTATCCACGCTTGGAGCAACGTAAGCTCCTCACTCGTTAGTTGCGGCTTTCCTTTTGGCGGCATGTGATGCTCATGCTCGATATCCAATACCAATCGCTGTATCAACAGGCTTTCGGTCGGGTTTCCTGCTAACAGAACGGTCCCATTTTTACCACCCTTTGCAATCGATGCGGAATCCATCAAAATCAATTCACCTTTCGATTTCCCAGCATTATGACACGACAGGCATTTCGCCTTTAAGATGGGGAGTACGGCATCATCAAATACCTGAGCCGTATTCATGTCGAATATTTTCGCGTCATTCCGCTTTAAAGGTCCGAGCACAAAATCCTCTCCATGTGTCAATGTGGCTCCATAATGCCCAGCGACCAATACGACGAGCAAACATAAATTTGTAAAGACGGTGAATAAGGATCGATAGCGCGTGTATTGGAGTCCCTGAGCATACACCAATCCTCCTGATATAAAAGAAATCGCCACACCCGTCCATTTATGCCATTGCAGATTACTCCCTTCATACCCTTCCTCCTGGGCAAGCAGAAGCCCCATAATTACTGTGATTGCAGCACACAATGCTGCTATAAACAAGATGCCCCCAATAAACGGTATGACGGACAGCGTCTTTTGTAACCGCTCACGGAAATTGACCAAGACACCGGCAATCAGGAGCAGAACGATCGGGAAATGCAACAACATCGGATGCATTCTACCCATGACCTGAATCCATGACGGTACGCGAACAAGGTGTTCGAATAATAGAAAAAAAAGAATAAAGCAATTGAGGCCTATCAGCACATTCAGCCGCCAGTTTGGTGTTTTCATCAACTGCCTCTTGTTATGCGTTCAACTCAAAAAATAGTTGCATGTTATTTATAATTTATGGCCGGAAAACTAAGCAATAATGTTTTTCACGACATTGCCGGCCACATCGGTGAGTCGATACCTCCGTCCTAGATGTTGATACGTTAATCGTTCGTGATCCAGTCCCAATAAATGGAGTACCGTTGCGTGGAAATCATGTACATGCACCGGATCTTTTACGATGTTATAGCCGAATTCATCCGTCTCTCCATATACGAGGCCCGGTTTCACACCACCTCCTGCCATCCAGATGCTAAAACTACGTGGATGGTGATCGCGTCCATAGTTATTAAATTCCAGATGCCCCTGACAGAAATTTGTACGGCCGAATTCGCCTCCCCATATCACGAGTGTTTCATCCAGTAGTCCCCGTTGTTTCAAGTCCATCACCAATGCGGCGGATGCCTGGTCTACATCTTTCGCCTGCAGGGCCATCATGCCCGGAAGCCCTCCATGCTGGTCCCACCCTTGGTGATAGAGCTGAACAAAGCGAACACCGCTTTCTGATAACTTCCTCGCCAGCAAACAATTCGCCGCATAGGTTCCCGGCACGAGGCATTCGGACCCATACATTTTTATGATATGATCCGGCTCTTTCGATACATCCGTCACTTCCGGCACGGAGGTCTGCATCCGGTAGGCCATTTCATACTGCTGCACTTTAGCCGTGATCTCGGCATCGCCGAACGCTTCAAACTGCATGGCGTTCAATTTCTCCAGCTTATCGAGGAGGTTCCTTCTGCTCAGCTTATCGGTGCCCTCCGGGTTATTCAAATACAATACCGGATTAGGCCCCCCCATGAATTGAACCCCTTGATGGACCGAATCCAGAAACCCGTTTGTCCATAATTTCGAATAAATCCCCTGGTTGTCGCCCTTTCCTTTGGATATCAATACACAAAATGCCGGAAGGTTCTCGTTTTCACTACCCAGCCCATAGCTCAGCCAAGCACCCATGCTCGGCCGATTGCCCTGCTGTGCTCCCGTCTGGAAAAAAGTAATGGCAGGATCGTGGTTGATGGCATCGGTATGCATTGATTTTACGATACACAGGTCGTCCACGATCTTGGATGTATGGGGAAACAAGCTGCTTATCCACGCCCTGCTCTCACCATATTGCGCGAAATCATAGTATGATCCCACCAGAGGAAACGACGCCTGGCCGGAAGTCATCCCCGTAAGACGTTGCCCACCACGTATGGATTCCGGCAAATCCTGCCCAAACATCTCCCTGAGTTTCGGCTTGTAATCGAATGATTCCAATTGCGAAACACCGCCAGATTGGAACAAGTAGATGACTCGTTTGGCTTTGGGCGCAAAATGAGGTACTGCTTTTGCTAACGCATCCTGCCCGCGTTTGCCTCCCGAAAACAAGCCGGGTATCAGCAGCGAGCCCAGGGCTGCACTGCCTATACCGACACTTAAACTTGACAAAAACTGGCGCCGGTTTTGAAACAACTTGGCATTCCCGATTTCCTTTTCCATGGAGGGTATCTTTTTCCTGTCCATTGATCCGTGTTTTTATGGTCCTATATTCGTGTTGTCGCTTCTTCCAGATTATACATGGCGTGGATCGCTGACATCAGCGCGGCATGTTCAACTTCGGGGATGCCGTCTCTATGTGGAGCTTCTCCCGCTTGCAGAAATTTACTGGCTTCTTCTGGAGCTTTCCGGAAGCGCTGCCGCTCTTCTCCATAATATTGCTGCAATACTTCCACTTCCTCTTCCGTCGCATCCCGGCATAAAATCCGCCTGAATGCGGTCTTTATCAGTGTATCTGGTGAAGCATTGGCAGATGCGGCCAGTAACTCTCCAGCAAATACGCGGGCACCCTCCAATACCGTTGGATCGTTCAGCATGACCAACGCTTGCAAAGGTGTATTGGTACGTTGGCGGGTTACCTCGCACATATCCCGGTTACTTGAGTCGAAAATAAGCATAGTGGGCGGTGGCAGCGTCACTTTAAAGAACACGTACATGCCCCGCCTGTACAATGCGTCGTCATGGTCCTGCACATAATGCGCCAATGCCCCCCTTCCCGGGCTGGTAATTTCCCATATTCCATCCGGTTGATAAGGCTTAATGCTTGGGCCGCCGATGGTCCGGTTGAGCAAGCCACTGCTTGCCAGCACCTGATCGCGGATCATCTCGGCAGGCAACCGTATGCGGGTAGCACGCGCATAGTAGCGGTTATCCGGATCCTGCTTCCGGTGTTGATCGGTAATCTGGGACGATTGCCGATAGGTGGCGCTCATGACAAACTGCTTGATCAGCCGCTTGATATCCCAACCATTTTCCCGAAAATCAACCGCCATCCAATCAAGCAGTTCGGGATGCGTAGGAAGCGTGCCCTGGTTACCGAAATCGGCGATCGTAGGCACCAACCCGTTACCGAAAAACAACGCCCATAGTTGGTTGACAAATACACGTGCCGTCAACGGATTATCGTCGCTGAACGTCCATTGTGCCAAACCGAGTCGGTTAGGTGCAAATCGAGTACTGTCAAAGGCAAGCACAGATTCTGGGGTGCTAGGAAAGACACGCTCTTTGGGTGCGTCATATACACCGCGGTCCAAGAGGTAAGTGGGGCGTACGTCATCTCGTTCACCCATTACAGATACCGAAACCTGCTCCTTGTCATCCCATCTATTGATGAAATTCAGTATCCCATTGAGGTCATCTTGGGTAATTGTCAACCGGGGTGTTTTAGATGGTCCCGAATTAACCAGCCCCTCCAGTCCTTTCTCCAGCGTATTGTTAAAAAAGGCAAACAGACTGTAAAAGTTTTTCTGCGAAAAAGGGTCGTACTTATGATCGTGGCATTGCGCACACTCCATGGTGATACCCAAAATCCCTTTTGAATAGGTATTTGCCTTGTCGATCGTATACGCAACGCGGTATTCTTCGTCGATCACACCACCTTCTTCGGTAATCTTATGGTTTCGGTTGAAAGCAGTGGCTAGTACCTGTTCCTTGGTTGCATTGGGCAGCAAATCGCCCGCCAATTGCCACGTGATGAACTGCTCATACGGCATATTTTCGTTGAATGCGTGGATCACCCAATCACGCCAGGGCCATTGAGTGCGGATGTCGTCATCTTGATAACCGTAGGAATCTGCATAACGGGCTACATCCAACCAGTGCAATGCCATTCGTTCACCATAGGCATCGGATGCCAGTAACTCATCCACCACCTTTTCATATGCTTTCGGTGAATCATCCGATAAAAAACGTTCTATCTGTGCCGCCGAAGGCGGCAAACCCGTTATATCCAGGCTTACCCGACGTAGCAAATGGTGTTTTTCAGCTGCAGGATTTGGCTTAAAACCCGCTTCCTTCATTTGCTGAAAGATGAAACGATCGATTTCATTCATCGCCCATCCACCCCCGTCATTCTGAGGAACTTCTGCCTTTTGGGGAGGTGTAAATGCCCAGTGCGGTTTGTATTCCGCTCCTTGCTCAATCCAACGCGTAATCAATTTAACCTCCCGGTCAGTCAGTGTCAGATTTGACGAAACCGGAGGCATTCGATACGTTGCATCATCGGTAACCAGCCGATGGTAGACTTCGCTTTCATCCGGCTTGCCTGGTACGATGGCAAACAAATCAGGACTATCTGCCAATGCTCCATAGGCGCCCTCCTCTGTATCCAACCGAAGCCCCGCCTCCCGAGTGTTGTTGTCCGGACCGTGACAGGCAAAGCATTTATCCGACAATATCGGTCGGATATGAAAATTATAGTCTACCTGGTCGGGTAACGCCGATGCCGTCCCCCCGCCTTCATCAGTAGTGTTACATGTTGCTAGCAAAAAAATCGACCCGCAAATACTCCATATCGTCGTCCATTTCCGGAACCGGATTACGGCTATGTTGGTTAACTTGGCTTGAATCATAACTACGGCAACAATATATGTTTATAAAACAGAAATTGGTTTTCACGACTGCTCTTAACGCAAATATACCAATTCAACTTGTATACACAAGGGCATTTATAATTATTGAACCTCTATTTCGCTTATACGAGTTAGCCATTCATCCCAATGGAGATCGACGATTCCCATTACCCGTTTCGGAGACCAGTCATCGTTGTACAAGCTAAAACTTCCGTTTGTGGCGTTATCGATGGAAACAAACTCCCAGCCGAAACGTGTCCCTTGGGTTAATGTATTCAATAAAATCTGCCGGAGCTCTTCATCGCTAAAGTGATTGAAATCACTTCCGTTGAATGTCATATGTTCGGTAATTGCCCAATCCCGATGATAGGTGTCGTTTGCATGATGTACCCGATCATATGCTTTTTGATTCGGATGGTTTTCCGGAAAGAACCAGCTCCAATTTACCTGAATAATGTTTGGAGCGTCCAAATGGGCCAAAAATTCCTCCGGATTACCGTTTCGCTTTGTCATCGTGTCTTCATCGGCATCGAGATAGTCGACGGCGATATATGCATCCTCGCCTGCTATCTCACGGAATGCAGCAGCATCACCATTTACCCATTCGGCGAGAAACTGTGCCCTGAATTTATTCCAATACGCATTGTCGACGAATGATTCAGGGATCGGGAAAGCCGTCGGCATTTTCGCAGCAACATCGGTAATCCCGTTTTCGGTCAACCACGCATCATAGGCATTCCTCGCATGCTCGCTAAAACATAGATTTATCGTTCCCATGTATTGCGGTTCCACCGTGGTCTCAAAATACAGTATCTTTTCGTAGTCGATTCCGGCGGTAAGTTTTTTGATAAACGTCCTGGCTGCATCCCGATATCCGTCATGGAAAATCGACACCACTCTCGATCCAAATCCATACTCCGTATCCGTTATGGTTTTTCCCTGATCATTGATGGCATCGGCATCTGGAAACCGATCCCAAAAACCTTCAGGCATTTGCCCACCGCCCACGGCATACGTTTCCACTGATAAGCAGGGCATCATCCCTTTCGTATATATCGTATTGATCAACCGATTTAGGGGCTCCAACGACACATCGGGAATCCCATCGCCATCGTGGTCGAAATGATGCCAGTAACAGTTGATCTCGATCACGTTATAGTGCTTGGCTTTTAGTCCATCCAAGTCACTGATCAACTGCTGTACAGCGTTTCCGTCTGCAAAATTACGCAGCGGCTTTGCTATTTTCAGGAAGACCCATTCACCATTGCGGTAAAACTTTCCGTTCTCAATTTTCCAGACCGGCTTTTCATCCGTCTGCTCGTCTTGTGGTTTGCTATCCTGATCCGTATCGATTTTGGCAGTACAAGCAAGCAAAGTCACCACGACTCCTATCCCCAACCAATTTATGTATTTCATCGTTTTGTTATTTCTAGTCTGCTGCTAAGATTTTTAAGTCATCCAATCCGATGGTAACCGGATAGGTTGCGTCTCCTTTGGCGAAAAGATAAATACGGAAAAAGTTTATCGCTGACAAATTGGGGTCACCGCCCGTTATCGCCGCATCTTTAAATTTAAATACCAGCTCATTCCACCCTGCGCTTAATCCCATATTATTTAGGATAATGGGCCAGGTAAATTCATTTTTGTCTGGTTCACCGGAGCTCGAAAGCTCAAACTGACCGATTTCAGCCGTCTGATCAAATTGGGACGGGTCTGAAACATAAAACCACAAGTGTAATTCACCCAAATCTTTACTAACCCGCGTATCCAATGGCGTTGGTAAGTTGTGCTGCAACAATAATAGACTCCCACCGCCTTCTTCCCGTGTTTTTATTGACCCCGTCCCTTCCTTTTTATCTTCTTTATCTATAAATCCATCCCCGGCCCATCCCCAGCCATCGGCCTGATCCGCATTGCTAACGATGCTTGGGGGTGGCAGTATCGACAGGTACGCCAGTGTAATCCGATTACCGCAGGAGGGATTGCCAATCATCGTCTTTCGTATGGCATACGCGCCGGGGGCACTCGCTGCCAGATCGATTTCGCCAGTCAAGGTATCTCGCAATACCAATCCCGGCGAAGCACTGAAAACCCCGGGTATTTCCGATCCCGAGTTATAGCTCGGCAAAAGCACGTCTATTTCGCCTTGCCTGAAAGGCGAACCCTCATAGAAAAAATCAGATTCGCAAGGCGCCATCTTCTCGGTCTCCTTACACGCCGCACATACCATCGTAGTTGCTACCATTAAAACTACGTAGCGGCTTTTCAGCCATTTATTAACAATCGCTTTCATTTTAAATTCGTTTAATTGCTTCTACCACCCCGCGTTCTGCTCCAAGTTTGAATTTTTATTCAATTCCGATTGCGGAATTGGGAAAAAGTGTCTCCTGTCGTCAAATATGCGCGTCCTCACCTGAACGCGCTCATAGTTCAGGGCATCGCCTACCCGTGTAATACGCATCCCGTGAATCGGCTTTCCAAATGTTTCGACACCGATTTTCCAACGGCGCACATCCCAAAACCGGCTATCCTCAAAAGCCATTTCAATACGGCGCTCATGACGGATGCGCTCACGCATTTCGTCCTGGTTAAGGCCTTCCGGCAACTCAGGCATATTAGCCCGTGCGCGGATAGCGTTGACTGCGGCATACACATCGGCATCCGGACCACTGGCTTCATTGCGGCTTTCAGCAAAATCCAACATCACCGTTCCCAGGCGGAATAAAATCCAGGTAGCGGCCCGCCGTTGGGAACTGTTAACGACGAGCGATTCGTCCAAAAACTTCTTCAGAAAATAGCCCGTTTGGCTCCGTGTGTGTGTGCCAATGGAAATGCCATCTGCCCCTCCTACGAACGACTCGATCGCACGACCTTGCCACGGAGCGCCGTTATACAAGATACTCGCGTAGAAGCGGGGATCCCTGTTCTCATAGGGTTTTGCTGGATCATAGCCCGACGATGGGTTTACCGATCCATCGGATTGCAAGGGTGCAATGCCATTTGCCATTTCATACGCATCAACCAGTTCTTGCGTAGGAGAGGTTCCGCTCCATCCGCCATAACCCGATGGACCGTTCGCTGCTTCCATAGCGTTGGTACTCGCACTTGCCATGTAGGCAAATATCACCTCGGAATTATTGTTGACCAAAAACAGATTTTGGTAATTGCTGTAGAGCTCGTACTCGAAATCGCTATCGGTTAGGATGGCTTTAGCCGCAGCGGCTGCATCTGCCCAACGCTGCACCTCATTGGTAGGATTATACAGCGGGCTTGCAAAGAACAGCAATGCTTCTGCTTTCAATGCGCGCGCTGCTCCTTTCGTAGCCCGGCCCAACTGGCTGGATTCATGCTCAATGGGAAGCAGCGAGGCCGCCTGATCTGCAAGCCCCGTGATGTAGGAAGCACATTCGCTTACCGTGTTTCGCGGTAACGCCAGATCATCATTTACACTCAGTACCTGATCTACAATAATGAACGGCCCGTAAGACTTAAACAATTGCTGACAGAAAAACGCTTTCAGAAATAGTGCTTCTCCTTTCATCCGCTGTTTTGTTGCCCCATCACCGGGTACATCATCGATATTCTTAAGGAATATATTTGCTTTCCGGATTGCGGCATAGTAAATACTCCAATAATCACCCAGGGGGTTGCCCGTGGGACTCAGCGATCCGATGTTAAAGGTATACCCGCCGGTAGTTAAGTTTGCCGCATCTGCGTCATCTGTCGTGCTAGCCAACAAATAATTAGTCGTCCTGTTATAAAGACTTCCATATAATTCGGCGTATACGTTATTCAAAAATTTCTCCGCAACCAGGAGATCTTCAAAGGCAGCGGCTTCCGTCATTTGGTCATTGGGCTGCCTGTCCAGTATACTTTTTTCGCAACCTGTTGCTAACACAACTAACAACAGGCAATTCAAAAATCTCTTCATCGTGTTTATCATTTGTTAGTCTGCCTTAAAATTGAAGTGTAACTCCTCCGTTTATGACACGTTGTTGTGGATAATTGTCGTTTCCAGCCCATGCCGGAGCCTCGGGATCGACGATTTTCGCCTTATCCCAGGTGAACAGGTTATTCGCATTGAGGTAGAACCGCACTTGTTGGATTTTTAAGGCTTTCAGCGCGGAGGCACCAAATGAATACCCCAGTTCAACATTCTTCAGGCGCACATAATTGCGCGGACGCATCCAGAATGTCGATAGCCTGTGATTATTAGGATTATCGGTACTGGATAGGCGCGGATACGTTGCCGTGGCCGCCGTTTCGGGTGTCCACCGCTCTAAATGCCACTCATTGGCTTTACCGGCGCCACCCCCTCGGAATTCCCATATCGGGAAATTATCCATAAAGACGGACGAATTGGATGCGCCTTGAAACAACACACTGAAATCAAAACCACCGTAGGATATCCGGGAAGATAATCCGAACATCAGTTCGGGTATTCCGGTGTTATAGCCGATTGGCATCTCATCATTTGCATCAATGACACCATCGTTATTGATATCTTTATACTTGATATCACCCGGACGTAAGGACTCCTGGGTCACGAAGGTATGCGGTGGACTGTTGTCGATGTCTTCGTACGACTCGAAAAAGCCAATAGCGACTAAACCGTAAGGCTGCCCTACACGCTGCCCCGTGCGGTATTGGTAATCAAATTCACGGTTTTCCTCATCCATGAACAGTACTTTGTTACGCGCAAATGTTAGATTTCCGCTAACGCTGTAATTCAACTTTTTGCTCGCCGGATTCCGATACGTCAGCTCCATATCCAGTCCCCGGTTTTGTACCACACCTATATTGACTGGGGGTAGGTCGCCACCCGATCTGCCTACGATGGCAGAAACCGTTCCGCGTGTGGTCAAAATATTATCACGGCGTTCATGAAAAGCGTCTGCTGTTAAGAACAACTGGTCGTCCCACAAGCCCAGTTCCAATCCGACATTGAGTTTTCTTGCACGCTCCCACGTGATGTCCTCATTGGCCAGTGGTCCTTCTGCAATACCGCCATAGCTTACCTGCCCGGTGCCAAAGCGGTAGCCACCTGCTCCCTGGAAGGTTTGTTGATACAGGAATCTTCGCGCCCCCAGCCGATCGTTGCCGACTTCGCCATACGACCCCCTGAGTTTCAAGAAATTCACCATACCCGCATCTTTATCGAAGAATCCTTCTTCCGAAATCACCCAGCCTGCAGAAAGGGAAGGGAAGAAACCAAATCGGCTCCCTTTGGGAAATTGTTCCGACCCATTATAGCCTATATTTATTTCTCCAAACAGACGATCCTGATACGAATAGGTAAACCGACCTACATAGCCCACATAAGAGAAGGGAATGTTGTAACTGTCGTCATGTTGCACGCGCCGGTTTTGATTAAACAGAAACAATCCTGAAACCAGGTGATCGCCAAAGCGCCTGTTATAATCCAGCGCGCCTTCAAAATTGACGGTCCGATTATAGGCGTATCCCTTGCCGATTCCCAATTCGGTATCATTGCCAAACTGATTATATCCCCCGTCTTCCCGCAACTGATACACCGCATATCCCCGGCTTGCACTGATGTTGTAATCAAACGCCCCATCAAATGCGAAGGCAGCGCGTGCAGAAAGCCCCTCGGTAATAAAATCCAGTTTATGACTCATCCGATAGGTTCCCTGAAGGAAATTCCCATAGTAATCGCGATACCCACCATAGGCAATCAACCCCATTGGATTCTCGGGATTCAGGCCGTCGCCGGCGAGCGAACCATCCGCGTTCGTAATCGGATAAGTTGGCGGGATGCGATTCAGAATGGTAAATATCAACCACGTATCCCGGCCCGGGTAATTACGGTTTTCCACGCGACCCGCTAGGTCAAGCCCTACCGTAAAATTTTTCGTGAGATCGATATCAATGTTGGACCGAAAGTTATAGCGATTGAATTTAGCGTTGGAATCGTACTCATTTAGCTTCGTGAAGTTATACATACCATCCTGTGACAATGCACTCGCAGAAACAAAATACCGCACTTTATCGCCTCCCCCGCTGATATTGAGATTTGCCCGGCTAATAGGGGTGTACGGTTTCAGAAATTCCTCAAACCAATCGGTGTTGGCATAGAGATAAGGATCTGCGCCAATGCGATAGTATTCCAGATCCTGCGCACTGAATTTTGCCGGCAGGTTGTCGTTCTCAAGCGCTTCGTTATACAACAACGCGTAGTTATACGAATCCAGAAACTCGGGTAACCGGATCGGACTTTGGTACCCCAATTCAGACGAAAAGGATATCTGGGGCTTTCCCGACTTCCCCCGCCTGGTAGTTACCAATATGACGCCGTTCGCCCCTCTTACCCCATACACAGCCGTTGACGATGCATCTTTCAGAATACTGATACTCTCCACTTCATTGGGATCCAACTGTGCAAAATCGCGACCCAAAACGCCGTCTACCACGACTAGCGGTGCTGCGTTATTGAATGTCGATACCCCCCGGATAAATAGTTGGGAGAGGTCATTTCCCGGCTCGCCGCTAGGCTGAAACGCCACCAAGCCCGGCAACCTGCCCGCCAGTGCATTACTCAGGTTGGCTACGGGGCTCTGCCGCAATTCTTTGGTCCCTACGGAGGAAATTGCTCCGGTTAGGCTTATCTTCTTCTGTTCGCCGTAAGCTACCACCACGACTTCATCCATGAAAGTTTCTGCATCCGCTAGGACCACGTCAATCTGTTCCCGTCCCCCAACCGCTACCTTCAATGGCTCATATCCTACGAATGTGAAAAGCAGGGTATCGTTCTTGACCGTACGGATCCGGTATCGGCCATCTATATCTGTGGCTGCCTTGTTGTTGGGATACAATAACGGAGTTACCGATACGCCCGACAGCGGTGTACCATCACTGGCAGAAACTGCACCAACCACATCAATCTGTTCTTGATGACTACCCGCACTAAATGCCGTTTCCTCAAAAAAGAAAAGCAACATGCAAAAAAATAAAAATCGATTCATCATAATTATAATTTGGTGTCGTATTATTGTTTATAGTTCTTTCCATGTTCTTAACACCAGTTGCTTCAAACCGAATGTTCCCACTTCGGGAGCAGGCACATTCGACAACCTGACAAAAACTTTTTCCGATTTCATGGCCGCATAAAGCGTCAATCGTTTCAAAAAGGCTGAAGCTCTACCGTGGTTCTCTCCTTCCAGCACCTTCACAAATAGCGTCTCACCGTCGTCTACGTAATGCCGCACATTGATCATATCAATCCAGGTACTGCCGTCCCCATCCTCCTGCCTGGGCGATAAGCTTACCTTATGCCAGCTTTCTCGGTCTTTAGAAAGTTCCAATGTGCACGCGTTGCCCAAGAAAACTTCCAAATATGGATTTGTCATGTGACGAAGATCTAGTTGGTAGATAAATCCATGTCCGCCATTCACGGTTCTTCTGAAATCTTTGGTTACCTCCGAGTTATCAGCATCCACGAGGAAGCCATTATCCCTCCCTGGGATAATCACTTCCTGTTTGACTAACTCATCGGCATTCCCAGTCAAAAAAGAAAGATCTAAAGATTGGTGTGTAAGTGTGTCGGCCCATGTGTCCAGTCGTCTAAACCATTTCTCTCCATCGGGTGATACGTCTATCGCAAATCCATCTCCCTCGATTTCAAAATCAAGTCCCGCCCCGGTCGCATCTTTAATGTCAAAACAATAAGTGAGGGCCAGATCATTTCCGTTAGAACGTCTGACACCCTCTTTTACCGTTCCGGAAGATTGTATTAATACTCCTTTTTCCTTATTTCCGCCCGGCAGGAAAACCTGCCTGTGAAGTTGGTGCCGGGCTGCCACATTGCCCTCCTCCAGCGTATCAACGGCAGCCGTCCCCGGCATAAAAAACGGATTGGCGATAGGAGTGACATGGGTTATTGCGATTGCCCCATTTTCATCATATGTAGGAAAAGCCCCTACAGGAATCAAGTATTGGCGATGTTTTGGGATATTTAGCCCCTTCAATGAAGAACCGACATACTCCGGATTGGCGTCATCTTGGGCCCATGGCCCGTTTCCGGCGTAATGCCACATATCTGCTACGGTTACCTTACTTCCGGGTTCTGCAGGAACAGCCAGCTCGAGGATTGCTTGCTGTTTTGCCGTGTCGCCTGCTAACCCCCATACGCCAAAAGGCATCGATCCGAAATAGGTTTCAAAGCCCCCTGGAGCATCCATTTTATTGCCATATCGATAAATTCCCGCTTTGTCAATCGTATAAACCGACATAGCCCGGTCAAACACCTCCTTTAACTTCGGATCACCCGTAGCATCGTATGCCAACCATACGGCCTTGCTTGCATTGAAATGGTCCCACCCGCTCGCCCATCCTTTTCCATCATATCCCGAGTCGCCAGACAACATGCGTTCCAACCAAACACGCATCATACCGGTATACTTATCTGCCATAGCTTCGTCCCCAAGCAACTTGGCGGTCTTAATCATCCATGCCGAAGCCCTAATGGGGAAAAACACACGAGTTAATTTTCTCCCCTTCATTTCGGCGTCAAATAACTGATCAACTGAATTCATGGCATGGGTGAGAACAGTAGACGCCGTGGGATCTCGGAATTTACTAAGCATATATGCGCCAGCAGCCAACCCAACCGGAATCGCGTTTAACATTTGTTGAGGTGGAAATGTATTTGTCAACAGTTTTCCGTGGTTTAAAAACCACTCCGCATTGCGTGCCACATACCGCATGTCATCTTGATCGACTATCGGAAAAGGATAAAGCCACACTTTCGCATCGGTATTTTCCCCCTCTTCTTTTTTGAACCTGATACGTACTTCTCCATATCCGTCTTTCGGATCAGCATAAATCGAGGTCGCCTTTCCCTCCCACATTATCAACAAAGCCGATGCAAAACCTTTGGCCGCCCATGCATTATCTTTCCGTAAAACCAAGTAGTTGTATCCAGGACTTTCAACATGCATTAATCCATCTTTTTCCGAATGGAAGGATGTCCCATCGGGAACTGAAATAACGCCCGGAACACGGCCATCACCGCTCGCCAACAAGGGAATGGGGTTATTTTCGTTACCCACTACGACTTCCAATTGATTTGCCCTATCCGCATGAAAATGAAAAAGAAAAGGCATATCTTCATCACTCATCCAATAGGTTCCATTGAATATCACTTGATTACCCTTTTGCACAAAATTGCGCTGGAATGTAAAAGGGGACATATTCCAATGCTGTGCTGCCCTTCCTACGTTGGGGCTTCCGCCCCGTTCGGGTTGATCCAGATAAGTAAATTCATCAATGCTTTGCCACTGATTATCAATTAGCGCATTAAAACCGACCATCACTTCGTCGGCTTTAGAGTCACCTAGGTTTGACAGCATCAGTCTTCCTCCATCCTCTTGTTTTTCGCTCGCAAATATCGATTCCGTTTTCCCGCCTATTCGATGACGAAAATTATAATAAGCTTGCGTCCCAGGGACATGGGAACCAATCAAGCCCTTAGCAAGTCTACGGGCAAGTTCAAGACGAACAATAGGCGAGAACTCTGCCTCCCACGCTACTCCTTCTAAAAAGCGCGCTGCGTCATCCGGGAAATGGAGATGCCACGCATCGGCGTTGTTCACATCGGCTCCAAGGTGCGTGTAACTAGTAATGTTGTTTCGCATATCGAGCAGATTTTCCGTATAGTTCATTCCCATATAGTTGGCCGCCACAATACGATGAGGCTTATCTTTGTGGGATGCGGAGTCTATGGCAATGGATTCGCCTGCTTTCCATCCACCACCTAACAAGGACAACGGACACATAAATAAGCAGAAGCCTAACATGGCCATCCATTGATTACCTGATTGACAATTGCTTCTCATATGCATTTTAAGGTTGCTGATAGCTATAGGGTGTTCCACCGTCATAAAAGATCTCCGCACGTCGTAGCAGTGGATTCCAAGGCGGCAATCCCGTTCCGGTCTGATCCAGCAATTCGATATCGAGATGCGTCGTACCTGCCGGCAATGGAGCCTGCAAGTAGAAGTCCACCCAGGAATTGAGGCCGAGTTCCGGAATATTCACTGCGTCAACGATGATGTCGTTCACATCGGAGAAGGTTTGCGCATTATCCGTCGAATAGGTGATCTTCATCATGCTGAAAATACTCAGATCAGGCGCCAACGCATTTATCTTAAAGCCAGAAAGGCCGGAAGCAAAAGGAAGCAAATTCTCCATTTTTGCCACCTCATAAACTACGTGTACAGCATTATCTGAGGATCGCAGCAATCTATCTGCATCGTTATAATAATTTTGTGGATCTCCAACTGTTTCAAAGGACGCCGTTCCGGTAATATTCGCGTAAGCAAGCGTAAAATCTCTGGAATTGAAGTCGTCCACGAACGTCGGCAGCCCCAACAGATCCAAATAACTGAAATAGATGATTTTGGTAGATCCATCGGTATTCAGGCTATAATTTGTCGGATTCCCCAAATCAATTGCCAACACCAATGTCTTCCCGATATATTCATCTGCCCTCATCAAATCCAGGTCGACTGAAAAAGAGGCACCATCTTCTCCGGTTTGGATATCCAGCTTTTCCGGGATACGGACCATGTCATCGGGGAACGGCAGAAAAGCATCACCCAGTGTCTGGATTAACCTGGAAACGGTATCCGAATTGACGGATAATGATACGGAAAAAGCTTCCCGCTTTGACGTTCCTGAGCGCCCAACACCCAAATCGATGTAAATTTTCATCGCTTCCTTGTCAAAGGAATAGGACCCCACCGTGTTAGTTCCAGGCACCTTTAGTATTTCATTCGCTCCGGTGATGTAAACCTGAGGCGCTGGCAACATCTCGGGATTGACGATCTCCGCGGTCTTTGTACATGCCAAACTAAAAGAAAGCCCGGCGAAGCATATTATCTTGACTAAATTTTTCATTACCAAGTGATTATAGAGGCGTTTTACCATCCCGGATTTTGTACCATCATTTTGTTTCTGTCTAGTTCGTTTTGGTGTATGGGCCAGAAATAGTGCTTCGGCTCAAAGGTGCGGGTCTCAAACACGCGTCTCCTATAAAATGCGGGATCTGCCCAACTGGTACCGGCATTCATGTCCATTCCATACATCGGCCCATTATCAACCAACGCGGCAATCTTCCACCTCCGGGTATCAAAAAGGCGGTGTGACTCAAAAACTAGTTCAATGCGCCGTTCCGCATGGATTTTTTCCCGCATCACATCGGGCGATGCGGGTACAGGCAACGCATTCGGTCCGCTCCCATACTGTGGAATTCCCGCCCGCTCCCGGATTAGATTCAGGTATTTCAGTATATCGGGATTAGCGGGATCATATTCATTCAGGCATTCCGCATAGTTTAGGTAGAACTCACCCAGGCGAAAGATAATCCATGAGGCATTCGGAATCAGCCGTCGGTTAAAGACATCCGAATTTGGACTGTTATACTTGCGGATCGCATAACCAGAGTGCGTGGGATCCTGTCCTCGTGCCCCACCCTGCACGCCATCCTTTCCCGTGGCAAAGAACTCGGCATACCATACTGATTGTCCGTCGTCGCCATGCCAAACCCATTCTGAGCCATTGTAAGTGACTGTGGCATAGAAACGCGGCTCACGGTTTACATACATATTCCATATGCCCGGCCTGGTGTATTCTCCCGCTTCGGTGGCCACCCCGGATTCCACGTATCCGGAAGCGGGATTAATTATCGGTTGCCCGGCACCTTCGTAACCAACGATCGGGCTTTGGCCATTCGCCATGAAATATGCATCCACCAGCTGTTGGGTTACCGCATAGTTGGCATATCCCCCCACCTGAATCAGCCCACCGTTCCACTCCCACGTACCGGCACCGTCGGTACGTCTTGCCCAAATCACTTCCTTATTCCATTTATCGAAATAAATGTCGCGATAGGAGGCCAATGGGTCGAAGTCTCCATTTGCGTCCGTCTTTTTGTATAAGCCACCGGGCAGTGCATCAATCACCGCTTTGGCTGCTACCGCCGCGGCTTCCCACTTTTCCCGACTATATTCCTGGGAAATAAGTTGTTTACCATCCGGATTGCGAAATCCGGCATATTCTGAATTCCCGTTGAAGAGCGGACTTGCCGCGTAAAGCAATACCCGAGATTTCAATGCTTTTGCCACCAGCTGATCCGGCCTTCCCAGCTGGTTGTTATCCGTAATCTTACCGGGAAGGCTGCTCATCGCTTCATCCAGTTCGGAAACAACATAAGCAACGCATTCATCGTATGAGTTGCGCGGAATCTGTAATTCATCCGGATCCGCATCCACGGGAATCATTTCGTCGATGATGACCACCGGCCCGTATTGCCGCATGAGCAGGTGATAATAAAACGCTCTCAAAAACCTTGCTTCTGCTTTATACTGGGCCCTCAATTGTTCGGATATTTCCATGCACTCATCCACCCGATTGATGAACACGCTGGCGGAGCGAATTCCACGGTAATACTTTCCCCATACATGATATGGGATATTCGTGGGACCCCAATTTCCCATGTTGATATTGAATGCAGGCACGCCGTTCCATGAGAATTTGGCCTCATCGGATGCCGCGGTCATATTCTCCGTATCGGCATTAGCCTCATCCGGGATGTAGCTGTATACATTTGCCAAATACTCTTCCGTATATCTTTTGGAAGCAAATACCTCGTCCAAATTGAGCATATCATCCGGCTGCTTATCGAGGAAGCTCTTATTGCAGGCAACACTGAAGCCCAGTACAATAAATAGGATGGGTAACGAAAATCGTGTTTTCATGATATTGTCTTAAAATATGAGGTTCAAGCCAAGACTAAAATTACGTTGAATGGGATACCGGGCGCCATTTCCAGCGCCTAGTTCCGGATCCCAGTAATCAAATTCACTCCACGTGAACATATTGAAGCCGACGACATAAATCCGCAGTGCATTGATTTTTGCTTTAGCGGTCAATGCCTGCGGCAATGTATAACCCAACTCGACCGTTTTTAAACGTAAATACGAAGCATCCTTCTGCCACCAGGTCGATGTGTAATAATTATTGGGATTATCGCCATAGGTAAGTCGGGGATATAGTACGTCCTGCCTTGGATTTTCCGGAGTCCACCTATCCGTTGCGTATTCCATGACGCTTGCCCTTCCCAGCGCTTCCAAAAACGGATAGAAGCCCGTTCCGCCCAACATAAAGTTCATATTGCCCGCACCCTGGAAAAACAAAGAAACATCCACATTCTTATAACCAATACTTGTCCCGAATCCGTAGACAATCTCAGGGTTAGCCGGATTGCCAATCGGCACGACATCATAAGCGTCCAAAACCCCATCAGCGTTGATATCAACGTATTTAATGTCACCCGGTTTCACTCGGTTGCCAAATTTTGGTTGCGGCAAATAGGACTTCAGAACACCCTCCGCTGCATCCGAAAAATCGGAATCTGTATAAAGCCGGTCGGCTTTCAAACCAAAGGGCTGTCCGAAACGCTGCCCTTTTTGGCTCATATAAGCGTACCGGGGCTCGGGCTGGTCATTTTCGATAATTTTATTCCGCGCATAGGTGAAGTTTCCGCGTAGCGACACATCAACACTTCCTATGATCTTACGGTACTCCAATGTCGCGTCGACACCGCGGTTTTCCATGATACCGATATTTCCCCAGGGTGCCTTGTTTAATCCCAAAATTTCCGGCAGCGCACTTCGCTGCATAAAAATACCTTCTCGATGTCGCTTGAATACATCTGCCTGCAAGTAAAACCCGTTAAAAAAACGCGTCTCCAACCCCAAGTTGACCTCCTCTTCACGTTCCCAGGTCAGATTTACACCCCATTCGTCCTCGCCTTTACCACCATAGGCGTTCCCGCCTTCAAGCCCAAAACGGTACCCACCGTTGCCACCGCCCACCGTGGTGAGGTAAGCAAACCGCCGACCACCGATCTGGTCATTGCCTTTATAACCGAACGAGCCGCGTAATTTCAAGTAGTCGAACACTCCGAACCCCGTTCCAAAGAACGGTTCTTCCGATACCACCCATCCTAATGCGACGGATGGAAAAAAGCCGAACCTTTGTCCCTTCTGGAAATTTTCCGAGCCGTTATATCCTGCGCTGATCTCCGCGAAATACGTTTGCTTAAAGGCGTAACTGATCCGGCCTACCACCCCCTGTAACCGGAAGGGGAGCGCGGCAATCGAACTTCCTGCATTTGCATCAACATAATCCTGTTGGTTATAGAGCAGCAAGGAAGATAGGTTATGGTCACCGATGGTCTTATCATAGTTCAGGTTGGCCTGTATATAAATACGTCGATCTCCACTCGACTGTTTTGCAAAATTCAGGTCTTCCTGGCCATCATAGTACCTGTTCAGGATGAGGTTCCCTTCATCATCTCTTCCTACAGCACGGTACATATCGCCAAAATTCCGGATGCGCTGGATGTTGTGATAGTTGTTCGCGTCAAACGCGAACATTCCCTGGGCCTTCAGTCCGGACGTCAGCCAGCCGAAGTCATGTTTTAAGGTAATCGTCGATTGGATATTGTTGTTCCAGGTTGTTTGGTAGCCTGTATTCACCAAATCCGCATAGGGGCTCCGGATTGCTTCATTGCCACTCCCGCCAAATACCACACCTTCTCCCTCCGGATTTGGATAGGTAGGCAGGTAATCTCCGGGATTTGTCCGCATGATGACATCCCAAATATCGTTGCTTGCCCTTCCCGGGAAATTCTGTGTCACCAAAATCCCGCCCAGTCCCAGGCTGAGGTCTGTTGTATTGCTCAGCCTCAGGTCTGTATTCGCCCTGAAATTATAACGTTTCAGTGCAGCATTTGTATTGTAGTCATTTAGGTTATCTCCTTTCCAGATACCGTCTTCCCCATAGTAGGTTGCCGAGACGAAATACTTGGCCACATCCCCACCGCCCGATATGTTCAGATTGGCACGCTCATTCCTCGACCAATCTTTGATCATTAGACCAATCCAATCCACATCCGGATATAATTCCGGATCGGTCTGGTTCCGGTATAAATCAATGATCTCTGGCGTATATGGTGATTGAAAATCGGGATTGGAGTTTCGGTTTGCCTCATTATAGAGCTCAAACACGGTCGTTGCGTCCGCCAATCGGGGAAGACGTGTAGCACCCATGAATCCCGATTCTGCCTTAAAACTGATGGTCGGCTTTTCGTTGGTACCTTTGCGGGTATTCACCAATATCACGCCATTGGCTCCCCTGATCCCGTACACCGCCGTCGCAGAAGCATCTTTAAGCACCGAAAAGCTTTCTATTTCTTCGGGTTCGATATTATTTAAGGGCCGCTCAACGCCATCCACTAACACTAAGGGGGCGGATCCCGCGCCAAATGTGCTGACTCCCCTTATCCAAAATTGTGCATCATCATTACCGGGTTCACCGGAACGCTGCACGGCAATCACGCCGGCAACCCGTCCACCCAATGTATTGGCCAATGAACGGGTGGGCACCTTCAATTCGTCCACCTTTACGGTTGAAATAGCGCCCACCACGCTTTCCTTTTTCTGCACACCAAATGCGACCACAGCCACTTCTCCCAACTGCCCTTCTTCCAAATCCATCTCAACATTGATCGTACTTTCGCCTCGTATTTCCACTTCCTGCCGTTTATAGCCGACAGATGAAAATATCAGCGTTCCATTTGATGGCACCCGCAGAGCAAAAACACCCTGCTCATCGCTGGTTGCCCCTCTTGTGGTATCGGATTTCAGCACAATAGAAACACCCGACAGGGGTCCCACATTGCTTGCCACGACTCCCTTTACGGAGATATCTTCCTGGGCAGCGTAGCCACTATACGCATTTGCCAGGCTAACGGAACACACCCATACGATTAAGCATATCATCGGAGTTTTAAACCGGGCATTTCCGAGACGCCTTGCTTTTTTCATAATTTTGATTTTGGTCATCATTGATACGTTAATGTTTATCCATTCTTGTTTTTATTGGTTATTGGCATTTATTGGTTATTGGTTTTTTGGTTGTTTACTGATACCGCTATTCACTTGATACGCACCTGATTCCCTTCCTCGATGTTGCCATATGAAAGCAGCAAGGTCCCTGAAGTTTCATCCCAGTCACTTTCGAAAGGAACTTGTTCGGCATATTCGTGCGCAGTCACCGCTATACGGGTTGGTCGTTTTTTCAGCGCTATGCGCATCACGGCTTTCGCTTTTGTTGGTCCCACAGCCAAAAACGTAAACCCATCTTTTCCAAATTCTTCCCGATAGATTCTCGCCGAAGAAACGACTACCTGCGGAGTGGACTGTTTCGGCAGTCGGGCCAGATTATACAGGAACGTTTGCTCTCCGGGACGGATCACCTTTTGGGCGAGTATTGGGAGTTTTGGGTCGAATAAATCGATATAGGATCCTGTCAGCACGAGTGGCTCTTCCGAGACACTTTCATTCATCACGGCGGCTATCGTATATGCACCTCGTTCGAGGTAGAAATTGTTTTTAAAACCCAAGTCGCCGACGGATGCCTCATATGCTTTTTTGATCAGGTTAGTAAATACTGAATCTCCATTTTCAACCATCACAAAATCCTTGGGATCCCTTCGAATAATGTATACGTGACCTTTCCCCACCACATAGCCTTCAGCGGCCGCTGTGTCTTCAACAATCCCCATTTTTTGAAACAGATGGTCGGAAGGCCGGCGAAATTGGTCATCTCCCGTATTCCACCATTCTTTAACCGTCTGGAACGGGTCCTGGTCAGTCGCACAATAAACCAATGCTCCGCCCTGTTTAACCCAATCCGACAGGTAGGTATGATAAATGGCTTTCAGAGGCTTCATGCTGGCATAAGAAACGATCAACACCTTGATGTCGCGCAGCGTCGCCGGAAGATTGAGATTTTCCATGAAAATATTTTCTATAGGTACCCCCTTCTTCAACAATGGTAGAGCCATGCCGTAATAGTTGGACAATTGCGGATCTTCATAGGCTTCGTGTTTGGGAAAGCGTTGATACATCATCGAATTAGATACCAGAACTCCCACCCCATGCGCACCGGTGATCCGGTTGTCTGACAAGGGCATCTCGTTGAGTGTATTGATCATTACCTGCACCTGTGTGGCATAATCCGGCGAAATCGGTTGCGGTATAGGATTGTCTTCGAGCGTGTAATTCCCAAGGTAAATCCGATCGGGCCAAGGCATCACTTCGTAGTCTGCCACCTGCGGATAGAGGAGCTGAGCCACAAAAGTCGCCTGGTAGTTCCGCTTATAATCGTCCCACGTACGCCGTGCATCCTCCACGGGGTCGGTCAGGAAAAATACTTTCCGCCCAGTCGGCGCCGTCATCGATGCCATGGAACCATATTCCAGGAAAGCATTTTCAAATACCCGTTCGCCGACGACGCCATTGAACCAAACTGGTACACGCGCTGTACCCGTCCATATCTGACCGATATATCCATCCATATCAGGAAGTTGGGCCAAATCTGCTTCGGGGCTTACCATATCGATCGCCGAATAACTGAGTAACGAATGGGTAGGCACATAACATTTCACCTCATTCCCCTTGCTTTTACTGTAGGCCTTTGCGTAGGCAAACACTTCCTTTAACGCATTTAGATAGAGATTCGATTTAAGTTTAGCGGACAAATAGGTCGCTTCCGGCGACGTATGTTGGGCTACCCAGGGTGTGCCGTAAAAACGTTGCCATTCCCGTTTGAACCCTTCACTATATCCGGCCCTCGCCCACAGCTCCGGTTCTTCCAGGTGGATGGCGCTTACACCGGCATCGATAGCTCTCTTCACGAGCGATTTGATATATGTGAGATAAGGAGGAGAGGGCACTACATAAGGAATCTTGCCACTATGCCAAATGATGTTACCTTCCTGATCTACCTGGCTGTCCTCATAATGTGTTTGTCCATCAAACACCCCAGTGAAATAGTCTTCATAGCGGCCCCAAGATATCCCTGTCATAAAATGCACCTTATACCCCCTGTCACGCCATCCTGCTACCCGCTCTTCAAAAGCCGAATCAATTCCGTACACCATGGCCACGTCTGCCCGTGTATCATATTCCGCCCGCCAGGGGGCGGCGCTCTGAAAAGTTGTCTTTTCCGCGCTGTGCCCCGGCCACGATTGAGCCAATAATTGGATGTGACTGATCATACCCAACATGGCCAGCGCGAGAAATAATCCCCCTGTTCTCATGGTTTTAACCCCGACATTATTTGTTTAACGAAAACGAGTACGGAACATCCTGCTCACGTACCCCCCGTTGTTCGTTCGGCGTATCAGACATCTCGAATACAATGTTGGCACCTTTCATCAATTCCTGATGGTCCAGCCAATTTTTAGTGTATTCCTCGCCATTTACCGTAGCTTTTTGGATATACCGGCTTTTTGCACGGTTTCCCCGCGCCGCCATCGTCACTTGATTTCCGTTTTCAAGCATCAGCGTTGCTTTTTCGAAAAGCGGCGACCCGATTACATATTGATCCATCGCCGGGCAAACGGGATAAAAGCCCAATGCCGAAAACACATACCAGGCCGAAGTCTGTCCATTGTCTTCGTCTCCGCAGTACCCGTCGGGTCCCGGATGATATAGTTTGTCCATGACCTCTCTCACCCAATATTGCGTCTTCCATGGCTGCCCAGCAAAGTTGTACAGGTACGTCATGTGCTGGATGGGTTGGTTGCCATGGGCATATTGTCCCATGTTCATGATTTGCATCTCGCGGATTTCGTGGATAACAATCCCGTAATAGCTCTCGTCATACACCGGCGGCAGGGTGAACACCGAATCCAGCTTAGCCGTGAAATTAGTCTTTCCGCCCATCAGGTCGATAAGCCCCTGGATATCGTGAAAAACGGACCAGCTGTAATGCAGACTGTTCCCTTCGGTAAAAGCATCACCCCATTTGAATGGATTGAACGGAGATTGGAAAGATCCATCTTCATTTTTGCCCCGCATCAGTCCGGTCGCCGGATCAAATACGTTTTTATAATTAAGTGCCCGTTTGGCAAAACGCTTGATTTCTTCCGCCGGACGCCCCAATTCCTTCGCAAGTCGATAAATTGCGAAATCGTCATACGCATATTCCAGTGTCCGTGCCGCGTTTTCATTGATGTTCACATCGTATGGTACATAACCCAATGTGTTATAATAGTCAACACCGAGTCTACCCACCGACTTCAATGGTCCCTCATTTTCACTATTCTTGAGTAAGGCTTCGTACAGCGTATTGATATCATAGCCCCGGGCGCCCTTCAAGTATGCTTCGGCAACGATGGAGGCCGAATTGGAGCCAATCATACTTTCCCGATGGCCCGGGCTTGCCCATTCGGGAAGCCAACCACTCTCTTTATAGGTATTTACCAAGCCTTCCATGATTTGGCTTGTCACAGTGGGGTACATCAGGTTGAAAAACGGGAATACGGCACGGAAGGTATCCCAGAATCCGTTATCGGTAAAGAGATATCCTGGCAGTACCTGCCCGTTGTAGGGACTGTAATGCACAACGTTCCCACCGGCATCGTATTCATAGAACTTGCGCGGATAAAGTAACACGCGATACAGACAGGAATAGAAGGTACGCAATTGGTCTTCGGTCCCTCCCGTTACGGCTATACGGCCCAACTCCGCATTCCACACGGCTTCCCCTTTCGCTTTAACCACATCAAACTCTTCGTCTCCAAGCTCGTTGAGGTTCCGTTCTGCTTGTTCCTGGCTGATGAACGACGAGGCTACGTTTGCATGCACTTTTTCCCCGCGTTCGGTTTGGAATGCAACCACGCCGATTGCATGGTTTCCAGCATATTCCAGCCCCGACTGTTTCTGGGTATTATCATAGGTAGCCGCGTAGGTAAACGGCTTATCGAACGTCATAACGAAATAATTCTTAAAATTCTCCGGTACCCCACCACTGTTTTTCGTCGTGTAGCCGATCACCTTGCGTTCTTCCGGAATTACTTTGATGAACGATCCGTTGTCAAACGCATCGATAATCAAGTAAGCACTGTCCGTTTCAGGGTAGGTAAAACGGAATTTCGCTGCCCGTTCTGTGGGTGCTACCTCGGCTGTTACATCGTGGTCGGCAAGGTACACGCTGTAATAATGCGGTTTGACTACTTCGGCCTTATGCGAAAACCAACTGGCTCGCTGTTCTTCGTCCACTTTCAGCGAGCCGGTTACGGGCATAAGTGAAAATTGGCCGTAATCTCCTATCCATACACTGGCTTGATGGGTCTGCTTAATGCCCCTAATTTTATCCGCTGAATATTGATATAGCCACCCGTCACCCATTTTCCCGGTTTGGGGCGACCAGAAATTCATTCCCCAAGGCCGCGCAACGACTGGGTACTGGTTGCCGTTTGACAATTCGAACTTCGAGTCGGTTCCCATCAAGGGATTCACCCAATCCACTGGATTCCTGTCAATCGCAGCAAGGGATTGACCCACTGTGATTTGAAATACTGCAAAAAAGGATAAGACGCACTTTATACAAATGCAAGCATATGATCTCATAGATTTACAATTAGTCGTTGTTTCTTTTTACCGATTCTTTGCTTCTCCCTAGCCTTCGGTAGATTTAAATAGGTGAAAAAAGTTATAAGGGTCTACTACTTCGATATCGAGTTCCGGCCTCAATTTTCGCAGTTCGTTTAAGGCCGCGATTACTTGACTTGGACTGGTCCATACGATACGGAAAAAATAAAATGTCGGCTTACCGTCATCATGGGGAGCAGGTATCTCCAAAGATAGCTCGTTGGCCGTTTGTTGGGGTGTTGAGAAATTACAGGCCGAATTGATCAACTCCATGACGGGCATTCCCTTCCAGACGTGTGGTTCAGGCGCTTTGCCACCATTATTATGCATATCAATCACAATCGTCGAGAACCCATCTGGCGAAAACTGCGTAAATGCGTCTTTTACCGCAGCGGTTGGCTCATCCCAATCCAGTACCATGGGCGAGAGCGACATGTCTAACCGGTCATAAAACTGCTTATTGTGATCGATAAATAGCGGCAGATGCGCCGTATCGATCCGATTGGGATTCATATAGCCTGCGGCACTCGCATCGGCCGTAAAAAAATCGTTAGGGCTTCTCGTATTGTAAAAATATTGAATGACATCTGGATAGGTTTCAATCAAATTTGGGTTAATGCCCCATGCCAGTGGGATTTCGCCCCGTGCACTATCGTTCCAATGCTTCGGTAAGAAATCATATAGCGGTGTGGCAGAGTCGTAGTCGGCCATCAAGATACAGAGATAGGTCTTCCCAGCTTCGGGATCTTTCAATTCAGGACGCTCCTGCCGCAATTCATGTACGGGTGCTTGGGCATGCACGGATTGATTGAAACACAGGTGGGCAACCGTATTCTGGTAGCAATTATAGGGTGATATGAGGTATACGGTTTCCCATTCCGTAGGCACAGGGTCGTGCTTGCTTTCATATCCGGGGATGTTGCTATATTTAGAAAACGAGAAGAAACCTGCCACTTCAGTCATCTGCTCTCCTTTTGTAAGCTTCATTACCGCCTCCAACATGAGCTTATAAGTCTCCAGATCCGTCCCCAGCCGTTGATCGGGATCGTCTAGCGGCGTTTCATCGCCCCAAGGTGAAAGATCGTAAACAAACGATTTGTTGCGGACGGGCCAGTCACGGGTTACAACGTAGCTGACATTTCCTTTTTCCCGGGTCATGTAGGTGTCTTCATATAAACATAACCAATGGGGGTCGCATCGGCCTGTTTCCAAAAACTCCCGGATTGCCCAGCGGTAGGCATCGTTTTTTTTACTCCCGGTTTCGGTTCCGGTAAACATTCCCCTGAAATCTTTGATGATGGGCAATTCCCACTTATCCAAGTAAAGGTCTGCCAGTGTTGGGCTCATGACGATCCCGTCTTCCAACCCTGCCAACGTGGTGGCCACATTCAGTGATGCCGGTACTTCCGGATCCCAAATGATAACCCCCTTTACCTTTTTGCCAGCCAATGCAACCAATTCTTCCAAGGTAGCGATTGCTCTGTGCTCCTTTTTTTCCAACCATTTACCCGATGCAGATAACGTGTCGAGCCAATAGGTAGGCCGTTCATAAGTGTCGGAAAGTAGATAGAGTTGCGTTGTATTTCTATTCAATATTCCTTGAATACAAGCCACCATCACAGCCTCGTCATAAGCGTCGGCTGTGGTGTCTCCGCTTAGGGTATAGGTATACAGCTCATCTTTGCGGTCTACCGACTCACAAGCACCAAACAATGCCGTGCAGAGCACTGCAAACAGTAGGTATTTCGAAATGTTAACATCCATGGTTTTCATGTTAGACTCCTTTGGTTAGTTCTCCGGCCACACCCCATTTGCTGCATCCGGTGTATTTTTCAAGTACTTGCGGTATAGGGCAAAAAAGGTAGGCCCATCCAAGAGTTCGATATTTGGATTGCGCTTATGAATTTCATCCACCACCTCCACGTACCAGGTTGGTGATTTCAGGATGTTGCGGAACCAGTGGAAACGCAGGGGCCGCTTATCCACCCGGTTGACGATGATTTGGGCGGCAACTGCCGGATCCTCCTGATTGACGTCCTCATCGGATCGAAGTACGGGCATTTCGCCATGCAATAATGTCAATGGCACTTTCTGCGGCACAATTCCATCCGGGCTGAACTGCTCGTATGCATCCAATCCCGCTTCGTTCAAGCCCGGAGCTTCTCCGTCGATGACAAAACCCGTAATGGAAAGCCCCCACTGCTTATAATAGGGAATATTGTGCGCTGCCCACTGCTCAGTTGCGTCGGGCAACCCGGATACATCACGCGGTGCCTGCAGCATGCCCGGCATCAGGTACCCTGCACCGTTATCGGCCGCCGCAAAATAGTCGTTTGCCGTTGCCGATGATCTTCGATATTCCATGGCCATGGGCGCACGCTGCGCAAGCACCGGGCTGATGCACCACATCAGTGGCACCTTCCCCCGGTTGGGGTCATCCCATAAGGTCGGGGTGGTCTGCGATAGCCACGAAGCCGCATCATAATCGCCCACGTAAAACACCAGGTACTCTTTTCCATTGTCTGCAAGCTTGCCGTCCGCAGTCAAGTAACCCCGTTCCACCAACTCCTCATCGGTGACCCGATGTTGCGGATAGGCGTCTTTCAATGGATAGTGCTGCCAGAACGAAGCGTTGGCCAGTGCACCATATCCGATGGCATCTGCATCCTTAAACGCGTTATAGGCACTGATGATGCGCGAATATTCCCATTCCGTAGGCACATCATCGTGCTGCCCGCCGGCATGTTGTGTATATTTGAATGCCCAGGGGGGAAATCCACCGATATGGGTAAAAGTATTGCCATTATCATTTTGCTGGTAGGCAAGCAGCAAAAATTCCTTCAACGTTTCCAGGTCGGTGCCCGGCCGTTGTTGAGGATCATCGGTAGCAGGTTCATCTGCCCAGGGACTAAGATCAAAGAAAAAGGCACTCTTACTAACAAAGTAGTCGTGGTTGGACAGGGTGTGGTGATTGCGGTTTATCCGCGTAGGGTTGGCCATCCAATGCTGGTCGATGTAATAAGCGCCAAATGCGGTATTGCATTTGCCTTTTTTGAGATAATGTTCGATAAACCAACGGTATGCATCATTCTTTGCCGACCCGCTTGAAGGACGCGAGGTGCCCGGTATCTTTCCGGAACCGGTGAAAAGCGACTTTCCATCCTTTTTTACCAGCCAAACCTTTACCGGCAACCGCAGCCCGGTTGCTACCAGCTGATGATAGAGACTCCCTTCGTCGGGGTCATAACGTACCGCAATCAGCCGATCTGCACCCGCAACGGCGGATGCCACGTTACTGGTGGCCGGCACTGCTGGATCGTAAACGACCACACCCCGGATGTCGTTTCTAAAAGCCCCGATCAATGAAAGGATATCTGGATAAATCGCCGTATCCCGCCCGGCCAGCCATTGTCCCTCTGTGCGGTATTTATTCCACCAATAACGGTCGATATCGTGCTTGCCGTTTTTTACGAAATACGTATACAGTCGTGGAGATTCCCGGTTGACCAACCCCTGCAGCGTAGCCAGTGTATGTGCATGATCCCAAGCTCGTTCCACGTCATTCGGATTATCCCAGGTCCCCTCCAACGTATACCCCAAATCGAATATAGCGATCTTGTTGCGCGAGGCAGTGGTCTGCCCATACGACAAGCTACACACGAAAATTCCCACGATAAATCCCAATATACTTATAAGTCGCATAACGAATTGATTAGTCGACGGTTAGTTGAACCGCGGGTGCATAGTTAAATTTTGCTTCCGGCACATTGATTACCGCACCAATTCGGAAAAAATAGGGGCTGCCCGATTTTAGCATTGCTCGGTTTTCCGCGGCATCAATCACCAACGTAAACGTTTCATCTTCATCCACCGTTCTACCTAGCTGCGTTTCAGTAGCAACGCTGCGGATAGGCTCCCCCACGATCGGCTCCATATGGGCATACAGGCCTATCGTGCTCACCACTTCCGGTACGGTTTGCTGCAGCTTGAAGGTCGCCACGATCTTGGTTCCCTCTTTTACAATCGAAGCATCTTTCACACGGATATATGGCTGGACGCGGAAATCCAATTTCGTATCGCTTCCGATTTGTATTTCCTGCTCTTCTACCTGAACGAAATTCCGCAACTCAGGTTGTATCGTGTATGTATTGGCAAACAACAACGCATTGGCATATGTACCGTCATTTTTAACACGTAGGTATTGCGGTTGAACAGGATCATAACCATGTTCAATGATTTTGATGGTTGTTCCACGGATGATATCCTGTTGCACGAATTCATTCGTTTCCACATCAATGATATTTCCCGAAAGCTGTGCATTGGGTTCATCGTAGTTATCCAATTCGCAGGCGCTGGCTAATACAGCCAGCACTAACACGATTGATAACCGTTTCATTCGCAAATAATTTGTCTTTAAATGTCTCATGGAACCTGTGTTTTCACCGTCTTTTGCGATAGGCGCTGACAGGACAGGTTTTATCTGTATCATCTTCATTTCAATTAGTCGTTAGTACTGTGGATTTTGAACTAAACCGTTCGCGCCGATTCCTGGAATACTCACATAGTAAAAATTCGTCGGGAAAGTCAGCGGGGTTTCCCGCGAAAGGTTCTTCCGGATAAAGATGTATTTAGCGGGACTTACGCGAAGATCCAGCACGGGCACTAACGCCTTGCGGATGGTGTTGTTGAATTTCTGGTGATAGTCACGCCTGCGGACCAGGTCCCAATATCGTTTGTTTTCAAATGCCAGCTCAACACGTCGTTCACGCAATACATTTTCCAGTGTCAATTCGATGTCAACCGTATGGCCCGCGCGCCGTCTAATGGAATTGATTGCCTCTTTGGCAGCTGCCTGAGCTCCATTGGCGCTAGCATTGCTTTCTACGACTGCCTCCGCATAATTCAGCAATATTTCGGCATATCGAAATTCGATCCAATCCGTCGTCGAATAGGTAAGATTGGGTGGCACCGGATTAGTCGACAGGAACTTCTTGAAGCTGAAACCCGTGCGCGTCATATTCCCCAGGTAGACTTCAAATCCGGAATAGTTGGTCCAATCTGCAGCGCCATAGGTGTAATAAGTGACGCCATTTACCTTAATCTCGTCCTTTGTTTCAATCTTTGGCGTACCATCGGGCTGGATAAACCCTCCCTGTATGACAATGGTCTTACCCTTCCACTCTGTACCGGGTAATACCACCGTAGCCCACAGCCGGGCATCCTTATCTTTAAAGATATCGTAAGGAGTATCAAACCTTAAATAGGTTTTATTGGAGTTAAATCCATTGTAATCCGTTACATTCCCGTCTGTAGTTGTAACAATCGGAGTACTTTGCCCGGGATTGCTATAGCTTTCATACAGATCAACGAAATCAAGCGTAGGGTTCATTCGCCCTGGATGCGGCGCTCCATCGGACGTCTGATTTGGGTTAAACCAAAAATCGTAACTATGTCCGGATGACCCTGGATTAGTGTAACCTTTGGTAAATATCACTTCTCCGGTGGCACCATTCGGATTTTGGAAAAGTTCCATGTAGTTGGTAGTAGCCTCTTCTGGAGAAGCCGGTGTAGGTTTATACAAGGAAAAGCCGCCTTCGTCCATTATTTTACGGGATGCTTCGATGCATATTTCGTAATAGTGGTCGGCCAGCGACGATTCCAGTCCAACAAGACCTTGGGAAACAGCCGGTCCGGAAAGAGGGGCTTTTGACCAATATTTTGCTAGCGATGCCGCATGCAGCGCCGCACGTGATTTCAAGGCGTAGGCCACCCATTTGGTTGCTCTCCGATTATCCTCTGTCCTTGAGGCAGGTAAAGATTCAATCGCGGCGTCACACTCTGCCAGCACAAAATCCCAGGTTTCTTTTTCGGTACTTCTCGGCACCTTTAAGCTCTCTACGTCTGGTGTATATTGCTGAACGCTGGTAATCAACGGAACGCCGCCATAGCGCTTCACCAATGCAAAGTAAGTAAATGCCCGAAGGAAATGCCCTTCACTCAATAAGGTAGCTTTTTCGGCATCGTCTAACGATGATATCGTTGGAAGAGTTTCCAATAAGAGATTGATGTCCCGAATCAGTTTATAACCGGGATCCCACCATTGAAAATTACCACCTCCGTCCAATAAATGGCTGAATTCCGAATTTGCCGCATCGTCAGTCTGAGTAGCCGGTGCAATCCCCGCCGTATTCTCTTCGGCGGTATTAAATCCCAAACGTCCAAACGAAAAATCTTCGATCGGCAGTTGGCCGTATAAGTTGGCGAGGTACACTCTCACCCCCTCCGGCGTTGCAAAGAGCGTTTCACCGTCTAATTTGTCCAAGGGCCGCAAATCCAGCACATCCCTGCAACCCGAAAAGAAGATTACCAAAAGCAATAGTATATTAAAAATACGCGTTTTCATGTTCCTGCAGATTAAAAAGTCAAGTTAGCCCCTACGTTAAAACTCCTGCTCAATGGATAGACCCAACCGGTATTCAGAGAACCTTCGATCTGCTCTGGATCAAATGCTTTTACAAACGGATCTGTAATGGTCCACAAATTATACCCATTTACATAGATGCGAAGCCCCTGTAATCCCACACGCTTTAGCACTTGTTGATTAATGGAATATCCAAGCTCCAAACTCTTTAGCCGGACGTACGAGGCATCCCGACGCCAAACCGAGCTCTCGTTATACATGGCCCCGATATCGGATAGACGACGGGTAGCCGGCCACTTGCCCGGTATCCATTCACTATTCGGATCATATGGATCCGAAAGATGCCAGCGGTCATAGAAATACGACGGCAAATTGCCGTCGCCCCAAAACGTTTCTGCATACGCATGGGTAAACCGCACCGAATAGTTGCCCGATCCTTGCCACAGCATATTGAAGTCAAACCCTTTCCAGTTAGCTCCTAATGTCAATCCATAAAACATTTTGGGATTTCCTCCCCATGCAAGTGGCAGTATATCCTCACCATCAATTACCCCGTCGCCATTCACATCTCGATATTGATAGTCGCCAATCATTTCCCGGCTGTTACCCAATTCTCCATTTTGGATGGGGGCATGCAATAATTCATCTTCAGACTGGAATTGACCAATCTTGTCATACATCCATACCACATCACTCCACCGGTTGGCCTGGCCGTTGCGCCACCGGTCCATACTGTTGACAAATGGACCGCGCTCCACATATACGTTCATGGTACGGGCAAAGTTGAAGTTGCCACTGACATTAAACCGGAAATCGTTAATTGCGTGTGCATATCCAAATGCAAATTCAAGCCCACGTGTACGATCGCTGTTTAGGTTTTCCTCTGGGAGGGTACCGCCAAATGTGTTAGGCAACGATACATTCCGGACCGCTAGCAACCCCGTCCGATCACGTTGATACACATCAAATTCAAAATTTAACTGACCACCAAACAGGCCTAAATCGATACCGAAATCCTTGATACTCGACTCAAACCAAGTGAGTTGCTCATTCACAATTCCCGGAGCTGTGACACCGGAGACATAGCTGCCGTTTGAAAACTCGTATCCGCCCCCACCGCTTGTGGAAAAACCGGGTACATACTGAAATGGATTACCCGCATCTTCGCCCACCAATCCGTACGAAGCGCGTAGTTTCAGGTTGGAAACAAACGATACATTGTCTTTAAAAAATGGCTCTTCTGAAATCCGCCATCCTGCTGAAACGACGGGGAATAATCCCCAGCGCCTATCCGGATGATAACGATACGAACCATCGTATCGGGCAGCGGCCTCAAACAGGTACCTGCCGACATAATCATACGTAACCCGTCCAATGAACGACCGATTACCCCATTGACTTTCCATACCGCTGGTACGTTGATTATTTTGGTCACCCATATCGATTTGGTCGTTCGTAAAGAAGTCGAACTCCCGCGAAAGCCCAGAGGACCTCGTCCAACCGTTTCTTTCCTCGTATACCACGGTAGCGCCGATATTATGGCTATCAGCCAGTACGGTATTGTAGATGATGTGCGCCTGCAAACTGATCCGATTCATATCCGCATATCCATTACCCAGTACAGTCGGATGCCGCAGGGTAGTCGCATTGTATTGCTCGGCAGCCCCATCATATGAATACAGCTTATAACTCTTGGTCAGCGCTTTGTTCAGATAGTTATTCCCATCGTATGAGGCAAGCCCTTTCAGTTGTAACCCTTCTACAAAGGGGACTTTGTAAGTAAGCGTTACAGCCGATTGAAATTGCTTATTTACGTCTTGTGTGTATCCCGAGATATTGGGATCCGAGATAGCCACCGGATTAGAGCTCTGTCCGTCGGTAATGAGAGTGGGATAATCCGTATTCCCATTCAGGTAGGGCGTATTAGTGGGTAGCGCCGATATCGTTCCGCGAATGATGTCAAAAATACTGTAACCCGCACCGTCCTTCCGGTCATACCGACCGGATAGTTCCACGGTTGCGGTCAGGTTGTTGGTTAAATTTGCCGTTAGGTTGGTACGAAAGGTATATCGATCGTAATTTATCGCATCCGATTTCAGTAATCCGTTGTCCTTTAAGTATCCAAAACTGGAAAAATAGTTAATGTTGTCGGATCCACCCTGTGCGGATAGTGTATGTTGTTGTTGACCCGCCCAGGGCTTCATGGTTTCTTCGTACCAATTGGTGCTTTCGTAACCTGGCAACCCCTGTTGATATTTTTCAAGTTCTTCCTTCGAGATGTACGGGGCGAGTCCCACATTCACCGCAGCGTCGTTCCTCAACTCCATCCACTGCGCTGCATTGGCAATTTCTGGCATATTCGTTGGCGACTGCATCCCCACCACCACGTTATACTGGAACTGGGTTTTGCCTTTCGTTCCTTTTTTGGTCGTTACGATGATGACGCCATTGGCCGCATTCACTCCGTATACAGCAGCCGAAGCATCCTTCAACACCGAAATACTCTCAATATCCTCCGGATTCAATCGTTGAAACTCGCTTCCTCCATCCCGTACGATCCCGTCGATGACATAGAGGGGCGAGCCAAAGCCACGGATATTGATCATTGCATCGAAATCTCCAGGTCCACCCGTATTCTGGCGGACTTGCAGTCCGGGAACCTTTCCTTGCAGCTTTTGAGCCAAGCTGGAATGTGTGGTGGTCTGAATCTCCTCGGCTTTAATTGTACTAATCGCACCGGTCAGGTTTGCCCGTTTCTGCGTTCCGTAACCTACAACGACGATTTCCTCTAACTGCTGATCCAGCGGCACCAGTTCGACATCAATCCGGCTTCTACTATTCACGGCAATACGCTGCGGCACATAGCCCACAAAGGAGAAAACCAAGGTATCGGTGCTGCTCACGGAAATGTTGTAGACACCCTCGTCATTGGTTGAAGCACCCTGTGCGGGGTTTGCTGCGGATGAGACCGAGACACCGGCCAGCGGCTCGTTTCCAGAGCGGACTGTCCCCGCCACGTCAATCTGTTCCTGGAATTGCTGAAGCTCATATTCCTCGGCGGCCACGTTACCGACCAGGAAAATGGATCCCGCCACTGCCAAAATGCCTTTGGTTATGAGTCTAGCTGTTCGTTTAATTGCGTTGTCCATCATTATGCGTATATCATATCATTTAACCTTATTTACTCTATATAGCCTAGCTCCCGTTGCTAGGATTCTTGACGGCTGATGGCAAATTCTGCCAAACTGTTTCGATTTAGCAGTCACCTGTTCAAAGCGGAAATACCTTTATCGTAAATCAGCACCTGAAAGGGCATGCTGTTCAATCTGACTGATGCCACCGCCTTCTTCTCGGATAAAGGCGCCAGACATATTTTCGCCTAACACATTATTCAATTTTAACAAGCCGACAGTTCCCCGATTACAAATCAAACTCCGGATGGAGTTGAGGTATACGTTATACATAAATAGCGTCTTGATGTCTGCGTCTTTATAGACATCGATAAATTGACCGTTCCCCTTTTTTTCTTCCGATCGCAGCACCTCGATATTTCTAATAATTAAACGGTCGACCATCGTATTAATCTTAATGTATGAGGTCTCAGCGTCGTTGGATAAATCATCAAGAACCTGCACACCGTCGACCACTAAGGATTTTACGTAGGTACTGGAGAATTTGTGATTATCATCGGGTTCAGGCCAACCTACATCAATCATCGATCGCCCATCCATTGGGTGTTGAAGAATGATGTTTTTCAACGTAAGGTTCTCAAACTTTCCCGCAATCCGGAATAGAAATGGTTTCGTATAGTGATAATTTGGTTCTAATTGCTTCAGATTTACATGATCAATCGTTATGCTTCCATAATCTCCCCCATCTCCGTCAAACCAATGGTCGATATAAAAGCCAAAACTCTTGTAAGACCCCATCACATTTTTTATGGTAACCTGATCCAACCTTCCTTTGGCCCGCGAAAGCAACCGGATTCCCTGGTCTGCCCCATTAAGAAAAACACCATCAATTACCACATTACGTATACTTGAGACGTGATCCCATTCGTCCGGGGCCAATGCAATGAAATCATCTCCCGAATTCCCGGTGATATTTTTTATCGTAAGAAATTCACCAGGCCCGAAAGCATGAATACCATCCTGATTTTGTGCCCACAAATAATGATCTAGATCAATCCGGATATTCTCCATGTTTACATAGCGCCAATTGGCGATTACCAGCGCAAATGTCCGTTGGTCGCGAATGATAATATTCTGGATATTCAGATTTTCAACGCCATAAAACTCGATGCCAAACACCCATTTATCGTCTCCGAAACTAAAGGTAGCCTGTTCGGAGCTTTTCGCTACATGATGTTCCTGGTCTTTGCAGTTGTGATTGTATGTACCTCCAATTAGGGTAATGTTGTTGTCCTTTCGTTCCCCCGAAAAGACCCAGTGTTTATTACTTACAATTGCACAGTTAGACTGAGCAGACAAAAAGAATCCACAGGAATCGTTCAAGCATGCGATTGTCGTATTGGCATGAAGCGTAAGTCCAGTGATTCTCGCCGCACCATCCATTACCAAATAAATACCACCGGTTTCCAATGCACTGTCCAATACGGCTTGTAATGGCGCCGTGTCATCCGTACCTCCACCTAACAGCACATCGGCATCCAGCTTAGCTCCGGTTTCACTGGCGTATATGATTGGCGTGCTCTTTTTAGCAGCAGGTTCTTTGCCGTTTGCAGATAAAACGGCGGGTAAAGCTGCGAAACCACTGGCTGCCATCGCTGTAATAGCCTTACGTCTATCCATTATTTCACTGGTTTCTCTCCCATCACGAGCTCCAACACTCCGCCCGCGATTAACTGTTCATGCGTGAAAAATAACTCACTTAGGACGTCCCCATTGAGTTTCGCTTCCTGTATATAGACATTCTTCTCCGAGTTGCCCCGGGCAACGATTTTAAATTCCTTGTCATTTGGCAGTCGGATCGCTATTTCCTCAAACGATGGACTACCGATCGTATAAACAGGCACACCGGGGGTTACCTGAAAGAATCCCATCATCGAAAACACCTCCCAAGCTGACATCGCACCGCCATCCTCATCTCCCGGCATACCAAACACATTATCGGTAAACCAGGTATCGATCAACATACGGACCCGCTTCTGTGTTTTCCAAGGACTACCCAGATAATTATAGAGGTATGGAATATGAAGGCTGGGTTCATTGCCCATCACAAATTGCCCTACAAGCCCCGACGCATCCGGCTGCACGGCCCAAAACTTCCACTTGGAGAGCCCCAGATCAGCCCGGAACAGCTCATCAAGTTTTGCCTCGGCTGCCGTCTTACCTCCCATTAGCTGGAACAATCCCTCCAAATCGTGTTTAACATGCCAATTGTAGGTAAAGGCATTCACTTCGGTAAAATACTCCCTGCCCGAGAGGCTGGGGTCGTAAGGTTCAATCCAATTGCCGTTAGCGTCTTTCGGCCATACCATTCCCTTGTCTTGCCTGAATACATTGCGGTAAAACTGGGACCGATGCAGGAACAGGTCTTTTTCTTCGGCCTTCTCCGCGGGTTCGGCCAGTTGGGCGATACACCAATCGCTAAAGCTGTTTTCAAGTGTTACCGATACCGCCTGCCGCTTTTCCCAATTGGGATCGACGCGCTCTACCGTTTCGGGTTGTCCGGGTGCTAATCCCGGCATGTAGCCCTGTTCATTGTAAAAATCATCCAGTTCGCTTGGCGGCCCATTCCGCCAGGGCAATAGCGTGGCCTCGAGCGAATTTTTACGTAAGCCTTCATAAGCCGCTTTTACGTCGAAATCGCGCAAGCCTTTTGCCCAGGCATCGGCCATCCATGCGGAGGCATGGTTGCCGACCATTGCCGGCCAGTCGCCAAACGTAACAGCAAATGATGGCATCCAACCCGTTTGGCGATACATTTCTACGTAGGACCGAACCATTGCCTGGTCCTTATCCGGATCCAGTATCATGTTCAGTGGATGTGAAGCAATGTAGGTATCCCATACCCAGTTATCCACATAAAACGGTTCATCTGATTGATGAATCTGATGGTCATATGCGCTGTAATACTGGCCGTGCTCATTGATGTCCACCATGCGTTCATAGGTCCGGTATAGTGCTGTATAAAACACACGTTTTTTTGCCTCATCCCAACCTCGTATTTGTATTTTTGATAGGGCGTTGGTCCAGATCTGTTCAGCTTCCGCCTTTACAGTGGCAAAATCCTTTTGAGCAATTTCCAGGTCCAGGTTTGCCTTTGCTTGCTCAATACTAATATAGGAAATTCCATATCGCAGCTCAAGTGTGGGTTCGGTTGAGGTTACTGTTGCCAATACATTCTTCCTGTTTTCCGGGCCCTGCTCCTCGAGGTTCTGGAGAGAACCGTCGAATGAAGCATAGAAAAAAATCTTCATCCCATTATAGTCCTCTTCGCCCACCAGCGCACTGTCGCCCTGTGCTTTTATAAATCCAGAGGCATTGATAATCGAAAACCGCAAGCGATGAGTAGTTGATCCATCGGCCCGTTCTATTTGGAAGATACCGCTTTTTGCTCCCGGGGCTACAGCTACCCGGTCGTAAGCACGGGCGTCGAGCACCTCATAACTATAGGGGTGTGGGTCTTGGGAATGTATACGGATATCGGACTGCCAGGGATCATCTTCCCCAAACACGGGTAAGAAAGCAAAGGCAGAGCCGATGCGATGAGAAATGACCGTCAAGGGGAATCCCCCTATCCGGTCATCCAATTCGTCCTTCTTGAGCGGGTATACCCGCAGCATACTATTGGGGAGGTGTACCAACGGACGGGTAGGCTCCAGAATCAGCCCAACCCCGCCAATTGTGGGATCCACATAATCCAGAACTGCGCTCTTTTCATTTGTTAAATTACTGCAAGCTGAAAAAAAAATTCCGGCAATTAAACAAATTGTTATCTTCCGCATACTTGTATTTACAGGCTTAAAAAAACTGGTTATCATTAAATCCAATAGCAAATATACCAATCATACTTGTATATACAAGGAAAAAATAAACAAATATTTCGCGTTTCGAAAAAATAACCATCCAGAATGATAATTAAGACACTTTATAACAGAAAGTTAAACAAAAGACACCTTCACTTATCCCGACCAAAAGAACAATTTATTTGTATATACAAGTTACATATTGGCAAACTTATTGTCTCGTAAATCGTAAAAAAAAGGCTCTAAAAAATTACTTGTATACACAACAAGATAAATTCCCTACTTTTGTTTTTTTACAGATAAGATTCGTATGGCTAAAGAACCCAACACTCCAATCTATAAAATCCTAATCGGCGATCTAAAAAAGCAAATCGATGAAGGACACTATAAAAAGGGGGACTTACTTCCTTCGGAAAACGAGTTATGTAAAAGTTACGGAACTACCCGGCCAACGGTGCGGCAGGCCTTGGGCGAACTCATGCGGATGGGATATATCATACGTCATCATGGCAAGGGTAGTATCGTGTCCGAACCGAAAAATGGTTTGGGTATCTTATCCATCAAGGGTTCTACTGCCGGTGTCGGGAAGAAAAATTTACGCACACAGATTCTGGTCAAAACACATAAGACAACCTGGCCAGAAGATTTCCCTTATGAATTAACCACCGTTCAACGGGAAGCTGGCTGCCTTTACCTATCGCGCTTGCGCCACGTCAATGGTTTACCTACGCTGTACGAAGAAACTTATATCACAGATATCAACCTCCCGCGGTTCACCATGCACAACCTCGAAAAAAATTCGCTATTCGAAACCTTAACCAAGTATCACAAGGTGGAGGTTAAAGAGGGCGAGCAGAAGATATGGGCGGTAACGGCCGACAAGGCCGTGTCTGCTCTGCTTTCTGTTAAACAAGGCAAACCCATACTGCATATGAAGCGCAGTATGCATACCAACAAATCCAACTTGATTATCTATTCTTTCCTTTACTGCAATACAGAAGAGTATTTTATTCAGGATTATTTTTAATGTCCGGCCAATAACTCATTAAACCCGCTCAAATTTATAGGGGTATACATTTCCTGAAGCCCACTGTGCTACGTAGATGTTTTCATCTCGATCCACACATACGTCATGGGGGTGTATAAATAAAGATTCCTGCTGCGACAAGGGTTGAAGTTTTCCATCCTGATATATCGGCTCAGAACCGCCAATGTTCGAAATTACGCGATTTTGCTTATCTAAGATAGTCACAAAACCTGACTTCGCATGATCCATATCAGGCGATCGCAAGACCGCGGCATACAATAAATCGCCGTGGATAACCGGCCGGCATACGCAAGCCCCAGGTACATTAATGATTTCCAACAGCTCGCCTGCCATCGTAAATCGTTTGAAACAGCAACGGGTTCGATCGGTTACCAGCAGTGTGGCTTCACCGTCACGCTTGTCAACACAAATACCATGGGCGTTATCCAGGAACTTATCTCCCTCACCCCGGCCACCAAACCAACCTTTCAATTTTCCATCCGCACTGTAATGGAGAATATACTGTTGCCCATATCCGTCTGCCACATAGATGTCTCCATTGGAAGCTACAGTCGTTTCAGTTGGCACATAAGCTTCTTTCTTCTCATATAACTCAGCCGATTCCGGGAATTCCAATGTCATCAGTAATTTACCATCCAATGTCGTCTTATACACTTCATGTCTTTCGGTATCCGTAATGAGCAGAAATTCATCCTTCCCATCTCCGGCTAGGGTCAACCCGTGTGCACCGGGATACTCCTTGCCCCAGCTATCTATTAATTTCCCCCGCGTGTTGTATATCAATACATTATTGCGGGTTTCATTGGTGAGCAGAAAAATACGGCCTTTCCTGTCTTGTATCATTTCATGGCAATCCTTGACCGGGAATCGGGAGGCATCCAATTCGCCCCAACCTTTTACCTGACGATATACCCTGCCGTTGTGTCCATACATGGGTGCTTCCTTTTTGTTGGAAAATACGGGTTTTACTGCCATTGCTGAAATACCGATAGCCGTCCGGCCGATAAAAGATCTTCTATTCATTGCTATGTTATACTTCTTAGTAGGTTATAATCGCTTTCTATCCGAAAGACAGCTCACATTAAGCTTTGTCAGCGCAAACTTAGATAAACCTACTTGAATATACAAGTTTATCTGTCCTGAACTTACCCGAAACAGAACATTACCTTTCGGTTACCTTTGGGATACCAGTTACTTACCTTTCACTTAGTACTGCCTTAGTTTTTGCTTACTGCTCGATTACCAATTCCTTACCTCTGGCTTACCAATTCCTTACCTCCGCTTTACCAAATCCTTACCAAATCCTTACCAAAGGGGTAGGAAAAAGGTATAGAAAGGGTAAACGAGGGGTAGGCGAAGCGTATGGGAGGTTTATGGTAATTCCCTCAATACATCAGTGGCCGCTTCGATCGCCTGGTCTATGTCTTTTTCCGTATGTGCGGCGCTGATATACCACAGCCCCCTGCCGATTACCCTTACTCCCCGGTCGTGAAGTCCCGCGATAAAGCGCGCGAGTTTAGCTTTATCGTTCTGTAAGGTATCCCGATAGTCACTGCATCGGGGGTTGTCACCAAAATAAGTCACAAACATCGGCCCCAATCCCTGCACTACGAGGTTTTGTCCCGCATCTACGGCTACTTGCCTGAGCGCGTCCATCAATTTGCGACCCAAACGATACATGCGCTCATAGGGGTTTTCTCTTTCCAGCACCTCGATCGTTGCCAATGCCGCAGCTACCGTCGGATTACCTGAATTCATCGTTCCGGCATGGATTACCTTGCCTTCGGCGATGAGCCCCATCCATTCCCGTTTTCCTACAATCGCGCTGATGGGGTAACCACTGCCCATGGCTTTGGCAAAAATGGACAGATCCGGTGTTACGTTAACGTACTGCTGTGCGCCGCCCAGGCCCACCCGGAATCCGGTGATCACTTCGTCCAGAATCAGCGCAATCCCATACTGATCACACAGCATTCGCAACCCCTGTAGAAACCCTTCTTTAGGCAATATACATCCATTGTTGCACATAATGGGTTCCGTGATGACAGCGGCAATTTCTCGGTGATGCCGCTCAACCGTCTGCTCCACCAATGCTAAGTCGTTCCAGGGCAGGACGAGAAAATCTTCCCTGGAAGATTCCGGAAGACCCGCTGTCCAAGGAAACACATTCGGAAGGTCCCTATCTCCCAACGCTTCTACACTCGGTGCGGAAATGCCGTAGGCTACGTTGTCCAGCCAGCCGTGGTAATGCCCCTCAAAACGCAAAAACTTTTGCCTGCCGGTTTTGGCCCGGGCTACCCTCAACGCGGTCTGTACCGCCTCGGATCCATCCAGGCAAAAACGCATCAACTCTGCCGAAGGAATCAGTCTGTTCAATTTCTCCGCCAGCTCGATCTCCCGTATATGCTGCCCCGCATAGAGCTGTCCTTGCTGTGAATATTCATCCACCGCCTGCAATACCTCTGGGTGAGAATGCCCCAAGATTAACGGTCCTTGACTTAACGTAAAATCCAGGTACTCATTGCCGTCTACGTCGTAGATATGGCTTCCTTTGCCATGGGTATAGAACAACGCGTGAGGATGATTGTATTTCCTGAATTCGGAAGACACACCCGACGCTAATACTTTTTCAGCCCTACTGAGCAGCTCTTTTGATTTCTCGTACATCAATTTCATCCTTTCTATACTATATATGATTCCTAGAATCTTACTGTTCTATCAATTCCTTTTTAGGACGGATCAGGAAGAGGGACACCGCCGCCAACACAATAAACAATGCCGCAAATTGGTAAACAGTACGCAACCCAATGTGGGTATCCCTCAGAAAACCTCCGTAATAAAGAGCTATTCCCCCTACCAAGGTACCGCAGCAATTGAGAATGCCATAGCCCGTAGCCCGATACCGATGATCGATAATCATGCTCAATATCGGCATCGTATTCGCATCGCTGAACGACTTCGTCACCGTATAGGTAATAAAGCAGAAAACAGCGATTGGTAATATCGTTGTATAGCTTGCCAAAAAAATAGCAGGAGCCGCGATACAAAGCCCGATTGCAGGCACCCATATACGGCCCCTCGGGTCACGCCGCCCCCATCTGTCGGCTAAGAAGCCCCCCAGCAGCACCCCCACGATGGCCGACGTGAAGACGTAGGCTGTCGAGTACACACCGGCCATGGTTTGGGAAAGCCCGAATTGCTCTTTAAAATAAGTAGGCAACCAGCCTACCACCAACCATGTCAGGATGCTAACCAAAGCAAAAAATATAACCAAGAGAATAAACGATCGCTGCTTAAACAGATAAACCAGCCCCTTCCCAAACCCGATGGTTTGCCGGTCGCTGGCGTCACCCGTCTTCTCCTGCGGAGCTTCTTTCAATAGAAAGATAAGCAACAGGGAGTAGGCCACACCGAAAACACCGAAAAGCAGAAAAGCCGTATTCCATGCATGGTTTTCGGCGATCCAGCCGCCAAGAAATCCCAGGCTTTGCCCAGACATGATGCCGGCCATATGGATTCCGGTAGCGAGCGAGCGTGTGGTTCCCCGATGGTAATCCATGATCAACGCGAGTGCCGCAGGAATATAACAAGCTTCGCTGATTCCCATCAGTGCCCGTGTCAGCAACAGTTGTTCGAACGTGGTAGCGTATGCCGTGAGCCAGGTCACCGCAGACCAGACAAACAGACTACCCAACACCACCCGGCTCTTTCCCAGCCTGTCTGCCATGAAACCCGCCAGCGGACTTAGTAAACCGTATATCCACAGGAAGACCGCCGTCAGCAATCCAAATTGGGCATCAGTCATAGGTATCGCCTCGACAATGGATCCCCGCATGGTCGTAATCATTGTCCGGTCAATATAGTTCAGCAGCGCAATCACAAACAGTAGTCCTACTGTCAGCCACGCTCTCCGTGTCGGTTTGTCGGTATTGTATCTTTTCTGCATGATTTATTTTTAAGGCTTACCAACTTGTCCATCCACCATCAACCAGCAAATTATGCCCAGTCACATAAGCCGAAGCATCCGATGCGAGAAATACAACCGGACCCTTGATGTCGGCTTCATTCGCAAATCTTCCCAAAGGTGTCAAGCGCTTATAATTGGAGACAAACACATTGTCGCCGTATTGTTCTTCGACTCCCGGTCCGTATCCACCGGGACTAATGCAGTTTGCTCGGATTCCGTACTGCCCGTAATAGTTGGCGAGCCATTTTGTAAAGCCAACCATCGCCGATTTGTCGTACGTGTAGTTTACCGGACTGGTCATTCCGGTATCGCCATAGACGGGAAAATTGGGCCCTACTACTCCCTGTATAGACCCGACATTAATGATGACCCCTTTCCTCCGGACCACCATGTGTTGCACTGCGTATTTGGTCATCAGCATCAACCCGGTTGAATTGATCCGTTGCGATGCCTCCCATTCCGACTTCTCCATCTGGTCAAGCGTTTTGAAACCCTCGCGGGAAACTGCGTTGTTCACCAGTACGTCCAGTTGTCCAAACCGTTTGATAACTCCATCGACAAACCGTACGATGGAAGTTTCTTCCCCCAAGTCCAATTGCATCCCCACCGCTTGGTATCCCCCAGCGACTAATTCAGCCGCAGCCAACTGACATTGTTGCTCGTTGCGCGAAGCAATTACCACCACTGCCCCCGCTTCGGCCAAGGCCAATGCGATGGGTTTGCCGTATAGCCCTGCACCCCCCGTTACCACGCACACACGGTCTTTTAATCCAAAACTATCTCGAACATTCATCGTCAAATCAATTAAAACTTACCACATTCCCGGCGTAATTAGCTTCAGGGGAAGCTGCTGAAAGGTAGCTGCTGCCTCCTCACGTATCTCCGCAGGCAGCGACGGTGTGTGCTGCAATGCCGCGTTTTGTCTCACCTGATCAGGATTTTCCGCACCAAACACAACGCTGGTCACGCCTTCCAGGTCCCTCACATACGAAAATGCAAACTGGGCAATGTCCATATCCGCCTTTTGGGCAAGCAGCCGTAGCTTCCGCAGAAAAGGAACGGCTTCCGGCAGGTGCGAAGGGATTCTCTCGTCATCCAAAAAGAAAAGCCCCTGTAAAAAAACGCTGCGGGCAAACATCACATTTCCATGTTCACTCAACCGTTTCAAACCGCCATTATTTACAATCCGCTGGTCAAAAACACTGACAGGCACCTGTACCGCCTGCAGCACGTTTTCATCTGCGATGACCAGTACCTCGTCAGGATAGTAGAGCGATATCCCACCTTTGCGGATCAGTCCCTCTTCCTGGAGTTCCTTCACCACATCCGGCAGAAACCGCATCAACTGTTCCATGGATTCCTCCTTCCCTTTATGATAAAGCAGTATCGGCAGCACGGGGATGCCCAACGCAATCAGGCTTTGCCGCACGCTATCCTTGGCTTCTTGCCGGGCTCTCTGCAAATCGGCCAATGCCGCCGTACTCCATTTGAACTTACTGACGACCAGTGGTTCCGCCACCTCCCAGCTACCGGCAGCAAGAAAACTGCCGATTACCTCTTCCGAATTGCCATAGTACCTGGAGGTATCCCATGTGGTGATTCCCAGCTGCAGCGCTTCTCTCAATATCGCTTCGCCGACCACCCTATCCGGTTTGCCACTTTCATTGGCAATACCGTAGTTTACCCCCAATTGAACGGTTCCAAGTGTAAGCGGTGATATTTTCATGGTTTTTTCTCTTCGTTTTCCGTTGTTACACCGGTTATCCGATTCGTGCGGATACCCGGTTTGATCTCACCGCTGACATAATAGGTCCGGCCATTCCACTCCACCGTAGGCAGGGTAACCCTGCCAGGGTTCCTTTCCGATCCTTCGTTATATTCCCAACGGTCTGTTTCCGGATCATACCAGAGTAATTCCCCACCAATCCCCGGATGTGTCTGTGGAATGGTATGCAAGGCCGTAAGCCGGTCCACCCCGCCCCAGAAAAGAAATGCCCGGCCAGCTACCAGTGGCACCGGGTTTGCGCCCGCCGACATTCCAACCGGCAGGTCACTCAGCCGATGCCATTCACCACTCCATCGGTTAGCTATCTTCTCGGGTACGAAACAAAACGCATCCTGGAAAATATGCCGTTGGTCCAGCCCTGCGGCATTCCGTTTGCTGTTCTCACCGCTAAAGAGATAAAATTTACCCGCGAAGCTCCCTGTAACCGGAAAAATCCGCCCTTCACCCGGCCATTCCGGCAAAGCAAACCAGCCGTTATCCGGTGCATCCAGATCGAGGCCGTAGCAGCGAAGAAGCGGCGCCCCATCGGGTGTTTCCATGCCACCTACGACGATCAGCAATGGCCCCACCCTTGTTCCACTCATGTTGGCCAATGGATGGGGAAGTCGCGGCCCCTCTTTCATCTCCAGTGTCTCTTTTTTCCACCGCAGCAGCCACGTTCCATCACTATGTGTGGTAGCGGTGCTTCCGCCCACCAAAAAAATACAGTCATGATACGATACAGACACTCCGTAGGCCAATCCACCGGGCAATACGTTATCCAACTGCCGCCAATGATTGGCACCTGCTTCCAGCATGAATACATCGTTGTGCCACTTCTTGCGCCCCCCTTCCCACGGATACCCATTTGGAAAATTCGCTCCGCCCATACAAAAAAGCCGTCCCTGGCTCACACCGGCAAACATACCTGCCCGGCCCCCTGTATCCGGCAATGGTGGCAGTTCAGACCACGCAACCGGTTCCTGTGCCTTTGTTTCATACGTTACCATCGTTACTACGACCAATCCGATCATCGAAATCAATCTATTTGTCTTCATTTGTTTTTAAGCGTTAATTTCACGACCCTTCCCGGTCCCGGCTCAGCATCACCACCGGTAACAATAAGGCAGTCCGGCCCAAAAAAACACAGGTTGCTTGTCAGTGGAATCCCCGTAGGGATGGATGCGAGCAGACTTCCGCCGCCACCAACCACCTGAACAACGCCCATGCCGTAGTGGGCCACCCAAACACACCCTTCACGGTCAACAGCCAAGCCATCCGGCAGGTTCGCTTCCAGTCGCCCGGACGGATGGCTTGGCAGCCTACAAAAGACCCCGACGTCTGCAGTGCCTCCCGGTCCACATAATTGAACACAGAGCAACCGGTTGGCATAACTTTCTGCCACAAAAAGTCGGCGCTCATCCACGGAGAGCGCCAGACCATTCGGATAGTCCAATCCTTCTGCGACGACACATTCTTCTCCGCTGGCGGAACGGTAAAACACATACCCCCGGTGGCGTACCGAATCTGTGAAATAAAATCCGCCGCGGCTGTCTATAATGACATCGTTTGGTGTCGTCACAGGCTTGCCGGCGCAATGCCCATCAATGACGTTACCCACGAAATTTCCGTTGGCATCGTAGCGTCTCAATTGCCGGCTTTTACTGTCGCATACCAGCCAGTCGCCCATGGCGTACCGGGCCTGACCATTCGGCCATCCTTCTGCCACGAAGCGCGATGTGCCGTTCTCTTCGTGCCAATACCAAATGGTCCCACCCGTCAGGTCCGAAAAATAAATACCACCGTTATCGTCGCAGACAGGCCCTTCGGTATAAAACTCACCTTCAAACAGGACCTCCCGCCGTATGGCTATTTGTTTGGTGAAATCGACTGTCATGCGTTATTCTTGTTCAAAGGGGAAAAGCGGTTTCCGGCGGAATCGGTAGGCAAGTTTCGTCATATCCGCCCGGCTTGGGCCGGGTGTATCCACTTGCAGGATGGTCCGGCAAACCGGTCCGTAGGCCGCAATGGGTGCATTGACTCCCTTAGCCACCAGCACATCGAACGCCTGCGGATCGAGGCCAAAAGCGGTCAGTTGTCCCAAGCTGAACGGTGGAATCCGCAGCGTACTTACCATCAGCGTCCCTCCGCTTTCCGTACGGACAATCAATGTCTCTCCCATATCAAACCGCACCTGCCCGCCATGTCTTGGTGTTTGTTCTGTAAATTTCCCCGCTACCCGGTTCATTAATGTCACGCGTTGTTTCCATTGCCCGCTCCCTTGTTCGTCAAAGCCGGAAAGGCAAAGATCGAAAGAGGTTCCAACGGGTATTTCCGCTGCCTGCTTCACCGCTTCCGCATCGGGCTGATAGCTAAAATAACGTAGTCCATGTACGGTTTCCAGTGCCTTCACCAGCGCCAGTCCATTGCCAGGTGTGCCGCCGCCGATGTTGTCGCCCATGTCCAGCAAGAGGACAGGCTTCTCCACTTGGGGCAGTTTGGCCACGGCGGCTGCCAGCGCCATCTTCTGGCCTACAAAATCTCGTTTTCTTTCGAGGATATACGTCTCCATCCGCCGGGCAATGCGGTCCGCAAGCCCGGGATCGCTATCGGTCACTGCGATGATCGAACTACCCATCTCAGCCACATCGGCGTAGGGAAATCCCAGCGCCACGCTTACCGAACACACCCCATCTTCCTTCTCGAGTTCGCGGGCGTAGTCGTATATCCCTTTGCAGGGCTGTAAGTCCGTGCTCTGCTGTTCAATGCTGATCGCCAGCGGAAGCTGCACCAATTTCTGAAAAAGTCGTGCGCTATCCCGCAGGCAACGGACCATCAGCATCGCCGCTTCCCTTCCCCGCTCGCGTTGGTCGAGGTGGGGATTCCTTTTATAGATGACCAGTGCATCCGTCGCATTGACCATCCGCTCGCTGACATTGGCGTGAAGGTCTAACGTGCCCACTACTGGCACCCCGCTCCCCACAATCCTGCGCACCTCTTCCAGCCAATGGCCATCCATGTCGTGCTCGTTATCACTTACTCCGGCTCCATGCGGCACCACCAGGCAGCCATCTACCGGCACTACGCGCTTCAGTCCCTCCGACATTCCGTCCAGCAGCGCCTGATACGCCTCATGGTGCACCACACCCCCCGGAGTTGCCTCTGCAAATACAACGGGAACCACTTCGACTCCTTCCCGACCCATAACTTCCAGCATCCCCCCGATTTCATGGTGGGCATTCCGGTATTCATTCCGGATGTCCGCCCCCCACAGCCAGTGGCTATTGCGGAAGTCAGCCGTATGGGTCTTCGCGTCGATAAACGTGTTCGACTCGTGATAAATGCCTACCAATGCTACCCGCAAACCCATCGTTACTGCTTTACCATCGCCACGGCATCCACCTCAAATTTCAGCAGGTCTCCCAAGCACCCCATCAATGTGGTCCGAGCCGGGAACGGCGCGCTGAAATACTCCTTATAAATCCGGTTGAAGGCTGCCAAGTCTTCCTTCTGGTCTACGTAATTTCTTACCTGCACGACGTCTTCAAAACTGAGTCCGGCGGCTTTCAGTATCTTCCCCAAATTATCGAAAGACCGCCTGCATTCCTCTTCAAACGACCCGTTCACGATGGTGCCGTTTTCATCTACGGATGCCTGTCCCGAAATAAACACGTATTGTCCTGCCCGGACAGCCGGGGAGAACGGCAAAAAACTATGCGGTACTCCGTCACCTGTGATGTATGTTATTCTTTCCATATTATTTTTCTTTTTTATTAAGTTATTTATTAGATATCAAATATTTCCATCCGGTCCAGAATCGTGCGCACCTCGGCATCGCCCCATTCCTGTTGCATGGTTCCCAGGGGAGCTTTGGTACGACCGATGTCGATGCCATATTTCATATCCATTGCCTTCCTCAGGAACGTCCAGATATTCGGCAGCACAAACAAGATGATCCGTTGGAATTCCAGCATAAATTCCTTTGCCTGACTGTAGTCACCCTGTTGGAATGCTTCCAGCACCTGCTTGCAGGTTTCGCCCCAAAGGTTGTAGAATGTACCGATTGCACCAACCGTACCGCATAGCGAAGCCTGGCAAAACAATTCATCTGCCCCGCTGAATAACCGGAGCCGCTCTCCGGCATGAAGATGTATGGTGCTGATTTCCATCAATTGTCCGGTAGTGAGCTTCATTCCCGCCACGTTGGGGATGTCCAACAACCGGGTGATGAAATTTCCGATATCCCCCATGGTGTTACTTCCCAGTTGATACGGAAAAAACGGGAGGTCCGTTGCTGTCGCAATCTGCCGGTAGTGTGCCAATGCGGTAGTCGTATTGCCGGTGAAATAGATCGGCCCTACCGAAGAAACCGCGTTTGCACCCGCTGTGGCAGCATGCGTTGCCAACCGCACCGATTCGTCGGTCGTCATCGCTCCTACCTGCACCATGACCGGCACTCTTCCCGCGTTTACCTGCATAACCTGCTCGGTTACTGACTTCCGCTGGGTTTCGGTAAATAACACACCCTGCCCGGTTGAGCCCAGTATATACAAGCCATCGAGCCCCTGTCCGATTAGCAGGTCTGCCAACTTTGCCAGTTCATCCAGCGCTGGATTTCCTTCGTCATCCACCGGCGTAAACATAGCAGGCCACAATCCACTTAATTTGTCACTCATTTATTTATCTGATTAATTGTATGATGTAATTTTTCAACGCTTCGCTGCTGCCGAGATACGCATTCACACTCTTGGCGGCCAACTGTCCGGTAGAATCCGGATCCTTGAACCCATGACCCGTAACGATGCACACCACCGGGCGGCTTTTATCTATCCCACCTTTTGCTGTGGCCTCGCGGACGCCCGCCAGTGCCACGGCTCCGGCAGGTTCGCAATAAATTCCTTCCTTCTTAGCCAGCCAGTCCTGGCAGGCAAATACCTGTTCATCGCTTACGGCAAAACCCATTCCTCCGCTTCTCCGGCATGCCGTGATTACCTCATCGCCATCCAATACATTTGGTACCTGTAAGCCACTGATGAGCGTTTGGCTTACTGGAACAGGATTCGCGATCACTTTACCCGCCGACAATGCAGACACAATCGTATCGTTTCCCGCAGGCTGCACGCAATGCACGCTGCTATTCCAGCTCGTATGCCGGTTGTCTTCCCAACTGCTGAAGCCACGTGCTATCGCCAACGTCAATCCGCCACCACCCGCCGGCACAAATACATCAGCGGGTTCACCCAGCATGTCTGCGATCTCATAGGCGATGGTTTGCACCCCCTGCATTCCCTCGGGGCAGTAGCAAAAGGCACTGATCTGCACTTGTGTCCCCAGCTCTTCCCCCTGTGTCTGCAACAAGGTCATTATCTGCTCGGTCGTTTCGGGTCGCTTGCCGAAATCTTTTACCATCAGTGTTGCGGCACCATACAGCTGCATCTGCTGCAACTTTCCCGATGGCGCACCGTCCACAATGGCCATCACGCAGGGAATTCCCGCAGCCGCACAATAAGCGGCCAATGCCGCACCTGTATTGCCACTGGAAGTAGCCAAGCAGATTTTATTTCCTTTTTCCAGCATCCGTGACACCGCCATTGCGGCAAACCGGTCTTTGTACGACCCAGATGGGTTCAGGTTTTCCAATTTGAAAAACAAGTTGTCCAATCCCAGGGAAGGGCCTATGTACCTCGATTTTACCAAGGGTGTGTTCCCTTCCCCCAAGGTCAATTGCTTATCGTCTGCCACGATCGGCAGCAACCCGCTGTATTTCCAGATTCCGTTCAAAATTTTCCAGGGAATTGAAGTTTCTTGCTTGAATAACTATTGAAATTATGGCTGAATCCTCCGTCGGCCAAAATCGTCGTACCCGTAATGAAGGACGCTTCATCCGAAGCCAGCCACGCAATGAGCCCCGCTATTTCATCTGCATTTCCCGCCCTGCCCAACGGCGTCATGTCGTTCATTTCCGCCTCCAGCTGACTGCTCACGTTATTCCCTTCGCTGTCCTGGTAATCGGCACTCATCGCGGTCTTGATGTTGCCGGGATTAACACCGACTACGCGGATACCCTGCCTGCCGTAACACGTGGCCAATTCATAGGTGAGACTTTCCAATGCGCCTTTGCTTGTCGCATAAGCGGGGCTGTACCCGCCTGTACGCTGCGACATTACGCTGGAAACGTTGATGACCACGCCACCTTGACGCTGTTCAGCCATCACTGCGGCCACATATTTGGCCAGAAACGCCGGTGCGGTGACACATATCCGCAAGGTTTTCTCCCATTCCGCAAGTCCGATGGCATGCATGGTTTCGATCGTACGCCAGGCCGCATTGTTTACGAGCACATCGATGCGCCCCCAGTGATTCATGGTGGTTTTCACCAGGATTTCCCAAAAGGAAGGTTCGGCCAGATCTCCGGCCAACACCAGCACTTCCGTTCCGAATTGCACTCTGATTGTGTCCTGTAGCTTCTGAAGTTCGCCCTCTTCCCTCGCTATCACCGCTACCCGATATCCCCGCGCGGCCAATCGCCGCGCAGTCTCGTATCCGATGCCCCGTGAGGCACCGCTAATGATTGCTACTTTCTCCATCGTAGATACTAATTTTCTCTTTCTGTATTACCGACATAATCCCACCCAGCGTATCGCCTTCCGCTACCTGCACCAAGCTTCGTAACAGGAATACCAATCCGGATTCTTCTGCAAATACCGTTATGGATTGCCCGCTGTAGGGATCCACGACGCGTCCGAAGCGCTGTCCGACGGCGACCCAATCGCCCGTAACTACTTCAGCGATGAATATCCCTGCTGCCGGAGCGGGCATCTTTGCCTGTAAGTATCCGCTGTCGCGGCGGTGATCTTCCCGCCAATATTGCCAGCCTTGCACAACAACTTCACCTACTTCCAGCATCCCCAGTTGCGCTAGCACCCGTTTAACCGCCTCTTTGTACCGATCGGCCACGTGTTGGCGGAATCCGCTGCCTCCACCGTATTCCATGTATATTGCTGGCACGTTGGCATCCCGTGCAACCGAAAGTGTACGTCCATCGGGGCGGTAATCTGTACCCCATATCATTGGCATTCCCGTGGCGATGGCCAATTGTCGCTGTTGCTCCAACACCTGATCATCCGGATGTAGCATATATCCCACGAGCGGATAGATTTCAAATGCCCGTCCGCCGGTATGCAAATCGATCACGATATCAGCCTGGCGAATACGCTCGCTCACGGCATAAGCCGCCTGTTCGGATGACGAACCTGCTTCGGATCCCGGGCAAATCCGCGCCAGGTCCAGTCCATCGTTTCCCATCCTGCTGCCCATCGCATACGCCCCGGCATTAACCAACGGGTCTATGGTGATGCGCCCCCGGCGGATCGTCCGTCCAAGTTCCTCAGCAAGTTCTACCAAGGCAATTATGGGTTCGTATTCATCGCCATGTACACCCGCCAGCAAAAGCACATGCGGGCCGTCTTTCTCGCCGTTGATCTGCCAGATCTGTTTCTCCATGTCAATGTTCACCTTCATAATACGGCGCCCCGCACGTGGGTGCGCTTTCATCAAAAATCTGCAGCTGCTTAAAAAGCAGCCGCGCCATTTCCAGGTGTCCGTCCCCATTTGGGTGCAGCGGGTCGTTCAGCCAACGAGCAAAGACTTCCGATTCACTTTTTTGCCGGATTGCATCCTGCCAATGCTCCCGATGGTCTACGAGGATAACGCCGCTGCGTTTAGCAACGTTAGCCACAGCCTCTGCATAAGCAGGTAGGTTTCGCCTTTCTGGTGCTTTCGCAGCAATAATCGGCGTAGGCACATGGAGTACCGGTATGGCACCCAATTCGCGCACACGGCTGACAATTGCCAATAAGTTTTCCTGAAAACCGGCTAAACTTATTTCCTTTGAAGTGGCACAGTCATTGGTTCCCATCATCACAGACACCACCTGAGGTTTGAAGTGATTGACCCGCCATCTCCAATCCGACAATAAATCAGCTGTGGTGTTCCCGCTTACCGCGGTATTAATCACCACATCCCGCACACGGCCCAACTCCCATCGGATACGTTCGGCAAACACCTCCGGATAGGACCGCCACCCGTGGGTGTGTTTTGCTCCCTGGGTGATGCTGTCGCCGGTAAATAGCCAAACTGTAGGATTGCGGTCTTCCAGCCGGGACTTCAAGGCACGAAGATCATCGGTGCTACGTTTGTCCCCGTAGAATAGCTGATCTCCGGCAAGGGTACTATACGCTATACCGGAAGGAATCGCTCCCGCGATCAGTAAGCCAGCCTTCAAAAAGTTTCTACGCGATTGCATATTCGTTTACCTCAAAAAATCAGTCAACTGATGTGTTACAAATACAGCCAATCTACATCAAGCCGTCGGATATTGGTCACCGAAAGGTGTGTTTTTTGGGAAAAACTACCCGCGCAATAGCTCAGCAAAACCCGATTCTCCCTTACAAAGTCTATGGCAATATAGCAATACCAGCCATCCGGATCCGTTTCAATATCTTTAATATGTGACCATGTCTTTCCCTCGTCGTTAGATACCGCCACGGTCAGTGGCGTCCGCTTATCTTTGGTATCCGGATTGCTTCCATCGTTGTTGTTCCACACGAGCAATAAATCACCGGTTTTTGGGATCCGTTTGATTGTTGCAGGTGAAAGGGGTGAGGCGATGTTGCTCTTCTCGATAGGGCTCCAGGTGGCTCCGCGGTCTACTGAGTATGACAGTTGCTGTGCCCCACCACTGGCGCGGATATACATCATGATCCGGCCATCCTTTAATTCCACCAGTCCCGGTTCTTGCGTGATGACATCCTTTTCATTGGGCACGACCTCACTCGATACCCAATTTTGGCCATTGTCATCCGAGTAATATGTATACAACGACGCTTGATTCTTCCACTCACCATCGGGTGTCTGGTGAAGTGCCACTGCCATCATCAAGCGCCCGTCTTCCAGCTGGATAACCCGATCGTTATTCAGGACAAAATAACCCTGTTTATCAGTGATGCATGCAATGGGTTCACTCCATGTTTCCGCTTCATCGGTTGAGATACGCATCATCGGTATACAATCGGTGACTGCATTTTTTCGAAGGTAAAACAGTGCGATATTCCCATTCTGTAGCCTCAGGAGGGACACCGACATCACGTTCATATCGCCCTCCCTTTCCACTATCAACTGATCTTCCGTGGACCAGGTTTTCCCTCCATCAGATGAGGTACGTCCCGCTAGGTAAGCAGGCGCATGATCGCTCGTAGATTCTCCGGTGTATCGGCTGTATATAAACAAAATGCGCCCATCTTTCAGTGTGATGAAATCTCCTTCGCTGTTCCGCGGATTGTCAGGACCCGGTGACAAGTGCAGTACCCGTTCGTTTGCTGGTTCATCGGCAGGTTTGGAATTTTGGCATGCACCCACAAAGAATGCTATGCACAGCATCGCAAGTTTCCAATCATCAATTTTTATATTTATTTGCATAGTTGTTTATCCGTTCAAGGGTTCATATTAATATTTCCTTCATTTTGCTCCGCGTTGCGCTCGGGACTCCGTGTTGTTTCTGGAAACTATAGCAATACTGCTCATCACCAAATCCACGAGCGGATAGATTTACAAGGCCGGTCCCCCATGCAAATCGATCAATGCATCGCCCGTAGAATGCGTTGCCCATCGTATAAGCAACCCATTCATAATGGCGCCTATTGGAATTTCAATGCATATAGATCTGCATCGTGCAGCTTAAATCGAATCCTGACTGGCTTGCCTGATAAAGTCGAAACATCACTTCCGTCTTTCCAATACACTACACGTTCAACCGCGTCACCAAATATCGGCTCACAATCATCCATTGTGAATCCCGGCAGCGGATTACCTTTTTCATCTGTCAGTTCAACATAAATATCTCCCATAGCGGAGGTCGAGAAATTGAGTGTCAGCTGATCACCCTCGAAAGAGAAAGGCTTAGTCAACAATTCTCCGCCTTCTGCTGAGGCATTTACCGATACAAACCCATCTAAACGTAACGTATACCGCCTTACCGAGCTAGCGTGGCCTTTCCAATAGGTCTCGGTCACATAAAAGGACAATTCATTGGGGGCTCCGGCATCTTCCGATTTAGTTTCAACAACATGCCATGCAGCGTAGCTGTCCCCATATGTCCACGTTCCCGGCCGTTCAGTACCCGGGCGGAGAAATGCCTCATTCCATCGTTTAAATAACTGACCATCACGACTAGTCATAAATAATGTTTCCGTCAGCGCAGTACCGAACCGTTGTGATTTCTGTGCTCTTTTTTCCCGCTCTTCTAATTCCGGCAGCGCTTTCATGGACGAAGACCAGCCACGATCTACGTAACGGGCGGGGAATCCCATTAAAATATGCGGAGCCCGATGATATGGTTTGATCTGATTTGTATAAAGTTCTTCCGGCGGCGAATCCACATAGGTCACATTGGATTGATTTTCCCAATGGATGAAATCATCCGAAAGAGCCGTTCGAATCGCTCGGAACCCGCCAAATTCCTGCATAGTTTTCGATTTTGACACGACATCGGATACATTTTCAGAATCCAACTTATTAAAGTATCGCCAATATGCCCGGTATTTATTGATAACCGGATCCCAAAATGCCAGATTCTGGGAATCGAAAGCACCATCTTTAATGACCGGTTCGGAAGCCATTAATGACCAATGAATTCCATCCGGAGATTTAAAAGCGACCAAACCTGCATTGGGCTTCTTCCATTGCACCAAAAAAGCCTTATATCGTTCGTCAGCTGGCACATTCGGGTTTTCATCCTTAAATACGGCGGGGTGCCCTGCATCGACTTCCAGTCCGCCAACTTCTCCACTCGCAAATACAATGTTATTATCCGTTGAACCATTAAATTCATGCAAGCCCAAACTGGGTTTATACCAATGGATTCCATCCTTGCTTTCGGCATACGCACAATACAGCGGATGATAGTTGGCCAAGTCGCTGCTCGCGTCATGCTGCCATGCTTTGTAATACATCCGGTATAGATTACCATCTTTAAATACACTATGATATCCGCTTCCACTGCCTTCCCACGGCTCATCATGCACCAATACGATTTCGCGTTTTACGGGCTCATGTAATTTTAATGTCGCACCGCTCAATTCACCAATCAGGTAGTCATCTACAAACAACTCTCTCCGAGATCCTATATCCAGAACATCCTGCGCCCGGCAAATGCCGATTCCTAAGACCAGTACAAGTACATAACTGAAAAATTTCATTGCTTACAAATTAATTAGAAGTTAAATATTATATATACACGGCTTATTTCATTAAGTTACGGATGATCCCATCCAATATTTTGCATTAAATTATTGTTCAATACCAACTCGCCAAACGGCAAAGGCATATAATATTTAAAGTCCGGGTACTGGAATTTCATATTAGCCTGCCATATGACATTACCGGAAGTTCCGTCTGACAGCTTAACGACCGAATTATCAACCACATAATAATATACCCGAGGCTGAGGTTCAGCAGGCACAGTAGCAACAAAAATTACATCGGTTTGACCATCTTCGTTGAGGTCGATCGGCTCATTCATTGCCTTTACATAAATTCCGTCCTTGGATTTTTCGAGCAAATCACCTGCTTTCCAACGCCTCAAATCAGCATACCTGAATCCTTCAACCGCCAGTTCAATGGCTCGTTCCCGCCTGATTTCCATCACTGCAATGGAATTGACCGCCGGATAGAAATTCTCTTTCATATAGGGATCGAGCGTAGTAGGCATTGCTGTTGATTCGATACCAGCCCGTTGCCTAAGTGCCCCGATTGTTATCGTCCAATCGGCATCAGACAAGGTTCCCAATTCTGCTTTTGCCTCCGCATAGTTCAGCAATACCTCGGCATATCGGATCAGCGGTATCGCATTGTTCGATTGTCCCAGATTATCGTACCTCCGATCGTCCAGAGAGAACTTCAGGATATGGTAGCCTGTACGTGCCTGCCCTAAGTAAGGCGGTTCAACCGATCCATCCGCACGGCGATATGATGGGGTTCTGATGGTTTGAGATAGCCGCAAATCTCTATTACTCATTTCTTCTGCGAATTCTACTTGATTGTATCCCGGCTGATCGGTAAACCGTGTTCCGTCTGCATTCAGATAGGTATTAATAAATCTTCTTGTCAGGCTTGTTTGATATGCGCCCGTGTTGGAGTATACATCTGTTGCATTGTGCCATATACGCAGATTGTCGCTGAATACACGTGCCAGAATAATTTCATTACTTGGTGGAATAGTACTGGTGAACAGGCTTCTGTAATCACTGGCGGCATTGCCAGTATTTACCAACGAATATGCACCTGATTGGATTAGCTCGCCAGCAGCAGAGACAGCTTCTTCAAGCCAGGAATTTGCCGAGCTGACCAATCCCAATTCATCGTGGTATTTCCGGAATGTCCCCTCAAACAAGCAGATCCTCGATTTCAATGCCAATGCCGCACTTTTGGTAATCATCGTGGCTGAATTATCTTTTACATCCATGATATGCTGTACGGCAAAGCTGACGTCGGCAAGTATCGAGTCCATGACCAATTCCCGCGAATCACGGGATTTAAACAAAGCATCATCAGTCGGCGATTGCGGAGTGCTGTACCAAGGCACATCACCAAATAACTTTACTTTTTCAAAATAGAAATTTGCCCTAAAAAAACGTGCGATTCCTGCAAAATGGTTTTTCCGTTCGACAGTTGTATTGGCTTTATAGTAATTTGCCAGAAAATAGTTTACATTACGTAATTCCGTCCAGTCCCAACCTTGGGAATTCTGACTGGTAAATCCACCCGTAAGGTATGTAATGTTTTGTGTCCAAGCATTCACATCACTCATGATGTCTCCAATAAAATAATAGTTTTCCAGAACACCCGTGGTACCGTAGACTGCCTGAGCTGATGGTAATGCTCCGTAAAACGAATTGACATACAGCTGTAAGTTTCCTTCCGTTGCAAATGCCTGCTCATTAGTTAATGTATCCAGCGGTCCTTTATCAAGGTAATTTTCACAAGACAATAACGCAACCAATAAAAATAGATATAATCTCTTCATGACTTCGTTTCTTAATAATTATTATAAGCTTAAGTTTATTCCAAGCGAGTATGTTTTCAGCATGGGATACACGTGACCATTATAAGCCGATGACGCCATCGTTTCCGGATCTACGTCTTTAGTTATCTTAAACATCGGCGAAAAGGTCCATATGTTTTGACCTGACACATAGATTGCTGCGTTTTTAAGCTTTATCCGCTCCGAGATATGCTGTGGAATCCGATAGGTGACAGTCAAATCCTTCAATCGAATGTAGCTAGCATTTTGCAGATACTTGGTTTGCGGTTGCAGCTGTCGTTCACCGTAGGGCATCGGTGCTTTATACCGGGGAAAATACGCGTTGGGATTTTCCGGCGTCCATCGGTTTTCATAAGTGTGGCGCGGCATACTCCCGTACCAAGTTGAATATTGGCCCCAAAATTCCGTTGCCTGGAATGTAGGATACCAATCTCGCTTGCCTATCCCTTGAAAGAAGGCAGAAAGTGAAAAATTATTCCAGCTCAGATTCGTCGTCAAACCATAACTATAACGCGGCGTGGTATTGCCAATGATTGTCCAATCGCCATGATCATCCAGCGTGCGGTTACCCTTATCAATTTTATTATCGTTATTCAGGTCTTTGAATTTAACATCACCTGGTTGCACAATATTTCCCGCAGATACAATGACGGCCGATTGGTCAGCATGTGAATCAATATCCTCTTGGGAGGTAAAGAATCCTTCGGTTACATACCCCCATATGTCACCGTAACGTTGACCCTCATAGAAGTTGGTTGCAAATGTCTCAGCATTTTGGATAATCAGTCCCTGTGGGTTGTTAAAACGAGTGATATACGAACTGTTGTCTGAGAAAATCGCTCTAACCGAATAGACCAATGGCTTAACCATATCAATCTGATCTTGCCATTGGACCGACAATTCATACCCTTTGGTATAAAGATCTGCATAGTTGCCGGTAGGAATTGCCGCGCCGAACACCAAGGGGACCTGAGGGCCAGCAGTAATCATATCTATAGTTTCACGTCGGTACCAATCGAAGGATGCACTCAATCGATTATTCAAAAAAGCGGCGTCCAAGCCAAGGTTAAAAGTCCGGGCAGTTTCCCAGGTAAAATCATCGGCAATCACCGTTGGGTTTCGGATGTAAGCCGGCTGTTGACCATTGAGAATATAGGTGGCTTTCGCAGCCTTTAACTGTTCAATAAACAGATATGGGGCGATCTGGCTATTGCCCAAAGCACCGTACGAGGCCCGTACTTTTAGGTCGTTCAACCAGGCATCAGACCATTCCATGAAGCTTTCTTTATTGACCCTCCAACCTGCAGATACAGAGGGAAAGAAGCCAAATCGCTGGCTTTTAGGAAATTTAGAGGCACCGTCGTACCTTCCATTTATTTCCACCAAATATTTTTCGTCAAAATTATAATTGATACGGCCAAATATACCAGCAATCGTCCATTGGTTGCCCCCGCCGGTTATCGTAAAATTTTGACCTACTGCCAAATTAAAATCATCCAGTTCGGGAATGAGCAATCCATCCCGGGTAACATTCTGATTTTCTAATCGATTGTCCTCCAGATTGCCTCCCAGCAAAAATTTGAAATTGTGTTTGCCAATTGTATACTGATAATCGCCGTATAAATTGTAAGTAAAATAGCTTTGCAAAATCGAGCCCTTAGTGAGTTGACGCACATTTTGATCGATCACCTCACCCGGTCTCTGGCTGTATGGCACGGATACCAACTTGGTCATATCTTGCGTGCGAGTATTCTGGTAGGAAAAATCACCCCGGATATTCAGCTTGCCATCAAGAAGCGATGCCGCCAGACTAATGTCCTGTTGAAATAAAAACCTGCTTGATTGATTTTCATTGCCAGCCATACTGATCCCCAATGCGCCCGAAGCCTGCTGGGTTAGTGTTCCGTCGGGATTATATAAAATCCCCATTGGCGCTCCATATCCGCTCACATTTAACAAAGAAAATACGTTTGCGCCCCGAAAGGGATCGGTGTAGTTATAATTCGAGAAATTGGAATTGCTGGACACTTTTAGCCAGTCAGTTACTTGGACCCCACCTTTAACCCGGACATTGTAGCGATCAAATCCATTGTCGGCTAGCCTATAAATACCATCCTGCTTATAATATTTGCCAGACACCATGTAATCCAGTTTATCATTGGCTCCCGAAAAAGAGATCGCGTGATCCATACCTTGTATCCCATCGGCATACAGCAATTTTTCCCAATCAGTATTCCCATAATACACATAATTGCCCGTAGCCGGGTCTACTTCGACTTCTGGTAAGCCCGGATTCTCCGAATGTTCCTTCAGTGCATCGAGGTATTCCTGTGAAAATAGCAGACCGCTTGCTCCTACGGTTGCGGGGAAGGATGCGTTGTCATACCATCCCGCGTACGACTCTGCAAACATTTTCGCCCAGGTATATCCGTCAGTTATTAAATTGCGTTTGACGGTCCTGTCCAGTAATGAGAACGCACCTGCATAGTCGATCTGGCTTCTTGAGCTTTTTGAATTCTTGGTCGTAATCAAGATAACCCCAAAAGCACCTCTAGCTCCGTACACCGCTGCTGAAGCTGCGTCTTTCAACACCGTGACACTCTCAATATCATTGGGATTCAAAAAAGCGGGATCCCCCACTATACCGTCGATAAGTACCAGCGCTTCCCCGCCGGCGCCGATAGAAGTCAAACCCCGCACGTTAAACGCTGGATTGGACGTCGGATTTCCATTGGACTGGTTAACATTCAGATTGGGAATAACTCCTTGTAACGCTCTCGAAACGGAAGGGACTGACCTATTTTCAAAATACTCCGATCCGACTTGATCCACAGATCCGGTTAGGTTGATCTTCTTTTGTGTGCCATATCCCACGACCACAACTTCTTCTAATTCGGTTTGTACGTTTTCCATGACAATTTCGAACGTCTTTGTTGTGTCGATCGAGGTCTGTACCGTGTGCTTTCCAACCAACGAGAAAATCAGAAATTTAGACGTTTCAGGCACCGAAAGCTCAAAAGCGCCATTGTCGTCGGTCTGGGTTTGTGCAGTTCGATCATCGGTTATAATGGTTACCGTGACCAACGGATTGCCATCTGTGTCGTGTACCTTGCCTGTCACCAATTGTTGGCCAAACGCAACATGGCCATACCCAAAAATTAAAAGAAGGTAAAATAAAAGTCTTTTCATAACAATTAAACTGTGTTAGTTTACATATGTACGACATATGTACAGCAAACATAAAAACTAAAACCGTAACTTCCAAACATTTTTTAAAAATGTACGACATATTTATTTTTAAAAATAAAACCTTATTTTTGCGACGTATTAAATTAATCTCACTTCGATGTCCTTAGAAAAACTACGTCCTGTCGAAAATTTAAGCCAGGTAGACAAAATAGAAATGAGTCTTCAGGAATATCTCCGCACGGAAAATTTCCAGCCTGGGGATTCCCTACCGAAAGAAATAGAGCTCGCTCAGGCTATGGGTGTAAGCCGGACGGCCATTCGCGAAGCCCTCTCCCGCTTTCGTACGTTAGGCATCATTGAATCACGCAAAAACCGGGGGATGGTCATCGCTAAACCGGACGTTTTTAATAATATGGAGCGTGTACTCGACCCGCAATTGCTGGACGACGAGACAATGAATGAGATTTTTGAAATGCGATTGGTTATCGAAGTGGGTTTAGGTGATGTGCTTTTTCTCCGGAAAAATGATGCCGATCTTTCTAAATTGGAAAAAATTGTCGAAAAAGAGGAAAAGACAACAAAGAAAATCGATATCGTTAAATACGATATCGAATTCCATTCCATGCTTTACAAACTTTCAGGCAACAAAACCATCATGCGGTTCCAAAAAATGCTACTGCCGATATTTGACCACGTATATGCCAACCTTTCTGAGGACACCGGTACGTACACAGGCAATTTACCCGAAGATATAAGCCCGGTCTCCCACCGCGACCTGCTCAACACCCTAAAACATGGAGAGCCCGAGCAATTCCGCAGTCAGATGCGTACGCACCTGATGGTCTACTTTAAAAAATTGAGTATAGAGTGATGATGGCAGCCGCCACCATCGCAACCATTACTCCAAGGCTATTTTAACCGTATCCGCCAACGGCGTGGTCGGGTGGCCGATCAGCCGCGATAGCGTACGGCTATCGTCAAACAAGTCGCCTTTGGCAGCACTCGCATCCCAACCGGCTATGGCATGAGCCAAGCCTCCCGGCAAGCCTAAGGATTTCAATGCTTCAACGTACTCGTTTTCAGGAAGGTCATTATACGGAATATCCTTGCCCGTCTGCCGGGATACCTCCGCCGCCAGGTCGGCCAACGTATACGCTTTGTCTCCCGCCAATTCGTACACCTCTCCCTTGTGACCCTCACCGGTGAGCACTACTGCTGCCGCCTCCGCATAATCCACACGGGCAGCGGATGCGATCTTCCCCGTACCGGCACTGCCGACGAACGCACCTGCGGCAATGGCACCGGCCACCGAGCTGGTATAGTTTTCGGTGTACCAACCATTACGTAGGATGGTATACGGAATACCCGATGTTTTCAGCAGCTCTTCGGTTGCAAAGTGCTCTCCTGCTAAGCTCAGCGTAGATGTATCGGCATGCAGTAAGCTGGTATACACGATCCAGCTCACCCCCGCCTGTTGCGCAGCCCGGATAACGTTTTCGTGCTGTGCTTTGCGCTGGCCCACTTCGCTGGAAGAGATCAACAGCAGGTGGTCGATACCCTTCAACGCATCGCCCAGAAATTCCGGTTTTCGGTAGTCAAACGCCCGTACTTCGACACCGAGATCAGCTGCCTTTTCAGGACTTCTCACCAGTGCCACCACATTGGCTTCCGCTGCCTTTGCTTTCAATTGTTCGACGACGAGACGACCCAGTTGTCCCGTCGCACCTGTTACTCCTATTTTTGCCATATCATTATGTAATAAATTTTGTTACATTTAAGATCAAAAAAAATCAATGAAACTGCTTCACAAACGCATCCAGCGTAATCTCCCGTAGATAACCTGACACCAGCCCTTCCGTGTGGAAGAAAAGCCCTTCCAATTGCTTGTTTATGTCCTTACCAATCGGACATTGGGGGTTGGTATGGTGATTTTTACGGCCTAACACCTCGGTGTTCTTTACCAGGGCATAGATATCGGCCAGTGAGATGCCACTGGCCGACGTTTGTAGCATGGAGCCTCCTACTTTGCCTTTACGGCTCACCACCCAGCCCCGCTCCTGCAAGAGGCCCAATTCTTTTCGTACCATCACCGGATTGATGTTTATACTGCCCGCGATCCAATCGGAGCTCAGCCATTCGCCTTCGTTATCCGCCAGCATCACCAGAATATGTAATACTGTCGCAAATCTTGTATTGTTCATGCCGAGGCAAATGTATGTATCAATTTTAATTGTAACAAATATTATTACATTTTGCCAATTACAGGGTCTGCTGCCCGTCACCCGACAGCCTTTGCCCCTGCACAGCGCCCGCTGCCAAAATGCGCCCCATCACGGAGGGATCAGCTGGCGGTCCGGCTGACTACTCGCTCACTGCACGTAGACCGCCATGCCACCCGCAGCAGCCTGGAAGCAGTCTGGCAACAGGGGTGCGCTGTATCCTAAAATGTAATTGTCAAACCTCCGTCTACTGTCAACACCGAACCGGTCATGTACGTAGCATCCGGCCCGGCCAGGAAAAAGGCCACTCCCGCTATTTCTTCGGGGCGGCCGGCACGTTTCAGCGGCAAATGATTATATTTCACATAATTGTCGTGAAACCATTCCGTTTCCAATTCATTCTGCCCATTAGCATCAATCGACATCGGTGTGTTGATGAAACCGGGGGCGATGGTATTGGCGAGTATATTGTTTGGGGCCAGTTCCAACGCCAAAGAACGTGTGAACTGAGTAATGGCTGCTTTTGCCATTCCGTAGGAGGAACTCCCTTTCTCCACCCGGCTATAGTGAATGGAGGTAATATGGATAATCCGTCCTCCCGATTTCAATAGCGGCACCAATACGCGGCAGCTCCTGACCGTCCCGTAGAGCATTACCTGCAGGGCATCGTCCCATTCTTCAAATCCGGAATTTACCGCGTGCAAATGCTCGGAAATCCCAACGCTATTAATCAGCACGTCAAAATCCCCATATGTGCTCCGCATATGCGATGCAAATGCTTCCACTTGCTCTTCACTCCGTATATCCAACTGAAACGTTTCGTGATCCAGCCCGTTCAAACATGCCCTTGCCGCCTCAAGTTTGATGGGATCGGACGATGCTATAATAACCTGATAGCCCTCTTGGGCAAAACGTTCCGCAATAGCCTTTCCGATTCCCGAAGACCCGCCTAATACAACTACTTTTTTTCTTGCCATCGTTTTAATATGTAGCTCGTTAATATGTAGCCCTGCCGCCTGATATGTCGTAGATAAAACCCGTTGAAAAGCTATTTTCCGGAGAGACAATAAAACTGGTCGCCGCAGCTACCTCTTCTACCGTCCCCAATCGGCCCATCGGAATCTTGCTCACCATATATGCCAGCTGCTCCGGGTCCGTATCCGCATTCATTGCCGTTCCGATCACCGCAGGAGCTAATCCGTTGACGGTAATCCCTGTGGCGGCAAATTCCTTTCCCAGCCCTTTCACCAGCCCGATAACACCCGCCTTGGTTGCCGAATAACCGGCCATAAAGGGATTCCCTTCCTTACCGGCGATGGAAGCAATGAGTAATATGCGGCCATACCCTTTTTCAGACATGTACTTCAACGCATACTTTGCCATCAGAAAGGCTCCTCTGAGATTAACCGTATAGATCTTGTCGAAATCTGCCGCCGAATAGTCTAAGATGGACGTGCTGGTCGGGCCCACGATGCCTGCTGAATTGACCATGACATCGATCCGACCAAACCGCTCCATTACTCTTTTGAAACTTTCGCTTACCTCATCTTCATTTGAAACGTCCACGGCTTCGCCCATGACTTCATGTCCCTCCATCGCCAGTGCTTCGACAGTTTCTGCTAGCTTTTTCCGATTAAAATCAACTATTACCAGCCTAGCTCCCTCCCTGCCCAAACGCAGCGCAATGGCTTTGCCCAAGCCTTCTGCCCCACCAGAGATCACGGCTACCTGGTTTTTGAATCGTTCGTTTGTCATCTTATAATGCTGGGGTTTGATAAATCAGGGTACCCTTTATCCTAATTTCGGTATCCACGATGTACTTACTCAACGACGCTACGTTGACCGAGATGCCCAATCCGGGTGCTTCCGGTACCTCAACCCGCCCTTCGTTATTCAGCGTTATCTTATTCGTGGCGATATCGAGTGCCAGTTGCTTCGGTTCAACCGGATATTCGCAAATCACGTCTTTTTCGACGCCTGCATAAGGTTGTAAAGACGCACTCAAAGCCAGGTGAGAGGTAAACGTATGGTTAACGTAACTAATTCCCTTCCGCACCGCGTCGTCGGCCACGCGTTTAGCGGGTGTAATCCCGCCGATTCTTCCGGTATCAATCTGAATAAATTGCAGTCCGGCATAATCCAACATAGCGGCGGCTTGCACGTAACTATTACAGCCTTCCCCTGCTGCCAAGGGAACGCGGGGTTCGCCATCCGCCAGTTGACTATAAGCGCTCAGCGCCATGTTGGCAAAGGGCTCCTCCAGCCAATACGCATTCACTGCTGAGAGTGCTGCAAGCCGTTCCTTCGCCGATGCTACGTCTTCTCCCCATACAGTACCGATGTCGATCATGAGGTAGGCATCGGTACCCAAACCTTCCCGTGCGGCGTGGAAATGCGCCGCGTCTTCTGCCACAGATCCGCGCCCTATCGGTCCCCAACCGAACTTGACTGCCCGGTAGCCGGATCCACCGGACTGTCTGGCTTTTTCATAGGTTTCTTCCGGCGTATCCCCGAACAATTGGGACGCATACGGTATTTTGGAATATGCTTTTTGGTAACCCAATAGTCGGTATACCGGTTCTTCCAGCTTTTTGCCCAATAAATCCCAAAGCGCAATATCAATACCGGACAGCGTGTGATCTGCCTGTAACAGATCAAAACTGTTGGCATGTACATTTTGGGCAATCTTATGGATGTCGGCCGGTTCGTTCAACTCCATGCCCTCTACCGAATGTTTCACCGGCTTGCAGGCACTATGGGACATAGGGCATACATATGCTGCGATGGTAGGCAAAGGTGCTGCCTCGCATTCGCCCCAACCTTCCAAGCCACCAGCCCTTACCCGTACCAATACGGCGTCCTGGCTGCCATCGCCGATGTCCAATACCTCGGGCATGCTCAGGTAAAAAAAATCTACTGATTCTATTTTCATTTTTCCTTATTATTTGCTGTTATTGATTCGCTGTTTTTATTCATCCTTTTGACCTGTTTCATACCATCAGGTATTTTCTCCCGCATAAATGGTGACTACGGTATCAATGCGTTCCCCCGGTTCAAGCACTGAGCATTGCCCTAAAGCAGCGGCCTCATTCACACTCACTGGCATGGCTGAAGCTGGTTCCAAGATTGCGGTATAGTGATTTCGGAACTGCCCATAAGAAGCAAAATACCACTGATACGGAAAGACGGCCCCATCGTACCCGTAGGTAAACCGATGGTTACCTTGATTACTTACCAAGCTCATCCTATCTTCCGGCAAATCGTAGAGATAAAAGAAATCCATGGTGCCGTTTTTTTTAGGCACCACCGCCGCATTCACTCCTTCAATGTTTGGCCAATTAAACTCGTCTCGATCTCCAAAACGCGAAGATTGGGGATAGACTACACGCGCTTTTGCAGCGGGGCTTTCGAGATGGTCTCCCGGTTCGATATGCAACGCCGCATGAAGTTTCCACAAAAAGTGCCTCCGCTTTTCAGCGCGATTCACCAGTTGATATTCGAGCTTGATTGCAGGGACACCTTCGAGGAAGGATATTGTTTTTTTATAATACAATCCACTCTTTGGCAATTGCCCAAATACGGAAATACCCGCATCCGTGTGTGTATGCTGCAGCTTTGTCGTCCACAGTTCACCATGGTCCGGGTAGTCAATCCCATCTACGTTCTCCGGTATGTCATTGGGCAGCAATTCGTCAATACCGCCCCAGAAATTGCTGTCATAGTCGGCACCCGCATCATTTTCCGCCAACACCAAATCCGTATTGTGCCAAAGGAATTCCTTTTGTAATTTCTTGTTAAACACACTGGTTAATTTACCGCCAAGCGCGGGAACCATTTCAAACCGGATGTTGTCGTTTTCACCGGAGATCACTTCCAGCCCATTCACCTGACGTTTCGAAAATTTTACCATACTATTTTTGTTCATGTACCCATTCTGCCAGTTCATTTTTCAGCAAATTATCCTGGGGATAGCTGAACCCGAGGTGCTGACGGTAACCTTCGGCATATTCACGGCTGATCCGGGCCCCATTCTGTGCGGAAAACTCCTTCATCATGATGACATATTCATCCACACCGGAAATCTTTTGCAGCCAGGTACGCTGGCTTTTATGGCAGCATAGCATCGCTTCTTTCAGCGGCATAACCGAGCTGATGTCTATCAGCATATCTGCTGCAACCGATTGGCCGAGCCGGTCTTTCCCCTGTATCGGATCGGCATAATACAAATGGGGTACCTGCTGGATGGGTACCGTTCCCTCAATCCGGATATTCGGGATGGTGGCAGCCATGCAAGCCGTCTGAGCCAACTGGCTTGTGATTTCGTGATCAAGCATGTAATCCGTAGGGCTGGCCGTTATCACCAACGCAGGATTTACCTGCCTGAAAAGCGCTATTACTTTCTGCAACGTAGGCTTATCATACAGGATGAATACATCTTCGCTTTCCGCGCAGCGGTAATTTCCACCGAGAAGTGCCGCTGCCTCTGCCACCTCCTGTCTGCGCACTGCGCTGATTTCATCCGGCCCCAGGGTTGTGGAGCCTGCCTGGCCGGGTGTCATGGTCGCAATCACTACATTCCAACCTTGCTCTGCCAGCAGGGCTAATGTGCCACCACTTAGAATCTCTGCATCATCGGGATGGGCCATCAGGCATAGTACTGTTTTATTACTCGTCATATATCAATCTGTGTTTTTTGTGTTGGGCACATTTACCATAAAATGATGTAACATCCCATATAAACCACGGCGATTAAGCCCCACCACAGCCATACCGATCGCCACCACGGCGGCCTGGTTTCCTGCGGTGGCAACCGCAGTAGTTTAGGGGTCCATAAATACGACCTGATTTCGCTTATCTCCCGGGGTTCGCTGTTTAAACTGACCACGATCATCAGCAGGGCGCAGAAAACCTGGGTAATGCCTCCGGTTACGTAAAAATTGGTCAGGCTATATGCAGCAATAATTTCCGGAGAAAACAGCGAGGGGATAAAAACCAGTTGGATCAACGCGCCCAATGGAATGCCTGCGATCATCACGGTCAACGCTGCCGCGGGTGTCGCCCGCTTCCAGAACATCCCAAATAAAAAACAGGTGGCTACGGGCACGGCAAGGTAGGTGGATAGCGATTGAAAATACAAAAATATCCCTCCGAAATTGGCAATCACCGGTGCATACAAAATGCTGAATATCATCAACGATAGCGTTGTCAATACCCCTACCTTCACCAGCTTTTTATCACTGGCTTCCTTATTGATCCACTTTTTGTATACATCATAGGTGAACAACGTTGAAATGGAATTCAGAAAAGCAGCGGTAGTAGACATGACCGTAGCCAGCGTGCCAATCAACACGAACCCTTTCAGACCGGTGGGAATCAGGTTATTGATCAGCATCGGATACACATTGTCCACTTCTCCCGGCAGGATTTTAAACTCCTCGTGCCCTGTGAAAGCAAGCGCACGGGCGATCATCCCCGGAAAAATCTCTATAAACGGTCTGAACAGCACAAAGACGGCTGCCAATACAATCGCCATGCGCACATCCCACTCGCTTCTGGCCCCTAATCCACGTTGTACAAGCGCCTGATTGATGCAGGAATAAAACAGCTGAAGATTGAACAGGGAAAAGAGAACGGCATGCCAGGGCATAACCGGCGTATCCATCGGCTGCATCAGGTGAAAACCGCCCGGCGCATGCTCCACCACGTCACTCCATCCGTTATTCAGTTTCAGGTAACCCAGAATAAAGAGGATGGCACCCGCCGTAAAAACGAGCAGGAAATCGAACAGGGCAGCGTTGATCACGAATTTCATTCCGCCATACATTGTATACGCGCCCGCGATCAAGCCCAAAATCAATACACCCAGCCAAACGGGAACTCCATAGATGCCCTCAAAAAGCTTAGCACCCCCGTACAGGATCACGGACAGGTTCAACAGGATGTAGCTCAGCAACAGCAACACGCTGAATATATCCTGACTTCCTTTGCTGAAGCGAAAACCCAAATATTGGGGCATCGTCATGATATTATTACGCAGATAGAGCGGAAAAAAGAAAAAGATAAGCGCACTGTACACCAAGATGGCAATCAAATACGAATTGACTAATGGTAATCCCACCAGATAGCCCATTCCGTTCATGCCGATGAGTTGCTCCGGATTCAAGCCGGAGGCGACATATGCTGCCCCAATGGCCCAAAATGGAAGTGTTCCCTTCGAGACAAAGTAATTCGCAGCGCTTCCCTTTTTACCGCGCCCGGACCATAGGCCTACGCCAAGGATCAGCACGAAATAGCCAACGATCGTAAGGATGTCAAAGGTGTTGTCTGTTGCCATATGCAGGTTAATATTGAATGACAAGGGGTGACTTTCCCCTGAAAGATGAAATCGTCACGGTCGGGGTACCCTCCCGTGAATCGGTCGCTTTCCCAAAAGCTATGTTTGTTGGCAACCGTGTGCCCAATAAAAAAAACAATGGAATTTCCGTTAGTATAATATTCATCGTGTTTTACAAACCTCAGTTATAATTAGGAAAACAAAACTATTCGTTATTCAATGGACTTGACACTACCTCATTTGCTATTAACAACACTATATTTACTTCTGATGACACCTTTAGAACTGGCTAGCTGAGTTTGGTAAGCACCACCGAATGGCAACCGGTTGAAACCGATAAATTAATAGTAAGCCCTCCATTTTGATCGGCCGTTAACGATAGCGCTTGTTCCTGCCTCCAAACCTGATCATAAATCTTTACTTCCCATCTTCCAGAAACACCTTCCAACCGAGTTGTTGTCCGCTTATTAAACGCATTGACAATCGTGATTTTTTGGACTTCTGTTATTGTAACAAGACCAGGTACCGTTTCAAAAAATCCAAGGAAAGCTTGCTTTCTATCTTTACTTACTATTTTTAGAAGAGCTGATGGAGGCGTCGGAATTACCGGAGTCATTCGACCTAAGACGAGGTCTTCCTTATTTGACTCATAGAATCCCAACCATGCTTTAATAATGGCATTATGTGTAGTTGCCGAATCTTGAAGGATTACCGAAAAAGCCGGAACACCTGCCAAAACGATACTGGCCATTTGTCTCGCAACATTAACATCGCTTTCACTAATGGCCCAACTTGTACAACACGCATGTGTGACCACTCCTTCTCCATATGTTTTGAGAAACACGACATCTCTTCTATTCATATTATAGTCTTGAGGCACATCCATTGGCCACACATGGGTGCAATAGGTTTTAGCGTTTAGATTAGCCGATCCTCTCCTCAGAATAATAACGGCATGGGGATTAGATTCAAGTGCCTTCTTATAGAGGCTCTGCATAAGCGAGGTATACGCAGCATGAAGATCCAACGAAACTGTCGGTGTATCAGGAGGAATCGGATCCGCAGCTTCGGGTATCTCAAGGAAATCATACCATAAGCCGTCAATATTATAAGTGCGGAACATAAACTCCCATGACTCCAACAAATAGTCATGTACTTTTTTCAGCCGGGGGTCTAAGTACGATTGCGGATTCCCGTCAACCGTTATCATGCAATTTTTCATCGTTGACCAAGCTTTGGCATGCTTCCCCATCAGCAACGGTGCTACATGCAAAATAACTCGTTGTCTATTATCATGCATCTCCTGTATCATTCCAACGGGATCTGGGAATCGGCCACCATCAAAAAAATAATCTCCGTCAGTATCAAAAGAATACGATTGCTCCCGGGGAATATTCCATCCAGCATCTAACTCGATCGTAGTAACCCCTAGACTGGCGGCAAGCCGTGCATCTTCTCGAATACGTGCTTCATCAATACGGTCGGCGTGGGCATACCAGGAATGCCACATCGGATTCAATGCCCAATCACTTATCGGATCGGGCTTGAAGCCTCTAAATTTATCAACGGCAATACTGTAATCTTCAAGTGCCTCAAACCAAGTTAACTTTGGGTTGGCATTTAAATAGATTCCATCTTTATAGCGATCGGTTGGCACACCTGATGTCACCACACGACTCAATGAAGCACGCACATAACTGTTTGCAATTCCCGGAGCTTCACCACCATTTGCAGGGTTGTATGTTGAGCCCTCCTGATTACAGGTATGAATCTGATCTAAGAGTCCAAAAGTTAATGTATTACTACCATCTGTTTCCTGCATCCAAATGACGGGGTGCTCGAACTGTGCCCGGGATTGACCTTGAAAGACGAATGGAAGATCCACTCGATAATTCTGTTGCGCCATCATTCCCGTCGTGAATAACTTATAAACACCTGCATAACTGGTTTTACATTCAACTCTATTTTCCAACACTTTAAAAGGTACGCCGTCAAAACGAGAAAGCTCAAAATTTATTAATACGGCTTTGTTTGCTGTTTCGATTTCTTCCACGTTAAGCAGATATCCATTGCTTGCATATTCGCCAGTCGCACCGTTAGTTTCAGCATTTGACTGCTTTTCCCATTTTATAGCAGGGGGGTCGAGTGTAAAGTTCATTTTGAAATGGCCTCGAAGAGTGTCCCAACTTAAATCCTCAGATGGTTGCAAAATTGCCAGGTTCTCACGATTCAGGTTGGCCTTAGCATCAACTGCAGGCTTATTTTCTGCTTTCAATAAACCTGTCCCTGCTGCGATAGCAACTGTCGACCCCGCCAATTGCTTAATAAAACTTCTTCTTGGTGTTGTCCTTTTCATAATTACATTATCTGTATATCGCCCTTTCTAATATTCCAGCCGAATCGTTGCACTACCCCCGAACGGTTTTATCGTCACTGTTTCCGTTACCTCATTGTATTCCCCACCAACTACATTAACCGGCCTTTTATGTTCAGGGTGAGGTAGCCTCAGCATTACCTGGCCCGGTTTACGTTCCGTGTCGCATTGTATCGTTGCTTCAATAATCCCGTTGTTAACAGCAGATTTAACAGTTAGCTTGAGTGGCCCAAAATAACTTTGTACACCATCAAGGGTTATTTCTTCTCCGTCCGCCAGCCATTTTCTTGGTATGGTTTTCAGCAGATTTAATGTATCTCCATCTTCTTGATATAACATCCACCGAGTTTCCATCAAAAACCAAGCTTCCTCATGGGTTTTATGTGGGCTCACTTTATATAAATGCTCCCAGAACGTATAAGTCTCACGGTCAGCCAATGCTGCAAAAGTGCTGTAATACGTATCTAGAAAGGGCTTTGTCATGCCAAGCTTTGCCTGCATCCAATTGTGACGGCTGTAATAGGGCTGACTAAATGCCGAATTACCTTGGTAGAACAGTTCACTGTTGTAATCCAGCAGCATCTTGGCCGCGGGTTCATCCACTTCAAGCACTTCGCAAAAAACGAGATAAAGCGGACCAAGCATCGCATCCGAAACCGTGACCGTACCGTGCGACCAAAATGCTTCGGGCTTCATATAGAGGGCGCGTAGCCCCACGGTCTCCGTCCACGGAGGTACAGTGGGGCACCACGTACCATCCCCTAGTGGTACTACGGGTGACAGCGCCATGACGTTGAAAAAGGATTCGCGAATATCCGCTTTCCAGGCGGCCGCTTCCTTCCTGATCCGTTCTGCTTGGTCAGAACCGATGGCTGCCAGGATTTCCGCTACCCGGCTCAAACCAATATATGCGTACCCATTCAGCATGAATTGGTGGAAATGATCTTCCGGATCGGCGACTTTTCCTTCAATCATACCATATCCGCGGCCACGCAGTTCCTCTTTTTTATTACGGTCGCGCCACGCGATCAGGAAATCGCATGATTTCAGTAATTTCGGCGCCGATTGCCGGGCCCATTCTTTGTCTGCCGTGTATCTGAAATATTCTCCCATGGTCCAAAGGGCAGCTCCGGTTTCCACCATATATCCTCCAAAATTCTGGATAAAACCGTCATCATGCTGTTTATCCAAAAAATAGGTAAGCGAACGCTTAGCCACATCCTGCCAGCCCATGGAATTGTAAAACTGGATAATCGGGGCACTTTCTGTGCCAATGGGAGAATATACGCCTATGTTCGGTGCCAGTGTCCCGTCGGGATCCTTGCCGAATGTGATCAAGTCCAGGTGCAACAGGCCTGCCTGTACCATTTCTTCTATCCGCTTTTCCGGCAGCCGGATTCGGGCCGCCTGGTTAAGCTTGTCCAGCCAGAAATCTTTGGCCTCGTCATAACGCTGTTGAAAAGACTGCTGTTTCAGTGCTACCGCCCGCTCTTCGGGAACCGGGCTATGCGGAACCAAAAACTCGAACACCGCTTTTTCGTTGGGTTGCAGTAATACCGCTATCTCCTCGTTCTGCAAGGGTTCTCCGTTCAACCGGGAAATGCAAAATACCCTGCCCGAAGCGTAGGTCGAGAAGCCTGTGGCGGCATCAAACGTATAATCGTTTTTGTGATACCATCCTGTACCCGGGCGCGGTGCTTTGAACCATGCATAGCGCGGTACTTTTCCGGTATTTTTGGCCTCTGAGCGAAAGTACAAAACCGTTTCTTCCGCCGGATTAAGTGCTTCTTCCCGCCGCCCATCCAATACGTTCGTTTGCTCTTCGGTAAACATATGCCCACCACTATAGCTATCAGCCACCAGGAAGTCCGTTCCGATCGGCGTCTCAGTTGAAAGTGTTGATGTTTCAAGGGATACAAATGTGGTTGACTGATATTGGATGTCATCATCTTTCAGTGTACTGTGTAGGATCGGCAGCACCCCCTGTTCGAGCCGCCGCGAAATATTATCTTGCACGCCGATGCCCCGACCCACCGTATAGAGGTAATTTACCGGATTATTATCTGTTTCCGGTACCGGCAATGGAGACGAAGAACGGCGCGGCGTAATGATATTCGCTTCACCGCGTGCTGCATCAGGCAGGCACTCGGCTACCTCAAAAATCCGAAAGTCACGACTGATGCCGAGCCAGGTAGGTACGGACATGTCCCTCACACGATCTGCGACAGCTCCAAATGAGGTTTCCTCCGGCGTCATCTCCAGGCGTTGAATTTTCGTTGCCAGTTTTCGTGACAGAATTTCTTTTTCGACGGCTGCATATGAGCGCGGATCGTCGGCATTCAGCACGACAACACCATAATCGGGTAAGTAAATCGGATATTCCGCCGTCACATCCCGCAGGAAAAAGGAAAACGAACCAGTGGGAGCGTCCAACGTGACAACGGTAGAATGGCTTCCTTTAGTTCGTTCTACCCCATCAAGCGCCAACTGTACACGCCCGCTTTTTTTTGACGAGAAATAGAATTCATTTCCCCTGACTTTTCCTTGCCCCGCTGTAATTTTAAGTGACAAGAGATTTCCGTCTGTCACCCGAAAACTCCCCGAGGTAGGCGACTCTTTCCATTCTACCACAATTTCATTGCTTTTTTGCGTAAAACCGTGGAAACTCAACAGCAGAAAAAATGCGAAAAAAGTAAATTTCATATCAATCATAATTTGGGTTCTGAACTAATTTGGGGTTGGCATCTATTGCCGATTGGGGAATTGGATATAGGTAATTCTTTTCAGGGTGAAACACTCTTGCTCCGCCACCCGCCGGAACCGACTTGTATGTCCATTTGCCGTTTTCCAATTCGATCGACACCGCATGTAAACGGCCATTTAATACGTCCTCCGCTTTTTTCCAGCGGATGATATCATACCACCGTTTATCTTCAGAAGCAAGTTCCACCCTGCGTTCCCGATCAATCACCTTCCGCATCTGTTCCTGATCCAGCCCTTCGTCAACGGGAGGTAAACCGACTCGCTCCCTTACCAAGTTTACCGCCTCGTAGACGGATTGATCAGGGCCTACCGCTTCGTTTTGTGCTTCGGCATAACCGAGTAGCACTTCTGCATACCTAAAGATAATAAAATGAGCGCCATTCTCAATATTTCCAAGATTCGCATATTGCGGATCTATCGCTTTCCTCCAGTAATAACCCGTATTCGTTGCTTCGTTGTTATCGCTCAAATCGGTCTGATTTTTACTTCCCACTCCTTGTTTCATGATGATTTCAGATCCCAGCCACTCGGCACCGTCGTAAATAATATCGGTGTAAAACCGCTGTTCACGATCGACATAAGGATTTTCACGGTCGAAACCGGAAGCCGGGTTGTTGATGGGTAATCCATTGGACATCACGTATTCATCTACCAGCTCCTGTGTTGGGTTTGAACCCGCCCAGGCTCTTGCAACTCCATTCACAAAGGTAGGCCCGTAGTTTTGAGCGCGTGTGTTGGCGAGCGAAGTACCCCCTAGGTGCACACGGTCGAAAATGACCTCACTATTATTATTGTTTGCTTCCAAAAAAAGCGAGCCGTAGTCGGGAAACAGTTCATACACACCCAGGTCTATTACCTGCTTGTAGGTATCGGAGGCCCGTTGCCATTTTGCCTTGTCATCCGAAACATTATACAATGGGCTGGCATCAAAAAGCTCACACCATGCTTTCAGGGTCAACGCAGCCCCTCGGGAGATCCTTCCTGACGGTGCTGTCAACGGCAGATCTACGGCGATCTCACCACATTCCGCAGTAATAAAATGTATTGTCTCCTCAAACGTATTCCGTTCCCTAAAAATCTCATCTCCTTGCGTATACCGATCCAGCACGTCCGTGATGATCGGAACACCGCCATGATGCAAAGCAAGCAATGAATAGAAGTATGCACGCAGAAACCGGACCTCCGCTAACCGAAGAGTTTTCCAATCTTCCGGCAATGTGGATTCGTTGATTTTTTGAATGAATAAATTACACTTCCGTATGTTGGCATAGTGCTCCCATTGGCTGGGCCCGTTACTTGGGGTGTAACTTGAATTTCCGTACACCGTTGAACTGTAGCGTCCAGCAACTCCATTGACCGAATTATCGGTAAAATTCTCTAAGGGATCGCCGTTTCCGACCGGGCTCGGTATAGCTGTATAAATATCATTTAAGAACAGGTCCGCATTATCGGTTGTTTCCCAAAGCGTCTGGTCTGCAATTTGGTCCTTGGGGGCTACATCCAGTGCATCACTGCATGCAGCAAAACTGACGATAACGACCAACACTGTACTCCAAGAGACAACAGGTTTATTTAGATTTACGTGTTTCATGACAAAAAATAAAAATTAATACACAAGGGTTAATCCAAACGACATTACCTTTTGCTGGGGATATGTCCAAGCACTTGTCGGCGCGTACGAATTGTTGGTTCCGATCTCCGGATCATAAAGAAGATCTGTCCACGTCAGCAGGTTTTGTCCCGCCACATAAATGCGTGCGCTCTGCAGGTGCATGCGAGTAGCCAATGTAGCCGGCAATGCATACGACAGCGTAACGGTCTTTAGCCGTAAATAAGCCGCACTACCCATCCAAAACGATGAAGTTACCGAATTATTTGTGGTTGGCGAAGGGGTTAACCTCGGATTACGCGCGTTCGTGTTTTCGGGTGTCCAGTAGTCGAGGTTGTGTTTATAAGGTTTCATTCCGTTCCAGAAAGGCATGATAGACGACGGGTGGTAATACCAGCTTGTATTTGCTGCCCCTTGGAATAATGCTTCAAGCGAAAGATTTTTAAACGTCACCGAGGGCGAAAAACCATATAGTATTCCTGGCGACCCCGTGGGATATCCAATTGGAACAAAATCATTCTCATCTATTTTGCCATTTCCATCGACATCTTCATAGCGGATATCACCTGGCTGAACAGGTTCCCACGGCTGCGTTGCGATACCGGGTTTCAAATTGCCACTTCCATCAAAATCATCCGTTTGGAAATACCCCATTGCCCGGTATCCAAACTGTGTCCCCAGCGATCGGCCCGTCAATCTCCGATTCGGGTTGCTGTAAGTCACGTCCGTTTCAAATACTTGCAACAGTTTGTTTTTTGCATACGTAAAATTACCACCCAGCGATACACTCAGGTTGCTTGATAGCGGATGCGAAGCCCGAAAGGAGAATTCAATCCCTCGGTTACTCATAATGCCTGCATTTTCCTGACTTAATCCGATTCCGTACTCCACGGGAATAATAACGTTGGGATTTAGCAGCATATTTGACCGATTTTCATAAAAATAGTCGACCTCCAGATAGAGCTTATCGTTCCAAAGACCGGCTTCCAGTCCGACATCCATCTTTTTCGCCCTTTCCCAGGTAATGTTGGGGTTGGGTTCAGCGCGCTCATAAACCCCTTGTACGGCCGTTCCATTGAATGCGTATGCCGTGCCGACCACTCCATACGTACTCAGGTATTGAAATGGGCTGCCGGCCAGCGCACCGACTTCGCCATACGATCCCCTTAATTTCAGGTTCGTCAACCAGTTTATCCGGTCCTTGAGAAATTTCTCTTCGGACATCCGCCAGCCCAGTGAAAACGCCGGAAAGAATCCGAACCGATTTTCGGGAGCAAAATAATAGCTGCCGTCGTACCGTCCACTTGCTTCCAGCAAATATTTATCGGCATAAGCATACGTAAGCCGATACACCAGTCCCAGTTGTTTAGCCATACTTGAAGTACCCGCAACTTCCCGATCTACCGGATTTGGACTGCCCATATCCACCTCATCGATGATCAGGTTATAGTTTCTTCTGATCACATCTGTGCCACGTGTGGAATTTGTCTTGGATTCAAACGCAACCAACGCGCTGATATCACTTTGGGAAAATGAGCGGGCGTAGTTTAGGCTAGCTTGGTAGGTAAATTGCTGATACTTTCTGAAGCTTTCAACCAACAAGGGCTTGGGATCGCCAAATGTAGCATCGGTAATGACATAAGGACGTTGCGTTGTATCGATTGTGGCAATGTGCATGGGCGTCTTCCATAATTTCGAATCGACAAACTCAGGATCATAAGCAAATGTACCCTTAAAAGAAAGTCCTTCGACGAACGGAATTTTCTGGTCTATTGTAAGCTGATTAAATTGGGGATTATTCTTTACTTTTTCATACCCTGTACCAAAAATTGCCGAGGACACATAATTACCAAACATCCCATTACTGAAAAACAACGGTCCATAACCAACTTGGGCGAAACCGGCTAATTCAAATATTCTTCCGGTGCGCCCCGATCCGCCTAAATTCTGATCCGAAGGGGGATAATGTCTGTTATTGGATCGTCCGATTATGCTTGCAGTAATCTTGGTTGAACGGGTTGCGTCCACCTCGAGGTTTACTGCCCAGTTAAATCGATTGGTAGTCGTCGTTTTCCACATCCCATCTTGCTTCTGATAACCAAAGCTCCCATAGTAGCGCACCGCTTCGGATCCCCCGGACAATTCAATGCTGTGATTGGTTAACAGTGCATCCCTGGAAACAATGTGATTCCATACATCGTGGTTTGGATAAGCATCCGGATCCGATCCGTCTTTAAATTTCTGCAGGGCATACTCGGAAAAGGGTGCGGGTAAGCCTACATTTTTGGCCGCCTCATTTTTTAAAGATGCCTCTTCGTAGGAACTCAAATAAGCGGGTAATACCGTTGGATTCTGAAATCCTACATATCCGTTGTAAGTCAATGTCGCTTTTCCCTGTTTTCCTCTTTTGGTAGTTACCAAAACCACACCGTTTGCTCCGGCGACACCATACGGTGCCACGGCCGCCGCATCCTTCAGAATCGTGAATGTTTCTATGTTATTTGGATCCAGTTGGGTAAAATCCCTCGGTATACCGTCTACCACCAGCAGCGGCTGGCTATTACCCGTTGAGGAAATCCCCCGTATGAAAATATTGGAGCCGTCTCTTCCCGGTTCGCCGGACCCTTGATTTACAATAACGCCCGCCACACGGCCGCCCAATGTGTTGCTCAAATTCGCAACGGGCACGGACTGTATGTCGTTACCTTTGAGTGTTGACACTGCAGCCGTTAGCGATGTCTTTTTCTGGGTACCATACCCGATCACCACCACTTCTTCCAAGTCCTCCGATGAAGGGGGCAGCCTGACAACCACGGGCTTGGAGTCTGTCACTTCGAAGCGGGTTTGGCGGTAACCCACATAGGTAAAAATAAGGGTTGCTGGAAGTGTTGCACGGATGGAGAAGGTTCCGGACGGATCGGTCTGTACGGACGATCCACCTTCGGCTTCAACCGTAACCCCCGCCAGCGGTTCTTGGTTTACGGAGTCGGTAACGGTGCCTGTTATCGTATTCAGCTGCTGTGCGTTGGCCGCGCTAAAAACCGCCACACACAACAGAATGAGACACAGCTCGATCACCGAAATTTGTTTGCTTCTTTTTTTCATAATTTTCGATATCATTTTGTTGGGTCATATTTTTACTCGTATAAAATGAATTAATCTTACATTGACCACACCCACGATTCTATAATTGGATAAAGCAAAAGTATCGGGCATTTATCGGGTTTGACACCACCTTATTTGCTATTACCGATACAATATTTACCTATACAGAAAAAATGCAATCAAATTTGTTAATCTGGAAATTAGTCGTTATTTATGTATTGGAGATAGCAAGCGTATGAAAGTCATTTTCGAGCATCAATCGCATCCTTCCGGTCTCGGGTTTTTGACAAAGGAATATATACAAACATATTTTACCTCGCCCTTTCACTTCCATGATTTGTATGAACTGATCTGGATAAAAAAAAGCTACGGGAAACTTTACGCCGGAAAAAAAATCGTGAACTTTAACGGTGGTGAAGTCTATCTTTTCGGGCCGGGTTTCGGCCATTGTTTCTACAACGAAAAGTCTTTCATCGAATCGGGTGAAACAGCGCACGCCATAGCCATTTTTTTTAAGGAGGATTTTCTTGGAAACGGTTTCTTTGATAATACGGAATATGTCAAAGTGAGGGAATTGCTGAACAAAGCAATCCACGGTGTGCAGGTAAGGCAAGTAGACGACCAAGTATACACCTTATTTTCAAAGATGCCCCAAGAAAAAGGAATGAATGAGTTGATTCTCTTTTTGCAATTGTTAAATCACTTATCTCAGCTCCCTACGCCCCAATTGGAGGTCATGAATGAAACCCAATCCGTCATGAAACTGACCAACAAAGACTCCGCCCGGCTAGAACCCGTATTGAAATACGTGATTGAAAATTTCAAAGGTGATCTGGACAGCAAGAAAGCTGCGGAACTGATTTACCTGAATGAGGCAGCCTTTTGCCGGTATTTCAAAAGGCGCATGGAACAGACCTTTTCGCAATTTGTGAACCATGTACGCATCACTCACGCGACCAGCCTGCTTCTGACCGAAGAATGGGACATCTTGCGGATATGTTACGAATGTGGTTTCAAAAACCTATCCTATTTCAATCGTCAGTTCCGGGAAATCACCGGGCAAAGCCCAAAAGAATACCGGAAAGCTTTCCAGGGTTCAAATGAAGACCTGATCATGGACAATCAGGCCGATTGAACCCATATGCCATCTGGTCATTGTTCAGGCACTTCGAAAATAATCTGCTTCTGATAGTCCGACTTCTCCTTCACTTCCGGATCAAGTATGTGGAAAACGGGAGAAAATTGCGTATTTCCATTACCTAATTCCCAATGATCGTTATCCACCCGATTAAAGACAGGCTTGTCAGTTAGCTGCTGTATTTTCTTTCCTTGAGATCCCAACACCAGCGGCCCATATACAATCTTGCGGTAGCCGATCCCTTTCATCGATTTGTTCGATAACTGCTGGATACGTGGGGTCATGGTAAACGTATACCGGATCCGGTCCCCTTTCTTTAACTTCGCTTTGAGAACAGCGAATCCATTCTCTTTTTTGTACGACACCGGTTTGTCATTTACGTTTATTGCCGGAGATTCAGCCCATTCGGGCATAAAAAGATGTAATCGCATTGCCTTGTTAGCTGCTTTGGAATCCAGGACTTCCAATTCCACATCGCCCTGATAGGGATATCCGCTTTTCTGCCTCAGTGTGGTCTCCCCCGCGGGTACGTCAACCGTCACCTCGCTGTTATTAAAAAAGGGCACATAGATGTCACCTTTCCCACCCATGAAGTAGTTATACCGGACCGCGGCCGCTAACCCCTCTCCACCCCGCATGGTACAACACCAATAGGCCTCGTCTGCATACACAGCCAACACTCCTTCTTTCAGATTGGGGCAATTGTCCAATCCAAATCCGCCGTTTTCCCGTTGGGTGTGACCAAGCGCATTGTAATACATCAGATGTGCATCTTCCAGATAGCGTGGATCTCCACTGTACTGCCACAATTGTGCAGCCACCATAAACGCATCCACAATTGCACAGGGTTCCGTCCATTCCGGCCTGCCAAACCAATTGTAATTTTCATAATTTTCAGTTGTCGCCTCGTTTCGATAAAGCTCATATCGTTTTACCGCCTCCTCCAGCAAATAAGGTTGATCGGTGATCGCATAATAACGCAGCAACCCACGGACGGCTGTTAAGGTAGCATGCGTTTGTGCCTTGATACTCACCAGGTCCATCTGCAAAAAGCGTTGGATCATTTCTTCAATGAGTTCTTTCACCGCGGGGTCCGGGAACAAGGCATAGGCATGAATCACTCCGTCCATGAAAATGAAATCGCAGCCGATATCGGAAGATAAAAGCCAATTGCCAATCGCATTCTGGGTTGTGCCGGAGGCCTCGCCTACGTCGTGCAACCGCTGATCCGGATCGATCGGATACAATTTATGATATCCTCTGGTGGGCAATGCCAGGTTCGTGATGATATGCTGGATGTGTCGCTTCACCCGGTCATCTTTCTTCCACTCATAGTATTCACATAAACCCCGAAGGAACCATCCGTGCCCCGACAATTGCTGCTCAAGGATCGAATCCTGCATCACCGGACCGAGGTAGCCCTTCTCGTTGACGCGTGTATCAATCCGGTCAATCAGTTCAGACAGGTATTTCGGTTCACGGTGCATGGCTTGAGCCTGCAATGTCAATCCAAGGATAATCCGGCCCTCGTAATCTCCGGGCCATCCCGCAGAAACGCCTTCATGTGCAACGGGAAAGACATTGTCAGGTGTGTATATGTCTGACTCCAACCGATCAAAATTACGAAGTGAGCGGGTTTCCAATTCTCCATGCACCCGCAGTTTTTCATAAGGTACCGGCTTTATCTCCTGTGCATTCAATGAAACACCGACCATCGTGTGGCAGACCACAAAAACAATACATTTAGTAAAACACCTCATCTTCATAAAACTATACATACAAAATAAAAAATACAGTGTCAGTTACGTAACCGATATCTGACACCCAATTCCAACCGCTCGCCAAAAAAATTCACAGCACTTACCCCATTTGAATACAGAAGCATTCCGGTCAAGAACGGGTTAATTGCCGCTGAGAACCCTCCGGTAAAGCGATCCGAGCTATGGTAAAGTCCATCCAGGGTAAATTTATTTTTCAAACATACGGATACTCCCGCATCGACAACAGCGGGCATCCCCGAAAAAGCGCGGTAGTATATCTTGGGCTCTACGGTGAAATCCCCTACGTTTTTTCCAACATAAAAGCGGTATCCCCCGGCCACTAAAAACGTGGCCATTCCCGGCTTATTATTCCGGTGACCGTTCAAGGGGTTTCCCAGTTCGGGCATTGCTACCTGGATGCTCCAATGGGCATCCGTATAGGCAATCCCTGCACCGCCATCCAGGTCATTGTGCTGCTCATTAAATTCCCCGACCACCGGGTCTCCGGCATTTCCCCGTATATCGGACACATCAATCTGTTCACGTTGTATGCCCAACGAAACGCCAAAATGGAGTTCTCCTTCGGCATCATCCAACCGAACGTGGTATGCATAGGTACCTAGCAGTCGCGTCCGCGATAGCAGTCCTTGCCGATCCTGGAAGCCCGCAACCGCAAGACCTGTATTACCCGTCCGAAACGAAGCGGTAAGGGCCTGGGTATGGCCAGCACCGTTCATCCGGTCCAACTGGCGGGAATACCCCAAAAAGAATGACCAGCCCGGGTCTATCGCAGCCATTGCGGGATTAAGTAAATAGGGATTCTGGTAAAATTGCGCATTCAGCTGATTCGGCTGTGCATACCCCAGGAAATAAATCGTCATTACCACCACCAACGTCTGGAGTCTTTTCATTATCGCCTCCTTTGTACGTCGTGCAGTATCGTTATATATCCTTTGAGTGGCTTTTTCGCAGGGTCCCCGTAATCCACCTGATAAAAATAGGTGCCCTCCGGCAATAATTCGCCATGGCTGTTCCCACCCCGTTGGCGGCCTTGCCACTCATTTTGATATCCTTGTTTTTCGTAAACCGTACGACCCCGTTTGTCGATGATCCTCACGTGGTTATTGGGATACCGGTCGATGTCTTCAACCTGCCAGAAATCGTTGATACCATCTTCATTCGGTGTAAGTAAATTGGTTGCCGCTTCTACCGAAGGCTCGTTGACATCCACCCCCGTTGGTTCAATTTTTCCCACGACAATGAGCTCTTCATTGATCACATCTGCTTTTAAACCCGCCAAAAAGCCTTTGGGCACCAGCAGCACAGGAGCCATGTGGGGCAAGCTATTACCGCTATCGATCAGGGTATCCTGCCTGACCACATAGATTGTGTTACTGTCTTCTTCTTGCAAATAGCTGCCGTCGAACAACTCCCGGTACATGAACAATCGGTTGTACTGTTTCGTCATCACCCAATAGAAGTCGTCCATCGGCTGTCCATGATAGTCGGTCCAGACCTGAAGAATATCCGGATGTTCCGCGGCAACCGTCGTATCCAAGCGCGCGGGCTCCACGCTCGTGTGTTCCCAGCTTTCATTGAAACTGTTTACCCACACACTTGCCGGATTGTATTTGAGAACGCGCATCCAAAGACTCCGGTAGAAGTCACCGCGCTCACGCGCCACGTCAATTAAATTACCGACGCCATTCCAGAAACCCGGGCTTACAGCCATCACCTCATCTCCGACGGGATTTGCATTTTTGAACAGCAAAGGCCAACCATAGGTGTTTTGATAGGCCGCCTCGTCCTCCACCCGGTTAAACATCCACCTAACGGTAAATTTTTGGAAAAAAGACATCGACTGCTCGTTATTCAATAGGTTATCCCGGTTTGGCGGGAACTCCACGAAATGCACCATAAATGGCTTGTCTCCCTGGTGATAGTAGGCATCTTTATAAGGCTCATAGAATTCCTCCCAGGTACGCCTCGACTCATCTTCACATCGGACGACAGCAGCCGCGTCGTCCAGTCCCCTGCTCGACCCCATGGCAATGCAGAAATACATTTTGTGTTGATTTCCGGAAAGATTGGCATTCCAGTATTGCACCCGTTCAATCAATTTCTTGGCGCGGTTATCAACCCAGGGGTTGTTTCCGTTCGTGATGTCCAGCATGATATAGGTAAACCCTGCGTCGTGGATCCACCGGATCTGTTCATCGAGCACAGCGGGGTCACCCGCGTCATACCTTCCCAGCACCGGCGTGTAGGGGTTGCCCCACGTATCCCACGTATGGTACTCCGCTGCCATTTTTGTGTGCGATTTATCCGCATTTCCTAGGCATAACCACTCATCCGCAGATACCGCGGCAGCCACCACCTCTTCTCCGTCGAGTTTACCGATCATTCTCGCTTTGGGGGCGGGTTTGTTACCCCGCGAAACCATCGTAGCGGGGCGATGGCCAGCGATCCATAGTTGGTTGGCCTCTGCGAATCCGCTTTGGTGGGCGTAGGCCACCCACCAATTTCCGTTTACATAATAGGCGATGTCTGCCCGGCCATCCTGATCAATGTCATACGCAAAGCCTTCCTCCGCATCCGACCCGAACCCACTTTTCCATACCCCTTGATTCACAAATGCAGTTCCGTTGGAAAGGGCAACGGACCAGTTTCCCGTACCTTTTTCAAACACAATGGCATCGGCCTTGCCGTCCCCGTTTACATCAGCAAGCAACTGCCCGTCGGCAGTATGCCCGAACTCATTGATCCAGGAAGAAAATCCGCCGAACGTGCCGGTTCCGTCTGAAATACCCACATACCAGGCGCCGACCAATCCGGTGTGGAAGTAAATAACGGCGTCATCCTTTCCATCGCCGTTCACATCGGCCAAAAATTGCTTGGTCGATCCCACGCCATTTCCGACAGACCAAAGGGCCGGTTCCGCAAAGCGGTTCCCTTCTGAAAAAGAAACCTGCCAATTTCCCTCGTCCGGATCAAACAGTACCGCATCTGCTTTTCCATCTCCGTTTACGTCGCCCATGAGTGCCTGTTTGCTGCCGACTTCGAGCGCTCCGTACGTAAGCAACACCGAGCTTTCAGAAAACAGGATGCCATCGGAAAAGGCCCCCTTCCAGACGCCATTTTCCAGAATAACAGCATCGTCTTTTCCGTCACCGTTGACATCTTCGAAAAACAAAAAATCGGCATCCTTACCAAACCCGGACAGCCGTTTATCGGGCCCTTCATTGGCAAAAATGGTGGTGTAAAACACTCCTGAATTCTTTGGGGGATCGGTCTGCTGTGCACTGGCTGCCATCCACCCAAACAAAGCGGCTGTCAATGCACCTGATTTCCTCGTTAACCCAAGCATAGCGCTGCTAATTAAATAAGTTTTGGTAATGATAAAGCCGGAACTTGTCCAGCCTGAAATATTGCTGGTCCTGTATGAGGTTTGCCACCACGCCCAGGGTAACTTCCGTTTCTTCCGGCAATACAAACGACAACGACGGGGCGGTAAACGGCGTATAAGCAATGGCCTGCTCTATGTCATCCACATCCGGCAGTGTGGTGCCTTCGGCGACTGTGATATAGGTATGCTCGGTTACGGCAAAATCCAGGAAAGCCACATCCAGGTCGTATTTACCGGCCGGAAGGGTGATGTGTTGATAGATCTTTCCATTGGGTATTTCGGGCGATCCGTACCGCTCCATGGACATGAAACCGCCATCCCCATAGTTATCAAAGCCCCCCAGGGTTCCACCCTCAAAATTCTTCACACTTGGGCTGGTCGACCAGTCGGCCAACACGCCTCTTCTCACACCATCGTACACGGAGGCGATAAAGGGATGTCCGGAATTCTTTATGTACCGATCGGTGACCTCCACTTTGGTGCCCAGCATCACTAAATCGACATCCAATACGACATTAAGTCTGGATAGCTGATCATTCAGCTCAAACTTCGAGGGATTGGACAGCTGGATTGTCAAGACCAATTGTTTACCCAGATATGCGTTCAGTTTATCCGCGTCAAACACCAGGTCAAAGGAACTGTGTTCCGTTCCGGCGGTTACGGATGCAGGCATCTCATACACATCTGCCGGAGCCATAAACGTATTCTGTCCCAATGTGCCACCGTCAATCAGCTGTTGTGCGGCTGCATCATCCGCACGCACCTCCAGTGTAAAAGACTGCTGCTCCTGGAGGCCCGATCTTCCGATATAAACCGGAATGGTGAGCTTCCGATTTTCCTTATCGACAAAATAATTCTTCGGATTCGTTGGCACACGGAATACTTGATTCGTTGCCGCTGTCATATAAATCTTAGCCGACCCCGATGGTACATCTACACCTTTGGAGCACGATGTTACGGCAACTGCCATGCCCCACACCATCAGGCGCAGCCATACTGATCTATTTTTTTGTTTTTTCATTTTCAACAGATTTAACCTGACTAGTACCCCGGATTTTGCCCATTCACCCATTCCGGTCCGTTCTGGGCTTTCATTGACGGATTGGAATCAATCCAGCCCTGATAGATCGGAAACAGGTAGTTACGCTCAAAAAATTCCTGCGTGTGCACGATGGCCCGGGTATCGTAGACCCATTGGCCACCCTGCTGGCGGATGTCTACGCCATAGATGGGCTGATTGAGTACCACCGAGGCTGTACGCCAGCGGATCAGGTCCCACCAACGCTTATTCTCGAAGGCCAATTCCACGCGGCGCTCCCTCCGGACAACTTCACGAAGTTCATCCCTTGTCAATGTCCGTCCATACGTTTGTTGCAGCGTCGGGATTCCCCCTCTTTGCCGCACCTTATCGATTGCCTCGATGACCGACTGGCTGGCATCCCCGGCTTCAATACTGGCTTCTGCATAATTCAGGAGTGCCTCTGCATACCTGAAATAAATATAGTTTGCACCATCCTTATGCAGATTACCCACCAGCGACGCATCAATTCCTTTACGTCTGAAATATCCGGTATTGTTCTCGGTTGCCGGATTTCGCGCAAACTGTTGCCCTTCTTTCATTTGATATACCTGACCGGCAAACTGAACGCCATCAAAAATAATCGACTGGTAGAACCGTGGCTCCCGGTTTTCATAAGGTGCCGAGGGATCATAGCCTGATCCGTTGTCTGCGATCTGCAGACCATTAGCCATAGCATAATCGTCTACCAGGTTTTGCGTCGGCTGCATGGATGCCCAGCCGTCGAAGTTGCCTTTGGGTCCGTAATAATTATTCCGGTACCCGGTCCGTGCCGACGGCTCGTGTTGATACGCAAAAATCGTTTCCTTGTTGTTATTATTGCCTTCCAGAAACTGGTTGTGGAAATCGTCGAACAAATCGTAAGGCTTTCCATTGCCCAGTTCTTCGATCAGCTGCTTATAGGTGATAGCCGATTCAGGATAGTCGCCTGCAAACAGTTCAATCCACCCTTTAAGAAATAAAGCGGCACCTTTGCCTGCCCTACCTTCATCGGGCGATCCTACCGTATTGTCGACGGGCAAATCATCAGCGATCGATTCAAGTTCGTTGACCATAAAGTTATACGTTTCCTCGAATGTACTCCGGGGTTTAAAGATGCCATCTCCTTGCGAAGCCTGATGGAGCACGTCGGTGACCAGCGGCACACCGCCATATGCCATCCACAGCTGGTGATAGAAGTAAACCCTCAGAAAGCGTACTTCCGCCTCACGCTGTGCACGCCACTCTGCGGGAAAGTTATCCGCATGTTCGGCCACGAGTTTCAGGAAAAGGTTACACTTTCGAATCCGTGCATAGGTATGGTTGTACATGAAAGGCATGGCCGGGTAATCGTGGTTATACAGTCCCGGATTGAGCGATCCGGCACCATACGACCTAGCAACGGACAGCGTCCAGGACATGGACCACTGAAAACTGCAAACGGCGTTATCGCCCCAGTTTTCAAATGCGTCGTAGTTATAGCCTTTTCCTTCCTCATCCGGTAAACTTCCATAGATATCGTTAAGAAACAGGTCGGCCCCCGATTGATCGGAAAAGACAGTCTCGGCGGAAAGCTGGTCACGGGGCGTCACTGCCAAAAAGTCATTGCTGCAGGATGAAACGATGAAAAGCAGCAAAACCCAATACGTGTATTTTAATTGATGTATCATGATGGTATCCGTAAACGATTAGAACTGTATATTTAATCCCACAGAGAACACTTGCTGGTGCGGGTAATACCAACCTCGTGCGTTGTTGTCGGTACCGCCACCACCCTGTCCCATTTCCGGATCGATAAATTTTTTGATGGCGCTCCAAGTGGCGAGGTTTTGCCCAGCGGCGTAGATGCGTACTCCCGCCAATTTCATGACGTTGGCAACCTGGGTAGGCAGCGTATAGCCAAGCTCTGCATTTTTGATACGAAGGTAAGAAGCGTCATAAAACCACCAGCTGGACGACTGCTGATTGTTGGCATTGCCCCCTTGGCCGAATAACCGCGGGAACCGTGCGTCGGTATTTTCCGGCGTCCAATAATCGTCGGCTACGACCTGTGTCGCACTTGCTCCCACGAAAAATGGCCAGACCAATTCCATCTGGATCTGTACGTTGGTCTGTGCCGCTCCCTGGAAGAGCACGTTCAGATCGAAGTTTTTGTACGTGATCCGGGGGTTGAACCCGTAGATAACCTGTGGTAGAATAGGATGCCCTATATGGGTCTGGTCGTTAATATCCACTTTGCCATCCCCGTTGATATCCGCATACATGATGTCACCGGGCGCCACTGCACCAAACGTTGGCGTCGGAAAGCCTTTCAATTGGCCGTTTTCGTCGAAATCGTCGTTCTGGTAGAGCCGGATTGCTTTCAATGCAAACTGCGAATTCAGCGGCCGCCCTGTGCGGGAGCGGTTCGGGTCGTTTAAGGTTACCGCATTTTCGAACGTTTCGACCAGCTTATTCTTGGCGTAGGTAAAGTTTGCAGCCAGCTCCACCTGCAGATCGTCGGAGAACCATTTCTTCAAATTAACCGATAGATCCACACCCCGATTTTCCATCACGCCCGCGTTGATCTGCGACAGCCCGATGCCATACTCGGTGGGCACCACCGATGCCGGCGACACCAACATGTTGTTGCGCTTTTCGTAAAAATAATCCACCTCAAAACTTAGTAGGTTGTTCAGTACCGCTCCTTCCAACCCAATATTTGATTTCTGCGCCCGTTCCCAGGTAATATTGGGATTGGCTTCAGCACGTTCACTAACCCCCTGGAGAATCGTACCTCCAAAGTTGTAGGCGTTTCCGTTCAGGGACATGGCATTCGAATACTGGAACGGCCCACCCGCCAAGTTTCCGGACTCGCCGTAGGAGGCGCGGAGTTTCAGCTGATTGATCCAGTCGATGTGGTCTTTCAGGAACCGTTCTTCAGACAGCCGCCAACCCAATGAGAACGCAGGGAAAAAGCCGAAGCGTCTGCCTGGCGCAAAATAGTAATGCCCATCATACCGTCCGGACGCCTCTGCGAAATACCGATCGTTAAAGCCATAGGTCACCCGGTATACATAGCCAACCTGCCGTGCCTCACTGGATGTGCCGCCGGTACCCCAATCCTCTTTATCGGAACTTCCCAAGTCGATCTCGGGCACATTGAACTCATAGTTTCCGCGGGATGCTGCTAGGTAGTCCCAATCCGATCTCCGCGCTTCAAACACACCCAAGCCCGTTATGGAATGCCGTCCGAATTGCTGGTTGTAATTCACCATCGCTTGCAGGGTATAGTCTTTCCAGCGCTGATTCTGCTCCAGCAACGAAGGTTTGCCGCCCACGGTTACCTCGGTATATTCATACGGGGTGGTCGTTGTGTTGATCGAGTAAGACGGCGGGGCGGGCTCGTTCCAGTTTTTGTCGCGAAGCGTCGTCGGATCATAGGCAACCACTCCTTTGAGACTTAACCCTTTAACCGCACGGATTTCCTGGTCCACAGTCAGCTGGGCCATCACGCGGCTCTCTTCGCTGGCCCGCGATCCTGTCGTCAATAAATGCAGGATCCGCTTACCGTTGTTATAAGCCTCAAGCCCATTGGAATAACGGAGCGCATTGATGGGCCACCAAGCCTGTGCCGTGGAGAAAATCTGCCGGGGATCGCTGGAAGGTCTATTGACGAACTCGTTGTACGCGTTGATGGACAACCCTATTTTCGTGGTTTCGGTCACCTTCGCATCGATGTTGGTAACCAGATTGTACCGTTTTCGCCGGGTGGTCGACCACATCCCTTCCTGTCCGAGGTACCCCAGTCCGGTATAATAGGTAATACGGTCTGTACCCCCCGAAAAAGCCACATTGTGGTTGGTCAAGGTGGTATTCTTGTTGCGGACGGCATCCATCGCGTTTGTATTCGGATACTTATCGTAGTCCGCATCGGGTGCCCCCTCCACCGATTTCCGGAATCCCTCCACCATTTCCTCGGAAAATGGCGCCGCCTGGCCGGCGTTTATGTCTGCCATGTTCCGCAGGCGTACGTAGTCATAGGCATTGACCATGTCGACGATCGTCGTTGGATTCTGGATTCCCACGTATCCATTATATTCAAACGAAACCTGCCCGCTTTTTCCCTTTTTTGTCGTTACGAGAATAACACCGTTTGCACCGGCCATACCATAAGGCGCTACGGCGGCCGCATCCTTCAGGACAGTAAAACTTTCGATCGTACTGGGATCAAGCTTGGTAAATGACCGTGGCACACCGTCCACGATTACCAGCGGTGCGCTGTTTCCGGTAGTTGCCAATCCCCGGATATGGATTTCCGCTCCATCGTTCCCCGGTTCTCCGCTGCCCTGTGCGGCAATAACCCCGGCTAGTCTTCCGTTTAGGGAATTGCTCAGGTTTGCCGAAGGCGCATTCTTTACGTCCGATGTCTTCAGCGTCGACACCGAAGCGGTGGTTTGGCTGCGTTTTTGTGTTCCATAGCCAACTACAACTACCTCATCGAGTGCATCGGCCATGGCCTGCAAGGCGATATCAATTCGTTGCCGGCCCATAACAGGCACTTCCACCTTTTCGTAACTCACGAAGGAGATAACGAGCGTATCGCGCTCGCCGACAGCCGCCGAAAAAAGTCCGCCTTCGGCCGTCACTGTCGTCCGTCCCGTAGATTTCGCGAGAATGGTCGCCCCCACCAGGGGCTCACCGGTCTCCTTATCGGTGACGCTACCTGAAACGTCCGATTGTTGTTGTCCCGTTGCCTTTGCGTAGCCCGATGCAACAGTCAGCGTGAGCCACCACACGAAAAGCGCACAAGGTACAGATCGCAATAATTTGTGTTTCATCTGTTTATATTTTTGTTTTTAGTTGTCAGGGCCTGTCCCGCTTTGGCGGGATGGAGCCTTTGATGATTAAAATAATCCCTGTGGGTTTAAATGATTATTTTATCATGTCGGGTTCATAATTTATTATTTTGATTAATCGATTAATTAAGAAAGTCAAAACGTCACCGTCAACCCACCGTCTACTGTCATGACGGATCCCGTTATATACGACGCATCCGGCCCCGCCAGAAAATAAACCGCACCGGCCACTTCTTCCGGCCGACCAGCACGCTTTAACGGCAGGTGGTTATATTTTACGTAATTGTCCCGGAACCATTCCGTTTCCAGCTCGTTCCTGCCATCCGCCTTGACCGACATCGGGGTATCGATAAACCCCGGCGCCACGGTATTGGCCAAAATCCCCCTGGGTGCTAGCTCTAAGGCCAACGACCGGGTAAACTGGGTAATTGCCGCTTTCGCCATTCCATACGCCGAACTTCCCATTTCCACACGCTCATGATGGATGGAGGTGATATGGATCACCCGCCCGCCATCCTTCATTAAGGGCACAAGCAACCGACAGCTTTTTACCGTACCATACAGCATCACTTGCAATGCATTATCCCATTTTTCGAAGTCACTTTCCAAGGCCGGCATTCCCTGCGAAACTCCGACGCTATTTACCAGCACATCAAAATCTCCGCACGCTTCGGCAATCCAGTTTGCCAGCGACCGGATATGTGCCTCTTTGCGTACGTCAACTTCAAATGCGCGATGCCCTTCGCCCGGTAGCACCGAACATGCGGCGTTGCCCTTGGCGAGATCGGACGATCCGATGAATACCCGGCAGCCTTGCCCGGCGAAACGGATGGCCGCTGCTTTTCCAATACCCGATGATCCACCCAGTATCACAACTTTTTTCCCGTTCATTGTCAGTACGTAGCCCTCCCGCCGGAAATGTCAAACACAAACCCTGTAGAAAAACTGGCCTCCGGCGATACGATCCAGGTAGCCACGGATGCCACCTCATCCACGGTACCCAATCTGCCCATCGGTATCTTCTCTGTCATATACCGGAGTTGTTCGGGGGCCGTGTCGGCATTCATCGCAGTTTTAATCACCGCCGGAGCCAAACCATTCACCGTAATGCCCGTGGTTGCGCATTCTTTGCCCACAGCTTTTACGAGACCGATTACCCCGGCTTTCGTTGCGGAATAGCCAACCATGTTCGGATTCCCTTCCTTGCCGGCGATAGACGCAATCAGCAGAATCCGCCCGTAGTTACGCTCTGTCATCAAGGGTATGGCGTATTTCGTCATTAGAAATGTGCCTTTCAGATTCACTTGATAGATTCCGTCAAATGCTGTGGTATCATACGCTTGGATTGGCGTGTTGGTGGGGCCGACGATGCCTGCTGAATTCACCATCACATCCAATCTGCCGAACTGTTCGGCAATTTGCGTATATAGATCGTTTACTGATCGCTCGTCCGTCACATCCAGCAGCATCCCCGCCACCGTTCCGCCTTGTTCCCGTAGCTGGTCAACGGTAGCAGTTAGTTTTGTTTCGTCTTTATCAGCCAAAATAACGGTCGCACCTTCGGCAGCAAGTCGGCTTCCGATGGCTTTTCCGAGCCCATCGGCTCCACCCGATACCAGGGCAACCTGATGTTCAAATCGTTTATTCATTCGTTATCGTTAAAATTTATGCCTTGGAATTCTGTTGTTCACCGGGTTTATCATTAATTGTTAGCATGGGCTAAATTACAGGGATTAATGCCCATTAGGAAACACCTCTTTTGCAACATATAGTACAATATTTACACGCAATCCGATTTTGATTGCATTTTTCATATTTTTTCGCTAATTATGTACTACCATTTATAAATTCATTCCATGCAGCACCATTTAAAAAGCATCTATCAGCACCAGAGCGGAACCGCCGACATGAGCTTCATCGTACGGGAATATCTGCAACCGCACTTCAATTCACCGTACCACTTCCACGATTCCTATGAATTAATCCTGATTCCCAAGAGTCACGGAAAACTTTATGCGGGAACCAAAATCCTGAACTTTACAGACGGCGAAATTTTCCTTTTTGGGCCAGGCCTGGCACATTGCTTCTTAAATGACCGATCGTTTAAAGAGACGGGAGAAACCGCACACGCTATTGTTATTTTTTTCAAAGAAGATTTTTTAGGTAAAACGTTCTTCGAACGTGCAGAATTGGCAAGTATCCGTACCCTGCTGCAAGCCTCGTCGATGGGACTTAAACTGAACGTACTCGATGGACAATTGGCGAAAGGCTTTCATCGCATCACACAGAGCAAAGGCATGGAGGCGCTCCTGCTGTTGCTACAGATGCTTCACCGGCTCACCGACATGCGTGAACACCTGATTTCGATCGATAGTGTGATTCCCAAAGTCAGGCACGAACAAGGAGATGCCGAGCGGCTGGAAAAGATAATCCGGTACATCATTGATCATTTCAAAGAAGAACCCGACAGCAAGGAAGCTGCTTCTATCGCCTGCATGAATGAAGCCGCGTTCTGCCGTTACTTCAAACGGCGGACAGAAAAGACATTTTCGCAGTTCGTGAACTACGTGCGGGTGACGCATGCAACGAACCTGTTGGCCAAAGAAAATTGGAACATTGCCAGCATCTGCTTCGAATGCGGCTACCGGAACATCTCATATTTTAACCGGCAGTTCAAGCGTATCATGGGCGTTACTCCGATGGAATACCGCTCCAATCACGTGGCTGCTGCCGAAACATTGCTGGAAGAAATTGCCTGAGCATGGTGCGGAAAATTCACCAAAATACGCTATACAGGGCCACCAATATCCCGCAAACCAGTAGGGCGCCCGCTGCGAAGCCTCTATCTACGGCAAATAACTTACCGTCTATGTCCAACCCCTTCGTTTGAACACCCCGGCTTCGATCCCAGCGGCTGATGCCCCACATACCGAGGACACACAAGACAAAAACGATACTCATCCGGTCCAGAAACGGAATTTCATATACACCTACATCATTCAACTTGGAAAATCCGATCGGTTCCAAAAAAGACCAATTGGCCCAATAAGGGGAAAACTTCAGCAAAATAGATAGGAAAAATCCACCGATGGTCGCAAATAGTGCCGCGTTGGATGTCGTACCTTTCCAGAAAAAGCCCAGGATAAACATGGCAAAAATACCTGGGGAAACAAATCCTGTATATTCCTGGATGTACTGAAACCCGCCCTTTTTGTCTATCCCCAAATAGGGTGCGATCACGACAGCAAGCACCATCGCGCACACGATGGTCAGTTTCCCGATTCCGACCAATTTCTGCTCGGAAACGCTCCTTCCGGCAATTCGTTTATAGATATCCAATGTGAATATGGTCGCTATGCTATTGGCTTTTCCAGCCAACGATGCAACGACTGCCGCTGTGAGCGCGGCAAAGGAAAGGCCTTTGAGTCCCACCGGTAAGAGGTTCAACAGCACCGGATAGGCACGATCCGGATTCAGGGTACCATCGGTAGCCATGGATTGCTGGAAACTGCCCTGTTGATACAATACGTACGCAGCAATTCCCGGTATTACCACGATCAATGGCATGAGCAATTTCAAAAAAGCCGCAAAGAGAATACCTCTTCTTGCTGTCTTCAGATCGGCCCCTAATGCCCGTTGCGTGATGTACTGGTTGCAACCCCAATAGTTGAGGTTCGCGATCCACAATCCACCTAGTATGACACTTAGGCCTGGTAGGTCGAAGTAATTGGGATTATCCCGATGCAGTATCATTTCAAAATGGTCACTGGCATGTTCGGTCATCCGTTTAAAGCCGTGCACGATACCGGAATCTCCAAAATGATCGGCGACCAGATTCAATGCCAGATACGTGGTAGCTAACCCCCCGAAAATCAGGAAAGCCACCTGTATGACATCTGTATAACCAATCACTTTCATACCACCCAGCGTAATAACGATGGCAAAACCTGCCAGAAAGTACATACAAACCGTCAGATCCAACCCCGATATGCTGTTAATAGCCAATGCGCCGAGAAAAAGGATGGAAGTGAGGTTGACCACGACATAGAGCAACAGCCAGAACACAGCCATGATTAAGCCGACCGTATCGTTATACCGCTGACTCAAAAACTGCGGCATCGTAAAGATCTTGTTTTTCAGGTAAACCGGAATAAAGAAAACCGCGACGATAATCAAGGTCAACGCAGACATCCATTCATACGATGCAATTGCCAATCCCATCTTAAAGCCCGAACCACTCATTCCGATAAACTGTTCGGCGGAAATATTGGATGCAATGAGTGAAGCCCCGATGGCCCACCAAGTTAATTTACCCTCTGCTAAAAAGTATTCTTTCGTGGATTCCTGGGCTCCCTTTTTCCGAAAATAGATCCAAAGACCATAACCGGCCACGATCAGGAAGTAAACGATGAAAACAATGTAATCTTCGGTGGCGAGCTTATTCATTGGGTTATCTATTGGCTATCTAATTGTGCTAGCAAAATTAACCCACAAAGTAATGTAAGGCCCACACAAAGTTTGCGGAAGTTGATACACTATTTGCCAATAACAACCATACCGGGGCAGCCAAAGCCGAATCGGGCCATTCCCTGTCGGGCACTGGCTATTGCGAATATCAATGCCCCCCTGCCACCGGCTCGGATTGCGTGACCGTTCCCAATTTGCGACTGCAATACAGCCCGTATCCCGCAACGTAAGCGTAACAGATAGCCGGGATGATAAAGGAAGGCTTCAGCCCTACCGTATCGGCTAGCCAGCCCTGCAAAAGCGGGATCAGTGCACCACCTAGAATACCCATAACGAGCAAAGAGGCACCTTGGCTGGTGTGTGCCCCCAAGCCGGTGATGGCCAATGTGAAGATATTGGACCACATGATGGAATTAAACAATCCCACGGCTAGCAACGTCCACATGGCCCAGCTGCCTGTGCCTAATACCGTGGCGAGGATCAACCCGATATTTACCAAGGCAAACACCGTCAATGCACGGGCTGCCACCGATCTTCCGATCGCAAATGCCACGAAATTAAGCACGATGAAAACAAGGAAGGTAGCGATTTGGTTGAACGAGAGATTCACAATGCTGTAGATGACCAGAAAAACCGCTATTGCCGCCACCACCATGTAACTCGCTTTCTTCGTTGCATTCAATTTGTCATTCAGTGAAATCGAGCCAAGGAACCGGCCGATCATCGCGCCCCCCCAATACAAAGCCAGGTAATTTTTTCCAACCTGTTCGTCCAGTCCCATCACTTCCGGTTGTCCGATAAAGCTGATGATCAAACTTCCGATCGCCACTTCGGCACCCACATAAAAGAAAATCCCTAACACACCCCCACGTAATTGTGGGAAGGCCAATGCACCCAGTTTACCACCACCCACTTCTTCGGCCTTAAATCTCGGCAGCTTAATCATCCGTACAAATACCGCCAACAAGACAAACAGTAATCCGAATATCAGGTAAGGAATCTTAGTTGCATCCGGTGTGATCTCGCCGCCCTCAGCAAAAAATTCAAAAATCAGGTATCCACCTAATACAGGTGCGATGGTCGTACCCAAGGAATTGAATGCCTGGGCTAGATTGAGCCTGCTGGATGCCCCTTCGGGCGGGCCCAGAATGGCCACATAGGGGTTGGCAGAAATCTGCAGCAATGTAAATCCCAGTCCCAGTGTAAACAGTGCCAGCAAAAACATCGGATATACAGCCATCTGTTCTGCCGGATAAAACAATAAGCAGCCCACGGCAGAAATCAGTAAACCGATGATAATCCCTCCTTTATACCCAATTTTATTGATCGGATCTCCGGAAAAATACGATACGGCAAAATAAATTACCGAACCAATGAAGTAAGCCCCGAAAAAAGCAAATTGAACGAGCATTGCCTGAAAATAATTCAGCTGAAATAACGCTTTCAAATGCGGGATGAGGATATCATTCATGCAGGTGATAAAACCCCACATGAAAAATAAAGTGGTTAAAGTGGCTAAAGAAACGCTATAATTCGATTTAGCATCCTGAGATTGCATCATAATTTTTTATTTATACCCGCCAAACATAGATAAAGTTGTTCCCAAATGCAACTATAATCGTACATGAAATAAAAAACAACTTTATCGTTCTCTTCGCTGCAATTGAGAAACGATTCCTATAGTGGAATATTGGTATTAGCTCTTGTGTTTACAAGCGCTCCTGTTAAATAAATGTAACTAGAGGTATCTCAGCCACTTCAGTTGTGGATTTCGCTTTTTGTATACCCAGTCCACTCGTGCCTTGCGGCCTGTCGAAGCTGAATCCAAATTCGAAATCGGCCGACGAAACCCCTGTGCCAGCAGCACGATAAATAAAATGTCGGCGCACACAGATGTGTGATCCAGCGCGTTAGAAACAAAGCAGCGTCACCACCCCGCGCACCCGGTCTATGGAATGTATCCTAGCCGTAAGGGGATGACAGGCTTCCATGTATGCATGCAATTAACGGCAGATACTACCTATGGACTCACCTCCTCGATTTCCTCAGACGAAATTTCCGTCACCGAAAACGGCTGTTGGATAGCCGCATGCGCCGCCTGTTGTGCAACCCGGGCCTCCGCTTCGGATACCTGTTCGGGGCGGTATTCATTCACCGGGGCCTGTTGGCCAAACAGGGATTCAAACCAGGTACAAGCGGCGATAAACCGCCCGATGTGCAGATCAAGGTGAAATCCGTCACGCGTCAGATTGTCGCCGAGCACTGTCCGTGCATTTTGAATGGCCGTTCCGCAAGGAATCACCCGATCGAAGGGCATCAGCGCCTCTGCTTTTGCAGACGCGTCCATGATGGCGCGGTACATTGTCTGCTGATCACGGTTGTAATTGGCAAAACCTTCATGCGTAGAAGTAGGGGCATACGCCCAGGTTTGATGCCAGACCAAGCGAACACTGCCTGTGGTTACGCTATCTACATAGTGATATACCCCCTTCAGTGGCTCCACATAGGTATCAAACTTACCTGACAGTGGGCTGGCCTGCTGAAGCGACACGTAATCCCACCGCTCGTCCTGCAATGCCGTACGTATGCTGATTTTTTCCATTGTATTTTTCTGGCCATCCGCACTAATTTTCCGGTAGCTATAGGCAGCATTATCCGTTTGCACATTTTTCCAATGCAACGATAAGGGTGCCCCGCCAATGTACAGATTACCGATAATCATTGGTTTACCCGATACCTCGGCCAGCTCATGTAAATATTGTTCAACAGCATCCTGAGAAAAACTGTTGCCAATCGCCAATATACGGAGTGTGTCTGTGGTCTGTCCACGCAGGTTGAATGCGACGGATACAAAAAGTAACAACCACATCGATCGATTAATTATTACCATGTCCAATTATAGTAAAAAGCAGGCATATTTTGAAAACCTGATCGGAAATTTTTCTTTTTTTAGGAAAAAGCGCCAGCCGTTCGCAATCAGCCGGCGCAGAAATCCTCTCATCGCCGCCTTTACGACACCGGTACGGCGGTCTCTTCCGTATCGTCGCGCATCCAGTTAATACGTCCGGAAAAATACATCAACAGAGCCACCGTGACAAACAAACCAATGCTGCCAAATAATAATGCCATATCCTGCAGTTGGATTATCACGAACACAAACAGGTAAAATACCGCAAGGATCGCGGAAAAAATCAGTGCCACACGGCGCCGGCGCAGAAGTTTTGCAAGGAACCCGCCGATCAAGGCGAGGGTAGCCACCGAAGCAATCGCATACGCCGCATTGAAGCCTACGTGTTCTGAAAATGAAAGCAGCAACGTATAGTACACAATCATAGCCGCTCCGATGAGCACATACTGGATGATATGTATCCGCCGTTTGGTAATCACTTCCGTAAAAAACAGCGCTACGAATGTCAATACAATAATCAGGATGGCGTATTTAGCCGTACGTTCTGCCTTCTGGTAATGATCCACCGGTTGGAGAAACTGAATACCAAATCCCGTAGCTTCGTTTGTCTTATTAGTTACTGCGGCGGGTGCGTCGGTGAATGTCACCTCGCCCGTGTAATAGTCGTCACCTCCATCCGGTTCAATACGCTCGCCAATGGTGGCTTGGACCGCTGTCCATTGCTGGGGTAACATCCTCGAAAAGTGTGGCACTTCCCATTGGGCGGTGAAACCTGAATCACGAATCTCACGCTCATCGGGCAGAAATTTCCCGAAAAATTTAGGTGCTCCCCAATTGCCCGTCGCCTCTACGTGGGTATGTTTAGCCAGCTGCAGGAAGCGGAGACTCTCACTGCCGCGAAGGTCGAGGGTGAATGCAAAGCGAAGTTGCTCCCAGGGTTCGCCAGAAAGTTCGGGTGCTGCTACCAGGTTACTGCCAAATACCCCAATATCCGCATATTCCGTTTCGGGTTCGTACGCCTGGTCGCCCAGCGTAATGGTCGGACTATTTTTAAGGCCACGGAGATCCCCTACTCCGATGGCAAGCCGGGCCTTTCCCCACAGCACCTGCTCGGGCGCCACATCTGCCTTGACTAAATCAAGTGCTCCAAACCAGCCTTTCATACCTACCTTTGCTTCGTACACGGCCGCATCAAATATACCGCGGTGCAGTAGCTTGGTATCCGCGTCGGCATCGATCCGAAGATCTTCCGGCAGCAGGTACAGGTGCTGGATGCGCTCTTCGAGTTTCTCCACGTCACCTACCATCGTCTTGACCATCGTCTTGTAGGGCACCACCAATACAGGACCACCCAATACCTGTGGGCCTGACCAACTGCGGCCGATTTCAGCAACTACAGTTCGCTGCCTTTGTTGCCGTTCCTGGATGAGCGAGGTAATCTGAAACGAAGGAATCAGTAATACGATTGCTAACAGGCCGATTACGAAAAGTTTAAGGGTTACCGAATTATTGAGCCAATAGCCCAATCCCGATGTCAACTGTGTTTTTGTTTCCATTTTGTTAAAGTTAAAAGCACTTTGTATCACAAAGTAATAAAGCAAAAAAATTTATTGTTTCTGTTGTTTAATTAAATTCTCCAAGGTTTCCAGGTGTTTGGCAAATGCTTTTTTCCCCTTTTCGGAGGCTCGGTAGCTGGTATTGGTCTTGCGGCCTACAAACGATTTATTTACGTCGATGTACGCCACTTTCTCCAGTGCTTTAAGGTGTGAGGCTAGGTTGCCATCGGTTACCGCGAGCAATTCCTTGAGCGCATTGAAATCGTACCGCTCATTGGCCACCAGCACTGCCATGATCTGCAGGCGCACCCGGTTTTCAAACGCCTTGTCGAAATGTTCGAGCATCACGCTTCCCTCCGGTCGTATTTGAAATACATAATAAATCCGTACAGAATGTGCAGCACACCGAATCCAAGCGACCAGAAGATAATGCCATAACCCGGCAGGCATGCCGCCAGCAGTCCCAGTACAATCTGCAGGATCCCCAACCCTTTCACATCACGGTACGTATACTGGCTCCCGGCCACCAATGCCAATCCATAGAAAATCAGGCAGGCCGGGGCAATCAGGCCATAGGTTCCACGGGCCATCATCACAAGCGCAAACAAACCGCCTGTAACCAGTGGCACGGCCACGGCTTTCAGCAATCCACGGCTCGCCGGATTCCAAATGCCCTGTCCCTGTTTGCGCGCCTTCCGTACCGACAGCCAAATGGCCGTGCCTACCGATAACAGCAGTACCACCAGCGCAATGATTACCAACTTAATCAGGACCATCTCTTCGGTTACATAGTGATCGCGGTAGCCTACCTTACTGGAGAACCCGTAAACCTCGCGATACCCCAATGCTGCCCCGACCAGGGCATAGCATCCAGCCAGAATTCCCGAAAGGCCACTCAACGAGATAAATTTAGCCGACCGCTCCATCAGGTGACGGATGGAAAGTAATTCGGATTGCAGTTGCTCGTGATTCATAATAAAGCACTTTGAAATACAAAGTAAAGAAAGGTCTTTCATATTTACAAGATTTTTTTTGAGAACGGCTATTTATATGACGTAGGGTCAACATAGCTTTCAATGCGTTTGTCCGATATTTGCGTCTTTACATATAAAACAGATGAGAACGCTTCTTTTTCTCCTTATATTTTTTGCCTGGCTGGTGTATTACACTTTTACGGCGGTATACACCGGACTTCGCGATGTGGATGAACCCGTCAGGCAGCTATGGATGATCGCTTATTCCGTTGTTGGTATTTGCGCGTTGGTCAGTCCGGTCCTTTACCGCCGTTTGTCTGAAAACGGTTGGCCCAATGCCTTCGTCAAATATACCATACATACCCTGATCGCCGTATTTCTGGGCCAGCTGGCCATGGCTGCGGTCATGTTTGCCGGTGATCTGTTGATTGGCGTCAAGGCCCTGTTTACCGGACTTCATATGGCCTGGGCCGCACCCCCAACCGTCGAGAACCCCGCTATTTCCCGTAGTCCATTTATCGGTCAGCTGGCTATGGCAGCTGGTAGCCTGTTGTTCCTCGGTTTGATCTACGGTGTATCGCGCCGCTACCGGTATCAGGTTCGGACCGTGCGGGTTCCCATCGGCGGCCTTCCGAAAGCATTTCACGGGTTGCGCATCGCCCAGCTTTCGGATATTCACTCGGGGAGTTTTGATAATCCCGCCGCTGTACGCCGGGGCGTAGACAAGGTTATGGCGCTGAAACCGGATCTCATTTTGTTTTCAGGAGACCTCGTCAACAACCGGGCAGACGAGTTTGAGCCCTACCTCGATATCTTCGCCTATCTCCGCGCGCCGCTGGGCGTCTACTCCGTGCTGGGCAATCACGACTACGGCGATTACGTCCGCTGGCCCTCACCTGTAGCAAAACGGGAAAATCTCCAGCGGCTTATGGAATATCAGCGTCAGGCTGGTTGGCGGTTATTGCTGAATGAATCCGCAACTTTACACAAAGATGGAGACACCCTTACCTTGCTTGGCGTAGAAAATTGGAGTGGCCGGGCGACATTTTCACGGTATGGCAACCTGGCTAAAGCCCTCTCGGATACCCCCAACGACCAGCCGGCTATTCTGCTGAGCCACGATCCTTCGCATTGGACCGCCGAAGTGGTGGGCAACCATCCACAGATTGTACTTACGCTGAGCGGGCATACGCATGGCATGCAGTTCGGTATTGAGTCGCGTTGGCTCAGATGGAGCCCGGTACAGTATTTTTACAAACAATGGGCCGGCCTATACCAACAGGGACAACAGTACTTATATGTAAACCGCGGTTTCGGCTTCCTGGGCTATCTAGGCCGATTGGGCATGCCTCCTGAAATCACCCTCTTGGAATTGACGCCTGCGCAGTAGTGGCCAAAACATTGCCTACTACCGGTTTGCCCGACGGAATTCCTGCCTTACCGTACGCTCGGCGCGTGCCCAGTCGAACGACTTTCGTCCACTCGTCAATGGCCGCTAATCGACAGTATTGAGCAATTGTTTGTACACATTGTGCGCAAGCGGACACCCAACTGTCCGCTATCGGACAGCAGTCTATTTTTATAATAAACATACCTCTCTGTTTATCAGATCATTACAGTTTTGGTATAGAAATGTAATGGATTGGCACACCTGGCAACGTCAAACTTGGGGACGCCCAACAATGCGGAAGCCACTGAAATTAAGAAAGAATAGAGAAAATAAAAAAAGACATCATGAAAACGTTTGTAATTATCACACTTTTTGCCACGGCCAACTTAGGGACTGCACTTTTCGCTAATCCGATTGAAAAACCGACCCCTACTGTGACTGTTTTCAAATCACAGGTTGCTTTTCACCAAACCAATGTCGATGCCCTATGGAAACAATATGACCTAGTGGTTCAACGTATCCGCAACAGCGTAGGAAACCATGCCGTTCTTGAACGCGACGAAGCTTTCTTCGTAAGCGTATATCAAAAAGACATCGACAACAACATCCGGGTAGAAGAGAGCAGAAAAGCCCTTACTGAAATCAAGACACAGTATGCCCGCGCGCACAAAAAGCGTTCTGCGGAAGAAGCCCGTCAAATCGCTGCCTTGCAAAATCAACTGAAAAAAGCGTTAAAACGTGAAGCCAAGGCATTAGGCAAAACGAAACGTACTTATGCCGACCTCGCAAATACACAACCCATGCAGGAGGTAGAAAACTATGTAAATGAATCCATCGAACGTGTAGATATGCTGTTGGCTGAATCCTCCAAAACAACCATCGCTACCCAATGATATCAACATCAAAGAAAAGCCCCGCTTACCGCGGGGCTAAATCAAACCTCAGCCGATTTCACCTATCATCGAGCAGCAGCCCGTTCCTCCTCATACAGTGTCCTCATCTTAGCGAGGGTATCTTCGTAGGCAGGGTCACTGGCAGCATTGACTCGCTCTTCGGGATCTCCCGCAAAATCATAAAGCGCCTCGTAATCATGCTCAATGTATTTCATATACCGTGTTGTCTTCGTAACCACCCCTTCCACTTTGGGCAATTGGGGTGTACTGAAGACGGTGTGTTCATAAAAAAAGGCGGCGCGCTCATCGATTTTGCCACTGGCAAGATCAATCAAGTTAATTCCCTGCATCTGTGCCGGCACAGGCAGTCCGGCCATCTGCAAAATAGTCGGTGCCACGTCTATATTTAACGCGATTGAAGAACTTTTAACATCATTCAACGCGTGATCCCGGGGATCATAAACGATCAGCGGAACATGAATACCTACATCAAAACCATACCATTTTCCCATGAGTCCGTGTTCGCCGAGGGAAACACCATGATCACTGGTATACACAATGATGGTGTTATCTGCCAGGTCTAAGGATGACAGTTTTTCCCGTATCCTCCCTACCGCTTCATCCAAACCCGTAATCAGGCGGTAATAATCCTTCGCATTCTGCTGGAACAACTCGTCTGAGGAAAAGAAACCATGCCAGCGTTCCCGGGCGATATTTTCATCCGTGCGAAAGAAATCCGGAAAGGCATTCCAATAACGCTCATCCGCTGTTTCCGGTTTCGGAATCGTCACATTTTGGTAAAGAACTTTATGTCTTTCCGGAACGATGTAATGAGCAGGTGCGCTGGCGGTAGGGTCAATCTCATGGGCCGCGCTGAATCCTAAGTACAGGTGAAATGGCTTATCGTCCGTTTGTTTTTCCAGCCACGCTTCGGCTTTACGAACGATGTTATCGGTATTGTGAACCCCGTCGGCCATCCATGGAATGCCCGATTCCCAGTAATCGTAGTAGCCGCTGGGCGCTACATTCCCTACACCATATGATCCGATGGATGCGGTGTTGTACCCATTCGCCTTAAGCAACATGGGAAAGGTTTCCAGCATCGCCTGATGCGTAAAATTGGTGGTAAAGTCGTTGATACCGTGGCGGGCACGGTGCTGTCCGGTCAGCAGGCTGGCCCGGCTTACCGAGCAAATTGCCGTCGTTACATAGGCATTGCTGAACATAACGCCCGAATGGGCCAGCTGGTCCAAATTGGGGGTGATAACAAATGGGTTCCCCGCCACGCCAAGGGCTTCCGCCCGGTGGCTCTCTGCGACAATAAAGATAATATTGGGCTTAGATTCCGAGGGAGGTGGATTGGACGACTCGGGTTTCACCGACTTGGAGCAGCCAAGCTGGAATAACGATAAAAATAATGATAAGAAGAGCAATCTCATAGTCTTTCAATTTTAATAGCCTGGATTCTGTTCAAGCTGGTTAATTAATATCTGTTCTGCCGGAATCGGGGCAAGCATGTGAAAAGGCTGAATATTTTTTCCCTGAGCCCGCAACACTTCCAGGGCGCGGTCGGTACGCAGCAAATCATACCAGCGCTGGTTCTCGAAACAGAATTCCACGTGCCGTTCCTGCTCGATTAACGATGTCAATTGAATTTTGGTTAAACCCGACAGGTCGCCCATCAATCCCGCGCGGTGCCGTACTTGTTCGACAAAAGGGATCGCCTCGGTGGTACGCCCCTGTTCGTTGAGCGCTTCCGCATACATCAACAATACATCGGAATAACGAAGGATGGGAAAATTATCGCCGCTCCATCCCAACGTTGCCGTCTGCGGTCCCTTATATTTGGCGCAGTAAAAAAATTCATCTTCTATGCCGTTCAAATCTGGTCCAATCCACTTACCGATGGATACATCGTACCGCTTGTCGCCCTCCTCAAAGGCAGCCAAAAGCTGGGGAGTTGGTCTGATTGAACTGCCGACGGGCAGCGCGACATTGGGCCGTCCAGTCACCGCACCGGCTGAAGTGGCAGGCGCATTGAAGAAAATAAACGTATTGGCTAACGCAGCTGCACTCTCCGCATACTGAATGGAGAATAGCGTTTCGTAGTAATCCTTATTTGTGGGGTCAAACACATCCGCATAGTCGGGCAGCAATCCATGGCGGCCTGATTGAATGACAGAATGTAATTGCTGCTCAGCGGCAGCGTAATTTTTAGTGGTCAGGTAAACCTTACCCAACAACGCCCGGGCAGCCCCAATGTTTGCTCGTCCCAGCTCTTCCGTGTCACCAATGGTACCAAGGTATCCGATGGCGGTTTCGAGGTCTGAGACAATCTGTGCATACACCGCATCAACGGGAGAACGTTTTATACCCACCGCTTCTTGACCGGTAACCTCTTTCGTAACCAACGGTATCCCTCCAAACTGACGCACAAGATCGAAGTAATACAGCGCCCGAAGAAAATAAACCTCGCCCAGCGAGCGGTTTTCCAAATTTGGAGTTGACCAGACGTGCTCAATGGTTTCCAACGCCCGAATAGCAGTGTTGCAATTGTATATCCCAGTATAGGAATTACTCCAAAAGCTCTCATGCGTGATGCTAGCTGGGCTTAACGTAAATCCGTCGCTCCGGGATTGCTCAATGTTGGTATTCAGCGCTTGAGTAGTCATGTTGTCGGATTTCACCTCGTTGATATCCCAGTTTACCGTTTTACCCAGGTTGCGCAGGGGAATATAACTTCCGTTGACCAACAAGATAAATTCCTCGTCTGATTGATAAAAATTGGATTCGTTGAGGCCGGTCTCGGGATAGAGGTCCAGAAACGAATTGGAACATGAAACAGATAGCAGTGCTAGAGCGAGTATGATTGGATGAATTCTCATGATTTTACAGATTAGAATTTAACATTTAGGCCAGCAGTGATCACACGGGGTATCGGATAGGCATTGAAATCAAAACCCGGGGAGAGCGTATCATCCACATTTGAAGCCTGCCCCTCCGGGTTAGCGCCCTTGTAATTCGTCAAGGTTACCAAATTCTGTGCGCTCACATACACCCGAAAGCGCTTAAAGATAGTCGACCCGTTAAACAGCCCATCGGGCAACGTATACCCAAGGGAAAGATTCGTGATGCGGAGGTACGAAGCGTCTTCCAACCACAACGTATTAACACGGTGAACGATCTGTGGACCGGCAGCATGCATCCCATCGCCGGGAATTTCCGGCCCGCGCCAGCGATTGACCCATTCTTTTCCGATATTAAACAATCCCTGCAAATTGTCGGTCGTTTGCCGGATACCATTCATGATATAGCCGCCCTGACGCCCGTTTAAGGCAACGGAAAAATCAAAATCACGATACGTCATCATACTGGAGAAACCAAATGTAAAATTGGGGTGCGGACTGCCTAAAGTCGTGTAATCCAGTATTTCAGTGACAGAGCCATCACCATCGAGGTCCCCGTACCGGGGCCATCCTGCCGTAGCACCGGGATATTTTGGCACATCGGGATTGTCGATATCCGCTTGCGAATAAACGCCGTCAAGGATAAAGCCATAGAACATCCCGATTGGCTTTCCAACTTCGGAATAATTGGATGCCCTCCCGTCGACACTGCCCGACAGGATCGGATCGTTATTCTCGTTAGTGGAAATAATCTTGTTGCGGTTAAATGCGATGTTAAAGCCCAGATTCCATGTAAATGCTCCTTGGAGAGGAATGGCGTCGATAGCCAATTCGACCCCTCTATTTTCCACGGTTCCCTTGTTTACCAACTGCGTGGAGAATCCTGTAATCGTTGGGATATAGTCGTTGAGTAGCATCCTGACGCTCCGGCGACGATAGAGATCGGCGGTAAAAGAAATCCGATTGCTCAACAGGTTCAAATCCAATCCGGCGTCTATTTGTTCCGATTCCTCCCATCCCAAATCCGGATTGGAGAGACTGATGGTAGCCGCAGACACCGTCCTATTATTGAATACATATTGGGTGGCATTGACGGATGAAAGGTGTGAATAGTTTCCGATGTTATTGTTACCACTTCGGCCATAGGATGCCCGTAGTTTCAGCTGGTTTATCGCACTGACGTCTTTGAGGAAATCTTCTTCCGACACACGCCAGGCAACCGCTGCCGATGGAAACAGGGCGAATCGGTTGTTCGTACCAAACCGCGACGATCCGTCGCTGCGGAGCGTGGCCGTGAACAGGTACCTATCGTTGTATGTGTAATTTACCCTTCCTAAGTAGGAAATCATGCTCCACTCATTAATGCTCTCACCCCAAGAGGTAATTCCCGGGGCAGCATTAATTGTTTCGATAAGGTCATTGGCAAAGGGACCGGCGTTGAGGTTGAGCGACCTCGCCCTGCTCTTTTGTGTCGTGTAGCCCAATAAGCCTGAAACGACATGATCACCGAATGTCTTTTGGTAATTCAGCGTGTTTTCCACCAGCCAATTGAAGCTTCCCGCACGCACGCGGCTCGCCGTCGCGGATCCTTCACGCGGTGCCGCATTGGGCGAGCCAACGGTGCTTGGCACAAACACATTGTTGTTGGTCGTATTGTAAATGGTACTCAAAGCGGTCCGAAATCGAAGCCCGGGGATAATGTCCCATTGGAAAGCAACATTTCCCAGGTTACGCAGCTCGTTATAGCTTCGGCTGGTCTCCGTTAACATAAAAAGCGGATTGGGGAAACTCCAGGGATTAGACGCATAGACATTAGCAGGCATTTCGATAAAGGGCATCAGGTTGCCCGCTTCGTCATAGGCTCCCATGGTCGGCGGTGCCCATAATGCGATGCTCATGGGCTCGTCGCGACTCGCCCCGCTCGCGATACGATCCTGTTCTATATAAGAAGGACGTACCGAAGCGTCGATCTGTATCTTGTCGTTGAACTGATACGTATAATTGAAATTCGTGGAGAAGCGCTTGAATCCGGAATTATAAATAACCCCTTCCTGATCGTAGTAACCAAAACCGAGGTAAAACCTCGATCGATCCATTGATTTCTGCAAATCAACCGTATAATTCTGTACCACGGCATTACGCAAGATCAGGTCGTACCAATTGGTGCCTGCGCCGATGTTCTCCACGTCTTGGTAAATCGCGGGGTAATCAGACTCGACAGGTTCGCGGTTCAGCCGTTGGCGTACGCCCTCAGCGATCCGGTCACGCTGGTAGATTGCAAAATCCTGTGCGTTCATCATCTCCGGCCGGCCTTGCTGCGGAACCTGATTGATACCGACATAGGCGGAGACATTGATCTCATCCATCTCCTTACCAGCGTTTTTGGTGGTAATTAAAATAACGCCATTGGCTCCCCGGGAACCGTAAATCGCGGTTGAAGATGCATCTTTCAACACCGATATGTTTTCAATATCAGCAGGATTGATAAACGAGAGTGGGTTAAGGTCGAAATTGGTAGACGATGAATAGGGCATTCCGTCAATGACATAGAGAGGCTCGTTGCCGGCGCCCAGTGAACCGGCTCCGCGGATTCGGATAGATGTGCCCACGCCCGGTGCGCCGGATCCCTGCTGTATCTGCACGCCGGCAATCCTGCCTACCAATTGCTGATCAATCGATGTGACGGGCTGGTCGCCTAGCTTCTCGGCCGAAATATCGGTAACCGAGCCTGTGAGGTCGCTTCGCTTCATGGTGCCGTATCCAATCACCACGACCTCATTCAGATCGCTAATGGTCGACTGTAACGATACATCAATCGTAGTTCGGCTGCCAATCGTTTGTTCAAGCGCTTCAAACCCCACAATTGAATAGGAAAGAATACCGCCGCCCACAGGGATAGCCAGGGTATACTGCCCATTGGAATCGGTTGTGGTCGCAACAGAGGTACCTTTCACTCGAACCGTTACCCCTTCAAGTGGTTTTCCTTCTCCATCGGTAACCCGACCGGCAATGGAATTTTGCTTAAGGACCTGGGATTCCGTTCGTGGAGGATTAGCATGTGATTGCCGGTTATTCGCACGTGTGATGATAATGGTCCGATCTTCGACATACCAATCGAGATTTTTTTTGGCTAATATGGCAGACATGGCATCGGCCAAATCGGCCTGTTTTACCTCGGCAGTAATGCGCGTTTGGGCAATTTGATCTCCCAGAAAAAAGAATGAATAGCCTTGCTGATACTGTATGGTATTCATGACTTCCTGAAGCGTTATACCCCGGGCGGTCAATGTGATTTTCTGGGCTTTGGTTTCCGCCGTAGCTTGCAGCACCAACGCCAGTGTAAGAAAAACCGTTATCTTCATAATCAGGATGAACCGGTATCGTATGGGATACGTATCTCCCATTACAAGTTGTAAAAAACTCATATATTTGTTTGTTTGGATAGTAAAAATTGGTTAACTCCACGTAGCAATACGCTGGCATACAACGGTCCAGACATATCCGCTGGATGGTGGTCTCAACACCATCCGGCTTTTTTATTGCTGTTTCAATAGGTTATTCGGGAACTGCTTTTTTCATCTTTTTTCAATTTAATTCGTCGTTTATTTTGGTTACATACATTACCGGTTATTTTAACTCTTCATCGTTAATGATAAGTTGATATCCGTTTTCTTGTGGAATAACCTGAAAATTCAATCCGGCCTTTTCCAATATCTTCAAAATCGCACCCAACGATTTATTCCGTTCAATCTTACCATAGAATTGCACATTGGGTACGCTCCGCGGGTAAACCAATTCCAGGTCGTACCATCGGCTCAGCTGCGCGAATGCGCTTTCTGGCGAGTCTCCATCGAAGTAAAAAAATCCATCCTTCCAAGCAGTATAAGGCCCGATATCCACGGTTTCAACGCGCCCTGATGACCCGTCGACTATCGCCTGCTGGCCGGGCGTCAAGACAAGCGGCATATATCCTTCATTGTTGAGACGGGCTCCGTAATTTATGAGGACCTTCCCTTCTACGAGTGTTGTGCGTACTTCGGATTCATCCGGATAGGCACTGAAGTTGAATTCCGTACCCAGTACTTCGATCGTCTGCCGATTGTTCACTATTTTAAAAGGCCTGTTACTGTCCTGCGCCACGACGAAATAACCTTCCCCTTCAAACTCAACCACACGGTCGCCCGCACCAAATTTGCTTGGGTAATGTAACGTAGACCCAGCGTTGAGCCAAATGTCGGTTCCATCAGAAAGGGTAATCTGATACTGACCACCGCGGGGAACGGAAATGACCATCGGCTTTGATGCGTTCAATGACAAATGCTTGTCTACGCCAGACAGCACTTCACTGCCGTCGGCATATTTCAATGTATCGCTGACTAAAATACCAGGCTGCGATTCGTCCAGCATGACTGTTTGACCATTTGGGAGGGTCAACACAGCTCGGTTTCCTCCAGGCTGAATGTTATCTGTTTGGACCGTAACAGGCGCTCGATCAGATGATGGGCGCATGCGATGATCGAGCAGCAGCCACCCTGCCACCATCAACGGCACGATCACCGCCGCGGCAACATATCGGAGCCATGGGCGACCCACCTTCCGCACCATCGCACCGGTTCTCGCCAATATGGCCTTTTCCATGCGGTCGAATCGCGTGGCACCGTTTTCACTTCCCCAAAGTTCATCAAAGGCTCTGGTGTCGGCCACAACGGCTTCCTCATTTAGTAAGCGATCCAATATTGCTCGGTTGGCCGGATCGGCAGCCGCCCATGACTCCAACCGGGATGCTTCTTCGGGCGTGATACACTCCCGAAGTTTTTTCAGAATCAATGAGGATATGTCTTCATGCGATGGCATGCAATCATTTTTTGTTATACAATAATAGATACAAGAAAGTTCAAAGAACCTGTCACAAAAAATGATTTTTTTTCTTACGCGTCGCTAATCCTCAGAAAATAAAAAAAATAAGCAACAGATATGGCAGGCCTTCGCTCTTGAAGATTAGCCTCAATGCTTGCGTAGCCCTTGATCGGGCAAGGAATACCGCGTTGGTGCTGATGCCCAAGGTCCGGCAGATTTCGTCGGTCGTAAAACCTTCGAAATAACTGAGCCGAAACACCACAGCCTGTTGCGGTGGTAGCCGATCGAGCTCGGCATGGATACGCGTTATGGTCTCTGCGTGGATCATCTTCGTAAGTACATCGCTATCGGATAGTTGGAGTCCTTCCGATAGTTCCTCCGAATTTGCCTGATGCTTCGTAACAGACGCATTTAAATGGTTGATGCATGCGTTGCGCGTTGCGATATAGAGAAAAGCTTTTACGTTTTCAGCCGACTCAAACCGCTCGCGCGTGTCCCAAACCTTCACGAAGCAATCCTGGACAATTTCTTCGGCAACAGCACTGTCGCTTACCAAATTCCGGGCGAAATACGTAAGCGCCCGCATGTGCCGCTGCATAAAATACTGCAGGCCCTGTTGGTGCCCCCGCTTCAATAAACTTAGCTGTTGGTAATCCCGGGTATTCATTGGTTGCGAATATATTACAAAACAGGAAGAAAGATCGCTGTACCTTCCTGCTTATCCGCTTTTTAACAAAAAAATAATATGGTTACAAAAATAAAATTTTTCTTGTTTAATCGATTAAATACATATAATTTTGCTCCAAATCAGTTATAGACATGCCAAAAAACGTTTCCATGAAGGACATAGCGGCCGAGCTTGGTGTATCCACAGCATTGGTTTCCTATGTACTGAATGGAAAGATGACCGATCGCATTAATATCGAAACGGCAGAACGCATTCGGGCGCTGGCCAAAAAATACCGTTATAGCCCAAATCAAATCGCACAAAGCCTGAAAAGCCGAAAGACCCATACCATCGGATTGATCGTGGCCGATATCTCAAACTTGTTTTATTCCGCTATTGCGAGACACATTGAGGATGAAGCCAATAATTTTGGATATCATGTGTTGTTTGGAAGCGCTTACGAAGACCCCGAACGCTTTGGGGCTATACTGGAGGTATTTGTGGCAAAACAGGTCGACGGCTTGATCCTGGCAGTCCCGGAGGGAGGAGATAAATACCTATCCGGGTTGCAGCATGGCCACATCCCATTTGTGGTATTGGACCGCGAATTTGATGGTGTCAAGCGATCGAAAATCGTAAACATCGACAACTATAGCGCATCACGGGAGGTCGTTGAGCATCTCTGCCGCAACGGATTTAGACGGGTAGGAGCAATCACGTTGAAAACAAAGCTACGCCACCTGGAAGAACGAAAAAGAGGATTCGTTGAAGGATGGCACGACGTCCGGGAGCGCAACCAACCGTTCGTCTATGAAATCACAGAAAAGGAGCTGGACAACGAGATCGAGCAGACCCTGGTAAACGCTATCCATGTCGACCATGTTGATGCGGTGTATTTTTTCACCAATAAAATCGCCATGGCTGGACTCGCTGTACTAGCCCGTTTAACCATCGATGTTCCCAATCAACTGGGAGTGGTTTGTTTTGACGAAGCAGATGCCTATCGAATCTTCCGAAAAGAATTAAGTTACATCCGGCAGCCCTTGAAAGAGATGAGCCAACGGGCCGTTCGGATTGTTTTAGAAAAAGAAGAAGTATCACCAGAAAATAGATTTAAAGCGGTTTTGATTCCCAAAGAGTCATCACAAAGGCGCCATCCTCCCCAGCACCATCCAAAATGATGAAGCAAGCGACATTGATAACCCCGGGAGATATTCGGTTCTCCACAACGAATGCACCCGAAGACATCGGCGAAAATGATGTGCTAGTTCGAGTCATGAAAATCGGAATCTGCGGCTCCGATATACACGCATATAAGGGTAAACACCCATTTACCCCATTTCCGGTTATCCAGGGTCACGAGTACAGCGGCACGGTGGTCGCTGTAGGAAGTAAGGTAAAGCAAGTAAAAATCGGGAATCGGGTTACCGGCAGGCCACAACGGGTGTGTGGCGTATGCGCCCCCTGCCAATCCGGGAGGTACAATGTATGTTCAAACCTGAAGGTTGAAGGCTTTCAGGCACCGGGGGTAGCGGGCGACTTCTTTGTGTTGCCTGAAGAGCGGACATACGTTGTGCAGGATCGTATGACCTATGATGAAATCGCGCTGGTGGAGCCAGCAGCTGTTGCCGCACACGCCACCTCCCTCATCCAGGGCATCCAAACGAAGAACCTCGTAGTGACGGGAGCAGGCCCAATCGGGAACCTGATTGCGCAGTTTGCAAAGATACGCGGAGCAAAACGGGTCGTCGTAACAGACTTTAATGCGTTCCGCTTGGACCTCCTGAAGCGCCTGGGGTTTGAAGACCTCATCGACTTATCGAAGGAAAGTTTTGACAGCGGGATTGCCCGGCTATTGAAAGGCAGTCCGTTTCAGGTCGGCATCGAAGCGGTAGGCGTGGAACCTGCACTGCATAACCTGGTTAACAGCATCCAAAAGGGCGGTCAGGTCGTGATCGTGGGGGTATATGAAGAGCACCCCCGAATAAATATGGGATTTGTAGGCGAACACGAGTTGACCATAACGGGAAGTATGATGTACAAGCACGAAGATTATTTGGAAGCCATCCGATACGTGGAAGAAGGCAAACTGCAGTTGAAGCCATTAATCACACATCGATTCGGATTTCACGAATACAACGAAGCCTACCGGTTTATTGAACAACATCCCATGGAAACCCTAAAGGTGCTAATAGACGTTAATTAAGTAGCTGTAAATGATAACTGTTATGAGTATGAAAAACACAAAATCACGCACAAAAAAATGGATGCTTCAGATCGGCCTTGTCGTAGGTCTGTTTTCGTTGGCTGCCCCCTTATCTTTTGCCCAACAGGCCGAAGTAAAACTGTTTGCGCATCGGGGCGGGAAGGCCGAATTTGACGAAAATACCATCCCAGCTTTTCAGGCGACTTTCGATCGGGGACTAAGGGGATACGAAACCGATATCCGGCGGACCAAAGACAATCAGCTGGTGATTTTCCACGATGCCGACCTGAAGCGCATGATCGGGCGCGATGGGTCCATTGAAGAAATGACGTTGGCCGAAGTGCGGGAATTACGAACCAAAGCGGGCAACCAAATCCCTACGTTGGAAGAAATACTGGCATTTTTCAGCGACAAACCGGGCGTATACATCGAATTCGAAATGAAAACAAATAATCCGATGTACGACGAATCTATACTTAAACAGTATTGCGACCAATTATACAAAAAGGTGTATGAATCGATTCCGGCAGGATCGGATTACGTACTGACGTCTTTTGATAAACGGCCGTTGCGTTACTTAAAAACTACGTACCCTTCGGTAGACTTACTTTTAATCAAATCCGAACCGATCAGCCAAAGTGTGCTGGACGAGGCCAAGGAACTGGGTGTGGACCGCATCGGCTGTAATATCGATGGAACAAGCAGAAAAATGGTTCAAGAAGCAAAAAAACAGGGCTTCAAAGTGAGTTTATGGCCTGGTCTTTCGGTTGAAGATTTCCTCCTCGGGATATCATTGGGAAGTGACTATTTATGTTCGGATGTTCCTGTAGCGGCCTCAGAGTGGGTGAAAGCAAACGCACCCTGGATCGTTTTGAAGTAACAAATTATTTTAACGATGATGAATAGACGTCTCCTGAATGCCTTTCTCGTTTTCGTGGCAGCGCTGGTCTCCAACGGCTGTTTGCCGCCCGACGCCGATGTTAAGCGCAGTTCAGATACTGACCAGCAGCGGGAACTGGCCTATGTTTCGGCAGCCGACCTTTCCCACTATAAAGTGGGCTATTGTGGACCTTCCATGGTTGCACCCTATTACGTGGCCCTTGAGACCGTCGTCAAACAGAGCGTACAGCATTATGGGATGCAATACTTCATGGCCGACGGACAGGAAGATGTAGGAAAGCAGGTAGCCGCCATAGAGGACCTGCTGTCGAAGGGCATTGATGTACTGATCTTGAATCCACTGGACCCGAAGGCGGTCGTTCCTGTGGTAAACAGGGCCGCTGAGAAAGGAGTCCGCATATTTATTGTAGATTCCATGGTCGATGATGCCGCTTCCTACATTTCTTCTGTCGTAGCCGACAATACCATGAACGGAGAGAAACTGGGACTGTGGCTGGCCGATGCGACGCGTGAACAGCTGAACATAGCGATTATCAGCGGCAATCAGGGTAATCCGGTTGGGCGCGAAAAGCGGCTGGGATTCGTCCGCGGTTTGGTAGATGGGCAGCTGCATAAAAATGCGAAGACCAATTTTTCCATCGTGGCCCACGGCTGGGGGCAATGGAATAACAACGGCGGACTAAAAGCGATGGAAGATATCCTCGCGGCACATCCCGACGTCAATGTGCTCCTGGCGGAGAATGACGCCATGGCGATGGGTGCCTTGAAAACCATCAGGGAAATGGGTAAAGAAAAGCAGATCACCGTGCTGGGATTTGACGGACAAAAGGAAGCTTACGAGTTAATCCAAAAAGGCGCATTTGCGGCTACCGCCCAAAACAGCCCGAAAATCCTTGGTGAAACCGTCGTGGAAATCGCTGCCCGATACCTCAATGGTGAAGAAGGCATCGAAAAGATCGTATACACCCCTTCCGTGCTTATTTCGGGCGAAAATGTGCAGGAGTTTTATGACCCCAATGCGTTGTTCTGAAGATTCCCGAAAAAAAAGGATAGCATGTTGAAGTTGAACGGAATTAGCAAGTCATTCGTAGGCGTAAAAGCACTTCGAGGAGTCGACCTTGAGGTTCGATCCGGCGAGATTCACGCATTACTGGGTGAAAATGGAGCCGGAAAGTCGACCTTGATGAAAATCATCTCGGGGGCACACAGCGCCGACAGCGGAGAAATGATATTTGACGGGCAGGTTATCCGGCATAACGATCCGCATCTGGCGAAATCGCTTGGAATCAGCATCATCTACCAGGAGTTTTCCCTCGTCCCAGCATTATCGGTATCGGAGAACATCTTTTTTGGAACGGTAAGTGGCCGGGGTTGGCTCAATTGGAAAAAAATGGATCGTGCTGCCGAGGCACTTATCCACTCCCTTGGTTTTGACATCGATGTAAAGAAAAAAGTGGCGCAACTCAGCGTAGCGCAGCAGCAGGTCGTGGAAATCGCCAAAGCACTCGCTCAGGACGTCAAGTTGCTAATCCTGGATGAGCCATCGGCCGTACTGGGCACGCAGGAAGTGAAAAAACTATTCGCACTGCTGGAAACGCTCAAACAGAAAGGCGTGGCCATCATTTATATCTCCCACCATCTGGAGGAACTGATGGCACTCACGGACCGGATTACGGTACTCAAAGATGGCAGAACCGTCACCACGGTAGACACCCGAACGGTCGATAAAGACAGGCTGGTGAGCCTCATGGTCGGGCGTGAACTGACACAACTCTATCCTGGCAAAGAACATTCCCGTGTAATGGAAGGAAGGGTAGTCATCGCCAATCTGCGCAGCAGAAACGCTAAAGAACCGATTTCCTTCGAGATCCGGCAAGGTGAAATACTGGGCTTGGGAGGGCTGGTAGGCGCCGGGCGGACGGAAGTGCTGGAAAGCCTGTTCGGTCTCTTCAAACAGGCCTCACCCGCTATCGAAGTAGCGGGAGAGGCCGTCATTCATCGGTCTCCGCAAATGGCGGTCAAGAAGGGTTGGGGTATGCTACCGGAAGACCGAAAGATGCGGGGCGGGATTCTAGCACTCAGCATCCGCGATAACATCAGCCTCACCAACCTCAGCAGCATCGCGAACAAATGGGGGATCATCGATCTCCGCAAGGAGAAAAAAATCGTTGCCGATTTGATCGAGCGCCTACAGATTAAAGTAGCGCACATGCAGCATCCGCTATCCACATTAAGCGGGGGCAATCAGCAGAAAGTGGTGTTGGCCAAATGGCTCAACGTAAATCCAAAAGTCCTCTTGATCGATGAACCCACACGGGGTGTCGATGTGGGTGCACGGTCGGAGATATACCACATCATCCAGCAACTTGCCAACCAGGGTGTCTACATCCTGATGGTATCTTCCGACATGGAGGAATTGATGGGGATGTCTGACCGCATCATGGTCATGAAAAATGGTCGCATGCAGGGGATCGTTTCCCGATCGGATTTCAGTGAAGAAAAAATTCTTAGAATGGCTATCGGTGCCGAGTAAACAAGCAGTTATGAAAGAAAAGCTTCTTAAATATAATACGCCGATCATCTTCCTATCGTTATTGGTCGTATCGAGCTTTATGTCCGATTCTTTTTTGACGGGAACTAACCTCTCCAACCTATTGCGTCAGGTCGCTCCGATCGGATTGATCAGCATCGGTATGTTTCTGGTCATATTGACGGGCGGAATCGACCTGTCTGTAGGTTCCATTGTAGCCTGCGTAGGCGTTGTGTTTACGTTGATGTCTTATGAGGTTTATTTCAGTGCCGCTTTTGCCTTAGCCTTATTGCTTGGCATTGGGATCGGCGCGGTTTCGGGTTACCTCGTGGCTTATCAGAAAATCGCCCCGTTTATAGCTACGTTAGCCTTAATGACGATCGTGCGGGGGTTGGGCTTCTTGCTGTCAAAAGGTGCCCCAATCAATGTCGGGCCTCACTCCACGGCAATCCTAATGTTAGGCACAGGTGGCGTCTGGGGCATACCCCTCTCGGCGCTCTTGCTGTTTGTTGTATTTGGTGCCGTATTTATGCTGCTGCGGTACCATGTATCCGGCCGGAAAATCATCGCCGTTGGTTCGAATGAAGAAGCCGTCCGCCTATCGGGAATATCGATCGAGCGAACCAAATTCGTCGTATATGTAGTTTCGGCATTCCTGACCGCACTGGCTGCCCTGATCATGGTAGGCCGAACAGGCGTGGGTTCGCCGAATATTGGCGTAGGGTTGGAGCTGGATGCCATTGCTGCCGTCGTCATCGGCGGGGCAAGCTTATCCGGGGGAAAGGGCTCCGTGGTCAATACCCTGTTGGGTGTGTTCATATTGGGAATGATCGGCAATATCATGAACCTGCTGGATGTCACCTCCTATATGCAACAATTGATCAAGGGAATGATCATTATTCTGGCGGTATTATTTCAAAAAACCCAACAGTAGTATGACGCGGCTGAACGACTCCACAATCAACCGGCTGCAGGGCTTGCTGGACCTGCCATCGCCCATAAAAGGGACGGGCAAAAACCACATCGTCCACTTCGGCGTGGGGGGCTTCCACCGTTCGCATCAGGCGTATGCCTGGCATCGGCTACGCCAGGAGCATCCAGCGCAATATGCAGATTGGTCCATTCTCGGCGTGAGCCTGATGCCCACCGACGGTACATTGGTAAAGCACCTACGGGAGCAGGACTACCTGTATGCTCTGCGAATGCGCTCGGCGGCAGGTACCGATGAGATTCAGGTCATCAATAGCATCCGAACGGTACTGTATGGCCCGGAAGACACCACGGCCATTGTGGAGGCCATCGCAAATGGCGACACGAAGCTTATTAGCTTTACCATTACCGAAGGCGGATATAATGTCGATGATGAAGCCCGCCGGTTTATTTGGGAGAACGAGGCGGTTCGGGATGACCTCGCCCCCAGCTCAGCACCGAAAACCATCTTTGGTTTCCTTGCCCGGGGGTTGCAAAAACGCAGGCTATCAAACCAGGGGGTGGTCCTGTTGTCCTGCGACAATATTCAGCATAACGGCGATATCCTTCGATTTGCGCTGTTGTCGTTTTTGGAGAAATACGACCAAGAACTCAGGGAATGGGTAGCCGCCCATGTACGTTTTCCCAACAGCATGGTTGACCGCATTACACCGGTTACGACGGAAGACGATAAACGTGATTTTGAAGCACGATTCGGTCTGAGAGATGAGGCACTCGTGGTGAGCGAAGCGTATTTCCAGTGGGTACTTGAAAATAGCGGGCTTGATGGAATACCCCCGCTGAGCGATGTTGGCGTGCAATTGGTATCGGACGTACGGCCGTATGAAGCAATGAAGCTGGGACTGCTCAACGCCGGGCATTCCTTAGTCGGGCTTCTGGGGGACGCGCTGGGCTATACCAAAATCCACGACGCCATCGGCGATCGTCAAATCTCCCCCCTGTTTGACCGTTATGCCCTTTGCGAGGCAATACCCGTGCTTACCCCCATCGAAGGGGTGGATTTCCATCGGTACGTCGAGACGGTTAAATCACGCTTCTCAAACGCCATGATTAACGATAGCACAGCACGCATCATATCGGGGTCATCCGACAAAATCCCCAAATTTATACTGCCAACCATAGAGAAGCAACGGAGCCGCGATAAACCTCAGATGGATGTTGCCGCCTTGATCATTGCTGCTTGGTGGTATTATCTATATCGGGCGTATAACCAGGATGGGATGGCACAGCTGGCCGATAGCAAGCGTGATGAATTCCGGTTGATCTTTCAAGATTCACACGGGTCGGCAGATCGATTCTTGGCCTATCGGCCAGTTTTTGCCGATCTTGGCAAGGTTACCCGATTCAGGGAAAAATACATGGAATGTGTTGCAGGTTTCAGGGAAGGAAGGATAAGGAAAACAATTAAACAGGTCATAACAGGAGGCATAGATGAATAAATATACAGCTGTCATTTGCTTTGGCGAAGTATTGTGGGACAATCTGATCGAAGGCAGGCGTGTAGGTGGGGCGCCGCTTAATGTGTGCTACCATTTGACGAACAACGGTATCTCTGGTAAAATCGTTAGCCAAATAGGAAGAGACGAAAACGGAACAGACTTGTTGGCGGCTATCAACGGATTAGCAGTCGATACCCAGTTTTTACGGGTATCGGACACCCATCCGACGTCAACAGTTGAAGTCAACCTATTGGGCGACGGACGGGTGGCCTATGAAATCCTGAATAACGTCGCGTGGGACGATATCCAATTGGATCCGCTGGTTGCAGACGCTGTTAAAGCCGCAGATTTTTTTGTCTACGGCAGTTTAGCGGCAAGAAATCAAGTCTCCCGAAGCACGCTGTTTTCTTATTTGAAGTTGGCCCGATGGGCCGTCTTTGATGTGAATTTCAGGCAACCGTTTTATACCAAAGAGCTGATCGTGGATTTAATGACGCACTGCAATACCTTAAAGATCAATGACGATGAGTTTGCCGAGATCAGCGCGTGGCTGGGTGTAAATGAAGAGACGGAACAGCGTGCTGTGGTCCACTTTTTTGAAAGATTTCCCAGGCTTTCGGAAATTATATTGACAAAGGGGGCATTGGGAGCGGTGTACTTCGATCGACATACGACGGTTGCGGTAAATGCGGTAACCATCGATTGTGTCAATACGGTCGGCAGTGGGGATGCCTTTTTAGCGGCATTTCTGGCTTACAGAATATCCAACAAATCCGTCCGCGAAGCCATGGACTATGCGGCACTTCTCAGCGCATTTGTAGCCGCACACGACGGGGCTTGTCCGGCTTACTCCGATGAGGAATTGCAGGACTTTAACATGCGTACGCCCGGTTCGGCATGATATCGCCATCTGTAAAGAAGAATGGGATTCGCCAAGGTTGCGGGTTGTTTGACCACTAGAAGTGACGGCGTTATGCTTTGGAAACATATTGCCGCTTGTATTGCACCGGCGTACAGCCGACAATATGCCTGAAATGCCGGAAAAAGTTAGATCGGTTGCTGAAACCGCATTCGAAGCAGATCGCCTCCGTCGTATAGCTATGATCTTCTATCAGCATCCGTTTGGCATGGCTGATCCGCACCTCAATTAAAAAATCCTTAAACGTTTTCTTGGTCATCATTTTGAAATACCGGCAAAAAGAGGTTTCGCTGAGGTGAGCTACCGCCGCGATCTCTGAAAGCGTAATCTCTTCCCGGTATCTTGCCAGGATGTAATGATAAACCTCATTGATCCGTTTGGCTTCCTCATGGTTGACGTGGTGCATGGTCCAACCCGTGGCTATTTGCGTCATCTCATCGCTGTTCGCCAGGATATGCACCATGTGCATAATTAATATCAAGCGATCCAGCCCCTCCACCGAAACAGATTTACGCATGAGCTCTACCACCTGTTTCTTGGTTTTCCCGTGCACAACAAACCCATACTTTGCGCGTTCGAATAAATCGTGTACAGTAACAGACTCCCGCTTCAGCATGAAATCTTTACCCATAAAGTCAGGAAGAAACTGCACAACAATTGCCTCAGCAGTGACGTCCGGATTTCCGAGAAAATACTTCCTGTTGCATCGCCACATGTGCGTAAGGTTTTCGCCGAGCAACAGCAATTCCCCCGCAGCAAAACTGCTGATGTTGTCGCCAACAAAACGCACCCCTTCCCCCCTGATGATGTAATGCAACTCCAGTTCAGGGTGATAATGCCATACCGTGCCCAGGTTGGGCAGCGTATGTTGCCTGCATAAATACGGGTATTCCGCGTTCCGCGGCACCAAATGGAAGTGCGGTTTCATAACTCACCGGTTAATTGGACTCATACAATGATAAGGAAAAGTGTATACATATACAAACGCTCCGCTTGTTACGCTTTCCATCTCCGAACACCCACAACTGACTGTTTTACAATTATATAAAAAATAAAAATAGACTAATCAATAATTTATCCCGCCCGTAAAAATGACAAATACGTATACACAGTTGCTAATCAGGTGAACAAGAGTGCCCACCTTTCGAGAGATATTTGCAACCGTGTAAACCCCTTTATCGGTTCACCTGACTTCGCAACCAATAGTAAACAGATATGAAAAAAATGCTTTTATTCGTTTATCTGGCCACACTCATCCCCCTGAGTGTCCTATGCCAGCAACCATCCCACACAGTGTCTGGCCTGGTAAGCGGCCCCGAAGGCGCGTTGGCGGGTGTATCCGTGTCGGCCAAGGAAGCGGGACATCGGGTTGCTACGGATCATACAGGCCGTTATACTCTTGTTGCCAACGAATCGGACACGCTTGTTTTCACTAACGTGGGATACGAAACACTGGAACTACCCGTTGCCGGCCTTCACACTCTTGATGCCACCCTCGTGCCAAGCACGTCTTCGCTCGACGAAGTGGTGGTAGTTGGCTACGGCACGCAAACGCGGCGGAATGTCACCGGTTCGGTAGCCAAAGTAGATATGAAGCAGACGGAAAACCTACCCAACACCAACGTCACACAGGCCCTGCGCGGCCGGGTGGCTGGCGTGCAGTTTACCGATAATGGGCGGCCGGGGCAGGGAGGTTCTATCCTGGTGAGGGGGCAGCGATCGCTGAGTGGGGGAAATGATCCCTTGATCATCGTAGACGGTATCCAATTCAATGGAAGCATAAACTACCTAAGTCCCAACGACATTCAATCCATGGAAATTTTGAAAGATGCCAGCGCAGCTGCCATTTATGGATCCAGGGCTGCAAATGGCGTTATATTGGTCACGACGAAAAAAGGAAGCACCGAGCAACCCACTATTCAATTCAATGGGATCTACGGTTTATCCGATTGGTCAAGGCCTGTAAAATTACTCAGCCCGTCGCGCTATCTCGAAAAAACACTGGAAATGAGAAGGGTTCTCGGACTAGATGCAGATCCAGCCAACATCCGCGATTACCTGGCGCCGTCCGAGCAGATAAACCACGACGCAGGTCTGACAACCGATCCATGGGACGCAATCGCCCAGCAGGGTAAACTTTCGACATACGATCTGAGCATTTCGGGCAAGACAACCTATGTAAACTACTACGCATCGGGTTCCATTGCCGATGATCACGGCCTTATTTATGGAGATTTCCATAAAAGACATTCTGCACGCATTAACCTCGAATCCCAGTTATTACCCTGGTTGCAAGCGGGTATGAATGCAAGCTATTTAAAACGCGATCTTTCCGGCGTCAACGCCTCGATCAGTCTCGCTGCGGTAGCAAGCCCTTATGGCACCTACTATTACGACGATGGTCAGCCCACCTTGAATGTTGTGGAGGGAGAAAGCAACTCGGGAAACCCGATGCGGTCGGCGTTATTGACCAAGAATGAAGAAATCTATAACAACTTGTTTTCAAACTTTTTCATCAAGATAGACGTTCCATTCATCAAAGGCCTCGAATACCGGCTCAATTATTCGCCCAATTATCGATGGGATCACAACTACAATTTTTTCAGGCAAGATCAGCATGTCGCGCAGAACACCACCTCCGCAAGTAAATTTTTCCGACAGGATTTCGACTGGGTCTACGAGAATATCCTTACATATACTCGTGATATCGGTACTCATCACGGTCTCGACGTGACGTTGATGTACGGGCAGAACCATCGTGGCGTCGAAGAGACCTCGGCAAATGCCAATCAACTTTCCATGGACGTCCTGGGATGGAACAGTTTAGAACTCGGATCGTTATTAACGAATACCTCCAGTGCGTCCCAAGAAGACGGCGTATCTTCCATGTTCCGGCTCAATTACCGATTCATGGATCGCTATTTCGCCACCGTTACCATGCGTCGTGATGGAAGTTCTGTCTTTTCTGAGAACCACAAATACGCCACCTTTCCCTCCCTCTCCTTGGCCTGGATTGTATCGGACGAACCTTTTCTACGTGACCACCGTTGGATCGATCTCATTAAGTACCGGATGTCATACGGTTCCGTCGGCAATCAGGCCATTAATCGCTACCAGTCGCTCAGCCTTACATCCACCTCACGCTATGTTTTCGGCGATGCTAGTCCCAGTTTCGTGGGAATTTACCCGTCTTCCATGGGCAACCCAGACCTAAAATGGGAGACTACCTACACGCTGAATGCTGCGATCGATTTTGAATTATTCCACAGTAAACTTAGCGGATCCGTCGAATGGTATAAAATGAATACGCACGACCTATTGGTACAACGAAGCCTACCCACCATGAGCGGCTTTAACTCCATATGGACAAACTTAGGAGAAGTTGGCAATAAAGGATTCGAATTCACGCTGAATTCGTCTAACTTCAATACAGAAATATTCCAATGGAACACCCAGTTTACCGCCTCAAAAAATTCGAACAAAATCATCAGTCTCTACGGTGCGGATGCGGATGGCGACGGCCACGAAGACAACGATTTGGGAAACAGGTGGTTTATTGGACAGCCGATCGATGTTTTTTATGATTTCCTTGGTGATGGAATCTACCAAACCGATGATGACATACCAAACAATTATAAGCCTGGCGACCGACGCTTTAAAGATCTCAATGGTGACGGCGTTGTTGACGCAACCAACGACCGTACCATTGTTGGGTTCGGCCAGCCGAAATACAAACTGGGATTTGGCAACGACATCACCTATCAAAACTTCACACTCTCAGTATTCTTCAATGCCATGCTGGGCTGGGTCGGAGAATTCCGAAAAGCTGATCCAAATTCCAATTTTAGCGGCAATTATCCTGCGCGACAGCTTAATCAATTTGACAACGGCTGGTGGGCATCTGAAAGCCCGTCCAACACAGCCCCGTCTTTGGGTTACAACAATCCGCTTCAGGCGAGCTTTTATTTCAGCCGAAATTTTGTCAGGCTACAAGACATCAGCTTGACCTATCGCATACCGGATGCGTTGTTGTCCAAGCTCCACGTAAAAAATTTACGGTTTACCCTCAGCGGAAAAAACCTGAAAACCTTTACCGATTGGGTTGGCTCAGACCCCGAATCAGGAGAAGCCATCGGATTTCCCATGCCGCGGACGGTGGCTTTAGGATGTAATATTGTATTTTAACGACTTAATAAGATGAAACGTTCGACACTTTCCCTTATATATGCTATCGCATTGATGTGTAGCCTTTCCGCTTGCAATCGGCTTTCCTTGGAGGAAGAGCCTCTTTCGGCAGTTAGCGTAGATCAAGCTTTACATTCCAAATCCGGCTTTGAAATGGCGATCATTTCGCTCCATCAAGCCGCCAGAGACGAGTTGACAAAGGTGGACCTCGATTTATATTTCGACATGAACATTGGCACCGATGTGGCAACCACAGGGCAGGAACCTGCTGTCAACTTCCGTAACTACCAAACTTATCTCACTCCAAACAACAGTCAGTTGGCCGTCTATTGGGATTGGGCTTATCAAGAAATGATCATGCGCGCCAATACAATCATCGCATATGCCCAAAGAGAAGAAAATGCGGCACTGTGGGATCAAGATACCGAAAAAAATCGGATCATTGCCGAAGCTCGGTTTTTCCGCGCATATGCTTACAACCTATTGGCGAACCTCTATGGTGGGGTGCCACTGGTAGACACTGTCTATAACACGCCAAAAACCGACTTTGTCAGGGCTAGCCGAAGCGAGATCTATGAATTTGCTAAAGTCGACCTGGAATATGCGCGACAGTGGCTACCCGATTTGGTGGCAGCGGATCAAGAAGGACGGATTGTCAAAGCCGCGGCCGACCATTTACTCTGTGAAATCAATATCAGTCTCGGCGATTACGAAGGGGCCATCGCCGCCGCCTCCGATGTGATTAACTCCGGCCGCTATCAGTTGATGACTGAGCGGTTCGGGTTACATACCAGCGAGCCAGGCGATGTCTACTCCGATCTGTTTAAAACAGGAAATCAGAATAGGAGTTCGGGCAATTTGGAGTCGATTTATACCTGGCAGTTTGAAGACCAAACACCTGGCGGTTACGGTGCCGGAAACCGGGGAAATCACAATCTCCGTGGCTGGGGGCCGTTTTTAGTGATGCTAAAAGACCCAAAAGGGCAAACCGGGATGATTGTTGCCGATTCCATTGGCAGGGGCGTGGGATGGGTACGGCCCACAAACTACTTTCTGTATGACCTGTGGAAGGACGACTGGGATACGGACATCCGAAACTCCCCCTACAACATCCGGCGGGTTCATTATTACAACAATCCTTCTTCATCATACTTCGGAAAGCCCGTTGAAAAAAGAACATCGTTGGAAGACACCATGCAAAACTGGTATCCTACCATCCGGAAAATTGAAGGCCAACTGGTATACGACTGGGCATCCAACGGTTCCCGCGCCGGACAAACGGTATGCGACTTCATGGTTTTCCGACTCGCTGGCACCTATCTCTTGCGGGCCGAAGCCTATTTAAAGAACGGGGATACGTTTCATGCGACTGAAGACATCAATCAACTTCGAAAGCGAGCAAAAGCAAGCTTAATTAACGAAAGTCAAATTTCGCTGGACGTCGTTCTCGACGAGCGCGCCCGCGAACTGATCGTCGAAGAGCCCAGACGGCGGACGTTGATGCGTATGGGAAAATTAGTTGAACGGACCCGGGCCTATAATATCCGGTCAAGCACCGTCAACACGATTCAGGACTACCACGAGCTTTGGCCGATTCCACAGACTGCCATCGATGCCAACATCGGCCGTCAGCTCGAGCAAAATCCTGGATATTAGCAGCAATTACAACAAGAAAAAACAGCGTATATCAAATATATTCTCATGATGAACAAACTGATGATCGTTTTATTTGCCCTGCATACCGTTTCCTGCATGGCACAAAAAAGAAAGCACCTCCCAGATCCGGCCAGTCGGGCACAGGCAGTCCGTTTCCAAAAAATGAGCCCCCAGGCAATTGGAGACTATGAGCAGCAGGTGATGCGGCAGGTGGCAGACCTGGCTCTGATACCGCCTAAAATCAACACCTCGCCGCTCCCCGAATATGACTACGACACGCAGCATTATGTGATGTCGCTTACCATGGAGCGTACCGCCAAGGGCCGCATCTGGCTGGCGTGGATTGGTGAGTGCGACTGTCCCGACTCCTACCTGCTGGCTGCAAGCAGCGACGATGGGGGCGAAACCTGGTCCAAGCCCCGATTAGTTATTGACGGGCAATCGCCGGCTTTGCCCATGCCGCGCACCGTCATCATAGGCAATTTCTGGACAGATCCGTCGGGAAAGCTGTGGTTATTCTTTGACCAAACCATGAATCATTTTGACGGCCGTGGGGGGCTTTGGGCAATCACCTGCGACAATCCGGACGATGACCAGCCGGTATGGTCTGAACCCAAGCGTATATCCCATGGCTCGATGCTGAATAAGCCGGTTGTGTTGTCTTCCGGTGAATGGCTGCTACCGTCCTACCTGTTGCAACGCGAGGGATTCGGCCCCTTTAAGGGGACGTTTCCGGAATTGGATCCCTATCGCGGCGTCAACATCTTAGTCTCGACCGATCAGGGGAAAAGCTGGGAGTTGCGGGGTATACGCACCTTCCCCGATCCGGATTGGCACGAAGCGATGGTTGTCGAGAAGAAAGACGGTCAATTGTGGATGATGGCACGCACACGAAAGGGCATCATGGAATCATTCTCCACGGATAAAGGAGCTACGTGGTCGGAACCCGCTTCTACGGCAGCAGACATCCAACATCCAAATTCTCGGTTCTTCTTCCGGCGGTTAAAATCGGGGCGCATCCTCCTGATCAAAAATGGCAAGGAACTGCACAGACATGAAGGACGTAACTATTTCAGTGCCTGGCTGTCGGACGACGATGGTCAAACATGGAAAGGCGGATTGGTCATTGACGATCGGAAAAAAGTAACCTATCCCGACGGATTTCAAGCACCCGATGGCACACTCTACATCACGTATGACCATAACCGCGGCCCCGGTGAAATCGCATTGGCAAAATTTACCGAAGAGGATGTACTCGCCGGTAAGCTCGTCAGCCCGCAATCGAAACTGAAAATGACCGCCGTTCGGCCACAGAAAGAAAAGAAATGATCGCAGCAATTCTTCCGCCCGTATTCATCCTCCTCTTCATCACGCTGGCCATCGCCTTCCAACGCTCGCCAATCCTCAAAGGCTTCAGCTACACGATGGTCATCCTCGCCAGCTTCACGGCTGCTGTCAGCTATCCACAGTACTTTACCAAGTGGGGGGACTTTGATCTATCTACCCTCATTACACCCTCCATCCAGCTCATTATGTTTGGCATGGGGACTACCATGGGAATACGGGATTTCGTGGGGGTGGTAAAGACCCCCAAGGGCGTCTTCATCGGCGTGGTAAGCCATTTCATGATCATGCCCCTGATGGGGTTCACGCTGGCTAACTTCAGTGGTTTGGAACCAGAGATTGCCGCGGGGATCATCCTCATCGGGTGCTCGCCGAACGGTATGGCTTCCAACGTAATTTCATACCTGGCAAAGGCCAATGTCGCGCTGTCTATTACCATCACCGCCGTTTCCACCATGCTTGCGCCGTTTGTTACCCCTGTTTTGATGAAACTGCTCGCGGGGACGTTCATTGAGATTGACGCGTGGGAAATGATGTGGGATATCATGAAAATGGTCATTCTACCCATAGCTGCGGGGCTGCTGTTCAATCGGCTTTTCCACGGAAAGGTACAGTGGCTGGACCGGGTGATGCCTTATGTATCAATGTTCGGCATTGCTTTTTCTATCGTGGTCATTGCCGCAGCCGGCCGGGACAACCTGTTTTCCATCGGGCCGCTATTGCTGTTGCTGGTCCTGATCCATAACGTAACGGGATACCTCCTTGGCTATTGGTCGGCCCGCCTGTTTCGGCTGAGCGAACGCGATTGCCGTACCGTCGCGATTGAGGTGGGGATGCAGAACGGTGGATTGGCTTCCGGGATTGCCAAAGAAATGGGTAAGCTCGCAACGGTTGGACTGGCTCCGGCCATTTTCGGACCGTTGATGAATATTACCGGGTCCATTTTAGCTTCATGGTGGCACCGTAAAACTCCGAAGGATTGATGGCTGGGCGAAGGAATATTTACTATTGGAAATCGGACCGTGCATTTGCATCCGAAAATACCAGGAGCACTGCGAGCCCGTCGCCGACAGAAATCGCCGCTCAGGTGAGCGATTACCTCAACCGCTTTTTCAGGGAAGGGCTCGTACATGTTGAACCCGCACACGGACAAGGCAACCACATTACTTTCAAAGCACATTACCCGGAAAACGGCTATTTCATCCGTCTGGAAAATGGTCCCGAAGGCGACAACCACATGGCTGTCGAGTCGCACGTGATGTCGATGGTCAAGGAACAGGGTATCCCCTGCCCCACCATCTACCTAACGGATGTTTCGCGCACAGAAGTACCCTTTGCCATACAGGTCATGGAATTGATCGATGCGCCCGACCTGAATCAACACAGCCCGAAGGGCGATTCGGATGCGCTCCGAATTGCTCAGGCGATTGGCCGCTACATTGCCCAATGGCAAGCCATCCGTCCGGAAAACTTTGGACTATTTGACTTGGAAGCATTTATGACGACCGATCAACTGCGGGGCTACCATACCAACTATGCAGATTATTTCCAGCTAAACCTGGATAAGCACCTGGATTTTTTGGTCGGCAACAACTTCCTCTCGCGAGCACAGCAACAGCAGATTCTGGACTTAGTCAGGGAACACGAAATGCTTCTCTCGCTCAGCCGCGGATGCTTGGTACACAAAGACCTTGCCTTTTGGAACATTTTGAGTGATGGTCACCAAATCAGTGCATTCATCGATTGGGACGATGCCATCAGCGGGGATCCGGTGGACGATCTTTCGCTCCTGGCCTGTTTCCACACCGGGGCACTCGTATCCGCCGCCATCCGCGGCTACGTGCAGGTACGCCCGCTGCCAGACCATTTTGAAAAACGATTCTGGCTGCATCTGCTCCGCAACATGATCTTCAAGGCGGTCATCCGGGTACGTGGCAATTACTTCGACATGCCAGACGATTTCTTTATGAACAGCGGCAATCACGATCTGAAGCGTTTCACGCTAGCGCGCATCAACAGTGCCTGCGAAGGTTTGCAATACAAAAAAGATATTTCGACGTTATGAAAACCACACACGTACGGGAGAACGCCTTCTCCCTGGGAACATGGATCAGCAGCGGCTCACCTGTGGTAGCCGAGCTGGCCAGCCAATATCCGTTTGACTGGATATTGATCGACTTCGAGCACGGTGCCGCGTCGGATGCGTCAATACCGGAGATGCTGCGGGGTGCCTCCCCTGGGCAGCCAGCTGTGATTGTACGCGTACCCGAATTGCAGCCATCCCTGATTGCCCGGGCACTGGATTGGGGTGCCGACGGTATTATGCTACCCCATGTCCGCTCCGCGCAAGAAGCAAGGCAATGCGTTCAAGCCATGCATTACCCGCCCCATGGCTACCGCGGGTACTCCTCGTCAGTAAGGGCTTACGGCTACGGTACTGCCGCCCCTGCCGACCCCGCTAAGGTGCAACCCCTGTTGTTTGCGCAGATCGAGGATTTAGCAGGCGTGAATGATAGCGAGGCGATCGCTGCCATAGCCGGCGTCGATGTCCTGTTCGTCGGCCCCGCCGATCTGAAGCTGGCGCTAGCCAACGAGACGATGCCGGAAAAGCCAACGTTTGACGATGCGGTCCGCACGGTAGCCGCCGCCGCCGCCATGCATGGCAAACGGGCCGGTATCCTGCTGCGGGACCACACGCAGGTACAGCCCATGCACTCGTTGGGATATTCATGTATCGCCGTTGATTCGGACATTGCCCTATTGCGGCAGGGATATGAGCAGCTTATTGGTAAGTTTAGGCAATAGCGCGTAAAGGTGGGCACGGCGGGCCACCCTACCAAGGGAGCGAAAATGTCTTCACATAGGTAAAGCTCTTGATGGCTTCCACTACGCCTTCCTTCACGCCCAGGCCGGAATCTTTAATACCACCGAATGGCGAACTTTCCAGTCGGTATCCGGGCACTTCGTTTACGTTTACCGTTCCGGCCTTAAGTGACTTGATGGCATACATCGCTTTCGTCATATCGTTGGTTACAATTCCCGATGAAAGACCATAACAGGTGCTATTGGCAACAGCAATGGCATCGTCGATATCCGCTATCCCGATAATGGGGGCGAGTGGTCCAAAGGATTCATCCAAGATGATCGGTGCATTGCGGGGCACATCGCTCAGCACGGTCGGTTCCATCAAGGCGCCTTTTCGGGTACCCCCATACTTCAACCTGGCACCCCGCTTTATCGCGTCTTTTACCGCATCTTCCAATCGAATCGCAGCGGCTTCATCAATCACGGTTCCCACCCGGATATCGGGATCAAACGGGTTTCCGGCAAGGTATGTACTGGCGTATGCAGCAAACCGGTCCGTAAAGTCAGCAAGAATACGCTCTTGTACCAAGATACGTTTGACTGCGGTACACCGTTGGCCCGAGTTTCGGAAAGCCCCTTCGGCCGCTAAATTCACCGCGAGTTCCAGGTCGGCATCTTCCAGGATAATCAAGGGGTCATTGCCGCCGAGCTCGAGAATAACGCGCTTATAACCGGCAGTTTCCGCGATGCGCTTACCCACGGGCACGCTGCCCGTAAAGGAGACCAATGCGATGCGGGGGTCGGTTACCAACCGCTCCGCGACTTCGCTTGTCGGTCCCAGCAGCACACTGAGCATATTCCCCGGAAGTCCGGCCTCGTACAGCAATTCCGCAAATTTGATGGCCGTAAGTGGTGTTTTCTCCGAAGGTTTAAGGATCACGGATGTGCCGGCAGCCACAGCGGGGGCAACCTTGTGCACCACCTGATTCAAGGGGTGGTTAAACGGCGTAATGGCCACAATGAGGTCCAGCGGCTCGCGTGTGGTAAAAATTTTCCGTGCTTTTGCGTTGGGCGAAACGTCGCATGAGAAAATCTGTCCATCATCCCGCAGCGCCTCCATGGCCGCAAAAAATAAGACATCTTGCGCACGGCCCGTCTCGTATCGCGCTTCGCGGATACACAATCCGGTTTCCGACGTGATCAGCTGTGCAAATTCCTCCTTCCGATCCATCAAGAGCCGACGCGCTTTATCCAGGATCTCATGGCGCTCATAGCGGGAAAGTTTAACCGGCTTTTCCAGGGGTGCGCGGATGGCCGCTTCCACATCGGTGCCGCTGCACAAGGTAACCGTGCCGGCCAACTGGTTATCGTACGGAAAATGGACCGATAGTTTATGCTCGGATTGCACGGGCGATCCGGCTACATAACAGCACAGGTGTACCGGCGTTAACGCTTCCTGGGTTTCGATTTGGTCTATCGCGTTCATGGCAAGCTAATTAAAATTGCAGGTTATCAGATACCGTACCATTCAGGGTAAAGTCAAATACGTCAAAATTCCGCGCATCTCCCGCCACTTTCAGTCGGTACTGGTCGTTGAGCGGATGGGAAATAACCAGGGGAACCATCTCTTCGTACCGGCCGCCGTGTGATCGTAGTGTTCCGTCCAGCGCTCCCAGATCGTGGTATGCGGGGCGGCGCCCCACAACAACATCCCGGGCAGACAACACCACCAGATCCCCGGTCCGGTCGGCAGGTTGTTCCAGCAGATGAACAGCTGCTTCTTTATTGTGGACTTCGGTAATACCCGGCTGCCGTGCCAACCAATTTTGCACGTCGCTCACTCGACTTTTGTCAGCCATATGAACAACTGCATAGGCACCCAGGGCGCCATGATGCTTCACATACGGGTCGGTGATCGGGCAGATTACCCGGAAACCTGCACCAAATTGCCGCTCCAACATATCTTCGAGGTAAATCACATTCGGCGTACCATCCGGCTTGACTTTGGCGTTCATTCCATGGTCGGCCGTGGCGCCGACGACGGTTCCGAGCGCCAGCAGTTTTCCCAATTCCACATCAATCGCTTCGTAAAAGTCCAGGGATTCTTCCATTTCGGGTGCGTACGTATGCTGCATGTAATCCGTCAGCGATAGGTACAGAAAATCAGCCAGGCCGTTCTCAATAAGGGCAACACCCGCACGAAGCACGAATAAGCTCGCATCGCCGCTATAGATGGCAGGTGTCGGGTAGCCGGTAAGTGTTTCTACGTCGTCGATCCCATGGGTTTCCGTACGGGCTAGATTGGCCTTTTCGGCCGAGAAGGCTATCCCCTTGAGTTGGTATGACAGGATATCACGCAATTTTTCTTTGGCGGTGACCACTGCAACGCGACGCCCAGCTTCCGCCGCCGCGGCCAGAATAGTTCCCGTGCGCAAGTATTCTGACGAATTCATCATCACTTCTTCGTCTTTGGATTCGTCGTAAAAAAAGTTCCCGCTTATGCCATGGACGCCCGGAGTCACCCCGGTTACAATCGAAGCGTTGTTTACGTTCGTAAAGGAGGGCAGCGCCCCCCGGACCATGCCGCGATAGCCCTGGAGTGCCATCTTTTTCAAATTGGGCATCCGGTCGTGCAACAGGGTTACATCGAGGTATTCATCTGCCGATCCATCCAGGCAGATCACAGCAATCGGTTTCGCTGGTGGCATATACGGTCTATCGTTCACTTGGAACGGTTGGGTCGAAATTTTGTCCATAATTAATCGCTAAAAGATGATGGGCACCTGTCCAGAACCCTTAAGGCAAAAATACAAATTACACAGATAGTTTACAATTATTAAACATTTTTTAATTAAAATAAACATCACTCCCGCTTGTATCGGTTACCCAGAACGCAAAAAACGTGCTTTTACGGCGGGGCGGGTCGGAGAAGTTGGCACAAAGGAAATCGCCAACGCTGAGCAGACACAAATCGCCGATACAACTAAAAAGATCGTTCCCGTATCACCGCTCCAATCGATCACTCGACCGAGTATCGGTTCGCCGACAGCCGCAAATAGGTACGCCACCATATTCATCACCCCCACGCCTGTTCCGGTATTCGACTTGCCGAGCAAATCGGGGCTCAGTGGCCAAAAGTTCGCCTGCGGTCCATACACAAAAAAACCAGCCAGGAGCATAAATAAACCGCTCCATAGGAGTTGATGCGTGGGCAGCCAATAAATCGTCAACGCCACGAGTGCGCTGGCCACCATACCGAACCGGATGGAGGCCACTTTATTATGGTTAAACAGCACGTCCGAAATAAAACCGAATGAAAGGGCGCCCAATGCCATACCCACGGGCATCAGAAAGGTAGCCCAAAGGTAAGTGGGGTTGGCTTGCCAGTCGCTCCCCAAATAATGGACCGGCACCCAAAATATCAAGCCATAGCGCGCCATGCTCTGGAAACCGATGGCCAAGCATGCGATTAAAAAGCCGCGGTTAGACCATACCACGCGGTACCGGGCTTTCCAGTTGAGCCTGTTTGTGGCCACAGCAGCTTCCCCATCGGGGTCGGAAAAACCCGCATCCGAGGGCTTACCACGTGCCACGAAGAAAAAAATCACGGCAGCTACCAACAGAAAAGCCACCGGTATACGGAACAGCATGCGCCATTCCATGTGCTGCTGCAAGAGGTAAATCGACAAGAGGTAAGTCACTGCCGATGAGCTGCCGGCAGCCATGGTATAAAAACCGAATGCCTTGCCCCGTTCATCACTTCCCCACCAATTCGTGATCAACCGGCTACCCGGTGCCCATGCCATGGATTGGAAGTAGCCATTCATTGCCCACAATAGGAGGATCACGGTCGGCGAATGCGAAAAGCTAATCGCCAAATTGGTGGATACCGACAACAGCGCCCCCAATGGGATCATCACCCGGGGGCTAAACCGATCGGCCAGATTGCCATTCACCAGTTGTCCGATACCGTATCCGGTGAGCATCGAAAAACTGATCCATCCGATCATTGAGTAAGAAATCCCCAGGTCCGCTGCCATACCCTGTGCAGCCCAACCGAAATTATGCCTACCCGTGTAGAAAAACAGGTAACAAAACATGGTAATCAACAGCATCCGCCATTGTGCCTTCCGAAAGTTCTCCATGTGTTATTCGTTTATCGCGATGCCTACCCGCAATGGTTTATCTGTCAGCGCATATGCAAACGCCTTCTCCACTTCTACCAGTGGATAAGAACGCGCCACGACCTCGCCAAACGGATATTTTTTAAAACATGCGGTCAAGAAATTCAGTGCCTGTTGCAAATCTTCATAGTTGTAATTATGCAGCCCTTTGATCGTCAATAAACGCCGCACCACGGCTTCAGCATCAAGCTGCACACCCCGCTCACGGAATACCGCCCCTACCCATACCGCAACGCCCCCTGTACCCAGCATGTCCACCCCCCACTCCATAGCGTCAGGTGCCCCGCTCATGTCAAACGCTCCATCCACCGCAGCAATCTTCGGCCGTTGGGCGGCATCAACGGTCTCATCCGCGCCGAACGACCGGGCCCGCTCCAGGCGCTCCGCGCTGATGTCGGCCGCTACCACTGCGGCCGCGCCGGCTTCTTTGCACATGGCCAAACACGTGATTCCCAGCAATCCCATCCCGGTTACGAGTACGCGCTTCCCGCACACATCACCGGCCAACCGCAGGGCGCCCGCCACGGTAGCCACCGCGCAGTTCGCGGTAGCAGCGATGGGCAACGGCAGCCCGGCTGGTATTTTAAAGATGGCCGTATAGGGGCGTAAAACACAATACCGGGCGAGCCCGCCGTGGAATACCTCACCTTCCGTCACTTTCGCATGCCCATACTTGAACAGATTGTTCCCTTTCTGTGGCATCCCCTTTTTCGCGAGGTCCGATGCCGGGTCAGCGGCAAAAATCGACCACGTTACCACATCACCGACCTGGAGTGGTGCACCGGTATGGTCGAGTCCATTATGCTGGCCGCCCAGCGCTGCCACGCGCCCCACGATTTCATGCCCCAGCACCGAGGGGGTTGCCTCATTCCGCTTTCCGGCGTAGGTATGCAGGTCACTTCCGCAAAGCGTCGTATACAGGTTTTCCACCAGTACCTCGTGGTCGCCAATGGGACCGACATCGTAGTTGCGCAACTCCAACGGCAAGCCCGCGCCGCAGAACACAGCCACGTCCCCCCTCCAGCTTTTTTGTTGCTTTTCTTCCATAATTTCGTGTTATATTCGTTTTCCCGTTACCGGATCCGTCATCAAATGGACGCCGAAATCACATGATCCATTCCCGCTACACGACGCATGTACCCAGACTTTCCAATAGGGAGTGCTTATAATTGTTTATTAATATTAAACAAATATAAAAATAAAGATAAATACAAACAAACAAAAAGCACAAATTGAGATAATTATACCAAAATCCACTTATTGTTGTTTATTTAAATTAAACAAATATGCTAATCATCGGATACTATTACCAAACTTTTCCCATTATTTGTGAATGAACAAATTGTTAAGAAAAAGCAAACCCGGCTGGTGTTGCCGGGTTTCTTCCGTGTGGTGGCCGTTGTCTTGGTTGCGGCGGTCTATTTTTCCTCTTCGAAAAAATACACCACAATAAACTGGGCGTTCTTTTTGCCCACGTTTTTCAGGGTATGCGGAATCCGGCCGTCAAAAAGTATGGAGTCTCCGGCGGCCAGTTTCACCTTCTCGTTTTCGAAATGATATTCCAGATCTCCGGAAATCACGTACTTGTACTCATAGGCCTCCGTTGTCACTACCGGGCGGTTGGCATGGGGCTCCAATTCGAGCAACACGAAATCCACAGCAGATTTTTGGATGGTCCATGTAAAAATCCGGCGGTAATGGAACCCCGCGGCATCCTCCTTTTCGAAATCGGTGTATTCATTCTTGCGTTTAACTAATATGGACGGAAATTTATTAGAGGTCATCACATCCGTAAAAAACACGTTCAGGTCAATATCCAACGATTGGATGATGTTGATCAGTACAAGAAGCGAGGGCACAGTTCGGCCGTTTTCAATCTGTGAGATCAATCCCTTGCTTACGCCGGCTTTATCAGCGAGCTTTTGAACGGTAATGTTTTTCCGCCTGCGCCGATCTTTGATCTGCTGACCGATCTGGATAAGGATATCTTGTTGCATATGTGGCTAAATTAAAAAATATTCCTTCATACTGGCATAAAACCAACGAGCCCTATCTTGCTCCCGTAAATTTACGGCTTCTGGGCGAAAGCGAGTGGATGGCGACCGGCAAATACCTAACCCACGATCAAATGCCTAACCCACGATCAAATGCCTTAGCAGCCTACTAATTGGCAGATCGCCAACCGCAGCCAACACCCGCCGCCGCGGGCCTTACTGCCGTTAAGAAGAAGCCGACTCGCTATCATACAACACCTGCATCTGCGCAATGTGCCGGGTAATGCGCCGCTGCAGATCGCGCGGCGATAACACCTTCAGATTTTCGCCAAAGCCCAGCAGCTCCCGTTCCAGTTCGAAGTTGAGCACCACGCAAATGCGGATAATGGTTCCGGTCTCATCGTGTTTCAGCAGTTCCTGCGAGGCATGCAGTGGTTTTGTCAGCACATAGGGTGCGTGGCGGGGGTGTACCCACAGGACAATCTTCCGTCCACGATCACGTGCCGACTTGGTCACGCCGACAGTATCGGCATAGTACCGCTCAAAATCCACGCCGTCATATTCCACAAACCCATTGGCCGCCATCTCCTGCACCTCCACAATGCGATCCAGTGCCAGAGTGGCGAGAGCCTTGCCCTTCTTCGGCCGGGCGATGAGAAACCAACGGTTACGGTATTCTTTCAGCAGGTAGGGATAATAGACGCCCTGTGTAGGCACCGCCGCCTTGAAAGATTGGTACTCGATGAGCAGCGGTACCCTGCGAAGGATGGCCTGATGCACGGGCGTGATGAAGTGAAGCCCTTTAAGCTGCCCGTTGCCCTCGAATTGGATGTGGCTGCGTCCACCCGTAGCACGTTGTTGCAGGGTATTTTCCAGCCGGGCCACCAGATCGCTCATCTCTTCGAAGTACTGAAATCCATTCAGCTGGCGAAGCACCGATACCACTTCCCGCATTTTCTCCATATCCGCATCGTTGATGGGCGAATTGGAGATGCTGTAATCCGCATCTGCATACGTATAATATTTCCGATCGTTGACCACGATGGGGGCATTGTATCCAAGTTTATCGCTGCGCATCAGTTGGATATCGGCTTGAATCGTGCGTTTGCTCACGCCATCCTTGATACCCTCGTATTCATACAGCGCATCGGAAACCTTTTCGATCAAGTTCTCCAGCGTCCACTTGCGGTAGCGATTGCGCAGGCAATTATCGATGGTTTTATAACGGATGAGGGCAAGTTTGTTGGTTGCCATACGAATTGTGCATTGGTTGTCCGGTTCAAATATAACTTTTTCAATAAATAACTGCGCAATCCAACTGCGCACTGACCAGCTATAAGCCCCTTCAATCAAAGAAAAATAAAATTTATCTTACAAATAATCAGTGATTTAACTAAAAAATAATTCTTACGCGTACGGCTGCGCAAAATCACTGCGCAGTGCCACCCCCATCTTTGTATCGTCAGGAATGACATTGTTCTTTGATAGCGATCCGAGTTGACACGAGGCCCTGGGGCACACGTTTCACCAGGCGTGGCAGTGTGGCCACCAATGGCGCGCCACATACTGGCCGAGCAAGACCCGGATGGTTCCATTACGTTGATGTCGTGGGTTCGAATCCCACTACCGGCCAGGGCCGGTATAGCTCAGTGGGTAGAGCACAACCCTTATGCAGGTTCGAATCCTGCTTCCAATTGAAGTTTGGAATAGCAAAATGGTAATGCAAGTAACACATAAGTTGGGCAGGCACGGCATCCGTGGTGCAATCGGGCACCACAACTGCCGTTGGGCCTGCAGCCGGACAACGCAACGGAAGAGGCCCCGGACTTGGATGACCGACGCCTGCCGCGCCAACCGCAACGCCTCTGGGCGCGGTGCTAGGGCAGCGGGAATACGTCTACAGCACGGGGATACGCCAGCGCCGCATCCGGCTCCGCTACAACGACGGGGACGCCCGGCATGCCCAACTTTTTAAATGGAATGGATTAACTTTAAAACAATAACACCATGAAACGAGTAAACATCACCACCAACACGATTGGTCTGGTTTTCAAAAACGGCGAATTGAAGCGTGTGCTGCAAAAAGGCGCACACTGGCTCTACTGGAGCGAACGTGTGCAATGCTTCGACATGACCAAGGCATTTGCGCCGGAGCAAGAACTGCGCACGCTGCTCGCCCATGATGCCCTGGCCGCGCTGCTGGAGTTGGTGGATGTCGCCGACAATGAGCTGGTACTGGTCTACCAAGACCAACGCTTTGCCACTGTACTTACCGCGGGCAAATATGCCTTCTGGAAGGATGTGGGCGGCTACCGTTTCATCCGTACGGCCACCGACCAACTGGAGATTGCGGAAGCGATCGACCGCAACCTGCTGGGCAGGCAACCGCTCTATCAATACGTACGGGCATATACCGTCGAATCGTTCGAAAAGGGACTCCTTTTTGTAGATGGCAAGTTTGATCGTGTGCTGGAGGCCGGAAATTACGTGTTCTGGAAAAACACGATCACCACCACGGTGACCAAGGCAGATATGCGCCAGCTGGGCATGGAAATCCTCGGGCAGGAAATCCTTACGAAGGATAAGGCACAATTGCGCATCAACTTCACGCTCGCCTACCAAGTAGTAGATCTTGTGAAAGCTATCGTGCACAATAAAGAGTTTGAAAAACAACTTTACGTGCTGGTGCAACTGGCCCTGCGCGAGTTCATTTCCAACAAAGGGTTCGACGAGCTAATGGAAGGCAAGGAAGGCATGGCTGAGGCCGTGAAAAGCGCCTGCGCTGCCAAGGCCGAAGCGCTGGGCGTACGGCTCATCGACTGCGGCGTGAAAGACATCATCCTGCCGGGCGACGTGAAAGACATCATGAACCAGGTGCTGGTGGCCGAAAAGCGCGCACAAGCCAATGGAATCACCCGCAGGGAAGAAACCGCCGCAATGCGCAGCTTGCTGAATACAGCGAAGTTGATGGAAGACAATGCCATGCTCTGGAAAATGAAGGAGATGGAACACGTGGAGAAAATCGCCGAAAAAATCGGCGAGATCACCCTCTCCGGCGGTGGAAACGCCGTCGGACAGTTGAAAGAGTTGTTTTCAAAATAACTAAAATCACGTACCTTGTCGAGGTACCTACTTTCGGCAAGGTTTTAACTGTCAAAAGTCATGAACACAACAATAAATTACCTGATCAACAGCGAGGAACTGATGGCCCTCGGATACACACCGGGCCGTGCATTCGGCATCGCCCTACGCGCGACCCACAAACACCAGCACCTTGGCAAAGAAGTGTTGCTGGCCCAGCTTACTGACGTGCTGACCACACCCGACGCCTATGCGACGGACGCTGTGTACGGCAAGCTGGCCAAGGCCCTCATCGAAGAAGCCGCGATTCCCGAAGACGCCTATATTCCTCTGCGGGACACCCATGCCGACTATGCGGTTTATGGCGAGTCGCACATCGAAGCCGGTGCACGCACCCAGATGGATGTAGCCATGCAACTGCCCGTGACCGTGGCGGGTGCATTGATGCCCGATGCACACCAAGGGTATGGACTGCCCATCGGCGGTGTGCTGGCGGTGGACAACGCTGTCATCCCCTATGGTGTAGGCGTGGATATCGGCTGCCGCATGGCATTGTCCATTTACGACATCCCCGAGGCATTTTTCGAGGCAAACCAAGCTCAGTTCAAGCGGGAACTGATTGCCCAGACACGTTTCGGCGCGGGACATGGCTTCAAGCCCCACGAACGGGCCGACCACGCCGTGCTGACTGATGCGGCTTTTGGAATGAATCCCTTCGTAGCGAACCTGAAAGACAAGGCCTGGACACAGCTGGGTACTTCGGGCGGCGGCAACCACTTTGTGGAATTTGGCATCATCGAATTTGCGGAAGGCGACCTGGCGCTGGGCGTACCCGCAGGAAAATACGTAGCGCTCCTGTCCCACTCCGGTTCACGGGGCCTGGGTGCCACCATCGCCGGCCACTATACCAAGCTGGCCAAGGAGTTGTGCCGGCTACCGCATGAAGCGCAGAACCTGGCGTACCTCGGGCTGGATACCGAAGCCGGGCAGGAATATTGGCAGGCGATGACACTGGCGGGCGACTACGCCTCGGCCAACCATGAGATCATCCACCGCAAGATGGCGGCGGCACTGGGTGGGGAAGTGCTGGCCAACGTGGAAAACCACCACAACTTTGCGTGGAAGGAACCATGGAACGGACAGGAAGTCGTCGTCCACCGCAAGGGTGCCACTCCTGCGGGCGAGGGTGTGCTGGGTATCATTCCCGGCTCCATGACCGCACCGGGCTTCCTGGTACGGGGCAAGGGCGAAGCCGCATCCATCAACTCCGCCGCCCATGGCGCTGGTCGGCAGATGAGCCGTACGCAGGCCATCAAAACCATCAGCCGGGAGGAGATGAGGGTCCAGCTGAGGCAGCATGGTGTCACCTTGGTGGGTGCAGGGCTGGATGAAGCACCCATGGCCTACAAGGACATCCATACTGTGATGGCTGCACAGGCCGATCTGGTGGACGTACTGGCCACGTTCAGGCCCCGCCTTGTGCGCATGGCCGACGATGGCAGCCGGGAGGATTGAAAAAAAATTGTCCCCAAAAGCAGGCATCGGTTGTCTTAGGGATAAACAAAAATTAGAAACAAAAATTATTACCGATGAAAGAATTTTTGATGTTGATCCGCGAAGACGCCAGCTACGGCGAGTTATCGGCGGAAGAAATGCAAGCCTGTATCGAGAAGCATTACCGTTGGGTAGAAACGCTCAAGGAAAAGGGGCAATTTAAGGAGGCGCAGCCATTGGATGCCGGTGGTGCCCATATCCGCGGCAAGCAGCGGATCGTATCCGACGGCCCCTTCCTGGAGGGCAAGGAATGCGTCAGTGGCTACTACATTCTCTTAGCCGAATCGTTGGAAGAAGCCGTCGAGATTGCCAAGGGAAATCCCGATCTGGATTGGGACCGCGCGGTGGAAGTCCGCGAAATCATGCCGATGGAAGATTGATCCAACCATGGACACCAGCGGACAACTTGCGGCACACTTTTTCCGTGAACACTCGGGCAGGATGGTTGCATCCCTTGCCCGGGTGTATGGCATGGAGCACCTGGACACCATTCTCGATGCGGTGCAGGACACCTTTGAAACGGCCCTGACCCACTGGCGTTACCACGGCCCTCCTGAACATCCGCGTGCATGGCTTTCACGGGTTGCCCGCAATAAGCTGATCAACGCCCTGAAGCACGCATCGCGGCACAGTCGCGCAGCCGAGCCAGAAGCCCTGTTGCAAGACATGCCCACGACCGATCCGGATCCCGTGCTGGCTGATGAGGCAAGCACAGACGGCCAAATCCAGCTACTGGTGGCATGCTGCCATTCGGCACTCGCCGAGCGTGACCGCATCCTCCTTACGTTGCACATCCTCTGCGGCTTTGGAATACCTGAGCTGGCCAATGCACTGCAACTGAAAGCGGAAACCGTTAAAAAAGCATTGCAGCGCAGCAAAGCATTGTTACGGCAGAAATCGCTCCGGCTGGGCCAGCGGGCCCTTGCAGATGCTGCCCGACAGTCGGCCACCGTCTGTACCATCCTTTACCTGATGTTCAACGAGGGGTATAAAGCCACGCGCAACACCAAAGGCATCGACTTCGATCTTTGCTACGAAGCCCTGCGCCTCACCCGGTTATTGCGCCCTGTTGCACCGCCCCAAGCCGAAGTAGACGCGCTGTTGGCATTGATGTTTTTCAGTGTTGCGCGTTTCCCCGCACGGTTGGCAGCCTACGGCGATTGGATACCGCTGGAAGAGCAGAACCGTTCGCTGTGGGATCGGCAGCTGATTGCGGAAGGGTTCCATTACCTGGACCGCGCCCAGCACAGTGGCTGTGCCGGCAAGTATTACCTCGAAGCGCTGATCGCATCGCACCACTGTGCGGCGTCCCATTTCGAAGCAACCGACTGGAAAGCCATCCATCACCTGTACCAGTTGCTGGAAAACCTGGAACCTTCCTCCACGCTCATCCGCTTGAACGGGCTTATTGCCAAAAGCTATGCCTTTGGGCCGCTACCAGTCGCCGCAGAACTGGAAACCCTCGCTGTGGATGGAAATCCCGGAACCGCGTTTCTTCTTGCCGCAACGAAAGCCCATATCTACCAGCGCGCGGGAAACACCGCTCGGGCATACGCAGCCTATGAGGAGGCGTTATCCCTTGCCCAGAACCCCTTGGACACCCAACTGATCCGGAAACGGATGGAAGTCAACCGAGCGAACTGACGCGGCGTCATCCGCTACTTAACCGCCCCGAATGCTGCGAAGCACAGGTGTTTATGAAGGAGTTCGACGCTACGGAACCCTACTTTCTCCAGCAGTTTCAGTTGAAAATTCACCGAGCGCGGACTATCTTCCTTTGCAATATAGGCAAACACACTGTCGCGATAGGTTTCGTCTTTCAACCCGGTTAAGTAGTTTCCGAAGCGCTCTTGGTAGAGCAGCCGTTGAATAGCGGGCGTTTCCTGGACAACCAGGTCTGAAATCCACAGGCTGCCACCGGGCTTCAGGAGCCGATATAGCTTGGTAAACACCGCTTCCCAATCGCTGTCGTCGCGCAGGTGGTGCAATACCGCTGCGGCCATGATGGCACAATACTGATTTTCCGGCAGGTTTGCGGTACGGATATCATCCTGCACGAGGGTGATGGCTCCTGTATTTACCGCCGCAACACGCTCTTTAGCACGATTCAGCATGGGCTGGCTAATATCCAACAAGGTGCAATCCAGCGGTGCCTTTCTGGACAGCAGCTTCAGGGTATAATTTCCCGCGCCGCAGCCTACATCCAGTACCGTTTTCAAGTTGGGCGAATGGGCCATGATGCTGTCGACGATGAGCCCCATGCTAAAGGCTGCATCGATGGTGGTCTGTTGCCCCGTTTCCAAATTCGAAAAACGATCCACATCGTTGTCAAACCTTGCTCTGATTTCCTGTACCGTAGACTTGTCTGAACTATTTTCCATTGCTATCATTGTTTGTGTACAAATCTATTCATCTGTATAATACTTTAAAAATACCATTATTTACAATTATTAATACCTTTGAAGTATAATGGAACTTCGACACCTCATTTATTTCAAAACCGTGGCCGAGTTACTGCACTTCAGCAAAGCTGCGGAGCAGTTGCATATTTCGCAGCCGCCGTTAACCCGGCAAATCAAGGAATTGGAGCGGGAATTGGGTGCGGTACTCTTCCTCCGGAACAATAAACGGGTAGTGCTTACCGACGCAGGTCGCTTTTTTCTGAGCGAATGCGAATCGCTCATTCAGCAATTGGAACGCAGCAAACAGCTGGCTAGGCAGATCCATGAATCGGTGAGTGGCGATTTCCAAATCGGTTACATCAGTTCCACGCCGCTTACTTCCCTGGCCGCCATCCTGCAGCAACTGAAACATCAGTATCCGTTGCTGAAAACCCGTTTATATGAACTCTCCACCGCCAAGCAGGTAAAAGCCCTGGAAGCGGGCAAGTTGGATATCGGGATTCTCCGCGCGCCGGTTACCTCCACCCAGTTGGAAATCACTTCCCTCTGGCAGGACCAATTCATGTGGGTCTGCGGAGCCGGGAGCCCGTATTCGATAAATGTAACCGACCTCGCAAATGCACCATTCATTTCTTATAACAGCAGTTACGCTCCCTACTATCATCAGCAATTTATTGCTTGCTGTCACCGAATCGGCTTTACCCCCCAGGTGATGCATGAATGCAACAATATGCACTCCATCCTCAGCCTGGTTGAAAGTGGACTTGGCGTTGCCTTGGTGCCCGCCTCCATCCGACATCAATACCCTTATTTGAAGTTGCAATTCACCGAACTGACGGGCATCCCCGTGTATACCGAAATTGTCATGGCCCACCATCGCCAAACGGAACATCCGGCGTTGGCCAGTTTCAAAGCCCTCAGCCACCTATTTGAGTAAATACGATGCCTTACAAAGGGCAACAATGGGTCTGATAACCTAAAATCTATTTTTATTATTCATATTAAATCTAAATAATTATATCTTTGCCCCGCCTACGACAGTGGGCAAAAGATGTATATGTTTCGAATAGCAGTATTCTTTTATCTCACAACGTTTATCACCTGTGTTTACTCCCAGCAGCAACCGGAATTAACCGGGCGGGTAATTTCATCCGAGGGTAGCCCTGTCGAAGCGGCCTCCGTCGTTCTCCAGGGCACACCGTACAAGACCACCACCGATGCCGATGGGCTTTACCGCCTCACACCAGCCTCGGGAGGTTCCTATACCATCCTCGTATCCTACCTAGGCTACCAATCGGCGGAGATAACCGTACAACTTGCTTTGGGCAGCCCCCTGCGACAGGATATCACGCTGATGGTCGATTCCAAAACCCTGCAGGAAGTAGCCATCTTCGGGAAAAACGCGGTAGACCGCGTCCGCGATCAACCGTACAATGTGACAGCCATCGATGCGAAGAAGCTCCATAACAGCTCCAGCGACCTCAATCAGGTGCTGAACCGGGCTACCGGCATCCGTGTGCGCGAATCGGGGGGCATAGGCTCTTCCTTCAACTTCTCGATCAACGGTTTTTCCGGCGATCAGGTCAAATTCTTCCTGGATGGGGTACCGATCGACAACTATGGGTCGTCGTTCACGCTGAATAACCTTCCGACTAATTTGGCCGAGCGCATTGACGTATATAAGGGTGTGGTACCCATCGAGCTCGGTGCCGACGCACTGGGCGGTGCCGTCAATATCGTCACCAACCAAACGGTGAGCCGCTACCTCGATGCATCCTATAGCGTCGGCTCGTTCAACACACACAAGCTTTCGCTCAATACGCGTACGACTTCCAAACAGGGGTGGGTAACCAACTTTAATGCCTTCGGCAACTACGCAGACAACAGTTACGGCGTCGATGTCAGTGTTGCGGATAAGCAAACCGGAGCTTTCGGGCCGGTACAACGGTACCCACACTTCCATGACGGTTATAAACAAGCCGCTATCCTGGTGGAAACCGGTGTGAAGGGCAAGTCCTACGCAGATTACCTGCTGTTAGGCGCCATGATTATGGGAAATCAGAAGGAAGTCCAGCAGGGCTCCACTATGCAGCGGGTGGTAGGCGATGCATTCACCGATAGCAAGGGCTTTGCGCCGAGCCTGAAATTCAGGAAATCGGGATTGTTTGACGATCGCCTTACGGTGGATGCCGCCGCGACTTTCAACGTTGTCGAAAGCCGATCGGTAGATACCTCTTCGGCCCGGTATAACTGGGCCGGCGAAAGCTATGTAGACAATTACCAAAGCGGTGGTGAAATCAATTCCGAGAAGACCATCTACGTTTACAACGAACATTCGCTACAGTCCAATGCCAACCTCCAGTACCGGCTTTCGGACCATCATCGTCTGGCGGTTAACCATGCCTACATGAGCTACACCCGTAAAGCACACGATGCATTCCGCGACATCCGCGATCCGGGTACGTCCGTTTTGGACAAACACATCCTGGGCTTATCCTACCAACTATCTGCATTGAACGACCGGCTATCCGTCACGGCATTCGGCAAACAATATTACCTTCGTACGAAGCTGGTGACGGCCGACGCGGCCCCCGGCGCAGAGAATGACTGGAATTATGGCTATGGCGCGGCGGCGGCATATGACATCTGGGAGGATATACAGCTCAAAGCATCGTTTGAACACGCTTATCGGCTCCCTTCTCCCCTCGAACTATTGGGCGACGGCCTGCTTATTCAGGCCTCTAAGGACCTCAAACCCGAAAACAGCGACAATTTCAATGCGGGCCTTTCGGTCAAACGCATCCTGTCTGATCACTTTTTCTGGATCCAGGGCAATTTCATTTACCGCAATGCCAGAGACTTCATCCGCATCCGGCCCAGCGGCGTCGTCAGCAGCTATGAAAACCTTGCCAACATCCGGGTCACCGGCTTCGATGCATTGGTGCATTATGCCTACCGGGACTGGCTTACGGTCGACCTGAACGTGACCAACCAGCGGAGCAAAAACACCAACCGGTTCGACCCGCCGTGGTCAGACATCCCCGACTACAAATACGGGGCGCTGCTGCCCAATACGCCGATCTTATTTGGCAATGCCGACGTCGGCCTGGTTTTCCGGAAAGTGGGTGCTCCCGACGCGACACTGAATGCCCTCGTCGGGTCCAGCTACATCGATTCGTATTACCTCGGGTGGCCGGTATTGGGTGACCCCCGGTACAAACGGGCTATTCCCGAACAACTTACCCACCACGTGCAGCTGACCTATTCGTTGGCCGCAGGCAAGTATAACATCGCACTCGAATGCCGGAACATTACCGACGTAAAGGTATACGACTATTTCAACGTGCAGAAACCCGGGCGCTCTTTCACGATGAAGCTGCGCTATTTTCTCACCCGCTGATGAACACCAAAAACGCATATCACTTTATAAAAAATACAATCATGAAAACCATATCACAACAATTCATGCTGGGTGCCGCACTTGTGGCCACTCTCTCGCTTTCCTGTACGAAGGACAAAGATCCTGAACCCGGCACCGACAACGGTGCTCAATATGTACTCGGCTACCGCACCACAGACTACGACCAGTACCTGTGGCAGTTCCCCTCGTTGGATAACCTGATGAGCGGAACCATCAACATGAGCGGCGTCGGCATCGAACAATCGGGCGATGTCATCCCGGTAGCCAATACCTTCTTTGCAGCCAGCACCGACGATGAGGGAGCTGTATCCTACTACCTCAACAGCAACGGCCAGCTTACCGCAGGCAATAAATTGTTTATCGAAAGCGTGTACGCCTACGGTGTTACTGACGACGATAAGGCAGTGTTGGTGGGCGCCTCTTGGGAAGGCTCCTCCACGCAGGATGAGATCATGGTGTACGACCCCAAGACAGTAGCCATCACCAACCGCAAGTTTGACGAATTCGGGCTGAGCGACGGCTACCTGCAATGGCCTACCAGCGTTGCCGTTTCGGGCAACCGTTTGTTCATAACGGTCTTTGAGCGCGATGCCGATTGGAATATCCGCCAAGACAAAGCATGGGTAAAAGTTTATGAATACCCCTCGTTGAATTACCTCACCACGCTGGAAGATACCCGTGCCACCGCCATCGGACAATACTACACCAATACCGGCATGGTGCGCACGCAGTCGGGCGATGTATATACCTTCTCATCCAATTCGGTCACCACCGGTTACACACCGCTTGCATCGGCACACTCAGGTATCCTCCGCATCAAGAAAGGTACGTCAGAATTCGACGCATCGTATTTCCTCGATACGGAAAGCAGCTCCTTGCAGGGCAAAGTCGTTGCGGCCTATCCCGCTGGCGGTGAACGCGTACTCGTTACCTACATCCCAAGCGAGCTGGATGCCGACCAGGGAAATTACTCTTACCTCAACTATGGCTCGTTCGAATTCCGCGCGGCGATCATTGATCTGGCCAGTGAGGAGATTACCAAAGTAACAGGTCTTCCGGGAATCGCGGGCGACAATTACTATGGCCTGGGCAGTCTGTACGTCGAAGACGGCAAAGCCTACAAAGGCTTCGTCTCCAACAGTGAGGCACGCATCTACCAGATCGATCTCGAGACGGGAGCAGCACAACCCGGCGCATTGATTACAGGCGGTTCTGATATTGCGGCAATCACGAAATTAACTCCGACGAATTAATCAACCGCCGGGAGCTATGTGGAGTAAGGTCAATGCTTGGATACACCTCTGGTTCGGACTCGTATCAGGGATCGTCGTAGTGATTCTGTCGGTAACCGGCTGCGTGCTTGTTTTCGAGACAGACATCAAAGAACTGTTCCAGCCCCACATCCGGGTTGCGCCGCAGGCCACCAGCGAGCAGCTTCCACCATCGGCTATCCACCGGGCCGTACAGGAGCGGTATCCCGATCAAGAGATTGAAAGCGCCTGGTACTACGGCCTATCGCACTCCGTCAAGGTGCGTCTCCACGACAACGACACACTGGTGTATGTAAACCCTTATACGGCAGAAATCCTCGCGGCGATAGACCACGAGGATTTCTTCCACTTCATGGACGAAGGGCACCGCCACCTCTGGCTTCCCGATCACGTCGGGCGTCCGGTGGTGGGATGGGCCACCGCTTTCTTTTTCGTGCTTACCATCTCCGGGCTGATCCTTTGGTGGCCCAAGCGGTGGAACAAGCGTCATATCCGGCAGGCGTTTACCATCAAATGGCGGGCACGGTTCAAACGCGTGAACCACGACCTGCACAACGTGCTGGGTTTCTATGCCCTTACGCTGGCACTGGTTATGTGCTTCACAGGACTGATCATGTCCTTCCCGCTGATCCGGTCGGGCGTCATCTGGCTCGGCGGCGGTTATCCGCTTCCACCCCCGCATGCCGCGCACGCTCATCCGGAACCCGAAGAAGAAATTAACCCCGAAGCTGCACTCCGCGTGGCCGACCACATCTGGCACACGGTGCGCACAGAAATTGCCCAGTATAATAAAGAAGCCATCATTGTTAACTTCCCCCACGAGGGCGAAGAGGCCGTTTATGCGTGCACCGACATGCATAACGGCAGTTGGCGCGACCTCTATTTCGACGTCCACACACTGGAACTGCTACCGAGATCACAGCGGCCGATCCACGAGGCTGGACCCGCCGAGTGGACCATGCGGTCAAACTATGCGTTGCACACCGGTTTTGTTGGGGGTCTTACCACCAAGATCCTTTATTTTCTGGCTAGCCTGATCTGCGCCAGCTTACCCATTACCGGCTTTTACATCTGGTGGGGCAAACGAAAGAAAAGCCCATCGCCCGACGCGTCCGTGCGCCGTAAAACCGGGGGGCGGACTGTCATTACCGGGTAGCATGGTGCGGTATCACTCCACCCGATTACCCTGGCGATCGTAAGCCACAATGAGCACCGATTTTCCCGGAATAACAGGAAGCCGTATCTTCGAGCGGCCCGGTACGAGCGTGGTAAAATACGGCACCTCGTTTGTCATCACGGCACCTGCCGGCTTGTCGGAGAGAAACAGCAGCACCTGTACACTGTCTTTACGTGGGTTGCGGTATAGCCTGGTTTCCGATGTCTCTGCGGCCGACATCGGGCGGCTGTTGATCACCTGATAATCTACCGCCCGCAGCCGATCGCTTTCGAAGGCGTCCGTATTCAGCAGCAGGTACCCCTCAGGGGCCAGGTGCCGCAAGTGTTTGAGGTCGTTTTGACCGATGGTCAGCGGATCGATGCCGTACCGTTCTTTGAACAACGCCGCCATCCATTTCTTTCCATTGGGTGCCGGTGTTTCCAGGATGTGGTCCATCCCGGCCAGGACCAGTACCTTGGCTGTGGGATCCTTGGCGAAGGTTTTATTGAAGAGGTTTTCGGCCTGCCCTACCTCACGGTCTTTCTCCGGATCACTACTTTCATAAGCCACCAGTGTGAACCCCAACTCCAGCGCCTTGCGCAGCAGTCGGCCGTACTGCTGCTCCTGCGTATAAAACCCGGTTTTCAGGTTGATCTGGCGGGTAGCATTGACGGTCGTTTCCTGCTCCGGATCCAGCGCTTCCAGCGCGAGGTAGCGGTACCCTACAGCCTTCAGCGAATCCAGCAAGTCTGCAACCAGCAGGCGATGGTTGGGGTAAAAATGGTTTTCATTGATCATTACCAGCCGACGGCTGCGTGCCTCGGCCACAATTGCATCCAGTGCGACATTCCCCTGTATCGCCGTCGTTTTATCCAGCACATGCCGCACCGCCGTATCGCCCATCATATCGTGCTCCAACGCCGCCAACGTCTGCCGGTATGCCTCGTTGTCGCCCAGAAAGGAAGCGTAGGTAAGCACCAACTGCGTTCTGTTCCACCCATCCTGATCGGACCAGACCGGAAACTGCTGCACATTGTCGAGCACCTCATAGACTTTGTTGGTCTTCAGCTCCGTAATGGAAAACACCGACGGGAACCGTTCGGCCGAAAGCGAATCCAGCCCCATCCGGTCCCAGATGCTGGCCAGATCTTTCCCGGCAGCGGATGCGTCTGCCGGTTCGGCAAACCCGAACAAGCCAAACCGCCGTCCGTTCACACAGGTATCCCGATGGAAGACCGCGCCGGCGGTGGCTGCGCTGCCGTCCGTGCAGGCCTCATTTACGGTGAACACAAAGGAATAAAAGGGCGGAGCCTCCGTGCTGGCCCATAGGACCACGCTATCACCCGGGGCAAGCGGGATACGCCGTACCAAGCGGCGGAGCTTTTTGGTGCCGCGCTCGAAGGCCACATCCCCGAAAGAAGGCACAAACAGCGAAAGTGAATCGTTGTATACTACGTTGTCATACAAGGATAAATAACCGTTATAGCCGTAATAGCGGCTGATCCGTGCGGACTGACAGGCCGAAAACAAGCCGGCCATACCAATCAGCACAACACATACTAAAAGCACATTCCTTTTCATAACTTCAAAACTAAGATTTTAGTTTTGAAGTTATGAAAAAAGATTATGAAAAGGCGGGGAATTCATCGGTCCATAGCGTATAGCGCCAATCGTCAGCTTCCTCCTCGGTGAGCAGGCACCGCTCCAGGTCGCGCAGGTACTTCTCCCGATCCAGGTTTTGGCCAATGAAAACCAGCTCCGTTTTCCGGTCGGCCCACTGCGGGTGCCAGCGGGCTTCTATAGCCGCGCGGTGCTCCACGTATTCCGCATAGCGGTAGCGCTCAGCCTCGGATATACTGGACCACCATACGCCTGCGCTTTCGATAGTTACTTCCAAAAGCCTTTACCGGCCCTCAATAAACTCGATGGCTTTTTCCAACACCTCATCCCGACCCGCCTTAATTCCCCCGATAGTGGGCTTTACCTCGATATCCGGAACGATGCCTACGCGTTGTGTTTCCCTGCCATCCGGATAGTAGATGCCGATGCCACTGATCGCTGTGCGTATGCCGCCGGGCAGTACAATTGCCGACACGTTGCCGTCGGCACCCGCTGTCGTCGACCCCATTACCACCGCGTTGGGATGCACGCGATAAGCCATGGCGTGGAATTCGGCCGAGCTTTGCGAAACCTCATTGACCAGAATCACCACGTTGCCGTCGTACCGCTTGTCGTTGAAGGCACCCACGCTCATCTGCTTATTCAGCACAAAATACCCGGGATGCAGCACACTGCCCACGCTAAAGACCACGAACGGGGCGGGACGGGGCATGAGGTATTTGCTGAACTCGTATACAAGGAAATGCGATGGATAGTTGCGATCATCAATGATCAATCCTTTCGATTGTTTCAGGCGGTCCCAGTACGAACGAAGATCATTCGGATGGAGTGAGCCATTATTTACATAAGCGATGGAGTCACCGATCATCCGGAAACTGGTATCGCGCGCATAAAACGGGTTGTTGAGTGTCAGCTCCGATGGCTTGTAAGTTTTCAGCACCCGCGACAGGCGATTGCCATCCCGCAGTACCTCCACCCGGATCGTCGAGTCGTTTGAACGCAGCAGTTTCGGGCCCATGTCCCGCAGTTTCGTCGGATAGTTGGAAGCCGGTGTATATTTCAGCAGCTCCTTGACCCGGTCGGCCACGGTCTTTCCATCGATCGCTGCAACCACGTCGCCCACTTCCAGGCCCGTTTCCTTTCCCCATTCCGCGTGCGTGTATCCGGTCACCACCGCCTGCTCTTCGACGAAGTACACATTTACCGGTGCATAGCGTTCGCCAAAAAATTTATGCAGCGCAGAATTGCCCCCTATATTTGCGTGCGTATCGTGTATGCGGCCAATCAATTCGAGCAGTGCCAGCACGTAACCCTCCGTATTATCGACTTCCGTAAATTTAGGTATGAATTCACCCAGCACATCCTTCCAATCTTCTTCGATCAGGTTTTTATAGGGGAAGAAATACTGGATCATGTTCCAATACCGGTATAACGCCAGCAGCCGCATGCCATCGTCGGCCGCCTCCATCGCATAATAGGCGCTTTCATTCTTGAAAACCGGATTGCCAACCCCCGGGGCCATGCCGATGTAGAAGTGCTCGTTGGGACGCTGGGCAGACCGGATCTCCTGCAGCAGGGTAGTTAGCGCATCCGAAAAGCCCGTGGTCGAAATCCAATCCAGATCGGGCTCAGCTTTTGCTTTTGTCGGCGCCGCATCGCCCTTTTTAACCGGCCCGAGTTTGTTAATCCATTTCACCAGAACAGCATCCCGTGCGCCTTGGTTAGGGGCCTCCAACACGGATGGCAAGACGCGAAACAGTTCGTAGTCCCAATTGACTTCTCCCCTGGCTATTGCCGGGTGGTAATATTTGACAAAGCCCCATACCAGGCCGAGCGTTTTCAGGTCTTCCATCTGTTTTTTGCTGAGAGCGGGCAGCCGGATGGAAGAGTCCTTATCAAATGCCGTATCACGCTGGGCGGGCGGCGTTATCTTTTCAAGCGGTTTCAACGTGGAGATGTCCTTGCCATCGATGGTTACCGCCAGGTTATCGATCCACATCTTGCCCTTACCCGACAGCAATCCGCCCAGCACAATCTGTTCTGTCTTCTCGGGATCCATGTCAAGCGTAAATTCATACCGGGTCCAATCGGTCGTACCGGATAGTTTCTCCTGAAGCATGTTATTGAACGCCACCCCCGGATCGATACGCATCCAAAGGCCCGCAGCCCCCTCTACGTCCTGCATTTTGATGTACCCCGAAAGGGTGATTTTCTTACCCGGATAACTACCTGGAATGGTGAATGCCCACGCCCTGAAACTGGGCTCGTCGCCGGCAAATTCGATCGCCGCCGAGTACCTGCCGCTTTTTGTATTGGCGGAGTCCAGTGATAGCGTATATCCTTCACCACCAAACGCCGTCCAATCCACGGGCATATCCCCCTCGGTGCGTTCAAAATCGAAATTAAAGGCTGATTTAGGATCTGTGGGCCGGCAAGCAGCCAACACCACTGCAGCCGCCATTAAAAAGAGAAAGGTGATTCTTCCCATGGGGGTTTATACTTTGGTTTCCCAAGATAAAAAACATCCGGTCAATCACCAAATCCTTTTATATCACTGCTGTGTAATTCGTCATTAAAAAATCTTCGGAGAATCCGATTTTTTGATAGACACCCTTCCCCATGGCAGATGCCTGCAACGTAACGTGTATCTTCCCCGCATCAAATGCACGGTTCAATAACCTCAGCATCACTTCTTCCGCAAATCCTTGTTTCCGGTATGCGGGAATGATTCCCATTCCGTGAATACCTACCGTATTCCCCGTTTCAAAAGCTATGGCCGTGCCGATGGCTTCCCTGCCGAGGTAAACCAACTCATAATGCACCTGATCCTTTGTTTTGATAACCGTTTCGGCAGCAATCACATAACCAAAACTCTGCGGATACAAAACCGCCCAAATATGCGCCTCATCGGCAGTGGAAATTCTTTTTAGCTGAACGCGGTTCTGCACGTCAAATTTGCCGTTAACATCCAGCGACATTCCGATTTGCACAGACTTTGTTTGAAAGCCGTTTTGTTCAAACAGCAGCAGAGAATCGTCGTCAAAGTCACTCCAATAGCTGGTGGTCAGCGGTTGTTCGGACTGTTGGGTAACCTGTCTTATTTCACTTAAAATATCCGTGTTGGCCACTTTTTTTAGCCAAATCCTGTTGGGCCACTGGGCATCGGGAACCCTGCTGCAACAGAAATTTTCGTGTTCCGAATAGTTTCCTGCCGCAACACCCACTGTTCGCCACAGCGAGGTAAGGTTGTTTATGTTTCCGTTCGGACTCATCATGGTTTCCTATTTTGAAATGATAAAAAATATTCCCAGCGTCATCGCCATGACACCGATTATCCGCCTGATGGTAATCGGCTCTACCGGCAAACTCAACCAACCGAAATGTCCGGCAATCACCGAAAAAATAAGCTGACCGCATAAACCTAAAGCCATCATCCTGCCTATACCTAATCTCGGAATCGCAAAATAATACAAGGTGACTCCAACGACACTGAATAGGCCACCTATAAACCACAAATACCAGGGAACTTGTTTTGCGGCGTGTAGGCTGATGGCCCCTCTGGAGAATAGTAATACAAATACAATAGCAAATAATGCTCCGCTGGAATAGGTCAATATAGAGGCCAGAATCGGCTTTTTCAATACGCTTCCCAGCTGGGATGAAAATGCCGCCTGCATGGCTAAGCAGATTCCGCCAAAAAAGGCAATTGCAGTTATTAAGTTCTGATTCATACCGTTGCGTCTTTAAATCCATATCACAATGGCACAAAAGTAAACGCCGCGATTTGTTTGTTTCTTTACATATGTTGATTGGATTGTTTTTCTTTCCATTCTTTGCGGATCCGGCTCAATTGGGTAGGCGTAATACCCAGGTTGGATGCTATGTGCTGCAACGGAATTCGCCTGTCGATGTTTGGATATTCGCTTAACAGCCTTTGATAACGAACGGCTGCGGTTTCCATCACGATGGAGATTTCCCGTTGTTCCTTTTCGATTACCCAGCTTTTTTCCAGGTACGCGATGTAGAAGTTCTTGATTTCGTCGTTGGCATCAATCAATTCTTTATACCGTTGGTAATTGAAGCTGAGGAGTGTGGTATCCTCGATGGCCTGCAATGTAAATCCGGAGGGTTCCTTGAGCAGGGCCGAAACGGTGGAGCCAGCAAAGCAGTCCTCGAGGAAAATATTCTTGTTGTACGTATTGCCGGCTTCATCCATAAAAAAGGCGATCAATGCTCCTTGATGAATGTAGTAAACGTGTTTCGATACCTGCCCGATAGACAAAAGGATTTCGTTCTTCGCTATTTCCCGAATTTGTGCGAGGTCCGCGAGCCGTTGAAAAGCTGCATCCGAGAGGTGATAGTACTCGTCAATAAATAATCTGAACTGTGCTAATATAGTCTTCTTATGTTCCGTCATCGTTTTTTCGTTCACGTATCGTTACGTATCCTTCTCCATTCCCCAACACTGCCGGCACAGACGCCCCACGTTGCGGTTTCGCTCCCTACAGGATTAACGGGCTATCAACCTATGCCGAATATAAACATAGCAACTTATCCTTGCAAGTAATTAGTTGTCGGGGAAATGAAGTGATCAGGATTCTTTATATATTTAAACTTTTATTAATATTGCCCCAACTACAGGCATTGGGACATTTGATATTTTTGGTTCCGATATTTTTAGCTCTGCCATGGTGGCGACCTCTTACAAATCATATACTGATAACGAGTTGATACAGCTCATCTTGGGTGATGATCCCCGCGCATATCTGGAGATTTACGAGCGTTATTCGCGGCGACTTTACATACATGCAAAAAGGTGAGCGACCGGGATGAGGTTAAAGACCTCCTGCAAGATGTATTTTCTGCCCTTTGGCAAAATCGATATTCATTAACTCCAGAAAGTTCTTTAGCCGGATATCGGTATGCTACCTTGAGATATAAGACGATCAAATTAATTGCCCTTAAAAAAGCGGAAACTATCTATTTCGATTCACTGACGGCATTGAACCAGTTTAGTCAGCCTACAGACGTGGCAGCGAACGGTGCAATTTACGTAGCCGATTTAGGGAAAAAGCGGATCCGTCAAATCATGCCGGCCGAGTAATCGGGATATACCTTATTCGTGGGCACTATACTGAAGACGGACCGTAAATCAAATTTATCTAAATTTGACAGCATGAACGAGACAATAAACCAACTCATGCCGGAGGCATACCTTGCCATCGCCGAAGAAACACATCGGCTCGGATTTACCATGCCTTCAGACGTACAGACATGCGCGTTGTTACGCACGCTGGCAGCCAGCAAACCTACGGGGAAATTCCTGGAATTGGGTACCGGAAGCGGACTGTCTACCGCCTGGGTACTTGACGGCATGGACAGCGCATCCACGTTGGTGTCGATTGATCACGATGTCGCGTTGCTTGCCGTTGCCAAAAAACACCTGGGTCGCGACGGGCGTCTGTCGTTGGTACTGTCTGACGGTGCAGATTGGATATACGCGAATGAAGGGCTATCGTTTGATTTTATCTTCGCAGATACCTGGCATGGAAAATACTTGCTATTGGACGAGGTGCTGGCAATGCTTCGACCCGGAGGACTTTATATCGTGGATGATATGCTGCCTCAGCCGAACTGGCCGGAGGGACATCAGGAAAAAGCGCTCGCATTCATCGAGCAATTGGAAGGGCGCGACGATCTCTGGATGGTTAAACAGCATTGGGCAACCGGTATTATCATTGCCGTAAAAAGATCTCCTTAACTCCGTACTTTCTCCCGCCGATTTCCCGCCATTTCGGAAGCGCTAACCTTTCTGAACGTTTATCAACGATCGCCTGTTTGATGAATACCGGATTGGGAATTGCTCCTTACGTCCTCAGAATCTTCTCCATTATCTTTCCCTTGGCCAGCTCGTCAATCAATTTATCTAAATAACGGATCTTTTGCATCAGTTTGTCTTCGATTTCTTCGACACGATACCCGCAGATGACACCGGTAATCTTTGAAACATTTGGATTGATTTGAGGTGCTTGGGCAAAGAACGTTTCAAAATCAGTTTGGTTGTCAATGTGCTGCAGCAACGTTTGTTCGTCATATCCGGTCAGCCAACAGATAATTTCGTCTACCTCTGCTTTGGTGCGACCTTTTTTCTCCGCTTTTTGGATATAATGCGGATAAACACTAGCAAAAGACATTTTATAGACTCTGGTATGATCCTTCATTTCCCGTGTTCTAACTATTCAAACTTGAATAAACTTGAAGTGTAGCAGCTGTTTTTTCATAGCTTTTCTTTAATAGCGTCACTACGTCCATTGACTCCCAGTAGGTTTTATTAAAAAGTTCGAGGGAAAACGCTCCGCGGAAACCTGATTCATGCAAAATTGGCAGAATTCTCTCAAACGGACAGGAACCATCACCCGGAAATACCCGGTCAGCATCCTGCAGCGCCTCACGTGGAATGGATTCGGGGTAGTCATTGATATGAAACACCGGCAACACACCGCCGTTTATCAGCCTGAGTGAATCGAAAGAATTACCGCCTCTGTAAAGATGGTAAAAGTCGAGCAGCATGGAAGCATTCGGATGGGCGGCACCTATCGTAATGGCAGCGGTATCGGAAAGTTGGTTCAATGCCCCGCTCCCCCACAATTCCAAGACAGGAATAACGCCTGTTTGAACACCTTCCTCGAGGATCACACGATAACGATCACTGTATTCAGGCAATTCCTGTTTCACAATGGCAGATACCCCCTGAGCGGGAGCCGCAATATGCACCCCACCCAAACGCGCGGTTAACTCCATATCCTGACGCATCTTTTTTACCCCGGCTGCACGTTGTGCAGGATCGTCTGCTATCCAGGTTGAAAAAGCGATCATGTTTTCCAATATGAGTCCATGCGCGTTCATCCGTCGGCCCAATTCGTCCGCGGTTCCTCCCTGCTTAATATACGCTTCAACATCGCTAACCCATAGTTCGATTCCGTCAAAACCCGCTTCAGCACAAAGGTCAATCTGCTTTTCAACGGGGAGTTCATAGCCGCGTATGGTTGCCGTGTTGAGGCTCACTCTGCACGCGCTGGTATTCTGATCCGGAGCCTGCAAGGTTTTTCCGACCGCAGAAAAAGGTGTCGCCCCGGTGAGCCCGCCGGCTGCGAGTGCGATACTTGAATTACGCAACATTTCACGGCGTGTCATTTCACTTTTCATCATCAAGGTATACTACTTATTTATCTTATGTAAGGATGTTGCCAAGGCTTCCGATAGGGTCTCCTCAACAGCTGGGTTGCTTCCGGGTCGTCAATGCATATTTTTTTCTGTGGATCATAGCGAAGGGGTCTATTCAACTGCATGGAAAGATTGGCGAGTATGCAACTGGCAGTTGATATGTGTCCCTCTTCGATATCAGCAACAGGCAAATGGTCGTTTTTGATAGCCGATAGCAGGTCCTGCATATGCCGCCGTGTTGCTGGTGCCGTGTGCAGTTCAATTCTAGCCTCGTTTAAATCTTCCGGAAATTCTTCCTTCTCATAAACCACATCTTTCGCAATGCGATCGCCTTTATCGGTTGGAATAAATTCATACTTCATGACGCTCCCTTTGAGGGTGCCTTTATCGCCATAAATAATAAAAGCCCATGGATATTCGGGATCAGTGGGGTTTCCCCACGTGCGATGTTGCCAAACACAGTTTAACTCATCGTATTCAAAAATAGCGGTCTGCGTATCAGCAATAGTTGACTTGCCGCCCTTTTGCACATAAATCCCCCCGGTTGCGCTGATTTGCTTTGGCCATTTCAGCTGCAACAACCAGCGTACGGCATCAAACATATGAACGCACATATCGCCCGTAATTCCATTGCCATATTCCATAAAGGTCCGCCACCAGCTTCCATGTGGCAACCCATCGTAAGGCCGCAGAGGCGCAGGGCCAGTCCACATTTCGTAGTCAAGAAAGTCAGGAACAGGTTCTACTGGCGGATTTCCATCCCTCCGCATGTGATAGTAGCAACACATCTCTACATGTGATATCTTGCCGAGCAGCCCCTTCTCGATGATTCGCTCTTTCGCGTCAATCAGATGGGGTGTGCTGCGCCTCTGTGTGCCTATCTGTACTTTCTTATTGTATTTCCGAGCGGCACTGAGTATCGCTTCTCCTTCAAGCACATCAACGCTAACGGGCTTTTGTAAATACAGATGGGCACCTGATGCCATTGCGTCAATCGCCTGCCGTGCATGCCAATGGTCAGGTGTACCGATGAGGACAAGATCGAATTGATGATCAGCCAGCATCTTCCGGTAATCTCCGTATAATTGCGGGACCTTCTTTGAGGCTTGTCGCTCACTGATCAGCTTTCCGGCCTCTTCCAGGTGATTTTTATCAACATCGCATACGGCGACTACGTCAACATCGCTGACTTGAATGAGCTTGAGAAGATCGCCTTTCCCGTACCAGCCCGCTCCGATTAAACCAACCTTCAACGTGCCATCTGCCGGAGCAAATGTTAATCCTTTGGCCTGTAAGGCTGATAATGTTAAAACGGCACCAGCGCTTTGAATAAATTTTCTACGGTTCGGACTAAAGTCTGCCATAATTTATCGGTTTATTATTTTCTTTGAAGAAACCAAAATACGAAGATAATGTTTAAATACTTTCTTTTATGGCGGATTTATGCAAATGAAGCTTCTAAGTTCCCTGAGATCATTAAAAAATAAACGACAAAATCAAATGAATCAGCGTAATAGTATCGGACATAGGGTTGTCATTTTACCCTGCTAATTTTGGTGATATATTGAAAAAAAGAAATTGCCTTCATCAAAAAAAGCAAAAAAATGGCCCTCACGGATTTCGACTGCATATACGCTACCACCCGGCAAGAATGGAGGGAATGGTTGTGGGAAAATCACACGAAAAAGCAAGGCGTCTGGCTGATTCAATATAAAAAAGCTACGGGTAAGCCTACCCTAACCTGGAGTGAGGCTGTAGACGAGGCCTTATGCTTCGGTTGGATAGATAGTATTAAAAAGAAACGGGACGAAGAAAGTTCGATGCAATTTTTCAGCAAACGGAAGCCCTCAAGCACTTGGTCAAAAATCAACAAAGAAAAAGTGGATCGACTAGTCGAAAATGGGTTGATGGCACCGGCGGGTCTTGAATGTATCAAAAGGGCGAAGAAAAACGGATCCTGGTCGTGCTTGGATGCGGTTGAAGCATTAAAAGTTCCCAAAGATTTAATCGCCGCACTTAGGCGTTATAAAGGTGCAAAAAGTTATTTTGACGGGCTAAGTAAATCTACCCGGAAAGCAATATTGCAATGGGTTGTACTGGCCAAGCGCCCTGAAACACGCAAAAAACGAATTGACGAAATAGCCGTGTTAGCAAGCCAGAATCTAACACCCAAACAATAAATATTGTTACACCTACGTTTATAAAAATAGGTTTAGGTTGATAAGAAAGGTCCGGCTACCCAAACGCCGGGCCTTTCATTTTTAAATCCATCAAGCCGAACACTATTCAAGTGTAGGATTAAATGAACCTCCCCAGTTATTATTTTGCTCGATATTGGGATTCCGGTCAATAACGCTTTCTTGAACAGGAAAGAAATAATAGGTTTCCGGCAACGAATTCACGCGAACGCCCGATAACGGAACCTGCAACAAGCTGTATTTAAAATCACCTTCCTGTAACTCATAGGCGGATGCCTTTGTCCGCGCCTCGTTGATGGACATTTCTGTACCATCCGGCTTAATAGCAATCGCTTCCACTCCGTGTTTGGTTGTGCCATCCAGGCGTTCCAGCATACGCAACCGCCTTAAATCCCAAAACCGTTGCCCTTCGAAACAGAATTCAATATTCCGTTCCGTCAGAATCGCTTCACGCATTTCGGTTCTCGAGGAAGCGGTTATCCCGTAATTGCCGTCGGCGCCAGGTTCGATACCTGCCCGTTGCCGGATTTGCTTCAAAATGGTCATCGCCTCATCTAAGCGACCCGTTTCATTGGCTGTCTCCGCATAATTGAGCATCACTTCGGCAAAACGCATCAATACAAAGTCTACATCGTATTGTTCTACTTCCCCTTGAGTAAGCCGCAATAGGCTGTTTTTCACAATAAAAAAGCCACTGTATCGATCCAGATTCGTTGAATTTACACCGGCTCGCGGATTTACGCCGAAGTCGTCCAGTTCATGTGCCACACCCAGCGATGTATACTGCCGGCGGCCGGCTTTTCCGGATACTTCATACAATTTACCGTTCCAAACGACCGATTTCTCAAAACGGGGATCCCGATCTTCCCAATAGCTTTGCAGTAGTTCATCTTCGGTCTTGTAATAGTTGCCCAATGGGTCATCAAATAATTTACCGTCTTTCATCGGAAACATTTTGACGTATTCCCAGGTAGGGCATGCGTTGGCCGCACCGCGGCTTTCCGATCCCGGCCGTACCCCGTGATCCCACACTGCAACTTTATTGGGATACGCGTTGATCACCGCAAAGACAACCTCCGGACCACGTTCTACCAACGCGATATCCTCATAATTTTCAGCCAAGGCATACCCGTTGGCCAACAATGCATCATACGCTTGTTTGTTGACTTCGTAGGCAGTCTGCCAAAGTGCATTGTCCCAAGGATTGGAAGGGTGGAACTGCGGAGACGCCATGTACAGCCGTACTTTAGCCTTGAAAGCCAAGGCAAACATTCCGTCTATCTTTCCATAATCAACAGCACTCTTGTCAATCTGTTCAGGCAATTTTGAAATAGCCTCATCCAAGTCATTAAGAATAAATTCGAAACATTCGGCTGTCGAATTCCGCGGCACGTAGAGATCATCCTCATATCGATCTTGCGGCACCGTTACGTAAGGCACCCCGCCGTGGTACATGACCATCTGGAAATAAGCATACGCGCGCATAAACAAAGCCTGCCCCGTGATGTTGTCTTTCACCGATAGGTCTAATGATCCCGCATTGACATCCCTAATGGCTTGATTGATCAGACGGATACGATTATAGTCCCACGACTTATATTCACCATTTGAAATCGTAATCCGGTTTGGATAGAAGTGAATCCCGATCAATTGCTCGCTACGCTGTTCAGCCGTCGTGCTCCAGTTACCAAACATTTCGTAAATATTGGCCATATAAGCGTTAGCCAGATTTGCGTCATTCCAGACCTTTTCTGGATCATAACTTGTTAAGTCATCGATATCCAATATATCGTTACAAGAAGCAAATAGCCCCCCTACACTCATCAATATATAAATTATCTTTTTCATCATTATCGATTTTTCTTTATCAGCGATGAAGCTTGCATGAACGAAATATATTCGCTTGTGAATGGCAATTCATGCAGGTTTCATCATCACATACATTTTAAAAGCTAATATCTAGTCCAAACGTAAATGTCTTCATAACCGGATAAGAATCATAGTTCTCTTGTTCGGGGTCGTGAAATTCACGCATGGCTGACAGGAAAAATAAATTAGTACCGTTGAAAAAAAGTTGCGCATTGTTGACGTGTAGGGTAGACATCCAACTTTCGGGCAACGCATATGCAACGTTCAATGTCCGTAATCGTAGGTATGCCCCATTCCGGATCCAGAAGGAAGAAGCATCGGTGCCTGATTCGTACCAGTTTTGTCCGATAGGCCTGGGGTATTTCCCATCCGGATTCTCTGGGGTCCATACGTCGTCCGACGCCCATATCGGATAGTATGGACGTACGGCCCCACCATGCTGGCGCATGCCTGGCCCCTCTTTATTGCTGATGATACGGTCATATCCCATGACGCCCTGAAAATGAGCCTGTAAGGAGAAATTACGATAGCTGAAATCAAACCCGAAGCCATAGTTCATTAATGGAGTTGCTTTTGTAGATAACAACTGAATATCGTTGCCGTCAATTTTCCCATCAGGGCCCGGTGCAAATCCATCTCCTCTGATGTCTTCAAAATACAGCCCTCCGAGGTAAGGATTTCGCCCGTACTGTGTGAAACCCTGAGCCAGCAATTCATCCAGTTGCTCCTGTGTGCGAACAATACCCAGTGCTTTCAACCCAATAATCCGCTCATGAGGCAATCCGATTCGGGACTCAAAATGCCGGTTTCCTCCTGGAGCGTACGCGGCGCTTTCATCATAGATATCCCAGCGATCTTTCGCAAAGCCTAGATTCGCATTTACTGCATAGCGGATTTCATTATTCGCAGCCAGTTGATCATTCCATTGCACAGTCAGCTCCCCACCCCGCCAGGACCGCGCGGCGTAATTTTCCGGCGCCAACGCCTGACCATAGTTATCAGGAACAGAGACCAACCTGGGACCCAGGATATTGGTTTCCTTCCGCACGAATACGTCCAGTGCGGCCGTAAGCTTACTGTTAAATACACCCACGTCCAACCCGGCATTATAGCTGGTAGAGGTAGCCCACGTTAGATTCGGGCTGGGTGTCGGCCCGGGTGCAATCGCGCCGTAGTAACGGTCTCCAAACATATATCCCCCCGAATTGACGTAACGCTCGGTATAGGAAAAAGCCGGTATCCTATCGTCCGTGCTGATCATTAGGTCGTTACCTGTGGTGCCGTATGAAGCACGGAGCTTCAGATCATTGATGGCCGTTTCCGCATTTTGGAAAAACGCTTCTTCAGAGATCCGCCAAGCCGCCGAAATGGAAGGGAAAAATCCCCACCGCTGATGTTTCGGAAACAGGGTGTTGCCATCGTATCGGAATGAAAACTCAGCGATGTAACGGTTGCCGTAGTTGTAATTTACCCGGCCAATAAACGATTGCCTGGATCCGATTTCTTCCCAGCCATTCCCCTCCCGGAACTGGCGATCCGTGGGATATGCAAACATCTGGTCGTAGTTGGTAATGGGATTTTCTCCCCGCGCATAAGCCGCAAACAAACCGTCTTCGGCTTGTTCGTACACCGCCAATGCATCGATGGTATGGTCGCCGAATGTGCGACTGTAGTTAAGAAACCAATTGAACTGATAGGCCCAGTTCGTATGGAGTTCATAGTCCATAAACGGTTGGTTCTGGCTGAAAGTAAATGTATTGGTCCGATCGGGATCGGGAGCAGCCGGGACAAACCGGTTGCCATCGGGGTCTGCAGGAATGAACTGGTAGTTGGTCTGGAACGTCAGGTATTTCTTCCGCATGTAATCTTCGCCCAAGTAACTGCCCACCACTTTCGTAGACAGGCCGGGCGTCACTTTATCCAGCTTAACATTTATGGACAGAATGGGATTGAATTGCCGTTCTCTGGTTTTGATGTACCGATCGCCAATTACCTGGTCAATTACACTCCATGCCAAAAAACTTCCCATAGGCGTCTGTACCGGATAACTCGTTACGTAGTCCGCCGGTGTACCATCGGCTTCCGTGTAAAACGGGTAGGTCTTTGGCCAGTTGAAGGTAACACGGTACAGATCCGCAACGTTGTAATCGTCGTCATCTGTAAAGGGCCAATAGAATCGATTGCCGTTTTGCTGGTTGGCCGAAAGATTAAGATCGATGGAGATGCTTTCATTGATCTTCGCTGATACGTTGCTGCGCAAATTGACTTTCCCGTGCTCCAGCGATTTGTAGGATCCTTGCTCGCCGCGATAACTCAATAGCGAATAATAGGTAATCCGCTCCGAGCCGCCGTTTATACTAAGCGATTGCCGATGGCTGACGGGATTGCGCCAAATAAAATCATGCACATTATAACTCCGGTTTCGGAAGTATTCAAATTCTTCGTCGCCATTGGGCAGCGGTGTACCATTGAACGCTGCTACCCGATTCTGATAAATTAATTCATCCGTTGCCGTTGTCAGATCCGAAAGCAACGGCATCGTGGACTGTCCCAGCGTATAGTTGGACTGGAAATTAAACGTCGGCTTTTGCTGAGTTCCTTTTCTTGTGGTAACCAATACCACGCCGTTGCCGGCTCTCGAACCGTAGATCGAAGCGGTCGCCGCATCCTTCAAGAAACTCATTTGATCCACTTCAAAGGCTTCAAGCGCATCAAATGCCGCTTTATCGCGAACAACACCATCGATCACGTACAGCGGTTCGCCGAAACCACCACGGATCCGGATACGAGATGTTGCACCGCTTAACCCCGACGTGTTGGTAACGTTGACACCCGGGGCTCTACCCGCGAGGGTATTTGATAAATTGGACGGTGAAATTTTCGTCAACTCCCGCGCGTTTACCGCAGATACCGCACCCGTTAAATTTGATTTTTTCTGTGTTCCGTATCCCACAACCACCACTTCTTCCAAATCCGTCGCCCCTGCCAAAACCAACGTCTCCACGATGGGATCATTGCGTTCGATCACCCGGGTTGCCGGTTCATATCCTAAAAAGGTAAATTCCAACGTGTCGCCAATTGACGCCACGAGCTGAAAATTTCCACTTTCATCGGTGACCGTCTGAACACCAGCTGGTCGCACGGTGATCGAAACCCCTGTCAGTGGCTGCTTGTTTTCATCTAATACTTTCCCCCGGACAGTTTCCTGAGCAAATCCCGGAGATAGGCCACTCATGAAACATATCGCCAATGCAGCGAAATAAAAAGTAACAAAACGCGATGTTGATCTGTTTAATAAACTTCTCATAGTAAATGATAAATTGATTACGCTATAATATTCATTTGATTTTTCCCACTAAAACCTGTTATACCATTCATTATCCGGCAATTTTTTGAGAATAGACTTCCCCTTAAGCAACTTGCTTTCAGTATTAAACGGCGGCGATCCCTATTTACAGAATGCCAAGTGTTCAAGCGAAAATTATCCCGGCGGAAGAGTCTCTTTATCAAAGAAATTCCTGAAAGACGCGACGTGGAATAGAGAAGCAGGATTAGTAGACATGTTTTCCATTAGGTTAGTTATTGGACAAACTGCGGATAACCGCGTTTATTCTCGACAAAGATAAATAAAACCATGCTCCAAACAAATGTGTTTGGTTAATTTTTTAAAATTATTTGCGATTCAGTACAAATGGCTGAGAATCTGGAGAAGTTCAAGACCAATTTGGGAAACGAATAGACCCTCCGTGAAGAATGCAGGCTCCGCAGCCGGAATTGGGGGCTCTCTTATCGATAAAGATCATCAAAAATCAAATGTCAAAGAACAAGCATAATTGATAACAAGTTAACGCTTATGCTCCTTTGCCGATATTTTACGATTCATGCGCAAATCGTTAATAAAGCCATTAACATTTTCAATTAGTAGTTTTAATTTGGTAATAATCAGTAGCAAACGGGAAGTAATCCATATTGCTACATTCCGTCGATCTGGTTTGAACAATGTCAAAACCCAGAAGCGGATAACTGAATTAACAGCTATCAGCCGAGAAAGTTTACGTTAATTGAGATTCGATTAAACGCTCTGCCCAAAGGTCAATAAATTATGATCGGGATCCAGCAGGTGAAATTCGCGTTGACCCTAAAAACTCCAGGCACGCTATTCGACGGCTTATAGCATCGTTTTAGCCGTCCTGCAATTTCTGAAGCGCCCACAAATATTCCGCGAAACGAATGAGCGTACCGGCTGTAAATCCGCACGCCAAAATACGTGACCGGAAAGGATGGAATTGGATCCGTGCGCGTAAAGAAGAAATTAGAGTTTGTTGAAACAGGTTGAATTTAATCCGATGGCCGAGGGTAAATCCGTACAGATGCTGCATGTGGACCCCTTTTCCACGGAACCGGATTCCCTGGCTTTGATCGCTGAATTCTGCAAAGCCAACCGGCGGAAACGGAATGGAATGTAGATCATTTTGCGGGAGCCTGTGAAGTAGGAGAAAACCATCGTCGCTGATAACTGTTATATAGGGGATGGATAAATCCAAAAGTGGAGGGTACGAGATTTCAAGATTTGTTTGGGTGGAACATTAGAAAAATCCGGCATGATCCCAGATACGCATGAAACCGAGCCATTGTATAAAAAAATAGTCGACGCCACACCCATGGGCATGGCCTTGTTTACGAACGAATTCGCTTTTGTATATGCCAACCCCGTATTTTACACATTAACCGGCACCACTGAACAAGAATGGCTATTTGCCAATGTCACTACCATGCCACTGCGGTGCGCGTTGCAGTCGGCAACTGAATCTTTGGCAACTTTTCTGGATTCAAATCAAAAAAAACCTCTGCGGATTAAAATAACAGCTAAACAACTTGACGATCAGCATATTTTGTATACTTTGACAGACAGTCCAGCGAAAAATGCTTCCGACCTTCAAAGAGAAATCACGGAAAAGACGGTCTTTTTAGAAGGGCTGTTGAGCAACCTCCCAATTATCCTTTACCAAATAGATGCAAATGGCTACATAACGACCTCGATGGGCGCGGGTCTTCAGGTGGTCCCTGGATGGAACAATGACTTGCTGGTGGGTGTCAATGGCTTCGAATTGGCAAAAGACATGACCGAGGCCTTTCAAAGAGCCGCAAATGGAGAGGCCAATCGAGCGCTCAACGCGTTTAACATTGATGGCAATGATTATTATTTTGATACGATGGTATTGCCTGATAGTACGTGTGATGGAGGGATTATTGGATTTGCGGTTGACGTAACAGCAACCAAGCTGGCCGAAAAAGCGCTCGCTGAAAGTCATTTGCAATTAAGAGAACAGGCCGCGGCACTGGAGCTTCAAAACAAATTCAAGAATAAAATATTGGCAATCATCTCGCATGACCTTCGTCAACCGATGTCGTCTATTATTTCACTTACCCGTTTATTTCATTCCGCGGAGCAAAATCTAACGGACGAAGACTTGGAAATGATTTTCCTTAATTTAAATGATACGGCTCAGAAAGGCATTCAATTACTCGAAGGGCTACTTTGTTGGGTACATTCAGAAAAAGAGGGATTTGTATACCGTGGACGGCCGATGCCACTTAAAAACATATTGGAACAAGCTAACGGCATTTATCAATACGACCAGAAGAAAAAGCAGCTAAGCTTTATCAATGATGTTCCTGAGGAACTTACGATATATGCACATTCCCAGATGCTTTTATTCGTGGTACGCAATTTAATCGGAAACGCAACGAAATATTCTCCTCAAGGGGGTACAATCCGTGCATATGCATCTATTAAGCAACAACAAGCGGTCTTTTCCCTCTCGGACAATGGGCCGGGCATAGGGGAAGTGCAACTTGAAAACTTATTCAATTCAACTATCGACCCGTTAGAGATAGGCCAAGAGAACCCAAAAGGCGCAGGGGTTGCGCTGAGTATCTGCCAGGACCTGATCCATTGTATGGGCGGGCGCATATGGGCCGAATCCGATCCGGGAAACGGTTCTATCTTTTTCTGTTCCCTACCTGCGGAGAATCGGTATCGCGAAGGTGCTTGATAGGACTACCCCGATTTCCGGAACGCCGAATTTACTCACAGCCCATGGGAGAGAAAATAATCCATCAATTCCCTTGAAAGACACCAATGCGTTATCGTCAACTAATTTATGTTGTTACTTTCCTTTAAATCCCCGGATGATTTTAATAACCATAGGTACCGTAACGAGAATGACGATGCCGACGACCACATAATTGAGGTAGGGACGTAAAAAGGGCATGCTTCCTATCAAGTAACCGGCGACGGCAAACGAAAGGATCCAGCCAACTGAACCCACCAAGGCAAATAGCACAACCCGGCTAAATCTCAACTTGATGATGCCGGCAACAATGGGTCCAAACGTGCGGATCAAGGGAAAGAATACACCAATGGAAAGCGCCAACGCACCGTATTTATGATAAAAGTTTTCCGCAGCCGTTAAATACCGCTTCTTAAAAAATTTGGAATCCGGCCTGCGGTATAAAAGCGGGCCTGTTTTATAGCCAATAACGTACCCGGTAATATTGCCCAATACGGAAGCTAAGACGCCAAAGATGCATAATGTAAAAAGACTATGCGCAAACAAGCCGTTGGCAATCAGCACTCCAGCCATAAAAAGAAGTGCTCCGCTCGGAAGAAAAAAACAAAAAAAGAGTCCGGTCTGCCCATAAATTGCGAGAAGAACAAGTAGTAACCCGCCAAATTGAATAAGCGCCTCCGCATCAAACATTTTAAATTGATTGTGTTTATTCCGCCGTCAAAGATAGGGATTTGACGTTCTTTATTCGCTGTGGCATCGACAATTTACCCCGCCTGTCCGAAAAAGAACAAGAGAGTGACAACCAGAATTACTACAGATAACCAAAAGAGAACTTCCCGAAGCGCAGGTCTTCGCCCATCTTTTAACACGCTGATTCCTAAAGGACACATAGCAACACAGAGTCCTGTCGTCGCAACAACTGAAACAACGGTGCTTCCCTTAAGCACGCCCAGCATAAGTATTGCCATTAGCCCCAAGGCGACGGCACGAACCGCGCCAAGTATCCCGGAAAGGAAAGCGCCAATGGCAAGCAAAACCCATCCGAGCATAATGGTACCGGAAAGAACCGACACAATATGAAACGCTCCATAGGATTCGGATATCGCCGCTACCGCAGAATCAAGCCCTTGTACATTCACCAACTGAAATGCGAGGTGATCAATTCCAGCGTGGAAAGTCCGCGCAAAAAGCCCAAAGATCACAAAAGATCCACCCCAAATTGCCCAACTCGGTCGTGTCAACCCAATTAGCCGCGCCAATGTGATAACAGCAGGCCATAAAACGATATTACCTGCAAGAAAAGCACTGTATGATGCAAAAATTAAAGTGGGGCTGCTTTGATAGGCAGCCAGTTGCTCAGGAAAGAAAAAGGGAAACCGAATACGTAAAAGCACACCGGTGAGAAGAAGCACCGGAGCGAGTACCAACGCAATCCCCCCTACCCAGCGGCCAGGAAACCAAAAATCATTCTCTTTATCCATTAGTATGCGTTGAAATCGTCAAACAAATTAATAAATCATCTTGATATGGTCAACAAACCCACATTTATTTTTAAGTTAGTTTCTCAAAAGAAATCCGCAGGCCTCGACTATGTCGATCCCCTAAATTAAAAAATAATTAAATTAGCCGACGCCTCTGTAAATGTTGAATATAATATAAACGCATTATGATCGTACAATCCTTAATAGCTGAATTCGAAAACGAAGTAAACAGCACCCGGAAATTACTACAGGCTGTGCCCGAAAAAGACATCAATTTTAAACCCGCCCCGATTTCCTGGACAATGGGTGAGCTTGCACAGCATATTGCTACGATTTATTACTGGTATGTGGGAACGTTTACCGAAGATGTTTATGATTTAGCAGCCAATCGCCTGGAGCGTGGGGAGCCGGGAGACATCAAAGCAACGCTTGATCTTTTTGAGAACAACGTTGAAAAGGCGCGGGCGGCGCTGAACGCGATTACAGACGAAAATTTACAGGAACCGTGGACGATGAAAGCTGGTGATCGTACGGTGATCGGTCCATTGCCCCGAGGTGTTGTCGCCCGCAGCTTTCTTTTTAATCATATCTACCACCACCGTGGCGAAATGATCGTTTACCTGCGTGCCACCGGCAATAAAGTGCCCGGCCTCTACGGCCCAACCTACGAAGAAAGCACGGGCCGTTAATACACTTCGACATGCATGCAGAATATGACGACAAACCCAAAAGTTGACTGGTATTTTAGCGAGGACACAAAATGGCAGAAGGAGTACGTCGCTTTAAGAAGGATAGTCCTCGATTGCGGACTTACCGAAGAATTGAAATGGGGCCATCCCTGTTACACGTTTCGACGTAAAAACATCGTGCTCATACACGGATTTAAAGAATATTGTGCGCTGCTCTTTTTTAAGGGTGCCTTGCTAAAAGACGACCACGGAATATTAATCCAACAAACGAAAAATGTACAGGCGGCCCGTCAAATTCGGTTTACCGGCATTCGGGAAATTGTCGGGTTGGAACATGCCCTGAAAGCATATGTTCATCAAGCTATTGAAGTGGACAAAGCCGGATTGAAAGTGCCGTTGAAAAAGACGTCTGATTTTACCGTCCCCGAGGAATTTCAAAAGAAACTGGACGAAATTCCCACGCTGAAAACAGCTTTCGAAGCGCTGACACCCGGCAGACAACGGGCTTATATTTTTTATTTTTCGCAAGCGAAGCAGTCCAAGACCCGGGAGTCAAGAATTGAAAAGTATATACCCAAAATTCTGGAAGGAAAGGGGCGGGAAGATTGAAAAGAAAAGCCGCCTCAGCGTTTTTGAGACGGCTCTCCCCTACTTGTTTACGGCTACGTGTTTACGGCGTGTGCGGCTGTTCGATGCAAGTGCCGCCAAAGTGTCCGTCTTTATGCCGATGTATCAGTTGCCGCATGAAAAACAGGTTTGCTGCGACAAACAGCACAATGAGCAATATAGCGGCGACCTTCGTCAATCGGGTCAATGACCTTTTCTTCGAAAACCCGCCGAAAACATAACCGATGATAAAGACCATGCTGGCTGCAAACAGCAGCCGCACGATGATGATGAATGGAAAGAACATAACTGTACGTTTTTATGTGATTAATCAGTTAATAACTCCTTGTTTTCGCGAACTCCCCAATGGGGTTGGACGCCCTGCTGTTCCTTTGCCAGCAGCGCCAGACTCTTTTGGGCAAGTTCTTTCGCCAGGCGCTTGTCACCTCCCCAGGCCTTCGGCGTATAATACTTATTCCAGGCATCCACGTAAATGGCGCGGGGATTGTTGGCATCAAGTTTCAACGCCAGCTCCAGGTATTTTCCGGCAGTCGGGCCGTACTTACGTCCCATAGTCATCGGGTTTATGAACACCTTGGTGCGGTACAGCAGGCTGGCAACGACATATACCTCGACCAGTTCTTTTCGCTGTGTCGCGCTATCGATCCGCGACCTGGCTTCCTTCAATTGTTCAAGACCGCGATCGCTATAGGGTTCGATCTGCTCGCCTTCCTTTTCGAGCAGGAATCCGATGTTGGCGTCGCATAATGCCGCGTAGTAGGGTGGCAGCCATTGTTTATCGGCCTCTGAAAGCCTCGCGAATTGGGTTTCCAGTGCTTCGTAGTCTGCTACGGTGGTGGCGCCGTCTAATTTGGCCACCAATTGTTCCAGAGTGCTTGCGCCGCCCTGCTCTTGGGCGAAGCTGCTGATCGGTATCAGCGCCACAAGCATGATGATTACTCGTTTCATTGTTTTGTGATTTTATTTATGATGTAATAATTAAAGAAGTTGATTATCCATGAAATCGTCCCTGCGGTCTACGCCCCAGCTCATGAACACGCCGATGTAATAATAGCGCGGCGCTGGAAGGGTGATGGCCTGCCGGTGTTGCCCGTCGGCACTGTAATTATAGCCGAACACCTGCCTAGTACCCAACAGGTTGTTTACGCCCGCGCCGATACCGGAAAAGTTCTTCAGCTTCGACCGCTTGAAGAAACTGGTGAGGTAGGCCACATGCAGGTTCACCACGCTGTAGGGACTCGTAGTGCCAGCATGCCTAATCGTTGACGCTTCCGACCCAGAAGACGGTGCTATGTCATAATACGGTCTACCCGATGCGAATGCATACGAGACATTCACGTTGGTGGAAAGGGTGGGGAAAAACTTCTTTACCGCCAACGTACCGGTATGAGGTGTCGCAAAAGTTGGCTTCAGCAGTTGGGGGTAGTCTAAAAACTGCCTCTTGGTGTCTAGATAGGTATAAGTAACCCAGTAATCCAGGTTGGTAAATGTACGCTTGTCGCGGAAAAAGAATTCGAGGCCCTTAGCATCGCCCACACCGGACGTAGCGCGGGTGGGCTCGGTCCGCAGCAGTCCGCGGTAGCGCTTGTAGTATGCTTCTGCCCTGAAAAGCCGGTTGCCGGCATTGTGGGTAAAGTTGACGATGTAGTGCGTAGCCCGCGAAAATCCCAGCTCGGGGTAGTCATACAGGTAAATCGATGAGGGTGCCTGATAGAAGATACCATACGCTGCATTCAGCTGGTTGGCCGTGCCCAGCCGATAGCCGAGGCTGGCGCGGGGAGCGAATACCCAGCGCTGCAATGCCGACGAGTGCTCAACGCGCCCACCAATTTTGGCTGCCATGTGCTCGGTAAGGTAAACGTCTCCTTCCGCAAATGTAGCGGTAAGCTGGTCCGTAAGCCGGATGGGCCGGTCTTCCCACGTCCCCGCTTCGTGGGTAAAGAAATGTTCGGCCCCGAAACGGATGGCCTGATTGCGGGCAAAGCCTTTGGTGAAAACAGTGCGTAACTGGGCAAAGTGCTCATCCCTATCAGAATGCCCTGTGTTATCCGAACGGATGGCCGTATGAAGGAAGCTGTACCCGCCACTGACTTCCATTTTCCAGTTGTTACCAAAATAGCGGACCATACTCAGGTTGTTGTATGTATTCCGCCCGCGCACGAAGTACGCCGAACGGCGGTCGGGGTTGTTGACATCCGGCTGGGTGAGGCCCACTTCACTGCCATTCCAATTCGTGTAGAATTTCAGTATCCCCCGGTCGCCCGTTTTGATCCGGAAATGGCCGTCTCCCTGTAAGTAACTGGGTCCCGCGAAGAATTCAGGGGTTTGGGGAACGACGGCATTATACAACCGGTGGTTGCTGTATGCCAGGTTGATGCCGTAGCCGCTGTTGCCGTCGTCCGCACGCCGCTGAAATCCTACTCCGGTGTTTGCTGGAAATAAGCTGAAACTGGCCTCAGTCTCTTCGGGAATATCAATGCTCTCCAAAATCAAGGCGCTGCTCATCGCCTGGCCATATAAGGCCGAGTAGCCCCCGGTACTGAAGAGGATTCCCTTGAACAGGAACGGATCGATACGGGCATATTGCGGAATACCCGGTACGGAGGGGAAGTGAGGGTTCTTCACCAGGATGCCATCGATGAACTGCTTAGCTTCCTCGCCCGTGCCGCCGCGTACAAAAAGGCCTTCCCGCTCGCCAACCTGCTGGGCACCTGGCAATGCGCGGAGTGCCTGCGACAGATCGTTGTTGCTGCCGGCAACCGTCACGGCGTCTATCGGCGTGAGGGAGGCACCCTTCGCCTTATCACTTGCCTCGAAGGTACCGGCACTGACCTGCACCTCTTCCAGCATCCTCCGCTTTTTCCCCTTGGCAATGCTATCTGGTTGATTCGTAATACTATCTTTTGACCGCTCTTGGCTGATCGCCCATTGGCTGCCTGACAGCAACAGTATGGTTGCCAAAAGGCCGATGATTCTTGGAGTTTCCATAGCGTTGTTTCTTTTGATCCAGAAGCAAAACTATGGTCGATATCCATCCGATTTTGGATGTGTAGACCAACGGGTAGGTCGCCGCGACGAATGGGCGGGATGTGTAGACGTTCTTATTGGGTGGATGGCCGGACGATGCGCTCGACGTGTTCGCGATAGGCGTCGCCGATGGGAAGTTCCCGCTCCCCAAGATAAAGGGTATCCCGTTTGACTGCGGTCACATGGGGAACGGATACCAAAAACGATTTATGCGTGCGGACAAACGGTGCGCCCGCCAGCCGCTCTTCCATCGACTTTAGGGTCATGCGCGTGAGCACGGGCTTATCACTCGATGCCAAATGGATCTTTACGTAGTCCTTGAGACCTTCAACGTAACGGATATCCGAAAAGTTGATTTTTACCTGAACATACTCTACATTGACGAAGAAAAAATCATCTGCACCGGATGCAGGGGAGCGCAGCGAATCTTGTCGGGATTGATGACGCTCCAGCGCCCGGTTGCAGGCTTTAAAAAACCGATCGAACGCATACGGTTTCAACAGGTAGTCCACCACGTCCAGATCAAACCCCTCCAATGCATATTGCTCATAAGCCGTCACCAAAATCACCAAGGGGGGATGCGGAAGCGAACGAAGGAACTGCAAGCCGCTGAGTCCCGGCATCTGGATATCGAGGAATAGCAAGTCGATGGATTCCCGCTGAAGCACATCGATTGCTTCCATCGCATTCTTGCAACTGGCAACCAACTGAAGGTACGGCACCTGCCGGATGTTATCCTCCAGGAGATCCCGTACCAGTTTCTCATCGTCTATCGCCAGGCAGCGCATCATGACAGCGTAAGTTTAAGGGTCACTTCATACCAACCGTCCTGTTCGTCAATATCGAGTCGATGCGCCTCACCATATAAAAGATCCAGCCTTTTTTTAACGTTTGCCAAGCCGATTCCCGAGTCTCGGTCCTTACTGCTTTCGGCCGAGGGAGGCGCAATCCGGTTTCTGACATTGAACAACAATTGTCCCTGCTGTTCCGTCAAACGGATGGCGATTTCAGGGCGTTCCAGGTGACTGGTTCCGTGCTTAAAAGCATTCTCGACAAAAGGAATGAGCAGCATAGGTTCAATGAGAGATTGTTGTTCCATATCCGGAACCAACTCGAGCGTTGTGGATACATCGATGTTCTCGCCAAAGCGAAGTTGTTGCAACCCAATATAGTTGCGGAGATAGGTGATCTCCTTAGACAACGGTACGCGCTTGCCCTGTGTATCGTACAGCATGTAACGCATCAGATCGGAAAGCTGGATTAATGCCGGCTCAAGCAATTCAGACTTCTTCCGTGCCAGCGATACGAGATTGGTAAGCGTATTGAACAAAAAATGCGGGTTGATCTGCGAACGTAGAAACTTCAGTTCGGTAGCTAACCGTTCCGCCCGTTCCTCTTTCTGCCGGCGTTCCCGACGGATGTTATCCAATATTTTACGATAAACAATACTGACGACATAAATTCCAAAACTGGGTGCAAAGATGATCCGGTTGGCAGCGGGAGTTACCCGTGCCTCCGGAAACCAGGCATGTAAGATAATGTTTTTGAGCAGCAAGGAAACGCCCAGTAGCATCACGGCTAATAGCACATACAGCCACCAGGTACGCCTATTGAAAAACGTTGGGAAAAGATAATACGCATTGACATAAAATATAATCAGGTGAATGAGACCGGCTATGGTAAAAAAAGCACCGGGAATAGCGCCAATTGCATATCCGGTATCAGGATCTGCGACAAAAAAAGGAAAAAAAAGGATCGTCGCCCATACAATGGCGTGGAAAAAGAAGACAAAATATGACGATGATACACGCATGCGTTAAGACAAACCTAACGAACTCGCGTTTCAATTGCAAACATTAGGGCATGCCTTTTTTGGCAGAGAAAAAGGCCATCCCATACTTCACCATGAAATAGACGGGGATAGAAAGAGCGACCCACGAGAGGCCATGCCAGATTCCGGTTCCTATAATAGCGAGCAGTAACCCGCTAATGGTGATTGCGAATAGTAACAGCGGAATGCCCCAAAGTTTTAAGCGTGTATTTCGTTTACCCTGCATCTTCCTGTAGACTAGATAACGTAAGTGATTCAGCCTGCCGGATGACGCGCTTTAGCTGGGCGGCACGCGCCTTGCGTCTGGCAAACCATAAATACAGCCCCGAAATCAAGACAACAATCGTAAATAGGTCCAGCACCACCCATAAAATTTTCATGGGTATCCCCCCATAGTCGCCAAAGTGGAAAGGTTGGGAAATAAAGATGGCTTTGAGGTACCAGGGCATATCGCGCATGTCAGTCAGCTGACCTGTTTTGGCATCGATAAGCGCCGGCTTGATAATGCGTGATGTCAGTGGCGTATTGCCTACCATATAGACGGCATAGTGATGATTGCTGGAATAGAGCGTACCTGGAAATGCCACAAACGAGACTTCCATTTCCGGGGCGGCGGCCTGGGCAGTATTAAGGGCTGCCTGCAAAGACGCAAATTCGCCGGTTGCCTTCGGCTGATCCTTATAATTGGCCACCATTTCGGCAAGCTGCCCCTCACGCCATGCGTCCAATGCCGGATCGGCTAACGTGTTGATGACTCCCGAAATACCCACCACGGATGCCCAGGCAAGCGTGACAATGCCGAGTAGGTTGTGTAGGTCGAGCCAACGCAGCCGTCGGGACTTCTCCGTGCGGATCATCCCGAAATCAAACCGCTTCATAATGGGGCCATACAATACTACGCCCGATATCATCGACAACATGAACAGCACGCCCATAAAACCAAGGAACAGCTTACCCGGAATGCCTGCCAGCATTTCGACATGCAGGTAGTACATCACCAGCATAAAGTCCATTTCATTCGGCTGCGCCTCCAGCACATCGGCCGTATATTGATTCATCGTGAGGTAGTGGTCGGCCTCAATAGGGGCCTCCGCCGAATCCGCTAAAGTCAAAAATAGCTGACCCGGGTGATGGTCTTCGTCCCAGAACGCATACTTGGCCACTTTGCCGGGCAGTTCTTCCATCGCAGCCCCGAGTATCGCATCGGCCGACAGACGGGGCGCCCCCTCCGTTGGGGGTGTCGCCTCGATTTCGTCGTGCAGAAAGTGATCTATTTCTTCGTAGAATACTAACGGTAATCCTGTAATGCACAGCATCAACAGGAACAGCGTACATACTAAACTGGTCCATTTATGGATGTGAAACCACTTATTGATTGTCTGTGCGTTCATTTGTTAAAATTTATACGCTACGCTGGCGGCAAAATTACGCCTTTTTTGCGGGTTGACCGACCAATAACCGACGTAATATTGCTCATTGGTCAAGTTATTCAGATTGGCCGTGATCCGCACGCGGTCACCGTTATAAAATAAACTTGCATTGACCAGCGTATAGGCGGGCAGATAGAATACCCCCGTCACGCTATTGTCGATCACCTTATACCGGCCGGCGTAATTGCCTCCAAGGCCGACTCCGTAATTTTTAAGTTTTCCCTCAGGGAAACGATAGGTTGCCCAAAGGTTGGCCAAGTGCTGCGGTCCCTGCCCGCCGGGGCTTCGGCCAGGCTCCGAATAAAAATCTTCGCCATTACCGGTGATGACCTTCGTTTCATTGTAACTATAACCCGCCAACAAACTCAGTCCCCGTGTCGGATTGGCGTTCAAATCGATCTCAAATCCTTTGCTGCCTACCTTGCCGCCTTGTACGGAATTGTTGGGATTTGTCGGGTCGGGGTAGACACGATCCGATACCTTAATGTCGTAAACCGATACGGTACCAAATAGTTTATCCGCAAACAGATTCGCCTTCACACCGTATTCCCACTGATTGGCTTGTTCAGGCTTAAACGATTTGACCTCCATAAAATTGCCGTCCGTATCGTATACCGATTGGGGATCTACATTGATGAATGCATTCATGTAGTTGACAAAAAGCGACAGCTTATCGCGCCATGGTTGGTATACCAGTCCTAATTTCGGTGACAATGCAAATTGGTCATAATCGTCATCCGTCATACTTTTTTCACCCTTGGAGTCAAAGTAGTCGGCCCGGAGGCTCACCATTGCCGTTAAACCGGGCGTCACATTGAGCACATTGGAGAAATAGGCCCCATACGAACTGTTTGCGATGTTACTCAACGTGCCTTCCAAGCCTCCCAGCAGGTTCTCTATAGACGCCTGCGTGAGGTATACAGGAGGCAATTCCTCACCGGAGAATGGGTCGGTGTAGTCCACATCGCCCTGCGGTGTTACGCTACGTGCCCAACCCCATCCGGAGCCATTGTCGATTGCGTTGCGGCTATAATAGTCCAGGCCCACCAGCAGACGGTTGCGCAGGTTACCGATCTTGAAATCACCGTTGAAATTCTGCTGGATGGTGGTCGTGTGCATGGTGAACTGTTCCTTATGGAAATACTGGCTAAAGTAATTGTCGCCTGCTACGTCATCCCACATATAGGTATAATAGCCATCGGACTTGACCGTACCGCGGGAAACCACCGTTTGGGAGGTCCACTGCTCAGAAAGCTTATAGACCATCTGTGCCTGCAGATTGTACTTCGGGTTCTTGATGGCGATGTCATTGCTGGTGAACGACAACTTCGGATTGAGATTAAGTTCTTCAATGGTGTGGAAGTCGAGCGGACTTAAGCGATCCGAGTGGAAAAACACAGGCGCTACGGACCGTTCCTCTTCCAATATCTCGGCCATGACGTTGAAGGAAAGCCGATCATTGACTTCATACGCCAGCGTAGGGGCAATGAAAAACGACTTTTTGAAACCCGCGTCCTGGAAGCTTCCTTCCGAGTGGTAGGCCGCAGTGACACGTGCTGTGATTTTCTCTGTCTTGCTTAAGGGCGTGTTGATATCCGCCGTGATCCGGTTCAGCCCGTAACTTCCAAAATTGTAGGTCACCTCACCACCAAACCCATCATATGGCTGTTTCGTAACGGTATTGATGAGCCCCCCATAGCTATAGAAGCTTCCACCGAACAAGGTGCCTGATGGCCCTTTGATTACCTGGATTTCCTCCACATTGGCCGGATCAAGGTTACCACTTGTTAATCCTGGCAACCCATTGGTCAATGCCGGTTGTGCATCAAAGCCGCGCAAAGCGAAATAGGCCGCACCATCGCCCGCGCGACCGGTGGCTTCCCAGGTACGTGTAATACCCGGGATATTACGGAATGCGTCGTCATACGTAGTGATCACCTGCTGCTTCATCACTTCGGCAGATACCGAATTGTATACCTGTGGATTTTCGAGATTCTTAAGTGGGATTTTTGCCACCTCGGTATTACGGTTGGGCGAGCGTTGTGCGGAGACAATTACCTCACGCAACTGAGCCTCATTTTCCACAAGTATGAAATCGACAACCGTAGTTTCCCCCGCGCGAACCGACACCGGCTGTTCCTGCGTCGCCAAACCGATAAATGAGGCCACCACCACCTGCGCCCCCTCCCGTACGTTGCTAATTTGATAATTGCCATTCCCATCGGCCGTGGCACCCCGATTAGTGCCCTTAACCGTGATATTTACGGATTCGGCAGGAAGGCCATCCACCGTACGTATCGTACCACTAATTGTACCAGTTTGTGCCCAGGCTCCGGCGGAGATAAACAGAAAAAAAAGAATGCTGTAATATTTATTGTTCATTTAAACGATTGATAAGTGCACCGCAAAAATATAATTTAAATTAAATCTAAACAATAAAAGTTGAATCGAAAAAAGGATCGAAAACCGGGCTCAACTTTTAGTTAACAATGGGACCTGTTTGTTTTACCCTATTTTCGTTTTATGAAATAAAAAATATAATTAAAAACGCGCCGAAGTCAGTTTACCAACTCTCCGAAGCGTTTTGGTGAAGAGACTTCGGTGAAAATAATTTTCACTTCGGAGCGTTTCCGATCTCTGCCCGTTCTTTTCGGACCGGAAAGCAAGCGAGTTTTGGCCCTTCTCGTTTTTGGCATGAAAGCGGTCCAATAAGCGCATTAAATTTCAGATGGCATAAACGTTGACACGGAAAAAGAAATCAATACAAGCGATGTGTTTATTTTTTTTCTTTATATGAAACTCCTGTTTCGTAGCGAATCTTGTTTTAGCGAACGGATTTTGATAGGAAGAATGTTATCTTTGTAGTAGTAATAATTGGAATAGCCATGAACAAAGAATCATTTTTCGTAAAAGGTGAAGAATTACTAAAAAAGATCAAGGATATCATTGCGGAAGGTAACGTTAGGAAAATTAGTATATCTGACAAATCCGGCAAAGAAATTATGAGCTTTCCAATAACCGTGGGAGTAGTGGGTGCTTTATTGGCTCCCCTTTTTGCAGCTGTGGGTGCACTTGCTGCCCTTGTTGCCGAATGCTCCATTACCGTGGAACGTGATGAAGATACCGAGGTTCCAACCGACACAGAATCTTAACACGCGCTAATAACTGACCCATTTATGAAACTACTTTTCCTCCCATTCGTTTTGATGATGGCAGTAGCCTGCAATAACACGCAACAATCGCAGCAAATGAAGTACAAAACCACCGGCAGCATCGAACGCCTTGATCCGGCATTGGACGCGATTATCGATACCAGTACACAGGCAGAAATCATCGCGGAAGGATTTGAATGGAGTGAAGGCCCATTATGGATAGAAAGCGAACAAATGCTGTTGTTTTCGGATGTTCCGGCAAACAAAGTCTATAAATGGACGGAAGCAAATGGAGCGGAAATCTATCTGGAGCCGAGTGGCTACACGGATACAGCCACCAGTAACAGTAAAGAACCCGGTAGCAACGGGCTCGCATTAGACAGCGAAGGCAATCTGGTCCTTTGCCAACATGGCAATCGACAGGTGGCGAAGATGGATGCTCCATTGAACAAACCGGAGGCGAGATTCATTCCTTTAGCGGAAAAATACGAGGGTAAACGCTTCAGCAGTCCGAATGATGTCGTATTTAACAGCGTGGGCGACTTGTTTTTTACCGATCCTCCCTATGGATTACCTGCACAAAACGACGACGATCCAGCGAAAGAAATCCCCTTCAACGGTATATACAAAGTGAAGTCAACCGGTGAACTCATCTTATTGGCCGACGGCATCACGAGACCCAATGGCATCGCATTTTTCCCCGGTGAGAAAAAAATGCTGGTAGCCAACTCGGATCCCAATGCGGCCAATTGGTACGTACTAGATGCAACGGATCCGTTGGCAACGCCCACCTTGTTTTACAGCGCGACCAACGAGCGTGACGGACTAAAAGGCTTACCCGATGGATTGAAAATCGATAACAAGGGGAATGTATTCACCAGTGGGCCCGGAGGAATATGGATATTTAATCCTGAGGGGAAAGTACTGGGAAAAATCAAGTTGGATGAGGCCGCATCGAATGTGGCGTTATCGGCCGATGAAAAAACCATCTACATAACGAATGACATGTATGTGCTGCGCGTGAAATTGAGATAAACCTCTTTCCTTACATTCCCGTTGTCAGAAATCCACTACAATATCTGATTATCAACCCGTTTAAGCTTGGATAATTAGCCGGCGTTCCTAACCTTTGCCGTCTGTTAAGAGACGGAAACAGGTTATATGGATTTGAGTATATTTATTGTCGACGATGATGCCATGCTGGGGAAAATACAGAAGACATTGGTAAAATCCGTTTGGCAATTCGACGAACCCCTTGTGTATTATGACGGCTTTAGCGCGCTTGCGCACATCGAACGGGAAGCTATTGCAGGCAAAAAAGTACTTGTTTTACTCGATATCCATATGCCTCATATGGACGGATGGGGTGTGCTGGATTCGATTTGCACGAAACCCTATTACAAAGATGTGTGGGTCATCGTAAATACTTCATCTGAAGAGGTAACCGATGAAGCAAAATCAAAATCTTACGAACAAGTCATCGCTTTTAATAAAAAACCGCTAACGAGAGAAACGTTATGCAAGCTAATGGCACAGGAACCGTTGGTCATATTTTTTTAAAGAATATTTTGAGTGTAGGTAAAACATACGGGATTGACATCAGCTTTGAAGAGCTCAAGCTACCTTTATTTCATGATGTGCTGGTACTCGCAAAAAATGCCGTGCAGGGTAAATTCGGGTTAGGCAAGTCACTGGATTTACTCGCTCCAGGCGTATTCCAGACCGTAGATACCGAAGTGGAAAGTGAGCGCATAGAAGCAGTGTTTATAAACCGGAAGTTACTTACCAAAATTTCAATAGAACAGCTCATTGGAATATTGCAACGGCATGTATTCGAGTACGTAGGGGAAGGCGAACTCATACAAGTGGATATGAAAATAAGGATATCGCTGCATAATATTCGTGAATGAAGCCAGGATACCCATTGAAGGATGAACATAAAGCCACTGATAACCAAGCAATACATTACGCTTGATGCCTACGCGGGAACAAGGGTTGCAAAGGAGTTGTTGCAGGTACAGGATGCGATCGTCGTATTGGACAACGGCAAACCCATCGGAATTCTAACTATATCCGACCTTGCTAGAAAGCCTCATCAACTGGTCATTGATTGCTTCCGCAAAAGACCGACAGTAAATTGTATCGACGCTATAAACACCGTACTTGACGTGATGAAAACAACCGGGAATACCATATTGCCGGTTGTCTACCAGAACAACTTTTTCGGCATAATTAAACAATCAGACATCCTGTTTTATCTTCATGGCAATTCTGAAAAGGAGAAAATAGCGTTATTGGCAGCAGCCCACGATCTACGCGACCCGATCGCGGCAATCAATATGTTGGGAACCATCTTGAAGGCTGACCCAGCACTGAACAAACACCGACACTTGATCGACAAAATCAGTGAAACCTGCGACTATGCACAGATACTTATTCAGGACATCCTTACTACAGAGCAATCCCACGATGAACCTGTTGTATTAGCGGATGAGAATTTAGATGAACTGGTGGATACATGCGCGGCTTCGCTTTCTGACAAATTTGAAGGAAAGCAGCTTGTTTTATCAAAACAACTGCTGTCAAACAAAGTTATTAAAGCAGACCGCCCCAAGTTAATTCGGGCTATCAGCAACATACTTTGGAACAGCATCAAGTTTACATATCCGGGCGGAATGATCAGCATATCTACCCGTGAGGCCGCTGACGGCCGGGCGTTGCTTGTTGTCCAAGACACCGGAATTGGCGTTCCAAAAGCAATGCAGGAAAAAATATTTGACAAATTCACAAAAGCGAAACGGCCGGGCACATCTGGAGAACCGACAACCGGGTTAGGGCTCTACCTCACGAAGACGGTCATCGAATCACACGGAGGCACCATCGACATGGAAAGCGATGGACAAACCGGTACTTCTTTCATTGTCTCGCTTCCGGTGGAAAACCACTCGACACTCCTGGAGTGGGCGTAACAAAATTGTCCATCACACTCATCACTTCATATCCCTCCTGAACACTGCAGGGATTGGATTTCTCTCCCCTGAAATAAGCAACAACCGCGGCAATCATGGGTTGTTGCACGTGGGCGAGCGATTCAAATGAAAATTGCTGAACACCGAGTTTATTGACCAACTCAATGGGCCGGTTGCTGAAAACAGAAAAGGATATCCGGCCCGCTGAACCGATCACTTCGCACACATCCAACTCTTCGGCCACATTAAATGCCCACTGTCCATTGAAAAGCACATCGTTTTCAAATAAAACCTCGCCGGATACCACGTCAGGTGCTGCATACAGCCCGGCCTGATTGTGCGCAACTCCTTTGCTGAACGCAACATTTCCAAAAAAACAACACATTAAATCGATCTGATGCGGAGCGAGGTCGTGAAACAACCCTCCACCCGATTGCTCCGGATTCAACCGCCATTGCATACGGGCAGACTGCATGACCTCGTCAGACAGCGGTTGCTGGTAATATCGTAGGTTGGCCACCCTTGGAACCCCAATATGGAAATCGATCAGCTCTTTTACTTTTTTAAAATAGGGTTGCTCCCTGCGGTAATGAGCAACGGTAAGTTTACCTTGACAGTTTTGTTGCAGCTGCACCAGTTCTTTTGCTTCGGTGCCGTTCAATGTCATTGGTTTCTCGAGGTATACGGGCTTTCCGGCCCGAAGGGCCGCCGAAGCATAAAATACATGCGAATCCGGTGGTGTCGCGATATAGATCGCGTTGACTTCCGGATCATCAATCAGTTGCTGTGCATCCGAATACCACTTGGCTACGCCGTGTCTTTCGGCGTAATCTTTTGCTTTAGCGGCATTCCGGCGCATTACAGCGACCAAGTCGGAATGCTCAATTTTTCGGAAAGCTGGACCACTCTTCACCTCCGTTACATCCCCAACGCCAATAATTCCCCATTTTATTTCCATGTATTTTAAATTTATATCACAATAATCCTTTCTCTTCCAAAATTGACCTGATTTCCTTGTTTTTGTTCCAAAATTTAGTTTCGATCTCATTGAATGCCGCTTTGAAGGCCGGGTCGTCCTTAAAAGGTGCAACCATGATATCGTCTTTAAACAACAAAATCCAATATTGGTAATTATCTTCTTTTGAAAATAAGCGAAGGTGATCTATCATACCGGAAGAATCGCCTCGATATGCGGCATACATCGCCAGATTCATCTGCTTATAAATTGATTGATCGGTATCTGCAAAGGCTTTAAAACGAGCAAAACAACGTTCGGATTTCTCCTGATCGCCCTGCCTCGACCAAAGGATTGCCATATCTAAATCGACTGTAGGGAAAAAATCGAGATGCTGCGCCTCACGCAATTGGACAAACCGTTGGTAATAACGAAATGCAGCCTGGTCATTCCCCGTGTGAAAATACAGCTTGCCAAGTTCCTGCAAGATATGCATCTGATTGGAATCCTTGGCCAACTGGGTTCGCAACAGCTTTTCCACCTTGGCAGGATCCCGGTACTTAGCATAGACTACCACGGCCCGAACCCATTGCGCAAAAGAGTTGTCCGGATTGTAGGCCAACGATTGTTCGATGTACTGCAGCGACTCGTCAATGAAACCGGTTTGAACCAACGCGTTACTCAAATGCAGGTAGTTAAAACTAGTGGTAGCGCTATCGTTTGCAGCTGGATCCAACCGTATTCCCTGAAGAGCATATTCCAGGTATTTGGCAGTATTAGGCACATAGCTATTGTAGAAATCAGAGAGGAAGTTAATGACTAACGCCGAATTAGGGTTATACTCCAGGGCTTTCTCCAAATACGGAATGGCTGACTCATACGCTTTCTCGTTGACGTAATACAAACCTTTGGCGAACAGACATTCTGCCGAAGATGGATCGTATAACAACGCCTTGTCTGCATACGTACCGATGGCGTCGCCATGCCGTCGCTCCACTTGAAATGCGTCCAGATAGTAGTAAGCAATTGCGGTCACCGCATAGGCGAGTGCAAATTCGTGGTCGCGCTCAATCGCCTTATCAAGCAGTGAAACAGCCTCCTGCAGATTCCCCCGTCCTCCCTGCCGCATCAATTCCGTTGCCTTCAAAAACAGGTCATAGGCTATGAGATCCGTGGTTGGTATCCGCTCAATTCGCTTTTGTTCTTCCGCAGTGACGATAGCACGGACTTCGCTGGCGATATCTTTTGCAATTTCCTGTTGGAGCTGGAAGATATCAGTCACCTCCCGCTCATATCGCCGCGCCCACAGGTGGTTGTCTTTCCGTGCGTCAATCAATTGGATATTGAGCAGTATGCGATTTCCAATTTTCTGGCCGCTCCCTTCTACCACGTAGCTAATGTGAAGCTCGTCGGCTAACTCGGGGATAGACTTGGTCGTGTGCCGATATTTCTCGGCAGAAGTTCGGCTGACCACCCGCAAATCCTTTATCTGCTGCAGGTGGTTCAATGTGGCTTCCATCAAACCATTGATCAAATATCTATTTGTCGAGTCGCTGCTGTCGTTTTTGAATGGTAAAACCGCTAGGGATTTTTCGAGGGGTTCAGGCAATGTCGGGCGAGTCGCAATATAGATACCGACGCCAAGCGCAATAATCGCGATGGTAATGACGGTAACCAGGAACCCTGATCTGAAGCGACGTTGCTTCGATGCTCCCTCATAGGTAGCAGGTTCATTCGTCCACTTCCTTTTTCCCGCCTCACCTGGTGGATAACCGTAATACTCACGAAAACATTTGATGAAATAGGACGTTCCGCTGAATCCCACCTGATGGGCCACTTCTGAAACTGTCAAATCGCCGGCACCCAATAGTTCCATACTGCGCTTCAATCGGATTTCCCGGATAAGCTGGCTCGCAGATTGATTCGTGCTGTGTCTAATCCTGCGAAGTAGATTTGACCGGCTCATATGCATCTTAGCGGCTAATTCGGAAACACCGAAGCGCTCGTCTGACAGGTTTTCCTCAACCGCAACGGTTACTTGAGCAAGAAAACGGCTATCGATGGGAGACGAGTCAGACATGTTCACTTCGCATTACATGATTGAACAAAGATAGTTGTTGCGGGAGTACTTGCATCATAATTTATAGGAATGCGTCATAATTTTCATCTGTATTATCAAACTTGACACATTTTTCCGCATAACTACTTTTCTAGAACTGAGGCATGCCAGACCTTTGTTTCGTTCACTGATTGAACCAGGATTGTATCATTTAATTAATAAGATCATGCAAAATCAACACACGTTTTACCAAATTATCAAATGGGTTCTGTTTGTTTGTATTGCCATTGCAACAGGTTGTGCAGGCGGGAATAATTCCCCACAACAGCGCGTGTCGGCAGACAACAGCGAAGAAAAAGCTCCGCAGGTAGATATCCACACTGCGGTCGCCACGGGCGATGAAGCCACCCTTCGGCAGCACCTCGCCGCCGGTACAGATATCAACGCCGAAGATCCATTCGGTGGGTCAAGTCCGCTCATCACAGCTGCTGTATTCGGACAACCCGGAATAGCCAAGCTCCTTATCGATGCGGGCGCCGATCTCAACTTCCAGAACAATGATGGCTCCACGGCCCTCATCAGCGCAGCATTCTTCGGCCGTGCCGAAATTGTCCAACTATTGTTGGATGCAGGAGCAGACAAGACCGTCAAGAATAAATATGGCGCCACGGCATACGAATCCGTCATCGTGCCCTTTAGCGAGGTAAAAAGCACTTATGACATGATGGGTAAGGTGCTGGCACCGATGGGACTGAAACTCGATTATGCCTACCTCGAAAAAGTCCGGCCGGAAATCGCGAATCTATTAAGGTAACCAAACACAGAAATGACCGCAAATATGTCTGTATTAGCAAGAAGATATGACATCGATTGGATCAGGGTCATTGCCATTGGCCTGCTTTTGATATACCATGTGGCCATCGGTTTTCAACCATGGGCCATTCTGATTGGGTTCATTGGTAATGACCATCCCTGGCAATCACTCTGGATTCCTATGACCCTACTGAATGTATGGCGGATACCGCTGTTGTTCTTCGTATCCGGCATGGGTGTTTACTTCGCTCTACGCAATCGGACCTGGAGTCAACTCCTACGGGAACGCGCCACAAGAATCTTGCTTCCATTCGTGTTTGGCATGGTGGCCATCGTGCCTGTCCATGTATACCTCTGGCAGTATCACTACCATTTTGGTTTAAGCTATGCTCCCGGACCGGGTCATCTCTGGTTTTTGGGCAACCTGTTTACCTATGTCGTCGTTCTATCTCCTGTTTTTTTCTACCTAAAACGCCAGGAAGGCCGACAGCCTGCCCAGTGGGCTACCAACTTATTGCGTACACCGTTGGGCTTGCTACCCGTCTTTGCAGTGTTCATCGCGGAGGTATTGGTCCTTCATCCGATACCATTCGAGCTTTACGCCATGACCTGGCATGGTTTCTTTCTGGGGTTGCTGGCATTTTTCTTCGGTTTCTTTTTTGTCTGGTGCGGCCGTTCATTTTGGAACATGTTACTCGGGTGGCGTTGGCTATTTCTTACAGTCGCCGTTGGTCTTTTTGTTTTGCGACTGGTCTTTTTCCAACCGGTGGCACCCAGCTATTTATTATCCATGGAGTCTAACTGTTGGATCTTGACTGTCTTCGCCTTTGGTTATCGGTACCTCAATCGCCCCAGCAAGGTGTTAGGCTACTTAAGTAAGGCCGCGTATCCGATTTACATCGTACACATGATCTTTCTATACCTGGGGTCATTGCTTATCTTTCCACTTGACGTTTCGGCACCCCTTCAGTTCGGGCTGATGATGTTATTTACGCTGGTAGGTTGTTTTGCACTGTATGAGTTTGTCATCAGGCGGGTGGGATTCATGCGGGTACTATTTGGGCTGAAAGGTTAGCCGTTAGAAATGGTACGAGTACATGGTCGCCTAGAATCGATTATCCTTTATTACGATATTTTCGAATTATAATACTATTTTGCGATTATAACGAAAAACCATTGCTATCATGACATAAATACAGTAAATTAGCATCACTGACTTTACTAACCCAAGGCTATGAAAGCTGTAGAATACCGTTTACCTAAAGAATTTGACAAATCATTCATCGTATTTACCGAACAGGGCACGTATTTTCCTTGTCCTTGGCATTATCATCCGGAATATGAATTTGTTTTGGTAAACAGAAGTACCGGTAGGCGGATGGTAGGTGATCACATCGGCCATTTTGATGAGGGCGATCTTGTCTTCATGGGTCCTGCACTGCCCCATGTTTGGGTAAACGACGCTGCCTACGTACAGGGACAAGCCAGGCAGGAAGCCAGTGCAGTGGTTGTCCATTTCGTGGAAGACTTCCTCGGTGAAAATTTTCTCTGCCTACCCGAAATGGAACCCCTGAAAAAGGTGCTTGACTTATCAAAACGCGGGTTGGTCATCAATGGCAGAACAAGGTTACAAATCAATGGCTTGATGAATGGCATGATTGGCGAAAGCGGGCTAAAGCGCCTGTCCTCGCTTTTTGCTATATTTGATATCCTCGCCCACAGCACCGATTACGAACCGCTGGCCAGCCCCAATTATATGGCGCATACCCAAGGTTATTACTCGGATCGGTATAGCAAAATCACAGATTACATTTTACGTAATTTTCACCGCGAAATCACCTTGAATGAGGTAGCCTCCGAAGCCAGCATGGCCACCACCACCTTCTGCAATTTCTTCAAGGAACACTACCGAATGACCTTTGTGGAATACTTGAATACCATCCGCATTGGCCATGTATGCAAATTGCTGGCCGATAGCGATGAAAACGTGGTAAACATTGCATACGAGTGCGGATTCAATAATCTGGCTAATTTCAACCGGCAGTTCAAGCGGTTGAAAGGAATGTCACCCAGTGAATACCGGAGGATGCTGGAGTTAAAGTCGGCATAATCTGAATAACAAAAAATAATACCACCATTCCATAAAAATAAAGTAGCCATAGCTAGTTGACCGCGGTAACTTTGGTTAAAAATCTGAAATGTCATGGACAGAGAGACAATCAAAGAAACATTCGAGCGCAATGGCTACGTGCTTATCCCCGGATTTTTAGATACCGATGAAGTCGACGAAATCACACAAAATTTCGAACGGGTGATCGAGCATGTCACACCTACCATGCCAACTGAAAAGGTTTTTTTCGAAGACAAAAATGACCCATTAACGTTGAAACAGCTGATCGATATCCATCAATATGATCGGTTTTTTGAGGATATCCTAAACAAAGGAAAATTCAAAGATATAGCAGCCTTTCTGTTGGATGATGAAGTCGTTGGTAAAACACTGGAATACTTTAATAAGCCTCCACGGATCGGGAAACCGACACCGCCTCATCAAGATGGGTACTATTTTATGTTGAAACCCTCTGTTGCGGTAACTATGTGGATGGCTCTTGAACCCGCTGACGAGGAAAACGGCTGCGTAAGATACATCAAAGGCTCCCATTTAATGGGGATGCGCCCACATGGGAGAACAACGACATTAGGTTTCTCTCAGCAGATTCTCGACTATGGACCCGAGGACATCGAAAAAGAAATCGGTATTCGGGCTCAGCCCGGCGATTTGCTTATTCATCATTCACTCACCATCCATACAGCAGGTGGAAACAACAGTGCCGTACGGACACGAAAGGCGTTGGGTTTAATCTATTTCGGTTTATCCGCAAAGGAAGATGTAGAAGCAAAAGCAGCTTATCAGAAAAAATTGCTGGAAGAACGCATGAAAAAATCTTAAAAACTACTATTCTTTTAAGTTTTTGCGAAGGAACCGCAGCCAGTTGCCGTGAAAAATCCGTTGAATGTCGGCCTCCGAGTAACCGCGAACCGCCAATATATCCACCAGCCGTTGCAGATCGCTAATACTGTCCAGGTCATATGGAGATTGTTCCCGCCCATATCCACCGTCCAAGTCACTGCCTATGGCGATATGATGCGTATTCCCAGCCAATTCACAAATGTGGTCGAAATGATCGACAATACGCTCCAGTCGTACATCCGTTGCCGCCGGGTCTGAAACCCCTCTTTCCCAATGATTGTGAAGCATCCATGCATCAAAAACACCGCCGATAATCGCATCCCGACGAATAAGCTCACGGATCTGATCGTCCGTTAGCTGCCGTTGATGATTTACGAGCGCCCGGCAATTGTGATGGCTCGCCCAAACAGGCCCCTGAAAAATGTCGAGGGCTTGCCGAAACCCCTCATCGGTGAGGTGAGTTACGTCTAAGATCATGCGTAACCGATCCATTTCACGAAGTAATTCCTTACCGGCTGTTTTAAGCGGTCCGGAGGTGCCCGTTCCAGGTGCATATCGCCCGTCTCCGTAGTGTGCAGGGCCAATCGCCCGTAGACCGTAGGCGTACGCTTTGTCCAAATAAGAGAGATCGACCAACGAATCGGCCCCTTCCAAACTAAGTATATACCCGATAGGCTTATGTTCATTGGATATGGATTCGTCATTCCAAAGCGCTAGGTGTGCTTCAAGTGTAGTGAGGTTCGTGATCTGCACCAATTCGCCCGCTTCTTCCATGGCTCTATACCAAGCCAACTGACCTTGCGTTTGGGCCCAAGCCTGCTCGGGCGAATTCCAACCACTCAATGTACTCCCCGGTTCCACATATCGGGCAATTTGTGTGGCGACTACCAGTCCGATTTCACCTTTCCTCAGATCTGGCAGCGATACCGTCCCTTTGCCGCGATCGGGCTTATCATTGAGCCCCGTTTCACGTTGCCGGATAGCTTGTACAGGCTTTTTCAAGTCTCTGTTCCACTCAAGGGCATTCATCGCCAAATCCAGATGGGCGTCGATCAGTAACATAAGGGATTATTTTTTTTCAGATTCCAATTTCTTTTTTACAACGTCAGCCGGATACTTCAGTGCCAGTTCCCGTATTTCATAGCTAAAGGCGGCGAATGTCTCTTCCCACATCCGGGCTTCTTCCGGCGTATAGGGATAAAAGCCCTTTCCATTGGCAATGCCTTTGCTTCCTTTTTCCATGAGGTCTTTCATCAGTTTTGGCACCTCTGTACTGTTATTAAGTGTCGGGAACAGTTCGTTCATGACGTTACCGTAGGCGTCGACGCCGGTCAGGTCCATCCATCGGAATACACCCACCAAGGTCATCCAATACCCTGGATTGTTGCGGCAAGCGCGGTCTACATCCTCGATGGTGGCATATCCGTTTTCCACGAGAAAAAAAGCCTCCCTATACATTGCATACATCAGGCGGTTGGTGATGAATCCCCGGATATCTTTCCTGACCAGGGTTGGCTCTTTGTTCCATTGATGCGCCAATTCGTAGAGGTATTCGCCCTTTGAAACATCGCTTTCCGCACCGCAGATAATTTCCAAAAACCGGGTGGTGTGCGACGGTTCAGCCCAATGCAATCCGAGGAAACGCTGGGGTACATGGGTTAGTTTTTGCAGATCGCTGATGGGTATGGCCGATGTATTGCTGGCCAGGATCGCTTCGTCAGAAATATACCGCTCCACTTTGTCATAAACACTTCGTTTAATGGCTTCATTTTCCAGGGTACACTCGATCACCAGCTGGCAGCCCGCCAGACAACTGTAATCTTCCGTGATGCTGAGGTTTTTCAGGTATACCTCAGCCTTTTCTTTGCAAATACCTTCCTGATAGGAGCGTTCCAAATGTTTTCTAATCCGACCTGCAGCATGTTCCAGATCTGACGGAAGGGGAGCGACCGCCTTTACCGGGTGCCCCGCCATAAGCAGGCACGCACATATGCTTGTACCCATCAATCCCAATCCAACGATTCCAACTTCGATTTCGCTCGTGTTCATATACTGAAGGCTTTAATATGTCGCTGCTGCAAGAATTGCCTAACAATGGCATTTCCGATACCAGATACGGCTCCCGTAATAACGGTTACATCGTTAAAAAACGGGGCATATCGAACATAAACAAAGTTAACACCTAAAAGCGTGTTATTGTAATACAATACTACTATTTTCTTCCAAACCACCCATAAAATTCATTAAATATAATCCATATCTTTGGGCATGATGACAAAATGGTTACACCACGATATCCCGCGTCTGACGTTCGCACTCTGTCTGTTACTTGGACAAGTGACTATCGCAACAAGCCAGACTTTGGTCGAACGACTGGGCTATCCTAAGGACGCCATACTACTCATCATCAATAACGACGACGCCGGGATGTGCCATGCGGCCAATACTGGAACCATCAAAGGCTTGCAAGACGGGCTAATCTCGTCTTCCACCATTATGTTTACCTGTCCCTGGGCTACGGAGATCGTGGATTTTGCGAAAGCCCATCCAGACAAAGATTTCGGCGTGCACCTTACGCTGACATCGGAATGGAAGCACTACAAGTGGGGGCCGGTTGCTCCCATCGATCGTGTCCACTCACTGGTTGACAGCAATGGGTATTTCTGGAAAGAGGTACAGGAAGTCTACCAACATGGCAATGCCGAACAAGCGTATGAGGAAGGCAAAGCACAGATTGAAAAAGCCTTGTCTTATGGGCTACCTATCACACATATCGATTCGCATATGGGGACTTTTCAATTGGATCCTGCTTATTTTGAACAATATGCGCGTTTGGCCAAAACATTCAATCTGCCCCTACGTATGGCCTCCCAATCTACGTTGGAGAAATATGGCCAGGGTAGCTTGCGCGAAAAATGCACCCAGCTGGGATTGGTATTCCCTGACTATCTGATCTATGAAGAGCTGCAGAACTACGGAGAAGTGGAAGATTTTTGGGTAAACATCATCGACAACCTGGAACCCGGCGTGACGGAATTGTTTCTGCATGCTTCCGAGTTGACACCAGAGCTGGAAGCAATTACCGGGACTGCCCATAAACGGGCGGATGAATTAAAAGCTTTTACCGAGAGCGGGAAAATCAGAGAGGCCTTAGCCAGGAAAAACGTGCAACTCATCAGCTATAAGCCATTGTTGGCGTTACAGCGGACACCAAACCCTTAAGCATTCAATCCGCCGTCCATCAGAATATTTTCTCCATTGATATAAGCCCCTGCATCCGAAGCCAATAATACAACCAATCCTTTGATATCGTCCCGGTTAGCCATCCGGCCAAGCGGAACCTTTTTGCAATAGTTTTTCAGGAATTGCTCCGGCTGGTTATTAAATAATCCCCCTGGGCTGATGCAGTTGAAACGGATATTATTACCTGCATGCATTTTGGCCATGTACCTTGTCAGATTAATCAAACCCGCATTATGGAAGAAATAATCCGGAGGCAGGTCACCCATGTCAGTGCCTTCGTAATTGGACAAATCGGGTCCTTTCATCCCCATCATAGACGCAATGTTAATCACGCTGCCCCCACCCGAGCGAACAATCAGATCCGTCATTTCCCGAAGCAAATGAAACATCCCCGTGGCATTATCCCGCATGGATAGCTCAAATTGTTCCAAGGGAGCACCGTATCCTTTCATCGGGCGTGATACGGCATTGTTCACAAACCCATCCAGCCTTCCAAACTTTTCCGTAATCTGCTGCTTTAATGCAACCACAGAATCGGGAATTGCCTGATCCACCACTAGGGCATGTACATCATAGCCAACCTGACGGAAGGATTCGGCCGTATCCTCTGCAGTCCTCAGATCACGGGACGTGGTAACCACGATGGCATCGGCTTCGGCAAGTCCTTCTACCATACACTTACCGTATTGGCCCGAGCCTCCGGTAACCACAATCACCTTGTTTTTTAAACTCAATAATTCCTTTACATTCATGATGATTTCTTAGGATAGTAAAATGCGTTTCCCGTCCTGCAAACGGCTTTCATTTGCCGCAATGATCACGTTTATCAGTTGGTACGTATCTTCGAAACGCAGACGCGGTTTTCCTTCCTGCACGGATCGGACAAATTCGATGATGTTGTCGCGGAACATTGAGTAGGAATTCCGGATATCTACCAGCTTCCAATTGTTGGTTCCAAAAAAAGATACCTGAAAAGTTCCGGAAATGGAGTTAAACAGATGAAGCATTATATCTGGACCGTCAGCCGTCTGCACATGGACAATTTCCCGATCTAATTCACCGATATGTTGTACACTCAACGGTTTCAGATCTCCCATCACACTGAATATGGCCTCCAACAAATGGATACCGTATTTCTTCCAGTCCTTTTTTCCGACGGCTGTGATCAATTCAATGTTGCCCAGACCGGCCAGCTCCTGTTTGGCAACACGGCATTCGTTGGCATAGCGCATTGACGAGCATGACATGATGAATCGCCCTTTTTGGGCCTGGTCCGCAAACCATTCCAGGTCTTCGCGTGCATAGGCTAAGGGCTTATCGATAAAAACAGGAACTTCCGCTTCAATAAATGGCTTGGCCATCGCCACATGGTTTTCGGGATCATCCCGACCCAAAATCACCGCGTCTACCTGCCCCACCATCTCATTCAATTGCGCTACTACCGTTTTAATGCCCGAGGATTGTGCAATACTTTCTGAAATGGCGCGTTCCTGGCACCACACGTGGGTCACCTCTGCATCCGGAATACCTAGTGTATCCTGGTTAGCTTGCAAATACGCGGCTACCGCCGGGTACCCCAGTCGGCTGATTTCCGGGCCATTAAAACATCCATTGATGATGGAAGACCAGGAATAGGGATGCGCATTCCCTTCACTCATCCCAATAATACCTATACGAATCATAACCAACCTTTTTTATCCCATTCTGTTAGATTCAGGAATGCCGGATCCGGATAGGCTAACGCTTGAGCCTCCTTCAACAAACCATCGTCCATAGATACACCTTTGACCGCATCCAGTGCATCTTCCAGGTAAGCCTGTTTATCTATTCCTATCAACACAGCGGATACCTCCGGATGAGCGAGTGCAAATTTTGTTGCCAATTGCGGCAAGTGGACAAACCCCTCCCGCAGCAACTCCCGATACCTGGCAAGGTGTATTTCGACATCTTTGAGAGCCGGATGTAATTGGGACATCCGGTCACTCAGCATGCCCCTCATCAGCACGGACCGGACAATGATGCCCATCCCGCTTTGGGCTGCATCGCGGAAATATTGTCCTTGGCTTTGATCCATCAAATTAAAGGGCAATTGCACGGCATTCCACGCTTGGGCTTGAATCGCCTGCCTCGTTTCTTCGGTTTTATACACGGATACCCCGATGGCCCTCACTATACCCTCTTCTCTCAATTTTGTGAATATGCGGAGGACGTCTTCATTGGTCAGCAGGTCTGCATCTGCGTAATGAACCATATACAGGTCGATGTGGTCCGTGCGCAGTGCTTTCAGGCTTTCCTTCAGGGAAGCATACACCAGCTCATCTAGCACTTTATACGAGGGAATTTTCCCATCAGAGCCTTTAAGATGCCGGCACTTCGTTGCCAGAATAACTTCCTGCCGCCTGCCGTAAAAAGCGTTTCCCATGATGCGCTCACTTTCGCCATAGAGCCTCGCCGTATCAAAAAAATTAATCCCCCGATCCAATGCATCCCGCAGCAATTTAATGGCATCCGCTTCAGTCAGCATATCCGCTTTACTTTTCACGCCAATACCATATGGCAGGCCGATTTCAACACCCCCAAAGGCGACTTCGGAAACCTGTATACCGGTATTTCCCAGCGCTCTCTTCTGCATTTTCCGTTTATTTTATTGTTCCAAATAGGATTTGCCCTGCGTTCCTTTTTGGCCAAAAGCGTCTGTGATATTCCGGCAGTAATCCTTCAGCCCCACGACATCGGCACCCACACTCACAAAATGATACCCCATATCCATCAGATCCTGCAGATTCGCTGATGAACCGACTGTAGCAGCGTATTTACCATACCGATTGGCCACTTCGGCGACACGCTGTCGTGTTTCCAATAGCAGTGGATGATCCCATTGCCCGGGTGCACCGATCCCTTGACTGAAATCACCGGGACCGAAGAATAACATATCGAATCCATCCAATTGAGCGATTTCTTCCAACTCGTCCAACGGTTCGGGATCTTCAATTTGCAGAATAACAAACCGTTCTCGATTGGCAGATTCCAAATATTCGTTGAAATCCAACGCGGTATACGCCCCATCCGCGTTGCCTCCATCTATCGGTCGCCGCCCAATGGGATGGAAACGGGTCATATGGATGACCTTTCTGGCGTCTTCCACACCCATTACGTGAGGTACCAGTATACCCGTTGCGTCCATTTCCAATGGTTTAACATAGTCACTGTATGCTCCTCTCGGCACACGTACCATCAAATCGGCATTATGCGCCTTGGTCGCCCATACGTGGGAAGCTATGACCGACCAATCCTGACCGATATGCTCTAAATCTACCCATACACAATCGAAACCCGCTATCGCGGCGATCTCGGAAACCTGTGCATCTTTCAGGTTAACTTTAAAGCAGCTGGCGATCTCACCCGCCCGTAATTTATTTAATACCTTGCTTTTCCTCATATATCAAAAATAACGTCATTCATCGATCGCTTTTGCTTTCGGCTTTAGCCGGAAAAGCAATACTGCACAAACCACCATGCTTAAGGCTGCAATCTGGAATATCAACGTAAGATTTACCTGTTCATCGCGCAAAGCTCCGGCAACATAAATCCCGATCCCTCCGATAACGCAACTGCACAGATTCAAAAACCCGTAACCCGTTGCAAGATAGCGTTTATCTGCAATCATACCCAAGATAGGCATCATGTTTGCATCAATAAACGGCCTTGTCAACGCATAAACAACGAAGCCGATAACCGTAGCCCATAATAGCATGGTATAGCTGGCTACAAAAACGGCAGGCACTGCAATAAGAAAGCCGATGGCAGGCAACCACATCCGTGCCCTGGAATTGGTCTTGGACCACCAGTCGGCCAGTGCCCCACCGCCAATAACGCCAACCAGCATAGCCGGAAAAAAATAGGCCGTGGAGTATATACCTGCTTCCGTTTGGGACAGGTCGAACCTTTCTTTGTAGAATGTTGGCAACCAGCCACTCACCATCCAACTGATGGCTCCGGCTATTCCCCAGATAATCATGACCATGATAAACGAAGGATTCCCAAATAATCGCTTCAGCGCCTCCCGAAGGTCTGTTTGAGCCTCTTGTTCATTAGCCTCTGCGTCCCTTTCCTTAATATTGGCTTTCCGGTCATGCAGGAAAAACACCAGTACAATGGCATATCCAATACCGACGATTCCAAAAATACTGAAAGCATGATTCCAACTATGGGCCTCTGCCAACCACCCACCGATAAAACCAAGGCTTTGACCTACCATGACTCCCGCTACATGAATACCGGTAGCTGTAGACCTCGTCTTACCGGTGTGCCAATCCATAATCAACGCCATCGCAGCGGGCATATAGCATGCTTCACTGATTCCCATTAGCGCCCTCGCCGCCAACAATTGTTCGAAGGAAGTAGCCAAGGAGGTCAGCCAAGTAACCAATGACCAGAAGAATAAACTGCCAATAATGACCTTGCTCCGGTTAAATCGGTCTGCCAAATAGCCGGCAAATGGGCTGGCGAACCCATATACCCAAAGAAAGACAGAAGTTAACAAACCGAACTCGGCATCCGTCATGGGAATGACTTCGATGATGCTTGTCCGCATGGTGGTGATCGTCATTCGATCGAGGTAATTGAGTGCCCCAACCACACATAGAAACGCAACCAAAAGCCACGGGTAATACGTTCGTTTACTGATCATCTACTTAATCCGTTTTCTAACCTGCTTGCCACTTTCACTACTGCGTAAGCCGCTGTTGCATGGATATCCGCATCATACAACGTATTATTGACATCCCGCACTTGATTATACAATCGGAATAAGATTTCCCGGTCGTCCGCTTCTCCCCGCTCCGCCAGTCCATGAAGCAGCTGTTGCAATCCGGCCTGATCCCCTTCCAGGGACATCAGCTCATTTTTGATAGGGAGATCCTGTTGATTTCCGGTGAGAGGAGCTGTCATCCATGCCGTGGCGAGCAAATTGGCGCGTACGGCGACTGGTGTCATCTTAATTTTCTGAATATCAGGTATCTGCAACCATTCATTCAGCGTGAATGGTTTGAGATAGCGGAGCACATAGGAGATGGTCGGGATGAGATCTGTCTTCCCTTGCTCAGTTGATTGATTCAACAGCAATAGGCAGGTCGCTCTAACGATGTCTGGCCCTACATCTGGATGATGTGCGGCATTCCACAGCCTGTAAAGGATAAACGCGTCAACATTATCGACCGTTATTCCCGCTACCCAATCGCGGCTCGCTTCAACGGGTACACCCAGTTTAGCGAGTGTCTCGATTGCATGGAGACGATCGATACTGGATGGATCGTTATAAACAGCAACAATCCGGTCTATCCACGATTCCCGTTCTTCCGTTGTTACAGCCGCCTGCGCTAATACACGCCAGATACCTATGCGATAGCGTGGTTGGTCGCCATGCGTTCGCTCTTCATCCAAGAAAACGGTTCTTACATCATTGACCAAATAGTTTTCCCATATCAGAAATTCGGCCACATGTACTTTAATCCATTCTTTTTGGGTATACAGCAGCGCTTTTAAATCAGCCTGTGCCTGTTGTTTCCTATTCAATATCGACATCGTATGATCTGAATACACTTTTTTTGGCATCACCAGCGCAACAAGTAATGATGTGAATATGCCACAAACCAACGAAGACCTTACCAACATGTCCATCCCCCATCAATGGCGATTGTTTGTCCCGTAATGTACGAAGCGGCATCAGATAACAGGAAAGCTACCACACCGGCGATTTCCCTTGGCTGCCCAATCCGCTTCATTGGAACGCAATCCTTGATACGCTCCACGAAATCAGGATATTGATTTTGAACAGCTGGATTCGGAAATGGACCGGGTGCGATCACATTACACCGCACCTGCTGCTTGGCCCAATGAACAGCCATGTATTTGCCCATATGCCGTATCGCGGCTTTGCCCACGCCGTACTCAATTGGATTCTTATTCATCGGCTTCTCGTATACCGATGGATAGGGCACCACCATGCCATACATACTGGAACACAGCACAATGCTGCCTTTCTTTTGAGCAGCCATCGCTTGCCCGATCAGCCGGCTGATGTGAAAGACCGAAGTGATACCTCCGTGATTGGCCTCATCAAATTCAGCCGGTGTAAGTTCCTCAAACGCCTTGCTTGTAGACGCGTAGGTTAGATTGACAAATCCGTCAGGACATCCATTTGCAGCTATTTCTTCCGTCACGAACAATGAAACCGATTCTAAATCGTTCGCATCCAAACCGATGGGCTTCACATTTCCACCCAGATCCTGATCAGCAACCCATTTAGCTGCTTTGTCCGTTAAATCAATGCACAATACCCGTGCCCCCATCTCACTCAGTAGGCCAACCACCGCACTTCCCAAATAACCTGCCCCTCCCAACACCCAAACAGATCTGCCTTCCAAACTAAATAGCTCACTCATAAAACATCATTTGTCGTCAAATTCACTTTTGGGGTGTAATTTCGACTATCGTACCCTCAATAGACCTTGTGCCATTCGCTTTATTGAAATAATATACGACCAGCACCCGGTTTTCATCCAATTGCACTGGCCATGTATAACCAAGGTCTCCGTTTCCGCCGTCTGTCCGTAACACGATTTCCTGTGCGGTATCCCAATCGGTGCATTCAGTATTCAGTATCCGTGCCCGGATACCAAATGGCTCATGCCTGTATCCATAGGTAACCAGCACGCGGCCATCGGGCAGTTGCAACGCATTCAGCGGATGTCCCTGAAATCCCATGGATTGCCATTGGAAATTCTTTCCGCCGTCCGTTGATCTCGCAATCACCGCCTGGTCATCGTAACCGGCGGTGCGCAGGAATCCCACAATATCTCCATTTTTTGTCTCGATTACCGAAGCTTCGTTAAATGAAATGGTTTTGTCACTGGCTACGACACCCGAATACTCCCAGGTCAATCCTTTGTCTTTCGATACAATCAGGTGATTTGAGGTTCTGTTTACGCTGTCATGTGCAGCGACGATCCACAATATACGTCCGTCTTTTGCTTCGTACAACGCCCCTCGGTTATAAGCTGGTACGGGCTCGTTAAACACATTATAATGCCGCTCGGGAGTAATGTGCGGTGGATAATAGGGTCCTTCCCAAGTTTTACCTCCGTCGTTAGATCGCACCAGATACCCTCCCAGAAAGATAAATCCACCCGACTCAAAATAAGGTTGCTTTACTTTTATGTCACCTCTAACGGTTGTCCATCCGTAACTTGCACAAAGCAGCGTACCATCCTTGAGCTGAAGCAGGCAAGGGTCCTGCGATCCTCCAAATGCATGTGCATAAATTAAATCGGGAGCAGAGCTCCAGTTCTCTCCGTCAGTAGAACGCACCCCAACCAAGTAACTATTATGGTCAACGTGATTGTTGCCCTGTTCGCCGAACATCCTCCGATCAGGTGCGCGCCTGAACGCTACCAGTAATTCACCGTCCGGTTTCTTTACCACCGAAGGAAATGTACTGTAGAACATGGAATCCTGGTAAATAACCACATCTTTAATTTTGCGCGCTCCAGCAACGGTTTGTTCACCTGGTTGACTATCTTTCAGATCAGCGAGGGGGATTTCCGTCAAATAGATCGAACTTTTACCCTCATGGCTGGAATAGTAAACCACATGCAGCGCCCCATCCCGAATAACCATCCCTGGGTAACTGGAATCCCCATTACTCGGCAACCGAATTGTCTTTTTCACTTTGCCGGAAAGATCCGTTACAAACAGAGCTGTCTGGGCAGTCTCCCCGATGTGCAATCGGGATCCCATTATCAATTCCTGATTATTTAAAAACAAGAAGTTAGGACCACCTAACCGCCAGTTCAGCGGCGAGAAAGACCATTTTGTGTAAGGATAATCACTGGTCGCTAATGTTCCCATTTTATCCCCGGCCTCACGTCTGATCAATACATACATTTTTCCCTGCTCATCGAAACGAATAGTACTCTCATTGGGATTGCCATCAACAGGGATTTGCGAAACCTTCTTATAGTTCCTGCCATCCGTAGTTGAAACCAAATAAGCTTCCCATGGAGCACTGTTTCGATCGAGCGGAAATTTATATAAAATACCATAACCAACTCCATTGTTCCAAGTCACCCGCCAAATCCAATCAAGCCCAGCGGGTATCGAGGTATCTACTTGTGCCAATTCCAACGGTGTAAAACTGGTGCCCGATTTATTGGAAAACGACACATAGGGTCGCAAAGATTCATACCCGTTTTTCCATACACCGGCAGCTACTGTTACAAGTAATCTTCCATCAGGCATCGATGATAACCTGGCCTCTCTAACGTCAATCCCGTTCAAAGCATACTGCGCTACTGTCTCCCATTTTTTCAAATCTTTCGAACGGATAATACGTACTTTGCCATCATTATTTTGGTCAACATGGCTCGTACCTTCCCTAAAGGTACAATAGTAATAATCACCAAAAAAATACAAATCTGGAAAGGCATTATGCTTGGCTTTATCCCAAATCTTGGTAGTAACGATTTCCGACTGTCCAAATACATTCCCAATGCCCAGGCAAATGAGCAGTCCTATCAAATATATTTTTAACCTGCAAAGCTTTTTCATATCTCTTAATCTGTAGTTGCGTACCCTGGGTTTTGTTTTACTTTTGGTTCAAGACTTAATACCGAATTGGCAATAGGAAATAACTTGAGATAGTCCTTCCCCTGTTGTGTCTGCAAAGTTGGAACTAACTCAAAGGCCTTGTCAAACCGTAATAGATCCCACCAACGCTTACCTTCATACATCAATTCCAACAATCGTTCCTTAAGGATCGCGATGTCATTGGATTCCTGACTTCCGCTGACAAACTGGTGATTTTCAAATGCTGGGCCATATGCCCGCTTCCTCACTTCATTAATTTCATCGGATGGATCCTGTCCCAATGCATTTTTGGCCTCAGCTTGCATCAACAGGACGTCAGCATACCGGTATAAGATGACGTCACTTGAAAAGACCCGATTACCACCAACAATAACGCCAGATCCTTTCAAACATACGTTCGTATAATATGTGCTGTCGCCATTCCCATCACGGGTATATACCTCAAAAAACGTAGCATCCCTTCTTGTGTCATCATTTATGAACTGATCCCGAACTAGCTGAGTGGCCACCATGAGCCCTTGTCCTCCCCCTACGGGTAACAAGAGCGCCTTTGCTTCCTCACTGATATTAGAAGGCACTGCGGAACCGATGATCCACATATGCCAGAAATAATTACTGCCTTCTAAGTCATTAAATCGGATGCTCGTAATAACCTCGTGGTTGCCTTTGTTATCGTATTCAAATATATCGGCAAACGAGGGCAATAGCCCTACATTAGCCGTACCCACTGCTTCACAAGCCGTAAGTGCTGTTCTGAGATCATCTTCCCCTCCGTTCATGGTCTTGGCTGTCCAAAGAAAAACATCTGCTTTAAGTGCATTTACCCCTGCTTTCGACCAAGCTCCGCGTTGATCACGGAACCCATTATCCGGAAAAAGTTCCAACGCTTGTTCGATGTCGCTTTTGATTAAGGCAAATACTTCTTCTGTAGCTGAACGTTCTTTCATTGTTACTTCCGGATCTGCGCTTTCAATAGGTTCCGTACGGAGAACTAAATCTCCCCACGTCTTGGACATGACAAAATAAAGGAAGGCTCTCACTGCATAGGCTTCCGCAAGTATTTGATTTTGTTCCGCTGTGGAAGCAAACTTGATCTGCGGAACATATTTCAGGATTAAATTCGCGCTGTTAATCGTTTTATAGTATCCAGACCAGGTTGGATGACCGGGTACATCAGGTGTCATCGAATTGGTATATAACGTGTAGGTCCCTCCTCCATAGACGCCCCCCTCGTAAATCTCACTACGTTGGTCACCCGTCATAAAAATAGCCTCTGACGTAGCCCTGAAATCCACATACATACCATAAAGTGCACCGCGGGCATCATCTTCTGATTTCCAAAAGGAATTAGTCGTAATGACGCTGGTCGGATCCACATCCAACGACTTTGAACAGGAGGTTATGCTTAAAACCACGATAGCCCCTGCAAAATACATTAATCTCTTCATTACTATTTAGATTTTTCAAGTAAATACTCTATTGAATTCATTTAGCTAGAACGTGATATTGGCACTGAATATAAAATTTTTCGGCATGGGATAACGGCCGTTGTCATGTCCGCCCTCTTCCGGATTCAGCCCATCATACTGGGTAAAATAGTACAAGTTATTACCTGTAACATTCAACCGCAACCCCGCCAATTTTATACGGTTCACAAGTGCTTGGGGAAAGGTATAACTTAGCGTTACTTCTCTCACACAAAGAAAGTCTCCCTTTTGGTAGAAGATGGAATTTCCGCGATCCGTTACACCCAAAAAATTGTTGCGCTGCGTGCGTTCTCCTCCCCAGTAGTACCGCGACTGCGTTGCTTCATCTCCTGGTTGTTTCCAGGAGTTTTCGTATTTGTCCTTAGTAAATGTACCATCGGAATATCCATTCATGTCCAAGAAAACCTTACCGTAATTGAAAATCGTATGTCCGGTTGTATAATCCATCCTGAGATAGAGGCCTACACCCTTATAAGAGAGGTCACTACTGAACCCTCCGGTCCACTTTGGATACGTATTTCCTACATACACTTGGTCGCGGCCATCTATCACGCCATTCCCGTCGCTGTCCAACCACTTAGTATCCCCGCCAAATTGAGTTTTATCCGCTCCAACAATATATGTATAAACGGGAGCATTTGCGGCTTCTTCATCTGTAGCATAGATACCTATTTGCTTTAAAGTATACATATCACCAACAGTCCCGCCTTCCTGTAAACCGCCTTTCCATGCATAATCTTGTTGCTTGTCATCCCATACATAATCGCCACCGACACGATTATTTTCCACACCATTTTCAGGCAGACTGAGAATTTTGTTCGTTACTTTCGAAGCATTGAATGACATATTCCAGTGCCAAGGCGAAGTAGCTGACAACAAATTTGCAGTTACCTCGAATTCAACCCCTTTGTTTTGTAAGCTCCCCAAATTGGTCAATATACTAGAGAAACCTGTTGACAATGGTAAAGAAAGACTCGTAATCAAGTTGTCCGTACGGCGAACAAAATAGTCAAAAAGTATCCCCACACGATCGTTCCAAATACCCAAATCAGCACCTACATCGTAAGTTTTGGATTGTTCCCACTTTAGATCCGGATTCGGCAATACAGAATTCTGAATGGCCGCATTGCCATTGTATCTGGCTCCTACACTATAAGCTCCCTGTGCTTGAAAATCCGTCAATCCACTGATATTTCCATTTACACCATAACTTCCCCGCAACTTGAATCGAGAAATTACGTCCGGCGCAGCCGCCCAAAATTCTTCCTTGTGTACATTCCACCCTAAAGAAAGACCCGGAAAAAGCCCCCATCGGTAGTTCAGACCGAGGTTGGATGCGCCATCATAGCGGGCGTTTACCGATAACAAATATTTTTGATTGTAGTCATAATTGACGCGACCGAAGTAACCCACAATTATTTGATCGGAGATGGAACTGCTGACAGAAGTGGGCTCTGCCGCTGCATTCAATGTTGGAATCAAATCCGTGGAAGCACCACGTCCGTTTGCATTCAAACTTGCATTTTGGCGGGCATAATAAGAAAAGCCTGCTTTAGCCTCCAAATTGTGTGAACTTTGAAATGTTTTCGCATACGAGAATACCGCATCAGCTTGATATTGACGCCAGCGCGTATTTGCAGCGGTCGCATTGCGTGTGGTCACATACGAGGCGGGGCCATTCCAAAAGGCAGGTTGGAATGTATATCCATCGTTGTTGACGCTGAACATGGACAATTGCGGATCAAACGTTAATCCGGGGGCAATTTGCCACTTCCCGCCTAACGCAATTGTTAAATTATCTACTGAATTCTTGTCTACCAATGTATTCATATGATATAATGGATTACCAATGCTGGAATTAGTCCCCGGAGCCAAGGTCCCATCTTCATAATACACTTTGGCTGTTGGGGCTAAACCAGCTGACCGATAAAAGGTCACGTCCGTCCCAAATGACGAATTTCTCTGACTTGCATTCGAGAAATTCACCCGGCCGAAAACAGATAGTTTATTGTTTACTTCAAGTTGACCGTTCAGATCTACGTTATAACGCCGATAACCCGTTGTAATAACGGTTCCCTCATTGTCCAAATAGCCAGCAGCGGCATGGAAGTTTGCTCTTTCTCCACCTCCAGAAACCGACAAGTGGTGATTTTTAGAAATACCTGTTTGGTAGGTAAGCGCCTGGAAATCGTTGTCTTGGAAAATCAACGTTTTAGAAGGATCTGCAGGATCCGGCATACTTTGCCAACCTTCGCTAAGTTTATATTCGTTCTCTGGTGTTAGATATTGTGTTGTAAAGGCGGTATTATTGGTTAAATCGTTGCCCGTACCATAGCCCATAGGTAATGTAAGCCGCTGAACGGCATCACCTCTCGTCTTATCAGGCTCATTAACCGCACTGCCTCTATTAAGTTCCAAATATTCCCTTGCGCTAACCAAATCATACATTTTCCCGACTTGAGAAATTGTATGATCGTAGGAATAACTAACTTGAGCACCACCTGACTTTCCGGATTTGGTCGTAATAATTACAACCCCGTTGGATCCTCTGGCTCCGTAAATCGCAGTGGAAGATGCATCCTTCAACACTTGCATACTTTCAATATCGTAGGGGTTAATGTTATTCATGTCTGTTCTTACAATGCCATCGATGATGTATAACGGGGCTGCACCATTCGGATTATTTATTGAGGTCCCACCACGCACAATGACACGGGGCGCAGCACCGGGTTGGCCCGATGTACTTTGCACCCGAACACCTGATACCGACCCCTGCAATGCTGCCGCTGCGTTAGCATATGGAACGTTCTCTAATACCTTACTGTCAACTTTCGAGATAGCAGTCGTCAATGTTTCGCGCGACTGCCTACCATACCCCACCACAACGACTTCATCCAAATTTTGCCCGCCTTCTTCAAGGACGACATCGATCGTACGTTTTCCTCTAATTGGTATTTCCTGTGTTGCCATGCCGACGTATGAAAACACTAATATCCCGTCACTGGCTGATAGTTGAATCTCATAAATGCCTTTGTCATTCGTAGTGGTGGCCGCAGTCCCAGATTCCACGTTGACACTTACACCCGATAATGGTTCGCCTGCGCTATTGGTAACGCGTCCACTAACTGTGGTCTGTGCATATGCATACACTACGGATAGCAACATCGTCACCATAAAACACATAAAGCGAGGTGCTTGCCACCCAAGGGCGTACCCCTCTCCGCGGCAATCGCCTCCGTACGTTTTAATAGAATTCATCTTCATAATTAATGATTAATGTTAGACTTTAACTTTATATTTTATTTGCATATCCACCATTTGCCCGCTTACTAAAACACGTACAAATTCCCCTTACATAGTCATCCTCATTCAATATGCATAATTGGTTATTCAGTATTTCAAAGATAGGTAGGTGATCTCCGCTTGCCTACTATTTTTATTTACATTAGTAGTACAATATTTCGAATTGAAATACTTTGAAAAATAGCATCTTGATTACGAGGAGGCATATTGAGATGCCATTTATCTCATGTGAAAAATGTACTCGGGCTGGGCGACACTCCGATACTACATATGACCGACTGCTGATGACGCCGCCGAATAGAGAGGTAAAAAATGCTTATTTTATGCTTCGTGCACCCAATTATTCAGCAAATCCTGACAATTCAAGACCTTCTCATATAAATCAGCTGAAGTATAGAAGTACTGGTTGGAAGCTTCGTAGCCCAATCGCGAATCGCTAATTTGCAAGGCGGCCATCCGCCGGGCAAGCACCATTTCATCGTTCAATACCTCGGAAAGCTTTTGCTTAATCGCTGCCCGATCTGATTCCATTGCAGACAAGTTATCACGTAATTCAATAAAGTCAACCTGGTTGGCAATACTCTGATAATGAATGGAGATCGTTTCGATAATGTTTCGTTCCAACAACACTGCCTTTTTCTCTGCCTGGCTTAAGTCTAGCTTTGTACAATCATCGTCTAACCGATGTATAATCTCAGCAAAAGCCGCTCCTATTTCCCGAAGCAATCCTGCGAAAACAGCGGGTGAATAGATGGATCGCCAGCTGGTTACGTCATCATAGGGCAGCCCGACCATCGTAGCTTTGTAACCGGTTGGTTCAGACCACAGCAAGTTGGACGGCCCACATTGTAACGGAGCATTGTAAACCACGCTGATATGGTAAGGAAATTTGCTGAAATGCACGCTAAAGTCCTGCCAAGCGCTGACAATCGCGTCTGCAGCACTTCCGAAACGACGCATGGCTACTGCTCGGATCGCATCATCTGCCGGGAGATTTCGATCGCTACCCATAACCGAAACGACCTCCAGATTTGGCGAAGGGTACCCACCCAGTGTCCAGCTCAACATAATCCCTTCGATTCCTTCTTTTCGAAGGTGCTCAATGTGTTTGGCCACATTATACACGGCCGGTATATATGGAACCGCACTGATTTCCCACGAATTATTGGCTTGTATCTTAGCCATGGTCTTGAGTCCATGATCTTTTGCGATTTCCCAATGGTTACGCGCCCTGGGGCCGGGTCCGATAGCGGAAATGGAATACTCTCCGACTTTGCTCTTCACGCCTCCCCGCTCGATCTCCAGTTCCCACTCGCTGACACTCATCAGTAAGGTATGGTCAGTAGTTAACTCCGGAATTATACCCGTCGCCCAGCCATCTCGCCAACCCCAATCCCAAATAATTAACTTCGGACGGATCTCAGCAATGTCACCTCCCGATGCTACCGCGGACGCATGACCACGGCTGATTCCCTTGTTATATAGGTTATTTAATGTACTGATTACTTTTTCCGGACCTAGTGATGCACATCTTGGGCACTGATCCCCTTGTCCGTGCGACCAACAATGGGTGGGGTTTTCGGACGCCGTAATGGAAAAGAAGCCGGCAAGTTTCGGTGCTCGCTCGATAATCAACGCGATGGAGTCTTCCAGGTATCGCTGTACGGCCGGATGGGAGGTACATAACGCTGTACCCTGCCCACGGAGATCGGGATACTTCTCAAAAAAAGCTTCCGGCTGATGCCGTGGCTCATTCAGGTAAAGGTAAATACCAATACCGTGTTTCCGCACCCGTTCGGTAAGGGCTTTAAGGTTAGCCAAGCGCTGCTCCCAATGGGTACTAATTGAAGGATCCCAGGGGAAGGGTGTCAGTTTGCTGAGTACTATGTGCATCCAGATGCTGTCTACCCCCGACGCAACCAGCCGCTCCAAGTAGGCGTCGGGATAAGAATCAATTGCCGGATCAAGCAATGGGTCGCCAAACAGGGCGAAATAAGGATAAGCAATCCGGGGATTGAAACTGGTCTGGATGGATTCATTTGATTTGACCGGCTTATTGTCAACAGGGGCCGACAAGTCTTCAACAAAACTAAAATAAGGCATTTGCGCTGCCGGCAATCCTGTGGGAAAAGCCGTTTTCAGGAGCGTCATAAAAGACCGTTTGTCTTCCGGCGATAACGCGGCAAGCTCTGAATAGTTTACCGGCGAGCATGCTGGCTTCAGGCTGCCTAACTTAATGTAGAAAAAATCGTCTTCCGTAAGTGTAAACTCCAATTTTTGTGCATCCCAACCAAGCAGGGTTTGCAACTGCTCCGTGGGTAAAAGGTGCCAATTACGGCGGATGACCGTGAGGTAACTCCGTTCCCATTGGTCGGCGGTGACTTCCTGTGCATCCCCCAAACCCATGAACGACGCGATCGATTGCAGCTGCGCAGGTGTAGCCCCCACCGTATTGGCCATTCGCTCCAGCGGTACCAGCCCCCAATTCCGCCAAACAAAAGCATATAGTGCATTGGGAAAATGACTTACCTGCAAAGCGGCTTTACCGGTTGGCATGGTATGGGCTGCTGCTACCGGAAAAGGCAGTTGATTCAGCCATAACAGTCCACCCAATGCCGCATTGGCGGCGATGAACTGTCTACGGTTAAAATGCATAATTTATATCCAATTAATCTTTCAAAACCAACGTATCGCCCATATCGGCTACCTCATAAATCTGTGCGCGTTCCTTCCCCGAAGGCGAATTGGGGCTATGGAAAGTGAGCATAAGGCGTCCATCAAATGTCTTGAATAACATACCGTGCCCACCATTCTGATCAAAAAGCAAATTCTCCTGTTGTTTCCAGGGTCCGGTCAACTTTCCGGTTGTGGACTCTGCAATACCGATGGCATAACTTCCTTCTTTGAAGCTCGACCAGATCATTAATAACTTACCTGTCTTGCTCCGATAAAGGAAACAGCCATCTGTAACGTAGGTGCGGGTGCCGTCAGGGTGTTGACTTCCAGTAGACCAGGGGGCACTTGACGCATGAAAAAGCGTTAATGAAGATCCGACTGTTTGTGAAAGATCCTGCTCCAGTTGTACCAACTCCATCGTACCGTCTTCTATCTGCACCCACTCATGGCAGTAAATCATATAGGGGATTCCATTTTCAACCCACAATGTGCCGTCCAATGCCATGCGATCCATCGGTGTATGAGGCAACTTTTCTTCAAATGGAAGGAATGGTCCCATCGGATTGTCCGCATAAAACAGCTGCGTTCCCCTGAATAGGTACTTTGGAAAACCTTCCCGTTGTTGTTTCCATTCGATATCTGAATTAAGTGTGGCGAACAAATAGTATTTGCCTTGATACGAATGCACTTCAGGAGCCCATACAGCACCATTGATCCAATTGTCCTGCGGCGTCGTATATACAACATACGGGCCTTCCCAATACTCCAGATCCTTACTTCGGTAAGCGACTACACCACTTACATCTTTCCCTTGTTTATCTTTGACCGGTGCCGATTTGTAAAGAATGTACGACTGGTTCTGTTGATCTGCTAAGATATAGGGATCACGTACATGCAGGTCCTGTATGTATACTTTTGAGACCTTTTCCTGTGCCGCTGCATATTGACCAACCAAAAGACAGGAAACCATGAAAATAATCAATACAATAAAATATCTTTTCTTCTGCATGGTTCAAAAATAGAAACAATTTACAATCGGTAACAACCTACAAGCGATTTCTGCTCGCTACCGCCCAGCGCTCGACATATGCTCCTTGATCGATAACCACGAGGTAGTCGTATAATGCCACGGTAGGGCAAACATGGTACGGCAATCCATACAGCACATCCCCCGTTTTCCAAGAATGTCCCGACGGGGCATCCAACACCAAGTGCTCTTCGCTTTGACTGATCGGTTTCAAATCGGGAGCATTGAGGAAATACACCCGCCGGTCCAACGGGTTTTCGGCCGCGACAGCCTTATGCCCTAGGTCCACGCACAACCGGTTGGTATCGGGCATAGACACAATACGCGTCAGCAGCACCGCCGCAGGAAGAAACGGCTGATCCGGCAAGCCATCGGCATACCCCTTGTCCCATAGGATGAAGGTCCCCGGACTGCATTCTACATCGGGATAAGTTGCATAAATTGGGAATGACGGCGAACCCCCAATGATAACGCGTGGCTTTGAGAGCCCCGCCGTTTGTACCTGTTGTATCATCTGCTCCACCGATTCAAAATTCTGTACGCAGATTACCTTCCGTTTTTCGATATCCCGTTCATGTACATGACCATCGTATGCGTGAATGCCTTGAATAACCAATCCTTCCAATTGCCCACATTGTTGATATAAGGCAACTGCCTCCGCTCCCGGTTTAATGCCAGTACGACCCATTCCGATGTTAAGGTCCACATAGACGTCAACGATCTCCCCTGCTTGCACTGCGGCCGCCGCCAACGCTTGCGCAGCTTCGAGATTGTCTACAATAGCCGAAAAATTGGTTTTGGGGAATTTTTTCTTCAATGATAGAAAACGAATTAGCTTCGGACCATACAGCGGATATGCCAACAGCACATCGGGGGCCTCGCACTCGCCCAACATTGCCGCCTCTGCGATGGTGGCGCACTTAAACCGTGTAATTCCTGCTTCCAACTGAAGGCGGGTCAATTCCTTGGTTTTATGGGTCTTTACGTGCGGCCGCAACCGTTTTGGATCGTCAATCATGCTCTTCAGGAGCGCAATATTCTGCTTAATACGCTCGGGAAACACCAATAATGCAGGTGAATCGACGTCGGACTCGTTGCGGATCTTGTACCAGGTATCAATGGGTTCCATAGAATAACTTTATGGTCAAAGACTATTGATGTGCGCCACCAGACTATCCCTAAGGATACCTTCTGCATTTTCTGCCAAATGGCTTGAGCGGCAACGCCAGCATTCGTACCCCCCCTTTTCCAACTCATGGGCCGGAGGCACATAGCCTACATAATCGTTGGCCAGACACATCGTAAAATACTTTTTATCGGGACGTTCTGCTTTAATATGCAAACCGGTTTCAGCGAAAAACTCACCGGGAAGCGCACCGATCAAGCCCGAACCGATCCGAAAGGCCTGTACTGGCACTTGCTTTTCATCCGGGTATTCAGCCAGCAGCACCTGCTCACGTGCATATACCTGTTGATATCCACGTTGGTCGAAATGGATATTTTCGTAGTCGGTTTGTTGCACGATTTCTTTAGCGGTTTCCAATTCGGTCGGTGTCGGTTTGCGTAAGCCCACTGTTATTTCGGCGTAGCGGCTTCCCAACACGGGTTGTACTTCCCAAATCACATCGTTTAACGAAGCTGCCACGCCGGCGGCTAGTTCTTTGCCGATCAACCGGCTCTTTTCATGATTTCCTGCCGGATAACGGTCAGGGTCTAGAAAATCCCAGATGTTTGCTTCTCCACTGGTTCCATTGCTCATCATGCCTACGAAAGACGAACCCGCCCCCAATAATTCCGCCAACGCTTCGGCAAAGCATCCGAAGTAATCCGCGCTGATTGTTCCCCGCTCGCAATCGCCCACATAGTGCAAGGAATAATTGGCCAGTACGCCAATCCATTGATCGTCGATTCCTTTGACAGCTAAGTATCGCAGTTCTGTATCCAGTTTAGACATGCGTTCCACAATATCGTTTTCATCGCCAAAAGGATTGGTTTTTACCGCATCTACCCCACCACTCACCGGATTAAACGGCTGATAACCGGTTTTCATCCGATAGCGCCGGCATACCATATGTCGGGGTTCGTCAAACCAACCGTAAGCAATTTGCGCAGGCACCAGGCTTTGCTGCGCCTTCACGGCCGCCGCGGCAAGCAATGTAGGTAGTCCTTTTCGGTATCCCCAATCCACATGCCCCATCAGTAAATCGGCAACCGAACCGGCCGAATGGGTATGCGTACTTGAAATCAACTGGTTGTGTGCCGGAATGCCCGTCTGTGCTGCTATAATACGCTTTACCTCATCGAGAAAATCACGTTGCATGACACAGATATCGACCACGAGGATCAGCAGCGTGGTAACGTCATCCCGCATGACCATGGCTTTGGCATAGAGCGGATCGGCAATGCGGTTCGCATAGCGGCTTGTAAACTCACCGTTGATCACGGTGCCCAACGGTGGCGTAATATCCACACGAGCAGTCCCTGCTTTAAATGAATGTTGTTGCATAGCAATACTTATTTCTTCCACGCGTTCCGTAAAAATCGCAACCAGTTGCCATGGAAGATGTTGTCGATATCAACCGTTGAATAACCCCGATGTTGCAATATTGCTTCGAATTTTTGCAAATCTGCAATGGAGTTTAGATCCCATGGGCTTTGTTCGGTACCAAAAATACCATCCAGATCGCTGCCAATACCAATGTGATGACAGTTTCCCGCGAGCTGACAAATGTGGTCCCAATGATCCGCTAGCTGCTCAAGCCGTATATCCAGTTGCCACGGATCCGATACCGTATCGATAAATCGGATATCCATCGCCCAGCAATCCAGCATCCCGCCGATAACAGCTCCTCGCTGGATCAGTTTTTTGATCTGCTCATCGGTTAGCTGTCGCTGGTTGGGCACGAGTTTGCGCACATTATGATGGCTGGCCCATATTGGTCCTTCGTATACGTCCAACGCTTGGTCAAACCCCTCATCGGTGAGGTGTGTGATATCCAAAATCAGATTCAACGCTCCCATCACTTTCATCAACTCCAACCCCTTTGGGTGGATCCGCCCAGCGGTCTTTGTTCCGTCGGCATACCTGCCCGGGCCGAAGTGCGACAGCCCCATCGCCCGCAGGCCATAGTCATGTGCCCGATAAAGGTAATCAATGTCTACCAAAGAATCGGCTCCTTCCAAGCTGAGAATATACCCGACGGGTTTGTCTTCATCCGCCTGTCGGCTATCATTCCACAAACGAACATGTTTTTCCAGTCCCTCCAAGTCCACAACCTGCACCATTTCCCCCAAAGCTTCCATCTCCCGGTACCAACTAAGCTGCGCCTGAGTCATGGCCCATGCTTGTTGCGGGGAATTCCATGTGGTGGGCGCATAACGCGACGGACTGACACGGGCCAACTGGGTAGCAACCACTAAGCCCACCTTCCCCTTGCGCAGTTCCGGCAGGCAGACGGTTCCCTTTCCGCGGTCAGGCCGGTCCTGTAGGTTCAATTCACGGTTACGTATCTCATCCAACGGGCTGGACAAATCTCGGTTCCACTCCATGGCATTCATTGCCAAATCCAAATGAGCATCAATGATCAATCGGTTCATTCGAAAGCAATTTGTTTTTCAATGGCCTCATGGTACCTGAATTTTCATCGCCTTTTGTGAGGCGCTGACATGTCAGGTTTCATGTGGGTATTTTAAAATCAATTCCCTAATTTCTTCACTAAATTTACGAACTATTTTTTCCCAACGTTCTGGATGATCGGCAGCGTAACCTTGAAAACCGGCAATCACCGAGTCAGATATCGTAGTTGCCTTTGAAAGTTCGGGATTGAGGTCTTTCATGACCACGCCATACGCATAGGTACCCATCAGGTCCATATACCGGAAATTGCCCACAAAAGGCAGGTAATACCCGGCATCATTCCGACAGGCACGGTCAATGCTTTCCATCGATGCATAGCCATTTTCCACCAGGAAAAAAGCCTCCCTCGCCCATGCCGCCATCATCCGCGCACGCACGCTGAACCCCGATTTGACCGTATAGGGATCTTTGTTCCAACCATCTTTTGCCAGTGCCTCCAGTGCCTGTATATAATCCAGAGCGGATTTTTCATTGCAGATGATTTCCAGAAAAAAGGTCAGATCAGCGGGGTAGCACCAATTCAATCCCAAAACCCGCTCAGGATGCTGGCTGGCAGCCTGCAACTCCGCTAAGGGGACGCTCTCCGTATTGATAGCAATGACGGCGTCATCATTCACACAGCCCTCCAATCGTCGGATAAGCTGCTTTTTTTTATCGCTGCGTTCCTCCGTAACGACAACGACCCACCGATGAGGCCACATGGTTGGCCAATCTTCCGGCAAGATTAGCTTTTCTACCTGATCCGGCATAGCCTGCTCCACCGCTGAATAAGCCGCTTTCACATCCGAAGTCAAAAGGGTTGTCTCCTGGCCTGCGCGCAGCGCATTACCAGCAACGCTATATGCCAGCTTCCCGTCGCCGACGATCAACAAGGGAGGAAGTGATCGGTTCGTTTCTTTCGTCATTTGTGCCATAGCATCGTTATAGGGACTTCAACACTTCATGGGCCACGGTTAGGGCCTGCTCAATTTCTTCGTCGGTATGTACCGCGCTGATATACCAGAGTCCTCTGCCGATCACACGGACACCCCGGTCGTGCAACCCGGCAATGAAGGCATTCAATTTGACCTTGTCATTTGAAAGCGTATCGCGGTAATCACGTACCTCCTTCAATGATGTGAAGGAAGTATTGAACATCGGTCCCATTCCCTGAACCAAAAGCGGCTGACCTGTTTTGTCAGCGGCCTCTTGCAAGCCTTCCATCAACTTTCTGCCTAATCGGAACATACGGTTGTACGTGTCAGGGTCGTGCTCCAATACGGCAATCGTAGCCAACGCCGCGGCCACGGTCGCGTTACCGGCATTCATCGTGCCGGCATGAATAACACGGGCCGTCTCAATTTCTTCCATCCAGTCCCGCTTTCCCACAACTGCGCTGATTGGGTACCCACTTGCAATCGCTTTCGCAAAAATGGAAAGGTCTGGAGTAACACCGAAATACTGCTGCGCACCTCCCAGCCCAAGTCGGAATCCCGTAATCACTTCATCAAAAATCAATGCAATGCCGTAAGTGTCACAAATCTCACGCAGTCCTTCCAAAAATCCAGCTTGTGGGGCGATGCAACCATTGTTGCACATCACCGGTTCGGTGATGATTGCCGCCAACTCCGAACGATGTTCAGCCACCGCTTGCCGTACCAGCTCGATATCATTCCAGGGAAGGATCCTAAATTCCTCATGACACTGGGCCGATAAGCCTCCTGACCAAGGGTGAGCGTGCGGATGCTCCCGACTGCCCAACGCATCCACGGAAGGCGTGCTGATTCCCCAGGCCACATTGTCCAACCAACCGTGGTAGTGACCTTCAAATCGGAGGAATTTCGGTTTTCCGGTTTTTGCGCGAGCTACGCGGAAAGCGGTCTGTACCGCCTCAGAGCCATCCAGGCAGAAGCGCATCAACTCGGCCGAAGGAATGAGCTGCTGAAGTTTCTCCGCAAGCTCGATTTCTTTCAGGTGTTGGCCCGCAAACAATTGCCCCTGCGCGGAATATTCCTGTATGGCAGCCAACACGGCGGGATGGGAATGCCCCACAATCAATGGTCCCTGACTCAGGGTAAAATCGAGGTATTCATTCCCATCTACGTCGTAAATATGGCTTCCGTTGCCATGTGTGTAGAAAATAGCATGCGGATGGTTATACTTCCGGAATTCGGAGGAAACTCCGCTTGCCAATACCTGCTTTGCCCGGTCCAACAGCCGGGCCGATTCCTGGTAACGATTTGTTGCCATGCTTCTTACAATATATGTTCTTCTTTTAGCTGGGGTAAATGCCCTTCGTTGTACCGCGAAGCCAGTTCATAGATGTCTTGATTAAATTCCGCGAACACCTTTTCCCATTTTTTTGCATGCGCTTCGGTGTAACCATATAAACCTGACCGGTTGTGTATTCCCTTGCCCCCGTCCTTTACAAGCTGTTGCATGATCGCGGGGACATCCTCCCGGTTGCTAAGTTGGCCGAATAGCTGTTTGAATGTATTCATGGAATCTTCCAAGCCCATGAACTTCATCCGCCTGAAAATCCCCATCAACGTAATCCAAGCCCCCGCATCATAGCGCATAGCTTTGTCTGCATCTGCCAAGGTGGTATGGCCCGCTTCAACCAAGGAGAGTGCTTCCCGGTACACGGCATACATCAACCGGTTGGTGATGAATCCGCGGATATCTTTCTTGAGTAATGTGGGCTCTTTGCCCCAGGTAAGCCCCAGTGACACTACGTATTCTGCAATGCTCAGATCGGTTTCTGTACCACACGTTACCTCTAAAAAACGGGTCATATAAGCAGGCTCCGCCCAATGTATTCCCAGAAAGCGTCCAGGATGCGGCACCAATAGCTGTAATTCACTGATGGGTATAGCCGAGGTATTGGAAGCGATGATCGTTTCACTATCCACCGAAGCCGCTATTTGCTCATAAACCGTGCTTTTTATTTCCTGATCCTCGACAACACACTCCAACACCACCCGGCAATCCGCTAATTGTTCGTAATCTTCCACCAATTTTAATGCATCGATACATGCCGGGATACCACGCGGCAAAATACCCGCAGAACCCGCATGGCGCAGCAAATTGGCAATCTGCGTGGCGGCTTTGTTCTTTTCACCGGGCACAGGAGCCAAAGCAATCACCGGATATCCAGCGGCCAATAAAGACACGACGATGCTACTACCCATCAACCCAAGCCCCACCACGCCGATCTGTATGGGTTTGATCTGTTCGTTACCCATGATAAATTTACGGAAGCTTTACGATGCAATCAATCTCCACAGAAATGCCTTCGCCCAATACCGATTGTACGGTTGTGCGCGCAGGCCGGATACCCGTGAAATACGTAGCATAGACTGTATTAAAACGAGCAAAGTCGGCTATATCTTTCAGGTGAACCGTGGTTTTCACCACGTCATCCATGGTGCCCCCCGCAGCTTCTATGATCGCCTTAACGTTCTCAAGTGTACGTGCGGTTTCCTCTTCAATAGTGCCCAATATGAATTTGGAAGTTTTGAAATCAACGGATGCTTGTCCGCTCACAAAAAGGAAGCCACCTGCTATGACACCATCGGAATAGGCTCCTGTCACGAAATTTGCATCCCTGTCGGGGTGCACGATTTTTTGTTTACTCATATCTATTACAATTTCTTAGTTAAAGATAGTAAGAACTTGTAAACAAAGGTAGGATGATAGCGTCTGGAGGTCTATTACATTTATGTATATTTATAGTATTATTTTTCAATGCCATCGCCATCGGCGCTAACTGCATCGAAGTCGATACACTTGCTGAACATCATCCCTGTTACTCAAAAAAGGTTTTGTTCACGCATCCAGAAGATACACCTGCCGAACCATTCGTCAAATGCCGGAGCGGTTAGAAAGCCATGTTCACCCTTGGAATAAATATGCAGCCCTGCGGCAACCTTATTCCTGTGGAGCGCCTCATAAAAAAGAAGGCTATTTTCTACAGGTACTACTACATCGGGGTCCGAATGCACCAGAAAGGTTGGCGGAGTCAGCGAATCGACCTGCAATTCATTTGAAAAAAGATGGATCTGTTCATTGGATGGTGTACCGCCCAATAGGTTATCTCTCGACCCCGTATGTCCAACGCTATCTGTCATGCTGATCACCGGATTGATCAACAGCATAAAATCCGGACGGAAACTGATATTCCGGGGATTCGCAACATAAGCCTTATTAAAATGGGTCCCAGCAGTAGCAGCCAGGTGTCCTCCTGCCGAAAATCCCATGATTCCGATTTTTGCCGGATCTATCCCCCAAACGTCTGCCTTTTCCCGCACCAGGCGGATGGCCTGCTGGGCATCCTGCAAAGGGCCGATCGACTTATCAACTATGATTTCGTCATCAGGCAGGCGATACCTCAATACAAATGCGGTTATACCTAATTCGTTAAACGCGCGGGCAATATCCGACCCTTCTCGCTTCGTCAACAACACGTGATACCCGCCACCCGGACAGATAATCACGGCCGTGCCATTTGCCTTTTCGGGAGGAGGCAAAAAAACGGTTAAGCTGGGTATGGAAACACGAAACGTCAAGGTATCCACTTGGGGATTGGGTTCATCCCGTTCCTGATCGATTGTCGTTTTGGAATTAGGCACCGCCCCCTCGTATAGCGGGATACGCTGCTGCGCCTGGCAATAGGTTATCGCGAAAAAAGATAGTATAAAAAATAATTGTTTCATGTCATCAAAAAAAACACAGCTGATTCGAGATTGCAAGATTTACCGATTCCATTCGCCAAGGTACAAGAATTTATTCAATTTCCATTCACGGACTATTACCGTATAAATCAGTGAATTTTACTTCTTTTAATACGGCAAGAAACCAAACAACCGGCCTTCTCCGGGTTGTAATGTTAAGGTAATATTCCCGCCGGAAATAGTAAGCGGTACTTCTAATCCCGTACTTTTGGATATCTCAACCATATCCGTTATCCATCCTGCGATTTCGAACGTGTAGGTTTTCGCCTCTGTCAGCGATTTGTTCACAACCATTGCGTAATTCCTCCCCCCTTCAGACCAATCCTTCATATGACTGATCAAAAGATTTGCCGTGGCGTCAACCGGTTTGATATAATGCAATGCTGGCAATATTTCCGCACCAGCGGGGATAGCAGCTCCTGTATGGTACACATTATAGCTCTGAAGCCTTATCAAGGTGCTTCCCAATTGTTTCATTTCTCCATTCAACACTTGAAACGGCAAATATAGATCTGTTTTATTTCCAAGCGAATCAATAATTGCATTGGTAAACGGCTCTCCCTGATTAATCGGCGTAAAATAAGTAAACCAAACCGGATACTTAATACCATACGCAAGCATGGAATAAACATTGTACTCCAATTCGTTGGCGTTGGGTCTCCGATAGTGTCCTGCAATACCAATTGATTGAAGATACGCCGATGTTTTTAGCCCACCGTTTGCGATTGCCAATCGTCTGATGACATCAAGATTTGAATAATAGGCGTCCAGTACGGAACCATCCCAGCGAAAGGGATAAACATCTACCGACAGGTATTTCAGATTGGTTGCTCCCACTTTGTTAATCCACGCCTGTACATAATCGTCTTCATAATCAATCGGCCCGAGAATATCCGGTACCGCCAGGTCTGGAAACAAATTGACATGAGGCAAATGATAGTTATCATACGATAATATTTTCTGATAGATCGATGAAGCCCAATCAACCTGGGTCATGTTGGGTTCATCTTTAATATAATAACCTGCTAATCCGGGATGCGATTGATAAGTTGAAACCATATCAGCGATATCCGTATCAGAACCGTATGCCCTCGCATCAAAAATAATGGAACGCAAACCATTGGCCGCCGACTTATCCAGGATCGTAAGATTTTGGGCCTCGGTATACGTGATCACGTATTGCAAAATGTCCACATTGGACTCCCCCAAAACCCCAAAGGTTGTATCATTGACGTCCTCCCAGGTAGGAGGCCAGAACACGCCGACTAAAAAATCATCCGTAATATCGTCTCCAAAAGCAGTCGGAACCAATGATTGATCCGATGAAAGAAGGTCAATTTCAGCAACCATTGCCTTATCCTCTTCGAGTGTTTGACAACCTGCCAATATCGAAAAGCCAAACGCAATTACTGAAAATACGGCAAAAAAAGACATTTTCGCTTTCATAATAGGATATAGTTAATTTTTCTATTTACTAGGTTTACAAGGCTCCTTGTGTTCAGCATGTGCTTCTTTGCTTATGAATAAGTACAATTAATTCCTTTCCACTGCAAATAGTTTACCTTCTCCCGGTAAAAAATGATCGGTAATCCGCCCGTCGGCCTTAGCCATACTACGTTTGTCAATTCGTCCATTTTTTACGGCAAAACCATCAACACGGGTTACGTCATCGCCTAGTTGGAAAGATAACTGTTTTGCCACGGTAAGTGACTTATTGACCACCATCACATACGTTTGATCCCGATTGTCACTAAACCGGCTGATGAGCAAATCATCTTCTTTGTCTACTGGCGACCAGAAATACCCTTCGGGCAACATTTGTGTTCCGATGGGTACGTCGCTGCCTGAATGAAACACCTCGCTTGCTTCCAGTCCAAATAAGATATCGCCAATCGGTTTGACCATTTCATTCAATTTGCTGAATGGCTCATACAAATCTGTTTTATTTCCTTTGGGATCGATAATCGCATCCATAAATATTTCTTTGCCCGCATCAGTTGGTGTCCAATAGGTAAACCAAACCGGCCGTTTAATGCCGTAGGCCAATGCGGTGAAAATATTAAACCTCAGCTCACTGGGCGTGGGTCTACGATACGCATCAATAATGCCAACCGACTGGAGATAAGCCGAGGTCTTGATGTGATATTTGATGCCCACTCTTCGAACGATTTCCAAGTTTTCAAAATAAGTCGGCCTGATGTAACCGTTTATCATAAATGGATACTGATCAAATGTAAGATACCTGAGATTTTCAGCACCTACTGTGTTGACCCACCGTTCGACATGATTCGTTTCATAATTCGGTATCACGAAATTCGGAAAAAGGTTGACGTGGGGAATATGCATACTGTCCAACGCAACCAACTTCTGATAAATGGCCGCTGCCCACCCGAATTCGGTCGAGTCGGGTTCATCTTTAATGTAATACCCTTCGAGTGCGGGTAAACCCCGGTAAACTTCAATTGCTGACCGGATATCATCGTCACTCCCGAAAATACGGGGATCGGCTATGGAAACCCGAAAGCCATAACGGTCGGCCAACTCAAGCATCTTCAGATTTTTTTCCTCCGTAAACAGGTTGGCATTCTTAACATTCTCAATGAAATCAATATGGGCTTCCTTGATCCACTTGTATTGGGTATCTGTCGTATGCTCCCATACCGGTGGCCAAAATATACCTATGGAAAACCCGGTATTCGTATTTTCAACCAAAGAGCGATTTTCCTGCTCGGTATGGATACTGCATGAGACAAGCACAAGCAATGAAAAGAAAAGCCAAAAAAAATGAGTGATACGGTTCATTTGTTGTATTATTAAAGTTAAAAATCGGTCCGGAACGGGGAAGCCGGAAGCCCAGCCACCCCGAAAGGCCTTCGTACCTTCATTCCCCGACCGATTTATCTATCGTTCGGAAGCTTAATTATAACCGGGATTTTCAACCAGATTGAGATTTTGCTGCGTCCTCGCTTTCGTAATCGGCAAGTAGTAATTATGCGGCTCGAATATCGCTGCTACGTTGGGTCCACCATCTGCTTTTTCAAGCACTTGCAATTCAAGCTTACCGGTTTCATAATCCAAAACATATCGCAAACCTGTCTCCCTGCGTGTCAGCACATCCGTAGCAATCCGCCAACGGCGCAGATCCCAATAGCGGGAGCCCTCAAATGCCAACTCCACTTTCCGCTCTTTCTGGATCAGTTCAAAGGTTATGTCTTGACGTAAGGCCACCCCCGCCCGGCTCCTTAGCTGATTAATCACGTCAAGTGCTTCGCCCTGTTTGTCCAATTTATATGCCGCTTCTGCATGATTAAGCAATACTTCGCCGTACCGAAAAACAATCCAGTCCTGACTGGAAGCAAAATCCGCCGACATGTTGTTTTTGCTTTCATCAAGATATTTTAATACGCCGAAGCTAGTATAAGGGCCGCTTTTTTGTGCTTGCAATCCCAAGTGCGGTATGCCCTTATATGCGCCGTTTTGATCGGACAGGTACTGTCCGTTTACTTTTAGCGCTTTGTGCCAATCGACGGTTGATCCTTGCCACGGTGTCCCATATGTAAAGATGGTAGCAAAAAAACGAGGCTCCATGTCCTTCCAAAGTTCATCGATGCCCCAGAGTTTTCCCGTAAGGGTGCCGGTTGACAAATCGGGAGATGTGCCGTCAACGTGTTCAAAGGTAGATGCGATAAACGAAAGATAGGGCGCGTTTTGGTTGCCATTGAACCAGGCATTTGGCATCGGTCCCTGGATAAAGTCATAACGCCACCCATTCCCGCCTGCCGAAATCATATCCTTATCGTTGTGAGCCACCACAAAAATCGCCTCGTCGTTGTTCTTCACGAGAAAGAGATCCCTAAAGTTCCGAGCTTTATCTGCATTTACATCGTAAAGCCGATGCACGCCGTCCTGCATGATAATACTTGAAGCATCGTAACTTTTCTGGTAATAAGAATGTGCTTCTGTTGCTGGGATGCCTAACAGTCCATCTAATTGCACGGATCCATATTCGGCAATACTTGCGGCGTAAAGGGCTGCCCGTGACAACAACGTCAACGCCGCGTATTTCGAGGCCCTGCCCGACTGCGCCTTTGCAGGCAAATCCGAATAGATTTCCTGCATCTCATTAATCACAAAATCATAAAGTTCCTGCTCACTGTTTCTCCGGGGATACAATTCCTCCTGTGGGTCAGTCAGGGTTTGCACCTTGGTGATCAATGGCACCCCACCGTAACGCCGAACCATTGAAAAATAATTGTATGCCCGTAGGAAGCGAGCCTCTGCAACCAAACTCTGTTTCAACTCATCGCTTATCGGCGAATTTGGAACTTGGGTGATGAAGTCATTAAGTTGCCGGATAATGATATAAGCATTCTCCCACCATTCCAGTAGCCCGCCATTGATCGTAATACCCGTATTGCGATAAACCGCCCAGTTTGGATACATTCCCCAAGTGGCCTCATCTGTGAGGTTGTTTATAAATGTAAAGCCATTTTGTGCTTCTTCTGTCCAACCCACTCCAGGTCGAATTCCCACATATTTCTCTGGAGTTTCGTTCTCTAAAACGCTCATCATGCTGTAGCTTCCCGCCAAATGGGCTTGAATGGCATTTAGGTCATTCCAAACGATATTTTCGGCTATCCGGTCCAACGGTCCGCGATCTAACAGGTCTTTTTGACACGAGGTAGCCAATTGGGCCACTATCAGTACCAATATATTCAGTCGTCTCATCTTTTTGTAATCCTAATTATAAAGAAATGTTCACACCCAACATGATCGTCTTTTGTTGGGGATAATAAGAAGTCGTCGGCTGACCATCCTGAATGATATAAGGCGACTCCGGATCCAAATCCAATTTATTCAACTCCGACAATGTGAACAGGTTAGTGCCTCCGATATATATCCGCGCCTGACGTATGTTCAAGGGCGATAGCAGTGACGCGGGGAGACTGTATCCGACCGCAATTGATCTCAGCCTGACGTAATCTGACTTGATAAAATTTCGGTCTGACAACAACCCGTTGGTGGATGCCCCACCCAAACGTGGTATGAGTGCCTGGGAATTGTTATTTTCTGCTGTCCAACGGTTATCAAAAAACGTTTGCGTAAAAGATCCCAATGAAACACGTTTGTAATATCCAAACGCCCCTTGGAATGAAGTTGCCAGGTCAAACCCTTTGTAATTCAAACCAATGTTCAACCCCGAAATGATATTGGGAATCTGGCCCTTTCCGATTTCGACCATATCACGCCAATCGAGTGTCTCATCACCGTTGATATCTACATAACGAACATCCCCTAACTTCAAAGTGGGGTCGCCTGGATACGAAAACCCGAGATTGTCTATCTGATCCTGACTGGTAAATAACCCATCCGACAAATAACCCATTGTGCGGTCTACCCAATACCCGGAAAGTTGATAAATTCGCCTGGAATCATCATCGGTATAATCGACCTCTTCCACATGTCCCCATTTCGCCCGTTGCCAGGAGATATTACCGCTGATGTCCCACGACCAGTCGTTCCGATGCCCTGCTGTACCGATCTTCACTTCAACACCCCGATTATTTTGGCTATTTAAGTTTTCCAAGGGAAGTTCTGCACCGAAACTTGACGGTAGGCTAACGGTCTTTTGCGCAGGTATACCGTTGCGTTCGCGATAAAAAAGGTCTACTTCGCCGTAAACTTTCTGTTTAAAAAAAGAAAAATCTACACCCGCATTGTAATTCGTAATCCGTTCCCAAGAAAGGGTTGGGTTTGCCATGCCCAGTGGTGCTATACCAAGCAAGGGCACCCCGTCAAAAAGGACAGGCATAAGCGTAGGCCCAAACCCCGCTAGATACTGGAAATCACCAATTCCGTCGTTACCTGAGGCGCCATAGCTCGCCCGGATCTTCAGCTCATCAACCCAGTCAACCCGATCAAGAAACCGCTCCTGACTCATACGCCAACCTACAGAGACACTGGGAAAGTAACCCCATCGGGATTCAGGCGGGAACTTCGCTGATGCATCCGCACGAAAAATAAATTCTGCCAAATACGTCCCATTATAACCGTAGTTCAGCCTACCCACGTAGCTCTTTCGACCCATACGGCTTTCTGACCCATCGTTACTGAGCGTATTCGTACTACCGGCAAACATCTGATCCAACGTCGGAAACGTAAAATCTGACCTCCCCGCATTGATGTAGTCGTAGTTTACGGATATGATCTCATGCAGTAACATCGCACTTAAATCGTGTACCGTGCCTATCCGTTTCTCATAATTGATCGAGAACTGTCCAGTTAGGGTCGTATTGACCGATTTTTGCTGAAATAAGGGAGTATTCGAGTTAAATTGGGAGACCAATTCATACGTGTCGTTATCAACGTTGTAGGTATACATATCTACCGGACGACCGTATGATTTCTGATTCGCATTAATCTGAGAATAATTACCGAATGCTTTAAACGAAAGTCCTTCTACAGCTTTCAATGTATAATTCAATACGGCTGAATTACTCAACGTTTGAACGAAGTCATTTGAATAGCCTCCTAAATCCATATTTGATTGTACCAATGCGCCGCCGGTCGCAGATCCTGAATAAGGAATTTTCGACGGATCCGGCAGAGACGAAGGGTACATAGGCTTATTATTATAGAGATCTGCAAATAAATATCCCCCGCCATTTTGTGGCCTATGGGTTGATTTGATACGATCCACAATATTTGATATTGTGATACCCAACGACAAATTTTCAATGATATTGGCGTCTACATTCGCTTGCAGATTATACCGATTATAATCTCCCCCGTTCTTTTTCCAAAATGACCCCTGGTTCATCGCGCCCAAGAACGCATAATACTTAATGTTTTCACTGCCTCCTCTAACTGAAACATTGTAGTTATGCAGCTGAGCCCACTCCCGCATAATCATACGCTGCCAATCGGTGTTATAATACCCGGGTTCTTTGGCCTCATAAAATTTCTGAATTTGCTCGGGAGTATAAGGAACAGCGTTGGGTGGTTGCCCCGATTGGAGGTATTCTTCGGCTATCAACGTTGTGTAATCTCCTGAGGACAGCATGTCTTGAAAATAGGTAGGCCGCTGCAGCGTGGAGGTTCCATTGACAGTGATGGTAGGTTTGCCGACATTTCCTCTCTTCGTGGTTACCAAGATCACTCCGTTGCCGGCTCTCGAACCATAGATGGACGCCGCACCATCTTTCAATACAGTAACACTCTCGATCTGGTTGGCGTCGATGTTATTAAAAGAAGTTTCAACACCATCAACTATAATCAAGGCATTCCCAAATCCACGGATGTTTAAGCTAGCCGCGTCCCTTCCCGGCTGGCCGCTACTTTGCATGGCAATCAAGCCCGGCAATTTACCTACCAATGCATTGGTTACTGACGACAAAGGTACTTTAGCCAGTTGGTCGGATTTCAAGGTCGAAATAGCTCCGGTGACGTTGCTTTTGGCTTGCGTACCATATCCTACCACAACTACCTCATCAATGTCACTCACTTGATCCATAAGGGTCACATCAATGGCCGGTGCCGTACCAATGACAGCTTCGGTCGGTTTATAACCGATGGCTGTAAAAACCAATATTTCTGCATCGGGAGACGGTGTTATCCGATACCGTCCTTCGGCATCTGTGGTTGTAGCCTGTAGGGTGTTTTTTAGATTTACCGTAACACCTTCTATCGGCTGACCCTGACTGTCAGTTACGCGGCCGTAAATTTCTCTTTGGACTGGTATTGGAATGTTCGATGGAGATTTCTTTTTCCGGATGAGAACAGTGGTGTTCTGGATCTCATAATCCAATGGCTGATTTTCCAAACATGCCTCGATTACCGACGTAAGCTGTTTGTCTTTCAAGTCCAATGTGATCGTACCCGTTTGATTTAAATCTTCAGAAGCATACAAAAAATCGTAACCTGTTTGTTTTTTTAATAGCTTAAAAACAGATTTCAATGGCACGTTCTTGACATGAATGCTTACTTCCTGGGCGTTTGCCTCAGCGTAAACCTGCATAAATGTAAATACCGACAACAGTAATGAAAGCTTCATGATAAGTAAAATCCTGAAGAACTTGTAGTTGGTACCGTCATGCGATACCATGTTTTTTCTATACATTTGCATGTTAGGTTAATAAAATAGGATTGTTTACAACACAATTTAAAGAAATGGCCTAATCCGGCAATTGGTTGCCGGGACACCGGGAATGCTGCAAACATTTCCGGTTTTTTATAGGCAACGGATCTGAGTATGGGTTACATCATAACTGTTACCCTCCTTTCCTGTATGTTAAAGTGGATGCCACTTAATGATTCGAGGTACCCCAGCAATTCCTCGAGACCTTTTGTCCTCGTATAAGTTCCGCCGAATCGTTTGGATGGGATCGTCCCTTCGAAAGCTACATCTACGTTGTACCAACGTGCAATGTCTTTCATGATGGCTTGGATATCCTGATCTTCAAACAGAAAATCACCATTTAGCCAAGCTATGGCATAGTCCGTATCCAGATTTTTGGTCTGAATGCCTGAATGTGAAGATGAAATGGCTTGCTGCCCAGGTGCCAAGATTGTTTTTTGGGATCCCTGAGCCACTTCCACCCGACCATTGACCAACGTAGTTTTGACCGTGTTTTCGTCAGAATAAGCCGCAACATTAAACTCAGTTCCGGTTACCAAAATACGGGTGCCATTTGCATGAATCTTAAAAGGCATTGCTTCGTTTTTCGCGACTTTAAAATAAGCTTCACCAATCAGTGAAACCACACGTTCGCGTCCGACGAATGCTACCGGATAGGTTAATGTCGTTGCAGAATTAAGCCATACCTTTGTGCCATCCGGCAACGTGATTTGATACCGTCCTCCCCTTGGAACACTGATGATATTATCTCCTTCCTCCGCTACCTCATCGACTGAGCGGCCGCTTACTTTGTAATCGATTCCTCCATCGGCGAGTTTGGTAATAGCAATTCCCTCCTGATTATATACAGTCCCTACCTCCGCGTCGTCCAGCCAAATGGTCTTGCCATCGGCCAGCGTTAACCGAGCGGCATTGCTACCGGGGGCAACCGCCTCTGATATATAGAATTGTTCAACCGGGCTTGGAGAATGACGAATAAGGTAGATCCCGATTGCTGCAGCACAAAAAATCAAAAGTGAGGCAGCTATTGCAATTCGCCTTACCGTAAAAATCGAGACAACTTTTTCTGGGAATAATCGGCGCTGGATAGCGTGCTGCATGGCGCGCTTTGCTAATTGGCGCTCCCCTTCGTTTTCCCATTCCCAATTATGGTTGTGAAGTTGAGTGGCAAACCATTGTTCAAGCATCGCCCTTTCTTTTTCGCTGCAAATGCCGGATTCATAGCGTGCCAGTAAATCCAAGATTTCCTCTTTATTCATGACGCCAATTGACTATAGTCGTTTTGTAAGAAAGTGTATTTTTTTAAGCCTTGGTAGTAGAAAGACTTTCAGGATTTAGATAAAAATCTGATTATCAATAAAAAAAATTACGGTAGTGTAATAAGATTACTGCAACCAACAGGGTTAGATAGTTGTGGTCATTTAATTTAAGACGCAGGATTTTCAATGAATTGCTAATCTGTTTTTTTACGGTTTTATCCGAAATATTAAGTTGTTCGGCAATTTCTTTATAAGATAAGTTCTTTTCCCGACTCAGGAAAAAGACTTCCCTCATTTTTTGAGGAAGGTTGGCTACTTCAGCGTCAATGATACCTTGTAATTCCTCCGTAAATAGCTTTGCTTCGGAGCTTTTCTCATACTCGTCGAAAAATTTGGCAAGAGACGATAAATAATCCCGTTTTTCTATATTCAATCGGATATAGCGTAACGCCTTGTAGCGGGCCATCGAGAATATATAAGATCGTATAGAACTTACATTGGTTAGGGCTTTACGCTGCTGCCATAAATCAATAAATGTCTCCTGCACGATGTCCATCGAGTCCTCTCGATCCTGAAGTACGCGTATGACATAACTAAAAAGAGACTCCCACAACGTATCATATAATATGGAAAAAGCTTTCTCATCACCCTGCCTAAGCAATTGAGCCACTATGGTGTCGTGCGTGATACTCATTTCTTTCTGACTGTTGTGCTAGCTCCGTGGTACCACTTGGTTTAATTTGTACAGTTAGATTCCCACCTACCGAAAACAAATGTACATCAAGTTTTTTGGAACTCCACACAGACTCGTAAAAATGAGTATCAAAGAGCTTCAATCGTTATTCATAGATTTCCGGCACGTCAATCAGCGTTCGGGTATACATAGAAGCGAACCTAATACCTCAGTCCCAACCGGCATTCTGTTCCAAGTTTCTGTTCTTCGTAATTTCGGTTTGTGGGATGGGCATAAACCTCATAGCCGGAGTAAAGACATTTGGCCGCGCATCCACCGGAATATACTCGTAGCTAAACGAACCATCCGTTTCTTTGGTGATAAACACGCCCGTATAGCGTTTCCCGTTCAGCATTTCCCCAGCGAGGTCCCACCGCCGGATATCCCAGTACCGCTTTTGTTCGAAACAAAATTCCACATAGCGTTCGTTTCTAATCAAAGAGCGCATCGCTTCTTTATCCAAACTACCAGGTGTAAGCGCGGTTGTAATACCGGCTCTCGCCCGGATGGCATTCACCGCATCATATACGCTTGCATCGGGGGTCGACAGATACTCATTTTGTGCCTCCGCATAGTTGAGCAATACTTCTGCATAACGTATTTCTATCCAGGGTTGGTCACTACCCCTAGCCCCGATATATTCGGTGTTCTCCGGATTTACGGCTTTGCGCGTATAATAACCTGTAATCGTATTATACACTTTTGCTGTGGGATCTGCATCGTAATCGCGACCACCTTTATAAATCTGCAGCGTAATCTCCTTAATGGGTGGCCCACTGTTGGTGCCTCTCAAGGTGGAGCCATTATAGGCAATAAATGCATAAAAGCGATCATCACGGCCCTCATAGGGTAATTGTTCATCATAGCCTGATCCGTCTTCGGTAATCAGCTTACCATTCTTCATCGGAAAGGCGTCAACCAATTCCTGCAACGGAGACAACTGCCCCGCATTGTCATTTGCCAGCGCTAACGGCTTCAGGCCAGAATCCCAACTATGCTGCTTTTCCGGCAATCGGTACTGTACCTCAAACACTGCTTCGGGATTGTTACCTTTTTCCAACCAAAGCCTGTTGAGATCAGGATTGAGACTGTATGGCCCATCGGAAATGATCGATCGGCTAACATCTGCTGCATATTTCCAACGTTCGGTGTCGTTATCCGCATTGTAAAAAGGGCTCGCGTAATAAAGCGCAACTCGCCCTTTCAACGCCATGGCAGCATTGTTTGACGCCCTTCCGCGAGGTGCGGAAGAAGGCAGTTCCTCCGCTGCCAAATTCAACTCGCTGTCAATGAAAGTAAAACATTCGTCCAGCGTATTGCGACTTACTTCCAAGTCTTCCTCAAGACTTTGCGCATGTTCAATAAGTGGTACGCCTCCATATCGTTTCACCAAATCGAAATAAAGAAAGGCTCGTAAAAACCGAACTTCTCCTTTCATCGTCTGTTTCGCTTGCTCATCTACCGGGGCATCGTCAATACGAGCAAAAAACTCATTTGCCTTTCTGATTCCTTCATAAGCTCCTGCCCAAATGTCCATTGGGTTTGAAATCTGATCCCACTGCCCTGCCAAAATGAGGTTAGGGGCATATTGTGGATAATTATTCCGGGCTTCATCAGTAATGTTATCCAGGGTATTCAAGTAGTCGTAACCCGAACGCGTATTGTATAGGCTGTTGACATACATTTGGATTAAGTTCTCATCTTGCCATACATCTTCATCGGTGATGCCACCAGGATTGTCCGGATTCAGAAAATCCGAATTACAAGAAAACAGGGCAAAAACGATGCTGCCTACCAAAAGTTTTTTTAGATATTTCCAATTCATCGTTCCAACAGATTAAAATGAAGCATTGATTCCAATATTTATGTTACGTTGCTGCGGGTAATACCATCCACCTCCGGTTTCCGCCTCTGGGTCAAACTCCTTGAATCGGCTCCAAGTGACCAGGTTGTATCCCGAAACAAACACCTTCAGACGTTGTATATGTCGGGATTCCAGCCATGTAGAGCGAAATGTATAACCCAGGTTTACAGTCTTTAAGCGAAGATAACTAGCATTGCGGAGCCATAGACTGGAATTCCTGTCGTTGATCGTATTGGAACCTAGCCATGCTTGGGGATACCGCCCTCCTCGATTATCCTCCGACCACGCATCGTTCAGGTAAGTAAAGTTATTGTAAGAACCATTATTATACATGATTCTAGCCGTTCCCGATAGGACCATCGCTCGTTGTGCAGCTCCCTGAAATAGAAAATCCAAATCTATATTCCGCCAACTAAATCCTCCCGATAATCCGTACATGATCCGAGGTGTTGCACTGTAATCCGAGAGTACGCGCTGATCACTGATTGTAATTCGGTCATCACCATCCACGTCGGCATACTTGATGTCGCCTGGCTTTGGCGTATAACCAAATTGTGTTCCTCCGTACCAGTTATCCGCCTCTTCCTGACTTTGGAATATTCCCACTGCTTCGTATCCAGCGAGGAAGCCAACAGGGCGTCCTAACTGTTTCTGGAAATCTAGTGCATTGGTTGGGTCGTCGATTTGTGTCACTTCGCTGGTTGCATAGCTGCCTATTAAGCGAAGCTGATAATTCAAGTCACCAATGTGGTACTGATGGCTGAGTGTAAAATCTAACCCTCTGCTTTTTACTTTGGCATAATTCTCATTAGGCAACCCTCTTCCAAAAGTAGCCGGCACCGACCTATCCCGGGACCATAAGATATCCGTAGTCGTCCTAAAAAAATAATCAAATTCCAAGCCGAGAGCGCCCTTAAAGAATGAAGCATCCAGCCCAATATTCGTATTATCTTGCTTTTCCCAGGTAATATAAGGGTTGGGGTATACACCGTAGTTGATCAGCGGCTGTGGCTGTCCATCAACTATGGGGCCGGAACCCGTCACAATCGAATAAGCATCCATGAACTGGAAAGCGCTGACACGGTCATTGCCGATAAGCCCTTTTGATACGCGCAGTTTGAGGTCATTTACGAAATCCAAGGCTGCTGAATTTTTAAAGAATGTCTCTTCTGATAACCGCCATCCCGCTGAGAAAGCTGGGAAAAAGCCAAAACGGCGCCCCTCAGGAAAGCGGTAAGAGCCATCATACCGGAAAGTGCCTTCCAATAAATATTTCCCCCTGAACGCATAATTCACGCGTCCTACCAAACTCCGTCGCGCATCGTTTACAATACCACTCCCCCCTATAGTCTGATTATCGGGACCGCTGGCAAAAAACTCATCTTTGATATTGGTACTGAAATCACGCCTTGCTGCATCAAATCCATTACCAGCCGAACTGTATTGCTCAAAAAGCATTAACCCACTCACATCGTGATCTGCAAACGTACGTGCATAACGTAAGGATGCGTTGAGCGTAACATTATTGATTTCCTGAAATGTCTCAGTCAAAAAAGTCGGATCACCCGTTACCTTTGTATTGGTGATATTGCCATCCTCGTCCTCCTCATACATGGTATGTGGCGTCACGAAACTCTTATTAAACAGGTGTTGCTTGTAGTAAGAGGCCACGCCCTGGACAGACAACCCTTCGGTGATAAAATCCAACTGATGATCCAGTTGCAACGTTCCTTGGAAGACATTATATTGGTTATTGCCATATCCCGAGTTGTAAATCATCTCCACCGGATGAGCGCCGTTCGTATTAAATGGCCGACCACTTTTGGTATAAGCAGGCAACGTAGGATTCGAGAGTTGTATATATTGAAACAATTGATTGGCATCCCATCCCGGGGTCTTTGATATTTCCTGGCGTCCCTCCAGATTCAATCCAACCTGGAAACGCTTGTTGATACGGGTATCCACATTGGTACGGAAGTTATATCGTTTGAAATTGATGTTGTCGTACATTCCGTCTTGATCCATGTAGCCCAGGGAAGTAAAATACTTGATGGCTTCCGACCCACCGTTTACCGTAAGGCTATGCTGTGTCTGTGTGCTATTCTTTTTAAAAGTCAAGTCATACCAATCTGTTCCTCCCTTACGAAAACCGTCAATCTCTTCGTCCGAATAAAACATACCGGTGTGCGCAGGATTGGAAATATCATACCCCATATTGATCAGCGCAGCATTCCGAAAGGTTGCATATTCCAATGCATTCATCATACTTGGGTATTGCGTTGGGGTTTGCAAACCTACCAAACCCGAGTAACTGAATACCGGTTTTCCGGATACACCCCGCCGGGTTGTCACAAGCACCACCCCGTTTGCAGCCCGTGCGCCATATACAGCAGCTGCGGAAGCATCTTTCAAAATGGTCATACTTTCTACCTCGGCTGGATCCAGATTGCCGATACCATCGCTCCGTACGATGCCATCAATAACATATAGGGGATCGTTGTTGTTTAAGGTACTGAACCCCCTAATTTGTAAACTTGATCCACTGCCCGGCCTGCCATTTCCATTAACAGTGACTGCACCAGGTAATCTACCCCCGATAGCATTCGTTAGATTGGTAGTCGGTGTCTGCCGGATTTCGTCTCCGGAGATGGTAGCCACCGATCCCGTCAGGTTGACCTTTTTCTGTTTACCATAACCAACTATCACAATTTCTTCCAGTTGCGTCTGGTCTTCTTGCAGAACAATAAGCAAGGGTTCAAACGTTGTAAATGAAACTTCTTTCGATAGGAAGCCTATGCTCGAGATGACAAGCGTACCGTCAGCGCGGCTTGCGGCGATCCGAAATTTACCCACACTGTCTGTCATACCGCTGATATGTTGTTCTTTAAGTAAAACAGTTGCTCCTGCTATGGGTTCATTCTGCTCTCCAACAATTGTCCCTGTAATAAAGCCATCTTGGGAAAAGGCTGGTGTAGATAACACCATTGCTACAGTTAGTAGCAAAAGTACTGCCTTCAAATTAACAATAACCTTCATATCGTGTTATTTACTGATGTATTCTTCGGTTTACTAAAAAATCAAAGGCTCAGGCTATCTGTATTCGATATCCCGAGCTTTCGGTTCAAAGGTAGATTTTCCACCCCTGAACAACCAATACTGCTTTGTCGGATTTATGTACGTGATTGACCGTTACTCATAGATTTCCGGCACGTCAATCAGCGTTCGGGTATACATTAGAAGAGAACCTTTTACATTGGGGTGGTGGTAGATTTTACCCCAATCATAATCCTCGAAATACATCGTGGTTTTATCCACTTCCTGGCCATCGTGGTTTAAGGAAGTAGCCAAATCAAACCTACATCCGTTAATTCCATACGTTTGCCGTACTTTTTCAATCATCGCATTTACCGCAATGTGAGTTCCGCTCTCATTACAGGGAATATTGTTCAGGATGGGAATGGAGCCTTGTGATTGGATATAATCCACTAATTCACTTAGGTTTTCCTCCGTATTTCCTCCATTGGTACCGATGGTTACCATCACATACTTAGCATGCACATAGGGTAATTCATTTTTGATGCGTTCGAGTAATTCATGGATCGTTGTACCGCCACGACCACTTGACATCGTTTTTCCCGATATATTTTCCATGATGAGCTGCGTCCACGATTGCGGGAAGTCCACTGTTGGAAAATACCCTTCCGGTTCCGTAATGGAATCGCCATAAATTAGCATCGTCAAATCGGATTCTTTAGCCAGCACACAGATTTGCTTGACCCATAACTCCGTTCCTTCAGCCAACCCGAAACAATAATAATCATGTTGAAGCCCGGCAAAAAACCCCACACCTTCAGCACCCGCTCCTACACCTCCTGTTCCATCCATCGCGGCTGCCACCTCCGCTACGTCGCCCGTAAATAGGTCAATAATCCGCAATTTTGAAGTCTGGTAATCTCGATGTACTTCCACAAGGTAATCGTGGGCCGGATCCAAAAAATCCACCTCCTTTTCAGCAATCGGATCAGTATCAATAAAAATACGCTTCTGGACAAGATCGACAATTGCTTTGAAATCACCTTGATCACTTTGAAAGACGCCCACGGCGTCCTCTGAAAACCGCACATGATATCGGATCATCCGTTCGCCTAATGCATAGTAGTAGTTTAATTTAACGATGCCGCCTTTCTTAGTCATATGCAATCCATCTTCCGTAAATTTAGCACCGGTACCTTCGGTCAATAGTTCCGGATGGTCTCCGGCTCCTGAAATTATTCGGTTATACAGCACAGATGTGGGTTTCTCAGCGTAAAGAAATGCTGAAAAACCAATTAACATACAACACAACAACGTATATTTCACGATGTTAAGGTTATCATTTATTTGGAAACACTACTTTTGACGACTCTAAATCAAAATGATTGATTGTACTAAGGGAAAGCGTTGAATCCGCGCCTGCCGGTACAACTACTACGGTCTTCATTTCAGGCAAGGCCGACATGGGAATCGCGTCATCCCCATTGGTATCAAAACGCTGATATACACCCTGCTCGGGAAACCGGGCAATAAGCTGATTTCCATTGTAAATATAAAACTGCTTAATACCGGATTCGATATCGGCATCTGCTTTCCAAGTCAGTTCAACGGCCATATTGTGCAGGCGTCTTTTGGACAATTCATAAGGTGGAGGTGGCGGAGTCCGGTCAATCACAGTTCCCGTAATAACAAATTCTTTCCAGTTGGCTGCAACCGTAGAGTCTGGTAACCACGACAATATCGAGGGGTCTTTCGAATATTCCTTATATCGGTACGTATTCTGAGACGACGTGTCGCCCAACCAACCTTCCGTTTTGTCAATGTCTCTCATCCCGTTGAATGAAAATAACTTTCCTACCGGTAACCGTTTGGATAATATCGATTCGTAAAACGGAATGGCCATGTATCTCACAAAGCTGTAATTGTGGTTTTGATAGGGCGTATAAGCAATGCTAACCAGTGCACCAGCAGCACTCAGCCGGTGAAAAGTATTGACGGCAGTTTGCCAACATTGCACACCGGGGCCATTGGCATCCCCCTCACCGGCATGGCGAATCATCAACGGAATTTTCAATGCTGCATCGGGGTAGTCCCATGCCGGATCAAAAGCCGGAGAATAGCCAAATGCAGCGAGTATCCGTTGGGGATAGTTTTTCATCATCGCCAGCGTCCAGTATCCACCGCCTGAATGCCCCCATAGGAGCCACGGGGCGTCTTTCAATTCAATGTGGCGAGACGTGAATCCTACCTTTTCTAACGCTGCCAGCAAAGACGGACCCGATCCGGATTCAGGGTTTTTCCAAACGTCACACCCCTTCCTGTAATATAAATCGGGTCCCACGATTGCCAATCCCCACTTTTTAGCAAACGCCTGGTATTGCACATCATAGGCGGTAGATTCTCCCCGCCCTTCCATACCACATCCGTGCTGATGGACAAACACACCGCGGATGGTATCCACCCCAGTAGGGATGAATACATTATACACCGCGTAGTCAGCCGTGTCAGCGTTTTTCACAACCACATGGTAAACCACACCGTTTTCAATCGGCTTTTTTTCAACCTGCGAGGCTTGCAACGGTATGCTATCAGGGGCCCGTTCCACTGGCCCAGAAAGCGACAACAGGGTCCCTCCCATTAGCATACATAAGAGACCGGCTCGGATAGCTGTTTTCATCCTTATCAATTAATGGAATTTTAATATCTATTTACCATGTTTACCATAACTAAAATTTAACCGTCCCAGGGGAGCACTGTCGCCAGAAACATAGTAGTCCATAATATCGTCGTATTTCGTGACATGGTCGACTACCTTAAATTCGATAGCACAGTTTTTCGATGTCAACCCCAGCTGCTCCAAAGATACAGCAACCTCCATCACATTTCCGCTGATTGTATATGCTGCCTCTCCGCTCTTTATCCAATCGTATCCGCCGACAGACCGTTCTACAGACGTACGGGCTGATCCGGGTTTCCGGTTGATGATATAATGATACCCCGCGAAATCTTTCTCGCCCGTTGAGCGAATCAGAATGTTCATCCAATTGAGGTCGGTTCCGTTATAGGGCGTAATGGCGGCGTGGGTTTTAATCCTGAAATATAACTTTTCGTTATCGTGGCTAACGTTTATTTCCGTGATATCATTACGGTTACTCGTATCCGTATAGGTGCCTGTCCCCGTCGCGTTCGAAAAATTCCTAGGCCGGGCATCTCCCGCGAAATCGACATACGTGGCCGACTCATTTCCCCGTGGATTACTGTCGCTACCACTGTCGTCCGAAAACTTGAACTTCCGTACATTCCGAACCAGTTGCAGGTAAAAATTGTCATTATAGCCACCTTTCATCATTTCGATGTCGCGCGAAAACTCATGGTTGTAGACGTCTACGAAAAACACATCGCGTGTATCACTCGCATACTTAATGGCCATCCATTCGTTGAAAGAAGTGACCAACACGTTGTCGATCTTCTCCTCACTTGCGAAAACAGCATCCCACATCGTTTCAAAATTCGCCCCGGCCGTCCAGTCAGTCTCCACCTCCTTCGTTAGGTTGTTGTAACCCCTGCTACACTCGGGATCCATGCTACTGGCAAAAACGACCGAGTGGCTATGCTGAGCTACGGGTACCGCCACCGTCCCGTTGTGATTCCATTGCGGATACTGCCAGCTCATCCAAGGAATGGAATGCGCGTTGTAATCACCGTTTGGCCATTGGGATTCCCGAACATCGAAATAGTCCCGCATTGCAGGCTTTATATATTCGGTAAACGGCCTATCCTGTTGCGCATATTTAGTCTGATCGGATGCGTTTCCGTTCTTTTCCGTAATCCCGATAATCATGGGTTTTCCGCCCGGTTTGAACCACAGTGCCTCATACATCCCCGATTTATAAAACTGATCGTATAGCTTATCTACCGTAATCCCGGAAGATGAATTGGTGTAAAATACAACCTGGGGAACGTCGAATCCCTGCTGTTGGAAATTTAACAGTGCGTCCAATACGTTTTTGGTAGAAGACTCATAAACCACATTGTTAGTAGCATCAATACAAAGATAATCAATAGCCGCGTTAGTGAGCAATTCAATATGGCGGGTCACAATCCAGGGATCGCTCATGCTGTAATAACCATACAGGGGCTCACCCCAGAAATGGAATTCATGCAGTGGACTCTCGGGGGTACCATCGGGATTCTTCAGGGCTGCCGGATTCGTGTCCAGCAATTGTTGGACATCGTATATCGCATGCTGACCGGAACGATGCTGTCCCAACCAAACGGAGTAAAATACACCAACATACTTGGTTTGATCCGGCTTCTTATGCGCTGCTTCGATACGCCTGCCCAGGGCATCCGTACCCGAAAGGTTCATCATAGAGAAGCGGTTGTCTCCCCGTTGAGAATCAACGTTACCTTGAGCGTATGCCCAAAAAATGGATTGCCATGCAATCGCGATATAAAGAAAACACCTCATCATTATTTACTTTCCGGATTTAATAGCTGCCACAACAAAATCATAGTTTCCGGAACCGCTTTCTACCCATGCCTGGTGGATTGTCTATCGGGCAACTTGATTTCAGGCGCCTCCCCATTTTATTTATAATCTGCCAGTTCAGTGACTTTATCATGCTGTATCACGGCAAAATGCGCTGCATGCTGCGCGATATCCCTATATTCATCCGACATACCCGAGGGTTTGAATGCATTGCCGATAACGGGTCGTCCCAGGAGTTTTTCAAACCAGGTACAAGCCACCGTATATCGAGCATAGCTTTGCTCCAGATGGAACCCATCCTTGTTAAAACGATCACCGATTACACTGGTTCTTCCATTCTGTATGGCAGTGCCAGCGGGAACGATGAGATCGATACCGAATAATTTCTGTGCTTTGTTATACGTGTCCACAATCGCTTGGTACATCAATAGCTGGTCGTTACTATAATTTGCGAAACCGCTATGTTGAGCACCTTGTTGGTACGCCCATGTTTGGTGCAAAACGTATTTAACATCTGGGTTTGTAGCTCGTTGCCTGACGTATTCCAATAAAACCGGAAGCGTGGTTTCGAACGTGGAAAACATTCCCGAATGCTGGCTCACTTGCTGAAAGCTGATATAGTCCCACTCTTCACTGATCAGGATTGGTTCAATCGCTTGATCAAATGTGGTTGTCTTGGTGCCATCGCACTCGATTTTTGTATAGATATAAGGCGCTGCATCGTTTTGAACGTTATGGACATGGTCGGCCAGGGAACCACCAGCGATAGCCAAATTCCCGATAACGACAGGGATACCGGCCGCTTTGGCCAAATCATATAGATAATTTTCCACCGCATCCACTGAAAAACTGTTGCCGATCGCCAAGATGCGGATAACGCGGTCATCCGTTGAATCTACTCGGGCCCCATAAGCGCGATGTGCTGCAAACGAAGCCAGACAAATACACAACAAGAAGGCGGTCGCAGCTGCCTTCTTAAAAGAATAGCTTAATTTTTTCATACCTATTTTTCAAAAGCGATAACCGTAGCTAAGCCGTCCCATAGGCATCACGCTACCCGACACGTAATAGTCCATGATATCCGCGGGATGATTGACCCCGTCTGCTACCTTAAAGTAAAACGAAGCCGTTTTCCCGTCGATCCCCAAAGCCGCCTTGGGAATCTCCACCTGCACGGTGTTCCCCTCAATGGTAAATTTTGCTGTACCAACCGGTATTTTCCTAAAATCCGCTGTCAACCTAGCAATCCGCAGGTCGTCTCCGGCAGAATCCCGGTTAATCAGGAACTCATAGCCTTCCCATCCTTTGAGTGATGGTTGACCTGTTCCAATAAACAGGTTCATCCAATTATCATCCCCGTTATAAGGTTTGATGGCATCTGCGGCATGGATCAATAAATAGATGTGTTGATCGTCATGGCATACATTAACCTGCTGCAGGTTGTTCTGCGGAGCCGGCTGAGTATACCGTACTGTCTGTGACACACCATACGCGTTCCGGGGAGGTTGCTTTTCACCGATCATGCGGTATTCCGCCTTGACGTCATCCCATTGTTCAATACCTGCGTGAATATCGATCGCCTTCCTGGGATTTCCCACATGTTCTTCTGCACAGGCTGTCGTTTTATATTGCCTGATATTTTTAATCAGTTGAATATAGAAGGCATCTCCGTAGCCACCGGACATCGGTTCAATATCCCGCGAATACTCCTTGTCCGCAGCATCGCACAGCATATACTCTCCTCCCCAGGGCTGTTTATACGCGATCCACTCGTTCCAACCACCTACAAAGACATGCGGCGGGTCCACATTCAATGCATGGTCCCATTGATGTTGAAAAAAAGTGCCTTGATCGACATTTTCGGCTATGTTCTCTTTCAAAAACGGATCCCACCCTCTTCCCCAGTTCACAGAGTCACGGGTAAGCGAATAAGACATCGGTACACTGGGATGGCTGGCAACGGTGACATTCATCACATCGGTATGCAGTGGCTGCGGGAAAGACCATTCAATCCAAGGAAAACCGTCCGCATGATACGGGTCAAAAGGCCACTGCGGTCGCTTGAAATAGAAGAAGTCCTGTATATCTTCACGGTATGGAGAAGCCACATAGGTGGTGTCACCACGGCTCAGGGCTTCGGCATGGTCGTCTTCCACGTGCTGGTAAGCAATAATCAGCGGTTTGCCATTGATCCGATACCAGGTTTCCGGATATAACTGCTGGCTGTACAACTCCTCGTAAAGTTGGTTGGTCGTCTGCATAGACCTGGAATGCGTGTAAAACACCGTTTTAGGTGCTGGCCATCCTTCTGCCAGGTATTCACTGATCACCGACATCAGTTTGAGGTAAACAGGTTTATAGGTGACCGCGTTTGTCGCATCAAACACAATGTAATCGACCCCGGCCTGTATAAGCAGCTGTATTTGCCTGCGCATCACCCATTCATCTTCCGAGTTATAATATCCCCAAAGTGGCTTCCCCCAGAAATGGGCCTGGCCATTCGGACTTATGCGATCGTTCAGGTAATCGAAATCAAAGAGCAAGTGCTTCCCATCGGGCATCTTCAGAATTTCCGTAGCATCATAAGCCCCGCTGGCATAGGGCTGCCCGATCCATAACCAGAAGAACATACCCACTTGCTTATCGGGTCGGTCTTTGCCATACGGACTGAAAGACCGGCCAAATTGATCGATGCCCACGGTATTTTTCAACGTATAGGAAGTAGCCGGTTCCTGTGCCTGCGATACCTGGGGCAACCATCCTAACAGCAACAAGGCGGGGAGTAAACGGATTTTCATGGTAATCAATTTTTCCAAACAGATTCAAAACGGTAACTACCCGAAGGCACGGTAAATACCGCATATCCAGCTTCAAGCCCCCGGTATACCACTTGGTCATGTTTACCGTAAGGCTTACCGTCCACGGTTAACTTACTCGCACTCGTAGCCGGTACATGAACGGTTGCCGTACTGTTACCCGGAATGCTGACCGCCAATGCAAGTTTGTCACGATTTTTTTGCCAGGCACTTCCTATCTCACCCCGTATCGATTGGTACGTCCCTTTGCAGGAATCCAATCCTGCCGGGATATAAGGTTTGATCACAAATTCCTCGAAACCTGGTTTATCGATCGACGGTACAATACCCAGCAGGTATTTGTACAGCCAGGAACCGACAGAACCCATCATCGGGTGATTGTGTGAATTCATCGATCCACCAGTAGCGTATTCCCACCGTTCCCAAAGCGTGGTGGCTCCATTCGCCAGCATATAACCCCAGCTGGGATACGTTGTTTGTGTAGCGATTTTATAAGCCTCATCGATTCGTCCATTTTCTGCAAGTACCTCCAGCACATATTTCGTACAGATATTGCCCGTTGTCAGGTGGTATTCTTTTTCAACCACGTCGTTCACTAGGTTCTCCAATGTCCGGGCCTTACGGTCACCATCTGCCAAGCCCAGGAAAAGGGCAAATGAATTGCAGGATTGGTTGTTAGAACCATACCCGCCGACGTTGTCGTCCCAAAATTTCCGGTTGAATGCCTCACCGGTCTCGGCGGCCAAATGCCCGTAGGTTTCGGCATCGGATCGGTTTCCGAGAACACCTGCCATCTTGGAGATGATCTCCGCGCAATAGTACAGGAACCCCGTAGACATCAGGTCCCCCGGCGTATTCTTGGAAATCGCTCCGTAACCGGCTCCTGTTACCCCAAACTCCGTCGGGGGTGCCCAGTCGCCATAATAGCTGTAGTCCACAATTCCATCCTTGGTACGCGTTGCCAAGTAATCCACCCATGCTTTAAGCCCTGGGTAGTACTGGCGGAGGATTTCCCGATTCCCATAATATTCATACGTTTTCAATGCCAATAGCAGGTAACTCGCGGAAACCGGATCGGCCGGCCGGCCGCCGTATCGAAAAGGCGCGGTATCGGTAATCCGGCCCAATTCGTCCTGAGTATCTGCAACATCGTCCAAATATTTTGGATAGAATCTTGACATATCAAAGTTATAGATCGCCTGTTCGACGCGCACGGTTATGTCGTTCATCCAACCCATACGCTCGTCGCGTTGCGGGCAATCTGTTGGAATGCTATGGAGATTACTCGCTTCCGTACGTTTAACCATGAGCCAGATGGCATTCAGCAGGTCGTTACTGCTGGCAAATTGGCCTGCGTCAGCCACGGCCGACCGCACCCGTTTGACGGTAAAATCAGCGACCGTAGGTTGCGATCGATACCCTTCCACCTGCACATAGCGGAAGCCGTGATAGGTAAAAGCCGGCTCCCATTCTTCTCCTTGTGGATCACCTTTCAATACATACGTATCGGTCGCTTCGGCGGTTCGCAAATTCTCCTGGTTTACGGTTCCGTCCGGATAAATTGTTTCCGCAAATCTCAGGGTCACTACATCTCCTCGTTGGCCCCTTACATGCAACCTCACCCAACCCGCAAGATTCTGGCCGGCATCCAACACATAAACCCCTTGAGACACTTCCTTCATGCCAACCGGATGAAATTCTTCCACAACCTGAATGGGTTCGAGATGTTGCGATACCATCTTGCCACCCGGAGCTTCAACAATGGGAGCGACTCCCCACGTTTCATTCGGAATTCCCTTGATGATGGTATCGGTAGGAAGCAGCCAGCTTTCCTGCTCTTTCCGGGCATCGTAATATTCGCCGTCAAGGATACCCGATCGGACCGTTGGGCCCAAGGTGACATTCCGGATATCGTTGGAAGTGATGCGCTTGGTTGTCCCATCGGCAAATGTCAATTCCATCTGTAACCTGAGTTTCGGCACGCCGTACCAACCCGGGGCAACTGCAATGAGCATTACATTTTCCTTTCTAAGATGGTCTGTTACGTCGAGCGTGGTATAATAAATCCGCTTGGAATAGTCACTTGTTGCGGGATCAAGGACATTTTTCCCTACTTTTTGCCCATTGACCGACAGTTCGTGGTATCCAATCCCCGCGAGGTATACCTTACCGGACACGACGTCAGAAGGGCATTGAAATACATGACGGAAATAAAGCACTTTTCCTACCCAGCCGAATGGAAATCCCACCCAGTCTGCCTGCCAGTCCGATTCATTCAGCAATGCCGTTTCAAAAGATGCCACTTCACTTTCCACCGCTTCCCCACCCTGCTCCTTCCATACTTTCACTTTCCAATAATAAGCCTTACGGCTCTCCAAATCTTCACCATTGAACAAAACGCCTACAGATTGGGCAGATTGTATGACCCCGCTATCCCAGATATTTCCTTTTGAATTGGCTAATTTTTCCGGTGAATCGGCCACCAATAGTTGATAAGCCTTTTGCTTGATGTGTCGCCGTTCACCAGAAATCTGCCAACTGAATTGGGGCCGAGCAACAGCTATGCCTGTGGGTTGCTCCGCATATTCCACCTTCAACCCCGTTACCAGCCAATCTGCCATGCACCATCCGGACGAAACCAGGGTACCCAACAAGATAACCAATAGCACAAACCGCCTCGCCAAGTCTCCCACCACAAAACATAAATTGTTCATTCGCTTTTATTCGTTTATAACCTTCAAACCAATTAACACAATCACGCGTCTACACTTCCTTTATATCCCCACTTTGCAAAGCAGAAAACGACCATAAAACTAAGACAGGGCAATGCGAAGGCAGCCGATGTACTAACGGCATCTGCAAGCAGTCCCATCATTGGTGGGATTAGGGCACCGCCCACTATACTCATGATCATATAGGAGCCTGCTTTCTTAGTCTCTTTGCCCAAACCTTTTAACCCCAGTGCAAAGATGGTCGGAAACATGATACTCATGCAAAAACAACTTAACATCAATGCATATAAGGATACAAACCCAAGGTTGAGCATGACCAACACCATAGACAGTGCAGCCACCAATGCATAAACCGTCAAAAGCTTGACAGGTGATACATATCGCAGCAATGCGGTACCCATAAACCGGCCTGCGGTATACAATACCATAGCGGCCGAGAGATAAAAAGATGCTGTCTGATTGGTCATATCCCCCACATCATCCACCGCATAGTTTATAAAAAAGCCCCACACGCCCGCTTGGGCACCGATGTAAAAAAACTGGGCGATCAAACCATACACAAAATGGCGGTATTGAAACAATCCTTTGGATTGCGCCGTCACATGATCCGCTTCGTCCTCAGTTGTCGTACTTTCCGTGGCAATCTCCGGAAGTTTCACCAAGGAAAACACCATAAATAGCAACAAAACTACGCCACCGATTAACAGATAAGGCAGCCGGACAGATTCCAATCCGGAGCCATCATCCTCCGCAAACAGAACCAACCCGCCAATAAGCGGACCTAAAACAACACCCAGTCCATTAAAGGATTGGGCAAGGTTCAGCCTGAATACCGCTCCTTGCGGAGTACCCAACACCGTCACATACGGATTGGCTGCCGTTTCTATGATTGCCAAACCACATCCGATCACAAATAGTGCAGTAAGGAAAAAACCGAACGTAGCTACCTGAGCTGCCGGATAAAATAAGAAAGCTCCCATTGCGTAGAGAGACAGTCCCAGTAATATCCCGCGTTGGTAGCCGAAGCGTCGTACAAAATATCCTGCCGGTAAAGCCATCAAAAAATAAGCCCCATACACGGCAAACTGCACCAATCCCGACTGCCCTTTCGATACCTGCAATACATCCTGAAAATGCTTATTCAGCACATCCAGCATGCTGATCGCCAATCCCCACATGAAAAACAAGGTGGTAACCATCACCAGTGGCAAAATATAGTTGTTTTTCACGATGGGGGACTCCACGCGTTCCTTCTCTTGACTTATTTCCATGCTAGCGATTCATATGATAAAGCAATCATTCCTTTATAGATATATTTCTGGCACATCCACCAGCGTTTGCTCAAACATCTGAATTCCACCTTTTTCATTGGGATGATGATATATTTGCCAACCGTAGCTACCGCTATAATCCTCCCAGTACATCATCGATTTATCAACCTCCTTCCCATCATGTTGTAATGAGGTGGCCAAGTCAAACTTACACCCCCTCACATCGCATTCCTGGCGAATTTGGTCAATAGTCAGGTTTTCTGCTACTTGAGTACCACTCTCATTACAAGGGATGTTATTTAAAATGGGAGTCGCTCCCTGTGATCTGATGTAATCAATCAGTTGTTTAAGCTTAGCGGCAGTATTCCCGCCATTGGTTCCAATAGTCACCATCACATATTCTGCTTGGATAAATGGCAGCTCGTTCTTGATATACTCGAGGACCATATCAATCTGGGCACCTCCCCGACCACTGGACATCGCATTTCCATTCAGTTTGGTGATTATTTTCTGGGTCCATGAATCGGGAAAATCGCTTGTTGGAAAATATCCTTCGGGCTGTGTGATGGAGTCTCCGTATATCAATAGCTTCACCTTGCTTTTTAGCGCACAAACGACCATCTTCTTAACCAGCATATCGCCACCGCTTATTAAACCAAAACAATAATGGTCCCACTGCATGCCAACACTGAACCCCGGTTGTAGTACTCCTTTACCTACTCCGCCCGGTCCATCGTGTACAGCAACAATCTCGGCTGCCTGGCCGGTCTGCATATCCACAATTCTTAGTTTTCCCAATTGGTAAACATGATATATTTCAACCAGATAATCCCTCCCAGGTTGCAAGAAACTAACAGATTCTTCCGTAGCCGGGCTGGTTGCAATGGATATGCGCTTGTTTTGAACGTCAACATAGGCAACAAAATCCGCTTGGCTACTGCGGAACACAGCCTGAGTACCCGCTGAAAACCTCACGATATATTGAACTTTTCGTTCAGCAATGGCATAAAACCGATCTAATTGCACCACGTCATCCGTTCCCGCAACGCGGAGGCCTTCTTCGGTATACTGGCCAGCTCCATTCAATAATAATTCAGGACACGATTCACTGCTGTGAAAATCTTTCTCATACAATACGGCCAGCGAGTCGCTCTCGTTTCGAGTGAGATCTTTCGCTGTAACGACAGTTGACAAGAATAGCCCAATGATTAGCGATAATACAGTTTTCATGATCGTCGGGTTACCGCCATGCCTCCGGCTGAATCAGTCCTGTCATTTTCTTGGCATCTTCAAGAGGAATCGGCATCACCAGATATTTATCGGTATAGGACTGGTAGTCTCGAATTTTTTTCCGCTCATAACTGAATTTGCCATCGGAACCCTTTGTAATCCGCATACCAGTAACAAAACGATTCGTCTCATTGAGAATCTTCCACCGGCGCTGATCGTCAAAACGATACTGCCCTTCCAGGCAAAATTCTACCCGTCGTTCGTTACGGATACGTTCACGTATAAATTCCTGCGAATTGACGAAGCCGGGGACATCCTGAAGCTTCGGCTGGAGTGCTCGTTCCCGGATGACATTCAGCGCGGTCAAAGCACCCTCTAAGTCTCCAAGTTCACAAAGTGCTTCCGCTTTTTGCAAGTAAAACTCAGCAAGCCGGAAGAATACCCAATGGGTGGGCTCAGCGCTACCGGAGCCCCCTGGGCCAAAATATTTTACCTGCTTATCTTTTCGGCTGTAATAACCAGTACACGAACGCGTCGTTAGCTGCGAAATAATATCATTGAACCCGTTTCGTCCCCCAACAAATGTCTCTATGATAAAGGGCTCCGTGAAATTATGGGGAACACCGTAATCGGCCATGTTATAGAGGATATTTACATAAAATCGGGCATCACGGTTGGCATAGGGGTCGCCGCCCGTGTCTTCGCTGTAGCCCAGTTCTGCAGCTTCAGGGGTTATCGTTACAGACGTGCGGGTGTTATCATTATACGTCACAGGCAATGCACCATTGGTCATCTCAAACGCATCGACCAATTCTTGTGTTGGCGACTCACCAATCCCCCAGACGTGCGGAATGTCGCCATAAGGATACGTTCCGCCGTCAACGCCATTGGAATTATTGATGGCCGTATTGTCACCCCATGCACGCCAGATGATCTCTGTTACCGGCGTTGAAACGGCACCGATGAATAGCCGTTTATAATCGGACATGCTCACCAAGCTGTAATTGGGCAAGTCGACCACATCCTGGGCCGCATCAGCTGCGCGTCGCCATTTGTTTTGATCATTATCGGGATTGTTAAGTGGACTCGCATTATACAATAACACGCGGGCACGGATGGCATAAGCAATGCCATTATCGACACGGCGAGCGTCCTGCGGAGGCTGGCGATCCAGCAAAATCTTTGAGTTAATTACGTCAAGCAACTCTGCTTCAATCTTTGAAGCAAGTTCGTCATAGCTTGGCCGCATCAATTCATTCCATCCCAGAAAAGTCGACTCAAAAGGCTCTTCGATCCACGGCATGGGGCCATAAAATTCCAAAAGATTCATATAGTACCAGCAGCGCAATACCCGGGCTTCAGCCACCCAGGTTACCTTCTCTTGGTCTGAAATCGCGGTTGACTGCGGCAAATACTTTATTGCATTATTTGCCAGCCGTATGCCCCGCCAGAAGTCGGGCCATAATTGATCATCCGGAGAACTCCACAACCAATTAATAACCGGGTTGGATAATGAAAGTGCACCATTGTGCCATTCGTATGCATTATAATTTGTTGCATAGTATGCATTATCTGTTAACGCCTCAATCGGACTCATTACAAATGAGATCTGATCCCTTGCTTGGTAAATCTCATTGTAGGCTACATCGATCAAGCCCTTCGTTGAGTTGCGGTTAGATAGCACTTTATCTATCGTTACCTGTCCGTCTGGCGTTTTCTCCAGTACCTTTTCACAGCCGGTTTGTAATATAACGCCTAATATTATAAGGAAAATCGAAATTATCTGTCTCATGATTCTAAAATAAGTGGTGATTAGAAAGACACATTCAGCCCAAAATTATATGCCTTAAAAACTGGATACATCAACTCATGGTTCTGTTCCGGATCAAGATACTTAACCGGATACCTATCAAACGTCAATAGATTCAAGCCATTAGCATAAATTCTTATAGACGTTGCACCGATCTTCGCAGTTACTTTCTGCGGCAGGGTGTAACCAATCTCGGCATTTTTTAACCGCAAATAACTTCCATCGACGTACCAGAAGGTAGAAGGTAGTTTGCTGGAGTTACTGCCAGGATCCAATCGAGGATATGTGATAGGCAAACCGGCGTTGTAACGGTCCGCACTCCATGCTTCCTTATGCCATTCATTAAAATTAAAGCTCTCCCAGATCCGCTGCCCGGTCAAGTAGAAGCTCCTGTTAGCTACGCCTTGCCACATCATACTGACGTCGAACCCTTTAATCTGGAAGCTAAGTGCCGCACCGAACGTCCATTCAGGTACTTCGGGATGACCAATCGGCACTTGATCCTGGTCTGTAATCACCCCATCGCCGTTCGTATCCATGTATTTCAGGTCGCCAAGCTTCGGAACGGCCCCAACTCCGGATTGATCATACCAATCTTCGATTTCTTGTTCCGTGTTAAAAAAGCCCGCAGTTTGGTACCCCCATTGTTGTCCCAACGAATATCCAGTGCTGCGTGTGCGGTAAGTAAAATCCTCAGGTAGTAATACTTCACTGAGGTAAAGCACTTTGTTGCGGTTGAACGCACCATTTATTTTAATGTCCAGACGCGAGGTAGGGCTGAAACTCTTTTCGTATCCGCCCACTAACTCAAAACCCTTATTTTCAATCTCTCCGGCATTTATTTTTGGAAGAATACCCGCTTGAAAAACACCTCCCGTACCAAATACCCCTGCTGGCACCAACCCGGTAGCGGGAATGAGAATGTTATCCCTTCGCTCATAGAATATATCTGCATCGAAACTGAACCCACCTGAAAAGCGCGTTTCTAATCCCACATTATACTTACTGGCCCGCTCCCATACCAACTCATTGTTGCCGATTTGGGATTCGGTGCTACCATTCCAAAGGGTAAGGAACGCAAAACGTGCTCCATTCATGTTATCATTTCCTACTTGACCATAGGAAGCCCGTATCTTCGCAAAAGAAAGCCAGGGAAGTCCATTTTTCACAAAATTTTCTTCGGAGGCAATCCATCCGGCCGAGAAGGATGGGAAAAAGCCCATCTTATGTCCGGGTGCAAACTGTTCAGATCCATTATATCCGAAATTTAACTCGAAAAGATATTTGCTGTCGTAGCTATAAGTTCCCCGGCCAACATAACCTACATAATTGTATGGGAGTTCAATATTTATATTACGTTGATACCGATTAAAAAGCAACATGCCGGTCACGTCATGCAATCCGAACGTCTTGGTATAGTTGAGAGACGCATCCAGATTAAACAAACTGGAGAAACTCTGGTACTGGGTATCAGATAACGGACTGTTAACAGAAGTCCCAGAGGGCTCATACCTAATACCATCAGGGGCTTCGGAATCCTCAACAATCTCGTACAACTGGTATGACCGTTGCCTAACTTGTTGGTTAGCACTTAACGCATCATAAGATGCTATAGCTTTGACAGATAACCCCCTAGCTATAAAATCCAATTTCTGTTCTACACCCAGCGTTGTTGTCACCTGGTTGTTCAGCGTATTGCGGAATCCCGTACGGTTCAGCATCCCATAGGGAATATGGGCAAAGTTACTGCCGGTGTTCAATGAAGGCCTGACCACTTCTCCATCAGGGGTCAGATCCACTGGAAACGAATTTCGGGGCAATTGAAGCAGCGTTCCTATGATGGTGGAGTACCCATTAACATCGTTCCAATATCCAGGATTATCTGGGACAATAACGGGATCATTCTTCTTCTGCATATATCCGCTGGCATTCAGAAATATATTTAATGTAGGTGTAATCTCGATGTCGAAATTTGAACGGAAATTGACACGATTCGCTTTAGATGTGGGATCGTAGTCGTATTCGTCATACTTTTCGGTTTTGAAGATTCCCTGCTGTGCAAGGTAACCCACGGTCGTAAAATACCGCATCTTATCCGTTCCCCCACTTACATTGGCGTTTATCCGCTGCATGGGAAATGCGTCTTTCATGTAATCACTAAAAAAATCGCGAACGGGATATAGCATGGGAGAATCGCCTAGACGATAATGTTCCAGCGCGACATCATCGTAAATCGGTTGCCGACCATTCTGTATCTCAACCTGATTTCGCAAAAAAGCATAATCGTACGCATTGGCCATTTTCGGCAAACGCGTAGGAGCCTGCCACGCATTCTCCATCGACACATCGATGATAGGTTTACCGGAATGACCACGGCGCGTGGAAATGATAATTACCCCATTGGCCCCGCGTACACCGTACACAGCCGTTGCAGATGCGTCCTTCAAAACAGAGATGGTTTCTACTTCCCGGGGATCGAGTGCGGTAAAATCACGCTCAACCCCATCGACAAGTATAAGTGGTTGTTGCCCATTAATTGTACTCCGACCTCGGATGTAAAACTCCATCTGCTCCCCCCCGGGAACACCTGACCGTTGGATCACGCTCAACCCCGGTAAACGTCCGGCCAACGCAATCCCAATATTGGCGGCAGGCGTTTGTCTCAAACCGGTTGCTTTCATGGTGGAAATCGCGGCGACCACGCTCTCCTTTTTCTGAGTTCCATACCCCACAATAACGGCTTCCTCCAACTCGGTAGCGGCTCCCAACAACGCTATGTCAATACGCCGCTGAGTGCCCACTGCCACCTTTTCCAAGGAAAAACCCACAAACGAAAAAACAAGCACAGCATTGCCATCGGGAACAGAAATGGCATATTGTCCATTGTCACCGGTCTTCGTGCCTATCGTCGTCCCTTCAACCTGTACAGATACGCCTGCAAGTGGATGCTGGGCATCATCTGTCACCGTACCGCTAACCGCGATCTGCGCGTGTAGCGAAAAACTAAACACGATCCCAAAGAGCACGGTTAAGAGTAAAAATTTAAGCATACATAACTTGTTCATAAATGGTTTTTTTATTTAATCGTCCAGCCCATCCTCCCAATTTCCGGCAACGTGGATACATCGGTCACGATGTTGCGCGGATTATTAACATCCGTCCTTGATACTGCATTGATTAATCAGGGTTATAATTTATATATACAAAAAAAGCCGTAAACGGCTATTCAGACCAGTACGGATTTGGCTACTATCAATACGCTTTTGACCTAGTTAACGTGAGTTCTGTTTAAGCAGCCAGGGCAACTGCATAAGCGTTTTTTTGATATTCTGTGATTTGGTTGCCTTCTTTACATGAAAAACCCTTTCACGCCAGTCTCATACTTTTATTCGTTTTCTCAATTCCTCCAATGGAATCGTAATAATCCTTCCTACCGGCTTGCCGCTACGGTAGGAAATCACCCGGAAGGTGTCGGCATCCGCCGGAATATGCAGTTCCTCACCGTCGCGGTATTTGGGACTGTGATGATCCGGATACGTATTATCAAACGAGTAAAACAATTCCAGGTCTTCCAATTCAGCGGAAAGTTTAATAGTCAGCGTACCCATCGTATCCAAAACAGGATGGATAATCGGATCGTAAAAGCTTCTCGCAAAGTTAATATCTCTTTCCTCAAATCGCTTTAGGTGGGCTTCCGTTCGTGCTGCGAAACTTTCCCAGTCCTTCTTTTCCGCAGGCGACCACAGTACTTCAGCCAATGCCAACGAGCGCGGCCAAAGCATGTATTCGGCATGCCGCCAGGTAGGTACACTCTCCGTCCACAGGTTACCTTGCCCGCCCAAGACTAACGAAGCATCAATCCCTTTCGGAACAGGTTCAAACCCATACACATCCTTGAGCCGCAACGAGCTGTATGTAGGTGGCTCGATAGCCGGGTCACCCTGATAGAGATCCAGATACGCATGGTTTGTGGGACTCATCACCACGTGGTGGTTTTCCGTTGCCGCAGCGATACCGCCATCCATGCCACGCCAGCTCATGACCGTTGCTTCAGGTGCCAGCCCACCTTCCAGTATTTCATCCCAACCCAGCAATTTCTTGCCTTTGGACTTCAGTAGCTGCTCTACACGCTTTACGAAATAACTCTGCAATTCATTCACATCTTTCAGGCCCTGATCCCGCATGAACTGTACCGTTGCACTGTCGTTTTGCCAAAACCCCTTGAAGCATTCATCTCCCCCAATGTGGATATACTCAAAGGGAAATAAGGCAGCTACTTCCGTAAAAACTTTGTCCAAAAACCAGTAGGTACTATCCTGGATGGGTGAAAGTGCGTTATCCTCCACACCATAAAATACGCTGCCGGGATTTACCTGGTAGGGTAGTTTCGTGGTGGAAAGCCAGGGATAAGCGGCAATAGCAGCCAAGCTATGTCCCGGCACATCAATTTCGGGCAAAATTCTGACGTATTTCGATGCAGCGTAGGCAACCAATTCCCGGATGTCATCTTGGGTGTAAAAACCACCGTAAGAAGGTGTCTCTCCGGATTTCGGCGGTTCCCGCTGCCACCAAAGACCCGTACGCGGAACACGCCATGCTCCTGTACGGGTAAGTTCTGGAAGGTCTTTGATTTCTATGCGCCAGCCCTGGTCGTCCGTCAGGTGCCAATGCAGCAGGTTAAACTTATAGGCTACCATCTCGTCGATCAGGCGTTTCACCTCGTCCACCGTAAAAAAATGACGGCTTACATCCAACATCAGGCCGCGCCATGCAAATCGGGGGGTGTCCTGCACCTCCAAACAAGCCATCCGGCCGCTGCCATCATGCGGAAGCAGCTGCATCAACGACTGGATGCCATAAAACACACCCTGCGGGGAAGCCGCCTGCAACCGGATGCCTTTGGAATGGACTTCTAACCGATAGCCTTCGCTGCCAAGCCCAGTCCCCGGATCAATCTCCAGCCTGATCTCACCCTTACCGACCCGTTTCTTTTGCTTGCGTACATGAATCTCAATACCCAAAGAAGACCGGATCTCAGCAATCAAATCACCCGCTATCCGGATGAGTGTATCGCTGCTGACGGTAATATAGGGTGTAGTCCCATTGGTCAAGGAAAAATATCCGGGATGGACCGTCATAGCTGCCGGTTCCGGAATAAGATTCGGAGATTGGCCGAGCACCGGTCCTGCGAACAGGAATAGCGCCCAGCAAAGCCACTGTTTCATGGTTCTCATCTGACTGCCTGAAATTGATATTGCCCCGAACCTGTTTCTACCACCGTGTAGCCACCCTCATTACGCACATTTGCGATTTCGGCGACCTGATCCAGCGGTTTCCCACCTTCCGTTATTACCGTTCCATAAGCGAGCGGAATCCAGATCTCCGCGCGGGTATTTACCGGAATATCCACAGTGAGCTCCAGTCCCTTGTCAACAATGCGCCAAGAACTACCAATGATGCCATATACCGACTGAAATTCACCCTGCGCGTGGGTCAGATCTCCTGCCGGTTGCGGTTTGATCACAATTCGCTTAAATCCGGGTGCACCATCGTTAATGCCCAGTAAAGAGCGGTAAAGCCATTCGCCCACCGAACCGAACATCGGATGATTCTGAGAAAAGGTGTTATCCGAATATTTCCAGGTTTCCCAAACGGTCGTAGCACCATTTTCAATCATGTGCCCCCATCCTGGAAAATCACGTTGATTGGCTATTCGATATGCCACATCGTTCCGGTCACCCGTCCTTAAAACATCAAATAACATCTTAGTGCCGAATATACCCGTGGATAAGTGCCAGTTCTTTTGCGCAAAGGCATCCATCAGTACGTTCCACGCCGCTTCGTGGTCTGCGGCATCTGCCACGCCACTCCATAATGCAAACAGTTGGTCAGACTGCGTGCCCCTCGCAAACTTGCCATTTCCTTCGGCAAATGTTTGTATGATGGCCCGTTGGATTTCATCACCCCACGCTGAATAGCGGGATGCGTCGCTTTCCTTACCCAGTATGCCTGCCATATCGGCAAGCAGGCGTACGTGCTGGAGATAGAAGACCGAAGCCGTCAGGGGAATGGATTTCTCTTCCAGCGACTCGTGGTCGCCCAAATCGGTGTCAAACAAGTGATTCCTGGCCCTAGACCGTAGGAACTCTACCTGCTTGCGTACGGCCTCATAGTGTTCCTCCACGATCCGTTTGTCGCCGTAAAAATCGTACATCTTTTTGATCATGTGCGCAAATCCCAATTGAAAGCCCAACGGGCCGGATTTGTCGCCGGGCCCGGCATCGGCAATGCCAACAAACGGGGCCGTTTCCGTAATACCGCCGAGCGGACGTTGTTCATTGGCGTGATCCCGGATAATCTTGGCATAAAAATTAGGCATGCCGTAATTGAACATAAACGTCTCAGTTGTGCAGAAAATATCACCTCCATACGCCAATTTTTCCCGGCCCGGACAATCGGATATGACACTGAACGCATTGCTCATGAATGTCCACTTGATATTCTCCTGCAGCTTGTTAAACATCGGATTCGACGAAGTAAAACTACCGATTTCCTTCACGTCGGTATTCATCCGTAGTCCTTCAATATCGTCGACAGTGGGTGTCCCGGGCCATCCCTTTATTTCCACATACCGGAAACCGTGAAAGGTGAATCGAGGCGACCAGATTTCCGTCCCTTTCCCATTGAGGATGTACGTGTCCTCTTGCCAAGCCACCGGAGGGGCACCCGGGCCTCCATTAGTCCCTTTGATCTGCCCGGCCACCGTAGTCATCACGTTGACATTACCATCTGGATATACATCTTCGCCATAACGCAGGGAGATCTTCGTTCCAGCCGGACCGTTTACCCGAATACGGGCTACGCCGGCAAAATTCTGACCCATATCCGCAATAAATACACCTGGAGATGTTTCTTGAATACGTATCGGTTTCAACACCTTGGTTACCCGTATGGGAGGCTGCTTCTGCGTAGTTAGTATCCCGGCAGGCCCGCTTACCTCAACGGCTTGTTTCCATCCTTCTGTAGCCGCACTGGCAGTACACCAGGCAGGATCCTGGCGGCGGCCATCAAAATGTTCGCCCAGGTAGATGCTGTTTCGGATCACAGGCCCCGGGGCTGTCTGCCAGTCGCTACCAGTTCCCACGGTTTCCACGGTTCCATCACGATACACCAGACGGACCATTGCCCTCACCTTGGGTCTACCCGTTTCCAGCGCGTCGCGCATGTTGATGGCTCCCCAGAAACGCAATGGCAGGGGATTGTACCATCCATTACCCAACATAAATCCGACGGTATTGTCTCCCCTTTGGAGTTGTTTCGTTACATCGTAAACCGCGTACAGTACCTGCTTCTCATAGGAGGTCCATCCAGGATCCAAGACATGATCGCCCACTTTATTTCCGTTCAGATACGCTTCATAATAGCCCATTCCGCTTACATACAAACGGGCTGAAATGATTTTTTTGGAGGCGTGGAATGATTTGCGAAACAACGGCATGGGATCCTCCTGGTAAAAATCCTCATCACGGGTGAACTGTGGCTGTCCGTCGCCTATCCATTGTCCGTCCCATTCCGATGTGTCCAACATTGCGGTTTCAAACCAGGCCGGTTCACTCCAACCGGAAACTTTGCCATCCTTGTCGTATATTCTGACACGCCAGTAATAACGCGTAAAGGATTGAAGGGGTTTACCCGCGTAAGTGATATGGATGTTCTGATCAGAAGTAACCTTCCCCGTAGACCATACTGTACCTTCTTTTTTCCGGATATCGTTCAACTTATCCGATACGATAAGTTCGTAGGCGGTCTGTTTCTGATTCCGTTGGCCGGACACCAGTGTCCAGCTTAGTCTCGGCAGACGCTCATCCAACCCTAACGGGTTTATCGTGTATTCACAGGTCAGCTTATCCGGTCGAACGGCGTTGGCCGCAGACCACAATGGAAAGAATGCAAAAAGATAAAATACAAAAATTTTTGACAATTTAATCATATGGATCGTCGGGTTAAGTAAGTAGCTACTTCTTTTGAAGCATCGATTTGAGTACAATATAGGGTGCGCTGACCGTAGTCAGATAAACAGGCCCACGCGTATACTGTGGCGGATAGTAACATTCATAAGGGCCGGAAAACTCAATTCCTTTCCGGAAATCGCTTTCCCTCAGCCCTTCAATATAGTCACTCACCAAACGCGATGCGACCACCGGGTCAAATTGAGCAATGGCATAGGAAACCCAGCCGGTGGCGGTCCCCCAATAGGCGCCATTTTGATACTGGTTTATGGGCACAATGGCATCTTCCCAAGCGGTCTCTTCGCTGAAATCCTCCCCGTGAATGATATGCCTGACACTTCCCTGATAAGCCAGCTTGCCCGATTGGTAAGCTTGAGCCAAGTGCCGACCGGCCTGCGCCGCTTCCTTGCCTTCCAAAACGCCCAGGTAAACCGCCAGCCCAGTTCCCCATACGTCAGCTTGTCCCCCTTTGCCGGTGGACGCCCTAAGCATCCCGTCTGGATTCAAAAATGTGCTTGGAATTGCCTCTTTCAGACGTTGGGCGATTTCCCGGTAAGCCGCCGATTTTTCCTGGTCACCCAACTGATCAAAAATCGCAGCCAATTGATGCGCTGCCCGGTATTTCAGAATGGATGGATAACTGAGTTCACCGCTGATACGGATGGCGTCCCGGAAACCAAAATCAACACCGCGAAACGTGTCGGTCGTATACACAACGTGGTTGTCCTGTCTCGATGGAGGCACTTTAAATGCGATCTCCAACCGGTCAATCAGACGTGTTCCGTTAATTTTCTTATCCAATATCTTCGTGTCGTTCGTGGTACGAAGATAGTAATCGGCCATATAAATAAAATAGTATTGGTCGCAATAGGGCGGCGTCATGCCGAACTCTTCCACTCCCTGTTCGTCATAGTCATAGGTTCCGGGAAAATAGATAGGCTTCAGATCGTCTACCCGGATATGATCGGCGATTGCTCCAAAAGGCACTAAGCTTCCTCCTTTGGTAATCCAAGATTGATCACACTGGGTTGAAGCGGTTAACAGCAACATGTGTCTTTGTTCGTCCTCAGTTACGAAACCCGACTCCAGTGTCATGGCATAGTCTCGGATCCAGAAAGATGGATACGTTTCCCTGCCCCCCGGCCGGATGAGGACACCGCCCGTATTATTAGCGCCGAAAGGCGCAACCAGCTGTTGTCCGGGTTGTATACGGGAACTGTCCAATACCGCCTTGGTCAGATCTTCCAAAAAATTAAAATCGTCCGTGGTGACAATCGACTGTGCAATGTTCGGTCCGACCATTAAAAATTGGCTCACAAGTATTATTATTATCCTTTTCATCCGATTATGTAATTGTTCTTAAAATCTCATGAAAGCTACCTAAGCCGCTCCCTCCGATTGAGCCAACTAGGCATTTCATTCTTTCCGGTTAATTCCAACTGATGCAATCTGCCTTCGCCCGGCAAGAAGTAATCAATTCAGGTGTCGGACCATAAAAGACTCCCATCTGAAACAAGGAATCCCTTCCTTTTTCTACATCCAGCATCGGTAGCCGCTCTTTCTGCAAAAAAGAAATTCAAGCACACGATCAGTGCTGTGGTCCGCTGCACGACGATCATTGCACTTCTCCTCCAAAGCTAAGTTCCATCACATGAGCACTCAATCTATCCGGCTTCCATATTTCCAGTATCTTCATCCGGATATACCTGACAGGTGTCGTGCCACCCTCGAAGTCAAACCGCTCGCCCGCAGCTGCTGTTGCATAGTCTTCATCCGTCAACGTTCCTAGCGCAGATCCAGAAGGTTTGACCGATTCAAAAACCGCCAGCTTGGTCCAGCCTTCATCACTGCCGTCAGCCGCTGGCGCATTGCTTCCCCATATTTCAAATTTCTTGGGATTACCCTCATTGAAATAACTGTTCCCGGCTTCCCGTTGCCACAATTTCATATGATGCAACACAGCCGTCACTCCCAGATCCATCGTAAAATGCATCGGGAAACTACCATCAGTTGTATGAAACCCCTGTCCCTCCGCAATACTTCCATCCCACGCATACGGTAGTACCCAACCAAAATCGCTCGGCATATCACCCGGTAGTTCATAAGGTAGGAACTTCGTCTTGTCCAAATCTGGATAAGTGACTCGTGGAGCCGGTACCTCTGCCAACGGCGCGTAAAATGTATCGATGGCCAAAGAATCTGGAAGAAACATGGTCCGGTATGAGAAAGCTGTCCCCGGCTTATAACCAGTTACGGTACTTGATTCTCCCGTATTGGGAAGGATTACCATTCGGCTTTTTCCTTCTACATCGATATACGTAACCTCGACGGCAATGTCCGTGCTATCCGCCGTATACCAGCTAATCTGTGCCGTACCTTCCAATGGCGAAACCAAAATAGACTGAATTCCCCTATTTAACAAGGTTCCGGCATAATTATCGCCATAGACTTTTCCCGCAACCGCACTTTTCACGGATTGGTTTCCATCTTCATCGTACGCAATGATTTCAAATTCATAATCGGCTTCTTCCAATCCTCCAACAAAGGCTTTCACAGTATCTCGACCGTCGCCATTTGTGCTTGCAGGCGCTTCAATACGAACGGAATCCGTACCTAGGTTCCAATACACTTGGTAATAAGTGACCCTTGGATCGGTCCTGATCCAAGAAAGCATGATCCTTTTGTCGCCGGGATGAACGTTGATCGAATCGGCTTTTGCCGGATAAACTATTTCGCCTCCAGCCATGTATTTTTTATAGTCGTCTGATTTCCGACAGGCAAACGACGCTATAGAGACTATCGCTGCGATTATATACCAATTGATATACTTTTTCATAATTCTTTTTTATCTTAGACACTATTCCTCTTCTGATCCCCAGAAAGCAACCTGCATGATATAAAAACTATCTGCGCCCGACCACGTTTCCAGCACCTTCATCCTAATATATTTTACGGCGGGCGTGCCAGCTGGAAAAACGAACTCTTCCCCAGCACCCACTAATGCCAGGTCTTCTTCTGAATTGTCTCCCATGGGCCGTCCCGACGGCTTTACCGATTCACCTTCCATCAACAGCGTCCAACCGTCGTAACTTCCGTCGGCAGCGGGATTATTACTTCCCCACAATTCGAATTTCTTGATGTTACGATCCGTAAAAGCCATCCAACTCCCCCGCTGCCAAAACCGGAAACGACTTAATTTGGCTTGTACTCCTAGACTGAACGTAAAATGCTGCGGCCAACGTCCAGGAGCCGTGTGGAACCCAGGCTTATCGACGTCGGTATTATTTACGATAATGCCATCCCAGATATAAGGCATCGTCCACCCCCAAGCCGGCTCTTCATCCGTCGGCAACCGATACTCGCTGAATTTGGTACGGTCCAATTGTTTTTCGAAGATCGGGATCAATTCCCGTACGAGGGTATCTGAGTAATTATTCCATCGATCTTTTACATAAACACCAAATTTACGTGGCTCTGCGGCGTAACCCCGCACCGAAAAATACCCTTCCGGTCGCTTGGTATAATAAATATCGGCTGTTACCCAGTCACCTGCTTCGTCGGTGGTCATCATTACAATATTTAAATCTCCTTCCGACGGATTCTCAAAGCCCACTGTGGCACCACCAAAATCCTCGAATAGTTCCAGTGACGAAAAGGCCAGTTGCACAGGCGGCGTGAGTGGCGTAACTTTTACGTATACCGGTTCCGATGAAACTTCATCCCGGCTTACGGCATATAGGGCCACCTCATATTCATTTACATTACCGAATCCCTTTATCTCCAATGAGTTTTGATAAAATGAAGACCTCACTTCCCGCTCAACCCCATTTACATCCACAACTGCCTTTACATACAATAAATTTTTATCATTCGGTAAACGATAGGTCAGCTTTACCGCTCCAGGCAAGGCTTGCGCCACCACGTTCGACACAGGGCCGGGAGCATCTCCATTGCCACCAACCGGACCCATTTCCTTTTTCTGGCACCCTGCCATAAACACTGCAATTAGCAGGAAGTAGCACAGCAGCCTATAGGACCGCCCATGGTTATATAGTATAATTATAGTCGAATTCATCGCTTGTTGTATTAAATAATTACCAGCCCGGATTTTGCACCAAGTTTTTGTTAATAATTAAACTGCCTTCGCTAAGCGGCCAAAGATAGTCCCTGACACCAAAATTTTTGGTAAACAAGGTCTTAACCCGATAATATAAGCTGGTTTCCTCTTGCTCAATATCCCAACCTTGAATGTTTCCAGCGAACATTTCCCGACCACGCTTCCAACGTCGAATATCCCAGTATCGATGTCCTTCAAAAGATAACTCAATCAACCGCTCTTGCTGCACAATAGCACGGAAGCCATCTTTTTCGGTATATTTATTGGCTTGTTTCGAATAGGTCGACCAAGCCTCTTGTACCGTTGGTAACCCCGCTCTTTCACGGACTAGATTGATCCAATGGTAAGCTTCGTCGGAAGGTCCGCCGTATTCATTTAAGGCTTCTGAATACAACAAATACAAATCTGCCAGTCTCATTACCGGCCAAGGGTAGGAAATAATGCTATATCCGCCTCCGTCGCCAGGTTGCAGCGTATTTTGGAAGTGAACTAACTTTTTTGGCCAATAACCCGTCACCGAATAAAGGGCCGCTGACAACTTTCCCCCTACCTGCCTGGATTTTGCCATAAGTACCCAGGGACTGTTGTCGTCATAATTCCCTTGTCCGAACCATACACCACCATCAAATCCCAGACTGGCGTAATAACGATTCTCCCTATTAAAATTAACACTAGCTGTTTCATATCCCTCTCCGATATTGTAACGGTCATTACCGTCCGCTCTTTTAAGCGTGTAACGGTTTGTATAATCCCAGGTAATGTCCTCATCGATCGGCACCCCGTGTTCCGTGTAAAATGTTTCCGCTACTTTCATCGTTACGGCCAATAACGAACGGGCTCCGGCGTTATTCTGTTTCGCCGGATCAACCCGCGCTTGTGCTAATGCCTGCATCTGGTCGGAAAGGCTGCTTGCATTTCCCCAGATAATCTCACTGTTCCAGCGTTGAGCAATACTGTTCCGAATGGACATCTGGATAGTGGTGGTATCTGAAATGTGGGTAGACAGGGAAGAAGAATTGAAAGTATAGAGCCGCAAATTGACCGAATGGCACAATTCAATCGCTTCCTTACATGCTTCTGCTGCCAACCGCCATTTCTCCGGATCGTAGGTGCTGTTAAAAAGCGGCTGCCCATCCTTGTTGGCAAACGTTGCATAGTCTGTGTTCCCATTAAACAGTCTACTGGCTGCTTCTACCAAGATAGAAGCTTTTACCGACTTCACTATCACCTGCGTGATCCTGCCGAGCTCATCGTTTTCATTTGCGACGACCGTTGGCAGATCGGGGGCTGCTTCGTCCAGTAATTCAACAATATAGGCAAAACATTCGTCTACAGGCACCCGTTTTACCTGCACCTCTTCAACGCCTGCCGATATCGGTAGATTTTCCTTGATAAGCGGTATCGGGCCATACATCCGCAGTAACCAAAAATGATAATAGGCTTTCAGAAACTTTACTTCCGCAATCCATTGGTGCTTTTCGCGCTCCTGCATACCCGGCACAGATTCGATATTTTCCAAAAATATATTACAATCTCTTAAGGCCTGGAACAGCGGCCTGCCACCGTTGGAGCCATCCCAATAGTTCAGCCTTGGAGTGACAACTCCCTGGTTTCCCCTTCCGATCTCTTCGAATGTATTGCTCCAGAAAAAGGGTGCACTCTGTGGATAAATTGTCCAAAACTCATCGCCAGCAAAGTAAGCGGGATTGTCGTCATAACTCCCGTGACTTGGCATGTAGGAATAGCAGGTAAATAGATATTTTTCGGCCGTTGTCCGGCTGGTAAATGCATTTTCAATCGTCGCTACTCCATCAGGCACCACATCTAAGTAATTGTTGCATGAGTTTAGCGTGGCAACAACAAAAATGACGAGGAATATATTCAAATATTTCATGTTCAGATAATTTAAAGTATTAGATGGAGACCTAAATTAAATACTCGCTGTACGGGATACCCTAAACCGTTGCCCCCCATTTCAACGTCCCACAATTTAAAACTGCTGACGGCAAACAAGTTTAAGCCATTCGCATAAAAGCGAACATTTGCTACACCTAGTTTCTTCAAAACCGCGTCGGGAAGCGTATATCCAAATTCCGCCTGCTTCAGCCGAAGAAACCCTCCGTCTTGCATAAACCAAGTACTTTGCTGTGTGTTATTCTCAATAATTGTTGAACTAAGACGTGGCCAAAGTGCATATGAATTTCTATTATCTTCAGACCAATAGTTATCTGCATACGCTTTTAACAATTGGGTTTCTCCATTAAACGGTGAAGTGGCAACCGGATCGATCCAAAAGGAAGAACGGGCTGACCCCTGGAAAAAGAAAGACATATCAAAACGCTTGTATCCAAAAGAGGCACCAAAACCGTAAATAATTTCGGGATCGGTCGGGTGCCCGATGGGCACTCGGTCGCGTTCGGTAATCTGTCCATCCCCGTTTACATCTCTGTACTTGATGTCTCCGCCCATATAGGATCCAAAATTCTGCTTCGGTGCATTAGCGACTTCCGCTTCGTCCACAAAAAGACGCTCAGCAATATATCCCCACTGCTGCGACAATGAATAGCCTACGTGTGACAGGTAGCTTTCTTCATAATTGGGTTCTTCATAAACTTTAAACCGGCTGGTTGCAAACGTATAGTTAGCCCGGGCCTTCACCCAGGCGTTTGGACCAAAATTGTCGGCATAAACAATTGAACCATCTATCCCTTTGGCCGATGCTTCCCCTACATTGGCCCTTACATCAGCCGTTAACCCCATTGTAGACGGTATCGACGCCCTTGTCATCAAGATATCACTTCGGTTTTCCTGGAAATAATCTGCCTCGACCGTCCATTTATTCAAGACCCCCAATTCAAAGCCTATGTTGGTCTTTTTTGCCTTTTCCCAGGTAATATCGGTGTTCGAATACCTGGATACGAGTACGCCGGTACGGCTGTAATCGCTCAACGTACCGAAGTAAGCGCGTCTGGATTCGGCGTTCATGTCGACATTGGATAAATAGAAAAACCGATCATACTCGCTGCCGATGGCATCGTTGCCCACAAGACCATAGGTAGCACGAAGTTTCAGCATATTAACTACCGGAGCAATGGGTTGCCAGAACGGTTCGTTGGATACGGTCCAAGCCACACCCGCCGATGGAAAGAAACCGAACCGCTCCGTTTTATAAAACCGTTCGGACCCGTTATAGCCGAAGTTGAATTCGGCAAAATACCTACTGTCGAACGAATAGGTAAATCTTCCAGAAAGACCGGCATTCCGGAACGGTAACGACCGCTGCAGATCCCCCGCGTTACCGGCGAGACTGCCACGTATAATTGAGATTAACGACGTACTGATATTGTGCTTTTCCTTAAACGTTTGTTGATAATTAAGAGCCGCCTCTAAATAAGTAGATGAAAATATGTCTTTTCCTCCGCCCTGAAATCCGAGATATTCAGTACCGGTGGTCTCATTCAGCGCCGCCAGCATATACGTGTCGGTAATGCGGTCATATCCCCCAGTGGTATAGTAAAAGGGCGTGTATTGCCTGATGACATCAAAATAAGAAGTGCGGGATGTATTAAATAGCACTCTTGCCGTCAAACCGTTTACCCAAAAATTAAAATCCTGATTTAATTCGAACTGCGCATCCATACGGGAATTGGCATACTCTTTATACCCCCTCACGAGGTTTGCGTACGGATTGATATACTTTGCATCCGTCCCATAGTTACCAAAAAGGATATGTTTCACATAGGAGTGAGCTTCATCCGGCGCGTAAAAAGCAGGAAACAATACCGGATTCGCATGCATCGCTTGCCAGTACACATCAGTACCTCCGTCTATTGGACCGGTATAGTCATCAAAGATGCCGGACAATCTGACCATGACCCGGGTTGTGTTGGTCAAGTTAATACCGATGTTCGAACGAAGAGAGTAACTTTTCAGATTGACATTGCTGTTGAAGTTATTTCGTCCGTCTACATTCAGCACTCCATTGTCTTGGTTGAATGTACCCGATAAGTAATAGTCCGCTACTTTTCCCCCGCCGCTGGCATTAAGATTCACCCGTTGATTCATGGTGTAATCCTTAAAAAGTTCCTGATACCAGTTAGTTGCCGGATATACATAAGGATTTGTCCCGGCAATGGTATTGTCAATCTTACTTTGCGAATAAGGCTGTGGTGCCAGCGGATTCCGGGTCAATACGGCTTCATTGCCCAGGACCATATGGGTAACCGGATCAGCCAACTCCACATTCCGTGTGGGGGCCGATAACGAGTTCTCAACCCGGACATTGATAGAAAGCCGACCCTCCTTACCTTGTTTGGTCGCAATTAAAATAACACCGTTGGCACCTCTAGCGCCATATAAGGCGGTCGCAGTAGCATCTTTCAGGATGGAGAAACTTGCAATATCATCCGGTTGCAACCTCGCCAACTCGCGAGAGCTGACCTCCACTCCGTCGATGAGAATCAACGGATCCTTTTTATACCCAAAGGTTGTCACACCGCGAATAAAAAAATCAGCATTATCAGCCCCCGGTTCGCCACTGCGTTGATAGGCAATCATGCCCGCTATCTGTCCTGCCATCGCCGTCGTCAGGTTACTGGCCGGGATTTTCAGATTGGACGGATTAACCGTTGTTACGGCTCCGATTACGTCCTGTTTCTTCTGCTTCCCGAATGCAACCACTACCACTTCATCCAAGTTATCAGTCGAAGGTTCCATCAGAATATCCATATTCGATTTAACCATAACTTCCTGTGTTTCATACCCAACCATCCGGAATTCCAAGACTGACTTCCGATTGGGAACGGTCAGTATAAATCGACCATTCGGATCGGTCGTCGTACCGACCCTTGAATCATTTTTTACCGCAATAGTTACATTAGCCAATACACCGATCGAATCATGTACAATCCCTTTCACCTCAAAGGCTGTGGAATCCTGCCGGGACCGGGGTACTTTGTCCTTTTCAGGCGAAAAGGCAAATGCGCCATTCGAAATCCCACAGCATAGCAGGAACACGAATGCCATGAATAGCATGTTGAGTCTATTTCTTTTCATAAAAATTGATAGTTATTTATTGGTGTTATTATTGATTATAATCCGATAATTACAAAACTAGACCCTCTATATACGGTAAACCAATACTGTATTATCGAAAACATATATGAAATTGATAGTTGTGAAAGTCAGTTCGTAGGCTGAATAAAAATCAGCTATTATGTCGGCTCTTTTCAGGGCACTGAAATCAAGACATCTCATTCTGTACTACTTTTACATGTGAGAATGTAAAAGGTCTTTGGCTGTATTAAGCCGTCTTTCTCTCCACTCGTAAGCCGAAAAGCAACTCTCCCAGATTCACCCAAAACAGCTAAATAAGGATTTGCTACTGTTTCGAGAATGGCTAGCCCACACCCTATCGCACAGAAAGCTGTCAGAAAAAAATCAAAAGTACCTGTATAGGCAGCCGGATAAAACAGGAAAGCTCCAACACAATATAGGGGAAGCCCAAGTAAAATTCCTTTTTTGTATCCAGATAGCCGTATGAAATATCCCGTGGGCAATGCCATAAGAAAATAAGCGCCATACACTGCAAACTGCACCAAACCTGATTGTCCTTTAGACACCTCCAGTACAAGTGAGCTAATCGCAAGCCCCCACATAAAAAACAGAACGAGCACCAACGGCAAAGCATAGCTCTTTTTTTGGGTATATTTTGTCTCTTGTGATGTTGCACTCATTAGTCAGGGCGGTAATTTCGCTACAAAAAAAGCCGTAAATAGCCATCCAGACCAGTACGGAATTGGCTACTATCAATACGCTTTTGACTATAGGTTAGGAATGAACCAGCTTGTATGCTGCTTGTTTACTGTTGTTATGGTAGATACCCGATATGTTCGTGCGGTACTGCTGCGGTGTAATTCTTTTTATTTCCTTAAACCGGCGGTTGAAATTGGAAATGTTATTGAAACCCGCCTCAAAACAGATCTGGGTGATACTGAGCCGGTTTTCCTCCAGCAGCTGACAAGCATAGTTGATGCGCAAGTCATTCACAAATTCCTTAAGCGTCCGTTTGGTACGAGCCTTGAAATATCTACAGAACGCCGAAGGAGAAATATGCGCCTGCGTAGCGATCTCATCCAGTGCGATCTCTTTGGTAAAATTTTGTATGATGTATTCGTAGATGCTGCTCATCCGTACAGCATCGTGGTCGTTGAGGTTGTCCCAGTAACCCGCAGACGAAAGGAGACCGTACTCTTTCGTGGTAGACAACTCTTCCAGTATCTGCAGCAGCAAAATAACCCGCTTCGATCCCGTATCGTCTACCAGTTGTGTCATCCATTGTGCAATACGTTTTCGCGACGTACCCTGAACCACCAAACCTCGTGTGCTCTTCGTAAGAATTGCCTGGATTGCACTCATTTCCGGAATGGCAAAAAAGGATTCACCAAAACAGGACTCACTGAAATGAACCACAATAGCATAATGTGAGAGCCCTTTGTTATAAGACACCCCCTCTTCTTCTCCAACGGCAGGCTCGTGCGACCAAGCATGCGGAAGATTAGGCCCATAAAATACCAAATCCCCTTCCTCAAAGGTAGCCATGCTATTACCCGCTATCCGCTTCCCATGCGGATAGTTGATATAAGCCAATTCATATTCCGAATGATAATGCCATTTTGTATCGAGCACATCAAAATAATCCTTTCTCACCTGAAAAGCTGCACGACTGCCTAAAGGGGGTTTAGCATAAATCGGTTTCATTGGATATATATTTTTTTAACAGAAATTCCTTAAATTCACAACAATAATGTCAATTAAATACCGAAAATAAGATAAATAGATCAATAAAATTGCAATAAATCAAATTCGTATAGATACTGGCTAATCCAATACCATTGCAACGGCCATTTTTCGTATACCTTTAAAAAATTTTTATGACAGCGTTGAACACCAATTATAATGGCCTCCGGATCACCGATGCACATGTGCATTTCTGGAATCTGACTCAAATGAACTATCCCTGGCTGGATGACGTTCCAGCCATTAAGAAATCATTTGGGCTGACTGAATATCAAGAGGCTACCGAGGGAATATCCGTGTCGAACCTGATCTTTCTTCAATGTGAGTGCCTGCCCAACGAATACCAAACCGAGGTTAACTATGTGACGCAACTGGCCACAGAGGATCCGCGTATACGTGGCATCGTAGCCTACTTCCCCTTGGAGGCCGTTGACGCCGCTGAAAAATTACAGGCACTTACAACCAACAAATTGGTGAAAGGCATCCGTCGGCTGGAGGAGGAACCCATCTCTTTATATAGCAATCCGCTTTTCGTAGCCAATATGGAATTGCTGAACCGTCAAAATTTAAGTTTTGACCTGGGGGTGAAGGCCCATCAGCTGCCCACCGCCCTAAGGCTTGTGGAGGCTGCTCCCGACGTTCGCTATATGCTGGATCATTTTGGCAAACCGGCCATCAAAACAGGTGAATTTAAGCAATGGCAACACCATATGGCCGAACTCGCCAAAAATCCCAATGTCTATTGTAAGCTTTCGGGCTTGGTTACCGAAGCCGACTGGGAACGGTGGACCATAGCGGACCTGCAACCTTACGTAGATGTGGCACTAGCGTATTTCGGCCCAAATCGCATTGCTTTTGGCGGCGACTGGCCAGTCGTAACCCTTGCCTCGGATTATAGGCGCTGGAATGATACGGCCCTGCAATTGTGCCGCACACTTTCCCCGGGTGACCTTAACCGGGTGTTTTATCAAAATGCACTCGACTTTTATCAAATCAATTCACACGACCCGCATGACTCACTATAAGCTTTCCCCTGACTTTCGATTACCAGCTAATCCCAAGCCGATTGCGATCATCGGTGCGGGAGGTATCATGGAAGAAGCCCATCTCCCTGCCTATCAAAAGGCGAGTTGGTCCATTCTGGGCATATACGACCTTCAACCGGAAAAAGCACGGCGTGTCGCTTCACTGTTTGAAATTCCAGTAGTATATGATTCCCTGGAAGCGCTTATCAGCAACGCACCGTCCGACGTCGTATTCGATATCGCCGTACCGGCATCCCGGCTAATCAGCATCCTCAATCAATTGCCCCAGGGGGCCAACGTGATGATGCAGAAACCGATGGGTGAAACACTGGAAGAAGCCAAAGAGATTCTGCGCATCTGTCAATCAAAACAATTCACGGCCAGTGTGAATTTCCAAATGAAATTAATCCCTTCCATTATCGCCGCCAAAAGCCTCATCGATCAAGGTGCCATCGGTGACTTGCACGACATGGAAATACGGATGAATATCTACCACCCTTGGGAACTGTGGGAATTTCTGTTCGGGATCCCGCGTATGGAAATGCTTTACCACAGCATCCACTACATGGATATGATTAAGTACTTTCTAGGAATGCCCAAGCAGATCTATGCCAAAACATTCCAGCATCCCAAACAGATGCAGTTGGCTTCCACGCGTTCCATCATTATTTTCGACTACGATCGTCCGGTCCGTGCGTTTGTCAATACCAATCACGGCCATGATTTCGGATTGGAGCACCAGGATTCTTTCGTGAAATGGGAAGGGACGAAAGGTGCCATCAAAGCAACACTGGGCAAAAACATCAATTTTCCGAAAGGTGAAGCAGATCACTTTGCCTATTTTCTATCGGAACATCCGGCCGACGGTTGGATCGAAGAAACCGTTCCGGGTGCCTGGTACCCGGATGCCTTCATGGCCACGATGGCCGATCTGCAATGCGCCATTGAAGACCCAACTTCTGCCCATGTTACCTCCGTAAAGCATGCATATGATACCATGCGACTCGTGGAGGCTGCTTATTTATCAAATGACCGGGGTGGCACGACCGTTCCCGACTAACCTTGTTGATCAATTAACTAACACATTATTCAATACTTAATGGATACCGTATTAAATAAATTTAGCCGTAAACTTACTGAAAACGAAGACCAGCCGGGCTCACGGGCCATGCTGCACGCCATCGGTTTGGATGAAAGGACCATCAAGCTCCCGCAAATAGGCGTTGCCAGTGCGGGCTGGGCGGGAAACCCCTGTAATATGCACCTCAACGACCTGGCGGCGATCGTCACCGACGCCCTCAAAACTGTCGAATTGAACGGCCTTACGTTCAATACCATTGGTGTGAGCGATGCCATCAGCATGGGTACCTTTGGCATGAACTTCTCGTTGCCCTCTCGCGACCTTATTGCCGATTGCATTGAAACCGTGATGGGCGGTCAATGGTATGACGGACTGGTTACCATCATGGGGTGCGACAAAAACTTGCCCGGTGCGGCAATTGCGATGGGACGTCTCAACCGTCCTGCGCTGATGATCTACGGCGGAAGCATCCACTCTGGCCGGCATAATGGAAAGAAAATCAACGTGCTTTCCACCTTTGAGGCCTACGGCGCGAAAGTGGCCGGAATCATTGACGAAGAGGAGCTTAGTCAGATCATTCGAAATGCGTGCCCGGGTGCAGGAGCATGCGGGGGCATGTACACCGCCAATACCATGTCGTCCTCCATCGAGGCACTCGGTCTCTCGCTACCCTACAGTTCATCCAATCCCGCTACCAGCGACGAAAAGAAACAGGAATGCATCACAGCGGCAGCTGCGATTAAACACCTGCTCGAACTGGATCTGAAACCACGTGATATCGTAACCCGCAGATCACTGGAAAATGCCCTGGTCGTCGTCATGGCCTTAGGCGGCTCCACCAACGCGGTCTTACACTACCTGGCCATCGCCCAGGCATTTGGCCTGCCCCTAACGTTAGACGATTTCCAATACATCAGCAACCATACGCCATTGATCGCTGATTTGAAACCGAGTGGCCAATACATGATGGAAGATGTGCACGACAGTGGCGGCACACCCGCCGTTTTGAAGATTTTGCTGGACGAAGGACTGCTCGACGGCGACTGCCTGACCGTAACCGGCAAAACACTTCGCGAAAACCTCGAAAACATTGAACCCTGGAATAATGCGTTGAATATCCTGACACCTTTGGATAAACCCCTGAAACCCACCGGGCACCTACAGATCCTCTATGGAAACATTGCCCCTCAGGGCGCCGTAGCGAAGATAACAGGCAAAGAAGGCGAGTTCTTTGAAGGTACGGCGAGGGTATTCGACAGCGAAGACGAAACGGTAGATGCGGTAAAGAACGGACTCATCCGCAAAGGGGATATCATCGTGATTCGTTTCGTCGGACCCAAAGGCGGTCCCGGAATGCCGGAGATGCTGAAGGTGACTGCCGCCATCATGGGTGCCGGACTGGGTAAAGAGGTGGCACTGATTACCGATGGCCGCTTTTCGGGTGGCACACACGGATTCGTCGTCGGCCATATTTCACCGGAAGCCGTTGAAGGGGGACTCATCGCTTTGCTGAAAGATGGCGATACGCTGACCATCGATGTCCTTAATAACCGTGTAGATGCCAAAATAAGTGAGGAAGAAATAAGTCTGCGGCGGGCACAATGGGCTAAGCCCGTTCCGAAAGTCACACAAGGTGTGTTGTTTAAATACGCCCAGATGGTATCATCGGCGTCCATCGGATGCATTACAGATAGTAAAATAACGACTTGAGACCCTAGGCAGAGCATGGGTTCTGCCTTGGGTCTTTTTCATGACTAGGCAGGTCGTTATTAGCGAGAATACGATTCCTTACAAGCAGTATCAAACGCGTGAATTATTGTCACTTATATCCGGCTCGGTGCGTACGCTGTCTTTCGCCGAATCGGTAATCTTATTCAGTTTTATTGCTCCATTTTTGCTTGACTCGTAAGCTGCTTCTACACAGGCCATCGTATAAATACAATCTTCGACAGAATTATCTGGAGAACCTACTGAACCTTCTGCTGCTTTCATCACTTCTGCCATTGAACCGATGAATGCATGTGGAAACCAACTACCTTCTATTTCCATCGTTTTCCATTCCGGTTCCCTTTCGTCTTCGATAATGACATATTCAAATACATCCGGAACTCCGGAAGGATAATTCAACAGTACACCCATCTTTATTTTAATAGCACCTTTGGTTCCTTCAAACTTGATATAGGATTGTTGATTATGAAATCCAAATTGGTGACAATGATTCGTGAGAATATTGGCTCTGACCATGTCGCCGTAATCCATGATGATGTTACTTCTAACAGACGCCAGCCTCTCCATTTGTGGGTGTCTGACTGTTTTCGCATATACTCCTGAAGGGGTGCCCAGAAAAGACCGTACCAAATCGATGTAGTGAATACTATGATAGGGTATTTCTACGCGTGGAGATTCAAAGAGAAAATCCCATAAATGCCAAGGGGTAAATACATTTACATTTACTTCGATATCGCACAAATTACCGATCAAACCCTTGTTTATCATATCTCTAGCAGCAATAGTAAAGGGAGCATACCGCAATTGGAAATTAACAGCTGCAACCATATTATTAGTTCGCGTTATTTGAAGGATCTGCTTCGCCTGTGCATAATCCTCACCCATGGGCTTTTGCAGCAATACAGGTGCTCCATGCGGCAATTTTTGCAACACTTCTGCAATTGCATTCCCTGGCAATGCAACATCAAATACCGCATCATGAGGGGCGTGCGCAAGCATTTGATCTATCTTTTCATACACCACTGGTATAGCGAATTTCTCTGCTGTAGCCCGTGCCTTTTGTAGATTGATATCATAGATACCGGCCACCTTAAAGTCGGCAAGCTTATATGCAGGAAGATGTGCATCGTTTACGATTCCTCCTGCCCCTATACTAATTATCGGCCGGGGGTATTGCAAGAATGAAATAGGAGATTGCATAATGGGGCAATTACTTAAAACACGATGATTTACAACAGTTAGCTTATTACCAGTTCTGAACCCAGATGATTACCATAAGTAAGCACTAATACGGCTACTATTAAAACGATCAGTGCCAGCGCTAATGCCCATTTGGCGTTTCTTTTAACACCCATCCATTCCTTTAAAATAAGTCCTACAATGCTGCTAAACAGTACTAGCATGATCATGTGAATGGCCCAACTACTAAAACTATACGCCCCCATCCGGGTATGCCCAAGCCCGTAGAAAAAGAATTGTGAATACCAAAGTAGCCCGGTTATAAATGCCAGTATATAATTTAATGATAGTGCAAAAGGCTTTTCATTACCTGCCAATCGGTTATACTCACCAAAAGTTCCTTGCCTAACGTGCAAATACAAGCAATAAATCGCCGTTGTCAGAAATGCACCCGTATTGGTAAATAGATAGATCACGTTACCTTGAAAATGGCCAGCACCATATTTTGCGGCTACGTCTGCAATAGGCTGACCTTGGTCTAACGCAAAACCAAATACCGCCGAAAGCACACCCGCTAATAAGCACAGCGGCAGTCCTTTGGAAAGGGAAAAAGAGGAAGATAAATTTTCATCTTTTTTCAGTCCCTTTTCTTTTAGCCGGCCCGCTAAACCACAAATTGCAATACCAAGTGCACCCAATGCAATCCCAGACATCACCCATCCTGAACCTTTCTCACTTAAGACATCCCCTAACCGCCCATGTACTAAAGGGGGTAATAAGGTACCCAACACACAGGAGATTCCTACAGAAATCGCATAGGTTAATGAGAAACCTACATAACGGATGGCAAGACCAAAAGCTGTTCCTCCAATACCATACGCCGCACCCAATAGGAACGCCTTGTACATGGCAGCCCTAGGGGCTTCATTTAATACCTCACTTATATGAGGAATGGTCATCCAGGCACCAATGATGGGCAATAGGAGCCAACAAAAAGATGCCTGTGCCAGCCAATAGGTTTGCCACGACCATCGTTGTGTTTTTTTCTGAGGAGTATAGCATAATGATGCACAGGATGCGCCAGCTGCGTGAAATAAGACTCCGGTTATAATACTCATAATTGCGCTGATAAGTTGTAAAATAATGCCGCGTTTTTATACAGCACCTTTTCTTGTTCTTCTATAGTCAATTCTTCAGCAAAGATCTGCTGATAAGCAAGCCATGCTTTCTCATAAGCGCCGCCCAATAATGCAACTGGCCAATCTCCTCCACAAAAGCAACGATTAACTCCAAATAATTCCAGCGCATACATAATATACGGTTTCAGATCTTCTTTGGTCCAGTTATTCCCATTACCCGCAGTTGTTCCCAGCCCAGATATTTTAGCGTATAAGTTGTTATGCTCCGCAGCTTCTTTCATCAGCTTACCCCACTTACCGAATCTTTCTTTTGTGGCGATAGGGGGTTGGTTCAGGTGATCAAAAACCATTTTTAGATCAGGAACCTTCTCTGCGACACCAATAGCTGTTTTCAAATGATCCTCATTAACTCCTACGATATCATAGGTCAAATGGTGCTGAGGCAACATTTTTAAACTATTCATCACAGCGCTCTGCAGCAACCATTGAGAATCGCCTTCATTGTGAATGAGATGGCGAACACCGATAAAATTACTATTCTTCAAATATTTTTCCGTCAACGCTTTTTCGGTGGCTGCAGGATTCGTTAACGGCAACCAGCCAACGACACCTTTTATCCAGTCTGTTCTAATAGCAACATCCAGCATCATATCCGTATCGTCAAAATTATTGGCGGCCTGCACTAATATACCCTGAGTCACATTAGCTTTGGAAAGATGTGGAGTTAGCTGTTCAATGGAGTAGGTCTTATTAAGTATGCTGGTATCATTTTCCAACCACGCATATCTCACCTTTTCCAAATTCCATACATGAACATGCGTATCAAGAATATGCTTTATCATCAGAATATATTATAAATGAAATTCCGCTCTGATTGCGGCTGTATGTTCACCCAACATCGGTGCCCCTTTTATCGATTTCAACAATTGACCATCGACTCTTATTGGACAACGCGTAGTTTTTATGAATGTATCACCAACCGAGATTTCCTGCTCCATTTCAAGAACTTGATATCCTTCTTCCTTTATCAACATATCATAGTCCAATATTTCCGCACACCATATGTCTGCAGGCTCTAGTATTGCGAGCCACTCTTTGGCAGATTGAGTAAGTAAATGGTTCTGTAGGATTATTTTTATTTCATCTCTTTTGACAAACCAATCCGAAGGATTTGGATACGAGAATAACGCACTACATCCTAATAATTGTCCCAGGCGCAATATATCACCCATAGCCAGTGCTAAATAGCCTTTTGACGTTTTATAAATGCCGTATGGAGCTGCGATATATGCATGTCCATTATTTACATCGCTACGCTGCGGTAATAGGTGGCCATCGTTATAAAAGCAGGTCAATACTTCAAATTGAAAATCCAGCAAACTTTCTAACATACTCACCTCAATCAACGCTCCTTCACCGGTAGTAAAACGGCTGAATAACGCTGTTAATATACCTTGCACCAAATGCGTGCCCGCTAATATATCAGCCACTGCCACACCCATCGGCGTGGGACTATCCTCCTTGTTACCACTTAAATAGGTAATACCTGAAATGGCTTGTAGCAGTAAATCCTGCCCGGGCTTGTCTTTCCAATCACCTTCATTACCGTATCCATTGACATAGGCGTATATCAGTTTTGGATTGATTTCTTTGACAATATCGTAAGAAAGACCAATCCGTTCCATCACACCCGGACGGAAATTATGTATCAATACATCGGCTTCTTTGATAAGACCTTGTATTTCTTTGAGGTCTAAAGCATTCTTTAAATCTGCCTCAAAGCTCTCCTTATTGCGATTGATCGCATAAAAGATCGTAGATTCTCCATGTATCATCGCATCACTCACATAAAGTTGCCTGCAAATATCCCCCGTATCAGGACGTTCAATTTTGATGACCCTAGCCCCCATATCTGCCAGTCGTAAACTCGCCGAAGGCCCCGATAAAAATTGGCTGAAATCCAACACCAATATATCTTCTAAGAGTTGCATATCTTTCCGTTTAATAATTCATTTTTAAGTTGCTCGGTATGCTCTCCTAGTTGGGGAGCAGGTTTTGGAGATAAAAAATAATGCTTATTATATCGTATCGGGCAGCGAGTAGTCGTTATCGTTTTATCACCCACCGAAAATTCCTGTTCCATGTTCAATGCCTGATAAGTCGAAGTCTGAATCAGTTGTTTCCAATTTAAAACAGGCATGACCCACAAGTCATGGGCACGCATTCTTTTTAGCCAGTTTTCAGTAGTGACGGTAATAAAACATTCGGACAGGATGGCTTTTATCTCATCTCTTTTTTCAAACACTTCATGTTCCATGAATTTTTCCAATGCCTCAATTTGAAGTATGGTGTTCAATTTTTGAAGCGGCATCATTGCCACAGCGATATAACTATCAGCAGTTTTATAGATTCCATAAGGGGCACTTAACAAGGAATGTCCATTGTTAATAGCCGATCGTTGGTGTTGCCGGTGTGTCTGAAAATACGTAGTGAAAAACTCGAATTGAAAATCCAGTAAAGATTCCAATAAGCTTAATTCCAGCAAAGCACCCCGCCCCGTTTTACGACGGCGGATAAGCGCAGCAAGTATCGCCTGGACAGCTTGGTTCCCGCATAAATAATCGCCTATTGCCAGACCAAACGGCATGGGATAATCATTATTGTTTCCCGTAGCGAAAGCGAGGCCCGAAATAGCCTGCGTCAATAGATCCTGACCCGCTTTGTGATTCCACGGACCTTTCTTTCCATAGCCAGATATCTCTGTATAGATAATGCTTGGATTCAGTTTCTTTACAGATGGGTAATCTAAGCCCAAAGACTCCATCACCCCGGGGCGGAAATTAGATATTATCACATCTGCTTTAGTAATGAGCTGTTTTACGAATGCCATATCATCCGGATTTTTCAGATTAGCCACAACGCTATCTTTATTCCGGTTGATGGTATGGAATAATAACGAACTTTCATCTACCCATAAGTTTTTAATTGCTAATTGGCGGCCCGCATCCCCTTTTCCTGGGCGCTCTATTTTGATAACGCGTGCGCCCAGATCGGCCAGACGCAAGCCCGCACAAGGACCGGATAAATACTGACTAAACTCTAAAATGGTTACTTCTTCCAACGGCAACTTCATAGAACTTCCTATCATTTTTGTTTTACTTTACTACTTCTGTATAGCCCGTTTATGTCTTCCAATACTTTTTTGGGCGATCCTCCCTGCAACAAATAATTTTGTAATGGAGCACCCGCACGCTCCTGAAAATAAAGGTATCCGTGATACCTTGGCCTGATATATCCGCTGTCTAGGGCGCTCAATGTATTCATGAAATATCCATGACAATTCCGATTCACCTCTTCATTTAACCAAGCAGATCGATGTCCGGGCTGTCCACCATGCTGCACATACAACGTAGATTGGATTTCCGGAGAAACGACCCAAGCAGAAAATCGGATGGCCCACTCTTTATTATCTGAGAACGACGATACTGCCAGCCCTGTACCTCCCACTGTGCTTCTTAGCTTTTTATTGTCGTCAAATAGTACCAGATCCCGGTAAGTAAGCAGATGGCTGGCATATCCTGTTCGCGCATAGTTGGAGTACCCGTATGCGAAAGGACAATACCAATAATCTTCCGTTGTGGTCATTAATTCGGCTACGGCTATGGGGTTGCACTCAAACATCCTTTTATCTACCAAACACCACAATTCTTTCATGCTTTCCAGTGCGCTAATCCCTGTCTCATCGTCGATAACTTCTTCCTCATCCAGAAAAGGCTCTTTACCGTGCGCCAGGCAGAACATATAAAAAGACATCAGCAAATCAATCGGAATGGACGGTACTGCCAACTTGCCTTGTTTAGCCAATGACATTACTTCCTGCCAGGTAGATGGAACAGGGGTTTCATGCTGTTCAAGGAGATCGGCACGGTAGCTGGCTACTGGCGTAGCCGCATCAATCGCCAGTGCCCATTGATGACCACCATATTGATAGCTTTGATGAGAATGCCCTACGGAATTATTTTGTTGATTTTCTAAATACGCTTTGGATAGGTATTCATCCAATGGCAACACACAGTTGGTCTCGGCAGCGCAACCTACCCATGGATGGTCAATGATGAGTAAATCATATTTCGCCGTCAATTTCTCAATGGGATAATCTGCAAATTCCTGCAGGGTGCGTTTCTTCCAACATATTTCGACATGAGGATGCAATTCCGAAAAACGTTGTGCGGCTGCGAAAAGCGGCGTAATCCCTCTGCTATGTCCCCAAGTTATTCCGTTTAAAACAACCTTACCCATCGTTATTCATTCGTTTTTCTACGAGTAAGATATGCTCACATACCATCGCTAGTTCATGGGACTGATTGTATACTTCCAACAACTCGGTAACCAAACCATAATTCGGTTTTTTATGATCCTTTTTATCTTTGATGGTTACCTTCACCTTTATCGTATCTCCAATAAATACAGGCTTCAAAAAACGTAATCGTTCGTACCCGTAGGTCATCGCTACCTCGTTGATCACACCGGCAGTCATTCCGACCGCTATGCTAAAAATCAACGTGCCGTGAGCAATTCGTTGCTTAAAGGATTGATTCTTACACCACTCGGCATCCATGTGGTGCGGGTAAAAATCACCTGTTTGACCTGCATGTAACACAATGTCTGCTTCTGTTATTGTGCGTCCAACGGTTTCGCGTGTCGCGCTCAGTTCCAAACTTTCGTAATATCGTTTTTCAAACATATCGCTTTCGTCGTCAATTAATCAAGGTGAAATATTTCTTCCATGGCAGCCCACCATTCTCCATCTCCGCGGGTAGGCAACGGTTCCTGGCAGGGTTTACAGATGTCCCACCATTGTTGGGTTACCGGGTCTGCGGCCATCTTATCCATATCCGTCTCGTAATCACTTCCTATGTATTCAAAATAACTGAACAGAAAACCATCCTTATGGTAAATGGAATAATTCCGGATGTTACACTGGCGAATCATATCCAGCACGCTGGGCCACGCTGCTGCATGCAGTTTCTTATATTCTTCCAGCCTTAGCGGATTGATTTTTATAACCGAACCAATACGTTTCATTGATCAATAGCTATTGTTATGGGTTGTTGACTATTTCTTAACAAAATCAAACGGCAAATTATTAAACGCGCGGGCTAACACCGCGATGTTCCTTTCATCGCCTTTTAGCTGATCAATCGATTTGGAAAGGTAATAATCAACCGGAGGCATCAATGAGCCAACGGTTGGCTTGGTAAAACCATAAAGTCCAACTTTTTCTTTTATCGCATGGGGAACTACCTTCGTGGGATCCTGCTTATTCCAATTGGCTAAACAGGTAATTAACCTGGTTTGCTTTCCTACTGATTTTCGTACCGCTTCCGTGCTGGTAATATCTCCTGCTTCATTCATCAGCCAATCCACTTCGTTGAGCATAGGGGATCCGGCAATTTCCTTGCTGTTAAGGTCATAGCATGTTAGCCAGATAATACAGTTCGATTTGGCTCCCTTCGTAGTCTCTTTGATGCGCTCCCAGGCTCTGTCAATCGCTTTACGGCGAAAATCCAACTCAATTTCAGGGGTCATCGTATCCTTTCCCGGGAAAGGTTTATCCATTAACTCTTCGTACATGACTTGCTCACAAGGTAACCACCTGAGTGCCGGAATGGGGTCTCTTCCACCCCCGGGATTATAAAACCAATCTAGCATTACCCCATCTACATCTGTTTTCTTAATGGTATCTTCAATAGATGCACACAAGTAGTCTAAATATTGCGTGGTAAAGGGAATCTGCTGGCCATCCATCTGATAACATAAATCCGGGTGGTCTTCTTCCCATTTATTATTGGCACCCACACAGAAATAAGCAACTACTTTAATGTTTTTTTTTCGTCCGATCCTCACCATATCTGTTAGGAAATCATATTTCAATCCCGGTTGCTCAGGAACTATCCCATTTTTATACCAAGCATACCCATTACATGAAACACCAAACGAATGAATCACGTTGCACCCCAGATCATCGTACCACTTCACCTGTTCTTCTGGATTGGCATCGGCCCATAACCCAGGTCTTGCAAATCCATGAGCGCCTCCCTCGCCCCAATTAAAATCGATATTGAAGGCTTTGATTTGCTCATTTGGCGGACCTCCATTTTTGTTAAATATATCCGAAGTCACTGAAGATAAAGCGTAAGATGAGCCAGTAATAAAAGCGCCGACACCAATTGCGGATGATTTAATGAAGGATCTTCGTGATTGATTGGGTAATTGCGAATTACTATTTTGTGCTAACATGATTTGGGGTAATTAGTATGAATTATTTTTGTGATTACTGAATCGTTATCCGGTTTCAATAAAGTGGATTTTGAATTAGCTTATTATTTTTATTCATTTCATCTAACCGGATAGGCATAAAATAAGACCGATTCTTCCAGGACCTGGTTTGTGCATTAACAAAGGTATAGGTCGTATCCGTTTGTCCGTTGTATTTTCGAATATCGATCGCTTTTGCATTGACCATTACCTCGGGTGCAATCATCCACCGACGGATATCAAAATATCGTTGACTTTCAAATGCAAGTTCTATGGTCCGTTCATGCCTGACACTTTGAATAAGCGCATCGCCAACGGTGAGGATATCGGGAAGGCCTGCCCTCGTTCTAAGCATGTTGATGTATTTTTGTGCTTCGACAGATTCGCCCAGTTCGGCACAGGATTCAGCGTAACTAAGCAAAACTTCAGCGTATCGCATAAAACGCCAAGGAAAGCTTTGTTGTTCAGACGGAATCACTACACTAGGATCAATAAATTTCCGCATAAAATATCCGGTGTACGTTCCAGCAAAGGCAGCAATCGGACTGCTTCTTGTGTCCAACCCATTTTGCCAGGCCCCATTGGCCTGCTCATAAAAGCCTACCTGAATCACTCCAACGGGATCCAGGGCTTGTCCATTTGCGGGTCGCTCCCTCCAGGGTGCACCTTCATAATTGATATCAGCATAAAAACGGGGTTCGCGATTTGCGTACGGATGTTTGGCTTTTTCGGGGTCATTCCAGCTGAATTTTGTTCCGTCGTTCATTTCAAAAGCATCTGCAAATTGGCTGGTCGGGTTGGTATTTCCCCAGCCGCCATAACCACCCGGGCTATTTGTAAAGGCTATGCCTTGACCGCCAATAATGGACTCATCAAAAACGCGAACAAAAATATCTTCATCGGTTTGATTTGAAAGGAAGATCTCCGCATAGTTTTTAGAAATATCCTCTTCGGGAGCGGGTTGGGATTTATAGAGCTCATAAACCCCAAGGTCTATCACCGCTTTGGCCGCATCCTTAGCGGCCTGCCAACGGGCAGTTCGATCCCCATCAACATAGCCAATCAGTTCGGGGTTTGTAAATCCTTCCGCCCATGCACCATTATCATTATACAAATCACTCGCAGCATATAACAGTACTCTTGCCTTTAACGCCATACTAGCGCCTTTAGTAGCCCGTCCATAGTTGCTAGCCTCCTGGGTGAGTGGCAATAATCCGGCAGCGGCATTGCAATCATCAACGATAAAGTTGATGCATTCCTCAAAGGTATTTCTGGCAACCAGAAAATCATCAGTAAGGCGATAGGGGGCTGTAATGATTGGGACCCCTCCATACATAAAGACCAGCATATTATAATAATATGCCCTAAGAAACAATACTTCACCCGTTAATCGCGTTTTCAGGTTTTCATCATCATATTCATGCTGGTCTACCTGTTCCATGAATAAATTACAGGCTCTGATTTGCTTATACACATTTTCCCATCTCATTGCCTGCTGCACAGGCAACTGATCGAAAATGGCGTAGTCACTCGGTGTAATAAGCGAATTCGTTGCTTCCGGCTGGCCCGCACCCGAATTAAACATCGACTCATCGGTAAGCGATGTCATCATCATCCGTTGGTTAATTTCTTGAGGAAGTCCCGAATAGATGTTATTTACAAAAACTTCCATCAGGCCTAAATCGTTCCACACCGCATCCCCATCGTATTGATCCAACGGACGTTTATCCAAAAAATTCTTCTGACAGGAAGTGATTCCCACTAAAAGCGTCACGATATATGCTATCTTTTTCATCTTTTTAACTTTAAAAGGTTAACGTAATTCCGCCATTTATCACTCGTTGAGGCATATAGGTACCCCCGTATACACCAGCTGTTACAGTCTCCGGATCATAGTCGTGAAGTCCCGGACTATAGGTAAGCAGGTTGTATCCGCTAACAAATATTCTAAAGGCGCTAATCCCCAGTTTACGATTGACAGTTTCAGGCAATGTGTATCCAAACACCAGGTTCTTAAGCCGAACGTAATCAGCGTTAAGCACGTATTGGGTACTTTCGTTACTTTTCCAGTATTCATCCATGCGGTTATAGGTCCGCGGTTTTTGCGCGTCCGGATTTTCGGGTGTCCACCTATCTGTAAAATCATATTTGACATAGTTCCCGATGTCGCCAGATTCGGTATCAAAATACCGTATCGCCCCGGTTGCTCCTTGGAAAAGAATTGATAAATCAAATTGCTTATAGGTTAAGCCTATATTTAATCCGCCTACAAACGTGGGGATCGTTGTTTTTTCATTTCTAACGCGGTCTAGACCATCTATTTTACCATCTTCATTGACATCCTTAAAAATCACGTCTCCGGGGCGGGCGCCATCCCAATGCGGGTACGCATCAACTGCCGCCTCATCGTTGAATATTCCGATGGCTTGATAATAAAGGTTGGCACCCACAGCCCGTCCGGTAGATCGTTGCCATTCCGGTACGCCGGGGGTTTCATCCCAAAAAAGAATTCTATTTTTGGAATAGCCACCATTGATCCCCACACTGTATCGAAAATCTTGTATCTTATCTTTATATCCTACACTAAATTCAATCCCTTTGTTGCCTACTTCTCCAATATTTTCACGGGGTAACGTTAAGCCCGTAGACGCCGGGACAGAAGCATTTCTGAAAGCCAGAATATTAGTGCGTTTATTGCTGTACAAGTCGACGACGACCGAGAGTTTATCATCGAAAAGAAAAGCATCAAAACCGATGTTTGACTGATTTGCTACCTCCCACGTGATCTCCTCATTAGGGATCCGGGCTTCAAAAAGCGTCTTGTTTTGTTCACCAGCTCCAAAATCATAAATGCCACCAAACGCATAAGAAGCCAGGTATTGCCATTCGTCAATTAGGTCATTTCCCGTTTGCCCCCATGATGCACGTAATTTGAAATTATTAATAAATGAGATGTTTTCTTTCCAGAAAGACTCTTCAGATACTCTCCATCCTGCGGAAACTCCCGGAAAAAAACCATACCGACCTTGAGCAGGAAAAATATAGGACCCATCGTATCTCCAAACAAATTCAACGAGGTATTTTTCCAGATAGTTATAGTTAAATCGTCCGAAATAATTCAAGCGTGCATTTTCAAATCCAGATCCGCCGTTATCCTTCTGTAAATCGCCGCCCAATGACAATTGATCAAGAGCCGTGGAAACAAAATACCTCCGGAACGCATTAAATGCATCTCCCCTTCCCTCACGACTCTCTATTCCCGCTAACAGATTTATGGAGTGGTTGCCGAACGATTTTTCATAATCTGCAATCCCATTAAGCAAAATACTTTGATTGTCCTGCATATTTTCGGTTAGCCGGGCATCGGTAAACCCTTTTATCCCTTGTTTCAGTATCGGTTTGTCATTTTCGTCATAAGACTGATGATCCCATGAATATAAATACCAAGGCGTTTGCCATAATTTCCCAAATACGAATGATTTGTCGAAACTGGCATTCCCGGTCAAGGATAAGCCCTTAACCCAGGGAATTTTGATATTCAATTTTAAATTACTATTTATCGCATACTGCTTAATTCTATTTTGCCCTGCGGCATCGGTACTGATTATCGCCGGGTTATCCCCTTCTCCAACATCTTCCCCAGGCGTTCCGTCGGGCCAGAACGCATGCATTCTCGGGTCTGCTCTGTTAAGCATCCGGAATATCGTACCCGAACCTCTGGTTGCGTTGTTCCTATCCTCCATTCTTCCGGAAACATCAAACGAAAGATTTATACTTTCTGATATTTTCCCGTCAATATTGCTACGAAAATCATACTGCTTGTAATTAGTCGCACTATTTTTATAGAACCCATCCTGGTATTTTGAGGCAAGCGAAATAAAATGTTTCACTCTGTCGCTCCCTCCAGACATCGAAGCATTCAGGTAATTCTGGCTTGACCAAGGTTTCAGTACGGCCGCATACCAATCTGTATTCGGATAATTCCATGGATCGCTGCTCTCCTTATATTGCAGGAGCTGGTCAGCAGACGACCTGGGCGGCCGGCCTGCATACACATCAATCTCATTCAACATTGTTGCGTACTCCCAAGCATTGGCCATTTCAGGAATAACCGTTGGTTGATTAAATCCCTGATTTAGATTGACCGTTATTTGCGGCTTACCTTCTTTGCCCCGCTTAGTAGTTACTAATATGACGCCATTAGCCGCTTCCGAACCATAGATTGCAGCCGAAGCATCTTTGAGCACCGTAATACTCTCTACTGAACTGGGGTCAACCCGATCAAGTGAACGCCCGGGAACACCGTCCACGACAATTAAAGGATTGTTGTTACCTAAGGTGTTAACCCCCCGAATTTGAATCGAAGATCCGTCATTTCCGGGCTCTCCGCTTCGCTGCACAGAAGACAGACCCGGTAATTGGCCCACCAATGAGTTGCTTACGTTCGTAACGGGTGCTTTTGCAACGTCTTCTCCTTCAACAGCTACGATAGAGCCTGTAACAGTAGCTTTTTTAACAGCTCCATAACCAACTACTACCACATCCTGCAAAAATTCGGTAGCCAGCTGCATCTGCACATCTACAATACTTTTATCAGCAACGATACGTTGATTCGTATAACCAATATAACTAAACACAAGTGTATTCTTTTCAGAAGGCAGGGCTATCGAATACTGCCCCTCTTTATCGGAAACTACCGTTATATCTGTTCCCTCCACTTTAATTGTTACACCAGACAATGGCAATTGATCCGTTCCGGAAGTGATCACTCCGGATATCGTGTTTTGTGCATATGTGCAAACACTTGTTACTAAAAGGAGACAAAAGATGACCACACCTTTCTTTTGAAAAAAGCAATAATGAATCATAATTGTTAGTTAAGCTTGTGAATAAATGGTTATCAAAGACAATAGCTCTTTGAACGTAGTAAAGGTATGACAGGTAGCTTCTTAAGGAAATAGTAAAAGCTATTAATAAAATGGACTAAACTATGATTATTATCGAACACCGTTAAGCCGTAACTATACCCTTATTGTTGAACGGTATTTTTGAGGGGATTGCCCCATGACTTTTGTAAATATCCTAGTAAAGAGATACGGATCATTATATCCAACTAATAACGCAATCTCTTTTATCCTTAAATTTGTATTATTGAGGTAATTACAGGCGCGTTGCACTTTTAGATGGATAAAATAATCCAAGGGAGAGTAGCCCGTATGTGATTTAAATAGATTATAAAGGTGAGATGGAGAGTAAGAGACGATTGCTGCCATTTCATTGATAGTCAGCCTTCTGTCAATATTATTTGTCATTATATTGATTATTTCACCAACGGGAGTATCTTTTAGCCTTTTCTTTTTAGCGGTTTTCTGTTGCACGAATAACATCAATATGAGCCAAAGATTCATATTTGAAAACACGATATTATCTATTGTATGCTCCTCAGACAACATATTGAACATATCCTCATATAATTCAAGATATTTTGCAGATTGGAGAAGCGTATTTGGTTTAAAGTAATGCTTCAAGGCGTTCATGATCGATAAATCATCAGAAAACTTCCCGGAAAACATGATCCAATAAATACTCCATGGATCATCCGCATGAGCACCGTATCTATGTTTTTGATTACTTGGTAAAATAAAAAATTGATTCGGATAAACTTCAAAATACCCTCTGTCAGTTTCATACCACCCCTTTCCATCTGCACAGTAAAAAATAATATACTCAGAACTACCTCTCTCCCGTTCCACATAATGAGATGTAGCCTGCGGATAATATCCCATATCCGTTACATAGATCATATTGAAAAGCGTATTCTTAGAAATAAGTTTGTGAATCGGCGTATTGGGAACCATGAGTATTCTTCTGCCTTTTCCTTCCCAATATGACCTAGGGCTCCTCTTCAATCTTTTCTTTTCAGACATAAATTCTATTTATTAAATATATAACTCGTTGCGGTCTGAATAATGGAATGAAATGGCGAAGAAACCATTCTCTTTCATAATATAGGTATTTAAAGAGGTCATCTTCTACTATCGCGAACCAAATGTAACCGACCAAATTTATTATTCCAAGCACAAACTCTTATTCGTGTATTACAATTTATATCAATCAATTCTTCGACCGCACCGCAAGCGGTATCTATTGATGATCAGACGTGTGGGGTCACTGAAATCGCCATCCACCAAACAAAACCACATTGCAATGTGTTTTCACAGCATACATACCGGTTATGACCATGAAAACTATCTTTTCCATCAAATCAGTCTTTTCGTGCTTCTTCTTTTTCGGTCTGGTGGCCGGATGTGTGGCACAGGATACGCAAAGCGAATTGGACAAACGTGTTGAAACATTCCTGACAGAAAAACAGCAGGCGTGGCAAGACCTTAATGTACCTTATGAAGACGGACAGGTGCTACACGATCTGATCGTAAATAATAACTATCAGTCTGCGCTGGAAATCGGCACTTCCACGGGGCATTCCACCGTTTGGATTGCCTGGGCACTCAGCAAAACCGGTGGTAAGCTCGTCACCGTTGAAATCGACGAAAACAGGCAACGAGAAGCCATCGAAAACCTGAAAGCCTTGGGACTGGCCGATGTGGTGGACTTCAGACTGGGTGATGCCCATCAATTGGTGAAAGAGCTGGAAGGGCCGTTCGATTTTGTCTTTTCAGATGCCGATAAAGACTGGTATATCCAATATTTCAAAGACGTTGACCCAAAGCTCAAAACAGGAGGCACTTTTACGGCCCACAACGTACTGCAGTCGATCAGTGGCATAAAGGAATACATGGACTTTGTCAACAGTCTGTCGGGCTATGAAACCACGGTAGACCGATCAAGCAATTCAGGTATCGCGATCAGCCGGAAAAAATAGCCCTTGCTTTCAACGAAATATCGGATATTATTTAACCGTCCGATAACATCCAGGTAATGTTTGTTTATCAAATTTGCGTGCAAGATGGCATACATCGACGCGGCTCGCAGAGGGAGAAGATTAATTAAGCACTCATAACCTATGAACAAACGGGAGGTAGATCTGGTCATCCTATCTGACGTACACTTGGGCACCTACGGGTGCCACGCGAACGAACTTCTGAGCTACCTGAAGAGCATCAAACCCAAAAAAATCCTTTTAAATGGTGACATTATCGATATCTGGCAGTTCAGTAAACGCTACTGGCCGGAATCACACATGAAGGTAGTCAGGAAGATTCTGAAATTTGTAGCGGAAGGGACCTCCGTAACCTATCTGACCGGTAACCACGATGAGATGCTGCGTAAATTCGCTGATTTCCAACTGGGATCACTCACCATCACCAACAAACTTTCCCTGCGCATCGGTAAAAAACGAGCTTGGGTCTTCCATGGCGACATTTTCGATGTCACCATGCAGCATGCTAAGTGGCTCGCCCGCCTTGGCGCCATCGGATACGATACACTCATCTTGTTGAACAGCTTGGTCAACTGGATACTGACGAAATTGGGCCGGGAAAAAATGAGCCTATCCAAAAAAATCAAAAACAGCATCAAAAATGCAGTAAAATTCATTAACGACTTTGAAGTGACAGCGGCCACATTGGCCATCGAGAAAGGCTACCAATACGTCATCTGTGGACACATCCACCAACCGGCAATCCGGCAAATCCAAACCGAAAGAGGGACAGTAACCTATCTCAATTCAGGCGATTGGATAGAAAATCTCACCGCATTGGAATATCACAAGGGTAGCTGGCAAATATATCGATATCAAGCCGCTGACTACCTCACAGACGATCTGGATCCGGATACTTCCGAAAACGACAGCCTGGATGGCAAACTGGATATCCGTCGGTTACTCGACTTACTCAAATCGGAACCGGCAGGCCCCTTATAAAGTACCCACCCGCCCCAATCGGAGATACCTGTTTTATTTTTTCCTGTCGTCCAATAGCGAATAAATATTAAACGCGATCGGCTCGGGCATAATGAACATACCCCCATAGTTTCCCGTGATGCTATTGTGCGTATCGGGAAACGTATAATCAAATGCGCCCTCCTGATAATCCGTATAGGTGGCAGGGATATTATGTGGCCGCCAGCTATCATCGGTATGCACGATCATCCACTCAATAGCTGCCACCGTGATTCCCTCGTGAAACCGGCGCCAATCGATCTCTGTATCGATATCACCCCACTGTATATTGCGTGCGCCTAAGTCACGGAATACGGAAAGCACTTCCCATTGCACGTGGTCGCGTACCCAATTGGCAAAATACCAATCGCTCGATGAAAATACGGGTTTGGTATAGTATAAGACATTCGGTTGGTTTTTTGGCTGCCAGAGGTTTGTAAACGGCAGGATGGTTCGCATCCAATAAATAGCCTTATTTTTATACGATTCGTCTTGAAACGCTTTATATCCCTCATAGTAAGCAATCGCAGCATGCCCAGCGGCCAAAAGGTTGGCAGCATGGAGCGGAGTTTCCCAGAAATCTCCGCCCTCGGGACGCGTCATCGATAATGCATAATCCAGTGCTTTTTTCGCGGCATCCCGATATTTTGTATCACCGGTTTCTTTTGCGATGTCTAGCAGATCAAGTGCCGGTAAAATAACAATATCAAGCGCCGTATCAAACTCCCTTCCCATGGGTTCCACAAAAGAAGTGGCCACGATAAAATCGTCTTTCCGGTAATGCCTGCCGTGGGGATCAAAATAGAAGGAACCGTCGTCGCGCTGAACCGCCAGCAGGTCGTCTCCCCTTTTTATCACCGCTTCTTTGTGTGCCTCTTTATTTCCAGCTTTTCCTCCGGCCTGCTGGTAACACCAATCCATTTTTTTGCGCAGCTCCTTGGCCAGGTCGCTGCCTTTATGTTCATCTACGTATCGTTCAAGGAATGCCGGAACCCTCGTGCTGATCTGGTCCTTCTGTTTGATACCGAACCCTTTTCCCTCGTGCCAAAAATTACTGTTATAGGCATTCGCGATCAAATCGAGTGTTTTTTCAAAGGTCCATTTGGGAGAAGGTGGCTTGGGTAAGTCGTGTTGCTTTACCCAGTCGGTAACCACATCCAGGCTATTGCCTTTACTAAGCCAGATGTCGGCATCAAAATTAACCTCCTGTCCTATTCTCAATTCCAGCGGTTCTGATGCGTAAACTTCATTTTCGCGACCTTCAACAGCTTCCGGAATCATGAGGCCCATCAGACTATTGTTCATCCGGTCAACAAAATTTGGCGTGGCAAATACGGGTTGTGGATTTTGTGTTCGGTAGTTAAACCATCGTGCAGCAACCTGGTTAGGGTCCCAGGATAAACCGATACCGGTACCCTCGTGGCTCAGCGCCATCAATGGGATGGCCACCTGCTTGGGATGAGGAGCTACCCGCAAAGCCCAGGGATCTTTGAAATAATCCGTTCCACTTGACCATTCATCCCCAAGGGTCCATTCCACCCCCGGCAAAATGGAATCGTCCTTTCCAATTCCAAATGAACCTTCCCCGACCTTCAACCAAGGTCCGCGAATGTATTGGGCATAATAGTTACCGGTCGACTTTAGTCTGTATGTTAAATGGATTAACGGTTTGTCGGGCGATAACGTTATCGTTACCTCGCCCGTTAAGCAAGGTTCTGTAAGCGGATATTTCATCCACTCCTCAAAAGAAGTACCCGCTAATTTCTCGCGCACCACAATGGAAGACACATCAAAATGAAGAGATTCCCCTTCCATGCCCGTGGTTTTCCGGAAGGTATCTGCTGTCATCCGCATGGGAATGTCCTGATCGCGTAACATAATTTCTCCCAGGTGGTCCAATATGGCCATCAGCTTGCCGTTAGCCTCCGAAATTTCTCCCCATGCCCAACCGTCGATGCGCTTGAATACCTGCAGCCGAACAAATTCATTTTTAAGCTCAACGGATTCGTTCGCATAGCTCGACCGTTTATAACGGGGTGCGATACTTGTATCGGCGCGTTCTGTGACGGTATATGCGCTTACCGTAGATGTATGGATAAACAGAACCGCAAACCATACCTTAAAAAGCGTGCTTCCCTTCATCATTATCTGTAATTAGGATTTTGTGTGATGGATCCGTTCGTCAGTGTAATTTCAGAAGCAGGCACCGGATATTTAACAAAATAATCTTGCCAATGGCTGCCCTTATCGTGTGTAGGATAAGCGGCCGAGTAAGCCTGAAGCACCTCACCAGCAATCCCCCAACGCAACAAATCGGTATAGCGCCATTGTTCCCCCGCGAGTTCGACCCGTCTTTCGTGCCGTATTTTTTCTCGGAGCTGGGATTGGCCAATGCCCGCATCGATCATCGGAAGTTCCACCGGAGCCACCGTATATACCTGTACCTCACGTAAAGGATCAATTTTTGCCGAATTATTGGCTCGAGTGCGCACGGCATTTACATAAGGAACGGCCTCTCCGGTTTTCCCGTTTTCATTCAGTGCTTCCGCATATAACAGCAGCACATCACTGTAGCGTATAAATTTATAATTAATCGGATCTCCAAAACTCGGATTGCCATCGATGGTTCCGAGACGTTCTTCCCTGCGCTTGGCGTATTTCCGGTTTTGGTAAGGATCCCCGTACCTCGTATAATTCGCCTCTGAGAAACCGGTTTGGGCGCTCTGTGTTTTCAACACATTGTTTGCATCGGTGTACCACTTGTCACCATCAAAAAGCAGCGTATAAATGATACGGGGATCTCCCGGCTCAAAAGCCTGCTTTAAATCGGCAGTCATGGTGCCCCACGCACCACCTTCTGCGCTGTTTGGCTGCTGCGCATACGCAAAGAAGCTGCCTTGCGGACCGTCCTCGTGGTTAATCACGACACCGGGCTGATAGCCATGGTTTACCTCCCATACCGATTCTGACATCTGTTCGCCTTCTTTGCGCCACACTTTGCCAAAGTCGTCCAATAATTGATAAACGGAAGATCCGACGATAGACGCCAGAACGGGTTCAGCCTCTTCATATTTCTGCTGCTGCATGTAGCTTTTTGCGAGCATCGCTAAAGCGCCTCCTTTGGTAACACGACCGGCTTCTTCCGCGGGATACGTCTCGGGAAGGATGGCTGCTGCATCTATAAAATCCTGCTCCGTTTGTGCCCAGCATGCTTCTTCAGACCCCTTAACCTGTGTAAAATATTCTTCCGGCAATAAGGGTTTTGTGATGATAGGAACTTCTCCCCAGTAGGTGGTTAACGTCCAGAAACACACCCCTCTCAGCGCCTTGCATTCGGCAATAAACTGATCTTTGTCTTCCTGATTGAGCGACGAACCTTCAATATTGGCAATCGTTTGATTCGCCAAATAAATTCCGCGGTACATGTAATTCCAAACCCACTTGAATTGCTCATTATCCGCGTTCATGTTCGCCAATAGGTTCATGTGTGATCCGGGATTGGAGATGTTTTCATAGTCATCTGAATTCATGTCGCTGAACATCAATCGTGAACCGAATTGCCAGGGCGAGAGCTGTACCGTACGGTGGTAAACTTGCATCACCGCTCCTTTACACTCCTCGACGGTTTTATAGAAAGTCTCTTCCGTAGCTACCCCATAAGGAGCCTTGTCCAAGAAATCTTTGCTGCAATTTGATAAGGAGAAAACCAGAATCAGACTGCATGTTAATTTTAATAGTTTCATTATCCTAAATGATTTATGGGTATTATTCTGTGCTAATCGCTAAAATTTGACATTGACGCCTACCGTATAGGTTTTAGAAATCGGATATTGATCGGCGTAATCGATGCCGGTCACAAAACTCGGACTCGCACTCCGACCGCCCAATGCCGCATTGAGTGTAAGGCCATTGCCGATTTCTGGGTCATTACCAGAATAATGGGTGAATGTGAGCATATTTTCACCACTTACATATAGCCTGAAATTTGACAGCCCTATTCGCTTCACCAATCCTTCAGGCAAGTTATAACCGATCTGCAAGTTTTTCAGCCTCAGGTAAGATCCCTTTTCGATGGAAGCCGTATTGGGGTTGACGTAATTCGTATAATACCGTCCAACCCTCGGATACGTTGGATTGTCCCCAGCCGTCTGCCACGAGTTTTCCAGATAACCGGAATAGTAGTTCCAGCTGTCGACGCCTTCCGACCAACCTGTGAGGTATAAATTGGCCAACTTGTAAATGTCGTTGCCATATACACCCTGCCAAAACATATTGACATCAAAACCTTTGTAGCTAACACCCAGGTTTAACCCATACGTCAATTTGGGGTTGGGATTACCAATAATCTGACGATCGTGCGAGTCATCAATGACTCCATCGCCATTTAGATCGCGGTATTTAAAGTCACCCACTTGTTTTGTGTTTTTTTCCGGACCCGCATCCACCTCTGCCTGTGTTTGGTAAAACCCATCCACTACATATCCATAAAAGCTACCCAGCGGATCACCGGGCATCATCCGGACCACCTCATTGATGCGGGCGTCACTGATCGTGATCGGCTGGTTATACCCGCCAAGTCCTACCAGCTTATTGTCATAGTGAGCCACATTACCGCTTACCTGTAATCCCAAATCACCGAACTGATCGAGGTAGGATAGTTCAATGTCAAATCCGCGGTTTTGAATCGTTCCCCCGTTCACATAAACAGACCCGTTCTCAATTCCCTGCGAATTGGGAGCTCCCACATAGGCGGGCAAATTCTGTTGATACAATACATCTTTGGTACGTCTGTTAAACCAATCGAACTGCAAACCTACCTTGCCACCTAAAAGAGATGCATCAAAACCGATGTTCGTGGCTTCGGTAGTCTCCCAACGCAACAATGGATTGGATAGTTGTGTCGGCCCATAACCCTGGACGACAACTTTTCCGTTGCCTCCCACTCCTCCCAGGGTGTAGCCTCGCACGTCCGACCCTTCGATAATCGACATGTACTGGAATTCGCTGATCTGCTCATTGCCGAGCTCACCCCAGCTAGCCCGTGCCTTCAGATCGTCGAGCCACGTTAAATGAAGCGCTTGGAAAAAAGGTTCTTCGGAAAGTCTCCATCCGAACGAAAGTGAAGGAAAATTCCCCCATCTATTGTCTGAAGCAAACCGATAGGTTCCGTCTCGGCGGATCGTCCCTTGAAATATATACCTATCATTAAACGTATAATTTAACCGACCGATGTAAGACTCCATCGCTGAAGAGCTCCGCCCACCATAAATGGTTGCCAGATCGGTCATGGCGTCGATCACCTGGGAATGTGAATCATTGCCGATCCCCTTCGATTTGCTACCATTCAGATTTCTGACGTTTGTAGCTTCGGTTACGATACCTGCCATGACTCCAAACTGATGCTTTTCGGCAAACACCTTATTATACTGCAATATATTATTCCAAGTCCAATGAAAACTCTTTTGAAAGGAAGCCGATGCGCTGGTGTAGTCATTTCGTTCGCGCGATCCGAGTTCATATTTGGGCGTAAACGACTCGGTATCGTAACGGAAATCTTCAAGCCCGAATGTCGTGACAAAATGCAATCCATCGAGAATTTCAACATCGCCGGAAATATTTCCGATAATGCCTAACTGACTGGTTGAACCATTTGTGCGGGCCAGCGCGGCGACGGGATTACTACCAAAATTCAATGCTTCATTGACGTCAAAATATTGGTTGTATTCACGGTCGGCTGGGTCCATCGCATCGATTTCTTCCTGGGTTTTATAAATGGGAGCAATGGGCGAATTGGTCAACGCCGTATAAAGCTGATTAAAGTCGTGCCGCTTTTCATTTACAATGTTTAATTGGCTGCTGATCTTGATTCTGCTGGTCAATGTGTAGTCGCTATTTAACCGCACATTCAGCCGATCATAGTCTGATTTCTTTTGTATACCGGTCTGCCCCGTATAACCGGCCGCAGTAAAAAATTTAAATTTTTCGCCGCCGCCCGATAACGAGACATTGTAGTTCTGGACGGTTCCTTTTCGGAGCAACGCCCCCGCCCAGTCAGTATTGTACCCTTTTTTATACAGCTCGGTCCAAGACTCAATCCCATCATTTTGAATCGTTTTTAGCTGATAATATTCGTCGGCGTCGGCCATCTTGTAATAATTAATGAGATCTGATGTGCCTGCGTACGCGTCAAAATTAATCTGCGTTGTTCCACTCGCACCCTTTTTGGTAGTCACATACACAACCCCATTGGCCGCCCGCGATCCGTAAATAGCTGCCGCTGCCGCATCTTTAAATACCTCTACGTTTGCAACATCATTTGGATTTAGATTATTCAGGCCTCCATTTACCGGAACTCCATCGATAATGTAAAGCGGGTCGTTATTGGATAACGTTCCCACGCCACGGATACGGACTTTGGCAGCTCCACCCGGTGTCCCCCCATCACTAGTCACATTCAATCCGGATACTTTTCCCTGAAGGAGTTTGGTAACACCCGCAACGGGGCGATCCTGTAATTCAGCGCCTTTTACCGAAGAGATGGCACTCGTCACATCCCGCTTACGTTGCGTTCCGTACCCTACAACTACAACCTCATCCAGGTCATTCAATGCCTCAACAAGCGTAATGTCTAACGTTTGGGCTGCAGTAACGGTTGATTCCTGGGGGTGGTATCCAACGGCGCTGAATACAAGCGTTTCTCCGGCGGTCAGCTGGATGGTGTACCTCCCTTCAGTATCGGTCGATACGCCACCGCTGCTACCTTTGATAACAACGGATACGCCCGTTAATGGACCCGCACTATCCTTCACCGTACCATGTACAGTTAGTTTCTCCTGAGAAAAAGAAGTTGTACTCATAAATAAGGCAACGAGAACACACACGAAAAATCTCCCCGATTGATGATCAAAAGCAATTTTGGACATACATTTATAGATTTAATATTCGCGATACATGAACAGTTTCAACATAGCACATGCTCACGGGGGTACCAAGGTAGGGGTATTTTATATTGTGTCGCAACCTGCACCATCATGCGGGGGTTACCTATCTAGGGATTAACCACGAACAATTGACAATTAACTATTAACAATTGACAATTAACCAGTATAATTGCAACGTGATTGATCAGTTCCGGAAATACACGCCACTAAATATCCTGCTATTATCCCTGATAGGCCTTATCTTATGCCTTGGCGTGTTCATGCATTTACCGAAAAATCTGATGCCGGTTTTTTTCGAACCGGCCATCGCTAATTTTACGGGCAAACTGTCACCGGAAAATATCACCCCCCAAGCAAACGTATTGATTACGCTGGTACTTACCATTATTCAGGCGTTATTGATTAACCGGGCGGTCAATCAATTCAGCCTCGTGGGCCGATCGAGCTTTCTGCCGGCACTGATGTATATGACCTTGGCCAGCTTGATGCTGCCCTTCCTCATATTATCGCCCATTCTCATTTGCAACTTCCTTTCCATCTGGATGCTAGATAAATTGTTCACCATCTACCGGCGCACGGAAATCAAACCGCTAATGTTTGACCTGGGCATGATCGTGGCCCTGGGAAGCTTGGTATATTTCCCCTTTATTGTTATGTTGCTGCTACTTTGGTGCAGTTTGCTCATTTTCCGGTCTTTCAACTGGCGCGAATGGCTGGCCCCCCCGATCGGTTTTGCAACGGTCTATTTTCTATTGGGTGTGGTATACCTTTGGTTTGACCGTATGAGCGAGTTTTATGAAATCTGGCTCCCGCTTACCTCCCCCTTTCCGACATCAATACACATCGATATCTACGATTACCTGGTATTGCTTCCGGTCGTTGTCATCCTCGTGCTGTTCTTCTTTTCACTGCGTCAAAATCTTTTCAAAAGTGTCGTGCACATCCGCAAATCATTTCAATTGCTCTTTTGCATGTTTGTGCTGTCTTTTATTTCGTTTTACCTGAATGCAGATTGGTCCATTAATCATTTCCTCCTGACCGTACCTCCCGTAGCCATTTACATGACCTATTATTTCAATTATGCAACGAGGAGATGGTTCTATGAAGGTGTTTACGCGGTATTGGTACTTACCATTATCTATTTTCAGTTTTTCTAAGCGATTTATAAACAGCATTTTAACCTTTTTTAACAAAAAGGGTGTCCTGTGACAACTAAAAATTAAATAGCTTTGCATACATTTTAATTGACAGAGTTGCATGAAGTTTGGTGTCGTTATATTTCCGGGTTCCAATTGCGATGAAGACATCATCTACGTATTGGAGCACATTATGGGACAAGAAGTGGTCCGTTTGTGGCATAAGGATCATGACCTGCAGGGTGCAGAATTTATCGTGTTGCCCGGCGGATTCTCCTATGGCGACTATTTACGCTCCGGTGCGATCGCGCGCTTCTCTCCGATTATGCAGGAAATCATTACCTATGCAAATAAAGGCGGTTATCTCCTGGGGATCTGCAACGGTTTCCAGATACTTGCAGAAGCAGGATTGGTACCGGGCGCACTGTTGCATAATCGGCAACGGAAGTTTATTTGCGAAAACATCTACTTAAAGGCTCAAACCACCCAATCCCCGATTACCGCACAAATGGATGTCAACCGGGCATACAAAATTCCGGTGGCACATGGTGAGGGAAATTATTTTGTTGACAACGATACGCTGAAGGCCTTAAATGACCACGATCAAGTACTGTTCCGTTATTGCGATGCCGCTGGTAATGTAACCGATGAGGCAAATCCCAACGGCTCTGTAGCAAACATTGCCGGTGTGTGTAACCGCACGCGGAATGTTTTTGGTATGATGCCTCACCCTGAACGCGCTGCAGACAACCTGTTGGGCAACACCGATGGGTTGGTGATCTTTGAGTCCATACTTGATACGGCTTTATCGCAGCCCCTTTAATGAAGCACATGCAGTATCTCTTCCGCATTCCAAAGTACCCTAACGATATTATGCAGCATACTCTGAAAGCATTTGTTTTTATTACGTTCCTTTTGTCAAGTATCCTCGTATACGGTCAGCGTTCCACGACCAGCTCCCCATATTCGCGATTTGGTCTGGGTGAGATCCGTGGCGACCTGTTGCCGCAAACCCGGGCAATGGGCGGCATTGCAACGGGCGTACGCTACCTCAGTGGCTATGGCAACATCAATGTAGGCAACCCGGCGTCATACTCAGCCTTGGGCCTCACCACGGTAGTAGATGTAGGCGTTTTTGGAAATATTACCGAACTGAGCCGAAACCAGCTGACTGAAAACTCCTACAACTTCGCGCTCAGCCACATCAACTTCGGTATCCCCTTGGGGCGCCCGGGCGGCATCAGTTTTGGCATTATGCCTTTCTCGGATGTCGGCTTTAGCTATGCCATTCCCGGATCAATTGATACCACAGATATCCGGACGGTATATGCAGGTGCCGGAGGAGCGACGAAAGCATATGTAGGCTATGGAATCCAGCTAACCAAAAATTTCAGTGTGGGAGCCAATGTATCGTACCTGTTTGGCACCTTGAACAACATCCGATCCATCGAATTCCCGAACGACATCGGCGGCCTGAATGTCCGCATAGACAGCAGCCAGTACATCAATGGATTTAGCTTTGATTACGGCGCGCAGTATTTTCAGCGGCTGGGCGACAACATGAGCTTGACCATCGGCTATACCGGAACAGCCGGTACCCCTCTCAACACAAAAGCATCACGCGTGGTAACCCGAACCCCCACCAGTGTAGAAGACGATTTTGAAAATTTGCCGGTAGACTCCATCAGCACATACGAAGGGCAAAAACAGCAAATCAGTATGCCCATGAAGCATAGCGTCGGCTTTAGCGTGGCTAAAGGCAACCATTGGATGATCGGCGGTGATTTCAATTATGCAAAATGGAGCGATTTCCGGATCGGTAGAGACAATCCGGGACTTACAAACAGCTATGGTTTCTCTGTGGGGGGTCAGATCACGCCGGATATTACCTCGGTCAATTACCTCAGCGTAATCGATTACCGGCTCGGTTTTAAATATAACAAGTCTTACATCAACATCGCTAATGAGGACATCAAGCAAATGGCATTGACAGTAGGCTTCGGCTTCCCGTTGCCATCCTTGTTCGGAACGTCTTTTTACAAAATCAACTTTGCCACCGAATTTGGCCAAATGGGGGCCATGTCTAACAATTTGGTGCGCGAGCGCTACATTAACTTCAACTTAGGATTTACACTGAACGAGCGTTGGTTTCAACGGCGACGCTACGATTAATATATCCGCTTAGCATGATGAGCCATGGGTTTCGTTAGGAGAAATATCGTTCGTTTTGCTGCATGTGTCTCCGTCGGCACAATCCTGCTGACATCCTGTGAAACAGACCTCAAAGAAGTAGACCGGATCGCTGCAATTCAGGCCGAAGAACCGGTGGACATTTCCCAGCACGTGACCGTTATTTATAGCGACTCAGCATTGGTAAAAGCCAAAATGACCGCTCCGGAAATGCGACATTACAATGTAGAAAAGCCTTACTATGAGTTTCAAAAAGGTGTTACCATCATTTTTTTTGATGAAAATAAAGCAGAAACCCAACGTATTACGGCAGATTATGCCATCCAAAAAGAAGCAGAAGAGCTGACTGAATTCAAAAGAAACGTGGTGATTACCCGCGCCGACGGTGCCGTCATCAAAACCGAAGAACTCATCCACGATCAGAAAGCGAATACATTCTACAACCACGTTCCCATCGCATTCTACTCCAAAGACAATAATTTCATGGCGGAATCTTTCCATTCCGACGGCAATTTTGAAGATATTCAGGCACAAAATTCAACCTTCCTCTATGTTTTTGAAAACGGACAAGGGCCGATGTTTCGGTAAGGTAAGCACGCAATTTATCAAGTTTTTACTCTTTTTTTGATAAAAGTTGTATCTTGCGCCTCATTTTGAAAAAGGGTGGAAAAACACCTGAACAGACAAGATCTTAACAATATAAAATAACAGCTTAAAGAAACAGTTTTAGATAGGATATGGGATTAATGAATTATTTGCGTAACCGGGCGGGCGTGGTTATCGTTGTTTTTATCGGTTTCGCGATTTTTGCGTTTTTATTGGGAGACGTGATCAACTATGGCACCCCGTTTTGGGCGCGTCACCAGAATCAGGTGGGCAGCATCAACGGCGAAACCATCGACATCAATGAATTTAACGCGCAGGTAGACCAAACTACGGAAATGTTCCGCCAACAAATGGGAGGTGGCAACTTAAATCCACAGATGAAATCCTATGCTGTTCAACAAGTATGGGGTCAGTACCTAAACCGCGAATTACTGAGAAACGAGGTCGAACGCATCGGTTTGACCGTGGGCAAAGTGGAACTAAATGACCTGGTTCAGGGCGATAATCCGTCGATGCAGATCCAGCAAGCATTCCGGAATCCGCAAACCGGGCAATTCGACCGGGGCCAGCTCAACAACTTCATCTCACAGGTAGGTACGCTGCCGCAAGGCCATGAAGCGCACGCCCAATGGGATGCCCTGCTGCAAAGCATCATGGATGAACAATTGAACACCAAATACACCAACCTTGTCAACAACAGCATTTACGTAACGACACTGGAGGCCAATGAAGAATACAGCCAACGGAATAAATTGGCCAATTTCGACTATGTTTTGCTGGATTACGAGTCGGTTTCCGACAGTTCGATAACCCTCTCTGAGCAGGACTACAAAGACTACTACAACGAAAACAAGGGTGTTTTCAAGAATGAGGAAGAAACACGTAGCCTCGAATATGTGGTATTTGATGCAAGCCCAACGACACAGGATACAGCACGGGTCCAAACGACCATCGAAGAGCTAAAAACCCAACTAGCTGAGTCAACAACCGATTCGCTCTTTGCTGCCGTTAATTCGGACACCAAATATCCTTACATTTTCCGCAAGCAAGGGGAACTCAGCCCCGAATTAGATACGCTGGTGTTCGGTGCTCCAGTGGGCACAACCGTCGGACCGGTATTGGCAAATGGTCGATTTGAAATTGCGAAGATCATCGACAACAAAGTAGGACCGGATTCTGTCAAAGCCAGCCACATCTTATTGAATCCAGCTACGGAAGGTGGCCTGGATAAAGCCAGGGCCAAAGCAGACTCCATCAAAGGACTGATCGAAAAAGGAGAAAGCTTCGCCGCATTGGCCGTGCAATTCAGCATCGATGAAGGCAGCAAAGTGAACGGCGGTGAACTCGGCACATTTGGTCGTGGAATGATGGTTCCTGCCTTCGAAGACGCGGCATTTGACGCCAAAAAAGGAGCTGTGGTGATCACCAATTCCCAATTTGGCATTCACATCATTAAAGTTGAGGACCAAATCGGCTCCTCACGTGTGGTAAAGGCTGCCATCATCGACAAGCAGATCAATAGCGGTAAGGAAACGATGAATGCTGCCTACAACAAAGCAACCCAGTTCTTTGGCGCACTTAACAAGAATAATTTCCAAGACATTGCCACACAACAAAACGCTTCTGTACTGAAGGCAGACAACATCACCGCAATGGAAACAATGCTGATGGGAACCGAAGTACCCCGTGAATTGGTAAGGTGGGCGTTTGATGCCGATCAGGGCGATATTTCTGACAAAATCTATGAATCGGACACGAAATACGTCGTTGCTCGGGTTACCGGAATCCGCGAAAAGGGTCAGTTGCCTTTGGAAGCCGTAAAAAGTGAAATTGAGCCAATTGTACGCAATCGGGCAAAAGCTAAAAATTTGATTGCGCAAGCCGATGAGGCCGCTAAAGGAGCCACCACCCTCGCGCAGATCGGTGAAAAATTGGGAAAAACATCGGCATCCGCTGAAAACATCGTTTATGCAAATCCGGTCATTCCAGGCGTTGCTCAAGAAAATGCCGTTGTGGGTACTGTGTTCGGCTTACAACCCAAACAACCCTCAAAACCCATACGGGGTTCGCAAGGGGTATACATCGTCGAGGTAACCGGATTCGTAAATCCGGAAGCACCCAGCGATCTGAGCACACAGAAAAAACAAATGGCACAAGCCCAGGCGCAACGTACCTGGTCTCGGGTATTCCGCGCGTTACAGGACAAAGCAGATATCGTGGATAACCGTGCGCGGTTCTTTTAACAGCCAACGCTAATATTTTATTTCGTAACTTTGTATCCGGATGACTCATAAAGTCACCCGGATTTTTTTGTTATGGAAATACAAGAAACCATCGTCAATAAAGTTGCGCAAAGCGGTCTGGTTACCGTAGACCTTGCTCATTTTGCCCCGCAAGGTGAGCGCGTGGTATATGATATCAAGGATAATTTATTCCATGGTCTTATCCTACGGGAGAAAGATTTCAGGGAGTTCGTAAAAACTCACGACTGGTCGCAGTATACGGATAAATACGTGGCTATTACCTGCACGGCAGACGCAATTGTCCCCACATGGGCTTATATGTTGCTGGCAAACCGACTGGAACCCTATGTAAAAGATCTGGTATTCGGCGATCTGACCATCCTGGAGACGATACTATACGAACGGGCACTGGAAAAACTGGACATGGAAACCTATCGGGATCAACGTGTGGTTGTTAAAGGTTGCGGCGATATCGACGTCCCCGAATCCGCCTTTGTTAACTTCACCGCCAAGCTGAGTAAAGTGGCAAAGAGTATTTTATACGGGGAACCCTGCTCCACCGTTCCTGTTTTTAAGCGGAAGGCCACATGACCAAAAGCGGTGTTTTACTATTCATTACCTTCTTTTTGGGTATACTGTGTTCCCAAGGTCAGTCTCTCCCTTTCATGAAGGAATCAGCGTTTAAAGCTGGCGAAGAGCTGAATTATCGACTACGGTATGGTGTCATTTCGGCCGCCGTGGGTACACTGAAGGTCGAAGATTCAAAAATCAAGTTCAGCAGCCCGCATTCCTTCCACCTGACTGCCCGGGGTCAAACCTCCAAGGCATTCAGCGTGTTCTATACCGTAGACAACCGTTACGATTCGTATATCGATTCGCGAACATTCCTGCCGCACTATTACACGGAAAATATTCGGGAAGGAAATTACCGCCGCACGGATATTGTTCGGTTTGACCACCGCAATCAGACCGTGCAGGGAAACAAAGGAACGTTCAAAAGCCAGTCTGCCCAAACGTTCGACCTACTCTCGGCTTACTACTTCTCACGGAATCTTGATCTGTCCAATGTAAAACCCGGGCAGTCTTTCAAAATGACCTATTTCCTGAATGACGAAATCGCTACACTGGGAATCGAGTACATTGGGATAGAAAACATAAAAACTCCCATCGGCACGTTGGAATGTTTGAAATTCAGTCCGCAGATAACTCCCGGCCGAATATTCAAAAAAGACAGTAGGCTATACCTTTGGGTAACGAATGACGGTAACCGGATTCCGGTTAAAGCGCAGGTGGAAATCCTGATCGGTTCGGTAACGCTGGAACTCGCCGATGCCAAGGGACTAAAATATCCATTGGGCGAAAAATTAGCTGGTGTATCCAAATAGCAAACAGCCATGATGATTGAAGTAGGCCCCGTATTGGTAAGTGAAGAGTTGATCAACGAAGAGTTTGTATGCAATCTGGGCAAGTGCCATGGCGCATGCTGTGTAGAAGGTGATGCCGGGGCACCGTTGCAGCGCGATGAGCTCGCCGTGCTCGCTTCGGTTTACCCCAAGGTAAAACGCTATATGACGGAAAAAGGGATTGCCGCCGTCGAGGAACAAGGAACACACGTCGTCGATATGGATGGCGACCTCACCACTCCCTGTGTGGACGGCAACAAAGAATGCGCGTACGTGACCTGGGAAAACGGTATTACCAAATGTGCAATCGAAAAAGCGTACGAACGTGGAGAAATTAATTGGAAAAAACCCATTTCCTGCCACCTCTACCCTATTCGCACTACTGCCTATCCCGAGTTTGACGTGCTGCATTACGATCGTTGGCATATCTGCCATTCAGCCTGTTCACTGGGCAGAGAATTGAAGGTGCCAGTATATGCCTTCCTGAAAGAACCACTCATCCGTAAATATGGACAAAAGTGGTACGATGAGCTGGAAGAATCCGTGTCGATGCTATAGGTTATTGTAGATTATCTTAGTATCTTGCCCCGGTCTTACGCACATGCTCAAACTAAGCGAAATACAAAAACCCATTGCCAACGAACTGGCAATTTTTGAAGACAAATTCAAAGAGTCGATGCGGAGTTCGGTACCGTTGCTCGACCGCATCACCCACTACATTGTAAAGCGAAAAGGCAAACAAATGCGTCCGATGTTTGTCTTTTTTTCTGCAGGTCTGTGCGGAAGCATCAATGATGCCACACACCGAGGCGCCGCCTTGGTAGAGTTGCTGCACACCGCCACCCTCGTACACGATGATGTGGTAGACAATGCCAATGTGCGACGGGGCTTCTTTTCGGTAAATGCGTTATGGAAAAACAAAATTGCCGTACTCGTTGGTGATTTTCTTCTCGCCAAGGGACTGTCGCTTTCGATCCGTAATCAGGACTTCAGTTTGCTTGAAATCGTCACCCACGCCGTAGAACAAATGAGTGAAGGCGAGTTGCTACAAATCGAGAAGGCCCGCCGGATGGATATCGAGGAGGCTGTGTACTTTGAGGTAATCCGGCAGAAAACAGCGTCGCTGATTGCCTCCTGCTGTGCTTGTGGCGCGGCATCGGGCGGTGCGGATGAATCTACTACCGACCTCATGCACCAATTCGGGGAGAAAGTGGGGATCGCCTTCCAAATCAAAGACGATTTGTTTGACTTCGGTATTGACGACGTCGGAAAACCGTTAGGCAACGACATCAAGGAGAAAAAAATTACGCTGCCCCTGATCTATGCATTACAGCAGGTGAGTAAGTCGGAAAAGCGATACATTATCAATTTGGTAAAAAACCACAACGAAGACACAAAAAAAGTGCAGGAAGTGATCACGTTTGTGAAAGCAAATGGGGGCATGGAATACGCAGCTTCCCAGATGTTGGCCTATCAGCAGGAAGCATTTGATATCCTGACTCGCTTTCCTGTCAACGAATACCGCAATGGGCTGGAACAATTGGTAAGATACACAACAGAACGTAACAAATAACATGAGCAACGAACTTTTATTCTTTGGCGGCTTTTTACTTTTTATTGTGCTCATGCTTGCCATCGATTTAGGACTTTTCAGCAAAAGCGATAAAGCGGTAAGCCTCACCCAAGCTGCTATCATGAGTGCCGTATGGGTAACCTTCGCTTTGATATTTTATGTGGTTCTGCGCCTATGGGGTCACGAGCTGCACGATGTTCACGACTTCGGCAGGCTGGCGGAAATCACCGAAAAGCACCTTCACAACATTCGCCTGATACCCGATGATTTTGCCGCCAGCCTGGCCATCTATAAAAATAACCTGGCGTTGGAATACCTGACGGGATATGTGGTGGAATACGCCTTGTCCGTAGACAATATATTTGTCATGGTATTGGTTTTCAGCTCTTTCGGCGTACCAGCGAAATACTACCACAAGGTCTTGGTATGGGGTATCATTGGGGCGGTCGTGCTGCGGTTTCTATTTATATTCCTCGGAGCTGCATTGATCAGCCAATTCGGGTGGATACTCTACCTCTTCGGCTTTTTCCTAGTTTACACGGGAATCAATATGTTTATGCACCGAAGTGAGGAAGAAGAAATCGATCCTCAGAATCATACGGTGGTAAAATTCGCATCCAAGTATTTCTCGGTCTATCCAACCTTTGTGGGTGGCAAATTCTTTCACCGGGAAGCCGGTAAAAAATATATTACGCCTCTTTTCCTCGTCTTGTTGGTTATTGAATTTACCGATTTGATTTTTGCTGTAGATTCTATACCAGCCATCTTTGCCGTGACGAAGGACCCCTATATCGTCTTTTTCTCCAACATCTTTGCGATCCTCGGTTTACGGTCGATGTTTTTCCTGTTGGTCAACATCATCCACAAGTTTCATTACCTTAAAACCGGTTTGTCATTTCTGCTGGTATTCATCGGTGCCAAAATGTTGCTGCATCACTGGTTGGAGGAGTGGGGTTTTACCACGTCGCATTCATTGATCGTTATTGTCTCCATTCTGGCCATCAGCGTCATTGCATCCCTGGTTTTCCCGAAGAAGGCGACAATCAAATAGCGCTTAAGACCATCGGACATCCTGTATCTCCGGTGTTCGCTCAAACACCTTCTTGGCATACGGACACAGGGGAAGGATCTTGAGGTTATTATCGCGGGCAAACGAAACTGCAGCCATCACCAGTTGTTTCCCGACTCCCTTTCCTGAGAAATCCGGATGCACTTCCGTGTGATCGATAATGAACTTGTGATCCCCTGCCCAGGTATAGGTCATCAGGCCGGCTTCTTCGTCATCGATCAATGCGCTGAATTGTCCCTTTTTGCCGTTGTCATCTCGTTTGATTTCCATGTTAATATCTTTAAGGTTGTACCGTATAAGAGGTTCCGGTATTTTGGAAGAAAAAGGCCCATTTATCTGCCTGTTCGGCAATGATCATTGCGGTCGGCTTTCCTGCACCGTGTCCGGCCTTGGTCTCGATACGGATGAGCACCGGGTTGGTACCCCCGTGGTAGGCCTGCAGACGCGCTGCAAATTTGAAGGAATGCGCAGGCACCACCCGGTCATCGTGATCAGCAGTCGTCACCAATGTCGCCGGATAGGCCGTCCCCTCCTTCAACGCATGGTAAGGAGAATACCCATATAGGTACTTGAACATCTCCTCGTTATCATCGGCCGTACCATAGTCATACGCCCAACCGGCCCCGGCTGTAAACTTGTGATAGCGCAGCATATCCAGTACGCCGACTGCGGGGAAGGCTACTTTAAACAGCTCCGGACGCTGTGTCATCGTCGCCCCCACCAACAGACCACCATTCGAACCACCGGCAATACCTAATTTCTCGGACGAGGTGTATTTTTCGCTGATCAGGTATTCAGCAGCTGCAATGAAATCGTCAAATACATTTTGTTTTTGCAGTTTGGTACCTGCCGAGTGCCATTTTTCACCGTACTCTCCACCCCCCCGCAGGTTAGCCACGGCATATACTCCCCCCTGTTCCAACAGGACGATATTGGACGTGCTGAAAGAAGGTGTGAGGCTGATGTTAAACCCGCCATACCCATAGAGCAGCGTTGGATGCGTGCCATCCAGTTCCAGCCCCTTCTTATACGTAATAATCATCGGTACTTTGGTGCCGTCTTTAGACGTATAAAACACCTGTTTGGACTCGTATCTCGTCGGATCGAAATCTACCCCCGAGGCTTTATATAACGTCGACTCACCCGAGGCAATATCATACTTAAAAATCGTCGGCGGGTACACATACGAGGTAAAGGAATAATAGAGTTCCTTCTCTTCCTTTTTTGCTCCGAAACCGCTCGCAGATCCGACATCCGGTAATTCAATGGTTCGTTCCAGTTTGCCGGATCGATCGTACTGCTGCACCAGGGAGGTAGCATCTTTCAGGTAATTGGCAAAAATCTTTCCCCCACCGGTACCGGGGTCCAGTACATTTTCGGTTTCAGGGATAAGGTCTACCCAGTTCTCCGGCTTCGGATTACCTGCGTCCACGGTTACAATTTTTCCATTCGGAGCACCCAGGTTGGTATAAATGAAAAGGGTTGAGCCATCGTTGTCGATAACCGCGTGATCTTTCTCAAAATTGTCTACTACGCTCACAATCGGACTATCAGGGCTGGAAAGATCCTGAATATATAGTTCTCCGCCGCTAGTAGCATTTGCAGCGCTAATAACGAGGAACCGTTCGTCTTCGGTTAAGTACCCCCCAATGTACCGACGGGGCGTGCTGGCCCCACCGAAAATTAATTGGTCTTCGCTTTGGGGGGTATTGAGGGTATGGAAATAAAGCTTGTGCTGGTCGGTGATGCCCGAGAGTGTGCTTCCCTCCTTGGGTTTGTCATAACTGCTGTAATAAAACCCGTCGTTAGCGTGCCAGGCCAAGCCGCTGAACTTGACGTCCACCAGCGTATCTCCCACAACCGATTTGTCTTCGGCCCGGATCACTACCACTTTCCGCCAATCCGATCCACCTTCTGACAGCTGGTACGCCACCAAGCTTCCATCTTTGCTGAAGGCAATACCTGCCAGCGAAGTGGTACCATCGTCGGAAAATTTATTGGGATCCAAAAAGATTTCTACCTCGCCATCCTCTCCTTTCTGTCGATACAGCACACTCTGATTTTGCAATCCATCATTTTTATAGAAATACGTATAGTCACCTTCCTTGAAGGGAGCGGAAAACTTTTCATAGTTCCACAATTTTTCCAGGCGCTTATAAATCGCGTCACGGAACGGTATCTGTTCGAGGTAGTTGTTGGTGACTTTGTTTTCAGTCTCCACCCACGCTTTGGTATCAGCTGCGGTATCATTTTCGAGCCAGCGATACGGGTCGGGCACTTCGGTGCCGAAATGGTTGTCTACTACTTCCCCTGTTGAGGTTTGCGGATAAGGTAATACTGTCATGTTTGGTGCAGGATCAACGGTTTTTTTCTGTTCCTGACAGGCGGCGACCAGCGCAGCCAGGACAAGAATGTTTACGGTTCTGTTCATGTTCGTAAGTCATATGTGCGAAACAAACTTAGGTAAAGTCGTTTTTATTTGCAAACAACATGGCTTCCGGCCGTTTACGTGGCAGACCTATCGATTGAAGCAGCAGGCAGTAGTCCAATACCCGCCTCAGACGAAAAATTAACTTTCTCTCTTGGAATTTTCATCCTATGCGATTAACTTAGTAACATCATTCCGACAGACTACCGATCATTCCTATCTCCTTCTTTGTACAATGTCTACACAAAGTAGGTACCTTCTTTACACCTTCTTCGGGATGAGTCCAGGGTGAGTCCACCTTAAGTCCAGAGTGAGTCCAGGTTTTCCGGCAAAAACGTGGACTCACCTCGGACCCAACACGGATACTCTATGGGGTCATGGCGAAGCAGGTATGAACTTGGTATAGACCAAGGATTAACCAAGTAACGATCTACTGCATGAAAAAGATGAATAAGCTCGGTTAGATGAGTCTAAGGTACAAAATTAATTTAGATTGCCAATTTTGTGATTTAAACAAAAGACCTACGATGGAAAACAAAGAAAAAGTGCGCTGAGAAAACCCAGCGCACTCCTTGTGAAAAAACCGTTGTGTCCTTTATGTGGAATGCTACAAACTTAGACGTCGTAAGTAGTAGACGAAGTCTCTCCTCCACGCCCAGTCCAATTGGTGTGGAAAAATTCGCCGCGTGGCTTATCCAGACGCTCGTAGGTATGGGCACCGAAATAGTCACGTTGTGCCTGCAGCAGGTTTGCGGGCAGGCGTTCACAACGATACCCATCGTAATAAATCAATCCTGCGCTTAAACAAGGAACGGGAATCCCATTTGTGATAGCAGACGCAATTACTTTTCTCCAACCACTTTGTGCATCTTGAATTTTCTCTTTAAAGAAATCATCCAAAATCAAGTTTTGCAATTCCGGATTTTTGTCAAACGCTTCCTTGATTTTTCCTAAGAACGCAGATCGGATAATACATCCTTCACGCCACATGAGCGCAATGCTGCCGTAATTCAGTTTCCATCCATATTCTTTGGCTGCTGCGGCCATCATCTGATATCCTTGCGCATAGGAGATCACCTTGGCAGCGTATAGTGCATCGCGTAAATCATTGATGAAAGCTTGCCGATCTCCATTGAAAGAAGGCGTTGGCCCGTGCAACACCTTGGAAGCTGCTACCCGCTCTTCTTTCAGGGCCGAAAGGCAACGTGCAAACACCGATTCAGCAATCAGCGTGAGGGGAACCCCCAATTCAAGTGCTACTGTTCCGGTCCATTTACCGGTGCCCTTCTGTCCCGCCGTATCAAGGATTTTATCTACTAACGGTTGTCCATCCTCGTCCTTAAACGCCAGGATATCGCGGGTAATCTCAACTAGATAACTGTCCAATTCGCCTTCGTTCCATTCCTTGAATACCTCGTGCATCTCGTCGGGTGTCATGCCCAGCACATCCTTCATGATCTGGTAGGTTTCATTGATCAGCTGCATATCGCCGTACTCAATGCCATTGTGTACCATCTTAACGAAATGGCCAGCGCCACCGTCACCTACCCAGTCACAGCACGGAGTTCCGTCGGCAACCTTTGCTGCAATCGATTGAAAAATGGGCTTAACGGCAGGCCAAGCAGCAGGGGAACCCCCCGGCATAATCGATGGGCCTAAAAGCGCACCTTCTTCACCTCCCGACACGCCGGTGCCGATATAGTACAGCCCCTTGCTTTCCACATATTTCGTACGCCGCTCGGTGTCCGGAAAATGCGAATTTCCGCCGTCGATGATGATATCTCCTGCATCCAGGTGCGGAATAAGCAACTCGATAAAATCATCAACGGGTTTACCCGCTTTGACCATCAACATGACTTTCCGTGGACTTTTTAGCGACTGGATCAAATCTTCAATGGAAGTGGCTCCGTAAATATTTTTACCTTTCGCGCGGCCATTCACAAAACGTTCGACTTTATCTACCGTACGGTTGTAGGCCGACACATGAAAGCCCTTGCTTTCCATATTCAGGATGAGGTTTTCCCCCATTACGGCGATCCCAATGACGCCTATATCAGATTTCGCTTGCATACGCTTTTAACTTTTGCCCCAAAGTTATACTTTACCTACGAAGAACAAATAGAAAAGTGTTGAAAATTTGTAAACTATTGTTTCTGAATATCCGTTGCCAAATCCAGTTTGATCATGTTTCTTTGAGGAACGATACGAAAAACGCCTCCTTCCCCGCCGGATTCGGAGAATCCACCAGCCATCGCCTGAATGGAATAGCGGAATCCTTCGAAATTACCAGTGATCGTCTGTTCTTGGATTTCGGTATACGGCAATGCATCGCGTTTGGGCGCATCCAGCTCAAAAAACCAGGTCAGCCTGCTGTTTCCTTTCATTCGGATGTCCAAAACATCCTCGGTTAATGTCATTGACAATGTACCCGGCACATTGGTCAGCGGCCATGAAATATCCAGCCTCCCCCGTTTGCGACTGTTGATCACCGGCTTTCCTCCCGTAAGCGGTATTTCCTTACCGGAAACCAGCGCTTTCAACCGGAGACCAGCCAGCGCTTCGCCATCACTCCACAGGTATCCATCTACAACAGGAAGTGTAAAAAACTGACATTCATTGGTCGTAGTCACTCCCGTGGTGTAAATGGAAGGAAAATTCTCATTGAACAGATGGATGTCGCGTATCCGAAGCGTACCATCCTCCCAAAGCAGGTTGGTGCGATAGAATCGACTGTTGAACCATACCGTCCGAAAGTCGCTGTCGCCCACGTCATCATTGACGGTCACTGTCGTTGCCGGTGTCAACGGGTAGTTCTTCCTGAACCACACACCTGATTCGCCAAGTGTTTGCACGTCAAGCCTCCCTTCGTCCCTCAATTTGGCAATTAATGGAAACTGGATCTCCAACCCCTTAGCCATCGCGTCCCACGTGAACGAGTTTTCCTGTCCAGTTTGGGTGTACGCAAATTCCATGGATTCTCCCTCGACCAATTCCCGGAAAAACCAATCGACCCATTCCTTATCGCCCCCACCGAAACGGTATACGGGTTCCAATGTGATCACCCCCTGTCGATTGTGCCCCACGCCAGTATCGTATTGCCGCACGGGGTCGCTTCCCAGCATCCTGAAAATCGGTACCGGCGTTTGGTTTTCGACCGTCTGTGCCGGCATATAGGAATTAATCTTACTGGGATAGTATGCTTGATTCCAATATCCTCCCCACAACGTATAACCATCCGTACCATATTGGTCCTTGCAATTCGCCGAGGCCACAATGTGATATTTTTCATAGAGGTAATTGAGTGTGTGGGCATCGATGAACCAGGAAGCTACCGATTTAGGGTAATCCCCAAAGACCGCCTTGAAGTCGGCCATATACACATCCACCAGTTTCTCGCGCTCTTCCGGTGTATATCCCGTGGAAAAGCCCACATCTGCATGCCAATCCCAGGGATAGCGTCCCCGCCACTTCAGTCCGGCTTTCTCCACCAAGGGCTGGGGAATCTCCCACCATGCACCGATTTCATAACGGTCATCCGGTAAGTCACCCAGCAACTTCTGGTACCGTCCGTCCATCAATGCATCGTACTGGAGGAGAAAGGTGCCTTTCAAGTTATACGCGTCCATGAGCTTCACTTGGTTGACGACCGTTTCATACAGCACCTCTTCGGTAATCTTTGGGTCTCGAGGCTCCAGCAGGCGGATAAAATTGACGATGTTTACGATGTTGGGGTTGGGGCGATCTGTACCCAAAGCCGGCTTTATTGCCGGCCCTAGTAAGCTCATTGTACAAATTAAAACAGCAAGTTTGCCTGATGATACCATACCTGTCGCTAATACTCGATTCCTATCTAACATATCACGTTATTGATTACTTCCAGATGGACAAACATAACGAATATGCCTCCAATTCAGCAAGGCGTATCATAATTGACTTTTGCCATTCTATTCTCCGACAAGAATATGCAACCCATTGCCCTTTATGCTCAGGACTTCTCCGCTTTTAACTGTTTTAGGCTCCTCAAATGGTGCATACAAAGTGGCCTGTTTAGTTTTTCCGTTGGTAAATTCCCAAACGTAATTTTTCGAATCGGCAGCATCATTCGCAACAACAAGTGTTTGCCCCCTTGTCTTTAAATTTTCATGGACTTTGTAGACCAAGTCACCCGTTGCCTTGAGGTTGCTGCCTTGTACCCCAGTTGTTCCAGGCATTTCTCCCGGGTTGGTTCTTTGGATCGCAGGGGTAGGTTGATTGTCTGCTTCCGGTATTTCATATTCCAGTACACTAGCAAATTGGTTGTCGTGGTAACGGCTCAGGAAGATATCTTCCGTCAGAATTTCTCTGATCCGTCCGACTTCTTTGATATAATTCGCCAAATCATTGTATATCGGTTGTTTTAACGATCCTTGGTATGAATCGGGTTCCACACAAATAACGGAACCGCTGAGAACCGCCCCGTTCACTCCTTTGAAATCACGGGGAGCGGAAATATGCTGGCACGATGTCCACTCGGGGAATACATAACGTAAAGTAGAGATGCCATATCGGCTTGAATTCCGATAACCCACATCAAAATAGGGCAGCAACCGATCTAGCCCAAACTCGGACGCCATCCGGAAATCGGGATTGATCTCCAGACATTTTTTATACAATCGGTCAATGGCTTGCACCAAGCCTTCACATAAGGCGACATCAGGTTTTAATGTGTTCAACGGGTTAAAATCAAGAGAAGCTCCTACGACCAATTTGTCAATCTGGAATCCCGAAGCACCGTCCTTCACGAGTTGAAGAAAGTAACCTTCCAATATTTCCTCTATTCGTGGGGTAACGGACGAACGAACGTGGTAACGGACGTTTAGTGAACGCCGGGCCAGTAAAGTACCTTCACCCCAGCCCATCCAGATCGCCTGGTTTCCAAATTCATCCTGTGCCATGTATTTATGCAACTCCTGCTTGTACCAGTCAGTACTTTTGTCCAATATGTTATAATTATTGAAAACAAGGCAGTGATCGCCTCTTTCATGGATGGATTTCAGCAAATCCTTAAACCCGATGTCACCACCTATCTTCTCTTCAGGAACATAGAGTGGATAGTTTCTTTCCAATCCGCCATTGTCCCAACCAATCAGTTCGTAGCAGTTGATTCCATATTCCTTTGCTTCCTTAGTCCATTGGTTGTAGCCCTTAAAATCGGTTACAACCCGGTCTTCGGGCTGGTAAATGATCGATGTGAACCAGGACTTTTCTTTCCGCAGCCAGCTATCTGATTTATCAAACGGGAAGTGAGACAGGAACCATTCACGGTAGAACTGTGAACCCTGATGCCAATCTCCATCATGTACGCGAATAATAAATTCACCCGATTCGAGCGTTTCGCCCGATCTAATAAAAGGATAGCGGACATGTGAAAAAATCAGACCGACAGGCTCTCCTGCTGCCTGTTCTTTGGTAAACCAGGGATCGTTTTCTCCCGTGGCATCGGGCATCAAATAGGTATGCCAGGTGCTGTAGCGGCATGTTGGATCGTGGTATCCCATATACAAGCCAACGTCATTCTTTGCATCGTAAACATCCCACCAAGGCATGGGCATACCCGGATAATCCATCGACCATTCAGCAGCTTCCGCTCCAAGACCTCGGCTACCCGGGTAATTCTGGAACAAACCGATAGTATGCCGGCTATCGGATGCATAATTCGGCACTGCCAGCTTCGCGTCTCGATCCTCGCCAAAACCTGTCATGCCGCCAATGCGCGGAAACCAGAATTCAGAGATCGGATGGCTGTCATCGTTGGTCAGCTTTGCCTTAAAAGACACATAATCCCCGTGTAAAGTAATCCAATAAGTCAGGTCGACCGGAAACGTTCCTTCAGGGGATTTCATCCCCTGGAAAACAACGGTAATCTGCTGTTCATTTTTTGTAACAGATACAGGCTTTTGTTCCATCCCATCTATATAATTACTAGCATAGTCTTTCAGTGGAAGGCAAATTCTAAAATTCGCCGCTAGTTGGTCTTCCCCAATCAACTCACTTTGGTTCTTTTTTACTAAAAAAGAAGAAATGGCTCCAGTTTGTGTGTCTACCACTAGCCTGAAGTTGTCGTTCTCCATGTTAACAGACTGTGCATCCGCGCTAGCCATTGCGAATAGAAGAAGCAGAATAATAATGAATTTTGTATAAAGCAGTTTCAGTTTCATATTTAGATTTTTAAACGTAAGGAGGCAGTTATTTTACTTCCTCCTTATTAAATTTACGTTAGAACATTTCAATAGCCCGGGTTTTGAACTAGGTTTTCATTTCTGTTCATTTCGTCGCGCATGATGGGGAAAAAGTACATTTTTCCATCCCACATTCTTACATCTAAACTATTGTTAATCAAAGTATATACGGGGGCGCTCCAAGTAGTTCCATCCGGCTGTAGGTATCTTGTCGCATTCTCATCTGTTAAATATTTGATATCCATTCTTTTCATTTGATGTGTGATTTCATCTGCAATCATCCATCGACGAACATCCCAATGACGGAATTCTTCAAAAGCAAACTCAATACGACGTTCGTGGCGGTATGCCTGTTTTAGTTTTTCGCCTGTTACAGAACTACTCAATTCGGGCTGTCCGGCTCGTTTGCGGATCAGGTTGATACACCGACGTGCTTCAAGGTCGTCCCCCAGTTCAATACAAGCTTCGGCATAATTCATCAGTACTTCAGCATAGCGTATATGACGAAAAGGTACCGTTTGTACCTCATATTCGAAGTCGACGGCAGGATCAATCGCTTTTCTAAGATAATACCCTGTTTTTCCGGCGTTTGACTGATTTGTACTGCCGTATTCTGTATCCAAGCCTCCTTTTTGCCTCGTAGTTCCATTTAATTTGAAAACAGAGCCTACCTGTATCTTATTGAAAGGATCTTCACTTTTTGTGTTATCGGGACGTTGCAGCCAATCAGCCCCTTCATACAAAATCGTGGCATAAAAACGTGCATCCCGATTAGCATACGGATTAGCTTTGTGTATCGGATTCGACCAATCAAACTTGCTCCCGTCGTTCATTTCATAATCATCAACCAACTCAGGCAGCGGATTATTTGCCCCATGGCCGTTGTAGCCATTCGGCGCAACACGTAATCCCGGAGTATAATCATCTTGCTCTTTCTTAGGAAAGTATTGCAATAAAATATCTTCGGTAGTGCTTGTCATTGAATAGAAATATTTGGCAATATTATCCGCGATACTATCGGTGGGTGACGGATCTTTCAAATACAAGTCATAATACCCCAAATCCATTAAATTTTTGGCAGCATCCCGGGCTAGAACCCATCGTTCCAGGCTTTTTGCCGTTATATAGCCGAGTAATTCAGGATGTGCATAACCACTTGTTAGGGTACCGTTTTTTTCAGGGTTATGCAAATCACTGGCAGCGAAAAGCAATATTCTTGCTTTCAGCGCCAATGCAGCACCTTTCGTAGCGCGGCCGATTTGATTAGCCGACAGTTCTGCAGGAAGAGGCAATAGCGCAACTGCTTCTTCAAGATCTTGAACAATAAAATTGATACATTCCTCGTAAGTATTGCGCGGCAATTGGTGATCTTCATTGATACCTTCAAATGGTTTATCAATTAGGGGTACTCCGCCATACAAAGAAATCAAAAGATGATAAGTATAAGCACGAAGAAAATGAGCTTCTCCCTTTAACCGGTTCCATTCCCTATCTTCAGCAGGAGAATTTTCAGTTTTTACCAAAAAGATATTTGTTTTCCTGACAGCCGCAAACAGCGGATCCCAGGTAAGATGCTGCGTATGCTGGGCGCCCCATCCAATGCCGATCGCACCGTCCCACCACTCGGCTAGTCCGTCGGGAGTTACCAGCGATCTATTGAAATTGAAAAAATTCGCAAAACCACCGTAAAAGGCTTCATCAGTGGTCCCCGAAAGCCGAAGATAATTAAATGGAAATCCCAATGATTCCCTATAGATTGTATTGATGAATGTTTCCGCAAGTGCTATATCAGTAAAGACATCTAGCTCAGAGTATTCATTTATAGGTTTAGTGTTCAGGAACGAACTGTCGTTACAGGAAGGTAAAAAAGCCACGGCAAAAAACACCATCAAACCGGTATACAATTTTCTTTTCATAATTCACTGTTTAAAAATCCAACATTAAACCAGCATTTAAAACTCGTTGTAATGGATAAGGCAAAGAAATAGTACTGGGATCAGATTCAGGGTCAACAATTTTTGCTTTATCTAATAATAATAAATTAGATCCGCTGACATACAATCGCAAGGTTTTCGGTCCTATTTTACCGTTAAACATGGAGAAATTATAGCCAAGTTCTACACTTTTTAAGCGAATATAGTCTGAGCTTCTTAGCCAGAAAGTATTAGATTGTGATCTCCAATATTGTGTATCTCCATCAAAGCTTCTAGGATAAGTAGCGCCGGTATTTTCAGGAGTCCACCTGTTGTCGGCGAACTCCTGATAATAATTACCGAGTATACCCGATTCAGGCTTGATGTACATTTTTGCCCCGGCGGCGCCTTGAATGAGAAGAGACAAATCAAAGTTTCCATATTGCAAATTAATATTCATACCGCCGGTAAAACGGGGTACGGTATTAAAATCGTCCCTCACACGATCTAACCCGTCAATGATTCCATCTTGATTGTAATCCTCAAAAATAACATCACCTGCACGTGCTCCCTCCCAATGTGGATAAGCGTCTACAGCAGCTTGGTCATTAAATATTCCGATTGCCCGGTAATACAACCCTGTATTCATAGGATGTCCCGTTGATTGTTGCCATATCGGGGCCCCCGGTGCTTCATCCCAAAAATCAATCTTATTTTTTGAATAACTACCATTCAGCGAGATGTTATAGGTGAAATTTCCCTCTCTGTTACCGTATGATATCGTAGCTTCAAAACCATTATTACTTACTTCACCGATATTCTCCCTCGGTAGGCTTAACCCGCTGGATTTAGGCACAGAAGCGTTCCGGGTCCAAAGAATATTTGAACGGTCGTTCATGAAGTAATCCAACGAAAAAGACAATTTGTGGTTTAATAAGGTAGCATCTAATCCTATGTTACGCTGGGTTGCTACTTCCCAAGTTACATCCGGGTTAGGAATACGACTTTCGTAAATCATTTTTTCATCGTTTGTGCCACCAAACGTATAAGCCTGAGGAAGAAAAGCATATGATGATAAATATTGATATTCATTGATTCGGTCGTTACCCGTTTGGCCCCAAGAGGCCCGCAGTTTCAATTCATTAAAAAGACCGACTCTTTCCTTCCAAAACTTTTCTTCGGAAATACGCCATCCGGCTGAAAAGCCCGGGAAAAATCCAAATTGTTTGCCAGGAGCAAACATATATGAACCATCATACCTAAACAGGACTTCCAGCAGATACTTCTGACGGAAATCGTAATTAATACGGCCAAAATAATTAGCTCGTTTGTATAAGGATGCTGATCCGTTATTAGACATGTATTCATCGTCAGCCCCTGCGAATAATTGATCAATGGCTGTCGAAAGATAATTTCTTCGAAAGGCAGAAAAGTCATCGGAAAAACCTGACTGTCTTTCAGCTCCAAACATAATCTTCATTACATGCGCATCCGCAAATGTATTTTCGTAGGTGGCAAACAGATTAATGGTTGATCGATATCTGTTAACTGTTGATTCCGTTAGCTGGGCAGAGGTAATTCCTTTCGTTGCGGCTGTCAGCTTGTGATCATCACCCCCGTCCCAAGAATATAATGTCCAAGGTTTTTGGAATCGCTTGCTCAGATTTACATGCTTATCGTATGAAGCATTCCCCTGTACAGACAATCCATCAATCCAAGGAATCTCAATGACGATCCTGGCGTTGGTTTCCAATTTATCCCATACACTTTTGTCGTAACCGGTAGCATCGGTAGTGGTCACTACAGGTTGATCCCCAAATTCAAGATCAGGACCAGGCTCTCCGGTAGGATAATATGCTGGGCGTGTGGGCATTCCCCTCATTAATGAGCGCCAAATTCCACCGGCACCACCTCCATAACCCGGGTTATTATACTCCTCCCGGCTGGCTGCAACATCGACCGAAACGGTAACGGATTCGCTTATTTTTCCATCTAAATTACTACGTAAATTATACTGCTTGTAATCATTTGCGCTTTTTTTGTAATAAGCATCCGAATACTTAGTCGCCCCGGAAATATAATATTTTAAGGCTTCGCTACCTCCGGTAATCATAACGTCTGCACTGTATTGTTTTGCGAATTTTTTTAATGTTTCATCGAACCAATCGGTATTCGGATGCCCCCATGGATCGGAGCCATCCCCATATTTCGCTATATCTTCTTCCGAAAATTGTTGAAAACGGCCTTTTGATTCGTCTTGGTAATAATGAAGTTCATTAATCATTGTAGCATAAGTTGCTGCATCAGCCATATTTGGAATACGGGTAGGCTGATTTACCCCACCGCCTATATTCACAGAAATGCTGGAGTTACCCGCTTTCCCGCGTTTTGTAGTAATCAATATGACACCATTGGCAGCCTGTGCACCATAAATTGCAGCAGAAGCGTCCTTTAAAACTGTGATTGACTCAATATCGGCAGGGTTAAGGCGGGCAAACTCACGGCCAGCAATACCATCCACAACAATCAACGGGCTATTATTTCCAAGTGTATTAGAACCCCGAATGAGCAAGTCGGACCCATCAGCCCCCGGTTGACCACTTCTTGTAATGGAAGTTAGCCCCGATATACGTCCTGCCAGATTATTGGTAAGATTGGTGGTTGGCGAGGTCTTTATATCGCTGCCCAGTGCCGTAGAAATTGACCCTGTACTTGTCACTTTCCGTTGAGTACCGTAACCCACGGCAACCACTTCTTCAATCCCGACAGTTTCTTCCTTCAAAATAACATTAACCGAAGTTTGGTTAGCGATTGTAACCTCTTTAGGGAGAAAACCTACTGCCCGGAATTCAAGCACCTGGCCGTCTACGGCAAGAATTTGAAACCACCCTTGGTCATCGGTTGATGCCCCCATAGATGTCCCTTTGATAAATACCGAAACGCCAGCGATCGGTGTGTTCAGGGAGTCTGTAACTCGCCCCCGGATTTCCCGCTGAATAGTCGTACGGGGGGAAAGATGTGTGGGTTTTACGCTCGCGGAGGCAGCAGCCATCGGTTTTTTTGTCAATACGATCACTTTTTCTTGGATTTGAAAACTATACGTTTTATTGTCCAGTAACTTATCCAATACTTCGGTGATTGGTTTATTGGTAACAGAAATGGTCAACGGGCCCAGCCCGTCGATATCCTGCGTTTTGAAAAAAAAGGTGTATCCACTCTGCCTTTCGATACTACGGATGGTCTCTAAAAATGGGGTATTACGCACGTTCAGTGTAACACGCTGGCCAAATACTTCGGCTGAAAGCTGCACACAGCAGAGGGTTAGTATGGCGATGGTTAGGTTTATGCGCATGATAACTCCTTTGCTAAAACTTGATAATCGTTTTAATTGCATACTTTTGCATTGTTTGGTTGTCATTCAATAAGATTAACTCGAAATTACTCTTGACGATTCAGGCATACCAAATACCGGTCGGCAGTGTTACCAGCACGTCCGACCTTTTTTTGGTACCCTGTGCATGCTTATGTGATTGTTGTGTTCATAATGGGTTCATTTAAGGTTAGTAAATCAATTTAAATCGTTATTTTCCTTTAACCACCAAGTGGCGGTCTGCGTTGATTTCGAAATCTACACCCGTTGCAGCCAACACTTTAAATACGGAATTCAAGGTCATATCCATTGGAATCCTTCCCATAAATTTTTCGTTGGTAGGCATACCCTCGTAGGACACTTTAAGATCATACCAACGCGCAAACTGCCTCATAACTGTGTGGATATCGGTATTATTAAAACAGAAAAAACCTTCCTTCCACGCCGTTATTTCGCCTGTATCGACTTCCCTGATCTCGAAATTGTCATTCTGCAATATTGCTTGCTGACCGGGCAGTAACATCCGGCTTCTCGAGCTGGCACGATCTGACCGCACGCTTACTTTACCATGCACCAGTGTTGTTCGGACTCCTTCCTCATCTGCATAGGAATTGATATTGAACGCCGTGCCCAGTACTTCGACTTCCTGACCATTACATATGACGACAAATGGATGATCCTTGTCCTGAGAGACATCGAAATAACCTTCGCCTTCGAGCTCAACGATGCGCTTTCCTTTTCCAAACGGTGAAGGATATCGCAGCGTCGAAGCTGAGTTCAGCCATACAGAGGTGCCATCAGACAACGTAACTCGATATTTGCCACCTTTGGGTATGGTCATTTCAAGCAGCGGGGCAGTTTGATCGCCAGCTGATGCCGGAGTTGCGGCGATCAATTGAGAACCGTTATCGTATTGGATTTTTCCGTCGGCCAGCACAATACCCGTCTGTGTGTCACTGAGTTCAACGACACGGCCATTGGATAGTGTCAATGTGGCCCGGTTGCCTCCTGGTTGCACATCGTGTGCCACGTTGTGTGTATCGATTTTGTCGTGGAATTTCTCTTGCCACCAAAAGAAACCGAGCGAGCAACAGACAAGCAATATCGCCGCTGCAGCGACTGCTTTCGGCCAGAACATGTTCCGTCTTTTTAAGGAAATCTGCTCTGGCTGTTTCATGAGATGCCTGACCTTGTTAAAAATACGGTCTTCTAAATGCTGTTCACTTTCGGCAAAAGAGCTCGGAAGAAAGCTTTTATCGTCGTCATAGCTGTTATACCAAGCCGTGAATTCAGCTTTTTCGACTTCGGTGATCGTACCTTCCAGCCACTTCAGCGCCAACTTTTCGTAACGCTCTTTTCCGCTCATAATTGGGTCCTTTATTATAGATACCCGCAGTGAACTTAATCCCTTAGTCTTTTAAAAAAATTTTTAAAGCAAGGTCATGAGAAAGCTGGCTAGCTTTGTACGTAGGATTTTGAACGCTTTGCCGAGATGTGCCTCCACGGTTTTTTCAGAAATACCGAGTTCGGTGGCAATCTGTTTTTGCGATAGGCCCTCGTCGCGACTTAGTTGGAATACCAGTCGGCATTTTTGAGGAAGTTGTGCAATAGATCGCGCCAATTGGTCGCGCAGCTCGTCAAAAGCCAACCACTCCTGAGTTGAATCATCGATCTGATCACGGGTGATCAGTGAATCGATGTATCGTTTCTGGAGGCAATATTTTCCCAGCGTTTTTATGACGCGGTATTTTACCGAAACGCTCAAATAAACGCCCACATTCACATCGTCTTTGAGGGTAGTACGTCTTCGCCAAAGTGAAGCGAAGATATCCTGGACAATTTCTTCGGCATCTTCCGGACGATCCAATCGGTTAAAGGCGATGGCGAATAACTTCTTCCAATATCGTCTGTAAAGCTCGCCAAAAGCAGGTTCATCACTCTCCTTGAGTAAAACAAACAGTTCGGAATCTGTATGTTGCTTTACCAATGACATAAAAGTCAGCTTTTAGTACTATGCCATGCAACACGATGGCTGCCGGCCACGAGTTTGCGATGCTCGCCATCGGGCAATACCAGGGTAGCTGTACTGTTAGCCGGAAGGATAATTTCCATTTCCACTTCCCTGCCTTTTTTCTTCCATCGGCTGGTAATTGCACCGTAAGGTCCTTCAAAAGTCGCTTCGAATTGATCCAGCCCTTTCACGAAATGGGGTTCAATACGCACATGTTTGAATCCCGGCTGACTCTCGTCGGGCTTAATCCCCCCCAACCCCTTGAAAAACCAGGCGCCGATCTCACCGAACATCATGTGGTTGTCCGAAATATCACTTGTGGCGTTGAGGTCCCAGTTTTCAAGCAGGGTTGTTGCCCCTGCGGCAACCCACGCTCCCCAGGAGGGATAGGTATCCCGGGAAGCCAGTGTATAAGCAAGATCTGCGAAGCCATTTTCGCTGAGTGCATTGAGAACTGCCTTCGCCCCCAGCACACCTACATCAATGTGGTTGCCATCCGCCTCCACACGTTCGGCTAGCCGCTGGGCAACTTTAGCCACTAGCGCTTCAGGAACGATATGCCACATCAACGGCATACTGAGTTCTGTTTGGGTACCAGAAGCATAAATCCCTGTTTCCTGATTCAGGTATTTGTCGTTAATAGCCTGTTGGATAAAATCAGCCAGCCGCTTGTACTGTTCGTGGTCGTCTTTTTTTTGAAGTAATCCAGCAGCCTTAGACAAAATAACCGCATCCACATAGTAATAAATGGACGATGTAAGTTCGAGCGACGACTGAGACTTCACAGGGACCCAGTCGCCCCTGCCCCAGGTTGTCAGTCCATTGGGACTGATCTGAGTGACATAATCCACATAACGCTTGATAGCCTCGTAGTTTTCCGACAAGGGTTTGGTATCGCCATAGAAAAGATACAGGTTCCAGGGAATAATGGCAATGGTGCTTGTCCAGTCTGTTCCATTCGCTGTCCCATACCCCCATCCTCCTGTAGGGATGATATCGGGTAACACCCCGTTGGGCTGTTGCTCGTCGCGGTGGTCAGCCATCCACTTTTCGTAAACCGTAATTCCATCAAAGTTGTACAGGGCTGTTTCGATGGCAAAGTGGCCGTCGCCCGTCCAGCCGTTTTTCTCCCGCTGCGGGCAGTCCGTAGGATATCCGAATAAATTGGACAGGTACGAATTATTTGCCGCCCATGCGATGCGGTCTATCAGCGGATTGGATGAACGGATTTGTCCGATGGCGGGGACATCGCTGTGCATGAAATACCCCGTCAAACTGGTTGTATCTAGTTGTACGGGCTGACTGCTGGTCACTTCCACATACCGGAAGCCTTTGTAGTTAAAGCTCGGCATAAACGCTTCCGTCCCTTCTCCCTTCAGCGTAACGATATCCGTCTGGAACGGATCCGTCTCGTCTATCGGCCGGTAATACACGTCGATATTCGACAGATCCACCCGTCCGTCTTTACCGAGACGCTCGCCATGTTTGAGCCTCAATACCGTCCCAGCTGCTCCCGAAACCGTGAGTTTGCTGACACCTGCTATATTCCGTCCCAGGTCAAACAGATACGTTGTATCATTAAACCGGGTCACCGCTTTTGGTCGGATTTCCTCCACATTTCGGATGGGATGGAGTGCCTGGGCAGCAACATGCTGGGAAGGTGCCGAACGATAGGAAACACCCTGCCATTTGCTATCGTCAAAGTCCACTGTATTCCACCCGGCCTGTTCCAATCTTGCATCGTAATGTTCCGCCGTGTATATGTTGTTAGACACAATTGCTCCGCTGCTGGTTTTCCAATCCCGCTCGGATACGATGGTCTCGGTTGTCCCATCTTCGTATGTAATGCGGAGATCCATGCAGAATGCCGGGCGGTTGCGCCACGGTGCTTTGTCAAAATTCCACACGGCCATGGCTTGGTGGTTGTACCACCCATTGCCCAATACGACACCCACCGCATTTGCCCCCTGTTTGATCAACTCCGTGACGTCGTGGGTAACATAGAGGGTGCGTCTATCAAAGCGTGTATACATGGGGTCCAGTCGATGATCCCCGACGCGTTCGCCGTTGAGATATAATTCATAGAGCCCTGCTACGGCGATATATGCGCGGGCCTCCTTGATCGGTTTTCCTGCCTGAAAAGTCTTCCGGAAATAAGGGGCGGGCCTGTGGTCTATGCCGTGTCCGTCCGAAATCCAGGCGCCCTTCCATTTCGAGCCCATCAGGCCGGTTTCAAAAGAGGCTACCGGTGCTCTCGGATACAGCAGTCCAGTAGCATCCTTTCCCTGGATCGTCCAGTAATAACGGGTAAATGGTTGTAGCGTTTTTCCGTCATAGTTGACTAAGTTCGCATCAGAAGTCCTTTCCTCACTGTCCCATTGGTCACCTTTTCCCGCAGCCACCGCCACAGAATCCAGCCCAACAAGGATACGATAGGTGGTTTGCTTTGCCCCGTTGCGGGTGTCGCCGATTTTCCATGTCAATCGCGGGGTCGCTTGGTCGATCCCAATGGGGTTTGTTAAATATTCACACCGCAATGCATAATACCCTTCTTGTTGCGCGACTGTTTGTGTTACAAATGCGCAAATAAAACCAATACCTAAAAACAGAGAATAGGAAAATGAAACTGGCTTATTCACAATTGTTTTTGGTTTACCTCTTTAGCGAAGTTAGAGATAAATTCTAAACAACTATACTGTACCGTCCTGATGCGTGTAGGATAGATTTCTGTTTAAAAGGTTTCACGCAAAGACGCGAAGTGGCACTTTCTTAGCGTCTTTGTGTGATTTTTTTATACACACAGGCTTCCTTTGCTAGCAAATTGGATTTGAAAAACCGGATATCGGAAAATCGGAAGTCTGCGTTCTAAATTTGTTTAGCCGATCAATGTCCCGGGAAAATCCGCTACCGTTTCACAGCAGACCTGTTCCATTACTTGTTTCAATTGAGCCTTCAACAGTGCTATGGTATGGTCGCCCCCTTGTTTACCCAACGCGGATACCCCGTACATAAACGGACGGCCCATAAACGTAAACTTTGCACCACAGGCTAATGAACGGCCGATATCGGGTCCAGACCGCAAGCCGCTATCGATCATTATGGACAGTTTGTCGCCATATTTGTCGGTGAGTCCTTTCAAAGGTTTGATGGTGGATTCACCAGCGTCAATTTGCCGACCGCCGTGGTTGGATACGATGACACCATCGGCACCGATGCGGATACTTTCTTCCATATCTTCATCGCTTACCACCCCCTTAATGACCAACTTGCCCTTCCAAAGGTCACGGATGGCCTTAATCTTTTCGGAATCCACACGTCCCGTGAACGTGGCGTTCATAAACTTTCCAAGTTGCTTGATATCGAGGTCTTTTCCCATATACGGCTTCAACGTTGCGAACGTCGGCATGCCCGCTTTCAGGAACTCGACGGACCATGCCGGCCGCACCGCTGCCTGGATGAAATTGTTAATCGTGATCTTCGGTGGCATGGACAGTCCTGCTTTGATCTCTCGGTAACGCAAGCCGAACGACGGGACATCCACCAACACAACCAGCACCGGGCAACCCGCAACTTCCAACCGACGAAGGATATCGTCACGTAGCCTGTTTTCCGTCGGATGGTACAACTGAAACCAAAACTGCGATCCGGCAACTTCGGCAATCTCTTCGATACTTGCCGTAGATACTGTGCTGAGAATATAGGGCACATTATGCTTCCGCGCGGCTTTGGCCAAAATGACCGGTGCGTTTGGCCACATCAGTCCTTGTAACCCGATGGGCGATATACCGAACGGCGCATCGTAAACGTGCCCGAACAGCTCTGTTTGCATATCCACCCCATTGTGTTTCCTCAAATACTTCGGCATGAGCTGGATATCCCTGAAATCCGTTTCATTGCGCAGGAGATTTAACTCGTCATTGCATCCTCCTTCGAGATAATCAAAAGCAAATTTAGGTATACGCCGCTTGGCCTTCTTCTTCAGGTCCTGCACCGATGGGTATTGAGGGTTATATTTCAGTAAGTCAGGATTCATTTATTTTACTCCTTTTTTAAGTACTATGTGCATAAAACCGCAGTTCGATCAAATCACTGGGTAGTGGCCGCTCATTCCACGACGCGTGAATGGCCAGCGCTGCCCCCACTGCTGTAGCCTGGGCCATCGAGGCAGCAAAGACTTCCATTTCCGGAAACGTATCGGCAAGTAGATTCATGTAAATGGCGTTCTTGCTGAATCCGCCGTCCACAAAGATACGTTTCACGGAAGAGCCCCGGATGACCAGCTGAGTAGCAATCTCTTGAAGATCGACCAAATCCATGATGAGGCGATGATATGCTTCGTCATACGACCTGTAATCGGATAGATTCCGCTGCGCGAATGCAGACACTTTGCCCCCAATGGGTTTCGGGCCCTGTTTCTCCTCTCGGAGTTTCGATACAATATTCCGATTGTAAGCTAAGTTTCGATATCGGCTGGAAGGTTGACCGAAATGTTCGGCAATCCGCTTCACTTGCTGTTCGTGCTCATAGCCTGCAAAAAGCCGGGAGGCCTTTACGGGCGTTCCTTGGTAATGCATGTAGCAGAGGCAATCAGATTCCAGTTCTTCCTTGGTCAGTGGTGTATGGTTAAACGGATTAAGACTGATACACCACGTACCCGTCGAGATCAACACAAAAGGTTCGTGAAAACTGACCAGATACGGGATCAACGCGGCCGAACTATCGTGTAACCCCACGCCTACTCCATACCCATTGCCGGGGAAAGACGCTGGCAATACCTGATCGCCAAGCGCTATGGGCGCCAGCTTATCTATGATGCCTTCGCGGTATACCCATTCGTGGTAGTCATTTTTGGTGAAGTCCCACAGGTGTGTATGACAGCCGATGCTCGTCATGTCGGAGTACATTTGCCCGGACACCAAAAAACTCAGGTATTGGGGCAGGTGCAACGCATAGTGAATACGCTCAAACAACGCAGGTTTTTCGTACTTGGTACGGTACAGCTGCATCCCCGAATTGAGGCTACCCAAAACCGGCGACGCCGTGACGAAGGCCACCGTATCTTCCCCGCCGTATGTTTCGTAAAACTTGCGCTGCAGCGCTTCGGGATAGGGCTTGAGGTAGTTACATAACGGAGCCAGCGGCTTACCGTCTTCGTCGACATACACCAAGCTGGCACCATAGGCTGCAAAATTGATAGCCCGCACCTCAAATTCCGGCTTCCTGAACACTTCGTGCAACGAATCGAACACCGATAGCCGAAGGCTTTCCAGGTTCTCGCACGGATCGCCATCTTCATCCACCGTTTCGGTAAACCGGGCGGATCGCTCAAAAACAATCTTGTACTGCTCGTTAAACAGGAACAGTTTCTTGTTGGTCTTCCCTACATCGAATATCGCTATGACAGGTGTTTTCATATTTTAGATTTTAGATTGACGATTTTAGATTCAATCGTAAATCGTAAATCGTAAATCGTAAATCGTAAATAAATTAAATTTATAACCCGGTAGCTACAGTTTTTGATCCGCGTTCTTTAATCAACTGACCACGCACATCTAACTCTCGGAACAATTGAACCGGATTCACAGCAGCACCGGCTCTTCTTCGTGCTTCTGCTACCAACGGGCGTACATCCGTACGGAAGGCTTGTTGTAATATTTCCTGTGCACGAACCACATCATTGATGGCCTGCGCTTCAGTTAATGCAACACGGTCTATCAGCAGCGCTTGTGCATACGCAATCAGGATGGCCTCGACCGATTGCAGCAGATCTTCAAGCGGGTCCTTGACATTGTGGGAGGCATCAATCATCCATCCCAGGTCCTTGGTATGATCCATACCTCGGTTGTCCATTCCTTCTACCAATTCACTGAAGATCAAAAATAACTGATAAGGCTTGACGCTACCAGTTGTCAGGTCATCATCGCCGTACTTCGAGTCGTTAAAATGAAATCCACCGAGCTTCCCTTCCATCAAGAGGAGGGATACAATCTGCTCGATGTTGGCATTGGGCAGGTGATGGCCCAGATCAACCAACGTATACGCCTTGTTACCCAATTTACTGGCATACAGCAGCGACTGCCCCCAATCGCCCACCGTAGTGGAATAAAAGTTGGGTTCATAAGCTTTGTACTCCACAAATATCTTCCAATCTTCCGGAAGGGCGGCATACACCTCCTGCAGGCTTTCCAGTGTATTTTCAAAGGCCTTACGGAAATTCAGCTGCCCCGGAAAGCACGATCCATCGGACAACCACACGGTCAGCGACTTGGATCCCAATTCAACACCATGTTTAATAACGTCGATATTGTGATCAACGGCCTGCTTACGCACCGCTTTGTCTACGTGTTGCATGGAGCCGAACTTATAGCTGAGGGCTTGGCCCGGTTGGTCCTGGAACGTATTGGAATTCATCGCATCGAAACTCAGGCCATGTTGGCTGGCCAACGCGCGTATCGCGTCATAATCCTCGGGGATATCCCACGGAATGTGCAGGGATATGGCACCACTCGACTGGTTGAGCGCATGTAGCAAACCGATGTCCGCTATTTTCTCTTCCAGGTTGCGAGGTTCTCCCCCGCCGGAAAAACGGCCGAAACGTGTGCCTCCGGTACCCAACGCCCAGCTGGGTATAGCTACTTGGAAATCAATCAACTTCTGTACGATCGCGTCGGCATTTGACAGGTCTTCTGCCAATTGACCAAAACGGCGATTTTGAATCGACTCAAACTGTTGGTTATGGTTTGCTATTTGATTTTTATCGATATTCATCTGTTTATTTTTTGTTTTCAAGTTGTCAGATGGAGCCTTTGATGATCAAAATAATCATTGCCCTGTGGGCTTAATGCTTATTTCGATCGTGTCGGGTTCATATGGGTTTACTTAAGTCAAAGATAAGATAGAATTGCCAATTAAATGCCGTACAGGCCGATTTAATTGACAATTCTGCTAATAAAGGATAACTTACCGGACGAATGCCATGGCAACGCCGCCATCCACATTCAGTACATTGCCGGTAGATTTCTTCATCAATCCACCTACCAACGCAAAGCAAGCATTAGCAATGTCATCCGGTAAAATAATTTCACCGAGCAGGGTGCGCTTGGCGTAGTATGCGGGCAACTCTTCCACTGTAATTCCATACGCTTTGGCACGCCCTTCGGCCCAGCCACCTGCCCAGATGTTGCTGTCGCTGATGACGGCATCGGGATTCACCACGTTCACGCGGATTTTGTCGGCACCCAATTCGGCTGCATTCAACCGACTCAAATGCAACTGGGCAGCCTTCGCCGAACCGTATCCGGCATTATTGGGACCGCTAACCAACGCATTTTTGCTGACGATGTTGACGATATCCCCGCCAATAGCCTGCTTTTTCAACACCTGTACGGCAGCTTGGGTGACTAAAAACTGTCCTTTCACCAATACGTCATAAAGTAGATCCCAGTCTTTTTGGGTATGATCGCCGATGGACTTGGAAATCGACAATCCCGCATTGTTGACCACAATATCGATCCCACCGAAGGCCAGGGAAGCGGTATCAAATGCCTGCTGAATCTGATCTGCATTCGTTACGTCCAATTGCGCAGTGCTATACGCATCTTTACCAAAGGCAACTTTAAACTCTTCGGCAGCGCTATTCAACCTTTCCGCATTGAGGTCGTTAAGGATGACAACAGCTCCCTCTTGTACGAATTTTTTAGCGATGGCTTTTCCGATGCCCCCAGCACTGCCCGTCACCAGGGCAATTTTGCCCGACAGGGGTTTGGGTTTAGGCATACGTTGTAACTTGGCCTCTTCCAGGAGCCAGTACTCAATATCAAATGCCTCCTGCCGGGGCAACGATGTATATTCCGAGATGGCCTCGGCTCCTTTCATCACATTGATCGCGTTGATATAGAATTCGGCCGCCACACGCGCCGTCTGCTTATCCTTGGAGAAGGAAAACATACCAACACCCGGATAGAGAATGATGACCGGATTCGGATCGCGCATCGCTGGACTATTGGGATGTTTGCAGGTTTCATAATATTCCTTGTACATCTCGCGGTACGCTTCAAAGGCAGGAGCCAATGTGGTTTTCAGTGCTTCTGCATCAGACAGGTCTGCATCCGGTGCCAAGTCCAGTACCAACGGACTGATTTTGGTGCGCAAAAAATGGTCGGGACAGCTCGTGCCCAAAGGCGCTAAGCGGTCGAGGTCATTGGAGTTGGTAAATTCCAGCACACGGGCATCATCCGTGAAATGCCCCACCATATGACGTTCGGAGGAACAGAACCCACGGAGCACCGGGGCCAGGGCCGACGCTTGCTTTTTGCGTTGTTCAGCAGGTACGCCTGTTAATTTGGTTCCCCCAAATACGGGGCGTTTCTTGCCGTAGTTTGCTTCCAGGTATTCCGCACAGCGTTCGATGACGGTGAGCGTATTCACATAGCTTTCATAGGCCGTGTCTCCCCAGGTAAAAAGACCGTGTGAACCCAACATAATCCCTTTTATTCCGGGGTTGTCGTTGAGGCACTCCCGCAACTTCAGTCCCAGATCGAACCCGGGCCGTTGCCACTCCACCCAGCCGATTTCTCCATTGAACAATTCTTGTGTAATCTGCTTTCCGTCTTTTGCCGCCGCGATAGCGATCGCTGCATCCGGATGCAAATGGTCGATATGTTTGAAGGGAAGGAACCCATGCAGGGGCGTGTCAATGGAAGGGGCTTTTGATGCTAAATCGTAAATGCAATGGTTAAACAGTTCAACCATTTCGTCCTCGTGTTCGATGCCGCGATATACGTTCTCCAGGCTCCGCAGCCGATCTACATACAGCGCTGCCAATCCACTGCGCGTCAATGTGCCGATATCTCCTCCCGAACCTTTAATCCACATCACTTCCGTGTCTTGCCCGGTGAGTGGATCTTTGGCGATAGCCTTGCACGAGGTGTTGCCGCCCCCGTAATTGGTAAGACGCAAATCAGCTCCCAATAGATTGGATCGATAAAGCAATAACGCCACTTCATCTCCTGCTAATTCAGCTGCTTTCGCATGGTCCCATAAATAACTGACATGCTTAAACGATTCTTTTCCAATGATCTCAGACATCTTTTTATTATTTTTTTGTTTTCTGTTAATTTGTTTATTCGACGTTCAGCTTCCGGTGATCAGCGATCAGCTTTCGGCTATCAGCCTTCTAATGTTCTAGCAAAACCTACAAGCAGAATGGAGAGAATAATAATTGCAATCCCACTGATAATGGTGACATATGTCTTCTTACTGACACCTTTCCACTCTTTCAGAATGACTCCCCAAGCATTGGCAATCAGGATGATAAATGCCATGTGCAATATCCAGGAACTGGCTCCGTTACCCAACCGGCTTTCTCCCATCCCATAAAAGAAAAACTGTAAGTACCAGGTGGTACCCGCCAACGCACAAAAGAAAATATTCCGTGCGATGGGTACTTTGGAATTTACATAATCGCCAAACGTGCGGTTGCGCGCATTGAGAAACATACACCACAAGAAATTGGTAGTCAGCCCGCCCCAGAGCACGACCACATAGGTCACGTTGTTCTGGAACAAAAATTCTCCCTGTCCCGGATTGGCTGCTTTCCAGAGGTCGTTGGCCACATTAGCCATCGGCTTGCCTGCCTCCAATCCGAAATTAAAGCAGGCACTCAGAATGCCCGAAATAATACCCACCAATAGCCCGATTCCAAACTTAAAATCTTTATTTCCACTGGCATCGGCGGCGCCCCCCACAAGCTCGCGTTCTTTCAATACGCCCGCCCGGCCACAGAGGTAGATACCAACGATACAGACCAGCAGCCCTAGCAACACGGTACGCCCCGAAGCGGTTGTAAAAAACAGGTCGATCGTTTCCTTTCCTTCAGTTCCATTGAAGTAATAAAATATGGAGGGTACCAGCGATCCGAAAATCATCGTTAATCCGAGGATGATGCTGCTCCCCAGGGAAACGCCCAGATAGCGGACTCCCAAACCGTAAGTGAGCCCACCCACGCCCCACAACAGCCCAAATAAATACGCGTAGCCAAGGGTGCTGCTAGCTGTTTGCCGGATAATATCGGCAAAACCGGGAATGGTTAGGTAGGCCGCAAGCGGCGGAACAATGAGCCAGGAAAACACCCCGCCCACAATCCAAAACGTTTCCCAGGCCCAGCCTTTGACCTGCTTATAAGGAACATAAAAACTTCCCGAGGCAAAGCCTCCAATGAAATGGTAAATTACTCCTGCTAGTACTTGCATACAATACGGCAATTGGTTATTTAAAACGCCGCAAGATAGAAAAGAAGAAAAAACGAACTGTTATGTGCTGTCATGTTTTTCGTTTTATTCCCCTCTTTTCTCAATTTTCTCGTCTTGAATTTCCTTTTAAACAATAAATCCCGTAATATCGTGTTTTATAATTTAAAAAACTTAATTTGAAACAACGATCGAACATGAGAAACCTTGCATTCCCAGCCATGCTGGTTGCGCTAATTTCATTGGGAACTGTTTTCGGACAAACTACCTCACGGCGGGAGCCACCCAAAGGATCCCTTACGAGTGGTACGATTGACAGTCAATTCATTTATCTCTATGCAATTTCAAAGACCCAGGATGGTATAGAACATGTTCGCCAGGCAAACCTTGAACAAATCCGGAAAAATGTAGCGGATACTATTAAGGCATTGACCAAAGAAATCTCGGATTTAAAGGCCAAAGATGGCAGCCAGCAAGCGGCCGTGGAAGCAATGACTGATTCGCTGGGTCAAGCCAGAAGTGATTTACAAATTGTGCAAAGGGAAAAAGACAGTTTTTCATTTATTGGCATTTCCCTGCAAAAAGGTACGTATAGCTTAATCATGTGGGGCTTTGTCCTGTTATTAGCAGCGGCATTGACTTTTTACATTTATCGGTATAACCAAAGTCATATCGTAACCAACGACACCAAAAAAGCCATTGAAGAAATTCAGGAGGAATTTGACCAGCACCGAAAAAAAGCAATGGAAAAAGAACAAAAGCTCAAACGGCAATTACAGGATGAGCTGAACAAGCGACTGGGATAAAAGCTCCCTTTTTCAATGATGAAACTTTTTAAAAAGACGGCTCTATTGTTGATACTGCTTTCGGTTCTGGCTTACCCAAGCCGGGCAGAAGACCCTAAGCCATTGGCAATCGGTTCCCAGGCCCCCGACTTTAATCTGAAGGGGGTAGATGGCAAGACGTATACCCTCGATAGCTTTAAGGAGGCCAAACTATTGGTTATTGTCTTCACCTGCAACCATTGCCCTACCGCGCAGGCTTACGAAGACCGGGTGATCGCGTTTACAGCGGACTATCAGCCCAAAGGCGTACAAGTTGTGGCCATCAGCCCCAATTCGGATGCTGCCATCCGGTTGGATGAATTGGGGTATACCGATCTGAGCGACAGTTTCGAAGAGATGAAAATCCGCTACCGAGACAAAGGCTACAACTTTCCCTACCTTTATGATGGTGAAACGCAAGCCGCTTCGGCACAATACGGGCCGGCTACCACTCCGCATACCTTTGTATTTGATGAACAGCGCACGTTGCGCTATGTAGGCCGGATCGATGACGACGAACACATCGGGAGGGCAAAAACATCCGACTTAAAAAATGCCGTGGATGAGCTGTTAGCAGGAAAAGCGGTGACGACCCCAACGACACGTACCTTTGGATGTTCGGTAAAATGGAAGTCCAAAACCGATTGGAAAAACCACGAGGTGGAAGAATGGGAAAAAGAACCCGTAGCACTGGAAGAAGCAAACCTGGACACCCTGAAATCATTACTCCAAAATGGTACGGAAAAATACCGTCTGATCAATTTTTGGGCAACCTGGTGCGGCCCCTGTGTGGCTGAGTTTTCCGCGCTGGTGGAAACGGACAAGATGTATCGCAATCGGGATTTTGAGTTCATAACCGTGTCGCTGGATGCCAAAAAATCTGCGGATAAAGCGGCAGCATTCCTGCGACAAAAAAATGCCAGCAACCGGAACCTGATCGTGGGTGATGAAAACAAATACGACCTCATTGAAGCGGTTGACGCAGAATGGCAAGGGGCACTCCCCTATACGGTGCTCGTGTCTCCGACAGGAGAGATCGTTTATCGCCAAATGGGGATCATCGAGCCCTTGGCACTCCGTAAAGCAATTGTCGAACGGATTGGTCGGTACTACCCATAACGCTGTATTTCATAAACTTTACCGCTATTCCTAACCAAAATTTTACGTTCGCTTAACGCTTTTGAGCTGCATAGCGTGTATATTTGTGTTCCGGCCTTAATCCCGCGCTCGTTGCCCAACGAATTATTACTAAACCTGTCTGTCGGCACGTACCTGCCATTTATAGAATTATTTAAAAAACAGAATCATGAAGTACAACTTATTAGGAAACACTGGTTTAAAAGTATCTGAATTATGCCTGGGGACAATGACCTTTGGAGGCAAGGGCTTTTGGACTTCCATTGGCACATTACCGCAAGAGGAGGTAGACTTACTCGTAGGAAAATCCATCGACGCAGGTATCAATTTCATTGATACGGCGAATGTATACAGCGAAGGACTCAGTGAACAATTGACCGGCCAGGCTATCCGCAATCTTGGCCTTCACCGCGATGACCTCGTCATCGCCACCAAAGTACGAGGAAAGATGGGAGATGGTCCCAACCAAATCGGTCTATCCCGCAAACATATCCTTCAACAGGCCGACGAAAGCCTAAAACGGTTAAACATTGATTACATCGACCTGTACCAGATCCACGGCTATGATGCATTGACACCATTGGAAGAAACCCTATCAGCCTTAGACAGCCTGGTGCAATCCGGTAAGGTACGCTATATTGGATGCAGCAACCTCGCGGCCTGGCAGATTATGAAGGCGTTGGGAATATCGGCCAAGGAACAGATTGCGAAATTTGTATCCCTGCAAGCCTATTATACCATTGCCGGACGCGACATCGAACACGAGATCGTCCCGCTGCTGAGAGACCAACAACTGGGATTGATGGTCTGGAGTCCGCTGGCGGGGGGGCTACTCAGCGGTAAATACGGACGGCACACTGCTCCGGAGGACGGCCGAAGGGTTAATTTTGATTTTCCACCCGTAGCCAAAGAAAAAGCGTTCGATATCATTGAGATTATGCGCGAAATTGCAGAAGACAAAGGAATTACCATTCCACAGGTCGCGCTCTCCTGGTTACTGCATCAGCCATCGGTCACATCCGTCATTATCGGTGCCAAACGAATTGACCAATTGGAAGACAACCTGAATGCAGTGGACGTTAATCTCTCCGCGGAGGAGCTCATCCGTCTGGATGAAGTCAGCAAACTGGCTCCGATCTATCCCGGATGGATGATTGCCAGGCAAGGTGCGGACCGTCAATAACGGATTTCCATCCCGGAAGGCATCCGAAGTGAAGTTCCGGATGCCTTCTTTTCGTTTTAATGAAGGTCCGTTAAACCGTTGGGGGAACCAGGTAACATTTCTTTACATTTAAATTTGCTTTTAATTCTTTAAAGCGTATTTTTGCAGTCCAAAATTAAGGCCTGTATTTTGCCTTTATTACATTGGTTTATAAAATTTTAGTTCCGAATAATATGTCCAATATTGGAAAAATAGCCCAAATCATCGGTCCGGTGGTCGATGTCAGTTTCTCTGAGAATGCCAAACTTCCGAAGATTTACGACGCCTTGGAAATCGAAAAAGAGAATGGCCAACGGATTGTTCTAGAAGTTCAACAGCATTTAGGAGAAGAGCGTGTACGCACCATCGCGATGGATGGTACCGAAGGCCTGATGCGTGGGATGAAAGTAGTTGACACAGGTGCTCCGATCAAAATGCCGGTTGGCGAAGCGATCAAGGGGCGTGTATTCAATGTGGTCGGCGATGCAATTGATGGCATTAAGGGATTAGATAAATCAGAAGGCCGCAGCATTCACAACACACCGCCTAAGTTCGAAGATCTTTCAACCGAAACGGAAGTGCTTTTTACAGGCATCAAGGTAATCGACTTACTGGAGCCCTACGCAAAGGGGGGTAAAATCGGGCTTTTCGGCGGTGCCGGTGTAGGCAAAACTGTATTGATTCAGGAACTGATCAACAACATCGCCAAGGCGTATTCCGGTCTTTCGGTATTCGCAGGGGTGGGTGAGCGTACCCGTGAAGGTAACGACCTCCTTCGTGAAATGCTGGAATCCGGCATTATCAAATATGGTGAGGAGTTCATGGAAGGCATGGAAAAGGGAGAATGGCCGCTAGATAAGGTAGATGCAGAAGAGCTGAAAGATTCCAAAGCGACATTCGTATTCGGGCAGATGAACGAGCCCCCCGGCGCACGTGCACGTGTGGCCCTTTCCGGATTGACCATTGCTGAATATTTCCGCGATGGCGACAGCGAAGGTGCAGGTCGTGATATCCTGTTCTTTATTGATAACATTTTCCGGTTTACCCAAGCAGGTTCTGAAGTATCGGCTTTGTTGGGACGGATGCCCTCAGCGGTAGGATACCAACCGACGTTGGCCACGGAAATGGGACTCATGCAAGAACGCATTACTTCAACGAAACGCGGTTCCATCACGTCGGTTCAGGCGGTATATGTACCGGCCGACGACTTGACAGACCCCGCCCCGGCTACAACCTTTGCCCACTTGGATGCAACGACGGTACTCTCGCGTAAGATCGCCGAATTGGGTATTTATCCCGCAGTAGATCCGCTGGATTCCACTTCACGGATCTTGAGCCCCGCCGTGTTGGGTGATGAACATTACAATACAGCTCAACGGGTAAAAGAAATCCTGCAACGTTACAAAGAACTACAGGATATCATTGCCATTTTGGGTATGGATGAACTTTCGGAAGAGGATAAACTGGTCGTTAGCCGTGCCCGTCGCGTACAACGTTTCCTATCCCAACCTTTCCATGTTGCCGAACAATTTACCGGCCTTAAAGGGGTATTGGTGGACATCAAGGATACGATCAAAGGATTCAACATGATTATCGACGGCGAAGTAGATGAATATCCCGAAGCTGCTTTTAACTTAGTAGGTTCCATCGAAGATGCCATTGAGAAAGGCAAGAAATTGTTGGCGGAGGCTGTTTAATGAAGCTCACAATTATTACTCCAGACAAGCCCGTTTATGACGGTGAGGTCACATCGGTGACTGTGCCCGGCTCCGCGGGATCTTTTGAAGTGCTAAAAGACCACGCTCCCATTGTCTCCACACTGGAGGATGGGAAAGTAATCATCCGGACTGGCAAAAGCGAGGAAATTATCCAAATTATCGGAGGCGTTGTGGAAGTCATTCACAACAAAATCATCGTGCTGGCCGAAGGGGTCGTAGAAGCGTAAAACTTCGAAGTAAAAAATAAAAATAAAAAATTAAAAAGTCCCCCTGGCAAACATTGTCGGGGGGCTTTTTTTGCAACTTTTTTACCAACCGACGCCATTTTACGCAGAATTTGCCCCAACCCCACCTCAGTATTAAAAAATGAACTGAATACCAGAATTGGTTTTGGTATAATCACAACGCAAAATTATTTGTTTTTAAACACGAAATATAAAATATTAATTTGAATAACGATAAAAATTAAAATTTTATTCTTATTTTAAAAAATACCTTTTACCTATTGCCAATACTAAATAAACATCCTACCTTAATAAAATCGAAAAGAGAGGGAATAAATTTCTGAATTTATAGGTCAACGGACATGAAATATTTCAGTAAAAATACTTGGGTATATTTCAACGGCGCGTTTGTCAAAGCAGACCGTACCGAAGTTGACCTATTTGGCCAATCGTTACATTATGGTTATTCGGCCATCGAGGGTATCCGTGCATACAACACGCATAATGGTACCCGTATATTTCGGGCGGAGCAACATTATGACCGCCTTCGTTGTTCGTGCGAGCTCGTGGGCATTTCTTTTCCCTGGAAAACCGGTCCGCTGGTTGAACATACGTATGAGCTGCTCGATAAAAACAATTTACGAAGTGCTTACATCAGGCCTTTGGTTACCAGCGGCCAAAACATGTACTTAACACCTGCCAAAGACTCCGATATTGTCATCGCTGCCTGGGAGTGGGGGCCCTTTTTGGGTACCGATCTCATCCGGGTATCCTTATCGCCGTACCAGCGGCCAAACCCCAATTCCTTACCTCCGGAAGCGAAGATTTCCGGCCAATATGTTGCTTCCATTTTGGCAACCAGCGAGGCAATGCGGCGTGGATTTGACGAAGCGATCCTATTGGATAGCGACGGATACATCGCTCAGGCATCCAGCAACAATCTGTTTATCGAGAAAGACACGGTGCTGTACACCCCGGCACCCGGTTCCATTTTTCCGGGCATCACCCGGCAAACCGTGCTTGAGATCGCCAATGTATTGAACATTGATGTAGTAGAAAAAAAGTTGACTCCCGATGACTTGCGCGGAGCCGATAGCGCCTTTCTTACCGGCACGGCGACAGGCATTGTAGGTATTGCGGCAGTCGATGACGCTGTTTTTCCGGAAGCATGGAGCGACACCTTAGGTGCCACCATACAACGGGCCTATAAAAACCTGACATTGGAAAAAGAGAATTATGAAGTAATCATCTAATCATGCTAACTGAACAAACAACAGAACTTAACAAGTACAGTAAGGTATTAACGCAGGATAAAACGCAACCTGCAGCCCAGGCGATGTTATACGGCATTGGACTGACGGATGACGACCTGCAAAAAGCGCAGGTGGGAATTGCCAGTATGGGGTATGACGGCAATACGTGTAACATGCACCTGAACGATCTAGCGAAGGTCGTAAAAGAAGGGGTATGGGGCAATGACCTGGTGGGTCTTATTTTCAATACGATTGGGGTGAGCGATGGCATGAGTAATGGTACGGATGGCATGCGTTATTCGCTCGTGAGCCGTGACATCATCGCCGACAGCATTGAAGCCATCTGCGGGGGGCAATATTACGACGGAGTTATTGCCATTCCCGGATGTGACAAAAATATGCCCGGCTCCATTATGGCCATGGCACGATTAAATAGACCTTCTATTATGGTTTATGGGGGCACCATTGCTCCGGGACATTATAAAGGCCAAGACCTCAATATCATCTCTTCGTTTGAAGCCCTCGGACAGAAGATTGCGGGAAACCTGTCCGAAGAAGATTTCATCGGCATTGTTAAAAACAGTTGCCCGGGTGCGGGTGCCTGCGGCGGGATGTATACCGCCAATACCATGGCCGCCGCCATCGAAGCACTGGGCATGAGCCTCCCCTATTCATCTTCCTATCCGGCGGTAAGCGAAGAAAAACGCGGCGAATGCAGGGAAGTTGGAAAATACATCCGCATCCTGCTCGAACGCGACATCAAGCCTTCAGATATCATGACCCGGGAAGCCTTTGAAAACGCATTACGTGTAATCATTGTGCTCGGCGGTAGTACCAATGCGGTGCTACACTTTATCGCAATCGGTAAAAGTATCGGCGTGGAGATTACACAAGATCATTTCCAACGCATGAGTGATCAAACACCGGTACTGGCCGACTTTAAACCCAGCGGCAAATACCTCATGCAGGACCTGCATCAGTATGGTGGCGTACCCGCCGTCATGAAGTATCTGCTCAACGAGGGATTGCTCCACGGCGATTGCTTAACCGTGACCGGACAGACACTGGCGGAGAACCTTTCGGATGTAACACCCATCAATGAAATCGATCAGCCCATCGTCCAAACGCTGGCCAACCCCATCAAACCCAACGGACACCTCCAGATTCTTTACGGCAATCTAGCTGAGAAGGGTAGCGTGGCTAAAATCTCCGGTAAGGAAGGCGAACGGTTTGAAGGACCTGCCCGTGTATTCGACGGCGAAAAAGATCTGATTGCAGGACTCGCTTCGGGACGTGTTAAATCCGGCGATGTAGTGGTTATCCAAAATGAAGGGCCTAAAGGCGCCCCCGGTATGCCCGAAATGTTGAAACCCACTTCGGCCATTATCGGCGCCGGACTGGGAAAAAGCGTTGCACTTATTACCGATGGTCGCTTCAGTGGTGGAACACATGGGTTTGTCGTAGGACACATTACGCCCGAGGCCTACGAAGGCGGGCTGATCGGGTTAGTGGAAGACAACGATACCATTGTCATTGATGCGGTCAATAACACCATCTCATTGCTCGTTTCCGACGACGTGATTGCACAACGCCGGGCGGCCTGGCAGAAGCCTGCCCTGAAGGTAAGCAAAGGGGTGCTTTACAAATATGCAAAAACGGTAGCCGATGCAGCATCGGGCTGTGTAACGGATGAGTGAGCGAAGGAATAAAGAACAAGTGAACAAGGTTAAAACGCTTTCAGCCGACAGCTGAAAACTGACGGCTGAAAGCTAATTACTGAAAGCAAAAAAACAAACGTTAAAAGCTGACGGCCGATGGCTGATAGCAGAAAACAGAAAAACTATGAATACGCTGGAAATCACCAAGGACACACCGAAGGAAAGAGCAGAAACCATCCAGATAAGCGGTTCACAGGCGGTGCTGGAAGCGCTGCTTGCTGAAGATGTGGATACGATATTCGGTTATCCGGGAGGGGCTATTATGCCTATCTACGATGCATTGTATGATTACAATGACAAGCTGAGACACATCCTTGTACGGCATGAACAGGGCGGTATCCATGCCGCTCAAGGTTATGCGCGCACTTCAGGCCGTGTGGGTGTAGTGTTTGCTACCAGCGGGCCCGGTGCCACCAACTTGGTTACGGGATTGGCCGATGCCATGATTGACAGTAATCCGATCGTTTGCGTGACGGGCCAGGTGTTTGCTCACCTGTTGGGCACCGACGCATTCCAGGAAACGGACATCATCAACATCACTGCTCCTGTCACGAAATGGAATTTCCAAGTCACCGATGCTTGTGAAATTCCGACGGCATTGTCGAAAGCATTTCATATCGCGCGTACCGGCAGGCCAGGCCCCGTGTTGATCGATATTACCAAAAATGCACAACTGCAGCTGTTTGATTATGAAGGGTACAAGGTATGCAATCACATCCGCAGCTACCGACCCAAACCCATCGTGCGCAAAGAATATGTTGAACAGGCCGCAGCCTTAATTAACGACGCGCAACGTCCGTTTGTTCTATTTGGGCAGGGTGTCATCCTTGGCAAGGCAGAATCCGATTTCAAGGCATTCATCGAAAAAGCCGGAATACCGGCGGCGGCTACCGTAATGGGCCTGAGTGCATTGGAAACCGACCACCCCCTGCATGTTGGAATGCTGGGCATGCATGGCAATTACGCTCCTAACGTGCTGACCAACGAGTGCGACGTACTCATTGCGATCGGCATGCGCTTTGATGACCGCGTAACGGGTCGGCTGGATAAATATGCCAAGCAAGCTAAAATCATCCATCTGGATATCGATCCCGCTGAGATCGACAAAAACGTCAAAACAACGGTTCCCGTTTGGGGCGATTGCAAGGAAACACTTCCGCTCCTTACCGAACTGGTAGACCGCCGTGACCGTGCCGACTGGCTGGGCCGCTTCCGCGAATTGGAGCAAGCAGAAATCAAAGAGGTCATCTATGACGAACTGAACCCTACGTCGGAAATCATGACGATGGGTGAAGTGTTAAGAACCTTAAACGAGCTTACCGATGGCGAAGCTGTTATCGTGACAGACGTAGGCCAGCACCAAATGGTTGCCTGTCGGTATGCCAAGTTCAACCGCTCAAAAAGCAATGTTACCTCCGGCGGGTTGGGCACCATGGGGTTCGGACTACCCGCAGCCATCGGTGCTTGGTATGGCACCCCCGAAAGGACGGTGGTCGCAATCATCGGCGACGGTGGCATCCAGATGACCATTCAGGAACTCGGAACGATTATGCAATTCGGAGCCAAAGTGAAGATTATCATCCTCAATAATGAATTTTTGGGCATGGTACGCCAATGGCAACAACTCTTCCACGATAGGCGGTATTCCTTTGTCAACATTACCAGTCCCGATTTCGTGACGGTTGCCAAAGGATACGGTATCCCGGGACAAAGCATCCGCGAACGTAAAGATTTGAAACAAGCCGTGAGCGACATGATTGCGCACGATGGTTCCTACTTACTTGAAGTAATGGTAGGCAAGGAAAATAATGTATTTCCGATGGTGCCTCAGGGAAGCAGTGTTGCGGAGATAAGGTTGAAGTAATTTTTTGTCTTTTTTTAATTTTGACTTTTGAATTAATAACATGGAAAAGCAGGAATATACCATCACCCTCTATACGGAAAACTCCATCGGGATGATCGGACGGATCTCTACCATTTTTTCACGGCGGAAGATCAATATTGAGAGCCTTAATACTTCTCCCTCAGAAGCGGAGGGCATCCATCGGTTTACCCTTGTCATCCGCGAGACCGAAGATGTTGTACACAAACTGTGTCGCCAAATAGAAAAGCAAGTGGAGGTGTTGAAAGCCTATTACAACACCAACGACGAAGTTATCTGGCAGGAACAAGCACTATACAAAGTGCCTACTGAAGTAGTCACCGAAAAGGCCCCCGTAGAACGGCTTTTGCGTCAGTACGGTGCCAGCGCCGTAGTTATCCGCAACGATTATACAGTATTTGAAACGGCTGGACACCGCGAGGAAATCGATGCGCTTACCGAAGCCCTGGCTGAATATAACCTGATCGAGTTTGTACGCAGTGCCCGGATCGCGATTATCAAAGACAGCGAAGGGTTCCACAAAAAGCTAAAAGAATTCGAGGAAATGGAGCCTGCGGAAGGGATCGTTGAAAACCGCTATCTCAATAAACAGGACAAGGTGTTTACCATGTAATTCGCCTACGAATAAGAATGACAGATTTATTATTTGACTACATCAGGCAAACCAGGCGTATATTCATTGAACTGGTAGACGGATTAAGCCCCGAAGCGATCAATGCCATTCCGGACGGCCTCCGGAATAACATCGGATGGAACTTCGGGCATATTGTGGTGAGCACCCCGGGATTGTGCTACCGGAGAACCCAGGTACAGTCCGATCGACAGATACCGTTTGTAGAATCCTACGGAAAGGGTTCAAAACCGGAACACTGGATAAGCCCATCGGAAATCACTGCCCTCAAGACACAGGCGCTGAATACCATCGATGTGATTGAACAGGACTATAAAAATGGCGTGTTTGCATCCATCGCTCCTTTTACCACCTCGACCTATGGATTGGAGATGGACACGATTGAAAAGGTGATTACGGCAGCACTGGCCCATGATAATCTCCATCTGGGGTATGCCATGGCCATCCGCCGAGTATTGGAAGGAAACAAAAAATAATCGTAACTTAGCATAGCATTTTCCAAAAATGCTTGCTTGATAAAATCAACAAATTAAATAAGTAAAACAAAAGCAGAAAATGGCAAAAATCAATTTTGGGGGAGTCGTAGAAAACGTGGTAACCCGCGAAGAGTTCCCTTTGGAAAAGGCTCAGGAAGTATTGAAAAATGAAACCGTAGCGGTGATCGGATACGGGGTGCAAGGCCCGGGACAGGCGCTGAATCAAAAAGACAACGGCATTAACGTCATCATCGGCCAGCGGAAAGATTCCAAAACCTGGGATAAGGCCGTAGCGGACGGCTGGGTACCCGGCGAAACGTTGTTCGAAATCGAAGAAGCACTTGAAAAAGGAACCATTATCTGTTATTTGCTAAGTGATGCTGCGCAGATTGCGCTATGGCCTACCGTGCAAAAACACCTGACTGCCGGCAAAGCGCTGTATTTTTCACACGGATTTGGAATCACCTTCAACGAACAAACCGGGATTGTTCCCCCGGCCGACGTTGATGTATTCCTCGTGGCACCCAAGGGATCCGGCACTTCCCTGCGTCGCATGTTTTTGGAAGGCCGCGGGTTGAACTCCAGCTTTGCCATCTTCCAGGACGCAACGGGCAAAGCACGCGACCGGGTCATTGCCCTAGGCATCGCCGTAGGAAGCGGCTACCTGTTTGAAACCGATTTCAAACGGGAAGTATATTCCGACCTGACCGGCGAACGCGGTACACTGATGGGCGCTATCCAAGGTATTTTTGCGGCACAATACCAAGTACTACGCGATAAGGGTCACTCCCCTTCCGAAGCATTCAACGAAACGGTGGAAGAGCTTACCCAGTCGTTGATGCCTTTGGTAGCCGAAAACGGCATGGACTGGATGTACGCTAACTGTTCGACGACTGCTCAACGCGGTGCACTCGATTGGTGGAAGAAATTCCGCGATGCGACCGCCCCGGTATTCAAAGAGCTTTACGAAAGCGTCGCCACCGGCAAGGAATCCCAACGCTCGATTGACAGCAACAGCCAACCGGATTACCGCGTGAAGCTGGAAGGTGAACTAAAAGAATTGCGTGAGAGTGAAATGTGGCAGGCAGGAGCAGCTGTGAGAAGCTTGCGCCCTGAAAACCAGCCTACAGAGGTATAAATTTGATTCGTATTAACAAACCATGCTCCTCATCGGAGCATGGTTTATAACCTACAAAGCAATGTTGCACGATCCGAACCGCATATACGTATTTGACACCACCCTCCGGGATGGAGAGCAGGTGCCGGGCTCGCAATTGACCACCCCTGAAAAACTCATCATTGCCGAAGCGTTGGAAGCGTTGGGCGTGGATGTGATTGAAGCAGGATTCCCGATTTCAAGCCCAGGAGATTTCAACAGCGTCGTGGAAATCTCAAAGTTGGTCAAAAATCCGACCGTTTGCGCACTCACACGGTCTATCAAAGGTGATATCGACCGTGCTGCCGAAGCCCTGAAGTATGCCAAGAGGCCGCGTATCCACACCGGTATCGGCTCATCCGACATGCACATCCAGTACAAATTCAACAGCACGCGGGAAGCCATTCTGGAACGCGCAGTGGAAGCGGTTAAATATGCCAAGACCTTTGTAGAGGATGTCGAGTTTTATGCCGAAGATGCAGGAAGAGCGGACAACGAGTACCTGGCACGGATGATCGAGGCGGTTATTGCCGCCGGTGCAACCGTGGTCAATATACCCGACACGAATGGGTATTGCCTTCCGGAGCAGTACGGTGCTAAGATAAAATACCTGAAAGAGAACGTTAAAAATATCGACCAAGCCGTCATCTCGGTACATTGCCACAACGACTTGGGACTGGCTACCGCCAATAGCTTGGCTGGTTTGCAAAACGGTGCCCGTCAGGTTGAATGCACGATCAACGGCATCGGCGAACGGGCAGGTAATACCTCGTTGGAAGAAGTGGTTATGGCCTTGAAAACCCATCAATCACTCGGACTGCACACCCAGATCAACACGAAACAACTGTATCCGCTTAGCACGACAGTGAGCCGCATGATGCGCATGCCTGTTCAGCCGAATAAAGCCATCGTGGGCAGAAATGCATTTGCCCATAGTTCGGGCATCCACCAGGATGGGGTACTCAAACATCGCGAAAACTACGAAATCATCAATCCCGAAGATGTCGGTATCGACCAATCGGAAATCATATTGACAGCCCGCAGTGGCCGCCATGCCCTCAAGCATCACCTGGAGCGTTTGGGCTATGCCATCGACCGCATCGACCTCGATCAGGTTTACCAGCGGTTTCTTGAGCTGGCCGACGTGAAAAAGGAACTTAAAGACGACGATCTGTTGCAGTTAATGGGCGACAAAGCCGAAGAAAGCTTCAAGAACGGAATCGCTATCAACGCTTTACAGGTAACTACCGGCGACCAGGAAGCGCCCGTGGCAACCATCAAACTGGGCTACAACGGCGAGGAATACACCGCCACAGCTGACGGCAATGGGCCGGTAAGCGCGACGATCAAAGCCATCGAGCAAATCACGGGGAAACACGTAGAAATCAAAGAATTCAACATCCACTCCATCCACGGCGGCAGCGACGACGTAAGTAAAGTGGATATGCGGGTAGTGTATGAGGATAAATCCTACATGGGCTATGGCTTCAGCACGGATATCGTCCGGGCATCGGCCAATGCGTATCTGGATGCATTAAACAAGTTCATTGTATTGGAAACGGTGAGTTATTAATGGGCTATCAGCGATTAGCTATCGGCCGAAAGCTGACTTCTGAAAGCCGAAAGCTAACACGAAAAAAACAAAACAGCAACTATAAAAATGAGTAAGACATTATTTGACAAGGTATGGGACGCACACGTGGTGCGTAAGATTGAGGGGGGACCTGATGTGTTATTTATTGATCGGCATCTTATCCATGAAGTGACAAGCCCCGTGGCTTTTCTGGGGCTCAGGAATCGTGGAATCCCTGTATTGTATCCGGAACGTACGTTTGCAACAGCGGATCACAATACGCCGACAATTGATCAGGATAAGCCTGTGCAGGACCCCTTGTCTGCCAACCAGCTGAGAGCGCTGGAGGAAAACACGAAAGCATATGGCATCCGGCATTGGGGGTTAGGCCACTATAAAAATGGCATTGTACACGTCATCGGCCCGGAAAACGGGATCACCCAACCGGGTGCTACGATTGTATGCGGCGACTCGCATACGTCGACCCACGGTGCATTCGGTGCCATCGCGTTCGGTATCGGCACGTCGGAAGTAGAAATGGTCTTGTCTACCCAATGTATCATGCAGCCGAAGCCGAAAAAAATGCGCATCACCATCAATGGCGCGTTGGGCAAAGGGGTCCTTCCCAAGGATGTGGCCCTATTTATCATCGCTAAGCTGACCACCTCCGGAGCTACCGGTTACTTCGTGGAATATGCAGGCAGCGTGTTCGAGCAGATGAGCATGGAAGGCCGCATGACTGTTTGTAACCTCAGCATCGAAATGGGTGCCCGTGGAGGGATGATCGCTCCGGACCAGACCACCTTTGATTACATCGAAGGCCGGGAATTCAGTCCGAAGGGCGCAGAGTGGGAAAAAGCCATGGCATATTGGAAAACCCTGAAGACGGACGACAATGCTGTATTTGACAAGGAATTGGTATTTGACGGTTCCGAAATCGAACCCATGATCACGTACGGTACGAATCCGGGCATGGGCATGGGCATTACCCGCGACATCCCCAATGCCGAACAGGTGGAAGGCGGAAAGGCTACCTATGAAAAATCCCTGGGTTACATGGGATTCCACGAAGGAGAGCCGATGATGGGCAAGAAAATCGACTACGTATTCTTGGGAAGCTGCACCAACGGACGCATCGAGGACTTCCGCGCGTTCGCTTCGCTGGTAAAGGGGAAACGCAAAGCCGATGACGTAACCGTTTGGCTGGTTCCAGGATCGCACGTGGTGGAAGAACAAATCAAGAAAGAAGGCATCCTTGAAATCCTTACGGAAGCGGGCTTTACCTTGCGGCAACCCGGGTGCTCGGCTTGCCTGGCCATGAACGACGATAAAATTCCGGCGGGCAAATACGCTGTCAGTACGTCCAACCGCAATTTCGAAGGCCGCCAAGGTCCCGGTGCCCGCACGTTACTAGCCAGCCCCTTGGTTGCGGCCGCTGCTGCGGTAACCGGAAAAGTAACCGATCCAAGGACCCTTATCCAATAACGACATGGCATACGACAGTTTTAATATATTGAAAAGCACGGCGGTACCACTGCCGATCGAAAATGTAGATACCGATCAAATCATTCCCGCCCGGTTTTTGAAAGCCACCGAGCGCGTGGGATTCGGCGATAACCTGTTCCGCGACTGGCGATACAACCCGGACAACACCCCCAAGGAAGACTTCGTTTTGAACGATCCGACCTACCGGGGCAAAATTCTTGTTGGCGGTAAAAACTTTGGTTCCGGTTCGTCACGCGAACATGCTGCCTGGGCGATTTACGACTACGGTTTCCGCTGTGTGATATCCAGCTTCTTTGCAGATATCTTCCGGAACAACTGCCTTAATATCGGCGTGCTGCCCGTGCAGGTCAGTGCAGAATTCCTGGAACGGATCTTCGCGGAAATTTACGCCGATCCGGATACCGAACTGGAAGTAAACTTACCCGAACAGACCGTCACGTTACTGGCAACCGACGACAAGGAATCTTTTGAAATCAACAGTTACAAAAAAGGCAACATGACGAATGGGTTTGACGATATCGACTACCTGCTCAGCATGAAATCGGACATCGAGGAATTTTCGAAAACCCTCCCGCTGTAACCATGGAAAGAAGGAAGATAGAAATCATGGACACGACACTGCGCGATGGTGAACAAACCTCGGGCGTGTCGTTTTCGGTTTCAGAGAAACTTACCATCGTTCAATTATTGCTGGAAAAACTCCGCGTAGATCGGGTGGAAGTCGCCTCGGCAAGAGTTTCCCAAGGGGAATTTGAAGCTGTAAAAGCCATTACCCAATGGGCGGCAGCCAACGGATACCTGGATCGTGTGGAGGTACTTTCTTTTGTGGACAACGGCGTATCCATTGCCTGGATGCAACAGGCAGGTGTAAACGTGCAAAACCTGCTGACCAAAGGTTCGCTGAATCACCTTACACACCAGCTGCGGAAAACACCGCAGCAACATTTCCTTGAGATTGCTTCGGTCATCGAACAAGCCGCCCAAAACGGGATCAGCACCAATGTGTACCTCGAAGATTGGAGCAACGGGATGCGCCACTCTCCTGAGTATGTAATGGAATACCTCGACTTTCTGGCAGCACAACCCGTCAACCGGATTATGCTGCCCGACACGTTAGGTATTCTTATCCCCGCCGAAACGTCTGAATATATTTCGACACTGAGGAAGCGCTATCCGCAGCTCCATTTTGACTTCCACGCCCACAACGATTATGATCTCGGCACAGCCAACGTGCTGGAGGCGGTAAAAGCCGGTATCAATGGCCTGCATCTTACCGTAAACGGAATGGGTGAACGCGCAGGCAACGCTCCCCTGGCAAGTGCCGTAGCGGTCATTAACGATTTTTTGGCGGATGTAGAAATCGGCCTCCAGGAATCTGCCATCTATACGGTGAGCAAGCTGGTTGAAAACTTTTCGGGCGTCCGGATACCCACGAACAAACCGATTGTCGGAGACAATGTATTTACTCAAACAGCAGGTATCCATGCGGATGGCGACAATAAAAACAATCTGTATTTCAATGATCTATTGCCGGAGCGCTTTGGGCGAAGACGCCAATATGCGCTTGGAAAAACATCCGGAAAAGCCAACATTGAAAAAAATCTCCAGGAGCTGGGTTTAAAGCTGAACGAGGAAGATCTGAAAAAGGTGACCCAACGTGTCATCGAACTGGGCGACAAAAAGGAAACGGTCACCATGGATGATCTGCCTTACATCATTTCGGATGTGCTCACGACAAAAGGTCACGATGAAAAGATCTTTGTGGAATCCTATTCGCTCAATCACGCCAAGGGGCTCCGCCCTTCGGCAACGATCGCGATCCGGATAAACGGACAGCTGTTTGAAGAACATGCACAGGGAGATGGACAATTTGATGCATTCATGAATGCATTAATGATGGCCTATGCCAAGAACAACATTCAGCTACCGAGCTTGATCGATTATAACGTCCGCATCGCACCGGGAAGCAGTTCGGATGCGCTTTGTGAAACCACCATTACCTGGGAAATGGGTAAACGTACATGTTCGACACGTGGACTGGACTCCGACCAGACGGTCTCCGCCATCAAGGCTACCCAAAAAATGCTGAACATCGTCTTGAATACCGAGCGGGCTGCGGGGCTGGAGACAATAGACAGTAGATGATTTTAGATTTTAGATTTAATTAGATTTTAGATTTAAATATTAGATACGAGAACAAGGAACAAGGATGAACGATTGGTCTTCGGACTTTCCGACTTTTTACTTTTAACTTTTGACTTTATAAAAAATGGAATTAAATATTGCGCTTTTACCCGGTGATGGAATTGGGCCGGAAGTAGTTGGACAAGCCGTAAAAGTAGTGGATGCAGTAGCCGAAAAGTTCGGTCACAAAATTAACTGGACCTCGGCATTAACCGGTGCGGCCGCCATTGATGCGGTCGGCGATCCCTATCCGGATGCTACCCATGAGGTTTGTCTGGCTGCCGATGCGGTACTGTTTGGTGCCATTGGTCACCCACGTTACGACAACGACCCGAAGGCCCCCGTACGCCCGGAACAAGGACTCCTGAAAATGCGCAAAAAACTTGGCCTTTTTGCCAATGTACGTCCTACTTTTACCTTTCCCTCACTCATCGACAATTCTCCGTTGAAAAGAGAACGTATTGAAGGAACCGATCTGATCATCCTTCGCGAACTGACAGGAGGTATCTATTTTGGTGAACGCGGACGGAAAGATAATGGAGACACTGCTTTTGACACCTGCACCTATACGCGGGCAGAGGTACAGCGGCTGGCTAAACTGGGTTTTGAAATGGCCATGAACCGTCGCAAGAAACTTTGTTGCGTCGATAAAGCCAATGTATTGGAAAGTTCAAGGCTATGGCGGGAAACCGTACAGGATATGGAGAAGGATTTTCCGAAAGTAGAAGTCAGTTATGAGTTCGTAGACGCCGTGGCGATGCGTTTGGTACAATGGCCGTCGTCGTATGATGTGATCATTACCGAAAACCTTTTTGGCGACATATTGACCGACGAAGCCTCGGTGATCTCCGGGTCCATGGGTCTGATGCCTTCGGCATCCATTGGTCTGCATACCTCCTTGTTTGAGCCGATTCATGGCTCCTATCCCCAAGCGGCAGGAAAAGACATTGCCAACCCCTTGGCTACCGTTCTCTCGGCGGCCATGCTGTTTGAAGACGCCTTTGGTTTGAAGGAGGAAGCGGCTATTATCCGATCGGTGGTGAACAAATCGCTCGCTGAAGGAGTTGTCACGGAGGATCTGGCCGGAAAGAATAAAGCCTATAAGACCAGTGAAGTGGGCGATTGGCTGGCCGCTCAGATCGGCTTGCCAGAAACCGCTGAAACATCTGTTCAATGATCGAATTGGTTGAATCGGCCTCCCAACGTTTAGAGGAGGTGGTCGCACATACGCCGCTGCAATACAGCCAGCGTCTTTCGGAAAAATACGGTGCGTCCATTTACCTCAAACGAGAGGATTTACAGGTAGTCCGATCCTATAAGCTACGGGGTGCATTCAACAAAATCAGTCTTCTTTCCGAAGCTGAAAGAAAAAAAGGAGTCGTTTGCGCCAGTGCTGGAAACCATGCCCAAGGGGTGGCTTTCTCCTGCAAACGACTCGGCATCCACGGGGTGATCTTCATGCCCGAGCCGACCCCGCGGCAGAAAATCAGCCAAACGGAAATGTTCGGCCAGGGCTATATTGAGATTGTACTCACAGGCGACACTTTTGACGACTGCCAACGAGCAGCATTGGCGTATGCCAATGAACAGGATATGACCTTCGTTCATCCCTTCGATGATCCAGCGATCATCGAAGGGCAAGGAACCGTTGGCATGGAGATTCTACAAGATCAGCCCGGGACCGACATCGTCATTATTCCGATAGGCGGAGGCGGTTTGGCAGCAGGTGCGGGAACCTACCTCAAAGAAAAGAAACCCGGAATCCGCATTTATGGAGTGGAACCCAATGGTGCTCCATCCATGAAAACTGCTTTGGAGCGTGGCGGACCCGTTACCCTGGCCGAAATCAACCGTTTTGTGGATGGGGCCGCTGTAAAGCGCATCGGCGACCTGACCTATCACTATTGCAGCAAACTGTTGGATGATATGCATCTCATACCCGAAGGTAAGATATGCACCACGATCCTTGAATTGTATAACAAAGATGCCATTGTGGCCGAACCGGCAGGTGCGCTGGCGGTGGCTGCACTCGATTTTTACTCCGACAGCATCGTAGGGAAAAACGTGGTGTGCATTATCAGCGGTGGCAATAACGACATCGATCGCATGGGTGAAATCAAGGAGTTATCGCTGCTGTACGAGGGTTTGAAGCATTACTTTATTGTCCGTTTTCCCCAACGCCCGGGTGCGCTCAAATTGTTTGTCAATGAAGTACTGGGTCCTCACGATGACATCACCCGCTTTGAATTTATCAAAAAGACCCAGCGCGAACGCGGACCGGCGTTGGTGGGTGTCGAGTTGCAAAATGCTTCGGACTACACTGCTTTGGTGGATCGCATGCGTATGCATCGATTTGATTTCAAAGAAGTGAACAGTGATCAAACGTTGTTTGAATATTTGATATAGACCTATCAAATGTCTCAAAAAAGCGATAGATCCACGAAGATCAACAGATGATTGGTGTCCATTCCGTGCATTTGCGGCTTATGCGACTCGCACGTCGAGGGAGTAAGTGAATTTAGTGCAATAAACATACCGAAACGACTGTCCAATTATCAACACAAACACAACCCTTAACCTACAAAATCAACCTAACAAATTAACACAAAGAAAGTTACCTCAAAACCAATCTGCACCACTTATCCACAATGTGAATAATTCAACATCTGTTGATAACAATTCTTACCGTCCTGAAATTAAATAGCTGATATTTGTTCGAGGCTACAACTTACCACCTATTGCAACAAAAATTGTCGGAGTCTACCGGTTAAAACATCCAGTATCCGATTAATGTTGAACTATTAAAATCTTATTGCTATGACACGGATTATAAAATTCGAAAAAAACGATTGTGCACCTTGCAACCAAGTGTCTGAGTTTCTCGACCGCAAGGGGATCACTTATGAAAAAGTAAATCCGTTTGATAAACCGGAGCTGGCCATCCAATACAAAGTACGTACCGTGCCGACGGTGATCGTTCTGAATCAAGATCAAGAAACCCAGCGGATCATTGGATTCAAGCCCGAAGAACTTTCGGCACTGACTATCCAATAATAAATAGTACAGTCCAACAATAGAATCCCTGGAAACGGGTTTATAAGAATAAAGGCAACCCCCTCAGATTTGCGGGGGTTCACCATCTAAAAAGGTTTGCACCATGGAATGTATCTATTACGACAGCAAAACAGGCAATGTAGCGCGGTTCATGCAGAAAGTAGCGGAATTGACGGGGTGGACTGTCGAAAAAATCCATCCAGGCATGGAGGTGCAGCACGAAGGACATTTAGTAACCTTCACCACCCGATTTGGAGAAATACCTGAGACCACAAAAACCTTCCTGCAATCAGCAAGCAGGCAGCTCCTCTCGGTATCATCAAGCGGGAACCGGAATTGGGGAAGAAATTTTGCCATGGCTGGCGAAAAAATTGCAACCGAATATAATATTCCTCTGGCCCTGAAATTTGAATTGTCAGGCACCCAAGAGGATGTAAATGAATTTATCGCGATCATTAAAGGGAAACATTATGGTAACAAACGACGTAGCGAAGAGCTGGATTTTGCTCAATAACGAAATCATGATCAAACATGATGATGAGTTCAGCCTGCATAAGGACAAGGAAGCCGTACGCGCTTATTTCTTGGAATATGTAAATAAGAACACAGTCTTTTTCTATACATTGAAGGAAAAAATCGACTACCTCATCGAAAACAATTATTACATCAACTTTTACGAATGGTTTACCTTCGAAGACATGGAGAAGGTATACAATTTCATTGCCGCTAAAAAGTTCCGCTTTTCTTCGTTCATGAGTGCATTCAAGTTTTTCCAGAGCTATGCCCTGCGCGATGATTCGGGCGAGAAATTCCTGGAGCGCTATGAAGACCGCGTTGCCGCTGTTTCCCTTTTTCTTGCGCGCCACGAAGGAGTAGATAAGGCGTTGCAGTATGCCGAATTACTCATTAACCAAGAATACCAGCCGGCTACGCCGACATTTCTCAACGCAGGAAAAAAACGCTCCGGCGAACTTGTTTCTTGTTTTTTGGATGAAATCGGTGACAATCTCAACGGCATTGGGTATGCGGTGGATTCAGCCATGAAACTGTCGTCGATCGGCGGGGGCGTATCTTTCAACATTTCTAAAATCCGTGCCCGTGGCGAGGCCATCAAAGGCGTGGAAGGCCGTGCCGGTGGCGTGCTGCCCATCATGAAAATTCTCGAGGATACATTTTCTTACGCCAATCAGCTAGGTCAGCGCCCCGGTGCCGGTGCCGTATACCTCAACATCTTTCACTCGGACATTGAAGAGTTTCTTGACTGTAAGAAAATCAATGTAGACGAAAAAGTGCGCATCAAGTCGCTGTCCATTGGTGTGATTGTTCCCGATAAATTCATGGAATTAGCAGCCAAAGACGAGCCCTGCTACCTTATTTATCCCCATACAGTAATGCAGGAGTATGGTAAGTATCTCGATGAACTGGACATGGATGTGATGTATGACGAGTTGGTTACCAACCCGAAAATCAAGAAGAGAAAGATCAATGCACGTCATTTATTGGTCAAAATAGCCCAGACCCAAAAGGAAAGCGGATATCCTTATATTTTCTTCAAGGAAAATGCAAATAGCCAACATGCGTTGAACGGCATAGGCCACGTTAAGTTTTCCAACCTGTGCACGGAAATCATGCAGGTTTCCGAAGTATCAGACATCAATATTTATGGACAGGAAGACACCATACGATACGGGATTTCCTGCAATCTCGGTTCGCTCAATATCGCCACCGTCATGGATAATAAGCGCATTGAGCAATCTGTGAAGACCGCTATGCGTGCATTGACCATGGTAACCGATGTGACCGACATTGCGATGGTGCCTTCTATCCAAAAAGCAAACCGCGAATTGCACAGCGTGGGCTTAGGCGCCATGAACCTGCATGGATATCTTGCCAAGAACTTCATTATGTATGAGAGCGAAGAAGCCTTGGATTTTGCAAATGTCTTTTTCATGATGGTCAATTATTATTCGCTGCAGGCTTCTATGGAGATCGCCCGCGAACGGGGCGCCACCTTTAAAGGCTTCGAGAAAACCGCTTATGCCGATGGCTCCTACTTTGATAAGTACGTCGGCCAGGATTATTTCCCAACGACCATCAAAGTAACAGAATTGTTTGCGGGTATTGACATTCCCACCCAAGAGGATTGGAAGACGTTGAAGCAGCAGGTGCATGAGCATGGCATCTACCATGCATACCGGATTGCCATTGCGCCTAATCAGTCGACTTCATACATCATGAATGCTACGGCATCGGTGATGCCGATCGTTGATACCATTGAGGTCCGCGAATACGGCGACAGCACCACCTACTACCCGATGCCGTACCTCACCAATGATAATTATTTCTATTACAAGTCGGCCTATGATATGGACCAAATGAAGGTGTTGCGTCTTGTTTCCGTTATTCAACGGCACGTAGATCAAGGAATATCCACGATTCTGCACACCAATTCCAGGGATAATACCCGTGATTTGGCCCGTTATTACATTTATGGCCATAAGGTGGGGTTGAAATCACTTTACTATACGCGCACGCGCAAATCAACGATCGACGAGTGTGTTTCGTGCTCCGCGTAAAACAAGTATTGAGTACAGCGTATAGTGTATTGGGACTTTTCGCATAGTCGCAATACACTATACGCAATACCAAAAACAAAAAACAAAAAACGAATCTGACATGAAACAATATAAAGCCGTCAATTGGAATGAACCCGAAAATGACTATGCGTTGATGTTTTGGGAACAAAACATCAAGCAATTCTGGATAGATACTGAATATATCCCTTCCAAGGATATCGATAGCTGGAAATCCCTGTCGCCCGAGATGCGAGAGTGCTACAAGAAAGCATTAGGTGGCCTTACGCTTCTAGACACGCTTCAAAGCAATACAGGAATGCCCAAAATCATGGACCACGTTGATTCGTTGCAAAACAAATCGGTTCTGGCCTATATGTGCATGATGGAAGCCATCCATGCAAAATCCTATTCCACCATCTTCACGACAGTAGCTACCTCGCGGGATATCGAAGATATTTTCAACTGGGTTCAGCAGAATAAGTACCTGCAATTCAAGGCATCGACGATCGACAAATACTACCGCAAGTTGGCGGATACGGATATCAGCAAGGAAGATTTGTTTATGGGATTGTGTGCCTCTGTGCTCTTGGAGTCGTTTTTATTCTATAGCGGCTTTTTCATCCCCCTATGGCTTTGCGGACAAGGGCATATGGTTGCCAGCGCGGATATCATCAAGAAGATCATTGCGGATGAATCCATACACGGTGTGTTTGTCGGCCTGCTGGCACAGGATGTATACAAGAAATTACCTAATCCTGAAGCTTCCAAAGAAAAGCTGGTCAATCTAATGAACGAACTGTACGAAAACGAATTAAAATATACCGAGGAAATTTACACAGACGTAGGACTCACCGCTGAGGTGAAAGAATACGTACGCTACAACGCCAATAAAGCCCTGATGAATATGGGATTCGAACCTATTTTCGAGGTCAAGCGTGTGAATCCGATTGTGCTGAACGGGCTCAATGTGGAAACCACCCAGCACGATTTCTTTTCCAAGAAATCGACCAACTACGAAAAAGCTACCGAGATTGTACATCTTCGGGATGAAGATTTCGTGATGGATACGTCCATCGCGGTCTGATTTGAGAATATATTTAAACAAAATGGGGGCTTACCGCCCCCATTTTTACGATTCCTCATTCCCCTTTCCCTAGTCCACCATTCCTTCCAACGCAAACAGAAACGAGTACTCCAAGGCGATCTCCTTGAGGTAATCAAAACGTCCGGACGCGCCGCCATGTCCATAGTCCATTTCCGTTTTCAGCAGCAGTACGTTGTTGTCTTTTTTGGTTGTTCGCAGCTTGGCCACCCATTTCGCGGGTTCAAAATACTGTACCTGACTATCGTGCAACCCGGTGGTGACCAGTAGATGAGGATACGCTTTCGCTTCAACGTTTTCATAGGGCGAATAGCTTTTGATGTATGCGTAAGCATCTTTGTCATTCGGATTCCCCCACTCGTCGTACTCATTGGTGGTCAGTGGAATGGATTCATCCAGCATGGTATTCACCACATCCACAAAAGGTACCTGGGCCACGATGCCATGCCATAGATCGGGTGCCATGTTGGCCACCGCCCCCATCAACAATCCACCTGCGCTGCCTCCCATGGCATATAGATGGGCCGAAGATGTATACCGTTGATCCACCAGGAACTGCCCGCAATCGATGAAATCGGTAAACGTATTTTTCTTGTTCATCATCTTGCCGTCTTCATACCACTGCCGCCCCATTTCCTGTCCGCCCCGGATGTGGGCAATGGCGAATACAAAGCCGCGATCCAGCAGGCTCAGCCTACTTGAACTGAATGATGGATCCATTGTTGCGCCATATGCTCCATACCCGTAAAGCAGCAAAGGCGCGTTTCCGTCTTTCCTGAATCCTTTTTTATATACCAGCGAGATCGGTACCTGGGTTCCATCTTTAGCCGTTGCGTACAGGCGTTTGGTAATGTAGCCGGCCACGTTATATCCACCAATCACTTCCTGCTGCTTCAGTAAGGTCTTTTCGTGGGTGATCATGTCATAATCATATGTAGAAGACGGCGTGGTGAGCGAGGTATATCCATAACGCAGGGTGGAAGTGTCGTACTCCGGATTCGCTGATGGATAAGCGGTGTATGCCTCCTCCCCAAAATCCAGGTAATGTTCGGAGCCATCTTGCAGGTTACGGATTGCCAGCTGCGTTAGCCCATTTTTACGTTCGGACACCACGAGGAAATCCCTGAACTCGTCCACGTCTTCCAGCAGTACATCCGGCCTGTGCGGAATAACTTCCTTCCAATGCTCCTGTCCGGTTTGGCCAAATGGGCATTCCATCAGCTTGAAATTCTTGGCATTTTGGTTGGTAACGATCAGGAAACGATCCGCAAGCGCCGTTACGCTATACAACACTTCGGGCATGCGGGGCTGGAAGACCTTAAAGGTGCCCATCGGATCGTCCGCGTCGAGGTAACGGGTTTCTGAAGACAGCGTACCACCGGAATAGATATAAATAAATTTTCCCGATTTGGCTTTGCTTACCCCAATATAATTGGTGTTATCGGATTCGTGGTAAACGACTCCATCCCCTTCGTTATCCGCCCCCAACGTATGTCGCATAATCTTTTCGGTCAGCAAAGTCGTGGGATTGTTTTTGGTATAAAATAAGGTTCGGTTGTCATTGGCCCAAACTGACCCACCCGTTGTACCTGGGACCGCGTCCTTCAGTACTTCCCCCGTTTCCAGGTTTTTGATATGGATGGTATACTGCCGCCGCGACACGGTATCCACTCCATATGCCAACAGCCGATTATCGGGACTCACACTGAACCCACCGACCGCATAATACGGATAGCCCTCGGCCATCGCATCCACATCGAGCAAGACTTCCTCTGGTGCATCCAGACGCTCCTTTTTACGGCAGAATTTGAAATACTGCCTACCTTCTTCCGTACGCGTATAGTAATAATATCCATTCTTAAAATAGGGAACGGATTCATCCTGTTCTTTAATACGTCCTTTCATCTCGTCAAACAACTTGGTTTGCAGCGTTCCCGTAGCCTTCATCATGGAATCTGTATAGGCATTCTCCACCTCAAGGTATTCGATTACAGCAGATGAATCCGGACCTTTCTTGAAATAGTCGTTCAACCAGTAATAGGGATCAGCTACGGTATCTCCGTGTAGCAACCGGATGTGCGGCTTTACCGCTGCGATAGGTGCATCCATTTGTGGCCATTGGTAGACCTTTCGATGGGGTTTATCCTGCGCGCAGGAAATAACGATTGTACTCATTAGCAATAGGGACGAAAGTTTAGACAGTATGAATAGTTTAGTATGCATGACTGCGTGTATTATATGTCGACACAAATGAAAGAATTATATCCAACAGTTAAACCTTTTTCCGAGATTTTTATCAAACTTTAACAATTGCCACATGGCAATAAACAGTATATTTGCTCGCACACAAAATATTGCCTATATGACGTTTCGAAAATTCGTTCATACGTTCTTTATCGCACTCATACCTTTATTATCCCTCGGACAGGCAAAAAAAGATACGCCACCGGCCAATTGGTTCAATCTCGATTATGAGCGGGACGGTGTAATGGGTATCAGTACTGAAAAAGCATATGAACTTCTCCTAAAAGACAAAAAAAGTACGCCGGTAGTGGTCGCCGTGATCGATGGTGGGGTGGACGTAAACCACGAGGATCTCAAGGATGTTATTTGGATCAACGAGAAAGACAGCACAACAACAGGGAAGGACGAAGACGGCAATGGCTACATCAACGATAAATATGGATGGAACTTTCTGGGCAATGCCACTGGCGAAAACGTACATTATGACAACATGGAAGTGACCCGGCTGGTCAGAGAACTGGAGCCAAAGTATCGATCTGTATTACCTTCTACACCCATGAATGGTGAAGAACGCAGAGAATTTTCCGAATACCAAGAAATGGTCACCTACTACGCCAATAAAACGCAGGAAGCCCGTTTCGGTCAAATCAACTATATGGGGTTGAAGCGCACGGTAGATTCAATGTTGACAAAAATGGGGAAAGAAAATCCCACGCTTGCTGATTTCGATCGCTATAAACCGGAGGGTGACTTCGAAAAAATGGCCTTAAAAATCGTCAAAAAAGAACTGAAAGACGAGCCCGATTTTAGCAAATTCTACAAAGACCTGGGAGACGGTGTCACTCATTTTAACAACCAGGTCAACTATCACCTGAATAAAGAATTCGATTCACGTGATACCGTAGGCGACGACTATGGCAACAGCCGCGAACGGTACTATGGAAATCCGGATGTAACGGGACCGGATGCCGACCACGGCACACATGTGGCCGGTATCATCGGTGCGGTACGCACTAACGAACTCGGTATCAAAGGTGTGGCCGATAACGTGCGCATCATGGCGATCCGAGCGGTACCCGATGGCGATGAACGGGATAAGGACGTCGCCAATTCCATCCGCTATGCGGTTGAAAATGGGGCAAAAGTAATCAACATGAGTTTTGGCAAAGCCTTCGCCAAAGACAAGCAGGTGGTAGACGATGCCGTGCGATTTGCCTTAGAAAACGACGTGCTTCTTGTTCATGCGGCGGGAAATGACGGTCAGGACAATGACGCGAATCCCAACTTTCCAAATCGAAACTATGTAGACAGCCTGGGCATTAACATGGGCGAGGCTGGCGCCTGGATCGAAGTGGGTGCTTCCTCGTGGAAAAATGACGCCGAGCTGGTTGCCTCTTTTTCCAACTACGGCCGCCGTTCGGTTGATGTATTTGCCCCCGGCATGGCGATTCATTCCACGATGCCCAAATCAACCTATGAAGATCAACAGGGCACAAGCATGGCGTCGCCAGTCGTAGCGGGCCTAGCTGCGTTGATACGCTCGTATTACCCACAATTACCCGCCATGGAAGTAAAGCGTGTGATTATGCAATCGGTTACCCGCGTAGACCAACGCGTGAAGGTAAAGGGTCCCGACGGACGGAACATGCGGGTTTCTATGAACGATATCTGTGTGACGGGCGGTGTCGTCAATGCGTTTAAAGCGCTGCAGTTGGCTGAACAGAAAGCATCAGAATCCGCTAAGAAGAAATAAAAGCCTATAAACGTCCTGATAGCTCATACTAATCCCCTATTTATCGCGTTATAAATCATATATGCAATAAAATAACGGGTGCTTATGACAGAAACATATACTTCCAAACATTCCTCACAGGGTATCATCCGGAAATTAGAGCAGGAAGCGATCCGGCTCGACATTGACGATGAGTTGTTTTATGATTTTCTTAAAAGCGAAATGGATGTGTTGCTCCGTCAACCACGTCCAAGCAGTGTGCATCGGATCACTTCTTATTCAAAAGCAGGACAACAGGCGTCATTGATGTAGCTTCATGCTCAAAAAGGAACGATACCGGGCATTTGTCGACTATTTTTCCACGCACAATCCGGATGCCCAAACTGAATTAAATTACAGCAATCCCTTTGAGTTGCTCGTGGCGGTTATTCTTTCCGCACAATGTACAGACAAACGGATCAACCAGGTAACCCCTGCGTTATTTAGTCGCTTTCCCGATGCCGAAAGTCTTGCGGCAAGCTCTTCCGACGAAGTATACAGCTATATCCGGAGTGTGAGTTATCCCAATAATAAAGCCAAGCACCTGGTTGGTATGGCGCAAAAATTGGTAGCCGACTTCGGCAGTGTCGTCCCGGCTACAGTTGAAGAACTTCAAAAACTTCCCGGAGTAGGTCGTAAGACAGCCAATGTCATTGCGTCTGTTGTGTATAATGCGCCCGCCATTGCAGTAGATACCCACGTATTCCGTGTATCCAATCGCATCGGACTTACAGATAACGCCAAAACACCTTTGGCGGTAGAAAAGCAATTGGTGAAATATTTACCTAAAGATACTTTGGCAATTGCCCACCATTGGCTAATTTTACATGGCCGATATATTTGCGTTGCCCGTAGGCCAAAATGCGAAGAGTGCCCAATTACGTGGATGTGCAGATACTTCGAAAAAGTAGTAATCCGTAAGTAACCGACTGACAGAATACGAGTGATAAAAACATGGGCCGATAGAGCGCGGATAACATGGATTGAACAGATATCGCAGATTTGATGGAATTGACAAAAGCTGATTGCCGAACGCTGATAACCGATAGCTAACAGCGAAACAAACAAACGAAAAAAATTAGTAAAACAAAAATATTTATCGTACCTTTGAACCGTTAATTACTAAAACTATGAGTAACCAAGAAAAGCTAAAAGCATTACAGCTTACGTTAGATAAATTAGAAAAATCCTACGGGAAAGGTACCGTCATGAAACTGGGAGACTCAGCGGTTGAGCCGATCGACGCCATTTCTACGGGTTCCATCGGCTTGGATATTGCCTTAGGCATCGGTGGCGTACCTAAGGGCCGTGTTATTGAGATCTATGGACCGGAGTCTTCCGGTAAAACAACATTGGCTACCCATATTATTGCGGAGGCTCAGAAAAAGGGCGGCATTGCTGCCATTATCGATGCGGAACACGCGTTTGACAAATATTATGCAAGAAAGCTGGGCGTTGATATCGAGAACCTATTGATTTCTCAACCTGACAACGGTGAACAAGCGTTGGAAATTGCAGACAACCTGATCCGCTCCGGAGCGATTGACGTCATCGTGATCGACTCGGTAGCAGCTTTGGTACCCAAAGGTGAGATCGAAGGCGAAATGGGTGACTCCAAAATGGGTCTACAAGCCCGGTTGATGTCCCAGGCATTACGGAAACTTACAGGCACGATTTCCAAAACCAATTGTTGCTGTATTTTCATCAACCAGTTGCGCGAAAAGATAGGCGTCATGTTTGGCAACCCTGAGACCACCACTGGAGGTAATGCCCTTAAGTTTTACGCATCGGTGCGGCTGGATATCCGTCGCATGGCACAGATCAAAGATGCCGACGAAGTAGCCGGAAACCGCGTAAAGGTTAAGATCGTAAAAAACAAGGTAGCCCCCCCCTTCCGGATAGCCGAATTTGATATTCTTTTTGGGGAAGGCATTTCCAAAGCCGGTGAAATCATTGATCTGGGTGTTGATTTCAACATCATCAAGAAATCCGGTTCCTGGTTCAGCTACGGTGATACCAAACTTGGCCAGGGGCGGGATGCGGTGAAATCACTCTTATTTGATAATCCCGACCTGATGGATGAATTAGAAGCAAAGATCAAAGCGGAAGTAACCGCGGAAAAACTGGAGGAGCTATAACAGCTCCTTTTTTGTTTACATACTTGGGGTTTTGCCTCCGTCCACAGGTAGACTTACCCCATTGACATAGGACGCAGCGGGGGAGGCCAAAAATGCAACTACATTGGCGATTTCTTCTGGCTGACCGATCCGCTTCAACGGAACGGCATCGCTCACCTGCTTTTCGACTTCATCGATTGATTGTCCACTGGCATGGGCATTTTGTTCCATCAATGCTTCGAGCCTTCCCGTATAGGTTGATCCCGGCAACACGTTATTGACGGTTATTCCGAATGGTCCGATTTCATTGGCTAGGGTTTTGGCCCAAGACGCTACCGCTGCACGGATGGTATTGGATACACCGAGATTGGGCAATGGCGTCTTGACCGATGTGGAGATGATGTTGATGATCCGGCCGTAAGTAGCATCCTTCATAGCGGGAAGTACGGCATTCACCAGCACCTGATTGCAGATCACATGCTGCCTGAACGCATTTTCTAAATCATCTGTGGTGGCACCCGTTATTGGACCAGCGGCCGGACCGCCGGTATTATTGATCAAAATGGTCACAGGAAAACGTGCAACAACACGTGCAACCGCTAAGCGAACGGCTCCGGGATCACTAAAGTCGGCTACCTCGTACGTATGGGATTGCTTATACGGTACCGGAAGTTCGCCGATTACTGCTTGTAGCTTTTGCTCATTACGGGCCAACAAAATACAGGTAGCACCCAGTGAGGCCAGTTCTTTTGCTACTGCTAATCCGATGCCTTGGGTGCTGCCGCAGATGAGGGCGTGTTTATCTTTCAGAGATATGTTCATGGCGATTAAGTAATTTATCAATAAAGGTAGCTGTAAATTTTGTACTTTATCTTAAGACATTGATCTCCCCAAAATTACTACATTCGCAAGAGGTAATCTGAAATGCCCGGATATTCCGGCTATAAATAGGTGCATATACTGCCATGAGGTGATGACCATTGAGATTAAATTATGAACAGATGATATATATTATTCTAAATCTTCTATTACCTTGGTTCCTACCTTTGTCAGATAACCAAGCAATTACAACAAACGAGGACGAACACCCCATCCTCTCAATTGGATTAATAGCCGACATACAATATTGCGACTGCGACACTCACATTAATCGGTATTACCGAAAATCGTTAACCAAATTACAGGAAGCCATCGATGAGTTTAACCAAAAAGACGTAGACTTCGTGATTAATTTGGGAGACATGATCGATCGGGACTATACGAGTTTTGGGCCGGTGCTTAGCAAACTTTCAGGTCTGAATATGCCGATTTACCACGTACTAGGCAATCACGATTTCGCAGTTGATTCAAATAGACTACTGCAAATACCCAACACGTTGGGAATGAAAAACCGATATTACTCGATAAAAAAGGGAAATTACAACCTCATCTTTCTGGATGGTAACGACGTGAGTACATTCGGCAACGTTCCTGGCACAGAAGAGCATGCATTAGCACTTGAACAGTTGGCGCATCTGAAATCAAAAAATGCCGCAAATGCCAAAGATTGGAATGGTGGCATTGGAGAAGAACAATTGAAATGGCTGGAAAATGAATTGACTATAGCAAATAAAAACCATGAGGATGTCATTCTTCTGTGCCATTATCCGCTCTTTCCAGAAGGGGCAGCCCACAACCTGTGGAATGACGATCAATTGAAAAAACTGATCGGTAAAAATTCTTCCGTCATTGCTTACTTTAACGGGCACCAGCATAAGGGGGGATATGAATATACCGAAGGTATTCATTACGTTAATTTCAAAGGAATGGTAGAAGGTTCAGAAAACGCTTTTTCCATTATAAATGTCTATCAAGACCGTATCCAAATCATTGGATATGGTGCCGAGGAATCCCGGGAGTTAGTTCTGTAAATGGGAGCATAAATCATTACATTCGCAGGGAGGAATATCAGATGTCTGGATATGATGCCCATACGGATGAAGCGTTGCTACCTTTGTTGCAAGAAGGTGATCGAGAAGCGTATACCGAAATTTACAATCGTTATCACGGACTTCTGTATATATTCGCGTATAGCCGGCTGAAAAATCGGGAGGAAGCAAAGGATATTATTCACGAATTGTTCCTTAAACTTTGGATGGACCGCAGGGCTCTGCAGATTGCAGGGCGTCTTTCAGTCTACCTATATACTGCCGTCCGCAACCGCATTATCAATACCATCACTCATCAGCAGATCGCTAACCGCTACATCGACTCCTTTCTTTCATATGCCGAACAAGTTGATTATCAATCGGCAGATCACCTGGCTCGACACAACGATCTACAGGCATTTATCGAAAAAGAAATCACCAGCCTCCAGCCCCGCATGCGTGAGGTCTTTGAGCTAAGCCGTAACACGAATCTGTCACGTCGGGAAATTGCCGAAAAATTGGGGATTTCTGAAGAAACCGTCAAAAGCCATATGCACAATGCACTTAAGATATTAAAGGCACGGTTAGGTGATCTTCTTTTCCTGGTTCTTTGACCGGTAAAAAAATTTTCACTTTTTACTCACCCCTCCCCCTTCCTTAACTGTCTTTTCAGTACAAACGGCATAACAGTGAACCTACTATGAACAGTGAAAACGTAAAAGATATATTGACTCGCTATCATGCTGATCATTGCACAGAGGCCGAGCGACACTTGGTAGAGAGCTGGATATTACATGGCAATACCGATCCATTGGATTTTAGCGACGCCCAATTGCTGGAAGATCTGTTGGATATCCGGCTACATCTCGAACGCGATTTCCAAGCGGAAAAAACCACAAAGATATACCCTGTTCGCAAGTGGCTACGTTATACAGCCATCCTCGTATTTATCTTATCAACAGGACTTTGGCTGTTCCGTAATCAGTGGCTAAATCAAGAACGGGCTGATACAAAAGACCAAATCGCGGATATTGCTCCAGGCGGAAATAAGGCCATACTTATGCTGGCCGATGGACGTACCATTAATTTGAGCGAAGCACAGGCTGGGATTGTCGTCGGAGACGGAATCACTTACGCGGATGGAAGCACCTTGCTTAGTGGAGAAGATGCTCCGTCACAAATTCAGCAACTCACTACCCCCAAAGGGGGAACCTATCAAGTAACCCTTCCCGAAGGCACGAAGGTATGGCTTAATTCAGCGTCTACGCTAACATATCCCAACCGGTTTGCCGACGATGAGCGAGTCGTAGAAATAGCCGGTGAGGCTTATTTTGAAGTGGCGAAGAATCACCAAAAGCCATTCAAGGTAATCAGCAAAGACCAACAGCTTACGGTTTTAGGCACCGCGTTCAACATCTCCGCCTATAGCGACGAAACCGAAGTAAAAACCACCTTGGTGGAAGGCAGCGTGCGCGTGACGTCCGCAGCGAGCTACCCGGACGCTGTTTTGACCGTCGGACAACAAAGCATCCTTTCGAGCGCGGGAATCACGGTAGATGACGTAGAGGTAGCTCCATTCATCGGTTGGAAAGATGGGTACTTTCTGTTTAATGGTACGGAGCTGCGTGACGCCATGAAACAGTTAAGCCGCTGGTACGACGTAGACGTTGTGTATGAAGGCAACATCCCAAAGACACCTTTTTTTGGGAAAATCAGCAGAAACGATACGTTGGCGGAAGTTCTTGAAATTCTCAAAGAAGGCAAAGTGAATTTCCGAATTGAGAAGCAAGCGGATACCAATCGCCTGATCGTGATGCCTGATGATAACGAATCGATTTTTTATTAACAACCCATTATTAAACTAATTTTTAAAGGAGGGAAAATGAAAAAAACCAAGACTTAACAAATTAACTATCCTAGCTATCCATAAAAAACCGGAAAGTGTTGGAGGCACCATCCGGTCATGTCAGGATCGCTAAGGTATTGCCATAGGCAACAAGTGATATAACCAAATAGTTAATCCAAACAGTACAAACATATGACTTTTTATTCATGTGTTGAAAGTCGGCATCGGCTTTTGACCAACCGATTATTATTGATTATGAAATTAGCCGTTTTCTTGACATTGATGACGGTGCTGCAGGCCACTGCGGGAGGTTATGCACAGACGATTACCCTTGACGTCCGTAATGTACCGCTACCTGCCATCATGGAACGGATCCAATCACAGAGCGGCTACCTATTTTTTCTAAAGGGTGAAAAGTTAGCCAAGATGAAAGTAACCGCTGACATTAAGGAAGCAGCACTACCGGAAGCCTTGAATCTATTGACCAAAGACTTGGGGCTCGAATGGGTAATCAAGGATAAAACCATCATTATCCGCCCCGAAGAGCGGAAAGCAGTAAAAACAAATGCCAGCCGCCTCTCGCTACAAGAACGCGTTATTACCGGAAAAGTAGTGGATGAAACTGGAACGCCGATCGAAGGAGCTACGGTGGCCGTGAAAGGGTATGAAAAGCCTACCACCACCGATACCGAGGGAAATTACCGGATTACGGTACCGGATAATAGCAACATTTTGGTCTTTACGATTGTAGGATTTGAAGCAAGCGAACAGACCATTGGTAGCAACAGCATCGTCAATATTTCATTGAAAGCCTCGGTAAGTAACCTTGATGAGGTGGTGGTAGTAGGGTATGGTACGATGAAAAGATCTGACCTGACAGGCGCTGTTGTTACCGCCGATATTGACGCGTTCCGAGAGGCACCCAATACCAATATTTTACAATCTGTCAAAGGAACGGTGCCGGGATTACAAATCGGACAAACCAATCAAGCCGGGGCGGAGCCAGCCATTGAAATCCGGGGTAGAAATACCATCAATGGAAACACATCGGTACTGATTGTTTTGGATGGTATCATTTACAACGGAAGAATGGGCGATGTGAATCCCGCGGATATTGAATCGGTAAACATATTAAAGGATGCCAGCAGTAAAGCCATTTACGGCGCTCAGGCCGCTAACGGGGTTATGTTGATTACGACCAAGAGCGGAAAAACGGGCAAACCCATAATCAGTTATTCAACGAATCTGGCCTCCCAAACACCAACTTCCAATATGCGGTTGCGTAACGCTGAGGAAAAGAAACAAATCATCAGAGATATCTACTATAAAAATTCTTACTTGGCTCCGGACTATACCCAGCCCAATCCCGATTGGAATTTTTCAAATACCGAACTCGTTCCGGAAAACGTGAAGGGAATCGAGGATGGTACCGACTATGACTGGTGGGGGGCATTGACAAACCCCGGGTTCATCACAGACCATGCTTTAACGGTAGGCGGAGGTACAGAAAAAACTTCTTATTACCTATCAGGAGGATTTACGAAGCAGAAGGGCTTCTTGATGAATGATAACTATAAGCGAAACACAGTAAGAATCAATCTGAACACGGAAATTTCCGAATGGCTGACAATCGGGGCAAAGACTTTCGGTACGATTACAGACTATTCAGGCATTTATCCAGATATGTATGCCATGAAATTGACCAGCCCGTTTGTAACACCCCGGGACGAAAATGGGGAATACATCATCTACCCGTCGGGAGCAACCAATATCATTAATCCATTTATTGAGTCGGCGGCGGACAATAAAGATCTGAAAACCCGGATCAACGGAACATTCTACGGGATCGTAAAAATCCCTCAGATTCCCGGGTTGGAATACCGGCTAAATCTGGGCAACGATTTCCTGTTGGAAAATAATTACTATAGCAGCCCTTACGGTGCCAATCTGGCCGGGTCGGTATCAAAAAGCAATCAGCAACGGTACGACTTGACGTTTGACAACATTATCTCCTATGACAACCGGTTTGGCGAACACGGCATATCAGCCACATTCGTTGCGGGTTACCGGAAAAACCAGTTTCAGTCTACGCTAGCGGAGGGAACGAATGTATCAAACATTTCACTCTCGTACAACAGCCTGGAACAGGCAGAAATTCAACGGATAAACTCCGGGGCATGGAGTGAAACATTCCTGTATCAAATGGGAAGGATAAATTATAACTACAGGGATACTTATATGCTCACCGCTACCTTACGGAAAGATGGATTCAGCGGGTTTTCCAAAAATAATAAATCTGCCCTGTTTCCATCCGTAGGTGTGAGCTGGGTATTATCCAATGAGTCGTTCGTATCCATTCCCAATCTTAGCCACCTAAAATTGAGAGGAACGTATGGGGTGAATGGAAACATGACGACCCGCTATAGTTCACTTGCCCGGGTGACCACAGATGATGACTCAAAGTATGTTTTTGGTGATGGGGCTGGTACCGCCATGGGTCAGTCAATGGGCTCTCTTTCCAATGACAACCTGAGCTGGGAGAAAACAAAAGGAGTGAATGTTGGCCTGGATTTCAGCCTGTTCCGCAACAGGATTAGCGGTAACATCGACTACTACAATACGGAAACGACCGATTTATTATGGAATGTCATCATACCGGAAATTACCGGGTTTTCTGTCATCTCAAGTAATGTTGGCAGACTTAAAAACCAAGGAATTGAAGTCATATTGTCTACAACTCCTGTAAGAACGGAGAATGTTAAATGGGATGTGAATTTGAATTTCGCCCACAATACCAACAAAATCGTGAGTCTTTTGGGGGAGGATAAAAACAATGATGGAAAGGAAGACGATCTGATCGGCAGTAGTCTGTTTATCGGAAAATCGATCGGTACTGTTTATCATTACCAGATCGACGGCATCTGGCAGCTTGATGACGACGTCATGTCCGGCTATCAGCCAGGAAATTACCGTATTGTAGATCAGGATAACGACGGACGAATAACCGCAGACAACGACCGTATATTTCTCGGCAGGGCTGAACCGGCCTACTTCTTTGGTATACAAAGTGGATTAACGTATAAAAACATCACTTTCCGTTTTTTCGTCAACACCATCCAGGGTGGAAAGAACGGGTACCTGGGCGCCAATATCCCTGCCAATGTTGCATCAACGGGGAATTTTGTCAATTTGAATACCTTTAATTATGATTTATGGTCTGTAAGCAATCCTACCGGTAAATATGCCACCGGATGGACCGTACCACAAATCAATCCCGACCCGTATTATTCCCGGAGTTTTGTGAGATTGCAGGACATTTCACTTGCGTATCAGTTTAACAGTTCACTGATAGACAAAATTGGATTTAAAGACCTCAGACTAAGTGTCAGTGGTAAAAACCTCCTCACCTTTACGAAGTGGGATGGGTGGGATCCGGAAACCGGTCAGGGCATCAATAGTGACGCCTATCCCGTCATGAAATCGCTAAATGTAGGTCTCGAGTTGAGTTTATAATTTTTAGAAAATTAAACAGATGAAAAAGATATTATCTTCCTTCTCTTGTATCGTTTTCCTTTCAGTAAGCTTTTCCTGTAAGGATATATTGGAGGAAAAACCGCTGGAATTTTATAGCCCGGAAAATAGTTTTGTGAGCTATGACGATTATGAGCGGGGGTTAACCGATTTGTACGCTAAAGTAAGGGCTATCTGTTATGCATCTACGGAATACAAGCCCTATCTCACCGCCACCGATATAGCCCAGGACGGACGGTATGAGATTACTGCTCGTTTTGGAGGGCACACCAATTACCTGGTCCCCACTAACAGTGATGTATTATTGCATTGGAGAAGCTGGTACAAGATTGTTAGCAATGCCAACACCATTATTTCAAGAGTTAGCAATTCGGTTCTTTCGGATGACGAAAAAGTACTCATCACCGCGGAAGCAAAATTCTTCAGGGCATTTGCCTATCGTTTCCTGGTGTATCTATGGGGCGGCGTTCCGCTGTTGACCGAAGAAATCACCGCACCCAAAACCGATTTCGTACGGGCATCCAGAACCGAAGTCCTCGAGCAGATTATTTTCGATGCAACAGAAGCCGCCAACAATTTGCCGTCGATCAACCAGGTAACGGATGGTAAAATATCCAATCTGGTTGCACAGCAATTGCTGGCAGAAACCTACATCGCATTGGAAAGATACGATGAAGCCATCACCGCAGCCTCGGCGGTTATCGACGACCCCAATACCGATTTGATGCAGAATCGTTTTGGCAGTATGGCTGCGCAGAACCCCCAGGACGGGCTCCTGCATTTCACCCAACCAGGCGACGTTTATTGGGACCTGTTCCGTGTGGGCAATCAGAACCGCAGCAGCGGTAATAGGGAAGCGTTATGGGTGATTCAATATGAATTGGACATCCCCGGAGGTATTCTATCTTCCACTGGCGGCTATGAACACTTTAACACATTAGAACGGGTAGCAGGTCCCGCATCCTGGTTAACGCTTAAGGATCCAGATGGAGAAGAAGGTGTAATAGGTATTCCCATGTCGGACTATAATACGGGTGGAGCAGGCGTTTCACTGATGATGAATACGGATTTTTTTCTCTATGATCTTTGGGAAAGCGATTGGGACAATGATATCAGGAACGCTCCACATAATATTGTACGCGATCTGATCTATACAAACCCAACCTCTGCATGGTATGGCAAAAGTGCCGTGGAAAACCCAGGCTCAACTTTGATAGACCAGCCATGGAGGTGGTATCCCCACCTTTCTAAAGTTACCACACCCGGGCAACACCCTGACGGCGTATATGAGGATAAAAGCCTTGGCACCATCAAAAATACGGCCGGAGCATTATATCGTGACCGTTATATGATGCGCTTGGCGGAAACCTATTTACTGAGAGCCGAGGCCTATCTTGGGAAAGGAGATCATCAGCATGCCGCCGACGACATCAATGCAGTCAGGCTGAGGTCGAAAGCGACACCAGTGGAACCGGGGGACGTAACATTGGATTATATTCTGGATGAAAGGGCAAGGGAGCTCGTCTACGAGGAACCCCGACGTATCACGCTGCACCGGACAGGGAAATTAGTAGAGCGTGTCCGTAAGTACAATACGGTGAATAAAGAGGAAATCCAGGATTACCATCAACTATGGCCCATCCCTTATGCAGAAATCGAAGCCAATAAAGATGCTGTTCTTGAACAAAACCCAGGATATTAGACGAATGAAGATAGTTTATCGTATTGCTTGTTTATTCATCGGATTGCTTTGCGTGCAATGTGACAGTGTAGATGCGCAATTACCGTTAGCAGAAGTAAAAAATTGGGAAGGCATACCTACGTTGTTTGTCGATGGCACTCCCTACCCTCCATATGCCTACATGTCATACCTCGGTGAACCCAAATTCTATCAGGAAATGGAAAAGGCTGGGCTGCATTTATACAACATTCCGGCCTATTTGGGCGATCGGGGGATCAATTCCATTACGGGTATCAAACCGTTCCGATCCCCGATTTGGGTGGGTGAAAATGAATTGGATTATACGAGCATCAGTACCGATTTCGATGAGCTGATCGCCGCAGATTCCAATGCACTGGCGGTCATTCGGATTCACTTGGATGCACCACTATGGTGGGAAGAGCTACATCCAGAAAGTGCAAGTCTGCAACCCGATGGTTCTACATTTCGGACCAGCATGTATAGTACGCTTTGGAGGGAGGAGGCCGGTAAGATATTGGCTCAACTGGTGCAATGGCTAGAACAATCTCCTTACGCCAAGCATCTTGTTGGCATCCATGTAGCGGGAGGTTTCACCGAGGAATGGATGTATCATTTCAAAGATGAGTTTTATGATGAAAGCTCCGTAAGGCTTGAAAGTTTCAGGGATTGGTTGCGGACACACTATACAGATGATGTCGAACGTTTGAGGCGATCCTGGAATCGTGATGACGTGACCTTTGAGAACGCTCAGTTGGGCGACATCAGTGGAAAGGTAAGGGCCGATCATTGGCGCGATCCCGATACCGCCGGTCAGGTATTCGACACCTTTGTTTTCCATGGAGAGACCACGGCCGACCATATCGCATATTTCTGCCGTGTGGTTAAGGAAGCAAGCCATGGTAGGTTGCTTACGGGTGCTTTTTACGGGTATCATTACTTTGTGAGTGATCTCCGCCGCGGGCATGGTGCGTTGTCTAAATTGCTTCGGTGTTCCGATTTAGACTACCTGTCCAGCCCAAATGATTATAACCGTATTATCGGCGAGGATTGGGCGCCATTTGCCGCCATCAAATCCGTACAATTACACGGCAAGTTGTGGTTGGCAGAAAATGACACCCGTACATCGATCACCACGATGTTGCGTGATCGTGCCCCCCACGTCGCACCTGAAGGAACGGCCTATACAGACGGAGTATGGTTGGGACCCGAGTCGATGGAAGAGTCGGAAGCATTGCTGTGGAAGAATCTCGGACGCATGTTGACCTATGGTTACGGTGGCTGGTGGTTTGATATGTGGGGAGGTTGGTTTAGCGACCCAAAATTGATGCATATCATAGCGTCTGGACAGCGCTTTTTCGAGCGCTATCCAGATGAAGCATTTCCCGCAATGGCACCTAAGGTGGCTGTGATTGTCGACGAGAAGCTTGGCGCGATGGATGCCTCATTTGGTAAGCTTACGGGCAACTTATTGCATAACCGGTACGCTTTGGGCAAAACCGGAGCACCGTATGACCTTTACTTGCGCGAAGATTTGGATGCGGTTAAAGAGGGGGGATATCAGTTGGTGTGGTATATGGGGCTGCTGTCATTAACCGAGAAAGAGCGGTCCTATCGGGATGAGGCCACGAAGCAGGGTGCCTGGGTTGTTTGGACGGATGGTGGCCAATCCAGGGTATACCAACCTGATGGGCAGGAGCAGAAAATGGAAGCGAAGATTCAATGGGATGCCTCGGAGATCGGTGATTTGCTTGGCAAGGCCGGTGTGCACCGTTATGTGGAAGGGGAACAGGACGTGTTGTACGCAGGAAGGGGGTGGATATGCCTGCATTCGGCAAATGGCGGCAACAAATTAATCAGATTGCCGTTCAGCGCCAAGGTAATTGATCCGGATGCTGAAGAGGTGATTGCCATCGGTGATTCTTTTGAAATATCCATGAAAGCGAACTCAACCCGGATATTCAAGATCGTACAAAATGACTTAAAGTAGCAGTTATGATGTTTTGTTTGAATACAGGGCAACGAAGCAAGGCACTGTCTTTCGCCTTTTTACTGGTATCAACGTTCGTTGGCATCCGCACCGGTTGCGCGCAAGCGGGCGGCAACGGTGAACATTTGTCAAATGGCAAATTTGAGCTCACATTCAAAAGTGCCAGCGGTGAGCTCGAAAAGATGGTATCCGTGACGGAGAACACATCATTTTTGGTTAATGAGGTTATGTCTGGAGGATCGCCCTGGGAAATTACCATCGATGGGATGGGTAAATCTGAGCGCATTGATGCACGTGCCGCTTCGAATTTTTCGGCCTCACAAACCACTAACGGTTTGGAGCTAACCTGGGCGGGATTTGAAGGGCTTCCGGATGATTTCCGTGTTACGGCTTATATCGGGTTGATTCCGGATTCAGCGATGTCTACGTGGCGTATTCGGGTTGATGGCACCGGCGGATTGCTGATCCGTAAAGTAACGTTCCCGCGTGTAGTAGGATTACAGGATTTGGGAGAAGAAGAGCTGGCGGCACCCGACTGGATGGGTGCATTGCTTAAATCGCCACGTGAGGTGTTGACCCCGGGCGGGGCAGGGTTTGCCTGGGAATACCCGGGACAAATGTCCATGCAATTTATAACATTGTATAATCCGCAAGGTGCAGGAATTTACCTGGCCAGTGATGATTCGCTTGCTTATAGTAAGACATTTACATTGTCAGTAGACAGCACAGGAATGCTGGTCTACGGTGTTGATAATTATCCTCCCTATGATGAGCAGCTGACATCCTATGAGCCGCCTTATGCTTTTTTAATAGGGGGATTCCGCGGAGACTGGTTTACGGCAGCCCAGATATATAAACGTTGGGCGGAAAAGCAGCACTGGTGCAGGGATAGTCGCCTGATCAATGGAAAAGTGCCTGATTGGATTGAAAATACCAGCTATTGGGTATGGAACAGGGGACGTGCGGCGAATGTGCTGCCCCCTGCTGTGGGGTTGGGTAAGCGGCTCGATAGCCGGGTCAGTGTGTTATGGCATTGGTGGCACGGAGGGTCATATGATGATTCGTTTCCAGAGTATTTTCCACCGCGAGACGGCAGTACGGTGTTTAAAACAGCAGTACGGGAAGCACAACAGCATGGGGTCAATGCACTGGTATATATGAATGCATTGAAGTGGGGGCCTTCCACCCAAAGTTGGGTAGATGAAGGGGCCGAGCGGTTTGCCGCGAAGGATATCGATGGAAAAATGTTAAGCCATGTTTATAACATTTTCACCAACAAAGCACTGACCAACATGTGTGAGGCAACGGATTTTTGGAAGCAGAAATACGCTTCGCTTGTTGATACGGCGGTCAACCAGTATGGGTTGGGTGGAATCTATATGGATCAGATATGCCTGAACAGGAGGTGTTACGACCCTACACACGGCCACTCCGTAGGAGGAGGAAATTATTGGATGGCAAATGTTGCAAAAAAGGACCGATTGATACGGTCTAAATTTCCGACGGATGGGAAGCAAGCATTGGCAGGTGAGGGCGTGGGGGAGAACTGGCTGCCTCATTTAGATTTGTTTTTAGCGTTGCAAGTAAGCAAAGAACGCTACGCCGGCGTACACGATTGGCAAACTATTCCCCTTTTTCAGAGTGTTTATCATGCGTATGGAATTACATTCGGGAATTATTCATCTTTGCTAACACCCCCTTATGACGAGAAATGGCCTCAGGATCAGGCACCCGACGATACCGAAACCCCATTGGACACTGAATTTAACAGTCAATTTTTAATGGAGCAGGCACGGTCCTTTGTTTGGGGCATGCAGCCCATGATTGCCAATTACCAACCCTTTCTAGATACCATTCGGAAGGAGGAGATCGATTTCATTGAACGATTGGCTCATGTTCGTCAAGCCGGTTTGGACTATTTTGTTTTCGGTGAATTCCTGAGGCCACCGCACCTTGAGATTCCAAAGGAAAACATTGCGATCTCCCGACTTTCGATTTATGCGGGCCGCGGTGGAAACGTTACCCGTTTCGAAAGCGAATTCCCCTCGGTGTATGCCTCGGCTTGGCGATCAAAAGAGGGGAAGGCGGCAGTGGCATTGGCTAGTATCAGCGGGCAGAACTACGATGTGGACTTTGTGGTAAACGCAGCAGAGTATGGGATAGGAGATCGTGGTACAATTTATTTGCACGATGAAAATGGAAAGCATAGGCTTGGAGAATATCGCGGCAATTCGTCAGCAATTTCGTTTTCGTTACCCCCGCGAGGAATTTGTTTCGTTGAGTTTGTGCCATTTAATTAATCAAACCTTCGGTATGTACTGATCTGATCACTCCCAGATGACAAGATGTAACCGTTGACATTCGTTCGGATGTGGCTAATTACCTTTTCCAAAAAATGCGTATGTTTGGTGAAATTTCCAATTATGCCGCATCCATCACCGAAAGTCGACACCGACTTGCTACGCCTGTTGCGTGAAGAGGACGCTTATGCCGGAATGTACCGACGGATCATCACCATAAAACCGATATGAAACATTCAAGGTTTTTCAATTTTTTACTTTTGACCTTGCTTGCCGCGTCGGCTTGCAGGACAACGGAACAGGACAAAGGAGGCGAAAAACAGCCCAACATCGTTATCATCTACCTCGACGATCTGGGCTATGGCGATGTAGGTGCCTACGGCGCGACAGCCGTAAAGACACCCAACATCGATAAGCTCGCCGCGGCGGGCTTAAAGTTTACCAATGGCTATGCAACATCATCCACCTGTACGCCCAGTCGGTTTGCCCTCCTCACCGGCGTGTACCCCTGGCGAAACAAAGATGCCAAGATTCTACCCGGTACAGCACCCCTGCTTATCGATACACAGCAACAGACGCTGCCGAAAATGCTGAAACAAGCGGGCTACCACACCGGTGCTGTTGGTAAGTGGCACTTGGGATTGGGAACCGGTCATGTAGACTGGAACAAGCACATTGCCCCCGGACCGAATGAGGTAGGATTTGATGATGCCTATATCATGGCTGCCACCCAAGATCGTGTACCCACGGTCTTTATCGAAAACGGCAAGGTGGTGGGTGCAGAGGCGGACGATCCGATCGAAGTCGATTACAGTAAAAATTTTGAGGGTGAACCCACCGGACTTGACCATCCGGAACTCTTGCGGATGCGGTGGCACCACGGGCACAACAATAGCATTGTAAACGGTATTCCACGTATCGGCTTCATGAAAGGCGGCGAAAAGGCAAAATGGGTCGACGAAAATATGGCAGACACATTCCTTACGAAGGCACAAACTTTTGTCAAAGCACATAAGGACGAACCGTTTTTCCTTTATTATGCCCTGCACCAACCGCATGTCCCCCGTACGCCCAATCCGCGCTTTGTGGGTGCATCGGATTTAGGGCCACGCGGGGATGTGATCGTCGAAGCAGATTGGTGCATTGGGGAATTTATGAAAACGCTGGAAGACGAGGGCCTGCTGGAAAATACCATCGTAATTTTCTCCAGCGACAACGGTCCGGTTGTTAACGACGGGTATTACGACGATGCCGTGGAGAAGCTGGGAGACCATAAACCCTCAGGCCCGCTACGGGGTGGTAAATATAGTCTATATGAAGCAGGTACCCGGGTACCGTTTATTGTACAATGGAAAGGAAGGATTAATCCGGGTATATCCGACGCGATCTTCTGCCAGATGGATTTGCTCGCCTCGTTGGCCAATTTAACCGGACAGCAATCGGAAAGCAGCGATAGCCAAAATCTGTTGGACGTACTGCTCGGCGACAGTAGCCAAGGACGGACCGAACTGATATTGGAAGCAAGTTCTCGCACAGCCTTGCGGAAAGGCGACTGGGTGATGATACCACCGTATAACGGACCGGCACGCAACAAGCAAGTAAATATTGAATTGGGTAATTCGACAGCCTATCAGCTATACAATGTAAAAGATGATATGGGACAACAAAACAACCGCTCGGACACTGAACCAGAAAAGCTGAAAGAGATGATCGAACGCTATGAAGCCATTCGCGGTCAATCCGGCGAAGTCGAACAATTGAAATTGCAGTAAAAACAGCGCCTCGAAAAAGCGTAATCCCGGTTAGTGAAAGTCGGGATTACGCTTGTTTTAGTTTCCGAGTACACGATAGCAAAAATCCAGGCACTTACGAAGTTCTGCCATCGTGTCCGTCCCTTCATATTCGTATTCGATAAATGCAGGTATTGACCATCCTTTTTCTTTAATCAATAGCATCATAGCAGCCAATGGCGTATCCCCTTCGCCGAAAGGCGTCCGTATCCCCTGGTTTTTCTTGCGATCTTTGAGATGAATACTGAAGATATGACGATGGTTCTCTTTCAAGTAGGCCAGGGGATCAAAATTCGCGGCGGTAAAATGCCCGGTATCCAGATTGATCCCAATGTAGGAAGATTTATCGGCCATTCCCCTTGAAAAACTGTCGGGTGTGGCAAATTCATTCGGGTTATCCACATTCGCATGATTGTGCATACCGACGCGTATCCGGTATTGCTGCGCATACCGATCGAGCCGTTTCATGATGTTGACCGTTGCAGAAGAATTGAGCGTATCGGTACCCAGTGTTTGTGCGATACGAAATCCCTGATCAATTTCAAAATCACTGGCATTATCCTTAAAATTGGCATTGTAGGCAAGAATACGGATACCTACCTGATCAAATTGCTGTTTAATCGAACGGATCTTATCCATATGGAGGGTCTTGCGCCACTTACTGAGCTGCTGCTGGTTTTCGCGAAGTTTCGCAGCAGACAGGCCCCTTTGCCAACGGTATTCCTCCGGTTCAATATGGCCCGACCACAGTTCGCAGTGCTGGATACCTAATGTAGCCATTGCAGCGATCGCATCCGTTAAAGACCGGTCCCGTAAGCTGTAGGTTTGTATCCCGATAATGAGCTTTCCTGTACCCTTCCACGCATAAAGTTCGGGGGCCGCCAGTCCACCGATGGACAATGCAGCCATGTGTTTGCACCACTGTCTTCGGGAGATTGCACAGTTCTTGCGAAGCGGGTTATTTCTTCCAATAAGGACTGCTGATATTTCTTTCACTGTTAACTACGTTTACTGCCTTACCTGCTTCGATGGGCAAATCTGCCTCGATGATGTCCACTCCTGACTGGAGAATCATCCGGTATCCTTCCTGCAATGCCGTGGCATCAATCTCCGCCTCCGCAAATTGTTTGTCGACATTGCGTGAGCTGCCCTGCATGCACAGTGCGCCCCTTTCGTGTATTTGGCTAACCATCGCGGTATCCACAGGTAGATTATGGCTTACAAATGCGATCATATTTTGCCACGGTACGCCGCAGGTGTCGAGCGCATCCAGTTGCGATCGCTTTCCCGCCATCACCTCCATCATGACCCCCGGATTTAATGCATAGGCTTCTTGGATATCTGCCACCGAATAAGCAATGACGGTTGCGTAAGCTTCTGCCTTATGTTCGGTAATTTTCCGGATCCGCACTTCCATCGGCACATCCTTCTCATCTATGACCAAAATCGTTTTGCCTTTTGCCCATCGGAGCACCTCATCCAATGTGGGGATCTGATAATCGGTCAGATTCCCCTCTGTATCCTTCAACCGCAGTGCTTTCAACTCTTTCAGCGTGTAATCGGACACTTTTCCGGTACCGTTTGTCGTGCGATCGAGGGTCGGATCATGCATGAGTACAATCTGCCCATCCTTCGTGAAACGGGGGTCTATCTCAATCATCGCACGGGTTCGCGACAACAGATACTCAAACGTAGCAATGCAATTTTCCGGGTACCCCTTGCTGGGTCCCCCACGGTGAGCACTTACCAATGCCATACCCTGTGGTGCATAGCGAAAGAACTTTTGGAGTTCTGCCGACGACGGTACGTCGATGGCATGCAAGCGTGGCTGTCCATAGGCATAGATGGACAGCAAAAACAGCACTAAAAAGCTTTGAACAAATTGTCTTCCCATAATCAAACTGTATGATTCTCCTTTTATGTATACAGACACCATTCTCTGCGATCGCTACTATATTTTTTTACAGAAAATGAAATTTCAGAAAATTATGCTGATTTTTATTTTTTCCATGGTATAAAGCACAGCGACAGGTCTCTATATAACAAACAGGATTTTATAAGCCTTATTAATTTTATTAAATACATCAGTAGTAAAAAAGGATGAATTAGTTATTGATTCCCTAACATTAAGTTTGTTTTGAATCGGTAATTATGTCCTCAATTTGAACAAGAGACCCGGGTTTGCTGACGCAACAGATCAGAGGTCAAGTTAGGTATAAATTATACTGAAAACGAGCACAATTTATGCGTTTTTTTCCTTCTGTCAACACGTTATCTTTGTTTCGTAAGCAAATGTAAAGCTTTACTGTTATGGATTTATGGGCCCAGTTTATTACCGGCGATCGGAAAGCATTTAAAGAAATGATGGAGACGCATATCGGCCCGTTATTTAAATATGGCACCAAATTTTGTCGGGAAGAGGAATTGGTAAGAGACACCATTCAGGAGTTGTTTATCCGGTTATGGGAACGCCGAGAAAACCTCAGTCCCGAGGCAAACGCAAAAGCTTACCTTTTTGCTTCCCTACGGCGGATGCTGTTTAGAAAAATCCAAAAACAACCGAATACGGTTCCTTATGATAACCTTGAAGATGCCGTTAATTTCTTTTCGATGGAGATATCTGTCGAGCAACGTTTTATCAGCGATGAACGCCTCCGGTTTGTGGAACAGCAGATGAAGATGAAAATAGCAGCCCTTCCGGCAAGACAGAAAGAAGTGGTGTATCTGAAATTCTTTATGGATATGAACCGGGAACAGATCAGCAACATCATGCAGATCAGTCCACAGACCGTCTCCAATTTATTGCAGAATGCCCTAAAGAAACTGCGCACCGATTTGAGACTCATTCTCATGAATCCCATCTTTTTTTGAAAAAAGAAATAGTATCTCCTGAGTCAGGTTGTGTCTATCTATTTGTAAGATGCACAAGCCATGGAAGATTTCCGAAATTATAGGCATTATAAAACTCAGGATTTTGTTTGGGACGAAGCATTCCGGCTATGGGTATTAGAAACCAAACCGGAAAACACGCTCTATTGGACCCAATTCATGGTGCAATTTCCGGAGAAAGAAGCCGAAATCAGCCTTGCTAAGGATATCATCTTGCGCATGGCGGTAAATGAACCTACCCTTTCAGAAATTCAGATCCAGGATATTACAGAAAGGGTGATGCAAAACACCAATGCATCCGCAACTTCCGCAGTAAACGCTACCAAGATTAACTGGAAAGTACCTATACGGATCGGCGTTGCGACCGCAGCACTCTCAGTTGTTGTTATGCTGTTGATTCATATCGTGCAAACAGGCAAGCATCCGACGAGCCAACCGACGGAATCAACCTTTATGACCAAAACAAATACCTCGGGTCATCCCATGGAGATTATCTTGGCCGACCAAAGTAAAATCATTCTTGAAAACGAATCCAGCATCCGCTATCCGCAGGCTTTTGCAAGCAATGGTTTCAGGGAAATACATCTCACGGGCAACGCGTTTTTCGAAGTCTCCAAAGATGCATCCCGCCCTTTCTTGGTATATAGCAACGGGATTGCAACCAAAGTCCTCGGAACAAGTTTTCGGATTCACGCTCCCAAAAGCGGTGAAGAACGTTCGACGGTAGAGGTTATTTCGGGCATCGTAGCCGTCTATCCGGTAGGCAATAACAAACCACAGGAAGTCATCACCAAAAATCGAGTCGGCGAGGTTATCCTTACCCGAAACCAAAAAGCCGAATATTCAAAAACACGCAATAATTTGGTGACGGTGCTGGTAGATGATCCGATACCGGCAGTCACTACACAAACAACACAACGGTTTGTAAATCGTCCCATCCTGGATATTTTGGATGTCCTCAAGTCAGATTACGGGATCGATATCATACATGACGATCATCTATTAGTTAACCGGACACTTACAGCAGATTTATCAGGACTAACCATGTATCAGAAATTGGATGTGATTTGCCGAGCCATTAACGCCAGCTACGAAGTAATTGACGGCAAAATAATCATCCTCTAACAATTACTATATAAATTAATCCTTGTTGAATTGAATTATGAAAAAAAACCGACACTACGTTGTTTTACCCTTGGTACTACTCCTTTTTTTTGTCGATGGAAAAGCGTTTACACAAACTGACTTATCTAAACGGCTGTCGTTGAATATCCGAAATGTCGAATTGGTATCGGCATTAACCATCCTTGAAAAGGAAGCCGATGTTAAGTTTGCTTACAGTGAGGAATCGCTCCCCACGCGCAAGCGGCTCACGTTAACGTATTCGGAAGTCCCTTTATCTGTCATTTTAGACGACATCAGCGAAGAGAATGACCTGAAATACGAAGTGACTGGCCAGCTGATCGTCATCAGCCGAAATCTTGCTAAACGGCAGCGTTCCATCAGCGGAACCGTCATTACCGAAGCCGGCGAACCGCTTGCCGGTGTAAGTGTGAATATCAAGGGAACGCAATTGAGCACATCCACCGATGAAAACGGACATTTCAGCCTATCGCTTGCCGAAGAAAGCGGTATACTCGTATTTTCTTCCGTAGGATACGTCACCCAGGAAATAGACATCCGTGATCAGTCGTCAGTACGTGTTGTGTTAGAACAAGAAGAAAAGACACTGAATGAGATTGTAGTTGTGGGATACGGGACGCAAAAGAAAAGTGTAGTAACCGGTGCAATCTCCAGTGTGAAATCAGAAGACCTGCAAAATCAGCAAATTGGACGCGTGGAACAAGCATTGCAAGGCCGCACATCGGGGCTCACCATCGCCTCGAGTTCCGGGGCACCTGGTTCGGCTGCAACGGTACGGGTACGCGGAGCAACATCGCTGAATGCGGGCGCCAGTGACCCGTTGTACGTTGTTGACGGGGTCGTGGTAGATATCGGTGGCATCGATTACCTCAACCCCAGTGACATCGAATCCATCGAGGTACTGAAAGACGCTGCCTCCGCGGCGATATACGGTGCCCGTTCGTCCGCAGGGGTTATTCTGGTTACAACAAAGAAAGGGAGCAGCGGAGCCGTCAGGCTCAGTTACAACGGCTACCTCGGCACACAGGCTCCCGCTAAAAAGTTGTCTCTTCTAGATGCTACGCAGTATGCAACATTGATGAACGAACAGGCCGTTAATGGCGGTGGTAATTCGATCTTTACCGATCCTGAATCGCTCGGAAGAGGCACCGATTGGCAGGATGTGATCTTCAACAAGGAAGCACTCATCCAAAACCACGAATTCAGCTTGAGCGGCGGTGGTGAAAAATCCGCCTTCTACTCGTCTGTCGGCTTTTTTGACCAGAACGGGATTGTGGCCACTGAAATCTCCAACTTCAAGCGGATCAATATCCGCCTCAATTCTACCCACAAGATAGCCGACTGGTTGACCATCGGAGAAAATGTGGGCTATTCGAGAATCAAAAACCTAAGCGGCGTTTCGGGCAATACCGATTTCGGCGGCCCGCTCAGCGGCGCCCTGATGATGGATCCTACTACGCCGATTCTCATCACCGATCCCTCGGAAATCGATCAGGTCCCGTATTCCACCCAGCCGGTTGTGAGGGATGAACTGGGAAATCCTTACGGAATCTCTAAATACGTTGCTCAACAGGTAACCAATCCCCTTGCCTACATCCGTACGCGCAATGGCAATTATAGTTGGTCGGATGATATTGTCGGAAACGCGTATGTAGAAATTACCCCACTGGCCGGCCTGAGATTCCGCTCCACCGTTGGCACGAGGCTCGCCTATTCAGGTGGAGAATCGTTTACCCCACTGTATTACCTCAATTCCAACCAGTTCACCACCCAAACATCGTTTGCCAGAAACCGGCAGCAGGCACTCAATTGGAACTTAGAAAATACGCTATCCTACGGCAAACAGGTCGGTGAGCACGATTTTAGCATCCTACTTGGGCAAGGAGCCTATTCAGACAATAACAGCAGCGGCCTCAGTGTCACTTACTTCAACCTTCCCGTTAATACATTCAAGGAGGCTTCCATGAATTACAGTACCGCATCCGATAACATCCAGGCTAGTGGATACGAAGGGATTACCCATACCGTAAGCTCGCTATTCGGCCGGATTTCGTACAACTTTGCTGAAAAATATTTATTTACCGGAATACTTCGCCGGGATGGTTCATCCCGGTTCGGATCGAACAACAAATTTGGGTATTTCCCATCCGCCTCCGTTGGCTGGGTTGTGACCCAAGAAGATTTTTTTCCAATGAATTTTCCCGTCGACTTCTTGAAGATCAGGGCGTCTTACGGCATTACGGGAAACGACGTGCTGGGTAATTTCCGGTACATTTCGACCGTCGGCGGTGGCAGGAACTATATCTTTGGCGACGATATCTACCACATCGGCTATAGCCCCGATGCACCGGCAAATCCAGATTTACGATGGGAGGAAACCAGCCAATTGAATGTCGGTTTTGATGCTATTTTATTCAAGAATTTTGACCTCACGTTTGATTGGTTCAAAAAGAAAACAACCGATATCCTGCAGGTCGTACAGCTACCTAATTATGTAGGATCTACGGGATCGTCATACGGCAACGTGGCCGATATGGACAATAAAGGAGTGGAACTGGAGCTGGGGTACCGTAAAAACATGGGAAACCTACGGTTAAATATACGGGGCAACGTCTCTTACTTGGACAACACCGTATCCTTCCTTGGCGACGGTAAATCCTTCCTTGATGGAGGCGAAACCATCCAAAGCACCAGCTATCCCATTACCCGCACAGCCGTGGGGTACGCAATTGGGTCGTTCTATGGCTTCAAGACCCTGGGAATTTTCCAAAATCAGCAGGAGATCAATAGCTATGTCAATGCGGAAGGAAACCCTATCCAGCCTGCCGCTCAACCCGGTGATTTCATCTGGGCCGATGTGGATGGCGACGGTGCCATCACCCCAGATGATCGTACGTTTATCGGCGACCCGACCCCTAATTGGTCGTTTGGCTTCACGCTCAATCTCGCCTGGAAAGATTTTGATTTCCTGATGTTTGGACAGGGGGTTGCCGGCAATGAAATCTATCAGGGTTTGCGAAGGCTTGACATCCCCACGGCGAACTGGCAAACCGATGCATGGAATCGCTGGCATGGGGAAGGTACCTCCACGGCGTATCCCCGACTGACCACCCAAGATGTCAACAAGAATTTTTCCAATCCTTCCGTATTTCACCTCCAGCGCGGAGATTATTTCCGGATTAAAACCCTGCAAATTGGCTACACCTTTCCCGCTAAACTCGTAGATCCCCTCGGTTTGGCAAAAATAAGAGTGTATGTAAGCAGCAATAACATATGGACCATCACCGGTTATACGGGGTATGATCCCGAGATAGGTGGCGGCAGTTATGGAATAGACCGGGCGGTCTATCCCCAATCAAGATCGTTCCTGTTTGGTGCTAATTTAAGTTTTTAACGTATTCAAATCATGATCGCGATGAAACGATATATAACCCTGGCAGCATTTTCATTGACCACCGCAGGTTTTATTTCCTGCAGCGAAAGTTTCCTTGAGGTAGATCCTCGTGCTACGCAAATTGAATCCAACTACTACCGCAATCCGGAGGAGGCGTTTAATGGCCTGGTGGCCGCCTATGATCCAATGGGTTGGGAAGGAAAAGGTGACTACGGCAACTTTGTGTCGTTTGTTGCGGGTTCTGATGAGGCTTACAGTGGTGGTGGAAGTTCCTCGGATTTGTGGTATCTGCAAACCATGAATGATTACCGGCTACTTGATCCCGCCAACGGCCCTCAATTAAACTTCTGGTCCAAAGGATTTTCCGGCGTGTCACGTACAAACACCTTATTAACCGTACTGAATGAAAAGGAAATTGAAGGATTGGACGATGCGATAAAAGCCCGATATATCGCCGAAGCGAAAGTATTGAGAGCTTATTACTATTTTGACCTGGTCCGCATCTTTGGCAACATACCGTTGATCACCGCTCCCCTTTCTACAAACGAATTCTATGAAGTTACCCAAGTACCACCCGCTGACGTTTATACTCAAATAGAGACGGATCTGAAGGAAGCAATTGCAGAGGCAAATCTTCCCGATAAGGTTCCAGCGGCTACCGAAGGCGGACGAGTAACCAAAGGTATGGCGACAGCGCTATTAGGCAAAGTGTTGATCTATGAAGAAAAATGGGCGGAAGCTGCGGATTACCTATCGATGGTAAACGGTACACCCGGCGGAACCAGTACCTATGGGTATAAACTACTGGACAACTTCAGTGATATTTTCAGACCGGACAACTTATTCCACAGCGAGTCGATCCTTGAAATTACCCACACTTCTTCTGCAGCATCTGGATGGGGGAATACATCGCTCGTGGAAGGGTTTATTGCCAGTACCATGTTCGGCCCACGGAGCTACACCGGTCCTACTTACGACTTCGGCTGGGGTGGGTGTCCGATTACCCCTGAACTGATAACGCTATTACACGATGATCCACGTTATGAAACCACCGTTAACGATGTTGACAGCCTGGTGGACCTTGGGTTAGCCACTTACGTCCCCGGCTACTTGAATACCGGCTATTTTGTCAAAAAGTTTGCACCCTTACAGGAATTCAAAAATACCGGCGCAGGCCCCGCGACGATCAACTATCCCCAAAATTACATTGAGATCCGTCTTGCTGACACCTACCTGATGGAAGCCGAAGCCCTCGTGGAGGCTGGCGGTGACCTCACCCGCGCTGCCGCGTTGCTCAACGCAGTCCGGAGTCGGGTTGGCCTAGGGCCCATAGACGCCACGTTAGAAAATATCGATATGGAAAGGCGGAAAGAACTAGCTACCGAAGGGCATCGCTGGCATGATCTGGTCCGCACAGGACAAGCGGCAGCTGTATTACAGTCAAAAGGATTCGTGGCGGGAAAAAATGAGCGCTTGCCCATTCCATTAGAAGAATTGACAAATACCAAATTAGTACAAAATCCCCAATACTGATGAAGCGACTTATCGTACGTTCCGGGAGTATTCCTCAACTTTTGATCAGTTGCGTTGTCTTGTCCCTTTGTAGCAACATTTCTACCAACGCACAGACGGCAATCCAACGCCCGAACATCATTTTCATCATGGCCGATGACCTCGGGTATGGCGATGTCGGCTTTAACGGCCAGGATAAAATCAAGACTCCCAACATCGATCGGCTAGCAGCCGGGGGCATGGTTTTTTCAAGACATTACGCTGGCACCGCTGTGTGCGGCCCCTCAAGGGCAGCTTTGCTAACGGGCATCCACACGGCACATGCCAACGTCCGGGAGTTGTCTGCCTGGACTGCCAGCGGCAACCCCATAGGATTACAGGCCGAAGAGGTAACGGTGGCCGAAGAATTGAAACGTGCCGGATACCACACGGCCATCATCGGCAAATGGGGCCTCGAAGAAGGAACCGGAGAAGGCCACCCCCTTGACCAAGGGTTTGATTATTTTTACGGATACCTCACCCATATGGAAGCGCATCACTATTATCCGCCCTATATATGGGAAAACAGGGAAAAAGTTTACCTTCCGGAAAATCGCACGGCCGAAAAAACGGGGGAATACTCCAACGATGCCTTTACCCGGAAAGCCTTGGACTATGTTGCGGCAAATAGCGAAACTCCATTCTTTCTCTACCTCCCGTATACAGTCCCTCACAACGAAATAACCGTGCCTGAGGATGCGAAGAAGCCTTACGTCGATCTCGGATGGCCGAAACGTCCCATGAAGCAGGGCCACTATTACCACGATCCCGAAGGAAATGTCACCTATGCGGGCATGGTAAGCCGATTGGACGACTATGTGGGACAATTGATGGACCAGCTCAGGGAACAGGGGTTAGAAGAAAACACCCTAATCATCTTTACGAGCGACAACGGACCGGGTTACGACGACGGTTTTTTCAATAGCAACGGTGGATTCCGCGGAAAGAAACTTACGCTTTACGAAGGTGGCCTCCGAATGCCATTCGCAGCGAAATGGCCGGCAATTATCAAACCGGGCAGTTCGACATCGGAACCAGTTGCTTTCTGGGATTTTCTACCGACCGTTTGCGATATTGTCGGGGTGAAACCCAGCCTCCATACGGATGGGGTTTCCTACCTCCCATTGCTTCAGGGAGCTGCAACACTCCCCGAGGCCCATCCCACTTTTTACTGGGAGGTTAATGAAACAAGGGGACCCCTGCAAGCAGTGCTTATAGGTGAATGGAAGGGCATCAAGCAGTATCAAAAACCCTTCGAACTGTACAACATCAAACAGGATCCAAAAGAAACGCAAAACCTCGCCGCTTCGCACCCCGATATCGTGAAGCAAATCGAAACCTATCTGTCGGAAACACGGACCGAACATCCCGAATTTCCGCTAACCAAAAGAGAGGCTCATTATGATGAGTAATCGTTCGCTGTTCCTTTCGCTGCTATTGGGTATCTTTACGCTACCCTCATTTTCTCAACTTCCCAAAAACGTCGTTTTCATCCTCTCCGATGATCACCGATACGATTTCATGGGGTTCACGGGAAAGGTTCCCGGACTGAAAACACCGAACTTGGACAGGCTGGCGCTCGAAGGTGCCCATTTCCGGAACGCATTTATCACCACAGCACTCTGCTCACCTTCCCGCGCATCCATCCTCACGGGCCAGTATGCGCATACGCATACCATTGTCGACAATCAGTCGCCAGCTCCCGAAGGGTTGATTTTCTTTCCCCAATACCTACAGAAGGTTGGTTATGAAACTGCGTTCTTTGGCAAATGGCACATGGGTAATGACGATGGAAGTCCGCAACCCGGTTTTGATCACTGGGTGAGTTTCAAAGGCCAGGGTGTTTATTACAACCCAACGCTAAATATTGACGGGAAACCGAAGAAATTCCAGGATAGCACCTACATTACGGATCTTCTCACTACGCTATGCATCGATTGGATGAAAAAACAGGAGGCTGACAAAAAACCCTTTTTTGTGTACTTATCTCACAAAGCTGTACACGCGGGCTTCCAGCCGGCAAAACGGCACCAAGGTCGTTACCAGAACCTTGAATTCCAATACCCACCCTCGATGTTCATAACGGCGACCGATACCAGCAGGGACTACGACAAAACACGGTGGCCCGGCCTCGGCAACTATCCTGTAAACAAACGAGACATCCCGTTATGGGTGAGACAGCAACGCCACAGTTGGCATGGTGTGGATTACATGTACCATGGCGCTACCGATCTGGATGAGATGGCTGTCGACTACGCAGAAACCCTGCAAGGCGTAGATGAGAGCATTGCTTCTGTACTCGATTACTTGGAAAAAAGTGGCCTAGCGAAAGAAACGTTGGTCATTTATATGGGAGATAACGGTTTTTCATTCGGTGAACATGGGCTGATTGACAAGCGGCATGCTTACGACGAATCGATGCGGGTACCGCTGTTGGCATGGAGCCCGGGTTTTATTAAGCCCAACAGTAAAATAGACCAGATGGTATTGAACATCGACATTGCACCCTCCATCCTGAATCTGGCGGGATTAAAAAAGCCCAAGCAGATGCAGGGCGAATCCTGGCTCCCATTGTTATCCGGAAAAAATATCCCCTGGAGGGAGCGCGTATTTTACGAATACTATTGGGAAAACGCCTTTCCACAGACTCCCACACAATTTGCGGTCCGTACATCCCAGTATAAATTTATCCGAAGCCAGGGTGTATGGGATATTAACCAATTGTATAACCTGGAAACAGACCCCTACGAGGTCAATAATTTAATCCGTGATCCTGCCTATCAATCTGTCGCTGCAGCGTTGAACAGCGCCCTGTGGGATTGGCTTGAACATACAGAAGGAACATCTATCCCGCTGAAACGGATCAACGCAAAACATAAAGATCACAAATTCAATGGAACCTGGTAACAACGCTTGTCGCATGCATGCTTATTTTTCCGTATTTACCGCCGCCATCTTCTTATTTGGCGGCTGTTCATCCGTTGACAAAAGGAATGTCGAAACCACTCCTCCCAATATCCTTTGGATCGTAGCCGATGATCTGGGCACAGATCTCGCCTGTTACGGTACACCAGGGGTTCAGACACCAAATCTTGACCACTTTGCTGCAGAGAGTGTACTTTATACCAACTTTTTCAGTGTAGCGGCGGTGTGTTCACCAAGCCGCTCCTCACTCGTTACCGGAATGTATCCGGTAAGCATCAATAGTCATCAGCATCGGACCCGTATCCGAGGCAGCCTGCCGGCAGGTATCCATCCGATTTCAGCATATTTCCGCGAACAGGGATATTTTGTAAGCAACGGCAGCAGCGGAAACCCGGAGGCATATGGCAAAACAGACTATAATTTCGCCCACAATCCCAAGCAGCTGTATGAAGGGTCGGATTGGAGGCAGCGTACTCCCGGGCAACCTTTCTTCGCCCAGGTTCAAATCAAATACCCGCATCGGCCGTTCAACCGGGATACCATCCACCCTGTTAATCCCGATCAGGTAGTGCTTCCCCCAAACTATCCCAACACGCCCCTCGTCCGGAAAGACTGGGCGCTTTACCTGGAAACCGTCCAATGGGTAGATCGGCACGTCAGCCACATTCTCCGGCGATTGGATGAAGATGGACTCTCCGACAACACCATCGTCTTCTTTTTTGGCGATCAGGGCCAGCCTCACGTCCGCGCAAAGCAGTTTCTGTACGATGCGGGCATCCATACGCCACTGATGATCCGGTTTCCTAAGAAGTACAACCGTAAAGGAACGGATCAACGAATGGTGAGCACAGTCGATATTACAGCAGCAACATTAGCACTGGCGGGGATACCCATTCCGGAGGAGATGCAGGGCGTGAATTTTCTGGCCGACGATGTATCCCCAAGGGAATACGCCTTTTCCATGAGAGATCGATGTGATGAGACCGTCGATCGCATACGCGCGGTACGGAGCCAACAGTTTAAATACATTCGCAATTTTTATCCAGAACGCCCCTATACCCAATTTAATGCCTATAAAAAGGCGAATTATCCCGTATTGACGCTTATGGAGGTGATGTATCAACAGGGTAAACTCGATGAATCGCAGCGTCAATTCATGGCCAGCAGTCGTCCGGCTGAAGAGCTTTATGAGATCGCATCCGATCCGCATGAAACTCATAATCTTGCTTCGCTTCCCGCGTATCAAGACACCCTACTGCATTATCGGAACATCATGGATCATTGGCTCGATGAGGCTGATCGCGGTGTATATCCTGAGCCTGAATCGGAAATCTCCTTCGCGGAAGAGCTGATGAAAGATAATTTCAAAAAGGAAATGGAGAAAAAGGGATTGAAAGCGACTGTCGGTGATTTGGAATTCCTAGCCTATTGGGAAACAAACATTCAATGAATCAATCACATCAGCAACGTATCGATCCGATGCCCATGCACCATCTGCTCCTTCTCGGACCATACAAACACAGTAAATGTTCCGTCCTGCGAGGCGACCATGGCTAAGGAATCGTGCTGGTCGTTCACAAATTGGGCGGCAGCTAAATGCCGGGTTCCACCGATGGTCGTGGCGTCGAGCAACTGCTTGACACTGTCCGCTACCGGTTCGGTCATCATCAACTGTGCCACAGGCAATGCGTGCGGCGAACGCGCTACCTTGGCTCCGAAGGCAAGTAGCCGATGGTCTTCCGTGATGACCGTGGCACCATCGATAGCGGAATACCCACCTACCGCATTAATCATTTTGCGTAATGTTTCGATCTCAGCAGTAGGGTCGCTGCTCTCGGCCGCCGGCACCATGGTAAGCGGCTCCACCAAATAATTAATGGGTTTGACAATGGAGAGCAACCAGGCCGTGCTGTTGGGAGGCACCACCAACAATAGTCCGCCACGACCATGGCTACGCATGGCAAGTGCCAGTTGCACCAGGATATTTTCCGATTGATCATCCTGTGCATGAGAGAATCCCAACAAAGCCGAAAGCATTCCCGGGCAGTCGGTCAATCCCCAGTGATTATCTTCGACGACCTTTATTTGGTTACCTTTCAGCACCGCTACATTGACGAATTTACGTGCGTGAACCCGATGTTTTTGTTTGACCACCAGCAAACCCGCCTCTACCACTTCCACTACCATCGCATGAGTAGGTACTTCATGTGTTGTCCCCCATATGTAAAAATTGTCATCTTCCATCCATACCCCCAAATGTAGACCGGGTTGCACTACCGCCGGCGATAACTTAACCAGATTATAGGGAGTGAAACGTTGTATTTGATGAAAGACCAAACGATTTGCCGCTAGATCTGGAGGCACAAACGCCAACGATATTTTCGGCTCATACCCTTCTTCACGGCGCAGGCTGGCCCAAAAAGCGGTATCGATGAGGATTTCGATAACCGCTGTATCCGGTATATGCCTACGATCTGTGTCCCGATGATCGAGTTGTTTTCTAAAATGTTCTGAGATCCGGTGCGACACCAACTTTGCCGCAAGATATGTAGGTTCTGAAATCATTTTTAAGAATGGGGACGTTATATCAGCAAACTTATATAAATTTGCTGTATATACTGAATTATAAATACAAACCAAACAAACAGATTATGCGATTTATCATTGATGTACTACTGACAGGACTGGCTGTATTCCTTGCAGCGCTGGTTCTTCCCGATTCGGCGGTCAGCGTCGCCGGATTCGGGTGGGCGATTGTCGCCGGACTGATCATCTCTTTCGTGAATGCGACCGTGGGTACGGTTCTACGGATTTTTACGCTCCCACTCAATCTCCTCACCTTGGGATTGATATCGTTTATCATTACGGTATTGATGGTACAATTAACCAGCTATTTCATGGGAAGTAAATTTGACGTGGCAAATTTCTGGTGGGCTGCCGTCTTTGCGCTGGTGGTCGCGTTGATTCAGATGCTTCTAGGCGGTCTTTTCAAATCCAAAGATCGCGACTGATTAAGTATTATCCCGGCAGGAGCAACAGCGCCTACCGGGATAATGCTCCTTAAATTCAGCTATCACGATGCCAAATAGCCACCATCTACCGGATAATACCCTCCGTTTACAAAGGAAGCCTGGTCGGTACTCAGCCATAATACCAACTCGGCTACCTCATGGACTTCTCCTAGCCTACCAATGGGATGTTTGCTCACCAGCCAATTGATGGTATCGCTATCCATATCTTTTAACAGCGGTGTATTAATGAATGCAGGTCCCACTGCGTTGGCTCGGATACCTCCTGCGGCATACTCCAATGCAATGTTTTTAGTAAGTCCAACGACTCCATGTTTGGCAGCTACGTAGGCTGCCGAATTTGCAAATCCTACCTGTCCCAAAATCGACGCCATATTCACGATCACACCACCTCCCGACTGCAACATGGCCGGTATCTGATAGCGGCACCCATAAAATACGCCGGATAGATTGATGGCAATAACCTTATCCCAGCCTTCTACCGGATATTCGCCCGTTGGCGCGGAAGGTCCGCCGATTCCGGCATTGTTGCAGGCAATATGCAACGCTCCAAATCGCTCAATCGTTTGTTTAACCAAGCGTTCGCTCTCCGGCGCCTTCGACGTGTCAGCTGCTACAAAAAAGGCACTCCCGCCCCCATCTGTAATCAACTTTACGGTTTCTTCGCCACCGCCTACACTGATGTCGGATACGGCTACTTTTGCACCTTCCCGTGCGTAGGCAAGTGCCACGGCCCGGCCTATTCCTGATGCCGCACCGGTTACAATCGCTACTTTATCAGTTAATGTTCCCATAATCGTGTTGGTTTTGTTATTATAACAAAGATAGCCTCTATTTGATTGGACGGAAATGACTTCGGTCAGGTTCTTAAATGACCGTTCAGCCTATTCGGATGAACTGTCAATAATCATCAACGACTTCCGGAATGCTTCGGGCGTGATACCTGCGTTCTTTTTGAAGAACTTGGTGAAATACGAGTTGTCTTCAAAGTTCAGCATATAAGCCACTGTGGCCACCGAAAGGGCCGGGTTGATCAGCAGGCGCTTTGCTTCTAAGGTTATCCGGTTGCGAATCACCTCCCCCGCTGATTGCCCCAGCAATTCAGAGCAAAGGGCATTGAGATGGTTAGGCGTGATATGAAGCATGGCAGCGTAATCTCGGGGTAACCGCAATTCGGAAAAATGTTTATCGACCAATTTCTGAAAATTACGGAGAAGCGTGGTGTTATAAGATAAATGCACCGATCTTGTCATCGTTTGCATACTAGCCAAATCCAAAAATAGCTTGAGAATCAATACACGCAATTTATCGAGGTGAAGAATACTGCTTGAGGCAGCCAACGGGATCATCTCTTCAAAAAGTTCAGCAATATGCGGCTGCATGGACCGTGGGATATCCAAGACGGACTGCTGTGCGAGGCCCTGAAAAAACGGAAAGTCATCGATATAGTCGGGCCGCAAGAGAAACGACTGGAAAAACGAGGCCGAAAAATTGAGCACATATCCATCCACATCGCCCTCAAAATCCCAATGATGTACCTGCCCCGGAACCATTGCATACAACTGATGGGGTCGCACCGGGAATCGATCAAAATCAATGGTGTGGTGACCATTTCCTTTGGTAAAGTAAACCATGTGGTAAAAACGATGCCGATGCGGCACATGTAGTTTATGATGCCTCTTCCGATAGGATGCAAAAGGTCCCACGACAAGATCAGGCCGGGAAGTGGCTAGCCCTGCTATATCATATATTGGATAACCCTGCTGTGCCATGGACCGAAAGTTACTGTTTTTTTTCCAGTATACCCCCGCAATTTTTGTTTCTTCCTGATCCTAAAAACCCCCTTGAGGCTTTTTGAAGAAGTCCCGAGGGGGTTGTAGTTCTATAGCGTCAAATGCGTTGCTTATTCGTCTTCAAACTTCCAGCGCACAAATGCCTCAATGGCTTCATATTCGGCCATGCCCAAGCCATCATACAAGCGGGCAGTTTCGCGTGTACGTTCTTCGGCGCGCACCCAAAATTCCCGTGCATCATCTCCGGGAAACACGGGCAGATCCTTCTGAGACTGGTGTTTAAAAATGGCATGACGCTTACGCAATACTTCCTGCGGAGAAAGCGGAACTGCCATTTCAATTTCATGGATTTCAAATTCATGCCACGCACCCCGGTAAAGCCACAGCCAGCAATCCTTTGTCCACGCTTCCGTCATCCTTAGCCGTTTCATTGCTTCGTGAATGATATCAAAGCATACCTTGTGCGTACCGTGCGGATCGGCAAAGTCTCCCGCTGCAAAAACCTGATGGGGCTTCACCCGTTGAAGCAGTTCCATCGTTTCCAGGATATCGTCTTCATAATCCAATTCCTTGCTGTATTTACCCCGGTCATAGAAAGGCAAGTTCTGAAAATGGATATGATCATCGGGTAATCCTGCGAAACGTGCTCCGGCAATGGCCTCTCCTTTGCGTATTAGCCCTTTCACAGTAAGCAGTTCTGGCGTATCGATCTGATTGGGTTTCTTTTCTTTGATAAATTGCCGTGCACTTTTATAAAGCGTTTCCAGTTTATCGGTTTCCACCCCTTGTGACTTGGCAAAATCGGTAGCGAACTCAACAAAACGGAGTGCATCATCGTCCCATACAGCGGTGTTGCCGGACGTTTGGTATGCCACGTGCACATCATGTCCTTGATCGGCCAAACGGATAAAGGTACCTCCCATGGAAATGACGTCGTCATCCGGATGCGGCGAAAAGATGATCGAGCGTTTCTTCGCAGGATCCCGACGTTCTGGTCGCTGGCTATCATCGGCATTGGGTTTTCCTCCGGGCCATCCCGTAATCGTATGTTGCAATTGGTTGAAAATGTCGATATTGATGTGGTACACCGGCCCCTTTTCAGTGGCCAATTGTGCCATACCGTTGTTGTTATAATCGTCTTCCGTGAGTTTCAATATCGGCTTTTTAAGAGCTTGTGAAAGCCATACAACCGCTTTTTTGATTGTTTTGTTGTCCCAAACACAATCCTTCACCAGCCAAGGCGTATCGAAACGGGTCAATTGGGAGGCTGCATCTACATCGATGACAAACTCCACGTTGTCGGAGAGCTGAAGATACGTAGCAGGCACTTCAGAAGATAATTCACCTTCAACGGCCTTTTTCACAATCTCGGCTTTCTTTTGGTTCCAGGCCATCAAAATGATTTCCCGGGCTTTAAAGATGGTACCGATTCCCATCGTGATGGCCTTGGTGGGTACATTTTCTTTGCCACCAAAGTCGCGCGATGCGTCACGCCGGGTCAAATCATCCAACGTAACCAATCGGGTGCCCGAGTTTGGTGCCGATCCCGGCTCGTTAAATCCGATGTGTCCCGTACGGCCAATACCGAGAATCTGCAGGTCCAACCCACCCAATGCAGTGATTTTTTGCTCGTAAGCCAAGCAAAAATCATGGATCTCTTCCATACTCAAGGTACCATCGGGGATGTGCACATTCGCACGCTCGATGTCTACGTGATCAAACAGGTTCCGATTCATGAACGTAACATAGCTCTGCTCTGAATCGGGCTGCATGGGATAGTACTCATCGAGATTAAACGTGATTACGTTTTTGAAACTGAGTCCTTCTTCCCGGTGCAGGCGTACCAATTCTGCATACACTTTTACAGGGGTTGCACCTGTAGCAAGGCCAAGAATAGCCTGCTCACCTTTTTCTTGTTTGCCGCGAATTAAATCGGCAATACGTTTTGCCACCGCCAGCGAGGCCGCGGTAGGATCGGAGTAAACACTTACGGGTGCTTTCTCGAAGCGTGTTTCTTCCAGTAAATTTAATCTTGCCATTGAGGAATTACGTATAAGGTGAGACGCAAAAATAAATATATTTACTTGAAAAAATAATCAAAGAGAATATACTTTCTTAATTTTTTTAAAAAACGGATCATGCAATCGTGTGCGCGATTATTAAGCAAACGGTTGCGTGAGCCAAGTTCTTTGATAACTCGGCAAACTGTCTTATACTTGTTTGTTAATAGCGTGTTTGCGTTGGCAGCACACCTCCAATTTTCCATTATGAAGTACAATCGTAGAAATTTTCTGAAAAATGCTACGCTCCTTTCTGGAGCCGTGGCAGCATTGCCCGCGGTGGCGCACGAGGTTGCGGCTGAATCCCGTCTCACAAAGCCTCAACGTTTCAACATGAGTGGCTATGCGGCTCCAAAAATCGACAAGGTACGGATCGGGTTCATCGGTCTGGGCCAGCGGGGACCCGGCGCTGTGCAACGGATGTCGCATATTGACGGGGTGGAAATTAAGGCCCTTTGTGATAAGGATCCCAGCAGAGCGTCAAAAGCACAGGGAATTCTGACGAAAGCAGGACTTCCAAAAGCCAAGGAATACAGTGGCGAGGAAGGCTGGAAAGACATGGTGGCCAACGAGGACCTCGACCTCGTTTATATCTGTACACCGTGGGATCTCCATACGCCCATGGCAGTTTTTGCAATGGAACATGGCAGACATGCAGCGAGTGAGGTGCCCATTGCGATTACCCTCGATGAATGCTGGCAACTCGTTGAAACCTCCGAAAGAACCAAAAAGCATTGTATGATGCTTGAGAACTGCTGCTATGATTTTTTCGAGATGCTGACCCTCAACATGGCGCGCAACGGCTTGTTCGGTGAAATCATGCATGCAGAGGGTGCCTATATCCATGATCTGTTGGGCTTAAACTTCGATAAGGACGGCTATGCAGACATGTGGCGATTGCGTATGAATGCCCCACGCACAATGGCAATCTCTACCCTACACATGGCCTGGGCCCGATCGCGCAATGCCTCAACATCAATCGGGGCGACCGGATGGATCACTTAGTGTCCATGTCGACCAACGACTTTATGATGGCAGATACTGCTGCAGCAAAAGCAAAAGAAGATGCCTTTTTTCAATCTTTTGCCGGCAAATCGTATCGGGGCAACATGAATACGACACTGATCCGTACGGCCAAAGGAAAGTCCATCATGGTACAGCATGATGTAACCTCCCCCCGTCCTTACTCACGTATTCACCTTGTCAGTGGTACCAAAGGGGTAGCTTCCAAATGGCCTTCACCTGAGCGGATCGCCTTTGGTCACGAATGGATTAACGATGAAGAATTGAAAGCACTCTATGCGCAATATACCCCACCTTTGATCAAACACGTAGGTGAGGTAGCCAAGCAAGTGGGCGGCCACGGTGGGATGGATTTCATCATGGATTGGCGCCTTATTGACTGTCTGCGCAATGGCTTGCCGCTTGATCAGGATGTGTACGACGGAGCATTGTGGAGCAGTATTTTTCCGCTGAGTGAAAAGTCGGTGGCAAAACGGTCCCGTTCGCTCGATGTACCGGATTTTACCCGGGGTGCCTGGCAAACGAATAAACCGGTGAACCTTACCCTGGAGGGTGGAGCAACGACCGGTGTCAGAAAGGGTTGACCCGGATAAACCGTTCGGCCGCCTGCTGTAATGTCTGTTCTTGTTTAGCAAAGCAGATACGGATCAGGTGCTGGTTGATTTCCCGATGGTAAAAAGCAGCGATGGGAATCGTGGTTATACCGTATTGTCTCGTCAGCGTTTCGCAAAATTCTTTTTCAGGCAAATTACTGATTGCCGAGTAATCGGCAACCAGAAAGTAAGTCCCTTGGCAAGGTAATGGGCGAAAACTTGTTTCTTGTAATGCAGCCATCAGAAAATCTCGTTTTTTCTGGAAAAACATGCCCAGGCCAAGGTACGTTTCTGCATCCTCCATAAAATTAGCCAAGGCATACTGGATGGGCGTATTGACGCTGAATACATTGAATTGGTGAACCTTCCGAAATTCAGCGGTTAGTTCACGGGGAGCTAAACAATAGCCCACCTTCCAGCCGGTGGTATGATACAGCTTACCGAATGACGCAACCACAAACGCACGTTCGCGAAGTGCCTCGTAATGTGCAGCACTACGATGTTGTACCTCGTCGTAAACAATGTGCTCATATACCTCGTCGCTCAACACATAGCAATCCGTGTTTCGGATAACTCGGCTCAATTGTTGATAATCAGCGTCATTTAATACGCGTGCTGTTGGGTTATTGGGCGAATTGATCACCATGAGCCGGGTTTGGGGAGTCAATAGGGAAGCAACGGCATCCCAGTCAATTGCAAAATCCGGGGCTGTTAGCGTCACAGGCACGGGTATCCCGCCAAAGACCTGTACAGCAGGAGCGTATGCATCGTACGCAGGTTCAAACAAGATCACTTCATCACCCGGACGGATCAATGTTGCCATGACGGTAAAAAGTGCCTGCGTAGCACCAGCCGTAATGGTAATTTCGGTTTCCGGATGATAAGAAACATCGATGGTTTCCGCTACCTTGTCACTGATCTGCTCACGCAGTGCAACCACGCCGGCCATCGGCGCATACTGATTGTATCCGGCACGTAAATGCTGTTCCACCAAGGAAACAAGTCGTGGCGAAGGGTCAAAATCAGGAAATCCCTGCGACAGATTGATCGCCTGGTACCGAAGGGCCAACTGCGACATCTGTGTGAAAATGGATGTAGCGGTATTTGGTAATTTAGAAGTAAGGTTGCGCATTTTTGACAGATAACCGACGGCTAAAATGCAATATTTTCGCGAAGTATTTCCCGATAAAAGCGAACACTGTCTTCCAATTGTGCGATATAGGCTTCTTTATCCAATATAATTTTATGGTACAGTTCTTTTTCTTCATTGATAAATCGATCGATGTGCACCTTTGTTTCCTCACTACCCAATAATTCCGGGAGCCCTGTCTCCAGCACTTCAGCAATCTGTGTCAAACGGTCGATGTCTATACGGGTTACCCCGCCTTCAATATTTTGATAGGTCTTTAATGCAATATGCAATGCCTCTGCCATATCTGCTTGCGACAGCCTCCGCTCCTTCCGCAGGCGTCTGATGTTACCCAAAATATCCGATTGCGCCATAGTTTTCCTTTTAGGTATAAATCATACTAAAAGCAAGCATAATTTATGCGTTTTTTACCTCGTATCAACACCCTATCTTTGTTGTATAAGGCAAAGGTAAAACTTTTTACTAAAAAGACTACTAAACTAGTAGATTATTTTTGTGTCAATACGCAAGTAACAGGTACATAAGGAGTTTGTTTGTTGTTTAGTTTAAACGGCGGGTGGAGACACTCGCCGTTTTGCGAATTATTCTTCGTACAGTTGTGTGGCACGTATCCCCTGATCGCCCAGCGCATTGATGACGTCCAACGCCCTGATACTGCCTTTAACAGAAAGAAGAAAATGATGCGAAAGATAATCGACACACCAATCGACGATGTTAGGTAGATTGTCCATGACAAGGGAAAGCCGCTCCAATTGAGATGGCGCCGCCACCGAGGTTTCAAATTTCATGATTTCCATAACTTCTCCTTTTTTTTGTGTAAATTGATTTTATGGTTTTAATACCATAGCAGATGGCATATCTTTGAGCCACTCTTCCTTTTCCTGCATGAGTTGCTTCCAGGTCGAAAGGCTGACCAGCATTAAATCAAACGATTCCAGTCTGATCGCACTGATTTCCGGCTCGTTTATCAAATTAACGTGATTGGGTGCGGCATAATCTATCGCACGAACCGCCTCCCTAAATTCGAGTGTATTTTTCATGATATTGTTGACGTCCAACAAGGTAATATGCAGTGCTCCATTCTGAATGAATTTCTGAATATAAACCAGCAGAAAGCTATCACTAATGGAATATATCGGTACGATGATACCGCGACATTCATCCATACCTTTATCAATTAGGATCCCTAACGGAATTTGAACGGCTTTGATCAGGTTTTTTGTCCGCTCATCGAAATAACCCGAGGAAAATAAGTTATCCCGACCGGTAAGTGTTTCATAAATCCGCTCGGGGTTAATGACCTTACTTGTGAACCCTAAAATGCGTCCCAGTACCGTCCCTTCAAACACGGACTGCCCAACCCCTACCAACAGGAGATCATAATCGTCGGTATTGGAAACCGAAATAATATCGTCATCGATATCGTCTGTTGGCTTAAAAATTGGCGTAAAGGGCTGTCTTAATTTGTTTCCTTCTTCCTCCAGCAGGGCGAAACTTTCACGCTCATATTCAACGGAATTAAAATGATTCAATTCGTTGCCCAGGGAAAGGTGAAGGGCGGTTACCGTGGAGTTTTCATTGGATTTGCGCGTAAGCATATGAGCAATGCGAAGCAATAATTTCCCTGTGTATGGATTTCCGAAAGAAATAAGGACGTTGTACTTGTCTTTTTTGGTCAATAAGGTACGTCGGGACTCGCTCTGCTTGAAGACCCGGTTGAATAGATCCAGCAAAGGTCCGGTCATAAAAGTGGTAAACAAAGCCATTAACACCAAAATGGCAAACATCTCTGGAGTCAGTACTCCAAGATCATACCCGATGTTGAGCGCGACCAACTCCATCAAACCGCGGGTGTTCATCAATGCCCCGATTGTTAAGCTCTCGTACCAGCTTCGCCCCACAAACCGTGCAGAAAGTGCACTACCTACAAATTTCCCGGTAATAGCGACGGCAACCACGATCAAACATAGTTGCCAAAGCCCAGGTTCGTTCAACAATCCGATCTGGGTACGCAATCCCGTAAAAACAAAAAACAGAGGCAATAGCAACACCAACGCCACATCTTCTACTTTTTCGGTGAAAATATTACGGAAATTGATGTTCGCCGGCATAATTACTCCAGCCATAAATGCCCCGAATAAGGCATGAATGCCGATTACCTCGGTTGTCCATGCAGATAAAAGCAGCGTCACGAAAAAAAGACCAACCACCGGTTTGCTTAGCCGCTCCTTGGTTGAGTGAAGTTCTCCGATGCGTTGGATGAACGGACCAACAAATCGAAGCATCAGAATCACATACAGAATCGCAAAGAAAATGGTGAAGCCTGCGCTTGCCAACGATCCGGCTTTTACCACGGCAATAACCGCCGCCAGTAAACACCAAGCTGTAATATCATCTGCTGCTGCACAAGTAATCACAATGGAACCAAGTTTGGTTTTGGTAATGCCCCGTTCCTGTACAATTCGCGCCAATACCGGAAAGGCGGTGATGCTCATGGATATCCCGATAAACAATGCATAGGAAAGAAAGGATACCTGTGGCGGCGCCGTTTGCTGATAAATGAAATAGGCTAATCCCATCCCCAAAGCAAATGGAAAGATAATGCTGGCATGACTGATGATAACCGCGTCATGCGCTTGCTTCCTCAGCAATTTGAGATCGAGCTCCATCCCCACTACAAACATGAAGAGAATCAGGCCAATCTGACTCATTACTCCCAAATTAGGCAAGGAGCTGGCGGGAAATAAAAAGTGGGAAAACTCCGGAAAATAAAAGCCCACTACCGATGGCCCCAAAACGATACCGGCGACTGTCTCGCCAATAACCGATGGTTGGCCAATTTTTCGGAAAAGCATGCCAAATACCCGGGCCACTAAAATGATAGCGATAATCTGCAATAGCAAAATGGCCAAGGGGTACCCCAAATTTGCGCTTATGGAGGCTTGAAAATGCTGCCACGCACTTTCCGATGTTACATGCTCGGGTATTTCCAAACCGTTTTCGAGAAGTCGCCCCCTTGAAATAATCCAGTATCCAAGTCCGGAAAACCCTCCGATCACACACAAATAAAAAAGCCAATTTTTCAGTCTCATTATTCCAGCCACCGTACGATTGATATTTTCAGAACATCAATTATACTAGTTTTGCAGTCGATAAGAACCAGTCCTACGTACTTTTTGTACTGAAAAATTTATTTTTTGTACCGACTAATCTGCCATCCGGTTTTTGAAATCTGCCCGGTATTGCGCAGATATCGGAAACCGGAGCGCCTCACCCCCTTCAAAAGAAAAGCAAGCCACCCATTGCTGGGTATAACTCGTAATCGCCGTTACAGCGATGATGGTTTTGCGATTAATGCGGCAGAACCTATTCCTGGGCAATAATTGGAGAAGTTGGTCAAAGGTGATATTCTTCGCTAGTAACCTGCTACCATCCCGGCAGGCAATCTCTTTGTCACGCCGGTCGTTCGCAGCTACCTCAATGAATACGATTTCCGCGCTTTTCACCCGCACTTTTCCTTTGTTGGTATTCAGTTCAAATGCATTCTCCGTTGGCCTTCTCGCAGCCAGCCAATCCCTTGCCTTCACCATAGCTTTCTCCAGTCGGTCAAGCTGATAGGGTTTTCGAAGGTAATCCACCGCATCCAAATCAAACGCCTCCGCAGCATATTCCTTATAGGCTGTCGAAAAAATAACGGCCTTGCCTTGCAATCGTTTCGTCAATTGCAGACCATTGCCCCCCGGCATACGGATGTCCAACACACATGCATCGAAATCCAGCTTATCTAATTCATTCAGAAATTTCGCCGGATTATTAAACGACTTCACGATCTCGACTTCGGGCAACTGGCTACAAAGCATCTGCAAATACTGCAATGCGGGGAGTTCATCGTCTACCAGTATACACCTAATGCTCGGCATGAAGTTTAATTTCAAGTCTTACCTGATATGTATCACCATTGGTTTCCATCGTCATCCGATAATCCTGACCATAGATTCGGTCGAGACGACTTTTGAAGGCTTTGTTCCCCAGCCCTCCGCGCTGTCCGTTATCTCCAATGACATTAGGTTGAATCTTATTTGAAACCGACAGTAAAAACAAATCATCTCTAACCTCAAAAATCACCGAAATGAACGAATTTTCACTTTGAATATCAGCATGTTTAAAGGCGTTTTCAATCGGATTGATGGAAATAAATGGAGCAATCATCAAATCACCGCACATTTCGGGAATTTTCTTTCTCACGTGGAGATCAAAAAGCGGACTTATTTTCAACCGGTTAATTTCAATCAGATTTTCAGCAAACGCAATTTCCTCCTTTAGGCGAACAAAGCGGGTGTCCGATTCATAAAGAATATAATCCAACACGTTGGATAATTTATCCAGGGCATAATAGCTCTGGTAAGCATGCGATTGTATGGCGTTCAGCGCATTTTTAAGCAAGTGCGGATCCAACTTGTATTTAAACAGGTCGGCAACCGCATCGGTAGTAGCCAGCTTACTTTTATCGATCTTCTCCATTAACTTCCGTACCTCTTTTTTGGATTCAGCCAATCGACGATAGAAAATAATGGCACACAGTATACACGCTATTAATAACGCGAACCATACGACTGAAAGCGGTGGATCAAACATCATTACTTCTTGGTCATTCCCCACAAAAATCAATAAAAGATTGGGGAATGCAAAAAAAAGCGCCCCCGACAATTGGAGGCGCTTAGTCATTCATGGATGCGGTGAATATATTTAACTAAAAAATATAACGTAACGTGACACCGTAGGTCCGCTGATCGCCCAATACAGCGGCATAGTGACCCGCATTGCCTCCGGCCGGTAGCAACTGCTCAAAATAATCCTTGTCGAAGGCATTGCGAACCCACAGATACAGGGAGACACCTTGCGCTGCCCGAAAGCCGGCCCGCCCGTTCAGCAATGTATAGCCATCCACATTCAGATACTTGGAGGGAGAAGAACTTGAAGAAAAGGACGACCGGTAAAATCCGTCTACTGCGAAGACAAATTCACCTTCCTGCCCAAACAACGACGTAGTACGGGTAGTCGCCTCTCCACCGAAGGATGCTGCCCACTCCGAAATGCCCGGTATCTGCCCACCCGATATATCCTTGAACGTAGGGCCACCCGTTTCTTCCAAGGGTGGGGGTGCATTCGTAAACCGCACGTATTTACCATCGGTATAGGCCAATGACCCGTAGAGGGAGAAGAAGTTATTAAACCGCACGGAGCCGTCAAACTCGACACCCCGCACCCGTACCTTTTCAGCATTGGCCAAATACCCCCGGTTTACGGACAAATCCGCTGCCTGTACCTGTGCTTGATAATCTTTCACATCGGTATTATATACGGTAAGTCCCAAGGAAATGTTTCGAGTAGGCTGGGCCTTAATACCAACTTCATAATGCCGTACGCTTTCCGGTCGGATGACCGCGAGTTCCAACATCGGCTGACCATTCTGGTTGGGAAGTCCACCTAAATTAAGTCCGACAGGTTTAAAACCCGTGGAGAATGTGGCAAACGTGTTTATTTTATCACTGGCCTCGAATGCCAACGTTAACTGCCCCGAAATATTTGTATCATCAATATTCGCTTCAAATGCCTGATCTGAATAGACTTCCTTTTTCAGCGCCAACAGGTCTGGATCATCCGTTTGCAATCCACCGTATGTTTCTCTCCGGAAATTGACAGATTTATCGTCATAATTCAGCCGGATACCGGGCAACAGCCGCAACCGGGGGATAATAGTCCAGTCCACTTGTGCAAATACCGCCCCACTGAAGGTCTTCATGCTCGGATAACTTTTGATGCCATAGCCCTCAAACAGGCCCGGTGTTTGCCACAATTCGCTTTCCGAACTTTGCGCAAAACGCCATTGATCGCGACCGGATTCTTCGGTATGCGCGGGATCTGCATGCAGCTGCTGACCAAATGCAAAGATCCCCACCACCGCGCTCAGGTTAGCAGACAGATCCCCTGCCCAACGCACTTCCTGTGACCATTGATCGTGGCGCGATGGTGCTTGCGATAAGGCCAATCCTTGCAGACCGGTAAAATCGCGATCGTTGGATGGATCCCAATTCCAGAAACGCCAAGCAGTAGTGGAAGTCAGCGTGCCCGGCCCCACTTTTACATCCACATTGGCGGAAGCACCCCCGAGATCCTGTCCCGAGCGCCAAGGCGTATCGTGGTCGATCAGCCGATCAAACGGATTGCGACTGGGCAGCTCGTATCCCAAATCGGAGATGATCTGCTCAAACTGCCGGTATGCTGCCCGTTGGGTCGGCACCACCCCGGCAAACACTTGGGCATACCCATTCGGACGTTGACGTGTCAGATCGCCCGCCAGCAAGATCTGCAAGTTATCCGACGGTGCATACAAAAGCTGTCCACGTACCCCGAGGTTATTCAGGTCATTTAAGCGTTGCTGTGTGGCTACATTGTATAGCAAGCCATCCCGCTGTGTACCGCTGAGTGATAGACGCGCCGCCCAGTGTTCCCCCAATGGTCCACTCACCGATGCTTTCGCTTGTATATAGCCAAAGTTGCCGTAACTCAATTCTGCCCTGCCCTCCGGCGTAAAAGTCGGCCTACGCGTGGTCACGTTAAACGTTCCTGCTACCGTGTTTTTCCCGAATAACGTGCCTTGTGGGCCACGCAACACTTCGATTTGCTCGATGTCGATAAAATCGAGTGTTGTAGCGGCTGGGCGCGCATAATATACGCCATCTACATAAAAACCCACACCGGGGTCAATGCCGTCGTTCGTTAATCCAAACGTCGTACCTAGCCCTCGGATGCTGAGCCCCGTGTTGCGGGGATTGGAAGAATACAACTGCACGGTGGGTACCATTTCTTTCAACCGATTTACATTGAAAGCACCACTTTCTTCGGCCAACGCGCCACTCACCACCGAGACCGGAATGGGTACGTGCTGCAGCAATTCCCTGCGCCGCCGGGAGGTAACCACAACTTCTCCCAAATTTGACGAACTCCGCTCCAGTTCTATCGTTACGGGGCTTTCCGTGACGACGACTTGTTTTGTTACGTAACCGATATAAGAGACAATCACCGTGACAGGCAGCTTTTGCCCCGTCACAAATTGGAAGTGCCCTTGCCTATCCGTCTTTGTCGTGTGTGTGATGCCAGCAAGCTGCAAAGTAGCACCCACAAGAGGCTCTCCATTTTCGGCATCCAGTACCACGCCTTCAAAAGTTGCATTAATTAAGGGAGTGGTTTCCTGAGCGTTTACAAACAGCCCTATTCCCCATCCCAGAGCAATCAAGGCACAGACGCGAAATGCCTTTAGATGAACTTGTATTGATTTTAACATAGAAAATCAGATTTTTACTTTATATAACCATTGTTCCCAGCTAGCATGCATCGCAAAGCATACAACCGCTACAGGGGAAGCAAAAGTATACTGATTTAGTAGACATTAAAAGGAATAAAAACTACGTATTATAGGAAGAAAACATGCGTATTTGACATCCGTTCTTTCAGTGGGGCGCTGATTATGTTTGATAAAGACGGGCGGCAATTCGTTCTACCCAGGATTTTGGCAGGAATCGAACGATATTTGCGGTTAATGCGTTTGAAAAGCCAGGGATAATTTCAGCCTTTCCACGTAGCAATCCCGCCACCCCCTGTTCGGCAACGGTAATAGCATCCATGTTATAACGATCCATTAGGTGGGATAAAGCCTGCATGCCTGCGCGTTCTCCAAACCCGGTATCAACCGGCCCCGGATTGAGTGTACTTACCACCAAGCCTTGCCGACGGAACTCTTGGCGCAATGCCCTCGAAAACTGTAATACATAAGCCTTTGATGCCGCATATACAGCCAATGTTGGAACGGCCTGATAAGCCGCCAAGCTGCCTACATTGAGAATATAAGATTTGGGCTGCTTCAACAAAACGGGGATAAAATAATGTGTTAATTTGGTAAGTGTTTTTATATTGAGGTCGATCATGTTTAGCTGTTCTTCGATTCCCACCCGGTCAAATCTCCCCCATAAGCCATAGCCTGCATTATTGACCAAAATAGAAGGCGCATACCCGTTTTCCATCACCCAATTGTACACGTCTAAGCCGCCCTGGTCGGAGGAAAGATCCAGCGTCTTATGATGCACAGGTACCGAAAATTCACGGATCAGCTCCTTTGTTAAAGCAACCAGTTTTTCATCTGAACGGGCAACCAACAACACCCCATATCCCCGTCTCGCTAAACTCCGAGCAATTTGTGCTCCTATACCCTGGCTGGCACCGGTTACCAATGCATAACTAGCTGTTATCATGTTTTTTCAAATTAATTTGCAATTATAACAAAGGTAACTATCTTTGCAAAGTCTACTAACTTAGTAGACTTTATAAAAGGCTTTGCGAGAACCTGATAACATATCCGTCCCTAGACACATCTGTTGTTGTATGTGTATGCCTCTTTGTTAATTACAAAGAGGCCTTCCTCCTCAATTCCATTTAATTTCTTAACGTTTTGTCTACGCCAACATAGGTGTAGCTTAATAGAATCCATTTAATCAACAAAAATAATCACAAGTTTATGTCACAGTACATTAAATTCCATCTCGGTGAGAAGCTCACCCTGGAACAGAAATCATTCTTTGAACAATTTGGATTTATCCATTTTAAAAACTTTATCGGTGAGGATGCCATCCAAGAGTTGATCAACGCTTCGCTTGAAATCCAACAGGACTGGATTGACCGCGACAAACAAAAGGTGAATGGAATTCCCGTAAAGTATGGCAAGGACCTGGATGGGCGGCCTATTGTGCAGCGTTTCGCTTTCGTGAATCACCATCACGGTGTTTTTGGATCGTTAATATCTGACGAAAGGTTTCGGGTATTATTGGAGTTAATCGGCGAGGGTGCTCGGATCGGTTGGGACGAAAAGGATGGTATGGTATTTAATCATTACGTCAATGGTCCGGAAAGTAAATTCAAAAAAATGGGATGGCATGTAGATGGTCTACGAGACCTTTTCCTTGATGGCAAGCTCAATCCTATGCTCAATGTCGGTATCCATCTGAATACCGTGTCACCCCGGCATGGAGGTGGATTACGCATATTGCCCGGAAGCCATAAGCAGTCACTTTATCATTTATTTTTCCGGAAACGTCATTTCTTTGACCATTCGCCCGACCTGAAAGAAATTGCCATCGATGCCGAGCCAGGTGATTTAACCGTGCATGATGGTAGGTTATGGCACCGGGTTGCCCAATCTCAAATCGTAGGTGAAGAAAGCCGGAGACGGGTTATCTATTTCCCCATTGTAGCAGGTAAATATACGCCTAAACATGAAAACAGTCCGACGCCATTTTACCAACGTTTTGCGGGGTTGATCGGCTGAATGGTATTTAAACACGTATGAAAAATATCTATTCACGCGCATTTCATACGTGTTTTTTTGCAAAAATCTGGATAACAACAAAAAAACTATTAAAATAAGCCGCTCCCCGCAGTCCGGAGCCTTCACGCGTCTCGTCCGGATAACCATGAGCTTCCAGTATTATGAGCAGGGGAACGGTTGTAACAATGAGAGCGTAAAAGAAGACGTAATGACCTCCTCGCGTTACATAATTCAGTTAAACATCTGTCTGAACTCCAAAGGCGAAAAATGCGTCTTTGTTTTAAAGAGCTTGCTAAAAGACTGCAAATGTTCAAAACCCAACTGATACGCAATTTCACTAACCGTTAAATTGGTAGTAGACAATTTTTCTTTGGCTTTTTCAAGCAATTTTTCATGGATATGCTGTTGCGTATTCCGCCCCGTCAATACACGCAGCAAATTACTTAGATACTTTGCTGAAACGTTTAATTGTCCGGCAATATATTGAACAGTTGGCAATCCTCCTTTTATTAAATCGTCGCTATTGAAATAGTCTGTGAGCAGTCCTTCTAAGCGTTCTAAAATCTGGTGGCAGCTTTTTTTTCGTGTGATGAATTGGCGTTGATAAAAACGGTTTGTATACGTCAGCAATAGTTCAAGTTGGGCAAGAATTACCGCTTGGCTCAAAGTGTCGATATTGGCTTGATATTCGTGTTCCATGCCTTTTAGGATGTTTACAACAATTGTTTCTTCTTTATCTGAAAGAAATAAGGCTTCATTCATTGAATAATCAAAAAATCCATACTGCTTAACCGTTCTGGCCAACGGGGTATTCCAAAGGAAATCGGGATGGATAAGCAATAACCATCCCGAACGGTTTATCGCTTCTCCGGAATCAACTTCAAACACCTGCCCCGGCGACATTAAAAACAAAACACCCTCGTCAAAATCGCATTGCTGTTGCCCATATTTCATTTTACCTTTGAAATTCCGGTCAAGCAACACAGCATAAAAATCAAAGACAAAATTCACCTTCGATTGACAGGGCAACGTGATGGCATCATAATCGATCACACTGATTAATGGGTGTTCGGGCTTAGACAAGCCCATTACCTTATGATAGTTACTGATTGTTTCGATCCTACGAAGTACGTTATTTGCCATATGTCAAAATCTGCTCTAGTTTTTTCACTAAATTTTCCGGTTGTTCACGCATCGCATAATGTCCACCCTCAAGGGTATAAATTTTCCAATTCCTTCTTTCCGCCCGACTTAATCCCATCTGGTCATTGGCTCGATTGCCTTTGCCATCTATCGTCATCTGTATAAAAGCAGTTGGAATTTCCTTAACCAACGGATTGCTTATTTTCAGCGGCTCGGTAAATGTTTTGATAGGTTGCGGAACGTCGGTTGGATAGGTGTTTTTTGTTGGGCCGAATGGATATAACATGATACTGTCTTTTATGAAAGGCACCATCATTTTATCCCATAATTCGCCACAGACATCTTTGGCGCTTTCCCCGTTGTCCGGGACCATCGCATCCAAATAGATGAGTTGGCCGATACGTTCCGGCACTTGTTCCGCTACGCCTGAAATAACCATGCCACCAAAGCTGTGCCCGACTAAAATAATGTCCTGTAGGTTTTCAAATCGTATTACGTTTACAACATCTGCAATGTAGGTGCTAAGATCAACGTTTGCCTTGGATAAATGTACGCGTTCGCCAAGTCCTGTGAGTGTAGGGCGGTAAACGATATCGCCCTTGGTTCTTAAAATGGAATCTACTTTGGCGTAATCCCAGCCACCATCCCAGGCACCGGGTACGAATAAAAAAGTTCGTGGTTGATGTGTTTGTCCAAAGCTCAAAGCAGAAAACATAATACTTGCCAGGAGAAAAAATGTAGCCTTCATACGTCCTAAAAATTATTGATGATTTTACTATGCAAAACTCTGCAACAATCATCAAACAGATTTAGCCGAATTGCCATTTGTTTCAGTCGAAATGCAGTCTATCTCTTTTGAGTTAAATACCCAATGCCTTTGTAATGGTAAAAGGTTGCTTCTTCATTGCTCGGCACGGTCACGTTCATCGCCTAGACGAAGCAGTTTTCGCGTGCCAGCCAGATTAATTACAAACAGCACGACACACAGTGACCAAACTGCATAACGCATGGTTCCGGGAATCAACACTTCGCACACCAGGATCAACGAAATCAGGACTCGCATCTCCGTAGGGCCGAACAATCCCGCATCTATCTGGTATTTGTCGGTGATTTTATAACGCAGTTGCGAAATGATCAGCGCCCACCCATAAAGGACAACCAACAAGTAGGCAGAAAACTCGGCATAACCCTTTGCGTATACCAGATAACCGAGCCCAATTGTCGCCGTTCCCACCCAATCTACAACGATATCCAGCGAAAACCCAAACCATTTGCGGGGCGTATTGCGGTAGTAGGCGATACGACCATCCAACGAATCACCGTACCAGTTGACAGCAAAGCCCAATATGCCCAATATCAACCACGACCGATGCCAATACGTAGCCAATATGAATGATGCCATAATAAGCAGACTTCCAAAAAATCCGATCGCCGTCAGCATGTTCGAAGTTACACAGGCCGGAGTCAGTTTTATGAGACACTGAATTAAACGTTGTTCAGCTCTCCGCAAGATATTGGTGCGCTTCCGGTCACTGAAAAGCATACTCCCTTTGTTTCTCATCGCCCTTTAACTTTCTTTCGATAATCCAGCTCCCGTTACTGCAAACACCTTGCTAGCGGAATCAGTGTTCAAGCCTTCCTTACATTCTGAACTGACGCTTATAGGCACTTTGTACTTCATTTATCCGCATCTGATTAGATACCCCTTAGATACCCCCGAGTTAACAATAGCAAATGTAAACGGTTTTGCCGGTATCTTTGTTCATATGAACGTCACACCATACGCCAATATTTCAGCCAATGGCAGAGTACTGTTGCCTGAAAATACCCATCATCAGGGTGCCTCGGCCAATCATCGGAGCAGGTTTACAGGATATTAACCAAGCGGACAACCGCATTCGGCGGATCGCTATGCATGGGCCGAAAAGTGTTAACCGATTATTTATTCCGGAAATCGGAATGGAGCGTAAAAACTCTGGATATATTGAATCCGAAATGTAATTGCCCCTTTTCCCATTTCGATAGGGTATTGGTAAACAACGAACGCTCGCTGATGCCCGATGCATTGGAAAAAAAGAGTTGGAAAACATGCCCGCCGGTTTCTATATCCAGACCAATCGTCAGCGGATCGACATTCTTTTCTCCTTTAAAACGTTCCGGCACATGGTAGTATTCCACCGTAAGTGCCGTCCTTTTACTTATTTTATACCTGCCACCGACGCCCAACGCAGCTATGGTGTTTTTTTCTGATGCAATGTTTGTCATATTGAAATGCATCAAGGTCGGCATTAGTTGAAGACTGAACTTTTCGTTGAACTTCCGGGCGATCAGCAACTGATGCAAATACGTCATCCTGTTAAAGAAAGGCAGGTTTTCGACCTCCTTTTTTTCCGTTACCAGATACACACCGGCCAAATAATTGACCGTCACAGGCACTGCGGTTTTCGACTGGCCGAATATCCGGACTTTGGCAAAGCCATCGTACTCTTTATTAAGCGTACTTCTGCCAATCCCTGTCATCAGATAGTCGGTAATTCCATAATCGAAACCGATCCGGGTGACGGCATTATCCAGACCCAAGAAGTTATATAGGCCGTCACTGAGCCGCCCGAAGCGATGATTGATCCGTAAATCCAACACACCGGCCTTGCATTGTTCAACGGTATGCCCGTTGGCGATCCTAGTCGTCTTAAAGGTAGCGGTAACCTGATTGTTTAGGTCATCCAGGTAGCTCAGGTCTTCGTCAAATCCCGTGGAATCTTGCTCCTGAGCAGAAGCAGGCAAGCTAAGCAATAAAGCAAAAAAAATAAGTAGGTGATATGGAAACCTCTTCATGCGGTTATTGTTTGCTGAGTGTACTGTTTACGTTAATCTCGATGTTCTTTGCTATTTTGTTTTCCACCAATTTCGGGATCTGAATATCATAATCCACGGGAGATAATGAAAAGGACGCTTCCACTTTGATGGAATCAGTATTGCTAACGATAATATATCCAGGCACATTGATCGTTTTGGACGTTTTTTTGAGGGTAATGACCCCACTGGTCTGGACAGGGTACCGACCGGGCTTATGGAAGTCAACGTGTTGGATATCCTTGACGGTAAACTGATAAGTAGCCTTCGGATAGGTGTCGCTCTCCATGTAATTTTCGTTAAAATGCTCCTGCAACAGCGCTTTTTTGAATTTAAAGGACTTTACCGGGATAATAAACTGCCCTTTGGCCTCACCCACAATGAGCTGGGCGGCCACGTCGTTGTTCTGGGCTTCGATCAGCTCCTCCGAAGCCTCCGAACGGAAGGTTACCTGTCCGGTACGGGTAAGATACTGTTGCGCAAGGGCCGTCCTCGAAATGAACAAGAAGAACAAAAAAGCGAGTAAGAAGGATGGTTTCATTTTTGCTGTTTTTACGGTTATATTAATTATTGGGAGCTCCGGCGTTTACCCAAGAAGTGATCTTCCCGATTTGGCAATCGGAAAGCTTGGAAACATCTTTGGGCATTGCGGATACACTCGGGTCATGGTTGATGCTTTTTAAGAGCAGTCCGTTTTCAGCTTCCGCCTTTACCTCATCATACGTGGTGAGGGGAAATGTGAGTACAGCACCTGCATGGTGACACCCGCTAATCGCACACGAAATATTGATAATGGGCCGGATGTCACTAGCATACGACATATTGTTCGTATTGCAATCGCCTGAACCCGACAACTCCTCCAGACTGTTTTTATAGCATGCAGATAGCAAGACAACTGCGCAACCGATAAAAATGATTATTCGCTTCATAGTTTATTCCAGCAGTTTACAATCATCCAAAATGACGACAATCGTATATCCATTGCAGAACCCGCTTACATGTATGGTGTCTCCAACGCCGATTCCGGTGCCCGGCGCACTAAGTGTGCATTGCACTCCAGAAAAATCACAATGCCCTTTTAAAAAAGCCACCTGTCGCCCGGCGTCATTTTTGGAAATCTCTTCCACAACTCCCTGTACTGTCAACGCCTTATTGAGGTATTTTTGATTGGCTGTTGTTTCGTCTTCTTCAAAAGCTTGGGTAATCACCGCCGCAGTGATATGTTCCGTCCGGATACCGTCGATACTACGATGCGGTTTGTTCCAAAGGTACAGTGCAGCGGCCACAGCAACGGCAGCCAGTGCCAATAGTAGATATGGTATCTTTTTTTTCATTCGAGAAAATCAACGGCTTGTCCAATGGCTACCGTCCGGCTATTCACGGAAACCCGGCTGGAAAAGCCTTTTGCTTCGACGACATAAGCGACAAACGACAGGTTGTCGGTTTGGTATGCGGCGGGAATCGTATAGGCAAATGTCTTCGAATAACTATCGTTCTCAGCCAGTGTACCCATCGGATCGCCGAAATAATTCTCGCTCAGGAAAGCGCGCAACACGTGTTGGTGGCGGTAGTCGTCAATCCATTGCTTGCTGCCGTTAACCAGGTCGGCCTGCCTGTAGGCAATGTCATTTTCTAACACGGCCACCGCCAGGCGGTAATCGGGGGACGATTTCCCCTTGTTGACGACCCGCACTTCCACATGGACGGTATTAGCGTCTGTCACCGTGGAACTCAGCGCGATGCCAATAGGCGCCGCCGCGTTAATACGCCTTGAAAAAGCATCGCCCGAAGCGTCAAACGTACCCACGGAAACGAAGTCATCCCGTTGGTCCACGATCACGGCGGGATATCCCGTGACTCCATAAAAATAATTCTGGAATGGCTGATATCCCTTGAATTCCATGGGATCGTCTTCTTCCAGCCGCCCGTGTACACTCACGATGTCGATTCTTTTGGGATGGATCTCTTCTGACAATTCCCGCAGTACGTTCGAAACGGCCGGACAATAGACACAATCGAAGGAAACAAACTCCATGATCAGTACATTTTTGGTGAAAGGCGACGGATCCGGATCTTCTGGATCCGGGTTTTCAATCGTTCCGCCCCCTTTGGCACAGGCACTGATCATAAACGCGAGCGCGACAAGAAGGTGTAGCATGCTGATCTTCTTCATGATTGGATACGTTTTTGTCAAAATGATGAAATAAGGGATAAATTGAAGCCCGTGTACGCCGGCATGTACAAACAGACACCCCCTGCGCAGATCACACCTTCGCGGTTTCTTCCATAGTTGAGCGCGAAGCGCGTACGCGACACCGTGTAGCTGCATCCTCCATTGTAATAATGGATATCCGTATCTTCGTAGTTGTATGTATCACCGATGAAACAGGTCCACGCAGGGGAAATAGCAAATTCCGCCAGTCCCGCTGCCCAATTTTTCTGGTAGTCATTGCTCCAGAGATGCTGTAATTCGAAACGAAACGACCGGGCAGCCGAAACTTTCCATGTGAGATCGGCAACGGCAATCTGCGAAAAATACAGCGTGTTCGCTTTCCCGATCACAATAGGGTTGTGTACCTGATTGGAGTAGAGCAGCAGCAACTGAAGCGAGGGACTGATTTTCTTTTCCACATCGATATTGATGTCTTGGTAATAGCGCGTGTCCCCTTTGTCCAGAAACGCGTAGCCACCCTCTACATCTCCCTTTAGGTTATAATAAGTGGAAGCATTCAACGCCACTTTTGCTCCGTATCTACCGCCCAGCCAGCTCCCTCGTCTCAATCGATAGTGGAGATCCAACTGCCCACCGATTTCACTGTTTCCCACGGCGTTATGGGGCTGCAGATTGGCAAGAGAATAACTGTATTGACGTGTCAACGCAGGCAGGTAATTCAGATCGCGCCCGATGCCGGCAATCCCGCGGGAAGTACCGAACTGCATGTATTCCAGCCTTCGGAAAGACAGCAGACTACCGAAACCGGATGCGGTATAGCCTACCTGCAGGAGCAGCGCACTGCCATCTTTATTCGCCTGACCATTGTAGGCACCGGGATCTTTCGTCTTATAGGCATATTCCCCCTCCAAAGAGAAGCCTCCGGTCATCCAATTACCACCAAACGAATACGCATTTACGTTCGGATCAATGGCCGCCTGCCCTGTATAACTCACGTAACGGTTAAGATAGTTGGCTTCCGTGGTGAAGGATGAACGGTTAAGCCTCAGCAACGTCGTCCAATCGACCTGAACACTGCCCCCCTTCACCACCGATTCTGCCCGGCCCATAAATTCACGTGGACGCCCTGCGAGCGCTTTTAAACGAACGGCTCTCCCAAACGAATAGGAAGCACGGATTCCCTCCATGGCCGTGTTAAGCCCCAACGCCCGCTCTTCATAAGCCCGGAAGATCAACCCGTTGCCAAATTGCTCATAAAAGTCACCCGCCGTAACCATCAAGCTGCTGTCTTGAAAAGAGGCATACTTCAGCACCAAATCACTGCCATGCAGTGCCGCAGGCAGCCCTTGCAATACGGGCAGATAGGCTTCGTATTGAATTCCTGCACTGAATTTATGGTACTGATAATCCAATTTGAAATAATTGTTGGATCCAAGATTATTTTCCGGGACGACCGCTTCGGTTTTTCGGTCATCCCGGTAATACACAGAATTCGACTCGAAGCCCCCCGAGAGGTGATGCTGTGCCTGCAAACGCGGCGACACCGATGATAGCACGGCGAATAAGAGCATACGTTGGATATCGCCTTGTCTCACTTACAACCCTTTCAATACTTCCAGCACCTTTGCTTCGCTGCCCGGGTTGTACCCGATATGCGAATAGACCACACTCCCTTTGGCATCTATGATAAAGAGGTGGGGAATGACGCTGACGTTTAGTGCACGTTTAAAATCCTGGTTTTGATCCAGCAGGATGGTAAATGGCCACTCATTCGCTGCCACAAATGCGTGCACTTTCGTTACCGACCGTGCATCATCAGCCGAGACCGCCACGATCTTGAATTTGACTTCACGTTGCCAGTCCTCCCATTGCTCTGCAAAAGCATCCAGTTCCTGCAGACAGGGCTTGCACACCGTCGTCCAGAAAGTAATCACGGTCGGCACGCCGTCATCCAGTAGCGATTCGACATAGACCATCTCCCCCTTCAGGTTGTTTACCTGAATAGCGGGTAAGCGCGGCTGTGCCGAAACCGTACAAGCAAACAGCCAAATGACACAAACCCATCCAAGCCGGTATACATCAGTGCTCATGTTCGTGCTCATGCTCGCCGCTGCCCTCTCCGACGTTGACCGTAACGTCTTCCTCAATGGATGCGACCTGACCTTGCTGGTCGGTTACCGTCAGCCGGAATAAGTAATCACCGATCGGCGCATCCTCCGCAAGCGTAGGGTGATCGTGAAAGGCGGCGATTTCTTTTTGTCCGGCATAATCACCCGTATACTCTTTGCTGAAGCTGTAGGTTCCATATCCACTCTTCTGGATAATCTCCAAATTAATTTTCCGGATAAGTGCTTCTGCGGTAATCTTGGCTTCAAAGTGCACTTCATCCCGATAGATGATCCGGTCATCCGGTGAGTCGTGCGTCCCCAAATGAATCAATTCTATTTTTGGAACCGCGGGTTTTACATCATCTTCTTTGCTGCAGGATGACAGGGCCACCCAGCTCAGGTTCACGAGGATCAATACTCCCCATAGTGTTTTTCTATTCATGCTATTCTGTTTTTGGGATAAATCCCGATTTTGTTTTATAATTATAAGCCATAAACCGTTGTTTGTCACACTTTAACAGCCAAACGCTGCCTGTTCAACCTCGATTGAATAGGCAGCGTTTCCATTAATATCCTGGATTTTGAGCAATACCCAACTCATTACCGGACAATCCTTTCGGAATCGGGAAACGGTAAAATTTGCCGCTTACATTATCCGTTTTTGAGTGAAGGTGTTTGTACACCTTCGCGAAGAACGGATAATTGGTCTTCACGCTACCCGCACTGCCATCCTTTTCCGGGCCGAATTTGGCAACCTGAGAAGCAACGGATTTGTAGTCATCTTTGTAATACTCGAATTTGGCCACGTCTGTCAACACAGTGCCGACCAACTTGCGCCAGCGCACGAGATTTGACCAATGCCGTTGTTCAAAAAACAGCTCCAGGTACCATTCGTGTTCCAAATCCGCCTGTGTGAGCGTCGAATACGTGTCTAGACCGGCCCGCTCGCGCAAGGGGTTAATTACCTGTGCGGCCTCATCGGCCCTACCCAGTTGAAGCAACGCTTCGGCTTTGATGAGCAACACCTCGGCAAACCGGATTTCAATGCGGTTGATGTTATTGGGCTGGCCCGCTTCGGACCCCGGGGCTACCTCAGGATAGGAAGCGTTCCGATGGATAAATTTACCGATACGCGGAGACGTAACCGGAAATACATAATGGTATTCTTTGAAATCGGCTGCCTTTGCGGGAGAGGCTACCACCGGTTCATCCTGGTTGTACAGATGGTCGGTAATCGAGAACCGTTTACGCTTGTCATCGTCGGAAAAGCGATCAATTAGCGTAACATCTGCCGGCCCGATGTGGTTGTCCTGATACAGATCAAAACGGAACGTGAAGGGACAGTGTGTTTGGTGGTTGCCCTGGGCATCTCCCAGCCCATCGCCGTCGTGGTGAATCGTAAAGATATGTTCCGGAGACTTGTTTTCAGCCGGTACGCCGAAATTGTCTTCAAAGTCGGCTTCCAGTCGGAAATTCCCAGCGTTGATCACCTTGTCGGCATACTCGATCGCTTTCTGCAATTTATCGTTATCCCATCCCACCGGTACAGGATCTACCTTTCCTCCGGCAACGGCAGCCACTTCGTTTTGCGAAAGCGGTTTGCTGGCCCAGGTGAGATAAGCACGTGCCAAGATGGCATTGGCGGCACCCTTGCTTGGGTTGGAGCGGATTTGATCAAAGGCCGGTAGATCGGCCTCTGCCTCTGTCAGGTCTTTTACGATCTGCGCGTAGACGTCATCAATCGGCTTACGCGTGGTTTGCTCGGCCTCCGATGGGACGGTATTAAGGATCAGCGGTACTTCGCCCCAAAGATTGGTGAGGTAAGAGTACCCCAGTGCACGGATGAATTTAGCCCTCGCGCTCGCCAGGTCGATCGTTTCCTGCGAAAGCCCCTCCCCCGCCTGGCTGGAATCGGCCTTGCCGATCGTTCGGTTTGCTTCACCGATACTGACGTAGAGGTAATTGAAAATTTTAGTCGGATACCAATTGTTTACATCGGTCTTGAACTGGCTTACCAACGGTCCGGCTTCGTCATCCGTCCCTTCGAAACTGATGGTATGCTCGCTGGTAGACTCCAACAGGAATGAATACGACGAACTGAGCCGCTGCCAGGGTGGATACGCGGCGTTGGCCGTCGCCAGGGCTTCCTGGTCGGTTTTCCAAACGGAGTCTCCCGTGATCACATTTGGATTATCCGGGTCATTCTTTTTGCACGAGTAAAGTGCCAAAGAACCGGTAATGGCCAATACGGCCAAATGGTTAACGTACTTTGTCATCTTATCAAATTTTAAAATGGTGAACGATTAATGAATGATTACTAAACATGTTTGCAATTCTTAAAACGATACATTAACTCCCGACAGGAAGGTACGGGGCATGGGGTAGGCTCCCAGATCGACGCCCCTTGAAATTTCAGGATCGTAACCCTTGTAGCCCGTCAGCGTAACCAGGTTTTGGCCGGTAACAAAAACCCGAACTTTCAACGGTAGATTCCGCAGGGTCGATGAAGTTTTTCCCAGCGTATAACCAAGCGTAACGGTCTTCAGCCGCAAATAGGAAGCATCTTCGACATAGCGGCTATCCAGCTCGGACGAAAGTGGCGTGTTGGTAATGCGCGGGACGGTTGCGGAAGGATGGGTTTCCGTCCAGCTATCCAACAGTGCCGCCGACGCATTGTACGCATCGTTGGGCTTTTCCAGGTAGCGGCGCAGTTGGTTGTATACATGGTTGCCCTGAGTTCCCTGCAGCAAAACAAACAAATCGAATCCGTGGTAATTGACGGCAGACGAAAAACCGTATGTCAGATTGGGTTGGTTGCTGCCCAGCACCACACGATCGTTCAAATCGATGTGATTGTCGTGGTTGGCATCCTTATATTTAGGATCCCCTGGCTGCAGCGTGGTATAAGACGGACTGGTAGGCAATGCGGAAACGTCTTCATTTTTTTGCACCACGCCTTCAAACACCAATCCGTAAAACGATCCCAGGGGTTCGCCTATACGCAGTACTTCCACTCCCAGCAGCTTTTCCGTGGCATTGTTGAACAATTTGGTGATCCGGTTTCTATTGTGCGCAACATTGGTCGCAATGGACCATTGCAGCTGCGGATTGTCTATCACGACTGCGTTCAGCGAAAGCTCTGCTCCCCGGTTGGTCAGGTTACCCACATTGACCAGCTGTTCGTTTTCTTCTCCCAGCTTCGGCGGAATCAACAGTAGCAAGTCAGACGTCTGCTTATAGTACACATCGGCTGCTGCCGAAATCCGGTTATTAAAGAATCCCACATCCACACCGGCATTGTACTGCGAAGTCGTTTCCCATTTCAGGTCTTCGTTGCCGCTGTTGCCTATGCGATAGGCCACCTCACCACCGTAGTGCGCCGCTTCCAGAAACTGTAGATATTCATAATCCCCAATCTCCTGGTTTCCGACGCTTCCTGCACTTACACGGAGCTTCAGGTTGCTTAGATGCCTTGCATCTTCCAGGAAAGGCTCTTCATCGACATTCCACGCCAGACCGATGGAAGAAAAAAGGCCCCATTTATGATTCTTCGCAAAACGTGTCGAATAATCGCTCCGGAAATTGGCTGTCAGGTGATAGCGGCCATATAAGGCATAATTGACTCTTCCCAGTAGCGAATAGAGGCTGCTTTCCGTCGCCCCACTGAATATAGGCCTGCTTCCGTAGGGAGTGCCGTCCTGTAAATTGTCCACCCCCAGGTCTTCGTTCGTAAAGCCCGAGCTCAATGTGGAAACGAAATTCGTTTTCGTGTTCTGAAACGTAAAACCTGCCAGCACATCGAAAGCATGTACCTCGTTTATTGCTTTTTCATATGCTAATGTAAATTCCGAAAGCAGGATTTCTGACCGTTTATTGCCAATCCCACCCACGCCGCCGGGCTCGAGACCAAGTGCCGTGTAGGAAGGTGAAAAATAATTCTGGGTAACATACCCAATGTTACTGCCCACGCTGGCCTTTGCGGTAAAGCCCGGTGCAGGTTTATACAGCGCATAAAAATTGCCAAGGAATCCGGTATATGCAGTTTGTGCCGTACTGTTCACCAGGTCAGAAATCGGATTGGCGGTAGTCCCGCCCTGACGCAGGTACGCATATTCAAACGGGTTGTTGTAGTTATAGTCGCCATTGGTGCTGTATAACGGCACGACAGGAGGTATATACAGCGCATATGTCAAGGAGTTGGCGATGCCGGCTGAATAGGGCGAACTGTTGTAATTTACTTCTTCAAAGGTTGTCAGGCTGTTTTGTGTACTTTTGTTGCCCGTCAGACTGATCCCGATTTTCAAACCGGATAGCACCTCGCGGTCATAGTTTGCCCGTCCGACAAAACGATTGAACCCCGAGTTGCGTACCACCCCATCTTGGGAAAGGTGGTCTCCAGAAAGGAAGTACTGTGTTTTTTCGTCGCCGCCGCTGATGGAAAGGGAATGATTTTGTGTAATGCCCGTCTGTAATACAGCGCTTTGCCAATCGTATCCTGTACCCAGCTGTGCAATCTCCGCATCACTGTAGCCCGGTTTATTCAGGAAATAATCCTTTTGCATGCGTGCCCACTGCGCCGCATTGAGTAAATCTAATTTTTTTGCCGAGTTGGCGGCGCCAAAGGAATACCGGTAATCGACCAACGCACTGCCTTTCTTCCCCCGCTTTGTGGTAATCAAAATAACCCCGTTGGAACCGCGGGAGCCATAAATGGCAGTTGCCGATACGTCTTTCAGCACTTCGATGGATTCAATATCCGAAGGATTGAGTAAATTAAGCGGGTTGAGTTCACCCTCGATACCGCCAAATCCTGTCTTCGTTGAGGAGTTATCGCTAAAGAACAGGAATTCATCAATCACATACAGCGGATTGTTACTGGCATTGACAGAATTGCCTCCCCGTATGCGTATCGTGGCCGGGGCTCCCGGTTGTCCGGAGTTTTGGGTTACATTCACACCGGCCACGGCTCCGCTCAATAATACATCAACCGAGGGCGCCGTATTATATTCAAGGTGTTTCCGGGAAACCGACGCGACCGCACCCGTTAAATCTTTTCTGCGTTGGGTGCCGTAGCCCACCACCACTACCTCATCTATTCCGCTTTGTTCGGGCTGCAATACAACCGAGAGCTCAGATTGCCCCGGCCTGAGCAAGACCTCCCGGGATGCAAAGCCGATATAAGAAAATAGCAAAACGGCTTGGTCGCCCGATACCGGCAACCGGAACCCGCCATCGTTATCGGTTACGGTTGCCCTGTCCGTTCCTTTCCAGCGGACATTAACCCCGGGTAATGCTTCCCCCGCTTCGTCGGTCACCTTTCCTTGGACCTGGCGTTGCTGCAATCCGGAAGAAACCGCCTCTGCCTGGGCAGGACTTGCATCGCTCCGGATTGAGCGCTTGACTATGATATTATCTCCTACTGCCTGATATTCAAATCCTTTTTTCAACAACGCTTCATCGAGTAGCGCGGCAAGGAGTAGGCGTCTTTTTTTGACTTCTGTATGCTCTTCATTGGCAACTTCACGGTCGTTGTAAATAAACCGATAGGACGTCTGTTCTTCAATGAGGTCAAATAGTTCTTTGACCGAGAACCGTCCGGCGGAGACTTCGACCTGAACTTTCTTTAGCCCTTGTCCCAAGGCCTCACCGGCCATCAGTGCAGATGCCAGGAGCAATAGCAAGGACGTAATTAGAAAGGACGTCCGGATAACAAAATGGATATTTCTGGATTTAATATACCCATTACAGCAGCCTATACATTTTAGGCTTGAATAAAAATGCATAAATTTGAGAGGATTTAATTGTTTACGATTAATTCCAGCACGGCCGTTCTGCCAACTGAGGTCCGAATTCAGTGATTGGCAGGGCGGCTTTTTTCTTCGTTTAACCTATGGGGGCATCACCCTTTGTGTAATTTTATCTATCATTTTAGTAGTCTTTTTTGTCAAAAAAATTACCCGCAGCCCACCCCGGATAACAGCACCGTTTTACCATCTTCCGAGAATGCATAGTCGATATTATTTACCGAACAGAGCATCATCAACAAGTCTTCCAGTGCCACGCCTTGTCCAAAAGCGGCCGTATATACACAGTCCGCTAAATTCGGGTTCTTAAATTGGACCGTTATACGGTATTTCCTTTCCAGCTCATTCGCTATCCGATCCAAGCGCATCGCGTTGAAGCGGATCTCTCCTGATTTAATTGCGATCACATCTTTTAAGTCAGCCCTGCCAATCACAGCTTGGCCAGAAGCCACTTCATACGTTACCTGATCCAAGGGATGCAGGGTAGCCAGTTCTTGATGTTGACGGGTAACCGCAACACTACCCTGTGCTACGGCGACTGCAATTTCACCTTCGTCCGGATATGCTTTGATATTAAATTCCGTGCCCAACACTTTTGTGTACAGTTTTCCAGTCTGCACCGAAAAAGGATGCTTGCTATCGTGCGCTATTTCAAAAAATCCTTCGCCTTCGAGTACCACGAGGCGATTTTGTTTAAAATTATCCGCATATTTCAATGAACTGCCCGCATTAAGCCATACTTTACTGTCATCAGGTAACGTAAGTTGCTTCACTTCACCTCTTGGATTCGCCACGGTTACGAAGCGGAAGGATACATCGTCCCTTCCCCAAAAACCACCGGTATATAACAAGAGACCGACAGCGATTAATGTCACAATAGATGCAGCGATTTGCCAGCCGCTTAACCGATACCCCGGCTTCCGCTCAGCCAGCTCCGGAATCCGATTACCCAGCTGTCTGAATATCCGATGCTTGTCATCTGCGTTCCAAACGGCATCCTCACCAACCTCCTTTTCGTAATTTGATCGATACCACTGCTGAAGTTTCTGTTTTTCAGCATGGGTGGCAACTCCGCTTACGTAGCGCTCCACTAATTTATGCAGTTCATTGATATCCATGATGACCTTAGACTACCTATAGAGTACCATGAATGGCCTTTTACCCTTGCTCGAAAAAACTTTTTTAGCTATTGTCGATTAATTGACGAAGTTGACCATCGCTATGATTACAGCAGGCAGCAGCGATTTCAGCGATAACCGAATGGTTTTGAGTGCTTTGGTCAAGTGCCCTTCTACGGTTTTCTGTGCAACACCAAGTTGTTCTGCAATTTCGGGAATGGCCAGCCCCTCGTAGCGACTCTTCTGGAATACGTTGCGGCATTTCTCGGGCAGACCGTCAACCACACGGTTTATGAATTCTTCCAAAAAACGGGCTTCCAAAAAAGCTTCGTCGTTCTGTATCGAATGTGGATTGAAATTGGCTGCGAGCAGTTCCTTTCTCCTTTTTTCACGCAGGATATGTTTAAGCACCGCAAATTTCACTGCTTTGGCTAAATAATGGCGTACTTGCTGAATGATGTGTTGATGTCTGCGTTCCCACAGTCCTAAAAACACGTCCTGTACAATTTCCTCCGCTATGGACCGATCTCCTGTTTGCTGATAGGCCATTCGTAACAATGTATCCCAATAACGCTCGTATACCTCACGAAAGGCGGCTGCAGAACCTTTCGAGATTAAGTTAGCTAATTTGGTATCGGGTAATTGTCTATACATTGTTATTCTATTTCATTTATTTAATACTAACCTGTTTAATCGGAGCTGTAAAACTTGCTCACAAAGACACTTTTATATAAAAATAAAGGATGGCAATAAACGGCTCCCTGTTATCCGCTTCCAATTGCCGAAATGCGATATGGACGAATCACGCCGTTTTCGATTAGCGGCAGCAAATATAGCAGATAACCCCAATGCGAATAACGTCGAAATAATACCTGTTTAAAGCAGGTTTTATACCTATTGCGGCTAATATTACCCAGGATATCCTGCATCCGCTTCATATTTATTACCGTCATAGTAGTATCTGTGTTCATTTACCAATCATTGAGCGAAAAAGGAACTCCTGATGGGCAGGAGCTCCTAATTAACCAATTATAAACCTATATTATGAAAAGAGACAATTTAATAATGATTATTTTGTACCATAAAACAAAAACCTCTTCAGTTTCCGGTGAAGAGGTCTCTCAATGTATTCGCAAGACATGGGAATATTGTCAACCTCAACACGTATCGCACATGGACATACAGCACATGACTGCATTGAAAAAAGCGACCGATTGTTGAGTTGATTTCACATCACAAACATATATATAATAATCTATAAAACCAGTAGTCTTTATTTACTTTTTTATAAAATCGCAGTAATTTACTATTATTCAATTGGTTGTTTTTAAGTAATCGACAAACTCGCAGACAGATAGCTTTTTAAAATATAAATTGTTATAATCCGCCGGATTTCTCTATTTTAGGCGCGTTTCTTTTCAATGAGGCGCCTATATTATGAGTAAAAAATCGATTTTCGTTAAAGACGGTGTGAATTACACCGCACCCTTTATGGCGATCAGTATGCTGTTTCTTACCTGGGGAATTGCGCACGGGTTGCTGGATACACTTGACAAAAACTTCCAGGAGTTATTGCATTTGAAAAAATGGCAATCAAGTTTTATACAAGTCTCACTCTACGGGGCTTATTTCTGTACGGCCATACCTGCCGGTCTGTATACCAAAAAATACGGCTATAAAAGGGGAATTATACTCGGGTTGAGTCTTTTCGGAATCGGCGCATTGCTCGCTGCGGGGACGGCACCGTTGCAATCGTTTATTCTCTTTCTATTCTGCCTGTTGGTGATCGGTGCAGGCTTAGCTACACTTGAAACCGGGGCCAACCCCTATACCACCAAGTTGGGCCCGCCGGAATCCGCAGAAAGGCGGATCAACATCGCCCAGTCTTTCAATGGCTTTGCTTGGGTAGTCGGCCCGCTGATTGCGATCTCTATTTACGGCAACCGCAGCCATGTCGAAGGCGAGAAAATGATTTCCATTATCCTCCCTTTTGCAATCATTGGATTGTCCGTTCTTGCGATTGCCTTTGGAGTCTCCCGGTTAAAGCTGCCTAAAATTGACGAGGAGGATTTAACACAGGCGCATGGCGCTGCTCCGACACCGGGTGGCGATATGGAAATTTCAGATCCTTCGCACCCTTCCTATATTTCCAAAAAGCCTTTATGGAAAAATAAACACTTTAAACTGGGTGTTGCCGCGCAGGCATGTTATGTTGCGGCCCAAACAGGTGTTTTCAGCTACCTAATCAATTTTGTCTCAGATCATGATATGCATCCCCGGTTTGATGTACAGTACGGCCCTTATTTTTTGTCGTTAGGCTTCTTTCTATTTATGGTAGGTCGCTTTTCCGGCAGTGCACTTATGCGGTATTTTAAGCCCAACCGTATGTTGGCTTTCTATGCACTGTTGATCTGCGCGTTATTGCCCATTATATCGCTAAAACTGGGTTGGGTATCATTCATCTCTCTTTATGGTGTTTTCTTTTTCATGTCCATTATGTTTCCCACCATCTTTGCGTTAGCCATCAGAAGTTTGGGGACACATACCAAGCAAGGTGCCTCTTTTTTGGTGATGTCAGTTGGTGGCGGCGCCATATTTCCACCGTTAATGGGCTATGTTTCCGATATCTACGGTATGGCGGCAGGTTTTTTCGTCCCAATTCCGTTATTTGCGTTCATTGCCTATTACGCCATTGAAGGATATAAAATCAAAGCTTAAAAATGGAAAACAAACGGCTGCTCTCATTGGATGCCCTCCGGGGCTTCGATATGTTTTGGATCACTGGCGGAGATGAACTCGTCCAAATTGGAGCGAAAATATTGGGTTGGGGATGGCTGGTCGGCCTTTCGCAGCAGTTCCATCATCCCGAGTGGAACGGTCTATCCGCATACGACTGTATCTTCCCCCTTTTTATTTTCATGGCGGGGGTATCCGTCCCTTTTTCGTTCGGTAGCCGTATGGAAAAAGGAGTGCCGAAGCATAGATTGGCGAGAAAAGCGGTACAACGTGGTCTTATTCTGGTACTGCTCGGCATTATCTATAACAATGGAATACTGGTTAGGTCGTTTTCTGAAATGCGTTATGCCAGTGTACTGGGGCGGATCGGCTTAGCCGGTATGTTTGCCCAATTGCTCTATCTGTATAATCCTTCCGCATTAAAGCTGATGATCCAGGGATCCATCCTCCTGCTGATCTACTGGGCATTTTTAAGCTGGTTTCCCGTTCCGGGCTGTCCGATAGGAACGATGACAATGGAATGCAACCCGGCCAGTTACCTCGATCAACTTATCCTGCCGGGAAAACTATATAAAGGTATCCATGATCCCGAGGGCATCCTCTCCACGATTCCCGCTGTGATGACCGGATTGCTGGGAATATTGGCCGGTATGCGGATAAGAGGCTATACAGATCAGTCGGGAGAACAAAAGACGCAACACCTGGCGTTGTACGGAGTTATAGCGCTCGCCCTTGGAATCATCTGGTCGTTCTTCTGGCCACTCAACAAGAATTTATGGACCGGATCTTTCGTGCTGGTCGTAGGAGGCATCAGTTTTCTGCTATTGGCTCTTTTCTATTGGATTATCGACGTAAAGAATTTTCGGCGATGGACATTGTTTTTTGTGGTCATTGGCACCAATTCAATCGTAATCTATCTGCTTAGCCACTTTGTTGATATCGGATACACAGCAAACGCCTTGTTTGGGGGGCTGTTAACCATCTTAGGGCCGGATGCTGCACAGCTTGGAAAAGTACTAACCTACATCCTTGTGCAATGGTGTCTCATGTATGTGTTGTATAAAAACAGATGGTTCCTTAAGGTGTAAATTGAAGTACAACAAGTCTTCGAAGCCGTATAAAAGATCTGGTATTAAAAAAATGTGGTCAATAACGAATATGCCGAAGTGAGGATAATCAATAATCCCACAATGACAAATAATGCCTTTTGTGGAATTTTTTTGGTGATGTAGGCACCTAGTGGAGCAGCTAAACTACCCCCTAAGATTAATCCAAGGATAATCTGCCAACTTTGAATGCCAGTGAAATAAATCAATATCCCTGCCGTAAAATATGTAACGAAAAACTCAGCGGTGTTTACCGTGCCAATGACCTGGGCGGGTGCGTTTCCTTTGCTGATTAGGTTAGATGTTACAATCGGCCCCCAGCCTCCTCCACCTATCGCATCGAAAAAGCCACCGAAAGCAGCCAGTATCGGAGCATGCTTCACGTTTCGCTTTATCTCAAGTTTTTTCCGCAGGGATTTCAACAAAATAACCACGCCCAAAATAAGCAGGTATGCATTCACGAACGGTTTGATATACCCGCCATCGAGGACTGTCCCCAGTAAAAACGCCCCCAGCGACGCACTAAGTACTCCGGGAACAATCAGCTTAAAAAATAGCGGCTTATCAAAATTACCTAATTTAATGTGCGACAATCCAGAAACTCCGGTTGTGAATACTTCTGCAGAATGTACAGCAGCAGAAGCCAATTTAGGAGGCAACCCATACCCAAGTAAAACGGCACTTGATGTGGCTCCATATGCCATGCCAAGCGCACCGTCGACCATCTGGGCAAGAAACCCCGCCAGCACAAACCAAAAAAAGGTAGAATCTACATGCCAATCACTCGCGCTAGCAGTAGGAAGATATTTCACCAACAAAATAGCTACCAATGCTAGTTTGAGCAAAATCATTCCAATGGAGATGTGTTTCGCAGTTATTCTGTTGGCGGTGAAGTTGATCACTTTAGCTCTCACGGATTGAATCATCTACTTTTACTTATGTGGGTGCTCGTTTTATTATTAAAAGCCCACAAACATACGGAAATATCTATAATCTATAAACTAAGTAGACTATTTATTTTTCAAAAAGTAGTTCACCCAACACATTTTTTTGCAAGTAAATATCCTCAGATTACCCAAACAGCCACAGAGCAACAGCCAGGGTAATCAATATATTGAACGACTGCGCGATTAAAAAGGCCCAAAAAGGTTTGATGCTATTGTGAGCTAACAAATCCTTAAAATTTGTTTCCAGACCAATGCTGGTAAATGCCAAAGCAAACCATAGCCCCTGGATATCTTTGAGCCCGCCGTTCACCTGGCTTACGGTATCGGCACTCAATACGAATGAAAACAGCAGCGACGCTCCGATAAATCCCAGCACAAACTTGGGAAAACGTTCCCAGATAATCCCGAGGCTGGGCTTTTCAACCTGCTCACCCTCGGGCGTACCCCGATAGGTCCAGTAAATAGAAATGGCCAATGCAGCGATACCCAGCAGCACATTCTGTGAAAACTTAACAATGGTACTGATTTCCAACGCGCGTTCGCCCACCAAACTCCCTGAGGCAACCACGGCACCCGTTGTGTCAATACTGCCGCCCAGCCACGCACCCGTTACCTCTTGCGAAAGACCAAAGACCTTGGCAAGGTAGGGCATGGCAATCATCATGGGTATTGCAGTAATCAGCACCATCGACACCACGTACGATAACTTCTTCGAATCGCCCTTGATCGCCCCTGAAGTCGCAATCGCTGCGGAAACCCCGCAAATCGATACAGCACTGGAAATCATCATGGTCAGCTCGTCATCTACTTTCAACTTACGGCACAGCCAAAACGCAAAATACCATACCGACAAGACGACAATGAGTGATTGCACCAACCCTAATGATCCTGCTTTCAGGATATCCGAGAAAATGACGCGTGTACCTAAGAGCACCAATCCGATTTTCACTAACAATTCGGCATTTAGGGAGTCCCGGAACCACTGAGGCAGTCTGAAGATATTTCCGATCAACAAGCCAATCACTAAACTGAAAATCACTGTTTCCAATCCCAACTCATTCATAAACAGGTTTCCAGACAATATCAAGGAACCAAGGGTTAGCAGGAATACAAGGGGAAAACCCAAAAACTGGGATTTGACAGATTTTCCGGTAACAAAGGCACCGATGATGACGATGGCATAGGCAAATAAGAACTGAAAAAAAACACTTACCGCGTTGGTAGCAGTAAACAAGGATACCAAAGCCGAGCCGTCATTCCACGCATACGTAGGAATCGGGATCGACAAGCCTAAAACAGCCAGTAAAATAATAAGAAAACCCAAAAAGACAACCGCCCAATCTTCAGTTAGTTTGATGTTTATTGATGACATGATAACGAATTAGTTAGATTTAAAAAAGTCTTTCAGCACCTGCATAGCCGCATAATATCCCCCCATGCCATGTATGCCACCCCCTGGTGGTGTGGATGCCGAGCAGATATACACACCCCTTGCCGAGGTACGATAAGGCGAAAACCGCAATGCCGGCCGGTTAAACAACTGGGCAATATTGACGACACCGCCATTGATGTCCCCACCGATATAATTGGGGTTATATGTTTCCATTTCTGTGGTGTTAAACGCATGCGTAGCCAATATGGTATCCCGGAATCCGGGCGCAAACCGTTCCACTTGATCGGTAATCGCTTGAGTCATATCTTTCGTAGATCCATTAGGCACATGGCAATAGGCCCAACCGGTATGTTTTCCTGCAGGTGCCCTCGAGCTGTCAAATATACTCTGTTGCGCAAAAAGTACAAAGGGTTTATTTGGATGTTTGCCTTGCCAGATCTGGCGTTCTCCATCGGCCACCTCCTCAAACGTTCCCCCAAGATGCACCGTTCCGGCTTGACGGGCGAGTTCTGATTGGAAAGGTACCGGTTCGCTCAATGCCCAATCCATCTTGAATACACCCATGCCATATTTATGACGTTTCAGTTGCCATCGGTAAAACGATGAAAGCCGGTCACCACAGATCGTTAACAACTGCTTGGGTGACACATCAAAGAGAACTACTTTTGTATCTGGCAGGTCGCTCAACGTCCGCACTTCGGCGTCCGTGCGTATAATCCCCCCAAGTGATCGGAAATAGCCCGCCAATGCGTTGGCGATACGTTGTGATCCTCCTTTAGGTATGGGCCAACCGCTGCGGTGTCCGGCGATGGTTAGCACAAACCCAATCGCTGATGATGTCAGATCTTCCAGCGGTATCATGCTATGCGCTACGATACCACCCCACAGACCCCGCGCTTCCTTAGTATGGAATCGGGATGCGATCCGCTTCCCCGACTGAAGAGACTTCAAACCAAAAGCGGCCAAATGGAATGGGCTGGCAGGCATTTTCAGTATAGGCCCCAAAATATGGGAATCAATCTGGGCCCAGCTTTTCACCAACGGCCCGAACAACCGTCGATAGGCGTTGGCATCAGTCGCCAATCCGGCTGCGGTTGCATCCAGTGACGGATACAAAACGCCGGCCGACCCATCGTCAAACGGATGGGCAGCCAAGACTTGCGGGTAGATGTATTCCAGTCCAAATTCGGCTAATGGCAACGATCGCAGAAACGGGGATGCCGCACCCATCGGATGAACTGCTGAACATACATCGTGGTGGAACCCAGGCAATGTCAGTTCCGCCGTACGCATCCCGCCACCAACGGTGTCCTTTGCTTCCAGCACCAACACTTGTAATCCGCGTTGCTGTAAGGTGATCGCAGCAGCCAGCCCATTAGGACCAGAACCAACCACGACAGCGTCATATGTCTCTCGGCTACCCATGTTTTTGCAATTATAACATTAAATTATGAAGAGCATCCTGTAATTCAGGAAAATCAAAAGTAAATTCTTCTTCTTGCAATATATGGGATACGACGCGGTGTCCCGACAATGCCAATTCCGGTTCGGTTCCAATCAGCCATGCACCTATTTTGGTTGACCACTCGTAATTCGGCACTCCGAAAGATACACTCAATCTGTTACGTAAACCCCGCATAAAATCCTTATTTTGAGTTGGATTAGGACCACTCGCATGCAAAACACCCTGCACATTCCTACTTCGGATGCACCAATCTACCAGCTTGACAAAATCTTGTTCGTGTATCCACGATATGTATTGCCGTCCACTTCCAATCGTTCCACCAAGCCTTAACTTGGTCAACTTCACCAGTGGGAAAAGCATCCCCCCTTTGGAAGTCAAGACGGAACTGATTCTTAACTGTAATTTCCGTGTCACCGGAGTATCGGCCTCGGCAAATACAGCCTCCCATGCCTTTGAGATTCCAGCCAAGAAACCCGTTCCGTCAGGAACGTCGGCCTCCGTCCGCAATACATCCGATGGCTCGTAGATTGAAATGCCCCCTGCATTGATCCAAACTTTCGGCGGACGGCTGCACCGGTGAATTGCCTCACCGATTACCGCTGTGGATTGTACTCTTGATTCTCGTATTTCGCGCCTGTTTTTCGCGGTAAATCGTGTGTGGATGGACCTGCCAGCGAGATTGATGACGGCGAGAGCCCCTTCCAGCTCCCTAGTCCATTCCCCTACGGTGCAGCCATCCCACGCGACGTAACGGGTCTCTTCTGATTCGGACGGCACCGAACGGCTAAGCACGACAACCTCCCGGCCCGCTTTTCCATAAGCTTCCACCAAGAGGTTACCTAATACTCCACTACCACCCGCTATGATGATTTTATTGCTCATTTCCTTCCAGATCTCGGCTTACGCGCTTCCGGCTGGTCCGCCAACACGACTTGTCCACCTCGTTTTAACCGCCAAGGCGTCACCGGGTTGAAATGATAGCCTCCTCGGCTGCCTCGGACCTCTTGAAGTTCCTCCAAGAAGGGCTGTCGGTAGCCCGTCTCGTCGTATGCCCGGCTCATGATGACCGTTTCGCGTCCATCCCACTGCCAAAGGAAACGGAACATCGTATGCGCTTTGTCCAATACCGGTTCCTGCAACCGCGCGGGATACCAATTCTTACCGTTATCTATACTTACCTCCACCAACGTTACCTTTCCTCTGCCACTCCACGCGATTCCCCGGATTTCTATCCAGCCTTTTTCAAGGGTTACGGGGTAGGTAGGAAAAGTGATAATGGATCTTGCGTCCATCACGACACTGAATTGCCTGATCTTGTCACCCTTGATGGTTTCTGTATACTTCGAGGTTTCCTCCCTTGTCATAAAAGGAGTATCCGAAACTTCAATACGCCGAATCCACTTAACGGAAGTATTGCCTTCCCATCCTGGCAGAAACAACCGGGCTGGATATCCCTGTTGCGGGCGGATGGCTTCCCCGTTCTGGGCGTAAACGATCATGGCATCATCAAGCCCCTTGCTAATTGGGATGCTCCTTGTCATCACCGCGGCATCGCCGCCCTCTGCCAAAAACCAACTGGCTTTTGACCGGAGGCCTACTTCCCGGAATAACGTGGACAACATAACCCCTGTCCATTCGGACTGGCTCGTCAATCCACAGATTTCCTGAGGTGTCAGTTCCTCTTTCCCTCCACGGTAGTTTCCTGAGCATTCCAGAAAACAGATTCGGGTTATCGATGGAAATCGTTTTAGATCCTGCAAAGTAAATTTCATAGGCTTATCCACCATACCATGAATCACCAGTTCATACTTTTCCGGATCAATGGTGGGCACCCCACCATGGTGCCGTTCGAAATGCAGATCCGATGGTGTAATTGTCCCATAAAATTCTTGCAGTGGGCTACGGGATGACGTGAACGATGGGAGCTTTTCCGGATGCTCTGCAGGCGATCTCGAACCCAATTTGCCCGGAAATGGGCCGAGCTTTTTCGTGGGGTCATCCGAATCGGCAACTGGCAGCCCGACTGTTTGCAAGACATCTCCCACGGGATCTTGGCTAAGAACCAAACCTAACGCGGCCACGCTACTGATGAGTTCGCGCCTCGTAATTTTCTTCTGATTGTCTTTCTTATCCACGACGGTTATCGTTTATTCATTTTATTTTACTTCCGGCCCACCCTTTCGATCATCCATCACAAACCGGTCGTGGGCAGGCATCACCACTTGAGGAAGGCTTTTTTGATCGAGCACCGTTATTGAATCAATCACTCCATTTGCGGCCAACAAATAGGCGGTCAGGTGGTACACCTCCTCATCGGTCAAGGAGCCGGGCATATTAAACGGCATGGCTCTGCGGATATAATCGAAGAGAGTTGTCGCATAGGGCCAATATGTCCCAATGGACCTTTTGCTGTCGCTAATCAGAACATCGTAAGGATCGCCTTCGCCATGCTGCCCGTGACACGATGCACATTTCGCCAAATATATCGGCCTGCCCAATGACGGAACTCCCTTCCCTTTGGGAAGCCCGCGACCATCGGGCATCACATCGATGTCCCAACGTCGAACATCAGCCGCCGATGCCCGTTTTCCGAAACCGAACGTAGCAGGCCACGTGTCCTCCTCGTACGCAAATCCTTCGCCTGCTGCTTCTGCCGGCAACGGTTGGGCATCGGCACGTTCGTTACGTATATCCCCCGTCCTTCTGCTGTCCGTGCAACTGATCGCCAAAAATCCACAAATAATCATTATACGTATGCTCATACAGAATTTGTTTTATCCCACAAACTAAATCGATACAGATCACTCGTGAGCATGTCATAAATCAGCAGTTCCTTGTTCAATACCTTCCCGATGTCGAGTATGATCTTGATCGCCTCGGCCGCCTGCAATGTTCCAACAATGCCGGGTACCGGTCCCCGCGTTCCGCTGTCGACACAGGATTTTGTCCAGAAACGGGTGTTCCCCATCCTTGGGCATGCAGTAGGCACATCGAAGGTTACAATGCGGCGTTACCGATAATCTTAAATAATCATGTACTCGCCCGAAGCGATCCACCAACTTTTCCCTATCCATGTTTTAGTTGTTCGTATCGTCTAATACCCGGGGTTTTGTTCCAGCGCGTTGTCGATCAAGATTTGCTCCGCAGGTATGGGCAACAGTAATCTATTTACATTGGTGATGCCCAACACCTCCTGAGCCCTGCCTGTCCGTACCAAATCAAACCAACGGTGGGCCTCAAAACCAAACTCAAGCCTTCGCTCGTTTTCGATAGCTAGCAGGGTCGTCTCCTCATCGGTCGCCTCGCTATCACCAAGTCCAGCCCGGTGTCGTACGGCATTCAAATCGGCTAAGGCCGCATCGACGTTTTCCAACTGCACATAAGCTTCCGCCCGTATCAAATAAAGCTCGGCGATGCGCACCACATAACTTGGATCCGAGCCATTCGTCCGGTAATAGAGATTGCCAAACCACCGGCCTTGGTTATCGACACCTACCAGTGCCGATCGTCCTCCACCTACGGCAGGATTGGTGACCAACTGCGCAAACGCGTTGTTGGGTGCCCATTGTCTTGTTCCTCCCCTTTCCTGGGGCAGCCACTGCCCATAATGCCCGTTGGGTTCGTTGATGCTGTGGAATAATTCAAATACCGCTTCTTGCGTAGCGCTGGCATCATCGGCGAACCAAGCGCTATAGGGTGTCACCAGTCGATAATTTGCGTCGGAAATAAGCTTGCCCGCGTATTCGATAGCCTGTCCCCAATCGGCTTGATACAGGTAATACCGAGCTTTCAACGCCCATACGGTCTTGCGTGTGGCGCGCTGCCTATTGGTTGTTTCCGCCAGCAGTTCTTCTGCGTTATTCCAATCGGTTAAGGCCTGCTGATAGGTCTGCTCTTGGGTACTGCGCGGAATACCTACATTGTCTGAAGGGCCGGTTGTCGCTGTAGTAATCAGCGGAGCACCACCCCAAACCCGTGCCAAATCAAAGTAGGCCAATCCCCGGATAAAATAGGCCTCGCCCAGAATACGGTTCTTTGCTGCGTCACTGATCGCATCGCCTGACAAGCCGGGCACCTTTTCGATGACGTGGTTTGCCCGGTTTATCGTCCGGTAGATACCGCTCCATGCACCGGCAATGGTGCTGTTTTCGGCATTTACATTGTGGTCTATAAATTCCTTGATTTGGGATTGCGACCCTGTAAACTCGATGTTGTCGCCCGACAGATAGCCGATTGATTGATAACCCACATCAAAATACCCCCTCAATGATGCGTAAACTCCGTTGATGGCTGTTTCCGCAGATCGTTCATCAAAGATGGTCTCATCGTCGGCAATAGACGATTTCGGGAGTACATCCAAGAAATTATCACAGGCAGCCGAGCTCACAGCAGCTACCAGAATCGCTATATATGTTCGTTTCTTCATTTCAGTATGCGTTAATTTACAATGTCAATTGAAGCCCCAACTGGAAACTACGTGGCTGTGGAGGCGTCCCAAGGTCAATCCCAGCTTGATTTTCACTGCTATTGGCCGATGCTTCAGGATCCAATCCGGTGTAATTTGTCACGGTAAACAGGTTATTAGCCGCTACGTAAATCCGAAATCTGGACAATTTCACACGCTCCGCTACATTGTCTGGCAGCGTATAGCCCAATGTTACGTTTCGCAGTCTCAGGTAAGAACCATCCTCCAACCATCGACTTCCTCCGTCGATGTAATTATTTACATTCAGCCCATCCGCCCGGGGTACGTCGGTAATGTCTCCCGGTTGTTGCCACCGGTTAAGGTTATTCTTAAACAATATGCGGGCTGCATCCCGTGCCCCGCCGCTCTCGCCGAAAAAACGATTGTGGTTATACACCTCGTTTCCGTAAGAAAAGTTGAAGAAAGCCGATAAATCAAAACGTTTATAGGAAAATTCATTCGAAATCCCCCCGAAGAAATCGGGCCAAATGCTTCCATAGATTTGCCTGTCTGCGGTTGTGCGTTGCCCATTGCCATCCACATCCTCATACACGGCGTCACCGGTTTCGGGATCTACATACAGCTGCTTATATACCCAAAACGAGTACATGGGATACCCTTCCTCAAAACGCATGAGGTCGCGGCTTCCATAGTTCAGCGTCGTAGCCAGCTTCTCGATTTTATTCACGTTGCGGGAAATGTTGAACGATGTGGACCACGTAAAGTCCTTTTTACTGATGTTGATCGAAGTAATCCCCAGCTCGAAACCTTTGTTACTGACCTCCACTGCATTGCTGGTGAAGCTGTTGAATCCGGAGGTCGCCCCCAGACCCAACGGCAACAACCCATCCCGTGTATATTTATCATACACATTGAAGTCAAACGTTAACCGTCCCTTGAAGAGGGCCAAGTCAACCCCGATGTTAAATTGGTCGGTACGCTCCCACCGTAGGTTCGGGTTACCCAATTGCTCGGGTGCAATACCGGAGTCCTCCTGATAAGAAGCTCCACCAGTCCAAAGTCCGCGTGCCGCGAAGTTGCCGATACCACTTTGATTACCCGTACTTCCGTAGCTTGCCCGGATCTTGAAGTCATCGATGAACACAACGTCCTGTAAGAAAGACTCTTGCTTAAGCCGCCAAGCTAACCCCACTGCCGGGAAATACCCCCAGGAGTTGGCGGAACCAAATTTAGAGGAACCGTCTGCCCGGATGCTGAAATCAATTAAGTATTTATTGTCAAACCCATAGTCGACCCGTGCAAAAAACGAAGCCAAGGTGTATTTATCCCAATCGTCCGACCCCGTAGTGGAAGCTGCCGATGAAATCAAGGTAAACGAATCATTCGCAAACCCTTGTCCGGAAGCGGATGTGCGTTTCACCACGTTGCTTTGCAGGGTATTTCCTATCAATATACCTAAGTTGTGGCGAGAGCCAAAAGCCGTGCGATAGGACAGTAACTGTTCGTTAATCCAAGACGAAGATTGGCTGATTGCAGACGAAGCCGTGCCGACACCCGCCCCCTCTATCAAAAAGCTTTTCCAATATTCCGATTCATCGTAGCTGTTATAATCCAAGCTAAAGCTCGACTTCAAGGTCAGGTTCTTCAACAGTTTCGCCTCGGCAAAGACATTACCGATATAGCGCAAACTGGAGGAATTAACATCGTAGTTGTTCAGCAACAACGTCAGGTTATCGAAGCCGGCCCGTCCGACCAATTCACCATTTTCATTGTAGGGCGATAAATAGGTTGGCGTATGCAGGGCCGCCTGCAGAATACCCCCTGCAGGCCCGTCGCCCGCACGCCCTTGGTTTCGATAACTGCGTCCAAAGGTATTGCTGGTTCCGATTTGCACGAAATCGCTCAGTTTCTGGTCCAAGTTGAGCTTGAAACTGGCCCGATCAAAATTAATAGGTCGCAGTATCGCCTCCTGTTTATTATATCCACCTGAAATATAATACCTCGTATTGGCCGATCCGCCCCGGATGGATAGGTTATAATCGCCAAGTCCCGCTGTCCGGAATGCTTCCCCCAGGCGGTCGTAGGTCTGCTGCTCTTCGGGAAGTCCCCGACCTGCAACCCCATTGATGATTTCATCTACTGGACGGAAAGGAGCCGGGCTGCCGATATTCGTGAAATACTCATTTACCAAAAGGGCATGTTCCGGACCTGTGGTCAGTTCCCAAAGTTTTGCCGCCTTTGCCCAGCCCTGTGATACGTTCAGATCGATCTGCGGCTTCTGGTTAAAGTCTCCCTTTTTGGTCGTAATGATGATTACCCCGTTAGCACCCCTCGATCCATATAAAGCGGTTGCTTCCGCATCCTTAAGCACTTCGACGCTTGCAATATCGGATGGATTGATGTCCGCAATCGGAGATGTCGACTTTCCACCCGTATTCACCGTTTGCAGACTATTTGAGTTCACAAAGACACCGTCCACAATAAAAAGCGGGCTATTTCCCGATGAAATGGAGGTAGCCCCGCGCAACCGGATATTAATCGATTCGCCAGGTATACCAGTATTGCTTGAAATCTGAACACCCGGAATCTTACCCTGCAATTGGGCATCCACGCCCCCCACGGGAATGGCAGCGGTTTGGCTGGGATCCACCTTAGTGATCGAACCGATGATATTGCGCCGTTCCTGCGTGGTATAACCGACCACCACCACCTCATCCAGTCCGGTCGCATCCTGTTCCAGTTCGATGTTTAATGGGCTTCCATTAGCAACCACTTCCTTGGCTTGGTATCCGATAAAGGATACCAAGATCGTATAGGGAAATTTCTGACCGGTTACAAATCGGAAACGGCCGCGGTTGTCTGTTTGTGTGCTATGGGTTACACCGCTAAGTTGCAAAGTAGCGCCTACAAGGGGTTCTTTGGTCCTTGCATCCACCACGGTACCGTCCAATGTGGAGTTGATCAACGGAGTGGTTTCCTGGGCGGCAAGCGGAGTACCAAAAATACTCAGCATCAGAAACACTGACCAGCCCAACCATTTATATCTGCAATATTTCCATTTGCTTATTGACATAGTTAAAAGATTATATTTAGCCATTAAAAACTAGTCGTATTTACCCGCATCCAATGTGCTTCTGGACAATAAATAATCCCGATCCACGCGGTTCAACACGATATAAAGCGAATCCCTGTTTTCACTGATTCCTGTAAGAATCACCTGATTTCCGTCAGTCGTTTCGTAATTCAGAATCATTTTATTGCGATTGGATGGACGCTGTGGGCGAGCAAAATACCTAGCTCTTCTTACCGTAGCGCCCCTCGGATCAATGAAATCGTTTTCATTTCCGATGCGTTCCCAGGCCTGCGCGCTGATCCAATCCGGTCCCAACGGGTCGGCTACGGAGTCTTGTAGGCCACGGTTATGTGCGTTATTTTGCGCAATGAGTCCCGCTGCCGAGGAGTCCTGACCTGCGTTACGTCCGGCACCTCGCGCCTGCTGCCCCTGCCTTCGACCATTGCCACCAGCCGGTTGACCTTCTTCTTCTGCGTCTTCCCGCTCAAAAAAGCCGCCGCCACTGCGTATTTTATCTTGCAGGTACAACCGATGTTCGGCGGTATCGGCATAATAATGGAACACGCGACGACCCCCACCTGTGCCGGTGATTTCAAACGATCGGTCGATGTCAGGTATTGGATTTCCCCCTCCGTTGGATAAGTCCAAACGCGTAGGCTTATTTACCTTATACGTAAGTGTAGTCCATTTTTCAAACGTAGCTTCCTGCCACCTCACGGAGTCAAGAGGCGAATAAGGAATGTCTTCTCCATTGATCTTAAAGGTAGTCACATCGTAATACCCTCTTAACTGGTTTACCCCCGGCGAAGACGGCTGTTTATAGGGATCATATAAGAAGTTATTCAATTGCAAATAAAACAGCACACCCAAGAATAGTACGATGACAAATGCCTTTAATCCGAATCTGACCCATCGCTGCCATTTCTTGGTAAATGTAGGCCAGTAATTTACGGGTACCGTATATTGCTGAAGGATAAAAAAACGGTAGATGCGGGGCACGTAATATCCGAAAATGTATAATCCCAATAACACAAAATAAAACGCGTAAGTCTGCACGCCCCCGTCATACACATGATTTACGATTGTGATGCTGCCCAAAGCCCCAAATAGCAAAGCCGCCCCATACACCGTGGTTTGCCTAAAAAACAATAAGGTTCCGGCTGTCAACTCCACCAGTCCGGTAAACACCTGGTACCAGGGCACAATACCGATGGAAAGCCAATAGATTTTCTGTCCGGTGAAATCCCCGAAATCCGTATTAAGCAATCCTTCAGACGGATACGGCATCTGCACGGGTAATACCTTGGTGAAACCAAACCCGATGATACCGATCCCAGCCCGGAAACGGGCTATGACCAACGACCAATAATAAAGGTTGTTGTATTCTTTTGCCTTGCGGTCTATGAAGGTCCAGATAAGCCCGCCTACACTAGCTATCACCAAAAGTGCGAGCCAAATGCCATGGCCTTCCAATCGCGGAATCCCCAGCCATTGGCTTACCGAGGGAAACGACGGCTGATAGCGTGCGATGCTATACAAATCCCGGTAGTGCAGGTTCGTCCAATCGTAGTTAAACCACTGTTGAAACCAACTGAAGTTGGGGGGAATGGAAAAAACACCCGCGGGGACCACAAGTAAAATCACATAAATAAACCCGATCCGAAAGGCTATTTTTTGGAGAAGCGTCCAGGGCTTCGGTGTTTGCGGAGCAATGGGTTGCTGATTTAATTTTTCTGCTGACATGCTATTGAAATTTTTCGTTAACGGTTATAATATCAACCCACCCCTACGTCCACCTTTTTGGGCTTCCTCATACAAATATTTCTTATCCAACCGGTGCAGCAAAACACGCAGGGAATCTCCGCGGGCATCTACGCCGGATAATTGGATGGTATTGGCGTCCGGCCGGTCATAATGAAGCTGAAACTGGTCATCCAAATAGTTCGGATTCTTATTTTCGAGATGTAGTGTATGGGAAGCGCTATCAACCTGGTAATGATAGTAATGCCTGCTCGTCGTTCCGGACAGCTCATAGATCCGGTCCTTGTCGTCTTGGTGGATCGTCTCAACGCCACCCAGCCAAGGCTTGACTTTGGCCGCGGTTCGGATACTCAACGTAGCCCATTCTTCAAATACCACATCTTGCCACCGTAATGTGTCTCTTTTCGAATAGGGGTGTAGCTGGCCATTCCGGCTAAATTCGCTGACATCGTAGAGCCCCTGAGCGCCGGACAGCCCGGGTGTCACCGGATAGTGATAGGGTTTTGTCTGGGAGGCCGAATACGTCTTATAGCCGAACACCAAAACAAAAACAAAAATAAACGCAGACTTTAACCCGATTCTCAGCTTAGGTTGCCAAGCTTGGGTATAAGTGGGTTTATACAGATCGGGTTGTGTCGGTTTATTGAGTGAAAAGAGATCGACGATCCGTTTGGCATCGTGCAGGAACAGAAACACGGCAATATGCACCAAATACAGGGCATAAATGGCCTCCCCTCCCTCGTAAGCCAGGTTCGATAAAAACGCGTTGCCATGGAAAACGATCACAATGAACGCGCCGATAGCGGTGGTACCCCGATAAAGGAGTAAAAGTCCGGCAAGGATTTCAAGCCCGCCCAACACCGCTTCAAACGAGGGAGCAACTCCCAAAGTCAGGGAAAAAATCTTCCAAGCCGAAAGGTCTCCGTAGTCGGTATTGAAGTTACTGAGTGACGGGTAGGGCGACTGCAATGGAAAGAATTTGATAAGTCCATATGCAATCACTCCCAATGCAAGGCGATAGCGCAAGATTACCCGCAGGAGGTAATACAAATCGGGATAGTTAGGCTTAATCCGCTTCCGGTTTTCAAGGACGTACCACACAATGGAGATTACCCCTGCAATCAGCAGAACAATCCCCCAATCTAACAATGTGCTGAGTCCCCAAAAGTCCGCGGATGTCGCCTGTTGAAAAAACTGGGGCGTATACCGACTGATATTAAAAAAATCGGCGAATGTGGGGTTCAACCAATTGACCGAAAATAAGTGTTTATAATATTTCCAATCCAATGGAATGGATTGGAGAATAAAATAAACAAACACAAGGCGGAAAGCCTGTTTTTCATAGGCTTTCCATGAGTCCGTTGAGTCATTGTTTAGCAAAGTTGCCATAATTCATATTTTTAAGGTTATTTATTTTCAAAAATGGGTTCTTCCTGATTTCTCCGCCGCCGCTCCTGGATAACTGTTCGTTTGCTTAGGTCATATTTCTGGCCATGACTCAAAAAGAAAAATGGGCCAGCTGGTTGATAACCGTTTACTTCGGTTGAATCGTTTTTTCCCGTGATGGTGTCGTAATCATAAATTGCTACGTACGAATTGCCAACCACCTCCAGTGTATCCCGTTGAACGAGTACCGCCGTGGCCTCGTCCAATCCGATTCCGATCAAGGTAGGTGTATTCCTAACCACATGGACTAAGTCGAATTGCCGATTTCTTTTCAACAGGTGTTGATCGATGACCGAATTTTTCAAAAACCCCAGTCCTTGCGTGTGGTCTCCTATCAGAATTTCCGAACTACGGGTGTCCCCACGCCAAAGAAAAGATCCCTGAATACTGGCTCCAGCGGAACTGCCTGCCAATACGCCACCGCGCGCAAGCACATCCAAGAAAGCTTGGTGTGCCAACGTGTTGAGGTAATAATCAGCAATGCGCCATTGTCTCCCGCCAATGAAATAAACCCCTGTTGCTTCTTTCAGCGGAGCGACAAATGCTTCGCTGTTGGCTTCCTGGATAGACGTGGTATGCAGCAATTGGATGTGTTCTATTCCGGTGATTTTCTTAATCTCCGCTACATGGCGCGGACTCCACGCCGCCGAATCCCCAGCCGCGGCGGTCACCACCACAACCCTGGCTTTTTCTTTGCCTCCGGCCAATTCCACGAATTTATTCCATATGGAGGGCGTACTGCCGACGTTTCCACCGATAATCAATAAGGAACCGTTTTGAGGCCCGTGACGGGTATCTCCCTTTTTAACTTGGATGGGTGATTGGGCCCACGCGGCGGATATGGTCAGCGACAGCAGCCCTATTAATGCGGTTTTTGTTAAAAGTTTCATGGTTAATTACGGTTTAAAATCCTGGATTCTGTTCTAGATCGGGGTCTTTTTCAACGGAAGACGCCGGTATGGGAAATACCCATTGGTCAGATTCTTTTAAAAGGGGATTATAGCTTCCTAGCACATCCGCTGCCCTGCCCGTCCGGACTAGATCGGCGAAGCGATGGCCTTCAAAACCCAGCTCCAGTCTACGTTCGTTTTCAATAGCCAGCAATATATCTGCCTGCGTAGTTGATGGCGTTACTGTAAATAAGGTAGATACTTCTGCCCTTGACTGGACAGCACGGATATCGCTCACGGCCCCTTCCAGATCGGGAGCGGTCTTTTTAATTCGGGCCTCGGCACGGATCAAATACTGTTCGGCAATTCTCAACACAAACAGCGAACTCGTGCCGTCGTTCTTTCCATAAAGCTGCACGGTATAAAGTCCCGGCTGCGCCGTAGATTTCTTAAGAATATCCTTGCGCGTGCCTCCCTTTTCAGGATCCAGCAAATCGGCCGTCAACGATGCTTCCGGAACATACGTTTGACTTCCACCGTCTTCCGTTGACAACCAGCTTCGCCAATAGGTCGACGCGTCTACTGCGGTATAGATGACTTCGAAAATAGACTCTTGCGAAAGACGTCCGGTATAAAAAGAGCTAAACGGCTTGACCAAGGAAAAAGCACTGTTTGAAATACTTTTGGAAGCATACTCTTCTGCATCTTCCCATCGTTCGGTATAGAGGAACAACCGAGCCTTGAGTCCATAGACTGCAAATTTGGTTGCCCGGCTCCGATCGGTTTCATTTGTGATAAGTTCTTCGGCTTTATCCAAATCCGCAAGCACCTGTGCGTAGGTTTCGGTCAATGTGCTTCTGCGTATTCCCTTTTGGGTGTCGATGCGTTCGGTGGGTTCGGCAACCAACTGCACCCCACCGTAAAAGCGGGCCAGATCGAAATACGCCAACGCACGCAAAAAATAAGCTTCTCCGATAATCTGGTTGCGTTCTGCATCGGTAAATTGATTGTCTACGACATCCGGCACGCGTGTAATGATGAAATTCGCGCGGTTGATGGTTACGTAAAAAGCAGGAAACGGGGCTCCTCCATTGTCTTCTGCGTTCCGGTCAGGCACAACGATGGTCGGGTCGGCATAGCTAATGACGTTGTCACCTGCCAAGTTAAATGCGGTGAGTGTACTCGTATAACTGCTTTGAAGATTGTCGTAGATCCCATACAATGCCGCCAACGAGGTCTTTTTATCCGAAATGACTCCCTTATCGGAAACCGAAGTTTCGGGTTCAAGGTCCAAAACACCCGTGCACGAGGTTGTCAGTAGCAACGCAGATAATAGTATATAGGTATAAAAGTGTTGTTTCATTGCATATGTTATTACAGTGTGACGTTCAGTCCAAATAGAAAGCTAATCGGCTGGGGTACCGTGTTGAAATCCATCCCTTGCACCAGGTTGCTATCTGTCTGCGAATTGGCCTCGGGATCCGGCCCCGAATACTTGGTAAGGGTAATCAAGTTGGCCGCGGTTACGGTTGCCTTTACTTGCGCAAATCCAATGTTTCTGGCAAACCGGGAGGGCAGTGAATAACCCAATGTGATATCTTTCAAACGAATGAAAGAAGCATCTTCCAGAAAACGGCTACTATAACTATTGGCGCTAGCCGGCTCATAGTTCCGGCTGCCATCCGGGTTGGTGGTAGAAGATAATCTTGGCAATACATTTGTATCGCCCGGCTTTTTCCAATAATTCAACTGACTTTTTTGGATGGTCCGTTCGGTACCCCTTACGCCCCCGGACTCCAGGAAATATCGGGTATAATTATAAAGACGGTTGCCCCAACGGTAGGTAATGTTTAGATTCAGATCAAACCCTTTATAAGCGAATGTATTTCTCAGTGCACCCTCAAAATCAGGCCACACGCTACCCAACAACTGGCGATCCGCCTGTGTAATCTGTCCATCACCGTCCACATCCTCGTAAATGACGTTGCCCGTCTGCAGGTCCACCCCCAATTGTTTATGCACCCAAATCGATGAAACGGGATGTCCTTCCTCCAACCGGAATTGTCTGTACCCTCCGGTGATCGGCTGCAATAGTTTTTCTACCTTATTGGTATTCCGGGAAATTGTATACGTGGTGCGCCATGTAAAGGTTTTGCTGGTCAAATTGTCCGAATTCAGGATAAACTCGATACCCTTATTGCTGATTTCGCCTGCATTATACGTAATGCTCGAAAAGCCGGTTATGTCTTGTACAGGAAAACTCGACAATAACAAATCCTTGGTATACTTATCGTAATAATTGATTTCAAAATCCAGTCGTTGTTTTAACATCACGCCCGAAACCCCGAGATTCCATTGTCGGGTCGTTTCCCATTTCAAGTCGGCATTTGCCATTTGTGAGGGCACGATGCCTGGATTATCACCATAGTTACTGCCTCCGCTCCATAGACCGAGTGATTGGAAATCACCTACTGCCGCATTACCCGTCAAGCCCCAGCTCGCTTTCAACCGCAATTCATTGAAGTTGTCCGACTTAGGAAAAAAGGGTTCGTTACTCACCCGCCAGTTGATACCCGCTGCGGGGAAATGTCCCCAGCGGTGGTCCTTCCCGATTCGTGACGAACCATCCGACCGGAATGTTCCATCAATCACATAGCGGTCTTTATAGGAGAAGTTTACCCCTCCGAAAAAGGAGAGCAGGCTATTGGACGAAGCCGTCGTTGTGCCGCTCCGTACCCCTGCGGAAGCGATTTCACGGTGCTGATCGCTTGGAAACTGACTTCCCGTTACGGTTTGGCCTCCCTTGTCGGTATATTGATAACTGTTGCCAACAAAAATCGCGATATCACTATTAGCAGTCGAAACGTTGTAGTTCAGCAATTGATCTGCCGATAGGGTTACTCGTTCGGTATTGATTCGCGTTGCACTCCCTGCAGGTTGTCCAGCCACCAATTTGGTGCTGAAATAATTGCTCTCTTTGTAGAGATTGTAGTCGCTGCTCCAGCTGGATTTAAACGTCAAAGAAGGCAAAATTTTCACCTCCGCATATACATTGTTGACGCTTCGGATGCTATTTGATTTTGTATCGACGTTTTCCAACAGTGCATATACGTTATCAAATGTGAAATGCGTAATATACTGCCCATTCTCGTCAACGATCGGAAGAAACGTAGGGGTGTGCAGCGCGGCTTGGAAGAGACCGGTCCCTCCATCCCCCACGCGTATCAGGCTACGTGGTGTGGTCGAGATATTGTTGCTGGTTCCTACTTTCAAGCGGTCACTTACCTTATGGTCGAGGTTCACACGGAAGCTATACCGAGAAAAGTCTTGCGCCTTTACGGTAGAGGGCTGATCCAGGTATTCCCCACCCACATAAAAATTGGAATTGGCACTTCCTCCGGAGACCGAAAGGTTGTAACGTTGCAACACGGCGGTCCGCCAAATCGCACCTAGTCTATCGTAAGTCTGTTGTTCTTCGGGAAGCCCCCATGCGGGAAACGCAGTTGTTGCCTCTTCCACTGGTCGAAAGGGGCGGTTTTCGTAAAGCCCCCCGTCGTTTAAAAACGCCTCGTTCACGATATTGGCGTGTTCTTCGCCCGTTACCAATTCCCATAAATTGCGGGTATGTGACGTACCCGTTTGGATGCCGAAATTCACCCGAGCCTTTTGATGGTTACCCCGGTTGGTTTTGATCAAAATAACCCCATTGGCACCCCGGGAGCCATAAATGGCCGTGGCGTTCGCATCTTTTAGCACCGTAATGGATTCAATGTCATTGGCACTGATATCCGAAAGCGGATTCACCAATTGCCCCCCCAAACTGAGTCCTTGGAGATTGTCGCTGTTAATGATCACGTCATCTACAACGTAGAGAGGTTCATTGCCACTGTTCACCGAGTTCGTTCCCCGTAATCGAACCAACACCGAGGTTCCCGGCGTTCCTGAATCATTCGTAATGAGCAGACCCGGTACCTGACCCTGGAGTTTTTCGATGACGCTGGTATATGGAGCCTGCGATAAGTCTTCGCCCTTTACCACCTGTATTGCACTTGTCAGCGAGCTCCTTTTTATCTTGGTATATCCTACAACCTCCACTTCATCGAGGGCGCTGTCATCCCGCTGCAGTTCGATGGTAATCGGGCTTCCAGTAGCCACTACCTTCTTGGTTTTGTAACCGATATAGGTTATGATGAGCGTATACGGAAATTTCTGTCCGGTAATAAACTGGAATTTCCCGTCATTATCTGTTTTCGTATTGTGGGTCACGCCCTCGATCTGTACCGTCGCTTCCGCAAGTGGCTCTTTGGTGACCGTATCCAAAACCACACCGTCCAAAGTCGAATTGATCAGGGGGGTAGTCTCCTGCGCTTGGATAGCCAGTGACAGCATCAATAGAAATATAGCTATCGCATGGTCTTTCCGTACTTTATCAACATATTTACGTATTGTTTTTATCATGTTTATCTTGTTTTGATATCCGCTATACTGGCAAAAGCAGCCAACAAACCGAAACCGCTATCGTCTGCGGCATAAGAAATAGTAAATCGTCAAAAATGAATGATGGCTGCGTGGCAAATTGAAAGGAAAATCGTAAGTTGCTAAGCTCACGCAGCTGTGCCGATGGCTATTGCATCAGCCGCAACAGCGCATGCACATACAATGGCAGGATGATTTAGATGATCGGACAGCGCTCATTTGATCAGAACGCGATAAAACAGAACCCGGCACTCCCTGCGAGTTTCGTAATAAGCTAAACCTACTGTAGTACGTCATTTGTCTAAAGGATAAAAACCATTAATTTGTCACACAACAACGCCGTATTGAAAGCCCAACTCACACATATTCAGCTATTTCAAATACAACGCACAAATGTATACTAAATTAGTAGACTTTAAAACGCATAAAATATTCCTATCATAGGAACAAATCCTACGCAAACATTCCTGACTTTGACTACTCACGAATGTAATGCTAGCAAATTGCTTTCGATTCTTCTGTAAGGTTACCTTTCAGCTACCAGTTACTTACCCTTCACTTAGTCCTGCCTTAGTCCTTACCTACTGTTTCCTTACCTCCTCTATACCAATTCCTTACCATTTCCTTACCTTCGCTATACCAATTCCTTACCAAAGAGGTAAACAAAAGGTAAATAAAGGGTAAATAAAAGATAGCGAAAGAATAGGCGAGGGATATATCTGTTAAGATATTGTTGCGTGATAACCTTAATAACCGCTACTGATAGGCGTATTCCTTGACGTAACCCACAACATCAACCAGGTAAGTGCGCCGTTATAGATGATCAACTCAAAACCTACAACGTAAGCCGTATAGGGCACAATAAGACAGGTATTAATCAGGTAGCACAATAAGGGCGATAATACGCACATGTACGGGACCAATTTATCAGCCACTTGCCGTTTGGTGAGGATACCGAAGGCAAAGAGTCCCAGCAGCGGGCCATAGGTATAACTGGCCGCAGTAAAGATGGCATTTACCACCGAGTCGTCGTTGATTACCCTGAATACCAGAATCACCAGCATCATAATCAATGAAAACGCAAAATGTACCCGATTACGGGTCTTCACTAGTGCCCGGTCATTGGGATCTACCCTTTTATTGAAATTAAGGAAATCCACACAAAACGAGGTGGTCAATGCCGTCAATGCCGAATCTGTGGTAGCAAAGGTCGCCGCGGTAAGCCCCATCATAAACACGATGCCCGGTACGACAGCCAGGTGGTGAAGGGCAATTTCAGGATACAGGTAATCCGGTGTGGGCAAATTCGCTATATCGATACCGTTTTGCCCTGCGTAAAGATACAGCAGCGCACCAACCGACAAGAAAAACAGGTTGATAACCACAAAAATGCCGGTGAATGTAAGCATGTTCTTCTGCGCCTCGCCGATGGTCTTCATGCTCAGGTTTTTCTGCATTAGATCCTGATCCAGCCCTGTCATTGCCACGGTTACAAATATACCCCCGAGGAAATGCTTCCAGAAATGAATCCGGTCACCAAGCACATCCTCCCAAAAGAAAATCTTGGAGTAACTACTCTCCTTCACCGTTTCAATGGTCTCCATAAGCCCCAAGCCCAGACTATCGGCCATGAAATAGATGGATAGGACGACAGCAAGCACCAAAAAGAACGTCTGCATCATGTCGGTAATGATGATGGTTTTCAGACCACCCTTGTTCGTGTACAACCAGATCAGCAGCAAGCACAAGGCGATGGTCACCGCAAAAGGCACATTCCATGCATCGAAGATAAACCACTGCAAAATGATCGCAACCAGATACAGCCGAAAGGCAGAGCCGATGGTGCGTGACACCAGGAAAATCATCGCGCCTGTTTTGTAGCTCCGATGCCCCAAGCGTTCCTCAAGGTAAGTATAGATGGAAGTCAGGTTCATCCGGTAGTACAAGGGCAACAGCACATAGGCGATGATGATAAAGCCAACAGCATTGCCCAGGATAAATTGAAAATAGCCGAAATCGCTATTCCCAACAGCCCCCGGCACGGAAATAAACGTAACACCCGACAACGCCGTACCGATCATGCCAAACGCCACCATATACCATTTGGCACTTCGGTTGGCCACAAAGAAGGTGGAATTGTCTGCTGACTTGCGCGAGGTAAAGTATGCTACGCCCAGCAACAGACCAAAATAAACAATCAAAAAAAGGAGCAGGACCGAAGGTGTCATTCGCGTTGATATTTTTTTTAAACTAGTGATCCACTACACGTGAATGCTCGATGGCTTTGCGGACGCTGCCATATTTTTCCAGTAGATCGGACGCCAACTGTGCATCGATACCGGTCTCTTCCATAATGATTCGGATACCCCGGCTGAACAATTTATTGTTGGTCAACTGCATATCTACCATCTTATTTCCTTTTACCCGACCGAGTTGAACCATGATGGTGGTGCTGATCATGTTCAGCACCAATTTCTGTGCTGTGCCCGCTTTCATTCGGGTGGAACCGGTGACAAACTCAGGACCTACGATGACTTCAATGGGATATGTCGCTTCCGCGGCAATGACCGTGTTGGCATTGCAAACAAGACATCCCGTTACCAGCCCTCCCGCATTAGCGGCCTTGAGTGCTCCTTTTACATACGGTGTGCCGCCCGATGCAGCAATACCGATAATCACATCTTTATTATTGATACCATATTCCTGTAAATCAATCCAAGCTTGTTCTTCATCGTCTTCCGCAAATTCCACGGCTTTCCGGATGGCGGTATCACCACCGGCAATAATACCGATAATCCAATCGTATGGTACCCCAAACGTGGGCGGGCATTCCGAGGCATCCAAGATCCCCAACCGCCCGCTTGTTCCGGCACCTACATAAAATAATCGGCCTCCTTCCTTCATTGAGGACACCGCAGCTTCAATCAATCGTTCAATCTGAGGAATGGCCTTCTGTACGGCAATGGCGACCGTCTGATCTTCGTTATTAATGTTTACCAGTAGCTCACCCACAGACATCTTGTCCAAATTCTGGTAGTTCGATTCTTTCTCCGTAGTATTTGTCATCTTGCTCTCGTTGTTGTATTTACTGGTGGTTGACGGTCAGTGAAATCACCATTTTCCGACAACCAAAATGTCGATAAAGTAACGGAAAAACGATTAGAAATTACCGAAATAATTCATCTATCCGTTCAAACGTATACCCCTTTGCTGTCAATGCCTCGATCAATGCGGGCAATCGATGGTAAAATTTATCTACCCTCCTTGGGTCTGTGCCCAAATGGACCAATAGCATAACGCCATTCAGTCCGTTTGGGTGCTGTTCCTCATAAGCCAACACCTGGTTATAGAGTTGCTCCGAATCCACATACCGGTTGCCCATTTCGGGATAGGTATAGTCTGCCGCCGTCCGTGGGCCCGGGGTAAAATTGACCAGCTGAAGGCCCCGTTCGGCCGCCCATTCCACAATTTGGCGGTTGTGCCATTCGTAGGGGGGCAAAAAAAACGAAGCTTCCGAATCATCAATACCCCACTTAGCCATCGCCGCATAATTAGCGCTCAAATCCCGATTAAAGACGTCTTTGCTTACCAACAGGCTATCCCGCTTTCCCCAATCGCAATAAAGCAGATGCGCATCGGAGTGTGGCCCAATATAGTGGCCGTCGGCGACCAGCCGCTTCACGGACGCTGCATTTTCTACATTGCGGAGGTAATTTCCCGTCAGAAAAAAAGATCCCTTGACGCGCTGACTTCGTAATGCATCCAGTATAAATGGCGCGCCCTCACCGTATTCATCCGCTGTAAATACCAACGCTATTTTGCGCTGTGTCGTATCCCCCCGAATGATGCAGCCGTACGTATCGAGTACAACGTCGTTTCGCTGGGCTGCCCCCAGTGATTCCTGCTCCTTTGCTGCCAGTAAATAAATCAGCGAGGCGGTACCGTCCATGGTAGGCTCATTCGTGCTATAATCGCCGTAATCATCGTGATATACTGCCAAATCCGATTGAAACGGCGCATGCGCGTCGGGTTTGGTCAACCGGATTCCGATCAGGTTGTTGAAAATGCTTCCATATACCGGTCCATCCACCAGTCCGCCGTCAATCGGAAAATCGGCAAGCCGGGTAAATGCCGAATGCGGATCGGTAGGCGTATCTCCCCACGCTGGCAGGCCGTACACCATGCTCGTGCCCCAAGGATTGCAGCCAAAGAGCCAATCGAAATTGGCTTGTGCTAGTTGCGCGTACGTATCGTCGCCGGTAAGCTCCTGGTACCACAGGCATTGAACAGCAAACGACGTGGTGAGGTTGTTGCTACACCAAATGAAGGGCACTCCACGGTAGAATGCATTCTGCCCGGCCCGTGCCCATACCTGCTCGATTCCATCTCTGTAGTAAGCGGTCACTTCTTCGCGTTTTTCTCCTCCCTCCAGCCGCCGGGCCAGCTCCCGATGACCAAGGTTAATAAAAGGATACCACTGATAATGCGCGGCCGTGTCGTTCTCCATCCACGGCGTTACTTTTTCCCGGCGTGCGTAGTCCAACGCCTCGTCCAAAAAAGCAGCATCGCCCGTTGCCGACCACTGGGTCGCCGCAGCCAGTTCCATATCGTCCACCCAGTTATCCTCAGCGTAGATGTATGGCGACTTCACCGAAGCTGTCTGCGTAACACCGGGCTTCTGTTTGGCAAACGCATATGCCGTCGTCGCTTTCTCCCGCAGCCGCTGCGCATAGGCAGCATCCAGATTTTCGAAGAGTGTACTTCCCAGGTTGAAGGCGCTGGCAAACTTAGCTGCCGTAGAGCTGGTTCCCGTCGTGTTATTCAGGAACTTTCCCCGTTGCTGTGGTTCACCGCTGACAAAGTAAACCGGCCGCTCGACCCCCCTGCCGTAAAAGTCGTCTTCCCCCGGCATCCGCATTCCGGCATGATCCCGGTCATCAGCAATCTGATTGAAAAGCAGGTGCGGCTCGGGATGCATTTTCAGCAGCCAATCCAGTCCCCACCTGGCCTCGTCAAGCACATCGGCCGTGCCATTGGCTCCATCTAAGCCGTTTGCCTGTTTATCATCACCAAAGACCATTGGAAAATCGCGGTATGCTGCCAACAAGTGGTACGTTGCATTGGCTGACGTTGTTGAATACTGCAGGTAATCGGAAGCATCGTGCCAACCACCCCCTACATCAATCTGCGTGCTATCGGGCAGGCCCGCTTTCGCCGCGTACAGCGTAAAGCCATCGTGTGTATGGCAGCTGTCTTTTAAAAATGGATTAAACAAAGTGCGCTGTTGGCGCATATAACGCAGAGCAAAATCCGCAGCGCCTTTATAAACATCACCTGCAATTCGGAATTGTGGTGAACGCGCACCATCGACTTGCAGGTAATACGTGCCGGTATCGACATAAGCGGAAAAATCCAGGCGATAGGAGGAGCGAAACGGCCCATAAGCTCCAAAATTCTTACCTGTTTTCCCCGTAAAGACCGGCTCTCCTGTTCGGCTTTCGACCAACGCAAACCTGGATACCCGCTTGGTGCCTTTGCTGCCCAAAACTGCCACCTTAATACCGGACGGCGTATAGCCGAGTTGGTTGATGCGAATCCAAGACCGTTTCTCCAGATCGTCATATGCCAAACAGACCACCTTGCCATCCATGGTGCTGGCCACCAGCCGTTGCCCCTTCAGCGGAAGCATCGGGTTGACCATCGCATTGGATAACTTGTATTGCCAAGCTACGTCACCGTTGGTGGCATCAAGGCCACTCACCGTCCCCGAATGACTGGGTACAAATACAAAGCCCCCCGCTGCCGAAATGGCTGAGGGTGTTAATTCGTACGGCAACTGCAACTTGGAGGTCCAATCAATCTGCATGCTGTCTGCTTTAGTCGATACGCCCAGCACCTGACCATCCATGGTCTTTACATACACGAGCTTGCTGTCTTCGGATAACCCCATGGATTCCCGCACGCGTATGCTGTCGATCTTTTTGCGCCAGATTTCAGTGCCGCTTTCGGCATCCAGTGCGGTCATGTAGCGGTCGGGCGCCACGATGAATACCCTTCCATTTACACCTACCGGATAGCAAGCGGCAGGTGACAGCATCCGGCTGGATGCACCATTCGACCATTCCCACTTCAAATGGCCATCTTTCGGATCGAGCGCATAAAATCCATTGCCCCACGAACCGAAATACAGGGTGTTTTCATACAACAAGGGCTTATCCGAAACATATCCCTTTACGTCGTCAAACGACCATCGCAACTTACCACGTTTGATGTCCAGGGCCCGGAACTTTCCATCGGAAGCACCTATATAAGCTACGCCTTGGTGGATCAACGGCGAACCCAATACCGCTTTATCGGTCTCATGCTTCCACATCAGTTCACCTGTTTTGGCATCCAGGCAATAAACAAAGTGATCCGACGAACCGACCACCACGTAGTTTCTCCAAACGGCTGGTGTGGAATACACTTTTCCGCTGGTTTGAAAACTCCAAACCTTTCGTCCGGTATTTGCATCCAGGGCATACACTTGCCCAGCCGTATTGGCGGTAATGACCAGTCGTTTATAAGCAGTTAATCCGGCCCCGATATCACTTTCATCCTGAAATGACCACCGTTCTCGTATCGTGGCAAATCGGGTGTTTACGCCATAATCCGGGCGGTGGTACAAGCGCGCCTCCGACTCAAAATGATGATTACGCAAGGGAATAACTGCCCAAGGTTCTTGCAAACCCGCCCCGGGGTTTCGCTCTTGATAAATGGCCTCGTTATTGGCAATGGTTACGATGTTGTATCCCCCCACGCTGTCGTTGGCCCGTAAATTGGATCGCCCCATGATACCGGGTATCCCTTCAAAATCATATTCGCCGTTTTGATGACCATGCCCGCAAAAAAAAAGTTGAACATTACGCTGCTTCACTCGATCGAGCGCCTCAAACCAGTTGTTAAGCGAAGAATCCTGCGGATAGTGGTTTATGTAGATCAGCGGCATATCCTTATCGGGATGGGCCGCAAACACCGAATCCATCCACACCAGGTTTTCGCGGGGCACCTGTCCCGGACTCATCCGCATATTCGGACCTGAATTAGTTCCCACAAAAAAATAACCGTTATGTTCAAATGCGAATGTTTCATCGCCGAAAACCTGTCGGAAACTATTGCCTCCACTCTCCGACCAGTTGGTATCGTGGTTGCCCGGAATAACATACCAGGGTACGCGGAGGCTATCCAGCATCCGCTTGGCCAACTGGAACTCTTCATCCGAGCCAAATTCGGTGACATCACCCGAATGGATAACAAATTCAATATCGGGATTGGCATTGATGTCTGCGATGGTGCGACGCAGGTCTGCTTCCCCAGTAGCACTGCCTACATGCGTGTCGGTTATATGGGCAAATTGAAAGGGCTGTGCTGTAGCTGAAAATACTGCTACGACGACCAACCCCTTCAATAACCCGATTTGTTTTAACAGGTATTCAAACTTTGTATGGCTCATTACACATCGCATGGGTTCGGGCGTCACCCTATTTCCACCCCGCTGTTTGCGTGAGCGTATATCCAAGTTCGCCATATTGCACGATCTGGGACTCTCCAATGGGCGCCATATACACCCGGTCGTCAAATGTATTTCGGTTCGCAGCGTTTTCTACCATATAAAAGCCGACCATATCCGCACCATTCGACCCGTTGTAGGTTACTACCGTACCATCCTTTTTCTTTATCTTGAGGACCCCTTCCCTCGCCGACGTCAAAAACGAGGGCAATTCTTCCGGGAAATTCACCCACACCCCCAAAAAGTAGTCGGGATCGGTACTGAAGTCCATGTAGTTGATCTTCTTCCAACGTTTGATATCCAGCAACCGGGTATGTTCAAAAAAGAACTCCATGCGGCGCTCGCGCCGTATTTCCCAAATCAGCGCCGGCACATCTGAGTCCCGCACCGGATCGTCGGGTAATGCCGATAGCAGTAAGGGTGCCGTTTGTTTCACCCCTTTTTCGATGGCCACGTCATCCAGGGGGCGGCTCCGGATCGCGTTGATCGACCGGTCCAGATCGTCTTGCGAAACAGCCGTTCCCCCCATGTGTACCGCCAATACGGCTTTTGCTTCTACCCAATTCAGCACCACCTCCGCCAGGCGGATTACCGGAGCATCGGTGGTATTCGTATTGCTTCCCCATGCAGGCGGGTAAGCACCCCCGATGTAGTCCAATGCTTCCCGCGGCGCATGTTTATAGCTATACAGCAGTGTGGAAGAAGCCGTATTCACCTTATCGATAAATGAGGCTTCAAACCGTGAATCTCGTGTACGTGCCAGGTTAGCCACCGAAAAATCATCCGCACCATCTACGCTGGAATGCTGCCAGACCTGGCCATCGCTGCAGAGAAACGATTTGATAAGCACCAGATTGGGGCAGTTCGGGTTGGATTCTGTTCCGTTGCTGTAAGACGTGATGTGGTGGGTGACGGTCAATGCTGCATCGTACGCCCGCATCATGATCACCTCGCTGTTGCCCGTCAGATCATCCGACGCGAACAGGCTCTTAAAATCGCTGTTGAAGCTGAATTTGCCACTATCCATGACGATCTCTGCGGCATCCCGCGCCAATTCCAGGTACTTTTTGGCACGTGCCGCGTCAATGTTGTGGTAATGTTGAAACGTTCCTTCGAACAACATCAGACGCGAGATAAACGCTGCCGCAATGTTTTTATTCAAGACATTTCCGCCATCGTCCGCCCGGATATTTTCCAACACGAATACAAAGTCGTCGTAGACCTTGTCCATAACCACTCCCCGGTCATCCCGATCTTTATAGAGTTCATCCAACTCGTTATCATTCAATACATGATCGTAGTAAGGCACATCGCCAAACACGCTGACCAACCGACTGTATTCATACCCCCTGAAAAAACGAGCTACTGCCAACCAATGGTTATAAGCTTCTTCGGAAATATACTGCTGAGAAACATTTTGTATCCGATCAATGAAAATATTGACCTTCCGTACCCATGCGAAATTCCACGTTGGTCCGGCATATTGGGTGAGCCATGTCTCGCTGGTACTTTCACTGGTCGATGCCCGGCTGGTCGGAATACTCGACTCAAAATGGCTCTGAATGCCCCTGCCGGTCAGGTCGTCCGAAAATGTATATCCCCGTACCGGCGTATAGTCCACCCCCCAGGTATTGTTGTACCCGACAAAATAGTGTGGATAAAAATCGTTTGCATATAACCGGAGCTGGACCTCGCTCTGCCAGTATTCGTCGTCAATCGGCGAAGTCAACTGGGGGCGGTCAAGCACCTCCTTATTGCACGAAAACAGTAAAACGCAGGCGGTGGCTGCACTGAGAATTCTCGATATCCGATATTGATACTTCATAACGCTAAAAATTTAACTGTACACCAAAGGACACACTTTTGAACGTAGGTGCACCCACGCCCGTACGGCCCGAATTATAATTTTCGGTATTCCATATCGAATATCCAGCTACTTCCTCTGGATCAACGGGTAGTCCGTTGAGCTTATCGAAAGTCAGGATATTCTCCAGCGCCGCATATACCCGCAGCGAGGAGATATGTACATTATCCAGCAGCCGACTGGGGAAGGAATACCCCAGTGTAAGGTTTTTGAGCCGCAGGTACGACATATCCAGCAAATACCGGGACTGCACCTGCATATTGTTGGTGGTGCCACTGCCCAAGTTGTTGTAAGCCGCGGGATAGAAGGCATCGGTATGGTCTTCCCGCCAGTAATCGTCGGCAATGGCAGCCGGCATGGACCCATCGGATGAATTGTAGCCCGGTATGACCAGGAAGCCCTCTCCCCATACCTGGCGGCTTCCCACGCCCTGGAAGAAAACGGAGAAATCGATCCCTTTGTAATCCGCACCCAGCCGGAAGCCGTATTCATAGCGCGGCGTAAAATTGCCGATCACTTCCCGGTCGCCGTGGTCATTAAGCAAGTTGTTGCCTGCGTCCAGTTCACCATCGCCATTCAGGTCCACGAATTTCACGTCTCCAGGGCCAAAGAAAAAGTTGGCGCTGTTTTGCAGATAAGGTTGGTATACGGGTTTCTCACCATTGGGTCCGGGTTTCAGTTTATAGGCCTGCTGCCCCGCATATTTGGCACTCTCAGCCTCGGTGAGCGTGATCAATTGAGGTTTGTCATCGTCCCCCATTTCAAAATCATCCTTCTGGTACAATCGGTCGGTCCGGTATCCCCATATTTCGCCGTATGTACGCCCCACATACCAGTCGTTTACACTCTGTGTTACACCATACTTGGTAATGACCGATTTGGCATCCGATAGGTTTCCCCGTACATTGATACCCAACCCATTTTCAAACCGGTGGTTGAAGTCGACCGAGACCTCCCATCCCTTCGTCCGCAGCGAACCGAAGTTCCCTTTTGGTGCAATCGATCCATAGGTGGCCGGTATCCCCGCACCGGGTACAATCATGTTTTCCGTATCTCGCCGGTACCATTCCAGTGTCAATCCCAATTTATTCTGAAAAAAGCGGGTATCCAACCCAAAGTTCAGCGTGGTGATATCCTGCCAGGTAATTGCCGAATACACCGCATTCGGCGTACCCACATAATAGGTACGCTCTCCGTTGGCGTCGATCCAATTGGTCTGTCCAGTTTCCATGGTCGGAACATACAGGCTGTTCCGCACCGTTTGGTCTCCAATGGTACCCCACGATCCCCTGAATTTGACGAGGTCAAGCCAGGATTTCGTGTCCTCCATAAATCCTTCCTCACTCAGTACCCAACCGGCGGAGAACGACGGGAACCAGCGCCATTTCAAATCGGTCGGGAATTTTGAAGAACCGTCGTAGCGCAGATTACCTTCTAGGAGGTACTTGTTCTTATAGGCATAATTCACCCGGCCGAAATAGCCCAACTGGGCCTCCCAAAACGCATCCCCTCCATTGGTCTGCGTACCGATGGCGTAATTAAACTGGGGATTGACGATGTTGGTGAGGTTGGTACGCTGTGCCCACTCCCAAGCCACATCATTGGTGACCCGGTTCAGTCCCAGCAGGAAGGTAAAATCATGCCCTTCGTCCAGCTGCAGGTTGTAGGTCGTCACCGCATTGATCGTGTGTTTGTACTCGTTGGCTGTTTGGCGGAAGATATGGTCCGGATTGGAACCATCCGGAGTATATTGCTGAAAGGTCAGGTCATAGGCCGGCATGGCGTCCGGATCTGTGCCCGGCACGACTGCGCCCGTGTTATCCACATACACCCGATTCCCATCCGCATCTACGCGAGGTACTCCGCCGATCCAGGAATCGCGCATGCTGTATTTCGTGCCGGGTCTGTTCCAGATATACTCTTCGTTTGAAAAACTATAATCAAAATCCACCTTCCAGTTGTCCATAATATGGATCGTAGTCCCTAGATTCAGGTTCATGTAATTGCGGCGCATAATGGCCGTATTGGCTGCCCGTGCTTCGCTTTCCGGACTACGGATGGGATCGCCGTTTTCGTCGTCGCCAAATGGGTATAGCGGGCTCCAGCGGTACAGGTACAACCAGGGGTCGGCCGTCGTTGAGTTAGACATATACGGATACTCCTTATTCCGTTGGGAGAAAATGGCCCCTGCCCGGGCCGTGATGTACTTATTGATCTCGTTGGTCACCCGCAAAGAAGCGTTGTACCGTTTAAACCGATCCTCTTTCGCGGGTTTCATCATCCCGTTCTGCTCGATGGCCGCCAGTCCGACATTGAAAGACGTCTTCCCCGTTGTGCCACCCACGGAAAGGTTGTGCTGCTGTGTCGGCGCCCATTCGCGGATCATGTATTCGTAAGGGTCGTAGGTCCGCACGCCGAACTTGACCCCGGGAAATGCTTCATCCATATACCAGTCGCGGCCATAAACCGTGGGATCGTTGACCCCAATTGACCCGCCGTACGTTTCTTTCCAGGCGACCGCTTTTTCATAGTTTTCACGCGCCACGCGGTAGAAAGCACCGGCATAAGGGATTGTCCCGGTCCGTTCGAAGGCATCTACGGTATATCTCAGCGAATTTACATCCGCCATTTCGAATCGCTTCCACGGATTCTGGAATGCGAAGTTATTGGTATAATTGACGTCTACCCGATCCTTGCCCGCGCCGGTTTTCGTGGTAATCAACACCACGCCGAAGGCAGCTTTTGCGCCGTAGATTGAGGAAGCTGCGGCATCTTTTAATACGGTGATGGATTCAACGTCGTTTGGATTTACCAACTGGATACTGGGGATTTCCACGTTATCCAGTAAGATCAGCGGGGCTGTTCCCCCTTCAAAGGAAGCGAACTGCCCCCGGATCTTGATTACCGGATCGGACCCCACCTCTCCACTGGGAATCGCCACACTCAGTCCCGCAGCAGCACCCTGAATAGCGCGCCCAACATCCGCTATGGGCCTCGCTTCGAGGTTCTCTTTCGCGCTGATGGTCGAAACCGAGCCCGTTAAATTTCCCCGGCGTTGCGTGCCATAACCGACTACGACCACCTCCTCTAAGCTTTGGTCGGCAGCGTCCAGCGTAACATGGATTGTAGCCGTATTGACCACTACCTCTTTTGCCAGATACCCGATCATTGAGAATCGAAGATTAGCCCCCATCTCGGCTGAAATTTTGAAAAGACCAGCCTCATCGGTACTGGTAGCTACCGCCGCCCCCACAACTGACACGCTGACACCGGGTAAAGGTGCTCCGTCTACCGCCGTAACCTTTCCCGTGATCGTCTGCTGAACGACCATAGATGCCGGAGGATTGGCTGCCCCATGACTCACTGCGAAAACACAGGGACAAAGAACCATTCCAAGCGCAACCGTCGTTGAAAATCGTCGTAATTTTCTCATGGCTGAATGTGTTTGATTTATGTGAATGTTAGTTTGTTTTTTCGGCGGGAATATCTTACACCCAACTCAATCCAGTAGTAAAATCGGTGTTACAAGTATACTGAATCTTTTCGTTTCTTTGCAAGAAAAAAAATAAAAAACGCATAAAACATTAATAAAACACCACAATAAACTGCAAGTATTCGTGTAAATATGCATAAAAATGCAAACTCAAGAATGTATAAAATAAAAAACTTCTGAAGCAGCCGGCTGCTTCAGAAGTTTTTCACGACGTTATTCTACGGTATCCCACCAAACCGGATACGAAAGAATGGTCCGTGCCGAAGCCTCGGGATTGGACGCCAACCAGTTTTCGGAGTTGTAATTTATTTCATGGCTACACTGCTGGATCCTCCGTGGCCAGTAACGTGGATTTTGCGGATCGTTCGAAGGGTAACATTCTTGTGCAGCTGCATCAAATTCGAATGGACGCCCAAAATCAGGGTACACCACGCCAAACTCCGGGTGACTTGCCGAATAGTCAAACCTCCGCATGTCGTTCCAGTTCTGCATGGTCATCGACATCGCAATTTGTTTCTGTTGCATGATCTTTGCCATCGTTAGTTCGCCTGCGTTCTGTGCGACTGCTTTGCTGGCCAAAAACGTTGAAATTTCATCTTCCGAAATGGCTTGTTTACCATATACATCCTGTGGATATTCCCGCAATTTCTCATTCATCGCCTCCATGTGCGCCCGGATGCCTGCTTTGTACGCAAGCAATGCGCCTGCCAAATCGCCCTTGCGGAATAACACTTCGGCTTTTATAAAACACATTTCGTGATAGGTAACCAGGTGCGCGGGTGCATCTGCACGGATATAAAAGCTCCCCGTTGAATTGATATTGATCACGTCGCTATTGAAATTGGGATTTTCCAACGTCATGCCGTTATAGCGATTCGCCAGGTAATTGTCGTTATTCGGATCCGGAAATTGCATAATCCAATCCAAACGGTCGGAATAAGCGGACACATAAACGGAATCCCCCTGCCGAGCCGCGGTAGCATTTGTTGTAAACCATCTGTTAGTAAATGTGGCATCACTCCGTTGATCCGCAGTTGCGCGCACGTAACCCGATGGGTGAGATGTACTGGGATCTGCTTTCGTCGCCATGATTTCGTATAGTACCGGTCCCCCTTTTGTGCGGATGTCCGATTTAATCAGGTCTACCCCTTCAGACAAACGCCATTCCTTTTGGCCCGTGGTACTGTTATAAAACTCCCCACTGGGTATGATCCGTGTTGCGCGCGGATCCATTATATCTGACCCGTCCGTAAATGTGTTCGTCAACAGATCCGTATACCATTTCGACATACGCGTAGCCGTTGCCCCGACATTGGTATGCTGCAACGAGGCAACAATGCCGGCAATCTGGGTTTCTGACGTATTCATGGCCTTCATCACTGTATTATCCGCGTTTGATTGCGGTGCTTTTTCTAAAGCAGCGAGCACAGCATCTGGATCATAGAACGATTTTTTGGTCAGATTATTTAGCCACCGCGCTTTTAACCCATACGCCAATTTGATCCATGTTTCCGGATTACCGCCATTCCAGATATCGCCATCGGCCAGCGGCGTTGCAGTTGGCGGCTGCGGCTTAGACAGGTTTTCAATCGCCCTTTCCAGCGAATCCAGGCACCCGTAAAAAATGGTTTTTCCATCATCGTATTTCGGAGTAACATCTGCACCAAGCGCATCGGTGTAGGGCATCTCTCCATACAAATCAAGCATTAGCATAAAACCCCAGGCATGAATCAGTTCGGCGGCACCCACATAATGCCATGCTTCCTCAGCCGTGGCTTTTTCAATCATCGGCTGCAAGTTGCTCGCCGCATAAACGAACCATGCCTGATACGGCCAAGTGGTAGAAGCCAATGGAAAATCCCATTTTACAATAAAATCATTGTTTGTTGTGCCTGTTGTTTTAGTCACATTTTGGGTAATCCAAGATGCGCGCGTGCCCGACGACTCGTAAGCATCCACAAATTGCATTTGGATAGATCGCAACCGTAAATCGGGTGTGGGCACGTCCCCATTAGCTTTGCTTGGATTGTCGTTGACATCCAACCACTTTTCGCACGATGCAAGACTCAACAACAGTGAAGCGCTCAATATATATAATAACTTCTTCATCTCTTCTCTTTTTAAAAGGTCACATTAAGTCCGAATGACACACTTGACAAGGCGGGGATGCCATTGTAGTCGATCCCCACGGAACTGGAACCAATCGCTCCGGCACCAGCCGCGGAAGTTTCGGGATCCATCCCTTTGTAGTTTGTCCACAAGAGTAGGTTGGTTCCGGTCAGCGTCGCCGTCAGCCCTTTGATAGCTCGTATGCGATTCAGCACCGCATCAGGCAGGGAATAGGCCAGCGAAACCGTGCGCAACCGCAACCAGTTGGTATTGGTCATGTAATTCCTTGACTCCAGCGTATAGGCGCCTTGCCAATAACGGTTGTTGATGATATACTCTCCACTCCAATTTTGATTGCCCACCTGATACATCTGCCCGGCTTCGTATTCGAATGTCTGCGGCTCCGAATACACGGGGACTGACTCGCCATTAGGGCCCGTGGTTTCGCCGGTTTTGACCACCCCGATAATCGAAAGCTTTTCCCGATCCATGGAGCGGGCACTCATGCCATTATTTGTCATGTAATAATCCGTACCGTTGTAGACATCCCCTCCGATCCGGTAATCCAACAGGAAGGAAAGGTTCCAGTTTTTATACTGGAAGCTATTATTCAGACCCCCAAAAAGTTTCGGCTCCCGGTTACCAATTTCATGCGTAACCAATCCATCCGAAATGGGTAAGCCCGACTCGGAGTTCAATACCAGATACCCTTCGGGGCTTCGCAGCCATTTCGATCCGGATATTGCCATGAAATTCCCTTTGTTGAAAGAGGCAGCTTTCGCATTTCCGACTTGCACATCCGTCACATACAAAATATCCAGTCCCGGCAGCAAATCCTCCACCCGTCCGCGATTACCAGACACGTTAAGAATCAGGTCCCATTGGAAGTCCCGGTGCTTAACCGGAGAAACCTTTGCGGACAATTCCATCCCCCTGTTCACGATTGTACCTGCATTGGTCCACATCAAGATATAACCTGTTGCCTGACTCGTGCGGGGTTGCATCAATTGATTGATACTGCTGTTTTTGTAGTAAGTGAATTCCAGTCCCAATCGATTGCGGAAAAGATTGACATCGACACCATATTCCTGCGCTTCCGTAATCTCAGGCACCAATTCACGATTGCCGCGCAGCCAGTCATTGCGTACCCCCACACCTTGTCCGCCGTTGTATAAGGTATATTCAGCGGGGGTAACTACATAGGTATTGGTTACGTAAGGGTCGGCGTCTTTACCCACTCTTGCCCAGGAAGCGCGCAATTTACCGAAGGAAAGGATATCGTTCGTCGGTATAAATTCCGAGAAAATAAAACTTCCCGACACGGAAGGGTAGATATACGAACGGTTTTTTAGCGGAAGCGTGGAGGTCCAATCGTTACGACCGGTCACCGATAAATAGGCAAAGTCTTTATACGATGCACGAAGCTCACCCATCACGCTCACCATCCGGTTTCTACTGATCTGCTGCGCGACATCCCGATCGGTAACGGCACTATTGGTGTACACAAAAAAATCAGGGATGATGAAATTCCACGCTTTTCTTCCATTGTAATCGACGTGGGTATTCTCCAGCATGGAACCTAGCATCAGATTCAGGTCAAAATCGCCGACTTTCTTTTTGAAATTGGTCATGATGTTCGAGCTCAGGTATTCGTATGTGCGGTCGTTTTCAGACAGCAACCCATTCTGATAGATCAACGAGATACCGGATCCGGGCGACGACAGCCGGCTGGTGTTGGTCGTATAACGGTCTAACCCCAAAATATAGTTGACACTCCACCAATCGGTAATGTCTATGCCTGCCTTGACATTACCCGTAAATCGCGTAGTCTTGTCCGTTCGCGGCATTTTATTCAATATCCAATATGGATTGTCAAAATCGTTCTGTACCAATTCCCAGTCAAACATGCGATATTTGGAACCATTTTCATTAATCCAGTGGTTCATATCCAGGTTCCGCGGCCAGATGTAAGCTCCTTGCACGGCACCCTCGCCACTTGATTCATAAAGCCCGCCTGACGTCAGCGAACTCAACTGGTCGGCATATGAATAAGCGATACTTGCGCCCACTTTCAGAATGCCATACTTCTGTTCGCCATTGAAACGGAACGTCGTCTTATCGTACGATGAATTGGGTATAATCCCATTTTGCCGAAAATCTGATGCAGAAAAGTAAAAAGAGCCCATCTTGGAGCCGCCCGAAACACTCACTGAGTTGTCCCACACGTTTGATCCCTGGAAAAAGTCGCCCAAGTTGTTGTAAACCACATCATTTGGTCCAAACTTGGCACCCCAAGACCCCATGGTAGTCGTCGCATCACCTTCCATCAACGTACCATCCTCTTGGTAGAAGCCTCTTTTGTACCCGTCTTGATAGCTGGGAAGCCGATTTGCCCAATTGGCAATGAAGCGAGAATTTGCACTGACGGTCGCGGTCCCTTCTTTTCCGCTTTTTGTGGTAATCAGCACTACACCTGCGGCCGCACGCGAACCATAAAGCGCGGCTGCAGCTGGTCCTTTTAATACCGAAACGTTTTCGATATCCGCCGGGTTGATGTCCATTACACGGTTGCTGTACACGGAATTTGTCGACTGCGCACCGTCAAAACCGCTATCACCGTTTATATTGGTCGAGTTGTCGTAGATCACGCCGTCGACCACGAACAGGGGTTGGTTGTCCCGTTGAAGTGACGTTCCTCCACGGAGGATAATAGCAGCACCGGCACCGGCACCCCCGCTCGTCTGCGTGACATTGACCCCTGCAATCTTACCGGCTAAGGAATTGATCATATTAGCCGTTTTATTTTTCATCAACTCCTCACTGCCGACATCCTGCACTGCATAGCCCAAACTTCTTTTTTCTTTGGTTATTCCCATCGCCGTTACCACCACTTCATCCAAACTTTGATCGCCCGCCACCAACGTGACGTTCACTATGGAGGAGCTGATCACCACCTCCTGCGTGACATACCCGAGCATACTAAACCGAAGCGTACTACCAGATGCAGCAGAAATCGTGAAATTTCCGTTGTCATCGGTACTCGTTGATGCCCGACCGCCCACAACCGTCACATTCGCCCCGGCCAAGGGTCCTTCTGCACTGCTTACCTTACCAACAACGGTTTGCTGTGGTATCACATTGGGTGGGCTTTTTACAATTGCGCCCACTGCCTCCGATCCGACAGGCATTCCCTCTTTCTCCGTGAGGCCAAAAGCCCCTAAAGGAATCCATAGCGCAATCGTCATAGAGAATTGTATTAGTTTTCTCATTGTTTAAAGCGTTTAGTTAAATTAATTGAGTTAAAAGTGATATTGTGTATGCAAGATTTCGGCTCAGAAATCGGGATATAGCAGGTATTTTTTGCGCATGGCTTTATAGGCCTCCAAATCCGTCGCCCAAGAAGCCCTGATCTCTTCCTCCGTTTGCCCTGCCACAATCTGTTTACGCAATTCATCCGTTCCGGCCAGCTTGTCAAAAAATTCAGGACGTGAAAAAAACTGATCCTTAAAGGGAGCCTTTTGATAAAAATCAATTAGATATTTCAGCGTAAAAGTTTGTGCCTGTGGGTCTAACTGGCGCAGATCAAGTCCATAACATAGCTTATCCTGCTGCTCCACATGTGCTGCCATACCCGGCCGCACGCCTGGAGTAAACGTAAAATCACCAAATACTGTATCGGGATAACCGAGCACCTGAAAAGGCCAGTCTGTACCCCGCCCTACACTGATATCAGTCCCTTCAAACAGACAGAGCGACGTGTATAGCCGTACCGATAGCTGGTTAGGCAGACTTGGCGAGGGAACCACAGGCAATTCGTAGGGCGTGTTGTGATCATAATTTTGTACTGGGATGACTTCCAGATCACAGGACCGCCCATGATCGAGCCACCCCTCGCCATTGATCATCTGTGCCAACTCACCCACGGTAAGACCGTGAATCATGGCGATTTTATGGTAGCTTACATTGGATTTAAACCGGTCGTCTTTCCGTACCGGGCCATCCACCTGGTCACCGTTCGGATTAGGCCGGTCCAGAACAATCAACGTTTTCCCTTGATTTGCACACAACTGCATCACCCGATGCAAGGAAGTTATATACGTGTAGAACCGTGCACCCACATCCTGCAAATCAAAGATCATCACATCCACTGAAGCGACCAGCGAATCGGCCTTTTCATTTTTTCCATACAACGAGTAAAGCGGCAAGCCGGTTCGGTCATCCACCTCATTTGAAACGTTCTCGCCGCGCTCAATGGTTCCCCTAAAGCCATGCTCCGGTGCAAATGCAAAGGTCAGGTCAATTCCCGCTTCAAGCAATGCATCTACCAAATGATGTTCGCCCACCGTCGATGTTTGGTTCCCCATCATTCCCACAGTTTTTCCCTCCAACAAAGGCAAATAGCGTTCAAATTGTTCCGCACCCGTTCGAAGTGCCGAATCAGCCAACATATGGGCTTCATCACTGCCGGTACGTGCCGTTCCATCACATGAATCCAATACCATGAAGGAAAACCCTGTTAAAATGAGAAATTTTAAACGTATTTTTCTTTTCATATGCTTATTAGAAAAAAGCCATCCGTCAGCTTACTTAGGTTTACCTCTAATTGGATATACAATAATAGAAACATTTTTTTGAAGAACAGCATTTGATTTGCGTTTTTTTGCAAGTTATTTTACAAAAACGCTTAAAATAGCCTAAAACCCACGCTTTATCGCCTTAAAAACAGCAATAACATGCAACTCTAAGCGACCCCGTAACAGCCTTCTTGGATGTTATCTTTTGATTGATCTTTGCCATTCTAGGTTTAATCGGCTTTACTCTTCCTAAGCGGGTCCGACAGACCTCAGCCTGTTGAACGATGCCGGTGTATGTGCGATCCGAACCCAACTACAACGTTTTCGTAAAATTTAAAGCGTAAACGATTGCGCGCTTCCAATATTTTTTCTAAAATTGTACTAAACTAATTTAAACACACACGGATTATGACAAGAAAAATAACACCTAGGCGATGTTATTAGCGGATAATTCCACTACATCGCGTTTCCAGAAATCAGTAAATTAGAGGTTTGCCGGGTGGTTGCCCACGGAGACATGAATGCCAATTTTTTGAATTAACACACACATATAGTGAAAACGATTGTCTTTTTCCCTCCTTAATGTATGCCCCAATACGTCTATTGCATGCATTCACATGTTATGTTTTAAGAATAACCAAATTATGAGAAAAACCTATTACAAACAAATGTATTACCGTTACGGTTCTCCCGGAAACCACCTATGGTCCATTTTATTGTTCCTTCTTTTCGCGTGGATTGCAACCCCAACCGTAGCGATGGCAACCGAAACGCAAAAAGTCATCAAGGGTATCGTTAAAGATCCGAACGGAACGCCTTTACCGGGTGTAACCGTTTCTGTCGGAAATAGCAATCAGCACACCACCACCGACGAAAACGGGGCTTTCATGTTGGACAGAATTAATGTGGGCGATGTACTGACGCTGACGTCCGTCGGTTACAGGCAGTCACAGGTCACCGTTGGCAGCAATGATTTCATCAATGTCACGCTGGAAGAGGACCAAGAAATGCTTGGTGAAGTAGTCGTGGTCGGCTACGGTCAACAGAAGAAAGAAAGCGTCATTGGATCCATCGTGCAAGCTACCGACAAAGAACTGAAACGACAGGGGAACCAACCCGACCTTGCGCAGGCACTGACTGGCCAGCTACCGGGCGTGGTTACGCTGACCTCTTCGGGAGAGCCCGGAGGTGTTACCACCGGAGAAAGCGCTACCAACATCTTCATTCGCGGGCGAAATACGTGGAACGGTGGCCAACCGCTCATTCTCGTCGACGGCGTAGAGCGGGCCATGAACAACATCGACGTCAACGAAGTGGCTAGCATTTCTGTATTGAAGGATGCCTCCGCCACCGCGGTGTTCGGTGTAAAGGGTGCCAATGGGGTCATCCTGATCACCACAAAAAGGGGAATGGAAGGGAAGACCCAACTTAATTTCAATTATACAGCCATGGGCATGGCGGTATCCAAGCTCCCCGAAAAACTGGATTCCTACGCAGCCATGATGGCTAAAAATGAAATGATTGAGCGGGAAGGTGTACTCAATGAGCCTTCGTGGAACAGCTACGTACCTTATGAAATCGTTCAACGCTACCAGCTACCACAAACAGCTGAATATGCTGAGATTTATCCAAACGTGGATTGGGAAAAGGCGATGTTCAAGGATCTCGGTGTCTCACACAAAGCCACACTGAATGCGCGGGGAGGCAGTAAAATGGTCCAATACTTCGGATCGCTCGCCTACTTACATGAAGGCGATATGTTCCAGGACATGGACAATGGCAAAGGATACGAACCCAATTATAATTTTGACCGCTTTAACTTCCGAAGCAATATAGACGTTGCCTTCACCGAGCGGACAAAGATGAAGATTAATCTAGCGGGTTTTTACGGTCAAAAAAACACGAACTTTAACAATGAAGGCAGTTCAAGTCGTGCCGATGCATGGATGTGGCGCTCAGTGTACGGCCTTGCCCCGAATCTTTTCCTACCCATGTATTCCGATGGCCGCTGGGGAGCGTACCAAGAAGGTGGAAATAACACCGTCAACCCGTTGGCCGTAGCGTATAACGTCGGCATACGGCAAGCGCGTTACACGGAATTGAACTCCGATTTTCACCTGGAGCAGGACCTCGGATTCATCACCGAAGGGTTGAGTGCAGTGGGATCATTCTTCTACGACAACAATGTGCGCTCGGAGGGTGGAATCTACGACATTACCAACCACGTAAGGCCCGGCGAAGCAGCGACAAACGTAGCCTATAAACAGATTTATCCGTTGCTTTACAAAGGACCCGATCAGGACCCGAATGAATATACCGTATACCTGCCCATCAGCGACGAGGAATACGATTGGATTATCCGCCCATGGACCATCCGCCAGGAAGAAATTGCTAACTCCAATTGGATTGGTTACATTCCTATCACCCGTCGGATGATGTACCGCGCACAGCTGAAATACGAGCGCCAGTTCAACGATCATAACATCACGGCAATGGGACTGTTCCAGCGGGAAGAATCGGCAAGAGGCAGTGCGTTCAAAACCTATCGGGAAGACTGGGTGTTCCGGGCCACCTATGATTACAAGACCCGTTATCTCTTTGAAGCCAACGGTGCCTACAATGGTTCCGAAAAATTCGGACCGGGTTATCGGTTTGATTTCTTTCCGTCATTGGGGGTAGGATGGTACGTCTCCAATGAGCCGTTTTTCAAGGTAAACTGGGTTGATGCACTCAAGTTCCGATATAGCATAGGCGTAGTGGGCGACGATAGCGGCGGCGGCAGGTGGTTGTATTCCTCACAATATGCCTATGGTACAGCTGCACGTCTCAACAACGCGTCCGATGGAACAAGTCCCTATACCTTCTATCGGGAATCGTCCATCGGCAATCCCGATGTCCATTGGGAAACAGCAACCAAACAAAACCTCGGCTTGGATCTCGCATTATTCAAGAACCTCATCACGGTAACCGCAGACATATTTAACGAAGACCGCACCAACATATTAATTGCAGGCGGCAGCCGGAATGTCCCTACTTTCTTTGGAATAACACCGCCAGCCGCCAACCTAGGCCATGTAAAATCCAAAGGTTACGAACTTGAACTAGGTATCAACAAAATATTGAACCCTACAATGACCCTTTGGGCGAAAATTGCGATCACACATAATGAAAACAAGGTTATTTTCCGCGACGATCCACCGCTCCAATACAATCACATCAAAGCGGAGGGGTATCCCATCGATCAACGGAAATCCCTGATAAGTACCGGCTTTTATAACAACTGGGATGAGGTGTACGCTAGTGTACCTACCGAAACCAATGATATGCAGAAACTACCGGGATATTATAACCTACTGGACTTTAACGCAGACGGCATCATCAAGTCCAACGAGGATGCTGCGCCGATAGGCTACTCCAGTACCCCTCAGAATACGGCGGCATTTACCCTCGGATTCGATTACAAAGGGTTCAACGTAATGGCACGGCTCTACGGTGCCAGCAACGCGACGCGTTACATTGGGTTCAACAACTTCAACTACGACACCGATATTGTATTTGGGCACGTAACAGACTATTGGTCTAAGGATAACCCCAATGCAAGTTCTTTCCTTCCCCGCTGGAAAACAGAGGCTGAAAACGTCGGTGATTATTACGTCTACGACGCCTCGTTTCTGCGTCTTCAAAATGTAGAGCTCGGTTATTCATTCGCCAACAATGGGTGGCTCAAGCGAATCGGTCTTGACAATCTTCGTCTGTTCTTGAATGGGACAAATCTATTTTTCTGGTCAGACCTGCCCGATGACCGGGAAGGTTCATACAGCGGAGGAAGCGATACAGAGGGATCTTATCCCACCATGCGACGGTTTAATCTGGGAATCGATGTTTCCTTTTAATTCTTTGAAGATGAAAGCAGCAACAACACAAATCAACGCACTCCTCTTCCGAGGTACATGGTTACTCGTCGTTTTGGCGATTACCTCGTGCGAAAAATACTTAGACAAAGCCCCCGAAGCCGATATTTCTGAAAAGGATGTCTTCGGAAATTTTATCAGTTTTCAAGGATTTGAAGAGGAGATGTACAATTGCATCATGGATCCCAATAAGGGGGGCGCCTGGAATCAGTACCTCTTTTCCGACGAAACGCTGAATAATAGTCCATATGCATTCGACAACGGCAACTATTGGGGCGATCATGGGTACTTTTACGGACAATCCGTACAGATGACCAACATGGATACCCGCACCAAGCGGATTTGGGAATACGCGTGGTATGGAATCCGAAAAGCAAATATCGCCCTGGCCAAACTTGATGAAGAGGGTCTTTTTGAAGGTTCTCAGGAAGAACGGGATCACCTGCGCGGGCAAGCATTGTTCTTCCGGGGCTGGTTCTATTTTGAACTGTCGCGGTATTGGGGTGGCATGCCCTACGTCACCCGGGCGTTGGAGGCTGCAGAGGAATTGACGACCGATGAGTTCCGGCGGCTCAACTTCCAGGAGTGTGCCCTCCAGATGGCGGCCGATTTCCGTGCAGCAGCAGCCATACTGCCTGTCCATTGGGATCAATCCGGTCCGGGGCAGCGAACCCTGGGACATAACCGCGATCGGATCAACAAATTCCACGCGCTTGGTTACCTAGGCAAAGCACTGCTCTATGCAGCAAGCCCGATGATCAATGAAGAAGCGACAGGAAACAACAGCTTTAACGCCGACCTGGCCAAACAGGCTGCCGAAGCGTTCGGCGAATTATTGCAATTGGCCGACGAAACCGGTACCTACCGCATGCAAAGCTGGGAGGGGTGGACCGATAATTTCTGGCGTTGGAATTGGGAGCGACCCGGCGGCACCGAATGCATCATGATGCCGACCGTCTATCAGCGTGACCGCGTACGCTGGTCGGCATTGGGCGGCACGGTGCCGTCTTCCCTGGGACTCAACAGCGGAAGCGCTGCGGATGTGCCCACGCATAATAATACAAAAAACTACGCCATGGCCAATGGATTGCCCATCGACGATCCCGATTCAGGATACGATCCGAACGACCCGTGGACAGGCCGTGAACCCCGGTTCTACATGGACATCTTGAAAGACGGCGACCAGATCATCAACGAGTCGGGGCCGGACCGGTTTGCAGAACTATATAACGGAGGGCGGCATCGCTCACAAATCAACCCACCCAGCGTAACCGGGTACTATGCCAAGCGCTATTCGCCCATGGGCAGCGAACTGACCATCTCACGTACCGATGCCCTACAGGCTTATGTGCCCTACCTCCGTTTAGCAGACATCTACCTCATGTATGCGGAGGCGGTGCTTTTCAGCCCCGGCGGAACCCCGCAAGCGTCGGCCAGCAACTATACCATGACTGCTGAACAGGCTATTAACGTTGTCCGGACCCGCGCCCAGCTTCCTAATATCGCCGATAAATTCACAGCGACAAACGAAGCATTCTTCGAAGAAATCGTGCGTGAGCGAGCGGTGGAATTAAATTTTGAAGGTGCGCGTTTCTGTGACCTCCGCCGGTGGAACCGGAATGGAGATCCCAGGTATTTGGATAAAACCGCCATCGATTTTGCGCGCGGAAGTGATGGCAAGCCTATCAATCTCCGGGAACGGGTGGTTGTAAGGCGGGTCGCAGAGAAGAAACACAATTGGCTGCCCATACAAGTGCGCTTCACCACACAATACGAGGGCTTCCCGCAAAACCCGGGATGGTGAGCAGGCTGAGTTAGTAAATCTAAATTTGAAGATTGATGAACCGAAAATATAACATCCGATGGAAGGCAATCGCTTGGATAACACTTGTGGTTATCGGGCCACCTGCCATCGCACAGGAAATTGACACAACCGCAACTCAAAACGAAGTGAACGTTGCCTTCCGGCGCGCAAAACCCGGGGAAATTGTAGGTGCCGTGACCGTCGTGGATGCCGTTGACGTCAACAAGAAAGACAACACCATTTGGACCAATAATGTACTTAACGGACGGGCATTGGGAATGCTGGGCGCTACCAACATCCGTGGACTGGGTATTAATATCAATATTTCCGACGTGACCGGTACCGGCACCGAGTCCGGTAACGCACTCTTCATCGTCGATGGTTTGCCGCGCGATGTTGAAAACATACGTCTTTCGGAAATTGAGAGTATTACGGTGCTGAAAGATGTCAATGCCGCCGTACTATATGGAAGCTCCGCCATGAACGGCGTCGTGCTCATGACCACGAAACGCGGTCAGGCCGATGACAGGCAACACGCCAATTTCGCAGTCAACTACGGAATATCAACCCCGCTGGAACTTCCCAGCTACCTGAACGCTGCTGACTACATGACCTACTACAACCAGGCACGGCTGAACGATGGCCTGGGAGAACAATTCAGCGCACAAACCATCAACAACTTCCGTAACGGCAACCGCTACCGCTATCCGGACAACGATTATTATTCTGCAGATTACTTAACGAATTACAAACCCTACTTCGACTTCTTGGGCGAGTTTTCGGGAGGGAACGAAAACGCACACTACTACGCCAACATGGGCTGGAATTCCGTGGGAAGTCTTATTGATTTCGGTGACTGGAGCAAGGCGCGGTACAATACATTCAACGTGCGAGGCAATGTAGATCTCAAAGTCGCCGAATGGATCTCTACCCAAGTAGACGCCGCAGCTTACTTTGCCAGCGACCGGGGGCAACGGGGTAATTTCTGGGAAGCTGCCTCAGTTGAACGTCCGAATGAGTACGCGCCGCTACTGCCAATTGATCTGATCAATCCGGATGACCCGCTTTTACGAGGCCGCAAAAACGACATCGGAGGAATGTACCTTTTGGGTGGTAATGCTAATTTCCTTACGCCCCCGGCGGGATATGGCTATTCGGGGGGGAGAAACGAGCGCGTAGACCGCAAATTCCTCTTCAATAACCGAATTAATTTTGACCTGGGTAGCATCACAGAAGGACTCTCCCTCCACACCAACATCAGTTTTGATTACTACCTGTTGTACAATCAAGCCATCAACAATCAGTTTTCGGTATACGAGCCTGTTTGGGCTGAAAATGAGGATCGGATTGTTTCCTTACGCCAACACGGCACCGACACCCGGCCCGGTTCATTGGATATCGGTACCCGCTCATTTAAGCGTCGCTTCGGTTTCTATGGCATGCTGGCGTACGACCGGGTATTTGATCAGGACCATCGCATATCCGCAAACCTGATCGGCTTCGGCAGTAGTTTTAAAGAACCGGGCAGTTTACTGACAAGCTTTCAAGGAGTGAAACAAGCACACCTCGGCTTACAGGTTACTTACGGTTTTAAAGAAAAGTACCTGGTAGACTTCAGCGGCGCCTATGTCAATTCGGTGAAATTGCCGGAAGGCAACCGGCTGGGACTGTCGCCAACTTTCGGCCTTGGCTGGGTAGTAAGCAAAGAAGACTTCATGTCTACCGTAAACTGGGTGGATTGGCTGAAATTGCGGTTGACCGGCGGTTACATCAATTCCGATATTCCGGTGGGCGACTTCTACTACTATGATAGCCGCTATAGCAATTCTGGAAGCTATAACTGGTACGAAGGAACGCGCAGTCGAAACGGTGTCATATCTAACTGGCCAAGCAATCCAAATCTTGGGTTTGCCAAACGCAAAGAAATCAACTTCGGACTGGAAGGCAGGTTTTTCGCAAATCTGCTGGGGATTGAGGCTAACCTGTTCTACGACCGGTATACCGACTTGATTGTCAGGCCAGCCACCGAATATCCAAGTTTTTATACAAACTTTATCCCCTACGAGAATTTTGGAGAAGATGAATACAGGGGGGCTGAATTGGGTATTAATGTACGGCGATCATTCGGCGATTGGAGCCTTTTCGCCGCCGTAAACGCACTCTACATAACCTCTGAGCGCAGGGTTGTGGACGAAGTCTACAACAATACGTACCAGTACCGCACGGGTAGACCGGTGGATGCATACTTCGGCTTAGAAGCCCTCGGTTTCTTCCACGACCAAGCAGACATTGACAATAGTCCGGCACAGTCTTTCGGCACACCACGGCCCGGCGATATCAAGTACAAAGACCAAAACAACGACGGCATTGTGGATGTAAACGACGAGATATACCTGCAACGGTGGCAGGCACCACTTTCCGGCGGGTTGCAACTGCAGATAAGCTATAAAAACGTGGGGCTTTACATCCTCGGTACGGGCCAACGGGGTGCGAAGAGTTTCCAAGAAGGAAACTATTTCTGGATCGACGGAAATAAGAAGTACTCAGAGGTGGTGCTGGATAGCTGGACGCCCGAAACCGCAACAACGGCAACCTACCCGAGGTTAAGCACGCAGACCAATAACAACAATTTCCGCCGATCAAGCTTCTGGCTGTATAGCAACGACTTTTTCCAGGTCCGGAAAATCCAGTTTACCTACCGCTTTCCGGAGGTGTTTTCTAGAAAACTGCTCATGGAAGGTTTGAACTTGTTCGTGGATGCGAACGACGTCTATCAGTTTGCCAAAAACCGCAAGATTCGGGAAACGCGGATTAACAACGAACCCTATTATCGGACTTTCTCCATCGGTGTGAAGGCGCAATTTTAAAAGACAGTAAAATGGAACGTAAAATCTATATCTTTTTGTCTCGGGTAATGGTGGCAGTCCTATGTCTGCAATCGTGTAGCCTCTTGGAACCCGAAAACGACAACCACAATACCTTAAAACGGGTATACGATGATCCCGCTTTCGCTGAGGGGCTATTGGTTACTGCCTATACCTTAATACCGACCAATGACTACCGGTTTGACGACGTGGCAACAGACGATGCCGTCTCCAACGATCGATTCAATAATTACCTCCGCATAGCCACCGGCGAATGGTCGGCAAGCTACAACCCGCAAAGCCTATGGGACGATTGCAACCGGGCGATTCTTTACATCAATCAGTTTCTGGGCGTCGTAGACAGCGTACCCTGGAAGTGGACCGATCCCGATATTACCGCCCTTTATATCCGTAAGTTCAAGGGCGAATCTTACGCCTTACGGGGTTTATTTAAGTATTTCCTATTGCGGAACCATGGTGGCCCGACGGGCGGAGGACAGTTACTTGGCACCCCTGTTTACGATGAATTCCTCACATCGGAAGAACAATTTGCGGCACCACGTGCCGACTTTCAAACATTTGTAAGCAGCGCTATGGCGGATTTTGAGACCGCGCTGAGCTATCTGCCCATGGATTATGGGAACATAGGAACCCCGCCGACGGGCTTTGAAGATGTGAATGCCGACGTTTATAACGAGGTTTTTGGCGACTTTGCATTGCAACGGATGAGTGGCCGGCATGTACTGGCCATGCGGGCGCGTCTTGCCCTGCTAGCAGCCAGCCCCGCCTTCAATCCGAACAACGATGTTGCGGCTTGGGAAAATGCTGCCAACGAATTTGCGGACTTGCTGAACGACATCGGAGGTGTAGACGGTATCGATCCGAATGGCCATCACTTTTTTCTGAGGGCAGAAGTAGACGAAGCGGATATCACCACGGGCAACCGGTTGGACCTACAGGAAATCCTCTGGCGGCGGCCTATCTATAACAACAATGCGCGTGAAGCGGATCATTTTCCTCCATCGCTTTACGGGCGTGGCCGGATCAATCCGACACAGAATTTGGTAGATGCATTTCCGATGGCCAACGGATTTCCCATTGAAGACCCCAATGGTGCGTACGACGAAGAAAATCCATATGAAAACCGGGATCCACGCCTGTCGCTGTACATCATTTACAATGGCAGCCAATTTAAGGGAAAAACCATCAATACCAGCGCTTCAAGTGGGGAAGATGGCCTGGATCAGCAACAGACTTCCACCCGTACAGGCTATTACCTGAAAAAGTTGTTGCGCGAGGATGTGAATATGGATCCAGCGTCACCTTCCAGTCAAAAGCACTTCAATACCCACATCCGTTATACCGAATTATTTCTTTCTTTTGCAGAAGCAGCCAACGAAGCGTGGGGACCCGATGGAAATGCATCGGGATTCAGTGCCAGGGATGTGGTTGCTGCGATCCGGAAACGTGCAGGCATAGAGCAGCCAGATGCTTACCTAGCCTCCATCGCTGATAAAGACGGAATGCGCGATCTGATCCGCAACGAACGGCGGTTGGAACTTTGCTTTGAAGGATTCCGGTTTTGGGATCTACGCCGCTGGAAGGCCGATCTGACAGAACCGGCAAGGGGTGTACGCATCGAGGGAACTAACTATAATTATTTCACCGTCGAAGCACGGAGCTATAACAACAACTACATGCACTATGGCCCAATCCCGCAAACAGAAGTGGTTAAATTTGGATTTGAACAAAACAACGGTTGGTAATGAAACGATTTCTTCTATTTATCTGCCTCATAGCAGGCATCGCGGGTTGTAAGAATGGCGATGTGACATTCCCCGATTTTGAATATACGTCGGGATATTTCCCCTATCAGTTTCCGATACGGACACTCGTGCTGGGCGACGATATCTACGACAATACCAATGACAATGCCCATCGGTTCGTCATCTCAGTGGCCATGGGCGGTGTATATGAAAACAATACAAACCGTGTATTTAATATCGAGGTCGACGAATCTCTATGTGATCAGGTGGTCTTTGGCGGAAGCGAGAATCCCATACGTCCGCTGCCAAGGTCGTACTATACCCTTAGCTCCGAAAGCCAAATAACAATTCCGAAAGGAGAAATGAATGGTGGCATCACGGTACAGCTCACCGATGCTTTCTTCGAAGACCCCGATGCGATTAGCCTCAACTACGTAGTTCCCATCCGCTTGACGGGATCCGACGATGTGGATACCCTACTCAATGGCCGTACATCACGTCCCGATGCCGATGTCCGGTTTGCCGGCGACTGGGATGAGGTACCCAAAAACTTCACGATGTTCGGTATCAAATACATCAATGAATTCCATGGGACCTATTTTCGTTATGGCGAGTGTACGGTTAAAGATGGCTCAGGTGCAACGGTTGATCAGAATAGCTATAGCGCTGACTATGTGGAGCAGAATCCCACTGCGAAACTGGTGACTACAGGAAGGTATCAGGCATCACTAAATATCCCTTTCCAGTCCGAATTGATGGGAGGATCGTTGAATCTGCTGCTTACCTTCGATGGCAATGCGTGTACGGTATCCGCACCGGAAGGCTCCCCCTATACGATCAGCGGAACAGGTGAATTCAAAAAAGATGCATATTCCTGGGGAAACAAATCCCGCAACGGCTTGGAGTTAACATATACCGTATCAGACGGTACACATACATACGAGGCTAAAGACACGTTTGTGGTGCGGGACCGTGGAGTGGTGATGGAGGTTTTCACACCACAAGCTTTGTAGGGCTTTATTCCGTTAATTTGGGCTTTTGGGACCATTAACATCCCAGAAGCCCAAACTTTAAAGATCCACCAAGCCGTACGGGATCAATTTGACACCGCGTGATGTAAACGTTTGCGCATTTGTCTGTAAATATGTATTATTGTAAACCAGATACCAAATTATGATATTCAGCTCACGCATTTGGCTCTTGTGGATTGGCCTGCTATGCATTTCGCAAAGCTTTGCCCAGCCAGCCGCAGATTTCACGGTGATTCGCGAACGGTTGACAACGGATTTGCTCAATGCCCCGGTAAATACAGAACAAGTGAGACGGATTATTGCTTCCATGGCCAAAGATGGGACATGGCCATCGATCAACTACCAGGATACAAGCAGAACCGGATTCGAGCATCGCACCCATCTGGGAAACCTGCTAACCTTAGCTAAAGCGTATAACCAAACCGAAAATACCTATGCGCACAACGCACAATTGTTAGCTGCATTCAAAGCCGCCTTCCATCATTGGTTACAAAAAGACTACCGCTGTGAAAACTGGTGGTGGAACGAAATCGGCACACCGGACGCAATGGCAAATATCCTATTGCTAATGCAAGACGAGCTAAATGCCGACGAACTCACCGCAGGGCTGGCCATTGCAGCGCGATCTAATTTCGACGCATTCGGAGCCCGTCCGGGGGGTGATTTCATCAAAATGGCGGCCATCAATGCGGTGACCGAGCTGGTACGGCAGGATACAACTGCTTTCGCCCTTGCCATTAAAACGATGGGCGACCAGATCTATATCACGGAAGACCGTGGCATCAAGCCCGATATGAGTTTTCACCATCGAACAGACGGTGTGCCTTCCATATTGTCGTATGGCCGTCAATATGCAAGTTCCTTCGCGTATTGGGCAGACCTTGTGCGTGGCACCCGGTTTGCGTTTGAACCCCGCGCGATCGCGTTAGTGATCGACTATTACCTCGACGGGATGCGCAAAGCCATGCCGTTCGGTCGCTTTGATGACCCCGGAATCAAGAACCGCGATGTATCCAGAAAATCTTCACTAGGCCACCGGGATGACCACACCGCCAGGCTGCTGGCGCGCATCAGCAACTATCGGAAGGATGAACTGGAGCATCCCAACCTGCGCAGCAATCAATATTTCTGGTATTCGCACTATCACTCCCATCAACGGCCGAAGTACTTTGCCTCGGTGCGGATGTACTCCAACCGCTCCAACAATATCGAGTCTCCTTACAACGAAGAAGGTCTGAAAAATCACTTCTACGCGGAGGGTAGCCAATTCATTTCCCGCACCGGCCGTGAATACCTGAATATTTACCCGTCGTGGGATTGGCGGAAAATCCCCGGCACTACCGTTGTACAGGTCGACACATTTCCTTCTCCAGAAGACCTGGTCAAAGAAGGAACCACGGCTTTTGTGGGTGGTGTATCCGACGGCGAATACGGTGCCGCCACCTTTGACCTTCTTAGTCCCCACTCCGGACTAAAAGCCCATAAATCATGGTTTTTCTTCGACGACGAGATTGTCTGCCTCGGCGCGGGCATTACGTCAACGGCAACGCAACCCGTGATGACCACACTGAACCAGTCGTTGTCAAACGGCCCCGTGTGGGTAAACGATAAACGTGACGCCAATGAACAGGAACAACAGATCCAGGGACCAGCATGGATCAACCACGACAGCACCGGATACATTATCCTGGATGCAAACCGCATTTGGCTTCACCAGGGAAAATCCACCGGAACATGGCGAAGTATCAGTCACCAAGATCATGCTACTGACGAACCCGTTACGCAAAATATCTTCACATTGGCCATCGATCACGGTACACACCCACAGGATGCTACTTATGCACATCGTGCTGCCCGCCGCAAGCGAAGCACAGACCCGGGCCTATGCGAAGCAACGACCAACAGAAATAGTAAGCAATACCCACGAATTGCAGGCGGTGTCCAACACGCAGCTGGGTATTCACTATGCGATATTTTATGAACCGGGTAAAATAGCCTTCCCAGGGGGCATGCGCCTGGAAACCAACGAACCGGCGTTGTTCATGATCAAATCCGCCGACAACGGGGTGGAACAGGTCACTGTGGCCGACCCTACCCGCAAACTGGAGAAAATCACGTTCCGCCTGGAGTTTGCCACAGGTAGTGACACCACCATTACGGTACAGCTGCCCCAAGGTACGCTCGCGGGAAAATCGCTCCGACTGGATGCTATCCCAAAAACCGCCAATACCTTCCTTCTCCGTTCAGACACGTTTGCGGCCCACCGTGACCGCATTTGGGAAGGAGACACCGCGCTGTCGGCCGACTTGGACTCGGTGCTCCGCGCCGCGGATAAGGCGCTCACGCGTGGGCCGTATTCCGTAATGGAAAAAGAAAAAGTACCTCCCAGTGGAGACAAACACGATTACATGAGCGTAGGCCCCTATTGGTGGCCAGATACCACCAAACCCGATGGCCTACCTTATATCCGCAAAGATGGCCAGACCAATCCCGAACGCTTCGCGATCAACGATGCACAATACCTCAAAAATCTTTGTGCCGATGTACAGCTTCTCGCGGTAAGTTACTACTTCACCCAAAACGACAAGTATGCCGCACATGCCGCCAAACTATTGAGTGTCTGGTTTCTGGACGCGCAAACCAACATGAATCCCAACCTGAACTTCGGCCAGTCCATCCCGGGTATCACAGACGGACGGGGTATCGGATTGATCGATACCTGGTCGCTTGTCAAGCTGCTGGATGCTACACAGCTGCTGAAGTCGTCGCGCTATTGGGAAAAGGATAAGCATGCCCAGCTCCAGGCATGGGTGGGCGAATTCCTGCGCTGGATGCGGGAAAGCGATATTGGCAAAGACGAGGCCGATGAACACAACAACCACGGCACCTATTACGATGCTCAAGTGGTCGGTTATGCCCTATTTGTGGGCGATACGGCTCTGGCACGGCAGACATTGGAAAGACAGACAAAAGCCCGACTGGAAAGCCAGTTGGAAGCAGATGGAAGTCAACCGCATGAACTGGCGCGTACCCGGTCGTGGAGCTATTCGCTAATGAATCTGACCGGGTTTTTCACGCTTGCCCGATTGGGAGACAACATGGGTATCGACCTTTGGAACTACCAGACCCCGCAGGGGAAGAGCATCGGTAAGGCTTTCGACTATTTACGGCCGTATGCTTTGCAACAGCAACCCTGGACACGCCCGCAATTGGGCGACATGGATGTAAATGGCTTCTATAAATTAATGGCGTTTGACGGGCAGCAATACCTGTCAGAAAGACCCGACAAAGATAAATTGGATCGCGTGTCCCCTTTTAACCGGTTGACGGGAAGCTTCCTTTAAGTAAATGAATGACAATATGCTATATCGACAGACAATGAAAAAGATGGCGGGTCTCGGATTGGCCCTGGCCATAACTGCATCGCTGAATGCCCAGCAGGGTGGTTTAGCCCTGACGGATGAATTTGTAAACAAAAACGTGACCGAGGCCATCGCACAATACAAGACCCTGACGGCCCGGGTACCGGAGGGCGTACTGCCGCGTACCTATGACAAAACCAACGATGCACTGGCTACCGCGAAAAGTAATTCCTGGATTTCCGGGTTCTACCCAGGCACGTTGTTATATCTCTATGAATACAGTCAGGAACCGGATCTCTTAAAGGAAGCGGAAAAGCGGCTCCAGCTGCTGGAAAAAGAAAAAGATAACAAAGGCACGCATGACCTTGGCTTCATGCTCTATTGCAGTTTCGGCAATGCGCTGCGGCTCACCAAAAACACGCACTACCGGGATATTCTGCTCACAGGCGCAGAATCGCTGGCTTCCCGCTTTAATCCCACTGTGGGGTGCATCCGCTCCTGGGATCACAATGGCGACAAGTGGAAATTTCCCGTCATCATCGACAACATGATGAACCTCGAGTTCCTGAATTGGGCCTCGCGTGTTTCCGGAAACCCCAAGTATGCAGACATTTCGAAGGTACATGCCAATACCACACTGAAAAATCATTTCCGTGCAGATAATAGCTCCTATCATGTGATCGACTACGACCCCGAAACAGGAGCAGTACTCCACAAACATACCCATCAGGGTGCCCACCACGAATCGGCCTGGGCACGCGGGCAGGCTTGGGGTCTCTACGGCTACACGATGATGTATCGGGACGCACAGGATAAGGCCTACCTGAATCAGGCCCGGAAAATTGCCACATTCATACTGGACCATCCCAATCTTCCGGAAGATGGCATTCCCTATTGGGATTACAGCGTTTCCGGTCCGGATGCACCGCGCGATGCATCGGCTGCAGCCATTACCGCATCGGCATTGCTTGAATTGTCGGGCATGGTCAAGGGCAAGGAAAGCAAACGTTACCTCCAGGCAGCCGAGCATATCCTCACCAGCCTTTCATCGCCAGCATATAAAGCAGCCATCGGCACAAACGGAGGGTTTCTCCTCATGCATTCCACCGGGCATTTTCCAGGCAATAGTGAAATCGATGTACCCTTGTCGTATGCCGATTATTACTACGTAGAAGCCCTGATTCGATACAAACACCTATTAGATCACTAAAACGCAAAACCATGGATATCAAAACACAACGCCCTGTCCTTCGCTTGTTTATCTTTTTGCTATCATTCGCATCCATTTCCCTTACCGTGGATGCACAGACGGACACAGAAGACGGTCCGAAACTCCAAAACCCCATCGATGTAGCGTATGTAAAGAAACATTTACGGAAAGCTCAACCCCGTCTGGTATTGAACCGAGACATCGAGAAACGGCTAAGACAGCAACTGAAAACCGATCCGGTGGTACAAAACATGTACAAAGCCATCCAGCGGGATGCCGCAGCAATTCCAAGCCAGCCGCTGCTGGAGCATAAAAAAATCGGCCGCAGACTCCTTTCTGTTTCCAGGGAGATGCTGCGCCGGGTAAATATGCTGGGCATGGTATACCGTATTGAAAAGGATCCCACCATACTACAGCGTATCAATGACGAAGTGCTAGCCGTTTCCCGGTTCCCAGATTGGAATCCGTCGCATTACCTGGATGTAGGCGAAATGTCGCTGGCGGTAGCCCTCGCGCTCGACTGGACGGCGGGAGACCTGCCGAAAGCGACCATTGAAGAAGCCGAAAAGGCACTCATTGAAAAAGGCATTCAACCCAGCTGGCCTACAGACAATGGGAATGCCTGGTGGGCCTATGGCAACAATAACTGGAACCAGGTGTGCAACGGTGGGATGATTGCGGCGTCCATCGCGATCGCCGAGCGCGACCCCGAATTAGCGGCAAAAACACTCCACCGAGCGCTAGACGGACTGCCCAACGCCCTCCACGAATACATGCCAAACGGCATCTATCCGGAAGGATCTACCTATTGGGATTACGGCACGGGCTTCTCCGTGATAACCATTGCCCTATTGGAAAGTGCCTTTGGAACAGCCTTCGGCTACGGCGATTTTCCCGGATTTCTTGAAAGCGCCACGTTCCGGGTGCTCACCAACGCGCCTTCGGGCATGTATTACAATTACGCCGACTGTGGTGACCGCCGTGGCCAGAATGGCGACATTGTACTCGCCTGGTTTGCAAAGCGTACCGGCGACGGCACCTTTTTTGAACAAGACCGGTTCCTGAAACCCGTGGATGAGATGGGCCGCCTTTCACGACTGGATGGAGCCGGATTGGTATGGCTGGCTCAATTTGAACAGAAAACCGAGGGAAGTATTCCAACAGCGTGGAAAGGCGATGGTGCGAATCCCCTGGTATTTTTCACGGGGGGTGCTGACGACTCCCACCAATATTATTTCGGCGGAAAGGGTGGCCGTGGTACCGTCAATCATGGTAACATGGACGGAGGTTCATTCGTGTTTGAATTAAATGGCGTACGCTGGGTAGTCGATCCTGGAAATCAGGATTACGAGACCCTCGAAAAAACAGGTTTTGACCTGTGGGGAAAAACCCAGAACAGCCAACGTTGGACGTTACTTACCAAAAATAACTTCGGCCACAGTACCCTCTCTGTAAACGGTCAATTACACCGCGTAGACGGAATGGCAACCATCACCGACTTCAAAAACGGTGCTACGCCGGAAGCAACGGTAGACCTGACAGCCGCTTTCGGTGACCTGCTTGCTTCCGCCAAACGCCGGTTTGTGAAGGATAGCCCCACTTCTCTGTTGATAGAAGACAGGATCGCTCCCTCGGAGAAAACAGAGGAAGTGACCTGGCAATTGATGACCACGGCAGATGTAACCATCCAACCAAATGGGGCAATCCTGCAAAAAGATGGTAAATCCCTGGTGATCGAAAACCTGTCCCATCCGGAAATTCAGTTTTCGGTGATCTCATTAGACCCGGCCCCGCTGGCCTTAGACCGGCAAATTAAGGGGCTAAAGCGCATCGAACTGCGTATACCCCGGTGGACGATGACACAATCCGAGGAAACCCTCCGAGTCCGCCTCTCCGGAAAATAGATAATTCCTAGACACCCAGCATATCCAGCAGCTTTTTAATAAAGCTGCTGGATACTATCATTATTTGATCCGGAGCGCAAAGTTAAACGGGATGTTGTAAACAATCCGGCCGTCGATTTCTTCTTTTTCGAGCAGTTGACGACCGGCAACCTTGACCAGTATAAAATGAAGTCTTACCTGATGATCTTTGCCAAAGTGATTACTTAACTGAGTAACATATGTCGCCAAACCACTGTTTTTCCGGTCGTAGTAATCAATAAGGTATAAGTTGATCATAGAAAATATGATTTGTATATTAATCCATAGTTCGCGTGAGGAATTTAAAGTTAATTCCCTCCAGCGGACCATATCCTACGCGGTGTTTCGATGGTAACGGTGCCGTCCTGTTCGAGCTCGACAAAGATTCTGCTTCTCACTTCAAGTACCCGGATATGGTTAGTAGCAGGATACCAACCAGCCTTTGGCCATAATACGAATCCTGCGTCCCCCTTTTCTAGCAACACGTGTGCAACCAAATCGGAAAATGCCGATTTCTCGCCCAACACCAACCTGAGGTCTTCAAGCTCATATTCCTCGGTTACTGTACCTTCAAACACCAATGCAGAATCAACAACTGACCCAGCACCTATTTTCCAAACGTTCTGTTCGATTTTTCTTGCCAACGATCTGAGATCTCCCCTGTAATGTATCGGAGTACCCACACCTTCACTCCACCACACCGGTTGATCGGGTGGAATAATCTCTCCCGAGTACGTAACCGAATCTCCATCAAATCTGGCAATTCTCAGGACAAGCCTATCACTTTTTTCCGGCCAGGGAATTTGATTGATCTGTACATCACTGGGATCCCCTATCGCACCGTACTTCCGAGAAAAAAAATACCGATCCCCAACCCGCAACTGATCAAAGTACTTACGCAGGCCTGAATCCTTCAAAGTAAGGAAAACGAGATCCGGCCGATTTTTGGTATAACTCAAGGTAATATATTCCACTGAATCGTGTCGGCTCAAAAAAGACCGATAAGTGGTATCAGGTGTTACTACCTTACATACCTGCGGTTAGGTCCAATTTGGCTATTACCCTGCTGCGAAAACAGGCTTGTGCAAAAGAGCTGGATTGATATAAAAACAAGGACAGATTTCAGCACCGCCATACCCATTGTACGATTACAACACTTTGTTAAAAAAACATTCAAATATCTGATTTACAAAAAATTACAAAAAAGACATAAAAATTGAAATAAAACGAAACAACATATCAATTAAAAATCGTCAAGAGCTTGGTTAATTCTCGTTTACATAGTCGTAAATGAGTTTGGATACCGTAGAAAGTGCTTTTTTAGCAGCTGCCTCTTCTACCTCCGCCGAAAGCAGCACGAGCACGTATGCGCGGCCATCCGGGAGGTAAACAATTCCTGAATCGTGGTAGATACCGACGATGGAGCCGGTTTTGTGTGCCACTGCCACATCATCAGGAAGTAATGCCGGAATGACGTCATTAAAACGCTGTGCTTTCAGTATAGCGACCATCGCTTCGCTGGAAGCACGGTCTACTGCGGTACCCTCGGCCAGGTGCTTGAAAACCACCATCAGATCATGGGCGGTCACGGTGTTGTTCATGCCAAGTTCAAATGCTTTAGTATCTTCTACACCGCGCAAAACCCTGATATCGTTGGCCCCCATGACTTTCATCGTTTTCATCACATTCTTTGCGCCCACTTGGTCGATTAAGATATTGGTAGCCAGGTTGCTGCTTTCTGTAATCATGCGGAACACGATATCATGCCACGTCATCTTCCTACCAATCTGCGCGTATAAGTCGCCCTCACTGTCGGTGTTGGCAGGGAGTGAAAATTTACTTTTATCAACAATGCTCTTAAACTCATTGTACACCGTCAGCGAGTCGCCGATACGAAATTTCCCGGCTGCGGCTTGCTTGAAGACTTCTACCATCACCGGTGTCTTCATCGTGCTGGCTGCGTGGAAAGTAGCGTCGGCATGATACAACAATTGTTCGCCGGTCTGCAAATCGAGAAACGCATACGCAAAGCGTCCCTTTGGATGTTTTCCGTACTCATGCATGATTTTCTTTTTCAACGAAGAGGTATCCAATATGGCATTTTTATCCGGACGGAGTACAATATCGGACCAATCGCTGCTCCCTCCTTCCTTTTCGGAAACAAACCGGCCTTCCCGAATCGACTTGTCGGCATTGAGCACGAAGGTTAAGAATGGTCCTTCACCACGATCGGTGTTGTCATAGATCAACCGGAACTGGTCGCCATGAAAATAACGCAGCCGACCGCTGTATTGCGGCGATTTAACAAAATCAACGCGCAATGCACTATCGGCGTCTAAGCTGATCACGCCACGGCCCAGCAACTTATCTCGATATGCACCGGCATACTCGGATAATGGAAGGGCCTGTTTCCAAGCTGGATCAGGCTTGATCGGCTTGTACTTCGACCTGGCAGAATCCTGTTGGGCTAACGAACGATCCAACTCCTTCTTGTAACCAGCGATCCAGTCAAACGGTTCGTTATTTAGGTAGAAATCAAGTACATGGTTGATAATGGCCCAGTATGCCCCCGAAGAAAGCTGGTTCGTAAGTACCACAATACCGAGGTTCTGCTCGGGAACCATGGCGATCTGAGAAACAAAGCCAGTCAATAACCCCCCGTGACCCACAACTTTCACTCCCCGGTAATCGTAAGCCCGGAATCCCAATGCATACCCATAGAAATTCTTTTGGTTGGGTTTAAGCCATTCCGGTTCCTTGTCTATCGGCATGGGCCGTACGATTTTCCATAATTGTTCGGTTGCTGCGGGCTTAAATATCCGGAACCCGTCCGGCGTACGCCCCGAGTCAAGCTGGGTAATCAACCAGCGGGACATGTCGGCGGCTGAAGAGGCGATACCTCCAGCAGGATCGCCATTATCACCGATGTTAGTTTCGAAATAACGCTCACGCACCGCTACTTTTCCATTGCGACGAGCATGCGCATAAGCCACATTCGGTTGATCCTTCAACGTTGAATAGCGCGAAATGGTATTTTTCATACCAACCCGATCAAAAATCCGCTCTTTTACAAAATCTTCCCATGTCCTACCGGAAACGGATTCCACTACTTCTCCTGCCGCTACATACAAGATGTTGTCATAAGCGTACACCGATCGGAAATCATAGCGCAAGGGAACATCTTTCAGTTTTTTAAGCAATTCCTTACGGCTATAGGTAGATGGTGGGAACAACAAAAAATCATTGGCATAAGCCGGAAGCCCACTGTGGTGTACCAGCAAATCACGGATGGTTAGGTTTTGGGTGACATAGTCGTCCGAGAATTTCAGATACGGTAAATACTTGGTCACGGGGTCTTCCCACTTCAACTTGCCTTCCTCTACTAACATCGCCAATGCAGTGGCCGTAAAAGCCTTACTATTCGACGCTATGTTGAACAAGGTGTGTTCATCCACCGGATCCGGCGCTCCGAGTTTTTTCACCCCATACCCTTTCGCCATTAACACGTTGCCGTCTTTCACAATACCCACACTAACCCCGGGAACCTCAAATTCGCGAAGAACCTGGTTTACATAGGCATCTAATCCGGGGGGTAAAGCAGATTCCTGGGCCTTCGTAGTTTCAACAACTCCCAGCGCAAATAATGCCCAGCATAAGATGGTAATTACTTTTCGTTTCATTCGAAAACAATTATTAATTTCATTTCAGATCTGTTAATCCAATGGCGGGGGGTTTATATCAACTTTTTGTTTACGCACAAAGTAAAAATAAATGGGGGTACCGGCCGCAATGAGCCCCAACCCCATCAATGACCGCAGGGGATTGCCATAAATGGTGATGACAACCAACGCCAGACAAAACGTTAAAAACAAGATGGGCAACACCGGATAACCAAGTGCCCGGTACGGACGTTCCATTTCGGGTGCCTTTCGGCGCATAAGCACGACACCAAGTGCCGTTGCCCCATAAAATATGAATGCCGCGAAAATCAGCAGGTCCGTCAATTGATCAAAAGAACCCATCCAAATCATCAGGCAGGCCCATCCACCTTGTAGCACAATTGCATTTGAAGGGGTCCGAAAGCGTGGATGAACCTTGGAAGCAAAAGGAAGAAACAACTTGTCCTTGCTCAACGCATAAAATATCCGGGAAGAAAGCAGTATCGTACTGTTCGTACAGTTGAAGGTACTGCACAAGATGAGTATGGATAATACCGCACCGCCTACTGGCCCGCTCATGACCGCTGCCGCTTCGACCGCAGCGATTTTTTCAGGCGTCGCCATCATCGCCGCGTACGCTTCCACGGGCATAATCCGCAGGTAAGCGGCATTCATAGCGGCGTATAGAAGGATAATAATGCCGGTACCTAAAATCAATGCCAGCGGAATATTCCGTTGTGGGTTCTTCACTTCCTCGCCGATATATCCCACATTGTTCCACCCCTCGTATCCCCAGAATGCCGCGAGGGAGGCTGCAAAAAAGGCGGTTACCCAACCAAACCCTTCAGGCGTGGGAGCGCTGTATCCAGCAACTGTAACCTCGGCAACCGGAGTCGGCGCATACCCAAAATACGCATACCCGATGAACAGCACCATGGCCGCCACAATACCAAGGATAAAAATCCGGCTAAGCGAAGCGCCAAAAACCATCCCCCGATAGTTAACCGCACTGAGCGATATCACCAACAGCGAAGCAAAGATCTTTACGACCAGGGCCGCTTCTCCCCAACTACCGGTAATGGCTGCCGGTAATAGCGCATACACGGATTGAGAAAACACATACGCCAGCGCGGCAATGGTTGCCGACCGCATCACCACCAAATTCGCCCAGCCATATAGAAAGGCAAAAAAACGGCCGTATATTTTTCTAAAATACACATATTCGCCACCCGACCCCGGCATCATGGCGGCCAATTCGGCGGTGCACAGGGCTCCGATCATGCTCAGCAGGCCGGCTACCAACCAACAGATGAGTATAAGGCCACCATTGTGAAGACTATCAGCCATTGGCACAACCTTCTTAAATACTCCCGAACCAATAACAGCGCTAATCATCAGCAAGACAGCAGACCAGCCGCTCACCGTACGTTTCAACGTATTTGTTGCTTCCATTTTTTTAACTCATGTTTTTTAAACCCAATCATTCTTTTATCAGCTTTCTCTCCAAGTAATCGGCAACGGCACGATCTACCTTCAACAAATTCTCATAACGCATCCAATGGTGCGTTTCGTCAGGCACCATGATCGTCTCGATCGCTATTGACTTGTCCTGCAACCGGAGCAGAAGGTCTACCGTTTGATCGAAATCAACATTCCCGTCGTCATCCCCGTGAATAAAAAGTACGGGAGACCGCCAAGTATCTACGTACGAGACCGGTGAAGACACCCGTGCCCTTTCGATCGCCTTTTGGGCATCCGGAGCAGGCTCAGCAGTAAACGAAGAGATACGTCCGATGTAATTATGTACACCATGGATGTCCACACCGGCAGCAAACAGATCAGAGTCCTTGCCTAAGGCCAGCGCCGTAAGGTAACCGCCGTACGAACCGCCATATACGCCGATCTTACCGGCATCCACCTGGGGCTGAGAAGCCAACCATTCGCCCGCAGCTTTGATATCCTGGTATTCTGAAGCCCCATATCGTCCGGCATCCCGCGGATTATGAAAATCAAATCCGTAACCGATACCCAACCGATAGTTGACAGACAATACCACGAATCCCTTACTTGCCAAGTATTGGTTAAGTGCATAGGTATTGGCGTAATAGTCGCCATAATGCCAACCCAGTAACATCTGTCGTTGGGGGCCGCCGTGTATGAATAGCACTGCTGGCGATTTTTTAGCGCTATTATTGGTCGGCTCAAACAATTGCGCATAGACCGTCATGCCGTCAGGAGCTTTCAATTCAACCCGTTTCGGAGTAACCAATTTGGCCGACTTCAATGTCGCTGGAATGAGCTCGTTACCTAGCAACCGCACATCACTGGCTGGTACCGGCCATGGCAAGACGCCCACCAGCGTTGGCCGCTGTACGGTAGCACTGAAAAAAAGTAGGTGCTTACCATCGCCCGTCACGACCGGAAAGGTTTCGATACCCGTTCCCGGCGTCAACACTTCCATGGCCGGCTCATCAACCGGCACACGGATGAGATGGCGACGGTCGATATCATCCGCATCGGGACCGGTATTGGCACTAGCCAACAACCAATGTCGATCGGGCGACGGCTTCACATGCTCCACCATGAAATTCCCTGGCGTCAGCAGCAGTTCCTTGCCTCCGTTTTCAGGTATGCTGTATAAATGGGGCCAACCATCGTGGTAGGAAACGAAAGCAATCCGTCCCTTTCCTACCCAATTCAAGTTCGTACTGCCATGCGTAGTGGGCACCGCACCCTGAGGCGTCACAGGTGCTTTCCATATCGCAGTGGCCGCACCGGTTTCCACGTCGGCCACCCAGATTTCCCAAGGGTTCATTACGGGAGCCAATAAAGAATCGGGTGCACCACCGGCCGCGATCCGCCGGATAAAGGCCACCTTGCTGCCGTCAGGCGACCAGCGTACTGAAGCATCCCGCGAATAAGATGGCGCTATCCACTGGATGGTTTCTGCCCCCCTTCGGTAAATGCCGATGAGGGAATGGCTGCCCCGGGATGCAACAAATGCCAGCGATTGCCCATCGGGTGACCATTGGAGGTCGCTGATCGAACCCCGCGCATAAAACAACCGTTCGGCTTTCGTGCTGCCGTCAATGGCACAATGATACACCTGACCCTGTCGCAAAAACACGACCTCCTTGCCTTCGGGATGGATTACCGGATAGTCACCATCGCCCAATAATGTTGGAGAACCTCCCTCAAACGGCATACTCCATACCTGTACACTGGGTTGGGTAGTTAAGGAGGCCGGATTCCGCGGCGTACTTTCAAGGTAAGCGCCGTGATCACCCCCTTTCACAAAAACCACCTGTTCGCCGTCCGATGACAACTTCAGGCTGGTGATTTCATCGCCCAGATCCGTATCGTACGTGGTAAGCTTCCGATAAGTAAAGCTAGGCGCTTCTGCAACGTAAATATTTCGCTTCCCCTGTTCATTGATTGCAACAGCCAGGCGATTACCCTCCGACGCCGTAGTGAGTTCTGACGGAAAGGGATATGCCGTAAGCGTTTCAAGAGTGGGCTGCTGGCCCAAGATCGGTTGGCTAGCCGATACGCAACCAATCAAACAGCAAAAACCATAATAGATTAACTTATTCATATGATGATTGTCTAGTGTTTAACGCACACGGCTTTGGTTCTTTCCCTTCGAATTTAATGGGGCTTGTATATTGGTTAGGGCAACATTACAGAAAATATTTATAAAAATTGCGCCTTTCTGCAATAATAATTAAAAATGCGTACTTTCCACTTCCCTGCTTTTTAATTAAACTTGTGCCATGGATTCCGCATTGCTATATTCCTATTTTCTGAGGCACCCGTTGATCAGCACGGACACGCGCAATATCCAGCCAAAAAGCTTATATTTCGCGCTAAAGGGGGAAAAATTCAACGGCAATGTGTTTGCCGCGGAGGCACTCGAAAAGGGAGCTTCCTACGCCATTATTGACGAGGTCCACGATCAAACAGATGATCGATTTCTCGTTGTGCCCGATGTACTGACCGCATTGCAGGATTTGGCGAGGCATCATCGGAGCCAGCTTCAGATTCCCTTCATCGGCATTACCGGCACCAACGGCAAAACAACCACCAAAGAACTGATTCACGCGGTATTGTCACAGCAATTCAATACGTACGCTACAAAAGGAAACTTAAACAACCACATCGGCGTACCGTTGACCATCTTATCCATCCAGCAGCAAACGGAAATGGCAATCATTGAGATGGGAGCGAATCACATCGGGGAGATTGCATTCCTTTGCGGAATCGCCCAACCCACCCACGGCCTGATCACCAATGTGGGAAAGGCACACCTGGAGGGATTTGGCAGTTTTGAAGGGGTTAAGCAAGCGAAAGGCGAACTATACGATTACCTTGCTGCCCATCGGGGCACCCTATTTCTGCAATACGATAACCCCTTACTTCGCGACATGGCCGCTAGGCGCAGCATCGATCAGGTGATTTTCTATGGCTTTTCGCCGGGTAATTACCTCGCTGGAGAATTGATAGCTGCCAATCCCCTGTTAGAAGTGAAGTGGAGAGTCCGTGGAGACTTTGCGTCACACACCGTGCATACCCAGCTTACCGGTTCCTATAACACCGAAAATGTGCTTGCTGCCCTCTGCATCGGCCAGTTTTTCGGCTTGTCTTCCGGAAAAATCAATCAGGGAATATCAGGGTATCAGCCCACCAACAACCGTTCCCAACTTACCAAAACCGTGCACAACACCGTCATCCGTGACTATTACAACGCCAATGCCAGCAGCATGGCTGCCGCATTGGAAAACTTGCGTATCCTTGAGGCGGACAAAAAGGTTATTATCCTGGGTGATATGTTTGAGCTGGGCGAAGATTCACACGAAGAACACGGCAAAATCGTCGCCCAAGCCTGTTTAATCGGCGCTTACCGTGTGCTGTTTGTCGGCAAGGCTTTCTCCGAGCATCGCCAAGCAGGTGCGGAATTTTACGAAACCACCGAAGAAGCCGGCGAGGCCTTACGCAAACAGCCGGTACAGGATGCACTGGTATTGCTCAAAGCCTCGCGCGGCATGGCATTCGAACAGTTGGTCGATCTGTTGTAATCCCTTATTCGCTAACCGTTATTCGAAGAAATCGATGATCAACTGTTTCAGGTTTGCAAATGCTGTAAATGGAAGCGTTTCATACCGATCGTTGACGTCGTGGTACGCTGCTATTCCTCCCTGCGTATAAATAAAGAAACTGGGTACCCCTTTTTCATAAAATGGACAATGGTCGCTGTTGCAGGATTCTCCCCGGCTGTTTACGGCTTTTAAATAATTCTTATCGTTATTGATGGTCGTCAACTTACGGAATGCCTCCGGAAACATCGGCGCATTGACCACCGTCATTCCATCCTCGCCGGTACCCACCATATCAAAATTGATTAAAAACTTGATGTCGGATAGGTCAAACGGCGGATTATTCACGAAAGCTTTGGACCCCAAAAGCCCCGATTCCTCACCGGAGAAGGCAATAAAAACCATCGTGTATGCGGGTGGGTTCACTGCATAGTACCGGGCTAGATCCAAGATAAAAGCCGTTCCGCTGGCATTGTCATTGGCGCCGGGAACGTAATGTTTCTTGCCCATGCGGCCTAAGTGATCATAATGCGCACATACGACGATCAATGAATCCGGTGTTGTCGTACCCCGGATGATTCCCGCCACATTTTGTGTTTCATAATTCGGTGTCCAGACCGACTCTATATCCAACGACACCGAAGCGACCGTCATCGGATCGATCGTCGGCTGGTTCACAAAAATCACCGGTCGCGCGCTGGGTTTGGTTTGGGACGACCAGGTGAGTTTGGTATTGTCGTACAGGATGACCCCCGGCAAGGCGAGTTCTTCTGCATTCCGTAGGTGCAATATCGCCGCATTTGCTTTTTCAGCCAATTCTTTGGCTTCATCTGCCTCTTTCCGGTTATCGATCAATAGGTAGTGCGTGCTATCTGTATATTGAACCGCATCCGACAACGTACCGTACAGGTCGCTGCGTTTAATAACCTTCACCGGAAATTGCCCCTTGACGGCCGGACTTCCCGGCCAAACGATGAAATCTGCTCCCGGCTTTAAGTTTCCATTGTTGAGTGATACCTGTAGCTTCCCCGGAAACGTGTTTGCGCCCAGTTTGAAAGGTTGATAGTAAGTGTCGCCGAATAAAGGGGCTACTCCCTGCTTCCTGAATGCTTTCGCAATGAAGGCAGCAGCTTTCTTGTCGCCATCCTTCCGGTAGCCACGGCCGTTGAATCCCGGCGACGCCAGTTTTTTTACCACGTGCTTTGCATAAGAAATATCTGCTTCTTGTGCTTCGGCAAAAACGCCGGTCAGCAACCAGCAAATGACAAGTATGTATCTGATTGTGTTCATTTCTTCAAGTAATTAATTTTCAACGACCGTAAGGTCAATATTTGAGGGATATTCCGGCGTAAAAAACACCCGATGCCAAGCGGGTTTGAAATCTGCTGCATCTGCCTGATAAATATCCATAAACTGCTGTGGGTTCCGGTCTACTAACGGAAACCACGAGCTTTGAATCTGCACCATGATGCGGTGCCCTTTTTTAAACGTGTGTGCTGCATCCTGCATGTCGAAAGAAACCCGATTCACAGTGGTCGTATCGAGTGGCTCGGGGTGTTCGAAACTATTGCGGAATTTGGCCCGCATCACTTCGCCCCGTACCATCAGCTGATATCCGCCCATCACGGCATCGGGGTGTTCCGGATGATTCGGTGTATCGTCGGGAAACACGTCAATCAACTTGACGATGAAATCAGCATCTGTACCGTCCGTCTTGACAAACAGGTTAGCGGTCAATCGTCCCGCTATTTGCAGCGGCTCTTCCAACGGTTCCGAAACGAACACCAACACATCAGGCCTTCGGGCAGCAAAGCGCTGGTCTTCCACCATATATTCCCATCCGCGCATCAATCGGGTCTCCGCCGTATAGGGAACCGGGCGACCCGGATCGCTGTAGTAGGCAGCAAACCTGTTTTTGTTTGCTGGCATGGGCGGCGAAAAGGCAACCTTTTCCTGAGGCTGGAGATAGAGTTTTCGCGAGGTCGCCTGCTTCGGTGGCCATTGATCGTAGGCTTTCCAGCGGTGGGCGCCTGTATCAAAAATATAAGCAGGGGGCAGGTGTGGGTCGGATTTGCCTTTCAAATGGTGCATGAAAAAGGGAAATTCGATGGTTTCCCGGTAGAAGTCGCCGGTTGCCGAACCAAATGGAATGTTTTTCAGCCAGTCGCCCTTTTCCCGTGCCCAGGTGCCGTGGTACCAGGGCCCCATCACAAATGTCTGCTGGGTAGCCGGACTTTGACTCGCAATTGCCGCCTGCGTCTTCAGGGGGCCGTATGGATCCTCCTGATCGAACCATCCGCCTACGGTCAATACCGCAGGCCGGACATCCTTCAGGTGTGGCAGCGGAGTGCGTGCCTTCCAAAACGCATCGTACGTGCCGTGATTCATGAGGTCATCCCATAGCGGATTTTCCGTCGGCTCCAGCAGTTTCGAAAGGTTCTTCAATGTGCCTTGTCTCAAATAAAAGTCATAGCCATCTGGCGTGCCGTAACCTACGTAACCTGCAAGTCCCTGGTCCGATATGCTGTCCCGCGTTCGACCATAGGAAGACACAAAGGAGAAGGATCCCATCAGCATAAATGCCCCATTGTGGTGCCGGTCGTCGCCCATAAACCAATCCGTTACCGGCGCCTGCGGGGAAACAGCGACTAAACTGGGATGTGCATCCAGCAGCGCGGCTGTTGCATACCCACCCGGAGCGGAAATTCCCCAGATTCCCACACGTCCATTATGGCCCTTGATATTTTTCAGCAGCCAGTCAATGGTATCGTAAGCGTCCGAACTCTCGTCTACATCCTGCTGGCTTCGCTTGTCCTTGATATAGGGCCTCACCGCCACGAAATCCCCTTCCGACAAATACTTGCCCCGGATATCCTGATAAACAAAGATGAACCCTTCATGTGTAAATTGCCTATTTGGTCCGAGTGGCACCTTGTTATGGCTTTCACCGTATGGAGCAACACTATAGGGCGTACGCATAAAGAGGATCGGATAGGTCTTCGTCGTATCCTTGGGGACATAAACCGCGGTAAACAAATGCACACCATCGCGCATGGGTATCCTCACTTCCATTTTGGTGTAATGCTGTTCAACAAAGAAAGAATCTGCGGGTGTGGGTTGTGCATGCAGCAGATCACATGCTGCTATAACCGTAAGTAATACGAAGGTTGTCTGTCTGAAAAACATAAATAAATAACTAAAATTCGGGGTCAGCCGCTAAGATAGGAAAAGACGGGGCAATGTCGAGAATGCCCCGTCTTTCAACCGGCAATCCTTTACGGATTTTGCTCCGTGATATTGGGATTGAGCAACAATTCCGATTCCAACGGCAGTTGTAACGTATAGTCCTTCTGCGGAGTTAACGTCACCTCTTTATACAGGTGGTTGGGTGAATTCGCCCGATCCAACGGAAGATTCCATCGTTTGTTATCGTAAAACTCAAAACCCCCTTCACCCCAAAGCTCCATCCGGCGATGCAGCTGGATTTCAGCCAATAGGGCATCGCCCGTTTGGGTAGATTTTACATACGCTGGATCTCGCTTGGATACCAATTGAAACAGGGTATTCTGCGCGGCGGGGTCGTCGCCCGCACGTGCTTCCGCTTCCGCTTTGACAAGGATCATCTCTGAGGCACGCATGTAAATCTCGTTTTGATAATAGGCAGTTGTCATACCTGGCAATGTGCTGGCGGCAAACTTCGTATTGTTATATTTCGGATAGTGTACCGTTGATCCGGAAGAAGGGTAGGTAATTTCTATGAAATCTTCTGACACGAAGTTAGCCTTGCGGTAATCCGTTTCCGGAATCTGGTCATACAACCGTCGGTCAATGGCCAACCACGATGCCTGCGATCCGCCATAGCCACCTTCTCCCAACGGATTCATCCAACCCGGGAAAGAGGACGTACTTTTACTGGTGTTAATATCTACTTCGTAGCCAAAAATCGTTTCGTTATCCAGCAGCGTCATCCCCGACGTGGTGTATTGCGTTTCATCCATCAACGTCGGATAAGCAGCCATGACCCGGCCTGCGGCCGAAACAGCGGTTTCCCAATCGCCGGTAGTGAGCGCCGCACGGGCGAGAACCACCTCCGCAACGGTACCGTCGATATCGGTACGATCGTCTGTCTGATACGAACCTGCCGCTTCAAAAAGCCGGATAGCCTCGCGGGCATCAGCAATGATTTGTGCCCATACCTCAGCAGCCGGTGCCCGGTCTTTGAACGGCTCCTTGTTGTCGAGATGCAACGGTACGCCCGCTTTGTCTTTGCCCCCATGCAGGTAATCATCCTGATACAGCCACATCAAATAAGTGTAGGCGAATGCGCGCATCGTCAGCGCAGATGCTTTGTATCGCATGATTTTTTCATTGGTTCCCGTGGCGGCACTCAAATCCACGTCGGGTGGAATCAACGTAAGGATTTCATTGGCATAGTAAATGTATTTATAGAATGTGCCCCAATACACCGCTACCCGCGCGGTGCTTTCTTCACGATAAGCCCGCAGCTCGTAGTCGTTCACCAGCCAGCCACCGTTTCGGTTTGCCAATACCATATCATTTCCTTTCAGGTTTAATAATAGATTGATCACCTGAAAGTTACGGGTATCTACTGATTCCGAAGCCGTATACATATTGATCGCGGCCACCATGACATTGAGCATCGGTTCCAAGACCAGATCGGGATCTTGCTTGACCAGTTGCTGAATGTCCTCCTCCGTTACCCGGTCGCCTGTCGGATCGATATCCAATTGGCTGTTGCAGGCACCAGCTAGCAGAAGTATCCCGCTGAATAACAGATAATATATACTTTTCATTATTTTCATGTTCATTCCTAATTAAATGCTGATGTTCAACCCAAATGAAATCGCTTTGGTTTGCGGATAGTTAAATGGATTGATAGTCGTTCCATCCAATACCTGCCGAGGGTCCAGTCCTTTTTTAGCCGACACAAAAAACAAGTTATCAGCGGCTACATACACCCGTAACCCATCGAGGTACAAACGCTTCGCAAGGTTTGATGAGAAGCGGTAACCGAGATTGATGGTACGCAGGTTAAAGTAATCAGCATCAAAAAGGCTGAAATCGGAGTATTGCCCTTCGCCACCACCGATCGGTGAAACACCGAAGTTAGTTCCTCCCAACGCGTGCATCGGAATGTTTGAATTGGAATTTTCCGGAGTCCATCCGTTCAGCATATCCACATGCACACCCCGGCCGATGGTTTGGGAAGTGAGGTTCTGATAGGTACGTGAAACCACTTTACCCCCCAGTTGCCAACTGGCTACCACTCCCAGATCAAGATTTTTATACCGGATTGTCGTGGAAGCACCTCCTACCAGATCGGGTGTGGCCGACCCCAGTTCAAATCGGGTTGCTTGGGAACCTTCGGTCGTCGTCACAATGTCGCCAGCAGCATGCCCCGGATAGTTGGGCAGGTCAGTCTCTTTCAGCTGCTTGTACAACATGCCCAGGCCGGTTTCTTGATCTACACCAGCATATCGGTACATATACAGGTTAAAGTAGTCTGTCCCTTCACGCCGCAGGTAGTTCCCCGATAGATAGCCGCCATTCAGGTCGTTCGATTTCATGTTGTCGGGAATTTCCAATAGCGTCGTATGGTAGCGTGAAGCATTGACATTGAATGACCATGTAAAGTCCTGCTTACGGATAATATCGACGCCCAATTCCACTTCGACGCCCGTATTAAGCAATTTACCTACATTCTGCAGCGCACCGGCGCGGCCGGCAGATGCCGGATACGAAACGCTCAATAACATGTCTACTGTCTTCCTGTGGAAGTAATCGACCGTACCATAAAACCGGTTCCAGAAACGGAAATCAAGCCCCACATCCACAATATGGTTGGACTCCCAGGTAATGGAGGGGTCGCCCCAGGTACTTGCTGCCAACGCAAATTCGGCATCGGTAATACTGCCTACGCTCGACAAGGTATACGTATTGGTCCACGCATACCGGGTAGAGGGATGTACACCGTTGTTGCCCTGCACCCCATAACTCGCCCGTAGCCGGAGGTCATTCAGCCAGTTGACGTTGTCCTTGATAAAGGCTTCCTCAGCGATCCGGTAGGCACCTCCTACCGACCAAAATGTACCCCAGCGGTTGCCACGGAAATAGGAAGATCCATCCGTACGCAGACTGCCCGACAGGTAGTATTTCCCCGCGAAGTTATAGTTCACGCGGCTGAAGTAACCTTCGAGCGCAGTTTCTTCTTCGCCTCCGTTCAATGACAACACGCGCACGGCATTACCCATACTTGGGTTGTCCAGCGCAAACATCTTGTACTTTACGCCATCCATCTGATCGAAGCGGTACTTATTGAACTCATGGCCTACCAATGCATCGATGGTGTGCGCTCCGAATGACCGGTTCCACGTCAGCAACTGGGTCAGGTTGATGGTCATCGCTTTATTCCATCGTCCGCGGATATATCCCTGGTAATCACGGGCATCCGAGCCACTCTCATTGTTTCCGTAGTACTGGAAATTCTGATATTGATTGTCAATCGACAAATCCGTCCGCAACGTAAAGTCTTTCAGGAACCTTGCCTCAAGGTATCCACGTCCTGAGAAAAAGTCGCGGGTCGTTTCGGTAAGGTCTTTCTCGAAATACACGGCTGGCGAATATCCGTTGAATGCGTTACGCGCCGTCGGTCCGTAAGGGGAATAGGTCTGATTTGTTCCCATATCATACGTAGGATTGCCGTTGGCATCGCGAACAATATTGCCATCCCCATCGTACCCATAAATGGGGTACGTAGGCGCAAATAAGTTCATGAACGTGAAGATATTGGTATTCACCGTACCGCCCGTATACCCTTCAGGCTCGTTGGAATAGGTTTTCGAATACGCCATATTGGCCCCACCCTTTAACCACGAAGCGATTTTTGTATTCAGACTCACCCTTGCCGAATGGCGATCGAAATCCGATCCCATCACGAAGGAGGGATTCTTCAGCATACCCAGTGAAACGTAGTAATCGGTGTTTTCGTTCGCCCCACTGATATTGGTATTGTATTCCTGCCGAAACGAGGTTTGCAGGAAATAGTCCTGCCAGTCGTCGTGATATAGCAGTTGGGCCTCTGGCCGGATTTTTCCGGTTGCCGGATCGATCAATGTCGTTCCTTCCGGGATTTTATAATTCATGTAGTTGCCCAGCCCATTTCCGGTATTGCTGGATCCATTGGCCGTAAACAGGTTGTTGCTGGCATATTGCCGGGCGTCTGCATCGGAATATCCCTGGCGGTAGCGCATGAAATTGTAGATACCGCTCCAAGTATATTCGTAATAAGTAGCTGGGTCGCGGACTACTTCCATGTCAGGTACCCCCTGGCTTACGCCCCCCCAACGGAAATCGACACCGATTTTTGGCTTTCCCGTCTTTCCCTTTTTGGTTGTCACCAAGATCAACCCATTCGCTGCACGCGATCCATATACCGCATTGGCGGCGGCGTCTTTGGACACCACAATGGATTCGACATCGTCTGGATTCAATGCCGACAACGGCAAGTTAGCTACGGCTCCGTCAACCACGATCAAGGGATCGTTTGATGCATTGATACTACCCATCCCGCGTACGCGGATGCGTGCATCACGTCCGGGTTGACCCGATTCGCTAGTGAGCTGTATGCCCGCCACCGCACCTTCCAGCGCCTGGGAAACCGATGACACCTGCTGCTGTTTGATGTTATCGGCCGAAATAGCCGACACCGAGCCTGTGAAATCTTTCTTTTTAGCGGTACCGTAGGCAACAACGATGACCTCATCGATTTCCTGCGAGACCGCCGACAGGACAACGGTCACGTTGGTTTGCGTGCCTACCGAAATCTCACGCGTTTGGTAACCCGTATTAGAAATCACAAGGATAATACCCGTGTTCACGCCGGATAACACAAAGCGCCCGCTTTCATCGGCCATCGTACCTTTGTTCGTTCCTTTGACATACACACTTGCGCCCGCGATAGGTGAACCGATACTATCAGTTACAATGCCTTGCACGGTCTGTTGCGTCGTCGCTACCTGCTTGGGAGTTACTTTCGTTTGCTTCGGCTCCAACGTAATGATTTTTCCGTTGACAGAATAATCAAACTGCTGATCTGCAAATAGCAAAGGAAGCACATTCCCTACTTCCATTTCAGACACGTCCAGTGATACAGGCCGGAATTTGCTCAGGTATTCTTCTTTAATCAAAAAATCGTAGCCGCTTTGTTTTCTAATTTCGCGCAGCACATTTTCAAGCGGCGCATTTTTCGCCCGAATGCTGATCCGCTGGGCCAGCGAGGTTTCCGCATAGGTATTTAACACCAACAGGAAAATCGCTAAAGGGGTTAGTTTCATAGCTAATGGACATCGAGGAGTCAGGCTGAAAACTGCGACCACTGTGTTGACCGCAATTTTTATAGCCTCCCTAAAGTAAGGGACATATTTCATACATTTGTTACGTTTGGTTATGAATTTAGTTCAATGCAATCCTAAGAGAATAACTAGGTTTCATGACCAGGCAATTCGGCTGGAGTTGTTGACGCAATTCCGGCCTTTTTATGCTCGCCATGACGGTGGGTAGTCATTATTTTGTCACAGCAACCCTCCTTCCTTTTCGTTCAAAATGCAATCCGGTATTGGCTGAAAGCGCTTCGAGCACGACCGACAATTTCTTATCCTTGCCAATCTCTCCATATAGCCGGATATCTGCGGGGACATCGACTTGATCAAATTCCACATCATACCACCGTTCAATCTGCCGCAAAACACCCGGGAAATCAGTCTGATAAAAGTAGAATACGTTGTTTCTCCACGCTACAACCGACTCGGTATCGACCGTCCGGATCGAAAATTCCGCCCCTATGGCAGCACACTGCTCGCCGGGTTGCAGCACACGCGAAAACCGTCCCGATTTGTCTGTCACCCGCACAGCCCCTTCCAATAAAGTCGTCTTTGCAGTGGGTTCGTCAGCATACGCATTCACATTAAAGTGGGTGCCAAGTACCTCTACCTGCTGCTTTCCTGCTTCAACAACAAAGGGGACGGGTACCTGCCGCGCATCAGCGGAATAATGCCTGTTGACCTCAAAATACGCCTCGCCTGTCAGGGAAACGCGGCGTTCAGTTTCTGCAAACCGTGTGGGATATGTCAGGGACGAAGCTGCATTCAGCCAAACGTTGGTACCATCAGGAAGCACCACCTTAAATTGCCCGCCCCTTGGCGTTTCAATGGTGTTTGTCGCTATCGGGTTCTCCTCTTCTTTATCGATTTCATAGACAACCGCTCCCGCTTCGGTTTTATGGATACGGATTCCTTGGTCTACAGCGAGCTGTCCCGTATCCGCGTCATCCAAAAAGATCTTTCTGCCATCGGCTAACGTCAGTGTGGCACGATCTCCTCCGGGATCGATATCTGTCATGGCCTGATACGCATTGGTCGATGAACCCGGCTTATCGTCTGGCATCCGCCACATCCAAACCATCCCCACCACGAACACCACAGCGGCGGCAATGACCCAAGACACATATTTTTTGGGCACATGTGGATGTATGCGACGAAACACTCCCTTCCGCATGGCCCGATTTGCCCGGATCCAATCTTCGTCACCCGGTAACGCTTCCGAGTTACGGATATAATCCGCAAATCCGCTATCGACCCAAGCACGCTCCTCATCCGAACAAAGCCCCTTTCGATAGCGTTCTAAAAGCTCTTCTATGTTTTTCCGCTCCATTTATTCCGGGAATCTGTTACTTTCCTAACATCATGGAAGCGGAACCCTGAAAAAGTCCCGATTTTTCTTAAAAATTTTGCAGCGTAATCAAAATTAGTATGGAAATCACCCGGCCTAGTTTAAATCTCAATTGCTTCAGTGCAGCACTTGAAAGGTTTTTGACAGTTTTTACGGACAAATTCAATTTGCCGGCAATTTCGTGATTGTGGAAACCCTGATGCTTTAGCCAAAAGACCTCAGCCATATGGACTGAAAAACGATTGGCCACCCGATCCAGGTAATCCATCAGCTCCTTCTCCTCCAAATCACGGGTAGTGGTATCAATGGCGTAATCACCACGATGCTGCAGGTAGTCCATAAACTTTTCTTGCACCTTGCGGTGATCTGCCAAATTTAAAAACCGGTGCCGTACACATTGATAAAGGTAAGGCAGGAGCTTTCCGGTCAGTTGCAAATCCCGACGCTTCTCCCATAAATAAACGAATACTTCCTGCACCACATCCGCCGCCTCATCCGCATCTTTCATCAACTTAAATGCATACAGGTAAAGGTTTTTATGATACGCTTCATAGATGGCCGTAAAAGCTGTCTTGTCGCCCGTACTTAGCGCCTGCCACAGCTCCCGGTCATTTTTTCGACTGCGATCATCCATCGTTCGTATCATTTAGTTAACCCACGCCATCGTAAAAATGATGACGTGCCGTTTTAGGATACGCAAAACTAACCATTGAAAATGATATTAGCAACGTTTCTTCACCCATTGTCCGGTACCGCACAACAAGTGTCCGATTCCGAACAGTTTTGTTTTATAATCAATCGCAATAAACTGTCTTCAAATCAGTTGTATTTTTGGCACGGCGTTGTATAGTATTGAGCGATTGGAAGGGATGGCTACTGATAGCCGATCGCCGACTACTGATAGCGATAAAAAGAACATGGACAGAGCATTACCGAAAAAAAGGTGGAATAGTAAACGTATTACGATGGTTGTGGGCGGAGTAGGCATCCTAGCATTGATATTCGCCAGTTACTATTTTACTTCCGGCAATTCAACGCTCAACGTAGAAGCCGAACGCATCACGATATCCGAAGTTAAGGAAGACTCCTTCCGTGAGTTTATTCCCGTAAATGGCAGCGTCTTGCCCATTACGAGCATTTTCCTCGATGCTTCTGTCGGCGGGCGGGTGGAAGAAAAATATGTGGAGGATGGTGCCAAGCTCAAGAAGGGCGACCCCATTATGCGCCTTTCCAACACGGACCTGGAACTAAACCTCGTAACCCAGGAAACACAGGTATACAATAACCTGACCCAGATGCAGATTGCCCAAACCAACGCACAGCAAACATCCATTGCCAACCGCAACCAGATGGCCGACGCGGAAAACGCCCTGAAAGAAGCCAAGCGGGTGTATGATCTGAATAAGACATTGTATGAACAGAAAGCCATTGGCAGTCAGGAATATCAAGAGGCAAAAAATAACTACGACTACCAGGTGCAACGGATCAAACTCACCCGCGAAAACATCGTGCAAGACTCCATCCGGAGTGTCCAGTCGCTCGAACAAAATAAGCAACTGTATGCCAGTGGTATGTCTGCCTTGGAACTGATGCGTAAGAAAGTTGGAGACCTCATCCTTCGGTCGCCGGTAGAAGGTCAGCTTACCTCCTTCGACGCGGAAATCGGACAAAGTAAAAACCCCGGTGAACGGCTCGGACAAATCGATGTACTGACCGGCTTTAAAGTGCGTGCCGACATCGACGAGCATTACATTTCCCGTATTTATCCCGATCTGGAGGGGGAATTCACATTTGCTGGAAAAAGCTATAAACTCGTCATCCGAAAAGTATACACGCAAGTTACCAATGGTAGATTCCAGGTAGATATGGTGTTCGTCAATGAGGTTCCCGAGGGCATCCGTCGCGGACAAACGCTGCAAATCCGTCTTGCCCTCAGCGATGAAACCAAGGCGGTACTGCTCGCCAAAGGCGGATTCTACCAGCAAACGGGAGGCAACTGGGTATTCAAGCTCACCGAAGACGGCAAAACCGCATATCGGGTGGATGTACAACTGGGCCGTCAGAATCCCGACTATTATGAAGTAATCAGCGGATTAGAGCCGGGAGATAAAGTGGTCACGTCAAGTTATGAAACATACGACCGGGTTCAGGAGTTGAATATTCGGAATTGAGCTTTCGGCTGTCAGCTATCGAAAATCGGCCGATAGCTGATAGCCGACTGCCGACCACTGAAATCTGATAGCTTATGCTAAAAAACCACATCAAAATTGCCTTCCGTACACTCGTCAAGAGCAAGTCGTATTCCGTCATCAATATTTCCGGATTGGCCATCAGCCTTACAGCCTCCGTTTTATTGTTGTTGTGGGTTTCGGACGAGTTAAGTTACGATCGGATGCATAGCAAAGCTGACCGCATTTACATTGCAGCGGCGGCTATTGGAAAAGATCAGATGTGGCCCGTAACCAGTGCCCCTTTGGCCATTTTTGCGAAGGCTGAAATTCCTGCCGTTGAGGAAGCTTGCCGCTCAGCTACATTCAATAGCAGCATCCTGTTGGAATATCAGGACAAAAAATTTACAGATCCGAGTACTTACGTCGATCAAAACTTTTTTAAACTATTTGATTTCAAGCTACTGGAAGGAAACCCTGCACAACCATTTCCGGATAACCGATCGATTGTATTAAGCAAGACTGCTGCCGAGAAATATTTTGGCAAAGAACCCGCAATGGGCAAAATACTGCAGGTAAAAGAAGGAAATGCATACAAGGTGACCGGCGTCATGGAAGACATGCCCAAAAGCTCCAGTTTGCAGTTCCCGCTGATACTGCCTTTTAATGTGCTGGCCGAAAATAGGCCGGATAACCCCTTAGATGCTGACTGGGGCAACCTCAATTACCAAACGTATTTCCTGCTCAAAGCCGATGCCGATGCGGTTGCCGTTGGCAAACAACTGGCTGACATCCATCGGAAAAATCAGCCTTCGGATTTCTGGAAGAACCTCAACTACCTGATGCAACCGCTCACCAAGTATCACCTGTATACGGCTGATGGAAAAGAGCAGGGAATGAAACAAGTTAAAATCTTCGCGTTGGTGGCCGTTGTGATACTTCTTATTGCGTGTATTAACTACGTCAATCTGGTTACTGCACGCGGCACCCGACGAAGCAAAGAAGTGAGTGTTCGGAAGGTAATAGGCGCTAATAAAAGGCATCTATTCTGGCAATTTATCGCCGAGTCCTTCGTGGTATTTTTTATCTCCATGCTGGTTGCTATCGGGTTGATTTATGTGTTGATGCCGGTGTATAACAGCCTCTCCGGAAAGGAAATGGTGTTCAGTTTATCGGATCGCAACGTGTGGGCGATATTCGGTTTGACTTTATTGGCTGTACTGGCATTGGCGGGAGTATACCCGGCGCTGATGCTGGCTTCTTTCAAGCCCGCGTTGGCACTTAAAGGCATTGTGCCGGGATTTGGGAAGAACAGTGGGTTTCGGAAAGCATTGGTCGTCATACAATTCACCTGTTCCGTTGTTCTCATGGTAGCGACCATTATCATCAGCAGGCAATTGGAATACATCAGAAGCATGAATCTGGGCTATACCAAAGAAAATATTTTCACGGTTGAGAGCCACAATTTCCTGAGAAACTATGAGGGCATCAAGCAACAATTAGAACAGCAGCCCGGCATATTAGGGGTAACCGCCTCCGCCCAACGTATACTCAACGTGCAGAGCTCTACGGGTAGCATGGAATGGGAGGGAAAGCCTGCCAATATGAACTCATTCATGATCAACCAGCTATCCGTAGACCGTACATTCCCAAAAGTAATGAATATGGAACTCGTGGCAGGGAGCGGCTTTACGGGGACTCCGGCGGATAGCAATTATTACCTGTTGAACGAAACAGCCATTAAAATCATCGGCTTGGATGATCCTGTCGGCAAGCCCCTTACCTTTCATGATAAACCGGGGATTATCGCGGGCGTTCTTAAGGACTTCCATTTCAAGGACATGAAAACAGCCATCGAGCCCTGTATTTTGTTTATGGATCCCGATTGGTCGTGGAATACGATATACGTAAAGACAACGGGGGCGCAGGCCAAGCAAGCACTTACAGCGGTGGAGACACTCTGGAAACAACACAACGCAGACTATGAATTCGATTACCAGTTCCTGGACGAATCCTTTGACGCCTTGTACAAGAGTGATATCCGTGCCGGGAAATTGTTCAACTTGTTTGCCGGTGTGGCTATCCTCCTATCCTGCCTCGGTTTATTCGGGCTGGTCACCTACACAGCTGAAACGAAGGTGAAAGAAATCGGTATCCGGAAAACACTGGGAGCGAGTGTGAGTAATATCATTCTTTTAATATCAAAAGATTTCCTCAAGCTGGTCGGCGTATCCTTTTTGGTGGCTTTCCCGCTTGGCTGGTGGATGATGAGCCGCTGGCTTGAAAACTATGTGTACCGAACGGCCATCGAATGGTGGGTCTTTGCCATCGCCGGTTTTGCCGCATTTGCCATCGCAGCTATTACTGTATGTGGTAAGTCTCTCCGCGCGGCATGGGAAAACCCAATAAAGGCGATAAGGACAGAATAGGTATGTTAAAGAATTACATCAAAACCGCTTTTCGTACCCTGGTCAAAAACAGGTCGTATTCAGCCATTAACATAGTCGGACTGGCGGTAAGTCTATCCGCGGCTATCCTTATTTTACTGTGGGTGTGGGACGAGCTAAGCTATGACGGGATGCATAGCAAAGCCGACCGGATTTATCAGATCTCTACGACATTTGATGCCTCGTCGGACCATGTGTGGCCTGTTGGCCCGCCGCCACTGGCATTGTTCGGAAAAACCGAAATACCGGCTATTGAACAAGCGTGCCGCATAAATAACAGTGATGCCGTATTAACGCTGGCTGGGGGACAAAAATTCAATGAAGGGGGCCAGTATGTAGACCCTTCGTTTTTTCACATTTTTGACTTTCCTTTGTTGGATGGGGACAATGAGAACCCATTTCCCGACAATAACTCCATCATCCTTACGAAATCACTCGCCCACAAATATTTCGGCAATCGAGATCCCATGGAACAAATGGTCTTGGTAAATCTGGACCCATTCCTAGCCGATAGCAAACGAAATTTTCGTGTGACGGGTATCATCGATGATTTCCCGTTGAATTCATCTATTGAGACCGACTTCTTGTTACCCTTTGATTTACACTACGAAAACCAGAAAGAAGATGACTTAAATACGCAATGGGGTAGCTTCCATTACCGGACTTTCTTTCTGCTTCAGGAAGGAACCGATCCAAAAGTGGTTGAAAAGCAGCTTGCAGACCTACACCGGAAAAACGACCAAGCTGATATTTTCAAGACCTTGGTATACTTCCTCCAACCGTTAAAAAGTCTTCACCTTTATAATGCAAAGGGGAAAGATCAGGGTATGCAGCAGGTGCAGATATTCGCATTGGTAGCGGGCATCATCCTGCTGATTGCGTGTATCAACTACGTCAACCTGGTAACGGCACGCTCCACGCGCCGAAGCAAGGAAGTCGGCGTAAGGAAAGTCGTTGGCGCCAACCGCTTCCATCTCTTCTGGCAATTCATCACCGAGTCCGTTGTCGTTTGTATCATCGCTATGGCGTTTGCCGTGGGACTTACCTATGCAGCCATGCCGTTCTACAACAGCCTATCAGGCAAAGAAATGATATTCAGCCTATTAGATACCCGCGTGTGGTTACTCTTCGGTGGTACCCTACTAGTTGTGGTTCTACTAGCGGGCATCTACCCTGCCCTGCTGCTTTCGACCTTCAGACCTACACAGGCGATGAAAGGGATCGTGCAGGGCATTGGCAAAAATGGCGGGTTCCGCAAAGCATTGGTGGTCATACAATTTAGCTGCTCGGTGGTACTTATCATCACCACCCTCATTATCAGTCGCCAACTAGAGTACATCCGCCATAAAGAACTGGGTTACGACAAGGAGAATGTTTTCCTATTTAATCAACGCAATTTCCTAAGCCACTTTGAAGCCATACGGACCGATTTGGAAAGGCAACCGGGTATTAAAGGAGTAACGGCGGCGAGCAGTGACGTGAGTAACATCGGCAGCGGTACGGGAGACATCGAATGGGAAGGCAAACCAGCCAGCATGGCTAACTTCATGGTTAATCAAATCGCCGTTGACCACCAATTTACGGAAGTGCTTGGTATTTCCCTTTTGGAAGGCAGGGGATTTACGGGCACGCCCGTTGATACCAGCTACATTATTCTCAATGAGACCGCTGTCAATCAAATGGCGCTGAAAAATCCCGTCGGGAAAGTGATCACATTCAAAAACAGCCCAAAAACCATTGTTGGCATAGCAAAAGATTTCCATTTCAGCGATTTGAAAAAAGCTATCGGCCCATGCGTATTGTTTTACGACAAAGGCTTTGCATTGGGTGGGATGTATGTCAAAACCACGGGGAAGGACGCGGCACAGGCTGTCGCCGCGGTAGAAAGCCTATGGAAACAATACAACAGTGAATTTGATTTTGATTATCAATTTATGGATGATTCGTTTGACAAATTTTACAGAAGCGACATCCGAGCAGGCAAATTATTTAATGTCTTTGCCGGCATCGCGATTCTCATTTCCTGCTTGGGTCTCTTCGGGTTGGTTACTTTCACTGTTGAAACCAAAGTCAAGGAAATCGGTATCCGTAAGACGCTCGGAGCAAGCGTATCATCTATCATTACACTGATATCAAAAGACTTTCTCAAATTGGTTGTCTTCTCGTTCCTGATCGCGTTCCCCGTGGGATGGTGGATGATGAACAGGTGGCTAGCCAATTATGTTTACCGCACCGGCGTCGAATGGTGGGTGTTTGCCGTGGCGGGCTTCGCTGCTTTCGCAATCGCTGCCATCACCGTCTGCGGCAAGTCGCTGAAAGCTGCAAAGGAAAATCCGATTAAGGCGATCAGGACGGAGTAGATCCCGACCAACGGATATACCTCTTCGGCTCGCATCCGCTAACAAACAACCCTTTGACGACAAATAAACAACCAGCATACGGTTGATTCGCTAAGCTGTCAGCATCTAAGTTAACTTTGGCCGAAGTGATGTATAGGTCGTTCAAGTCTTTTCCGCCAAAAGTACAGGAGGTGACCTGAGAAACAGGAAGTTTGATTTCAGTCAGTTTTTCACCCGTATGTGGATTCCAGCGTGCTACTTTCCATCCACCCCAAAGGGCGATCCACAGCATTCCTTCTGTGTCGATGGTCATGCCGTCCGGCAGACCGTCGACAGGGTCAACATCGATGACCACCCGACGATTTGAAATTTCTCCACTTTTTGGGCTACAATCATAAGCGACAACTTGCCGAATAGCCGTATCAATAAAATAGAACGTTCGTTCATCTAACGACCATGCCATACCATTGGAGCACGATACACCATCGATTTTCTTGGTAATGGTTCCAAGACCATCCAGCATATATAATGCTGCAGCTTGGTTCTCTTCGTTCTCGTTCAATGAACCGGCCCAAAAACGGCCGCGTGGATCACATTTACCGTCGTTAAACCGGTTTCCTTCTTTATTTGCTTCGGGGTCTCCAAGATAAGTTAACCCACCATTATCCAAATTCAAAAATGCAAACCCTTTATCTGTTGCGGCAATCACCGTGTCTGTTTGCATCAGCGCAATCGCTCCAATCTTCCCAGGAAAATCAATAGATTGATATATCTCCGTGTATGGATACCATTGGTTAATGCGGCCATTGACAATATCCACCCAAAGTAATCTATTAAGCTGATCATCCCACACCGGTCCTTCGCCAAGAGCGGCCGGTTCAACCGACAATATCTGATATAATTGTTGTTCCCTCATCGATATAGATTACTATTAAATAGTTATCGTTATGCACCACCTTATTGGGCTGTATACCCGCCATCAATCACTACGGATTGTCCAGTTATTCCTTTCGCTCGATCACTGGTTAGGTATACAACATAATCCGCGACTTCCCGTACCTCCAGCAACCTTCGTTGAGGAACCAGTGGAAAAATGACTTCCTCCAGCACATCCGCTAAGGCTACATTTCGTTCCCGTGCCAAATCAGCGAGTTGGTTGCGTACCAGCGGCGTGTCTACATAGCCGGGGCAAACCGCATTTACGGTGATACCGTGCTGAGCTCCCTCCAATGCCGCAACCTTGGTAAGACCGATGACACCATGCTTGGCGCTGTTATAGGCGGCTTTGCCGGCAAACCCCACCAACCCATTGATGGATGCCATGTTGATAACCCGACCGTATCGTTGTTTCTTCATGATCGGGAATGCGTGCTTAATAGCATAAAACGGTGCGGTCAGCATCAGTTTAATCAATAGCTCGAATTGATCGGAAGGGAATTCATCGATGGGTGAAACGTATTGTTTGCCTGCATTGTTGACCAGTATATCCAGCCCCCCGTAGGTCTCCGTAATTCCCTTAATTACGGAAGCAAACTGCAGTTCATCCGTCACGTCGCAGCCCATTCCGATCGCTCGGAAACCTTGTTCGTTCAGGCTTTGTGCCTGTGATTTTGCTTCCGTTTCGTTGAGGTCCGCCAAACACACCATAGCGCCGACGCTTGCCATCTCCTTAGCGATTTCGAGACCGATGCCGCTAGCGGCACCGGTGACCAATGCAATTCTATTTTCTATCATATAAATTCCGTTAGTATAACACCATTTCGGGCACCACTCCAGGAACAATTAATCTTCCGGCCGTCGACTGCCTGATTTCTTCAATAGTCACTCCAGGAGCTCGCTCCAACAGCACGAATGCCTGTTGGTCTAAATCAATGCGGTATACGCCTAGCTCGGTTACAACTTTTCGAACGCACCCCACTCCGGTAAGCGGCAGAGAACAGGCTGTAAGCAACTTGCTTTCCCCCGCTCTGTTACATTGCTGCATGGCCACGATGATGTTCCGGGCCGAAGCCACCAGATCCATCGCACCCCCCATACCCTTCACCATCTTACCCGGTATCTTCCAGTTGGCAATGTCGCCCCCCTCGGACACCTCCATTGCGCCCAGGATGGTGAGGTCCACCTTCTGTGCTCGGATCATCCCAAAACTCATCCCCGAGTCGAACACTGCCGAACCGGGCAGCATCGTTATCGTCTGCTTGCCGGCATTGATCAGATCTGCATCATCCTCTCCTTCGTAGGGAAATGGCCCTATGCCCAATAGGCCGTTCTCAGAGTGTAATACCACCTGTATATCGGGCGGGATGAAGTTGGCTACCAGCGTTGGGATGCCGATACCCAGATTGACATAATACCCATCCCGGATTTCCTGCGCTATCCGGCGCGCTATTCCCTGTTTATCCAAAGCCATAGGTTTCTGCTTATTTTGGTTCCTCCCGTACGGTACGTTGTTCGATTCGCTTTTCATAGTCGTTACCTTGGAATATCCGGTGCACGTAAATCCCTGGTGTATGAATATGATCCGGATCTAACGAGCCCGGTTCGACCAGCTCTTCCACTTCAGCGATGGTGACCTTGCCCGCCATTGCCATCAGCGGATTGAAGTTCCTTGCCGTCTGGCGAAAAACCAGGTTACCCATTGTGTCTCCTTTCCATGCCTTCACCAAGGCAAAATCGGCCTCGAATGCAAACTCCATCAGGTAGTCTTTTCCGTGAAACCGTCGCATCTCCTTGCCCTCAGCCACCTCAGTGCCCACACCGGCAGGCGTGAAAATGGCCGGAATGCCATAGGCGGCTGCCAGACAACGTGTAGCCAGTGTACCCTGCGGGATCAGCTCTACCTCCAGCTCGCCCGAAAGGAGCTGTCGCTCAAACTCGGCATTCTCACCCACATATGAGGCAATCATTTTCTTCACCTGACGTTTCCGGAGCATCAGTCCGATGCCGAAATCATCTACACCGGCGTTGTTCGAGATACAGGTCAGCTCCGTCACCCCTTTTTGCACCAGCGCCGTAATACAGTTCTCCGGGATCCCACAGAGACCGAATCCACCCAACATTAACGTCGTTCCGTCTTCGACGTCTGCAATCGCGGTCTGAGCATTCGTTACAACCTTATTCATCATTGTTATGCCGTATTTTCGATAATAACTGCACTGGCACCACCACCCCCATTGCAGACAGCAGCAAGACCATAACGCTTACCTTCCTGCCGTAGAGCATACAACAAGGTGGCAACGATGCGTGCCCCCGAAGCACCCAGCGGGTGGCCTAACGAAACCGCTCCACCTCGTATATTGACCGTATCCATCGTCAAATCTAACCTTTTAACGAAAATCAGCGGTACGATAGCGAAAGCCTCATTCACCTCGAAAAAATCGATATCACTTAATTTCAACCCTGATTTTGCCAAAACCTTTTGTGCCGCCAACACGGGCGTACTGACAAACAGCGATGGATCTTGTTCAGCCTCAGCGTAAGCTATTATACGCCCCAAAGGCCGTATACTCATTCGCTTTACGATTCCATCTTTGGCCAAGACCAATGCACAAGCCCCATCACTCATCGAACTTGAACTAGCCGCAGTCAATATTCCTTTGTCGGAAAACGCAGGCTTCAGTTGACGCAACTTTTGGAAGTTCACCTTCTTAACTCCCTCATCTTCGCACATTATTCCTGCACCATCCTTATTTACCGCAATAGAAACCGAAGCCACTTCATTATTAAAAAGTCCCTTCTCCCATGAGTTGATACTCAACTCATACGACCGAGCAGCCACGTCATCTACTTCAGTCCTACTGATACCGTAATGGTTAGCCATTTCATCCGCCAATACACCCATCGACTCCTTTCGGTATGCATCAGTCAATCCGTCCCTAGACAGACCATCTACCAACGGCTTATCCCCATATCCTACGCCGAACCGCGCATGGGCAATGTAATGCGGTACCCGTGACATGCTCTCCATACCGCCGGCTATGCCGGCTGCCACATCACCCATCCGGATATCTTGCATCAGCATCCCGATAGCTTTCATGCCAGATGCACACACTTTATTGACCGTGGTGGCGCACGTTGCATCCGAGAGACCGGCTTTCCGCAACGCTTGCCGCGCAGGGGCCTGTCCAAGATCAGCAGAGAGCACATTCCCCATCACCACGGATTCCATATCTTCCGTGGCCAACCCTGATTGTATTACGGCAGCCTGTATAGCCGTCGAACCCAGATCCGTTGCCGCCATTCGTTGAAGACATCCGCCGTAACTACCTATAGGCGTTCGCTTTGCGGAAATAATATATACCTCTTCCATTACTTAGCGATTAGTTTCCTTTTTAGTCCCATATTTATTCGGATATACTTCAGACAAATGGGTGAATTTATCAGTCTGGGCTTTCGGCCATCGGATATTATCATACATCATAAACTTTCAAACGTAGGAATAGCGAGCCGTTCGCCATTCTTCAATGCGGATTCGTGGGCAATGATGCCAGGTACAGTGTAAGCGATACTCTCTTCTAAACCGACTTCTGGGTTCCTACCGGTAATGAGGGCATTCACAAATTCATGCGTAATAAATGTATGAGATCCATAATGCCCACTATCTACCCTTAAGGATTCGGGTAGCAGCGCGGTTTGCCACCAGAGCGGCTGTTGATAGGGCGTAGCTGAAGGTTGATGGGTAAGGAAGCCGGCATCATCGGTTCCAACCAGATCGGTTTTTCTCACTAATATAGCATCCAAACCCCGCGGATCTTTGCTGTAAAAACTCATTTTCTCACCATGCCATTCGCAACGTTCCGTCGGTAGTAGCGCTCCTCGCCAACTGATGTTTACCTTGAATGCAGTTCCAAATTCGCCGCTAAACAAAGCAGTTTGATTCCAAAAAGGATTGACATATGGATTACCTTTCAGCAGACTATCATCATCACCCCAACCAATACAACTCACTGAAGCCAATCGTTCTCCGGTGACCCCAGTCAAAAAAGAAGTGCAATGGGTAGCGTATAACATGGGTGGTAAACCATGTCGCCATGTCGGTTTGCCGACTGCATCAAAAAAATAATCTTCTATTCCCGGATGGTGGTATTCTGCTTCGGCCGCAATCAGGTTCCCGAATTGACCATCACGGTAAAACTGCTTTGCGGAAATCGTATCCTGCCGATATATGCTCGTCTCGGCCATCATGTACGTCAATCCGGTCCGCTGGACAGCATCCTTCACCATCGCACACTCCTCGAGGCTCAATCCTGCGGGCACTGCGCACAAGACATGCTTTCCTGCATTAAGTGCTTCCACCGTATGCTGTGCATGCATCGGTGCCGGCGTAAATAACGCTATTGCATCCACTTGCGAGTCCTTCAATAAATCACTCAACGACTGATAGGCCTTTTCGCACTGGTAATTGGATTGGAGTCTAGCACGTTCTTCAGGCAAACTCGCCGCCACAGCTTCTACGCTGCTTTGTGGATGGAGGTGAAAATAGAAACTAGCACCAAACCCGGCTCCCACAATCCCAATTCGCACCCGACTATTAATTGACATATCTCTTTTCTTACAGATTAAGCAAATTTGATATAAAAGAACAACACGATAACCGTAATCAAAGCCCACCAAATGAATGGATTTCGCAAACCGCGTTGCTGAGCCCGTTCTTCCGGGCGAAGCGACAAACTCTTCTTGTTCCAAATGAGGCCGGTTAATTCCGCTTCCGCTTTCGGTTTCGTCATTAAGCTAACAAGTGCACAAACGACCAGACAACTCCAGAACACAATGCCTGTCCGGTTAAAAAATGGCATTTCCGGAAAAGCAAATTCAATTGCAAGTGAAAGCGGAACAGTAAGCAATCCCGCAGCAATCGCACCAGCATGCGAGGTCCGCTTCCATAAGATTCCCAGCAAAAACATGGTTGCAATCCCAGGTGTAAAATAGCCATATGCGTTCATTAGGTAAATAAATATCGGCTTTTCAGAGTATAGTGCCAGCAGGCCGGTGCATACGATTCCGAGTATAATTACCGCCATTCCTGATAATCGTCCAAACCGAACAGAATCTTTTTCAGTTGCCTTCGGTCGGATATAAGGCAGGTAAATATCCATTGTCAGGATAGTCGTACAAGAATTAATTGCCCCAGAAAGATGTGACATGACGGCAGCGATCAATCCCGCCATAACCAACCCCACTAATCCGGTAGGAAGTAAGTGTTCCACGAGCATCGCGAAAAGCAAATCGGGCTTCTCCAGATCGGGAAACAATTTCGGGGCCACAAGCGCTGGAAAAATAATTAAAAAGGGCAGCAAAAACTTAAGATAATCACCAAAAATAACGCCCATTCGCGCATGCCATTCATTTTTCGCTGCAAGCGTCCGTTGCACAATGAACTGGTTAGTCGCATTATAAAACACACTGATACATAGCATTCCGCCCAAATACATTGTCCAGGGAAAGTCGGGATCGTCAGCTGGCATCATCAGTTTCCAGTCCTTCGTGGTTTCAAGCACAGCTGAAAATCCACCCGCGGCGTCAATGGTGGTAAAAGAGAGCGCCACCATACCTAAAATCAACACGCCGAGCTGAACCATTTCTGTCCAAATAACGGCTCTAAGTCCTCCTGCTACCGTATATACTCCCGTTGCAAATGCCAATATGATTACGCTCGTGGCCATCGGGATACCCAGCAATGCATGGAGCGAAAGTGCGCCTAAGTAAAGTACCGCACTAATCTCTACAAAAATATAGGTCAGTAGTACCAGCAGCGCATAAATCGTCTTCGATGTTGCTCCAAAGCGACGTTGCAAAAATTCCGGCATGGTGTAGAATCCATTTCGTAAATAAAAAGGAAGGAAAATCCATAGCAACGCGTTGAACCCGACAAGGATAGCTCCCCACTCCACGACCATAGCGACGAAACCGCGATCATATGCCACACCCATTACACCTACGAGTTGGTGGCTACTGATATTTGCCGCTATAATACTGCCGCCCACCATCCACCAAGGAAGCTTATCTCCCGCCAGAAAATAATCACGATTTGTATCATTGCCTTTGCGAGAGGCAAATACGCCCAAGCCAACAATCCCAAGCAAGTAAATTGCAAATATTAAAACATCAATCGTGGTAAAATTGGAAACCATACAAAATTTCTTTATTTAAATAGTTGGTTCAATGCCTCAATCGTCCGGTCTTCGAGGTCTTCTAAAGCGCCTGGAGCAAACGGCGTTTGCCAAACGGCATACATGTCTTCTTCATAGCGCTCAGCAGGAGGCAAGTAGCCAGCATAACCATTAACAATATTGATAACAGATACCGGAATCGGTGCACATGCATTACGTATCCGTTGTTGATAACGGGAATATGCTTCGTTGGGCTGTCCCACTAAACTGGCATTGCCAATTTGCCATATCCATAACGGCATATGAGCGGTATCTCCATCTCCTACTGCCATCCGGATCCATCGTTTTCGCCATAGCCGCTCCTTCGCTACGGGGTCATCACATGTTAACCATTGCGCTTCAATGTCAGCAAGAGAAGCTAAATCTTTTAACTTAAAAGGCACCATCAAAAGTTTAGCCGCAATCTCCGATGAGGGGGCTATCTTCCGCTTGTTCCATACGGCCAACGGAGCGCCCGATTCCACGGTGTGACTATATTGGAGCACCTCCTCTTGCCCGTTCATCGCTTCCATCGTAGCAAGGACTGCGTACCCCAATCGGCGCCCATGCATATCAGCAACTTCGGTATCACCTACATATTGCTCGGCTGGTGCCAGTTCGCCGGATGCCCCCTGCAGAAAAAGCACATGACCACCCACCTGATTTTCCACCAATTCACGCATTGCCCCGATATAATCGGGCGAAAGGAGTTGATTGTCCCATGCCAAGGTTGTCGGATGGCATGCATAATTTACCACTGTTGCGGTAATATTCCCTTCGGCGTCTGTCACCCGGCCCACAAGCAGTGTATGGTCCGCCTCAGCTTCCGGATTAAAGCCAACGACGACTCTCTTCTCTAGCTCCATCAGCAAATCCCGATTGGTTGCCAAATCACATGTACCATATCGCCATTCCAAAGTCGATTGGGTCGCGTTGCCAAGCGCTTCACGGATCGCGTCCACCGATTTTTCTTTCAATTGAAGCAGATACGGTTCAATCCATTTTCCACCGGGCTTGGACACATTGGCAGTTGACAAGCTGGGACCAGCATGGGTATGGGAAAGGCAAACCATCAAACGTGATTCTTCAAGATTCAACGCATCGAGGATACCACGGCGGAACTTTAATTCATCCAGTGAATTACTCCACCACCCCAAATCGGCCCCAATTAGTACCAAGGGTTGTTCGGAGTCTTTTGATTGAAAGGTTAAGCACGTCAGCATAAGCGGCCGATGGAAACCTATTGCATTATCAGTTTGGCCCGCGCCCCAATTTCGGGCGTATATCTCAAGGGGTGGATTGATTTCTCTGCTAGCTACCCCTATTACTCCAGCGAATGCCGTGTTAGTTAATTCTTGATTCTGTAAAATATTCATGTCCTTTTTACTTCAACGATAGTCCCCCATCCATGAGCAGCGTACTTCCGGTCATTTGCCTATTTTCTGGATGACATAAAAAGACGATCTGTTTTGCTACTTCTTCGGCGCTCATTAATTGTTTGATAGGAACCCGCTGCGTAATTTCATCAACTTTATCAGGGTTTTCCTCCAAATACCGGCCGCTTAAACCGGCATTTACATATCCTGGGGCAATTTCGTTGACCAAAATTTGGTGTGGGGCGAGTTCCAACGCCATGCATTTAGAAAGCATCGTCATTGCGGCTTTGGAAACGGAATATGCGGGCATATGCGCATGAACATGCGTAGCCGCCCAACTGCCGACAAAGACAACGCGCCCCGGCAGCTTCCTCTTCAAAAGCCAAGCAGTTGCGGCTTGTGTCATATAAAATGCACCGTTCAAATTTATATTCATGTCCGCCTGCCATTCATCAGCAGTTATTTCATGTATCCTCGCAAATCGAGTAACAGCGGCATTTGCGATGATCAGTGTCGTCGTTCCCAGCGTGTTATTTATCTCTTCAACCCAACGCTGTACAGCAACTGCATCGGCAACATCCACTTGTTGGTAGTCGACTTTTGTACCATAAGACTCAATCAAAGCGGTTTTATCACGAAGCGTATCCAACGGACGAGTACCACACAATGCGATGCACGCTCCCAGCTTTGCCATCTCAATGGCCGTAGCGAAGCCAATATCCCCCATACCGCCACTTATAATAGCCGTTTGACCCTCAAATATTTTCTTCATTCACTTAATTATTAGTAGTTCTACCAATCGCCCACACTGCCGTCCCGATAGAAAGTACGTTGAAGTACCTCTTGTTCAAACGGATGCTTCTTTACTTCCTCCTCATTTATCTCAATACCTAGACCTGGCCGTTCGTTTGGTCTGACAATCTGGCCCTTGGCTTCTATCACAAAGCCCTCGCTCACTATGTCTTGCCGCCATGGCACATCATTATGGACACGCTCACATATAATATACGAAGGCGTCGAAAAGCCGAATTCAATGGACGCCGCAGTGCTGACTGGTCCCTGTGGATTGTGGGGAGCCACAGAAATACGATATGCCTCTGCCATCGCAGCAATCCTACGGGCTTCGCTCAAGCCTCCGCAATGCGTGATATCTGGCTGAATTACACTTACCGCCCGCTTTTCGAAAAGCTCCCGAAAAGCATGGATAGTTACCAAACGTTCCCCACTGGCAATCGGAGTGGACACCGCACGTTGAATTAATGCAATATCCTCAATGGTCTCCGGCCAACAGGGTTCCTCGAAAAAATACAGTCCATATGGTTCCAATGCTTTGGCAAATTGCATTCCCATTCGTGGGCTCGGTCGTGCATGGCAATCCACCATAATATCGATATTCGGTCCCACCACTTCTCGCATAGCGCGAACATTGGCTTCGGCCCAATGAACGGGTTGTAACCCTTCCAAGGGCATCGTTTCGGGCACTACCATGGATTTAAATGCCGTGAATCCGTCTTCCACTGCTTTTTGCGCCAATTCGCCAAACCGCTTGGCATCGTCGGGTTTGGTCTGGTAGAAATCTTCCATTTTACCCCCACCTAAGTGGCAATATAGTCGAATATAATCCCGTACGCGGCCACCCCACAACGCATGGCAAGGCACGCCATGGACTTTACCTAAGATGTCCCAAAGGGCAATATCAATACCACTGATGGCCGTACCTCGAACAATCCCGTTCCCATGCCAAAAATGCTGGCGATACATCATCTGCCACAAATGCTCTATACGGCGGGGGTCTTCGCCGATAAGCAGTTGGGAGATATCTTCGATCGCCCCAACCACTGCGCGTGTGTGCCATTCCAGCGTTGCTTCGCCCCAGCCCCATAGACCAGGCTGATCCGTAACAACCTTTACAAAAATCCAGTTACGCATCCGCGCGTTGCAAACGTAAGTTTCTATTGCAGTAATCTTCATCGAATCTGTTGAGACTAAATAATTGCCGATACTTTTTGTTTTCCAATTAATTTGCGGACCACTTTCTTGGTCTTTTCCAGCGTTTTTTCGATATCCAAAACCGTATGCGAAAAGGAAATACTGCCTTGTTTGATAGGAAGTGGAAAATTAAACACCCCTTCCTGTATGAGCTTAATACGATACGATTTATCAAAAGCAAAATCATGATTCATCGCTATATCGTGATAATCGACTGGCGCATGGTCCATGAAATATACACAGAATGCAGAGCCTTGGCGGGCTACATAAAAAGGCTTGTCATATTCCGAAAAAACATCGGTCAATCCTGCTTCGAGCATGTCACCCAAACTATTCACGTGATTATACACACCAAAGATGGGCGAAGAAAGTTTACGTAGCGTTGCAATAGCGGCAACGGTGGTCAGCGGATGTGCATTAAATGTGCCAGCAATCAGAACCCGCCTGTCCTTTGAAGGATCTATAAAATAGTCCATATACTTTGCCTTTCCACCAATCACTCCCATTGGGTATCCATTGGCAACTGCTTTCCCAAAGGTGCTCAAATCTGGGGTAACTCCACATATGCTTTGGTACCCTCCTAATGCATGGCGAAATCCAGTCTTTACTTCATCAAATATCAATAGAAAGCCGTTGTCGTCAGCCAATTTCCGCAACCCCTCCAGGTATCCCTCGTTCGGTTTCACGATACCAATATTTTGCAGAATCGGTTCCAGAATAATGCAAGCCACGGGAAAACGCTTTACAACATACGCTACTGAACTCAGATCATTGTAATTGACTACGTGAATGAGCGAGCGATGTTCGTCGGGGATGCCTGCCGAAAGTGAATCAAACGGGTATTCACCCGGTGATACCCGCGGCCCTACGTCGTCCAAGTTACTAATCACATTTGCGGCGACATCGTTATGCCAGCCGTTGTAGCCACCTTGCATGATAATGACGTGATTCCTACCCGTGGCAGCGCGTGCGATACGAATCGCGTGGTAGGTAGCTTCGGAGCCTGTCGTGGTGATCTGGATTTTTTCAACTGTCGGTACGCTCTCGCAAAAGCGCGCCGCAAATTCCCCTTCCAGATTTGTTGGACCAGCGCCCATCAACACCAGCTCTTCTCTTACCGATTGTTCTACCGCTGCGTTGACATCGGGATCGTTATGCCCCAAAAATGCGGCGGCAAACCCCGCTTGGTAATCAATGTATTCTTGCCCTTCAATATCCCAGACACGGCTGCCCTGCCCCTTAGCAAAACAAATATTTGGTTCCGTCTTACGATTCAATGAAACCACCCCGCCGGGAATGTAACGCTCATTTGCTTTCAATAATGCCTTTGATTTTAGCCAATCACTCATATTATCTAATATTACTAATTATTCATCTCCATGAGATAAGGGACGACCATATCCCCAACTCTGCTGAAGTACTTCAGCCATTAACCGAGAACCCGCTTGGTTCAAATGGATTCCTTCGGTTGTCAACTCTTCTCTCCCGGCTTTTTGATGTTTATACAATGTTTGGAACGCATCGGCCACCACGAGCGATTCCCTCCTCGCTAGTTCCTTTACTTGGGAACTTACAATTGGTAAACCCTTTATAAATTGAGAAGCCGGCCATTCCACTGTTTGCCAATTTTCCGGTGAACACGGCGGAGGAGTTACGATCACATTGCCTCTTCTCAAAAAACAATGGCTATCATCCACAATATTAGCGCGTTCTTCACGAAATGTCCGTTGAGATAGCACCTATCCGCCCCAACAGACAGTGGATGCTATCAAAACAAGCGTCAGCCACACGCACCTCTTAGTCAAATCGATTACCATACTATATAGGATACTGCGGTATCTTCATCCACTCACCGCCTTTCAAGGCAGATTTATGTGCTACGATGCCAGATACAGAAAGGTTAAGCGCCATCGGCATATCAACTAACGGCGCCCGATCTTGAATAACTGCCGTAACAAATTCATTCATTAAATGCCCATGAGCACCTCCATGCCCCCCTGCATCCACGCCCGGCGGCAGGGGAGGGCGTTTAATGGTTGGGATTTCATTTGTCAGCCCTTGGAATTGATTATTGTAGAATGATCCCTTTTCACCTCTAATCCGACCAGCCTCAGCACCAAAACCAGGCGTGTCCCAACTCACCACCATTCTCGAAGTTCCATTTTCACTCGTTCGAAAGTTAGCCATCTCCGTTCCAAATGGGTTTTTATACACATTATTTTGAGCCTGAAATTGTGCTAGGATACTTGGCACCCCCAAACACGAAACCTCCGTGAACCGCTGGCCGGTCACACAAATATAATAGCCATTGGAATGAGTAGGATAAAATTGGGGTGGCAGACCGTCCCGCCAATTGTTATACCCATCTAGTGGTGTGCCGAAATAGTGATAGTATTCACCTTCGGAATAAATAATTTTTCCGAAGTAATCGCGTTTATACAATTCACGCATAGTATGCACGTCTTCGTGATACGCAGATGTCTCGAACATCATGTATTTTTTTCCACTCTTTTTCCATGCTTCATATAATTTGTCAGCATCTTCCAATGAGCCAAATGCAGCCGGTACAGCACATGCAACATGCAACCCCCGCTCAAGTGCCATGATCGCATGTTTGGCATGACTGGGTGCGTCGGTCGCTAAAAATACAGCTTCGATGTCCTTGTCTTTTTTCAGCATTTCCTCCAATGAGGGGTAGGTCCGGTCACAGCGAGCAATTTGAGCCATTTCCGCTACCCGGTCGGGAAATAGGTCACTCACAGCAACTATCTCAACATTAGGGTGGTCCTGGAAACCAAATTGAACCGCAAATTTACAGACGCCATGTCCTACCAAACCCACTTTGATTTTGCGGTCCGAAATAGATTGCCACCCTTCTGAAGCGCGCGGATCGGCAGTTGTTTTTTCAAATCCAGGAATGGACGCTAGGTCGACAACTCCCGTCCCGGAACTAGTTTGGGTTACCTGTTTAGTTCCCGAGCAGCTAATTTGTTGCAACCCTATTGCTGCAGCACCGACTCCGAGCGCCTGCAAAAAACGTCTTCTTGAATGTTCGCCGTTAGTTGTCAATTTCGGAAATTGGTCTAATGAATCGATTGTGTTCTTCGTTTTCATATTCTATGATTTAAATTCTAAAACTTGCTTAACTATTAGGGTTCAATAACATCACCCCAAAAGGTGAGTTCGGTAATATGCATGGAAATGGAGCCCGACCATGTTTCTTGCACGACGAGACGGATATAACGTACCGGCGACAATTCCTCCGCTAATTCAAAGTTTTCACCCGCCTGCGCATAAGCCAAATCCGTGGATGTACTTTCTCCCAGAGGCAAGCCTGAAGGCTTTACTGATTCCAACGAGCCTAAATAAGTCCAGCTCGAAAAGTCCGAGTTGACTTCTGGCGTCTCCGAACCCCATATTTCTGCTTTTTTGATATTGCCATTTTGATATAACTGTGAATCCCAGTTGGGGCTCAACCGGATACGATCGATTATAGCAACCTGTCCTAAATCAAAGGTAAAACTCCTGGGCAACGGTTCCGTTTCTAAGTAAATATATCCATACCCCGTATAAACTTCGTCCCACAACCGCTCAATATTATAGGTGCTACCCATATTATACTCGGTATAAGGGAAATCCACCGTATTCCACCGCTTGAATTTAGCTTTATCCAACAGATATTCCAACTCGACGTCCACATACTCCGAATAGAACGTATCAATTGCGTTGCTATCCGGCATAAATAGCGTTCGATACTTCAATGTCGACTTCTTTTTGAAATTTTCAAAGGTTGTATGGTTTTCGCTTGCCGGTGTCCTCACCGTAATTTCCTGCCCGTTTACATCCTCATATACGATTTCAGTCGCGATTGCATCTTTGGTACGGCCGCGCCAAGTAATATCGACATTCCCATTTAAGTATGCAGCCTGTTCAAATCGGCGCGTTTGTAATGACGCCTGGTATCGCTCGCCAAAGGCTGTAGCAGCGACATTAACCTTTACAGACGTGTTTCCCTTGTTGTCAAACGTAATGACATTCAGGGAGTAAACACCTTCCGGCGTATTCTCCAACAAAATTTCCTGGAGGTGGCCCGTTGCCGCTTCTTCTACCAGTTGTTCTTTTATTAACTGCCCGTCATCGTTAAAGACTCTGATTCCGGAAACTTTTGGATCAGTACCCCTCATCCAGGTCAACAGGATACGATTATTCCCCGGAAAAGCTTTGATAGAATCCGCTTTACTGACATAAACAATTTCTCCTCCTTTTAAATACGCTCGGTATGGTGCATCTATCTTTTTGCATGAAGATATCCCAAATATGCTTATCATCGTTAAGATAGCCAGGTTCCTGCTTATTCCAACAGGAACACCTCTGTTTGTTTTACTGTTCATTACTGCCTCCAAAAAATGCCAGTTCAGAAATTTGTACCGCGGGTAATCTACCAAAGACTGTGTTGGTTCTCCACCGGATGTACCGATAAGGTTCAGTACCGACTGGAAATGCGAAGTCAAGCCCTTTGGCGGCCAATTCGCGATCCTCTGCAGTTAACGTTGGGGATGGACCCGAAGGCTTTACGGCCTTGCAATCCATAATCTTAGTCCATCCACTCCAGTCATCGGTTAATTCATTGGTTCCCCAGATTTCCCAATCTTCCGGCGAACAATAGTTATAAATATGCCCATCCCCTTGGCGCATCCAATACATGAGACGACTGAACTTGGTCGGTGTGCCAAAGTCTAACGTGAAGGATAGCGGAAAGACCGCAGCGTCTGATGCTAGTGTTCCCATGTAATTCTCATCAGATATAATACCATCAAACATATACCCATAATGCAGATTTGAAAAGTGAAGATTGTAATCACTCGGTAGGATAGTAATCGGTGTGGGAGACGGCAATTGGACTTCAAATAAAGGGGTTAGTTCGACAATCACTGTATCCGATTTATTACGCCATTTGTCCCTGACATAAAACCCATATTGGGACGGTTCGGCTTCCTGCCCCCTTATGGTAAAAATACCATTCCTGCTTTTGGTATAATATGCATCCAGATTTGTCCATTGTCCATCATTCTCTTTCAAAACTTCGATTACAATCTCCGTCCTCTTTTCGTTAACGAAATTAACAGCGAATCCTCCAAAATCTGACGTAACTTGCAAGGAAGAGCCTACAAGCTGGACGGGCGGTGTCATCGGCTGAATTTTCACTTTTACAGGTTCTGAAACCCTTTCGGAGCGGCTAACAGCATAGAGGGATACGTCTAGTTCCTCCGTATCACCTATTCCTTCGATGACCAAACTATCCACATACATCGATGCTTTTACCTCTTTGGGATTCCCCTGGGGATACTCGTATTTGGCTTTAACATATAGCAGATCATCATCGTTTGGCAATGTATAGGTTAATTTAGCACCACCATTCCTATTTTCAACGATTACGTCAACCACGTTACCCGGCGCATTCCCTTCACCGGTTATCGTAGTTGGCATTTCTTCTTTACAAGACCACAACGCGATATAACCGAGAGTTATATATAGTATTTGCTTAAAACGTTTCATAACTTTTCCGTGTTAAATTACCATCCGGGGCTCTGCACCAGATTCTTGTTTGTGATGAGGTCGAGTTCTTTAATAGGCCAAAAATAATCCCTCAGTTGGTACTTTCTTGTGTGTAACAAGGTGGGCACATAGTATTCGTTAGCGCTTTCTTCCACAAGATTCCATCCTTGGACAGGTCCATTCAGCTCATTGATGGCCTCCTTCCAACGTCGTAAGTCCCAAAGACGCACTCCTTCAAGCGCTAATTCAATCCCTCTTTCCTGATGGATAATCGCTCGCAACCCTTCCTGCGTAGCGGGTTTGTCAGGCATTACTGAGTATAATTGCCAGGCTTCTCTCACGGGAGATAAACCCGCTCGAGCCCGAACTAAGTCAGTGTAGTGATAGGCCTCCTCTGTAGGCCCATGATACTCATTGAGTACCTCCGAATACATCAGATATAGGTCTGCAAGTCGGATAATTGGTGTTGAATAAGGAACAACAGTATAGTTATTCGTTGCCGAGTAAATATTATCCGCATTCACCAGTTTCTTAGCCCAGTATCCCGTCGGTGAATATCCGTTTGTTGGCTTTCCTCCCGAATACTGTCCGAATTTGGCTTGCACATACCAATTGTTATTTTCGGACTTTCGCCCTTGCCCATACCAAATAGCGCCATCAAATGCGAGACTTCCGTAAAATCTCGGTTCGCGATCAAAATGCAGCTCAACGGTTTCATAACCCTCGCGGATATAATGAACATCTTCGGCAGTCGCCACACGCAAGTCGTATCTATTTTCATACGCCCAAGACTCATCTTCCTCAATAGGAACACCGTTTTTGGAATAAAAAAACTCAGCCATCTTCAAAGTCGGCCCGAGTGACGTACCAATACTGGCGTAGCCGGGCGTATTCCCATCCAATCGAGCTTGCGCCTGCACTTGGTTATCGTAGGCCAAGTCATTGGGGTTAGCCCAGATGATCTCGGGATTCCATTTGTCTGTCACTGCTCCTCGAATGTTCATCTTTAAATTGGTTCGATCCGAAACCAGTGCTCCATTTGGGTCATTTTCGCGATAGTAATATAACTTATTACCCTCAGCATGTGCTAAATCGATCGCCTCTTTGAGTGCCTCGGCAGCCAGCAACCACTTTTCAGGATCGTATGTCGTTGTGAATAACTGTGCTCCTCGACTATCGGCAAAGGAGGCGAAGTCGGGGTTCCCGTTAAACAGTGGACTAGCATTCATAGTTAAAACTTGAGCTTTTACCGCCAAGCAAATGACCTTTGTAATCCGACCCAACTCCGTCTCGTCAGCTTCGATACGATTAGGCAAATCTGCGGCAGCTTCGTCCAACAGTTGCAGAATGTAAGCCACACATTCCTCCACCGGCTCCCGATATACCTTCACTTCCTCCACCCCTGCGGAGATTGAAAGATTCTCTTTTATTAATGGAATTGGACCATACATCCGGAGCATGTAGAAATGATAATAAGCTTTCAGAAACTTAACCTCCGCCACCCATCTCCTTCTTTCCAGCTCTTCCAGTTCCATCACCTTATCGATGTTTTCCAAAAATATATTACAATCCCGTATTCCTTTGAACAACAGGGGTTCTCCACCCGTGCCGCTCCAAAGGTTGAAAAAAGGATTTACAACGTTTTGGAAGCCCCGTACGATTGATAATGCTCCCCATTCGGTTCTTAACGACCACATTTCATCCGCGCCCAACACTGCTGGATCATAGATATGATTCCCTGTTTTTGGTAAATAGGAATAACAGGTGAACAGATATTTTTCTGCGGTATTCCGCATAGTAAACGCATTGTCTATCGTTGCCACATTATCCGGCACGACGTCTAGGTAATTGCATGACAACGCAAGAAATAGTGGGATGACAATTAAAATTCTTATATTTTTCATAATTTAAGTTCTCCTAAAATCCAACTTGAACCCCTAGATTATATACCTGCTGTATGGGATAACCCAATCCCTGGCTTCCCATTTCCACATCCCACAGTTTGAACTTGCTCCAATTGGCTAAGTTGGTACCCGAAAAGTATACCCTCAAGTTATTCAAATAGAGCTTTTTAGAAAGAAGTTCGGGAAGAGTATATCCGAGTTCCACCGATTTAAGCCTAAGAAAACTACCATCACGCATGAACCAGGTACTCAATTGATTGTTGTTATCATTTAATATTTTGGAAAGCCGCGGCATGACAGCGTATATATTACGCTGTTCTTCGGACCAATAGCTATCTGCATACGCTTGCAACACCTGATTACCATTTACAAACGGTGACGTTGACCCGTTTTGGTTGATCCAAAAAGCAGAATAAGCTGACCCCTGAAAGAAGCAAGAAAAGTCCAGCCCCTTAAATCCGGTGGAAAAGCCGAAACCATAAATGATTTCTGGGTCCGTAGGGTACCCGATTGGTACCCGGTCTAATGTAGAGATGATACCGTCGCCGTTTACATCGCGGTATTTAATATCACCCGCTTCGTAAATACCAAAGTTCTGTACAGGAGAGTTGGCCACATCCGCCTCGTCAATAAATAGCCGTTCGGCTATATAACCCCATTGTTGTGAAAGTGAGTATCCGAGCTTTGAGAGATTACGCTCATTGTATTCCGGCTCTTCGACAACTTCAAAACTACTGGTTGCATACGTAAAATTCCCACGGCTTATGAGCCATAGTCCATTCGAAAAAGTGTGATTAAAATCGATCGAGAAATCAATGCCCCTCCCAGCTGCCTCCCCTACATTAGCACGCACCGGTGCGGAAAGGCCCATGGTTACGGGGATAGACGCTCTATCCATTAATATATTTTTTCGGTACTCGGTAAAGTAATCCGCCTGGACATCTACTTTATTCCAAAGTGAAAACTCCAATCCGAGATTTGTTTTTGTTGCTGTTTCCCACGTGATAAATCGGTTGTCGTATCGGGAAACCAGCACTCCGCTTTGCGCGTAATTGAAATTCGTTCCAAAAGCGGCACCCCTTTCCGCATTGTTCATATCCACGGTGGAAAGATAGAAAAAGCGGTCCTCAGCACTACCAATTGCATCATTACCCACCAGACCGTAAGTTGCCCTAAGTTTCAATTTTGGCACGATTTCTTCTAAACCTTTCCAAAATTGCTCGTTGGAAACCGACCAAGCCACACCTGCCGAAGGGAAAAAACCAAAACGATTGTCGATATAAAAGCGCTCGGAACCGTTGTAACCGAAATTAAATTCGGCAAAATATCGATCATCGTATGCGTAAGTTACCCTGCCTGATATCCCCATATTGCGATAGGGTAGCGATTTAAGCAGCGATGAAGCGTTGCCCTCCAGGAAGTTGCGCATATTATAAACAAGAAGCCCACTAATTCCATGTTTGTCTCCAAATGTTCGGCTATAATTCAAGGCCAATTCGGCATAGAGGTTCGTACGGACGATTTTTGGTCCCTCCTCATACCCCAGGTACTCTGTTCCTGAATTAGGATTGATGGCCTCCAACGTATAATCCCTGGATTGACGATCAAAACCCGCTAAACTATAATAAAAAGGACTATATGCCCTGGTCACATCAAAGTAGGACTCCCTATTCGTATTCAACATCCCCCTAAATGTTAAACCTTCTGTTATAAATGACAAATTCTGCTTAAGTTCCAGCTGGGCGAGCATCAATGACTTGGAATAGTCTTTATAGCCCTTGACCATTTCGGCATATGGATTCACTGAGCTACCTTCGATAGAGCCCCCAAACATAATGTGTTGCACGTATTGATAGTCTTCAGTTGCCGGATAATATGCAGGGAAAAGTACAGGATTCGATCGCATGACCATTTGATACATCTCTGCACCCCCATAAATCGGCCCGGTATAATCGTCAAACGTCCCATATAACCTCACGCCAACTTCAGTCGTTTTCGTCACATTGATAGTCACGTTAGAACGCAGCGCATAGCTATTCAGCTTAATATTATTATTAAAATTGTTCCTTCCGTCAACTTTCAAGACCCCATTGTCTTGGTTATACGTACCAGCCAAATAGTATTGCGCCACTGCTCCCCCTCCCGTCAGACTAAAGTTCATCCGTTGATTATGCGCATAGTCTTTAAATAACTCCTTCCTCCAATCCATGGCAGGATAAGCGATCGGATCACCACCGGCTGCGGTATTATCTATTTTACGCTCTAAATAAGGGGTTATTTCTAAAGGATTCCTGGTACTCACGGCTTCATTTTCCATCCGCATATAGGCAACGGGATCCACCAACTCGACATTCTTTGTCGGTGCAGAGAAAGAATTCTCATACCGAAAGCTGAACTTTGCACTCTCAACTTTTCCTTCTTTAGTCGTTATTAGAATCACACCATTTGCTCCGCGAGCGCCATATAGAGCTGTCGCTGTCGCATCTTTCATGATCGAGAAACTGGCAATATCATCCGGTTGCATACGGGCTAATTCAGTAGTCGATAACTCTACCCCGTCAATCAAAATCAACGGGTCCTTTTTATAGCCGAAAGTAGTGACCCCTCGAATGAAGAATTCTGCATTATCCAGCCCCGGCTCACCACTTCGCTGGTAGGCAATCACACCAGCCAGCCTCCCCGCCAACGCAGTGGTCAGATTGCTGGAGGGCACCTTTAATTCAGAAGGATTAATACTAGTAACCGCGCCGACCACCTCCTTTTTCTTCTGTGTGCCATAAGCCACGACCACCACGTCCTCTAGCATCGAAACATCGGGGTGCATCGTAACAGACAACGGTTCGGTTCCCTTTACCTGCTGTTCGACTGTCCGGTAGCCAATCAGCGAGAACACCAGCGTAGCTTCACTGGGAACCGATAAAATGAAACGGCCATTAACATCCGAGCTTGTCGCGATGGTGGAACGTGATTTGACGCTGACTGTGACGCCTTGCATTGGGGTCTGCAGGGAATCTGTGATTAATCCTGTTATTTCTGCAGACTGTTGCGCAGCTAACGTCCACGGGACAAGTAAACAACATATCAGCACAAATCGGGAAAAAAGAATAATCGAAGGTCTTTTTCTTTCCATAATTAAGTTTACCTAGTTAATTGTCTACAAACATAGTTATATTTTGTAAACAAAAAAATCTTTTAACTATTTTTTGCTGGGTACCGCAAAAAAAAACACAAGCTTGCCTGGAAATGAGTAGAAGGGCTTTTTGACACTATTCAAAAAGCCTAAATAAACGAAGGGAAGAAATCTGTAGGTTAGGTATTCTTATCGATCATCCAGCGATTCCAGCTCACCTCTGTGTAGGTGTGCCACCAAAACAGCCTTAGCACTTTCAAAATCTCTGATTTTCAGAGCTTCCAAGATTTCCCGATGCTCTTTGTCGGTCTGCTCATAATCATCCATGTGGCTACTGGAACGCCCCAACTTGAAATGAAACAGCGGAATATTACTGGATATATAAATGTTTTTGAGCTTTTGATTTCCGGCTGTGTTTATTAACGTTTCATGGAATTTGACGTCGGCCTCACAGGCTCCGCCAAAATAGCCGCTCTTCACCATGCGGCTAAAATCGTCGCAAATCTTTTCTAATTCCTGAATATCAGTATCTTCCATTTTTTCACACGCCATCTGTAAGGCCCCGAGCTCAAGCACCTCCCGAAGTTCCCGGATCTCTCGGATATCCTCCATATTCATGGATTTAACAAAATATCCTCCCCGCTCACCCTTCTCCAACATCGCTTCACCCAACAACCGGTTTAGCGCCTCTCGTACAGCAATTCGGCTCACCTCCATTTTTCTTGCCCAAACATCTTCTTTAAGCCTGCTTCCCGGTGCCAATTGGTTTGACAAAATCTTTCCTCGGATTTCGGCATATACTTTATCAGAAAGCGAATCTTCTTTCATATCACGTTAAAAAGTAAACAAAAACAAATATAAGGATTTGAATCAAATAAACGATTATTGAAAATACAATCGCTTGATTTGCTCCAATACTTCCAATCATAAACAACAGCCACGCTAAATTCGTTACATTTTTGTAAACAAATATAACACTTCCAATTTTACCGCTTTTCTGATGGCAGCCGATCTTATTTTAGCCTTTTGTCAAATAATCGTGACATAAAAGAATTGCTAAAACGATTTCTTGTCCTAAATTTGCAGTATCGTTAACCAATAAAGGCCATGCGTGCATGGAATCCATAAAACAAACACATGATTTGGTAGTGAAGAGACCCGGTGATAAAATATTGTCTTGGATAGCTTTGCTTAAACGTATTAGCTAATTTCAGCAATCTTCTGAAGACTTCTTGCTGTTTGTCCGTTGTCAAAACAAAAGGCACGCACCGGTTGTCGACCCTTTTGACATGGTAACAGACGGCACCAGTTTGCGGAGATGAGTGGTTCTCATGAATTACAATTACGATGCAACGACTTCTTATAAATTGAAAAACAATTCCTCAATACGTTAACAGATGAATAGATTACCAAACTACCACGCTCCGCGTGTAAATGGCCTGCTGTTTATGGCCGTTTGCGCGCTAGCTATGTGCACCTCCTTGCGGGCCAATGCCAGCGGGGTGCCCAGACAGCCTACCGTAAACGGTAGCGTTGTTGATGAGACAACCACGCCATTAGTTGGCGCTACGGTACGTGTCCTGGGCACGGATCGGGGTACCACGACCGATGCAGATGGTAAATTCACGATTGCCGCAACTCCACAGGACTCGCTGTCCATCAGCTTTATCGGCTATAACACGAAAACCGTGGCGGTTGGTACCCAGCAAAACCTCGCCATCAGCCTGGAGCCTTCCTCTTCGGCCAATTTGGAAGAAGTGGTTGTGGTGGGGTATGGCACGCAACGGAAACAAACGTTGACAGGTGCCGTATCGTCGGTTGATAATGCCGAGATCACGACGACCCGAAACGAAAACGTCCAAAATATGCTCACCGGTAAGATTCCCGGCGTACGCGTTGTCCAAAAAAGCTCCGAGCCGGGTTCCTTCAACAACTCCTTCGATATCCGCGGATTCGGTGCACCGCTGGTGATCATCGATGGCGTACCGCGCGATAACATCACACGGCTCGATGCGAACGACATCGAATCCATTTCCGTGCTTAAGGATGCGTCGGCGGCCGTATATGGTGTAAGGGCTGCCAATGGTGTGGTCCTCGTTACCACCAAAAAAGGCAAGGCCGGTGCAATCGACCTGGACTACTCGGGGAGTTACGGGCTGCAAAACCCTACCGGGTCGCCGCGTGGTGTCAACGCGGCCGACTGGATGACGCTGCGCAACGAAAAAACCATGCACAACGTCAACGGCGGAACGCGAGCCTATACACCAGAAGATATCGAAGCGTACCGCAACGGCACCCTGCCAAGCACGGATTGGTGGGACCTCGTAATGCGGCCACTGGCGCCACAGACCCAGCATACCTTGAGCGCCACAGGCGGCACCGAAAAGATTCAATTCTTCACCAGTGTAGGTTATCAGAAACAGGAGTCATTCGTCCGGAGCAACAGCCTGAATTACGACCGATTCAACCTGCGGTCGAACCTTTCGGCAAAGATCAACGATCGATTAAGCATCGATCTCAACATCAATGGAATCACGGATAAAAAGGAACAGCCTTATACCAACTCCGATTGGATTATTCGCACCTTCCAACGTGCCGCTGCCATACAACCCCCCTATGCCAACGGCAACCCCGAGTACCTGCAACAGGGGCTCATTGAGGGAGAAAACCCCATTGCAATGATGGATGCCGACCTGAGTGGCTATAAGCAATTCGGCAACAAATGGTTCCAGTCGTCCATGACCCTCTCGTATGACATTCCCGGTGTCGATGGCCTGACGGCCAAAGGTATGTTCAGTTATGATTTCCAAGCCGCCGATAACCGCCTGTACAATAAAGAGTATAACGTTTACACCTACGATGAGGCAAGCGACTCCTATGGTCCCCGTGCCTTCCAGAGTCCCAGCACCTTCCGACGGGAGTCTTTTACCAAAGGGGTTACCCTGTATCAGTTGTCGCTCAACTACAACAAAACGTTCAATGATCACCGCATTTCCGGCCTCGCCCTGTTGGAAGGGCAGCGCCGGGTAGGCGACAACTTCTTCGCCCAACGCGAGTTGGGCCTGGATCTGGACCAGCTGTTCGCCGGCATTGCCAATAACCAGCTGGCAAACATGAACACGGGAGACAATGATCTTTATGAACGGACCAACCTAGGAATCGTCGGCCGGGCAACCTACGATTTCCAATCAAAATACCTTGCCGAATTTGGCTTCCGGTACGACGGTTCGTCCATGTTCGGAACCGCCAACCGTTGGGGATTTTTTCCTTCGGCCTCTGTTGGCTGGCGGTTGTCTGAAGAGAATTTCTGGAAGAACTCATTCTTGCAGTTTGTCGACGATTTCAAACTGCGTGGTTCGTATGGCGTCATGGGAGACGACGGCGCCGCCCGTTATCAGTTCATAACCGGCTATATCTATCCGGCCATCGGTAGTGATCAAGAGCTCTATCCGGAATCTGGAAGCAACAATAGACTTCCCGGCGGCTATTTCTTCGATGGTTCATTTGTGAATGCGGCGGCGAGCAAGGGGATTTCCAATCCGCTGCTTACCTGGTACGAAGCCAAGACGCTGGACGTAGGTGTCGATTTCAATGCATGGGATGGGCTACTGGGTGGTACGGTGGATTATTTTAACCGGCATCGCACGGGGCTACTCGTTACCCGAGCGATGAGCCTGCCCGGCGTAGTTGGCGCCCTGCTTCCCCAGGAAAACCTCAACAGCGACCGCGCCAGTGGTTTCGAAGTAGAGCTGACCCACCGCAACAACATCGGAGACCTGGAGTACAACCTGCGCGGAATGGTCACTTATACCCGGATTCGGAAGCTGAACGACGAACGCTCCAAAGCGGGCAACTCCTACGAAAACTGGCGGAACAATAACGCCAACCGGAACCAGAATTTCCATATGGGTTACGGGTCTGACGGACGCTTTGGTTCATACGACGAAATAGCGAATAGCGCCGTGTACTACGGCCGCGGCACGCTACCCGGTGATTACATCTATGAGGATTGGAACGGCGATGGGATTATTAGCGATCTGGATGTTCACCCGATCGTTTACCAAGACAGTCAAAGCCCTTTCTTCAACTTCAGCTTCAACATCGGTGCAGCTTGGAAAGGGTTCGATCTGAATGCCTTATTCCAAGGGGCGGCATTAAGCTACGTGAAATACATCGAGCAACTGCGTGAACCGATGTGGGGGAACGACTTCTCCAATGCCCTGAGCTACTTCATGGACAGGTGGCATCCGACAGATCCAACCTTGGATCCGTATGATCACACCACCGTGTGGACTCCGGGGAAATATGCCTACACCGGAACGTTGCCCGACGAGAATTCAGCATTCAATATGCACAACTCCAGTTACCTCCGGTTGAAAAGCCTCGACTTCGGCTACACATTCGCCAACCGGCTTACGGAGTCTATCGGCGTAAAGAACCTACGGGTTTATTTCAATGGATATAACCTCGTTACATTCAAAACGATCGAACTGGATCCGGAACATCCCAACGAAAGTTGGGGAAACCTGTATCCACTCAGCCGGATATACACACTCGGATTGAACATGAAATTTTAATTGAGCTATGAACACATCAAGATATAACACCTTTATACTGTCATTGGCTTTGCTATTGACCGTTCCAGCCTGTACCAAATTGGATGTGCCGCCGATCAATATCATACAAGATGATGATATATTTGGCAGTAAGAATGGCATTACGAGTTACATGGCCCGGATGTACAGTTTACTTCCCGTCGAGGACTTCCGCTATACACCGAGACGCGGATTCAATGAATTCTGGATCATTGATCCCTTTCCGACGATCACCGGGGAGGCACTGTGCGCCAATCAGAGCTCGGCCGAAACCGAAGCCGTGTATTATTGGGGAAATGCCTATGCGTTAATACGCGACATCAATTATTTCATCAAGACCTTGCCGACGTATATGGACGCATCCAATTTTACGCAAGACGAAGTAAACGGCTGGCTGGGCGAGGCGTACTTCATGCGCGCCGTAACGTATTTCGAGCTGGCCAAACGCTATGGTGGCGTGCCGCTAGTAGAAGATGTCTTGGATTATCCCGACCAACCGGTTGAAGAGCTGCGCGTCCCCCGTTCGTCGGAGGAAGCAACGTACAACCAGATTGCCTCCGATTTCGATCAGGCTTGGGAGCTCCTCCCGGAAAGTAACCAAGTAGGCCGGGCGCAAAAATATGCGGCTGCGGGGCTCAAATCGAGAGCCATGCTGTTCGCCGGTTCCATCGCGAAGTACAACGAGATCACCTTATTCGACAACGAAAACAGTCGGTTGTGCGGCATTCCATCTGAACGGGCCGCCGATTATTTCAAGCAGGCTTACGATGCAGCCAAACTATTGGAAGGCCACTATTCACTGTACAAAAATGGGTGGCAAGCCGACAATAAAGAGGCCCAGTACCAAAACTATGTGGACCTGTTCTTTGACGAGGAAAGCCCCGAGAACATCTTTGTGAAACAATATGGCTACCCCGAATCGGTGCATGGCTACGACGTATACAACATTCCCTATCAGTTTCAGGTAGCCGGTTATTCTTCTTCGGTCAACCCAACGCTCGACTTTGTCGAGTTGTTCGACGGTTTACCCAAAACAAGCAACGGTCGTATCGATGTGTACGACGCCGCTGGAAAATACCGGCTTTACGACAACCAAATGGACTTTTTTGCCGACGCCGAACCGCGTCTGCGGGCGACAGTGATTTTCCCGGGTGACCAGCTCAAGAATGAAACCGTGGAAATCTGGCGCGGCATCTACACCGGCGGCGTCGCCGGCGGCATTGACCGGCTGCAATCCGCGGGGTCCCGCACCACCTACGAGAATTCATCCGCAGCATCCCGTCTGGTGACATCAGCGGTTCCACAACAAGAAGCCCATACATTGCCCGACGGGACGAAGATGAATCCCGCCGGCCGTAGCGGCCGCTTCTTCAACTTCGCAGCCCCCGCACTAACCGGCTTTTCCGTCCGCAAATGGCTCAATCCCGATATGCCCGCGTCGCTGGTCGTCGAAAACCGCTCCGACCAGACCTGGATCGAACTGCGCTATGCAGAGGTGCTCCTCAACCGGGCCGAGGCCGCTTATGAGTTAGCAGAAGCTGGCGAAGGCGGTGCCGATTACGTGGGCGACGCCTATGAATGCATCCGGCAGATCCAGGAACGGGCAGGAGCAGACATATTGCCGAACCCAGCTGCACTGACTTCCGTCGACATCATCCGCAGGGAACGACGGAAAGAACTAAGCTTCGAGAACAAAACATGGTGGGATCTGAAGCGCTGGCGGATCATGGACGATGAGCAAAACGGACGTACCTACCGGGCGTTGATGCCGTTCTATGCAGAAAATGCTGGGAAATGGTTTTTCGATGACCGCTTTGAGGAACGCAATGCCATCTTCACGTTTGATACGCGTTGGTACTACCAGCAGATCGATCCCGCGGAAATTACCAAAAGTCCTAACTTAGTACAGAATCCTGGCTATTAAATATTGAGCAGATATGAAAGCGAATAAGATTATAACCTACGTATTATCGGGTCTGCTGTGCACCGGCTTCTTTTCATGCCAAAAGCTGGACAACTATGCCCCGCCATCCGAAACATTACAGGGCCGGGTGATCGATACCGAAACCAAAGCGCCGATACAAACCGAAATCGGCGATCGGGGTATCCGGTTGCGGCTGTTGGAGCTTAGCTGGAGTGACAACCCTACACCCTACTTCTTTACCTGCATGCAGGATGGCACCTTCAACAATACCAAAATTTTTAAGGGCAAATACAATGTCGTACCGCAGGGGCCATTCGTGCCGTTGGTCCTACGCGACGGAAGCGGCGAAATTATCACGGATAAAAGCCAAACCGTAGATATCGAAGGTGTAGCTGACCTCACATTTGAAGTAGAGCCTTTCCTGAAGGTCGAATGGGTGGGTGAACCGGTATTGAATGACAACGGAAGCATCACCGTTCAAGTGCGTGTGACCCGCGGAACTTCCAACCCCGACTTCCAGCAGGACGTTAACGAAATTGCCCTCTTTATTAATTCCTCAAGCTATTATGTGGGAGACAACAACTACGACAACCGATACACCGTACGGATCACGGGTTCCGAAGCTAATGAAGCCGTGGGCGAAGTCATCACTTTAACGACCCAGGATAGCTTTTCAATGAACAGGGATTATTACGTGCGGGTAGGCGCGCGCATCGACTACAATGTGGAAGGCGCACAGCGATTTAATTACAATGAACCAAAAAAAGTAGCCATTCTTTAAGAACCAATATCCATGATGATGATGAACAGAATAACGATGCTATCCCTTGGCCTGCTGGTCGTTGCCTCGTGTGCCTCCCGGAAACAGCCTGATAAGGACACAAAAACAACCCCGCGGGAGAAAACCAGTTTTCAAACCTCCCAACACTGGAAGCCTGTTACCGACACACGGGCAGATATTGCTATGGTTTACGGTGTCGGTGGTAATCCCTCCGACAAACACAAAGGAAAGTCTTTTGAAGAACGGGTACAGTCTTGGCGCGAGCGGGGATACACCACTCATTTCATGACTGGGATTGCGTGGGGAGAATACCAGGATTACTTCACCGGCGAATGGGATGGCAAATGGCACCTGGACGAAGGGCAGGTTGAGCGCAGCGGTGACACCATCTGGCACGGTCGGATGGTTCCCTATATCGTTCCTACCGCCAATTACCTGAAATACCTCAAAGAGAAGCATGTGAAGCGGGTTATTGATGCCGGCATTGACGCGATTTACATGGAGGAACCCGAATTCTGGGCACGTGCGGGATATAGCGAAGCGTTCAAACGGGAATGGCAAGCCTACTACGGCTTTCCTTGGCGCCCACAGCATGAGTCGCCCGAAAACACCTATTTATCCAACAAATTAAAATACCAGCTCTATTATAACGCGCTGAACGATGTATTCACCTACGCCAAGGAATATGGAAAAAGCAAAGGCATGAACGTTCGTTGCTATGTGCCGACACACTCGCTCGTCAATTATTCTCAATGGCAGATCGTGAGCCCCGAGGCAAGCCTGGCGTCCCTGGATGTTGTTGACGGCTACATTGCACAGGTGTGGACGGGCACTTCCCGCGAACCGAATTATTTCAATGGAAAGGAAAAGGAGCGCGTATTCGAAACTGCTTTTCTCGAATACGGCTCCATGGAATCCATGACGGCTCCTACGGGCCGGAAAATGTTTTTCCTCACCGACCCGATCGAAGACTGGCCCCGCGACTGGGTAGATTACAAGAACAACTACGAAGCCACATTTACCGCTCAGTTGCTGTATCCCCAGATAGCCGACTATGAAGTCATGCCGTGGCCTGACCGTATCTATGAGGGTCTCTATAGAGTGAGTAAGGACAGCGAGGAAAGGGCAAAGATTCCGCGCCACTATTCGACCCAGATGCAGGTGATGATCAATACGCTCAACCACATGCCGTTGTCGGGAAACACCGTATCCGGCAGCCACGGTATCAGCATATTGATGGCCAACTCGTTGATGTTTCAGCGATTTCCGACACATGACGGATACGAGGATCCCCAGTTGTCAAACTTCTACGGCCAGGCACTGCCTTTCCTGAAGCGGGGTGTTCCCGTGAAGACGGTACACCTGGAAAACGTTTCATACAAAGAAACGCTGAAAGACACCAAGGTGTTGTTGATGACCTATTCGAACATGAAGCCGATGTCGGCCGACGGCCATCACCACCTCGCTCAGTGGGTGAAAAAGGGTGGTATCCTGGTGTACAGCGGGCGTGATGAAGATCCCTACCAAACGGTCTCTGAGTGGTGGAACAGCGACGGAAATACCTATCAGCGGCCGTCAGATCACCTCTTCGAACAGCTGGGTATTTCCGCTGGCGCAGATGCCGGCGAATATACGTATGGAAAGGGTATTGTATATATTCTCCGAAACGATCCAAAAGAATACGTGTTGCAGGAAGGCGGCGATACCCAATTCATTCAGGTGGTCAAAGATTTGTATGAGCGGAAAGCGTCCGATCCACTTATTTTCAAAAACCAACTGTACCTGGAACGAGGACCTTACGACATCGCTGCCGTATTGGATGAAAATGTAGAGGCAGCCGATTTTACCATCAGCGGCCCCGTAATCGACCTCTACGATCCCGAATTGCCCGTCCTTGCCCAAAAAGTGATCCAGCCCGGGCGACAGGCATTATTATACAACCTCAGTCGGGTCGATGCCCCGTCCAAGCCACAGGTACTAGCTTCCGCTTCGCGGATCTATGACGAGCATATCACCGGAAACAGCTATGCGTTTGTCTGCCGCAGCCCCCTGCATACCACGAATGTCGTGCGCGTGCTACTACCCGCCGAACCGCGCCAGTTCGCCGTAATGGATCCGGAAGGAAACGCTGTCAGTGATGTAAAAACATCCTGGGACGCTTCATCCCGCACCTATTTTCTCCAGTTCGAAAACCATCCCGACGGGATGCACGTCAAGCTGGACTGGTAATGAGATTAACTAAAAAGAGGCTACCTTCAAATTTTACTTTTGAAGGACAGCAAGTATGTTCCGAGTAAAAACTATAATTATTCGTTCGAAAATAATTTATTTTTTAAGGGCCTCATGGAACCTGCATTGTCAGCGCCTTTATGTAAGGGCGTTGAAAATGCAGGCTCCATTACCTCTTCCGTTACCTATCCTTAAAAACCTCACGAAGAACTTCCAATTTTTCGTATCCACTTCCATTTGTAGGAGTAAGTATTCCTCCTTCGCCGAATTCATTCCAAGCATAAATCGTAAAAGCTTTCTGAAGGGTTCCGTCTCTTTTTTTGAACCCGAACTGCGGAGAGGCCAATAAATCGCTCCTAAGCTCCTCTAACCCTCGTTTCCACTCCGACCGATTGGGAAAACGAAAGGAAGCCCGCGGATCATGCCACGGCCGGGGGTTCCATCCAACGGGAAAATAAGGGACCCAAGGCAAATAATCAGTCTTTCTCACATCTCTGATTTCTTTCGCCCAATTTAGCAACGCCGAATAAGGATAATCGGTGTCTTTTTGAGGGAGATCAGGAAGATCCATGTATTGCATGGTCCCGTCAATTTCTTCTATTTTGGCGAATACATGATTGCTGTTAATAGGTCCTTTTCCATAACTTCCCACGACGATCAACAGTTCCCCGATGCCTTCCTTTTTTGCTTGTTCCCGTAAACGTTGCACAACCTGTTTAGAACGCTGAATATCTGATCCGTTATCCAGGTAAAACTGCTCTCCGGCATGGATTTTTAATACGGCCTGCCCATCAATCCGGAGGTAACTGGGATGCCGCATTGCTTGAATGCAAACATCCATGCAGTGCTGCCAGTCCTCATCCGTTACAATGGCAAATGGTTCGTGGTTACAAAGCTCAACCATGAATTTCATATTAGCAGCATTTCGCGAATTCATAAAATAAGTCAAGCCAGAATTTAAAAGATCACTCTCCTCCTGAGCGTTTTCTTTAACATTTCCTCCATAGTACCATAAAATTGAAAAAAAATCGACACCGTATTTCGAAGCTACTTCAATGTCCTTGTCCATGGTTTCCTGACTGTTATATTCCCCAAACAATGGGATTCGTTCGGGATATAGTTTTCTCCAGTCTTCTCCTTGATATTCCCATTTATTTGGAGATTTTTCCCACCATCCATTGAAATATTCCGCACCAATCAATATCTCATCGGTGTGTTTAGTCGCTTCGTCGGGTTGTGGATTTTGGCAACTAGCCCAGGAAAAAAGACAGGTGAGGAAAACTAAATTGATTGACAAATTCTTAATATACAACATCTTAATAAGATTAATATTTACTGTATCGCTTTAATTTGATTTTTATAAAGTGCCCACGATGGGCTATTCTGATAGGCGGTCACGGATGTTGGAGGGACGCGAAATTCACAATCTATGGCCGGTCCTCCATCGCCATAGATCGTAAATACGTTTGACCCCAGGATCGGTGGAACAGGGGCCCGAATTACAACCGTCTTTAAGTTAACCGAACCCCCGAACGCATTATCCCCAATGTTCTTAATTGAAGCTGGGACGTCTACTTTTTCTAAGGCAACGCAATTAATGAACGCATTTGATCCGATATTTTCCAATCTGTTCGGGAAGATAATGTCCGTTAAGTTTACGCAACCATAACACACAGCGGTTCCCAATACCTTCGTAGAATCAGGAAATGAGACCGTTGTCAACCCTTCGCACAAGGCATAGGTTCCCTCTGGGAACGAAGTAAGTTTATTTGGAAAATTAAAACTTTTCTTGATAGATGAAACTTCTCGGAATAGGTAGGCTCCAAAATCTTCCACACTATTCGGAATATAAATATACTCAATGGCAGAGCCTAAAAATGCTTCTCCCCCGATTCTCTTTAGCGAAGTTGGCAAGTAAATGACGTTAGTATTTCCGCCCTGAAATGCTCCCGCCTTAATTTCATTCACCGGTGAACCACCGATCGAGTTAGGGATAATAAGTGTATCACGATTTTCCAAAGTCCCTTTGATTGCACCGGTTCCTGCATCGAAATCAAATACTTCATCGGGAGTTGGGGATAACCATTTTGCATACAACCTAGTGTCTTCATACACAATTGTGTTAAAATCAAATGGCTGTCCGAAAAACTTTTTACTTATATACCAGCCCCCAAAAACTTTTCCTTCCTTCAACGGATATACATCAGGTTCTTTAATCCGTTCATCTCGTAGGATAGTCTGATTCTGAAATTCAGATTCGCTACCGTCATCAAACATAATTTCAAAATGACTGCCGGCACCATATAACTCGGTTTGCGGATTATCAATTGATTTTGAACATGAAATGATAACACCTGCCACGGCCCCAATGATAATCAAAACCAGCGGCCTTACGTTATTTAATCTTTTCATTACTTATTTATTCATTGGAAAAATATTCTCAGATATTGCTTATAATTAAATATCTTCTCCTCAACTATTGAGAATAACCGGGGTTTTGTACCAGATTGTAGTTATTAGATAGCTGACCAGGCGTGAACATCACATAATAGTGGTTCGGAGCAAACCGGGAGACTGTGCCTCCGTATCGTTCCGCTTTGACCTTAATCACTTGGTATTTCGCGTTCAACAGCCCTTTCTCGGGATCATTTGCCGTGCCGCCTTCATCCACATAACTCTGATAATCAACATAATATTGTAATGTGGTAAATTCCTTTTCGTTTAACACATCCGTTGCAATCCGCCATCTCCTCAGATCCCAATATCGGTTGCTTTCGAAAGCCAGCTCTATCTTCCGCTCATGTCTGATTTGCTCCCGGTTCACTGTTTCCAAATCACCCAACCCGGCTCTTCTTCTTATCTCGTTCACAGCCCATATCACTTGGTCTGCCTTTCCCAGCTCGAAACATGCTTCTGCATAATTTAGTAAAATCTCACCGTACCGAAAAATCACGTCATCTACCGGTTGCGGCCACTCCGTGCCCTGGGTGAACTTCAGTACGCCTAGCCCCATAGGTGTCCTTTGACCAGATTTTGTTACGGTTAAATCCTTATAGGTAGCAGAGGCAGTCGTTAGAACGGAGCCATCCTCCTTAATAATACCCGCATATAAACGTACTCTTCCTTTTTCCTCATATAGGGTATTTTCCGTATATACAGTCGCCAGAAGCCGTGGGTCTTTGTTTGCAAAAACATCATCGATTCTATGGATGCCTGAAAAAACCGACTCCGGTATGGGTCTTCCCCTGCCTGTCGTGCTGCCTGCGTCTTCGTACTCGTCGACAAACTCCTTATAAACCACGGCATCATGGCCACCTCCCCAAGGATGCCAAGTGCTTGGTTGCTGCCACAAATTCCAATTGTTGGCATAAGAAACATAGCGCCCAGGCGCCCCAAGATGGACACACATCCAAATCCCCTCGGGATTATTTTGTTCCAAGAAAAGTTGCCGGTAGTTTTTGGTCTTATCAAGCGGATACTTGTTGTATAAACTCAGTTTATCTGGATTGCCGTTACTGTAGTCTATTATCGCTTTTGATGCCTCAAAGGATTGCTGCCAGTACAGCTCTGCTTTTTCACGACCTATACCGACAATCCCATCCAATTCTTCCCCTTTTCCCCAGGTTGCGATGCTCGCGGCATACATAGCCGCTCTGGATTTCAATGCCAGTGCTGCAATTTTTGACGGCCTTCCATATTCTGACGCGTCATAATATTCAGGTAGTGTTTCGGCACAGGCGTCCGCTTCAGAAATAATGAAATCGTACAACACCGATTCCTTTTCCCTTTTTGGATAAAGTTCGTCAACAGGATTTGATAATTGCTGAACCCGGGTGATCAACGGAACGCCGCCATAGCGCTTTACCATCGAAAAATAAGCAAATGCTCTCAAAAATCGCATCTCGCCAATTCTTTGTGCGACAAATTCGGGAGAAAGCGCTCCTTTTGTATTCTTCTCCAGGTTCTCGATTCCTTGATTAAGCCGTCGTATTGCCACATATGTATACCAATCTAAGGGGCTGGGATTTAACTGGATTTCACCATGTTTCATCGTTTGATGGCCATCCCATCCAGAAGTGGCTTCGTCGGCCATGAGAATCATTTGCACATTTCCCCACCGCTCTTCAAAACCCGCATCATTATCGGTCCGGTCGTTGTTCATTACCGGTAAGTAGGGATAAATACCGTTAATGTACATATCCACCAATTGAGGGTTATCAAAGACAATATTGTCGCCTATGAGATTGATGGGCTCCTTATCTAGAATATCGCCCTCACATCCGGAAATTGCGAAACAGATTGCCAACAAATAATATATCGTTTTCATTCAATAAGTTTTTTAATAAGGTATTATAGGGTCAGCGTGATACCAAAAGTGAATGTCCGCTGTTGGGGATAGTATGTTCCATTCCGACGTGTGCCGCCTGTTCCATTCGATCGGGAATTGGCCGTGGTAACTTCCGGATCCACACCATATTGGGTCAATTTATCAAACGTAAGAAGGTTCGTTCCCGCAGCATATAAGCGCAGTGCATCGATGCCCGCCTTTTTAACAAATAAGCTGTATCCCACACTCAACGCCTTCAATCGGACATAACTGGCATCTTTCACCCAGTAATCGGAGTAGTTATTATTAGTTGGAGCGGAGCTGCCATAACGCGGTGCAATCGCGTAGCTATTGTTATGCGTTTCAGACCACCTACCCTCGTATGCCAAGGTCGAGGCAACGGTGCCGATGTACATCTGGTTATATACAACAAAATCAAATGCGCCTTGAAACAGCGCAGATAGATCAAACCGCTTATATGTCAGATCGATATTTAAGCCTCCCATCCAATGAGGCATTGTCCCGCTTGCTATGGGAGCCTGATCTCTCCAGTTGATTAAACCGTCGCCATTTAAATCCAACAACTTAATATCTCCCGGACGAAGTAATAAATTACCGACTCCGTCTTGGTTATAATCTAAACCATATATTTCCGCCATCGATGTAAATAGTCCGTCCGACAGAAATCCCATACTTCTGTCAACGTATTCACCCGTTTTCTTATTGATAAGAATATCGTCGGGATCCGTGTAATCCGGTTCATCGAAGTGGCTCCACTTGGTACGCGCATAGGAAGTATTGACACTTAAGTGAATGGAATAATCACCTCTGCGAAAATTAGATCCAATTTTCGCTTCAAAACCGGATGTGTGTTGACTATTTATATTCTCAACAGGTAAGCTTGCACCAAATGTGTAGGATATCGAACCTGACCGGATACCCGGTATGCCCTTTCGTTCCCGGTTAAACACATCAAATTCACCATATAATTTACCGGCAAGCACGGTGAAATCCAAGCCGATATTTCGGAGTGTCATTTTTTCCCACGTCAAATCGGGGTTGGCCATCGCTGTTTCACCAATCGCTTTTTGTTGTCTGTTCCCGATGGGGTAATCCGTTACAAATGCATAGCCTGAAATATATGGAAACGAACCGACCTCGTCGTTACCGGTTTGACTTATGCTGGCGCGGAGTTTCAGGTCGTCAAAAAAACTGATGTGGCGTTTGATGAAAGATTCCTCGGACGCGCGCCAAGCTACAGATACACTGGGAAACGTACCCCATCGGCTTTCTTCCGAAAACCTCGCAGAAGCGTCCCTGCGGATTGTTGCGTCTAATAGATATTTGTCCTTATATCCGTAATTCAACCGACCGATGTAGCTGAAACGACCCATTTCGGAAGCCGATCCAGAATTCCGCATTCCGATTTCCGATCCCCCAAATAGATAATCTATTTCTGGAATTTCAAAATTGGACCGCCCCGCGCTCACATTGCTGTTGTAATATTCGTTAAATTCGGACAGTAACAAGAGATTTATCCGGTGATTACGGACGTCCTTTGTGTACGCCAGCGAAAATTGCCCGTTTGATAAGCTGCCACGTGTGTAAACTTCGTTAAGCTCACTGGCTTCATTACCACCTTTTGTTTCGTAAGTCTGTGCATCTGCATTATACGTATATGTGAAATATGGCCGTTGATAAGATTTTTCCTGAGATGAATTCGTTATATAGTTAATAAATGCCTTGGCTGATAATCCTTCGAGATAACCTTCGTCAAATTTATATTCTAATAAAAGGCTACCCGTGTAGCGTTGCGAAAGATTATCTCGATACCCCTGGCCGTCTCGACGACTCGTCGCCATAACATTGACACTGGTACCGCTATATGCATATTTGGATGGATCGGGCAAAAATGCAGGATAAATGGGTTTACTTTCCCATAAATCAAAAAAGAACTCTGCATCTCCGCTTGCCGCACGCCACGGGAATTTCCTGACATTTGAAATAGCGGATAAATCAATCGACGCCGACAGCTTTTCCGTAACCTTCACATCCACGTTTGAGCGAACATTAACCCGCTGGTACCGGCCGTCGTTCGATTTAAAAAAAGCTTGCTGATCTAGATAACCTATATATCCATAATATTTAACGTTATCGTTTCCCCCTGTCAGTGATAAACTATTCTCCTTCATCGGCGTACCATTCCTTAAAGTAGCAGAAAACCAATCTGTATTGGGGTATCTCGGGTCATCTCCTTTTTTGTATCTTTCAACGTCCTCTTCCGTAAATGGCGCGGCGGTCCCTGTACTAACTCCTCCTTGATGCATCCATTTTTCAATTTCCATCTCTGCAAATTGCCAAGAATTGACCGGTTGCATAAAACGTGTATTCGTTTGGATGGAGTAGGAACTGTTGAAAGTAATACGGGGAACACCTATTGAACCACGCTTCGTAGTCACTAACACAACTCCGTTGCCCGCACGGGCGCCGTAAATCGCTGCGGACGCGTCCTTTAAAATCGAAATTGATTCAATCTCATTCGGAGCGATCAGATTCAGATCCCCTTCTACGCCGTCAATAATAATCAGCGCATTACCGAAACCACGGATACTCAGTGAAGCCGCATCTTGTCCAGGGGCGCCCGAAGTCTGTTTCGAAATGAGACCCGGGAGGCGCCCAGCAAGTGAATTCGTAACGTTGGATACTGGAGCTACCGTCAACTGTTTGCCATTAACTGATGCAACTGCACCCGTTAAGGACTGTTTTTTTACCGAACCGTAACCGACAACAACAACCTCATCCAGATCCGAAACCAATCTTTTCATCACTACAGTAGCATTTACAGCAGCAGTTAGATCCCTCTCCTCTGCAGAAAATCCTACAATGGTAAATGACAACGTCGAATATTCAGGTGGTACGTTGATGTGATAATTTCCTGATGGATCGGTGGTTGCGTAGATCGACGCATTTTTAACAGTCACCGTGACCCCCTCCAACGGTGTTCCCTGTTCATCAACTACTCTGCCCGATACTTTCTGTTGTGCTGAACTCCGTGACAGGTCGCTTTCACTGAGTCTTTTTACCACAATCGTTTGTTTTTCGATCACATAAGAAAGACGGTTCGATTTGGTCAATTCATCAAGAAAATCCAATAAAGGCACCCGATCTGCCTTTATATTCATTAATGGGCTTTCATAGATAATCGACCGATCGCAAACGATATTATAATCTGTTTGACGTTTGATCTCTTTAAAAACACTTGCTATAGAGATGTCACCTTTTGATAACGTGATGGTTTGCGCAAAACTTTCCGCATTTACCTGAAAAACGCTTATCAAAAGAAGAACTGCTACGAATTTCATCATAAGCAGATACTTTATCAGTGAGGAATAAAAAATTCTCCCCACTGAAACCACATGAATTTTCATTAACTTTGTTTGATTTAGTTTAAAAAATAATTCGATACAATTATTTATTTAAAACCAGATTCAAAGACTGGAGAGGGTGCGATCTTCTCCGGTTTTTTTATGGTTTATATTTGGTCAAGCAAACTACTTTATCACATACACCCTCCTTCCTGAGCCGTTGGCGTCCGAAACAATTTTGAAGTGAACAGAACCTGTCATTTCGATCATCGCCAGAACTTCTGATAGATTTTTAAATCGGGAGATCGAGCCCCAAATTGCAATATTTTGTACGGGTGTTTCGTAAATTACATCAACGTTATACCATCGTGCGATCTCTGACATGATGCTTCTAAGATCTTTTTGATAAAACACGAATTCCCCGTTGGTCCAAGCAGCAACCTCATCCAAGTCAGTCCGCGCAATTTCAATATTTTTTCCCTGCACCTTACTTTGTTCACCGGGCTTCAGGATTCTTGAATCATCGGGAGCATGGGTTGGTGACACCCGAACAGCCCCTTTTAACAGGGTCGTTTTAACATAGCTTTCATCCAAATAAGCATTTATATTAAACTCGGTACCCAAGACCTCAACGGTTTGTTCCTTGGTAACAACTTTAAATGGTTCCGGGGTAACACCCCCCGTTGCTTTTCTCAAAGATGCGTTATGTTCCACATCGAAATAAGCCTCTCCTTCTAAATAAACAACTCGTTCTTCACCTTCCAAAAAGTGTATCGGATACGTTAATGAGGAGTTGGCATTCAAACGAATTTTGGTTCCATCAGAAAGCTGGACTTGATAGGTGCCGCCCTTGGGGGTGATCAACTGTATCGTTTGTGAAAGCATTGTAGATATTGAATCCTTTTGTTCAAAGACACTGGTACCATCTTGGTAGGAAATACCATCACTTACCAGGATACCCGTCTCCTCTTCCTTCAAACTTACGCTTCGACCATCTGAGAACGTGAGTGTAGCATGGTTTGCCGCTGGAGGCACGTCTAAGCGGCTAATCCCTGCATTATTCACATCCATTTGGTTATTCGCAATATATAGTATAGCTGACAAGAAAATGGTTATGATGGCTGCCGCAGCCGATATCCATCGAATACGTACAATACGAGAACGCCTCTTCTCCCCATAAATCTCCTCCTTTAAAGCCTCCCAAACTTCTGATTTAGACTTTTCCTCCCCCTGCGATCCGTGGGCATCATCCCGTTGCCTGAAAAGAATATTCTCCACTATTTCCTGCTCGCGTTTGGAGCAGGAACCCATCTGGTATCGAGTTAATAGATCGTCGATCTCCTGGTTATGTTTCATCTAACCCCTGTTAATGGTTCCTAGAATAAGGTACCATAACCGCTTTATTAGGGTGAGATAAAAATCAAAAAAAAGTAAACATTAGCAGATTCAGGCGTTTACGAAGAATTTTCAATGCGTTTTTTATTTGGCTTCTAACAGTTTCCTTTGACACACCTAATTTTTTACTTATTTCATCATACGATAATCCCTCAGACCGGCTTGCCTCAAACACTTCTCGCATGCGAATCGGAAGTTCGCTCATCCCGCTATAAACCTGATCTTCAAGTTCACGTAGTAAAAACAGTTCTTCCGGTGTTTGGCTAAACTCAAGCTTCAATCTCCGTTCCAATTGTTCTTGGTAGGCAGCAATAACCTTAGCACGGTCCGTTCTTTTTAGCACGCGGTTTAGTGTGGCGCGGTACAGATAGGAAGACAGGCACGTATGGATTTGCAACACACTACGATTCTTCCACAATGCCGAGAAAACCTCCTGCAATACGTCTTTGGATTCTTCGTCATCTCTAAGATGTCGCTTCGCAAACTGCCAAAGCACTCGCCAGTAACGCTCATATATTTCGGAAAATGCTTGTTCATCACCGTCCCTCAACGGAACAAGTAGTTCGAAATCAGTCATTCTCCGATAACTTGATTTCATAAGGTCTTAATTAGCTTTTACACCATCAAGTTTAAGCATTTATTATGAGTCTCAAAATTATTTATCCGGTTGCGCTTGCTTTTTTGACGTCAAATAGATTGTTCACAAAAAAGCCGGAAATACGATGAGGTATTTCCGGCGCTAAATCACGGTGCTAAGAGAATAATCAAATCTCCTTCACTTCCCAACCTCTGCGGTATTCCCGCTTCACGAAACGGTTTACTTCTTCAAAGTTGGTCACGTTCATTGCGTTGTTGTCCCAGAGCAATTTCATATTTCGAGCCGGGTACTTGCCATCAATCTGCATATCCGCTCCGCGGATGGCTAGATTTGCCATCAACAGGGCTTCGGTCAACGGTCCGGAAATCTCGAAAGGTGCGCTGACAGCTTTTTTGCCGTAGCCTGCCAAACATGCTTCCACCCATTGCGCATAGTGTCCATCCGCCCCACCGGAAACACGCTCGTATTTCACGGGAATATTCAGCCCTTCCATACGAGACACGGGCAAAAGCCGAGCATTTTGTCCATACGTGTCGGCTAAGGCCTTTCCCTTGGTACCGATGAGTAGGATGCCGTTGCCCCCATCTCCAAAGGCCTCGTTAGGTCCGAGTTCATCCGGGCGCTCCGGTTGGATACCGCCATCCATCCAGTGTAATTTAACCGGACCCGCCGTTTTGTCGGTTTTGGGAAATGTCATGACCGCATGGCTGGAAGGCGGGCAGCTTTCAGGGAAATAGCCTCGTTTGAACTCATCCACATATACCGTTCCCACACTCGCCTGTACATCCTGCACATAGGTTAATCCCAATACGCTGAAAGGGACCTCCAAGAGGTGGCACCCCATGTCGCCCAATGCTCCGGTACCATAATCCCACCAGCCTCGCCAATTAAAGGGGATCAATTTATCTACGTATTGTTGTTGGGGTGCCGTGCCAAGCCACAGATCCCAATCCAGCTCTTGCGGTACAGAAGCTGAAGTGTTGGGCCATGCGATACCCTGCGGCCAAACCGGCCGGTCGGTCCAGCAATAAACCGTGTGGACATCCCCCAACAATCCGGCTTCCACCCATTCGCGGATTTCGCGGGGACCATCGCTCGAGGCCCCTTGATTACCCATCTGAGTAACTACTTTATATTTCTTTGCAGCCTTCGTAAGGAGGCGTGCTTCCCAGACATCGTGTGTCAATGGTTTTTGCACGTATACGTGTTTACCCAATTGCATGGCCGCCAGCGCTTGGATGGCGTGGTTGTGATCCGGCGTGGAAACGGACACCGCATCGATGTGCTTATGCTCCTTATCCAGCATCTCCCGGTAATCTTTGTAATATTTCGCATTCGGGAACCGCTTTACGGAATTCGCTGCTCTACGCTCGTCTACATCACACAGGTAAGCGATCTCCGCTTTTCCGCTTTTGTGGAAGTTACCAATATCAGACTCCCCTTTACCGCCTACACCGATGCCGGCTACGACCAGCTTATCGCTCGGTGCAACAAATCCCTTCCCTCCCAAGACATGTCGGGGAACAACCATGAATCCGGCCGCGGATGCCGCGCCCAATCGGATAAAATCCCTGCGGGTTACCGCAGAGCTGTTCGTGCTTTTTTCTTTCATTGAATTTATATTAATTATGTTGTTTTAGAGTTTCTGTAACACCGAACCAAAGTTATATTTTTAAATCATTGATTGAACCGTATCCAGTTGAGGTATAATACCGGATCTTCCGCCGGTTTATTTTTTTCACGACGGTATACCACATAGATATCCCCGGCTATCGGTCGGTCCCCCAATGGAATTGTAAATTCGGCCGAATCAACCACGGCTTGCCCCAGCAGTTCGCCGTCGGGTTTTCCCATTCTGATTTCCACGCTTCCCTCTGCCTGCACGGTGTCGGCCTCCAATGTCAGACTCCGGATACCGGTCAGGTCAATATTCCGGAAAAGGATGTACGCCTTGTCTTTGTTAAAACGCACCGTCCGGGTCTGTGCATTCAGGTCACATTGGAAATGATCGTCGCAGGTGATGGTCCCAATCTGGGTTGGCCGGAATGTCCAGCTTCTCTCTGTCGTCAGCGGGGTAGCCGGTGCATTCCCCTTATCCGTATACGCTGCTTTGAAAGTGTAATTTTCCTGTTCGGCTTTCTCGGGTGGATGGAGGTTGAATACATGTTTGCCGTGCAGCGGCAGTTCTTCGATCTTCACCTTGCTGATCGACAGGATGTATTTGACCATTTCCTTCGCTTCTTCCAGCGAAAGCTGCGGATGCGCCGACATGACGCGCTCACCCCAGATACCGCTACCGCCGCTGATGACAGTTTTGGCCAGCCGGTCTACCGTTGTGGAATCTCCCGTATACCGCTGCGCGATGCTGTAATACGAAGGGCCTACCGATACCTCGTTGAGGGCGTGGCAGGACCGGCAGTCACTGTTCAGGATCAATTCCAGTCCCGATGAAGCGGCTGCACCGGACTCGGAAAACACATCGGCCTTCCCATATAAGCTATAAAATTTCACGGATGCCGGGTCTATGCCCGAATGCAGGGAGCCGTCTTCGTTGTCGTTTACCTGTAGGTGGTAGTTCAGTTCTCGGTTGTCCCAATAGAATGAGTGGTTGCCCTCGAAGTCGAGGGATAATTCAGGAGGGCTGTTGCCCACCTGTATCCGCAACATTTCGCTTGCCGTCGCGCCTTCGCTGTCTGTAACCTGTAACGTGACCGTGTACACGCGGGCATCTTTGAAGGTGACCACCGGGTTGGGGTCTGAAGAAGCGGGGACATCCGGACCGAAATCCCAAGCATAGGTAAGACGGTCATTTTTGTCGTGATCAAACGTCCCTTCTGAAGAGAAATGGACGGTAAGCGGCGCCGCACCCGCGGTCACATCGGCTCCGGCCGAGGCGATGGGTTTGCGGTTGCCCGCTTCGTATTCAATACGAACCAAACGGGAGTCCGCATTTTTGGAAAACCAGTTCGTGCCGTAATCCAGCACATATAAAGCACCATCCGGACCAAACTGCAGGTCGATGGGATGGTGGAACGTTTCGTCTGGCAGGAAAGGTTCAATATGGACCAGTTCACCGTTGCCGTTCAAGGTAATTACGTTAATCCAATCGCGCATCCATTCGGCGATAAACCACTTGCCATCGTAATACGCCGGGAACTTACGGTCAGCGACAGCACCAGCAATGGGATAACGATCGTGGTGATATACCGGCCCGGCAATCGGCGATTTTCCGCCGGTACCCAGGTGATCGAACTCCTTTGACTCATCGTAGGAATACCAGATGAGTGCGGACTTCGCCGGAGGCAGTTCCTGCATCCCGGTATTATTTGGCGAGTTGTTGATGGGTTTTTCCGCCTCATAAAAAGGGCCGTTTACCCCGGTAGCGTAGTCGAAATCGGAGTAGGGAGCATTGGGTCCGGCGAAATACGGCCATCCAAAAAAGCCAGGTTCCTTCGCCAGGTGCCATTCATCGTAGCTGATCGGCCCACGCGACGGATCGTCGATGGTATTCTGCCCCACATCCCCCCATAGTAGCCATCCGGTCTTCGGATCTGCAGCAATGCGATAGGGATTGCGGCAACCCATCGCGTAGATCTCCGGCCGCGTCTTCGGCGTACCTTCGGGAAATAGGTTTCCCTTGGGGATGCTATATGTCCCATCATCCTCCGGTTTGATCCGGAGAATTTTACCCCGGAGATCATTGGTATTCGCGGCGGTGCGCTGCGCGTCCCAGTATTCCCGGCCAGGGCGTTCGTCGATGGAATTGTAGTACCCCTCGTTATGAGGGTTGGTGTTGTCGCCCACAGCAATGAATAACACACCGTTGGAGCCAAATTTGAGCGCCCCTGCCGAATGGCAGCATTCCTCGCGTTGCACAGGTATTTCCAGAAGTTTCTTTTCATCGGACAGCGCCAATGGGCTTCCATCCAGCGTAAACCGGCTCACCTGCTGTATCGGATTGACGCCGGCCGGCGAATAAAACAGGTATATCCACCGGTTACGTTCAAAAGCCGGATCCAAAGCCATTCCCAGCAGGCCATCTTCCAAGCCGTGGAAAACAGGCAAGGTGTCGACGGTGTTTAGCCGACGGTCAGCTTGACTGTACCGCTTGATGGCACCCTTACGCTCGATCACGAGGACATCCCCATCTGGAAGAAACCCCAGTTCCATCGGCTCATCCAGGCCTTTGGCCAGTTCAACCACGGTAAACCGACTGGCCTCGGGGAGTGTCTTGCCGCCCGAATCCATGTACCTGCACCCATGGATGCAAAGAATGGAAAAGAAGAAAATCGCGGAATAACTGAACTTGTTCGTCAACATACTAAAGCCGTCTGGAACCGTAATATCTTGCCTATCCCAACTTACGGCGAAATACCAACCTACGGTGAAAGCGCCACAAAGTACACAAATTTACGAAAAGACAAAACAAAAGAGATCTGAGATCTTACCGGCAAATTAGCGTCTTAAGAAAGAAAAACTGGTCTCCCTGTTTTCACCGATTCGTCACACGCCAGGGCAATCTGGAGGCTGCTGATGGCATGTTCCGTTGCGTCGGTTAGATCCAGGTCTTCCTGGATCGCTTTCAGGAAGAACCGCTGCTCGCGGTTGCACAACTCCTGATGGTCCGGCTCGTCCGTCAGGTCAATCCACTCGTCTTGCTTTATAAATGCGTTATGACCATCCAGATCGGCAGGATGCAGCCGTAGCGACTCTGTCTTCGTATGGGCCGAGACATTGTCCGAGTTGCCCATACCTCCGGCATCTTTGGCGACGATCGACAGTGAACCTTTCGGGCCGAACACATCTTTTACGAAGAACGCCGTCTCGCTCACCATCGGGCCCCAACCTGCCTCATACCACCCCACCGAACCGTCTTCAAAACGGATCTGCAACTGGCCGTAATTGTAGTTATCGGCTGGAATATCATTTGTGAGCCGTGCCCCGATGGCGTTCACCTGAACCGGTTTGCTCCCCGTCATCTGGCACATCACATCGATATAATGCACGCCACAGTCCACAATGGGACTGAGGCTTTTCATCAGGTTGCGGTGTACATCCCACATCCGGCCATGGCTCTGCTGGTTCAGGTTCATCCGCATCACCAGTGGCTTACCCAGCTCACCGCTCAATTCAATAAACCGTTGCCAGGAGGGGTGGTAGCGCAGGATGTAGCCAATTACCAACTTCCTACCCAACCGTTCAGCCGCGGCGGCAACGCGTTTGGCCCCCTCCAACGTATCCGCAAGCGGCTTCTCAGTGAACACGTGGCAGCCGTGCTCCATGGCCAGGATGGCGTATGCTTCATGCGTATCCGGATACGTCGATATACAGACCGCATCCGGGCGGGTTTCGGTCAATGCCGTGGCATACTCATCAAACAGGGTGTAGCCACCTCCCAGCTGGTCATTGAGCTGTTCTTTGCTAGTACCGCGGGCAACCAGCCCGCAGATTTCAAAACCATCGATCGTATGGTAGGCTGCCGCATGGGAAGCTCCCATGTTGCCACAACCGACAACCAATACACGTACTTTTTTAGTAGGTTCCATTTCCTTCGTCATTACTTGTTTTATTTATACTTTTTTCTGCTCCCTAGCGGAGCGGTCATGGAACGTCACCAAAAATACCACCAATACCACCGCGGCGATACCCGCCGGGATGAGCCAGACCCCCTGCCAGTCAAACTGCACGGATGCCCCCACCGGCAGGGCAAACCATTCGGTGATTAACCCCGAAACATACGAACCGATCAGCATGCCCACTCCGTACGTTGCGAAGGTGATCAATCCCTGCGCAGCACTGCGGATGCGCTCGCCTGCGGCACGGTCTACATAGATCTGTCCGGTCACAAAGAAGAAATCATAGCAGACGCCGTGCAGCAGGATACCTACGTACAGCATGCCCATCCGGTCGTCGGCGTCGCCGTAGGCGAACAGTACATAACGGATAATCCACGCGACGATCCCTGCGGCTAGCATCGTTTTGATTCCAAGTCGTTTAAACGCAAAGGGTATTACCAGCAGAAATAAGAATTCCGAGAGCTGTCCTAACGTCATCTTTCCTGCGGCATTCACAATACCCAAGTCGTTCAGAAAGGGATTGGCAAAACTGTAATAAAAAGACAATGGAATACAGATTGCCAACGATGAAAGAAAGAAGACCGAAAACGATCGCTGCTTGAATAGCACCAACGCCTCTTTTCCCAGTACGGAACCGAGGCTGGCATTCCCTGTCCGGTCTGGAGGCGTATCGGGAAGTGTAAAGCTCACCAAACCCAGCACAGCTGATGACCCGGCGGCCAGGTAAAACAAGGAAGCGCTGCTTTCCATACCAAGATAACCCAATAGCAGCCCCGCAACGATCCAACCGGCCGTGCCGAATACGCGGATAAACGGAAATTCCCTACCTCCATCTTTGAGCTGCCGGAACGTAACAGCATTCATCAGGGACATCGTAGGTGCGTATAGCAGGGTATACAGCAGCAGCAGCCACCAGAACGTGCCATAACTGCCGGCAGTCGCCAGCATAACCAGTACCACCCCTCCCAGTAGGTGCAGCACACCCAGCACTCGCTGGGCAGCAAAATAACGGTCGGCCACCAGCCCCACAAATACCGGTGATAACGCCGCAGCAAGAGAGAAATTGGCATAGGCCGATCCGACCTGCACGGCACTTGCGCCGAACCGATCGAACAGATAAGTTCCCAGCGTCACGTACCACGCTCCCCAGGTAAAAAACTCGAGAAACATGGCCAGCGAAAGTCGGACCCGCAGCGCTATCGGCATAAAAAACCTCCTTAACGGTTATAAAATTTCAGCCAATCGATGCTGAACAACGCCTTATCCGCCGCTTCGCCATTGACAAACACGAAATAGAGGTCATGCATGTCATGGGTTTCATCCACAGATCCCATCACTTCTTTCCAGCCATTTTCCGCACCGCTGAAATCACCCGCCGGTATCTCCAGGCGGGAAACCACCGGTCCGCCGATACTATCCAGGTGCACCTCGATGGTACCCCCGGCCCCACTGGCCTGCGACCGGTAGCCAATCCGGCGCACATGCGTCAGGTCGATGTCCCGGAACGAAATGTAACTTCCGTTCAGGATTCCGTACACATACGACATAAAGGCCGTGGTGACCGTAGCGATCCGCACATTGCCCGCATCGAAATCTTCTGCCTGGATCAACGGATTGCGAAGCAGGATGTGGTCGTGCCCATTCAAAGGCTGGATTCCATTGGCCCCCCGGTCCGTATAGCGGGCGCTAAGCAAGTATACGCCGTCTGCATCGCCGCTGCGATGAGCGTCGAGCGGAAGATGCCCCATAGGTGGCAGCTTTTGCCCCTGCTGACCCAGCGACAGGATATAGCGCACCATTTCCTGCGCATCCTCTTCTGCCAGCTCCGGATGCGGAGACATCGCCCGCTCACCCCAATTACCGCTACCACCGTGGATGATTTTGCCGGCAAGTTGGGTTTCAACTCCCGGTTTTTCCGCATAGCGGGCAGCCACTGCCTGATAGGTGGGGCCTACGGATTCTTTATCGATGGAATGGCAGGACTTGCAATCCAGGTCGGCAATCAGTTGCTGCCCTTTCAGGTAACGCAGGCTGTTCGGATCCTGTCCACCGCTCAGCACCAATGCCGCGTCCTTTCCATGGGGTATGTAGCCGAATGCCAGGGCTACATCCTCCACGGACACACTATCTTCGTTATCTCTTGCTTCCACCGTGTAATCCAGCGTGCCGCCATCCCAGTAAAAGCTGCGGTTGGCCGATGTACGGATGTGGACATCCGGCGGTGTATTGCCCACGTAAATGCGGGTTGAAGCGGTTCCTTCTCCGCCATGATTGTCGCTCACGGTTAGCTCCACGTCGTAGATACCCGGTTTGGCAAACGTATGAGAGATAGTCTCCCCTTGTTCGCTCTCATCTTCAACGCGCCAACGGAACGACAGCTTGTCCCCATCGTCGTGGTCCATGGATCCTCCGGCCGACAGGGACACGGTCAACGGTGCCGCTCCATATTGTTCGTCTACCGCAATGGAAGCTATCGGTCTACGGTTTCCTTCCGCATATTCAATCCGCACCAAGCGGGCGTTGGTGTTCTTGGAAAACCAATTCGTCCCATACTCCAATAGGTAAATCGCGCCGTCAGATGCAAACTGCATGTCCACCGGCGCGTCAAACTTCCAATGGTCCAGGAAAGGTTCCATCTCCTTGAAGTTCCCGGTTTCATCAAAGCTTACCGCCATAATCCATCCTCTGATCCATTCGTAGAAAAAGAGTTTTCCGTCGTAATATTCGGAAAGTTTATACGGTGCATTCTTGAAATCCGCGCTGCGGTACACTGGCCCCGCCATGGCGCTCGCACCGCCATTGCCCACCAGCGGGAAATATTCCGAGTTGTTCTTCCCATACCAGATCATCGCGGGTCTTGCCGGGGGCAACTCTTTCAGTCCGGTATTGTTGGGCGATTCATTCATCGGCTTCGACGGGTCCTTTCCGGGACCGAGTTCTCCCGTCGCGTAATCGTATTTCCCGAAGACTTGGTTATTACCGAGAAAGTAAGGCCAGCCGTAGTACCCCGGTTCTCGCACCTGGTTGATCTCATCAAAGCTCATCAGTTCTCCATCTGAAGCCTTTAGCTTGGTATCCGGACCGACATCCCCGAAATACAGGTAGCCTGTTTCGGTATCGATGCTGTAGCGGTAGGGGTTGCGCGTACCCATCACATAGATCTCCGGCCGGGTATTCGCTGTGCCTTCGGGAAACAGGTTACCTTCCGGTATTGCATATCCTCCTTCCGGCAGCGGCCTGATCCGCAGGATTTTTCCCCGCAGGTCATTGGTATTCGCGGTAGTAGCCTGGTCGTCGGATAGCTCCCGGCCCGGGCGTTCATCCACGGGTGTATACCCATTTGTTTCTTCCGCGTTGGTATTATCGCCCGTGGAGAGGTAGAGGTTACCTGCCCCGTCAAACTTGAGGTATCCCGCCGAATGGCAGCAATAGATGCGCTGCGTGGGAATTTCAAGGATGACGGTTTCCGTCGACCGTAGCAAGCTGTCATTGCGGAACTCCATCCGCGATAGTCTGCTTACCGCCTTTTCACCCGCCACGGCGTAATAGAAATACAGCCAGTGGTTCTTCTCGTAATCCGGATCGGCAACGACGCCCAGCAATCCATCTTCGATGCCGCTGAATACCTCGAAATTGGCCACCGCACGAAGCTCCTTCGTAGCGTCTTTGTACAGTCGTACCCCGCCCTTGCGCTCCACAAACAGCACGTCGTTGCCCGGAAGGATCACCATCTCCAGTGGCTCATCGAGGCCTTCGGCCAATATCGTGCGTGTGTAACGGCTGCTGTCGGGTTTCACAGTCGGATCGCTGCTGCCTGCACGGTTGCAGGATGCCAGCAGCCCCAATAAAGCAATTCCCAGGCAAAAGAAAATCCAAGGTTGTCTCATTTCATCGTTCGTTGTTAGGTTAACGGGGCAGTATTATTTATTCTACTCCGGCCAAACCGTTTCGATACCCTGACTTCGGATAAACGATTGGAAATCGGCAAGGGCCGTTTCATCTTTCCGTACGTCAGCTGGCGTTAACGCTTTCCGGTGGGCATACGAAACGAGCATTCCCACGGCTTCCCCAATGCTCCATTCTACCGGATGAAGGCGGTAGCAACCATTGGTAATATGCGTAGTTCCGATATTTTTATTGGCTGGCAGTAAGTTTTTCATTCGGACAGGAATCAAGGCCCCCAACGGAATCTGAAACCGCAACGAATCGAAATCAACGTAGTTCACCCGGTTACAGCTGGGGTGTAAATCGATGTGATAATAGCCGATACCGACGCTATCCGGAAATTCCGCGGCCTTGTTCTTATTTGTTTGGGCAACCATATCCCGGTTTGCCTTGCCCACATGTTCCTCCAATATCGTAAACACCGCTTTGATACGCCGTGATTCACGTACATAGGGATATTTTGCCAATCCATCCGCTGTGCCCATCACATCTTTCCGCAGCCGCAGCCCCGGCCATCCTTTTCCACCGTCGGGCCTGGGAGCCTCGGTTTGCAGCCAGTAGAGCAACGAAAGGCTCAATTCCTTAGCTGCGGCGACATGTTTGTCGAATTCCTCTTCAGAAACGCCGACGATGTTTCCTAGCATATAGTCGTTCTGCGGCCAGTTTACCAAGGTAATATCTCCCGGATACGTTCCTGGCACAAAATGATCTTTGCTGATGATTTTCCGGTAATTCCAAAGGTTGAGTGTATCGCCCGTTTCACCTCCCAACGGATCAAAACCCAGTTTTTTCGGCTGAAGCGTCTTCGGATTGGAATAGTGCAATTCCAATAACCTTCCCGGCCAGGGTGGCGTAAGGTCCGGTACATGGTTCCTCCAAAAGGTATAATTGCTGGGCTCCATAATCGTATGGTCTTCACCCGGCACATAATCCATTGCGAAGCACATCGTAAATGCTTGGTTATTGGAGGGATCGGCACTGTCGGGGGCATGTAGTTCTCCGGTGTCTGCTTTCGACTCCGTGCCCGTGACAAACTCCGTCCCTGTAAGTGGCAATAATTCTCCGAGTTCTGTCGCATCCACAAAAAAGGGTGCTACAAGCTTTTTCACGACTCCGGTCCGGCCTTCTCTAACACGGATTGCGTTCACCCGATCGCCATCCGTATCCGCGGCGACGGCTTTGTGTTCCAGCAGGAGCACCATCCGTCCTGTGCTAAGGTACGGGTTCAGCATATCGGTCAGCACCGCGAGCGCTACACGCGGTTCATGGCATAATTTCGAAACCGTGCCATTGCCGGGGTTCAGTTGTGGGTCATTCATGGCAGCTTCCGTCAACGGGTAGTTTCTCCGGTAGTAGTCCCGTACCCGGTTCCGGAAGCCCCTGTATAATTGGGTGGCCCCGGTTGTATCGATCCAAGCATGCTCATCGGGTGGCACCCCTTGCTGGGTCAGCTGCCCGCCGATCCAGTCGGTTTCCTCGGTCATAATTACCGACTGCCCGTTGCGCAGGGCAGCCATCGCCGCAGCAAAGCCGCCCAGGCCGCCACCTGCAATGACGACATCTGCTTCCAGCTGTTCGGCTCCATCGGATTTCCTGATCTGTTTAACCGTTGCCCGTGCGGACAGGCTCGATAGCGGAGCGACCGCAAAAAGCCCCCCGCTCACTGCCAACGTTTCTAAAAAATTCCTGCGTCTCATCCATTCAAATTCGACCTAATTATCTCCTAACGTGGATTTAAAATGTTCCGGCGTATTACATATCCACAAATATGTGAACCCTAAATTCTTTTGATTAGCAATTTCCTGTCGTACAACTTTTTCCAATTCCTCCTTATTTTCAATATCAATATTGGACGGGAGGAACCACAATGTTCCCTCCAATTTAGGCAGGGCCAATTTATCTTTGTCAATAGTTTTCGGAGCAGTCTTTATATAGGTTTTATAAGCGTCATAGTTTACTTTTCTTTGTGCAAGGTTCACCTCCTGTCCATCTATGTCTTGAATCGTCAATACACTGTGTTCTTCCATCGGATTCATCAATGGATAATAACCCCAATTTACGATTCCGGTACCGTATTCGGCGGCTAAATCTAACTTTTGCTTCAACCAATTAACTTCGGTAAAAGTCCAAGCCCTTTCGAAGTCCTTTTCCATTTGCAATGCGTGGGGCCAATCCCTGGCTTCTACCTGACCGGTTTCTACATTGACCCAAAATTCCTTTCCGGCCCTTCTGCACGCATTGGAAAAAGCTTGAAAAAAAGGCCGTCTGTCTTCAAGGGTGTAAAAAGAAAGATGTTCTGCACCGGAATCCTGCAACATTAAAATATCGATGCCCGTTGCACTCATGGTATGGTACCACCATTCTTCGTATTCTCGGGGTTCCTGATAGGTAAATCCCCGCAGGCTTTGCTTATCCAGCAAGAAAAATGGTGATATTGTTACTTTTGTCCCGGGAGCACTCTGATGACATTTATCTGCGACTGACTTCCATACAGCTCTCCAAAAAGCCGACTGTTCAACATCTGATTTTGCTATCGGATTGATCTCATTGTTAAGATACCAGCCCCAAAACGAGACATGACTACCATATCTTTTATGATATGCTTCAATATAACTGTCGCTTTTTTGAGTAAGTTCTTCCACCGACTTCTTACGGTAGAGATCGCCGCCCCGTAAATCAATGTCGCACATTACTTTCATATCTAATTCATCAGCTACGGAGTATATTAGTTCGAGAACGTCCAATTCATTATTTTCATCGCTAACTTCCCCATCCTTGCCCTTAGATACGCAGGATAAATATATAGACAAAACGATTAAGGAGATAAGTGTATATGCAATTTTTCTCATTGTTTTTATCTTTTTTATTGATCAGTCATAGAGTTCATGTGTGTATGCTATTGTCCATGCAACTACCATTCAATCTTCATTGCTAACGAAAGAAAATATATAACTTCCTGATTTCAAATCCATTACTTTTACCTTGTCTGTTTCTTGAACGATGTCGATACCCGCATTATTCCGTCGAATTGATTTTCCACTCTCCAACATCGTTCCTTGTCTATTCATCGGGACGTAAATCGTAGCCGTTGTATTATACGGGATATCCACTTCCCAGTAAATATATTTTCCATGCCGCTTCCAAGATGACTTGATCTTGCCATAACGAGATTCATGATACACATTCGCCCACGCTAAGTCAGCCGGAAAAATTGGACTTAATTTCACATGCCTAAAGCCTGGATCCTTCTCGTCAAATCGTAATCCACCTAACGCCCTGTAAAACCAAGCCCCGACATCCCCAAACATTGGGTGATTTCTGGAATTCTCCCCGTCCCACCGTTCCCAAAGCGTAGTGGCTCCCTGCGCCACCCAATAGCCCCAGCTTGGATATGTCCGCTGGGTCACAATCCGGTAAGCGACATCTGCATGACCATTGTCCAGCAAAGCGTTGATAAGGTATTTTGTACCCAAAATCCCACAATCCAAGTGATAGTTGTTATTTTTAACCAAATCCACCAGAGCATCAATCGTTTCGGTAAGGTGGTCATCGGCTAGTCCTTGATAAATCGCACAAGCCAATGCTGTTTGACTCCCATTGCCATAGATACCGTTCCCTTGATAAAATTGCCGATTAAATGACACCTTTATTTCCTCTGCCAGCTTAGCGTACTTTGTTGCCTCAGGTTTATTCAATAGCGATGCCATCTTTGCAAGAATCTCCGCGCCTTTGTAATAATATCCCGTTGATGTAATTTCAGCAGGAGTTTCTGTCTTTGCCGGACACCAATCACCCAGTCCCCATGCAACAATATGGTCTTTATCAGCCTTGGTAGCAAGAAAATTGATATATTGCTTAATCGATGGATACTGTCTTTCGATTATTGAAATATCACCGGTGTACATATAGGTGTACCAAGGAATTAAAAACAATGAGCAGTCCCACGCGGGACCATTGCCGAAGAAGTAGCCCCAGCCTGCTGTCGGAACAATGCCGGGCACCTCGCCAGATGGACGCTGCTCATCCGCAATGTCATCCAACCATTTCGCATAGCCCTGGGCTACGTCATAGTTATAGAAGGCCATCTCTGATGCAAGATGGGCGTCTCCCATCCATCCGTTCTTTTCCCGATGCGGACAATCTTCCGGATAACCGTGGAAATTAGTCAGGAACGAATTCCTCGCATTCGTATCGATTTTATTCAAGAGCGGATTGGATGTGTTGAATGCCCCAATTTCTCGGAAATCAGTATGCACGACCATGGCGGTAATAATTGCATCGCTATCTCTGGGCAGGCCGGTGACTTCCATATATTGGAAGCCATGGTAGGTAAATCGTGGACTCCAAACTTCTTCACCCTGGCCCGAGGCGATGTACTTGTCGGTCTGAAAGGGGGAATCATAAGCATACATAGCAATATGCTCCTGATCTACCAATCCCTCGGGAGTGAGTCGTTCCCCATACTTAATCGTCACTTCGGTGCCCGCTGAGGCAGTAATTTTTAAACGTACATAGCCGGCAATATTTTTACCCAAATCGTATACCTTGTGCCCCGGGGTTGGTTCGGTCATTGCGACCGGGGTGATTTCGGATAGTTCACGTATGGGGGGCATCAGATGAGGCTTTAGTTGTCCCAACGGGCCGCTGACTTGCTCTGCCGGAGACCATTCAGCGTCTTGATATCCCGACTGGTTCCAATTGTCTTTCTCCCGACGGGCGTCATAGTATTCCCCCTGGAAGACACTGTTGAAGTAAATCGCTCCCCGGTTCGTACGCCATGTTTCGTCGCTCGTAACCACGGTAACGGTACCATCCGAATGAGTGATTTCGAGTTGCACGAGCAACGCTGGCCTATCGCGCCAACCCGCTTGGTCATAGGCCCATATTGTCCGTGTGGGCATATTGTACCACCCGTTACCGAGTATCGTCCCCAGCGCGTTGGCTCCGGGTCTCAACATGTGGGACACATCATAGGTTTGGTATAACACGGTTTTATCATAGCGGGTAAACGCGGGGTCAAGCACGTGATCGCCAACTTTCTGTCCGTTTATATACGTTTCGTTGTAACCTATCCCACTAATATACAGCCGCGCTTTGACTACATTATCTTCAACCGTAAACTCCTTCCTAAACAATGGTGCTGCATTCATCAACGTATCTGGCTTACCCTGCTCGCGATTGCCTGCAAATGCCTGCCAGTCTTCAACCCTGGGCGCGCTGATCCAGCGAGCCTGCCAATCGGAGCCAGCTAGCAGCCCCATTTCCCACACGTGGGGCTCACTGAACGGACTCACACGGCCGGTCTCATCCCACACACGCACCTTCCAGTAACAGCGTTGCCGTGAAGTTAACCCCTTTCCACGATATCGGATATCCAGCGAATTCGATGACTGTACCTTCCCACTATCCCACAGATCGCCCTGATTGTCATGAAGCAGCGCTTCGGATGATGACACCAATATTTGGTATGCGGATTGGTACACCCCCCGGCCGTTCCCCGTGATTTGCCAGGATAGGCGAGGATTCTGTACATCTATACTGTTCGCAGTGGTCAAAGCCTCCACGGTTAATCCTGAAACTCCAATGCTTCCTCCTGCAGTTACACCAAAGGCTACCAAAGAGAGAAACCAGAGCAAAACGATTTTGAGATAAGTCATCAGTACGTTATGATTGTCGAGAGCCTACTGTTCATTTTTGATCGCCCATTCCATATTGCCGGGGGCATTGACAATCCATAACATATCAAACCCAAGGGCCTTTTGATCTTCTATCTGTTCCCTAATCGCTTTTTCGATCGCTTCTTCAGACCACCCTTCGTACATTACCGGTAGCCACCATAGTGTGCCTCGTATGAGCGGTTTGGTCAATGCCTCCCCTTGCACATTGCGGTCTTTAATTTCTTCATAATATCGCTGGTAAGACAAGTAGCTTTCTTTTCGTAAATCGACCGGCATTTCGCTGCCATTTACATCAAACAAAAACGGCCCTGCACCTACAGTGGGGGTCATGAATGGATAATACCCCCAGTTGATGATATGATCCCCGTATTCGGCCGCCAACTCCAACTTCTTAGCAAGCCATTCCGTAGGGGTATACACCCACTTTTGTGTTTTACTTTGCTCCATATTGACCGCTTCTTCCCAGCTACTTGCATCGATTTCACCACTTTCCACATTTAGCCACAATTTGCTTCCCGCCTGGTCACACGCATTCCTAAATGCCTCGAAAAATGGCCGACGGTCTTCTAATGTAAAAAAACCAAGATGCTCTGCGCCCGAATCCTGGAGCATCAAAATATCAATACCGGTATAAGACAACGTCTTTGTCCACCATTGCTCGTATTCAATGGGTTTGAGAAACTCAAACCCGCGATGCTTCTCCTTATCCATGATGTAGAACGGCGAAATGGTCACCATACTTTCTGGTGCAACCTTCTTACATTCGTCGACAGCAGACTTCCAGACCGTCCGCCAAAATCCAGAGATTTCAGTTTCTTCCGGTTTTAAGGGATTAAGTTCGTTGTTAATATACCAACCCCAGAATGAATTATATTCGCCATACCGCTCATAAAATTTTGGAACATATAAATGGTATTGATCCGCGATGTAATCTGCAGTATGCTGTTCGAAGAGCGCACCTCCTCCCATATTCAAATCTGCAATTACTTTCATTTCTTTTTCTTCAGCTATTGCGTAAATCATACGTAAGACATCAATCCCTTCTTTCCTATCACCGCCTTCCTTGCCTACGATATTTGGCGCAACAACATTATTACTACAACAAATCGTCATTCCAATGATTGTAAGCAATCCCAATGTTGCTACGAGCGCTTTTTTTCTTTTCATGTATTCTCAATTTTACTGATACTTTTATTCAAAACCCAGGCTAATGGCATCACCATCCCGGATTTTGGTTGAATCGGAAATCCGGAATAATCGATGCGTCTGTGATCGGTATGGGGAATATCAAAAACTTATCCTGCCAAGCGTTTCTCCGCTCCGTGACGAATCGGGTATATGAGTAACCCGCCGGTCCATCACCGCCGCGGGTCAACTCAAAATCATCGACATACCCACTACCTCCACCCGGCCACCAGCTAAATATCGTAGCCGTTGTACTGTTTGGACCCGTGGTGAACTGGATGGTTTTTTGCACCCACCCACCTCCTGCAGTTTCCGTGGTGTTTACCTCTCCGCTTTCTCCGAAATCGCGGACACCTACAAATGCAAACTCACTGTTTACATTCACCCATGCACTGAGCGAATAGGTAGTGCTTGGCGCTACACTGACTGTTTTGAAGACATGACCACCGTCGGCACCGGAAATCTCGATCGCGCTGTTGCCCGTGTGGCTTTCAACGGATTGTACTGCGCCACCACCATATATGGTCCAACTGTCCGCGCCCCCCTCAAACCCTCCGTTGCTGATGTTGACTACTGCACCTCCGGTCTGCCTGATTTCCATACCCGTCACTAGTTTATCGGTTTGATCGAGTATCTTCCATCTCCTGACGTCCCAAAACCGATGTTCTTCCCAAACCAACTCCACGCGTCGTTCTCTACGAATCCGTGTGCGCATCTCATCACGATCCAACCCCACCGGTAAATCCGGCATAGCTACGCGTGCCCGTATGGCATTGACTGCGCTATATACATCACTAGTTGGACCGTTGGCTTCATTTTCTGCTTCTGCTAAGTTCAAATACAATTCGGCCAACCGATATTTCTTAAATCTCGCCGACGACGACTGGTTGATCGCCAACTTAGGATCGACGAACTTCCTCAAATAATAACCCGTATGGGTATTGATCCGGTTCGGTGGTGATTTGATCAGTTGGTCTGCCCCACCGACATAGGTTTCAACAGAATGGAGTTTCCCATTGATATTGTCATAAGATGCACCATTATACCATACGGTAGCATAAAATCTGGGATCTCTGCCAGCATAGGGATTTTGCTCATTATAGCCCGATTTGGAATTGATAATCGGTATAAGGTGTTCTTCGTCTTCGTAACCCCATATAGCTGGCTCGCCAGTGCTCTCCATATCATAGCTATCAACAAGTTCCTGGGAGGGCGTTGCGCCAAGCATCCACGATCCCTCTTTACTTGGCAAGCCAGTTGTCGACAACGGAATATTGTGGTTTTTAATCTCGAAAATCGTTTCCCTGTCACGCGGGGACGCACTGATGTCGGAAGTGTTCAGGAAATAATCCCCGTAATCATCGGCTAGCTGGTAAGTCCCCCCCGCAGTTAACGCTAAGAGCCCTTCTCTCGATGCAACGGCAGCTGCATTCCATTTAGCATTGTCATTTTCTGGATTCCACAGCGGACTCGCATTATACAGAAGCGATTGCGATTTTAGGATGTACGCGACTGCCTTGCTGAATCTACCTCGTTCTGATTCTATCGAAATACGAAGCGGAAAGCTCGTGTTGCTGATGACCTGATCACACTCCGACGTAATGAAATCTATACATTCCTGAAAGCTTGGGCGCTTTAGCTGAGTAAAGTCAAATGCCGGGTCAAAGGGATCCGTAACGATGGGCATCGGACCGAACTGCTTGATAAGCTCAAAATAAAAGAACGCCCTCAACAATTTTGCTTCCGCGATTAAACGGCTCTTCTTATCAGAATCGGCAAATGATACGCCATCGACGTAAAAAAGAAATACATTCGCGTCCCGTATGCCAGTCCAAAAAGTAGCATACCTGTTTTGCCCATTTCCGCTACTTGCCGCCTGTGCCATGGGATTGAAACTCGGGGTAAGGCTACCTATGTTCCAGCTTGAGGGCATATTACCGGCAAAATTCCCTATTTCCGCATCTTTTGCCTCATCGGTAATTCCCGCTAGGAATGCCCATTGGTTATAAGTGTTGAAATAACTCGGTACGGATGAATAGACCGTATTGAGGTAGGCTTCGGTCTGGATCTCATTGCTGAATATATCGTTGAGTGACATTCGACCATCAGGTGTAATGTCTAGGGGGTCATTCTTGCAGGAAAATATAAAAAAGCAAGATACCATCCAAAATATTGTCTTTTTCATTATCTAGAAAGTAAAATTAACACCGAAATTGTATAGCCTCGTTAAGGGGTAGGTAAAGATACTGGTCATCTCTGGGTCAAAATCTTTGACCGGTAGCCGATCCCAGGTAATTAGATTCAACCCGTTTGCGTATACCCGAATGCCCTTAGCCCCAATGCGACTGGACCACCTGCTGGCCAACGTGTAGCCGATCTCAACGTTCTTTAATCGAACATAACTCCCATCGTTAATGAAAAATGAGTTTTCGAGTTCGTTCGGATTGGTCTGTGTAGTAAGTCGGGGGTATCGGATTGGATCCCCATTGGCGAAGCGCTCTTCCGTCCAGCTTTCGAGATGCCTATCCCGATAGTTACTGCCATTTGCAAATACGCCGTACCCGCCATAGTAATTGTGCACATTACTAACGCCCTGCAACAATACGCTCACATCAAGCGCCTTATAAACCACATTAAACGCTGCCCCGAATTGGTATTCGGGAATTGATGAATAACCGATCGGAGAGATATCTTTCTCATCTACCACCCCGTCTTGGTTGACATCGACATACTTAAAATCCCCGGGCCGGGGTTCATGCCCCGGTATCCGCTGTTCGGGAGAATTAGCAATATCCTCATTATCGGTAAAGTACCGATCCACGAGATAGCCGAAATGCTGACCGATACGATAACCTGTTTCCCGGTATTGGTATGCGTACGTGTCATCCAGCTGGGGCTCGTCGGCGAATACTTGTCGGTTGGTTGCATAATTCATGTTGACCTTGGCCAAAAAAGACAAGTCTTGACTGACGGATTTGCGGTAATTCAGCTCGATCTCATATCCCTTATTTTCAACTACGCCGATGTTTACAGGCGGCAAGACAGACACGGGCAACCCATTCAGAACAGGGATTGTTCCACGGTTTCTCAGGATATTGTCCCGTCGCTCATGATAGACATCCACAATCAAATCAATGGATTTAAAGATCTTCATGTCCAATCCGAGGTTGATCTTATTAGCAACCTCCCATTGCAACGCTTCATTTCTGAGTAGATTAGTCCGCACGACTTGGCCCTGTCCTAAACTGGAGGAATATCCACCTCCTGCCACTTGAACATCATCGAGGTAAAGGAATCTTCTTGAACCTATCCGGTCATTCCCAACTTTACCATAAGATGCCCTTATCTTCAGATTATCGAGAAAAGCAATGTCATCCATGAACTGTTCATTCGAGATTAGCCAACCAACAGAGACCGCGGGGAAGAATCCAAACCTGTGTCCTTTTCTGAACTGCTCGGAACCGTTGTAACCCATGTTGAATTCAGCAAAATAACGTGAGTCGTAACCGTAGGTGACGCGGCTCGCTATGCCACGAAGGTTGTAAGGAAGCTGCGCATCGATAATGTTTTTTTGCTGTTGATACATCAATAATCCTGTGACTTGATGATTACCGAATGTATTGGCGTAATTCAGATATCCTTGGAAATTGGATAAGGTCGAAAAATACCGCGCTCCCGAAAGCTGCAAGGGTGTAGTCTTACTGTCACCCATGTTCCTAAAATATACGGTATCTCTTCCGTCGGCTGTAGGTTCCACAATCTGCACCAGTTTCAAATATTCCCGACTTGCCATCATATTATTGGTGGTCTTCGCATCAAATGACATCCAAGCTTTGGCAGATAATCCTTTAATAAACCGGCTTAAGTCTTGTTCCAATCCAAACGTGGCCATGATGTTATTTCGTGTTTGTTGTACATACCCCGACCTATTGAGCGAGCCGTATGGCGGGTAAAAGCCACCTTGCCAAGTGACCACCTCCCCATCCGGTGTGAGGGGTCCCGGCACCGTGGCATTCTGGTCGGTAATCAATTGCGCCAAGATATGTAGTGCGGGAGAGGTACCGGAGAGGAAGTCGAGATTGTTATAGATTCCCGCCGGCATATTTTGCTTTTCCAAATATCCGCCAAGGTTCAGCATGGCTTTCAATGACTTGTTTACCTGGATATCGACATTAGAACGAAAGTTATAGCGATCTAATTTAAATGATGGGTCATAGTTCATATCCTTTTCAGTGTTGAACATGCCTCCCTGATTCAGATAACCTGCATTAACGAAATATTTCACGCGTTGGCCTGCCCCCGAAATATTGAGGTTGTAGCGTTGCTGGGTGGAAAAATCCCGCAACAGAATATCTTTCCAGTCCGTGTTTGGAAACTGCGTAGGATCGTCTCCTAACCGATAATGTTCAAGTATGTCCTCAGAAAAAGCATCACCCAGACCATCATTGCGTTGCATGAGGTTTCTTGTGCGTGCGTAGTCGTAGGAACTTACCAGCGACGGGAAACGGGGAAAGTCTTGGGCGCTTACTTCGGTTGTGAAATTAACCTCCGGAATCTCGGAAGTCCCCCGTTTTGTTGTTACTAATATTACACCATTTGCGCCCCTAACCCCGAAAATAGCGGTTGAGGAAGCATCCTTCAATATTGTTATCGATTCGATTTCATTCGGATCGATATAGGTAAGATCCCGTTCTATCCCGTCAACCAAAATAATCGGATTTTGTGCATTGATTGTTCCTTGACCGCGGACGAACAATTGCGTGATGTCCCGGCCAGGCTCACCGCTACGCTGGATAGCAGTCAGGCCAGGGAGCCGACCCGCCAATGTAACTGCAAGGTTTGCTGCCGGACTTTGTTTGATTTCTTTGGTTGAAATGGATGCTATAGATCCAGTTAGCGTAGCTTTTTTCTGCGTACCGTATCCCACTATTACGACTTCCTCCAGTGATGACTGGTCACTTTGCAACGCGACATTAATTATAGCGTTGCTGCCGACTTCAATTTCTACTGGAGAATACCCAACAGCTGAAAACCGTAGTATATCTCCTTTGGTAGCGCGAATGGAATATTGTCCATCTAAGTCAGTTGCCACACTGATCGAAGAGCCTATAACAGCCACAGTAGTCCCTTCGATTGGGATCGACAAGCTGTCGGTTACTTTACCTGTTATAAAATCTTGAAATATTTCCGCACTTGATAGATTTCGCCGAAAATTGTCCGCGAAGGCTTCCGAATACAGAAAGCATACGGTAAAAAATAATATCAAGGTTGGATACTTAAACATGTCCGACAACCGGAATTCGTACCGATTCAATAATCTTTTCATCGTAATTGGTTTTCAAATCATTAGTTTTGTTGATTAAAATTTAGATTTCACTTTCCTAGTAAATAATTTTGTAATACATTTTGTCATCGTTTCATATTTGGTTATTAGTTTTTATTTCCATCTCAGTTAACTTCCATCTCAGTTATTCACTACGCGATAAACATATCCCTTCCACGCGAAAAACACGATATACAGATAGCACACGGCGGGCAGCAAGAAAGCAACCGACCAATTGAAATGATCGATCAATGCCCCCTGAAAAAAAGGAATAACCGCGCCGCCGGCAATCGCAGAAGACAAGAGGCCCGAGGCGCGCGTTGCATAGCTTCCCAATCCGGCAACAGCCAATGAAAAAATGATGGCAAACATGACTGAATTGCAAAGCCCCACAGCCACCATTGTCCAAACAGCCAGCGATCCCGAAGACAAAATAGAAAGGATAATGAGTCCGATCGATGCCAATGCCAAACCCAATAACACCGCCTGTGGTTTCGCCACTTTCAACACGACCGCCCCGATTAGGCGGCCAACCAGCATCCCGCCCCAATACAGCGATACATAACTGTTCGCCTGATGTTCCGGCACATGCAACCGATCCGCGATATAGTTGGTTAGAAACGTACCGATAGCTACTTCTGCACCTACGTAGGTGAAGATGGCAATCATTCCGAAGTTCAGGTTTCGGAAGGAGAAAATATTTCTATTACCCCCTTTATTGGCAGCCGCATCAGCGTGGTCATGTGTTTCTACCGTTGGCAACGACAGCAAATGCACCGCCAATGCAATCGCAAAAAGTACGGCACCGATTGCCAGGTAAGGAGTGCTCACCGCTTCGCTCGAAGCGGCCGACTCCGACACCTTGGAAAGGATAACATGTGCGCCGAACAGCGGTGCCAGGGTTGTACCGATCGACCCAACGCCCTGTATGAGGGCCAGCCGCGATGAGGCCGTTTCCGGTTTACCCAATAATGTGATGTAGGGATTAGCCGCCACCTGCAGGAGGACAATGCCAATCGCCAAGATGAAGAGCGCACATAGGAAAAGTGCATATTGGTGCCACCACGAAGCGGGAAGGAATAAGAACGCCCCTATCCCGGAAATGCCAAAACCAGCCACCATTCCCCGCTTATATCCGATTTTTTCTACTATTTTTCCCGCGGGGATAGACATGATGGCGTATGTGAGGAAAAAGTAAAATTGGACCAACGAAGATTCGGCATATCCTAACGTAAACCCCGCCTTAAAAAATGGCACCAAGGTATCGTTCAGACAGGTGATAAATCCCATCATGAAATACAGCACCGCCAATGCAATCAATGCTGGTGTGTAGCGCTGTGCACCGGTCTGGCCGGGCGGTTGGTGATTGGTGGATACAAAAGCCATGTTATTTGTGCTGAACCGTCAATTTCTGTTGCTTTTCCCCGATAGCCTCCAAGGTTTTCCACAATTGAAACAATCCCCTCGGAACGTGGAAGCATCCTTTCCATTTACCTCCTTTGGAAGGCAACAGTACTTCACCCTGGCGATTCAGGTAACCATACCACTCACCGAATTCCGCATCCGGAAAATGCGACCACGTGTACGTATGCAATTTGTCAAACCATTGGGCAAACCGCTCATCGCCGGTATGCAAATATCCTTTTGCAAGAGCGATCAGCGCTTCGATATGCACCCACCAAAGTTTCTGATCCCATTCCAGTTGCTGTAGTGGCTTTTTCCTCACATCCAAAAAATAAAAAATGCCACCATGTGTTTTATCCCATCCATATTCCATCAGTTGAAGGGTAATGTCGGCAGCTTTTTGTATCAGGTCTCTATTACCTAAACGTTCAGCCAGGTCCATGATAAACCACATCGCTTCCAGTCCATGGCCGGGATTGGTCAACCGCCCTTCAAAGGAATCGGAGAAGAGACCATCCACATCGACAGCTTCCAATATGATCCCTTCATCGGGGCGATAAAAAGTTTCCATCACCTCGTTGATCCCGTATTGTATGGTCTCGGAGACCAACGAAGCATCCAACAAGTGTTCCAGCTCCAACACCAGGTTGCAGAGAATCATTGGTAAAGCAAAGTCCTTCAAATTCCGCGTACCCGGGACCCCCTTTGCGTAGGTACCCTTTGGATTTTGACGCCGTTTTAAAATGTTTTCAAACGTCGTGCGGGCCAGGTCTCCATGGCTACTGATACCAGTCGCCTCATACAGCTGGCCGAATGCCATCGCTGCAAAACAATCTGAAAAGATATTGTAAGGCTGGACAAGCGGTGTTCCCTCCCGATTGAGCGAAAAATACCAGTTCCCTTCCGCATCCATGCCGTGCTTTTTTAGAAATTCCGCACCACTCAATGCTACATCCAGCCATTCCTGCCGTTTGCCGAGCTTATTATAGAGCATCGAAAACATCCACATCTGGCGGGCTTGCAACCAAATAAACTTGTCTGTATCGTATACCTTCCCCTGCCGATCAAGACAGGTAAAATATCCGCCATTAACCTCATCGATGGAGTTCTCCTGCCAAAAAGGTATGACATCGTTCAAGAGATTGTTCCGGTACAAATTCGCTAAATTTTCTACATCGTTCATTGTCTGCATTCAATTATAAAGCCACCGACACATTTCCCGCTGGCATATTTATTACTTTGATTCCTACCCCTATCTACTTTTGGGTCTAATTGGTTTGGGTGCTTCCCAATCGTTTGGCTAAATAATAACATATTTTCAAATCATCCAAATAAATTTTAAATTATTTTTTTAATTAAACCTTAATTAACTATTTATTTATGTAAAAACATCGTTGATTTTGGTTGAATTGCTAATCAGCAAAATCGTATTAGGGGTTTTTATTCAGACATTACGGAGTTTCTTCACCCAATTTTTAATTTTTTTTAAAAATATATATCTTTGCAGCGCTAACACCATTCGAACTCATCATCATACATGGAGCAGCAGGACACCACCTTTTTTGAAGATTTGCACCGCCCCGACCTATCGGGTGTGGCTTATAAAAACATACAGCTCAAGAAGCGTATCTTAACGCAGTTTGCGAATGAAGGAAACACGACCCTGACCGATCTCAGCAAAACTCTGAATATCAGTATCCCCAAGACTAACGAGCTCGTTAATGAATTGATCGCGGATGGACTGGCGAAAGATTATGGAAAGACTGGAGCCGGTGTGGGCCGCAAGCCCAACCTCTACGGCCTGGAACCTGATTCTGCGTTCTTCGTGGGTGTTGAAGTCAAAAATTTCTACATCAACATTGGCCTGATGGATTTCAAACGCAACCTGATCAAGGTTACCATGGGAATCCCTTACTTACTGAATAACTCAGAAGAATCGCTGAATAAATTATGCACGGTGATCGATCAATTCATTCAGGGCAGTTCCGTACAGCGGGAAAAAATCCTCGGAATCGGCGTTAACCTCAGTGGACGCATCAATTACACAACCGGCTATAGCTATAGCTTTTTCAATTTTCACGAGGATCCACTAAGCAAGGTCATTGAGTCATCCCTGGGTATACATACTTACCTGGAAAACGATTCACGCGCCATGGCGTATGGCGAGTTCTGTAGCGGTGGGGTTAAAGACGAGAAGAATGTGCTGTTTGTCAACCTCGACCATGGAATCGGCATGGGCATCATGGTGAATGGGCAACTGTATTATGGCAAATCCGGGTTTGCCGGTGAACTTGGCCACATTCCGATGTTTGGCAACGAAATCCTTTGCCATTGTGGAAAAAAAGGTTGCCTGGAAACCGAAGCTTCCGGTCAGGCCATTACCCGCTTGTTCAAGGAAAAGGTAAACCAGGGGGCAACCAGTATCGTCACCAACCGCCGCGCCAATCCGGATGACATCAAACTGGATGACATCATCAAAGCGGCAAACAACGACGACACCCTGGCGATCGAAATCATCACGGAGGCAGGAGAGAAAATCGGAAAGGGTATGGCCACCTTGGTTAATCTTTTTAACCCCGAATTGATTATTCTCGGTGGCAGTCTAGCAGCAACGGGCGATTACATCAAGCTACCTATTAAAAACGGCCTCAACAAATATTCCCTTAGCCTCGTCAACAACGATACGCAACTGGGCATTTCCCAACTGGGGGATAAAGCAGGTATTATTGGCGCGTGTTTGTTGGTGAGAGACCGGTTACTGGCTATTACTTCCTGATTCCGCACATACATTTATCGTAAGAGCCTCCGCGCCTTTCGTGCTCGGTAGGTCAACGTCATCCGGCTAGAGCCATTTCCTCATTAATCCGGTTATTACTTCAATTCAAACGCTCCCCCAACGCTCCAATGAATGCTGAATGATTTTCAAAAAAATAAACAATTTATACATACATTATAGGGTTTTTATAGGGGATTCATAGGGAAAAACACCTATTAAATTACAATTAACTTCGAATTATTTCCTAGATATTTTTCTATTCCTTATGGAATCATTTTATATTTGGGAGAAACCAATTAGAAAAGATATCAATGGCTGTATTTAAAAACGGGCCGAATGGCAGCTTCAGTGGAAAAGTAGGCAGCGTAGTCGGTTATAAATGGAAAGGACTCGATGTCATCCGCGGGTTACCGCGCAAGAGCAAAAAGCCGCGCAGTGAGGCACGGCTTGCCAATGAGCAGGCTATGAAGCTGATCATGGGCGCACTCAAACCCCTTAAGGTTTTTATCCGCACCGGATTCCGCCAAGCAGCGGAACCGTTAAATATGACGGCATTTAATCTGGCGCTTTCCATCAACAAAAAACAAGCCCTCAAAGGGGAATACCCCAATCTGGAGATCGATTGGAACAAATTCGCAGTAAGCCAAGGCACACTGCCAGGGGTGGAGCAAGCCACGGCAAGTTGGACCGATACCGGATTGCACATCAGTTGGCAGGATAACACCGGTGTCGGGGAAGCTTACAACACGGATCACCTATCTATCCTTATCTATGCCCCTGACAAAGATATATGGGTCCCTTTCCTTAACGAGGCAGCACGTAATGCCGGCGAATGTTCCCTGCCCGCCACCGAAAAATGGATGGGCGCCAAAGTCGAGGTATTCCTTTCGTTTATATCGTTCGGCGGCGAACTGGTTTCCGACGGCACCCATGTGCATGTGCCTGCAGTGGGCGCCTGATCCTCTTCGTAAATGTTTTCCAATTCCTAAAAGTCGGGCCACTATTGGTCTACCCAACACGCGATTAGTGATGGATTTATCCTTCTATTTTTCAAATCCATGGATTCGTAGATGATCTGTTTGCAGTCGTAGCAGGATCGGCGATGTAGGCGGACGCACTCATTCACCTTGCTGTTGTTCGCAAGCGGACAACAGGTGTCCGATATCGGACAGTTTGAGAACCCGTAAATGAATCAATATATTGATTTTCAGCATCATAAAAAATTGGAACGATAATGAATATCAGTAAATATGGAAAAGCGGAAAAACTAGGCTGATAACAAAAAATAACGAACCACGCAAGGGCTGAATGCTGAGAGCCAACTGCTGATAGCTATATAAACATGATTAAAATTACCGAACTACAAAAATTTTATCGTACCGAGGAAGTCGAAACAGTGGCGCTTAACAACCTGAGCATCCACGTAAAGAATGGCGAATTTGTTGCTGTAATGGGCCCTTCAGGATGCGGTAAGTCCACACTGCTCAACATTGTTGGCCTGCTGGACGATCTGGACAACGGAAGCTACCTTTTTAACAATATCGAGGTAGCTAAATTCAACGAGCGCAAACGCTCCGACCTACGCAAACACAATATCGGCTTCGTGTTTCAGAGTTTCAACCTGATTGACGAGCTCACGGTATTCGAAAACGTAGAGCTTCCGCTCATCTACACAAAGGTTCCGGCGGCAGAACGTAAAAAGCGGGTGGAAGAAGTGTTGGAAAAGGTACAGATCATGCACCGTCGTAATCACTTTCCGCAGCAGCTTTCGGGCGGCCAGCAACAGCGTGTAGCCGTAGCCCGGGCCGTGGTAAACAATCCGAAACTCATCCTTGCGGATGAGCCTACTGGTAACCTCGACTCGAATAACGGTAATGAGGTCATGCAGCTGCTTACTGAACTCAATGAAGCCGGTACGACCATTGTCATGGTTACCCACAGCGAACACGATGCCCGCTACGCCGATCGCATCATCCGCATGCTGGATGGGCAGGTGCTGATGGAGACAGTGGGATGATTGGTTTTGGTATGTTGCTCCATGACTGGATCCGTGGCGCTACGCTGACGTCTCCCAGGCCGTGTCTGCAACGGACTAAAACGATAGTAAAAAATAGCTAATTGCAAACGGCTAAAAGCTAAAAACAATGAAAAACGCGCTCAAGATCATGCTACGGAGCCTGAACAAGAGCAAATTGTTCACGGCGCTTAATGGCATCGGACTGGCGGTCGGGTTAGCCGGTTTTATGCTGATCGCTGCATATGTGATCGATGAACTGAGCTTTGACCGTTTCCATGAAAATACCGAGCGGATCGTACGTGTCGACGCGCACATTGGCATCGGTGAGAGCAGCCTGGATATGGCGCAGACCAGCGACATGATGGGTGGTGTGCTGAAAAATGATTACCCCGAGGTAGCCGAATACACCCGGATCTATGCTGCGACCGGATCTAAATTAATAAAAAAGGGCGCACATTGGATCAACGAGCCCGGTGTGGCACATGTGGATTCTACCTTTTTCAGGGTGTTCACGTTTCATGGCCTATCAGGAAACTTGAATTCCGCGCTGAACGGTCCTAATAAGGTGGTGCTTTCCGCATCGGCCGCCAAGCGGTATTTTAATACGACGGATGCCATTGGGAAGACACTGGAAACGAACGATGACGGAAATACGGTGTATGAGGTAACGGCTGTTATCGAAGATATGCCCCGGAATTCACATTTCCGGTATGATTTCCTCTTTTCCATGGGTAACGCCCATTATGGCGACTGGGGAGAGTTTCTGTCCCACAATTTTAATACGTACCTTCTACTCCAGCCGGGAACGGATTACAAGGCATTGGAGGCAGGGCTGGAACAATATGTGGTAAAGTATTGCCTGCCTGCAGCACAGGGTATGATGCAGATTTCCAGCATGGAAGAATTCCGCCAACAGGGTAACCGATTCTATTACGCACTTACCCCGCTCACCGACATTCACCTACATTCGAATCTAACGGGCGAGCTGGGACCGAATGGCAACATCCAATACGTATACATTTTTGGGGCAATATCGCTGTTCATTCTGTTGATTGCCTGTGTGAATTTCATAAATCTATCCATGGCGCGGTCGGCCAACCGGGCTAAGGGGGTCAGCATACGCAAGGTGCTGGGCTCTTCAAGAACGTCATTGATAGGACAGTTTCTTGCCGAGTCTATCTTCCTGTCGATTTGTGCGACAGCACTGGCATTAATCCTTGTTTTCGCCATTGTCCCGCTGTTCAATACGGTTTCCGGTAAATCACTGGTTTTCGCTGACATCGTGAATTGGAAGTCGTTCCCGTTGATCCTGTTACTTTCATTGGGTACCGGTGTGATTGCAGGCTATTACCCTGCGCTGCTTCTTTCGGCGACCAAGCCGGTAAAGGTACTGAAAACGCAGACCGTCATTGCGTCGGCAAAAAGCCCCATGCGAAATGCGCTAGTAATTTTCCAGTTTGCGGCTTCTATTGTACTGATCATTGGCACATTGATCGTTGCCCAGCAGTTGAGGTTCATCCAGAGCAAGCAACTGGGCTACGACCGCGAAAACATTATCCTCGTGGGCGATTACTATGCACTGGGAAACCAAACGGAAGCTTTCCGCGACGAAGTACTGAGCTTATCCGGTGTGAAAACGGGCACGATCAGCGGTTTCCTGCCGGTATCATCCTCGAACCGGAGCGATAATACGTATTCCCTCGGAGCGGTCATGTCTGGAACCAATTCCGTGTCCATGCAGAGCTGGCGGATAGACGACCAGTATTTCACCACATTCGGACTGGAGCTGAAAGCCGGAAGAAACTTTGACCATACAAGGTCTGCAGACTCCACGGCGGTGATTTTGAATGAGACTGCCGTCCGGAACCTGGGATACACCGGTGACGCCGTTGGCGAAAAACTGTATTTCACGTTGAATGGCGAGCCTGTGGCATACGACATTATCGGCGTAGTGAAAGATTTCAATTTTGAGTCACTCCGAGATCCGGTAACGCCGCTGGGTTTTTTCTTTAGGCATCACCCCATCCAAGCGGCGTTTAAAGTACAGCAGACCGATATTCCGGCATTGATTGGAAACATGGAGCAGCTGTGGAACAAGATGGCGCCCGGATACCCGTTTTCGTACCGGTTCTTAGACGATGCATTTGATGCGATGTATAGAAGTGAGCAGCGTACCGGCCTCCTGAGCTTATGCTTTTCGGCAATGGCCATCGTGATTGCCTGTCTTGGACTATTTGGATTAGCTGCCTTTACCGCGGAGCAGCGCACGAAAGAAATCGGTGTCCGCAAGGTGCTGGGGGCATCAGTAACCGGTATTGTACGGCTGCTTTCCAAAGATTTTATCAAACCGGTGTTGTTTGCTTTGGTCATCGCCTCACCCATAGCTTGGTGGACGATGAACCGATGGTTGCAGGATTTTGCCTACCACATCGACATCCAGTGGTGGGTATTTGCCGTAGCGGGTTTGGCTGCGGTGGTGATTGCGTTGCTTACCGTGAGCTGGCAGGCTATCCGGGCAGCAGTGGCCAATCCGGTGGAGTAGCTGCGGGATGAGTAGCTGCCGGCGATCGGCTGTCGGCGATCACTCATCGGCTTTGGGAGAGTTTCCTTAAAGCTGCGACCGAAGCAGATTGGACAGAAAAAATAAAAATGATAAAGACAAAAGACTTAAAAGAAAAACAGGCCGATAAAAGGCTGATAACAAACAAATCATACTGCAGGAATCCGATAACGAAAGCTGACTGCTGAAAGCTGAAAAAAAATGATCAAGAACTATCTCCGCATATTATTCCGGAATTTTGCTAAAAGCAAAACCTATTCGTTGATCAACATTACGGGGCTATCCGCAGGCATGGCGGCGGCACTGCTGATACTCCTCTGGATTCAGAATGAGCTGAGCATGGAGCGGTTTCACGAGAAAGAAGACCGTATCTATGTGCTGTACAATCGTGACGTCGACCCCGAAGGCAATCGCTGGGCTTGGGACAATACACCCATGATATTGGCTCCAACATTGAAAGCCGACTACCCGGAAGTGGAGGATGCCGTGCGATTCAATAACATGACATTCCTATTCACGATTGGTGATAAAAACTTCAACTCCCGCGGTGCCTTTACCGACAGTAGCTTTTTCAGTGTTTTTAGCTTCCCACTCCTGCAAGGAGATGCGTCCACGGCGTTAACTGAAGGGCATAACATTGTCCTGACCGAACAATTTGCCAAAACACTCTTCGGCAGCGCGGACGCCATGGGCAGAACCATCCGAATCGATAGCAATCGCAACGTCACAGTAACCGGTATCCTGAAAGACCTGCCCAACAATACGCTGTTGACGTTCGACTACCTGCTTCCTTGGAAACATATGGAACAACTGGGATGGAACGATACCTATTGGGGTAACAATTCGGTCAAAACATATACGCTCCTGAGGCAAGGTGTCAGCCAGGCGACTTTCGATCAAAAAATACGGACCATTACAATAGACCACACAAAAGAGACGGCAATCGCCTCCACGACAGAGGTATTTACGCAGCCATTGAGCCGCTATTACCTCTATAACAAATCGGAAAACGGCAGATTGGTTGCGGGCAATCTCGTCACCGTACGGCTATTTATGGTACTTGCCGCATTCATCCTGGTGATCGCCTGCATCAACTTCATGAACCTAAGCACCGCCCGAAGTGAACGGCGGGCGAAGGAGGTTGGTATCCGGAAGGTCGTGGGCGTGAGCAAGGCCTTATTGATTACTCAGTTTCTCATCGAAAGCATCTTACTGAGTATTTTCTCGTTCTTCGTTGCCCTGCTAATTGTGCAATCGAGCTTAAGTAGTTTCAACCAATTAGTGGGAAAAGAGCTTTTCATTCCGTATGGCAACCCAATATTCTGGTTATTTGCCGCCGGATTTATCCTGCTCACCGGTTTAGTTGCAGGTAGTTATCCAGCCTTTTATCTCTCGTCGTTCAATCCGGTAAGCGTGCTCAAGGGGACGTTCAAGAAGGAAAATGCCTTGATTGCTCCAAGGAAGGTGTTGGTTACGATCCAATTTACTTTTGCCATCATCCTCATCATTGCCACGATTATCGTTTACCGCCAAATCCAATACGGGCTCAACCGGGACGCGGGCTATACACAAAATAACCTGGTATATCTCTTTTATCAGGGGGATATGGATACCCATTACGCGTCTATCAGGCATGAACTGCTTGACGGCGGCGCGGCTACCTCCGTTTCCCTATCGCATAATCCCATCACACAACGCTGGAGCGACAGCTGGGGGTTCCACTGGGAAGGAAGCACGAAATCGGATGAAAAGATTGACTTTGTTCGGTTGGGTAGCGACGCCGATTTTACAAAGACATTTGGTATCCAATTGGTGGCTGGCCGCGATATCGACGTATACCAGTATCCCACAGACAGCTCGGCACTCCTGCTGAATGAGGCGGCCGTAAAGGCCATGCGTCTCAAGAACCCTATCGGCACACGTATCAAGTCGGTAGGCGGAACCGAGTATTTCCATGTGGTGGGAGTCATTAAAAATTTCATCCTCGAATCACCTTTCGAACAAACGATAAGTCCGATGATGGTAAACGGGCCGGCCGGATACTCCCCAAATATTGTGCACGTGAAGCTGAACACCGATAACAGCACCGCAGACAACCTCTCCCGGATGGAAAAGATTTTCAAAACATACAATCCAAATTATCCGTTTGACTACGTATTTGCCGATGAAGATTATGCGCAAAAATTTGAAAGTGCAGAGCGGTCAGGCAAACTGGCAGGGCTGTTTGCGATACTTTCCATCCTGATATCCTGCCTGGGTTTATTCGGACTAGCAGCTTACATGGCGGAAAGCCGCACCAAAGAAATCGGCGTAAGGAAGGTGCTTGGTGCATCGGTATGGAGTGTCACGCACCTGCTGTCGAGGGACTTCCTGAAACTGGTTATGCTCTCGTTCGTCATCGCCTCACCGATTGCCTGGTATGCCATGAACAAGTGGTTAACTAGTTATTCTTATCGAATCGATATTGAATGGTGGGTATTCGTGATGACGGGCGTAATGGCTGCGGTGATTGCCTTACTTACGGTCAGCTGGCAGGCCATTAAAGCGGCGATGGCCAACCCGGTAAAGTCGTTGCGGGATGAGTAGCTGCCGGCGATCGGCTGTCGGCAATCACTCGTCGGCTTTGGGAGAGTTTCCTTAAAGCTGCGACCGAAGCAGATTGGACAGAAAAATAAAAATGATAAAGACAAAAGACTTAAAAGAAAAACAGGCCGATAAAAGGCTGATAACAAACAAACCATACTGCAGGAATCCGATAACGAAAGCTGACTGCTGAAAGCTAAAAAGAATGATCAAGAACTATTTCAAAACCGCGTGGCGGAACCTGAAGGAACATAAGTTCCATACCGTTGTTAACATCAGTGGCTTGGCATTTGGCTTGGCTACGGCTATTTTGCTGCTTTTATGGGTACAGCATGAACGAAGCTACGATCGCTTCCATAAGGACTATTCGCACATCCACCGGTTCACCGCCCAATTGGATGCCAATACGGTTTGGGAGGGGGTGCCCGGCCCATTGGCGATATACGCCCAATCGCTGCCCGAAGTGGAGGCCATTGTTCGCGTCAACGAAAATAATGGTCAGGTATTGGCTACCGAAGACCGAAGCACGGTGCTTGACGGGTTCACTACAGCCTATGTAGACAGTACGTTCTTTGACTTATTCGACTTCGAACTCCTGAAAGGGAAGCCCGCGCAACTATTCCCCAACCCCCATAGCATCGTCCTGACTGAATCGACCGCACAAAAATTCTTCGGGGCTGATGACCCCATAGGCAAGGTCCTCCAATTCAGGGGAGATAACTTCACCGTTACCGGATTGATGTCCGATTTCCCGGACAATTCGTCCTTGGCATTCGACGCCTTGCTGCCCATGGCCCATTATGCAGAGCGATTTACCGCCAATGGAGGTAACGGCGATTGGAAAACCATCGATGTGGATATGGGTAGCTACGCTTTTTTAACCTTTGTCAAATTACGTGCCGACGCAAACCCGGAATCAGTCGGCAAAAAGTTCACCAAACTGCACAATAACCGAAATGAAAAAAGCACCGTGCAGTTCAAGTTACAGCCCCTCGCAGACATGCACCTAGTGAGTGCTGATGGAAACAATGCCTCTGCACGAATGGTCCAGATCTTTTTGCTCATTGCCGTCATGGTGTTGGCTATTGCGGCCATCAACTACATCAACTTGACCACTGCCCGTGCGCTGGTGAGGGCCCGTGAGGTCGGCATCCGGAAAGTTGTCGGCGCCAACAAGGTGCAATTGTTCCTGCAATTTATCGTGGAAACCGCATTGTTATTCTGCATCGCCCTGCTCATTGCCGTCGGACTGATTGTCTTACTCCTACCGTTGTACAACAACATCGCGGGCAAGCAACTTCACTTTTCCCCGTCCAACATGGGCGTATGGAAAGTGATCGGTTATTCCGCATTGGGTACGTTATTGGCGGCGTCGATTTATCCTGCGCTCCTGCTATCCGGCTTCCAGCCGCTTCAGGTGATGAAAGGAAAAATGGCCTCGGGTATCGGAGCCGCGCTATTACGCAAGGTGCTTGTAGTCTTCCAATTCGCCATCTCCATGGTACTGATCGTGTCCACATTGGTCATCAGCCGCCAAATGACCTATATGCGGGAGCTGGACCTCGGCTACGACAAAAGTTACGTATTCAGTGTACCACTCCCCGATGATGCAGTGGAACACATCGATGCAGTGAAAAATGAATTGAGAAACCACCCGGGTATCGTCAATGTAGCGCTCTCGGACATGTACGACATTACCAATATGAGTAGTGCGACCGGCGATCTCGAGTGGCCCGGAAAACCGGCCAATAGCAGCTTTATCATTGCTGAATCATCGATCGACAAGGATTTCATCCCTACCATGGGCATCCAACTACTGGAAGGTCGGAATTTAACCGGTACACCTGCCGACAGCAACTTATATGTTGTTAACGAGGCAGCCGTGAGAGAAATGGGCCTTACCCCGCCCTATGTAGGAACCCCCATCAGCTTCCACGACCGGCCGGGAACGATCGCGGGTGTGGTCAAGGACTTCAATTTCAAGTCCCTCAAGGAAAAAATTTCCCCCCTGCTCTTTTTCCACTGGTGGGACGGCAGCATGCTGTATGTACGCACCACCGCCACGGAAGCCGCGGGTGCCATCAAGGCGGTTGAACAGCAGTACCAAAAATATGCAGGCAACTCCCCCGCTCCCTTTAAATATAACTTCGTCGACAAGCAGTTTGAGGCCAAATACCGGACAGATCAGCGCGCAGGCCAGCTGTTCAATATATTCGCCGGCATCGCGATTTTCATTTCCTGCCTCGGACTCCTGGGTCTTTCCACGTATACCGTCCGCCAACGGGTGAAGGAAATTGGCATCCGAAAGGTGCTGGGGGCAAGTGTTGGAAGCATTGTACAGCTCCTGTCAACCGGATCCATCCTGTTGGTGCTCCTGGCCGTGGTCATTGCATCGCCCATTGCGTGGTGGGGAATGGACACCTGGTTGAACGATTTTGCCTTCCGCGTCAATATGGAATGGTGGATGTTTGTTGTAGCGGGATTTGCAGCGTTACTGATTGCGCTGTTGACGGTGAGCTGGCAGGCCATTCGGGCAGCGATAGCTAATCCGGTCGAGTCGCTGAGAGATGAGTGAGGGGAAACGGCTATCCGCAATCAGCTGACTTTTTGATACCAAAAACGATATACAATGTGGGCAGTTTCGCTGAAAGCCGATGGCTGACAGCTAACACCTGAAAGCTATGATCAAGAACTATTTTAAAATCGCCCTTCGGAATTTAACACGCCATAAGTCCTTCGCGATACTCAATATTGCAGGCTTGGCCATCGGACTTGCAGCGAGCATATTAATCCTGCTGTGGGTGCAACATGAAAGGAGTTACGATCGTTTTCATGCGCATGCCGACAACATATACCGGATTACCGCGGTAGCCAGCGAAGATTTCCAGGCGGCGGTAAATCCGGCGGCAATGCCAGCAGGATTAGCCGCCGAAATCCCTTTTATTGAAAACACCGTCCGGCTGAGCCACCCCACTACCAATGTCCTGGAATACAATAATAACAGATTTGAAGAGAAAAACGGGTTTTATGTGGACTCCACGTTCTTTGAGGTGTTTTCCTTTCCGCTGACATCGGGGAATGAAGCCACAGCATTGCGACACCCTGACGCCATCATCATCACGGAAGATATGGCAAAAAAGTATTTCGGCAACACCGAGCCTCTTGGTAAAACACTGCGGATGAACAACAGTGAGTGGCTTACCGTAAGCGGCGTACTGAAAAATCCGCCTTCAAATTCCCACCTGCAATTTGATTATATCATGCCGATGGCGGCAATAGCCCATACGCATAATGACTTAATCACAAACACCTGGGGTAATTTCAATTTCTATTCGTATTTACTGCTCGCCGATAATTTTCAGCCTACGGCAGCAAACATGAAAGCTTTTGAAACACAGATGGACACCATTTACAAAGCTAACGCAGGTCCGACAAAAATCACGTTCAAGTTACAGCCCATAACCGATATCCATCTCCGGTCGCACCTGCAGGTGGAGTTGCCGGGGAATGGTAATATCCAATATGTCAATATCCTTTCTGTAGTAGCCATCTTTATCCTGGCCATTGCCTGCATTAATTTCATGAATCTTTCCACCGCGCGTTCCGCGCGAAGGGCGAGGGAAGTGGGATTGCGAAAGGTAGTCGGCGCAGCACGCTGGCAGCTGATCGGCCAGTTTCTCGGCGAAGCCATTCTAATCGCCTTTTTCTCGCTACTGATTGCCATTGCACTGGTTTATCTAACCCTACCGCTATTCAACCGATTTGCGGGCAATGAGCTGGAGGTCCGTATTTTTAGTACCAGACTATGGTTTACCTTAATCGGGATTACCCTGGCAACCGGGGTGGTAGCCGGCAGTTATCCGGCACTGTACCTGTCGGGATTCCGACCCGTGAAGGTGCTGAAAGGTAAACTACGGGTAGGCGGGAGCGCCAATTTAGTATTTCGCAATGTGCTGGTGGTGGTGCAATTCGTGGTGTCTATTATACTAATTGTGGGCACCATTGTCGTCTACAAGCAGCTTAATTATATCAAAAAGCGGAATATCGGATTTGAAAAGTCTAATTTGATATATGCGCCTATTGTGGGCGGATTAGCCGGTAAATCGGATACATATCGAAGTGAGCTGAGTCGAAACCCCTTAACGGCGGACTTCACCGTTATCGACGATGTCCCTACAAACCTGACTACCGGAATAATGGATGTACAATGGGAAGGTAGGGATTCGGAAACTTCCATCGTCATTCCGACCATGGACATCGATGAAAATTTTGTACCGGTTTTTCAAGTGAAAATGGCCGCTGGCCGTGCGTTTTCCAATGCCTTCGGCGCGGACTCCGGTAATTTTATCATTAACGAAAAGCTGGCAGGTATCATGGGACTGGATGCGGAGACGGCTATTGGTAAGCCGTTGACCATTGGTGGCGAGCAGGGAATGATTATCGGCGTAACCAAGGATTTTAATTTTAAACCCATCCAACAGGCCGTTGAACCGATGATCATGGAATTCAATCGGTGGCCCTGGAATGGCAAAGCAGTGATCCGCACGAAGCCAGGAGCCACGGAGGCTACGATTAAGGCGCTGGAAAATATCCACACCAAACTGGACCCTGCCTACCCGTTTTCTTATCATTTTCTGGATCAGGATCTGGAGAACCTTTACCGGGGAGAAGAGCGGCTTGGCAGTCTGTTCAACCTTTTCGCCGGTTTGGCTATCTTTATCTCCTGCTTAGGCCTTTATGGTTTGTCGGCCTTTATCGCTGAGCAGCGGTTTAAGGAAATAGGCATCCGCAAAGTATTGGGCGCTTCTGTAAGTAGTATCGTGCAATTGTTATCGCAGAATTTCGTTAGGTTGGTAATTATGGCCATTATGATTGCTATTCCGATCGCTTGGTACATGATGAACAGCTGGTTAACCGGCTTTGCCTACCGGATTGATATCGCTTGGACGGTATTTCTGCTCGCAGCACTCCTTGCCATTGTGGTTGCCCTACTAACGGTAAGTTACGAATCGATTAAGGCGGCGATAGCCAACCCCGTGGATTCGTTGAGGGATGAGTGAGGGGATTGTCAGCTGTCGGAAGTCAGCTATCAGTGACCGGCTTTAGGGGTTTACATAAGGCAGCAACGGAAACTTGGGTAGAAAAAGAACAAATAACGGCTACAAGGGATTTAGACAAAAACAGACTGATAGCAATATAGACAGGAAGCTGATAACTGAAAGCCGACTGCATAAAGCAAAACAAAATGTTAAAGAACTATTTTAAAACCGCCTGGCGGAATATTCGTAAAAACAAGTTATACAGCTTTATCAATATTATCGGACTGACAACGGGTATTTCATCCTGTCTACTCATCGGCGTGTATATCTGGAACGAAGTCACATACGACAATTTCCACGAAAATGCCGATCGCATTGCGCGGGTAACGATGGAATATCAGTTTTCGGGCACCAACAATAAGACCGCCCATACGGGTACGAAAGTTGGTCCCGATTTCAAACGGAACTTCCCACAGGTAGAACGCTATGTGAGAACCATGAAATATCCGCGGGTGGTATCGAATGGTCTGCAGACATTTGAGGAAAAACAGGTGGTATACGCGGATGCCGATTTTTTTTCAATCTTTTCATTCCCGGTCATTCAGGGTAATGCCGCCACTGCATTGAACGCCCCGCAGAAAGCCGTACTTTCCAAAACTGCAGCGAAGAAATATTTCGGCAGCGAAAACCCGATTGGCAAGACGTTAACATTGGATGGTGGAAACCAGGCATATGAGGTTACCGCTGTCGTCGAAAATGCACCACTCAACTCACAAATCCAGTACGATATCCTGGTATCGTTTACCAGTCTGCCCGCTGCGGCTACTGAAACGTGGAGAAATGCCAACTACATTACATACCTGCTACTGAACGACGGCACCGTACGGAGCGGCCTGGCTGATCAAATTGCCGCCTACATGGAAAAAGTGGGCAGGGAGGAAATGGGTATCGCGGAAAACAGTTCCGATTTCTGGACGTATCACCTGGAACCGTTGAAATCGGTTCACTTGTATTCATCCCTCGCGGGCCTGGAAGCCAACGGAAGTGCCACGTATTGCTATGTGCTCGCCATCGTGGCCATCCTCATCCTACTCATTGCATGCGTAAATTACATCAACCTGGCTACCGCTCAATCTGCGGAACGCAGTACGGAAATCGGCATCCGCAAAGTGATGGGCGCGGGTAAATCCCAGTTGTGGAAGCAGTTCTTAGGGGAATCATTTGTCATTACGTTTTTGGCTACCGGCTTAGCTCTCGTAGTCAGCATATCGTTATTACCGTTGTTCAACACAATTACCGGTAAGGAGTTCACAGCACTGGCATGGGTACGGCCGGAGGCCCTGGCCCTGATCCTCTTACTCGCCCTCCTTATTAGCATCATTTCGGGAGCTTATCCGGCGTTTGTGCTGACCAGCACAAAACTGGTACACATTTTAAAATCGGGAATACGAATTTCCAGTTCGGGCGGGTTACTTCGTAAATCACTGATCACCATTCAATTTACGATCGCCATTTTTTTGGTGGCCGTCACCTTGATCGTGGCGCAGCAGTTGTCCTACATCCGGAAAAAGAATGTGGGCTATACCCGTGAGCAGGTGGTCGTATTGCCGGTAGATAATAAAACGAAACCGTTGTACGAGCAACTGAAAGCGGCCTTTCAAAACACGCCGAATGTGATCAGCGTAACGGGTTCTTACGAAGACCCCACATCCATCGGCTGGGGCGACGGCATCACGGTGGATGATGGCCATGGTGTACAGGAACTGTCCCTGACGGCTACCCCTGTGGATCTCGATTACCTGAAAACCATGGGTATGCAATTGGTTGCGGGCAGAGATTTTACCAAAGCCGACTTTGCTTTGCAAGACACCACCGACAATTATCGGAACTTCAGGTCTACGTTTATCCTGAACGAAAAGGCCGTGGCAGACCTGGGTTGGACGCCCGAAGAGGCCGTCGGAAAAACGGTGACACGCTACGGTCCGGGAACGGTCGTAGGCGTGGTGAAGAATTTCCATTTCGAATCGTTACACACGCCCATCGGACCGTTACTGATCTTTCTGGATACCAATGTAACCCGCCAGATCTTCGTCAAGATTAACGCTGAACACACAGCACAGACGCTGGCGGCTATGGAATCCGTATGGAAGTCGCGCATTGCTCACCGTCCCTTCGATTATCATTTTATGGATGAAGATTTTAATGCGCTCTATAAAGCAGAAGAACGTACTGCGGGTATCTTTTCGCTGTTTTCCGGCATCGCCATCGTCCTTGCCTGCCTGGGTCTGTTTGCGTTAGCCGCATTTACAACGATACAGCGCACCAAGGAAATCGGTATCCGCAAAGTATTAGGTGCAACGACGGGCAGTATCACTTTTTTAGTCTCCAAAGAATTTCTGAGTCTCGTAGGCGTCGCCATCTTGATTGCCACTCCATTGGCATGGTGGGCGGGGAGTAGTTGGCTTCGAGACTTTGCCTACCACATCGATATGGAATGGTGGATGTTTGCCCTAGCAGGTTCATTTGCGATTGCCATTGCGTTGGCGACCGTCAGCTACCACGCCCTCCGGGCGGCAGTGGCCAACCCCGTCGATTCGTTGCGGGATGAGTGAAGGGCGGTCAGCTATCGGCTATCAGCTGTTGGCTATCGGCGGTCGGCGGTTGGGTAATAGCTATCGGTAATCAACCAATTTTCTTTTCATTAATTAGACTCGGTATAAATAATTTTATACATTTGTCACCGAAATAAAAGTGCCGCACAGCTTGGACCCTGTGCGGCATACCGGCGAGCCGGCTTACTTTTAAAAATTTGTCGATCCTTAAAAGTGATGCAAAATACGATCTTTTTGCTTATTGGAATGGTGTGTATGCTTTTTTTTACATCCCATGCCCAACAGTCCCAAGGAAATATTACAGGCACCGTCAAGGATCAGTCAGGTGAGGTAATTCCAAACGCGTCACTTACCATACAATCGGGCCCTACCGTTCTAAGTGATCGGCACGGCAGATTTCGTTTTTCACAATTGCCGGCCGGTCGGTACATCATTACCGCATACAGCGTAGGTTATCAGGAGGCATCCCAAGAAGTTGAGGTCAGCGGCAATCAAGCGCACGTGGTCGACTTCGAGCTTGAAGCGTCCCTTGTGGCTATTGATGAAGTCGATGTAACCGGCTTGGCAGTGCACCAGCAGATCAATCGCCAGGCTTTTCACGTAACAGCAATTGATGCGAAGCAGCTCCATAGCAACACGCTGGATTTGGCCCATGCCTTAGATAAGGTTTCAGGCGTACGCGTTCGCGAAACCGGAGGTGTAGGTTCCAATTTCAACTTTTCGCTCAACGGTTTTTCCGGCAAGCAGGTAAAGTTTTACCTGGATGGCATTCCGATGGAAAACTTTGGTTCCGCCTTTCAGATCAACAACATCCCCATCAACTTGGCGGAGCGTATCGAAGTTTACAAGGGTGTTGTTCCTATTACCCTTGGCGGGGATGCGCTGGGTGGTGCCGTCAACATTGTCACCAATGCCAACCATCGGAATTACCTGGATATTTCCTATTCCTATGGATCGTTTAACACACATCGGTCTGCCGTAAATGCCGGCTATACCGCAAAGAGCGGATTCACCGTACAACTTAACGCCTTTCAAAACTATTCAGACAACAACTACAGGGTGTTGGTGGATATATTGGAGGATTTCAATACCGGCGTCACCCGATCAGACTGGGTGAGACGTTTCCACGATACCTATCACAATGAAACGGTCATCGCCCAAATCGGAGTGGTAGACAAGCCCTATGCCGACAGGCTCCTGATCGGCGCGACAGTAGGCCGGGTATTTGCCGAAATACAGACCGGGAATCGCATGTTTGATGTCTACGGTGATCGTTTCCGGGATGGCAACATCTTAATACCGACCTTAAAATATAATAAAAAGGACCTCTTTATAAAAGGTCTGTCGCTCAACCTGCAAGGCAACCTTAACCTGGGGCAAGAAAGGGCTGTGGACACTGTTTTTAAGCAATACAGCTGGTCGGGCATCGGTGAATACAAGACGCCGGGCCACACCTGGGCACCCGGGGGCGAACGCTCGCGCATGCTGTATAAATTCCGCAACAACAATTCATCCGTTAATGCTAATTTCAGCTACGCACTAAACGACCGGCACACGTTTGTATTGAATGGCGTGTACAGCGGTTTTAACCGCAAGGGTGAAAATGTAATCGTGCCGGAGGATGAGAACGCAAAACAACCACAAATCGTAAATAAAACGGTCATTGGCCTGGGTTACCAGTACCGCGAATACGATCGTTGGGAAGCCACGGCATTTGTCAAACAATATATGCAGGACAATAGTTCATCGTACGTCATCGATTGGACCAGCTATCCCCAGCATAGTAATTTCAGCGGTACCGGCTATGGTATCGCTGCTACGTACTTCCTCCTACCCAATCTCCAGGTTAAGTCGTCGTACGAGAAAAGCTATCGGCTGCCAGAAGGCGAGGAACTCTTTGGTGACGTAGTCAATATCAGCCCCAATACAACCTTGGAACCAGAAAAAAGCGACAACATCAATATCGGGATAAACTATAACACCCAATTTAATCGTAGCCATTTCCTGGAATTACGGGGTAGCTATATTTACCGTGATGCCTCGGGTTTCATCCGACCAGTTGTCAGCACCGTCGGTGTCGCTCAGTTCCGATACGCCAATCTCCGCGATGTGCGCAACAATGGCATTGAAGGCGAGATCAACTATTCGTTCAAAGAGTTGTTTCATACCGGAGTGAACCTTACCTATCAAAACCTACGGAACAAGACCAAATATGAAGGCTCTTCGACCACTGTAAGCCCGGTTTACAACGATCGAATACCCAATATGCCCTATCTTTTTGGCAACGCGTACGCATCGATTTCGTGGAATGACGTACTAAAGAGCGGCAACACGCTATCCATCGGGTACAACCTGTTATACGTACATACCTTCTACCTTCGGTGGCCCAGCCAGGGAGAGACAAAGACCGGCATCATCCCCAAACAATTGGCACACGATGCCAACCTGATGTATACAATGAAAGAAGGTCGGTACAGCATCGCCCTGGAGGGCAGAAATCTGGCTGACAGGTTACTATACGATAATTTTCACCTGCAGAAACCCGGTAGGGCATTCAGCATTAAACTACGTTATTATTTGACCAATAACTATTGATATCCAAAACAAAAGCAATGAAAACAAAATTCAAATACCTCATGGCGCTAGCAATTTCGGGTGGATTCCTAGCGGCTTGCTCGAACGACGATCCGAGTCCCGAAGTGCCCGTAGAAGGGGACTCCCGTTATGTATTCCAAATCCAGTCTGTGGGATCGGACGAGGAAACCGCGACCTATATCGTACCGGTTGCAGACATTACCCAAGGGTCTGTATCGACCACCGGGGTCGGCACGGAGACCGATGGGTACTCGTTCATTAATCAAAACAACCGTATCTTCGGGCTTGTGTGGGGCGGCCAGGGTCCGATTACCCCCTATAAGTTGAACAAAGCCGGCAAAATCGAAGAAACCGGAAACACGATCAATGCCGTAGTTGCGCTGGCATATGGCCGCGTAAACGACGACGCATTCGTGTTTACCTCGCTTACCAGCACCAAGGAAAACCCAACCGCAACGATTATGAGCTACGACGCCAAAAACCTCCAGATTTCCAATCAAAATTCCTTTGATATCACGAAAGTATCCGGTAACGACGAGGTAGCTATCTTATCAGGTATTTTCCAGGTAGACAACAAGCTGTATGCGCCATTTTATTGTGAACCAGGCGTAGCGGGACAAAACACCAAGTACAAAGACAATACCTGGGTAGCGGTGTTTGATTACCCCAGCCTGAAATTTGAAAAGGTCATTACGGACGATCGCACCGGAGTAAGCGGATTTTGGTTCTGCCAGCGTAGTTTGCAGCAGATCGAAAATGGCGACACGTATGTATGGTCGGGTGCATTCGGTTCGAAAAATCCGTCCGCATTTATCCGCATCAAGAAAGGCACGGAGGAGTTTGATCAAAGCTATTTCTTTGATGTGGAGGCAAAAACGGGTGGAAAGAAAATTGTTCGTGGCAATTACCTGGCAAACGGTAAGTTTCTGGTTGCGCTGCTGGTTGACGGCAATGATGATTCCGAACGAGATGGAGGCGGCCCTGTGAATGTCCAACTGGCCATTGCTGATGTACTCAATGAGACCATTACTTATATCAACGGCGCGCCGGAATATGAAGCCCCTTGGTATGACTTCCCAGTGTATACCGAAGCGGACGGTAAGACGGCTCAGTTTGTTCTCCGTGAATCTCCTGAGCGTTATGCCGTTTACACCATTGATATCGAAAGCGCATCGGCTACCCGTGGCCTAGAAATCATCGGTTCGAATGTGTCTTCCATCAGTAAATTAACCATGGAATAATGTACACGTTCATTGCCTTGCTGTTTTTTAGCGGTTGCTATCTTTTCTATACTACCTCGAAGAAAAGAAGCACCGCTGTTAAAACGAAGTGGGAACGGTATTTTGCAACGCACCCAGCCCGCTCGAAGTTGCTGGGTGCGTTGCTCTTTTTCACTGGATGGGTATTCCTTGCCAACGCCATGGGGTTTGGAGCCGGTACCTTTGCCGTGCTGGCTTACATCATGTGCTTTGGAAGCGCGATTGTGCTGTTAGCGCCTTTCGATTATCTGCGAGCCAAACATGTGATCGTCCTATCGGCCGTTTGCCTGCTTCTAGAATCTTTGGTCTTTTAAAACGATGCCCGCCAACAAAAAATATTTGACGAAATCGCCCTTCCAGCGTTTCCTGAAAATAACAGCAGGATTTGTGGGTGGATACGCAGTGACGATGTCTTTCCACTTATTGCTTACCCGCTTTTTCAATACGGGTGACGTCATCATCACGACCGCCCTCAGCGGGGTTCTTTTATGGGCTGTCTTGCTGCTATTGGCGTTTCTTTCCAAATCGGTCTGGAAAATCTGGCTGGCTTACCTTGTGCTCACCCTTTTGTTTTCCATACCTTTTTTCATTAACTGACACAATAACAGCGTCCAATGAACCTCCGGAATTACAACATTTATTTTCACACGCACACCATCAGTGGGATTTTTATTGCCGCTGTTCTCTATGTGATATTCTTTGCCGGTTCTTTCGCTTTTTTTAAAGATGAAATTGCCGCATGGCAACATAATTCGTCTTATGCCGCACACGATTACCGGCAGACCGTAGCATTCAATAGCCTGCTGGACTCATTGGATCGCGAATATAACCTGCAGGGCAGAAACCTCACGTTTTATATGCAACCCCATAGCTTCAGTGCGTATGTGAATATCGAACCCTCGAAAGATACCGTCGGTAATGTCAAGGCAGCCGAGCGGGCCAATTTCACGTATGATTTCCTGAAGCACGACCGCTCGACGTACCAAGCGTCTTATGATATGGGCGAATTCCTCTACCGCCTGCATTTTCTCGCTCAACTCAACGAGGTGCCCATCCGCATCGGCTATCCCTTCGGGTATATGGTTGCCGGTCTGGTAACATTCTTATTCTTGTTTGCCCTCATAACCGGACTCTTACTGCATTGGGACAAGATCGTCTCCAATTTTTTTATTTTCAGACCCCGCTCAAAATGGAAAACCATATGGACGGATGCCCATACGGCATTAGGCGTTATCGGATTCCCTTACCAATTCATTTTTGCGATTACGGGCGTTGTCCTTATTTTCAGCACGATATTAATCGCTCCCTTCAGCAAAGCACTTTATGATGGCGATGATACGGCGGTTTATAAGGACCTGGAATATCCCTATTACCTCACACCTACCTTCGAGTTTGCTGCCAAGCCGTTAAAAGAAAAGCCCGATATCGATCAATACATCCAAAAAACACAGGCCCTTTGGCCCAATACCTTTGTGGGCAACATCGCCATTCAAAACTACGGGGATGAAAATATGCACATCGTACTGATGGGTGAATCGGATTACAAAACCCAGTTCGCCGGAAACGGGATGGTCACCTACCGTGTAACCGATGACGAAATCGTGCAGCATAAATCGGCCGAAAGTGAGTCGACGTATCTCGACAAGGTAAAAAGCGTGATCTATCGCTTACATTTCGGCGACTATGGTGGTTATCCCTTGAAAATCATCTATTTCGTGCTGGGGCTCATGGGCTGCGTGGTAATCCTTTCGGGCATTCTGATTTGGCTGGTGGCCCGTGATAAAAACAATGTACCTCGTCATAAACGGGTTTTTAATTTTTGGGCAACCAACGTTTTTATGGCAGCATGTCTTTCACTCCTGCCCGTTACGGCACTTTCATTCATCGCGGTAAAAGCAGGTGGCGATGCCGTAGACATGGGCTTTATCTACCGGGTTTATTTTTGGAGCTGGCTCGTGCTGTCCGCCTATTACATTATCCGTCGTAACCTCCGTCGCACAAACACCGAGACACTCCTGCTAGGCAGCCTCTCGGGTTTATTAGTGCCGGTAGCCAACGGCGTATTTTCGGGCAATTGGATCTGGCACACCTACCAAATCGGTGCACACGACATCCTGCTGGTTGATCTTTTGTGGATCGGGATATCGATTGTCGGACTCATTGCTTTCGGAAAAATCAAGAAAAAGGGAAAAACGAAAGACGGAGAGCAGGGAAAACCTGTAAAAACAAAGCAATCGCCGCGAACACGTTTAGGCACACCTAAGCCTGCTTAAATGATTATGTATCAGGTCGTTAAAATAGGCATCAAGGTTTTCAAGATCATCTAAATCTTTTGGTCTTCCACTTTGTCTTTTAGCTTCAACGAGACTGTCCTTATGTATCGTACGGATATGCAAATTATCATCTTCAAAATAGACAGCGTGCCGATAGCACGTATCGAAATCCAACCCTTTTACACGGACCATGATATCTATAGCGACCGGAGGAACCCCGAACGTAAACACGTCCCATATCGGGTGTGATAGAAAATTATCGGCAGTCATATCAAAAACTGGCATACCGAATTGTTTGAATGCTTTATGTAATCGCCTATAGTTTTCGTCCGTACGTTCTACCCAAATATCCATATCACCTGTCGTACGTGAATAACCATGCAGTATTACCGCGAATCCTCCCACTCGTTAAAGATGTTACTCCTTAAGCTAGCTCCTTCCTCTGACACTAAATTTGGTTCGGTTAAGGCGGGGGGGGGAATCGATCGGATAGTTATAAGCAATACTATTTAGGTATGCCGCTACGGCCAATCGCTCCGTCCAGTGTTTATTTTTGTAATATAACGCGTGATTGGCTGCCTCTTGTACTGTTTGCGCCTTAAACGCCTTCCTATCTAAACGGAATTTCGACATAGTCGCAATCTTTATGGGTCGGACAATAATTAAACAAAAGTAATAAAATTCCATCATGCATTACAGTTGCCAAGTCCAGTAGTGGGTTAGCAGAATAAACAACTGTCCGATATGGAACAACAGCTGTTCGATACCGAACACTTTCATACGCATCAATCAAAGCAAATAACTTAAAATCAACTAGTTAATTGTTTGGCGCAATAACTGTATTGTCGATCATTGAGATTCGATAACAGCTAACGAAAGACAATGATTCATAATTACTTCAAAACCGCATTGCGACAGCTTTGGCGCAATAAGTTTATCTCGTTGTTGACACTGTTGGGGCTTTCCATAGGTATCAGTTCGGCTTTGGTAATTTCCCTGATTGTGTATTATGAATTCAGCTTTGATACCTTCCTGCCAGACAAGGATCGCGTATACCGAGTGGTTCTCGATGCGAACTTCGGTGGTGTGGAAGGACATAGCAGCGGCGTACCAGCCCCCTTGGGCAATGCCATACCGGCCGAGCTCACCGGCATCGAACAAACGGTTCCCGTTTTCCAATTTCCGGGCGACGCGACCGCTCTTGTACGTATCGATGAAGGACAAAGCACGAAGCCACGTGAGTTTAAGAAACAACCGCAGGTGGTTTTTACGAATATCGATTATTTCCAGCTATTGGATTATGAGTGGATTGCGGGAGAACAATCGGAAGCAAACGGACAGCCTTATACGGTGGTCCTGACGGAGAGCCGGGCACGCCTTTACTTTCCCACATTGTCGCCTATCGAAACTGTCGGCAAACAACTTATATACAACGACCTAACTGTCACCGTTTCCGGTATTGTTCGCGACCTGCAGAAACCCTCCGGTTTTACGGGCAAGGAGTTTATTTCCCTGGCCACCATCGAAGCCTCCCCCCTCAAAGATCAGTTCATGATGACGGAATGGAACGACTGGATGGCCTATTTACAGTTGTTTATCAAACTGGAGACAGGCCACACGGCAACCGAAGTCCAAGCACAATTGAACCGAATGTATCAAACCCACAATACGGAATCGGGCAGTGATATTACACTTACCCTTCAGCCGTTGCATGACATTCATTTTAACCCAAGTTATCCAAGCATCGGTGGCCGTATTGCAGAGAAGCCTACCCTATATGGCTTAATGATTACTGCCGTCTTCTTGTTGCTCCTGGGGTGTATCAACTTCATCAATCTGACCACCGCACAGGCATCGCAACGGGCCAAAGAAATCGGTGTCCGTAAAACATTGGGCAGCTCCCGAAGGCAGCTGATCCGGCAGTTTCTCGGCGAAACATTGCTGCTCACCAGTATTGCCACCTTATTTTCGCTGCTGCTGGTGCCAATCATCCTCCGTTTGTTCGCCGCTTATACCCCACCGGGGTTAGACGCAAGCTTCATGGGACAAGCCGGCTATCTGGTATGGCTTGCACTACTTGTTTTAGTCGTTGGCTTCCTCTCCGGGTGTTATCCCGCGGTGGTACTCTCTCGTTATCGCCCCGCGGCCACTCTACGCAATCAGCTCTCCGTCGGAAGCGGCCGATCGCGGCAAGCTACGGTCCGCCAGGTGTTAACCATTTCTCAGTTTACGGTTGCCCAATTTTTCATCCTGGCCACGCTCATTGTTACCCAACAGATTGACTATTCATTGAAAGCAGACATGGGATTTGACAAAGACGCGGTAATCAAATTTGATAGCCCGAGAGACGCAGCACAAAAACAGCAGACCCTCTTGCATACCATCCAATCGCTGCCGGGCGTCGAGTTGGCAAGCACAGGATTCTTTGCCCCCGCCGACCAGGGGTTCTCTTTTACCAATGTCACGTACAACAATGGAAAAGAATCGTTCGAGCCGCAGACGCAAATCCGCTGGGGCGATGAAAATTACCTCGATGTCTACCGGATCAAGCTGGTGGCAGGACGTAACGTCTTGCCCGGCGATTCCGTCAAAGAATTGCTGGTGAATGAGCAGTTTGCAAAGGAAATCGGCTTCCAACGACCCGAAGATGCACTGGGTGAAACGCTCGACTGGAATGATCGGGCGGTACCCATCGTGGGCGTGATGAAAGACTTCCATTTCCGGTCAACACGCGCATCCATTGGCCCACTGTTGTTCGAAAAAAATAGTGGTGCTACTTTTCATATCCGACTCAAACCCAGCCAGGATAGCCAATCGTGGAGCAATACGCTGACTCAAATACAAAAAGCTTACACACAAACCTTTCCTGAGGAAGATTTCAATTACCAATTTGTGGATGAAATGGTGGCACAGTTCTACCAACGGGAACAGGCTACGGCGGGTTTGCTGGGTTGGGCAATGTCGCTATCGATTAGCATTAGCTGCCTGGGGTTATTGGGACTAACCACCTATACCGTCAACACGCGCGCCAAGGAGATCGGCATCCGCAAGGTATTGGGTGCATCCGTGGCGGGTATTGCCAAGTTGCTTTCGACCGACTTTATTAAACTGGTATTTATCGCGGTTGTTATTGCGTCTCCCATCGCGTGGTGGGCGATGACCAACTGGTTGGCCGATTTTGCCTACCGCATTGATATCCAATGGTGGATGTTTGTGTTGGCAGGCATTGCGGCAATGGTGATTGCCTTGCTTACCGTAGGTTGGCAGGCTGTGCGGGCGGCGGTAGCCAATCCGGTGGAGAGCTTGAGAGATGAGTGAGTGGGGCTGTCGGCAATCGGCCCTCAGCTTGGGGACAGTTTCCGGAATAGCTGTAACGGAAGGAGACCGGAGGGAAACAGAAAAAGAAGAAATAATACGGGATAAAAGATTCAAACGAAAAACGGGCCGATAGCTAATGGCTGACTGCTGAAAGCAAAAAATATGATCAAGAACTATTTCAAAATCGCCTGGCGTAATTTAAAACGCGATAAAGGATTCTCGGCCATCAACATCATTGGGTTGACCATCGGGTTGATGGCGGCGACTGGCATTGCTTTGTGGATACAGAGCGAGCTGACGTACGACCGTTTTTATAGTGACACCGACAGGCTTTACGAGGTATTTACCTCGGATGAGTTCCAAGGCGAAAAGCATGCATGGGGCGCAACAGCCGCTATACTCGGCCCGACACTGGCTGCGGAGTATCCCGAAGTGGAGGCCGTGGTACGGATCAGCAATATGGGCAGCCGATATGTCTTCCGCGTGGGGGATAATAAGTTCACACCCCATGGCATTGCACCGGATTCTTCTTTCTTCACGCTGTTTGATTTCAACTTCATCGCAGGAGACAAATCCGCACCACTGGCCTCGCCGAACAACGTGGTGCTAACCGAATCGCTGGCACAGCGGCTTTTTGGCAAAACGGATGTGATTGGGCAGTCCATTGCCTTAGATACAATAGCTACCCTCGTGGTAAGCGCGGTGATTGAAGATCTTCCGGCAAATTCAAGGTTCAGCGATGTCGAGTATATCTGCCCCTGGCTATTCGCAGAGAAAACACTCCGTACCGTGTATTATGGGTCTTGGACGGGCTATAACCACCAAGCCTACGTATTGCTGCGGCCAGGCGTGGCACTCGACACGTTCAACGAAAAAATCCGGACGTTCGTCGCCACGCACGATACCGATCCAGCCAACACGGCGCACATTTTCCTGCATCCCGCAACTAAATGGCACCTCTACAATAAATCCGAAAACGGACAAATGGTGGCCGGCCGGCTGAACACGGTGAGACTATTCATCGTGATCGGTGTGTTCATCCTGCTGCTGGCCTGCATCAATTTTACCAACCTAAGTACCGCCCGTAGTGAAAAACGGGCCAAAGAGATCGGCGTAAGAAAGGTGGTAGGTGCCCGAAAGAATGCTTTGGTAGCCCAATTTTTGACGGAATCGATTTTCCTCTCGGTGATTGCCGGCGTGCTGGCGTTGTTCTTGCTTATACCGGTCCTACCGTTTTTTAGCGATCTCATCGGCAGGGAGTTATCGCTCCCGGCAATTCACCCGGCTTTCTGGTTATTTTTCGCCCTGTTTCTTTTAGTTACCGGAATAATTGCCGGTATCTATCCAGCCATCTTCCTATCCGGTTTACAACCGATAAAAACCCTTAAAGGCACCCTAACGCCATCCCGGAGTGCGTTTACGCCCCGCAAGGTATTGGTGGTGCTGCAATTCACCTTCTCGGTGACGCTCATCAGCTGCACGCTGATTGTGGGCAGGCAGGTCGAATATGTTCAGAACCGCGACAATGGGTACGACAAAAACAACTTGATCTATGTGGCCATGAATGGTGATGCCCACAAAAATTACGCCCTCATCAAACAGGAGCTGCTTGACAAAGGTGCCGCAACAGCGGTAACCAAAACGATTGGTCCAATAACCCGGCACACGACCAACGGATGGGGCTTCAGCTGGCCCAACAGCAAGCCCGAAGACTATGATCTGGTATTTGAGGGGTTGAGCAGTGATGCTGATTTCGTGAAAACCATGCAGGTTGAACTGGTTGCCGGGCGCGATATCGATGTGTATCAGTTCCCAACCGACTCCAATGCCGTATTGCTCAATGAAACAGCGGTGAAACGCATGGGATTGGAAAATCCGTTGGGTGTAGCGCTCGTCCGCGGCAAGGGACGGGATTATGAAGAGCAATGGCATGTGGTGGGGGTGGTGAAAGACTTTATCAATCAATCGCCATATGATGCCATCGAACCGCTGATTGTGTACGGTCCGGCTGGCTATTTTAGCTATATGCACATCCGGTTGAATCCCGACCGCACCACAGCTGAAAATCTAACTGTCGCGGAAGCAGCATTCAATAAATTTAATCCCGATTATACATTCGAATACACGTTTGTAGACGAGGCATACGCCCGGAAATTCGAAGAAGAACAGCGTATCGCAACATTGACAGCCTTGTTCGCTACGATTGCCATCTCAATCGCGTGTTTGGGTTTATTCGGCCTTGCCGCGTTCACTGCACAACAGAAAACCAAAGAAATCGGCATCCGCAAGGTGCTGGGGGCCTCCGTATCGGGCATCGTGGCGCTGCTTTCCAGGGATTTCGTCAAATTGGTGTTGATAGCCATAGTCATCGCATCACCGGTTGCGTGGTGGGCGATGAATAGGTGGCTGGAGGATTTTGCCTACCGCATCGATATTGAATGGTGGATGTTTACGTTGCCCGGACTGGCAGCGGTGGCGATCGCATTGCTTACAGTAAGTTGGCAAGCGATCCGGGCGGCGGCGGCCAATCCGGTGGAGAGCTTGAGAGATGAGTGATTGGAGGGTTTGTTGGAAAGCGTACGCTATTGAACATAGAGTGTTCGATATCGAACACTGTAATGCGGAAATATCAAAACAACAGACTTACTACCAGTCAGTTAACAGTTTGGCGCAATAACTGTATCGTCGCCTATGGGTGCGTGTCAACCGATAACGCGTGCATGACAGCACCTTTTTTAATTGAAATAAGCTAACGGAAAAGACAATGATCACCAATTCCCTAAAGACCACCGTCCGTCATCTTTGGCGCAATCGCCTTTTCACGGGGTTGAACGTACTGGGTCTCGCCATCGGTATCAGTGCCTGCTGGATTATTTACCGCATGGTTGACTACGAATACAGCTTTGATCAGCGTCTGCCTGATGCCGACCAGATCTTCCAGCTGGTCAATAAAAGCAGAAGCGAAGACGGTGAGGAAGGTGGCTTTGCCGGCATCGAGAAGCCGGTAGTAAGCCTGTTGCTCAACGACGTGTCCGGTGCCGAGTTGGTAGTACCTATGTTTTACAAGTATTACAATTCTGTAGCCCTACCGGAAAGCGGTAAGCAGACACCTACTCTCTTTGACCGGGAGATTGAACAGGTAACGACCTTGCCCAGCTACTTCGAGCTAATCGCCTATCAATGGCTGGCTGGCGATAAGAAGACCGCGCTGGATGCTCCAGATCGGGTGGTACTGACCGAGAAGAAAGCGCGGGAATATTTCCCGGATCTCTCCCCGGACCAAATGCTGGGAAAAACACTTATTTATGACGACACCCTGCACAAGCAGGTTTCAGGGGTGGTGGCGGCGCTTGCCTATCCGAGCAGTTTCAATCGGAATAATACTGAATTTATGCGGATTTCCGAGGCCGACTTGAACGAAGGCTCCTGGGGAGGCATGAATTCCAATGATTTGGTGTTTGTAAAGGCCCAGCCAAATACCGCCCCCCAGCATATTGTAGACCAAGTAAATGTTGTTTGCCGGAAATTCAATGCCGAGCAGTTTGCCCAATACCATTTTGAGCGTTGGTATGAGCCGCTCCCTCTTTCGGAGAAACATTTCGCCGGGAACTACGGTGCACAGACACGTACGGCAAATAAAAATGTTCTCTATGGCCTGATAGCCGTGGGTATATTTCTGCTGGTGCTCGCCTGCATCAATTACATTAACCTTAGCACTGCCCTACTGCCCCAGCGGGCACGGGAAATCGGGATCCGAAAGACACTTGGCAGCACAGCAGCCAGTCTCATCCGGCATTTTATTGGCGAAACCTTTGCCGTAACATTCTTCGCCCTCGCTCTTTCTTTTCTGCTCACGTTCGTCGCCAGTAAGGTGTTTACTGTCTTTCTGCCCGAAGGGATGTTCGATTATGTGAATTACGGAGGGATGCTGCTATTTGTGCTTGCATTGATTACGGCGATATCCCTGCTCTCGGGTTTATATCCGGCTTACCTATTGACCAAGGTGCGTACGGTCAATGTATTGAAAGGGCAAACGGAGAAAGCCGTGGGTCGTGAGCGGCTATCGCTCCGCAAAGGACTGATTGTCTTTCAGTTTTTGGTGGCCCAAGTCTTCATTATTTCAGCCGTCATTATGGGCCAACAGCTCCGTTATACGCTGAATAAGGATTTGGGGTTCGACAAAGAGGCCGTTGTTACGGTTGATGTGCCGTATAAAATATTCAACCGCCCTGAAAATAAAGACAAGGAGTTTATCCTGGCCAATGAGCTTAAACGGCTGCCTGAATTTACGGGTGTGGCCTTGGGCGACCGTCCGATGGACTACCGCATGATGAGCAATACGCACAGCTATTTCAGGGACACGGTGGAAATCCAGAAAGCTTTGCATATGAAGCTGGTTGACACAGCCTATCTAGGCGTTTACGGAATGAAACTCTTGGCAGGCCGCAACCTCCGCGCGTCAGACACCATCAACGAATTGATCATCAACGAAAAAGCCTTGAAGGCCTACGGATTTTCTGCTCCGGAAGAAGCGATCGGCGAAGTGCTGGTAACGCCGCAGAATGGGCAATCTTATCCCATCGTAGGTGTGGTGGGCGACTTCCATCAGATAGGCCTCCGGTCGGAAATCCAACCCACAGCCATCGCATCGGCTAAAGACCGATTACATACATTTAACATCAAATTACCAAAGGACCCATCGCAATGGCAGGGGGCCATCCATGTCGTCGAAGGCGAGTGGAAAAAAGTCTATCCCGGTGTTCCCTTTGAATACCGTTTTTACGACAAATTCATTGAGGAATACTATGAAAGTGATCGCAACACCCAAAAATTGGTCAGGGCCGCCACCGGCATAACGATCTTTATCAGTTGTCTTGGCCTATTCGGATTGGCAACACTGACGGCATTCCAGCGTACCAAGGAAATCGGTATTCGCAAAGTGCTGGGCGCTACAGTATCCGGCATCGTGGGGTTGCTGTCAAAGGATTTCGTGAAATTAATATTGATTGCAATCGTCGTTGCCTCGCCCATTGCCTGGTGGCTGATGAACAAATGGCTGGAAGATTTTGTGTACCGAATCGATATCCAGTGGTGGATGTTTGCATTGGCGGGCGTGGTGGCTGTGGTCATTGCTTTGCTAACGGTGAGCTGGCAGGCGATACGGGCGGCGGTGGCCAATCCGGTGGATAGTTTACGGGATGAATAAATGGCAAAAGAATACTCAAGAAATCGTAAAAAAATCAATAAGATGAACAGATCATGTTGAAAAATTATATTAAAAACGCTTTCCGGTATTTGTGGCGCAACAAGCTGTTCACCGTATTGAATATTCTCGGTTTGGCGATCGGTATCAGCGCCTGTTGGGTAATCTACCGCATTCTCGATTATGAATTCAGCTATGATGCACAATTGACGAACAGCGAGTACATATACAAAGTCGTCAGCGCATTCAGCCGGGAGGGCAAAGAATCGAGGATGGGAGGTGTATCTGCCCCGCTGTACCAAGGTATCGGGGAGGAAATTACCGGAATGGAACATGTGGTTCCGGTATTTGGCCAATGGGTAAACAGCGCGGAAATCAAACGGAAAAATCAGGAAACCTTCATCAAGGAGGACCCTGACCAAATCGCCGCGACCACCTCCTCTTATTTCGACATGTTGCCTTACAAGTGGATTGCGGGTGATAGGCAAACCGCATTAGACGCCCCTGAAAGCGTTGTCCTCACCGAAAGCCGCGCCAACATATACTTCCCGAATACCAATCCGGAAGATATGCTCCATCAAACGATTACGTACTACGGGCGCGATACGCTAACAAGGACGGTCAAGGGGATTGTAGGCGACTATTATACTCCCTCCGAATTTACCACCCAGGAGTTTTTTGCATTGCCCAAAACCACTTACGAGGCTTACATGTGGACCAATACCAACGGTAGCGATAAGCTCTATCTTCAGTTGGCCGATGGCGTAAATGCCGATGCAAAACTACGTGAGATCAATGAACTTGATGCCCGTCATTGGAGTGCCTTCGAAGAGGAAGGTAAGAGCCAGGGAAAGACAAACGTACCGAAACGGGGCCGGTCATACGAATTGTTGCCCATACGGGATGCCCATTTCGCAACCCATGTCTCTGATTACGGCGTGATCAAAACCAGCAAACCGGTCCTATATGGACTGATTGGCATCGGTGTTTTCCTGCTTGTCCTTGCATGCATCAATTACGTCAACATGAGCGTGGCACAGATTCCCCAACGGGGCAAGGAAATTGGTGTCCGGAAGACCCTTGGGGGAAGTTCCTCACAATTGATTGGCCTGTTCTTGAGCGAAACCCTGATTACTGCCCTCCTTGCTTCCGTCTTTGCCTTTGCGTTCGGTAGATTGGCATTCTGGGCGCTGGCAGACATTATTCCCGTAGGGGTGACCCCGACAGATGGGATTGGGTTGCTGATCGGCTTCATGCTTGGCCTGGTGGTACTCGTTACGTTACTCGCGGGACTATATCCCAGCTGGTTGATCACCCGGGTGAAAACGGTCGATGTATTCAAAAATTTCTTTTCGGCAGCTACGCCGGCACGTCGTTTCTCGCTCCAACAGGTATTGATCGTATTCCAATTCACCATCGCCCTGGTATTCATCATCAGCACGATTATCGTCGGCACACAGTTGCGTCATACCCTGAAGGCCGACATGGGTTTCAACAAGGAAGCTGTTGTATTGGTGAGTGTACCCTGGAAATACCTATCGGATCCGCGCTATAAAGACAAGCAATTCACGTTGCTCAATGAACTTAGGCAACTGCGGGGTGTCGAAAAAGTCGCTTTGGGAAGCGCTCCCTTATCATCCGGTTATTCGTCGAGCCCGTTCGGATATGCGCCGGACGGAAAAGATCCAGTTGAGATTATGGGGTACAAGAAGTTTATCGATACGGCCTATTTGGATCTGTATCAAATGGACCTGCTTGCCGGCAGAAACATACATGCATCGGATACGATCTCCGAATTTATCATCAACGAAACCGCAGCCATCGCATTTGGATTCAATACGCCCAGTGAAGCCATTGGCAAATTTATCGGACAGCGGGGGAATGCTAAACAAGCAATTGCCGGGGTGGTAAAGGATTTCCATACGCAGGATTTCTATACGCCGATCACACCGGTGATCCTAGCTACTGAAAAGTCGAGTCTCACCGCATTTAATATTAAAATGGATGGCCGTGATCCTGCAAGCTGGCAAGCGACACTGGAGGTTATCGGGGAGCAATGGGCTACCTTATACCCTGCCGAAACCTTCCAATACCGATTTTACGATGAAACGCTGGAAGCAATGTACAAACAGGAACGACAGATCGGTAAACTCATTAATTTGGCTACCATCGTCACGATCCTCATCAGTTGTCTCGGCCTGTTCGGACTGGCTACGCTAACGGCTTTCCAGCGTACCAAAGAAATCGGCATCCGAAAAGTACTGGGTGCGACGGTAGCGAGCATCCTGGGTTTGCTGTCAAAAGATTTCGTGAAGCTGGTATTGATCGCTATTGTCATCGCCTCGCCCATTGCTTGGTGGGCCATGAACACGTGGCTGGCCGACTTTGCCTACCGCATTGAAATCCAATGGTGGATGTTTGCGTTGGCCGGATCACTAGCCGTGGTGATTGCGTTGCTCACGGTAAGCGGACAGGCGGTACGGGCGGCCATAGCAAACCCGGTGGATAGTTTAAGGGATGAGTGATCACAGACATCAGCAGTCGGCTATCAGCAATTTGCTGACATTCTGATGTCAAAAATGATATGTAAATTTCGCTGCAGGCCGATGGCTGAAAGCTAATATCTGATAGCTATGATAAAGAATTATTTTAGAATCGCATGGCGTAGTCTGATGAGAAACAAAGTTTTTTCACTCATCAACATATTGGGACTGGCTATCGGCATGACCGCCAGCTTCCTCATCTATCAATATGTGCATACCGAATTTAGCTACGATGGCTTCCATAAAAATGGAAAGCGCATTTACCGCTTGGCTACCGACATAAAATTACCCGCAGAGACCATTCACGAAGGTGCCTCCTCCAGCGCCATGGCATTTCACCTTGCACAGGATTTTCCGCAAGTGGAACAATTCGTCCGGTTTGGCCAGATCAGTTTACTGGCTCGCATTGGCGACAGGAAATTCCAGGAGCCCAACACGTTTTTTGCCGATTCTTCTTTATTCCATGTATTTGACTTTCCGTTACTAAGTGGCAACCCCCAAACGGCATTACGGGATCCATTTTCTATGGTGATCTCGGAAACTGCTGCAAAAAAGTATTTTGGAGACGAAGATCCGCTCGGTAAAACCCTGTATATCATGGAAAGCGCCATGCCCGTCCAAGTGACGGGCGTCATGGCTGATCTTCCAGGCAACTCATCGCTGAAAGCAGATATTTTCCTCTCATTCGCCTCCTATCAGCAAATCTTTGACCCCCAGGTAAATGATCAATGGGGTAATTTCGGCACCGCCTCCTTCCTGTTGCTCAAAGAAGGGGTGGATGCCCATCAACTCCAAGAGAAGCTGCCCGGCTTTTTAACGCAGCGGTTACCCCAGGAGATCCAGCAGACGGAAATGGCTTTTACGCTGGTGCTGGAGCCCTTCGAAGATATCTACCTCCATTCCGACCGAATCGCTTGCCGGGGTTTCGAAAGCGGCAACCTCAATAATGTGTATATTTTTTCGTTGGTCGCCATCTTTATCCTGCTGATCGCTTGCATTAACTTCGTCAACCTGACCACCGCCCGGGCAGCCGAGCGGAGCAAAGAGGTGGGTGTCCGCAAGGTCGCAGGTGCACACCGCTATCAGCTTGTCAACCAGTTTTTGGGAGAGGCGATAACGGTGAGTTTAATCGCCTTCATGGCGGCATTCATCTTTATCGAAACCACCCTTCCGTGGTTTAACCAATTTGCGGGCAAAACCGCCGCTTTCAGCTTCTTCAGCCGGCCGGCATCCCTGGTCGTGCTCGTGGTGCTCACCTTGATAATTGGCGTATTTGCGGGCACGTATCCTGCTTTTGTATTGTCTTCATTTAAACCCATTAAGGTGTTAAAGGGGCATTTTGTCCCCAGTGGAAACGGGCTGTGGCTGAGAAAAGCGCTGGTGGTTACCCAGTTTGCCGTATCGGTAACGCTCATCGCGGTGACATTCATCGTGTATCATCAACTCCAATACATGCGTAATCATGACCTGGGGTTTAATAAGACACAAACGCTGGTGGTTGAAACCCGTTTCGACAGCAAGCAGGAAACGTTCAAATCGTCGTTGTTTTCCATCCCAGCGGTGCAATCCGCTGCGCGATCGGGAAATGTACCGGGGGGAGATAATGGCAGGCTGTATGCCGAGTTAGAAAACAATAACGGCGATATGCAAACGGCCACAGTTGATCTGTATAATGTAGACGAAGATTTCATCCCCCAATATGACATCCGGGTCTTGGCAGGCAGGGCATTTTCAACCGCCTTCACGTCGGATTCCCTCCACGGTCTGATGCTGAATGAGCGCGCCGTCCAATTGCTTGGCTACAGCGATCCCGCGGATGCGATAGGCCGTCGATTCCAATTGGGGAACGGCCGGGATGGCCGCATCATCGGCGTGGTAAAAGATTTCCATTTCAGGTCGTTGCAGGCGCAGATCACGCCCATGGCTATTCAACTGGGGCAGGGCAACTTCTCCAACTACATTTCCATCAAGATGAGCACGGACAACCTGCCAGCCACGATGGAGGCTATTGCTGCAAAATGGAAGGAAACCATCCCCAACCGGCCGTTCAATTATTTCTTTGCCGACGAATTTTTCGATCGGCAATACCGGTCTGAAGAACGCTTTGGGCAATTATTTTTCCAGTTTGCATTGTTGACTATCTTCATTTCCTGCCTCGGATTGCTGGCGCTGGTTTCGTATAGCACGCTTCAACGTCAAAAGGAAATTGGTATACGCAAGGTGCTTGGTGCTACGGTAGCAAACATCGTGAAACTGTTGTCACTCGACTTCGTCAAACTGGTATTGATTGCCATTGCCATCGCGATCCCCGTTGCCTGGTGGACGATGGATAAGTGGCTGGCCGACTATGCCTACCGCATCGATATCCAATGGTGGATGTTTGCCGTGTCGGGATTGGCAGCGGTGGTGATCGCGCTGCTCACTGTGAGCTGGCAGGCGATACGGGCGGCCATAGCAAATCCGGTGGATAGTTTAAGGGATGAGTAGCAAACCGCTATCGGCAGTCGGCTATCAGTTATCGGCTATTAGCTAATTTCTAATAAAAGCCTATGGCGGATGGGTATGGGAAACAGAAAAAGCGTGCAGGAAGAAAATTAAAAAAGAGCTGAAAGCTGATTGCTGAAAGCTGAGAGCTTAAAAAAAATGATCAAGAACTACTTCAAAATTGCCTGGCGGAACCTGAAAAGGAATAAACTATTCTCACTCATCAATATTTCGGGTTTATCACTCGGTATTGCGACATGTTTTATTATCATGTTGTATGTGCACGATGAGTTGAGTTACGATACGTTCCATGAGAACGCGGCAACTATTGCAAGGGTGATTTTTCGCGCTGATATCAACGGCGGCAAAATAAATGAAAGCGTTACCATGGCACCCGTTGCGCAAACCATGGAAAGCGATTTTCCGGAAGTGCAGGAAGCCACCAGACTGCTTGCTTATGGCAGTCCGAAGATGCAGTACGGAGACAACGTATTTAAAGGTGACCGGTTTGCATTTGCCGATCCCAACATCTTCCGCATCTTTACATTGCCCATGGTTGAGGGCGATCCCGAAACCGCCTTGCTCGAACCCCATACGGTGGTCATTACGCAATCAACCGCTAACAAATATTTTGGGGAAGGCAATGCAATTGGGAAGACGATCGTGCTAACCAGCGATAATAACCAGCCTTATGTGATCACGGGTGTCATTCAGGATATTCCAACCAATTCACATTTCCATTTTGATTTATTTGGTTCCCTGAAAGGTTACACAGACGCCACATCGGATTCATGGATGTATGGCGGTTTCCATACCTACCTTTTACTAAAGCCGGGCAGTAATCTGCAGCAGCTAGAAGCGAGGTTTCCACAAATGGTTAAAACCTATATGGGTCCGCAGATCCAGCAGCAGATGGGCTTAAGCCTGGAGCAATTCACCACGCAAGGCAACCGGCTGGGATTTGCCCTGCAGCCCTTAACCGACATCCACCTTAACTCCTACACAACTACAGAGTTTGAGCCCGGCGGCAACAAGGCGTTTGTGTACATTTTTTCAGGTGTCGCGCTGTTTATGTTGGTTGTTGCCTGCATTAACTTTGTTAACCTTTCAACCGCAGGCGCATCCAAAAGGGCAAAGGAAGTGGGGATACGGAAAGTAGTCGGCTCCGGCAGATTTCAACTCATCAAACAATTTTTATCGGAGTCCATCCTCATATCTTGTTTCTCTCTACTGATTGCATTTTTGCTGGCGCAATTGGCGTTGCCTGCGTTTAATCATATTTCGGGCAAGGATTTAGCTTTCGATGTGAATCCCATTCTTACATTTATCGGCTTTGGAATGCTGGCGGGCGTAATCGCCGGTATCTATCCTGCCTTTTATTTATCGTCTTTTAAGCCCGTCGCCGTTTTAAAAGGAAAACCTTCGGCCCACGTCAAAAATATCAGTTTAAGAAGCGGACTGGTCGTGTTCCAGTTTTTTGTTTCCGTGACCCTCATCATTGGGACGATCGTCGTGTATCAGCAAATGAGGTATATGCAAAATAGAGACCTCGGGTTCGACAAAGAACAGCTCCTCGCGATCCCGAATTCGTATGCATTAGGTAATAATGAACAGGTATTTAAACAGCAGCTATTGCAGGATTCGCGGATCGCAAGTGCAACGGTGTCATGGTATAAGCCCGTAGGACCGAGCGATTATAACAATGCGTTGGCCTACCCGCAAGGCGATGATAAACAAATCGTAAACGGAGTAGATTATCATGTGGATGAAGATTATATACCAACGATGGGTATGCACATTGTCCACGGAAGGAACTTCTCCAAAAATTTTGCGACCGACTCTTCAAGCATTATTTTAAATGAAACCGCGGCAAAGGCAATGGGTTGGACTGCATTAACGGCCATCGGTAAAACAGTAATCAGGCAAAATAGCGTGAGGGGCGAGAACGTTCCTTTCCACGTAATTGGTGTCGTGAAGAACTTCAATTTTAAATCGCTGCATGAAACAATCAGCCCGTTGTTTATGACCTTGTACCCCGAGGGCGGCTTAATCTTCAAAATAAATACATCGGATGTTGGGGGCTTGCTGGCAACGATGGAAAAACAATGGAATAGTTACCCTACCGGGGAGCCGTTTACATACACGTTTATGGATGATCTCTTCCACAGCACCTATGCCGCGGAACAGAAGACGTCTGTTATCCTCAATATTTTCGCTGTACTGACCATTTTGGTAGCTTGCCTTGGGCTGTTTGGTCTGGCAACCTATACAGCTGAACAACGCACCAAGGAAATCGGGATCAGAAAGGTGTTGGGAGCCAGCGTAACACAGGTAGCGCAAATGCTGTCCAATGATTTTCTGAAATTGGTTCTGGTTGCATCCCTTGTTGCATTTCCAATAGGTTGGTTAGCAATGAATCGATGGCTCGAAAATTTCGCCTACCGGATAACCATCCAATGGTGGGTGTTTGCAGTAGCGGGGCTGGCCGCCATAGCGATTGCGTTGCTCACCGTAAGTTGGCATGCAATACGGGCGGCGGTGGCCAATCCCGTGGATAGTTTGAAGGATGAGTAGCAAACGGCTATCGGCAGTCGGCTATTGGTTATCGGCTATTAGCGATAAAGGGTAGGAGTACGAGTTACAATAAATTCTTAATTTTGCATAAACCCCTTAGCTATGCGTAAGATCATCCTTCTCATCTGGGCTGCCGTGCTGTGGAACGCCGTTGCCTTTGCCCAATTATCCGAGGCCGAATATATCCGCGAACAGTATACAAAAATAGAGCGTTACATTCCGATGCGGGATGGCGTAAAGTTATTCACATCGATTTACATACCGAAAGACAACAGTCAATCGTACCCCTTTTTGATAAACCGCACCCCCTATACCGTAGCACCTTACGGCGAAGACCAGTTCAAAACGAGCCTGGGACCTGATTCAGCATTTGCCCGCGAAGGCTATATTTTTGTTTATCAGGACGTGCGGGGTAAATGGATGAGTGAGGGTACTTACCGGGATATCCGGCCACATGTGGCAGACAAGAAAACGGATCGCGACATTGACGAAAGCAGTGATACCTACGATACGATTGACTGGCTGGTGAAGAACATCTCCAACAACAACGGGCGGGCAGGTATCTACGGGATATCGTATCCGGGGTTCTATTCCACCGCTGCACTGCCGGACGCACACCCGGCGCTGAAAGCGGTCTCGCCACAGGCGCCTGTTACAGATTGGTTCCGGGGCGATGATTTCCACCACAACGGTGCTTTTTTCGTAATGGATGCCTTTAATTTTTATAGCCAATTCGGTGTGCCGCGACCAAAGCCGCTGACACCCGACCAGTTTCATAACGGGGTGAAGGTTGACTACCGCGACAACTATCGATTCTTTCTGGACCTCGGCGCCCTGCCCCATGTGAAGGAGCGTTATTTCGGCGATAGTATTGCTTTCTGGAATGATCTGATGCGGCATGGCACACTCGATACTTTCTGGCAGGCCCGGGAAATTGTGCGGCACCTGAAAGATATAAAGCCGGCCGTGATGACCGTGGGTGGTTTCTTCGATGCAGAAGACGCCCTTGGTCCTTTTGAAGTTTACCAAAGCATCAAAGACAACAATCCCGATGCTGATAACCACCTCGTGATGGGGCCGTGGTTCCATGGCGGATGGGTGCGCAGCACGGGCGACTTCTTCGGGGATATCCGGTTTCACAGTCCGACCAGTGGCTGGTATCAGCAACACCTCCAACTACCCTTTTTCAATTATTATCTGAAAGACAAGGGCTCCTTTGATGCGGCCGAGGCCACGATCTTCATCAGCGGCAGCAACGAATGGAAAAACTTCGACACCTGGCCGCCCCGGAATACCGCGACACGCCAGCTCTACCTCCGTGCCGACGGTGGCCTGAGCTTCGAAAAAGAAAAAGGGGAAGGGTATGATGAATATGTGAGTGACCCGGCTTCGCCCGTGCCCTATCAGGCAGGCGTTCAACAGCAGCGCACCCGCGAATATATGGTGGATGATCAACGCTTCGCTTCGCGGCGGCCGGATGTGCAGGTTTACCGGTCTGAAGTCCTGACCGAAGATGTGACCCTAACCGGAACATTGATGGCCCACTTATTCGTATCTACTACGGGTACCGACGCCGACTATGTGGTAAAGTTGATCGATGAATACCCCGAGGATACCACGGCCACCGGATTGGGCCATGAAGGCAAAAACCTAAGTGATTATCAGATGATGGTACGCGGAGAGGTTTTCCGCGGAAAATTCCGGAATAGCTTTGAGCATCCTGAACCATTCATACCCGGCGAAATCACACCGGTTAGTTACCGACTACCAGACGTAGGCCATACCTTCAAAAAAGGACACCGCATCATGATACAGATCCAGAACTCATGGTTTCCACTGGTGGATCGCAATCCACAGCAATTCCTGGATATTTATCATGCTAGGGATTCGGATTTTATCAAAGCTACCCATCGAATTTACCGCGGAGGCAATCATGCTTCACACCTCACTGTACAGGTGCTGCAGCCCTAGCCCTCCCACACTAATAATTCAGTGTGCCCCACCATCGCATCAAAATCCCGATCGTTATGCACGAGCGGCACCGCAAACCATAGCGCAAAATAGGCGATTAAACAATCGTTACTTTTACGGATTGTGACACCATGTTTCCGCAACGAACGGAACAACTCAGCCGCTCCAATAGCTGCTTGATAAGCGGGGATTTCCAAAAGTCGGAAGGCGGAAAGCGCTTCCTTGATTTGACTATATTTACGATCATCGCGTATGCCTTGCAAAACTTCTTGTAGAATAGTGGGGGTAATGAGCACTTCTGCATCCTCAGAAATGTACGTTTCCAACAATTCTACGGCAGGTGTATTTTTATTGTTAAGGAAATTAATCCACACCGAAGTATCAAAGATCAGCGCATCTTTCATATCCTACGCATCTGCTCCAAATCACCTTCCCATGTGTCTTTCCCACGCAACGATAGTAGCTTTTTACGCTTCAATAAGGCTACGTATTGCTTCAACGCTTCATGCACCACGTCTTTTTTGGTTCTCAGCTTACTGATTTTTAAGGCTTGTTTGACCAACTGGTCATCTAATTCGATATTTGTACGCATACGACTATGAATTAATGTGTAAATATATCTAATTTTATACACATAGCAAAATGTGGCTTTACTGTTCATATATGAACAAATAGTGTTCGATATCGAACACCTCTCCTACCAGCACCCAATATATACATCTTACAATCAGTATTTTATAGTTATGGCGCAGTAACTGTACAGACTTGACTGCAATCGATCTGAGGCTGATTGCCGAAAGCTGATTACTGAAGGCTAAGAGCGTAAAAAAATGATCAAAAACTATTTAAAAATCGCCTGGCGAAGCCTAATAAAACACAAACTGTATTCCGCCATTAAAATCGGAGGCTTTGCCTTTAGCTTTGCCGCCTGCACCTTGATTGCTTTATTTATCCGGCATGAAGTCAGCTATGACCGAACGTATCCTGATTCGGATCAACTTTACCGGGCAATAATGACGATCGACGATGACGGCGATCTATCGAAATCAACATCGTTCATGGCCCCCTTCGCGCCAACCATGAGGGCCGATTTCCAAGAGATTGAACATGCGGGGCGACTGCTGCCTAACCCGCTATTTGGCGCAGGCAGTAACCAGGTATCCACAGCAGATGATCCGGAGAGCCTACATGAAGACGGAATCGTGTATGCCGATCAGGAACTGATGAATATACTGCGACTGCCCATGGTCCAGGGCAATCCGGAACATGCCTTGGATGACCCCAATACCGTGGTACTAACCGCATCCAAGGCTACGAAATATTTTCCCGAAGGCAACGCCATAGGAAAAATCATTTATTTAAACGACAACAAGACCCGTCCGTACACCGTCAAGGGCGTGCTGGAAGATATCCCCGAGAATTCACATCTGTATGGTTTTGATTTTTTCCTTTCACTCGCGGGGGAACCATTTTACACCGGGGAACAGGTCAATTGGATGGCCACGAATTACGTAACCTATTTCAAACTTAGGCGGGGAACTGATGTCAGCCAACTGGGTAAAAAGATGGCTGCCGATATGGTAACCAATTATTACATACCTGCTGTTAAGGCTGCCGGAAGGCAGGTATCAAAAGATGAGAAATCGGTAAATATTATACTCCAACCCTTAGCTGATATCCATTTACGTTCGCAAGATATTGCTGATTACGACGTGACGATGAAAGGGCATGGCGACATTCGCTTTGTGTGGCTGTTTGGCGGTGTTGCCGTGTTTATCCTGTTGATCGCCTGTATCAATTTCATCAACCTCTCTACCGCTAAATCGGCCAGCCGTGCCAAGGAAATCGGCTTGCGCAAAGTAGTCGGTTCATACCGCAGCAGCTTAATCACGCAATTCCTAACTGAATCCACGTTATATAGCCTGTTGTCTATTGTGCTGGGTGTGCTTTTAGCTTGGGCATTTTTACCGCTCTTCAACCAGCTTGCCAATAAGCAACTGGTATTTCCCTGGAATAGCATGCAGCTGTTCCCCCTCATTGGATTGGCTATTATGGGGATCGGATTGCTATCCGGCCTTTACCCCGCATTTTACCTTTCTGGCTTCCGTCCGGCGCAAGTTCTTAAAGGCCAGCTGAGTCAAGGTACCAAAAGCCCGATGCTCCGCAATGGATTGGTGGTGTTTCAGTTTACCACCTCCATCATGTTGATTATTGGCACGCTCATTATCAATAGCCAGATGCGGTTTATTCTCAACAAGAAAATCGGCTTCGATAAAGACCAGGTGATGGTAATCCAGGGCACCCATACCTTAGGAGAGCAGGTTAAGACCCTGAAAGACGAACTCCAAAAGCTTCCTGAAGTGCAGCATGTGTCGGTGGGCGATTACCTGCCCGTGCAGATGGGGGGCGTGAAGCGCAATGGCAACCCAATCTGGAATGAGGGACGCGTCAACGAAGATGCAGCTGCACAAGGACAGTTTTGGGAAGTGGACGAAGATTACCTGCCTACATTGGGACTTCAGCTCATCGATGGGCGTAACTTCGATAAGCAACTGGCTACCGATGCGGACGCTGCCATCATCAATCAACGAATGGCTGGGTTGCTGAACTTAAAAAATCCCATTGGCAAGCACATTACTAACGGGTGGAAAGACATGTTGGTTGTTGGTGTAGTAGAAGATTTTAACTTTGAATCCATGCGAGATGAGGTTGGCGGTGTCGTCCTCACATTGGGCAACAGCCCCACCATGATAGCCGTGAAGTTGAATGGTCGACACATGGCGGAATCGGTTGCGGGCATTTCTGCCTTGTGGAATTCATTTGCTCCTAATCAAGCCATCCGTTTTACCTTCCTGGACGAAAGCTATGCCCATATGTATGAAAGCGTGCAGCGCACGGGAACTATTTTTACCTGTTTTTCGGTGCTGGCCATTATAATTGCCTGTCTGGGACTATTCGGACTGGCCGCTTTTACTACCGAACAACGTACCAAAGAGATCGGCATCCGGAAAGTGCTGGGGGCATCGGTTGCCGGCATCGTACAGCTGCTATCGAAAGATTTTGTCAAATTAGTATTCGTTGCGCTGATCATCGCTTCACCCATTGCCTGGTGGGCAATGAACCAGTGGTTACAGGATTTCGCGTACCGTATTGAAATCCAATGGTGGGTATTTGCGGCCGCGGGACTGACAGCTATAATAATCGCACTGCTTACGGTAAGTTGGCAGGCAATAAAAGCGGCAGTAGCCAATCCGGTGGATAGTTTGCGGGATGAATAAAAAAATTAGAACACGGATCAATCAGCGGTAATCTAGCGATCGAAAAGCTCGTCCATGGTAAGCGACTTCTGCACCAAACCCGGATCCTGATTCACATTGCTTATACCGAAGGAGGTGATCATCGTAAGAAAAAGCGTCTTTCTGGTCTTGGAAGCTGTTTTGAATACCGTAAGTTTCTGGTGGAGGTTCTCCGCGTAGGATTTTGTTAGTTGAAAGGGCATGGTCGAAAATTTCATTTCGCACACATTGATGCATAGATCTTGCCGGTCAATCAGCAAGTCAATCTGTACGCCGACATTGTCTTTCGTTCCGCGCTGCCGCCAGGCAGAAACTTCCGTGTATATTCCGCCAATGCCCAGGGCCCGCTTCAATTGGTCTATGTGCTTAAAGCAAATGGACTCAAAAGCGTAACCGCTCCAACTTTTCCAAGCTGGCTTATCGGCAAGTTTCAACCATGAGCCGTGCGTTTTGGCGCGGCTGTTTGCAATGAAATGCAGATAAAACAGCGAATATTCATCTGTCAGCTTATAAATGCTGTCCTTTGATTGTCTACCGAAAGGGACGTAAGGATGAATAAACCCCGACTCAGTGAGTTCTTCCAGTAATTTGGTTGCGTGGCCACCGGATGTCAGCTTACAGGTTTTGATGATTTCCTTGCGGGTCATCCCCACAGCGGTCTGTGCCAATGCTCGGATGACGTACATATGGTTGGTCGCATCATCAAATAACGACCGGTACAAACTATTGAATTCTTCCTGCAATAAACCGTCTTTTTGGAAGCACAGCCGGTCAATCACTTGTGCAGTACTTTCGCCCGGTTCGATTTCTTCGAGATATTGGGGTATGCCACCCAATGCCATATACAGCTGCACCAATTGAAATCTGTCGAGGTTAACTTTCCGGCTTTTCAGGAACGCTTCAGTTTCAGAAAGATTGAACGGAAGCAAACGTATCCGTCGGCTAACCCGGTTATGGAGGCCACCACGGTTACGGACCACATTTCTGATCATCCATGCGGCCGCAGAACCGCAGATCACCACAATTAGATTCTTTTGTTGGGATGCCCATCTGTTCCAAAAGTTTTCGAAAGCCGGCATAAATCCCGACCGTGGCGTATTCATCCACGGAAATTCATCAAAGAAAATGATCCGCCGTTTCTTCTTTAATAGCGGGGCGAGGTACCCTTCGAGCATATCAAAAGCCTGCAACCAGCTTCGCGGTACAGCTAGGGGAACATTTCCCATAGTTTTGCCAAGTGCTATACTGAAACTTTCCAAATGTTGTTTCAGCGTGGCGTAATGGGAGCCTGAAAATTCAAAATCCACCGGTCGGCTAAACCCATTTCTGATGAGATAGGTTTTCCCCACTCGACGACGACCATAAATTGCCACAAGTTCTGCTTCACTAGATTGTTCAATTTTTCGCAACAGACTGATTTCTTGTACCCTACCCGTAATAACATCCATAAAATCAAATTTATATTACGCCAAAAGTAAGAAAAAAACATAGTTTTGGCGTAATATGAAAATTTATATCGCGCCAAAAGTCGAAAAAACCATGGTTTTGGCGTAGTTAAAAAAGCTTTTTTGCCCAAACACTGTCCGCTATTGAACAAATCGGTGTCCGATATTGAACACTTTCGTCCGATAAAACAAAACCAACTCGCTAATTAACAACTATTTACGGTTTTGGCTCAAAAAATGGGCGGGACAAAAAGGCTGAAGGCAGAAAAGCAAAAAATGATCAAGAACTATTTAAAAATCGCTTGGCGAAACCTAAAGAAAAACAAACTTTATTCGCTAATCAACATCACCGGACTGGCCACGGGTATGGCCGTCTGCGTTGTGATCATGCTGTTTGTGTCTTACGAAGGAAGCTTCGATCAGTTCCATACAAAGAACATTTACCGGCTTGATGAGGTACAGAAATTTCCAGGCATGGTTGCCCCGCAAAACGTGGCCTTGTCTATGTTCCCGATGGGGCCCACGCTGCAAAATGAATTTCCAGAGATTGTTAATTTCACGCGCGTCCGACCGAATGGTAAGCTACCTCTCCAGTTAGGGGAAAAACGCGTGACCCTATCCACCCCACTATGGGCAGATTCAACATTTTTCCAGCTCTTCAACTTCCACCTCATCAGCGGAGACCGTGCCACGGCGTTGCATAAGCCGAATAGCCTAGTCCTCACCGAGCGCAGCGCACAGTTACTTTTTGGAACTGACCAAGCGCTTGGTAAAACCGTTGCCCACTACGGACAGGATACCCTGCTTCTTACCGTGACCGGCGTTATGGAAAATGTACCGGACAATTCCCACCTACAATTCGACGGGCTACTATCCTTCAACACGTTCACGAGTCCACAAGATATGGAAAACTGGGGCAGCAATTGGCTGACAACGTATTTGGAACTGGCGAAAGGAACCAGCATTGCGGCGCTGGAACAGAAATTTCCGGCCTACCTACAAACCTACATGAATGAAGAACAGACCAAGTTTTACGAACTCTTCTTACAGCCGCTGCGAGAGGTGCATGCCCGCTCCACAAGTATCACACACGACTACCTCAACTACGCCAAATTCGATGGCAATTATACCAACGTCTTCTCGTTCATCGCTATCATTGTACTTATCATCGCAGCCATCAATTTTGTCAACCTATCATCGGCCAAGGCCGCTTCTCGTGCAAAGGAAATCGGTGTACGAAAGCCGATTACTGAAAGCTAAAACAACTATAAAGTAAAACAAAATGATTAAGAATTACTTCAAAACCACTTTACGCAACCTTTGGAAAAATAGGGTTTATGGAGCTATTAACATTTTAGGACTAGCCATCGGTCTGGCCAGTTTTCTTGTGATCCTGCTTTACCTCAACCACGAACTGAACTACGATCGGTGGAATACGGAACTGGAAAAGGTGTACAAGGTATCCCTACAGGGTGAAGACGAGATCTTCAAAAACACACCTGCCCCATTAGCCGCTTTGTTACGCGAAAATATACCGCAGATCGCATCGTCAACCAACACCATGTGGAACAGCGGTAGCTTTGAAATACCGCTTACGGTAGAAGAAGATAAGCAGATCTACCAGGGCAATACCCTTTCTGCCGATTCCCTCTTTTTTAGGGTATTTCCCTATACCTTAGTGCAGGGCGATGTATTTACTGCGCTTGACCGGCCTAATGCCATGGTGATTAGCGAACGGGTAGCTGAGAAGCTCTTCGGAAATGAGAACCCCTTAGGGAAAACCGTCAAGGTGTTCAACGGGTTTGATTGTGAAATTACTGGCATTTTACAAACTCCAGATAAACCGTCGCACATGGAAGTCGAAGTGGTATACCGATCTCCTTATGAAAAGTCCAATTTCCACTGGGGAAACCATTCGTTTCAAACCTATATAAAGACGAAGCAACCGATACCGGTTGCCAATATCGAGCGGGTAGTTGACGAGCTTTACTATAACCACCGGCTAAAAGAAAACGAGGCAATATCTTATCAAGCGTTCCGTGACGGAGGTCATCACGCTGGTTTATTTGTTGATGCAATACAAGACCTGCATAACTTTCCCAAGCATGGCGACAGCAACATCACCACCGTATCCGTGCTGTTAGTGTTGGCAGCCTTATTGCTCCTCGCTGGGGCCATTAATTTCAGTAACCTATCCATTGCAGCTTCCATCCGCAGGGCTAAGGAGGTGGGCGTGAAAAAGGTGCTTGGCTCCAGTAGGACGCGTTTGTTTTGGCAGTTCATGGGTGAAACAGCACTTCAATGCCTTCTCGCGCTGGCGATATCCATGTTGCTGCTCAGCGTAATGCTTCCCTATTTCAACCGGGAGTTTGATGTCAAGCTGGATTTTTTCCAAACCGGAAATACCCTTTCATTGCTATGGCAGTTTGTATTGAGTTTATTCGTAATTACCCTATTATCGGGATTGTATCCGGCGGTTTTTCTTTCACGATACAATACATCCAACGTGTTGAAAGGCAATTACTCGAGGGGCAAGAAAGGTATGATGCTTCGCAACGCCTTGATTGTTGCTCAATTTGTGGTGGCTGCTTTCTTTATTTTCGGTACGGTGGTAGTGAGCCAACAGCTGCATTACATGCAAAACCGGGATACGGGGTTTTCAGGAGAGCAGGTGTTGCGCATACAGCCGTACGTCCAAAAGTCACGAGACGAGGGTTTTGGCGCGATACGGAATACGTTACTCCAAATTCCGGGTGTACAGTCCGTTGCCAAAACTACGGCGGTTCCCGGTGATGCGTATGTAGATACCTCCACCATGGAGTTCAAACACCGCGGGGAAATCTATCGGATGACGTCTGTGAAAGTCAGTGCCGATTACTTCAGCACACTGGGTATTGATCTGCTTAAAGGGCGATTGTTCAACGACGGCTACGCAGACCAACATACGCGCACAGCCCTAGTCAATGAGACTGCTGCGAAACGATTGGGGCTTCGGCAACCGGGCGACGCCTATATCACTTTTCCATATTGTGACAGCATTCCTGTGCAGGTGGTCGGGGTGGTGCGCGACTTCAACGTGATGGGCTTTGAACAACACGTCCAGCCAGCAGTATACACGATTGGCAATGAGGCTTGTGTGTTTCAATCGGGCGGTGCTATTTTGGTAAAGCTGAGCGGTGATGACTTACGCGAATCGATGGTAGCAATCGAAGAAGCATGGAAAACGATCGAACCGGGTTTCGCCATTCGCCACACCTTCCTTGATGATCATTTCCAACAGCTCTTCGCCAGTCACCTGCGGTTACAACGCGTAGTTAATTTCTTTGGCATCACCGCTATTGCCATTGCCCTGATGGGTTTATTTGCTTTGACTGCATTTTTGGTAAATCAGCGCACCAAGGAAATCAGTATCCGCAAGGTATTGGGTGCCGGTATCACAGACCTTGGTTTGCTGTTGGGCGGGGACTTTATACGGCTCATCGCTATCGCTGTTTTCATAGCCGTTCCATTAGGATGGTGGGCGGCCAGCGAGTGGCTTAAAGGGTTTGCTTACCGCATTCCGTTAACCGGATGGCTATTTGCATCGGCTGCATTCGGGGTGCTGATCGTGGCAGCTTTGACCGTAGGTATCCATACCCTCAAAGCCGCACGGGCGAATATCGCAGACAATCTGAGGGATGAGTGATTGTCGACGATCAGATGTCGACGATCGGCCAGCTTCCGGGGCCATTGCCGGAAGATATATGGAATAAAAAAGGCTGAGAGCTGATTGCTGAGAGCTGACGGCAGAAAAGCTAAAAAAATGATCAAGAACTATTTTAACATCGCTTGGCGCAACCTCGTCAAAAACCGGAAATCATCGTTCATTAACGTTGCCGGATTGGCGATGGGAATGGCCGTCTTTATGCTCATTGCATTGTGGATATGGGATGGATTGACCTATGATCGCTACCACCAAAACCACGATCATATCGGGCAGATCTGGCAAACACAGGTTTTCAACGGCGAAGCCATCTCGGGTCCTGCCGTCCCGCTGCCCCTGGAAAACGAGTTGAAAGCCAATTACAGCAACCATCTCCAATACGTTGTTATGGCATCTTGGGTAGGGAATCACGTTCTATCTCATGACAATAAGCATCTTTCACATGGTGGTATCTATATGGATACCGAGGGACCACGAATGCTCACGTTGGATGTCCTATCGGGTAGTATAGATGGCCTTAATGATCCAAACAGCATCATGCTCGCCGAATCCACTGCCAACGCGATTTTTGGCAACGAGGATCCCATGGGCCAAGTGATAAAAATCGACCAAGCGCTCGATGTACATGTTACGGCAGTGTATAAAGATTTACCCTATAATACGACATTCAGGGATTTGAAATTTATCGCACCCTGGTCGTTATACCTGACCTCAGAAGCTTGGTTTAAACGGGCCGCTACCGATTGGGCAGACAACTCTTTCCAGTGCTTCGTACAACTGACCGACAATGTCTCATTTGAGCGGGCGAATGCAGCCATAAGAGATGCTAAACTGCAGCATGTGTCGCCAGATGAAAAAACAAGATTTCAGGCGAAACTCACCATTCACCCTATGAATGACTGGTATCTGTATAGCGAATGGAAAAACGGAAAGGCCGTCGGCGGCGTCATCGAATACATCCACCTGTTTGCCATCATCGGAATATTTGTACTGGCTTTGGCTTGTATCAATTTTATGAACCTTAGCACAGCACGTTCGGAACGGCGCGCAAAGGAAGTTGGCATCCGCAAAACCGTAGGTTCTCCTAGAAGGCTGCTGATTGCTCAGTTTCTAAGCGAATCGACACTTATTGCGCTCATCGCATTTTTCTGTTCATTGCTTTTGGCTTTCGTTGCATTGCCGTGGTTTAACGAAATGACCGACACACAGCTGGTCATCCCGTGGACAAATGTTGTGTTTTGGGGTGCAGGACTGGTATTTGCTGTATTGACCGGACTGATTGCAGGCAGTTATCCGGCATTTTACCTTTCGTCGTTTAATCCACTTCGGGTATTGAAAGGGACCTTCAAAGTAGGACGCTTGGCTAGTATGCCACGGAAAATCCTCGTCGTGGTACAGTTTACGATCTCATTGGCGCTGATTATTGGTACCTTGATTGTTTTCCGGCAAATACAACACACCAAAAACCGGCCTTCGGGCTATGACCGTGAACGACTGGTCATGCTGGAGATGGCCACTCCTGACTTCTACGGTAAACTCGATGTGCTGCAACAAGCATTAAAAGAGAAGAACCTCATCACCGAAATGGCCGAGTCATCCAGTCCCCTCACAGCCGTATGGTCCAATAGCAGTGGTTTCGAATGGGAGGGAAAAGATCCCAGCCTCACTACCGACTTTGCTACCGTCAAGGTAACCCATGACTATGGCAAAACGATTGGTTGGCAACTGGAAAATGGAAGAGACTTTTCCCGTGACTATCCGACCGATTCCGCCGGGTTTATTGTTAATCAAGCGGCTGTTAAGTTTATGGGTATCGATGAGCCCGTCGGAAAAACGGTACGATGGGGTGGCCGGGACTACCACATTATCGGAACCATCAATGACATCATCATGAGTTCACCCTTCCAACCTGTCAAGCCCACCGTTTATTTATTGGATTATGAAAATGTAAATTGGATGATCTTTCAATTGAATCCGCAGATCCCCACGACCACATCCATAACGGGTATGGAGGAAGTATTCCGAAAGATTATCCCCAGCGCACCGTTCGCGTATAAATTTGCCGACACTGAATATGCTGCAAAGTTCGCCCTGGAAGAACGCATTAGCGAAGCCGCAACGCTGTTCGCCGTCTTTGCCATTATCATCAGTTGCTTGGGTGTATTTGGATTGGCTTCCTTTGTGGCTGAACAGCGAACCAAGGAAATTGGAATCCGCAAAGTAGTCGGCGCCTCCGCCTTCCAGCTATGGAAGCTGTTGTCGGTCGATTTTCTGTTGCTGGTACTGATTGCTTGCCTGGTATCCAGTCCGGTTGCCTATTATGCACTGGACAACTGGCTACAACGATATGCATATCGGACCAGCATCCCCTGGTGGATTTTTGTTGCGGCAATTTCCGGTGCCCTGCTGCTAACCTTGGTAATCGTCAGCTTCCAGACCTTCAAAGCTGCCCGGATGAACCCGGTAGACTCGTTACGTGACGAATGAGGAAGGGAAAACCCGGTATGTGAAAGCAAACCCGGCAAACTTGGCTACCTATTTTTAGGTATTTTTCAAATTAAATTGCAAATGATACGAATGACACCTAATTTGGCCCTATAAACAAACCATTAAAACAATGAAAACGATAAAAACACTCTTAGCGGGTTTCATCCTATTCGCTGTGGTCACAGCGGTACACGCACAAAAAATGAAAGTCGTCTCCGGCGATTTCGGATTTTTGGAAGGACAAGAACGGGTTAAGGTGACCATGGATTTCAGCAACGTAACGTTTTACAATGAAAACCTATCCGAGCAGGAATACATCGACCGCCGTGTAAAGGAGATCGACGAAAAAGAGCCCGGTGAATCGGCCAATTGGGTGAAGGATTGGGAGTCTTTCCGTGACGAACGCTTTCTCGACAAATTTGCTACCATCGCCAGTGAAAATTCGAAAAAGGCCCAATTGAACTTCTCAGCCGATGCCGATGCCCCGTATACCTTGATTGTTAAACCCACATGGATCTATCCGGGTTGGTTCGGCGGCGTGATGAAACAACCTGCAAAGGTGAGTATCCAGCTCGATTTTGTGGAAACGGCGAATCCCGGCAATATCGTCTTGTCTATTCAATCGGAAAAAGCACTAGGTGATGTGGCATTCGTTGGTGTACCCAATACGAACGATCGCATTGCTGAAGGATTCGCAAAAACGGGCAAGTCACTGGCGCAACTGATTGATAAGAAAAGGTAAGGGGCTAGCAGCTATCTATTTTTAACGTTGCTTTCCAGTTCCTTCAAAACTCTCTTGCACAGCCCTTCAAAAAAACCAAACATTTCCCCGGATCTCTCGCGACAAAACGTAGGCGGCAGATTACTAAAACCGATGGGCTCGTTATGCCACCAAATACGTTCGGGATTTAGGACAAAATCCATGTGTGCCGCCGCGGTTTGACTTACGGGATAAAGGAAATCCAACAGTGTTCTATCTGTTATACCACTCCAGTCAATCAGCTCTACAAGGTCGAGCTGCTTAGGCACATACCCCACTACGCACTGTAAGTAAGTGTATACGCCGATTTCCATTAAATTCCGCAACAGCAAAAGCCCGATATCATGCTTTAATGCGGCGGTGTTTTGTATCACGCTATTCAAATTACCCATGCACACTTTCGCATTCTTCCAGTTATTTGACACGCGTTCATGCTCGGCTTTCCAATCAACGTCACCCGTGATAAACGACGGCTTAAATGCTGATTTCCTGCACCCGGCCTTTTGTCCAGAGCGTGTTGATAAAACGATCCCCCTCAGCCAGTTTTTTTGCGACGGAATCGATTCGCATGAAAACGATCATTGCGCGAACTGCGCCGACTTTCAGGGATCTGAACTGAAACGGTCCTTTATTTTTCATCAATACAACCAAATACAGTTCGGCCTTTGCACTTTGTTTATCTTCATGCCGGTTCTGTTCAAACAAATTGATTCCCGAGAAACCACCGATATGATAGTTCAGTAGGATAATCTGCTCGGGGTTATGCTTTTGGCGGATTGCATCCAACAGGGTGTTCACGTCCTGTTTATATCGTTCGGGCCACGGGAAACCGGCGAAATCTTCACAGATCGGTTGAGGAGCGGTATCGCTAACCGTGGATTTCAGGCATGGTTTCTCCGATTCTACGTACGCATTGCCGCTCGATTCCATTGGCAGCTGTTTCCGATATGCCTTGATCCGTTCTGCCATCACGCTGACCATCCTGTCCATTTCTGCTACGGCATGTTCACATTGGTCCAACAAGATACGGAATTCATCATGCGTGATCTCCACCGATTCTCGCTTTTTGGCTTTCGTATAACTCTGATCTAATAACCGGAACAGCTCAACTGAAGGGCCATCGGAAGGAAAGATCGTTTGTAACTGTGGTGCCACGCCCCGTAGCCCTTTCACCAGGTGTTCGAGATGATGGGATTTCCCGCCGTTCATCCCTACCGTCGCTTGGAATCCCTTAAGACGCAGCTCCACAAATTGGTGCAGCATGAATGTCGCTTGGCCATAGTCGCCTTTGGCGAGAAAGTTTTTTATTCCTTCCCGGAATTCGTCTGAAGACTCTCGGGAATTCTTATAATTGAGCTCTGCAAGTTCCAATAGGCCGGTTATGGTCTTGTGGGAGAAAAGCGGATTCCCTTTTTTCGTGCCGGCGTACAGTTCATGCTGAGGTAACGACGCATAGGTGTAATACAGGCTTCCCTGCTTCAATTGGTTCTGCCATTCGCCGGTAAGAACTAGATCAAAAGAGAGCTCTCCGCCGTCCGACAGGCATAGCGATACAATGGGAGCCATGGTCTTGGGTGCAAGTCCTTTTACCGGATTGACCACTAACAATAGATGTCGCCGTTCGTCTTCCAGGTATGGGTAAGAAAATAAAAAGATGCGATGGAGGTCCATGCGCTGGGTGAGCCGTTCAACAAGGGCTTGTTCATAGAGATTTGATGCTTCCATAATTAGTTTGTATAGATTTTCTATACAAACATATAGTAAATATTACAACATATCAAGAAAAAATTCGTATTTTCTATACAAATAATATCTTTATCTGAACAAATGAATATATTATGACCCTATTAGGAGAAATTCTGGCTAAACGATCCGTCAATAAGTCGATGGTGGCTAGGCGTGCTGGGCTGAGCAAAGCCCGGATGAATGAGTTGACATTAACCCCTTCTGCCAAACTTCGGGCAGACGAACTTTACCTCATCGCGAAAGCGATGGATATGGACCCGTGTGAATTGCTTACGCTGCTTTACGGTCATATGACCGTAAAGCAAGCGGATTGACTGAAGTCGGAAGGGTTATTTCTTAGTTCTGTTTCTTCAGGTATTTCGTAAGAATGACAATAAGCTGCCCTTCTACCCGCCCTTCGATCTGTTCGGCGTTGTCTTCAACGACACGAATATTTTTGACCACGGTACCTAGCTTTGCGCTGATGGAGCTGCCCTTCACGTCAAGCGTTTTGACGAGCACCACCGAATCGCCGTTTTTTAAGATATTGCCGTTGGCGTCCTTGTGAACAACAGAATCACCTTCTCCGTCCTCCTCTCCGATGGCTTTTGCCCATTCAAGGGTTGGATCATCGAGGTACAGGATATCCAGGGCATCCGCTGCCCAGCTTTCCCCTTTCATGCGGTTGAGCATGCGCCAAGCGAGGACCTGCACAGCGGGTACTTCACTCCACATCGCATCCGGCAAAAAAAGCCACGCATCAGGGTTTAGGGATTCTGTTCCATCGATTTGACCAATTAACGACTTACAGACCACTACCTCATTATCAGCATAGGTGTCAGGCGCTACGGTATATACTTCCACCTCGGTCTCCTTTTGACACAGCTCGCATTTGCCGCCACTCCGTGCCATTAGCTTTTCATCCATCGGATTTTACGTATTGATAAGGGTAGGCAAAGGTAAGGTTTTTATCCAAATGCCTCATTTTATCGATGGCAAGGCTCGGCATACCTTACGCAATCGCATTTGCCCCTGCCTGTGCCACCGCGTGATCATTTTCAACCGTATCGCCAGACACGCCAATTGCTCCGATAATCTCTCCTGCCGCATTTTTTAGGGGTATACCGCCTGGAAAGGTAATAAGCCCGCCATTCGAATGTTCAATATTGTACAGCGAACCTCCAGGTTGCGACAATTTACCGATTTCACCTGTGGGCATGTTGAAATATCGGGCTGTACGTGCTTTCTTCTGGGCAATATCGATCGATCCGAGCCAAGCATTATCCATGTGGGCGAAAGCCACCAGATTGGTGCCGCTGTCCACCACCGCGATGTTCATCAATGTATTCAAATCCACTGCTTTTGCTTTAGCCGCCGCTACGGCAGCCTCAGCCTGTTCTAATGTAATGCTCATATTGATTTAACTTTTCCAATTACAAGGATACCGGAAACGGATTTGAGTGAATGGAATTATCCTCCATTTTGATGGCATTATTCTCCAGTCAAAACTATTTCGTTTGCAGGATGTAATAATCCTATATATTTTAGCGGAAATCATAGGGAACCCAAAATGAGTAATGCCCACCATCTTTTGCCGATTAATCTAAGTGATATTAGCAAGTTGGACAGTCTTGTAGAGCATCGCAGGGTATTTAATCTGAAGGATTGTCAATTGAATATTTTCGAAACGTACCATCAAACGGAAGGGGTTGCATTGTCTTACCGTGGGCTGGTCGTATCGAGTATGATACGAGGCAGAAAAATTATGTCGCTGGCGGATTCAGAACAATTTGACTTTGTCCCAGGCGAAAGTGTGATACTGCCCGAAGGGATTTCAATGAAAGTTGATTTCCCCGATGCGGATATGGCCCGACCCGTTCAATGTGCCACGTTGGCACTGAATTGGGACATGGTCAATAAAAATCTTGAATTTCTGAATGAACAGTACCCCCGTTTATCCCCCCCATTTGAATGGAAACTGAATTTCAACCGATACCATTTCCAGAATAACAGGGAACTGGCCAGCAGCATCAACCGGCTTATCACCATTAGTATGGAAAATGATGTTGCAAAAGATGCCTTGGCGGATTTATCATTGAAATTTCTGCTACTGCGCATTATACAGACGCAACATTTGGCCTTGGCGCAGGACCACAGCAAAGCGCGGGAACTGCACTTCGCGCCCGTACTGGACTACATTCAGAAAAACCTTTCCGGAAAAATCACGGTAGATACGCTCGCACAGGTAGCGGGCATGAGCAAAACACTCTTCTTTAAGTCCTTCAGGTCGTTTTTTGGAGCAACGCCCATTGAATTTATTCTGAAAGAGCGACTGCAGCGTGCAAAACAACTGCTTGCAGATCCGGACATTACCATTACAGAAGTTTGTTATCAAACTGGCTTCAATAATGTCAATTACTTCATTCGCCAGTTTAAGCGATTGGAGGGGGTTACGCCAAGGCGCTACCGTTAACCTCGCCGTTATTTAGCTTTCCCCCGGAATGCATACATCAGGTAAAACAATGCCGGGAGTATCAGTACACTTCCGCAAAGTAGCGCCCATCCCAACGCTTCAATGCTAGCCAGGCCCCCGTGATGCTCTGCCAAGGATAAGGCGCTTCCGTCACGCAGTAAGACCAAATAAGGATAGTGCTGATAAGTAGCGGCAAATAGAATCATTACTACCTGAAAACCTGCAAGCAATCGCATCCACAGCGCATTCCGGTTTCTAAACGCGGCAAACAACCCAATCAGAGACAGCGACGCTGCCGTAATGGCCAGTTGCCCCCACACATCCCCAAAAATCCAATGCAACAGGGGAATGTCTGAGCGATGAGCAGTCAGGAATACTGCAGCTCCACATAGTACAACAATTGCAATAAACGATCGCGCAAGGCGGATAAGCGTACGCTGATGGCTTTCTTCGGCCGTCTCTCCTGCAGCAAATACAGCGGCAAGATAGCCACAAATAGCCACGGTAAAGAAACCTACACTGATTCCAAAACCGTTGAGCCAACTGAATACATAAGCTGAAAGAAAGTCGGCTGCCTGGGTATCGATTGTACGCGATACCGTAGCAGCCGCGATGATACCCAGAAAAAAGGGCGTAATTAGACTAGACAACGTAAAAATACCCGAATAAACGGTTTGCATTTCATCGGTCACGGCATCGTAATGCCGGAAGGCAAAGGCCGTGCCACGGGCCATGATGCCCAACAACATCAGTACCAATGGTATGTGCATGTACACCGACATGGTTGTATATATTTCCGGAAATCCTACAAACAGAATTACGATCGCGATGATAAGCCACATGTGGTTGGCTTCCCATATGGGACCGATTGCCCGGTACATGATGCCACGTACTGCCTTCCTGTGTTTGCGTTTGCTCACTAATTCCACGATACCCGCTCCAAAATCGGCACCACCCAGCAAAATGTACAAGCAAATGGAAGCCCAGAGGTATGCAATAACGACGTATAACATAGCATTCATTTCTTTGCGGTATATTCCGGATCTGTAGGATCAAATCGCTTACCCACCATCTTAATCTGGCGGTAGAGCAAATAAGTAACAACAATAGACAGGGACACGAATACCGCTGTAAACAGATAAAACGAATACACGATACCGGGCATGGGCGTAACCGCATCTTCTGTGCGCATGATACCGTGGATGATCCACGGTTGGCGCCCCACCTCCGTAACTGTCCATCCGGCTTCCAATGCGATATATCCCAACGGTATCGCCACGACAAACAACCGCAGGAGCCACCGGCTGGATGTCCATCGTCTTTTGCGAACAAGCCCGAACAGATACACCACGGCTAGTACCGCGAGCGCCATTCCTAATGCAATCATGAGCTGGAATGCATAGTGTACAATGGCGACGGGCGGGCGATCTTCACGGGGAATATCCTTGAGGCCGATTACCGGCTTATCGATATCGCCATGGGCAAGAAAACTCAATAATCCGGGTATTTTAAGGGCAAAAAGCACCGTATCATTTGTTGCATCCGGTATCCCACCGATCAGGAACGATGCCCTCGGTTCCGTATGAAAATGTGCCTCCATCGCCGCCAGTTTGGCTGGCTGCCGCCCAGCTACGTCTTTAGCGGATATATCGCCGCTGATTGGCTGCAATAAAGCTGCCACGCACGCAGTTAGCGCGGCAATACGAAATGCCTTGTCGTGAAATTGCACGTTTTTGCCCTTCAGTATCATCAGAGCGTGCACGCCTGCTACAGCAAAACCCGTGGCCACAAACGCTGCTAATGTCATATGTAGTGCTTGTGAAAACCAGGCGTCGTTGAACATCGCCGCAATGGGGTCGATATTCAAGTATTGTCCATCCACATAATCGAAGCCCGCAGGGCTATTCATCCACGCGTTGGCCGCCACTACCAGTATGCCTGAAGCGATACCACTAATCCCAACAACCAGTCCCGTTGCCCAGTGAAACCAGGGGTGGAATCGATCCCACCCATAGAGGAAGAATCCCAACGCGATGGCCTCGATGAAGAACGCCGTCCCTTCCAGCGAAAAGGGCATACCGAAAATAGGACCGGCGTGATCCATAAATATAGGCCACAGCAAGCCGAGCTCGAAGGAAAGCATCGTGCCTGACACCGCACCCGTAGCAAAAAAAATCGCTACACCATTGCTCCATGCCTTGGTAAGACCTTTGTAAAGTGCATTGCCGGTCCTGAGGTAAATAAAATGGGAGATAGACATGAAAAAGGGCATGACCATTCCGATACAGGAAAAAATGATGTGAAATCCCAAGGACATGGCCATCTGTGACCGGGCAGCGAGAAAATCATCCATGGCAATTATTTATTGTCTCACCAAAGTTACGCAATAACGATACACGCAGCTCCGGGTTAAGAAAATAGATCCAGGAAATGTACAATTTGAAACATTTCTAAATTAACGAACAGGGCCGGATATTTTGTTCAAATACCTGCGGATCGGAATATCGAAAATCTTCATCGCAACGTAAGCAAAGACCAACAGAAGAAATGTACCAATTATGACGACCGTATACCGTTGCACGGTATCAGGATTATTACTATTGTAACCTGCGAATATCCACATAACCGCATAATGGGTCATATACAGCGGATAGGAAATCCTACCAAAGAAACCACAAAGAGAGGCTAGTTTGCGTTCTAACCGGGTGGCGCTTCCCAATACGATGAGACATGGAAAAACGAATAGCACAACCATCAACTCCATGAAACCATTATGAGGAAAAACCGGCATAAGCAGCGTTGCTGCTAGCAGCAAAGACAATCCCAAGAAACCCAATCGGTTTTTAACCATCCATTTCGCCCGATAGATCAACATGCCCGCGAGAAAAGAGAAGCCGATTCGAACGCCGCCATCCCAGAAAGTATCTCCATTCCATCCTCCTATCAACGATTCAGATCGATAGGCGATCGTTACCAAGCCCAGTGCCATGATTGCGGTCCCTGCTGCCAACCACCATTTACTTACTCTATGCAGCAGCAAGGCGTAGAGCAAACTCGCAATATACTCCCAGAATAGCGACCATGCCGGTGCATTCAATCCAAAAAGATTGAAATACCGGTCTTCCATGACCGGATAAGGAATCAGAAATAGGGATGCCAGAAAAATCAGCGTGATTTGCCAAACCGAATAGCTTTCGGAAGCGTTGCTATAGGGATCGAAGAGAAAAGCCAATAACCCTAAAACCGAGCCTAAAATAACCAGTGGATGCAATCGGATGGTCCTGCGCTTTAAAAAGGTAAGTATGCCCATTTTCCCGATACGGTCGTCATAAGCATACGCAATGACAAAGCCAGAGAGACAGAAGAAGAAGTCGACCGCCAGAAACCCGTGGCCAATAAAGTTCTTACTGGGATCGGCTTCAATAATTTCCATAAAGTGGAAAATGACAATAGCAAACGCAGCAACGCCACGTAATCCATCCAGCACAATAAAATGTTGTTTCGTATCCTGCATTATTGGGTATGATTTATCACGCCCAAGGATAGGGAATAATTAGAATGTAAACAAAAAATAGGTGATACGAAGTTCGGGCCAATAAAAAACGCGGCATAGTACCGCGTTTTCGCTTTTTCAATGTGTGCAGGTTCAATGTGTGCAGGCTATTGCCGTGCTCCTTCAAATGAATACATCACATCCGACTCGGATGTTTCTTTCGTCACAAACGTTAAAGATTTGTTACTCAACGTGTAAAGAACCATTGCCTCGGGCTCCGTAGCCTGTGTTTGTATGGTTTGTACCCCATTACCGAATACCGAAACGGTTTTTGTCGGCAGATCCGAATACGGCTCGCCCGATTTCGGCCCGAGGGAAATCGTGCTGGCATCCTTCCGTGTCACCACAACAATCGCATCGTAAATCGGCTCCCCTCCTATTATTGTGAGTGTTCCTTTATATGAACCTGCAATTACACTAGCTGGATCACCTCCGTCTCCGCCATCGTCATCCTTACTGCACCCCGTTGCTCCCACAAAGAGGGTTAGCATCACCAATACTAATCTTGACTTTTTCATATGGACCCTTTTTTAACTCTATTGACACAAAAATAGCGTAGCCTCTCGATCCACACAATCACCTGATTATAGGATTTTTACACTCCCCATTTTTAAGTAGATTGTCAATTTTCCGAAAAACTGCGAGCGGTTGTTTGTATCTTACTTGTTGCTATCTTTTCGAGCCATTTACTACCGTGGGCAAAAGCAACTTGGCAAACAAATGGCAATCAACCATGAACCACAAGCGCGATCAGTGCGAGTTTTATAAGGCCGTTGGAGTCTATCGACTTTCAGCCCGTTGAATTGAAGACTACAAAGTCACTTGCTTTTCAGATTACCATTTACCGTATCGTGCAGGAGCTGCTCTCCAATGCTGTCCAGCATGGAAAGGCAACCAATATTGTGGTACAATGCGGTCAAATCGATAGCGATTTTCTCATCGCTGTTAAAGACAATGGTATGGGTTTTGATAAAACGATACGGAAACAAAAAACGGAATCGGCCTTTCAAATATCAGAAGGAACTACCGTCCACATTGAACTACACGACCATGAGGAAGGATAATATCCGGATCGTACTGGTAGATGACCATCCTGTCGTCATACAAGGCTTAAAGACAGCACTGGCGGAGGAAGCCACTTTTACCATTGTGGACACGTTTTCTTCGGGCTTAGCGCTGCTGAACTTTTTGGAAAACACAGCAATAGACGCCGTATTGCTTGACATTATTTTGCCCGATGGGAATGGGGTGGATTTTTGTCTTGAAATCAAGCGCCTTTATCCGGATATCGTTGTATTGATCCTGAGTAACCATGCCGAACGGAGTTTTATCATGCAAGCAGTACAGCACGGAGCCAGCGGGTACCTTCTGAAAAATACTTCCCTTGCAGAACTGACTGCCTGCATACATGAAGCCATAGCGGGTCAAGTTACTTTTAGCGATGAGGTGAAGAAAATCATGGTCAGGCCCGTTGGGAGTGACATCAGGGGAATACCTCAGCTCACCAAACGTGAACAGGAAATATTAAAACTGCTGGCCGATGGTAAAACGAGTGCGACTATCGCCGATGAATTGCATATCAGTCCGCTCACCATCATCACTCACCGCCGCAACCTGATGCACAAATTTGATGTGAAAAACGTTGCCGAGCTGATCATGGCAGCAACACGGAACAACTTCCTGTAGTCAAAACGAAATCGCTGCCCCTTTATATAAATAACTCAATGTTTATGGTGGTTCCGTCATTAACCACCGATTCGATATCCACATTCCCGCGGAGGTATTTGACCCGATTTTTAACGTTACTCAGCCCAATTCCTTTCGAACCTCTAACGGTGTGCATATTGAAACCTTGCCCATTGTCTTCAACCGTGATGAGGAAAGTACCGCCGTCCTGAACACACTGGATCATCACCTTGCCGGCCTGGCCATGCTTTAGCGCATTTGCCAAGAGTTCTTGTACAATACGATAAATATGAACCTGGGTTCCGATGGGAATATCCTGACGGATCCCGTTAGCCTGGAACTCGACCTCCGTATGATCGCTTGCTATGGATGCGCAGAGGTCTCGAATAGCCACCTCCAGCCCCGATCTGTTTAACGATCCCGGCATCATGTTCTGGGCAATCCGTCGTAGTTCACCGATGGATCCTTCAAGTTGGCCGATGATTTCGTCCAACGGGATAGCAGCCTTACCTCGCGAAAGCCCATCCAACTTAATCTTTATTCCCGATAGCGTTCCTCCCAAACCATCGTGCAGATCTCGCGCGACGCGTTGCCGTTCTCGTTCCTCCCCTTCCAATAGGGCTTCGCCCACAGCTAATTTCTGTTGCTGCTCCAATTCCTTAAGCTGTTGATGATGGCGATTCTGGAAAAAGTAAAACAGGAAACCGCCAATCAACAAGAGAATAATACTGACGGTAACCCACAACAGATTTTCTGCTTCCAATAGGGCGATCTTCTTTTCTTTTTCGGCAGTTTGATATTTGACTTCAAGTGCATTTATTTTGGTCATCGTCTCGGCCTTACGAAGGCTATCGCTGATCGATGCATATTGCTGGGACCATTCATACGCTTGATGAAAGTCCTTGAGCTTTTCATAAGTCAACGCCAATCCGTAATACATCTGCGATCGATTTGTTGCCAACGTGGCAAACGCTTTGTTATCAAGTAATGCCAGTGCCACATTTTTTGCTGCGCTGAAATCGCCTTTTTCGAAGAAGGCATAGAATTTCTGCATCACTACACGCTGTTTTTCGTATTCCAGTCCCAACGAGTCCGCAAGAGCAATCCCCTTTTCGGCTGCCAACAACGACTCCTCGCACGCTCCACTGACAGTCAATTGCATGCACCTGGCAACATAGTAGTCAATCCACATGGCAGTGCTGGGATAAGGTGTAAGAAGTACTTTCATACTATCTAAAAGTGGGGCAGCCGCATCCGCTTTGTCTCCCAATATGTAATTTTCGGCCAATGTATGATAGGCCGATGCCAGGTATTGGCTAGCCTTGGGCTTGTTCCTGAGCGTTTGGATGCTGGTCTTTAAATACGATTCAGCCGTAGCGTAATCGCCCATATTCTTAAACCCCAGTGAAACATCGAGATAACTCTTGCCAAGGAATGTACTGTCTTCTGACTCAGCTGCCAATGGGATCGCCTTATTCAACAATATGTCTACGAAGCCTTCCGGATCGTCTCTGCGCTGGAGAACTTTCGCATAGTCACTCCAGCATTTTGCGCGCATCGACATCGCTTTTCGCGAATTCAATCGCTGCAAAGCTTTCTCTGTTTTTTCGTACATAGAAAGTGCACGTTCGGGATCAGTCAATGATACCAATCTGGCGAAATAGAAATCATGCACTAACTCGTGAAACGTATTTCCCTTGCTGTATTCGACCCCTTTTTGCAAGTATTCCTTTGCTTTAGCGGTATCCGAATACAGAAAATATTCAACCAGAGCGAACGAAGCTTGAGCTTTGCTATCGGTAGAAGGATCATGTTGCATTAAGTCAACCAAACTATCCACATAAACCCGCTGATCGACCAGTGGTTGTGTCCTTGCTGGGATGCTATAAAGGCAGGTGACTACCCAAAAAAACGCAAGCCATTTCATGTTGTTTTAATTATGATCGTGATCCAAAGATCATAAAAAATCTAATTTACTCGAATTTTATTCGGTTTGTTGGTACATTTATGGCTTCTATTCATATAGCCATGAGATCTATTTTTCTGTATATCTTCATTATTTTCATTGGTTGCTCCTTTGGCCAACGGCAACGGACTTGGTTGGCGCTCGGCGATTCCATCACCTACCTCAACGAGCATCCCGACGAGGCAGGAAACCGAATTACAAAAGGTTACATGACTCTTGTTACCGAAAAAAAACCACACATCCGGTACATCAATCAGGGATATAACGGTTGGACGGCCGTACGCATTGCGGAACAAATCGACAAACTTGGGCTGGAAAAAGCGGATTATTATTCTGTTTTTCTCGGTACGAACGATTGGTGGGCGGGTTTGCCATTGGGTTCGACCGCTGATTATCGTCGTAATGCCGGTGCGGGCACAACAAGTGGGGCGTTCCGAATCATCGTTGATAAACTTCGCAACTTAAATCCCGATGCAACAATTGTCTTTATAACGCCCATGCAGCGATCTGACTTTGTATATATCAATAATTATGAAAACAATGCTTGGGGATCCTACAAACCCAATAAAAACGGACAGACCCTTGAAGCTTTCGCCGACACCATCCGCGCCATCGGTCTCCAAGAAGGTTTTAAAATCGTTGACTTATACCATCATCCCAAGCTGAACTTGCATAAGTTGGTAAAATTCAAATGGTTGAAGGATCCCACTTCAGGCGAATACCAGAAATATCGTTATCCCATGTATACAGAAGTCCCGTTTCACCCTGACTCCGACGAATACCCATATCCGAAAGAAGCAATTGACATGACGTATGACGGACTTCACCCATCGGACAAAGGTTACCGTATCATCGCAAAGGAATTGCTTAAGGTATTGAAATAAGGTTTCCTCCTATTCAATCCGGCCGCTAGTCGACAGCGCCGAACACCTTCTTCAATAACGAAGTGGTTCGGAATATGGAGTTATTCCGGATGTTGCTTTCCTTTTCGGCCACCATTTTGAAAACACCACTAATGGTTTCCTCGGTAACATAGGTATTCAAATCTGTTTCGATGGACTGACGGGTAATTCCATTGTACTTACTGATGATCTGCTCCCAAATTTTGTCGGCCCCCACTTTTCCCAGCGACCCTTCAACCTTAGGTTTGAAAGCTGTAAAAAGCTGTTCGGTAGTTTTCCCTTTGAGATAATCCGTGGCAGCGGTACTATCGCCAAGCAGAATGTTCTTTGCATCGTCAAATGACATGGAGGTAATGGCATTGGCAAAGATAGGTACGCCTTCCTGAACGGCATCCTCCGCCGCCCGATTCAGCAGTAGCAATCCTTGGTCTGCCAAATTACCCAATCCAACGCCTCGAAGAGCCGCATCTACCTTTCTGAGCTTCTCCGGAAGTAAAATTTTAACCAACTCGTTTTTGAAAAACCCATCCTCTGCCCCCAGTTTCGCAATTCCTTCCTTTACGCCCATGTTAAGCGCTTCCTTCAACGCGCCAGACATTTCTCCAGTGGATATTCCCGTCAAATCCGCATTACTCTTCCCACTCGCTGAGTCCTTGTCACTTTGGCCATTTTTTACCGCTTCTTTTACTTTATCAAATATGCTTTGGGCCTGCGCAGGTAGATAACTCAATCCGGCAATCACTAAACCCATTAAAAAAGTCTTTTTTAAAATCATCGTATTCAAATTTATTAATTACATCCACTACACGTACATACAGTACACTGACAAAGGTACGTAACAAAATTAAATCAATGTCCGTATGTGGACAGCAAGTGTTCGAATTCGAACAGGGTCTTGAGACACATATATCATAATATACTTATTATAAGATATTTATACTTTTGGCGTAGTTGCTGCTCTTATCAGAAATAGAGACAAATAGCCATGTTAAAAAGAGCTTTCATATCGACGGTCAGACATCTTATCAGATACAAGACATTCTCTTTGATCAATGTAATCGGCTTAGCGCTCAGCATGACCGCACTCGGATTCATTGCTCTGTATGTTGTTGACGAATTAAGTTACGATCGCCATCATGCACATGCTGACCGCATATACCGGGTTGTATCTCATGGTCGTTGGGATGGCGGGGCATTTGACATAACCGGCACCTCCGGCCCGACCGCAGGACTCCTCGCGGCGTTCCCGGAGGTTGCGCAGACCGTGCGGCTGGATGCTGAAGGGGGAGGCATCATCACTTACAACCAAAAAAAGATACGGGAAGATCGGATCTTGTTTGCAGACAGCGGTTTTTTCGATGTTTTTTCCCATCGCTTTCTAAAAGGAAATCCGCATCAAGCGCTCTCCAACCCAAATTCCATTGTCCTTACGGAAACACTGGCGTCGACGCTCTTTGGCGACATAGACAACGCGATGGGTAAAACCATTTATTTTGACGCCAACGATCCGAACCTGGTGACAGGTATCATTGAAGATGTCCCGACCAACTCCCACTTTACCTTTGCCGCGCTGCGATCGTTCCCCGAAAACTTTGCGCCTGATATTGCTAATTTTTTCCTATATACATACGTACTCCTAAAGCCCCATACCGACGTATCTGAACTTCAGGCAAAGCTTCCTGCTTTGGTGACCAAGCATTTTCAGGCGACCAATGGCGAGATCAACTATTCACTGGAACTGCAACCCCTGCCATCGATTCATCTGCATTCCCATCTCAGTTATGAGCTTGGTGAAAACCGGAGCATTTACTATGTTTACGCGCTTTCGTTGATCGGCCTTTTGATTCTCGCTGCTGCATTGATTAACTACGTCAATATCACAATGGCCCGTGCCTCCGTCAGGCTTCGCGATATAGCCATTCGAAAGGTCATCGGTTCCACCCGGAAGGATCTAATCCAACTTTTTTTAACAGAAGCCATGTTGCTGACGCTGACGGCCTCCTTTGTCAGTATGCTGGTGATGATGAACACCTTGCCTTATTTCAATATGCTCACTGGCAAAGCACTGGAGTGGCAACAATTCAGTCCTTGGTTTATTTTGGGTTCATTGATTCTATTTCCACTGTTTACCGCACTCGTCGGAGGCCTTTATCCAGCGATGTGGCTATCGAGTTTCAAAACCATCCCCTCATTGAAAAATCAATTGGGTACTTTCCGGGGTAAGGACCTATTTCAGAAGTCTCTGGTTATTTTCCAATTTACGGTAACCGTCGTACTCATTGCCATTTCGATGCTCATCTATCGTCAACTCGACTATGTTTCCACGAAGGATCTCGGTTTCAACAAAAATCAAGTTTTCAGTTTTCACCTTGACAATTTACAGATCCGCGAAAAGGTTCCCGCATTCAAGGATGCGATCTTAACGCATCCGGCTATCCAGGCAGTGGCGGCGGCAGGCAATCCCATTGGCAATAACAACATCGGGATGTTAGATTATAACCCTTGGGTGAACGGCGCCATCGACCAACATTCCCATTTAGGATTCGGGTTATCCATTGATGAAGACTTCATTTCGGCTTTACAGATCAAACTTGTCGAGGGGCGGAATTTCTCCACAGCCATGGCTTCGGACAGCAGTCGGTCAATTATCGTGAATGAGGCGCTTGTCAGGAAAGCGGGCTGGGATCATGGCGTTGGCCAGCGGATACAGCTCGGACCCGGCCAGCCGAAAACCGTGGTCGGAGTGGTACGCGATTTTCATATCTACTCATTACAGCATCAAATTGAGCCTATGATTTTGTCATTGCCCGTACCGCCGCGGGAAAAGGACAATCTGTATGTGCGGATCGACCCATCTCATCGAAAAGAGGCTTTGGAACACGTCGAAGCCACCCTCTCCGAGTTTGACCAGGGAGCACTGTTTGACTACCGCTTTCTGGATCAGAATTTTGCTTTGCAGTATGCCGCTGTCGAAAAACAGGGAGCCGTATTATTTGCCTTTACCTTACTCGCCGTCATCATCGCCTGTTTGGGTATCTACGCCCTCATCCTGTTTTCGGCCGAACGGCGGACCAAAGAAATCGGTATCCGTAAAGTCCTGGGTGCATCGTTGTCGGCCGTCGTGACGTTGCTCTCCAAAGACCTGGTGAAACTTGTGATTGTTGCCATACTCATTGCGGCTCCCGTTGCTTGGTGGATAATGAACGATTGGCTGGAAGGCTTTGCCTATCGTGTGGAAACCACTTGGTGGATGATTGCGGTGCCCGGAATTGCCGCAACGGCAATTGCGATGGCAACCCTAAGTATACAAGCCATTAAAGCAGCGACTGCGAATCCCGTAGAATCACTGCGAAACGAATAACGTTTGATGAACTTCGCGAATGGGCGCGTGTTCCCATGTGGGCAATCTCGATCGCTACTGTAATTTTGTCATAAAGCCAAACAAAATTAGAGCTAGCGGTGTTTTTTTAAAAATCGATTTCGTCTACACGCTTCCGTCTATGAAACAATTTTATACCCATACCACCGCTGCACACTTGCACCCACAGTCCTTTCCATATGCTCCGCTTCACACCCCCCATCCGATCGAGAAAGAACTGATACGAACCGAAGAAAAGTACAAAGCGCTTTTTGATTCCATTGATGAGGGGTTTTGCATTATTGAACTGTTATTTGACCGAACTGAGCGTCCGGTCGACTATTGCTTTTTAGAAGTGAATGCGGCATTTGAACGGCAAACTGGTATTTCGAACCCAGCAGGGCGACGCATGCGTGAAATCGCTCCTTTGCATGAAGAACATTGGTTTGAAATCTTTGGTAAAGTAGCAACTACAGGTGAACCTGTTCGCTTTGAAAACCATGCAAAACAACTCAACCATTGGTATGAAGTGTATGCATTTCGTACCGGTGATCCCGAACAGCGACAGGTAGCTGTCTTATTCAAGGATATTGATGGCCGAAAGACGGTCGATCAATTAAAAGACGACTTCATTAATGTTGCCAGCCATGAATTGCGCACACCGCTCACCGGTATAAAAGGTTATACCGATCTGCTAAAACGCCAATTGCAAAAGCCAACGAAAAACGGAAACCTGCTTACCCTCGTCAATAAGCTCAATAAACAGGTAAACCGACTGACCAATCTCGTCAACAACCTCTTGGAAACAACCAATCTATCCGATGGTAAACTTGTTCTATCCAAAAAATGGTTTGACCTCAACGAATTGATCGTCGAATGTATTTCCCAGTTACAACCTATCGCCCCAAAGCGTAGATTGATCTTAAAACTGGCGACTTATCCCTCGATTCTGGCTGACCGAAAACGCATTGCACAGGTGGTGACCAACGTCATTTCCAATGCGATTAAATATACAGAAACGGATGGAACGATTATAGTCAGTACAGCGCTGGATGGTATAAATTATGTAAAAGTTACTGTACATAATATCGGAGTAGGCATTTACCAAAAATACATAGGAAAAGTATTTGATCGTTACTTTCGGATCAGCGATGCCGACATGCCCAGTCATTCGGGTATGGGACTAGGCTTGTATGTCTGCGCCGAAATCATTAAATGTCACAAAGGTACCGTCGCTTTGGAAAGCACTTCAAACAACGAGGTAATTTTTTCCTTTACGCTCCCATACGAAGGCTAAATTTTGTTTTGTTCCAAGTGCATGCAGCTATACTGCTTGGCTTTTTAATGCGATTTTCGTACCTTGCTTGCATCATATCAAGTTATACCTTATTATACCTTATATCGCTTAAACGTCAAATAATATAAACATGGGGAATAGTTTAGAAAACCTTGATTTACAATCCGAAAAAATTGGTCCACGCTTAAAAGAAATCCGCCATTCATTGGAAATGACAGTGGAACAATTTTACCGTCCGTTGATGAAAGCCTTCAACAATGGATCAGCCATTGAAAACAACAAACGGAAACTCGGTAAAAGATTGTCGAAAGACATTATTGAATATTACGGCATCAATCCACGCTACCTTAGCACAGGCCAAGGGGAAAAGATATTAAAAATACTTCCGGATAAAGATAATAACGAAAGTGTACCTTATTACGATGTTAATCTAACAGCGGCTTTACCGAACTCAACCGATCTGTTTAATGAGTCTTCCCTTGAATATTACGTAAACTTCCGTCCCTTTAACGATTGCACGGCTTATCTCCCCGTTTACGGTGATAGCATGTATCCTCGCTTTATCAATGGCGAGATCATTGTCGTGAAAGAGATCACGAATCCCGACATCATTCTTTGGGGCGAAGCCTATTTAATAGTAACCGATGAACGCACCAATAACATGGTTACTGTAAAATTACTGCATCAACACAAGGATGACAGAAAGATTATTCTTCGGGGATGCAACCCGGATTATAAAGGTGATACAGTCATCGACAGAGCATCCATTGTCAAACTTTACATTATCAAAGGCAAAATCACACGCAATCAATTGTAAGCCAACCAAGAAATACTCATCACAGGTATAAGCACAAAAAAAATTTAAAAAAAACACAAAAGTTAGGGTCGAGCCCAATATTTTGGCATCGTTTTCGCTAATAAGGGGTAGGTTTAGGTTGATAGCCCCTAACCCCATTGGGGCGGCCGTCCCGACTACGTCGGGACGGTTTTTTTATGCCCCTTATTTCTCTTAACTTCGTGCCGTTATATCTTCAATAACGACCAAATACAACATATGAGAAAAATAACAATCCTCCTAATAACCATGTGCAGTGTTTGGGGTGCTGCTGCACAAGAAGAAGCCCGATTATTACGTTTTCCGGCAGTACACGGCGATCAAGTGGTATTTACCTATGCGGGCGATTTATACCTAGTCCCGGTCAGCGGAGGCGTAGCGAGACGTATAACCAGTCACCCAGGCTATGAACTGTTTCCCCATTTCAGCCACGATGGTAAACACATTGCCTTTACGGGTCAATACGATGGGAATACAGAGGTTTTTACCATTCCGGCAACTGGGGGAACTCCCAAACGCATTACCTATACCGCTACCCTCAGTCGAGATGATCTTGCCGATCGCATGGGACCGAACAACATTGTAATGGGTTGGACTCCAGACGATCAACATGTCATCTACCGCAGCCGCGGCACTTCGTTCAATGCCTTCAAGGGTAAGCTCTATTTAGCTCCCCTAGACGGCGATCTCAGTCAGGAATTGCCCTTTGCTGTTGCATCGTGGGCTTCTTACAATGCAGACGGATCCAAACTGGCGATGAATCGTGTATTCCGTGAATTCAGAACCTGGAAATATTATCGCGGAGGCATGGCCGACGATATCTGGTTGGTTAATCCGGCTTCCGGCGTTACGGAAAACGTGACCAATCATCCTGCCCAAGATGTCTTTCCGATGTATTATCAGGACAAAATCTATTTTGTGAGTGACCGTGATCGTATCGCAAATCTTTTTGTATACAACACTCAGAACAAACAAACAGAAAAGGTAACCGATTTCACAGAATACGATGTTAAATTCCCGTCCCTGGGAGGCGACGCTATTGTTTTTGAAAACGGCGGTTATATTTATCACCATGACCTAATAAACGGACAAACGAAGAAAATTCCGATCGTGATTGCCGAAGATGCCGCTTCAGGTCGGACCAAACAGGTCGATGCGTCCAGATTTGTATACAGTGCTGACCTCTCTCCCGACGGCAAACGGGCGGTATTCGGTGCAAGGGGAGATGTCTTTACCGCACCCGCCAAAACAGGCGTCACGCGTAATCTCACGCACAGCAGCGGCGCACACGACCGCAATGTAGGATGGAGTCCGGACGGCCAGTGGATCAGTTACATTTCCGACCGAACGGGTGAAGACGAACTATACATTCAGAAACAGGACGGCACGGAATCCGCCCAACAACTGACCAAGGGTAGCGATTCTTATAAGTTTAATCCGGTGTGGAGTCCGAACAGTAAACGCATACTTTATGGCACCCGGGACCAGGATCTTTATGTGGCAGATATTCAATCGGGCACCGCACAGCTGGTGGCTCATTGTGATGACGGAACAATAACATCGTATACATTTGGCCCTGACAGCAAGTGGATTGCGTATTCCCTACCCGGTAAGGCTCGTGAATTTTCAGTAATCAACTTATATCACGTCGACACAAAACGTACCATCACAGTTACCGACACATGGTACAACAGCAGCCAGCCCGAGTTCAGTCCAGACGGTAAGTTGCTTTACTTTGTTTCAGAACGCGACTTTAATCCTACTTACGGCAGTACAGAGTGGAACCACGTCTACAACGATATGAGCCGCCCCTATCTCGTCCGGCTAAGCGCAACCGCCCAATCTCCCTTTGCCGAAGAAAGCGATGAAGTTTCTCTGGCGGATTCCGAAAAATCCGAAAAAGAAAATAAGGAAAACGGAAACGATGCAAAAAAGGAAGAGGAAGTCCTCGTTTCGATAGACGAGGAAGGGTTGGCTGATCGCATTGAAAGCCTACCTGTATCACCGGGAGTATATGCAGGCCTGATTGCAACCGCTGAGGGCTTATATTATTCCGGAGGAAGCCGAGGAAATCGTGGCTTCAAATTTTTCAGCCTTGCCGACAAGAAGGAAACCGAAATCGGTAATTTCAGTGGTTACGCGGCCAGTCCGGACAGGAAGAAGATATTGATCCGCAGCGGAGAAGATTTTTTCATAGAAGATCTGGGTAAGACTAAAATCACCTCCCCTGCAAACAAGGTGAATCTATCGGGTATGAACGTGATTGTCGATCTGAAAGCGGAGTGGAAACAGATTTATGATGAGAGCTGGCGTCAGATGAGGGATTATTTTTACGACCCCAATATGCATGGAGTCGACTGGAAAGCGATGCATGATAAATATGCTCCGTTGTTACCTTATGTCAACCATAGGGACGATCTCACCTACCTCATAGGCGAGCTAATCGGTGAACTCAATGTAGGCCATGCTTATGTAAATAGTGGGGACCGTCCGTCCGTTAAACGCATCCCTATGGGATTATTGGGTGCTGTTTTCAGTCGCGATAAAAGTGGCTATTACCGGATTGATAGCATCCTTTCGGGACAAAGCTGGAACACGACACTGATATCCCCGCTACGTGCCCCCGGAGTAGGCGCCAAACCTGGTGAATACATTATTGCGATCAACGGTACGTCAATGAAAGAGGTAGACAATCTTTATCAACCATTAATCGCAAAAGCTGATCAGCTGATAGAAATGGAAATCAGTGATTCTCCAAGTGCGAGCGCTGCACGGAAAGTACTGGTAAAGCCAATAGCCGACGAATCAGCACTCTATTATCACGAATGGGTTCAGCAAAACATTGCCAAAGTGAGGGCAGCCAGCAACGGTCGGATTGGTTACGTGCATATACCCGATATGGGACCCGATGGGCTTAATCAATTTGCCCGCTATTTTTATCCCCAGCTTGACAAGGAGGCGCTGATCATTGATGATCGGGGTAATGGTGGTGGCAATGTATCTCCGATGATCATCGAACGGCTGCTCCGCAAGCCGGGTTTGGGCACCATGCGCCGCAATAACAAAATCGCTTCTATTAAACCGGATGCCCACGTGGGCCCCAAAGTATGCCTTATTGATCAATACTCAGCCTCCGATGGGGATCTCTTTCCCTGGCAGTTCCGGCACTATGGTATTGGACCGCTGATCGGCCAGCGCACGTGGGGTGGCGTTGTTGGCATCAGCGGAACCCTTCCTTTCATCGATGGCGGCGATATGCGAAAACCCGAATTTGCACACTTTGCGGCTGATGGATCTTCGTTCATTATTGAAGGCGAGGGTGTGCATCCCGACATCGAAGTGACTAACGATCCTTACGAAGAATATCAGCAACACGATGCTCAGCTAGCCCGCGGCATCGCGGTGCTGCTTGAAAAATTGGCGGAAGGCGGTACCACTGGCGTACCGAAAATTCCGGCGTTTCCGGATAAATCGAAATAGCTCTTAGCGCAACAACTACCCATGGAAAATTTCTTACGAAAAACAACTGCGCCGCGGAGTTATTTTCTGCATCACATTAAGGATCCGATTACCCGGGCCCTGACCGTCACCTATCTGTTAAGTGTATCCTTAACCATCCTTAAAATAATTGTTATTCTCCCTCATTTCTCGAACGATGCGCTCCGTATCGCTGTCTTTGCCATCGTTTCTGCCGCAGCGATATTCCTGTGCATCAAAGCAGCAAAGGCGCCACATCTCATCAGACGATATTATCACTTCGGCCTGATGGTGTATGTAAGCTATCTAGCTACTAGCATTTTTATACTCAGCAAAGGAATCAATATTTCAACACTGCAGGAATTCTACGTCGTCATCATGTGGGCATTTTTCGGTCTCGGGATACGTTGGGGTATTCTGTACGCGCTGTTAACCATCGGGATGGCGGTAATCTTTCTGGTGTATTCCAATCAGTCCATTACCATTATCCACCTTTTACCTCCCCATATTCCGTTCTGGACAGCTATTTTTGTCATTGTCACAAATTTCATCCTAGCCATTTTCAGCCTCTATACCTATCAGCGGGCCATGGTAAGAACATCGGAAGAAAAAACAGGCCTCAACAAACAACTAAATAAGCTACTTGATGCAAAAACGGATTTTTTATCCACGATGTCACACGAATTGCGTACCCCATTAAATTCAGTGATCGGTATTACAAATCTCCTCATCGATGAAAATCGGAATGAATCGCAGAACGACGACCTACGAAATTTACGCTTCTCTGCGGAAAGCTTACTGCTGCTTATCAATGACATTCTTGATTTTCAGAAAATGGACTCCCACAAGCTAGAGATGGAATTAATACCGTTTAATCTGTCTGACCTACTCGAGGATGCCTGTGGAAGCCTGAAAACCAAAGCTTCGGAAAAAAATCTATCTGTTGAAGTCAGCAGCGATCCACGGCTGACAAGTTTCGAAGTAATCGGTGATCCTACGCGGTTAACACAGATATTGTTTAACCTGGCAAGTAATGCAATCAAGTTCACCGAAGTGGGCGGTATCCGGGTTTCCTGTCAGCTTATAGACGGTGATGACGATCAAGCGACCGTACATTTTTCAGTTGAAGACACCGGCATTGGCATAGCCGACGATCAACAAACTGCTATATTCGAACCTTTTATCCAAGCGTCCAGAAACATCTCCCGGAAATTTGGAGGAACGGGACTGGGCTTAGCTATTGCCAAGCACCTGGTTAATCTCCACGGAAGTGACATCCATCTGAAAAGCACCCCAGCTGTAGGCTCCATATTTTATTTCGATATCGTCTATCAAAAATACCATCGGCATCAAACTTTGCAAACCACTGTATCGGCACCGAATAGCCGCATAATCAGTAAGGAAAGTTTGAAAGGCCTTCGTGTGCTTTTAGCCGAGGACAACCAGATGAGCATCCTATTCATGAAAAAATTATTTGCTAAATGGGAAGTTGAGCCCGACGTTGCTGCGAATGGACAGGAAACCATCGACAAATTAGCGCAGCAGAATTATGATGTAATTTTAATGGATCTGCACATGCCTGTGATGAATGGAATCGAAGCAACTGAATACATTCGCTCGCTCCAAGATCCTTTGAAATCCCAAGTCTATATTCTTGCACTAACTGCGTCTGTCTCAGATGACATTATTGCCAACATTAAATCACTAGGGTTTGACGATTATCTGGGCAAACCTTTCCGACCTAATGACTTACATCACAAACTTGATAAAATACGTCGGAAACAAATCTCCTGACAACACTATATCAATCCAGTTAGCCAAGTAGGATATACACCCAGCAATAAGATAGCTAGGATTGCCACTACCAATACAGTTTTGTAATATCCATTAACAACTAGTTGATCGCGATCAAGCGGTTTGAAGTACATGGACACAATAACCCGGAAATAATAGAAAATACCGATTGCGGCATTCACTACAGCCAACACAACCAACCAAATCTGATAATCGGCCAATGCGCTGGAAAACATCATAAATTTACCGATAAAACCAGCGGTAAGCGGAATGCCTGCCAGCGATAGCATGGCGATAGCGAGCGCGAGAGAAAGGAAAGGGTTTTTCCTGGCAAGACCATTGAAGGCTTCAAAGTGATCGCTTCCGGTTGCCCGTTTAACCAGAATAAGGGTACCGAAGGCGACTACAGACGCCAGCGAATAAGCACCAGCATATATAAGCACAGATTCCGCAGAAGCGGGGCCCACGGCTACAACGGCAAAAAGCATGTATCCCGCATGCGAAATGCTTGAATAGGCCAGCATTCGCTTAAAACTCTGCTGTATAAGCGCCGTGATGTTGCCGATGAACAAGGTAGCGATGGTCATCACCAACAGCGCGGGCATCCAAAAGTCCTGTAACGGGACGAAGCAGAAATAAAACAAACGGAGAAATCCGGCAAATGCGGCTGTTTTGACTACCGTACTCATAAAAGTCGTAATCAGTATCGGAGCTCCGTCGTAAACATCAGGTGTCCAGAAATGAAAGGGCGCTGCACCCACCTTAAATGCCAATCCTACCGTCAGCAGCAATATGCCTCCATAAAATAAGGGAGATATTGTTTGCGGATTCGCCACCACGTAATCTTTAATCGCGGCCAAATCAAAAGAGCTGCTGGCACCGTACAACAGCGCCACACCAAATAGCAGAAACCCGGTAGAAAATGCTCCCATCAGGAAGTACTTCAAAGCCGCTTCATTGGATGCAAAATCTTTTTTCCGGATCCCCGCAAGGATATACAATGCCACAGACATGATTTCAATACCAATAAACAGCATGGCCAGGTTATGGAACGACGTCACCAATACTGCCCCTGTCAGCGAGAAAAGAATCAATGCATAATATTCCGCGACATGCGTGCTTCCCGCATCAAAATAATTTTTGGAAAGTAATAAAACGAGGGCGGTCAATAAGACACATAATATGGAAAATGCAATTGCAAAATGGTCAAAAAGGACCATCCCACTATACAAAGGCACAGCTGGTCCATCCCACTGGATGACATATAGCACCACGGTGCTTATCAATCCCAATAAAGATACCGGCAATAATGCGCTACGGGCCTTAAACAATCCCAAATAAAGCACCAATATGGCCAACAAAGACAGCGTAATGATTGCACTCATGTTTTGTTTATCTTAACTTCCCCGACTCAAAGCCGTAGAACCTGACTATGCTTACTAGTTATTAATCAAACTTACTTTTCCAACCAACTCGGTAACGGCCGCTTCGGAGATCTGCAACAACGGTTTGGGATATACGCCAATACCAATCACCAATACCACGATCACAGCCAATACCAGCCATTCGGTTCCCTTAACATCCGGAAAAACGGAAGTTTGCGGATTCACATCACCCAGCATCACTTTCTGATACATCCGGAGCATATATACCGCGCCGAATATCAGGGTAAGTCCCCCAAAAAGAGCATACCAAATACCGTAATGGTATACACCGATCAATAATAAAAATTCACCGATGAACCCATTGGTTAGCGGCAGCCCCACTGCACCCATCACAATCACCAAAAAGAAAATTGCTAACGTCGGTGCAGCTTTAGCAATTCCCCCCATAGATCGCATCTCACGCGTTCCTAATCTCCTTGTAATAACATCCAACACGAAAAATAGTCCCACCACGCTGATGCCGTGATTGACCATTTGAATCATTGCACCTTGCACCCCTTGCACGTTCCACGCAAAAACCCCAGCACCAATAAGTCCTACGTGCGCGATGGATGAATACGCTACCAACCGTTTCACATCCTGTTGCTTAAAGGCGATAATGGAGGCATATACTACGCCAATCAAGCATAAGATGAGCGCTAAGTGTCCGTAAGCCGCAACACCAAGTGGCGCAATCGGAATCAACCAACGGATCAATCCGTATACCCCCATTTTTAGCATAATCCCCGCCAGTAGCATGGTACCTGCTGTCGGCGCTTCGGTATACGTATCCGGCTGCCAGGTATGGAACGGGAAAATAGGCATCTTGATTGCAAAAGCAAGAAAGAATGCCCAGAAGATCCAACGTTGCGTACTGGATTCCAATGCCAGTTGATAAAACGAGGTTAGTTCATAGTCATCCGACGGTACCTGTAAGTGTAAGTAAATGATGGCCGTCAGCATCAGTAAGCTTCCTAAAAACGTATAGATGAAGAATTTCAGGTTTACACGGATACGATTTTCTCCACCCCACAGTGCACAGATGAAATAAATCGGTATTAAGGCGATCTCCCAGCCCACATAGAAAGCGAATGCATCCAGTGCCGTAAAAACCAGCAATAGACCTGCTTGCATAAACAGTATAAGGGCATAGAAGCCACCTTTGTAATGAGAGTGGAATGCAGCCAGGATAATTAATGGAATCAGCCCATTGGTCAACAAAACCAACGGCAAGCTAATGCCATCCAGACCAATATGGAAATGTATGCCCAACGAAGGTATCCATGCGAACCGCTGTTCAAATTGCATACTGGCATCGGGCACGAAATTCAATAAAAACGGAATCGTCAGCCCCAATAAAACCAAAGATACCAACAACGCCAGCTGTTGGGCCGTCTTTGCCTGCTTCACAAAAGCGAGCACGATTGCTCCAAGGACCGGAAGTAACAAAAGTATAAATAGATTGTCCATGTACGCGATATAACTTCGTCTCGATTAACCGTTAAAAACACTGTAGGCCAAGAGCGCCACTACCGCAATGACCATCATAAAAATATAGAATCCTACATTGCCGGTTTGCAACAACCGGATTCCTTTACTCGATTCACTCGCAGCTTTGCCGAAACCATTGACCACGCCATCAATTCCGCCCTTATCTACCTTACGATAGAAAAACAACGATATTGCATTCAAGGGGCGCACCACCAACGTGTCATACAACTCATCTACATAAAATTTACGATAAGAAAGCCGGGATAATCCTCCCCGGGGAGCATCATCTGGCACCGGAACCGTAGCTTTAGACACGTATTGCCGGTAGGCCATGACGGCCATTATTACAGCTGCTAAAGCAGATACTCCCATCAGCAAATATTCGGTACTATGTTCCAAATGAAGTTCACCGGCTTTTGCAGCAGAATCAGCAAATACCGGAGCCAGGAAATTAGCCAGCGCATGTTGGCCTCCCAATGCAGCCGGCACATTCAGAAAGCCACCCAAGGCGGCCAACACTGCCAATACAACCAAAGGGATGGTCATGGTTGCGGGCGATTCATGCAGGTGGCTTGCTTGGTCGGAAGTTCCCCTGAATCGGCCATAAAATGTGAGGAAAAACATACGGAACATGTAAAAAGCCGTAAACAAGGCGCCCACAAAACCAAGTACCCACAATAGCTTACTATGTGCAAAGGCATGTGCCAGAATCTCATCCTTTGAGAAAAATCCCGAAAGCGGCGGAATACCCGCGATGGCGATGGTGCCGATTAGCATTGTCAGGTAAGTAATCGGCAAATGCTTTTTCAATCCACCCATACTTCGCATATCCTGCTCGTTACTCATTGCGTGGATGACCGATCCTGCCCCTAGAAACAGTAATGCCTTGAAAAATGCATGCGTAATCACATGGAAAAAAGCCCCCGTAAACGCGCCTACGCCCAACCCCAAAAACATGTATCCCAGTTGGGACACCGTAGAATATGCTAATACTTTTTTGATATCATTCTGTGTAACAGCGATGGCCGCAGCCAGCAAAGCCGTACAAATACCGATAGCCGCCACCACCTGTAGCGTAATGGGCGACAGCGTGAAGAGAATATTAGACCGGGCTATCATATAAATACCCGCAGTCACCATGGTTGCCGCATGGATCAACGCCGATACTGGTGTAGGGCCGGCCATCGCGTCCGGCAACCACGTAAACAATGGAATCTGGGCTGACTTACCTGTTGCGGCGACAAAGAGTAATAACGTAATTAATAACAACGTGGTGTCACCCACGACCATCTTGGTAGCCTGCGAAAAAACGCCTGTAAATTCAAAAGTGCCAAACGTAGCAAAGATCAAAAACACCCCAATGAGGAAACCCAAATCGCCGATACGATTCATCACGAAAGCTTTCTTAGCTGCGCCAGCATAGGAAGAATTTTTGAACCAAAAGCCTATCAACAGGTACGAACAAAGCCCCACACCTTCCCAGCCGATGAACATCACGATGTAATTTGAACCCAGTACCAGCAATAGCATGAAGAAGATGAATAGGTTCAGGTACGCGAAAAACTTTGCAAATCCGGCATCGTGCTGCATGTATCCAATGGAATATACATGGATAAGGAAACCTATGCCCGTTACAATGAGCAGCATAACAGCGCTTAGCGGATCGACTAAAAAAGAAAGTGAAACATGAAGACTACCTGCACTAATCCAGTCGAAAATCGACTGTGTAAATGCAGCGGCCTCCCCTGCCTGCCTCGCCGTGTAAACTGTAGAAAACACACCGCAGCTCAACAGAAAAGCAATCAATACAACTCCACAACCGATGAGACTAACCAATGATTTTGGCAACGCATTCCTACCAAGTCCATTGACCAAAAATCCGACCAACGGCAGCAATGGAATCAACCAAACTAAATCTATCATGCTATTTAATAGTTCAAATCTTCAAATTCAAAATTTCGTGATCATTATCCCCGTAGTCGATTCAATGCGTTGATATCTACGGATCGTGTATTGCGATAGACCGTTACGATAATCGCCAGGCCCACCGCCACCTCTGCTGCGGCCAAGGCCATGATGAAAAACACGAACACTTGTCCCGACGGGTCACCGCTGTGTGCGGAAAAAGCCGTCAACAGCAAATTCACGGAGTTCAGCATCAATTCGATAGACATCATGATGATGATGACATTCCGGCGAATAAGTACACCAATGACCCCAATAGTGAAAATTAGGCTGCAAAACAGGATATAATGATTTAGCGGAACACCCTGTATCTCTTGTACGATAGTTTCCATTACGCGTTTTTTGGATCGTTTTTGGCTAGTAAAACCGCCCCTACCATAGCGGTCAACAATAAAATTGAGGAAATTTCGAACGGAAGTAAAAATTCGCTGAACAGCACCTTTCCCAGGTTACCTACCAAACCAATTTCCGTGTTTTTCACAGCATCCGGACCGGTCACCTCCAGTATCCGGAAGGAGCCTGCTAAGGTTACCAGCAAACACATACCGGCGACTACCCCCATCACCTTCACCAAATTGGATTTAAGTGGTTCGGTATCCTTGTTTAAATTGAGTAACATCAGCACAAAAAGGAAAAGTACCATGATGGCTCCCATGTACACAATGAAATTGACGATGGCGAGAAACTGGGCGTTCAGCAAAATATAATGCACCGTAAAGGTAAAGAAGGTGATAACCAAATATAACACACTATGCACCGGGCTTTTGGCAAAGATGGTCATCAACGCAAAAAAAATCGACAGAAAGGCTACAAAATAAAAAACACTCATCAGGCTATTGTTTTTTGCTCCTCTTTTTTATAGTCAAACCGGGGTTCCACCAATTTGTCTTTGCCATAGATAAAATCCTTTCGTAGCTGTTCCGGCGGTACGTGCGATCCATCCAGGAAAATAGCTTCTTTAGGGCAAGCTTCTTCACAAAGTCCGCAGAAGATACACCGCAGCATATTGATTTCGTATACCGCTGCATACTTCTCCTCACGATACAGGTTTTCTTCCCCTTTCTGCCGTTCGGCGGAGATCATCGTTATGGCTTCTGCCGGGCATGAAAGTGCACATAACCCACATGCGGTACACCGCTCGCGTCCTTCCTCATCGCGCTTGAGCGAGTGCTGGCCACGGAAGTTCTTTGAATAGGGACGTTGTACTTCGGGATACTTATAGGTAGCTTTTGGCTGGAAAAAATATTTGATCGTGATGCCAAGCCCACGGACAATGGCGGGCAAGTACATCCGTTCCCAAAAATTCATGGGTTTCTGTTCCAGCACTTTTTTCCGATTACTTAGTGGTTGCATAATCTCTCTCCCGAATCCAAATTAAAAATAAGTATCTTTCACTAGGGTCACAATACCCGTTAATATGATATTTGCCACCGCCAAAGGTATTAAAATCTTCCATCCCAACCGCATCAATTGGTCATAACGGAAACGGGGTACAGTCCATCGAACCCACATAAAGAAAAAGATGAACGCGAGTATCTTCGCAAAAAACACCAACACGCCAATTAGGGTAACCCAATTCTGGGACAATCCCAAGTCATACATGAATGGAAAATTATACCCACCAAAGTATAACGCGGCCATCAGCGACGATGACACAAACATATTGATATACTCGGCAAACATATAAAAAGCCAGTTTCATGGAAGAATATTCCACATTGTAGCCCCCTATCAGCTCCGTTTCGCACTCCGCCAAGTCAAAGGGCACCCGGTTACATTCAGCAAACGCGCAAACAAGAAAAATCAGGAAGCCGAGCGGCTGTACCCAGATATTCCAGTTGACAAATCCTTCTTGCTGGGCGACGATATCCTTCAGCGAAAGCGTACCGGTTACCATCAGTAAGGCAATCAGGGAAAGACCCATACCAATCTCGTAACTGATACTCTGGGAAGCCGCGCGCACGGCGCCCATCAATGCATATTTATTATTGGAGGCCCACCCTCCGATCATAATGCCATAAACCCCCAACGCAACGACCCCAAAGATATAGAGTACGCCGACATTGATATCGGCCACCTGCAAGGTAAATACCTTTTCGCCAATGGTTAATTCCTGCCCCCAAGGTATCACCGCACTGCTAATACAAGCCGTAAACATGGCAATCGTAGGTCCGGCAATGAAAAGAGCTTTGTGCGCCCCGGCAGGTATAATCTCTTCCTTAAAGAAAAATTTCCCCCCATCGGCCAAGGGTTGCAGCAAGCCAAAGGGGCCTGCTCGATCCGGACCGAACCGGGCTTGCATAAAACCTGCCACCTTACGTTCCACTAACGTGGAATACATGGCAATAAACAGGGTAATAGCGAACACTATTACCACTAAAATCGTTTTTTCTAACAATAACGCTGATTCCATCGCTTTTAAAATTGCTAAAGCAGTTCCTTAGCACGTTCAAACTGATCTTTATTTTCTTCCTGCAACGTGAGATTCTTTTTCACTACCGGAGGCGGAGCCAGTTCATCGTAGTGATTCAATGAAATAACCGATGTAGGTTTCACATTACGGGGAACTTCGATGACCCAATCCGAAGTAGCTTTCTTATCAAATCGGCACGTATTGCAAATAAACTCTTCCACCTCGCCATATTCGTCCTTTCTGGCTGTTACCCGCAATACTTCTTCACCTTTATACCACAGCGTCACTTTACCGCTGCATGTCGGACAGTCGCGATGTGCTTCCACCGGTTTGGTAAACCATACCCGATTTTTGAAACGGAATGTCTTGTCGGTCAATGCACCTACCGGACAAACGTCAATTACATTACCTGAAAACTCGTTATCAATCGCATTTTTGATATACGTGGATATTTCAGCTGCATCGCCCCGGCCAAGTATTCCGTGTACACGCTGCGGGGTAAGCTGGTCGGCTACAAATACACATCGGTAGCAGAGTATACACCGTGTCATATGCAGCTGCACCTTATCTCCGATATCGATCTTATCAAAAGTCCGCCGCTCAAACTCGTAGCGCGTACTGGATAAACCATGCTGATAACTCAAATCCTGCAGGTGGCATTCACCAGCCTGATCACAAATCGGGCAATCCAATGGATGATTGATGAGCAACATCTCCACAACCCCCTTGCGTGCCTCCATCACCTCCGGCGAGGTAATGTTCTGCACCTCCATTCCGTCCATCACGGTCGTGCGGCATGAAGCCACCAGTTTAGGCATCGGCCGTGGATCTTTTTCGGACCCTTTGCTTACTTTCACAAGGCATGTCCGGCATTTTCCCCCACTACCCTGTAGCTTGGAATAATAGCACATTGCAGGAGGTACGATATCACCGCCGATCTGACGCGCGGCATTCAATATCGTCGTTCCCGGCGGCACTTCCACCGGAATACCGTCGATACTCACCTTAAATTTTACGTCTTCCGCCATCTTTTTTTGCTCTCGGCTGTCAGCGATCAGCATTCAGCCCGGTTAACTTACTTCTTCCTTCTGATTCTAGCCCCGTGCTTTTCCTCTTACTTTCAAACTCACACCACCGGCTCCAGCGGATTCGCATAATGGGCTAACCCGAAATTACGAGTCTGTGCCTCTTGGCCGTTGGTTATGTGCCACTCAAACTCATCCCTGAAATGACGGATCGCACTGGCTACCGGCCATGCAGCCGCATCGCCAAGGGGACAAATGGTATTTCCCTCGATTTTCTTGGAAACATCTACCAGCAGATCAATGTCGCTGAACGAGCCGTGCCCATGTTCGATTTTATGCAACACTTTTTCCATCCACCCGGTGCCCTCGCGGCAGGGAGAACACTGTCCACAGCTTTCGTGATGGTAAAAGCGGGTAAAATTCCATGTATTGCGTACAATGCATTGATCTTCGTCAAAAGCAATAAACCCACCCGACCCCAACATGGTACCGCTTTGAAATCCGCCATCGGCCAACGATTCATACGTCATTACACGCGATTCGCCTTTCAACGTTTTCAGAATCAGATTCGCAGGCAGAATCGGAACCGAAGATCCGCCGGCCACTACTGCCTTCAATCGTTTGCCATTTGCAATGCCACCGCAATATTCATCGGAATAGATAAACTCTTCTACGGGTAATCCCAACTCGATTTCATACACACCGGGCTTATTCAAGTTACCGCCTGCAGATATAAGCTTCGTTCCGGTACTGCGCTCGATACCGATCTTTGCATATTCTTCGCCTCCCTCGTTGATGATGGGGACAGTAGCTGCTATAGACTCAACGTTATTAACCACTGTGGGGCAATTATAAAGCCCCGACACGGCAGGAAACGGAGGTTTTATCCGCGGATTACCCCGCTTGCCTTCCAGGGACTCCAACAATGCCGTCTCTTCACCACAAATATATGCCCCACCACCGGGCTGCACATACAGCTCCAGATCATAGCCCGTACCTAAAATGTTCTTGCCGAGGAACCCTGCCTGCTTGGCTTCCGCAATTGCTCTCTCCAGAATGCGCACTTGAGGCATCATTTCTCCACGCACGTAAATATAAGACGTATTTGCACCCAGCGCGTAGCTGGCTACAATCATCCCTTCAATCAGCGCATGGGGAATGTGTGTCATTAAGTAGCGATCTTTAAACGTTCCCGGTTCCGATTCATCGGCATTGCATACCAGGTAACGCGGTACACCCTCCGGTTTTGCCAAAAAGCTCCACTTCATTCCGGTGGGAAAACCAGCTCCGCCACGCCCCCTGAGTCCGGATTTCTTCACTTCTTCCACCACGTCATCAGGGGTAAAGGTCTTCAGGGCTTTCTCCACAGCCCGGTAGCCCCCTTTCTGACGGTATACGTCAAACGTATGAATTCCGGGGACGTCGATATGTGTCAACAGTAACTTACGAGCCATAACAATCTGCTATCAGCTGTCGGCTATCGGCCGATAGCTGCTGCTTTTTCTTTTAATTCATCAATTAATTTGTCTACGTTTTCCTCGGTCAGGTTTTCATAAAACGTATATTCCGGACCAATCTGCAAAACAGGGCCGTAACCACAGGCAGCCAGACATTCCACACCCCGCCAACTGAATAGCCCATCTGGTGTCACCTCGCCTTCCTTTATCCCCAGGCGTTGTTCGATATACTTCATGATCCGTTCTGCACCCACCAGGCAACAAGGACCTGTACGGCATACCTCTAATGCATACTTGCCCTGCGGTTGCAGGAAAAACATGGTGTAGAACGTAGCTACCTCATAGACTTCAATGGGTTCAATTCCAAGGTAGGCAGCTACGCGATCCATTGCGGGCACACTCAGCCAGCCATACACCGCCTGCACCTCGTGCAACACCGGCAGCAATGCTGATTTTTGCCTTCCTTCCGGATAACGCGCGACAATCTCGGCAAATTTACCGAGCAGGTCTTCTGCGAACTCCACAGGTTCGTTATGTTTTACACTAAGCATCCAGTTCTCCTGCTATAACATTTAGACTACTCATGTTAATAATGGCATCCGAAAGCAGCATCCCGCTGCTCATAGGCGCATACATCTGATAGTTGATAAATGAAGGCCTACGGAAATGCAAGCGGTAGGGCGCCCTACCCCCATCACTGATCAGGTAGAAGCCCAACTCGCCGTTGGCCCCTTCGACACCATGATATAATTCCTTTTTTGGAGCGTCTATTTCTCCCATTACTATTTTAAAATGGTAAATCAACGCTTCCATATTATTATATACCTGCTCCTTTGGCGGCAGGTAGAAATCAGGCACATCCGCGTGGAATATCCCTTTCGGTTCTTTTTCAATCTTCGCCAAGGCCTGTTCAATCATCCGCAAACTTTGCCACATCTCGCTGTTGCGAACCAGAAAACGATCGTATACATCGCCATTGGTTCCCACGGGTACTTCAAAATCAAATTCCTCGTAAGACGAATACGGCTCGCTGGCCCTCACGTCGTAGTCAACCCCCGTGGCCCGCAGAATGGGACCGCTCCAACTATAGTTCAGCGCCGTTTCGGCATCAACGGCTGCCACACCGGCCGTCCGCTCGATAAATATCCGGTTACGCTCAAGCAACGCTTCAAATTCCTTCAATACCGCTGGAAATTCTTTTGCAAATTGCCTGATTTTCGAAAACGCCGTCTCGTTGAAATCCCTCTCAAATCCTCCAATGCGACCAATATTTGTCGTCAGGCGCGCACCGCAAATCTCCTCAAAAATCTCATAAATAAACTCCCGCTTGACCATCATGGGAATGAAGCCTGCAAATGTACCCGTATCCACCCCCAAAATACCATTACAAATAATGTGATCTGCAATGCGGGACAATTCCATGATAATCACCCGCATATATTGCACCCGTTTCGGAAGTTCGATCTCCAGGAGCTTCTCTACCGTCATGTGCCATCCCATGTTATTAATGGGCGACGAACAATAGTTGAGCCGATCGGTCAATGTGGTGATTTGATAATAAGCGCGGTGTTCCGCTATCTTCTCAAACGCGCGGTGAATGTATCCGATGGTAGACACACCGCTAACGATGCGCTCGCCATCCACTTGCAGTACATTTTGAAACACACCGTGTGTGGCGGGGTGGGTCGGCCCAAGATTGAGTGTAAACAACTCGTCCTGCGGGTCATTGTCTACAAAAACCGGTTTATTGCTTGTAATCTTACTGATTGAATCACTCATACTCATACCACTTACCTTCCGAAGAAGTAGTCCTTTTTATCCACACGATTGGGATCTTCCAAGGGATATTCTTTACGCATGGGGAACACGTCCATATCGTCAACGTTCAATATCCTACGTAAATCGGGATGTCCAACGAACTGGATTCCGAAGAAATCGTACGTTTCCCGTTCCATCCAGTTTGCGCCGTTCCAAAGCACGGTAGCTGTCGGGATCGCCGGGTAGCTGCCTTCCAAAAAAACCTTAATCCGGATGCGCACGCCATTCACCAGACTATGTAGGTGATAAACCACTGCAAACTCTTTGGGAAGGTGTGGATAATGAACTGCTGTGATATCCGTGAGATAAGTAAATTGCAGCTCGTTATCGGTTTTCAAAAATTCAAGAACATCCAGAACATCCTCCTTGCCGGCTTCGATGCTCAACAAACCATAGGATTCTTCCAATTGATTGAATCGCCCCTCAAACCGGGAGTTAAGGCGTGCGATGACACTTTCGTTACTCAGCTTAGCCATGGGTATTGAATCCGTATTTCGCTAGCAACGCCTTGTATTCGGGCGTTTGCCTTCTGTTTAATGATTCGTTCTTCACAATTTCCTGCAGCTGCATTACCCCATCAAGGATGGCTTCCGGTCTTGGGGGACATCCAGGCACGTATACATCAACCGGAATGATCTCATCAATACCCTGCAATACGGAATACGTATCAAATATTCCTCCACTGGATGCACAGGCCCCTACCGCAATTACCCAGCGCGGCTCCGCCATCTGCGAATAAACCTGCCGAAGTACCGGCCCCATCTTCTTGGCAATGGTCCCCATCACCATAAGCATATCGGCTTGCCGGGGTGAAAAACTGTTACGTTCCATTCCGAACCGCCCGGCATCGTAGGTCGCAGCCATCGTAGCCATAAACTCAATGCCACAGCATGAAGTCGCAAATGGCAAAGGCCAAAGTGAGTTAGCCCGTGCCAACCCGATGGCTTTATCCAATGATGTTGCGAAAAAACCGGACCCCTGAATTCCCGGGGGAGCTTCCGCCAATTTTATATCACTCATTACTAACCCCTTACCTATCTAAAACAAAAACCCATCAGTTATAGACCGATGGGTACAAATTTACAATATATTGCCCGTTAATCCGGCTATTTATATTATTTAGAAACGTTCTAATAAGTTATCAGTCCCACTCCAGCACACGTTTTTTGATCACGTAGATAAAGCCCAAAAGCAATAGCGCCATGAACACAAACATTTCAATTAAGCCTGACAGGCCAAACTCCCGAAAGTTGACCGCCCACGGGTACATAAAGATGACTTCGATATCAAAGATTACAAACAGTATGGCAACAATAAAGTACTTAATGGAAAAAGGTTGCCTAGCATTTCCAACGACTTCCACCCCCGATTCAAATGATCCCAGCTTAGTCTCGGTTTTTACTTTGGGCCCAATGAAATGGGTCAACAAAATCACCCCCACTGAAAATAAGGTGGCTACGCCAAATTGGATAAGAATCGGCAAATAATCCGCCGGTGTACTCAATGCTTCTGGTTCCATATAATAGTTTCGTAAGATGCGCCAAAGCTAAAAAATAAAGCGCTAATTTTAAAATTAGCGTTTCACGGCTATTGGTTCTAATTAGCTCTGCCAACAATAATTCATCTGTAAATCCGAATTTAATCTAAATGCCGTTGTTTTTATCACCTACTTTTAATTGCCCATTACAGTATACTGAGGAGGTTGCGCAACGAATTTTATCGTTGTGAATAAAAGTAATAACAAAATTAATCCGTATATTTTATCTTCTGATATCTAGCTTTTTATTAAAGAAACCCGTTGTGCATTTTAAATAATGCTATTTTTAAATTATTGATATTTCTTCCGAATATGTTTTTGTTGATGTACTGAATGATGGTCATTGCCGTAATCTTTGTCAGTATTCTTGTTTTGAATCCGTCAAAGGATTTGGCATAATTACGTCTGACCATGAACTGGTCGCACATTTGAGAGAACAAAGTTTCAATCCGCTTCCTTGATTTTCTGAACAGGTTGAATTGGGGTTTATACCCTTTTTGGTTCATCCGTTTTGGCGTATCCAGCCTGATGTTCACTGATTCAAACAGGTTCAGCTGGACCGCTGAGGATAGATACCCCTTATCGCCCAGCAGGGTGCAGTCGGAAAGTTGCAGGCTGATATCATCCAGGTAATGGATATCATGTAGGTTTGCCGGGGTTAGGTCAATCGCCTGAAAAACAGCTTGTAATGAACATACCGCATGAAGTTTATAACCATAATAGTATGTCTTCTGTGATGCACAGTACCCTTTGGCGGGCATGCTGTAATGTTCCTCCTTACAGATTCTTGAACGGGAGCTACGGGCAATCTTACAGATCTCCAGGGTCATACTGTCTACGATGAACACGTCCTCAAACTCGTTGAACGATGCAGCGAGTTTCATCCGGATAGCGTCTTGGTAAGGCATCAGCCTACGCTTTCTCCTATTGTATACCGTGCGCTCAATTTTACAGGCTAAGCATGATGGAAGCTTCCGGAAAAGATTATTCTCGCTATCAATACCGAGATATTCAGCGGTTAAACCAAGGCCTATTACCTCAAGATCGCTCATCGCCGGGCATCTGCGCTGCACGGGTAATTGCTGATCTGTCGATATTTTCCTTAAAACTTCCAATATTCTTTCGTAATTTGCTTCAAAGTTGCTCATTCTAAATCGTTTTGTGGTAAAACAATTTACTGATTATCAATGTAATGAGCAACTTTTTTTGCCTTTTTGTATCCTCAAATCATAAGGCACAACGGATTAAAGAATTTCTATCTTATGCTTTTAAGCAATGTCTTTAATTGATGATCTTCATAACCAAGCAATTGATTTATAGATCTATGTATTTCAATATTAGGCGAAATGCCGACACAATCAAATAACTCCCCGTTTTTTTGATAGGAAAGCATATGAGATAGGCTTACCTGTATTTCCGAATCCGTCAATTCGTACGTTTTGGACATACCGCTGGAAGCATCGGCCGAAATCCCTGCAATTTTTATGTTTTCCATTCCTTTGAAAGAGGATGCAAAAACACTTGCAGCACTAAAAGTCATTTCATTGGTTAATATGAAAACGGGGTTGTAATAATAATAAGAATCGGCATCTCCATTACTATTTATCACCATATAGTAATATTCGCTGTAAAGTGTTTCAGAGGTTTTGACTGAAGGATGAAAATTTTCCATAAAACTATCTATCGCTTTTTTAGATGCCTCGTCTTTAAAATAGCTATAAGGAAATAATCTTCTAGAATATAAATCCCTTTTTGTATCATCTGATATTTCGCCTCTATACCTCGCTAAATTCGCAACTATGAATTTTTTTGGTACAACTAGGTAATTGGAAAAAAAATCTATCAGATCTCTATTGCCTCCTCGATTATTCCTAATATCTATAATTAAAGCCTTAGTCGTTCTAACTGTATCCAAGACTTGCTTAAGCCATTGAAAGTATTCCTTATCTTTCAAATAACTATACATCTTGGGTATCTTAATATAGGCTATTTGATCGTCGTATTGCCTAAATAACCTTTTCTTTATTCCACCATCATTTTTATCAAAAGATAAATGGCTGTCAATATCACGCCATTTGTTATCCGATTCAACTAAGCTCAAAAAAAATGTGGTATCAGATTTAAAATCCCAACTGGCAAACGTGAATTTAATTTGATCACCAACACCTAATCCCCGCTTGATTTTGTAGAATTCATTTAATTTCTTCACACCTAATGCTTGTTTCGAAAATTTAGGAGCATATTTGTTTTCAAGATCATATTGGCTCATAACTTCTCCTATTTTTTTATCATTAATACTTTTTAGAAAAGGAAAGTCATCTAGATAAAAGGAGAAAGTCATTTTGGGCTTTTTAACGAGTGCAATAACCCCATCACCTTTCCAAGGAGCCAAAACAAAAGGCAAGTAATATCTATCTTTTTCCGTGCAATTCCCAACGTATTCCATTCTAAAATGCCTGTCTCCTAATTCGGCCAAAACATCTTTCAGTTTAATTGAGAATCTAATTTTATCAGTTTTGGTATTTTTTTGAAGATTTAGAGCTAGTGAATCCAAGGAAGCTATTACCCTCGCATTGTTAATGTCCATGTAAGGTGATTGTTCAATCAAAAGCTTTTCAATCTGTTTTATTTCGTTTATAGCCTCGTCATTTCTCAAAAAGCACGACCTCGCATTTTTGCTACACCTGGAGAATAACATGTTAATGATTAAAGCCCCCATTAAAAACAAGGTATTGCTACTCATAAGTCAGATGTTATTTACAAGGCGTTTTTAAAATAAAAAATTAACTCCTGCCAAGGAACGATTATAAACTGGAGAAGTATAAAAGCTATAATATAGTACTTTCTGAATTTGACTGTACATTGGGCTATTCCTAATAGCAAAAGTATTGAACTAAAGCCTATAACGGGAAAAATAAAATATGTTCCAATACAAAATCCGATTAGTGCTATGTCCTTTATTATGCTTTCCGTTTTGCTGCATAGAAAAAGAAGTGCAACTATACTTTCATATATTAAGCCAAAAATTTGAAAAGTATAAAGCAAACTTCCCATATAAGTAGAGGAGGTTAGGCTTACCGAACTATTATTTATCGGCAATAAATTCAATACTTTAGTAGAATTTCTATTGTCAACAAGTTCCTGATATGGCACATCTGTAATAAAGTGGGTTATTAACATGAACCTTCCATCGATTAGAAACGAACCGTGCAAAAATCCCGGAACAGCAAATTCATTAATGATCTTTTGAAAAGCTGCAAAAAACATAACTAAACCAATTAACAACTTTGCATTGAGTCTAATGTATTCGAGGTCCTTATTTGTCCACATGTAAACTGTTATTAACAAAACCCAATACACAAACAATATTTTATGATTGTCTATATTATAAAACTGGATGCAGTTAAAAAAAAGTAATAGAATTGATATCAATAACCAAAAGAATTTGTTTGACGTGTACTTATCGAAAGCCAGCATTAAAACACATATTATTCTCATAAAAATATCAAGCCCCCAACCAGTGCTTCCGTCTAAAACCAGGAAAATCAAAGAAAATTTAAGAATTAAATCTTCGGACGAGTAATTTGAAGCTACATAAAACTTTGGAATAAAAGAATTCCCGAGGTACGCCATATTATTTTGATTTATCAACCGGGCTTGACACTCCGATCTCATCTACATATCGTTTTTGAAACAAAAATCCCTTTTCAAAAAAGTCTGTTTCATATAGGATGATTTTTACGCTATCTACTTTGATAGCGTTTTCTGATTTAGCGATTTCGCCACTCTGATAATATTTTGGTGAATAGACCGTATCGTAAAATCTTTGGTTTCTTTGTATAATATTAGTACTTGTACGATCAATATTATCAGGGATCTCTAACTCTATTGGGATAAGGTGCGAATTAACAATTAAATAACCTAGTTTTTCTAATTTTGCTTTCGTAGGAAAATTATTAGTGGAACGGAGAAAGCTCTCGGATATTGGTATATCAAGTTCACTGGCTGACACTTTTATAATTATCGAATCGCCACTCGCAGTGTAACCCACCGCAGCAATATTTGCCCTTTTATTGGTGGAAAACATCCCAAACCCTCCGCCTTTCCAGGGAGTTAACCGATCAAACTGTGAATGATATAATTGGATTGAAGCAACAACAACCAATATGATGCAGATCAAATACTTTTCTACTATTCTCAATAATTTCAATGTGCCATTCCTTAAGTTCGTTTAAACACAAATAGCCGTAGATTTTAGATTCCTACGGCTATTGTAATGTAAATCCGTTAGAAGAGATATATGCAACCTCTTCTGTAATTCAATCTTCCGTAATTAGCTCATTTTCCCTAATAACTTCCGATACAGGTTTCTGTGGCAACTCAATATATGATGCTCCTGATTCACTCGAATTATCAGATGACGCTACATTTACAACATCTGCAACTTGAGTACTTTCCATTGCTGTTAAAGAAACCGCTCCAGCAAAAACCAAAGCGAATCCACCATAAAATAAGACCTTCTTTTTCATAGAATAAAAAATTAAATTATACCTACTTTCAGTAGTTTAACGTCGCTGTTTCGGTTTGTCCGACGAAAGCTCTTTCCGTTATTAAAGCCTAATATTCTTGTGTTCTAGCATTTCAGTTCTCCTTCTTTGGTGAATTCCGCAGCCACAACTTGTATTCGCAGCACTGAAATTATAATTTGGTTTTAATTGTTAAATAACTGCCTTATAACGAAGTTAGTATAAAAAAACTGAAGTTCAAAATTAATTTGTCGTTCTTTCAAAAATCTTGTTAAACTCCGCCCTCCCTAAGTGATAACCTGCCACCTTAAAACATCTAATTTATCTTAAAACGCTTCTTGGCTAAAGTGGCATGGAAATTATTATGTTTGGCTAGTAATTGAGTATTCGCTGTGACCTCCGTTTCAACGACAGGTTTGCACGAGAGGTACCATTGTTTCCACCGACGGGATCTTGAACATGAAAATAAGCTATTGCATAAGTTGTTGCGAGAATGTCCATCGAACGGGATATACTATAAAAGTTTAACTTCTTCTATAGGGAGATCGGCAAAATGCTTTTGGTCATGTATTTCCACCAGTTGAACGTCGTGTTGTCGAACGTTTGTCTAACAGCATCGACTCTCGTCTTTTGGTGCCTAAACTTGTTGAATAGCCGATTCGTGTCAATAAGCGGGATAAACGTGGGTATGCCGCCCACGTATGCCCCAAAGAGTAATGACGCCTCATTCTCGCAAGTTGACAGCGCATCGCTAAAAAAATGACTTCTATATCAAAGAAGACAAAAATGATCACGAAAAAAAAACTCCCTCGGACGATCTAAAATCTACTTTGGGCTCAAGATACATGATGGACGATGGTTTCCACACCACACCCAACCGCTACTAGCAGTTGAATCAGCATTGGTAGATAGTAGTTCGTCGTGGTAAAGATTTCCGAATCCATACTCCCTACTTCAACGCCAAAAAATAAGAGGCTGTCTCCTACATTTGCTTACAACAAACATAGGAGACAGCCTCTTATTCGATCGATCTGTAAACAGCTATTCTTATTGTTCAGGTGCTGCACCGGTGGACGCTGCGGATTCCTGTTCCAGGAATTGCAAGGTACTCTTGGCCCACGTATTTTCCGGATCAAGTTTTAGGACTTCACCAATCAAATCCCTCCCTTTCTGATATTCTCCACGCTTTACATTAACTACAGCGATGGTACTATACGCATCGATAAGCTTGCTTTTATTCTTCTGAATTTCCGCATCCCCTTTTTCTTTCACCATTTCGATATACTTCAGGAAATAGGGTTCAGCCAAGCCTTTCGGATTCTCCGCGTCATCTAACAAATTATTTACGTTCGCGCGGAATAAATAAGCATCCTGGGTAGTAGGCGCTTGTTCGATAACGACCCCGAAAGCTGTATCGGCTTTATGCAACAATGCTGTTTCAGCCTCTCCACGCTGCGCCACTGGCTTTGTAGCGACCGCATAATAAGATGAATATCCCAAATAGAAATTATCATAAATGAAATTCCGTGAAGCAGGGGTACTAGCAGCGATATCAAATACTTTAGACGCCTCCAAAAACTTCTTGGCGGTAAACAGTTCTTTACCCACATCGTTCAAATCATCTGCAACGGATGAATCAGCCGCAACCGCTTTCTTCAATTCCGTAATTCCTGAGTCAAACACAGCCTCGTCTGTCGGACTACTTTGTGTAGCAAGCTTAATATCAGTCAACCCCAAATGCAAATAGTCGAGCTGGATAATCCGTTCAGGTTCCATCCGCGTAAACAGTTTATCCAAAGCGTCCTTACTTTCCTGATACTCCTCATTTTCGTAGGCCGAGTAACCGAGATAACGCAAAACCTTCGGATTTACATCTTCCAGCTGCGCCAGTTCGCGAGCTTGTACCTGCAATTCGGCGTAGTCTTTTACATACACCAAGAAGTCAGCATAACGGATACGGGATTCCACCGTATAGTCCGTCTTGTCCATGTATTGCTTGTAGTAGTTTACCCCTTCCCTGTTTCGTTCGTTATAAGCCGCCGTGTCAGTTGCTGTCAGCGCCCACGCACGATAGGTCTCAGCCAATTCACGATAAGTTGGTGCATAATCCGGGACCTCGGCAGCAATTTGCTTCAATCCATCAATGGCCTCTTGCCAAGCATGCGAACCCCGGGTAATAACCTGCATCTGTACCCGTGCACGGGTCAAATTATTATCCAGATTAGCAGCATCCCGATATCCCACGTACGCCTGGCTCGCATTCTTCAACCCTATATAGGCATCACCCAACGCCAAAGGAATCAACGGATCTTCTGCGTTTTTGGCTTTCGCTTGATCCAGGTATTCCACGGCCTTTTGATAGTCCGGGTTGGGTGCGTCGATATACGCACGTCCGATGTGGTACAATTCCAGATAATTCTTGCGCTTAAGCTTTTCGGTAGCGGCGGCAAACTTGGTAGCGGCGGCATTCGCGTCTTCCTTATAAAGATCTACAATACCCTTTCCGACTGTATTCAGATTATTCTTTGGATCTGCCGCAAGCCCTTGATCAAAAACGGTTAAGGCTGAATCCAAGTGTTCATTATGTATGTATACAAGCCCTAAATAAAAATAATTTTCTCCATCCTTCGGCTTGTTCTTAACAAGCGTCTCCAGCATCGTCTTAGCTTGGGCAAACTGTTCCGCATCAAGCGCCTTCTTTGCATCGTCCAAACTCTGCGCACGTACCCCAGTAACCACAAAAGCAAGGGATATACCCCATATCATTGCTTTTTTCATCATTTTCATCCTATTTAGTTTTAACTTTTATTTACTCTCTAATAATCAACTCTCTTGGTGGTATGCTATCCGGCAATAAGCCAGCCTTTAAAATCACCCGTTGGCCGGATTCACCGGTTAGGTATGCTGCAAACCCCATGCCTAAACTTTTGCGCGGTTCCGCATTAATAATGTAAACCGGCCGGGCCAGTACATACAGGCTATCTGCTAAATTGGACTGTGAAGGTTTATAATAACCGCCGCCTGCTGGCTCACCATCGCGGCCCTTCACCGCCAATACCTTAATTCCGCTCACATACTCCCTTGTACTACTGTCGGGTCTCACCATCCAACTAACACCAACCACACCCACCGATTGAGGTGTTTCATACACATATTTCAGCACATCGAAATTCGACTTCAACGCATACACCCCATTTGCTGGTAAAGAATCCACGTCTGCGAGTTCTTTCAACAACCTGACGGTACTCGAATTAGGGTTATCAAACACCAACCTATTCAATGAACCTGTCATTTCTTGGCCCTGCATCAACTTTACAAGATGATCCAATGTGATCACCGAATCCGGAGCCTGCTTATTCACCACTATCGCTACCGCATCGGTTGCAAACTTATACACCCGAGGGGTAAACTTTCGCGTTTTAAAGAACTCGTTTTCCTGTGCCGTCAGTTGCCTTGTCAACACAGCCACCTCCACTTCCTTGTTCAAAAGTTTACGGATGATCTGGTTTTCCTGCGCACTTGTCATCTCCACTTTTGTGCGATTGTATAAGTGCTCAAATACCGCCACCTGTTCCTCCATAACCGGGAGCAGTGTTTCGTCCGTTATCACGTTTACTTTTCCGCTCACAATCGTTTGTGCCCGCTCGGGTTGTGCATTGTTGCACGACCAGAAAGCAATCATTCCAACAAAAACGAGCCGTAATAATACTAATTTTTTCACGGTTATAAAAAAATAACCAATTTTTTAAAAAAAAATCAAGCCAATTTCTCTCCTACCGATTTTGCCAAAGCCGTACAAATCGGAAGAAAGAATACACCACGAGCAATACGCCAAACAACGTTCGTAAGGTTTTATCCAATTGCAGCGGAAAATCCTTCCAAAAAATAATTGCCAATCCCAAAGCGAAATAAAAGCCGAACATGAATAGCCCCAAAACAGACAGAAACCGCTTAGTGGGCGATTTCTGTCTGCCATTCGTATCTTGTTGCTGATGCGGTTTCAATATCAACCTTTACTTTTATTGCTGTAGGTTAAGCCGGATGGGCAACGTATAAGCCACCCGCACCGGACGACCATTTTGCACTCCCGGACTCCACTTCGCTGCTTTTCCAAGCAACTTAACCGCCGCATCACCTGTACCGTACTTCAAGTCTCTAACCACTTTAATATCGGTTAGACTGCCATCCCGTTCGACCACGAATGATACCTGTACCTGTCCGTTTACACCGGCTTCAATAGCCGCTTGGGGGTAATCATAATTCTTACCTACCCATTCCATGAACGCTTTCATACCACCGGGGGGCTGAGGCTGCACCTCTACCGACTGGAAGATTTGATCGCTCGAGGATTCCGTTACCTCTGCATCCACCTCACCTTCTCCTACTGGCAAATCGATCCGAATTTCCGCATTCGGATCCCCTTCAATGGTTTTTGACCCTGGGTCTGCCAGCTTAAGCTGTTCAACCGTCGGCGGTTCCTCGTCTTGCACCTGTTCGGCCGGCACGACCTTCGGTTCAGGCATCCGTACCTGATCTACCCGCGGTGGAGGTGGTTCTACCGGTGGGGGGGGAGGAGGTTCCTCCTCATTTATAGGCGGTGGCTCAGAGAGCACAACCTCCGTTTCAATAATTTGTTCTGTCGGCTCGTCACCACCAAAGTCCACTCCTATCCACCTTGCTATCGCTGGTGTTAACAGAAGCAGTACAAACGCAATGGATGCCGAAAACAACCCGATGTTAGTAGCTTTGGGTGACAACTTACGAAGGTCGTATGCCCCGTAAGTCTTGTTTCGACCGTCAAACACCACATCGAGCCATTCTTTCTTAAAAATATCCAATTTTGAACCTATCATAGCTATCGTATTCTGTGGTTATTCATCAATCATTATACAGGTTGTCCCGTTGCAGCACTTCAATTTCCGGATCACTGATGGTACCGATCATATAGATCGGCGCCTTGATGATATTCATTTCATCCAGTATGTCGACCAAATTGCGGTGTGTTGATTTTTCACTGGGGCGCAATACAATGATTAAGTCTTTCCCTGTCTGTTGCTTTACCTGCTCCATCTTTTTCATCAAGATAGGCCGGATGCCTTCTTTACCGTAGTCGACAATTTCAGGCCCTTCGAGGGGATTGCTGTAATCGCCATGATACCATTCGATTTTATTGTTGCTACCGAGCAACAGCGTCAACGTCCGGGTATCGGCCACCTCCAGTCTATCCTCCGGATCTTCTTCATTCTTATCCGGCATCGCCACATCCATGGCATTGGGCTTATTGATCGACGTTGTAAGCATAAAAAACGTGATCAAGAGGAACGCCAAATCCACCATGGCTGTCAAATCCACTCTCGGCTGCTGCTTCCCGCCGGTATTTAATTCTGCCATTTTTAATTTTCTTTACTGTTAAACCGTATTGCGTTACAATTCTTCTCCGGCACGGAGACTGGTAATCAAGCTGAACTTATTTACCTTTTGGCTTTGCAATATATCGATTACTTTTTTGATTTCCGGGTATTTCTCATTGGCGTCCCCTTTAATCGAAACCCTCATCTCGACATTTTTCAACTCCTTGGTTGCCACACGGGCTGAATAAATCCAATGGAATAGTTCGTTGCTTAACGCATCGGTTGTATCGGCAGGGATTCCAGGCTGGAGCCCCGGTTTCACCCGGTCATTTGGTCCCATGTTAATCAACTGCTTTAAATTACCCATCGGTACACCGAAGCTTTCGATTGTAGAAAACTCTGTCTTTTCTTCCGGAGAGAATGCAACGGAGTACTTTTCAGACATCAATTCCAGCATCCTGCTCCGCACATTCCGATTCACCACGCCGAAGAAAATTTTTCCCCCGTCGCCGACTGTAATCAGCCCCAAATCGTCATCAGGCACTTTCACCTGCGTAACCGAAGCAGGTGTATCCACCTGCAAAGGCTCGGGCTGCCGGGCCGTAGCCGTCAATATAAAAAATGTGAGCAGCAGAAAAGACACATCGCACATGGCCGTCATGTCTATTGTCGTACTGGCTCTCTTTACTTTAACCCTTGGCATATGTGTTTCTTTTTATCTTTACTTATAGATGCATCATCCTCCGGCTTTCCATAAATCGCCGGAACTATTTTTATTTATGCGAAGCCGCATATGTTTGGACGATGGAAAACCCTGCCTCATCAATTGAGTAAGTCAGTGTATCGATTTTAGAAGTAAAGATGTTGTAAAAAACAATGGCGATTGCCGAGGTAGCGATACCCGTTGCCGTGTTGATCAACGCTTCCGAAATACCGTTTGCCAATTGTGCCGAATCAGGTGCACCCCCAGTAGCCAATGCCGAGAACGCTTTGATCATCCCCGTTACCGTACCCAACAGACCGGTCAATGTACCGATAGATACCAGAGTAGCCATAATGGTAAGATTCTTTTCGAGCATGGGCATTTCCAATGCAGTAGCCTCCTCAATTTCCTTTTGGATAGCAACCGTTGCCTGCTCTGTATCAAGGCCGGGATTTGCAGATACGTCTTTGTACTTCAACAAACCTGCTTTGATTACGTTTGCTACTGAACCTTGTTGCTTGTCGCATTCTGAGATGGCTGAATCAATATTGCCTCCGCCAATAAGAGACTGGATTTTCCGCACGAAATTGCCGACATTGCCTTTTCCGGAAGCCCGGCTGATTACAATAAAGCGCTCAATTGCAAAAACCCATACCATCAAGAACAATCCCAATAACACAGGAACTACAAACCCTGCGTGGTACACCATCCCTAAATAATTGCCTTCCACTGGACGATTTTCAGGGTTTCCATCCACGAAATTATTCGGGTCACCCATGATATATCTCCAAACCAATGCTCCGACAATGAAACAGATAATAATTGCCAGACTTGCAAAAACATTGGATGTTGAATTGCTCTTCTCCGTTGTAACTGTGCTTGTTTTTGGTGCGTTTGCCATCTTTTTGAATTTTTAGATTTTAATGTTGTTAATTATGATTTTTAAATAATTTGTACAATTTAATTCGTTGCTAGCCACCAAAATGGCTAAAGCAAATATAGTATTTTAAAGTAAAAACAAAATGTCCCCGTCAATAATTGTTTAGTAAACTCTCTTAAGTTTAAGGAATGCGCAGCAGCAGCATCAGCACACCTTAACATTCAATGCTTTTGTAATCGCAAAGCAATTTCTGCACAATGAAAACTATTTTTTTTTGTAATTGCAAATTAAACATTCAAAATAAATAGGTTTTAGCAAGGCATAAATGGCAATTCTACATTTATTGATCCAGCTAACAACTCCCGTAACCGTCATTAAAACATTAATTGTCAGCAATTTATTTAAAAAGTGATTATTCTTCGCTATCCTCCTGCAAGTTTAACCCGATATCCATCATCACTAAGCAGCTGCAAAATACGTTGCCTGAAGTCCCCTTGCACAATAATCTCCCCATCTTTCGCACTCCCCCCCACTCCGCATTTTTGCTTGAGCCTCTTACCCAGAGCTTCCAAATCGTCTGCAGTGCCTACAAAACCCGTCACTAACGTCACTGTTTTACCTCCACGCATCTTTCTATCCAACATCACCCGTAGCTGTTGTTTATGATTAGGCAATGTTTCCACCGCCGCGCTGTCAGTCTCCTGATACGCAAAGGTTTCATCCGTGGAATATACGATGCCGCTGTAACGCTGCTTCTTTTTCATTTCGTGTAAGTTTCATGTCCTAAACTAAACGATGGTTTTATTGATAAATTGTTTTCAAGTTACGGATAAATCCCTCAGCAAAGTATACGCAACGTCTCGGGACTTACCGCGATGTCCAGTATCGTACCCATTTCCATAGGCTCCCCGTCTACGTGCACCGCATCTGCGGTATTCCTTTCGATACGAATCTTTTTACCGGGTACGATTTCCACATATTCCGATTGATCGGCTGTTTTATTGAATAAGTGGAACAACATCATCGGAATGGTATATAACGGAAATTTATGGATAATGCATACGTCCAGCAAACCATCCGTCACAGACGCCTGCGGGGCGACATATGCATTATTTCCATATTGGGGCGAATTGGCGACGCTGATCATAAATGCTTCTCGTTCAAAGACCTTTCCATCAATATCCAATATGTATCGCTTCGGCCTATAGGTGCTGATTTCACTTAGTACGGCTTTCAAGTAGCCAATGGGTCCACGGATATTGTCGTTGGCAAACCGATCACTTACCGATGCATCAAAGCCAATGCCTGCCATATTGAAAAAAGCATACCCATTGATCGTACCGCTATCAATGGTAGTAGTTTCAAACCGGTTCAGCCGCCGCACCGCCGCGCGTTCATTAAGCGGAATTCCCAAGTATAGGGCCAACCCATTGCCAGACCCTTCGGGAATAATCCCCAAAGCAGCTTTTGTACCATTTAAGGCAGATGCAATCTCGTTGATGGTCCCATCGCCACCCACTGCCACGACCAAATCAAACCCGTCCTTAACGGCCTCTTTTGCTAGTTGATTCGCATGCCCCGCGTATTCGCTGAAAACAAACTGAGCGTCGTATAAGTCTGCCGCGAGCTCCTCGCGGGCACGCTTTTCAAAACCTTTTTTCTTTTTGCCGCCCGATATCGGGTTAACAACAAATAAAACACGTTTTTTCTCCCCTACGGTCATCATGGGAACCCCTTTATCCTTGCAAATGTATCAGCATTATCTATATAAACGTCCCCCATTCGAAATATTTTATATAAATTTAATATAACGGTGTGGACTCAATTTTGAAAACGATAAAAGTATCGTAGCTTTGCTGCCGAAATTACATAGCAATATGCCTTATTTATTTACATCAGAATCTGTTTCGGAAGGGCATCCCGACAAGATTGCCGATCAAATTTCGGACGCGCTTATCGACAATTTCCTTGCCTGGGATGCCGACTCGCGCGTGGCTATCGAAACGTTGGTAACCACTGGACAGGTCGTTTTGGCTGGTGAAGTGAAATCCAAAATATACCTGGATGTACCCAAAATCGCGCGTGCGGTTATCGAACGCATCGGATACACCAAATCCGAATACATGTTTGACGCCAATTCCTGCGGAATTCTGTCAGCTATCCATGAGCAATCCCCGGATATCAACCAGGGTGTAGACCGCAAAGATAAACAGGAGCAAGGTGCAGGCGACCAAGGCATTATGTTTGGGTATGCCAATAATGAAACCGAAAACCTCATGCCGCTGGCACTGGACCTCGCACACCGGTTGCTGTACGAACTGGCCGCCTTGCGTCGTGAAAACAAAGAAATTACATACCTGCGGCCGGATTCAAAAGCGCAGGTAACGCTCGAATACGACGACAACCACAAGCCTATTCGTATCGATGCCATTGTCGTATCCACTCAACATGATGACTTCGATGCCGAACAGGCGATGCTGGCGAAAATTAAATCGGATGTGATCAACATCTTGGTTCCCCGGGTAAAAGCACAATTGAAAGCCGAGCTACAACATCTATTTACAGACGATATCAAATACCATATTAACCCCACCGGCAAGTTTGTCATTGGCGGCCCACATGGTGATACCGGGCTGACAGGAAGAAAAATCATTGTTGATACCTATGGAGGTAAAGGCGGCCATGGAGGCGGCGCTTTCTCTGGGAAGGACCCGTCTAAAGTAGACCGCTCCGCCGCATACGCAACCCGGCACATTGCCAAAAATCTTGTTGCGGCCGGCGTGGCTGACGAGCTATTGGTTCAGATATCCTACGCCATCGGAGTGAAAGACCCAATTGGTATCTACGTTAATACCTATGGTACATCCAAAGTCAAACTGTCAGACGGTGAAATTGCCCACAAGATCCATGAATTGTTTGATATGACGCCCTACGGCATTGAGACGCGACTAAAGCTACGCAGTCCCATTTACTCGGAGACCGCTGCCTATGGTCACATGGGACGCGAACCCCATACCGTTACCAAAACATTTGAAAACAGCAACGGCGAAACGACTTCCTTAGAAGTCGAATTATTCACTTGGGAGAAATTGGACTACGTAGATCAGGTAAAAACTGCCTTTGGCTTATAAAGCAGCCGCAGCGGTTTCCATCTGCCGATTTATTTTCTTCACCAACCCCTGGAGCACATTCCCAGGTCCTACCTCGGTAAAGGACATAGCGCCATGTTCAATCATGTGGAGAATGGTCTGCGTCCACCGTACGGGCCCTGTTAGCTGCTCGATGAGATTCTGTTTGATTACATTTGGATCGGTATAAGGCTTTGCATCAATATTTTGATACACGGGACAAATTGGTTCTTGGATTTCGACTGCTTCAATTGCCGCCTGCAATTCTACCCGGGCTGCTTCCATCAACGGAGAATGGAAGGCTCCTCCGACGTTGAGTTTAAGCGCCCGTTTAGCACCGGCTTCCAGCAGCAACTCACATGCTTTTTCGACTCCCGCAATCGTCCCCGATATAACCAATTGTCCGGGACAATTGTAATTAGCGGGTACCACTACGTCGCTGACACGTTGACATACATCTTCTACCGTGAAATCGTCAAGTCCGAGGATAGCGGCCATTGTGGACGGTTGGATCTCAGTGGCCTTCTGCATGGCATTTGCGCGGGCGGCCACCAGTCGCAGGCCGTCCTCAAAGCTCAACGCCCTCGCAGATACCAGCGCTGAAAACTCGCCCAGCGAATGTCCCGCTACCATTTGAGGATGAAAAGTTTTGCCCATGGCTTTGGCCAGAATCACCGAATGAAGAAAAATAGCTGGTTGCGTTACCTTGGTCTGCTTTAAACCCTCGTCGGTTCCTTCAAACATCACATCCGTAATACGGAAGCCCAAAATCTCATTGGCTTGCTCAAACAGGAATTTGGTTTCTTCACTGTGATCGTACAACTCCCTACCCATGCCTACGAATTGGGCTCCTTGTCCGGGAAAGATGTATGCTTTTTTCATTGTGTTGTCCAGTTTAATTCAATACAGGTTATTGTTTGCAGATGGATGCAAAGATATTATTTTACGTCAAATATGTAACAACTGTAATTTTCGATTGGAAGGCTGCGTGAACCGGTTAGCCGACTTTAGGCCATTGTATGTACATTAAAAACAGATTATAATTGATATTAAATTTAAATTTTCTGCAACAGATCCGAGGACTATACACAGGTGGAGGCGCTTCCAAAGCTGCGGTCGGCGCCGTTTTCATGTATATCTTTTTGGTGCACAGTACTAGCAGGAAACGGTACCGCAAAAGCATACACATCGGGCAAGCGGGACCGTGGCAGGAACGTTAGCGCAGGAATGCCGAAAGCCAATTACACTTCCATCAAAAATTCCGTAAGATTCTTAGTATGTGGCAGGTTCAATTTCTTGCGCAGCCGGTATCGCCTGATCTCCACTCCCCGGGTAGTGATATTCAGCAGCGAAGCAATTTCTTTACTGCTCATGCCCATCCGTAAATATGCGCACAATTTCAAATCATTGGGCACCAGTTCTGGATAATCTGCTTTCAATTTCTTGAAAAAGTTTTCATGGGCTTCGTTGAAACTTTCTTCAAAAAGGTTCCAATCTCGCTCATCACTACGGGCATCCTCAATAATTTTATTAATTTTGCGGAGCTGCTCTCCCGACAACTTGCGCCCATCCCCATCCCTCAGTTCCAACAACTCGTCGTATACATTATTGAGTAACTCGTTTTTATAAACGATGTTCATCGCCGAATTAGCCAATTCGCGGTTTTTACTGGCCAGCTCTTGCTCCAACTGTTCATTTTTAAATTTGATAAGCCGCTGCTCATTCTCCTCGGCTTCCTTCTTCAGCAATTCCCGTTGTTGCTTGGTCATATTTTCCTGCACCAACCTTCGGTGCTTCCGTATCTTATGCCGATACCAACGACGCCCCCCAATTATAAGAAGCAAAAACACAAGCGCATACAAACCAATCGCAACCCAGGAAAGATACCAAGGCGGCAAAATAACAAATCGGTACTCGGTAATTCCTGACATTGTGCCATCCGGCGCCATCGCCCGCACCCGAAAGGTGTACTCACCGTATCCCAAATTGGTAAACTCTTTTTGCGCAGCCTCTTCCCATTCAGACCACGTCCGCGAATATCCCTGCAAATAGAACTGATATCGCAACGGGATAGAGCTATACCAAGGTGATGCATAGCTGATACGGAGGTTATTATGCCGATAAGGTATTTCCGGTACTGTCTCGCTGTTATACCACCTGCCTGAAAAACTGTCGGTAATATTACGCACTGTTCGAATCAAGGGGCGAAGTAGTTGGGGGACGGCAACCGTCGAATCCGTAGCTTGATAAATAGCGAAGCCGTCGTCTAAACCAATTAGGTATACATCGTCTTCAATGCGGTTAACGCTTTCATAATATTTCATCATCCGGCCATTGAGCACGGCAAATTGCGTAGAATCCACCTGCATGGATCCTTTCGGGCCCAAATAAACCAATGACATCCGCGCACGGTTGATAAACCAATAATGATGGGCATCTGCTTGAATGATTTTGTTAGCAAACGCAAACGACCCCAGCTGTTCGTTGAGTTGATCGTACCGATAAAACCGGTCCGTAATGTCATCGTATCGGTAAAATCCACTATCCGTAGCAAAAACCGGACTGCCGCTCAATTCAAATACACTTACAAATGTGCTCTTAGGCAGCCCATTGGCAGTATCATATGGATGGACTTGCTTCACGTTGAGTAACGCACTGTCTAACGAAAGCAACCGTAGCCCTTTGTATCCGCTGGTCCACACTTCTGTTTCGGAAACAGGTTCTAAAAATTGGGTGGGATCGCTGTAACCTGTTACACGGTTTGCAAATTGCCATCGGTTTGCGTTTTTCCTAAATACGGTCAGCCCCGTATAGGTCCCCTGCAAAAGCGTATTTGGTCGGTTGACAAGTGGCTTCAATGCCCAACCACCAGTAACGGTCGACAATCGTTCCAATTTCCCGCCCGATACCCGGAATGTGCCGTCGTTGTGGCCGCAAAGCAATTCACCGTCCACAATCTCCAAATCCCACACCTGTCCTTGCGACCCTTCAACCAAAGAAAATGAAAAAGGCAGGTGTCTTCCCTCGGATGACCATCGGCTGTAGAACAACCCCTGATTGGTACCCAGATAGATGTTATCACCGAAAATCCGAGCAGTATAGACGGTGCCGATACTACCACTGTTGTCGGCATAATAATAGATGGGCGCGTTAATCTCAACCCGATCTATCCCGTTATCCAGTCCTACCCAAATATTCTGCTGGGGATCAGCGTGTATACCGAGCACCGTATTGTTCTGCAGGCCATTGCCTTTATGAACATGCTGTACGATGTGCCCCCCTTCATCGATGATCACCAGCCCCTGGAGAATGGTACCAAAGGCATAATACCGATCCAGCACCTTCAATCCATTGTTAAGCTGGGCGGCCTGCAATAGCCCGTCGGCTGCATTTTCCCATTTATGGATAATACCATCGCTATCCATCCGAAACAGGCCAGATTTGGAGGTACCGATCAGAATCTCCTTTCCCCGGCCGAAGGGCAGCATGGTGAGCACGTTCGCCCCTTGCAAAATATCCTTGTTCCGTACCGGCACCAACGCGTTGCCCTGCAATTCGTGGATTCCGTCCGGAATCAATTCGATAAATATTCTGTCACGTACCTGATGCAGGAATAGAAAAGGCTGTCCATTGCCTTTCACCGTCTGCAAGCGATTGTCTTCGTAGATATATAAGGTGGAAAAGGATTGAAAAAGCACACGATCGCCATCAATGGCAATTTTCCAGATTTCATCCTCCGCAGCATCTTCACGATCTAGCAATCGGCTGATCGAATGATACCGCATATGCCCACTCTCCGTATCTTCCCAATAGCCAAACTCGGCCAGTCCACCCGTATAGACCTTCCCCATACTATCTACTGCCACACTACGGACCGTGCTCTTGTTGGGGAGGTAATGTAAGCTCCAATATTGCCCGTCAAAAACCAATAACCCGTCGGCATTGCCCACATACATAATGCCATCCTTCCCCGCTGCCACTGCCCAGTTTTGGTTACCGGCTTTATATTCAGCCTTCGGGTATTGCTGTACCAAAGGCGAGCCGATACGTGGTATTTCCTGCGCATTGACAGCTCCAAGAGAGACCATAACAGCCAGGATGGTTATTAAAGATTCCTTGCGCATACGATACGAAGATAAGTAAACCAAGCAATTTCGTGCCGAATGATCGATGTTTTCTCTTACAAAAAACCGCCGCCGATTCACATCAGCGGCGGCGAACCACAAATGTATATGCCCAAACACACTAAGGCATATTAATACGGCTTTTTTCCTCACTCTGGGTCTCCCGGCGGGCGCCGTTTTTCAGATTCCCAAAGTTGTAGGTGAAGGTAAGCCGCGCAACCCTTGTTTCATTTTTTTGATTGACAATCGTATTCATATTGTTATAACGAGTCCGTACATCCTGGATACGCGTATCGAAAATGTCGCTTACGGAAAGCTTCAAATTGGCTTTCTTGTTGTAAAAGGATTTATTCAACCCCGCATCGATGGACCATTTCGCACCGATATGATATACACTGTATATCAATGACGACTCGTAGTTAATCGATGCCTCGGCCGTCAATGTACTCAGAATGTTGAATGTATGATTACTGCGTAACTGCCAGGCAAATTGTCCCTGCTTCAAATAATCGCCATTCAACGGACCTTCAAACCCCATGTAAAAGGCATTCAGATTGGTATTGGTTTCCCAGTATTTAGCCACCTTTATCGGCAGGTTGAGGTTGGCATACCAAACTTCCTGCATAGCCAGGTTATCACGGGTTACCCACGTACGTTTGGTCACCGTATCCTGATTCATGGATTCCGCAATCACATCATTCGTCCGGTTATATCCGGCACTCAGGTGATACTTCTGCTTCAAAGTGTAGGAAGCATCGAATGCATGCGTATATTCCGGCCTGAGGTAGGGGTTACCCTGTTCGAAGGTATACTGGTCAAGGAAATATTCAAAGGGATTGAGGTTGCCGTAGTTTGGCCGATTAATCCGTTTGCTATATGAAAGTCCCGTTTGGTGATCGTCAGAAATGTTATAATTGATAAACACACTGGGAAAGAAGTCTACGTAATCCCGTTTGACACGGTTAGCCATGGTAATGGAATTACCGTCCGAAATGGTATACTCACCACGCAGTCCCGCTTGGATTCCCCATTTACCCCATTGTGTGCTGTAATTGACATAGGCAGCTGCTACCTGCTCCTCGTACAGAAAATGATTGGTCCTCCCTGCATCGTTCTGCCAGTTTCCACTCACCTGGTTTTCGAACCGCATATCGTTGTCTGAGGAGACGTTACTGTATTTTAAACCGGTCTCCATTTTATTCTTTTTGCCCATCGGGTGGGTGTAATCTACCTTGGCCACCCGGATATCAATGAAGGTGGGCATGTCGCTGCGCGACAGCAACGGCTCGTCCTTCCGGTCTCCCGAGGGCAGGTAGAATGTGTTGTTGTAACTTGCTCGGTTGTGATTCGAAAACCGCGACACGTCCACGTCGGCAACCAATTTTCTGCCATTGCTGTCAATCGTAAATTGGTTGTTTACATTCAGGGCGAAGCTGGCATAATTACCACCGAAAATCGAGGCGGTGGCCAACGTGGAATCCGGATTGGCGAGGGTTCGGCCAATCAGCGTATTGCTCGAATTGTCGTTGTCATTACTACTGGCATACCCGCTCAGCAGAACGCCAAGCACATTTCGGTCGGAGGTATTGTAATCCATTCCCGCCCGATAGTTATGATTGCGGTTCCGACGGCTAAAATTGGTGTACTGCTGAAAATCCGTATGATCATTCCTCTGCACGATCGAACGGAAAATATCAATTTCGTTTCCTCCACGGTTATCCATATAACTATAGGTGCCGAAGACATTGACGCGGCCTACCTTGTGATTGAGGTTGATAGATGTGTTGGCTTTATGTCCAAAGCCGTATCCCGTTCCCAGGGTGAACGTGCCGTTGGTACCCGCCAACCGGTTTTTCTTGAGCACAATATTAATCATACCTGCGGTACCCGAAGCATCGTATTTAGAAGAAGGATTCGTGATCAGCTCAATCGATTTGATCGTATTGCCATCCGTATTACGCAGGAAATTGGCCAGCTGTTCAGCCGAAAGGTAAGTCTGCTTGCCGTCAATCATCACCGTAACCCCCTGCTTGCCCATGAGGCTGATGTTGTCGTCCTTATCGACGGTTACGCCTGGAGAGCGTTCGAGGATATCCATGGCGGTATTACCGGCGGCGAGCGTAGAATTTTCCACATTAACCACCAACATATCCGGCTTGCGCTCCACCAACGGTCGTTGGGGAGCTGTCACCGCAACTTCATCCAGTACGGTATTTATATTTTTAAGCACCAATGGGCCGAGATCCTGTGACCCTGTGGCCGCAGTAACCCTGATTAACTGGCTCACCGCATCGGCATAGCCTACAAGCGCTGCAGAAACCAGGTACTCGCCTCGTGGGAGATTCGCAAACGTATATTGACCTTTTTCATCGGGAAAAGCGGTCTTTAAGACCGTTGAGTCCGTTGCGTGGAGCAAATGAACCGTTGCCAGGTCGAGCGGAGTATGTTGTTCATCCACGATCGTACCCTTCAGTGTTGCTTCCTGAGCGTATACCGCCGAGCATAGCGAAAAGGTAAATAGAAGAATTTTGATAAGATTACTCATGTAGTTCCTGTTCGCATACTTGGCGCAAAAAAACTCCTACATCAAAAAACCATTGTTTTTTAATAACACGCACGATTCTGAAAGGAGTGGGGATACTAACTACGCCTGAAGAAATGCTATTTATACTTTTGTCGTTCTTGCTTTTTTTGTTAAGATAGGACGTCACGTCCCATCTAAAAGTTGCACGGACGTCGATTTAATTTTTAATCGCAGCGGTATCCGGTACAGCTACAGCTATGCTGTCTATACGCAATGTATCCGTTGCCTGCGGATTTTCTTCAATCACCGGTGCGGCTATTGCGCATTTTAACCCTGACTCCAACATGATCCATTCGGTTTTGTCGGGCCGATTCTCATCGGGATACTGATAATTTTCTTCGCACTGGTTGAAGGGTAGGTCCGAAATATGCCGTTGGAGGTCTCTATCAATGATAAGTCTTGATCCCACGGGAATATTCAATTTCAGCCGCAACCGCTGATCACGCATCAGATCCCTGTCAGTAAGGTTGAAATGGCTATCGAAAATCAGCCGATCTGCCTGCTGCTGGAAATGATAGGCAATTCCACCCGCGCGTTCCGCGGCGAGCTCATAGGTTGCCCCGTGCGCCGAGTATTCGTAAGTCAGGGAAGGGGTCTGGGTGGAATCCACTTTTACGATACGCATATACATACGACTTTGCCATTCCATCATGTTGCGATTGCGGATGATGGCCCGCTGACGGATCAATGAGGTCCGGTCAGTTGAGTCATTTTGTAGCCGGATAACCGTCATGTCATTTTTTGACAGGTAGTATACGGGGTTCTTTTCCAGCGAACGTTCTTCCACAACGGTACTCTCTTCCCGGAAATCGTTGGCCGTGCGGGCAGCATATACGGTCGTAAAACCCACAGCAATCAACCAGATAGCCAGTAATGTGAAGCCAGTATATTGTCCCATTGCAGATTTGTTGAACAATATCCGGATGATCAACGCCACCAGTGCAATGAAGGGAATGATAGCAACAAAAAGTGCACTGACGAGCATGGGGGTGCGATAGGCCGGCTCGATGACATTAAGTGGGAACATGGCCATATCCGTATCACTTCCCAGGAAGCCGAAGGAAGCGATGATACTAATGACTAAAACAACCAAACCGCCACATAAACCGATGATGAAAAAAACACCGATGACCTTGGCCAGAACAACAAATGCTTTCACCAGGAAATTTCCGGCCGAGTTCAAGCCTCTTTTAAGCCCTTCCTCGGCCCCGGTAAAATTTGAGCGGAGGCCCTCCATCTCCTCCTGAAAACTGCGTTTAAAATTCTGCAGGTTGGGTGTTTCCCCACGCATAGCCATCCGGTCGGCGCGGGTACGGGCTAGAGGCATCACAATCCATAGGATGATATACAGCAGAAATCCGGTACCTCCGAAGATAAACAGCAGCACCAGAATAAGCCTGATCCATCGCGACTCAATGCCGAAATAATGGCCCAGTCCGCTACATACACCTCCGAATACTTTGTCGTCCGGATCGCGCATCAGCTTACGCTGACCGCTTACCGGCGGAATATCGTACGTCTCGTCCGTCGATGCATACGTTTCATCCGGATCACCTGCTTCAAAATCGCTTACCCTTCCCATTTGGGCAATGACATCATTGACATCCTGCATGGTGATGACTTCTTTTTTGCCCTGTACAATACGCTCGTTGAACATTTCAGCGATACGGTTCTCGATATCACCGACAATTTCATGGCTATCCGCCGTGTATCCAAAGTGCTTCTTGACATCTATCATATAGGCGCGGAGCACTTCATAAGCATCTTCCTCAATGTGAAAGACAATGCCGTTTATATTAATAATGATAGTCCTGTTCATTTTTTTGTGGTTTTTTATTGTTCGTTTTCTGATGTATTTTGTATATCGTCCTCCGCTGATGTCGTCCCGATATCGCTGCGCTCATCGGGACGATGCTGCGCTCCGGAAATTCCTCGGGTTTTTTCCGATATCCCTTCCCCTGCACGCCCTTCCATGGAGGTTCTCACAGCGAAGACCAGTTCTTCCCACGTGGTGTCCAATTTGTTGAGCACTCCCAGACCAGCAGATGTGATCTGGTAATACTTGCGGGGAGGCCCCGATGTAGATTCTTTCCAGCTGTAGCTCAGCAGACCATTGTTCTTAAGCCGGGTAAGTAAGGGATATAAAGTACCCTCTACCACCAGCAATCGAGCCTTCTTTAGCTCACCGATGATGTCTGAGGCATAAATCTCGCCCCGCGAGATAATTGAAAGGATACAGTATTCCAATATCCCCTTCCTCATTTGGGTTTGCGTGTTATCTACTATCATAATACAAAGATATATGTTTTATTTTGTACTATGCAATACATAGTAGTATATAAAAACATAACCTATTGATTGTCAGCAAATAAAAATAAGGCTAGAAATAAAAATGCTTGATTTACTGAACGGGCTCCACGCGGATTCCTACGTCAGTGATTTCACGCAGGGGATTTTCGCGCATATTTTGTTCCAGGGTAAACACGTAATTACCGGTATCCGGAAAGCGGACCGACTCCCTGATCAGGTGCTGATGGGCATACACACTTCCATTGCCACGGCCCAGCCACCTGCCATCGGGTTCGGCAAGGGTTAATTCCACACGTTCGGTGGTGTCGCCCCCATTGGGCCGATGCTGATGCAGCAACACGAATACATTAGAATATGCATAATCGGGTGTGTGCCTTAGATTAAGGTAGATGTTATACGGCCTCGTGACATCGGTAATATGCGCGGTGAGCCGAGGTTGGACTTCGTACTGCCAAGCATGATTGGCGATGGGAACGTTTTGATCCAGTACTGCCGTATCTGTGCATCCCATCCCACAGAAAGTCATTACAAACACAATGCCTATGGTTCTCAGACTACTGTTCGTCATCAATTGTCAACTATTAGATCCGGCTTGCTGTTGGCCTCCATTTCTCCCTTTCCGGCTGTTTCCCCGAAAACGTTTTTTTGTTTTAGACGCCTTTGCTTCGGCAGGTTTGCTTCCCTTCTCGGGTGCAGGTTGTTTAATCGCATTTCCCGTTGCCGCGTTTTTTTCCTGCGATGAGCTTGAGACATCTTTTCTCCCTTCCGGTTTCCGTTTGCCTTTGCCCGGCCGCTTCTTTTTCCTGTTCCGCTCGTCCAAACGGGTAAGGCTATCCTGCCCAACCACGTTCTCATAATCGTAGCTAACCGGCTTTTCCTCCGGCGCTTCCAGGATTACAGCGCCGATCTCTGCAGGTTTCACGCCCTCCTTATTCAATCGGTGAATTTCCTTTACCCGATCGGTTGTCAGGGGTATCCAGTTTTCCTCTCCCGGATAGCTAAACCACATCAGCTTTTTAAAGATATCGGTCTTTTGCAGGTAGGCAACGCCTCGTTGTGTCTCAATGCGTTCTATATTGTTCGGAATATCCTTTAGGGCATCCATGTAGCTATCCAGCTCATAGTTTAAGCAGCATTTAAGTTTTCCACATTGTCCCGCCAACTTCAGTGTATTGAGCGAAAGATTCTGATAACGCGCTGCCGAGGTCGATACCGTTTTAAAGTCGGTAAGCCAGGTGGAGCAACAGAGTTCTCTCCCACACGAACCGATACCACCTAATCGACTGGCTTCCTGTCGCATCCCGATTTGCCGCATTTCAATGCGGATGCGGAACGCTTCAGCCATACGCTTAATCAATTCCCTGAAATCTACCCTACCATCGGCGGTATAATAAAACGTAGCCTTGGATTTATCCCCCTGATAATCTACATCACTAATTTTCATGGACAGTCCCAGGTCCAATGCCAGCTTACGTGCCCGATGCATGGTCTCCCATTCCAGGTCTTTGGCTGCCTGCCATTTTTTGATATCTGCATCGGTGACTTTCCGGTAGATTTTTTTGGCTACGCCGGCCGCATCTATGTTGTTTTTCTTTAGCTGCAGGCGCACCAGTTCACCCGTCATCGACACATGGCCGATGTCATATCCACCGGCGCTCGGCTCTACAGCCACCATCTCGCCCATTTCCAAGTACAGATTTTCGTGGTTGATAAAGAAATCTTTCCGCGATCCCTTAAACCTGACCTCCACAATGTTGAAGGGTTTATAATTTGTTGGCATGTCCATGTGGGCCAGCCAATCGTATACATCTAATTTATTACATCCGCTCGTCATGCAGGCGCCATTGTTCTCGCAACCTGCCGGTGTCGTTCCACACCCTCCGCCGGATGAGCAACTGCTACATCCCATAATAATCACTATATGTTGAGTCCGCCAAATGACGGAACGTTTGATATTTATAGATTAAAACTAACTGCAAAGATACGTCTAAAAATAATATCTTCGGATTGGCATTACGCTCAATGTGGTAATGTGCCTCTTCAAATAGACGGATCGCCGCGTCGACTTGCTCCATCGGGTAATGCCTGCTGAATTTCTGTACGAAATCAAGCTCCGCACTTGGCAGGTGTACCAATTGAGCCATATACTCCTTCAGCAACACCACCTGCCGCATCATATTTAGGGTGTAAAGTAAGAAACTTTTTTGATTTTCCCGTCCCAATTTCGACAATTCGTCTTCACAAATTTTTATGAGCGGATGACCGGCATCGGTCACACAATAGCGCAGCCAACGGATCATCAGGTCGAAATGATCCTTCGTATCCTCACCCAGCAAATGAATAGCCTGTTGAATACTCCCGCCGCTGATGAAGGCGATTTCTTCGGCCTGGTGTTTACTCAGTTGCTGTCTTTCCATCAGGTATCCGGATACTTCGGCATCGGTCAGACGATTGATCTTGACAAGCTGGGTACGGGAGATAATGGTGTTGAGTATCCGATCCTGACTTTCCGCCACCAAAAGAAAGAGTGTTTTTTCGGGTGGCTCTTCGATTAATTTTAGTAGCGCATTACCCTGTGAATCCAAGTACTCCGGCAACCATAGGATCAGCACCTTATATTCAGATTCAAATGCTTTGAGGCTCAACTTTTTTATAATATGGTGCGCTTCTGCAATGTTGATATTTGCCTGCTTGTTTTCCGCATCCAACTGCCTCCGCCAGTGATCCAGGCCGAGATAAGGATTTTCCAAAAAAGCTTTCCGCCATTCTTCGGCGTATGTTGCAGCGGTATCTTCTTTATGCTTCGCAAAAAAGGGATATGAAAAATGCAGGTCGGGATGAATGAGTTTGTTGTATTTGCGGCAGGACGCACATTCACCACAGCTGTCATCGGATTGCCGGTTTTCGCAATTAATGTACTGCGCATATGCTACTGCCAATGCTAAACTTCCGCTACCCTCCGGCCCCAGGAAAAGCTGGGCATGACTTACGCGATTCTCCTTTACTGTGCTAACGAGGCTTCGCTTGATTGCGGCCTGCCCGATGATTTCACTGAATTGCATACGGCCTCTGATCCTCTCTCCTTATCAATTCCATATTTCATTCTTTTGCGTCAGGATGGCGGGACTGCCATCCGTAACCACTAGGGTATGCTCGTGTTGTGTCACAAAGCCTCCTTTATTGCCAATCAATGTCCACCCATCTTTTGTAGTAAGGGCGAGCGTTGAGCGGTTCGAAATAAATGTTTCGATAGCCACTACCTGATTTTTCTTAAACCGTCCTTTATTAAACCGGTCATAATAATTAGCGATTTCACCGGGTTCCTCATGCAAACTTCTGCCTACCCCGTGACCCGTTAAATTTTTAATGACCGTGTATCCGCGTTTCTTTGCTTCGGTTTCAATCAATCTTCCGATATCTGCAATGCGTACTCCTCCCCTGATCTGCTGAATGGCCTTCCATAGAATGTCCCGGGAAGCATTGACCAACGGTTGATGGCCACGGACATCCCGCCCCAGCACAAACGACCCACCGTTATCCGCCCAATAACCGTTAAGCATGGCGGAAACGTCGATATTTACCAAATCACCTTCTTCCATGATACGGTCATGCGCGGGAATTCCATGAGCGATCTCTCCGTTCAGGCTGATACAGGTCCAGCCCGGAAAACCATAAGTCAACGCAGGAGCAGATGCTGCTCCGCTTGCTTCAAAAAGCTTTCGTCCGTAGTCGTCCAATTGCTTGGTGGTCATGCCTGGTTTAGCATATTCCCGCATTGCCTTTAAGGTAGTAGCTACCACCTCGCTAACACGCTGCATTCCTGTCCATTCAGACTCGCTAGTGATTGACATTTATTACCTCCTCATTTTCAATACCCTAATCATCATTCATAACCAAATTTTTCAAATGTACGAATATCCTAGATATATTCATCCAAACGAAACAATCACCAAATATCAGTTTAGTATTGCTTGGATGCCGTTTCTGCCGAGTTGCTTTTTCATCGCGATCCGCTGCATAAGTGTGTCATCCAACCATGCATCCAATGTACATACCCTGGCTGGATTACCGGAAAAAATCCGGTCGGTAAATGCATCGATCTGAAAATTTTTTAGTTTCATTTCCTTACCTAGCCACGCAAAACAAAGATAGAATTTCCACTCGTTTGTAATCGTTTAAAAACGGATATATCCGTTTAATATCCGGCTAACCGATATCGATAGTCTCACCTTTGTGCTGTCGATGGTTATGGATTCATCGTTCGTTAATCGCATTTTTCTCATTTAAATCAACACATTATGAACACCTTAAAAAACAGCGTACGCCTCACCGGATTTTTAGGCAGCGACCCGGAGGTAAAAACATTCGGCGACAACAAAACTTTTGCCCGCGTATCCATTGCGACCAATGAGCGGTATCGCAACAGCCAGGGTGAATGGGTCACCGACACCCAATGGCATAACCTCGTATTTTGGGGAAAACAAGCATTATTTGCCCAAAAAAGCCTCAGCAAAGGCTCAGAGATTGCCGTCGAAGGTAAATTGGTCAACCGCCAATATGTAGATAAAGACGGCGTGACGCGTTATGTAACAGAGGTCAATGTAAATGAAATACTTCAGTTCAACCGCAAGCCTGAATAACGTCGGCCCGGACCCGGCGGGTTCTGAAACCCGCCGGGTTTATAGCAATGATGCTTGCATGAATTATCACGTTCCTTTTTTGATTGGCAATTTATGCAGGTTTCAGTAGCTTTGCGCCGAAATAAAAAAAGCCACATGATCAAGAATACGGCCCTTACCGATCTACACATTGCCCTGGGTGCCAAGATGGTCCCTTTTGCGGGCTTCAATATGCCCGTCCAGTATTCCGGCATCAACGACGAACATGAAACCGTACGTAAAGGAGTAGGAGTGTTTGATGTTAGCCATATGGGCGAATTTATACTCAAAGGGGACCGTACACTGGATCTGATACAAAAGATCAGTTCCAATGATGCGTCAAAACTCCATGACGGCAAGGTGCAATATGCTTATATCCCAAATGAAACCGGCGGTATAATCGATGATTTTCTAGTTTATCGCATTGACGAAAAGACTTATTTCCTTGTCGTCAATGCATCAAACATCCAAAAGGACTGGGACTGGATTTCCCAACATAACACATTTGGCGTCACCATGAAAAACATTTCGGATGAAACGTCCTTGTTTGCCGTACAAGGACCAAAAGCCGCGGAGGCCCTAGCCAGCCTTACGGACATTGATCTTCCTACCATGGAATATTACACCTTCGCCAAAGGCACGTTTGCCGGTGTAGAGAACGTATTGGTTTCCGCCACAGGTTACACAGGGGCGGGTGGATTTGAAGTATATGTAGCCAATAAAGACGCCAAAACGGTGTGGAACGCCCTCTTTGAAGCGGGAACTCCTTATGGTATCAAGCCGATCGGATTAGGTGCCCGCGATACGCTCCGCCTCGAGATGGGCTTTTGCCTTTACGGCAACGACATCGACGATACGACTTCACCCCTGGAAGCTGGTTTGGGCTGGGTAACGAAGTTCTCAAAAGATTTTGTGAATGCTGATGGATTGAAAAAACAAAAGGAAGTCGGACTGCAACACAAACTGGTCGGTTTTGAAATGATCGATCGCGGAATCCCCCGCCATGGATATCCCATTGTAGATGCTGACGGACATCCAATCGGACGCGTCACATCCGGAACACAATCGCCAACGCTCAAGAAATCCATTGGATTGGGATACGTCCCTATCGCATATGCGAAAGAAGGAAGCGAAATATATATCGACATACGCAACAATAAAGTGAAAGCGGTCGTGGCAAGACCCCCATTTATTAAATAAACAAACCCCTATGAGCATCAAAAGCATTCGTGTTTGTCTAAGCCCCGCATTGCTCCCCTTTTATGATCTAACGGATACAATTGCTGTCGTTATCGACATCTTTCGGGCATCTTCGTCCATGTGCTACGGGCTAGCCAATGGTGCGCGCGCAATTATCCCCGTGGCGGAACTCGACGAATGCTTATCTTATCGTAAAAATGGCTACCTTCTGGCTGCCGAACGGGACGGCAGGGTAGTGGAGGGATTTGACTTCGGCAATTCTCCGTTTTCTTATACAAGGGATAAAGTCGAAGGACAAACCATCGTACTGACAACGACAAACGGTACCCGCGCTATCCAGCGATGTACCGCGGCACAGGCAGTCGTCATCGGTTCTTTCCTAAACATTACGGCACTTTCTGATTGGTTAAAAGGACAAGATGCCCACCTTCTGCTCGTCTGTTCTGGTTGGAAAAACCAATTTAGCTTGGAAGATACAGTTTTCGCAGGCGCCGTGGTCGCTCGCCTAAAAACAACCGGAGCGGTATTGGATGACGCGGCGCACGCAGCCGAAAGCCTGTACCTCGAAGCACGGCACAACCTCCCGGCTTATCTCAGCAAAGCCTCGCACAGCCAACGGATGCAACACCTGGACATCGCACAAGACATTACCTTCTGTCTTCAGGAGGATGTGGTGACGGCGATACCGGTCATGAAAGGTGATGCACTGGTCTGTCTGACGGATACCGTGCACTCTATTTATTGACACAGGCAACCAATTGACACAAGCAACATACCCGTACTTCTTCACTTTTGAAAAAGAATAGGGGGCGTCTTTATTAGCCGTCCCGCGTAACTTGTTGGCCTTATTTTCCATCGTGAAAACAATTTCTGAACCGTTAGCCAACGTTTCATGTGTCACGTAATTTTTCATGTACGGTTTACCGCCCACTGTCAGCGACTCGATATAGCGGTTTTGTGGCAGGTTATTCGTTGATGAGATCATAACCGTTTTCCCATTTTCCAAGTGCAATGCTACCTTCTTGAAAAGCGGCGAATGGCAGGCGAATAAAGTTTGTCCATAACCTCCCGCACCCAATATTGCGTTTTCCAAGGTTGTTTTGACTAATTGTATAAATAAATCATGTGCTGGATGAGTTGGTTGCCATGAGCATACTGCCCCATATTCATTACCTGCATCTCCCGCATTTCATGGATCATCCGCCGGCTTTCCATTCCTTCGTTGTTCGGGATCAACCCTATAATATGTTTAGGTAGAACCGTTAGTTATTTTTTTGTCAGTTGCCTTACCTGCTTCAGCAAGCGGTATTTCAGATAGCCCAATAGAATGATGATAAAGACAGTGACGCTCAATATGAGATATTTTTCACTATTTTGAGCCTCACTGTTGTAGGCTGCTACCGCGGCGAACGTCATCAAAATCAGCCCAATGTTTAGCAGGGTATTGTATAAGAAGTGCCTTTTCATGGATCATCCGCTGCCGTGGCCATCAATAAACCTGCATGTCGGGATCAAACGCATCACGCCACGCCAGTATTCCTCCCTGCAGGTTATAAAGATTGTCGAAACCTTCCTGTTCCAGCAGCATAATGGCCTGTGCGCTCCGCTTACCACTGCGGCAATGAATCACAACCGGCTTATCCCGGGATATCTTGTCCTGCTCCAGCACAACATCTGCCAATGGGATATGCTCACCGTCTATATTTGACGTTTCATATTCAAATTCCTCGCGGACGTCTATCAATTGAAAATCTTCGTTATTATCAATTTTTTCTTTCAGTTCTTCAACCGTAATCTCTTTCATAACATTCATCTTTTTATGAATTCAAACTTAGGTAAATTCGCTTTGATATGCAATATATTCACATTGAATATAAAAGTGAATATATTCGCATCGGCCCTAATTTAATCGGTGCTCATGAATGCTGCGCCATTACCGATCTCTCTCCGCCGCTTAGAGACAACTTTATGGAGGAAATATGTGGTTCTTCGGTAAAGCGGAACAATGAGATCATGAAATTGTTAACTTTGACAGCAGACATTAGATTACGATGAATATTTTCAACCACCACGTATGGATTGCCATCTTCCTGTTGGCGGGATGTACGGTCCGCCAGGCGTCCGATCGGATTGTCGACGCTGGCGAGGTAAAGCGGATACTGTCGGTGCTGTCGGCAGACGACATGGAAGGTCGGGCCGCTTTTTCACCGGGTATAGAACGGGCTGCGGACTTCATCGCAACTGAATTCGAGAAAATTGGATTGCAACCCTATCAACAAAACGGGTATCGGCAAACATTTCACGTATCCCATGTCAGCCCCGCAACCTGGGAGGTTACGTTCGACGGAACCAACATTCCCCGCGAACACATTATTATATCCAGCAACAATCCCGGTGTCAACTGGAACGACGAACCGGATGTATCACTTGTACAGATTCAAGCTGGCGATGATTTTGCTCAGTGCTTCCGCGATGCATCTGTGGGAGGAAAAGACGCCATTGTCATTGTGGATACCAGTTTTGCGTCCCTCTTTGAAAAATACCGCGGGTTTTTGATGCAGGGCAGGATCAACCAGTCGGACCAACCTTCACAGCCGTTGCCTTCGGTTGTGTATGTACTGGCCAGCCAGGTCCCCAAATCGTTTCGTGTAAGCTTTACGAATAAAGTGGAGGAGCGACCGCTGTCCAACTTGGTAGGGGTGCTTCCCGGCAAGTCAAAGCCGGGTGAGTACGTGATTTTCTCTGCCCACTACGACCATATCGGTATTCTTCAACCTGTCGGACAAGATTCGATCGCCAATGGGGCGGATGACGACGCCTCGGGCGTATCCGCTGTTATCAGTTTAGCAAATTATTATAAGCGGCTGAACGACAATGAACGTACACTGCTTTTTGTCACTTTCACCGCAGAAGAGCTTGGACTGGTGGGATCCAAGTATTTTTCCAAACAACTCCAGGCAGACAGTGTGGTAGCAATGGTCAACATCGAAATGATTGGTAAGGATGCGAAATTCGGCCCCAATTCCTTGTATGTAACCGGGTATGGTCAATCTAACTTGGCACAAATCATGCAACAGAACGTTGAAAATACGGCTTTTACGTTCCATCCCGATCCATATCCCACACAAAATCTCTTCTATCGAAGTGATAATGCCTCGCTGGCTGCATTAGGAGTTCCTGCCCATACATTTGCGACGGTTCAGATTGATAAAGACAGTTATTACCATTCGGTGGCAGATGAGGTTGAAACGCTGAATATTGAAAATATTGTTTCATCCATCAAAGCCATCGCTATTGGTGCAAAAAGCATTGTGGCTGGTCAAGATACACCGAGCCGCGTTCCCAAATTAGAACGGTAAATAGACAGAACAACAGGGTAGTGTGATATCTAGGCACTCACATTCGATACAAGCGTTTCCAGTTCATGGATCGAAAATGGCTTCTCAAGTACAGCATCTGCCCCTGCAGATGCAGCCAGCGCTTTGATGTCAGGGTCGGCTGAAACCATTACGACGGGGATGCCCCTCGACTGCGCACGGGATTTAAGGACGCGGCATAATTCCAGCCCATCGATTCCCGGCAGTTGTTTGTCTAGCACGTACACGTCAGGACATCTGTATTCATCCAGCAGTTCCTCCGCACTGTTGAATATATGGACCGTAAAATCCGGCTCGCTAAAAACCAGCCGGGCGATATCCTGTAGGCTTTCGTCGTCTTCAACAAAGAAAATAGTCTTCATCGGCAATTATTTTGCGGTATATATAGGTAGTTCAAAATAAAATGTGGAGCCCTCTTCCGGAATGCTCTCCACACCCATCCGGCCTTGGTGTTTTTCAATGATTTCACGGCAGATATATAAGCCGAGCCCGATACCGGAAACCGTTCCAACAGATGCCCCTTTAACACGGTAGAACCGGTCGAATATTTTTTCCTGCACCGCTTTCGGTATGCCCATGCCAAAATCCCGTACACTCACACGGACACGATCAGCCACGCATTCTGCTCTGATAATGATATCGCCACCCTTTGGCGCATATTTGATGGCATTGGATATCAAATTGTCTATTACCTGCCCCAAGCGTTCCACATCGGCAAATACCAATGCCAGCTGCTGTTCGGTAAAAGAAATGTGATGTCTGGACGTGGTAAGTTGTCCCTGAAGCACATGTTCTTCCAACAGCGCATTCAGATCGACAGGTTCAAGCTGCAAGGTCAGCTGGCCACCGGATATCCGGCTTGTATTGAGAAGCGAATAGATGAGTTTAACCAGCCGGTTTACCTGTATATTCATCTTGGCAATGAGCTGCGCAATGGTTGGCGTCGTCGTGTTGTCCATCAGTCCTGCCAATATCTCGCCGTAGGCCTTAATGCTGGTGATAGGTGTTTTTAATTCATGGCTGGCGATGCCGATAAACTCATCTTTCTGTCGCTCCAACTCCTTTTGGCGGCTGATGTCTATGGATACGATGGTGGCAGCCTCTACGTTACCCGCCTTGTCAAAAATCGGCGAAATATGGTTATTTACCCACACCACCTCGCCATTCTTCTGCACCAGACGCTTCTCAATCTCGTAAGCTTTCCCTACAGACACAAGTTCCTTGAAAGCCATCATATTACGTTCCTGATCTTCTTCATAAATTACGTCATTGACACCCAACTTCAATAACTCGGAACATTCGTAACCGAGCATGCGGCAAAACTGGTCGTTGGAAAAAATAATATTTCCTACAGGACTTACTTTTAGGATGCCCGCGATACTCTGATTGACAATCGCCCGGTAATTCTCTTCCGACTCCCGCAATGCCTCGCCCGCTTTAGCTTGTTCTACCGCTATCCATGTTCGTTCAGCCGTCTCCCGCACCAATTCGATTTCTCCTTCTGTCCACTTTCTGGATTCACAACACGTAATACACAACGCGCCCCAAGGTTTGCCATCTTTTATTACGGGTACATCGATAAACGATATCACTTGTAACTGGATGCACAATTGCTTTAACTCCTCATCCAGCAATGTTGCAGTATTCGCGTCATAAACAACAAATGGACGCCCGGTGTTGAGGACAGTCATCAATAATGGAAAATTGCCAAGTGGATACACGTTAGATACCGAGGGCAGATTCCCGCGAAACGCGTCCCTTCGGACAATGGCGTTTCCATCTTCGATTTCACAGTAATAACACCGATCTGCTCCCAAATGGCTCATCGCCAGCTGGGTCACCGCCTCCTGGATCTGGATCGGGTCGGACAAAGGGCGTAGCGCGTCACTTAACTGCAGCAGATACGCCTGTAGCTCTTCCCTCCTCTTGCGTTCGGCGATATCTTTGAATAAGATAGCAACCTGCGCATCTTTCGGGTCGCCGATACGAAATGCGTAAACATCATAAAATCTGCCCAATGCTTCGGCGGCGTGTTCAAAACGCTGTGCTTCACCCGTCCGTGCAATGTGGCCGTATATTTCAAACCACTGTTGTTCGTGTTCAGGAGTCATTTCCCGCATCGTCCTTCCGAGAGGGTTTTCAATACCCGTCTGCTCTTCAAAGACGCTGTTAATCTTCAGAAACCGATAATCTATCGGATCGTTATCTTTGTTGAATAGCACTTCGATGATGCAAAACGCTTCGTCCAGCGAGTCGAACAACGCATTATACCGCGCTTCCAACTGGTAAAGCTGCCGGTATTGATGTTTGATTGTTTCTTCGGCACGGTGCAAGTCTGCCAAACAGGTGTCGAGACCTACCGGCAAATCGCTGGAACTTTTTACTTTTTTTCCCATCGTCTGTGGGGCAATTGGTGTTTTGATGCAAACTTACAATACGGAAACAGCTTATCGGAATATAAGTTTAAAATTTCTGCCTCCGTCGCATCCGTCATCGAAAACACATATTTTCCTTTACAAACAGGACAGGCTTCTTCGCTATTAAACGTAAACGCGACACGGTAGATCCGGGTCTGGGGGCGTCAGATCTAAATAACCGCTATATTTTTATCCACGTACTGTTTCAACAGCCTATCGGCAGGGTCGAGATCCGTAATGAGGAAATCCACCTGACTGGCAGAACAGATATTTAACCATTTGGCTGTATTCAATTTTTCGGAAATGCTGATGACGGCTATTTTTTTTGACGACCGGATCAATGCCTTTTTAACTTGCACCACTTCCCAATCCAAATCGGTTAAGCCCTCCTCCGCAGAGAAGGCGTTCGCACCAAGTATACATAAATCTGCTTTTAAACCGGCGAGTTGGTTGACAACGCTTGCTCCAATAAATAAATTTGCATTACGCTCAAGTTTCCCCCCAATTCCGATAACATTTAGATTTTCGTGCTGGGCGAGCGTAATGGCTACCTGAGGACTAATGGTAATAATGGTTAGTTTCAACGAAGAAGGAATCATCTTCGCCAACTCCAGCATGGTCGTCCCACCTTCTGTAATAACAACCATGTTATTTCGGAGTAGCTTGATCGCTTTGTCAGCAATGATCCGTTTGGATTCAGCGGCGTACACAACATTCTCATTGTTGAAGGGAGCAACAAATGACTTACTGATTGCGCCCCCATGCACTTTAATGATCTTTCCTTGTTGCGCCAATTCATACAGGTCTCGCCGAATGGTATCGTCGGAAACGTTGAGTTGTTCGCTCAATTCTACTGAAAACACCTTATTGTGCAGATCTATCTCCCTTAAGATTAGTTCTTGCCGTTTACTTTTTCGCATACGTTTAAACTGTACTACTTACTCCTCTTGAAAACCGCATTGGTTTCGGTTTATATAGTTAACAAATATAGTGAATTCACTGACAAAATCAACCTTCTTCTCATTTTATGAAAAGCAGATTGCGTTCTATCTTGCGCTAAAAACGAAAAAAGTTAAAAAAAAATCCAAATAATTATTAAAAACCGCATATATTAGCGTTTATAAAATTATAAACCGCAATTTTAAACGAGAGAGGCAAGTGTATTGGGCTGAAACCCAGGTTTTATGCGTTTTTAACAAGGATCTGAGGTGATGGATTTATGTCGGTGAAAACAGCTATCAGCTTCTGACGCGAAAGGAAATGAACTAAGCACAGCGGATTAATTGATGCCGCCAAAAGACAAATACATCAATAAACAAATTATTTTAGATGAAAAAACAAACATGGAGTCGCAGACAATTTATTGAGCAAGCAGGAATAGGAGCAGCTGTCACAATCGGAAGCGGAGCACTTACCTCGTGGCCGACCCGCTCGGTAGCCGCTGGCGGCGTGGCGGAAAAACCCGCTTTACTAGGAGGCCAAGCCATCCGCCATCAAAAGACATGGCCCAAGTGGCCTTACATCGACGACAAACTTATCAACAAAGTCGTTGAAACGACCAAAAGTGGCATTTGGAGTCGAATACAATCGGCCAAAGGCACAGTTGCTACTTTTGAAACGATATTTTCCGGGCTTATCGGCTCAGCCTATTGCGTGGCCACCGGCTCTGGCACGCAGTCTCTCAGCACCTGCGTAGAAGCTCTGAATATTGGCCCCGGCGACGAAGTGATCACTTCACCATATACTGATTTTGGAACCATATCGGCGATTTTAACCAGCCGTGCCCTACCTGTATTAGTCGATCTGGATCCGGATTCATTTCAATTAGACCCCGACGAGGTTGAAAAACACATCAACCCAAACACCAAAGCCATCATGCCTGTGCACATCATGGGATTACCCGCTAATATGGAGCGTATCATGTCGATCGCTAAAAAACACGGATTGGCAGTGATCGAAGACGCTTGTCAAGCGCCATTTTCGCGGTATCAAGGAAAAGCGGTGGGCCTTATTGGCGATTTGGGCTGCTTCAGCTTTCAGGCAAGCAAAGCCATCGCTTGTGGCGAAGGCGGCGCAGTTGTAGGCAATAATCAGGCACTTATGGATGAATGTTTTACGGTACAAAACCGCGGAGCGTCCCGTGCAGGAAAAAACGAACGGATTGGTCCCAAATACCGCATGAATGAATTCGAGGGCGCCGTATTGCTTGGCCAGTTGGACGAGGCAAAAAAACGTTTTGAAATACGTGACGCAAATGCCAAATACCTGAGCGAAAAACTAAAAGAGATCCCCGGCCTTACGCCACAGAAACAGTATGAAGGCACCGAAAGCGGATCGTATTACAATTATGCCCTGAAATTTGACAATGAAACATTCGGAATCGACCGCAGCCTCTTCTTGAAGGCCATGCAGGCGGAAGGAGTACCGTTCACTTCGTATATCCGTGAGGGACTGCACCGGGCGCCGTGGGTCGACACCATACTTAATCAACCGGTGTATAAACGTTTTTATTCAGAACAGCGTCTCCGCACCTACCGGGATGGACTGACGCTACCGCATTGCGACGAGGTAACAGACCAGACATTGGTTGCCTTTTGGGGTTCGGGTGTGCTGCTGGGAAGTAAAGACGATATGAATGACATCATCAATGCAGTTACGAAGGTGTACGAAAATAGGGACCTCCTGCGTAAGGCTTGACATCACTTCAGAATACACAAAGTTTATGAGTAAATACCTTTCTTTTTTCTTATTTTTTTGCATTGGTTTAAGCCCTACGTCGCGCGCCCAAACTGATTCGGGATCCGTAAGTCTCCATGTTTTTGATATCGATGCCACCCCACCGGTGGGCAGCTACCTCACGTACGATCGGATGACCCACACATGGGACATGGGACTTCGAGCCAGGGGAGTAGTCCTTACTGGTGCTGGCAAACCCATTGTTCTCTGTTCGGTAGATTGGATCGGCATCGCAAACGAGGGCCAGGATGAGTTTAAGCGGGTGTTGGCACAAGCAGCAGGTACCGTCCCCGAACGCGTGGAGGTACATACCGTACACCAGCATGACGCGCCGACATGTGATTTCGGGTCTGAATCGCTGCTGCTGTCCAAAGGCATGGATCCCATCAATTACGAAGGCACGTTCGCACGCAAATTACTGGGAATATTGGATAGTGCTGTACGCGCATCGATGCAGCATCCCACACCGATCACACACATCGGATTGGGGGCAGCTGATGTGCAAGAAGTCGCATCCAACCGCCGGATCCTGGATGCAAATGGCAAAGCGACCATCACCCGGTATTCGGGCACCTCCAATCCGGAGATCAGGGCATATCCGGAAGGATTGATCGACCCAGAGGTGTCGTTAATCAGCTTCTGGAATGAAGATAAGCCCGTAGCGGTCTTAAGCTACTATGCCGTGCATCCGCAAAGCTACTACCGCACGGGTACGGCCAACCCCGATTTCCCGGGAGTTGCCAGGTTCCTGCGCCAACTGGAGGTACCCGATGCCCTTCACATCCATTTTAACGGCGCTGGTGGCGATATAACAGCTGGGAAGTACAACGATGGATCCAAGGAAAACCGAGGATTGCTGGCACAACGCCTCGCCGCAGGAATGAAAGAAGCCTGGGAAAACACCAAAAAGCGGCCACTGCGCGCGGCCGATATCGGATGGGCCGCCGAGTCCATCGAGCTGCCCATCTCGCCGTATGCCATTCAGCTTGAAAAAGAATTGGCAGACCACGACGCCATCTATTTAGCCAACAACGTCTACAAGTTGGTTTTGTACAAACGGCAGTTACAAGGAAAATACATCCAGCTATCCTGCCTCAAACTGGGACCCGCCCGGATACTGCACCTCCCCGGTGAACCATTCATTGCCTTTCAGCTTGCGGCCAAAAAAATGCGCCCCGATCTGTTTGTTGCGCTAGCCGGATACGGGGATTATGCGCCCGGATACATCGGTACCGCTGCCGCTTACCAAGAAGGTGGGTATGAAGCCGGACCCGCTTCCGGTGTCACGGCCGACGCCGAAAGCAAGGTACTGGCGGTTATGGAGAAACTACTCAACGAATAATAAACAGGCAACTGAATAAACAATGGCTAAACAACACGAATCACGAAGGGATTTCCTCAAAAAAGGCGCACTAGGCGGGATCACGCTGGCGCTGGCAGGATCCATGTCTTCTTTTTCATGGGGGGCTGACGAAGAAGAGCCCCTCACTTATTTTGATGGATTTACGAACATCGGCCCCCGGCGCAACAAGCATCCCGCAGAGCGCTGGAGCCTGAAACACCTTCTCGAAGAGATGGATCATTGTTCCATCTCGGGAGCGTTGGTGGCGTCCGTGCTCTCCGTTACTTACGACCCAATGTATTCCAACCTGGACTTAAGCAAACAGTTGAAAGAACATCCACACCTGTTCGCCATCTGGAATCTGATGCCGGCCAACACCGGCGAGTTTCCGCCACCCAAGGAGCTGGAAATACTGATGAAGGAACACGACGTGCGCGCCGTTAGCGTACATCCAGCGGGTAATAATTGGGATTGGAAGACTCCCGAAGCGGTTGAACTCTTCCAATGGCTGATGGAAAAACGCATCTTGACGATCATCACGCCCGAAGAGTTTGGTGGCTTGGGAGGTGTTAAAGAGCTCCTGAATACGTATGGCGAGCTTCCCGTACTGCTCACCGGCGTGTACTGGTCATTCCAGCGAACGATCCTGCCCATGTTGGCGGCATATAAAAACCTGCACATCAGTTTTGAGCATTTTCAGATCAACGAAGGACTGGAATCACTGCATCAGGATGGATATACGGACCAGCTCGTCTTCGCTTCCAATACGCCCATAATGTCCGCAGGTGCACACCGTACGTACGTTGACTATGCGGCCATCCCCCGGGAGGCCCGCCAGCAGATCGCAGGCGGCAACCTAACCCGGCTGTTGCATGGCCTGCGACCACCGGCCACCAAGGAAAACAAAGCAGAAGACATCCTCATGCACGCCATCCGACATGGAAAACCCGTTCCAACACCCATCGTCGATATGCACATGCACATCCTGCATGAAGGACTCAATGGCACGGGCTGGCATTACCGGATGCACCACGGTGGGCCAAGCGGTGTATTCGCATTGATCAAAAGACTCGGCTATGCCGGCGGGGGCATCATGAGTTGGAACGGCGTTGTAAGCGTCGACTCCGCGGGCGGTAACGTTACCACTACTGCGGCATTGGATGTTGCGCCCGAGGGTTACTGGGGTTTGGCCAATTTCGATCCGACCCATTACACGCAAGAAGAACTGGCCAAAATGATTCCCGAAGTTTACAAAGACAAGCGTTTTATCGGTATGAAACCCTACCTGCATTACGGCGTCCCCTATCACGACCCTTCGTATGACATCTGGTGGAAATACGGCAACGAACATCACTTGTATGGACTGCTGCACAGCACACGTTCGGATTTGCAGGAGGTCGAAACGCTCGCACCCAAATACCCCAACGTGCGATGGGTAATCGCCCATGCCGGCAGCAACTTCAAAATGGCGGATATGGCGATTGCAGCCATGAAGAAATATTCGAATATTTATGCGGAAATCACGCTGACCCCGGTACAGCTCGGCATCGTTGAATACCTCGTGGAGGGAGCGGGCGAAAATCGCATTATGTATGGTTCGGACCTGCCCATGCGCGATCCACGGCAACAACTCGGATGGGTAGTGTTTTCAAGGCTTCCTCTGGCGATCAAAAAGAAAGTGCTGGGCGAAAACGCCATCGGGGTGATCAAACCGAAACTGGATAGCATGCCGGTCTACAACATCCCGAAACACTTTAGGTCCTATCGAACAAAATGATCAAGGTCTTTTTAACGGGAAGTATCTTGGGCGCTGTCTGTTCGCTCTCTTGGGCCCAGGCGCCAAGCGCACTGCTTATTCCACCGTTCAAGCAGGAATCGCCGCGTGTTGCCCAATTTATGCTGAAAACGGATCGGCTGTTTTACACCGATCAGGAGATTGATATCGCCCGGAAAAACATCGTTTCTTTTGCAGGTGCACGGAAAATAGCTGACAAAATTATCAGATCCGCCGACTACTGGATGGATTGGGAAGACCAAGCCATTCTTGATCTGATGGCCGGCGCCCAGGTTCCCCGGGCCTTTGATCTAAGCGCGGCTGGATGCCCCATCCACGGAGCCGAAGTATTCAACAAAGGGGGCACCTACCCCTGGATCATTGATCCCAAGTATCCCTTTCAGGTGAAGTGCCCGATTGGCGGCGAAATATTCCCCTCCAACGACTATGCGGCATATTACAAAAGCGGATTCACCAAGAAACCTGCCGGCGACACAGCATACGTTGACGACGGATGGGGATGGATCGCACCCGATGGCGAGCGGTATTGGTTTGTCGCACATGCAAACCATTGGATATGGCGCAGCCACATCATACCCGGCATCCTCAATCTGGCAAAAGCCTATCAATTGACCGGGAATACCCAATACGCCTATAAGTCGGCGTTGATGCTCCATCGGTTGGCCGAGGTATATCCCTCGATGAACCACGAAGACCAATCCCGATACGGTTTGATGATGAAGGCACGGAATTCGGTCTATCGGGGTAAGATTGTAAATGCCATTTGGGAAACCTTCATCGTCCTGGCCGGCGCAGAGGCGTACGATGCGGTTTGGGACAGCATCGACGGGAATACCGCCTTTCAGCAATACCTGGGAAAGACCGGCGAAGAAATCCGGGGATACATCGAGGCCAATTTCCTGGAGGAAGCATTACACGCATTCGAAGAAAATAAGGTGTTGGGTAATTTCGGCATGCATCAAAGTGCCGTTCTGGCCGTAGGCCTTGCCCGGCAGTATGCAGATTTAAACAAATACATTCACCTGCTGCTGGAAGATCCTGGTGAGACCCGGAGTAAAATGGGAATCAATTATGCCCTGTACAACCAAGTATTCAGAGACGGTTTTCCACTGGAATCTCCGGAATATAATTCGCTATGGATCCGTTATCTCGCCGTTATGGCCGACCTGCTGCGTAAACAAGGAGTTAATTTATACGAAAATCCCAAATTTAAACACATACTGGATGCACCGATTCAATCGCTCGCCATCGGACGCTATACGCCTGCGCTCGGAGACGGCAGCAACGTACTCGGTAACGTTACCGGCCAGCAGGCAGAAACGTATCAGTCCGCGTATGCAGCATGGGGCGATTCAACGTATCTCACGTGGCTTAACCGGTCAGAAGATGAGTATTTCACTACCTACGAATCGCTATTCCGATCACCGATAGGCAGCAAGAATACGGGTGCCGGAGGTAGGCTATTGCCACCTACGCGCTCCCGTCTTTTTGCCGGATATGGGTTGGGCATCCTGAATGACCGAACCGATGAGACGGCCCTGGCCGTAAAATACGGCATGCACTATTCGCATTACCACTGGGATTTCTTGACCGTTGAGCTGTTTGCAAACGGACAGAAAATGATGCCCGACCTCGGCTATCCGGACGCAATGAACAACTATGTACGTGGAATCTACACCTGGTCCAAGAACACCATATCCCACAACACCGTAGTGGTCGACGAAATCCGCCAAAACAATAACCTGCCAGGCGTACTCCACCATTTTTCGGAAAGCGATTTTGTGCAAAGCATCGATGTCGAGTCTTTCGCCTACCGTCATGTCAGCCAATACCGTCGTAACCTGCTCCTCATCCGCGCAGCAGACGAACAAAGTTATGCAGTCGACTTCTTCCACATTCAAGGAGGAAAACAACATGACTATTCGCTGCACGGTCCGCCCGGCGAACGCACCCTTCCCGACGGAGTTTGGAGTGCCGTGCAGCCCGGAACATTCGCGGGACCACACGTAATGCTGGGGGAAATCTATGACAATAACTTGCTTGAACAAAAAGGAGATACCATCGGCTACGGCAGCTATAGCGGCTCAGGATACCAGCACCTGTTCAACGTGCAACAATTGGAACAGGGAAAACCACTGGTATCTTTCAAACACCTGAGAGATTCGTGTGCCCAGTTGCGCATCCACGTTTTGCCTTTTGAAGGACAACAGGTATACGTCGCAAATGCATACGATAAGCCAAGGGCCAAAGATCATACCTTGACCTACCTGATTGCCCGAAGAAAAGCAACAGATTCCCAACCGCTGACCAGTACATTCGTAGGGGTCTTTGAACCCTTTACCGAGCGCCCATATATACAGCAGATCACCTCCGTTGCCCTGAATAGCGGCAGCGGACTGGCGATTACCGTATCTCGCGGGGGAAGTCTTGATATTATACTCCGCGATACGACGAATACCCTCAAAACGCTGAACCGTTACGGCATCAAGACCGACGCCAATACAGCGGTGGTAACTGTTGATGCCCACGGCAATGCACAACGGGTGTACTATACCGACGGTACTTTTCTGGAAGTGAACGGAAGAACATTCCGAAGTCGACCCATCGAAGGAATCGTGCGAAAAATAGACCTCAAACGGAATGAGGTGATCGTTGAACTGGAATCAGACCTGCCTGAAGCAATTGGAACGTCCTTTTCCGGGGTTTTTCACCTGACGAATCCCTACCGAACAACGGTACATCCAGCGATGGCTATTCCCGAAGGGGGCAATAAACTGCGCCTGAAATTACGCGACGATGTGCTGGTAGGTTACTTGGGTGTGGCCAACGTGGCCGACAATCAAATTACATCAGACACCGAATTGAATTTTCACCATCATTACCGGGGAACGGCACTATTGGATAGCACACACACGTTAATCGGCCACGTCATTCAATCGGGTCAAAAGAAAATAATCGCCGACCGGCTTGATTCCAAATCGGTAGCACCGGGAGATAAATTGTGGCTAGCTAATATCTGGGAAGGCGATCGGGTAACTTTTAAATCGGTGTTCTCATGGGAAAAAGTTTCTTTTTAGTGTGGATATGTGCCATGCTGCTTGTATCATGGCAAAACAAGGCAACGATTCGCCAACGACCGTCTACCTTATTGACCTATTTAGATAAAAACGGAGTCGGTAAAAAAGTACGAACGGCCGACGACTGGAGAAAGAAAAGAGGCCAGGTACTATCCCGGATGGAACAAGCCATGGGCGTACTGCCCGATACGTCCGGTTTGGGCGCTCCCCAAGTTCGCGTTATTTCGGAGGAAGACCGAAAGGAATACACCTTATTTAACATTCGTTACCAAGCTGCTCCCGACGAATGGGTGCCTGCCTTTTTATACGTTCCCATCGGACTGGACAAAAATAAACGGTACCCAGCGATGCTGGCACTTCATAGCACCGGTGACTTGGGGAAGGCAATTGTCGACGGCCAGAGCACCTTGGAAAACCGGGCATACGCAAAAGAGCTGGCCGAACGCGGATATATTGTGATTGCGCCCGATTACCCTAGTTTTGGCGATCTGCAGGATTACAGTTTTTCAACAGACCGCTACGAATCCGGTACCATGAAAGGCATATTTGATCACCTCCGTGCCATTGACCTGTTGATAGCCCGGGTTGATGTGGACCCTAACCGGATCGGAGTGATCGGCCATTCGCTGGGTGGTCACAATGCCATCTTTGTCGGGAGCTTCGACGAACGCATCCGCGTGGTCGTTTCCAGCTGCGGTTGGACACTCTTTGGTCATTACGATATCGGTGAGGCCGGAACAAAAACCTATGGAGGCCGGCTAGGCCCCTGGGCCCAAGATCGGTACATGCCCGCATTCCGACAACGGTACGACCTCGACCCCGCCCGCGTTCCCTTTGATTTCGACGAGGTGATCGCAGCAATCGCTCCGCGGGCGTTTTATTCCAATTCCCCGCTCGGCGACTCTAATTTTGACGTAGAAGGCGTGAAGCAGGGCATGAAACACGTTGCGGAGGTTTACCGGTTCCTGGGGGCTGAGTCGCATCTCCAGGTGAGATATCCCGACGCCGGACATGACTTTCCCAACGAAACACGGATGGAGGCGTATGCATTCATTGATCGTATATTGAACATGAACTAATCTAACCAAAAAATGACAAAGAAGTATTTGGGACTTTACACCGCAATGCTTATCTCGCTCGTCGCGATGGGCCTGCGCAATTCCGAAAAACCGCATCTAGCAAATTTAAATGACCGGTTTACGGACCATGGCGTGGCATCCCCCGCCAGCACCCACCGGGGTGTTGTGGCGGCCGTGGATGGGCAGGGACGAAATGTGGTAATGGCCTGGCTTTTTGATGTCAGAGGAGGCTATTCCCTACTGATTATTGACGCAGCCACCGGTCAGACTGAAGAGTTCCCCATGCCTTTTGATAACGCCGGAGATTCTCCTTTTTCATCGTTATTCTCCTCACAGGGCAAACTTTATACCTTATTTAACGGCAATTTTGTGGAGTTTGACCCCAAGACACGTGGGTATACCTTCCACCAGCAGACAGCCCCACAGATGGCGATGGGAATGACGGAAGATGACCAAGGGCGGATTTGGGCAGTGACCTATCCGAATAGCGGCCTGGTTTGCTACAACCCAAAAACGGACTCACTGACCGATTATGGGTACGTACACAAAGAGAATTGGGCCCAATACCAACGGTACATGGCAGCCGATGATACGGGGTGGATTTACTTCGCCGTCGGTAATACCGATAGCCAACTGATTGCATTCCACCCCGCAACACGGGAAGTAAAACAATTGCTGCAACCATCCGAGCGAAAACGTGGAATGGCATATGTTTACCGAAACCGAAACGGAAAAGTTTTTGGGCAGGCACTGAAAGACGACACGGCTTCCTGGTACGAGCTGTATCAAGGGAACATCAGGCCCATCGGGGTAGGTCATAAGCCCGAAGAAAAAAAATGTATCACCGGATCACAGGCGCTCATGCATCTCACATTTCCCGACGGCCAGCGGGTGGTAAACCTGGATTTGATCAACAGGCAATTGACGACTGAAGACGCCGCTGGCAAAGCGCGTAAAACCGTCCGTTTTGATTATTCAACCGAGGGCTCTTGGGTAATGGGGGTGGCTGCATCACCGGACGGGCGGTCAATTATTGGGGGAAGCTCGTTTCCTATGCGGCTATTCAACTACACCGTAGCCAACGATACGTGGAGCCACCAGCAGGCCACCGGTCAATTTAATGCCATCGCCGTCACAGACCGCCATGTTTTTTTCGGATCCTATCCGGGTGGACATCTGCTGATGTGGGATGGCAAACAAACACCCGAAGTTGCCTTTACCTGCGCCCCCGTGATATACCGCCCTCACCGCGTCCTGGCTCATCCAGATGGCCGGACCGTCCTGATGGGAGGAACACCCGATTATGGATATACCGGTGGTGGGCTGCTGGTTTATGACATCGCATCGCAGGAACACGTGTTGCTAACTGATAGCCAGGTAGTAGAAAACCAATCGACCATGAGCCTTACGGCATTGAAAAACGGCAAAGTACTGGGAGGAACCACCATCGCTCCCGGAACAGGCGGTGAGCGCAAAGCTTCTTTGGCCGAGTTGTACCTGGTGAATGTCCAAACCAAACAACTCGAATGGCGAGAACCGGTCATTCCCGGTGTACAAACCTACTCGGACCTGACAACACGGGCCGACGGGAAAGTATATGGCATTGCAGATTATAAACTGTTTTTTGTCTTCGACCCTGAAACACGGAGGGTTATTTACCAAAAAGATGTCTCCGCCGATCTGGGACGTACCGTTGGTGAGCAATCTCCCCGTATATTTGTGCAGGGAACCGGCGAGGATCTCTACCTAATTTTTCACCAGGCGATCGCCAAAGTAGATCACGATTCGTATCAATTGACGTTATTGGCACGCACTCCTCAACCGATAAGGGCCGGCGGACACTATCTGGATCATCGGATTTATTACATCAGTGGCTCCCATCTTTACAGCTACGCCCTATGACAAGGCTCCATCGTTATAAATTGTCTATAATCACGCAATCGTTTGATTTGTGGCTTTACAGCAAGAAAATCACAAATACGCATAATACCGACATTAAAAACACAAAAAAGTTGCATTTTAATTTTTTTTACACGAAATTAGCTTCTATATAACGATTATAAACCGCATTATTAATTGAGGGCTAAGCGCACGCATGGGACACGGAAAGGAACATGCGAGAGGGTATAGAATAGCATTAATTCTCTTGTGCCTATGATAATATATTGAACTAACCTTTAAGACATAACCGTCTTGACTACCAATTCATATTGCCTTTAAAGCAATATTCGACCATCATCGTATACATAACTAACTTTTTTATGAAAAGAAACAAGTACATAAAACAGCTGGGAGTGCATTTCTATGGATGCATCAGTCAACCATTCCGGGACCTCCCGAACACCATCAGCCCCATGGTTCTTGCCGTGTTATTAACCGCTTCCATGTGGGATACGGCATTTAGCAATCCCCTACCCCTTAACGAATTATTAATCATCCAAGAGCGCCAGATCACAGGCCGTGTGAGCGACGCAAACGAAGCCGGGATCCCCGGGGTGAGCGTAAAGATCAAGGGAACCACCATGGGTACCGTTACGGATCTGAACGGACACTTCACGATCTCCATTTCCGATGAAACGGCAATTTTGGAGTTTACATACGTGGGGTACACCACGAAGGAAGCCCCCGTAAAAGGGAAAACGGAAATCCGGATTATGCTCGAGGAAGCGGAGGCCTCTACCATGGACGAAGTGGTCATTACCGCCTTTGGTACACAGAAAAAAGAAAGCCTGGTGAGCGCGATTTCCACGGTTAAACCCGGTGAATTGCGGATTCCATCCAGTAACCTCACAGCTGCATTTGCAGGCAGAGTGGCGGGTGTAATTGCGTATCAACGATCCGGCGAACCGGGGCTAGACAATGCCGAATTTTACATTCGGGGGGTAACGACGTTCAGTACATCCGGCAAACGGGATCCACTGATTCTCATTGACGGAGTGGAAATGAGCACCAACGACCTCGCGCGACTGAATGTAGACGACATCTCTCAATTTTCGGTAATGAAAGATGCCAGCGCTGCGGCGCTGTATGGCGCTCGCGGGGCCAATGGGGTAATCCTTGTTACTACGAAGGAGGGAGCGAACGAAAAGCTATCCATCAGTGTACGCGCCGAGCAGTCTCAGTCGTATAATACCAAAATGGTCGATCTAGCCGATCCCATTACGTATATGCGACTCCACAACGAAGCCGTACGGACACGGGACCCGATGGTAGCACTCCCCTATTCCTCGTCTAAAATACGGGAAACCGAACTCGGTACCGACCCGCTCCGATATCCGGCAGTGGATTGGTACAATTACCTGATCGACGACCATGCTACGAATCGGCGCGTCAACCTCAACCTCACCGGCGGTGGGCAAGCGGTGCAATATTACTTGGCCGCCAACTACCAAAATGATCAGGGGATTCTCAAAGAAAGCAAAGAAAACCTATTCAACAACAATATTGATATCGACCGCCTACAGGTTCGTTCCAACGTAACCATCAAATTTGCGCCCACTACAACAGGTGTGGTGCGTGCCTATGGGTCATTTGATGATCGGACAGGCCCCTATATCCCCAACTTACGTGATGAATACGACAATATCGTAAGTGGTGGAGCAGCCGTCTTTCGCATGACAAGAAACGCGTCGCCGGTACGATTCCTACCTTATTACCCGGCAGATGAAGCAAATCAGTTTAACAATCACATCCTGTTCGGAATGGACGCCGAGCAGTCATATATCAATCCGTGGGCAACAGTGGTTAGTTCGTTCCAGGAATCAAAGGAGTCTACCATGCTCCTGCAGATGGAAATGGAGCACAAATTTGTAGGTGCATTGGAGGGACTGTCTGCGCGGGGAACATTCAATGCCATGCGAAAAGCTTACTACGCACAAACCCGCGCTTATGTCCCTTTCTTTTATAGTTTAGCGAATACGATCGACGGTTCCTACCGTCTCACACCGCTTAACCCCGACAGCGGAACGGAATACCTGAACTTCGTTCCCGGAGGCCGGACAGTGGGCGCTTCGCAATACGGCGAAGTACGAGTGCAATACAACCGGACTTTTAACGATAAACACGACCTGAATGCGCTATTAGTAGGTACCATCCGGAATGAAACAGGTACCCATGATGCAGATTTGAGGGTAGCCGACCAATTACAGGCTTCGCTGGCACGCAGGAATATCTCTTCAGCCGGAAGAATTGCCTATGGATATGATTCACGCTACTTCCTGGAACTTAATTACGGATATAACGGCACAGAACGATTTGCCAAACGCAATCGTTGGGGCTTTTTTCCTTCGGTAGGTGCCGGATGGATGGTCAGTAACGAACCTTTTATGGAGGGAGTAAGTGATCTAATCACTACACTTAAATTGAGGGCTACGTACGGCATTGTCGGAAACGACCAGATCGGAAGCCTATGGGATCGATTCTTCTATCTCTCCCAGATCGACATGAATTCGGAGGCTGCAGGCTACTGGTTCGGTCTTAATCGAGGCTTTCGTACGGGAATCTCCATCGATCGGTATGCCAACGAACTCATCACATGGGAAATCGCTAAGAAAACCAATCTCGGGATCGAGATTGGATTATTCAATGACCTGACGCTATTGGCAGATTTCTTCCGCGAAACTCGTAGCAATATCCTTCAAACCCGGACCGACATCCCGACTACAATGGGTATTCGCGGCACACCGCAAGCCAATGTCGGTGTCGGACAAGGGCAGGGTTTTGAAGTGGAACTTAAATACAATAAAACCTTCGCCAACAGCTTCTGGATGATGATCAATGGCAATTTCACGTATGCATCCAGCAAATACAAGGCATACGAAGAGCCTGATTACAGTGATGTTCCCTGGCGTTCACGCATCGGCCTGAAGCTCAACCAACCGATGGGTTACATTGCCGAGCGCTTATTCATTGATGAGGAAGAAGTAAACAATTCCCCCGTTCAGCAATTCGGAGAATATGGCGCTGGCGATATCAAATACAAGGATATTAATAACGACGGACAAATCAATACAGATGACATCGTGCCAATTGGGTATCCGACGATTCCAGAAGTCATTTATGGAACCTCGTTTTCTTTTGGATATAAAGCATTCGACGTCAACTTTTTCATTCAAGGCTCGGGAAGATCTTCGTTCTTTATCCATCCCGGTGCCATCTCACCTTTCCTCAACCAAGGACAAAAGGCCCTCATGCAATCGATCGCTGACGATCATTGGTCCGAAACCAACCGAGATGTTTACGCATTCTGGCCCCGCTTATCCGAATACACCATTTCGAATAACAACCAGACCAGTACCCATTGGTTACGTGATGGCACTTTTTTACGACTAAAGCAAGCCGAAATCGGATATACCCTGCCTGAGCAGCTGACTAAAAGGGCGTATATGAGGGCACTACGTGTTTATTTGAGCGGAACCAATCTGTTTCACTGGTCCAAGTTTAAAATGTGGGATCCGGAAATGGCCGGATTGGGACTGGGATACCCCGTTCAACGCGTATTCAACCTTGGGGTGAATGTTAATTTTTAATTGACAATAAAAGACTGACGAATGAAGAGTTTAGTAAGAATAACGGCAGCCTGCTTTTTATTAGGAATAGCCAGTTGCAACTACCTGGATGTCGTACCCAATGATACGGCGACACTTGACCACGCGTTTTCAAACCGGTCGGTGATGGAAAAATTCCTGCGGACGTGCTACTCGCATTTACCCGATCCAACCGATCCATTTTACTATCCGGCTTATTTTACCAGTAGAGACGAGTTTGATTGGCGAACCGATAGCAGATTTAGAACTTCACCTGCTGGGCAAATTTCCCTCGGGCTCCAAAACACCAATAATCCAATACAGAATTATTGGTCGGGCGGAAACGGAGGAAGTTCGCTGTATATCGCACTCCGGGATTGCAATATTTTTCTAGAAAATGCACATATCCCCCGCGATATTGACGATACGGAGCGAGCGCGGTGGATCGCCGAGGTAAAATTTCTCAAAGCCTACTATCATTTTTTTCTTTTGCAGCTATACGGTCCCATTGTATTGGTGAAAGAAAACCTTCCCGTATCAGCCTCGCCCGAGGAAACAAAAGTGTACCGCGAGCCGGTAGACGAATGTGTAGACTATATTGTCGAGTTATTGGACGAAGCAGCAGCTGATTTGCCGTTGGTGGTTCCAGATCCGAATGCCGAAGAAGGACGGATTTCCCAGATCATTGCAAAAGGCATTAAGGCGAAAGTATTGGCATGGGCCGCCAGTCCGTTGTTTAACGGGAACCCGGACTACGCGGGTTGGGTAGATAACCGCGGCAAGCAGCTTGTATCCACTACCTATGACCCCGCAAAATGGGAAAGAGCCTCGACTGCGATCAAGGAAGCGATTGATGTGGCCCACAATGCTGGTCGCCAACTATATGAATTCAACAAGTTTGCCGGTGGCGCCCAAACCTTTGCCATGAATGACACGTTGGTCACGATGATGACTGCCAGAAAAGCCATCACAGAAGACCTGGATCGGAATCCGGGAATAATCTGGGCGACCCAAGAACAATTTGGTAATAAGAGTGGAATCACTGCCTATCCGGCATTAGGAGATATGTTAAGGCAGCTTTTCCCGTATCTGTATTCGACGGATCAACCCAGCGCGATTAACTACATGTCCGCATCTTGGCACATGGCCGAGTTGTTTTATTCCAACAACGGGGTTCCCATCAACGAAGATAAACATTACGATTACGCCAATCGGTATCAGTTGCGGCGCGCGACACCCAGCGATAAGCATGAATCTTACATTGCCACCGGCGAGGTCACCGTTATGCTGCATTTTAACCGGGAGCCGCGCTTTTATGCAGACCTGGGTATCGATCGGGGCTTTTTTGAACTTTCTACCACCACAAACAATGGCGGCCTCTCTTTTGCTCCTTTCATCAAGAGTAGACCCGCCGAGCTCGGAACGGCACAAGGGAATGGAGCCTATACCCCAAAAAAGATCATCGCATTCGAGTCGTCGGCTAGCCAGGGCGATCAAAATAAGTCGTATACACCGCATCACTATCAATTCCCGTTACTCCGTTTAGCAGATTTATATTTGCTGTACGCCGAAGCACTAAATGAAGTAAAGAGCCAGCCCGATGAAGAAGTCTGGTATTGGATTGATCAGATCAGGGAAAAAGCCGGCTTAAAGGGCGTAATCGAGTCCTGGCAATATGCAGCCCTTAATCCCGATGCACCTAAAAATAAAACCGAAATGCGGAAAATCATCCAGAAAGAGCGCCTCATCGAACTGGCTTTTGAAGGTCAGCGCTTTTGGGATGTCCGCCGCTGGAAGATAGCAGAGCAATTCTGGAACCTGAAACCGACCTCCTGGAGTGATTCAAGGATAAGCGAAGAATTTTACATCCCTTGGGTATACAGCCCAGTTGTACGGCAAATAACCTTCCGCGATTATCTGTATCCATTACGGAACTACGACTTGCGGGTAAATCCCAATCTGGTACAAACCTATGGTTGGTAAAAAAGTATAGAAAAATTAACGTTGGAATTATTGCACGATAATAGCTAATTATGAAAAGATACAGTTTGATCATTGTCGTCTTTGCCCTATGTTTGATGTGGGCATGTAAAGAAGATGATAATAAACCCAGCGGCTCATGGAATCCCGGCCCCTTGGAACACTATGAGGTAACCCCTATTAACGGCGGAGCAACGATCAGCTATACCATACCCCGTGATGCAGATATCCTCTATGTGATGGCTGAATACGAACGTAACGGCGAAATATTCACTGAAAAATCGTCGATTCACAAAAATTCGCTTACCATTGAAGGGTTCAACACCACAAACAAAGTGAAGGCTACCCTATATAAGGTAAACAAACAGGAACAACGATCGGAACCGCTGGAAATCGAATTCGAACCGCTGGAGTCACTCATCAGCATCGCCCAAAACTCCCTGGAGATGGTGCCCGGATTCGGCGGTATCGTAGCTTCTTGGGACAATCCCGCCACAACCGAATTCGGAGTACGCCTAATGGCCGAAGAAGACAATAAATTGGAAACCAAAGAAATGTATTTCTCTGCAACCAAGAATGAACGACGAGCTTTCAGGGGCTTTGAGCCCGAAGAGACCACCTTTGCGGTTGCATTTGAAGACAAATGGGGAAACATTTCCGATACGATCCGGTTTACGACAACACCGTTTTTCGAGACCGTAATCCCCAAGCCGTATGCGGATTTCCGCTCCAGCATTCCGTATGATAACACAACGGATCTTGATGGCTCCCGTGTCTTCCCCAAGCTCTGGGACAACATTGTCAATACAGCCTCACATGGGTGGCTGACCAAATCGGGAAGTAGTGGCATATCGATCACCTTTGATCTTCAACAAGTGGCGAAACTCAGTCGCATTGTGATCCATGGATATCATACAAACAGCCCCTATTCACAAGCCAACATTACACAATTCGAAGCATGGGGGACTGATAAAATCGATTTTGACCGATTGCCCGACCGACCCTATTGGTTAGACGAATACAGCGTCCGGAATGATAACATTCATGGCGTGGATAATGCTACCGTCCTTCCTGCGAGGACCTTTAAAGACGATTGGACCTATTTGGGATGGCATTCAATTCCACGCTATGATCTGATGGTGCCTCCTGATAATCAGGCGGTCCTAGACCTAGCAGCAAATGGAGCGGAATATGAAGTTCCTATTGACGCTGGGCCGGTGCGGTATGTGCGAATATTTGTTCGTGAGATTACCGGTATCATGCCTCCTCCGGTCGCTAACTATTTCTCCATGGGAGAAGTTACATTCTATGGCGATAATACGGTTCCACAAGAATAAGTGAAACATCGTAAAAATGAAACAAATGAAGAAGCTATATAAATTAACACCAACCGTATGCGGCTTGTTAGTCCTCCTCGTTGCGGCATGGTCTTGTGATAAGATGGACGATATCCAGCGGCAGTACGCAGAAAAAGAAGAGCAGGTGTATTTAGGAAAAGTAGACTCGCTCCAAGTTTTCCCCGGATTCGGCAGAGCGAAACTTACTTGGTATATAGGGTCGGACCCCAAAATTGATCGAACTATTATCTACTGGAACATGCGACGCGACTCCGTCGTAAAGGAATTTAACCGTACCACACCGGGAGTGCAAAAGGATTCAATTATTCTGGAAAACCTGTCCGAAGGCAGTACCCTTTTTGAATTTCGAAATGTTAACAACGAAGGAGAATCATCGTTGTACTCCTCAACTACCATCACCGCATGGGGCGACGAGTTTGTAAAAAGTTTGCGAGCGCGGGAAATGAATGCGTTTGACTTCGATTACATTCAATCGCTTTACGAATTGGCATTGTCTCCAACCACCCAAGGAGACAGCGTAGTCTATGCGGAGGTGGCGTATACAGACAAATTAGGTGCTGAAAAAACCATTCGGATCGATCGAGGCACGGATTCCGTGCGTTTAACGAACTTCCCCGATGGTGGCGAGTTCCGTTTCCGGACTGTCTTTTTCCCTCCGCAAGGAATTGACACGGTTTACAACGAATATCAGACCTTCCAAGCGCCCACAGCTATCCGGGAAAGGGGAACGAAAATCGCGCTCAAAGGGAAGATGGAGAGCCGCTATTTTGATCGCAATGGAGAGCAAATGTATGAATGGACCGCCGACGGCGATGTGATCGTGTACGACGTGGGTACCAACGGTTCATTGACGGAAGCAACATCGTTTCCTGCCTTGGTTCCACGCAGCAGATACCGCGAATTCTTCTTCTATGACGACGATAAATTTATCGGCATTACCACAGACAACGCCGTGCAGATGTTGCAAATCAAAAATGGAGCGCTTAACATTGTCAAAACACCAGCAGGCGACGATTCATTCGGTGCAGGCTTCGGATTCACAAAATTCATTCCCACGCGGGGCTATTTCTTCTCGGTCGCCGAAACCGGAGAGATGAAAACCTGGCTGGCGCTCAATAACGCTACGTGGGGGGCGCCCAATGGCACAACAGTAGGAACGGGTTTCAACGTATACAGCCCACTCATGCTATTCAATCACCAGGTATTGCTGGGAGTGGACGCCAAGGGCTTTCTGTGGGGAACACCGGTTTCAGCCAGCGGCACACTAAGCTCCAAAAGCCGGATGGGAAGTGGATGGACCCGGTTTAAGAAGATCGTAAGTATCGGAACGAACTTACTATGCATGGAAGAAAACGGTGATTTTTATATATTTGAGAACTTCAATACCACCGAAAATTTTTGGATCATAGATGAGTGAAAAGGTTGATAGACGGGCATTTCTGAAGACCGCTGGTTGGCTGGGGGCCCTATCGATATCCAATCGGTTGCCCCCCCGGCTTTCGTTACCGTTTGAAACCCCGCCGGAAATGAAAACAATCGAAGTAATCCGTGCCAGCGCCAATTTTGAGCGGGAAAAGCTACGGTTCCCCTTTGGCTTTAAAGGCGGGTATCTAACCGAATTGTGGCAGGCGGTATCCCGGCTGGAGTCTGCAAGCGGTCACGAGGGAATCGGAATTGCCACACAAAGTGTGTTGTACGGAGATGCGGACCTTTTCGTCAGAACAGGAGAGACAACCGGCAATGCGCTGATGTATTTGGTTACCGCCCGGGCGTTGGAAAGTCTAACCAAACGGAAGTTTCGCTCACCGGTCGATCTGTTGGACGATCTTTTCCAGGAAACGTATGAAACCGCAAAGCACTTAACGGGGATGGATCGGTTGAATCCAAACTTTGTATACAATGCATTGGTAAGCATAGACAACGCCATCTGGCTGCTGTATGCCGCGGAAAACAATTTGAAGGATTATTACGAAATGATTTTGCCTGCTTACCGTCCTGCGCTAAGCCATCGCAACGACCAAATCGGCATCCTGTTTCAGGTTTCCTATGACATGCCCCATGAAACCATTCTGCAGGCTGTCCGCAGCGGATATTTTATTTTTAAGATTAAAACCGGATATCCCGGCAGTCAGCAGACCATGCTTGAAGGCGACATGCACAGGCTCAGCGAGCTTCATGATTTACTGAAAGAGTTTCGCACGGAAGAAACGCCCAACGGAAAATTGATGTACACCATGGATGCGAATGGGCGCTACGAACAAAAGGAAACATTCGTGCGTTACCTAAACCATGCACGCGAGATCGGGGCCTTTGACCAAATCCTGTTTTACGAAGAACCCTTCAGTGAGGAAAACGAAACTTACGTCGGCGATTTAGGCGTCCGTATCGCAGCCGATGAGAGCGTCTATGATGTAGCCAGCACCAAACGCCGGATCGAACAGGGATATCAGGCGATTGTGTTAAAAAGTATTGCAAAGACCCTCAGCCAAACGCTGAAGATTCTGGAATACGCCCACCAGGCACAAATCCCCTGTTCCTGTTCCGATCTAACCATCAACCCGATTTTGCTGGGTTGGCACAAGAATTTTGCTGCCCGCCTCCAGCCTTTTCCCGGATTGGGGATGCCGTTGCTGGAAACCAACGGTGCATCCAACTATGTAAACTGGGAGACCATGCGCCAATATCATCCATCCTATGGTGCCTCGTGGATGGAACAGCGACAAGGGAAGTTTCTTTTGAATGACGATTTTTATGCCCAGAGCGGCGGTATTTATCAACATTCCGCACATTATCAGCAACTTTTTTCGCAATAATCATTCAAAATGAGCAACATTATATTAAATTAGCGGGAATTTTGCGTTATTAGAGAGAGTATGAAGGATAAGCAATTGACAAATCGTCGGGAATTTATCAAACAGGGATCTCTTCTGGGTGCCACGATGGCCGTTGCACCGACCTTGTTCGCAAACGTCCGGTTGGGTACACGCCCGGCGATACTGGGCGGACAGGGGATATGGCAGAACAAACAGTGGCCACAATGGCCGCGCTGGAACCCCGAAACCGACGAAAAGCTTTTGCTGGAGGTCATGCGTAGCGGTCGCTGGATGCGTGGGAATACGACCAACGACTTCGAACAGCGTTGGGCAGCAGCCATCGGGACAAAGAAAGCGCTCACCGTGGTCAATGGAACGAGTTCGCTTACCACCGCAATTAACAGTTTTGGGATCGGCCCCGGCGACGAAGTGATTGTACCTCCCTATACCTTTATCGCAACGGTGTCTGCCGTCTTGTTCAACGGCGCCATTCCCGTCTTTGCCGACGTCGATCCGGAGACGTTTCAGATAGACCCGCGGCAGATTGAAACAAAAATCACTCCCCGTACCAAGGCAATTTTGCCCGTCCATATACTGGGACTTCCTGCCGACATGAATTCCATTATGCAAATCGCCCGCGCACACAATTTGGTGGTTATCGAGGATGCTTGCCAGGCACACCTGGCAGAATACGATGGGAAGAAAGTCGGTAGCATCGGCAACGCCGGTTGTTTCAGTTTTCAGAACTCCAAAAACCTGCCCATCGGCGAGGGGGGTGCCATCACGAGTAACGACGAGGCATTTATAGACCGATGCACGTCGTACCACAACTTCGGGCTACCCACGGGCCAGTTTAAGCCCGAGCAGGGGGGCATGCTGGGCAACAAACTCCGTTTTACGGAATACCAGGCAGCCATCGGAATGGTCATGCTGGCACGACTCGCGGAAGAGACCGATACCCGGCATACAAATGCCACCTACCTGTCCGAACTGTTAAAAGAGATACCAGGTATAACCCCTTATAAACTCTATCCCGAAGTTTCCAAAGGAGCTTTTCACCTGTATCCGTTCCGCTATGATCCCACTCAATTCGCGGGATTATCCCGCGATGGGTTCCTGAAAGCGCTGCGAGCCGAAGGCGTTCCCTGTTCGGGTGGCTACAACCCGCTGAATACGCAGCCCTTTATCAAAGCTTCCTTTGATTCACCGATTTTTCAGAAGGCATATCCGAGCGATGCGATCCAATACGACCCATACCTCGAGCGGAATCAATGTCCGGCCAATGATCAATTGTGCAAGGAGGCCGTATGGCTCACGCAAAACATGCTTTTAGGCCCACGCACCGATATGGAAGAGATTGCAGCGGCAATTAACCGCATCCAAAAAAATGCGCCGGAAATTGTTAAATTGCCGGCCTAACTAACCACCGTATAGGTATGAACAAATCGTTATTCGTTTATTGGCTGATCGGGGCGAGCATGTTGCTTTCCACATCTGCCGCCGTAGGAAAAGGATGGGAAGCCGGGGTCGCCACCACGGTCATCACACCGCAACAGCCCATGTGGATGGCTGGATACGCCGCTCGCACGAAACCCGCAGAAGGAAAGCAACATGAGTTGGGGGCCAAAGCAATTGTCTTGCGCGACTCGAGCGGGCACGTTACCGTAATGGTATCCAGTGATATGTTGGGCTTTACGCGAGCCTTAGGCACCGCCGTTAAGCAAGCGCTGCATGCACGCTACCAACTGGACGATGCGGACATCCTGCTCAATAGCTCACACACCCATTCGGGCCCGGTATTATCGGGCGCACTGGTCGATATCTATCCGCTCAACGAAACCGAGCAAACCAAGATCGATGCCTATACCACGTGGCTGGAAGGCCGCATCATCGACTTGGTAGACCGGGCTTTCAAAGACCTGGAGGAAGCCCATGTCTATGCAGGCATTGGAGTCACACGGTTCCAAGTAAACAGGCGCAACAACCCGGCGGCGGAATTGTACCGCGCCAGCGAACTAAAAGGCCCCAGCGATCACTCCGTGTCGGTTATCAAGATCACCGGCAAAAAGGGGGCAATAAAGGCCATTCTATTCAGCTATGCCTGTCACCCCACCACGCTGGATGGCTACGAGTGGTCCGGCGATTTTCCGGGCTATGCACAGATCGCGCTCGAAGAGAGCCACAAAGGTGCTACCGCACTCTTCTTTCAGGGTGCCTGCGGCGACCAGAATCCATTGCCCCGGCGCACCATTGCCCTAGCGCGCCAATATGGGAAAGAACTGGCTGCCGCCGTGGAGTGTGTGCTCGAAGAGAACCAGATGAACGAACTGAAACCAATACTGAAAACAGCCTATCAGGAAATAACACTGCCCTTCTCACCCGTTCCCTCCCGAGCCGACCTGCAGGAGGTAATCCGGAAAGATGGCGACAAAACCTATTATTCGCGGTGGGCACACCGGCTTATCGGCCAATTGGATCAGGGCCAGTCGTTGCCCACTTCCTACCCCTACCCCGTCCAACTTTGGAAGCTCGGCGACCAGCTGCTCTTTAGTTTGGGAGGTGAAGTGTTGGTAGATTATGCGATAAACCTGAAAAACCGGTATGGCTGGGACGCCATGGTACTGGGGTACAACAACGACGTCATGGGATACATTCCCCCGGTCCGCGTGCTAAACGAAGGGGGCTATGAAGGCGAGACATCGCAGCGGGTGTATGGCCTGCCGGCCAAGTGGGATCCAGCCATCGAGTCCCTCATCCATGAGGCCTGCGATCGGTTGGCTCAGGACATCAATCGCTAATACGAACACAGAATTTATACAGAAAAGAACTTATACGAACAAGACAGATGAAAAATAGCGTATTATTTATCGGAGGATTGCTGATTGTCGCCAGCGTCCTGTCGTGCAGTGAAAAACCCCGGTATGCAGAAGCGTTATCACCGGAAGAAGCGATCAAGAAATTTGAACTGGAAGCAGGTTTTGACATCGAAACATTTGCTTCAGAGCCATTCGTATCCGATCCCATCATGATGATGTTTGACGAACAAGGAAACGCCTATGTGGTTGAAATGGCGGATTACCCCGGCAAACCCGCACCCGGTGCCGGAAAAGGCCGGATCAAATTATTGAAAGATACCGATGGCGACGGCATCATCGACAGCGCAACCGTCTTTGCAGACGGAATCGGCGATGCGACGAGCCTGCTGCCTTACGAGGGTGGCTTGCTGGTTACGGCAGCTCCCCACATTACCTATTACAAAGACACCGATGGCGACGGAAAAGCCGACCACGAAGAAATACTCTTCTCTGGCTTTTTCGAGAACAACTCGGAGGCCCAGATCACGAGTCTCACCTATGGAGTCGACAACTGGGTTTATGCAAACAACAATGGTCAGCGGAGTGGCGTAAAATCGGCACGGCATCCGGAGGCAGACACCCTTTCACTGGCCGGAAAAGATTTCCGGTTTCGGCTCGACAAAAACCTTTTTGAGGCCGAATCCGGAGCCGGACAGTTTGGGCTTACCACAGACGATTGGGGCCATCGGTTCTTCACGCAAAATACCTGGCACCTGCAGACCGCACCGATTCCCGACCGGTACTTAAACCGGCATAATCGCATGCCTTCCCACTCATCGGTTGCGAATATCTATGGTACAGAAGATATACGCGCGTTTGCGATCAGTGAAGCGCCCTATTGGCGTGTCGAACGAAGCGAGGGGCGGCAGCGGCAATACGATGCAGCAGGTGTAGACCGCACCGAGCACGTATGGAACCACTTTACCGGCGCATCCGGTGGAATGATGTACAACGCCGCGCTCTTTCCCGAGGCTTACTACGGCAATATTTTTACATCAGAAGTGTCCCTGAACCTGGTTCACCGCGATGTCATCCATCACACGCAGGAAGGCCCCTTTTTAGATGCAAAACGGGCTCCCGAAGGACAGGAAAAAGAATTTTTGGCATCGACTGACACCTGGTTCAGGCCCGTTAATTCAACAGTAGGACCCGATGGAGCGCTTTACGTGGTCGATATGTACAGGCAGCATATTGAAACACCCGTTTCCATTCCCGATTCCCTGAAGCAAGACATGGATTTCCAAAAAGGGACCGAGTTAGGCCGGATTTATCGGATTTACCCCGAGGGGAAAAGACCGGAACCTTCCCTGCCCGCACTGGGATCTAAATCATCCGACGAATTGGTGGATCTACTTACTCATACCGACCAGTGGTGGCGCATTCAGGCACAGCGTTTATTGGTGGAGCGCAAAGATGCTTCGGTGGTAAGCAAAGTGACCGAGCTTCTCAAAACACATGCCGATCCGCGTACCCGCTTGCATGCACTCTACGTTCTGGAAGGATTGGATCAGCTTTCGGCCGAACATGTATCGGCGGCATTGGCCGATGCCCACCCACAACTGAGGAAACATGGAATCATTCTTGCCGAGCGTTACCCCGCAATGGTAGAGGCTGTCATCAAGGCCGCCGACGATCAAGAAGCAGAGGTAGCCTTCCAGGCGGCGTTAAGCCTGGGGCAATTTGCCCCTTCCCCAAAAACGATCGACGCGTTAGCGAAACTGGCCGTCAAATATGGCACAGATCCCTGGTTCAGAAAAGCGATACTGAGCTCCGAAATAGGCGCTTCTTACCGTTTATATCAACAGCTGAATCAAACAGCTGAATATAAAGAGACGATACATAACCAACCAAAATTCATGGAAGAGTTGGCCTTTACGATCGGAGCCACCGGCGACCTTTCCCAATACAAAACGTTTGTCGCCGCGCTGCCAAAAGGTGAAACAGACTACGAGCTGGGCGTCATCCAGGGCTTTGCAGGGGGTGTCCGCAAAGCAAAGGCAAACGAAGCCACAAAAAAGGCGCTGGTTAGCGCACTCCAGTCTGCATCGTTTTCCGCAAAGGGACAGGAAACCGTAGACGCACTAACGAAGGAACTAACAGAAAACAACTAACAGAAACAACTAATGGAAAACAGACGAAGATTTATCGGCCATGCCTTTTCGCTCGTCTTAAGCCTTGCCGGTGGTGCAACACTGGTGGGATGTGGCGGAAACGACGGTTCAGGAAAAGGGACCTCAGCAGACAGCACGGCTAATCCCGATCAGGATGCATTGGCAAGATTTGGTGGAAATTGTGACGATTTTTCCAAGTTGACAGAAGAAGATCACGAGATGAGGAAAAACCTGGGCTACCAGAAAAATTCACCGACTGAAGATACCCAATGCCAGCATTGCAACCTCTGGTTGCCACCCCGCCCCAACGAAAGTTGTGGCGGGTGTACACTTTTTACCGGCCCCATTGAACCTACAGGCACTTGTACCTATTGGGCGCCACGGCAGTCGTAAACGACGGTGAAGCAGCCGTACGGATATTGGGCGGCCCGGTTACGGAATCCAGACGAAATTCCCATCAACCGCGGCGAGGATATTTTTCCCTTTCGGCTGCACCCGGATCACGGACGGATCCGAATCCATGTTATGTATTTTCCCGTCATTCGGAACGATCGCTAAGTTCCAGTAGCTGATATCGCCGTATTTTTTCGCCACCGCTAGGTACTTATCATCCGGTGAAAATACCGCCGACCGTTCCAAACCGTTGCTTTCCGTGACCTGCACGAGGTTCTGTCCGTCCACATCCATCAGGTGGATGTGCTTATCCACCTGCAATGCTATTTTCGTACCTGCATGGTTGGCAGCTAGGTTGCCCCATTGGGTATAGGCCATTTCCCTGACGAGACTCACGTTCGTATAAGGAGGAGCCGATCGAAGGATATACCGCTCGCCGGCGGTAAACAGAATACTGTGATCCGGAAGCCACAACACTTCGTCGCCCAGCCCCAAGGTAATAGTTTCCATGCCGTTGTTAATGCCTTCCAAATGGGTGAGAATACTTCCCTCCAGGTCGGCAATCACGATACCATTATGCAAGTCGGGTTGGACGAGCATCCGGGTATTGTCAGGGGATAGCAAACCGGCATAATCCGTTCCATTTTCATTCGGAGAGTCGTAATTAAACTCACCGGCTATGATCCCATCTGTATTCTTCACCAGCGTAAACTTCGTCAGATAGTATTCTCCGGGTTCCCGCTCACTCAACAGCCGGTATTGCCCATCTAAACCCATGTCCCAATCGTTGAAGCCATAGGTATTAAACGTAAAATAGATGCGCTCCACATGGGTAGCGAGATCAAGCTGGGAGACGGTACCAACAAACGTATAGAGTAACTTGCCCGTTAATCCAGTTGTCGCCCCTTTTCCGTTGGGATCTTCATCGCCCTTCGAACAGGATAGCACTGCTATACCCAAAATGAAAAGGGTTAATGACGGCCTTGCATACCATTTTTTCACGATCATAATCGTTTCGTCGTTGGTAAATGACAAAACTAACGGACAGTTCCGCAGCAAACAATCCACGAAAACAAGGAAATTAAGGCGGCTTCTGAATTGCCTGTCACAAGAAACCGCTGATTTCAGGGATTGTTTGGAAATGTCTGCTTAAATAGTTTTGCCTCAAGCGGAAGCCGAAAAGCTTTAATAGAGTAGGCGGATAGTAAATTCAATATCATGATGAAATCATTCGAAAATGTTCAACTGCTTTCACCAGATGAGGCGTTGACAATTAATGGCGGAAATGAAGTCGCTATTGGCACAACCACGTATTTCCAAACGCAGGATGGAACGTGGATGGAAGATTACTACTGGTGCGATTATAACTGGATGACACAATCTGTTTACTGTGTGTGGGCCAGCGAACAGTATTAACCCTGCATTTTTAGCATCGGCCGGCCTGAGGTTGCCGGCCGATGTTGTTTTACTGAAAGGAAAAATCCATTGATCCCTTTTCGAGATATACCCGATACCGCGCTGGTTTACTTGCATGAGATTCGCACAAGGAGCCAGGTAATTTATTGCTCGATATTGGCCACAGTCATTATCGCGATGGCGGCGCTGCCGTTTATTTATATTACGGTAAGCATAAACAGCTCCGGTATAGTACAAAGTAATATTGAAAAAGTCGGTGTTTTTTCGCCAATAAGTGGAAGAGTAGTTTCGATGGCACTTACCGACAACAAAAGTGTGAAAAAAGGAGTGACACTCCTTAAAATAGATGGTACAGAGCCTGATGTCCGTATTGGATTGAATCGAAACCGACTGGAACGCATCCAGCAGTTAATGCACGACGCAGAGCTGTTGGGAAAGATGCCCGAATTGATGACCAATCATCCGCTGCCGTTGCAAACGGTACAATACACTTCGGCATGGAAACAGTTTGCGGCGGAGGCCGAACAGAAGAAGCAACTGCTGAACCATCGGAGAGAAACACGTGAGCGATTCCAGATTTTATTTGATAAAAAAATGATCTCCTCGGCCGAGTTTGAAAAATACGAATACGAGTACCAACAAGCAGAATCGGAGTATAGACTCACAGAGTATAGATACCGTTCGCAATGGAATTCCGAGGCAAGTGAATATCGCAACGAATGGAATGAATTAAAATCGCTGGAAGTCCAATTGGGCGTACAACAAAAATTTCACGCGATCGAAGCACCGGTCGATGGAACATTGCAGAACCTAGTTGGCATTCAAGTGGGTTCGTTTGTTTCGGCGAGCCAAAAATTGGCCGAAATTTCACCGGACAGCATGTTAGTAGCTTATTGTTTCGTCAGCCCTTCTGATATCGGATTAATTCGTAAAGGCCAGGAAGTCCGTTTCCGGATCGATGCGTTTGACTATAACCTGTGGGGAATGCTGCATGGAAACGTATTGGATATCTCGGATGATGTGCGGATAACAGAGGGCAATAAGCCGATGTTTCGGGTCAAATGTCTTTTTAATCGCAACTACCTGGTACTGGAAAACGGATATAAAGGGCAGATTAAGAAGGGAATGACCTTTATGGCACATTTTTCGGTAGCGAGGCGAAATCTATTTCAGCTCTTGTATGAAAAAGTGGATGATTGGTTGAACCCTCTGAAATCCAGCACTTCCGAACCAACCGAATGAAAATAAAACAACGTGATATAACAGATTGTGGTGCCGCTTGTTTGGCATCCGTATCGGCTTACTATAAGCTTCGGCTTCCGGTCGCTCGCATCAGACAGTATGCCGGTACCGACACCAAGGGAACAACGTTGTTTGGGCTAATGGAGGCCGCCCAAAAGCTGGGCTTTGAAGCCAAAGGTGTTCGTGCAGAGCTAGATGCATTATCTGGCGTTCCGCTGCCCGCCATTGCGCACGTGATAGGCCATAATCAGCTCCAGCATTACGTGGTGCTATATAAAGTTACCGGCAAGTACGTGCGTATTATGGATCCTGCGGGCGGACGACTGATAAACGTACCAATCGAAACATTTAAAAAGGAATGGACCGGCGTCTTACTGCTGCTACTGCCTACGGCGGAGTTCACACAGGGAGACGAGAAGGCTTCGCTATTTTCCCGCTTCTATCACTTGATAAAACCACACCGCAGTGTGCTTTTACAAACAATGGTAGGTGCTGCAGTCTATACCCTGTTGGGATTGTCCACCGCGATATATGTACAAAAGATCACCGATAACGTGGTCGTCGCAGGAAACCGAAATCTGTTGAATCTGATGAGCGCCATCATGATTGTCATACTTGCTTTAAAATTATTTATCGGCACTAAGAGAACGGTCTTCACCCTAAAAACCGGACTCCAGATAGATACACAGCTGATCTTGGGTTACTATACGCATTTGCTGAAATTACCCCAGCAATTTTTTGACACGATGCGTATCGGAGAGCTCATTTCCCGTATCAATGATGCCGTAAAAATCAGGGTATTCATCAATGACGTAGCCGTCGGGTTGGCCGTGAATGTTTTTATCGTTTTGTTCTCTTTCGGCTTCATGTTTCTATATTACTGGAAGCTTGCGCTACTGATGTTGGCGGTTATGCCCTTATATGCGATCGTATATTATGTATCCAACCGTTTAAACAGCAAGGTGCAACGCAAACTGATGGAAAACGCTGCCGACCTCCAGACACAACTCGTGGAAAGCCTGAATGCGGTGGGAACGATTAAGCGCTTTGGACTTGAGGAACAAGCCAACCTGAAAACCGAGACAAGATTCATTAAGCAGGTTCGGACGGTTTATCGTTCGGCCATGAACAGTCTGTTTTCGGGCACGTCCGCCGAGGGCATTTCTTCGCTGTTTACCATTCTCTTACTGTGGATCGGTGCAGGTTATGTGCTGGACAACCAGATTACGCCCGGTGAACTATTTTCTTTTTATGCGTTATTAGGTTACTTTATGACGCCCGCGGCCTCACTCATCGGAGCAAACAGGGCCATCCAAGATGCCATAATTGCTGCAGATCGGCTATTTGAAATCTTAGACCTCGAGGGTGAGCATGACTCACATCTCATGACCATGGATCGGGATATGACGGGTGATATTCGGTTTGTGGATGTCACCTTCCGATACGGAACCAGGCAACATATTTTTGACCAATTTAATATGTTAATCGGTCGGGGATGCCTGACAGCCATCGTGGGCGAAAGCGGATCAGGAAAAAGTACGTTAATGCTGCTGTTGCAAAATTTGTATACTGTACAACAGGGTGATATCTATATCGGACCGTACAATATTCAGTATGTTTCAGCGCGTTCACTCCGACGGGTGGTAGGCGCGGTACCTCAACAAGTTGATCTTTTTACCGGAAATATCATCGAAAATATCGCCCTGGGCGACGACAATCCGAATATGAAACGGATTCTGGAAATTTGTGATCGCTTGGGACTTGTCTCATTTATAGAACGGCTACCTAACGGTTTTGAAACTTATTTGGGAGAAAATGGGGCCTCACTCTCAGGAGGTCAGAAACAACGTATAGCCATAGCCCGAGCATTATACCTCGATCCGGAAATTCTAATACTTGACGAAGCTACCTCCTCATTGGATTCAGTGTCCGAAAGTTATGTAGAAAAAACGATTGCTTACCTGTTGGATCAGGGAAAGACGGTTATCGTCATCGCACATCGGATGAGCACTGTTTCCAAAGCGCATAAAATCATTGTTTTAAAAGACGGTAAAATCACAGAAGAGGGGAGCCATGTAGATTTACTAGCCAATAAAGGGGTATACTATACGCTATGGAAACATCAATATGCTAACACACTGCCATAAAAAATGTCTTTTACTCATGATCAGATCCCATTTTTTCCTGTTGGTCTCACTGATCGCGACATTTCGAGCTACAGAACGTTGTTCATCCAAAATAATCAAAAACCCGGCAACCACAAGATACCTCCACGGGCTGATTCCTCCTACCTTACCAGTGGAAATTCAGATACGCGTAGCGTGGTACAACCGTAAGGTATCAGCGTAATCTCTTCAACGGGCGCATCGCTGTGTCCGGTTGAATACGGCAACGGGCCGGTCATTTCATTGTACAATTGCCAGGAGGGGATTCGTTTTGCTTTCGCTTTAATCTGAATAGGTGCATTTTCGACATTCCAGGGATACGTTCCTCGTTGCTTCTGCTCATCGATAACTACTTCGAAATGTTGCTGGATATCCTGCTCACGAAAAGCCAGAATCCCGTAATTCCAGGGTGTAGGCGAAGTAACTTCCTGGTACGTGTCCCCATACCGGGCCTGTTCCACTTCGCCGAAGGTTTTAGTTTCCCAGTTTTCGGCCATCTTCAATCCATATACCAGCGGGCCGCGTTCTACCGCAATGGAGTTTTCGTACCAGCGGCTCGTCTTGATATCCATCGGGAGCACCAGTTCTACGTGGTCTCCGCTTTTCCACGTCCGCCGAATCACTGCCATTTCTCCGCCCTCGACGTTCTGGTCCAGCACACCGTTCACCCTAACCGTTGCCTGCTCACACCAAGCGGGTACCCGGAGGTGAAAGGGAAATTCGACGGCCTTATCCGTTGGATCTACGAGGTGGATGGTAAACGCTAGCTGATCATCCATCGGGTAGTTGGTTTCTTCAACGATTTTTACAAGCGTTCCATTTCCTACGTTAGCCGTCACTTCCGATGGGGAATAGACTAAGGCCGCCAAGCCATTGTCGGGCGTGGCATACCAAAGATGCTGAGTAAATTTAGGCCAGCCCTGGTGCATGTTGGAAGCACAGCAAGGATAGCCGGTCAGCAGCCCATACGTTAGGTCCGTACCACTGTGGTTGTGATCCTCGTAGAAGTTGCGGGCATGACGGGTAATCATTACCTGATTCGCCTGTTGAAGGTATTGTTTGTTCATGAAATCATCCGTGATCTGGGTAGGGAGCGCATTGAAAGCAATACGCTCCAAGTGATCCGCAAAGTCCAGATCTCCCGTTACCTCCAGCATTTTCTCCAGTGAGAACATCATCTCAACCGAAGAGCAGAGCTCCGATCCCTGTGTCGGGTTGTTGCCATGCAGCCCTTCGTCGCCACCATACATTCCCTGGGGTTGTCCATTATACTGCCGGATATCGGCAAACGCCTTTTTAACGGCATCCAGAAAGCGTTGTTTGGGCTGCTGTTGATAGTAGATCACGGGCGCTTTGACCCCCTGGGCGAGGTTGACGCAGTGAATGGTGTTGAAACGCGTCAGGTCGTTGCGATTCAGGAACATATCCACAAAATCAAAGCCCTGCTTATGCAGCAGCTCTCCCAGCTCAAGGAGAAAGGGTTCGCCGGTAAAGTTGTAAAGCCAGTATACCGCCTGCAAATTATCACTGGCGCGGTACTCCGCCCAGAACGTCCAATTGCCCAACGGAACCGTGGGCAATGTTTCCAGTTGATAACGGAAATACCGTGACATAAACGTGATAACGCGCTGGTCTCCCGTCGCCGAATAATACTGTTGCAACACTTTGAGCATTACCATCCGTGGCCACCAGTCTGCTGAATTATCCCGTTGCATACCCGCTTCGGGTGCATAATCTTTCGCCGGACCGAAAAAGCCATTTTCCTGCTGGCTATTGAGTGTCCACTCGATCCAGGGCTGGACTTTTTGCTTCAGTTCCTGATCGTCGAGCAGATAGGCCAGCGGCAAAAGGCCATCAATCCAATAGGGTCCTCTTTCCCATTGGTCGCCATCGCCACCAAGCCATCCGTTTCGTGGCCCCATTACCGTTGGGTAAAGCTGATCCATCTGGCTGGACGCCCCCCGTTTCTGCCGCTCGAGCATTTCTAGCAGCCATCCCCTGGCCTGAATAGCTCCCAGGGGCAGCTCCATATAAGGCTTCCGCTTCAACGGATAGCGGTTATTCGGATAAAGGTCGTTTGCCTTGCTCCACGGAAGAAGCAAAAGCATGAACAAAAACAACGAAATTGTTTTACGAGTCATATCCTACTGGTTTTGGTTGAATTTTGAATCTCGTTTTATCTCAAGTGTCACAGGTCCAAGTAATCCGGACGCTCGCAAAGGTGTATCCTCTTTCGGTCCGGCTATTGTCCAGGTCTTTCGTTTGTTCTCGGGCTGTCCGGCGTCATAAACAAGACGATTGAACCACGTACTTGTCACATCGACTGTCAACGTATTTTCACCGACTTGCAATTGATCTGTTACATCTACACGATAGGGAGGGGCCCAAAGTGTTGTAGGTGATTCTCCGTTAATTGAAACAACAGCAACCATATCTACATCTCCTAAATTGAGTACATATCTTTCATCGACTCCCATCTTCTCAACGCGAATAGTGGTAGTATATGTCGCTGTACCTGAAAATGCTTTTCCTTCCTCCGATATATTTAAATCTTTCCACGGCTTAAGTTCATTCAACAACAACTCTTTTGGAGCTCCCCATCCTTCAGGAAAAGAAAGTGTCCATGGGTCCGAAACTGGCACGGAAGAAATCCCATTGCTTTTTATTGCTATAGGAGATTCATCGCTTCCTTCATTTTTGCGGAAAACAACAAAGCATGAACCTGCTCGGGCCAAGTCGAGTTTAACCGTAGTTCTATCGCCATGGCGTTCGCTTTCAATAGCCGCTTTATGTCCTGTCACAGGATCCCATAACTCCACATTCCCAGAATTGCGGAAGTCAAGCGTACCCTGAAATCCGCGCCCTTTTGGTGCAGTCACGAAATACCAATCGGCTCCCTCAATCTGTCGATGTGTCCATAAAGCATCACCTCCGATAACATCCGGTGCAACGTTTAACGCTGATAAAGCATCTTGAAGCGTTGTCCCAGAAAAAAGAACTCCTTTTCCAACTTTCCGCATTCCTGTATGCGTTGTCGTTCCCCAAATATTTCGTACCGCAACGTCAAATCGATGCTGGGTGGTCTCCCCACCTGACAAGGTAACAAGACCCATAGGTGCATCGCCAATAATCGTAGCACCATCGTGAAGTAATGATTGTATTTTTTCCAAGGTTTCCGGCAACATATATTGCACGTCAGGGAGCCAAAGAACACGATATTGGATACCCTCAGGGGTAACCAACATTCCGTCTTCTACCGTCAAACGATTTAACAAGATGTCGGGATTACAATAATCATATGTAAAGCCTTCCGGGAATGGGGCATTTTGGTAAGGTTTATGATTAATTTCGTCACCGAGGTACCAAAGTACATCCGAAACAGGCTTTCCACGCTCTAGCAAGTAGCTGCATCGTGCCAAATAATTTGTAAATTCGGGCATAAATTTCCACCAAGTTTGCCCTCTTAAAAATGGCGTCCCAATCTGTGCTCCAAAAGAGCTACCCGGCGGAAAAAACGGAGTTTGGGGATTATGCGTATACGTATGGAAAACGAAGTGAGAAACACCCTGCGTGCTGTTGAAGTTAGCCACCTCCTTCAGCATCTCGAAATGCTCGTCCCAAGTTAATTCAAAAGAGGTAAACGACTCAGCTGCCACACGAGTCTTACCGTATAGTCTTGCCGCAGATGCGGTAGGTCTAATAGGTTTGAAATTTTTGGAGCCGACAAAACCATCCGTCATTGGATGCCAGAATTCGCACATTGGCACATCAGCATACTTAAAATACTCCATAATATCAGCTGGAAAAACATCTCCGGCGGCCGTTTCAAAGGTAATGTTTAGTCCATTTTTGTGGGCTAATTCCGACATACGCCCATAAAAATTATGGGTAAAAAGATCATTGATGGTTGCCCGCCAATCGTATAGAAAACGGGTAGATGTTCCATGGTCTTTAATAACATAACCAAACAATGCAGGTAACCATTTACGGAGCGGATAGTTACTGACCCGGTTAAATTCATTTTCCATATCCTCTGTCCAGGTTTGGGTATAACACTCCCAACTATCGATCAGCATCCCATCCAATAATCCGTCCGCAAGTGGTCCATCTTCACCGATAAGCCTTCCAATGTAACCTGCAAATTGCGCGTTAGGTCCAGCTTTGGAGAGCTTGTTGGCCTCCCACCCCGTACCCTCGGGCGGAGCTGGGCCGTTTTTTTGCCCCGTATTCACATGACCGATACGTAATATAGTCCATTTGCCTGCAGGAGCCTTCCAGTTCAGATGGCCGTTTTCATCCATTTGATCAGAAATATCCAAAATTTTATCCGGGGAAATAAATGCCTCTGGTGATTGATCTGGAAACCGTCCGGTGTGCTCAATTGCCCGTAATGTCCAAGCGGCTTCCGATTCCCAGCTATTTTTGCGAGCGGCCGAAAAAAGACGAAGGGAGGATAGCGCCATAGGGTATTGATTGACAAAAGAAATACGATAGGTTTTCACTCCTTCCATTTCAGAACACGCCAAAGTGATGGGTTTATCATCTTGTGAATTTGCCTGTGGCATTTCAATATTCAGTATATCGCTTAATGTTCCATCAGGTAAGACAGCTTGTATACTCACAGTTACCCCAGGTTCATGACACTGCGCATGATTAAAACTGTTAATACTAGGAAACTCTACTGAACGTAATAAAACAGGATTTTCAAAAGTAACTTCAACCCACTGAGGGTTATCCGGTGTCGTTGGCGCAAATCTAATTGGCTTTTCAGCCTTTCCCAAAAAGTAATCGTTCCACAACGTTTCCGCATTGCTCTTAATACGTTTTGGCACCAATGGCTCCCCGGTGTCATCTGCTGGTGTCGGGAAGGCCAATACGGCTATACTTTTATAATCACGCCAAGGCTCATCGCTTGGCTGTGGCATAGCCAGTGTCTGCTTAATAGCAGTACCTCCCGTTACGTCACTACGACTCCACACCAAGTGGCGCATAGCATTCTCGGGTTCAATCCAAGGCCCACCAGAAGTCGCCCAGCCAGGGCAATTCAACATCGTGAGCCGCAAGCCCAACCGTTGGCATTCTGTTGCTGTATGTCTTACCGCATCATCCCAATGGGCGCTCAGACTTGTTATTTGGGGTTCAACTCCAGGCCAAGGCCCTCCGAACTGCCCGTGGAATAGTTGAATACCCGAAATCCCAGCTTTTGCTATCGCTTCAAGATCCCTAGTAATTCCCTCTTTTGACACGTTCCCACCAATGTAATGGAACCAAGTTTCGGGGCGGTAAAGTTTAGTCGGTGTTTGGAACAATTTTTCATCATGTCCCCCAAACGGACGATCAACCTCTTCCCAAGAAGGAAAAAAGGGCGTTTCTGTAACCTGCGCAATCAAACGAAACTCAACTGCCAGAAAAAGTACAATCGTTACGGAGAGAAATATTGGTAATTTAATATAGTTCATTTTCATAAAAACAGTTTGAGTTAGTTTATGAAGCTAATCATCATCACTTACAATGCTTGTTTTAAACCTTCCCACTTCACAACCCATGAGCCGTCATCCGGGAATCCGGGGGCATGTGTGCCGGTGGCGCCATCCCAACCTGCCGCCATCATGGCCACCGCATATAATAGCCCGCCATTGCCCGGGAAATAGGGAAAGGGCGCACGGCCACCACCCACCAATCCGTGTTCATCAAACAAAAACGCCGGGTACTCCAACAGGTAGTCTACTGCCTGCTCCGGCTGTCCCAGCCTCGCTGCAGACATGGCCAGCATCGGAAAATCCCATCCCCACGTTTCGTGAAGTTTCCATTCCCTGTGTACCCGTTCAAGGGTCCTGCTCATCGTCGGAACATCTACGCCATCCCCCGGCAGCATGCCAAATGCTCCGATCAGGGCGGGATGTTCCCAGTTATACCGCGTCCACATATCTTCGATTCCCTCGTGGGTAACATACACCGCGTCGGCAACCGGTAACGGTGAAAGCTTATTTAGCACGTCATCCCATTTTTCATCCCGCGGCATGTTCATCCGCTCTTTCCAAACCTGTGCCGTACGCAAGCCGAATTGCCAATAAGACAGTTCAAATGTAGGGTTGATTGTTACTCGGGGATCGGTATTTTCCGAAACAATATGAACGGGCGGTCCGAGTACATAACGATCCCCTTCCGCATCGTAATGTGCGAAATCAGCCATAAACGCCGCCGATTCAAACACAACGTCACGCCACTTATCGAGTGTGGCCTGCGTAGGATGCAACCGGTAGTCCAGTTCAGCAAAAAAAATCGGATGGGGCTGCTGCCAAATTAACGTCGCATGGATGGGATGTGGCCAATCTCTATCCAGATCTGCCGTACATTTTGGCCATCGGGCCCCTTTATAACCCTGCTTTTCCGCACGCAGCTCCGAGGTGGGTAAAAAATCACGATACACATGCAGGCTTCTGTCAAAGAGTGGCCAACGGTCCCACAGGGCAAAGTGAGCACCGTGCCACCAGATCATTTCGAAATGAAAACGGCCATACCAACCGTTATTGACCAAGCCGCTCTCCTGCGGCGGCCAACTACCGGCCTCGTTCACCTTCATTACATACTGTGATAACACCAACCGGCGTTCCAGTTCTTTCCAGCGGGGATCCGTGCTTGCCGACAGATCGATGGCCGCACCTGACATCCAATAATCTTTCCATGATGCTTCAGAAGATTGCCGGCATTCCGAAAAACTCAACCGGGTCTCCACATCGGGATCATCGCTAAACGCACAAACAAACTCCAGCGTATTCCCCGATTCCGGCACTAACTGGAACGTATGCTTGCCCACCTCATGAAAACCTGCTTCCGTCATCCAGTTTATCGAAACACCATAATCGGTCTCATCCAAGGTGCGCACGAGATGCACAAATTTTCTTTCGGCAGTAGCCCATTTCGTGGTGTGTGCGTCGGGCTGATCGAACATGCTGTTTACCTGTTGGCTTCCGTCGGGATAGGGGAAAGAAAAGGCAACGGCAATCTGTCCGTCTTCTAGCAGTGCGGAGGTAATCCGTACGCCAATGGCGTCCGTTTCGCCGTGACTCAATGTCGTTATCCGAACCGGAGTCCCTTCCAATTCGAACGAGCTGGTGATCGTACCCGTCCACAGATCGGTTTCCTGTCTTGTGTTCTTCAGGTCTTCCAATGTTGCAAGGGTACCGTCTGATTTTTTTAACACCAATCCGATCCGACCCAGATTGAATGAATGAGGATTGCCAGCCAGCCATGCCGACAATTCCGGCTGATCGTCGTTCCAGTCGTCATAGCGAACCCTCCGTCCATACGTATCCCATATTTTACCCGTGAAATCTTCAATATTCAGGCCTTCCGGAAGCGGAAAACTGTGCCATCCCCAATGCGACATCGTCGCATGTGCAGTGAACGTCTGGAGGCCCGTGATATCTACGCCGAATGCAAACTCCCCATTACCGACTTGTGCCGGGCTCCGCGGATTATTTTTTTCCGTGATGATCCGATGGCGACTGATCAACTCTTCGCGGTCTATCTTGCCCTTGCTGAAACTGAGCAACAGCACCCATAGTCCTGACAGCAGGAAAAAGTTTTTCGTCCAAGTTACTGGACGTTGGTAGCGCTTCTTCATTCGCGTTTTGACTTTTTATTTAGCTAAAGACAGCGATAAGCCAGCGTTGGCTTACCGCTGCGTCAAATTACTTAGTAACCCTCATTTTGTTCGAGCGAATTTAAGCTTTTTTCTACCTCCGCACGGGGTATCGGGAGCAGATAATGCTTTTCCTGAAAATTACGCTCATTGGAGAGCACGCCTATTGCATAGGTTTTCGTACCATTCGGCTGCTTCCGTATGGTGATTTTAAGCAAATCCTGATTTTCTGTTTGCTCGGCAATCTTCCAACGCCGTATGTCAAAGAAACGGTGCTCTTCATAGGCCAGTTCGACCCGTCGCTCGTTATAGATCCGCGCGCGTAACTGCTCGCCTGTATCCGTCACCGGCGGCATCTGTACGCTTTCCCGTGCCCGGACTTGATTGAGATAGTTGCGTGCCGTTGCCTCGTCGCCCAATTCAAACGCTGCCTCCGCATAATTCAGTAAGATCTCTGCATACCTGAAGTAGATCCACGGATTGGTGGGTTGTTCTGTATTTCCCGTAGGAGGTATGCTCTCGATCAAAAACTTTTTTAAGGCATAGCCGGTAAGTGAGGCATTCCAAGGCTGCACGCTGCTTTCGGGTGAATCCAGTCCGCCCCCAAATGTTTCCGTCTCACGTCCCATCCACATGGCGCCATCATGGAGGATGGTGGCATAAAAGCGTGGATCCCGGCCTGTATATGGGTTGTTTGGATCGTAGCCTGATTGCGCATTCACCGTCAGGGTACCGTCGGCCTGTACACGATACGGGCTCAATCCGGTGGCTTTCATCTCATACGCATTGACCAGATTCTGGGTAGGTCCTTGGAAATTTCCTCCTTCATCCCCATTACGACCGTTTTTCCAATTATAATCGGTAGAGTTGCCCTGGGTGAAATACCTCGCCCAAATAATCTCATCGTTATCCTTCAGGAATAACTCTTGGTAATCCGGGTACAATGTATACGCGTCCAGCAATGCAGCCGACGCATCAAAAGCCCTTTGCCATTTAGCTTGGTCGTTTGAGGGATTGTTTAGTTTGCTAGCTGCGTATAAAAGTACACGGGATTTGAGTGCCTTACACGCATCTCCCGATGCCCGCCCCAGTTGGCTTGCAGGTTGTTTTGCCGGCAGCAGCTGGATTGCTTCATCCAATTCATTGACGATAAAGTCTACACAGGCATCGTAGGAATCCCGCGATAGGGTGTAGTCTTCGTTCAGTTCGTATACTTTGGTAATGATGGGTACCCCACCATACCGCCAGATCAGGTTAGCATATACACACGCACGTAGGAACTTCATTTCACCCTTCATCAATGTTTTTTGACTTTCATCAATCGGTGAATCGTCAATCTTAGCAAAAAAAACATTCATATTTCTGACCTGGCTGAAACCAAGCTGCCAATAATTGACTCGTCCGGAAAGCTGGGTAATATTATCTGCAGTAACCTCGCCCCGCTGCATAACAAGCATATTTCCGTGGTTATGCAAATCGTAGGACTCATCACTCGCTGCAGCAAAGACATCGTCTACGTAGCCATGCAATACGGCATTATAATTTGCATTTACATACAGCTGGATTAATGCCGGATCTGACCAGGTATCGTCTTCCGATAATTTGTCCAGCGGCTTCAAATCCAGCACGTTACAGGATGACAGCGTTGCCAGCACCACCAGTATATTGATAAACTTCTTCATTTCTTCAGGATTAAAAAGTTAAGTTCACACCAAAATTAACGACACGTTGCAGCGGATAGTACCAGAAATCATGCGTTTCCGGATCAAAGCCCATGTCTTTCATGTGGTCATATAAAATCAGGAGATTGCTTCCGCTGACCGATACCCGAAGCCCTTGTGCGCCAAAAGATTTGCAGACCCGAGCTGGCAGGTTATACCCCAGTTCTACATTTTTCAATCGTAGAAAACCGGCGTCTTTCATCCAGTGAGTAGACGGATAGGAACCATCGGTGCTGGTTGTCCACAGTGCGGTACTACCCCGGGGCATGGTGGCATCCACATTATCGACCGCCCAACTGTCCCGCGCACGCCAATCGAGGAAATTACCGAATGTATGGCTCATCACCGGAAACCAACTGCCAAAATACTGCTGTGCGTTTTCCTGCCCCTGGAAAAACAGGGCCAAGTCAAAGCCTTTATACGCGAAGTTAGCCGTAAACCCGAAAGCTATTTCGGGAATATTCGTTTGATTGATCCGTATCCGGTCCCTTGAATCGATCGCACCATCCCCGTTTACGTCCTCATAAATCAGGTCACCGGGCTTGGTTCCGGGTAGATGAGGTGTTGCATCCACCTGTGCCTGATCTCTGTACACGCCCAGGGACTTATATAACAGTGCCGCTCCAAAAGGCCTGCCGGTGGCATACTGATAAGGTTCAGCCGCCGGTTGTTCGTCCGCAAACACTACTTTGTTGCGCGCAAACGATACATTGCCCGATAACTGATAGGTAAACTCGTTTACGTTGTTAGCATGGGAAAGCACCAATTCAACCCCACGGTTATCCACAATCCCGATATTCTCGTCGGGCAGTGTCAATCCGGTATAATCGGGTACGGTCGCATTCCGCTTGGTCAGAATGTCGGACCGACGCGACGTGAAATAGTCGAATTCCACATCCAGCAATCCATTCCACAGGCCGGCTTCAAAGCCGGCATTCCATGTTTCCGCGGTCTCCCATGTAATAAACGGATTGGGTACATTGGTTTGCACCAACCCCGACACATCGTTATTACCAATCACATAATTGTTGCCGAAGCCATACGTCATCATGTACTGAAATGCGGAAACCGCATCATTACCCATTTTACCGTATGACCCTCGCAGTTTAAGGTTTCCGATGAAACCCACGTTGTCCATAAAGGATTCTTCTGAAATCCGCCAGCCCACCGAAGCACCGGGGAAAAAGCCAAACCGCTCTTCTTTCGGGAATTTCGACGATCCATCGGCTCGCAGCGTGACTTCAGCCAGGTACTTGCCGGCGTAGTCGTAGTTAGCCCGTCCGAATACGTTCTGGCGTGCGTCCTGACCCGAGAAACCCGAATTGGATTGCTTCGATTTATCGCTGCTACCCATGTTCAATTCCGGCAAGGTAATGGACAGGAAATCACTTCTTCCGGCTTGCATCGTCGAATTTCTGACCTGGATCTGTTCATAACCGGCCATCAATGCTACATGATGTGCATCGAATTGCCGGGTGTAATTGATTTTTGAATTTAAATACATCTGGGTTACGGCATAGCTCGTCTGGTTTAAGTTTGCCAACGAGCGGCTCATCCCCGACAATCCTTTTACATATTGCCCGCCTTCTTCGCGATACACGTAACTTGGTGTTTCAAATTGCTTCCCGTACACGCCCGAAAAATCATAGCTGCCACTGCCATCTATGGATAACCCTTTCACCCAGGGCAATTCCCATTTGAAGAAGAGGTTGCTCTGTACCGCCCGGGTATCTTCTTGTTGATAACCGGCATTGTCGGTTACCCAATTATGGATATTCTCACTGCCTCTCAGCGGCTGCATATAATTCGTGCCCGGCCAATAGGGCTGCCAGTTGGGTTGATACAGATAAATGTGGCTATTCAACTCGTTATTCGTCCGGAACGGATAATGCCTGTCATCAACCCGTCCAGAAACGTTCAGGCCCACGGTCAGCTCATCGGTTACCTGAACGTCGACGTTGGAACGTACGTTGTAAGATTTGAACTTCGTGGATCCACCTTCATATTGCCCCGATTGCGCCAGATCGCCCAGAGAAAAATAATATTTCGAACGTTCATTGCCGCCAGACACGGAGATGTTGCCGCGGTGCTGTGGCGTAAATGGCCTTACAATGTAGTCGTACCAATCCGTATTCGGATAATCGGGATCACTTCCGTCCCGATATTTTTGAAGTTCGTCATCCGAAAAGATGGCTTCCCGTCCTTCATCGATTTCGATGTTATTGGAGATCTTGCCAAACGTATAGGCATCGGCCATCTTCGGATTCCGTGTCGGCTGACTGAATCCTTGATTGAACGAAAGGCCGATCGTCGGCTTTCCCACCGTCCCACGCTTCGTGGTAACCAATATAACGCCATTGGCAGCACGTGACCCGTAGATAGCGGCCGACGCGTCCTTCAGTACCGTGATCGTCTCAATGTCATTGGGGTTCAATTGTCCCAGTCCACCACGCTCTACCCCATCAATAATCACCAATGCAGCCGTGGACCCCGTCGTACCGCGGCCGCGAATCAGAATGGACGGATCATCCCTTCCGGGTTCGCCGCTGCGACTGTTGATGATGACGCCGGGCAAGCGTCCGGCAAGCGATTGGGAAACATTCGCCGCTGGGCTTTTCACGATATCTGCGCCTTTGGCAGTGGCAACCGATCCCGTCAGCGTCGCTTTCTTCTGGGTACCATATCCAACCACAACAACCTCTTCCAAGTCGGCCACATACGCCCGCAACGTTACGTTGACACTCCGCGATTGGCCAATTTCCACTTCTTCATTGCCATAACCAACACTGGAAAAGATCAGCGTGCCTCCATTCAAATTGGGTGCAGAAATTTCGTAAACCCCACGCTCGTCTGTATAGGTTACCACATCCTGTCCTTTAACCCGTACGGATACACCCTCGATAGGTACACCGCTTTCATTCGAGACGACCCCTTTAACCGGCTGTTGAACGTCCACAACTACAGACGTTTGCGGCCCAGATTTAAGTCCCCGCTGCACAGGACCCGGTCGCTCCTTGATGACGATACTTTGTATTTCGTCCAATATTGTATAGGTAAGCGGCTTATCCGCCACCACCCGTTCTAATACATCTGCAAGCGATTCATCCTTCGCTTGGATCGAAATTTTTCCCACCTTCCTGGCCAGTTCTTTTTTAAACAGGAAGTTATAACCACTTTGCCGACGCAATTCAGCAATAACCTCGGTAAAGGCTGCGTCTTTCTTGTTGATGGTGACGCGTTGTGCCTTCAGATTTCCGGCAAATCCATAAACCATCAATGAAGTTAATAGAAAACAAGTAACTGCTACTCGCATTAGCAAGGCCTTTAATACGGGTTTTTTCTTTCGATTTCCTGGTAAACCCAGGTAGTTCCGGCGGTATTTTTTGCCGCTGGTTAGCATTTTTTCTTTCATAAAGTTGCATCATGCAACCCCACGAGCAAACTCTCAGCACACGCTGGTCACGGTGTTGCCGGAACCACAATTATTGCCTAAGTTTGTAGGGTCTGCGTTTTTACATTGGTTTTAACGAACACTTTTTTTCCGATGCATATCGGATACAGAACCAGACACCACGGCTTCCGGTTGCCCCCCGGGGCCGTACTTGTTTGGTATCATCCATGTATAATTACTTCATTATCGTCAACCTCCTTTTCTGTTGATTTACGGATTCTTTTGGGTTATGGGCGGCCGTTTCTTCCACCTTGAATTTCAGCCCCCCGTCTATTTCGTTGATCATCATTAGGATGTCGCTCAATTTTACATTCCGGGAGATCTCCCCCACCAATTCCATACCCGCATCTACGTTGCGCTGGAAAACAACTTCCACATCATACCAACGGCCAATCTGGGCCATGATCGATTGCAAACTGCCATTCAATTTAAAATAACCGTCCTTCCAGGCAACAATAGGCTCGATATCCACCTCTTGTTTGGTTATTGAGCCTTCTTTGGAGACTGCCTGTTCTCCGGGAACGAGCGATATACCCACGCCAGCGGTTCCAATGCGTAAGCGCACCGCTCCCGTTAGCAGCGTAGTCCTTGTTACATTTTCATCGGGGTAAGCCGATACGTTAAATTCCGTACCGAGCACTTCGATTTCCTGCCCGTTGCTGATTACCCGGAATGGCCGTTCTGGATCTTTCGCTACCGCGAAAAAAGCCTCACCTGATATTTCCACTTTACGTTCCCGCTTATCAAACCGCGAAGGGTATGTAAGTGTCGATGCCGCATTTAGCCAAACCTGAGTTCCGTCTGATAGGGTGACCTGGTAGGTGCCGCCCTTAGGGGTAGTGAGCGCTAAAGGCAACTTACCGTCATCGAAGTGATCCATCCCTAAGGTCAACCCCTCAATGGGTGTATTGTCGGCATAGGCAATATGCTGGCCATCGATCACGATATTGGACTGATTGCTATCCAATTGCAGGGATGGCCCGCCGACGATGCTCAGCGTAGCACGATTCCCCCCGGGAAGGATTTCTGAAGCCCTGATATTTTTATCTACCTCCGCGGGGGTGGAGAGAAAAAGATAGGCCACCGAAACAATTGCCAGCAAAGCTGCAGCAGCAACCAAAGGCATCCAACGGCGTACGATGCCCTTTTCCTTCCGCGCAATTTTCCGGTGGATGCTTTCCAGAGCTTCCGCCTCCAATTGCTCGTAGGCATCATCTGACAGGGGTGCACGATCCGGCAAGGGTACACGATTGAATGCTTCGAACAGCAGATGCTCTTCCGCTGGCGTGCATTCGCCTCTCCGATATTTATCAAGTAACGCCGAAGCTTGCTCTTTATCCATATATAGGTTAAACCCCATAGCAGGGGTGCTTTACTAATGAATTGCATTGCTCGGACAGTTGTGCTATCCAGCAATGGATAAAAACAATAAACAATTGATTTACAGAAAGAAAAAAATAAATATGGTCAGCTTTTTCCGGAGAACTTTCAGGGCATCGCTGATGTGGTGTTTCACGGTATTGTCGGAAATCCCCATTTTTTCAGCTATTTCTTTATACGATTTTTCCGCAATCCGGCTTAGTTCAAATGCCTCGCGCATTTTAGGGGGTAGATGCTGGAGTTCGGCTTCGAAACGGGCCACTAATTCCGCATTCAGCAAGGGCTCATCTGCGGCAGGCGCTTCCGATTGCAACACATTCCGTAGGGTTTCCAGGTAGCGGGAGGCAATCTGGGAACTTCGGATATGCATGAGCACTTGGTTCCGTGCAGCGGCATAGAGATAATGCTTTAAGGAGAGGTTGGAATTTAACGTATCCCTTCGTTCCCAAAAAGATACAAATACATCCTGCACCGCATCGTTCGCTAAGTCTCCATCGCCCAGCATCCGGCTTACCAGCCGGTGCATAACCGGCCAATACCGATGGTATATTTCGTCAAATGCCCGACTGTTGCCGCTTTTCAGCAGCTCCAACAGGGCAAGATCGGTATAGTTATGGATACCCTCCATGTTAATAAGCGACTACAAATTAAACGCAAACTTACTGAAAGATTAACACTAGACGAGCAAGGTTGATGGAGACTTACGAGAATAAATCGAAAGTTGAACAACCGTTTGCGTGTTAGCCGGCCTTGACAGATTGCCTATTTTTCACCATACTTGTCTCTTGGCGGCATGTGCATTCCGTTTCACTCCGACATGGGGGGTGTTTGGACCAATCGGTACCAATTTAAGGAAGACCGGGACTACCTGGATCCGTCGCCGGTGAATGAGTTGCTGATTAATCCAAATCTCACGCAAAATCCCGGATGGCCAAACAAGTAATCTATCACACTATTCAATGAATTGATACTGAAATGAAATACACGAATCGATTCCTTTCAAATTTGACAGTGTTGGTGCCCGCATTCCTGATGCATACTATTCTTTTTTCCTGCTCCCAACCTTTCCATGTGCCCTCTTCTTTCCGTGAAATTAACATACAGATGCGCTAGCTCTTCATCTAACGACCTGACGATCTAACGAAGCCACAGCAAGTCATTGGGATGTGCCTTTGCTTAAGAAAGTCACTCATGATCGCTCAAAATAAGTTGGTTAGTATGCTTCAAAAACAGCAATAATGGAAATGCCAGCACCGCCATTATCGAATCGGCAGCTGACCGGTCCTGCTATTCCCGCAACGGCACCTTTACGGGAATCTCCCGTTCTGCTTGCATCTCGTAAGGCAGCTTCCAGACGTTCCCTTTACGGTCTCCGAAGTACAATTCAGACTGGCTGAAAGCATCGGGGTTGCCGTCTGCCCAAAAGTACATAAACGGATTGTGGCCATTTATCACCCGGCGGATAAAATTGTTGTTCCGGGTACTGTATCGCGTAATCTGCTTGCCGCGGGACCAGGTTTTCCCGTTGTCGTTGCTTTCGTATGTCACAATTTCGCCGCCGCCTCCCCAGGGTTGCGGACTGTTTTCAAGTGGGGCAACGACAGTCCACTTCCGGCCTTTGACAAACAAACTGCCCATGTCGTAATTGTGATCGGAAGACGCTACCCGATGGTTTTCCCATGTCTTTCCGTTCCAATGCATGACAAACCATTCCCGAGGACCTGCATCCGGACCGGGCTTATACCCCCCACTCACCAGGTAAAGGGCAATGGGGTTGCCTTTGGTATCAAAACCGACATCCTTGATGTATACATTTTTGCCTTCGCTGAAATATTCCTTTACGAGTGTCCGCGAATCCACTTCGGCCACAGGCAATTCCAGGGGCTGCCCATCCACCGTCGTCCAGGTCTTGCCGAAATCTGTGGTTTGCAGGTAATACATATTCGTTCGTTGATCCACATCTCCATTGGGGTGCCAATTGCAGAAGAAGACCACCTTGTCTCGGTATTGCCCGCTGATTTGGTAATGCCCGCCATACTGATCGCCCGCACGCCGCATGCCCACCAGTTTCTGATCTTCCGACCAACTGACACCGTCGGTGCTGGTTTCAAAATAAAGCTCGCGCACCCCGGTATATTTCGTGAATAAATGCAGAAACCCCTTACCCGGTATGTACTTGGGCTGCGGATACGTCATCTCCTCCTGCGTAATCTGGTCGAACGCTTCAATGCTATAGGGTTGTTTGCTTCGGTATTTAAATCCGGGCCGGGCCCTTCCCCTACCACTTACGAACACCCAGATGTATCCGGCATCGTCTAAGGCGATACTGGGATTGTCGTGGGGATCGGTTACCCCCAGCTTGTCGTACACCACGGTTGGCTTAGACACTGTGCCCTTGCGATGGTCGTATTCACCGATCATGCACAGCAAGTGCCGTTGATCTTTTTCGGTGGTTCCGCCGTATACAAAAAACGTTTTCTTTGCTTTGGGTGCGTATACCGCCAATGGGATGTGCTTTGCGGTATACGTCCCCAACCCACCCGAATACTTATCGCCATATTCTGACTTTTGCCCCAACTCGAACCAAATACCCCGATAGCCATCGATCTTTTGATTGTTTAATGTGTCTTGGGCATGCAATGGCATCGCCAATGTGAACAGGACCGCAACGATCCCCGAAAAAAAATACCGCATAGTGTTAACTGAATACTAAATAATTATCCGAATGTAGCTTGAAATCGCATGATTGTGCAAACGTTAACGCAGCTTACCACGTGAAGACACAAAGCTTGTTTTTAAATGTGTTATCCAGATTTATAATCTAGGGTAAAGGTAGAAGTAAAAAATCAAAAAAGCAACCAAACATCGGCCTAGATCGCCGACCACGCCTTCGTCTTTATATCGCCCATAGCGCTTTCACTTAACGAGCGAGCCATTGGCAGACTGTAGTAAAAGCTGGCGCCACCCTCCGGATTATTGGCCGCCCAGATGTGGCCGTCCATTTTTTCGATCATCTCACGACAGATAATCAACGCCAAACCGGAGCCGCCGCTCGCCGTTTCGGACCGCTCTTTATCAAAGAGGCGCGGAAGTACCTCCTCGGGAATGCCGCTACCGGAATCCATGATACGTACCACGGCCTGGTTGTTCTCAGGGTCAGCCGTCGCCGTCACAACGATCTGTCCTCCTTCCGGTGTATGACGTAGTGCGTTACTCAGAATATTGCGGTTTACGAAGAGCAGCATTTCGCCCTGGGCCAACAATTCGATCGATTCGGGCACGAAATCCATGATGGCAATGCCTTTTTGATCGGCCATCGTACGGTTGTAATCAATGGCCGCCAGCATATTTTCCTTCAAACTGACCAACGAAGGCGTATAGGCCAGCCCGATCGTATTCAGTTTCATCCAGTGTACCAGCCCATCCATCGCCTGCAGACTTGCTCGCGCGCTGAGGCTGATCTGCTCAAACACATATTGACGTTGGGCATTGGTCATGTGCTCTACCATGCCGCCATCATCCAGCATCAGCATGGATGACAACGGTTGCCGCATATCGTGGGACATGATTGAAATCAGCTTTTGATGGAAGGCATCGTTATCTTCCAGTTGTCTATTTTTCGCTTCGAGCTGGTCATTGCTGTCCGTCAGGTATCGGCCCAATCGGCGTTGTTTGCGGTACTGTCGCAATACCAGTGCCGAGCAGCCGACGGCCAGCAAGCAAATTGCCACCGATGAGGCCGCCAGCAATCGTCGCGATCGCAACTTGGCCTGTTCAGCGGCAACCTCCTGCTCTTTGAGCGCCAGTTGGAGGTAATCCAAGCCTGTCTTTTCGTTTTCCAGTTCCTTCTCTCTTGAAAGTTCTAACAACCTACGGCTATATACGTTGGCTTGGGTGGGCACAGGCTGCATATGCGCCAGGGTTTCATATGCCTGCGACATGGTGTGGAAGTAAAGCCCCTCATAGCCCGTTGCGTCAGCCAAGTTGATGGCTAGGTCGAAGTAGTGTAACGCGCTATCCAAAGAGCCGGGCAAATACATATTCGCCAGTTCCATGTAAGCCAATGCCGTGAAATACTCATACCCATATTCTTTCGTTTCTTCGATGACCGCCCGCTGTTTCGGAATGACCTCCTCCGGCGGCGCACCACGGCGGAACCGGGTAACGTTGCGCGTCATCCGGGCAGCCACCAAAAAACGTCCATTGCCCTGCTTTCCGGCCAATTGCTCGGCTTCGTCCAACAAGGGAGCCACATCGGGTGGATTGGGTGTGAACGATTGTGCAAGAGCCAGATTGATGAGCACCAACGGCCTGATCGAATCCTCAACCAGGTTGTTGCTCAGGTCGCGCGCTTTTCGGTACTGCGCAAGCGTCTGCTCCAATTTGCCTTCGTAGCTCAGCAGCACGCCGATATTCATGGTGACTTCACAGACTTTCGGTTTATTTTTCAACCGCTCGAACAACGCCAGCGATTCATTGATGTACTTGTAGGCCAGGTAGGGATTGGCTTTCTCCATGTAATAAAATGCCAGCACGTTCAGTGCGTCAGCCCGGCCGGTTTGGTCGTCAATGCGCGTGGCCAGATCCAGTGCGCGCGCACCGAAATAATAGCACGAATCGAGCGAACGGTTGGTATACAGCATTCCCAGGCGCGCATAGAGCGCTACCCGCTCCGTGCTGTCACGGACTGCGGGGATGCGTGCCTTCAATTCGGTGATGTCTTTAATCTGCGCCTTTAGGGGCACGATCCCAACCATGATCATAGGCACGATGTACACCAGCTTGCGTACGAATCGGATCATTGCAGCGACAAATGTACGGAATGCAAGCGTTTAATTAAAAAGTCTCTTAATCGATTCCGCGTACGCTTCATACTCCTCCTGTTGCTGCCGGATGAAGGTGTTGTCTTCCAGACGCCCTACTACGACATCTCGCTCGTCGTCATTTTCATATACCATCCCGCGGAACGGGTTCTGATAATCCTTAGCGCGTGTTTTATAGATTTCCTGGCAGATCCATTGCTTGGTAGCCACACTTTCAGCAATGCAGTCGTCAAGGTAAGCAGGAGTCAGTGCCGATCTATCCAGGTCATGTATCTCCAGAAACGTGGCGAGGGCATGTTCGAACTTATGCGTCAGGTACTGGCTGCTTAGGAGGTGGTACTGGTGATGGATGGCCTCCCATTCGGCCAGCTCCCCGTTACGGATGCGCTCCAGCAGGGCATCCAGATCCGGCTTGCGGATAAGCTGTCCGCCCACATTTTCAAATCCCGCCCGTTCCGGTCGGCCGGGCTGGCTCAGGTAACCGGCCTGTAGTTCGGCAAACGAGTGGGTATCCAGATACCCCTTCAACTGGGTAGCAGCATAGTAAGCGATGATGCGCCGGTAGGTATGGTAGCCTTCCCGCACCTTGATGAGCACCACCTTCCGCTTGGAGTTCTCCACCCTATCCAGCAAAATTTCCTTTTCGTTCAGGTCAATTGCGGCATCGGCCAATATCACTTTCCCTGTGGCGGCCCACTCCGCAGGATTGTCCGCTTCGGGATGGTAAGCCTTACCCACCGCGATCTCGATGTCATGCAGGGCCGTGAAGGCCTCGTTCACCGTATCGGGTGCCAGCACGTCGTATTCGAAATGCTGGTTTTTCAGCGATCGGCGGTCGCGGCTGATGAACTTGCCGTTGTTGCGCATCAGCGCATACATGTTGTACAGGAACCAGTAGGCCGGGAGGATCACGATACGGTCGTTGGCCACATCGTGGCTCACCATCGTAAAAGGCAGGCGGATATCCAGTTCGTGGAGGAAATCGCCTTTCACGATGAGCGTATACGAGGCAAAGCGCGAGTTATGCTTAAGGCTCACACAGAGACCCGGCCAAAAGCCACGGCCGGCGATAATTTCACCATCGGCACCCCGGGAGTTGTGGTTGGAGCCCACCGTGGCGCCCGCCGCCATGTTGCTCTGTCCCATCACCAGCGATGCGCAGAGGAACGAGTTGTTGTGGTGCTGTTCGTGCGCAGGGAAGATGAGTGAGTTGAGCACTTCGCAGCAGGAGATGGTGCTGTTGTCGGCCAAAAAAGAGTTGATCAGGCGCGCACCGTATTTCAGCTGCGAAAACGAGCACAGGATAAAACGCACCGCTTTCACGCCGTAAAAGATACGGCAGCCATGGCCAATGATGCCGTTTACCAGTTCGCATCCCTCCCCGATCTGGGTGTAAGCCCCCGCGATGGAATTAACCGTCACGTTCTTGAGCTTGTTCACCCCTTTGATGTATGCGTCGGTACCGATCTTGACATCCTTGATGATATCTGAATTTTTGATGACCGTACGGTGGCACACCACGCTGTAATAGCCCCTGCGGGAATCGAACCGCCGGAAGGTAATTTCACGGAAGCGCGACTGTAGCTGATGGTCGTGCCGTTGGCGTGTCCAGAGGTACACATCGGAAGCCTGCATGCCTTCAAATGGCAGCACCGCACGGCCGCCATTTTCGTTGCAGAGCTCCAGCTGAATAAGGCTGCTCTCCGCATCGCCCTCTTTCAGGATGCCATTGCCGAATTTGGCGTTATTGCTCGTCTCCATCTCATTGATGTTGAAGAGTATCACCTCCTCACCCAGAATGAAGTGCGCCATGTACCGCACATTGTGGATGGCATTGTATCCCCCAATGTCACTGCTTACGATAACGCTGTTGTAAATGCCTACCGGAAGATGCAGGTCGCGGAAGTCGAGGAAACTTTCCTCCATATCGCCGATGCGCACACGACCGTAAAATTTGGATTGCTGTATCTGTTCGGGCAGGAACCTGTCCGTTACCCACACGTCGTCCCAATTGGGAGCATAGTTGCCGTTGCGGGTCAGTATCGTAATTTCATCGGCGCTAAGCTGCCGATACGCATACGCTGTCAGTTGCTGTTGGTTTCTGAAATAATATTCATCGGCCCCCTTGGGAAGGTACTCCCCGGGGATGAAGCCGTACCCCAACGTGTTCAGCGGTTTCCTTTTTGGCGTCATGGGCAATCGGCTATTCTACGGTGACCGATTTGGCCAGATTGCGCGGTTTATCCACATCCAGCTCCCGTTCCACGCCGATGTAATACGCCAGCAGCTGCAGCGGGATGACCGACAGGAGCGGAGCTACAATCTCATGCGCCTGTGGCACAACCATCACTGCTTCCGCCAGGTCGTTCACGGTTTCGTCGCCTTCGGAGACGACGGCCACCACTTTGCCTTTCCGTGCGTTGATTTCCTGGATGTTGCTCACGATCTTTTCGTGGTACACATCTTTGGTTGCCACGAAAACCACCGGCAGTTTCTCGTCCACCAGTGCGATGGGGCCGTGTTTCATTTCGGCAGCCGGGTACCCCTCGGCATGGATATAGGTAATTTCTTTGAGTTTCAGGGCGCCCTCCAGCGCGATGGGGAAGTTGTACCCACGGCCCAGGTAGAGGAAATTGTCGGCATCCCTGTATGTGCAGGCAATGGCTTTGATGGCTTCCACTTGGTTGTTGAGGATCCATTCCACCTTGGCGGGAACCGCCTCCAGCTCGTGCAACAGGTGCTGGAAGAGCGCCTCGTCGATGGTGCCCCGCAGCTGCGCCAGTTTCAGCGCGAAGAGCTGCAACACAGCCACCTGCGCCGTGAATGCCTTGGTGCTGGCCACGCCGATTTCGGGCCCTGCGTGGGTATAAGCCCCCGCATCTGTAATACGGGCGATGGAAGAACCCACCACGTTGACGATGCCGAAGATGGTTGCTCCCTGTTTCTTGGCATTCTCCAGGGCCACCAGCGTATCGGCCGTTTCGCCGCTCTGGGATATCGCGATGATTACGTCCTGGGGCGATATAATGGGATTTCGGTAGCGGAATTCCGACGCATATTCCACCTCCACGTTGAGGCGGCACAGCTCTTCGATGAGGTATTCGCCGATGAGTCCGGCGTGCCAGCTGGTACCGCATGCTACAATGACAATGCGATTGGCATGGCGGAGTTTGTCTTCGATTTTATCCAGCCCGCTCAGCGTAATGTAACCCTGCTCGGCATTGAGCCGGCCACGCAGCGAATCGAGAATGGTCTTCGGTTGCTCGTGAATTTCCTTGAGCATGAAGTGGTCGAAATTGCCTTTCTCGATGGCCGCCAGTTCGAGGTCAAGCTTCTGTACAAACGGCGTGATACGCTCGTTGCCCAGGTTTTTGAGAATCAGCTCATCGGGCCTGACGATGGCCAGTTCATAATCGTTGATGTAGACCACCTCCTTGGTGTAGGCCAGCATCGGTGAGGCATCCGACCCCAGGAAATGCTCCCCTTTGCCCACGCCGATTACCAGCGGGCTGCCCTTCCGGGCCGCGATGATGGTATCGGGATGTTCGGTATCGATCAGCAGGATCACATAAGCGCCGGTAACCCGTTTGAGGGCTACGCGTACCGCTTCCTCCAGCGAGCATTCGTTGTTACGCTTGATGTCTTCGATGAAGTTGAGCAGCACCTCGGAGTCGGTATCGCTGTTGAATGCGTAGCCTTTGCTGGCCAATTCATCTTTGAGTTGCGCATAGTTTTCGATGATGCCATTGTGGATCATGGCGATGTCACCCGATGCGGAGTAATGCGGGTGCGCATTGCGGTCGGATGGTTCGCCGTGGGTGGCCCACCGGGTATGACCGATGCCCGTGGTGGAGGCCACCGGATGATCTCCGGCATACGCTTCGAGCGCAGCCACCTTACCTTGTTTCTTGTAAACCGCAAGGTGATTTCCCAGATGCAATGCAACCCCGGCGCTATCATAGCCTCGGTATTCTAATTTTTTCAATCCGTCTATAAGTATCGGATAAGCTTGTTTTTGGCCGGTATAGCCTACGATTCCGCACATAGTTTTTCGAAATTAATACAGGGTAGACGCGGACAAAAATAGTATTTTCAGTGTTAATCAATCGTTTGTTCTGTGTTTTTTTTAAAAAAATTCCAGTTTATGTATGATCGTGGCGATGCGGAGCATAATTCCTATATTCGTCCGTGATGAAAGGCTTATACTTTTTTTTGCCGGCCCTGACGTGCCTGTTGCACGGCGGCCATGCGCTGGCCCAGGAGCGCCCGGTTTGGGAGGACGACTTCCGCGAACCGTTCTCCAAGGTTGTGGACGACATCGAAAAGCGTCACCACATCACCATTCAATATGATTCAGCAAAGCTAGCCCATCTGTGGGTCGACTTTGCCCAGTGGCGATATCGCGAAACCCCCGCACAGACCTTGACAAACGTGCTTGCCCCCGTACCGCTGAGCTACCGTCAACTGGATGACAGCACGTACCGGATCACCTCCTACGAGTATTTCCGGAAGCATCCGGAGGAGGGAGTGCAGGAACTCGCGCGGTTGACAGCCAGTTACCGCACGTTGACCCAGTGGAAAAGCCGATCCGACGACCTGTCGGCCTGCATCCGTGAAACGTTCGGCCTGCAACGCATACACCCCACCCGGGTAGCCGCAGCCGTAAAAACTCCCAAACGGCAGTACGATGGCTATACCGTGGAAAATATTGCCATCGAAACGCTGCCCGGACTTTACGTGGCCGGCTCCCTCTACGTCCCGACCGGCCGTAATGGAAAGTTGCCCGCCATGCTGTGTCCCAATGGGCATTTCGTCAGTGGGCGCTACCGGCCCGATCACCAATTGCGATGCGCGATGCTTGCCAGAATGGGCGTCATTGCCCTCAGCTATGACCTGGTGGGCTATGGAGAGTCACTCCTGCAACTTGAAGAAAGTGATCATCGGCGGAGCCTGACGGCTACTGTGCAGATGATCAACAACCTGCGGATGCTCGATTTTATCCACAGTCTATCAGCGGTTGACACGAGCCGGATCGGCATTACCGGCGCTTCCGGCGGCGGAAGTCAGTCGATTCTGTTGACTGCCCTGGATGATCGCATCAAATTGAGCGTGCCGGTCGTGATGGTATCCTCCTATTTCTCGGGTGGATGTCCCTGTGAAACCGGGGCGGGGCACCACTTCTGCGGTGGGGGCACCAATAATACCGAGATTGCGGCAATGGCCGCCCCGCGGCCTCAGTTGCTCATTTCCGATGGGAACGATTGGACCGCCGATTTTCCCACCATTGATTTGCCCTATCTGAAATACGTATATGGTCTGTACGACCGGAAAAACCTGGTGCAAAACATCCATCTTCCGGATGAGCAGCACGACTATGGCCCCGCTAAACGTCAGGCTATGTACGCTTTTGTTGCGGAACACTTTTCGCTGGAAACAGACTCTTTCAAAGATGCCGCGGGAAACTTTTCGGAGGAAGGCTGCGTAGTGGAAGATGAGGCGAAACTTTATGCATTTGGGATGGACAGCCAAAAACTGCCAGCCAATGCACTTCATAGCTTCGCCCAATTGCAACAGGCACTGCGTTAAGACAAGCGTTATACGAGAGCGTGAAAGTAAGCGTGAATTTGGAAATAGGCCCGTTAAGGTTTATCTTTGTTAAAAACATAGCGTAAAATTATGCGGTTGATATTGGATAACGTAAGTAAGCGCGATTACAAATGGCTGCTGTCAATGGCTAAGGCACTTAATTTTAAGGTTACCACCGACACATCTTCCGAAAACATCACTTTGGGTAATGTTGATTCATTGTTGGATGAAGATGCATCCGATACTCAAACCGCCGATTTCGCGAAATCATATGGGATAACGGATTCCGATGTCGCTGAGTTCAGACAGCGGAAAGCCGATTATCAATCTGGTAAAGATAAATCTATCGCTTGGAATACCATTAAAGAGCGATATGGGCTTTTATGAAATCGAGTTTTCGCTAAAAGCATCACTGGAAGTAAACGAGGCTTATGAATGGTACGAATAACAACTAGCTGGACTAGGTTCAAGGTTGCTCAAAGAAGTTAATAAATACCTTACCGCGATAAATAAAAACCCTAAACTATTCCAAGTTCGATTTCCTGATGAAATACGAGCTGTACCGTTGAAAGTGTTTCCTTATTTAATCCTGTATTGGATAGACGAAGCGAATGCAAAAATTATCGTGTTGTCTATTTTTCATGCAAAACGGCATCCTTCCGCCATCTTATAACAGAATCCTTGGAACAACTTAATCATTTGGAGTTGTTGTTCGTTTAACAATCACTTTGCAACGGCTTACCCCGAAATGGGCAATTTGACCCGAATGCCTGAACGCGCGCTTTCATAAATCGCCTTCTGCAGCCATGTTACCCCGCTGGTTCCTCTTTAGAAAGGCAGGAGCCGTGAACCGCATAAGCATAAATATTGTAACGATAGTTCAATGATTCAAGACAAACACAAAGCATATGAATGTAGCGTGAATCTTTGATTCGTAATACCAAAGACAAAGAGTAGAATAGCCGGGAACAGCGGAATTTATAGACTAAAGAGTCGCATTCCTTCAGCATACTTAGTGTATCTGAGACCCCTCCCTCATATGCAGGATGGAGCAGGATGGTTAGTTTCACACACTTTTTTACATTTGGCTAGTCTTACACCAAAATCCTAATTATGAGAAAGAATTTTTACCTAACAATCAATTTTTGCAATACTTTAACACGTAGGTCAATTGCCTATTCCTTATGTAATACAACCTAGATCGTGTAAACTATTATCAATTTTAATTTTCTTACAAGTCCAGTAAACAGCTATTTTTTATGGCAGTAACGGGGTAGTGTGAGCAGCATTTCATACCCGGCACTTCTGGTAAATTTGAACCGCTTGTCCGCGAGCAGCGAGAGGGGTGGGTTACAACAGCTTAATTATTTAACAATGAAATGGATACAAAAAATGAACGGCCGTTGTCCTGTTAAAGTACACATTGCACTGGCGGTTGCACTGGCAACCGTGATGTCCTGCAAGGATAACGATCTGAAGAAAGACGGGGAGACGTACGACCCCAATGCACCGGTTGAATTAACGTCCTTTTACCCCGATTCTGGGATCTACCTGGAAAAGGTCATGCTGACCGGAAAAAATTTCGGGAATGATCCAAAGCAAATACGGGTATGGTTTAACCAGCGAAAAGCCGCGGTGATCGGCTCCACCGGCGAACGTATGTACGTACTTGCCCCCCGGCTGCCGGGTGATACCTGTGTGATATCGGTGGCCGTCGGTTCAGATTCGGTCATATTCGAGAAAAAATTCCTGTACCATACCTCGGTAACCGTCACCACCATCGCGGGCAACGGCAGCCGGGCCGAATATCGGGATGGCGATCTGACCCAGTCGATCGTTGCTCCCAAATACCTTTGTGTGGATAAAGAAGATAATGTCTTTATGATTAACAGGGACGTCGACATGTACCACGTTGCCCGGATCGATGAGGAAGCCAACGAACTGATCACGGTAGCCCGGGATGTTGTGGCCAACGTGCCAGCTGCCGATCCGATCACCGGGGTGGTCAGTTTTCCCACCGAAACCACCGTCGGTTCATTTTACACATTAGATCCCCAAGAATTCTGGGCACCCCGGATTCGTGAGATGAAGTGGCCCGCCGAGGGCGACAGGCCCGAAGCGGGATGGAAGCACAGTATGGTCTTTAATCCCGATGACGGGTTTATCTATACCCGTTATTACCACGGTCATATCGTTAAGATTAACCCGAGGACTTACGAGGTGGAAACCATCTACAAGACGGAACAGGGCGATAGCTACGGGTTGACATTTAATCCCCTGACCCCAAATATTCTCTACATCTCGTTTTTCGGTAATGCGGGTGTCAACGCCAACAGTATCTGTAGCATTGATGTGACCGACCCCGAAAACACTTTCAAAAAGCTAACGGGATCTACATCGGGCGGTCACCGCGACGGCCGGTTGGATGTTTCACAATTCCGGAATCCCAACCAGATTTTCTGCGATGCCGACGGCAACATCTATGTGGCAGACCAGAGTAATCACTGCATCCGGCGGATCACACCCGAAGGAATGGTAGAGACCGTGTTGGGCATGCCCGGAACGGCCGGATGGAGGGACGGCGGAAAAGAAGAAGCGTTGTTCAATAACCCAACCGGCATCGGCATCAGCAGCGACGGTTCGATATATGTAGCTGATTTCGACAATAATCGTGTTAGAAAGCTTTCTGTAAACTAATAATCAACGCAAACTACATGAAATATATAAGGTGTTTGTTGTGGGTACTCTTCTCGGTATCCGCTTATACTGCCGCTGCTCAGGAGCAGACAGCACATACCATGCAAGGGGTGGTCTATGATGAAAACGAGCAGCCGCTCGCGGGGGTTTCCATTTACCTCCGGGATAAGATCACCATCGGTACGGTTACCGACGATAACGGAAAGTTCAGTATCAAGGCCTCGCGCGGCGACATGATCGTTTTCAATTACGTCGGCTATGAAAAGGTAGAATACCTGGTTACCAAAGAAGAAAAAAATATTGAAATCCGATTTGCCGAAAAGGCCGAAGCATTGGATGAAGTGGTAGTCGTCGGATTGGGAAGCCAGCAGCGGAAGATCTCCTCCGTGGCGGCCATCACGTCTGTCAATCCGAAAGATCTGCAAACCCCGGCCCCGTCCATCGCCAATTTACTGGGTGGACGGGCTGCGGGCGTCATTTCGTTGCAGACAAGCGGCGAACCCGGCAAGAACATTTCTGAGTTCTGGGTACGCGGTATCGGCACATTCGGTGCTAACGCAAGCGCGCTCGTACTGATTGACGGACTTGAAGGAAATATAAATTCCATCGATCCGGCCGATGTGGAGAGTTTTTCCATCCTGAAAGACGCATCGGCTACCGCAGTTTACGGTGTACGCGGAGCGAATGGCGTAGTCCTTATCACCACAAAACGGGGACAGTCTGGCAGGCTTAGCATCACGGGACGGGTAAATTCCACGTTGTCCTATTTGAATCGCGTTCCTGAATACCTACGAGCATACGACTATGCCAAGCTGGCGAACGAAGCGAGGGTTATACGGGGTGAGAGCGCTGTGTATACAAACGTCGAGCTGGATATCATCCAGGACGGTCTGGACCCCGACATCTATCCGGATGTCAGCTGGCAGGACGAAGTATTGCGCAAGCAAGCGTTGCGGCAGGGATATTACGTAAGTGCCCGCGGCGGTGCACAGGTAGCCCGCTATTTTCTCAGCCTTGGTTTCTCAAATGACCAAGCCGCCTACAAATACCAGGAAAACAACGTCTATTCGGCCAACACAGGCTACAAAACCTACAACTACCGGGGGAATATCGATTTAGAATTATCTCCTTCTACGACCCTGTTCTTCGGTACCGATGGCTTTCTTTCAGTGCAAAATAATCCGGGCGTAGCCAATACGGACTACATCTGGGCTGCACAGTCCAATTTAAATCCGCTGGTACTACCGGTGCTCTATTCCAATGGGCAGTTTCCGGCCACGTCAAGCAGTGCATCACTGCGCTCGCCCAACGTTATGATCAACCACATGGGTCGGCGTGCTGATACCGAGTACCGTGGCAAGTTTACACTGCAATTAGAGCAAAACCTGTCCATGTTTGTAGATGGCCTGAAGATCAGGGCGCAGGGAGCGTATGATCTTACCAGCCAATTCTCGGAAAGCCGCCTTACCGAGCCTGCGCTGTATCAAGCAGTGGGCCGTGATCAGCAGGGCGAACTGATTACGATTGAACGCGTACCGCCAGGAGCGATTTTGTATGGCTACAACACCAATCAGTACCGGAAATACCATTTTGAAAGCACGCTGAATTACGACAAGATCTTTGGGAGCAACGAAGATCATCGCGCGTCCGGACTGGTCTATTACTACATCAGCGACCAGAAATGGGCCTGGGAAGTCAACCGTCCATCAAACAACCTGACGGCCATTCCGATCCGCTATCAGGGGGTGTCCAGCCGGTTGACCTACGGTTTCCGCGACACCTATATGCTCGATGTGAACTTCGGCTACACCGGGTCTGAAAACTTCCAGCCCGGCCGGCAATATGGCTTCTTCCCCTCCATAGCGGGCGGTTGGGTACCGTCCAATTATGAGTTTGTCAAGGAACACCTTCCGTGGATCAATCTGTTGAAATTCAGGGGATCCTACGGTACCGTGGGTAACGATCGCATCAGTTCGCGCCGATTCCCGTATCTGTCGTTGGTGAATCAGTCGCTCTCCAGGCCCTGGGGTACATCCACGGTGTTTGAGAGCATTGGCGAATCCATCGTGGGTGCCGACAACCTGGAGTGGGAAAAGGCCGTCAAAACCAACCTCGGTGTGGAAGGAACGTTGTTTGATCACAAGGCCCAGTTCGTGTTTGACATCTTTAACGACCAGCGCAACGGCATCTTTATGCAACGCGTACAGGTTCCGTCGTATGCCGGCTTGGTGAACATGCCTTTCGGCAACGTGGGCAAGATGCGGAGTTATGGAGCCGATGGCAGTGCGAGTTTCACGCAAAAATTGCGTGGCGATATGAACTTCACGTTGCGGGGCAATTTTACGTATTCAAAAAATGACGTCCAGAACTGGGAAGAAGCCAATCCGAAATACCCCTATCAAGAGATTTCCGGTTACCCGTACGACGCCATACGCGGTTATCAAGCCATCGGACTCTTTAAGGATTGGGACGATGTGGAAAACAGCCCGTCACAATTTGGTACGGTCATGCCCGGAGATATCAAATATCGGGATATCAACGGCGATGGCCAGATCAATACAGACGACCGGGTGCCGCTTTCATATAGTACCTACCCGCTGGTTATGTTCGGTTTCGGGGGCGAATTCCGGTATAAGGACCTGACACTCGGCGTCCTTTTCAAAGGAACGGGCAAGACCGATTTTTTTCACGTAGGATATAACGTTCCGAATGTGGGCATCAACGGCACGGGCTATATTCCCTTCTACAACGGCGTCAACGGAAACGTCCTTTCGCTGGTGAATGATCCCGCCAATCGCTGGATTCCCCGGGAGTATGCCATCGCCAACGGCATCGATCCAGCCCTGGCAGAAAACCCGAATGCTCGGTTCCCACGGCTCACCTATGGGTATAATGAAAACAATTCACAGCTTTCGGATTTCTGGAAGGGCGATGCGCGTTACCTGCGCTTACAGGAAGTAACGTTGAACTATAACCTGCGGAAAGCCTTCCTGCAACGGATGAAGATCACCTCAATTGATTTTCAGTTGACCGGAAACAACCTGGCCATCTGGGATACGGTAAAACTGTTTGATCCCGAGCAGGCTGTTCGAAACGGTGAGGTATACCCCATCCCATCGAGCTTTATTTTACAACTTTATATTAACCTGTAAAAGAAAAATACTCACTATGAATCCAATAAAATTAGGTAAGTGGTTCGTTCTCGCGGCAGGTCTGTGTCTTACCGGATCTTCCTGCAAGGACTTCCTCAGTGTGGATAACTATTTCAGTGAAGAACTGAAACTCGATTCGGTGTTTGCCTCTAAGCGATACGTAGAAGCTTACATGTGGGACGCTGCGAATATGTTCCCCGACGAAGGCAACTTTTTCATCAACAACGTCACACCGGGCCCATTGGCTACCGACGAGGCCTTTACAGCGTTCCTGACGCTTCACAACTACAACGGGATGAAGTTTGTCCTCGGCGAGATGACGGCAGCAAACATCGGCTCTGCCGCCTGGGGCAACTATTACCGGATCATCCGGAAATGCAATACCATTTTTGCGCGCATCGATGAGGCCGAAGACATGACCACAAACGAGCGATTTGAGATCCTGGCCTACACGCGGTTCATCCGCGCATATGCCTATTATAGCATATTGGTGGATTACGGTCCGCCTATTTTACTCGGCGACGAAATCATTGAGTCGAATGCACCCCTCACGGACTATGACAGGCCGCGGAGCACGTATGACGAAGCAGTCGAATACATCTGTGCAGAGCTGGAAGAAGCCGCGATTGCACTTCCTGCGTCCGGATCGCTAATGGAATTTGGCCTGCCCACCAAAGGTGCAGCCTACGGCTTGGTAGCCCGGATCCGGCTCATTCACGCCAGTCCGTTGTATAACGGGGGCTTACCGGCACGTTCTTATTTTGGTACATGGCGGCGTTCTACCGATGATGCGCAGTACGTGTCGCAAACGTATGACGAGCGGCGCTGGGCACTGGCTGCAGCAGCTGCCAAGCGCGTAATGGACATCAGCTTATCCGGCGGTACCTCCTACCGGTTGCATACCGTAGCGGCCGATTCAGATACGCCACCCCTTCCTACCGGCGTCACGTCCGATCCGGATTATTACAAGCCGTGGCCGGAAGGCGCTGCTGACATCGATCACTTCAAGTCCTATTCGGATATGTTTACCGGCGAATCGGTTCTGCCTACCAACCCCGAGTACGTCTGGGGCCGCCGAAGCGACGCCGTTATCGCCAACACGCAGATGGCCTTCCCCGAAAAGTTGAGCGGGTGGAACGGGTTATGCGTTACCCAAAAGGTGATCGACGCGTATTCGATGATTGATGGCCGGACAATCGACAACTCCAGCCCAGATTATCCTTACACCGAAGTCGGATTCGCCGGCTCGGCCCAAGCTTTTTCGGGATACCGGCTGAATGCGGGAATCAGCAACATGTACGCAAATCGGGAAATGCGTTTTTATGCATCTATCGGGTTCAGTGAATGCTACTGGCCGATGACCTCCTCCACCTCCTCGGGCTTCTACAACCAAACCATTTCGTATTACTACGATTCGCCTAACGGAAAAGGAGGGGTAGGCTCGGTAACGGATTACCCGATTACGGGATATGTCATCAAAAAGTATATCCATCCTTCCGATGCATGGGGCGGGACAAACGCCCGGCGTATGGAGAAGGCTTTTCCGATCATCCGATATGCTGAGATTTTGCTTTCTTATGCAGAGGCATTGAATAACTTAACGGCCAGTCACACGGTAGAAATCAACGGACAGACAATAACATTCAGCCGGGACATGGATGAAATCCGGAAATCCTTCAATCCGGTGCGCCACCGGGCAGGATTGCCCGGCCTATCGGGCAATGAAGATGCTGCGACGGTACAGCGGCTCCTCGAAAAAGAGCGCATGATTGAATTCCTGTTTGAAAACCGGCGCTACTACGACGTACGCAGGTGGGGAATCTACGAGCAAACCGAGAGCGAACCCATCCGTGGTATGAACGTAGAAGGAACCAAAGACGTGTTTTATACGAAGGTGATACCCAACACGTCACGTATCGGTGCACGTATCGTGAATAAGCGTCTGGCACTACTGCCATTGCCCCTTAATGAAGTGCGGATATTGCCCTCACTGGATCAAAATCCAGGTTGGGAAAATTGATAAAGAAAACGAATATGAGACGTTCATTTAGAAAATATACAGCGATTGCAGCCCTGGCAGCACTGTCTATCTCATGCGATAGAGATGAAGTTTTTACACGGGAGCAATATAAAAATGTATTTGCCCTGGTAAGTGGTAGTGATAATGTGTCTTCCAAGTTTCATGACCTGGGTGCTGAGTCGGCAGGATATGTTGCAGTTTCACTAGGCGGAACCAACCCGACGACCACCCCGATCGAAATCAACCTGATTGAAGACCCCTCGTTGATCGACACCTATAACAAGGTTAATTTTGACGTGGATGTTTCGAAGTACGGCCGTCCGCTGCCAGCCAGCAAATACGATATCGAAACCTATTCGTTTACGATTCCTGCAGGGGAAATCAGTGGACGTCTGCCCATCCGTATCCGCCCCGACGGACTGTCACCGGATTCATCTTATTTCATTCCACTGCGTATTGAATCGCATTCTTCTTACGAGGTGAATCCTGAGAAGAGTTATTTACTGTATCAGGTACGGGCGAAAAACTATTGGGCAAAGGCCGATGGAAACACGAGCTACAGCATGCGGGCTAAGCTCCGGCAGGACGGATCGACGTTTGAGCTGCAACTGCCGGGCACCAAGATCATGCATCCCATCAGTGAGCGGGAAGTCCGCATCATGGTCGGCAATGAAACCTACACTTCCGACGTCAGCACATTCAACCGTGCGGCGATTATTCTACGCATCGGCGAAGACAATAAAGTGACGATTTTACCTTACAAAGACGTCGAAATATTGCAGATCGACGACGATCAGGACTACCCCAACACCTTTTCGGTAGAGGACGACGGATTCAAGACCTACAAGACCTTCCTGCTGCACTATTATTTTCGCATGTCGGGTGTTTTGTACGAAATGAGAGAGGAGCTGAGACTTGAATTTGATCCAGATGAAGAAGTCAAGCTGTAGCATGTTAAATCGATTAAACGTATTTGAGATGAATAAAATACTGAGTTTTTTGAGCTTGGGTTGTCTGCTTACCTTCTGCTTTGCGGGATGCGATAAGTACGAAGTAAAGGAAGTCCCCAAAAGCATCTACGTGGATAAGGAGTTGGTGTCCCTTTTCGTCGGCGAGCAAGTACAGCTTACCGCAAGCCCAACCGATGGCACCTACAATTACCAATGGTCGAGTGAGGACCCCACGGTCGCAACAGTCAGCGGCAGCGGATTGGTTGAATTGGTTGGCCCCGGTACGACAAATATCATCGTGACCGGTGGTAGCGCCAAGACACTGATCCCCATTACGTCAGTAGTCCGTATCCCGCTGCAGGACGCGATCCTAAGCGAGACGTCGATCGAATTAAAACCGGGAGATCAGAAGAACCTGTTCGTGACGCTCATTCCCGAAAATGCAAACGATGTGCCCAACCGCCAATGGGTTTCTGAGAATACAGATGTCGCTACGGTGAGTGAGAACGGCGAAGTAAAAGCAATCGGAGAAGGTGTAACCGATATCCTGTTTCGTGCAGCAACTGTCGAAAAGCGGGTTACAGTAACCGTTTCTACTACGGCTCCCTTCAATGGACCGCATATCCTTTCGGCAGCAGCACCTTTGCTTCTCTATGCCGCTGATTTTGATTTCGGCGGTGAGGGCTACGCTTTCCATGATGCGGATCCGACCAATGCGTTGAACAACGATGACTATCGGCGTGGCAAGGACGACACCGAAAGTTTCGCCGTAGAAATCGAGGGAGATGGCTCGAATATCGGATTTATCAACAACGATGAGTGGTGGCAGTACACGGTCCAGGTAGAGGATGAAGGCGAGTATCTGCTAGACATTTCCCTGTCGGCCGCCGATGAAGGCAAGTTCCGGATTGAAGTCGATGGCGTAAATGTAACCGGTACAGTTGACGTACCGAGCAATGGAGCCTGGGCCGACTGGCGCTTCTTTCCTAATACGCCACTGATCGTGGATCTCGCTGAGGGACAACATAAGATCAGATTTTATACCGAACAAGCTGGATTTAACTTGAGAGGTATGAGATTTGTAAAAAAGTGAATCATCTATATTCACCCGGAAGTCAGAAGGAGACTTCCGGGTGTTTAAGATCAATCCTTTGGGCATGCCCCCTTACCCTAAGAGGGCAATTTGACCCGAATGCCTGAACGCGCGCTTTCATAAATCGCCCTCACGATTTCGACCGACTTGCGGCCTTCCTCGCCGTTAATAAAAGGCTCGTCGCCGGCCTCAATCGCACGGATCATATCTTCCATCTGCTTTTGATGCCCCACAAAGCTGATATCCGCCGGATTGGAAGCGCCTCCTTTGGAAGCGGTCGCATTCTCCATCGAGTTCCTTATCTGCTCATCGATAGGGTCTCCCTGCTGAAATTGCCATTTTATGAAACTATCTTCTTCCAGGATCGCCGTTCCTTCCGTACCCATGATTTCAATGCGCTTCAGTGTGCCGGGAAAAACAGCCGTCGAGCATTCGATGGTCCCCAACGCGCCATTTTTAAAATTCAAGGTAGCAACGATGGTATCTTCCACCTCAATATTCTTGTGCCGGATGTTGGCAGCCGTCGCCTGAACGGATTCAACCGGACCCATGTACCATTGCAATAAGTCGACCGAGTGGATACCCTGGTTCATGAGCGCACCGCCCCCGTCATATTCCCAGGTGCCTCGCCAGCGTCCCGACGCATAGTACGCCTCACTTCTGTGCCACTTAATGTAGGCACCACCCAATACCAGATCACCGAACCTGCTTTCGTTTAGCGATTCTTTAAATAGCCTGCTTGCTTCATAAAAACGTGAAGGAAAAATAACACCTACTTTTACACCGGCTTTGCGGGCAGCAGCAATGATTGTATCACATCTTTCAACCGTGATTTCAAGGGGTTTTTCAATCAGACAATGTTTACCCGCTTCGATGCTTTTCAATGCAGGTTCGAGGTGTATCCCGGAAGGCGTGCAGATGCAGACAATATCAATTTCGGGGACTGCCAGCATGTGTTCCAACGTATCGTAAGCCGTGCAGTTATGCTGACTGGCAAACGCATCTGATTTGGGTTTGTTGACGCTATAAATCCCGATTAAACGGCCATTCGCCAGTTCTGCAATCGCTTTCGCATGAAAGTGAGCAATCATCCCCGCTCCTACAATCCCAAAACCGAAATTCTTTTTTTTCATTAGAATAATTTGTTTATGATATATTGTTTGCCTTTTTTCGGCATCAATGAGATCGATATACTACGTTTTCAACTCAAGAGCAAATAAAGCCAATCCCGGCAAATTCTTCAAATTTAACTGATTTTATATAGATTCGGGGATGAAAACCGGCGCATGGGTTCATAAGACGATCGCATGATTGCTGTTTTGGCGAATTGGGATTGATCTTGTTTTTTTCGTAATTTAGACAAGGAGGAAATTCTGAAATGAAAACATCCGTTTGCTTATTGCTATGTGTATCCTTGTCCAATCTTTGCCTATCCCAACAGCGACCTGTATTAGACATGATGCTAACCAACTACGAATATCCTTTTGAGGTTTATTTCCAAAATCTGAAAAGCCAGAATCAGGATTTGAAAATGGCATACATGGATGTGCGGCCCGAAAACCCGAACGGTAAGACCGTCATGCTGTTACATGGCAAAAACTTCAACGGTGCTTACTGGGAAACGACTATACAGGCACTGACCAAAGAAGGCTATCGGGTAATCGTTCCTGATCAAATCGGATTTGGAAAATCATCAAAGCCTTTCGGTTATCAATTTACTTTTCAGCAGCTGGCACAAAACACCAAAGCACTTTTAGATGAGCTATCGATTGACAAAACGTATGTGCTTGGTCATTCCATGGGCGGTATGCTGGCTACCCGTTTCGCATTGATGTATCCCGAAACAACGGAAAAACTAATCTTAGAAAACCCGATTGGATTGGAAGACTGGAAAGTTGTTGCACCGTACAATTCCGTTGACAACAACTACCAAAAAGAACTGGCTGTGACCTACGAAACTGCCAAGCAGTATCAATTGGAATTTTACTACGACAAACAATGGAAACCCGACTACGATGAATGGGTTTATTTACTGACAGGCTGGACAAAACATCCCGATTATCCGATGGTGGCAATGAATAACGCCCAAACTTCCGATATGATTTTTACGCAGCCTGTGTTATACGAATTCCAAAATATACACGTACCTACGTTGTTAATCATCGGAACACGAGATCGGACAGCCATCGGCAAAACCGACGTAAAAGATAAATCCGTGAGGGACCAAATGGGACAGTATCAAATACTGGGAAAAGAAACCCAAAAGAAAATACCCAATTCGAAATTAGTAGAACTTGATAATGTGGGCCATTTACCACATATAGAAGCATTTGAGCGATTTATTGAACCGTTAAAAGAGTTTCTACGAAACTGATTAGTCAACCCCTCTTTTAATCATTGCATGACACCGCCTAGAATTTTCGCACTACAGCCTCAACAGGGTGATTCAGTTTTTGCAAATAAGTTTGAAGATACGAAAACCAACGCTGCGCTGATGTAATAGTTCCTGCCTTATCCCAGGCCGCGCCGCGGTAATAGCTGACAGGTTCTCCCTGCGGCGCATTAACGACAGAAAGCAACTGCCCCTCTTTTATCATCATATATTTCACCGGCTGCAGAAAAACACATCCGACCCCGGTTGTACCATTTTGAGAATCTGCAGGTTCCCAATAACCCATTATACCATTTTGCTCATCAAACAATTCAATGCCCGAAGAAGATCTTTTCACGATGCCAACAGCTACGGGAATGAAAGGAGATTTATCAAAAATATAACTCGCTTCTACCTTATGCAACTGCGAGCCTGCGTCAATCGAAAAGGTCTTGACCACTTTTACTTTTTCCGAACCGACCACCCATTGATCGTATTCCAATTCAAACGTCGAACGAAGTGGCCCGTTATCCAATATGCTCCAATTACGGTAGTTCTTTGAATACCAGATTGAATCATCGTGAAACGGCGCAATGTCTCCTGCTCCTAACGTGAGGCCAACGTCATAATAGTCCAACCCGTCACCGTGATCTACGTGATAATCGCCCTTTTTATACCTTTCATCTATAACTAATTTATCGGTTCTCTTTACCCATACGTCTAAACCATACGCATTTCCAATCGTATTTTCCAACGCCTGTCCATAGGCCCGGAAAGCAATTTTATCATTCTCCCAGGCAAAATCATCGTCTCTCTCAGGCACATACCTGCAATAAGTCTTTGTGGGGAATACAGCTGGCTTGCCTCTTTTTACTTCAAGTACACGATTAGCATTTGCTTCCATAGAAATCTGTATAAGAAGATGCTGAATCTGCGGACTGCCATGATGTTCTAATTGGTAGGGCACCTGTTGGTTAGCATCCTTATCCATGACAATAAAATTAGAAGTATCTATTGTGGGGTATACAGTCACAATCTCTTTCCAAGGGATAGAAATCACTTCTTCTGTTCTTTCCATAGCCAATGGATTCGAAAGATTGATGATCGCCTGGCTTCTTACTGAAAAGGATGCTGCCAAAAAGCAAATGACTAAGGAAAAATAATTTTTCATGGTATAAGCTATTACGATGGCGTTAATTTCTCTCAATATACTTTGCTACCTCAAGTCCAGCTAACATAAGCGCGGCCGTGCCATATACCTCATTTTTATGCGCTGACACATTTTCAGGAGCATCTCCGATTGGTTGCACATAACCCAACATACCATCGGGTTGTATAGCGCTCACCATTGCTTTCCATGCCCTGATAGCAGGTTGTAAATACACTTCCTTCTCCAATAATCCATTGTTTATTCCCCACCAAAGAGCAAAGGTGTAAAAGCCTGTTGCACTAGTTTCCGGAGACGTATAGGTTACGCTATCCAAAAGGCTTGTGTGCCAGTAACCCTTGGCATCCTGGAGCGTAATAATCCGCGACATGATCTCTTGAAATCGCTTTTCATAACGAGGACGAGAAGGATAATCCGCAGGCAAAAAATTGAGTATTCGGGCCATTCCGGCCACTACCCAGCCGTTTCCCCGCCCCCAAAACACCTTGGCGCCATTGGGCTCCTTCATTTTCTTAAATCTCGTATCACGATAAACCAACTGTTCCCCTTTATCGTAAAGTGCCCCCATAGTCACCCAAAATTCTCGATCCATAAATTCTCGATATGCCTTATTGCCCGTGATATTGGCAAAAAGCGCATACGTTGGAGCAGCCATATAAAGGGCGTCGCACCAGCACCAACGCTCCTGATTCTGGGCAACTTCGAAATTGATGTTATCGGTTTCAGGATAGTACTTCATTTGGTAATCCAGTCTTTCAATCGTAGGTATGAGTGGGGCCCATCCGCCTGCAAGTGCCTTGATAGTTTCCCCGTCCCATGTTTCAATGGTTGTAATTAAGTATCGGGGCTTCCTTGTTCTTTCCCATATTTTGGCATACATTAAAGAAACCGCCACGTCATTTGCAGGATTCAAGCTTCTATGTCCGACCTCCCACTGTTGCTGTTCTGCAATCTGTTCGTACCAAGCAATAAAGTCTCTGCTATTATCATACGCAGCCCAATCAGCCAGGGCACCCAAAAACACGCCGTCGGCCCAGCCTGTGTATTGGGGGTTGTAAGCAACATTTCTACCTGCGGTGGGCATATGTTCAATTTGCCACTCCGCAGCATCATTGACAGCACTCTTTACAGACGCCAACGATAACTCAAAGGTGTATTTGTTCTGTGCCCAAGCCGATGTGCATGCGATTGTGCAGAAAATGAAAAATAGCTTTTTCATGTTAATAATTTGAATGTATTTGACTGGATTTTTTCTTGCCATTTTAACCGCTATATCGATCATTTTTTTTCTGTCAGCTCAAATGAGATATTGCCGGATAGGCTCTTGCCTTTTAGGTGGAAAACAACCCGTGATACTTCTTCTCCTAAAACGCTGATAAGCCTTTTATCATCAATTTTAATCGGCTCAATGTCTGCATCGCATGCAGACGGATTATAGTTCATTTGAACAGTGAAATTATTACCCTCAAATTCAATTATCCCAGGCGTTACGAGGTTACAACGCAGACCTGTCATAAAATGCAGCGCCGTACCCCCAATATGCTCTGTCAATAGAAAATCATCATTGATCAAAAATTTCTTGCCTCGTTCAAGGGTGTAGGAACGTATCCATTTATTGACTTTTGCCTGGGACGAATAAGCTTGTGCGATATCTGTCGAAAAAGACACCTTGTTCTTCGCAGCAATGAATTTTGAATGCTGCGCGCTAAATTGGCCGCCGGGACTTTGGCCAACCCCGTTGATAACCGGTAGATTGTGGTAGTTTGACTGCATGGTCCAAATATTATAACGTTGGGAACTGAACGTTTCCCGTGTATATGTACCTACCCCCACATCAATTAACACCGGGTCACCATTAAAATATAACATAAATGATCCGACATCGTTATGGTTATGACTTTCCGCATTATTGCCTCCTTTGGCCGCAAAATAGAAGCCCAGGGATGTATCACTCGCGTCTCGGGCAAAAGCTAATTCCCTGTCAGAAAAGTAAAATTCAGAAATCAAGGGCTCAGAAGCTTGGGCTTCCTGCCAGCCGTCGAGGTTAAACAACCTTTCAAGTCCTTCTCCAATCTTTCCTGCAACTGCATGTTTGTCATAGTCAGATTCCTTCAATAGAAATGCACCAAAATTTTTCATCCCCGAGTCGTCAATGCGTTCGCCAAAACGATATATACGGCCGGCATCCTGACGGATTTTTAGGGGAGCATCACCGAAATTTATATAATAAGTACCCTTGCTGATATAAGCTCGATAGATATAACGCCCAATGTTTTTGATCAATTCATTGTCAAAAATATCGATCTTCCCCTTTGTATTTTCCTTTAGCAAGTCAAGGTAGTCAAACAACTTCCCGCCGGCAACTCCCCAATAGCTGGGACCCTCGTCACATCCCCCATCTTCAGGATACGAATTGATAAAAAGATCTACAGACGCCATGGTTTTATAAACAGCATCTTCCTTCTTTACCGGGTCGTCTTCAATTAACAGCATACATGTGAGCATATTGAAGTTACACCATGGGGTCCAATTGTTTACCTTTCCTTCTCCCCAACCCGTTATCCACCACAGATCATATCTTTCGTAAAAGGGATCCAGTACTTTATTCGTTAATTCATCTTTGAGCCGTTTAGCGATTATCGGGCTTATTTTATCAAATTCATCGTGAAAATAATACCATATCCATGCTAGGTCGGCCGCTCTGTCAGCCACTACCAAGTCTATGATAGGATCATTGATATTCGGCACAACAGTGCTCGGATTTTCAATCGATCCACCATACTCATACAAATAGAAATGTGCTGATGAACCCCAATAAGTTTGTTCGCAAAACGAGAAAACACCATTAATCAAGTCGTCTATAAACCGTCCTTTGCCCTCCATTAATTCAGCAAACGCCAATGTTTGTAATGCTGTAGCGCGTTCACTATTTGGAACATCGACCGCTGTCCGGTCACCCGACCTTGTAAACTCCAAATACATAGCTGGAGTTACCGTTGGCCACTTGTAATCCAGATATTCTTCGCCACGAGCGATGGTCTTACTCCTTATACCCTCAGGAATTTTCTGCCAGGCTTCCCGGTTAGTATATGCAGGATATTTTATCCAACTCTTGTCAACGGTTATTGATTCACTAACAAACTTACGGGTATAAAAATCTGTTAATAGATTTCTCTTTTCTTGTGAAAATGCTGTAGAACCAATAAATAAGCAAATTACTGTGAAGAATAATCTCCGGGTTTTTACCATGATCAAATAAAGATTAATGGAATTAAAAAAGTCAATTTAACTATTTCATCTGGCATCAATGACGTCAATTGAAATATCACCTGCCAACGCCTTGTTCTGAATGTTAAATACAATTCTTGTGATGTGGTCTCCTTCCCACACGCGCTGAAGCCTATTATCGTCAAGCGTTTTTAATTCAATCTCTGCAGCAAGCACGGATGGGTTGTATTTCATATTTAAAACGATATCATCTCCCCTCAATTCCAAAAGCCCCGGTTTCAGTATGTTGATTTCCAGTGGCGTCATAAAATGAAGTGCTGTTCCCCCCGTGTTTTCCGTTAACTTGTACCGGTCTTTGATATTGAATCGCTTACCCCGTTCCAGTGTGTAGGAGCGGGTCCATTTTTCCACTTTCCCCTCTTGAGGGTAGGCACCCGAAATATCGGTCGAAAAAGACGTTTTGGTTTTTGATGAGTCAAAGTTTGAGTTTTGCGCGCTGAAATTACCGCCCTGATGTTGAGCTGTTCCGTTTATAACCGGCAGATTATGGTAAAGCGACTGCATTGTCCAGATCGTATACCGCTGATCACTGAACGTTTTCGCCGTATATGTGCCTACCCCTACATCCACAATTGCCGGCTTTCCGTCGTAAAACAAGATAAATGACCCTACATCGTTGTGATTGTGCTGCTCTCCGTTGCTTCCCCCCTTGGCTGCGAAATAAAAGCCATCGGTGGTGCCGGCTGCTTCTCGCGCTACGGCCAAGTCCAAGTCAGGGAAATAGTATGCGCCCACCAAAGGCTCAACAGGCTGGGTATTTTGCCATCGCTCCAAATTAAATAGATTTTCGAGTGCCTCCCCGATCCGTCCGGATATAGGCTGAGCCGTAAAATCTGATTCCGCTAGTAAAAAAGCACCGAAAGATTCCAACTCCTTGTCTTCAATGGTTTTTCCATATCGGAATATACGCCCAGCGTCGTGCCACATTAACCCCGGCGAATCCGCAAAATTCGTATAATACTGGCCTTTTTCACTACCGCTTATATATACACGGTAAATATATCGGCCGATGTTTCTGACTATTTCTTTGTCGAAAATATCGACGTTTCCTACGGTCACCTGTTTTAGCAGATTTAAGTAATCAAACAGCTTCCCACCAGCAACTCCCCAGTAACTAGGTCCCTCACTACAACCGCCGTCTTCCGGATAGGAGTTGATAAAAAGGTCAACAGACGCCATTGTTTTATAGATCCCGTCCTGCTTCTTTAGCGGGTCGTCTTCAAGGAGGGCTATGCACGTAAGTACATTGTAATTGCACCAAGGTGTCCAATTATTCACACTCCCTTCTCCCCAGCCGGTTATCCACCAAAAATCATATCGCTCATAAAAAGGATCAAGTATCTTCTTTTGCAACTCACTCTTAAGCCTTTTGGAAATCACCGGACTTATCTGATCAAACTCTTCATGGAAAAAGTACCATATCCAGGCAAGGTCCGAAGCCGCATCACCCGCCGACAGGTCGACTATCGGGTCATCAATGTCCGGAAGAACAGTATTGGGTTTATCCAGCCCTTTAAAACCTGTCTTATACATATAAAAGGTTGCCGACATGCCCCAATATGTCTGTTCGCAATACGAGAAAACGCCATTGATGATATCATCGACAAACCGACCTTTCCCTTCCATTAGCTCGGCTAGCGTCAAGGAGCGCAAAGCATTCAAACGCGCCGAAATAGCCCCGTCGACTATTGCGCGGTCTCCGCTTCTGGTAAACTCCAAATACATTGTGGGCGTTATCGTTGGCCAGCTATAATGAAGATACTCCGCTCCACGTGCAATGGTTTTCGCCCTTATTGCCTCGGGAATTTTCTGCCAGGACTCTCGATCACTATAAGCAGGGTACGTTAGCCAACTGTGATCACCGGTTAACGATTCACTGACGTCCTTGCGGGTATAAAAGTCAGTTAGTAAATCTCTTTTCTCCTGTGAAAATGCTATTGAAGCAATCAATAAACAAATTGCCGTGCTAAATATTCTCATTTTTACCATAATCACCTTATAAAAATCAAGTACACCTCATTTCGACCACCCGGTATTTTGCGTAAGTTCGGTATTGATCTCACGTTCAAGTTCTGGAATTGGCCATAAATAATCCTTTTCTTCAAATTTCTTGGTGAATAACCACATGCCCCTGAAGTCAAGTACATCCCGGTTCAGTCCAAAAATAGGATCGTTCGTTGACGCAGTTCCCCATCTTTTAAGGTCGAAATATAGTGAGCCTTCACCAATAAATTCGCGGAATCGCTCCAGCCAGATGTTACGTCGCATGTCAACTTGAGACAATCCCGCTGGCAAGTCAACCAGCCCAGCACGGGTACGTATTTTATTTACCGCATTGTATACCTCTTCTGTAGCGCCCGACACCTCGTTTTTTGCCTCAGCGTACATTAGCAAAATATCAGCATAACGAATTAACGGATTATCCGTGGGACAGTCTGCCCGGTATAAATTATCGGTGCCTGTCGTAACAAATTTTCGCCATGATATAAGCGCAACATCAGGAAAAGTTGTTTGAAGGGGCGGTGGGGTGGCATTTAGATAACTGGCGTATGGGTAGTTAAGCTTGAAAGTAACATTATTCCTTCCCAAATAGGTAGCACCCGGTACAATCACATTTTTGTGTAATCGTTTATCGACATTTGCAAAAGTCGATTCATACCAGGGGATTAAATCCAGTCCCAGAAGGTATTCGCTCGTATAATCACTTTGCTTCGGCATGGTCGACCAGTCTATTTCAGATCCATCGAGGTTTGTATAAACTTTGAGTGATGTAAGATCAACACTGCTGTAATCCTGACCGCTATTTTGGTAGGAACGATTCCCATACATATTGTCAAAGGAACTTCCATAGCCGGGAAGCATGATATACTGTATATCAAAAACACTTTCCGTATTTGGTTGCGTTCTATAGTCAAATAAATCTGCGTAGTCATCCACCAATTTATAATCGTAAGGCGACTCCATCAGTTTTGCGAATTGTTCAGCAGCCTTATCCCATTGTTTGTCGTATAAATACGTTTTGCCCAGCATTGCAACGGCAGCACCTTGGGTGGCCCTTCCTTGCTCGGCATCGGGATAAGAGACGGGCAACAGCCCAATTGCGTCTGTAAAATCCTTGATGACAAAATCTCTAACTTCTTCGGGGGTACTTCTGGGCAAGTAAGTGTCAGAAGGAGCGGTGGGTTTATCTAATAATATGACGCCACCATACAAATCCCAGAGGTAGAAATAACACAGTCCGCGCAGAAATTTTGCTTCGCCCAGCATCCGATCACCCAATTCCGATGTCAGGTTAGGGTTGTCGGGTAAATTTGTGATCGCGTCGTTTGCATACCTTATCGTCCGATAAAACAACGAATACTGTGATAGGAATATCCCGTCTCTCGATGTGGCCTCACCTTGGGCCTGCGTCAGGCCGGCGCCGCCACGCACCCATGCAAATCCATCTGGCCCAATATTGGTGATGTAATAATAAAAATCATACATCGCGCCACGTGCAAATGAACTATATATGCCATCAACAGCCGTTTGAGCATTCTTGTCGGACGTCCATACGCTGTTACTCGACAGAGAATCGTAGGGAGTTCTGTCAAGAAAGCTATCGTTACAACTTAACGTTGTAAGAATGATCATCATAAAAACTATAAGCCTTTTCATATTATTCAATTTAAGATATATTAGAAACTCAGGTTACAACCGAATGATATTGATTTCATAGAAGGATAGGTTTGCTGTAAGCCTGAGCCGGGCGTGTTTTCCGGGTCCTGGTCCGGAAACGAAGTGAAAATGAAATAATTTTCAAGATTGACATAAAAACGAACCTTATTCAGCTTGATTGTTTTCGTCAAATCGGGAGCGATTGTATATCCCAATTGCAGGCTCCTCACTTTTAGATAATCGGCCTTTTCAAGGAAGAAATCGGAGGTCTGGTTATTTTTTGAATTGTTGGAATATATTTTTGGAATAGTGGCATTCGGATTATCTACCGTCCAGGTCGTATTCAAGTACGATTTTGGCCATAAATACGTGCCCGGTTGGTGCTGAAGGCTATACAAGTCTCCTTGAAGGTACTTATCCCATTTGGCAACCCCGTCTAATAGAAGATAAAAATCAAATCCCCTATACTCCATGGACAAATTTGCATTATACGTATATAGTGGAATTGGATTTCCCTTAATCACCCTGTCATTGTCGTTAATAACCTTATCGCCATTGGTATCTTTATACATAAAGTCGCCGACGCCCGGCGCTGAGGGACTAAAACTCCAACCATCGCTTACCATCTTATTAACCTCATCGATATCTCTGACGATATGATCAATTTCCCTGACCCAAAAAACATTAATCGGATAACCCTCGGTCCACAAGCCGACACCATGAGGTTCAAGGTAATCGCCTTTATACTTTACAATTTCGTTTTTGTTGTATGAGCCCATTGCCCCCACGCTTACTGTCAATTGATTGCCAATGACCGTATTGTACTGTAATTCAACTTCAACGCCTGAATTTCGAACGGCTGCTGAATTGACTCGCGGCGCTGTTATCCCGCCATTTACGTAAGGGATTGGTTCGTTGGCAAGAATTCCCTTCGTATATTTATTATAATAATCCAGCGTAGCAGATAGCTTGTTAAACAGTTGCATATCCAGCCCTATATTAGCGCTGTTTGTTGTTTCCCAGGTTATAGCGTCATTTGCTAAACTGTTATAAATTACCGCTGGTACAGCCTTTCCATTAAAGCTGTAACCTGCCGTTTGATACGCATTTTGCCATTCATAATTGCCGATTCCATTATTGCCCAGTTGACCCCATGACGCCCTGACTTTAAGGGCGTTAACCGTACGCTGGATATCGTCCCAAAAATTTTCCTTTGAAATCTGCCAACCGACAGAAAAAGAAGGGAATAATCCCCATCGCTGATTCGGAGAAAACCTTGAAGAACCATCGTATCTGATATTGGATTCAAACAAATACCTTTCTTTAAACATGTAGTTAATACGCCCGAAGTAAGACTGTAAAGCAAAATCGGTACTATTTCCGTTCGCTGTGGGCGTGCCCGTTGCGGCATCCAATACCGGAATATCCAGGCTCAATAATTCATTCCTCGATGCGCCCAATGTAGAATATTTATAGTACTCCTGGTTGTACCCTGCCAATAAATGAATATAATGCTCAGCAAGCGATAGATCATAATCTCCATAGAGATCGACAACCTGTCTTTCCGTTTTATTATAAAAATTGGATAGCCCGAGTATCGCCCCAGATGTATTATCAATTTGTACGTTATCCGTCTGGAAATTCCACCTATCCGTAGGTCTGGCACTTGTCCAACCGTCGTAATCGGTCCGATCCAGAAAATAACTGCCCGTAATTTTCAAGCCGCTCAACGGAGTTAAGACTGCAAAAAATTTGCCCGTGTAATTTCGGGTATTCCTTTCCCCCAACGTGTTTTCTGCGCTATGGAGAACGTTATTAGACTGGAATTCCATTGAGGGAGTTTGCGAGGCTCCGTATCTTCCGTCTGGCGACTTGGGCACCATTCCCGGCGTTGTAGCACGCCACCAGGTAAAAATAGTGCCTATGCTTGCCGGGTCGGCTTTTCCCGACAGAAGCGTAGATATGTTCCCAACTTTAAGCCAATCAGTGACTTCATAAGTCAGATTGTTTCTAAAAGTAAGCCGTTTGTATGCCGTATTGCTGATGAGCCCGTCGTTGTCAAAGTAGTTGAACGAAGAGAAAAAGTTTACTTTCTTGTTTCCACCTTGCGCCGATAAGCTGTGATTTTGTACCGTATTTGGCTTTATTATAGCATCCCACCAATCGGTATTCGGGTATCCAAGCGGATCGGTTTTCGACTTCTCTCTCCATTCATCGAGTTGATCCGGTGTGAATGGGGCATCGAAACCTGAGTTTGTCTGAAGCAGATTGATCAATCCCATATGATCCGCCGTATTGCTCACGAGTTCAAGGTCTTGAGTAGGCTTGCTGAGACTTGCATAACCGTTGTAGTTAAACGTAACCTTATTTTCTGTATTGCTTCCCCCTTTTGTGGTTATGAGAATAACTCCGTTCGATGCCCTTGACCCATAAATTGCAGATGAAGCGGCATCTTTTAAAATCGAAACAGATGCTATATCGTTCGTATTAACGCTGTTGATGTCGCCAACCACCCCATCAACGATTACCAAGGGTTGCTGGCTGGCATTCAGCGAGCCCGCGCCTCTGATCGTTATAGAGGCTCCATCTGCGGATGGAAGCCCGTTATTCTGGGTAATAAAAGTACCGGACGACATCCCCGAAAGTGCCGAAGATAAATTTGTTAAAGAACGGGATTGCACGTTCGTCTTTTCGAAATTGATACTGGATACCGCCCCTGTTAAATTTTCTTTCTTTTGGGTTCCGTATCCAACTACAATTACTTCATCTAAAGCGGATGTTGTTGAAGTCAATTGAATGGTCCCCATTGTTCCGTCATTCGTGACGTTAACCTCTTTGCGCTCGTATCCCACAAATGAAAAAACAAGCACGGCTTCTCTATCGGCTTGGAGGGTAAACTTTCCCTGTGTGTCCGTGGTTGTCCCAATTGACGTTCCATGTACATTTACAGATACGCCCGCCAATGGCTCATTACTTTCTGCAGTAACATGTCCACTAACGGCAATCTGTTGAGCGAATGAGAAAGATAATAAAGAAAGAACGAAAAGGAAGGTCAATGCGAACGCCTTCTCCTTTCTGTAGACGAAAAAACAACAACTTTTAAGCATAAGAAATAATTTTAAGTTTATAAAATAAATACCTTTAATACGTCCCGCCAGTTGACATGCGCTTATTCTGAGATCGGGTGGTATTCTTTGAAAAATCGGTGAACCTCGGGTTTTTAGCTGCTGTAGCCTCTCGTTTTCAAAGCTGGCCAGTTGTGCGGAAATACAATATTCAAGTTAATTCCATACAGTTTCAAATAATTAGCATTCCAAAAGTATTAACGAAAGGAGTGTCCATCAACCCCAAAATTTGCCGAATAAAGTAGGATATTTGCCTTGTTTTTGTGTATACCTGTAGCGATACATTGATAGACAGGCCAAAAAAAGATAAGGCCGATATACCATCAGGACGTGTCCTTTTTTAGCGTTAAATTAACTCTTGAATAAGCTCTGTTTGCGGGTGAAATAGTACAGGCCTTATTTAGCGTCGGCCCTTTTCATCGTAGGTACCAGGAAATGAATGAGTATCCACGCTAACAAATACGCACAGCCGCAAATGATGAACAATAGGTTGTATCCAACCGTGATATTACCACTGGTTTTATATAAATCTAACAGATATCCTACTAACAGGGGAAAAAGAATGCCCCCCACGGACCCTGCCATTCCGCCAATTCCTATAACGGAGCTCAAGGCTTTTTTCGGAAACATATCAGAAGCCAGGGTAAATATGTTAGCGCTCCAGGCATTATGCGCCGCCGCTGCGAGACTGATCAATCCAACAGCAGCCCAAATATCGGTAACATATTTTGCGTAAATAATAGGGACAACACACAACGCTGTTATAAGTAATGTTACTTTTCTTGCTTTAAAAACAAGCCATCCCTTTTTTATTAACCAAGATGAGAGGTATCCACCCGCAATGCTCCCAACGGTCGTTGCCAGATAAACTACACCAAGTTGCAAGCTCGGCTTCGAAAGATCAAGGGCAAATGTTGAAGAGAAGTAGGAAGGCAGCCAAAAAAGAAAAAACCACCAAATGGGATCCGTAAAAAATTTGCCCACGATGAATGCCCATGTCCGCCGGAGGCCCAATAACTTTACCCACTTTATGGTTTCTTGTTTATCGCTACCCCCATCATCGTCACTGTGAATGTAGTCATATTCAGCTGTCGAGAGATTTTTTCTTCTGGAAGGCACATCATAAAAGATAAGCCAGAAAACTAACCATACAAATCCAATGGCACCTGTTATAATAAATGCTTCTTTCCAGCCATATGCGCTCAATACCAGAGGCACCAATATAGGCGCAATAACAGCACCTATACTGGCTCCAGAGTTGAAAAGTCCGGTGGCCAGCGCCCGTTCCTTTTTCGGAAACCATTCGGCAACGGCTTTAATAGCCGCCGGAAAATTTCCTGATTCTCCCAAGCCTAAGAGGCCCCTGACAAAAACAAACCCCGTTGTGCTTTTTACCAACGCATGGGCCATCGCCGCTATACTCCAAAAAACGATGGAAATACTATAACCCAGTTTCGTTCCGATCTTATCAACGATGCGTCCAAAAAGTAAAAGCCCAATCGCATAGGTAGCAGAGAAAGCCATTACAATTTTGCTATAGTCGGTTTCAGACCAGTTAAACTCAACTTCGAGCGCAGGCTTTAATAATCCAATGACCTGTCTATCGATATAATTAATTGTAGTGGCAAAAAATAATAAGACAACAATAATCCAGCGATAATTTCCGGTTTTATTGTGCTGCATATCCTGTATGGTTTGCGGTATCATGAGAAATAATTTAAGGTCATTGGCATTGAAAAGCTATCAATGCATAATTTCGGTTATATGTATCAAAGCTTACGTACGCAGCCATTCAGATCCATGCTATTTCAGCCGGGAAAGTTCTTGTTTCATCTCTTCAAGAATTTTATTGTTGACTTCGATTAGGTGCTCTGTGTTTCCTGATTTGTACCACTCTAAAAACCTATCCTGGTGATAAAAGGGCTCTGGCGTGAGCAGTTCATTTTCGAGGTAGCTTATCAGACTGGAGAAATATGGATCGGCATCACCAGCAAGGATCATCCTTGCGCGTAGTCGATTATACTCATTTAATTGCTTGTTGATAATTTTAATATACCGCGGGTGTTCAACTATTTCCGGCTCTTCAGACGCCAGGACTTCTTGAATGAAGTTTCCGGCACCGCCATCGTTATTAGGTCTTTCAACACCCATCAGTCCGGCTATGGTTGGACTGAGATCCGTGTGTTCGAAGTAGGCTAATTTCCTGTTTTTTGCAATAGTCGGACCTGTAAAAACAAGCGGCGTCATCACACTATCTTCTTCTACGATAGGATGCCAGCCCTGTTCACTTTGGCCATGATCTGAAGTAACAATTAAAAGTGTCGATTCCCATTTCCCGGAGTTTTTAAGACTCGCCATCAATTTCCCCAGCAGCTGGTCCGCTTGTTCGACATATTTTACGTATGGCGAACCCTCACCCCAGATATTTTTATAATACGGTTTATCCGCTGTTGTATAAGATAAGTACCGGCCTTCGTTCCCGGGCGTCTGCAGATGGATCCTAAAATACCTGATATCGTAGTTATTGAGCAATTCAATGCTTTGATCAACAACGTTTTCGTCTGACATGCCCGGATTATGAATATTCATATTAAATCCCCTACTTACCGAAGTATAAGCTGTTGTGTTTGCCACGAAGGCTGTGATATCATCGGGCGCGAACATGTCCTGAAGCATTTTATTGGTTGGGCTGATAAACAATGTGCCTTCCTGAAGAACGGGATTAGGAAACGAAGAAGTATGGATTCGTCCATACTCGCCCACCGTAGGATGGTGGGGGATGATCATATACGAACGGGGAATGTATGTCCCTTCTTTCACAAGGCTTGTAAAGAAGGGCATATTCAATCGATCGGGAGCCTTCCAGTGCATTCCGTCAATAAAGAATACAATAACTCTTTCTGGTTTCAAAATTGGTCTTATACGCATAATCTTAGTCGTTAACTTAACTTCGCTTTCCAAACACGGCACCCTTTTCAATAGGCATTACATTCGCTGCATAAAATTTCAACCAGTTATTTTCAAGGTGCCTTTCGGAGGGCCTCCAAAGATTCATTTTTAACTGGTAATCTTCGTCAGAAATTAACAGGTCTATTTTTCTTTTATCGAGGTCAATTACGATCGTATCGCCTTCTTCAATTATTGCTAAAGGGCCGCCACAAGCGGCTTCAGGCATTACCTGGCCAATCGTTATTCCTTTGTTCAACCCCGAAAGCTCTCCATCAGTTACCACAGCCACGCTATCAGCGAGTCCTGCTCCTGAAAGGGCCGCCATAAAACTGCAGGCAAACACAGTGCCCGGCCCACCCACAGGTCCCATCATCCGTAAAATAACGATGTCACCCTGATTGATATTTCCTTTCGCTAATTCCTGCATCGCTACGTCTTCATCTTCAAAAACCCTTGCGCGCCCCACAAAAGTGCGGTTTTCACTACCCAATGCCGAAAGTTTTACGATCGCGCCAGCGGGGGCTATATTTCCCCTGATAATTGCAAGCCCCGGCTCTTTTCGGAAAGGATTGTCTATGGGGCGAATGTACCTTTCATTTATACTAACCTTTTCCGCAAGATTTGTAAAAAGCGTCGTGTTCTCGACCGTCTGGACATTGGTATTAAGGTGAGATTTTAACCTGTGCATCACAGCATGCGTACCACCGGCTTCATCAAACTGTTCAATGCGGTCCGGACCATTCGGTCTTATTTGGGTGATTTGGGAAAACTTACGGGACTCTTCTTCAAACATTCCCACAATATCGATATCCAATTCCGCCTCAACGGAAATTGCTGCGAGGTGACGAACTGTATTAACAGAGCAACCCATTGATACGGCAACCCGTACCGCGTTCTGAAAAGACGCTTTCGTAAGGATACTTCGTGGGGTTACGTGATGCTCAACCAGTTCCATGATCTTACTGCCGGCCGCTTTAATAATCATCTTCAGTCGGTCGCTGCCTGCCCTTACCGGAGTTGTTTTAGCCAGGGCCATGCCAAGGGCTTCTGCCATGCAGTGCATTGAATTAGCCGTCGCTAGCCCTGCACAAACGCCCGGACCTTTTATCGCGCAACGTGTCCAATCTTTCATTTCATTTAATGTCATCTTGCCTGTGAGCAAGGTTCCTACTCCTTTATAAACCTCTTCAATGTCGACATCGCGTCCGTGGCATTGGCCACCAAGCTGGTATCCGCAGGGCACTATAATTGCCGGAATATTAAGTCTTGCTGCAGCCATGAGATGAGCGGGCGTAGTTTTATCGCAGGAAGAAAGCATGATCATTCCATCCAGTACCGCTCCTTCAATCATCACCTCAATATCATTTACCATTAAATCCCTGGTGGGCATCAGATACCGTGCTTTCTTACCGGCAGAAGTTACAAAATCTGACGGGGCAATGGTATTGATCTCAAACGCAAGGCCATTGGCCTCTTTGACGGCCGCCTGGGCCAGCCTGGAAAATTCATCCAGATGCTGATAGCAAACAGAGAGGCCGGACGATGAATTGATGATGGCAATCTTAGGCTTATCAAAATCTTCTTCTGCAATTCCCATTGCGATCCATTGAGCCCTTCTTACCGCCCAGCGTGTACTTCCTTCTTCAAAATTGCTTCTTAGCTTATTGTTCATGCGTGCTTTTTAAATGCTTTTGTTTCATCCAGTCCTTTACAATCACTCCATTGAGTTCACTGGCCCTTATCTGCTCATTGAGGATTAACCCACATGCAGCCCCCGCTGCGTACCCCATTCCAAAACATTGGGCAGTTACTCGTGCGGAGGCAAGGGCTTCGTGCTCCGCAGCCATGCACCTGCCGGCGACCAGCAAATTGATAGCATGCTGAGGAATGAGCGTTTCAAATGGTATGTCATAGAAATCATTTTCCAGCGAGACTATTTTTACTTCTCCCGTACCGTGAATCTCCATCGGCCACGCTGAAAATGTGATGGCGTTTTTATTTTTCCTGGCGCAAATCACATCATCATTCAGCAGTGTTTGTTTCCCGATGATCGACCGTGTTTGCCTAATTCCCACCTGAACACCGGTATCTGACATATATGCCCGGCTAAACGCACCCATCTGTTCAATAAGAAAACGTGCATATTCACGTGATTGCTTCCTTCCTTCGATTTCTGCAAACGTTAAATCCGAGGAATGGATACCCAATGGAATGGAGCCATCCGGATAGGTAATCCGAGTCATATTACATAACACCTCCCCCGTGTTCGGAAGCGGAAAAATATAAACGTGGTGTCTCGGCAAACGGTAGTTTCCGGATTGGTTTGCTTCTACCACCCTCCTGTTTAATTCAGCCGCCTCAAGTTTTAAAAAAGCTTGAATATCTACATTCGCCATTTTAAAAATCATCGTAGGCGTTTGAACCACACCCTTGTTGCCCAAACAAGTAGCTCCCGAAACGCTGTGAACCACCTCCGCATCCCCGGACGCATCAATTACAACTCCGGGCTGGATAACAAACTGGCCTTCGTGACCCTGCACCAGCAGGGAAATGATTCTGCCCTCGTTATCCGTAAAAGCCTTCAAAAATTGAGTATGGTATAGTATTTTACTGCCGCTTTCCATAAGAAACGCATCAGCCGTCTCTTTCCAAACCAAACTATCATGAGGAACAAGTAATGTCTTACCAAACATTACAGGTTTGGTCACACCCTTCCTGTTTTTTAACGCTTGGTAAAATTCATCTGCAAAACCGAAAACAATTTGTTCAGGATTTCGGCCACTGCTAAATAAACCGCAGATGGTACCACTAAGCCCTGCAACGGTAGCACCACCACTAAAGCCATATTTTTCGATGAGTAACACAGAAAGCCCAGATCTCGCTGCGCCTATAGCGGCTGATACTCCCGAAGGTCCGGCACCAATAATACAAACATCAGGTTTATACCTTATTGGCACATGATACGCATTCACCTGAAACAGATCGGTCATGCAAAAATTTCTTTTTTTTGTGCTTCTGAAAAATATTCCATATTACAAATGTTGGATGGCGTCTTCCCATTGAATGTGTCAATGATTGCCTGTGCCGCGGCAATGGCAATTCGCTCATTGGATTCCTTTGTAGAACCAGCGACATGTGGCGATACGATAACATTCGAAAAACTAAGAAGCGGATTGTCGGCTGTTAATGGCTCTTTTTTAAACACATCCAATGCGGCTCCGGCTATCCTATTTTCGCTTAATGCGTTGATCAATGCATGCTCATCAATCAGGTCACCACGCGATGTATTGATCAGGTAAGCTGTTTCCTTCATAAGATTCAGGTATTTTTCATTAATAAACTTGTGCGTAAGCGGGGTAGAAGGACAATGTAAGCTTACAAAATCAGATTCAATGAATATTTCTTCGATCCTATCCGTCATCGTTATATTCAATCCGGTTTGAGGAATGAATGGATCATAAGCAATCACTTGCATTCCAAGACATTTACAAAAACGGGCAGTGGCCATGCCGATTTTACCATACCCGATCACTCCCAATTTTTTGTTCTTTATATCAAATTGACGCGGTGAAAAGCGCTTTCCCCAGTTTTCAACTCTTACAGCCCTATCCATCAGGATGATTTGTTTGGCAAATGCCAATATCAGTGCCAGCACATGTTCTGCCACGGTCTCATCGTTCGTGCCGGGCGTATTACAGACAAAAATTCCATTTTCGGCTGCGACCTTGAGATCAACATTATCTACTCCAATTCCGGTTCTTACAATCGCTTTTAAGTGAGAGCCTTTGCGAATCACGTCCTCATCGAAAATGGTTGTTGCTCTCAGAATGGCGGCATCGGCATCACCTATTAAATTCAGAGCCGTTTCTTTTGTGGTATCAGGGGCTGAAATCAGGCGCACTTTTCCCTTCAGCATTTCCATTCCCTTGATATTAATAGGCTCTGAAATAAAAACTTTTGGCAAATCCATTGATATGTAATTTTAAACGTTGATTACTTTTCAAGTATGTGTATTAACGCGCTGAAATCCAGGTTACCTTTGCCATCCTGTAAAAGTTGCTCCATCTCTTCGAACATCAATTGGGTACCGGGCAAGCTAAGCGATCTTTCATCTGCTGCCCTTTTTGCAATGCGTAAATCCTTATGGTAAAGATTTAACTTAAAGCCTGGCGTAAAATTCCGCTGAATAATCCGTTCACCAACTAGGGAAAGCGCCCTGCTTTCTGCAAATCCTCCAAGGAGCGCTTCTCTGACTTTAGCGATATCGACTCCTGCACTATTTGCCAGGGTAAAGGATTCAATTACCCCTTGGGTAGCGAGCGCGGTAGCAATCTGGCTGCATGATTTGGTAATCTGGCCTGCACCTATATTGCCCATGTGACTTATTTTCTTTCCCAACACCCGGAAAAAAGGCAGTGCTCTTTCAAATGAATGTTGCTTCCCGCCCACCATTATTGACAGCGAGCCCGATTCTGCCCCTGCCTGACCACCTGACACAGGCGCATCAAGGGTATCAACGCCAAATTCCTCATATTTTTCATGTATCTCAAGCTCAGTAGCCGCATCAATAGTTGACATGTCAATAAAAAGCTTGCCCGAAGCCAACCCGCTGATTAAACCATTTTCGCCTAAAGCCACGGCCTTTACCTGTGGAGCGTCTGGCAGCATGCTGATAATTATATCACACTGTTTAGCTAATTCTTCAAGAGACCCCATGATCGCCGCCCCGGCGTTTCTAAGATCATTTAATGCATGTTCATTTATATCAAAAACAGTTAATTGATATCCTGCCTTTAACAGGTTAATCGCCATAGGCTTGCCCATGATACCAAGCCCGATAAAACCGATGCTGCTTTCCATTTTTTTCAGATTAATTATTACTTAATTGGGCTTTAAGAAGTGCTTCAACGGTTTGCTTCGCCCCCTTACTCAGAAAACTTGCGTCGGTACCACAGGCAAATAACTGAATCCCCAAATCATGATATTTTTTTAACTCAGCAGGATCAGAAAGGAGAATGCCTACATATCTACCGGCTTTTGCTGCCGCTTTAATAATGAGATCAACAGTACTAACAAAAAGCGGGTGATCTGTTTGCCCGAAAATTCCAAGAGCCATTGAAAGATCTGATGGTCCAATAAAGAGTACGTCTACACCACTGGTGTTTGCAATTGCATCCAGATGACTGAGCGCCTCAGTCGTTTCGATTTGTATGATTCCTAAAAGTTCTTCCGCCGTATCCTGTCGGTATTGATCGAAGTCTTCGCCATATCTGGTTGCCCTGATCATTTTCGCCACCCCTCTTATCCCTTGTGGCGGGTACCGCATCGCTCTTGCAGCCAATTCGGCCTGGCTTGCATTTTCAATTCTCGGGCACATAATTCCATCCGCGCCTAGGTCCAGAACACGATGAATACGTTGCTTCTGATAGCTCTCTACTCGAATGATCGCAGAAACATTCGTGCCTTTTATGCATTGAAGCTGATGGAGTACATCCCCTTCGGAGCCGAGGCCGTGTTCAAGGTCTATGACGACCCAATCAAAACCTGCATTGGCAACTATTTCAGAAGTAACCGCATTTCCAAGACTTAGAAAAGTACCTAGTAGGATTTCACCTTTTTTTAATCTTTGTTTTAGTCCTTTCATCTATATGTTAAAAGTTTAATATAAAATTCAATGAGCAAATTGACTTACATTTGGCATAAGCATCAACTTCATTATTTGCCAAAAAGGATATTATTTTTGCCAGGCTGACAATGCGCTCTTTTTCATAAAAATCTGTTTCCGGAAATCACTATTTTACCCGGAATAATTAGTATATTTGAGGTGCTATATCTTTCTATTGCCTGAAATAGAAACCAATTACGATTGCAATCCATACTAATTTTTTGCAAAGACATGAAACCGATACTATTAAAAAGTAGCTCCCCTCCCAACCTTTCATTTACCATTGAAGAGCGGATCAGCGCGTATTTTAGTATTCCTTATCATTTTCACAACGAGTATGAACTGACTGCAATACTTAAAGGCGAGGGTTCGAGGTTTGTAGGAAACAACATAAGTAGTTTCAATAATTCGGACATGGTGTTAATTGGCAAAAATTTACCTCATCATTGGCATAATGATAAAGACAATCGTCAGGGATCCAACGATGCTGTAAGGGCCATCATACTTAAGTTTGATTCTGATTTTAACGGAATAAGGTTATTTGATTTACCGGAGAACTACCAAATTCAAAAACTGCTTGACAGAGCAGCAAATGGATTGAGAATTGTAGGCGAAACTTTCGATAACCTAATATCGTTAATGGAATCACTCCTGACAGCAACAGGAGCTGAAAGAATTTCCCTCCTCCTTAAAATTCTGCACGAAATCGCTACTTCGGAAAATGTAGAAGTATTGTCTAATGGCGATTATGTTTCACAAATTGAAGGCAATGATGTCGATCGAATGAACCGTGTTTATAATTATATTCTGAAGAATTATCTTGGTGATATTAGCCTGTCAGAAGCTTCTTCGGTAGCCTGCATGAATGAATCTGCCTTCTGTAAATATTTTAAAAAACGATACAGTAAAACATTCATTCAGGTGGTAAATGAAATCCGGATTAGCCATGCATGTAGAGAACTTATGAAAGGTGACACGAATGTCACAGATGCGTGTTTCCAAAGCGGCTTCAACAATATTTCCAATTTTACAAAAACCTTCAAAAAAATAATTGGCACTAGTCCCAATGAGTATAAAACGAAAATCAAAAAACTACAAAAGTAGATTGGCTCATTCCCGTTTCATTCAATTCCGCTTCACTTAAATACACGCTGATCAGGCAGGTCTTCTCCATCCCATATACGCTGCTGTGTCCATTTTTGAGCCGGTGCCGTCCAAAACAAGTCGTCCGGGGGAACACCGAGATGTGATAAGCCGAGTGTACACATATATAGCGCACCGGTATAATTGTATGAATCACGCGCATTGACTTGCTCGCCGACGATGCCGGCATTCAGCCAGCCGTCTTTGTCGAAAGTGCCCGGAGCCAGCATCATACGTTTAATTACCGCCGTCATGGCCGACCGTGTAGCACCGGGATTCAGAGATGCCGGCAATTTGTTCTCGCGAAATGCCATATACCCTAATTGTTGGAATACGGCAATCCGATAAACCGATGAGCGGCCCATAACCGGAAAAGTTCCTTCCGGAGAAATAAGATGTTCAAGAATTTCTGCGTATCGCAGCCCCCGTTCACTACTAGCCTTTAAGGCCTCATCAACCTGCATACCCATCTCTTTGCATGTTCTCAACGTTTCGATGAGTAGCGGATGTATGACATAACTATTGTAATAGTCCCAGTGAAAAGAAGGGCCATCTCCGTATACACCGTCGCCAAGGTACCACGCTTCATGTTTCTTGATTGCATAGTTTATAGGCTCCTTATCGCAAGTTCCTGTAAATTTCCATATAGCGCTTTCAATTATTGCAGAAAAAAGGAGCCAGTTACTTTCATAGGGCTTGAATTCACGATGTGTTTGAAGCGCCGTAATAATATTTTCATGTTGCGTTGTATTCAGAGGCGCCCACAGCTGATCCGGTGCGATCAGCAGCGCATAGGCTATATAAGCAGCATGAACGATCCTTTCTTCTGTTAGGTCAGCAAACATATAATCTGCTGAGTCGGGAGTAGTGGCGTTAATAAGACATTTCCCTGCCAATTCGATGTATTTCTTACGTAGTATCCCTTCATCTGTTTTATCAATTCCAAGAGACAACCAGGGCGACATGCCGGCAAGAGTCCGGCCAAATGCCTGCAACGGAGAGGTTTGGATATTGCTTTCGCGGGTTTCCCAACTTTTCCTCGGAAAGACTTCATGTAGCCGGTTTTTACTTAACGGAATAAAGACTGGATCCGCAATCTTAAACAATAAATTAAGCGTGAACTCCCGGTCATCATCTCGCGCAAAAGAATACCTGGACGAAGCAAAACCGGAACCCTGAAAAAAAATACAGAAAATAAATAAAAGAAAGAAATACGTTTTAGCCATGCTGACAAATTAACACCAACCAATAGCTTAATACAACCTCAAAATTTGCTAAATAAAGGAAAATATTTGCAGAGTCCCCCGAGAGATCCTCGCGTAGCGACGGCGATCCAGGCGGGTCCGCCAGATACCTTCATGCAGCTACTGCGTTAATGTATACTTCTCTTTTACGTGATCCAGAAACCGCGTCAACGCTTCACCGCTCTTCGGAAGCCCCTGTTCCTGTACAAAATACAGGGTGACAAGCTCACCATCCGGAAAGACTTTAGCGTCGGTGCCATATGCGCCGGCATGACCGATAAAATTTTCCCCAACGCCCCAACCGAGTCCATAGGACTCCGGAACATTTTCGGGCGTTTGCCGACGCCCCAGTTCCGTGATAGAACTTCCCTGTAATAATTGGGTACCTTTATAGCGTCCTCCGCAGGCAATCATCTGATAAAACTTGACTAAATCTGATGGCGTACAGAAAAGTCCCCCCGCAGCTTCGGCAAAACGGTTTTGCCGGTCGGACAGCGGATATTGCAGCTGGTCAATACCGATGGCTTGTAGCTGCCCTGCACTGTCGAGTTTATAAGGAACCACCAATCGTTTTAACTGATCGTCGGTAGGCCAAAAGGTTGCGCTGCGCATATCCAGGGGGTCGAATATCCTTTTCTGGAGAAAGTCTTCGTATTTCATCCCGCTGACACGCTCAATGATCGCGGCGGCGATGTTAATGCCCTGATTGGAATAGCTGTACCGTTCTCCCGGTTCAAAAAGCAACGGGGAGGTGACAGCCTCATAAACGCCAAGCCGAAGGGGAATCACATCAATCTTCTTGGCCTGCTCCTGCAGTTGGCCCACCCAGCGCATCCCGCTCGTATGTGAAAGCAGGTGTCGAAGTGTAATGGGGGTGGAGATCCGCTCTTCGACCTGCCAATCATCCCGCGAAACACGACTGACCACCATCCTACCCATTTCGGGTAGGTACGTGGTTATCGGCTCGTCCAGATCCAACTTGCCCGCTTCGACCAGCATCATTACGGCAACCCCAGCCATGGGTTTGCTCTGTGAAGCGATCCAGAAGAGCGATTCGGGGCCAATGGCCTTCCCCTGGGCGATGTCCTGAAACCCGGCACTGTTCACACTGAGTATATCTGCTCCTTTGGCGACAATGGTAACCACCCCGCCTATCTGTCCGGCTTCGGTATAAGGGCTGATAATTGCTTGGATCCCGGGATCCTGCGGTTGGGCTCTTACCGCGGTAGCAAAGCCCAGGGCTACCAGTAAGCCCATCAAAAAAATTGGTTGTTTTTTCACTTTCGCAACTGCTTTTACGATTTGCCTTTTCAGGTCCAGCCAGGATCCAAACAAACATAAAACAAATCACCGCAAATTACCCAATTATTTTATCTTTTTAAGACCGGGAGCAAGCTGAAGGAAGCATTGAACGAATGTGAAGCGTTCGGTCGCGGAGGAGAAAAAGAAACAAAAAAACCATACCTTGAACGGTATGGCTTGGTATCGTGTAACGGCGAAAAAGTTGCCGTTATTTCTTCTTGTTCAGGTCTGCGCGGACTTTTTTTACAAACTCTTCCGGCACCGATGCGAAATTGGCTATCTCTGGAACCGAGAACTTGCCTGCGGCCAAGAGGTTGGTTACAACTTCATAGCTTTTTTGTTCTACGCCTTCAATCTTCCCTTCAATCTTCCCCTCCTCGCGGGCCACGGCGTCCAGTGTCTCCATTATGTTCATAGTAATCGCTCCCTTCGTTAATCGTTCGACGGTTTGAACAAAGCTAAGGTTTAATTTCGGATTTTTCAAGTATATCAGATTATTCAGGAACCGGATGAACCGCGTGATCTGCCCGGTGTCGGTGATACCGCGCTTCACCAGCTCTTCCACGACGCATTTCTTGATCTCATTAAGCCGCCATTCGCCGAGTTTGGTTTCCTGTGCCTCGGCCTGGCACGCTAAAATAACCAATGCCATCGGGTTCGGGTTGGCCAAAAGTTCCTCCTCGGTGTGCTCGAAAACATGGTAGCTCTTGAAGCGGAAGACCACTTCCGAACCGAGAGCGTTTCATCATAGAGGCTAGCGAAAACATTGCATGGCCTATTTTGTTATAACCTTGTCAAAAGTTTCGAAAAAAGTTTCGAAATAAAAACAGAAAAAGGCTATGAACAAATTATTCAGGGCATTGATTGCCGGATGGGGAGCGAGAAAACTCGGCTTCGGGTGCGTCGGAACCATCATCGTGTTTATTATACTTTACTACCTGTTGGGACACTTATTTTAACTTATTGACCGCTGTATTCTGCTTGAGCCTATCTTCCAGGTGACCTCATAATTTTTTGCGAGTTGTCGTACAAGACTTACGGAAATAACAATTATTATTTACAAATTTGGAGCATAGAGCGATATGCTTGAATAACCAATTATCTAAAACGCTCGGAATGAACTACTGCAGCTAACATAAACATAACATTATAGCAACATCTTTCTTTTAAGTTTGACCACGAAAATCGAGCAGCATTGAAACAAATCGACAAGCGACAGCGTATCATCGTTATTTACAATAAGTTCTGGAAGGAGCTTTATGTCACTGCATTTCGTAGGTTGCAGAGCGAAGAGAATACTGAGGATATTCTGCAGGATCTTTTCCTTTCCCTTCTTGAGAAGGATGTCGTCCTCGACAACGACCCATCCATCCGCGCTTTCCTCCATACGCGGCTGAAGAGTCGCATCATCGATTTCTACCGAAGGGAAACCCTTCGAACAACCTATCAGGAGCAGCAAACCCAAGTGCGGGAACCCGATCTCGTCTATACAGATACCCAGTTGTTAACCCATGAGCTGGAGACCGTGGTGCGGCAGGAGATCGACAAGCTGCCCACCAAAATGCGGGAGATATTCCGGCTGAGCCGAGAAGAAAGCCTCTCCAATGAAGAAATTGCCACCCGATTGGATATTTCAGGCAAGACCGTCAGGAACCAGCTCAGCACCGCGCTCAAGAAAATCAGAACAACGGTTCATGAGTACTACGCGGTCAATCTCGATACCACGATCCTCTCCCTGATCATCACCCTATCTGCCACCGTGTAGCAAACCATCAACAAACATCCCTTAAAATAATTTTTATTGCGCGCTGGGACAAACGGACTTTCCGTTCGGTTATATAATTAAACGGCCAGCAAATGGACAAAAGGGAGTTTGGGGATCTCACACCCCAGGAACAGGCGAAGCTTGACCAATGGTATGCCGACTTTGACGTCACTGCCAAAGACCTCGACGTATTTGCAGACGGCGAGCATGAAAAGAAAGTACGCAAACGATTATTGAAAAGGATACTGGATAAGGTCCCGAACACACCGAAACGCGCAGTCTTCCGGATCGGCAAGCCCATCCAATGGGCTGCGGCGATGTTGTTGATCGGCGGCATCGCGTTGTTCTTCCATTACAAAGGACTTCCCGGCCGCACGGGATTGTTCCTAGCGGGAAATTACCAAACAAGCACAGCCCCAACGGGTAAGCTCCTGAACGTCCGCTTGGAGGATGGCTCGGAAATCCTCCTCAATGCCGGATCCAGCGTATCCTACCCGAACCAATTTGCAAGAGACATTCGGGAAGTCTACCTGGAAGGAGAGGCCTTCTTTCATATCGCCCCCGACGCGGAAAAGCCTTTTGTTGTCAAGACCGGAAAAATGGACGTCCGCGTGCTGGGCACCTCGTTCAACGTCCGTGCGCACCCGGATATGGACCAAGCGAAAGTCACCGTTGCCTCCGGCAAGGTGAGCGTGGAGGCCGACGGAAAGACCTTAAGCCTACTCAACCCCAACCAAGAGATCAGCTACGACAAACAAACCACCAAATTTGAAGTCGCTGATACCGACGCCAAACTGGCCACTTCCTGGCAAAGCGGCGAGATACGGCTTGATGGCGTATCCTTCCAGGAGCTGGCAATCGTTATAAAAAACACGTGGGGACTCACGCTCCAAACCAGCAGCGAACGGCTGAAATCTGCAAATTATAAGACGACCTTCCATGCGACGAACCGCCTCGGCGACGTCATGCAGGTGATCGGAAAAATGACGAATGCGAACTATGAAATCAAGGACCAAAAAATCGTACTGTATGAATAAATAGACCGAGACAAAACAAAAAACGGAAGTTGCTTGAACAACTCCCGTTAAAAGTAATCAAACGCTACTAACGCACCGTGGAAAGTCTGTTAGAGCGCCGAGTGATCAATGGCATTGTATAACCATTAAACAACATTCAAATTTATGAAAAAAAAAGTCAAGGCGATTATGAGAATCACCTCAATAGTAATCGTAGTAATCGTAGGCTTCAGCAGCGTGGTCTTTAGCACCGAAAGCCGTGCCCAAAACCTGAACAAAATACGCATAACGATTCGAATCGATAATGAAAGCATGGCCGATGTGCTGGGCAAAATAGAAACCATGTCGGGCGTGCCTTTCTCCTATGAGAAAAACTTGCTCAGCCAAATTTCAGTGCCGGCGCAATCCTTTCGGAAAGAAGCGCTGTCGACGGTATTGGACCGCTTACTGACCGAAATAGGCTATGATTATGAACTAATCAACAACAACGTGGTCGTTGCCCGGAAATCCAACGGGACACTATCAACCCCTGCTTTGGGAGATGCCGACCCCGCTAGCCGATCGCGGACAGGCCAGGCGCAGTCCATGCAACTGCCCCTAACGAATCGTGCCGAACCGATGTATGCCGAAAAACCGCAACGCCAAACCACTACCGGGCGCGTAACGGATGAGCAAGGAAATCCGTTGGCAGGTGTATCCGTTGCAGTCAGAGGTGGCAGCCGTACCGATGTGACCGACGGGGAGGGGAACTTCAGCATTGCCGCCAATGTGGGCGAAGTACTTGTTTTTTCATTCGTCGGCTTCCAATCGCTGGAGGTGACGGTTTCCTCGTCCCCTATTTTGGAAGTTGTTCTGATCGCCGATGTGCAAAATCTCAACGAAGTAGTCGTGGTTGGCTACGGTACGCAGAAGCGGGTCAACCTCGCCGGGTCGGTATCTTCCATCTCCGGCGATGACATTACCAAAACGCCGGTTGCATCCGTGTCAAACACGTTGGCGGGGCGCCTTCCCGGATTGATCACCCTGCAATCCACCGGCCTGCCCGGCTCAGACAATGCGACCCTGAAGATCCGCGGCTTTGACGGACCGTTGGTGCTGGTCGACGGCGCGGAAGGGAACATCAACGCCATCGATCCCAACGAAATTGAATCCATCTCCGTATTGAAGGATGCTTCGGCATCCATCTACGGCGCGCGCGCCGGCAACGGCGTGATCCTGATCACCACAAAAAGGGGTCAAACCGGAAAACCGACGCTCACGCTCAACACCTCCACCACGTGGCAGGGGATCACCAATATGCCCCGCATGGCCTCATCGGGCCAACTGGCGGAAATGCGCCGGGAAGGCCACATCCAAGGCGGCCAACCGGAAGCGACAGCACCTTACACGCTGGATGAGATCCAGAAATTTTACGAAGGGGGCGACCCGCAATACCCCAATACCGATTGGTATGACCTGCTGATCCGTACGTGGTCGCCGCAGCAACAACACAACCTCTCCGTGCGCGGCGGCAGCGAAAAAATCAAGTACTACGGGATGCTGGGCTACCTCAAGCAGGAGACCTTCTTCAAGCGGAGCGATGCCGGGTACCAGCGCTATAACCTCCGTTCCAACATCGATGCGACCATTACCGAGGGGCTGACCGCACGGATGGACCTATCCACCTCGATCAGCATGCGTGATTATACCACGCGGAATCTGGACGACAATATTTGGGGCGACTTCTGGAACACCCAGCCCATGTATCCGGCCGAGTTTCCCGATAAGGATAAGATACCTTACGCCGAAGGTGGCGGTACCGGCGGTGCACACATCACAACCGACCGGGAGCTATCCGGCTATAGCGACCGTCGGAGCCAGGACCTCCGGGCCGTATTCGAACTTGCTTACGACTTCCGTCCCATTCCGGGCCTAAAGGCGAAAGCGCTGGTCGACTACAAGCAGAATTACTCATCGACCAAGAACTTTTCCAAACCGGTTCCCTTCTATCAGTATGACTTCGCGGCCGATGTATATACCTATGCGGGTGCATTCGGTACCACCGCAAACCTCTCCTACAACCTGCCCAGCGGGCGGCAGATCCTATCACAGGGCTCCCTCGCATACGACCGCGTGTTCAACGACATCCACGACCTGAGCATACTGGCGCTGTTTGAATCGACCGACTATCACGACGACTTCGTATCAGCCGCCCGTTCAAACTTCCTCACTCCCGAAATCGACGAGATGTTGGCCGGCAGCACCGAAGGGATGACCAATAACGCAGGTACCGTCGAGATGGGACGGATGAGCTGGGTGGGGCGCTTGAACTATTCGTTTGACAACCGGTACATCGTGGAAGCCACCTTGCGTGCCGACGCTTCCGCCAAATTCCCGCCCGCCACGCGGTGGGGCTACTTCCCCGGCATATCCCTCGCCTGGCGGCTGGAGCAAGAGGCCTTCCTCAGCGATTTCAATGCCCTGGATGCCCTGAAACTGCGTGCCAGCTACGGCGCGTCGGGCAATGACAACGTGGGTAACTTCGCCTACATTACCGGATACGACATCAGCGGCTCAGCCACCGGAGGCTCCTACATCTGGGGCAGCAGCCGGTATCCCGGCATCCTTTCCAAGGGGCTGGCAAACCCGCTTCTCACCTGGGAAAAGCTAAAGATATACAACGTGGGCACTGATTTTTCCTTTTGGAAAGGGCAGTTCTACGGCTCACTGGACGCGTTCTACCGCGAACGCACCGGCATTCCGGCTAATCGGCTGATCACCCTGCCCTCCACCTTCGGGGCATCCCTGCCTGCTGAAAACCTCAACAGTACCGATACCCGCGGCTTTGAGTTGATGCTGGCTACCCGGAGTCAGGCATCCGACCTGCGCTGGGACATCCGTGGCAACATCTCCTGGGCACGCTCGAAATGGATCGATTTCGAAGAGCCCGAATATGTGGATGCCGATCAAGAACGGATCAATAAAAAGTCGGGCCAGTGGACGGATCGTACGTTCGGCTACCGTTCAGATGGGCTATTTACCAGCCAGGAAGAAATCGACAACCTACCCTACGACCAGGATTTGCGCGACAATACCACCTTACGCCCCGGCGATGTCAAATATCTGGACTCCAATGGCGATGGGGTGATCGATTGGAAAGACCAGGTCGAGATCGGCCAAGGCACCGTCCCCACCTGGATTGTCGGGCTGAACCCCACGTTCCAATATAAAGGGTTCGACCTGGATTTCCTGCTGCAGGGTGCCCTGGGATTCCACGTCGTGGCCTCCATCAACGGCAATTCGGAAGAATATTACAACAACCGCTGGACGGCCGAAAGCAACAATCGAAACGCGATTATTCCCCGTTTGGGTGGCGCATCCTCCAATGGATGGCTATCGGATTACCGGCTGATGAAAGGCGACTATTTACGCCTGAAGTCCGTCAACATCGGCTATACGTTCAAGAAGGAGCTGTTCGGATCGGTCGGCATCCAAAGCCTCCGCCTGTTCGCCTCCGGGGTGAACCTCTTCACGATTAGCGCCCTCAACAAATATGCCCTCGACCCCGAAATGCCTTCCGGCAGAGGATCCCTGTACTATCCGCAGCAGCGTAACCTGTCGTTCGGACTGACACTCATCCTCTAGCGCAAGATTTTGAAAAATGTAACATTCAATAAAACGAACATTAACATGTTAGCTAATAACAAAACGAACGATATGGGCCGGGTTCTTATCCCGTGCCTCGTGATATTTTTTTCCGCCTGTAACGTGCTGGACAAAGAGCCCCTGGATGTGATTCCCGAAACCATCGTGTGGAATGACGAAAAGCTGGTGGATGCCTATCTGACCGGTGCCTACCTCAATACCACCGTGCTCCATAACGACGCCGATGACGTACATAACTCGGGCAAGCCTTTTTTCTCAATCTTCTACGTCAATAATGTGAGCGACGAGTCGAAGTCGACGTCCAATTTTTCGGGCAACGCCTACCAATACAAGTTGGATGGGCTCAAGATCAATGGCGGACTGCTGGAATATTGGGAACGGCCTTATCAGGTAATCCGTACCTTGAATGAGATCATCGAAAACCTGCCTTCATCCATGGTAAGCGAAACCTTCAAAACACAAAAGATCGCCGAAGCGCGATTCCTCCGGGCCTTCAACTATTTCTACATGGTGAAGCGCTATGGGGGGCTGCCCCTGATCCTGAAGGTACAGCAAGATACCGATCCGCAGGACGAATTATACCCGAAGCGCAACACCGAGCAGGAGGTGTATGATTTCATCGTTGCCGAAGGCAAGGCCATCGTGGACGACCTGCCGGAGATCGACGACACAAATTGGGGCCGTCCCTCCCGGTATGCGGCACTCGCCCTCGTTTCGCGTGCGGCACTCTATGCCGGCAGCATCGCCGAGCATGGCGAAGTGGAGCTGGGTGGCGTGATTGGAATTGAGCGCGCACAGGCAACACGGTATTACGAAGCATCCCTGGAGGCCTCCACGCAGATCATCCAGGATGGCGAGTTCCAGCTTTATAACGGCAATTCCGACAAGACCGCCAATTTCAGGGAGCTCTTCCTCACCAAGCGCAACTCCGAAGTGATCTTCGCCGTGCAGCACGACGGAAGCGATAAGGATTATGCCGGTGCCGGCTGGGCCTATGACTATTTCCAATGTCCCTTCCCCAACGGTTGGGCCAATGGCATCCACGACGCACCCTACCTGGAGTTTGCCGAGGCATTTGAATACATCGACGGTACGCCGGGCACGATCAACTTCGATGGCCTGAAAGGACAACTGATCACCACCGAGGAATTATGGGCCGGCAAGGATCCACGTTTTTTGGCAACGGTGTACACCCAAGACACGAAATGGCAAGGGCGCAACCTGGACTTCTACAACGGTATCCGGCAAGAGGATGGCACAGTATTAACCACGGGTTCCTATAAAGGCGTACTTGCAAATGGCGACCAGAAGGTTACCCAAACCGGCTTTGGGGTGCTCAAATACCTGGATGAAAAGAAAGACAATGGCAACAGCTCAACCGCCGGAATCTTTGGCTCCACCCAGGATTTCATCGTTTTCCGCTACGCCGAAATCTTGCTCAACCATGCCGAAGCGGCCTACGCACTCGGCAGGGACGACGAAGCACTGGAGGCGTTGAATCAGGTGCGCGAACGGGCGGGCATCTCGCGATTAACATCCTTGACCCTGGAACGCATCCAAAACGAGCGCCGCGTAGAGCTCGCCTTCGAGGGGCATCGCTATTGGGACCTCAGGCGCTGGCGCATTGCGGAGGACTATCTATCCCGTAACCAAAGCGGTATACGGTACATCCTGGATTACAACACCCGCAAATTTCTGGTGGAAAAGCGGCTGAATCAGGATGGCGCTGTCAACCCACCCATATTCGAGGCGCAGCACTACTACCTCCCCATCACGTTGGCACGTACCGCCAACAACCCCAACTTGGTTGAGAATCCCGGATATTAAACGTTTAAAACTATGAAAATGCATTGTCAGACCACAGCAACCCTGCACGTACAACTCCGTAATCTGCTTGCCCTGATCCTCCTGCTGGTGGGGTCCATCCAAACGCAGGCACAGCAGTTCACCCTACCGGTATTCCCCGATTCGCAAAGCGAAATCGATGGCAACTACCGCATGTTTGAAAGCCAGTTCGACTGGATCCTGGCCCACAAAGACTCCCTCAACATCCCCTTCGTCCTGCACGTGGGGGATGTGGTTAATTTCGACAACCTTTCCCAATGGGAAACCGCCAGCCTGCAGTTTGACCGGTTGGACCGGGCGGGTATTCCCTATGCGATTTCACTGGGGAACCACGATACGGAGGCCGTGGGGGAGTATAGCGGCAGCGCCGCACCCGGCAACGTCAACCAGAACCTGCGCAAAACCGCCAAGTTCAACTCCTACTTTCCCCCCTCGCGGTTTATCGCCCAGCGGGGTCGGTACGAAGCGGGCAAAAGCGACAACGCGTACTACACCTTCCAGACGGAAGGCATCAACTGGCTGGTCATCTCCCTGGAATTTTGCCCCCGCCAGGGACCGATCAATTGGGCGGGTGATGTCATCCAGGCCCACCACGAGTACAATGTCATCATCCTGACACACTATCACCTCACAGGCAAAGGGGAGATCGCCGACCGAAATGCAGGGTACGGCGACTTCAGCCCACAATTCGTGCACGATCGGCTGGTGAAGTTGTATCCCAATGTCCGTTTCGTACTGAGCGGGCATGTGATGAGTTCGGCCCTGAAGATCGATGAGGGGGAGCAGGGAAACAAATATTACCAGCTACTCCAAAATTACCAGAACGATGATTTCGGAGGTGGCTACCTGCGCCTTTTACATTTCGACCTGGATGCGAAGACCGTCACCGCGGAAATGTATTCGCCCTATTACAACGACACGAAGGCAGACAGCACCACCTATCAGATAACAGATCTGGAAGTTGTCCGGCCGAAGATGCCACGCAACTAGTATGACACATAAACCGACGGTTGCCGAAATTGCTCGGCAACCGTTTCAACTTCAGGACCTACGCTACGAGGCCGCTTTTACCTTCGACAACGCCGATACCAGATCGGCCGGTCGGAAGGGTTTATTTAAAATGTCCAGAATATTCATTTTCGCCAACTTCAGCCTCGTATCGGCCATGATATCTGCAGTAAGGATGATGATTTGCATATCGGGGTATTCCCTGCATATGATTTCCGAAAGCACGTAGCCATCCATCTTCGGCATGTGCAGGTCAACCAACGCGACCGCATACGATGCGCCCGTCAAATAACGGAGGGCCTCCTCCCCGTCTGCCGCGCAATCGGAAACAATACCCAGCTCTTCCAGCTGTTTCCTGATCACGGTGGCACTGATAGGGTTATCCTCTACGAGCAACGCATGCATGCCCCAGAACTTCCCCGGGTAGGCAACGGGGCAGGACGGCCGCGGCCCGGAATCGGTCGGCACCACCGCAGGAAGTGCAAAATGGAGGTCAAAGCAAAATTCCGCCCCACTTCCAGGGGAGCTTCGAAGCCAGATCGTACTGTTGTGCAACTCAATAAGCCGCTTCGTGATCGTCAGCCCCAGACCAAACCCGGCATATTGTTGATTGGGTATCTGAACCAACTGCTTAAAATCCTTAAAGATCTCCTCATGGTAAGCCTCCGGAATGCCAGGCCCCGTGTCCTTTACCGAAAAACGCAGGGTGATACCGGTATCCATGCGCGACAACTCCTGCACCGCGATGGTCACCTGTCCCTCGTCGGTGTACTTAATGGCGTTACTCACCAGATTGTAAAGAATCTGGCTCAGCCGCGTCGGATCGCCCATAATTTGAGGCGGAACAGCGGCATCAATATGCACAACTACCGTAATGCCCTTTGCTTCGGCCATGGCCTGAAACTGGTTCTTGATGCTTTCAATCAATTCCAACAGGTTAACCTCCGCCTGAATCAGCCGCAATTGCCCGCTTTCCATCTTGTTGAAATCGAGGACGTCGTTGACGAGCCGAAGCAGGTGCTCTGACGAAAACAGCAGGTTGTTTATCGTTTCCTCCTGCTCAGAGGAGTGAACCTGCTTCAGCTGGTTACTCGAGCCGATGATACCTACCAGCGGCGTACGAATCTCATGGCTCATCACCGAAAGAAAGTCCGACTTAACTTGGGCGGCACGTTCAGCCATCTCCTTGGCTTTCAACAATTCAATGGCTTCCAGCTTCTCCTTGGTGATGTCCATCAGTGCGCCGCGCAACCGGATGACCTGATTATTCTCCACCACGGGTACGGCTCGTACCCGCACCCATTTGGATTCATGCTGGAGGGTGTTTACCTGTAGATCCATGGTATAGGGCTGTAGATCCACCTTGCATTTTTCGAGCGACTGAATCACCACTTCGCGGTCCGATTCGGTGAAAAGAGAAACATTCACGTCAAATTTGGAGAAATCAGCATCTTCCGGAAGACCGAAGATCACGTACATCTGACTTGTCCAGGAAACCTCGCCGGATATCAGATCGTATTCCCAACCGCCCGTACAGCTGAGCTGCTGACTGATATTCAGCAATTCGTTGCTCCGCTCGATCTTGGCTTGCGTTTCCTGCAACGCGCGCTCCCGTTGAACCTCTTCCGTGATTTCCCGAATGACTAACGCCAATCGCTGTTCTTCGGGCCTGCCCCCCAGTTCAATCGGTACGACCTTCAGCCGGTACCATTTTTCGATCGCCGCATCAATATGCCGGTATTCAAATGTCGCATGCCTCCCCGTGCGGATTGCCCGATCCACGGGATCTGTAAAGATGGATGCCCGCTCCTCGCCGAATGCGTTCGCGATGGTCGTGCCCAGAAACTGCTCTTTCGGCATGAAAAGCTTCGAGTCATCCGATATCCATACGTTTTTGAATACCCGATTGCCGTCTACTTCAAAAACAATATCCTCGATCAACGTCATCATGGAGTTGATGTGTTGCGTAGACTCGCGGTCGTCCGACACATCCTGCACATACATAACGATGTGGGGCACTCCGCTTTGCTTTTCAACCGTCTGGCTCAGGTCGGCGCAACAATAACGCGCGCCCTTTTGCGGATGAGTAATCGCAAATTTGCAACGGCCTTTCTGTTCCTGACCCGCTGCGATCTTTTTTAGCGTATTCAGGATCCGTCGCAGGTCGTCCGCAGGCAGGGATCCGGTCCATCCGAAATCACGCATGCCGCGATCAGCAACCCCAAAGATCAGGCAACAGGCTTCGTTGGCAAACGAACACCTGCCTTCCCGGTCTGTCAACAAAACGCCTATGGGCACATGTTCGAGTTCGTTTCGCATAATTCCGCTGATAAGCCTGATATATAGTTAACCAAATCTAAACAAAAACCTGGTAACAGCACAGCTTTTTTTGTGTGGAAACCTGCACATCGTATGGGTCAGGTGCCGTCTGATCTGTCAGGTCCCGGCACCAATATTCACGGTGCAGCGCGCTTCGAGATAGACTATATGGATAGCTTGCATTAGGTGATTATCGCATCGGGATATGTTTTTCCGGGCAGGTCTGACCCGAACCGGTCAATGATCTTATCATTCCAGCCGTTTGGCGATGGTTGCCAGTATTTCGCATTCTCCCCGATCAGCCAGTGCATGCAAAATCCGTATCAAAAATAATCAGAGGGGCTTCTTTATTTTGCTGCACTTGCAAGCGGCGCTACAAAGGCAACGCAAATGGCCACAGCGACCATCATGTACATGGTTATCCTACTTTTTATTTGCCGACTTGTAATCGTTGATCAAAAAGAGTAGGAGCCCCCCTGCCGCGGTGGTGACCGCTGCAAGGATAAACATGTTGGACAAATCGATCGACGCATCCCGCAAATACCCACCCATATAGAGCCCGATACCACCGACAAGGCAACCGAAAAAGTTTAAAATCCCATATCCCGTAGCTCTGTACCTGGCATCGGCCACCATGCACAGTATCGGCATCATGTTTGAATCGGTGAACGCCCGGGTAAAGGCATACAAGGTGAACCCCGCCAATGCCACGGTTACCAACGATGTCGTGCTCGCTAGCCATATCCCTGGCGCGGCAAGCAGCAGCCCCAGAGCAGGTACCAAGATACGCGCCCTGGGGTTCGTTTTGCTCCACCAGTCCGCCCACAATCCACTCAATAATACACCAACCAACGAAGCAGTGTACAAGTAGCCGGTAGCATAGAGTCCCGCCACGCTCTGAGACAGGCCAAAGTGCTCTTTATAGTACGTAGGCAACCAACCGATAATCAACCAGCCCGAGATCCCAAACAAGCTCCAGAACGCCAGTGCGATCAGGAAGCCACGCCGCCTGAAAAGTGCCGTAACCGCCTCACCAAAGCCGATCCGATTGCTTGTTGCACCTCTCTCATCACCAGCGGATTCCGCAGATCGAACCGGCGGTGCATCCCGTAGCACAAAAGCAAGCAGCACGGCATAGGCAATCCCAAAAATGCCAAAAAGGGAAAAAGGGAAGGCCCAGCTATGTCCTTCTGCGAGCCACCCACCGACAAACCCAAGCGCCTGCCCCGCAATAACACCACCCATATGCAGCCCTACCGCGAGCGACCGGGTTTTGCCACGGTGGTAATCGGTAATAAATGCCAGCGCCGCAGGAATGTAACAGGCTTCGCTGATTCCCATTAATGCCCGGGTGATCAACAGTTCTTCAAACGTGGTCGCCTTCGAGGTAAGCCAGGTGATCACGGACCATACCAGCAAGCTGCCAATGATGACCTTACTCCGGCTAAACCGATCGGCAAGGAATCCGCCGAAGGGGCTGAGCACCCCATATACCCACAGGAAGACCGCGGTAAGCAATCCGAACTGCGCATCAGACATCGGAATTGCGTCAACGATGGACGTCCGCATGGTCGTAATCATGATCCGGTCCAGGTAGTTCAGACAGCCCACAATGCAGAGCAAAAAGACATAGATCCATGCCCGCCCCGTTACGTTGCCGGCGCCCGTAAGCGGTATCGAATTAGCTTGCTGCATAATCGTATTGAGTTGTCAATATCCCGGATTCTGCCCCAACTGCGGCGTCATATTCAACACAGCTTGCGGAATTGGATAGATATATTGGTCTCTGCTCTTTACATTCCCACCGAGCCCATATTCGCTTAAAAAATCACGCATTACATCCAACGCCCTGTCCGTGCGCACCAAATCAAACCAACGCAGGTTCTCGAAGGCGAATTCGACACGCCGCTCGGCTTCAACCCACCGCCGGAACGCTTCCTGGTTGGGTACATCTGCAGCAGTTTTCGCTTCGAGGCCCGCGCGTTGTCGCACATCGTTTAAAATGGCAAAAGCTTCGCCTGCGGACTGATACCCCTGTTCATTCAGCACTTCGGCATACATCATCAACACATCGGTATACGACAATGCGATCCAGTCGATATCCCAGTCATTTGCCCGCGTTACCGGACCGTTCTGATATTTTCTCGTAGTTGGCAGGGTCGTGATCGTCTCGCCCGATTTATGAAGCCAACTCGCTAAAATGGATACATCTTTCCGCTTGTCTGCCGGTTCATAGGCCGCTACAACATCACGGCTGAGAAAAAGATTGAACGGTGAGCCGCCAAAAGGCACGCCCCCTTCGGCAAATGAAACCGGAGCAACATCGTTGGAGGCATTGCGCGTGGGATAGGGGTTTCCATTTCCATCCTGGTCTGTCGCAAATGGAATGGAAAATACTTGTTGCTTTCCACCTTCATTCTTCTGATCATAGATGGCGGCGTAATCCGCGAAAAATTCAAATACCCCTGCATCGATAACCTCCTTGAACTGAGTTCGCGCATCTTCCCAGCGGTTTGCATGGAGCGGGTAGCCGCTCATAAACAGATACACCTTGCCGAGATAGCCACGGGCTGCCCAAGTGGTAGCCCGGCCTATGTTGTCGGCATCGTAATGTTGAGGCAGGTAATCCACGGCAGCCGTCAGGTCTGCCTCCACCTGTGTGTATACGTCTTCCACATTGCTGCGGGTTACCTGGTAGCTTTCATCGATGGTCAGCGTCGTGGTGACTACCGGCACAGCCCCGAAAAGCCGTACCAAATCGAAGTAAAAGAGTCCCCGTAAAAACCGCGCTTCACCTTCATATTGCCTGCGGGCCTCGTCGCTCATTTCAACCCCATCCAGTGCTTCGAGGATTTCGTTACACCGTTGGATATAGCTGTAATAATTTTCCCACGCCGTATTGAGTATCGCCAGATCAGGCGTGACCTCAAAGCGGGAGATCGGCCCGTCGTTATACTCCTGCCCCTGAAAGGCATTATCGCTCCGCGATTCGGTGAGCATGTATGAGGCCTGTGAGGTCACCCAGGCGCTCCGCAAGCCATTGTATGCACCCATTAACGCTTGATTGATGTGGGCTTCCGTTTTATAGAACCCGCCGGTACTTTTCTCCGAAATAGGTAACAGATCGAGCCGCGAACACGCGGAGCTTAAGAAGGCGAGTATAATGAATAAAAAAATCTGTCTTTTCATGGTATTAAAATCTAGCATTCAAACCAAAAGTATACGTTCTTGCAAGCGGATAGGTTGCATCGTAATCGGCACCTGGTACCGTGTTGGAGTTTGACCATGAGCCTGTCTGTGGATTTCCATTATAGTGATCGTGAAGAAACACATTGTCTACACTTGCATAGAGCCGGATGGACTTGATGGCATTGGTCCGTTCGAACCAACGGGACGGTGCCTGGTAGCCCAAGGACGCTGTGCGCACACGGAAAAATGAAGCATTCCGCAGCCAGAAGGTGGATGGAGTGGTCAGGTTTGCTGTTACGGCTGCCCGGGGGACCCACCCATTTCCGGGGTCCTCCGGCGACCGCCAACGATCGCGCCAGTAGCCATCCACATTCCCCCGCGACTGACCATGCTCTTTGATTCCGATGTTCAACAGTTTGTTGCCCCACTGCCCGTCCAAGGAAACCGTAAGATCAAACGCTCCATAGTTAAATGTATTTTGCATGCCCCAGAAAAATTTCGGGTTATTGTTCCCTGCAATCACGCGGTCATCCTCGTTGATCTCGCCGTCGTTATTTACGTCGCGATACTTGATGTCGCCCACGTTCTGCACACGGTAATGTGGGTGGCTGTCGAGTTCTTCCTGATTGCGGAATACGCCTTCTTGCTCGAACAGGTAGTAGCTACCGATGGGGTACCCGATCTGGGTGAGGGTCACGTTAAACCCTTCTAAATACCCATAGATGGGCGAGGAATCCGGACCTAACGCCGTGACTGTATTTGTATTATGGGAGATGTTAAACGATGTTGACCACTTGAAGGGCCCATTGAGGTTGATGGTATTCAGTTCAAACTCCACTCCCCGGTTTCGGATGGATCCCACATTCACCATCGCGTTACTGAATCCGGAAACGGACGGGATCGGCACATTGAGCAACAGATCGTTGACATCGGATTGGTAATAATCCACCACCAGGCTGATCCGATTCCTCAACACGGAGAGATCAAAGCCCACGTCCACGGTATTGGTGCGTTCCCAACCGAGCATCGGATTACTGAAGCCCGCCGAGCTGAAACCCGCAACGACTTCCTGCCCACCGTATCCGAGCACGTAGTTGGTTTGGTTCAACGCGCTGATCGCGGCATAGTTTCCAATGTTATTGTTGCCGGCAGTACCGTAGCTGGCACGCAGCTTCAATTCATTGACGAAATCGACATCCTCCATAAAGGATTCTTCGGAAAGTCGCCAACCCAGCGACACTGCCGGAAACCACCCCCAGCGGTTATCCGCCCCGAACCGCGAGCTCGCATCGCGGCGAAGGCTTGCCGACAGCAGGTACTTTTCGTCCCACGTCGCATTCACCCTTCCCAGAAAAGACATAAGACTCCATTGTGTAGCCGAAGATCCACCCGAATTGAGGAGGGTACCCATATTCAGCGTCCGTATTTCATCGTCCGGAAAACCCGACTTCGTCAGATTTGCTTCAGTATACGTTTCTTCCTGATACGTAAATCCGGCCATGGCATTCAGCGTAAGGCGGTCTACGGAATGCTCATACGTGAGGATATTCTCGGTCAGGTAATTTTCCCTGAAATCCGCATTGACCTGCCCTGAATGGCCGAGGCCACGGTTGATATTGTCGGGCTTGAAATACTGCAAAAACCCATTGGAATAGTCGGTACCAAATGACGTCCGGAAGGTTAGGTTTTTTGCCAGATTGACGGAAGCATAGAGATTAGCCAGGATGTTTTTTGCCTTATCTTGATTCGTAAGTTCGGTGGCCAATGCGATGGGATTGAGGTAAAAGGCCGCGTGATACGGATAATAGCCGCCCGCCTGAGTCTGCTGTTCAAGGTCCACAATGGGTGCCACACGTATCGACCGGCTTACAGGGCCCTGATTGCTGTCGCCACCCGGGTCGTTGTTATCTACGGCATTGGCCGAAAGGTTGAGTCCCATGGATAACCATTCGTTCACCTTCGCCTCTACGTTTCCACGAAAGGATAGCCTTCGATAATCTGAGCCCAGGATGATCCCCGGTTGATCGAAGTAATTGCCGGAAATGTAATATTTAACATAGTCGGTAGCGCCCGATACCGAAAGCTGATGGCTTTGTACCGGTGCTTTGCGGGAGATCAGATTCTGCCAATCGTTATCCGGAAAGGATGTTGGATCGCTGATCCAGCGCGGATCGATCCAGTAATTGGCATTTGAACGGATGTCATTGGGGTCGTCTGCACGGCCACCCTGTAATACCCAACTGTTATTGCGTTCTTCAATGGCAAAGTCAATATACTCATCGCGATTAAGCACATCAACCTTACTCAGTCGCTCCTGGATCCCCACATAGCTATCCAAACTGATGACCGGTTTGCCGTCTTTACCTGATTTCGTAGTGATCAGCACCACGCCGTTTGAACCACGGGAACCATAGATCGCGGCCGAAGCAGCATCTTTAAGCACCTCAATGGACTCGATATCGGCTGGGTTGATGTTATCCAGTCCCGAACTCAGCGGGAAGCCGTCGACCACATAGAGCGGCTCGTTGGAATTGCTGATGGAGCTCACGCCCCGTACTTTAACGGCCAAGCTTCGGCCCGGGCTGCCACTTGTTTCCTGCACCTGCACCCCCGACAGCTTGCCGGCCATGGCATGATCTACCCGGCTAATCGGCCGCTCGTCAAGATCTTCACCCCGCACTTTGCTGATGGCGCTGGTGATTTCAAAATTCTTCTGCTGTCCGTACCCAACCACCACCACTTCATCCAGGTTCAGCACAGCAGCCTCCAGCACGACATTTACGGTGGTATTATCGCCTACCGCAACCTCCTGCGTGGTGTACTCCAATCCGGAGAATATCAATACCGCACCCGGCGATACCGAAAGTTCGAATATCCCCTCACTGTTCGTAGCCGTTTGGGTCGCTTTGCCTTTCTCCATTACCGTGACACCCACCACCGGATTGCCTGTGGACGATTCCGTCACGCGGCCCGTCACGTTTACAGGAGTATCCTGGGCACACGCCGGACGTACATAGCCGCACGTCACTAAGGCAAGCAAAAAGAGAACTTTTACTACATTTTTCATAATTTTGCATTGATTTTTTAAATTAGCCAATCATTGGTTATCGGAGAAGGAGCTCTAGGAAAGCTCCTTCTTTCCGTTATTTGCGCGTTCTGCTGGCGATTTAATCCGCCAGCTCACGCAATTGTTTTCGAATAAACGTTTTGGGGACCTTCGCCAAGTAAATTGCACTTTTGCCCTCATGTCCCGAGTAATAAGACAACCACAGGTATTTTCCTTTCAGTACCATCCCCGCATAGCTATTATCTCCGCCTGAGGGGAGCGCTAAAATCTCATGGAAGGTAGCACCGTCTCCTTTATTAGCAAGTAAGCCTGTGTGTACTTCAGATGCATGCACCCGTGTTGTAGCGAGGATGACATCCTGTTCACCAAAAATAAAATTCGGTCCGCCCAGCCGATAATTCATGCGCTGGTAGGTCCAATCGGTAAACGGGGCGGTGCTGGTAGCAAGAACCCCCATTTGGTCGTCCAATTCACGGCGCACCATCACATACATCTTGCCGGCGCTGTCAAACCGGACGGTCGACTCGTTGGGGAACCCGTCAACGTCGAGCGCCGACACGTTGCTGAAGTGCTTGCCGTCCGTCGTTTTGACGACGAAAATCCGGGTTGTTCCCTTCCGCTCCTCCGGTCCGATTTGGTAATCAACCGCATACCCTACGCCATCGTGCCAGGTAACCCGCCAAATCCAGTTTCCCCAGTACTGCAGGTCGGCATCCATCGTCACCGGTTCGGGTGTACTGAAATTTTTGCCATCTGCGGAGAAGGACACATGCGGTTTGCGCCCTTTCTGTGTTTTCCCTTCGTAGATCGACCCACCAATGATAATCATCAGCCGGTTATCCGGGGTAATTGAAAGTTTGGGATCCCGCAGGTCAAAGCCCGGCGCGGACAAGTGAGCCACACTTTCCCAGCTTTTACCGTCGACCGACTTCAAAACCCTCACCGTACCGTCTTCGCCGAACACATGATGTTCGCCCTCCCGGAAGGAGCAATAAAATGCGCCTTTGAACCAAATCAAATCCGTGAATGCACTGTGTGGAGCCTGATCCCAGATTTTTGTCACGGTTACTCCTTTCGGAAGTTGTGCCTGCGCCCCCATTAAGAGTGTTAACACCAGCACCCATGTTAAATTTACTTGTCTTTTCATAACGTTCATCATTTGTTATTCATTTATCACATTATTCATTTATGTATTGCTTTAGCAGGGCGTAAGCCGCGGTGGCCCGGATATCGGTATTACCCGATCCTACCAGCTGGGTCAGCACCGCTTTGCCTTCCGGATCACTGCGGCTCGACAGTGCCCGGCAGAGCTCCATCTGGGCCGACTTGACATTCGAATGGACCCGGGCAAGCAATAGCGTGCGGAGCTGCCCATAAATAGCTTCATCCGCTGGATGACCCATATCGTACAGCTGATAACCTGCACCGAGCAGATAGGTCTTGGTTTCTTCATCGGTTTCCGCCAACGCTGCTCCCGCCAACACCCGCCACTGTTCTGCCGTTGGCTTCGCAAGGAATGAAAGCCCATAAGCCGCCAATCTCCGCTCTTCTGCATCTCCGTCTAGGAGACCGATCAGATGCGCGGGGTCATCGTGGCCATGCCAGTCGCAAGCTACGGACATACCCCACGTCACAAAAGCCCCCATCGCGCCCCCTTCTTGCATATCGGTCCGCACCGTCGACTGATCGAGCGTGCGAAAGCAGAACCGGAGTTTGGCCAGGGTTTCCGCTGCATGGAGCCGGTCGAGGCCATCGGGTGTCAAATAAGCGGCAACAAGTTTATCGAGAATCCAGGTTTTTACGTCCGCATCTGAAGCCAGTTGATATTGCACACGCCAAAGGCCGATACGCTGCTGGGGCACCTCTTCGTATCTCAGCAAGCGCTTCGTGCAGTTGCGTTCAGCCTGCTCCCTATATCCCAGATCGATCATATATTCCGTAGCGTGCACGGCCACCCAAAAATCCGCACATTCCATCGCCTCCGTCAACACGGTCAACAGCTCTTTGGGCCCGGGCATATCGTTGGAAGATACCAATGCGTTAACATTACTTATCAGGGAGGTGGAAAGAAGTATGAGGGATGTGAAAGCCATGTTACCTGTTATTCGCCAGCAGTTCAAAGAATCCGACTTCGGTAAGCTGTTGGTTGAGCAATTCGAATGCCGATGGATCCAGGTTACGCAAGGGGGTACGGCATGGACCGCAATCGATGCCGGATAGTTTCATCAGTGCTTTGCCGCCGACGATGGCATTGGCACTTTTAAGCATAATGGATACGATTTCAATAGATTTCATTTGATGGCGTCGCGCCGCATCAAGATCATTCGCATGATAGGCCTCCATCAGCCGGTGGTAAACGCCGGGAATGAAGTTAAATGTAGTTCCAATGGCCCCCGTCACGCCGAGAACCAGCCCGTTGATAAGAATTTCATCGTGCCCGTGCAGCACGTCGAACCGGCCACCCTGTAATTGCAAGCATTGATGCATATCCATAAAATCGACATGTGTATACTTCACACCCGCGAGATTGGGAATGGAAGACGAGGCATACTGCAGCAATTCGTGCACCTTAATGTGCGTACCGGTAGCCGCGGGCAAATGGTAGTAATAGAAGGGAAGCTGCGGAGCTGAACCAGCAACCTGCTGGCAGTAATCGGCGATAACCGGCACTTCTGAAGAAGGGAAGAAGTTGGGCGCCATGCTGGCGATCGCACCTACGCCGGACAGCGTGGCGGCATGAGCGGCAAGCTCTTTCGCGATGGCCACACTGGTACTGCCCACATGTACGATAATCTTAAAGTTATCGTCTGCATATCCAGCCCACGTTTCCGCAAGCCGTTTGCGCTCGTCGTTAGACAGTAATACCCCTTCACCGCTCGACCCATTTACAAAGGCACCCGCAACGCCGTTATCTTTGAGGCGTGCAGCGTATTCCGGAATAATGGACGTATTTATGGTTCCGTCGTTATTAAAAGGGGTAAATGTGGCCGCAATCAGGCCCTTAATTTTAGCAGTTTCGCTCATGTTATTTTTCTGATTCTTGATTATTCCAGTAGTTGATAAAGTCTATATAAGCGATTAGGTGATCTTCCATGGCCTGTTGATACCCCGGCAGATCCCGTGCTTCGAGGTAGCCTACCAGGTCTTTATGACGCACAATACGCCGCCCTTCTTTGGTCCCTTTGTTGAAGCGGTCGAAATCCGAGAAATTCTCATAGACGAAGGTGAATACCGGTAGCAGCAGCGAAAGAAAGTCCAGCATGGCTTTGTTTTTGGAAATCTCGTACACCTTGAAATGAAATGCCTTTTCCACCTCAATATCCACCTTTGGTTTTTTGGTCACCCGCTCTAACGCGACGATCTTTTTCAGCGCTGCGATATCTTCATCGGTCACGTTGTTGATGATCATAGGTGCGGAGCCTATTTCGAGCGACACCCGCATACCCAGCAGGTCGATAATGGTTTCGCGACTGAGCATGTGGGGGTTTACCACTTTATGAAACGCCGCCATTACATTGGGTTGGGCCACAACCATACCACGGCGCTTTCGGCTTTCGATAATGCCCAGCATCCGTAAACGGCTCAATGATTCGCGAATGACATTCCGGCCTACGTCAAACTTTTCGGCCAGTTCGAACTCGTTAGGGATTTCAGCACCTTTCGATAATTTGTTGTCCCGGATGTCTTGAATAATTCGGTTTTCAACCCAATCAACTAATGTTCCGCCTTTATAACCTTCCATATTACATGATTAGATAATTAGTTCTATAAATCCCATAAATGGGATATGTCCTACAAATATAGGATTACAAAATAATCCTCCAAAATTATTTGTGCTTTTTCAGATGCCGATTTCGGGTTCCGCTTGAATACCACCGTGCTAGTCTTGCCGCCTGCCATACCCTAAAGACACGAAGATGTTGACATGCAATAAATTAAGCCGAAAAATTACTAACAGAAGATGACCCGTGTTGTGGAAAGTGAAGAAATAACAGAATTAGAGAAACAAAAGAGACCGTCTCAAGAATTACTTTGAGAAGGCCTCTCGATATCGTGCGGTTAAGAATCCGCCGCACAACCTTTCTTGATAAAGTCAGCGTACGCTTCCGTCACCTCAACATGACAGTCTATTTACCCATAACCAATCTGGTCTGTGCCCCGCCGTCGTCCAGCTGTACGAGCAGCGGGCCTTCGCTGCGGAGCTCCCGGTCCACCGCTAACGTAATCCGGTGGGTTCCCTGTTCAAATGATGCGGTGAGTTTGCCGTCCTGAATAGCTGCGGCTTTTGCATCCACCCAGCCGGTAATGCCGCTGGCATCGTTAAAGCTAAAGGTAACCCCGCCCGGGGAGAGGACCT